>Ga0070741_10000005_pt1 | contig 751663 bp, 688 predicted proteins | sample Coa_R1_4_FD_66440 | JGI IMG/M metagenome (GOLD analysis project Ga0070741, IMG submission 66440) | Surface soil microbial communities from Centralia Pennsylvania, which are recovering from an underground coalmine fire - Coalmine... | ecosystem: Environmental > Terrestrial > Soil >...
TGGTGAAGCTGCCCAACGGCGCCTACAACATCGAAAACTACGTCTCCGGCGTGCCGTTTCCCCATCCCTCGGGACCAGAGAAGGGCACCGAGATCTCGGCCGACGTGACCTTCCGCCCAGGCGGCCTGCTCTACGTCGGCTTTCCCGATTCAGGTACTCCGTCGTCGTTTTGCACGATGGATCGCTTCAACAACAAGGCGTGCTCGCGGGTTGACTACAACTATCGCCAGCTCGCCTACAACTGGTTCCCCGGCGTTCCGCATACCGACCCCCATGCGGCCGGCGCATGGTATGGCGAGTGGCTGATGGTCGAAGTGCCCGAGGAGTCCAAATACACCGCCGACCTCACCCTGTACTGGCAGGACGCCACGCGGATGCCCGACGATTTCGTCTTCATCCCGGCGCTGCGCCGCTCGCTGCGGCTTTCGACCTCGGCGCGCTGCGCGCCGCTGTTCGGCAGCGACATGACGCATGACGACCAGCGGGTGGGATGGAACGGCGGGGTGTCGGTATTTACCGGCAAGTTCCTGCGTGACCAGAACATCATCGCGCTGATCGACCTGACCACTGGGGTGGGCAAGTTCCCCGAGAACTACGACATGCCGCTGGGATGGGCGCGGCCGTCGTGGGGTAAGTGGGAAGTGGTGCCGGTGTGGGTGACCGACGTGCGGCGGATCCCATCGATGGCGGCGGGCTACTGCTACGGCAAGCGCATCATGTACACCGTGCAGGCCTACTATGCCAACGTGCACGAGGACCTCTACGACTCGAACATGAAGCTGTGGAAGGTGGTCAATATCGGGTTGCGCCCGCGCCCCGACAAACTCCATCCGGAGTGGGGGCCGCAGTACTTCGGTGGCGGCATCCTCGAACAGTACTGGGACATGCAGAACCAGCACGTCAGCCACGTATTCACGGCCGACGCCGAGGGGCATGACCTGTGGGCGGATCGCTATCTGCCGCAATACGACAACATCTCGAAGTACCAGACCCCGGGCGGCCTGATGCAGCTGATGCGTTAGCGGCCGCGGCAGCGCGAGCCTGAACCAACCGGCCGGGACGGCGCTCGACGGCACGCCGTCCCGGCCTTTCTTTCCGTGCTTTCGCGCTCGCCAGCACCGCGTTAGACTCTCAAGCGCTTGTCGTTCTGGGGACCGACAACGGAGGCCAAATCATGATCGCAGTGCTTGCGTCGCTGTTCGTATGCATCGCGACCGCGATGTTCGCGCGGCCCGCGCTCGGCCAAAGCGCCGGCGCTCCGGACGCGGCACCGGTCGCTGCCGGGGCGCCCGCGGCGTCTGCCGAGTCGGCGGCGCTCAAGCAGGCCGAGGAGCAGCAGCGCGCCGCGCAGGAGGCCTCGGCAGCGGCCGCCGAAGCCACGCTCGCGCCGGGGACGAAGATCACGATGGCCAACTGGCAGCAGTACAAGCAGTTCATGCCCGACGGCATGATCGCGCTGTTCCAGGGCACCTACTTCTGGAAAATGCCGCAGGACGTCGAGATGGACGTTGGCCCGACCCAGGTTTTTCCCGCCCCGCGTGGCTATCTCGAAGCGACTGAGAAGTACGGCAGCCAGACCCAGGTTGTGGTCCTGCCTAACGGCCATTACAACATCAAGAATTACGTCGCCGGCGAACCGTTCCCCAATCCAACCGAGCCCTACAAGGGATGGAAGATCCTGGCCGACGACTGGTTCGGCCCGATCCCGCGCATCGCGGTCGGTTCGCCCGAAACCGGGCTGGCGAGCCTGTGCGCGCAGGACCGCTACGGCAACTCGGCCTGCATGAAGACCTCCTACGTCTATCGCCAGCTCGCCTACATCACCGATCCCGGCCATCCGCGCATCGAGGCGAATGCCAACGGCGCCTGGTACACCGAGTGGTCAATGGTCGAGGAGCCCGAGCAATCCAAGTACACCGCCGTGCTCCAGATCTTCTACCAGGACCTCCAGCGCCTGGAGGACGACTATGTGTTCGTGCCGGCGCTGCGGCGCTCGATGCGGCTGGCGTCAACCGCACGCTGCTCGCCGCTGTTCGGCACCGATTACACGCACGACGACGCACGCGCCGGCTTCAACGGCAGCGTCTCGATCTTCCAGTCCAAATGGCTGCGCGACCAGAAGATCCTCGCGATCAACGATCTCACCACCGCCGACGGCATCTATCCCGGTAACTACGACATGCCGTTGGGATGGGCGCGGCCGTCATGGGGGCACTGGAGCCTGCGTGACACCTACGTCATCGACGTCCGCCGCATCCCCGCCGAGGCCGGCGGCTACTGCTACGGCAAGCGTGTCATGTGGGTTGACAAGTATGTGCTCCACGAGATGTGGACCGACCTCTACGACTCGAACATGAAGCTGTGGAAACTGATGATGGTGGCCGGGGCGCCCAAGCGCATCCAGGGCCAGATGTCGTCGGTGGTCGGCACCTTGTACGTCGGGATGTGGGACATGCAGAACGACCACGCCACCATCGCCTTCACCGCCGATGGCCAGGGCCGCGACATCGTGGTCGATGACGCCGTACCCTCGCAGTACGAGAACATCACCAAGTACTGTACGCCCGCCGGCCTGATGCAGATCATGCGCTGAGCGCGCGAGCGGTGCGGATGCACGTCGGCGTGCGTGCGCATCGCCGCGCGTTTCGCTTTCGCGCCGGCGCCGCTATCCTTATCCTTCCGACTGACCCCGGCTCCTTCCCCTGAAGGCGAGGGGGAGCGAGATAGAGGCCCGGCCGGATCGGAGCGAAGCGTTGGACGCGAGCGAGGCAAAGGAGCAGGCGCGGGAACTGGCGCGCAATGCGGCCGAGGTGATCTCCATGGCCGAGCTTGCGGCGAAGCTTGCCGAGGGGCGGCCGCTGCGGGTCAAGCTCGGGATGGACCCGACGGCGCCCGACCTCCATCTGGGGCACTCGGTGGCGCTCAAGAAGTTGCGCGACTTCCAGCGCCGCGGCCACACCGTGATCTTCCTGGTCGGCGATTTCACCGCGATGATCGGCGATCCCACCGGCCGCTCCGAGACGCGCAAGCCGCTCAGCCGCGAGCAGATCGTCGCCAACGCCGAAACCTACCAGCGCCAGGTTTCAAAAATTCTCGACCCGGCGCTGACCGAGGTCCGCTTCAACAGCGAATGGATGGACAAGCTGGGCGTGCGCGATCTTATCGGGATCGCGGCCAAGCTCAGCGTGGCGCGGATGCTCGAGCGCGACGACTTCGAAAAGCGCCTCGCCGAGCAGCAGCCGCTCTTCCTGCACGAGCTGCTATACCCGTTGGTCCAGGGCTACGACTCGGTCGCGCTGCGCGCCGACGTCGAGCTCGGCGGCACCGACCAGAAGTTCAACATGCTGGTCGCGCGCGAGTTGCAGCGCGCTTTCGGCCAGCCGCCGCAGGTCGTGATCACGATGCCGCTGCTTGAAGGGCTCGACGGCGTGCGCAAGATGTCGAAGTCGTACGGCAACGCGGTCGGCCTGACCGATGCGCCGCGCGAGATGTTCGGCAAGCTGATGTCGATCCCGGACCGGATGATGCCGCGCTATTACGAACTGCTGACCGACGCCACGCCGGCCGAGATCGCCGCGCTCTCCGCCGGCGCGGTGCATCCGATGGAGGCCAAGAAGCGCTTGGCCGCGACGATCGTCACCGAGTACCACGGCGCCCCCGCCGCCGCCGAAGCACGCGCCTACTTCGAGTCCAAGTTCCAGCGGCGCGAAGTTCCAGGGGACATCCCGGTCTTCCGCGTCGGCGGCGAGCTGTGGATCTGCGAACTGATTAAACAACTGCGCTTTGCGGCTTCGACCAGCGAAGCGCGCCGGCTGGTGGGGCAGGGCGCCGTACGCGTCGATCGCCAGACGGTGACCGACCCGAACTTTCGTTTCGTTCCCGGACAGCATCGAGTGCTCGAAGTCGGCAAGCGCCGCGTCGCCCGCATCGAGCCGTAGCTGACGGCACTGGCCCGCACAGCAGATGCGATCTCTGCCCCTTGCGCTTCAAAGGGGCGGGCCCGGCGTTGGATGAACCTGTCGTGAGGCGCGTCGCCCGAGCGGGAGGAAAAAATCGGGCGACTACCGCTCGCGCGCGATCACCGTGTCGTGCAGCCAGTGCGCGTCGTCGCGTTCTGGATAATCGATCGTGTAATGCAACCCGCGCGACTCGCGCCGCGCCATCGCCGAGCGCACCACCAGTTCGGCGACCTCGACCAGGTTGCGCAGCTCGACCAGGTCGGAATCGACCAGATGCTCCCAGTAGTAGCTATGGACCTCGTCGCGGATTAGCTTCAGGCGGCGCAGCGCGCGCCCCAGCCGACGGTCACTGCGCACGATCCCGACGTAGTTCCACATCAGGCGGCGAATCTCGTCCCAACTCTGCGTGATCAGCACGCGCTCTTCGCTGCGGATCGCGCGCCCCGGATCCCAGTGCGGAAAGTCCGGCGCCCGCCGCTCGCCGCCCGCCGCCCGCTCCTCGCGCGCGGCGGCCGCCGCGCGCCGTCCCATCACCGCCGCCTCCAGCAGCGAGTTCGAGGCGAGCCGGTTGGCCCCGTGAAGCCCCGTCATCGCGACCTCGCCCGCCGCGTACAGGCCGGCGATCGCCGTGCGCGCGTCGAGGTCGGTGATTACGCCGCCGCACATGTAATGCGCCGCAGGCACCACCGGAATTGGCTCCTGCGTGAGGTCGAAACCAAAGCCCAAGCATCGCTTGAAGATGTTCGGAAAGCGCGAGCGCACGAAGTCGGCCGGCCGATGGCTGATGTCGAGGTACACGCAATCCAGCCCCCGCCGCTTCATCTCGGTGTCGATCGCGCGGGCGACCACGTCGCGCGGCGCCAGCTCGGCGTCCGGATGGTAGCTCTGCATGAACGGCGCGCCGTCGGGCAGCCGCAGGATCGCTCCCTCGCCGCGCAGCGCCTCCGAGATCAGGAATGACTTGGCGGCGGGATGGTAGAGGCAGGTCGGATGGAACTGGATAAATTCCATGTTGGCGACCGGCGCCCCCGCCCGGTACGCCATCGCGACTCCGTCGCCCGAGGCGATGTCGGGGTTGGTCGTGTAGAGATAGACCTTGCCCGCGCCGCCGGTGGCGAGCAGAGTTGCGCGCGCGACGAACTTGTCCACCGCCTGGGTAGCGCGGTCGAGCACGTACGCGCCCCAGCACCGCCCGGCGGCGCCATTGAATGCGCCCGGCTCGATCAGCAGGTTCACCGCAAGCTTGTTTTCGAGCACCCGGATATTGCTCCGCGCGGCCGCCGCCTCGCTCAGCGCGCGCATGATCTCGCGCCCGGTGAGGTCCTGGGCGTGGAGCACCCGGCGATGGGTGTGGCCGCCCTCGCGTCCGAGGTCGTATTCGTCCTCTCTGCCGTCTTCGATACGGGTGAAGCGGGTGCCGAGTGCGATCAGCTCGCGCACCGCCTCCGGACCGTCGCGCACGATCGCTTCGACCGCGCGCCGGTTGCACAGCCCGGCGCCCGCGCGCAGCGTGTCCTCCACGTGCGACTCGAAGGAGTCGTCCACGCTCCATACGCTGGCGATCCCGCCCTGCGCATAGGCGGTGTTGGCCTCGGCGCTGGCGGCCTTGGTCAGCACGGTCACCGCGGCGCCCGACTCCGCGGCCTTGACCGCAAAGATAAGGCCGGCGATACCGCCGCCAATCACCAGGAAGTCGGTCTCAAACGTCGAGGGTGCGGGCGTGCTCATCGGGTACGGGAACGGAGGGTGCGCGGACGCGGCCCGCGAGGCGAATCGATCATGATCGAACGTACGCGCGCACGGCGCGGCGCGTCAAGCTGGCTCACAGCGCACGTCCGCGTTCGCCGCGCAAGTCTCGATTGCCCGCCTCATACGATTGCCATATTGTCGAAATGAGGGTTGCCGGAGAGGCGTCACGGGGCCGGACGCCGGGAACGCGCGATGGCGCTGAGCACACCAAATCTGCTGACCCTGATGCGCATCGCGCTGACGCCGGTGCTGGTCGTCCTGCTGCTGCTTCCAGGGCCCGGGCCGTCGGCGGCCGCGGCCGCGGTCTTCTTCGTCGCCACGCTCAGCGACTTCTTCGACGGCTATATCGCGCGCAGCTACGGCTCGGGTACCACGCTCGGCAAGTTCCTGGACCCGCTCGCCGACAAGCTGGTGGTGACGGCGGCGTTGATCATGCTGGTGGCGATGCCGCGCGCGCCGCGCGTGCCGGCCTGGATAGTGGTGGTGCTGGTGCTGCGCGAGATCGCGGTTACCGGGTTGCGCGCGATGGCGGCGGCGGAGGGCGAGGTGATGGCGGCCGAGGAGCTGGGCAAGTACAAGATGGTGCTTCAGTCGATCGCTGTCCAGGGGCTGCTCATCCACTACACCTACTTCCACATCGACTTCTTCGCGGCCGGGATGTTCGTGCTGTGGATCGCGATGGTGGTCAGCGTGTGGTCGGGGATCGATTATTACCGCAAGGCGAGCGCGCTGCTGGGCGCGCGGCTGCGGCCGCCGGCCTCGCGGCGGGCGGCGGTTTGACAAGGCGCGCGCGGGCGGATAAATCGATCTATCCGGCCGTGCGGCAACAGGCTTGGGGGCGGGTGTAGCTCAGTTGGTAGAGCGTGTGCTTGCCAAGCACAAGGTCGTCGGTTCGAAACCGATCACCCGCTCCAGTCAAATCCTCAGAAAGTTCAAAGAATCAGGCGGGCTGGAGCGAACCGCGAACCGGAGCTCGAAGGTGAAGGGCTGACGGTGCACCCGCGCTGCGCTGCGCGGAGGGCGTTGCGCGACAAAGGTCGGTCTGTCTGGCCGAGTCGCGAACGCGAGCGAGCCATGAGGTGTCGGCAGCGAGAGATGCCACTCCGCCTCACGGAGGAGCTCCAGGCGCGTGGTTTCGAGGTGCGCGTCGCTTGTTTGCAGTAGTTGCCGCCCAAGCCAGCCTAACAAATCGCTGGTCGCATCCTATATGCGCTTATGCGCCGTGAATACGCTTGCGCGAACACCGCAAAAGATCCTGGGCCGTACGGCATTCCACATTGGCGGTGAATGAGACCGGCAGGCGTCGGTTCCCCCGCAAAGGCTATGGGGGCATGGTGAGGCTGAATACTAAGCTCATCAAGGGATCAAGACCATGAAAAAGATCGAATGGCTGATGAAGGGGCGCTATCTCAAGAACTGCAATTGCATCGCGAGCTGCACCTGCGACACCGTCGGCATCCCTTCTCCGCAGAAAGGATGCGAGGGCGTTGCGGGAATGCGGATCGACCGCGGCCATTTCGGTGCCGTGCCGCTCGAAGGCCTAAGCTGGGTTACGGTCGCGCGCTGGCCCGGTGGAGTCCACGAGGGCCACGGCGAAGCCCAGGCCTTTATCGACGAGCGCGCCACCGGCGAGCAGCGCACGGCCTTGCTCACGATCCTCAGCGGGCAGGCGGGCAACGCCTGGTTCGAGTTTCTCGCCTCCACGTTTTCGACCGTGCATCCTCCGCAATTCGTGCCGATCGAATTCGAATTTGACAAAAGCGCGCGCAAAGCGCGCGTCGTGATCCCTGGCGCGGTTGAGACCGTCTCGACCCCGCTGATCCTGCCCAACACCGGACAGGAGCATCGCGTCACCGTCCATTTGCCCGACGGGCGCGAATATTTCGAGATGGAAGTGGCGCAGGCGGCGGTTCTGAGGGGCAGCGGCGCGATCCGCTTCGAGCATCGCAACACCCACAGCAGCCTGGCCGAGGTCACGTACTCGCACGACCGATGATTGGCCGGCGCGTCAGCGCGCGGCGCCGCAACGGTCTGTTCCACCCCAGCGTCGCTGTGCGGCGGGACGATTTTGCACATCAAACTGAGCCTTTTCTGGGGCGGGAGATGCTCCTCACCCGCAGACAGGGTGCGGAGCCTAGCTGTGCTCGCGGCGGTGGTCGGCGCCGAGGGCGGCGGAGGAGCCACCGAGCGCGATTACGCGATTTGCAATCATATCAACTTCGCGCGCGGAAGCCCGATCGTTGACCCGGGTTCTTCGCCACATGTTCCAAGCAACCGCTTGCTCGGGATGTCTTTTGAAACGCGTCAGCGATTGCCTGGGAACTCGGCATCTTAAACGATGGTTCCGCGCACACGATTCTAAAATCCGCCTGCGAGGAGGGTACGCATGGAAATCGCCGTCGTATGCATCGGGCTGCTCGGCCTGTTGCTGTTTGCGCTGGGACTGCACGTTTCAATGACGCGCAACCGCCTCGGGAGGGTCGGGACGTCGTCCAACGACCCGGCCGACCCGCTCTTCAAGGCGATTCGCGCGCACGGCAATACGGCCGAGTATGCGCCGATGCTGGCGGTCCTGATGCTCTACCTTGGCGCGCATTCGCCGGCGGCGTGGGTAGCGTGGGTCATGATTATCGTGACCGTCTGCCGCTATCTAAGCGCGATCGGGATAGTCGTCTGTCCCACTCTGGACCGGCCTTATCCGCTGCGCTTCGTAGGCGCCGTCGGCACTTACCTCGGCGGAATCATCCTTTCGATCGCCGCGCTCGCGACTATCTGATCAGGTCGCCTCGCGCACGAGCAGCGGAGCCCCGCCGCAGCCTCTTTGCCTGCGGCACCAGGCGCTGGTCATGGCGCTCACAGGCGAGGCGCCGTGACACGCGGCCGGTCACGGAGCGGCGAGCGTTTGCCCGAGCGCGGATTTCGTGGTACCCAAGGCGCGATCGGCGGCGCGCGCGGCCGACGCCCTGCGACAACGCGCTGGCGTGCGTGTCGTTCGCGGATCTGTGCTTGAGAGTTCCGATGGCCTGAGAGTGCAACCGGCAACCGTCAGCGGTCCGGCGCGACCGCCGGACCACGGGAGGTGCGCATGAGGTTCGGACTCCTGCTGTTGCCCACGATTCCCGCCACCCTCGAGGAGCGCGAACGGCTGCGCCCAATCGCCGCGCGCAACGAGTACTGGCAGAAGATGCTCAGCGAGATCGTCGAGTTCGCTCGGATGGCGGAGGATCTCGGGATCGAGATGGTCGCTTTCCCCGAGCATCACCTGCACACCGAGGGGCTCGAAATCGGCAGCGTGCCGCAGCTCCATCTGTACGTCGCGATGCACACCAAGCATCTGCGGGTCGGGCCGATCGGCTACGTGCTGCCCGGATGGAATCCGCTGAGGTTGGCGGTCGAGATCGGATGGCTCGACCAGTTCACCAAGGGGCGCACCTTCGTCGGCTTCGCCCGCGGCTACCAGCATCGCTGGCTCAACCAGATGGGACAGAAGCTGCACGTCTCGGCCACCACCTCGGATCAGTCTGATATCGATAGGACCAACCGCAAGGTCTTCGAGGAGGTCTTCCAGATCCTCAAGCTGGCGTGGGCCGACGAGCCATTCAGCTTCAAGGGCGAGTACTACGAGTATCCGTATCCCTATGAAACCGGCACGCCGTGGCCGCCGTGGGAGTGGACCGCGCAGTATGGCGCGCCGGGCGAGGTCGAGGGCGGCAAAGTCAGGAAGATCTACGTTGTGCCCAAGCCCTACCAGCGGCCGCATCCGCCGCTTTTCCAGGCCTTCTCGATCAGCGACGAGACCATCGTCTGGTGCGCCCAACAGAATATCATTCCGATGACTCTGGTGACCCATCCGCAGGCGATGGCGCGCGTGGCTCGGCTGTTTCAGGACCAGTCGGCCAAGGCCGGGCGCAAGCTCGAACTCGGCCGGCGCGTTGGCGTGCTGCGCCAGTTCTATTTCGGCGAAAACAGGGAGGCTACCTACCGGATGGCCGAGCTGGGCTCGGCCGGCATCGGCTTTGGCCGCTTCTGGGGCCACTTCGGTTTCTTCGAGGCCTTCCGCTTGCCGGGCGACGAGGAGAAGTGGCCGCGCGGCAAGGCGCTCATCCCGCCCAGCGAGTGGACCGTCGATCGGATGGAGCGGGCGCACTACCTGTTCATGGGTTCGATCTCCGACGTGCGGCGCAAGATGGACGAGCTGGTCGAGGCGGCGAATCCGGAGTACTTCTGCTGGAACTTCGACCAGGGCTTTCTGCCGACGGACGTAATGAAGGAACAGCTGCGCACCTTCGGCGAGAAGATCCTGCCGCACTACGTCTGAGCGTTGGGGGCTGGCTGCGGTTGCGGTGCGTGCGGCCGGGCGGCGAGCCCGGCCGCACGCTTTTGCGTCCCGCGCGCCGGCGCGTCGATGGCGCGGCGGGCGCCGCTTCGCTACGATGCGCCTCGAAAGCCGCGGCTTTGCGGGAGATCCTACGATGAGCGTGCGCGACTTGGCAGGCAATCAATATCGCGTCATCGATGCCGACGGCCATGCGTGGGAGATGCCGCTTAAGCTGTGGGACAAGTATCTGCCGCCAGCGCTGCGCGAGCGGCTGTTTCAAAGCGGCGTCGACCCGAACGGCCATTGGCGAATGCTCTTCGACGGGCGGCTGACGATGGCGCACGAGACCGGCCCGGTGCCCGACGATATCATTGCGCGCGACCGCCTCCTCGACCGCCTCGCCAATCCGCGTCCACTGCCCACCGGTGCGCGCGCCTCGTTCGCGCGCGTTCCGCCCGGGCATCCCGAGAGTCCCGAAGGGCGCCTGGCCGACATGGACGTCGAGGGCATCGATCTCGCCGTCCTCTATCCCAGCCTCGGCCTGGTATGGCTTTCAACCGACAAGCTCGATCTGGCGATCGCATGCGCACGGGCGCAGAACGATCTGCTTGCCGACTACGCCCGGGAGTGCGGCGGGCGCGTGCGGCCGGCGATAAGCCTGCCGCTGGTAGCGCCGACGCGCGAGTCTGTTGACGCTGCATTGCACGAGCTTGAGCATGCGGTGAACCACCTCGGGATGCGCTCGGTGTTCATGCTGCCGAACGTGCGGCGGGCCAACCTTGACGAGCCGTTTCTTTATCCACTGTACGAGGAAATCCAGCGCCTCGGTCTGCCGATCGGAATTCATTGGGGATCGGCGACGGGATTGCCGGGTAGCGAGGAGCGCTTTAAGCCCGAGCAGTTTGTGCTGGGCCACACGATCGGCTTTCCACACGAGGCGATGGTTGCGCTGGGCTCGCTCGTATGCGGCGGCGTGCTCGAGAAGTTCCCGCGGCTTCGCTGGGCGATCCTGGAGTCGGGCGTCGGATGGGTTTACTACTTCATGGAGCGGCTCGACGAGCACTACGAGCGCCTGCCGCAACTGCTGCCCGCGATGAGGCGCTGGCCGCACGAATACATGAAGAGCGGGCTGGTTTACTACTCATGCGATCCCGACGAGGGCTCGCTGCCTTTCATCCTCGAGATGATGGGCGAGGACCTTGTGTTCTACGCGAGCGATTATCCGCACTGGGATGGACGCTTCCCGGAGTCAGTAGCCCCGATTCGCGACCATCCGAAACTCACGCCCGCGCAGAAGCGCAAGGTGCTCGGCGATAACGCGGCGCGCTTCTACGGCATCTGAGTCTAATTACTTCAAAGTGACTACTTCAGGGTGAGGGCCGAATGAGACTGAAAGACGCAGTGGCAATAATCACCGGCGGCGGGTCGGGGCTCGGCGCGGCGACCGCGCGCGAGTTCGTCCAGCACGGCGCGAAGATCGCGATTGTGGATCTGCCGTCGTCACCGGGCGCCAAGGTCGCCGAAGAGCTCGGCGCGCGGGGCCTGTACATCGCGGCCGACGTGGTCGCCGGCCCCGAGGTCGAAACCGCGGTCGCGCGCGCGGCCGAGCATTTCGGCACCGTGCACGTGGCGGTCAATTGCGCCGGCATCGGCCGCGCGCAGCGCACGCTGACCAAGGAAGGGCCGCACTCGCTCGACCTGTTCAACAAGGTGATCGCGGTCAACCTCGTCGGCACTTTCAACATGATCCGGCTTGCGGCGGCGCAGATGGCGAAGAACCGCCCCAACAACGAGGGCGAACGCGGTGTGATCATCAACACGGCTTCGATCGCGGCCTACGAGGGTCAGATCGGGCAGGCTGCTTACTCGGCGTCCAAGGGCGGAGTGGTCGGGCTGACGCTGCCGGTCGCGCGCGACCTGGCTTCGCTCGGCATCCGCGTGTGCACGATCGCGCCCGGAATTTTCGAGACCCCGATGCTCGGGCTGCTGCCCGACGCGGCGCGCAAGGCGCTGGAGGCGTCGATACCGTTTCCCTCACGGCTGGGGCGGCCGAGCGAATACGCGGCGCTGGCGCGCCATATCGTCGAGAACACGATGCTCAACGGCGAGACCATCCGCCTCGACGGCGCGCTGCGCATGGCCCCACGGTAGCTGCGCCGGCCGCGGCGCGTGACGTAGCACGACCAACGATCACCGCGGAATGGGCGCTGTATTGCGCCCTGCTTTGTTTATCAGAGCTGTGGCTGCGCCGCACAGCAAAGCAACCTAATGGGGCAAGTCGGCACCAGGTTGCGACATCCGCGCCCCAATTGCTCTTTATCATAGACTCAGGGGCTAAGTCGCAGCACAGTTGCATTCCTCTGCTTAGCTCAAGGCTAGGCTCAGCGAAGCAGACAATTGCTGAGCTTGGCCAATATAGGAAATGCTAGAGGGCGTCTCTCGTATCAACTAAGCATCTAAAAGAGATTGTCTGGTACATTTTATGCGTTATCGAGATGTCGACAATTGATAATTCTACTTCGACTTCCTTCACCTCATCTTGAGTTTAGTTGAAGCTAGCCCGCTCGGGTGAGGGCTGAAATAAGCAAGGGGAAGTCATTGAGTATCACAAATGACACACGGCCGTGGCGAATCTGGCCGATGCCTAGGCCATGGCGAAATTCCCTGTTTGGCCGCAAACTCGCGCCGGAACAAATCGCGAGCGCCGAGGAACTGAAGGCCGCGTTCCTCGTCAACGTCAATCACCAAATCCGCAATCCACTGAATATTATCGCCGGCCATGCAGAGTTGCTGAGCGATCGCGTTTCGGCCGGAGATCATGAGAGTGCAAAATCGCTCACTGCGATTGTTGGTGCCACGCGGCAACTCGAACGAAACCTGCGCGCGATTATTGATCTGTCCCGGCTGGAAAGCGGAATGTTCAGAATCGCGCCGGTCTCGCTAGAAATCTTATCGCGGATTAGATGGGAGCTTCTCGAAGTTCAGCCGGAGGCCGAGAACAAGGGCCTCCGCATAAACTTGCACGCGCCGGATTCCAAACTCATCATCAGCATCGACGAATACTGCTTTACGCATGCGCTAGCCAATGTGCTCGACAACGCAATGAATTACACTGAACACGGCGCCATTACTGTGAGGGTTGGCAGGGGGCAGGAAGACGTTCTTGTGGAGGTCGAAGACACCGGAGTCGGCATTGATCCCGCTGACCTACCCAAGCTGTTTCGGCCTTTCTCGCGTGGTCGGCACAGCGCGGCAAATCCATACGGCATGGGATTGGGACTGGCGCTGGCCAAGCGCTACCTCGCGCTCAACGGCGCGGACCTGTTGACGAGAAGCCGGCGGGGCGCGGGCAGCGTGTTCACTATCCGCTTGCCGGCTTCGGCCAGCAGTTGGGGCCGCGGCAACGGATCGACCTGAGGCATGCCGGCTGTGGGGCCAGATGAGAAGCCGGCGCGCCGTCCCGCTGCGCACGTGCACTTTCCTCCCCGCCTGATTGCAAGATGGGCGAGCCTCTGGTGCCGACGACGCAGCGCGCCAAACCGCGACTGGCAAGCGACCTTCGGGCGCGAGAGCGGTGAGCAGCGTGTGCTGTGAACTACCCCTGCCTGCCGCAAGCACCGCCGTCAGGTTGGTGCGCGAAGATATCCGCGAGTAGGCAAGTCGACGCACGAGACGAGCCGTCTCGCTTGGGTTCGCGCACTCTTGCTGAGAAGGGCGGCCGTGACAGGCCCGGCGAGAGCAAGCGCCGTATCGGGCAATGCTTCACAGCCGTGGAAGGCGGCGACCTTCGGACTGATCGAGCGCTGCGTTACGGAAGCGGAGTGGGGCCCGCGGTGAGCGCGCCGGGCAAGGGGATCTGCGGTATCGGCAGGCCGGGAACGTCGGCGCCAATCGGAATTATCAGCATCCCCTGTCGGTAGTGCGGGCCGCCGACGATCAGCGTCCCATGGTTGCGCAGCTTGAGTTGCGTGGTCATCAGCGGCCGCGCGCCCTCAAACAGCAGCAGATGCATCGCGATCATGTCGTCCTCGATCGCGTTGGGCTCGACGTGCACGATCCATCCACCCGGCAAGCTGAAGGCGAGCATCCGGCCGCAATGTGTGCGCCCGACTTGTCGGCTGATCAGCCGATAGGTCGAAAACGAAGGGAACAGCGAATGCAGCCGCAGACGCAGCGGGATCAGCCGCTGGTCGATGCCTTCGTTGGTATCGGCCGCGATGATCTCGTCCACGCGCACCATCACCGTCCGATTAGTGATCTGCGGATGGATCCGATGCATCTGCGGCGCCGCGTTTTGGGGGCCGTTGGCAGGACCGGCTTCCTCAGGCGCCTGCGCCGCCGGGCCCTCGAGTGGCTCGGCGGTGGCTGGCTCTTGCGACTGCGTCGCCGGCGCGGTCTGCGCATGTGCGCCAAGCGCAAACGACACGAGGATAAGCGCTGTCAGGAACGGAAGGCTCAGTCGTTGCATGGTCAGGGCTGCCGATCGGGAAGCCAAATGACGGTGGTGTCCTGAGCTGGCTCGCTCCACACGGCGACGTCAGGGTTAGAGGTTTCGAGTTGCGAGATTATCGTGCTCGGCTCGCTGCGCGCGGCGGCGGCCAGATTTTCGGCCGCCGGCGCGGCCTCGCTGGCGACCGTGCTGGCCTCGCGCATGGCGACCTGGATCGCTTGGTCGCCCGAACCGAGCAGATTGCGCGCCAGCGGCGTCACGATCACCACCGCAAGCACTGCCGCTGCGAGCGCCAGTCCGGCGGCGGCGCCGAAGCGCTCACCCATCGTTTCAAGCCAGCGGCCGAGTCGGACGCGCATCGGCGGGCGCAGGCGCTCGATGCGGCTCTGCACGGCCCGTGCAAAACCGTCGAGGGGCGGCACCGGCGCGGCGTCGCGCAGCAGACGTCCAAGGTTACCGTATGCCGCCAGGGTCTCTTCACAGGCTGCGCAGTGAGCAAGATGGCGGGCGACCTCGCGCATCTCGTGCGCTTCTAGTTCGCCGTCGTCGAAGGCGCCGAGGAGCGGGTCGATCTCGCTACATTGGGCCATGTTGCCCCTAGTCCTCGCCTAAATCCTTGAGGAGCTCGCGCAGGTGGTTGCGCGCGTAATGCAACCGGCTCATCACGGTTCCCCGCGGGCACTGCATCACTTCGCTTATTTCGTCGTACGACAGGCCTTCAACCTCTCGTAGGAGTATCACGGCCCGATGTTCCGGCGTCAACTCTCTGAGCGCGGCGTCGATGCGCCGACCGACTTCGCCGCGCTCAGCGGCCTTGAACGAATCGCCAAGCCCGCTGGGCAGCCGACGCATCTCGTTTTCGGCTTCCTCGCCGCGGACGGTCGGATGGCGCACTTCGCGGCGGCGGAAGTCGATTGCCAGATTGGCGGCGATCCGGTATAGCCAAGTCGAGAAACTCGAACGCGATTCGAACTTGCGCAGGTTCTCGTAGGCGCGGATGAAGGTTTCCTGGGCCAATTCGAGCGCGTCCTCTTGGTTGTGCACGACTGCCAGCGCGACACCCACCACCCGCCGCTGATATCGCTCGACCAAGGCGCCGAAAGCCCTGGTGTCCCCCTTTGTGGCCCGCTCGATGAGCTCGGCTTCGTCACCGTCTGGGCGCTTTGGCTTCTTCAACTGGTTTAGACGCAGGTGAAACCGGCAAAATTCAGATGCCTACGATGCTTCCCGACTTTCCAATTCGGCCCAATTGGGCCCCCATTTAAGCTCGACCCGCAGCGGAACCCGCAATTCGGCCACGCTCTCCATCTCCCGACGAGCGGCCGCCGCCGCCGTTTCAAGTTCGACGCGCGGGACCTCGAGCAGCAGCTCGTCGTGGACCTGAAGCACCATCCGCGATGCCAATTTTCGTTCTTTAATCGCCGCGTCGAGCCGGATCATCGCAAGTTTTATCAGATCCGCCGCCGTTCCCTGGATAGGCGTGTTGATCGCTATTCGCTCCGCCTGCGAGCGGGCGCCGCCCTGCGGCGAGTTCAGCTCCGGTAGGTATCTACGCCGCCCGTACATCGTTGCCACCCATCCTCGCTCGCGCGCCAGGCGCAACGACTCCTCGAGATACGAGTGGACCCCGGGCAGACGTTCGAAGTAGCGCTTGATGTATTCCGAGGCCTCGGCCAGCCCGATTCCCAGCTCGCCCGCCAATCGCTGTGGCCCCATCCCGTAGACGATGCCAAAGTTTATGACCTTGGCCAGGCGCCGCCCCTCGGCATCGATCTCCTCGGGCCTGCGTCCCAGGACCTCGGCCGCAGTGCGCGCATGGATGTCCTCGCCGCGGCGAAAGGCGTCGATCAGCGTGGCGTCGCCGGAGAGATGGGCGAGCACGCGCAGGTCAATCTGCGAATAATCGGCTGACAGCAGCAAGGATCCGGGCGCGGCGACGAAGGCGCGCCGGATGCGGCGGCCTTCCTCGCTGCGGGTCGGGATATTTTGCAGATTGGGATCGGTCGAACTCAGCCTGCCGGTCGCCGTCAGCGCCTGATGGAACGAGGTATGGATGCGGCCGGTTGCGGGGTCGAGCAGCCCGGGCAGCGCGTCGCTGTAAGTTGATTTGAGCTTGGCGATCGCGCGGTACTCGAGCAGCGCCTTGGGCAGCGGGTGAACCGCGGCGAGCTTCTCCAGAGTGCCGGCGTCGGTCGAGGTTCCGCTCTTGGTGCGTTTGAGTCCCTTGACCGGCAGCTTGAGCTCGTCGAAAAGGACTTGGCGAAGCTGGCTCGGCGAGTTGAGGTTGAAGCGCCGGCCGGCCAGCCGGTAGCACTCCTCCTCCAGCCGTTCCAGTTGGGCGCCGAACTCGGCCGAAATCGCCTTGAGCGCCTGCGCGTCGACCGCGATGCCAGTCTCTTCCATCTCGGCCAGCACCCGCGCCACCGGTAGCTCTATCTCGCGAAACAGCGATTCCAGGCCATCGGCTTCCAGCCGCGGTATCAGGGCCGTGCGCAGCGCGGCGATAAGCTCGGGCTCCGAGCCGCCCGCCCGCGTGCCCCCGAGCGGCGCGAGGTAGTCGTGATAAAGCTCGCTAAGCGACGGCTCGGGCCGGCCCGGGTTGACCAGGAACCCTGCCAGCATGGTGTCGAAATCGACGCCCGCAAGTTCAACCCCGTAGCGCTTGAGCGCGCGCAGATGCTGCTTGAGATCATGGCAGCCCTTGGCAGGAGTAGCGGCGCCGAGCAACTGCGCCGCGGCGGCGATCGAGCGCGCTTCGAGCACGAAGGTTTCGGCGTCGCCCTCGGCGGCCAGCTTGAGGCGCGCCTTGCCGGCGTCGGTAGACGCGCCCGTGTGCGGCGGGACGCCGAAGTCAACCTCGCCGGAGCCGGACGCGGCGGCCGCCGCTGTCGCCGACTGTCGCACGGCCGAATCGGAACCCCGGTCCGACTCCAGGTAGAGCGCGAGACGCGGCGCGCGCGACAGCCGTTGGAGCACGGCGTTCAATTCGGTGCCGGCCACCACGCGCTCGCGCCCGTCGCTCATCGGCAGCCCTGCCTGCGCCGGCGTCAGCTCCGCGAGCAACGAGTTGAACTCCAGCTCGCGCAGAAGCTCGCTCACCGCCTGCTCGTCGATTCCGCGCCAGGTCAGCTCTTCGGGTTCGACGGCGACCGGCGCGTCGGTATCGATACGCACGAGCTGGCGGGAAAGTTCGGCGTCGGCGCGATGCTCAGCCAGGAGCGCGGCGACTTTCTTCGCGCCGCGGATTCCGGTCGCCTCGACTGCGTCGAGGTTGGCATAGAGCTTGTCGAGCGATCCGAAGTGCCTGATCAATGCAGTGGCGGTTTTCTCGCCGATTCCCGGCACGCCCTTGACGTTGTCGATCGGATCGCCCATCAGCGCCATCACGTCCACCACCGCCGCCGGCTCGACGCCCAGCCGCTCGCGGACTTCGCGGGTGCCAATGCGCCGGTCGCGCATCGTGTCCCACAGGGTGACGTGCGGCCCGACGAGCTGCATGAAGTCCTTGTCCGCGGTGACGATCACGGTGTTGAAGCGCCGGCGCGCGGCGCGCGCGGCCAAGGTGCCAATCACGTCGTCGGCTTCGTAGCCGTCGACCATCAGGCTTTTGATGCGGAAGGCCTCGACGGCGCGATGGATGTAGGGGAGCTGGACGCTGAGGTCGTTGGGCGTCTCGGCGCGGGTGGCCTTATAGGACTCGAAGAGATCGTCGCGGAAGGTTTTGCGCGGCGAGTCGAAGACCACCGCGATATACGACGGCCGCTCTTCCTTGAGCAGCTTCAGAAGCATTCGGATAAAGCCATAGACCGCGTTGCTGGGCAAGCCGCGCGAAGTGGTGAGCTGGGGCAGGGCGAAGAAAGCGCGGAAAACGTAGCCCGAGCCGTCGATCAGGTAAAGTGTCGGACGTTCCTCGGCCATCGCGTCTGAAACTATCCCAAGCCGCCTCAGGTGCAAAATCGCGCCGCACGCCCGCAGCCTGCGCGGCCTGCGGATTGTTGACAGGCCGCGCGGCCGCAGTTTAACTAATCGCTTGCCGCCACTGCCGGATTGAAGTTTTGGCGGCGTTCCTGCGTCAAAGTGAAGGACTTGAGGCTGGCGCCGCCGGCAGCCGGCATGTCTGGCACTACAGGGCGACCCGCATGATCGAGGTCAACCACCTCACCAAGCGCTACGGCGACTTCGTCGCCATCCGCGACGTCTCTTTCAAGGCCGAAAAGGGTTCGATCCTGGGCTTTCTCGGCCCCAACGGCGCAGGCAAGACCACCACGATGCGCATTATCACCGGCTTTATGCCGGCGACTTCGGGCACCGTGCTGGTGGATGGGCTGGACATCTTTCACCAGTCGCTGGAGGCGCGCCGGCGTATCGGCTACCTACCCGAGTCGCCGCCGCTGTACGCGGACATGCGGGTCGAGCCTTATCTGCGCTATGTGGGCAAGCTGCGCGGGCTGCGGCGCTCGGAGCTGGAGGGGGCGCTCGAGCGTGTGCTGAAAGTTTGCGGGCTGAGCGATATGGCCAATCGCATCTGCGGCCAGCTCTCCAAGGGCTATCGCCAGCGGGTGGGGCTGGCGCAGGCGATTATCCACAACCCTCCGGTGCTCGTGCTCGACGAGCCGACGATCGGCCTTGACCCGCGCCAGATCCACGAGATTCGCGGGCTCATCCGCGGCCTCGCCGGCCAGCACACGATCGTGCTCTCAACCCACATCCTGCCCGAGGTCTCGCAGATCTGCGACCGCGTGGTGATAATCAACGCCGGCCACGTCGTGCTCGAAGAGAGCCTTGACGCGCTGCCGGCCGGCAAATCGCTCGAAGAGGTCTTTCTCGAGGCCATTTCGCGAGAGGAAGGTCACGAGCCGGCGGAAGCCGAAGAGACGCTGGAGGAGGTCGGGGCGGGGCACGGCTAGGCCCCGGGGCTGGCGATGCGAAACGCGCTGACGATCGCGGGCAAGGAGCTGGCGAGCTACTTCGTGCAGCCCGTCGCCTATGTGGTGCTGACGGTCTTCGTGCTGTTGGCGGGCTACTTTTTCTTCGCCCTGGTCAAGCAATTCGACGAGATGATCCAGGTCTATACCGCCATGTCGAACATGGAGGCGATGCATCATCTCAACCTCAACATTCAGGTGATCAACCCCCTGCTGCATAACATGTCGGTGGTGATGGTGATCCTGGTGCCGGCGATCACGATGCGCACGTTCGCCGAGGAGAAGCGCACCGGGACCTATGAATTCCTGCTCACCGCGCCGATCCGCACCGGCGAGATCGTCGCCGGCAAGTTCATCGCGGCCGCGGCCTTCGTCCTCATCATGGTCGGGCTGATCTGGATCTTTCCCCTCATCTTGATGGTGTTCGGCGATCCGGAGGTCGGAGTGATGGGCGCGGGTTATCTCGCGCTCGCGCTGCTCGGCGTATGCTTCGTGTCGATCGGATTGTTCACGTCCTCGCTGACGCAGAACCAGATTATCGCCGCGATAAGCTGCCTCGGAATCCTGCTGCTGCTGTACGTGATCTCGTGGCCGTTGCAGGCGGGCGGCGGTGCGCTCGGCGACCTGCTGCGCTATCTCTCGCTGCCGCAGCATTTCAGCGAGATGGTGCGCGGAGTGATCGACACCAGCGATCTGGTTTATTTCTGCACCCTCATCTTCGTGGCATTGTTCCTGACCCAGCGCTCGGTCGAGTCGGCGCGTTGGCGGTAGGGTAGGGCGGAGCGCGAGCATGCAACGCTCAAGGGCGTGGGCCGGCCTGGTCGCAATCGTTTTCCTGTTCTTCGCGCTGATAAGCTACGTCGTCGGCGCGGCCAACTATTTCCTGCTCAATCTTATCCTCGGCGTCTTCGCGCTGGTGCTGTGGGCGACCTCCAGCCGCGAGACCTTCGGCACCCTGATCGGCCATCGCGCGACCCGCTACGGGGCAAACGCGGTGGTTTATTCGGTGGGCTTCGTCGGCCTGCTGGTCGCGATCAACTACATCCTGTCGCTCCATCATCGCCGCTTCGACCTCACCGCCGAGCGCATCTTCAGCCTCTCGCCGCAATCACTCAAGGTGGTCAAGGAGCTCAAGCAACCGCTGAAGTTCTACGGCTTCGTCGCGCAGGGGGTGAACCCGCAGGCGGAAGCGCTCTATCAGTCGTATGCTTATGCCTCGCCGCTCATCAGCTACGAGCTGATCGATCCCGACAAGCATCCCGAGCTCAGCACCAAGTTCAAGGTGTCGGTGATGAACACGACCCATATTCAATACGGCTCGTCGGGCACCAACATCACCGACATGACCGAGCAGGCGATCACCAACGGCATCATCAAGGTCACCAGCGCGGGAACCAAAACTGCCTGTTATCTGACCGGGCATGGCGAGCCTGCCCTTGACGACACCGGCAATCCCAACGCCTTCGGCCGCGCTCGGCGCGCGCTGGAGGGCGAGGACTACCGGGTCAAGCCGATGACGCTCACCGACAAGCCGGGCGTGCCCGACGAATGCAGCGTATTCATCGTGGCCGGGCCGAGCCGCCCAGTCTTTCCCCACGAAGTTGACGCGGTCAACGACTTTCTCAAGAAGGGCGGGCGGGTGCTGGTGATGTTGCGGCCGCCGCAGCCGGACGAGCCTGATCCGGAAGCCAATCTGATCAGTATGGTAGGCCAGTGGGGCATCATCGTCGGCGACAACATCGTGCTCGACCGGCAGTTGCGCCTGTTCGCGGGTCCGGCGCTCGGGCTGGCGCCACTGGTCGACCTCTATCCCCCGCCGCATCCGATCACGGCCGGCTTCGACAAACGCACGTTGTGGCCGATGGTGCGCTCGGTCCAGCCCGCCAAGCAGACCAAGCCGGGTCTGCAGCCGTGGCCGCTGGCGCAGACCAGCGACACCTCGCTCGCCGCGACCAATATCGAGGCGATCTTCAAGGAGCAGAAGTTCAAGCCCAGCCCCACCGATTTGAAGGGGCCGGTGACCGTCGCCACCGCGATGCGCGCCAACCTCAAGCAGCTCGGTATTGCCAAGAGCGGCGAGGCGCGGATGGTGGTCTTCGGCGACACCGAGTTCGCCAACAACGAGAACCTGCTCCAGCAATACAACCAGGACTTCTTTCTCAACACGATCGATTGGCTTGCCGGCCAGACCGCTACTATCTCGATTCGCCCGCGCGAGCTGCGTGCCTCGCGTGTCAGCCTGACCGCGAGCGAATTCAACAACGTCTTCGTGGCGTCGGTGCTGGTGCTGCCGGAGCTGCTGCTGATCATCGGGATCGCGGTGTGGTGGAACCGGCGCAACTAGGGGGTCGCACAGGGTGACGGCGAGCTGCGTGTCTGATCTGCGATGCGCCTGCGCAACACGATAATCGTCCTGATTCTCGCCGCAGCGGTCGGCGCCTATGCGCTGGTGGTGCTGCTTGGCTCGCGTCCGGTGCCGCCGCCGACGCTCTACAAGGTCGCGGCCAAGGACATCAGCCACATCGACCTGCGCTATCCCGACCGCGAGATCGAGCTGGCGCGCAATCCCGACCATACCTGGCGTATCGTCAAGCCGATCAAGGCGGACGCCGATCAGACCGCGATCGACGGCCTGACCGAGGCCATTGCGCAGGCCCAGATCAGCAAGACCGTCGAGGAGAAGCCTGAAAGCCTCGAACCGTTCGGGCTCGACAAGCCTTCCGTGGTGGTGACCGTCACTTCGGACAAGGGCGGCGCGCTGCCCGTGCTCGACGTCGGCAAGACGAGCCCGGTGGGCGGCGGCGCCTACGTCAAGCTGGCGAACTCGCCGGCGGTGCTGATGACCCCGAGCGACTTTCCCGGCCAGGTCACCAAGCAGGTCAACGACCTGCGCTCGCACGAGCTGATGACCTTCAATATGGACGATGCCAACAAGGTCATGCTCGAAAGCTCGGCGGGCGGCCGGATCGAGGTCGACAAACAGGGCGGCAAGTGGCGTATCGTCGCGCCCGCGCAATATCCGGCCGACGCCGACGCGGTCGCGGCGCTGCTTACTGCGCTTGCCAACGCGCACATTGAGGACTTCGTCACCGACACGCCGGAGGACCTTTCCAGGTACGGGCTGGCGAAGCCGCAGCTCGAAGTAAGCGTCTTCACCGGCAAGGACGACGCGCGCCACTCGCTGCTGTTCGGGCTCAAAGCGGCGGATGCGTACAAGCACGCGATTTACGTCAAGCGCGGCTCGGATCCCTACGTCTTCAGCGTCGAGGACACGCTGATCGGCAAGGTCAATCTCAGCGTCCTCGACCTGCGCGACAAAACCGTGATGGCGTTCGATCCGGCCAAGGTTGGGCGGCTGGAGATCGACAACCGCGGCAAACAATACGCGCTCGAGCTCGGCAAGGACGGCAAATGGCAGGTCACCGCCGGCGGCAGGAGTTTGGCCGCCAACGGTGCCGCGATCCAGACTTTCCTCGACGAATTGGCCAATCTCAAGGGCGACAAAATCGTCGCCGACCCGATGACCGACGCGAAGAACTACGGGCTCGACAAGCCGACCGAAAAGATCTCCGTGTATGGCAAGGACGGCAAGCAAATCGGGACGGTCGAGCTGGCTCAGCTCCAGAGCCAGATCCAGGTCGCCAATCCGACGCCGACCCCGGCTGCCGACGAAGGCGCGCCGGCGGCGGCGGGCAAGCGCGAAGTGAAGACGGTGATGCGCTTTGAGAACTACGCGCACTCGACCGCCGGCACGCCGGTGTACAGCCTGCGCGAGGCCGACTTCAGTCAGTTCGACATGAGCGCCGACCAGTTCAAGCCGACCGAGGCCGTGCAGCCGGCCGCCACGCCCGCGTCCGGCAAGAAATCCTGACTCGAGGGCGGCTCGCTGCGGCGCGCTCAGCCCTCGGCGATCACATGGGCGAGCGCGCTGGTGGCGCTGTGCGTGAGGCTGAGGTGGAAGGCGGTGATGTTCTTGCGGCGGGCGAATTCGGCTGCCTTGCCCGCCAACACGATGGTGGGTGGACGGCCGCGCTCGCGCACCACCTCGATCTCGCGCCAGCCGACGTTGCGGTTCCATCCCGTGCCCATCGCCTTCATCGCGGCCTCCTTGGCCGCGAAGCGCGCCGCGTAGCTCTGGTAGCGCGGGCGCCCGCGCGACTCACAATAGGCGATCTCGCGTTCGGTGAAGACGCGCGCGCGAAAGCGCTCGCCGATCCGCGGGCGGGTCAGCGCGCGTTCGACGCGCTCGACCTCAATGATGTCGATGCCGGTGCCGAGGATTTTCATGGCTGCCGAGGCGCCGCCTCCCGTCGCGAGATATTACGCAGTGCACGCGGTCGATGAAAAGGCGGTGCGCGAGGCGGCCGCGAGCGGCCCCACCATCGCGCGGCTCGCCGCCTGATTCCCATCACTCGTGTGCGTGTGGCAAACTATACGGGGGTGTGGTCGCATCGCGCGGGGCGGGCGCCGGCACGATGGGATCGTCGGGACGTTTGACCGAGCCGAGTCCGGCGAAACTCAGCGCATCACTGCCGACGGCTATGTCTTCCATCAGCACGCCGCAGCGCCAGCGCGCCGCAAGGCCGTTTGTGTCTTCCATCAATCGCCACGTAATCGAGGCCGTCACGCCGGCGGTTGACGGCGGCCGCTATCCAGTCAAGCGTGTGGTGGGCGAGTCGTGCGTGGTCGAGGCCGACATCCTGCGCGACGGCGACTATGTGCTGCGCGCGGTGGTCAAGTGGCGGCGCCGGAGCGAGGCGCGCTTTCGCGAGGCGCCGATGGCACACCGCGACAACGATCGCTGGCGCGGCGAATTCCCGCTTGAGCACAACGATCGCTACCTCTTCACGATCGAGGCGTGGACCGACCAGTACGCGTCGTGGGAGCGCGGCTTTCGCCGAAAGGCCGAAGCCGGCCGCGACGTCGCTTCGGATCTGCTGGAAGGCATCGCGCTGATCGAGGCCGCTGCACGCAGCGCGCGCGGCGAGGATCGCGCCGCGCTCGAGGCCGCGTGCAGGGCGCTGCGCGGGCTTAAGGCGCCGCGCGACGCGCTGGCGATGGTTTCGCGGCCGGAGATGCTGGAGCGGATGGCGCGGCTGGGCGAGCGTTGGGGCGCAACCGAGTATCGTCCGCTGCTGGAGGTCGTCGCCGACCGCCCGCGCGCGCGCTTCGGTGCATGGTACGAGATGTTCCCGCGCTCGCAGGGCGCGCTGGCGGGCCGCGGCGCGACCCTGCGCGAGGCCGAGCGCCGGCTGAGCGAAATCCGCGATCTCGGCTTCGACGTGATTTACCTCACCCCGATCCATCCGATCGGAATCACCCATCGCAAGGGGCCGAACAATTCGCTGGTCGCGCAGCCCGACAGCCCCGGCAGTCCGTGGGCCATCGGCAGCCCGGCCGGCGGCCACACTGCGCTGGAGCCCACGCTCGGCAGCCTCGACGATTTCGACCATTTCGTGTGCGCCGCGCGGCGCCTCGGGCTGGAAGTCGCGCTCGACTTCGCGATTCAATGCTCGCCCGACCATCCGTGGGTGCGCGAGCATCCGGAATGGTTCCGCCATCGCCCCGACGGCTCGATCAAGTACGCGGAGAATCCGCCCAAGGAGTACCAGGACATCTATCCGCTCGATTTCGACGGCCCGGCGGCGGGGGCGCTGATGGAGGAGCTGCGGCGGGTGGTGATGTTCTGGATCGGCCACGGAGTGCGGATCTTCCGGGTGGACAATCCGCACACCAAGCCGGTGGAGTTCTGGCGCTGGCTGATCGCCGAGGTCCAGGCGCGCCATCCCGACGTGATTTTCCTCTCCGAGGCGTTCACGCGGCCCAAGCTGATGCGTGCGCTGGCCAAGGCCGGCTTTACCCAGTCGTATACCTACTTCACCTGGCGCAATACCAAGTCCGAGCTGATCGAGTATTTGAGCGAGCTGAGCCGGCCCGAGGTGAGCGATTACTTCCGCCCCAACTTTTTCACCAACACGCCCGACATTCTGACCGCGGTGCTTCAGCAGGGCGGGCGGGCGGCCTTCAAGCTGCGGCTGGTGCTGGCGGCGACGCTCTCGCCGTCCTACGGGATTTACAGCGGCTACGAGCTGTGCGAGGGGGCGGCGGTGCCGGGCACCGAGGAATATCTCAACTCCGAGAAATACGAGATTCGCGTGCGCGACTGGCACGCCCCGGGCAACATCAACGAGTTCATCGCGCGCATTAACACGATCCGCCGCGCCCATCCTGCGCTCCAGCAGTTCACCAACCTGCGCTTCCTGGAAACCGACAACGACCAGATCCTCGCCTATGCAAAGAGCTCTGCCGGGGGCGATGAGACGATCGTGGTGGCGGTCAACCTCGACCCCTTCGGCGCGCAGGCATGCACGACGCTGGTGCCGCCGGACGTGGTGGGCGTGGCGCCCGGCGAAGCGTACCGGGTGGCCGACCTGCTGAGCGGCGATTGCTGGACGTGGGGCGAGCGCAACTACGTCAGGCTTGACCCGGCGGTCGAGCCCGCCCACATTTTTCTGGTCGTGAAGAATTCATGAGCGTCAACGGCGCGAAACCGATCGGCGACGATCCCCTGTGGTACAAAGATGCCGTCTTTTACGAGCTGCGCGTGCGCTCGTTCTATGACAGCAACGGCGACGGGATCGGCGACTTTCCGGGGCTGACGCAGAAGCTCGACTATCTGCGCGACCTCGGCGTCACCACCATCTGGCTACTGCCGTTCTATCCATCGCCGCTGCGCGACGACGGCTACGACATCTCCGACTACACCGGGGTCCATCCCGACTGCGGCACGCTGCATGACTTCCGGGTCTTCCTGCGCGCGGCGCACGAGCGCGGGCTGCGCGTGGTGACCGAGTTGGTGCTCAACCACACCTCGGACCAGCATCCGTGGTTCCAGCGCGCGCGGCGCTCGCCGGCGGGCAGCGCGTGGCGCGACTTTTATGTGTGGAGCGACAACCCCGAGCGCTATAAGGGCGCGCGCGTCATCTTCAAGGACTTCGAGCCCTCGAACTGGTCGTGGGATCCGGTGGCCAAAGCCTACTACTGGCATCGTTTCTACGCCCATCAGCCCGATCTCAACTACGACAATCCGGCGCTCAAGCGTGCAGCCTTCAAGGTGGTCGATTTCTGGCTGGGTCTGGGCGTGGACGGGCTGCGGCTCGACGCGGTGCCCTACCTCTACGAGCGCGAGGGCACGACCTGCGAAAACCTGCCCGAGACGCACGCTTTCCTGTGCGAGCTGCGCCGCCACGTGGACGAGGCTTTTCCCAACCGGATGCTGCTGGCGGAGGCCAACCAGTGGCCCGAAGACGCCGTGGCCTACCTCGAAGGCGGCAAGGAATGCCATATGGCGTTCCATTTCCCGCTGATGCCGCGGATGTTCATGGCGCAGCGGATGGAGGACCGCTTTCCGCTGACCGATATCTGGGCGCAGACGCCGGCGATCGACGAAAGCTGCCAATGGGCGATTTTCCTGCGCAACCATGACGAGCTGACGCTCGAGATGGTGACCGAAGAGGAGCGGGACTTCATGTACCGCGCCTACGCACGCGAGCCGCGCATGCGGCTCAATCTCGGCATCCGCCGCCGCCTCGCGCCGCTGCTCGGCAACAGCCGGCGCGCGATCGAGCTGATGAACGGGCTGCTGTTCTCGCTGCCCGGGACGCCGGTGATCTACTACGGCGACGAGATCGGGATGGGCGACAACATCTACCTTGGCGACCGCGACGGCGTGCGCACGCCGATGCAGTGGAGCGGCGACCGCAACGCCGGCTTCTCCACCGCCAATCCGCAGCGCCTCATCCTGCCCGTGATTATCGACCACGAGTACCACTACCAGACCGTCAACGTGGAGGCGCAGGAGCACAACCTGCATTCGCTGTTGTGGTGGATGCGGCGGGTGATCGCGCTGCGCCGGCAGTTCAAGGCCTTCGGGCGCGGCGCCATCGAGTTTCTCAGCCCCGAAAATCCGCGCGTGCTGGCCTTCCTGCGCACGTGGCAGGACGAGCGCATCCTGGTGGTCGCCAATCTCTCGCGCTTCGTGCAGTACGTCGAGCTCGATCTATCGCGTTACAAGGGGATGGTGCCGGTGGAGCTGTTCGGCCGCAACGAGTTTCCACCGATCGGCGATCGGCCATACTTTCTGAGCCTGGGACCGCACCTGTTCGACTGGTTCTCGATCCAGCCGCCGCGCCATACTCCCGCCGCCGTCGTAAAGGCGCCCGACGAGGAGGTGCCCCGCCTGGAGGCGGGCACCGGATGGGAGAGCTTCATGCGCGGCGAGGGCTGGGAGATGCTGGAGCAGGCGCTGCCCGCATTCCTGCCGCGCTGCCGATGGTTTCGCGGCAAGGCGCGCACCATCAAGGCGGTCCGCATTTCCGACTCGCTGCCGCTGATCGAAGAGCGCGGCGGCGCCCATCTGATTCTGGCCGACGTCGAGTACGTCTCCAGCGAGCCCGAGACGTATGTGGTGCCGCTGGCGCTGGACACCAACGGCGATGGCGCGGCGGGCCATCACGAACGCGCCATCGCTCAGCTCCGGCTGCGCACCTCGCGCAACGGCACTCTAGCGGGGCGTTTGTACGAAGCCTCCTCCGACGAGCGGTTCTGCCGCGCGCTTTTCGACCACGTCGATCGGCGCCGCCGGCTGCGCGGCGTGCGCGGCGAGCTTACCGCCTCGGCGTCGCCTCGATGGCGCGAGCTGCGCGGCACGGCCGACGGGGCGGGCGAGATGCGCGCCCTGCGCACGGAGCAAACCAACTCGTCGGTGGTGCTCGGCGATCGCCTGATCCTCAAGCTTTTCCGCATGCTCGATCCCGGCGAGAGCCCCGACCTCGAAGTCGGCCGGATGCTGACCGAGCGGGCGCGCTTCGCGCACACGCCGGCGCTCGCCGGATGGCTGGAGTATCAGCGCGAACGCGAGGAGCCGCGCACGCTCGCGGTGCTGCATGCCTATCTTGCCAACCAGGGCGACGCCTGGACGCATACGCTGAGCGAGCTCGGCCAGTACTTCGAGCACGCCCTCGCCAACAAAGACCGCATCGTCGAGCTGCCGACGAAGCCGCTGGCGGACCTTGCGGCCGAGGACGGCCCGCCGCCGTGGGTAGTCGAGATGATCGGCGCCTACCTGAGCACGGCGGAGCTGCTTGGCCGGCGCATCGCGGAGCTCCATCTCGCGCTGGCGGCGGCCGGCGAAGATCCCAATTTTTCAGCCGAGCCGTACTCCTCGCTCTACCAGCGCTCCGAGTACCAGTCGATGCGCAATCTGGCGGGCCAGGTGTTTCGCACCCTGCGTGCCCATCTGGAGGAGCTGCCCGAGGAGGAACATCGCTGGGCGAGCGCGCTGCTGGCCAACCAGGAGCGCGTCGCCGGACGCTTTCAGGACTACCTGAAGCATCGCTTCAGCGTGGTCCGGATTCGCTGCCACGGCGATCTCCACCTCGGCCAGATTCTGCACACCGGCAAGGACTTCGCGATCATCGACTTCGAAGGCGAGCCGGCGCGCACGCTGACGGAGCGGCGGCGCAAGCGCTCGGCGCTGCGCGACGTCGCCGGGATGCTGCGCTCGTTTCATTACGCGGCACTCAGCTCCATGCTCGATCATTTGCGCGCAGGCTCGTTCAGCCCCAGCGTGCTCGACGCGCTCGGGCCGTGGGCGCGGCTATGGCAGGTATGGGCGTCGTGGGCGTTTTTGAAGGAATACTTGCACGTCGCGCGGGAGGGCAATCTGGCTCCGCGCGAGCGCGACGAGCTGCGCATCCTGCTCGACGCCTTTCTCCTCGACAAGGCAATTTACGAACTGGGCTACGAACTGAACAACCGGCCGGACTGGGTCTTGATCCCCCTGCTCGGCATCGGCCAGACCTTGGGACTGCAAGCGCAGGTTTAATTTCCGGGCGTCCCGGCCTGCCGTCGTCAGCGAAACCGTCGCCGGCCCGATGGGACACGAGATGGACCTTACCATGGCGTATGAAACCGCCGGCCGCAGCACCGCCGAGGAACTCAGACGGTTGGCCGCGCTTGAGCATTTTGATCCGCATTCCATCCTGGGCGCTCATCTGACGCCCGAGGGGGTGACGGTGCGTGCCTTTCGGCCTGACGCGGAGCGCGTCCGGCTGCTGATCGACGGCGAGGAGCGTGCGCGCGAGATGAGGCCGCGCGACCCGGTTGGGCTGTTCGAGATTCTTGTCGCAGAGCGGCGCGCGCTGTTTGCCTACCGGTTCGAGATCGATTTCCACGGCGGCGGCAAGGCGACGATTCGCGACCCGTATTGTTTCCTGCCCACCCTCGGCGAGCTCGACCTTTATCTGCTTGGCGAGGGAACTCACCAACGGCCCGATGAGCTGCTCGGCGCGCATCCGCGCAACCTCGGCGGGGTCGAGGGCGTGAGCTTCGCCGTATGGGCTCCCAACGCGCGCGGCGTCAGCGTGGTGGGCGATTTCAATTCCTGGGACGGGCGGATCCACATGATGCGCTCGATGGGCGGTTCGGGGATCTGGGAGCTGTTCATCCCGGAGTTGGAGCCGGGCGCACGCTACAAATATGAAGTGCGCACGCCGCAGGGCCCGATGCTCAAGACCGATCCGTGGGCGGCGGCGCTCGAGCGGCCGCCGGCCACCGCTTCGATCATCTATCGTTCGCAATATCGCTTCGCGGACGACGAATGGATGGCGGCACGCGCGGCACGCGATCACCTGCGTGCGCCGCTTTCGATCTACGAAGTGCATCTGGGTTCGTGGCGGCGCGTGCCCGAGGAGGGCAACCGCTGGCTGACGTACCGCGAGCTCGCCGCGGCGCTGGCCGACTACGTCGGCGAGTTGGGCTTCACGCACGTCGAACTGCTGCCCGTAATGGAGCATCCGTTCAGCGGCTCGTGGGGCTACCAGGTGAGCGGTTACTTCGCGCCGACCGCGCGCTTCGGCAGCCCCGACGACTTTCGCTACTTCGTCGATTACCTCCATCGGCACGGGATCGGAGTCATCCTCGACTGGGTGCCCGGCCACTTTCCCGCCGACGAGTTCGCGCTGGCCCGCTTCGACGGCACCGCGCTGTACGAGCATATCGATCCGCGCCAGGGCTTCCATCCTGAGTGGGGCACCTACGTCTTTAACTTCGGCCGCGCCGAGGTGCGCGCGTTCCTTTACGCCAGCGCCCAGCGCTGGCTGCGCGAGTTTCACGCCGACGGCCTGCGCGTGGACGCGGTCGCCTCGATGCTCTACCTGGACTACGCGCGCGCCGAAGGCCAGTGGATTCCCAATCCGTACGGCGGGCGCGAGAACCTCGACGCGGTGAGCTTCCTGCGCACGCTCAACGAGCAGGTGTACGCGCGCAACCCGGGCGTGACGACGATCGCCGAGGAATCCACCGCCTGGCCGGGGGTGAGCCGTCCGACCTACGCCGGCGGGCTCGGCTTCGGCTTCAAGTGGGACATGGGATGGATGCACGACACCCTGAATTACTTCGCCAGCGATCCGGTACATCGCCGCTGGCATCATCGCGACCTCACCTTCGGCCTGCTTTACGCGTGGAGCGAAAACTTCGTGCTCCCGCTCTCGCATGACGAAGTCGTCCACGGCAAGCGCTCGCTGCTCGCCAAGATGCCGGGCGATCGATGGCAGCAGTTCGCCAACCTGCGTGCGCTCTACGGCTACATGTGGGCTCGGCCGGGTAAGAAGCTGCTTTTCATGGGTGGCGAGTTCGGCCAGTGGCGCGAATGGAATTACGACCACAGCCTCGACTGGCATCTGCTCGCCGGCGACGAGCATCGCGGGCTAAAGACGCTGGTGCGCGAACTCAACAGGATCTATCGCGCCGAGCCAGCACTGTGGGAGGCCGATCACGAGCCGTCCGGCTTTCAGTGGATCGCGCCCGACAACGCCGACGACAACGTGATAGCCTTCATGCGGATCGCGCCGTCAAGCGGCCGGCGGCTTATCTGCGTAGGCAACTTCTCGCCGGTGGTCCGCCACGGCTACCGCTTCGGGGTTCCGCGCGCCGGCTATTACCGCGAGATTCTCAACACCGATTCCGCAGTCTTCGCCGGCAGCAACGTGGGCAACGCGGGCGGGGTCAACGCCGACGCCGTGCCGTTCCACGGGATGCCGTACTCGGTCGCGTTGACGTTGCCGCCGCTGGGCGTGCTCTGGTTCGAAGCGCCCGCCGGGTAGCGCGTTCGGCTCATGAGCCTGCTGCGCGGACCGGCTTCGATCCGCAAACGGTGTAGCGGCAGCCCATCACACTCCCGCTAAACGGTCACGAATATCAATAGGAGCGGCCTACCTCATGCGCGCCTTTTCTGACGCCAACTGCGCGTCCGGGGTGCGGCGAATCGCGTTCCTTGCAAAGCAATCCCGAGCGGCTATGATGCGCCGAGGAATGTCCGGCCGTGGGCGGCTGGTCCGGCAGGGAGGAGGTTCGGCGATGAAAACCGTGGAGGAGACGCTCACTGAACTCTGCGACCGGGAAGCGATCCGAGAGCTGCCGCTGCGCTATTGCGACTGCGTATGGCGGGGCGATGTCGCCGGCATTGTCGATCTGTTCACCGACGACGGCGTGTTCACAATCAAGGGCCACGAGCGTGAGGTTGTTCACAAGGGGCGCGAGGCGCTGCTCAAGATGTACAGCGACGGGCTGACTAACCTCACTCCGCGCCCGTATATCCACAATCACGTCGTCGAACTGGGCTTTTACGGACGCGCGACCGGGCGATGCTACGTCGAGCTGCGCAACGCCAGCCGCAACATGGAGTGGGCCGGCACCGGCTACTACCACGACGAATACGTCAAGGTCGGCGAGAGCTGGAAATTCGCCTCGCGCTACTTCACTGCCGTGCAGCTCGCCCTCGCGCAGCCGGCAGCGTCGCGCGCGAGGGTCGCGGCAAAGCCCCCCGCTGCGAAGCGGGCGACAAAGCCCGCCGCGCGAAAGGCGCCGGCCAAAGCTTCCGCGCGCGCGAAGCCATCCTCGCCCAAACGCAAGGCCCGGCCCTGACGCCGCGCGTGGCACACAAGCGGAGTCGGGCGAGGAGCCGGCCCGCCCGACTCTTGAGCTCTCCGGCCTGAATTAATCGGCTCGGCCGAAGCCCTCTTTACTCTCCGTCGTCAGAGCTGGGCTGCTGCGGCTGATCCGGCTGCTGGCCGTCGTCCGAGCTGTCCTCGTCGGCGACGACCGCGGTCTTGTGCACGCCGGCGCCCGCGATCACGCTGGTGTCGTGGCGGACTTTCGTCGCGCCGTGAGTGGCGGCGATGGCCGGCAGGGCGGAGCCCAAGGCGAACAGTGATGCAGCCAGAATCGAAGATACGCGCTTCATAACAAACTGCGTCCTTTGTTTGGGCCTCTGTCCGAGGCCAGATGGCCGATGGCCAGCAGCAAGCTGGGTGCCATCTTCGCGCACGACAATTCGCCCCGTTTCAAGCGTGCATTGACGGGCGGTCGTGGGTGCCGCTCGCAGGCGGATGGGGATAAACGCCCCGCGCCAGTGGCGAAACGCCCGCGCTGGTTGCCACAATGGTCGTTGGAGTCTTGCGGGCGGATGGTCCACGCGCTAGCCGTTTGGATAGGGGTGCGGCGCCGCTTGAAAGGGGCGTCCTGCCCGTCGCCCGACGCCGGCGCGTCGGCCGCGCGGCCGCAGCCGATCACCCTCCGACCAAGGAGCCAAGCTGATGCAAATGGGAATGGTGGGTCTGGGCAGGATGGGCGCGAACATGGTGCGCCGCCTGCTCCGCGCGGGACACGAATGCGTCGTTTACGATCTCAGCCCTGAGGCGGTGAAGGCGCTCGCTGCGGAAGGCGCGACCGGCGCCGCTTCGCTCGACGAGTTTGCCGCCAAACTCAAGAAACCACGTGTAACCTGGATGATGGTGCCGGCGGCCGCGGTCGAGCATACGTTGGCGGAACTCTCGACCCGCTTCGAGCGCGACGACATTATCGTCGACGGGGGAAACTCGTACTACATCGACGACATCCGGCGCGCAAAGATGCTGGCCGTCTTGGGCATCCACTACGTGGATGCGGGTACCAGCGGCGGCGTATGGGGTCTCGAACGCGGCTTCTGCCAGATGATCGGCGGCGAGCCTGAGATCGTTAGACATCTCGACCCGCTGTTCGCCGCGCTCGCGCCGCCGATCAATTCCGCGCCGCGGACGCCCGGGCGCGAGAAGGCCGCCGCCAGCACCGCCGAACACGGCTATTTCCATTGCGGACCAAACGGCGCGGGCCACTTCGTCAAGATGGTGCACAACGGAATCGAGTACGGGATCATGGCCGCCTACGCCGAGGGGTTGAACATCCTGCATCACGCCAACATCGGCAAGCGCCATCACGCGACCGACGCCGAAACCACGCCGCTGCGCGATCCGGCGCTGTACGAGTATGATTTCAACCTCACCGAGATCGCCGAGGTGTGGCGCCGCGGAAGTGTCATCGCCTCGTGGCTACTGGATCTGACGGCCAGCGCGCTGTTCGCGGATCCCGAGCTGAAGAATTTCGCCGGGCGGGTTTCCGACTCGGGCGAGGGACGCTGGACGGTCGCGGCGGCGATCGACGAGGGCGTGCCGGCCCATGTCCTGAGCGCCGCGCTTTACGAGCGCTTCAGCTCGCGCGGCGAGGCCGACTTTGCGGACAAGCTGCTCTCGGCGATGCGCTATGAGTTCGGCGGCCATCTGGAGAAGAAAGGGTGACGCTCGCGCACAGGAGGAATCATGAAAGCGACTCAACTGCTGTACGACGCCGGCCAGAGCCTGTGGCTGGACTACATCACTCGCGCGCTGCTCACCAACGGCGGACTCCGGCGCTATATCAACGAATTCTCGATCACCGGCCTGACCTCGAATCCCACTATTTTCGACAATGCGATTCGCAACGGGCGCGAGTACGACGCGGCGATTCGCGAGAAGAGCGCCGCCGGCAAGCACGGCGAGGAGCTGTTCTTCGAACTCGCGCTGGAGGATCTCGGCGCGGCCGCGGAGCTCTTCCGGCCGGTGCACGAGCGTACCGACCGGGTTGACGGATGGGTTTCGCTCGAAGTGTCGCCGACGCTCGCTTACGACACCGCGAGCACGATCGCCGAGGTCAAGAAACTTGCCGCGCGCGCCGCGCGCCCGAATCTCTTCATCAAGATTCCGGGCACTCCCGCCGGTATCCCGGCAATCGAGGAGGCGATCTTCGCCGGCGTCGCGGTCAACGTGACGCTGCTCTTCTCGCGCGAGCAGTACGTCGCCGCGGCCGAGGCCTATATGCGCGCCATCGAACGGAGGATCAAGGCCGGGCTCGACCCGCGCGTCACCAGCGTGGCCTCGGTATTCGTCAGCCGATGGGACGTGGCGGTCGCCTCCAAGGTGCCCGAGGCGATGCGCGATCGGCTCGGGATCGCGATGGCAAAGCGGATCTACAAGACCTACCGCGAACTGCTCGGCTGCGATCGCTGGCTGCGGCTGATCAACGCCGGCGCGCGTTCGCAGCGGCTGCTGTGGGCGAGCACCGGCACCAAGGATCCGAAAGCGTCCGACGTGCTCTACGTCAAGTCGCTCGCCGCGCCGCATACGATAAACACGATGCCCGAGAAGACGCTGCTCGCGCTCGCCGACCACGGCGAAATCGGCCCGATGCTGCCGGCGGACGGCGGCGACGCCGAGAAGGAACTGGCCGAGTTCACCCGCGTTGGCGTCAACCTCGACGCGCTTGCCGAGCAGCTTCAGCGCGACGGCGCCGCGGCGTTCGTCAAATCGTGGGAAGACCTGATGAACTGCCTCAGCGACAAGAGCGCGGCGCTGAAGAAGGCGAGCTGATTGCGCGCAAGCCGGCCGGGCCGGGCAAAGCAGGGGAGGGGTGAGCGATGACGGCTCAGAGTGCGCAGCTTGCGCGGCGCCCGGCCTGGCGGGCGCTCGAGGACCACTACGGCAAAATACGCGACGTTCACCTGCGCACGCTCTTTCGCGACGATCCCGCCCGCGGTGAGCGGCTGGCGATCGAGGCTGCCGGCCTGTATCTCGACTATTCCAAGCATCGCGTAACCGACGAGACGATGCGCCTGCTGTTCGCGCTCGCCGGCGAGGTCGGCTTGCGTGCGCGCATCGACGCGATGTTCGCGGGCGAGAAGATCAACGCCACCGAGCGGCGCGCGGTTCTGCATGTCGCGCTGCGCGCGCCGCGCACGGCCTCGATCATGGTGGACGGCGAGGACGTGGTGCCGGGGGTGCACGAGGTGCTCGACCGGATGGCCGAGTTCGCGCGCCAGGTGCGCGACGGCTCATGGAAAGGCCATACCGGCAAGCGCATCCGCAACGTCATCAACGTCGGCATCGGCGGCTCCGACCTCGGGCCAGTGATGGCCTACGAAGCGCTGCGCCACTTCAGCGACCGCAGCCTCACCATGCGTTTCGTTTCCAACGTGGACGGGACCGATTTCGCCGAGGCGACGCGCGCTCTCGATCCCGCTGAGACGCTGTTCATCATCTCGTCGAAGACCTTCACGACCCTGGAGACGATGACCAACGCGCACACCGCGCGGAAATGGTGTCTTGATGCGCTCGGCGACGAGCGGGCGATCGCGCGGCACTTCGTCGCGGTGTCGACCAATGCGGCCGAGGTCGCGAAGTTCGGCATCGACACGCGCAACATGTTCGGCTTCTGGGACTGGGTCGGCGGGCGCTACTCGATGGATTCGGCGATCGGGCTCTCGACCATGATCGCGATCGGCCCGGAGAATTTTCGCGCTATGCTCGCCGGGTTCCGCGCGATTGACGAACATTTCCGCACCGCGCCGTTCGAGCGCAATCTGCCCGTGATCATGGGGCTGCTCGCCGTCTGGTACAACAATTTCTTCGGCGCGCAGACCGTCGGGGTGTTTCCCTACGATCAGTATCTCAAGCGCTTTCCGGCCTACCTCCAGCAGCTCACGATGGAATCCAACGGCAAACACGTGACGCTGGAGGGCGCCGCGGTGGACTACCAGACCGGACCGATCTTCTGGGGCGAGCCCGGCACCAACGGCCAGCACTCCTTCTACCAACTCATCCATCAGGGCACAAAGCTTATCCCCTGCGACTTCATCGCGTTCTCCCGCCCGCTCAACCCGCTCGGTCGCCATCATGACCTGCTCGTCGCCAACGTCTTCGCCCAGGCCGAGGCGCTCGCCTTCGGCAAGACGCCGGAGGAGGTGAAGGCCGAGGGAACTCCCGATTGGCTGGTGCCGCATCGGGTATGTGAGGGCAACCGGCCCTCGACCACGATCCTCGCCGAACAACTGACGCCGGAGACGTTGGGCAAGTTGGTTGCGCTCTACGAGCACAGCGTGTTTACGCAGGGCGTGGTCTGGAATATCGACTCGTTCGACCAGTGGGGAGTCGAGCTGGGCAAGATGCTGGCGCAACGGATCATCCCGGAGCTGGAAAATCCGGCGGAGCCGCGGTTGGAGCACGACAGTTCGACCAACGCGCTGATCCGCCGCTACCGCCGGCGCCGAACGTAACCAGAGCCCATCCGATGGCCACGCCCCCTTGCGGCATCGCGATTCCGCAAAGCTTCATTGACGCGCCGATTGACGTAAAGCTGATCCGCGAGTTCCTTCCGCGGGCCGAGGCGCTCGGTTTCGACAGCCTGTGGGTGCAGGAACAGATAGTCGGCGACGTCCCGATTCTCGAGCCGGTCACACTGCTGACCTACGCCGCCGCCCTGACGTCAAGGGCGCGGCTGGGCACCTCGGTGCTGCTTACGGTGATCCGAAACCCTGTGCAATTGGCAAAGAGCTTGGCTTCGCTGGATCAACTGAGTAACGGAAGGTTGATCGTCGGGATCGGAATCGGCGGGGCTCACGTGCCCGAGGCGGTATTCGGCGTGCCGAGCGAGGGGCGGGCGCGCCGGTTCGTCGAAGGCGTGCAGGTGATGAAGGCGTTATGGATGCAGCCGCGGGCGTCGATGAACGGCGACTTCTGGCGCTTCGAGAAGGTTGCGATGGAACCCAAGCCTGCGCAGAGGCCGCATCCGCCGCTATGGTTCGGCGCACGCGACGCGATCGGGCTGAGGCGTGCGGTGCGCCACGGCGACGGATGGATGGGTGCGGGGTCTTCGTCGTCGGCCGACTTCGCCGCCCAGATGGAAATCCTGCGCCGATTGCTGGACGAAGCGAAGCGCGACCCAGTGTCGTTCGGAATTTCCAAGCGCGTGTACATCGCGGTGGACGACGATCGCGAGCGCGCGGAGCGGATGCTGCGCGAATGGTTCGCCGTTCGCTACCGCAGCGCCGACATGGCCTCGCGCGTGAGCGTTTGGGGCAGCCGCGCCGAATGCGCTGAAAAGCTTGCGGCGCTGGTCCGCGCCGGAGCGCGCCATCTGATGCTCAACCCGGTGTTCGACGAGATGGAGCAGATGGAAGTGCTGGCGAACGAAGTAATTCCCGCGCTGGGATGACCCTCACGCCGGTACTGGGGAGACTGACCTTCGATGGGCTCCTCGTCGAATGTACCAGGCGGGTCCGCGAGTATCGCTTCATTGGCCGGTGTCCGAGGGGCCATGCGCCGCTGCTGTCGCCAAGAGCATCAAGATCGCCGCCCTCCCCGATACCGCCTTCTTCACGCGCATTGTGATCTCTACCCACTGCTGCGAAGATCACACGCCGCGGTTTACGAGAGCGGGACCGATCGCATCCGCGAGCGAGCCGCTTTTTTAATAGTTTAGAGGAGAAACCACCACGCCACGGCCACGTTGGTAGCAATAAACGCGGCTGGCAAGCCCTTGCGAGCAAAGACCCGGATCCGCAGCGCACGCGCTCCGCGCTCGCGCCGATGGTGGAAGTGCACGGCCACGAGTTCGACGATCGACAGGAAGACAAATATGTAACAGGTCAGAAAGAAAGCGTCGACGTATGTGAGGTAGGGCACGCGGGGCAGCGAAGCCGCGATCGAAAACCCGAATGCGATGATGGTCAGGATGGTGGTGACCGAAATCGTAACCTGCGAGGAGAGGTCCATCGGATCGACCCAAAAGACGGTCCACGACAGACACACCATCAGCAACAGCGGCAGGAAAACCTTCCAGATGTAGAACGCGGACCTGCGCCTGATCGCGATGTCAAAGTCGAGTTGCGAGATGTAACGCTTGCCGTTGTCGAGGCGGACCCGGCGGCTGGCGAAGTCGATTGCGCCCACCTGCCATTGGGCAAGTGCGTCGCTCGCACCCTGCTCGATGCCGGTCATCTCGGGCCGGCCGGCGAGAAGCTCGCGCGAGGCGTTGGCAAGAAAGGGCTGCACCGAGAGCCGCAGCGTCTGGGAATCGAAAGGGAAGCGGCGCAGGTAAAAGCGCGAGGAGAGCGACACGCTCCAACGTTCCAGGTAGCGGACCGAGCCGTCGGGGCGCGCGCTCAGTTCGCCGTCGTAGCGCGTATGCGGGGTTACCGCGTTCGGAAACTGAAAACGCGGCATCCAGATTTCGCCCGGCTGATACACGCGCCAGGTGTCGTCGTCGCCGTGCGGCGTATAGACGAGGCGTGGATCCTTCCAGTCCGCGATCAGATAGCCCACCATATCCACGCGCTGAGCGACTTCGTCGATCGCGGGGATGTTCAGAATCCAGAGCGCCACGGAGACCCGGACCGGCTGGCCGTTTACGGTCGGCGGTTCGAGGAGCGCGGCCTGCGCCTTGGGCGACACTTCGGCTCCCGCGCGGCCCGTCATCAGGGCCATGAGCGCCACCATGCTGGTCAACAAATGAAGAAATGCCCGCCGTCGCGTGTCGGCCATCATTGACTATTAGCGAAGTATCCTGCCCGTCGAGGCGCTGGAAGTTCAAGTCCCGCGGGTGGCTCGCGCGGCTGAGCCGGTCGGCGGCTACTCTTTGTGGTCGGATACGTATTTGCCGCGCAAGAGCGCGCTGGGGTTGCGCTGCAGGTAATTGGCGAGCTCGCGGATCGCGTTGGAGGCGTCCGAGAGGTTTTCCAGGGCGACGTCCAGCCGATAGGTTAGCGGCGAGTCGGCAGCGACCGTCGCCTGGATCGCCGACATCGCGGCCGACATCTGCGTCAGCGTGGCTTCGGCCTGGCGCGAGGTGTTCTGGAGGCTCGCCAGCAGCGGGCCGCCGTCGTTGTTGAGATTGTCGGAGAGGCGACGAATCGAGGTGAGCGTCGCGTTGAGATTGGTGGCATCAACCTTGAGCGAGGGTGTCCTTCAGGTCGCGCGACGACACCAGTTCCTTGGCGGCATTGGCGGCGTCGGTCACCGACTGTGCGAGCGCGAGGAAGTCGACCTTTTCGAGATGAGCCAGCGCGACGGTCGCGCTTTTCTGGACCTGCGCGAGGTTGGTCGAAGTGGTGGGGACTTCGCGGATACTCGCGCCGGGCTCCAGCACCAGGTTCGCCGGCGTATCGGGGAAGAAGTCGAGCTCGATGAAGAGGATGCCTGTGAGCAGGCTTTCCATGTTGAGCTGCGCGCGCAGCCCGCGCCCGATGAGCGCGTCGAGCTCGGCCGGCTTCAATGCCTCGCCGGTGCCGCCCTGCTTCCTGAGCTGCGCCTCGTCCACGTCGATGATCACCGGCAGCTCGTGTGGCAGTTGCGGCTTGACCCTGCCGTATGAGGGCGGAAGCCTGAGCATGATCTTCTCGACTCTCCCGATTTCGACGCCGCGCACCTTCACCGGCGCTCCCACTTTCAGTCCGTTGAGGCTGCCTTGGAAAAAGCAGACGAAGCGATGTGGGCGGCGGAAAAGCTGCCCGGAACCAAGCACGGCCAGCGCCACGACCATCAGCGCGATGCTGCCGACGACGAAGACCCCGATCGCGGTGGAATTTACCCGCTTAGCCATGGCTTCCCGTTGAGACTCCAGCCTGCTCGGCGCCGCGGGTCAGGAATCTGCGCACGGTCGGATGATGCGAATGCGCGAGCAGGTCCTTGGGATCGCCATGCGCGATCGCGGCCTTGCTCTCGGCGTCGAGGAAGATGCTGTTGTTGCCGATGGTGAAGATGCTGGCCAGCTCGTGGGTGACGACCACGATGGTCGCGCCGAGACTGGCGCGCAGCTCGAGGATCAGGTTGTCGAGCAGACGCGAGCTGACTGGATCGAGCCCGGCCGAGGGCTCGTCGAAAAAGAGAATCTCGGGGTCGAGCGCGATCGCGCGCGCGAGCCCCGCGCGCTTCTGCATCCCGCCGCTGATCTGGCTTGGATAGTAGTCCTCGAAGCCCCGTAGGCCGACCAGCGCGAGCTTGAGCGCGGCAATTTCGTGGATTTGCGCGGGCGTGAGATCGGTGAACTCGCTGAGCGGCATGCCCACGTTCTCCGCCAGCGTCATCGAGCTCCACAGCGCGCCGCCCTGGTAAGTGATGCCGAAGCGGCGCAGGATGCGCTTGCGCATCGCGGGCTCGGCGCGGGTGAAGTTCACGTCGCCGTAGAGGATATCGCCGGTGGCCGGCTCGATGAGGCCGATCAGATGGCGCAGCAGAGTGCTCTTTCCGCAGCCGCTGCCGCCCATGATGATGAAGATGTCGCCGCGGCGCACGGTGAAGTTCAGCTCGCGCATCAGCACGAAGCTCCCATAGGCCATCGTGAGGTTGTGCACCACGATATGCGGTTGGCCCGCCGCGCCGTTGCCGGCGTTTGAATTCGTCTCAGCTATCGCGTGCGCTCGCGCCTTTCATATGTGCAAGCGGTTGGTAACCACCGCGAAGACGCCGCAGGCGACCACCACCAGGACGATCGAGGTGACCACCGCGCGGGTCGCCGCGTCGCCGACGGCAGAGGAGCTGTTGCCGCATCGGAAGCCCTGCAAGCATCCGGCAAGCGCGATCAGGCCGCCGTACACGGTCGCCTTGAAGAGGCCGAGGAAGAGGTTGGTCAGGCTAAGCGCCGAGATGGTCTCGCGCATGTACATCGTGGGTGAGAGCCCGAGCATCCCGATTCCGATCGCGGCGCCGCCCGCGATTCCCATAAGGTCCGCGTACAGGCCCAGCAGCGGCATCATCAGCACCAGCGCGCTGAGGCGCGGCACGACCAGAAACTCCAGCGGCGACAGGCCCATCGTGCTCAGTGCGTCGATTTCCTGCGTGACCTTCATCGTGCCGAGCTGCGCCGCGAAGGCCGCGCCGGTGCGCCCCGACATGATGATCGCGGTCATCATCGCGCCCATCTCGCGCACCATCCCGATCCCAACTAGGTCCGCGACGTAGATCGAGGCGCCGAACTGCTGGAGCTGGACGGCGCCCATGAAAGCGAGGATGACGCCGATCGGGAATACCGTTCGTGATTAACCCAGCGGCGGGCGTGTAGCGAATAGATACACTCGCCGCCAGTGCGTGGCGCGAACAGCGGCATCGCGCGCCGATACAGCCGCGCGCTGGCTCTGTTGGGCGGCCGCCGACGGAACGTCAGCCTGCTTCCGGGTCGTCGTCTGCCGCCTGCCGAGGCCTGAGGCGCGCTCGGGTCGGAGACGGGTCTGCTGCATGCCCCAACTATGACGTAACGATCCCCATCCTTTTGCCGGCGGCCCCTTGAAAGGGTAGATGAACGTTCCGCCGGCCCGCGCTATCACAAATCCGGCGAGCATTGCCGACCGATGCCGCAGCGACTGTGCGTGGCGGTCAAGGCGATTGTGCGTCACGCCAAACTCACCCTGCGCGCAGAATCGGCCGTCGCTTAAGGAGGCGATGCTCTACACAGTAGGCGCCGGTTTGGCTAGTCGAGACAGGCCGGGATTTGGTCGGGGCGGCCGGATTTGAACCGGCGACCACACGCACCCCAAGCGTGTGCGCTACCAGGCTGCGCCACGCCCCGACCCGCAGATGCCGCGCAGCCGCGAGCCGGCGGCGCGGTTCCTGAAGCCACGCCAGTATAGTTGCGCGCGCGGCCAAATGCAGCACGCGCCGGTGCGTGCCGCGTTCAGGCCTTTTTTTTCGCCGCCACCCGCGGACGCCATTGCCAGTACGAGCGCAGATCGATGGCGAACGTCCACGCGTTGCGCGGCTGAGCGATCAGATGGACGATTTCGTTGCAGATCGCTTCGGTCGAGACGAAATGGTCCGGCTCCTCCTCGGGAGCGCCCTCGGTGATTCGCGGCAGGCCGACCGCCCCGTCAACGTCGAGCGCGGCCGAATGGATGCCGAGATGCATGTACTCGTAGGCGACCGACTCGGCCAGCGCGCGCTGCGCCACTTTCGAAGCGTTGTATGCCGAGTACATCGCGGGACCGCCGCGGGTCTCCGAGCCAAGGACGAAAATTATCGTGCCCCGCTCGCGCGCCGCCATTCGCGTGACCACCGCCTGCGTGCAATAGAACGGCCCGTAGGTGTTGACCTTGAGCTGGAAGTCGAACTCGTCCTCGGTGATCTCGTCGAAGCGCTTGCGCAGGTAAGCGCCGGCGTTGTTGATGAGCACCGCGATCGGACCGAGCTCGCGCTCGACGGCTTCGACCGCGGCCAGCACCTGCTCGCGTTTGGAGACGTCGGTCGGCGTGACCAGCGCTTTGCCGCCGGCCTGGCGGATAAGCTCGGCCGTCTCTTCAAGCTGCGACTTGGTGCGCGCAATAAGCCCGCACGCGTAGCCCTCGCGGGCCAGGCGTTGCGCAATGTCGCGCCCGATTCCGCGTCCCGCACCCGTGACCAATGCAACCTTTGGTTCCGACATGGCGCGCATCTTAGCCGAGCCAGGCGCCGGCTGAAAACCCGCGCAGCGGGTTCGTGGTTGGAGAATTTGTCGCCGACGCCGACCCTCCCGCAAGCCTGAATGTCCATGTCCCTGCAGCCTGAAGTGCCAAAATAGCGGAATGCGACTCGCTTGGCCCTCATCAGACGCCGGTGTAGCCTGAGGGCAGGCTTTGGGGCGTCAGCAGGAGATACAATGAAGTTTCGCAGCCCACGACACGGGTGCGGCGCTGCGGCGGGAGCAGCGTTGGTCGGCGCTGCCCTGATGTTGGCGGCGTCGGCCGCCACTCCCGCCTGTGCCCGCGACGCCAGCTCGGCCGACTCGGATTGGGAGCGCGTTGACAGCGTTCTGGAAATCCCTCCTGTCTATAAGCCGGCCGCCAGAAGCTCCGCGCCGGCCACTGCGGACCTGCCGCCCGATGGGAGCGGCTGCGAATCGCAAAAGCTGGGTTCGGGCGCCGACGGAGCGGTCGCCGTTGCGGGCACCGCGGACACCGCGTGCGCGGCGGCCGGGAGCGCTTCGGATGACCGACAGGTGTCGTCGTCGGATTCCGGGCAGCGGGAGAGCGATTCTGCCGACTCGCCAGCCGCGGCTGACCCTGCCATAGGCACGCTCGACGATTATCGCCAGCAACAGGCGGCCGCCGAGGCGGCCGCACGCGCCGCAATCGGGCAGATTCCGGTTGTTGTAGGACCCCCGCTGGTGCCCTATTATCTGCCGCGCGCTTATGCGGCGCCGGCGCCTGCGATGAACCATCTATACGTCCCTTCCACGGGCTTTGCGAATATAGCGCCGCGTGCTTCCTGGATGCCTGCGCCTGTGACGCCGATGGTGGTGCCGCCACCGGCATGGGCGCCGCAGCCAACGGTCCCGATGGTGGCGGCGCCAGCGCCGATGTTTATCCCGCGAACGTTTGGCAGCTTCGGGAGAAGCGCGGGCTATGGCGCGGCGGCGGGAGGCTGGCGGAGGTAATCGGCCGCCCAAAAAGACGGCCTCGACCTATGAGACGTGAAGACCCCCATGCTCGTAGTTATTGATGTCGGCAACACCCATACGGTGATCGGGATCTATGACGGCGAGCGCCTGCTCCATCACTGGCGCCTGTCGACCAATCCCGCCCGGACCACCGACGAACACGGGGTGATGATCGGCGCGCTGCTTCAGAGCGCCGGGGTCGAAGCGCCGCTGCGTCCCGAGGGCGTGGCGATCGCGTGCGTGGTGCCGCCGCTTAACCGCACGATGGAAGAATTGGCCCATCGCTACTTCCATCGTGAGCCGCTCCTCGTCGGCCCCGGGATCAAGACCGGGATGCCGATTCTATACGAGAATCCCAAGGAGGTTGGCGCCGACCGGATCGTGGACGCGGTTGCCGCCTACGAGCATTACGGCACCGCCTGCATCGTGGTCGATTTTGGCACCGCAACCACGTTCGACTACGTGACCGCGCGCGGCGAATACGTGGGCGGTGTGATCGCGCCGGGACTGGGGATCTCGATGGACGCGCTGGTCGAGCACGCGGCCAAGCTCTACCGGGTCGAGCTGGTACGCCCGCGCGAAACTGTCGGCCGCACCACGATCGCGGCGATCCAGTCCGGGTTGATCTTCGGTTACACGGCGCTGGTGGACGGCCTCGTCGAGCGCATCAATCGCGAACGCGGCGAGCATGCTCACGTGATCGCGACCGGCGGCCTGGCCGACCTGATCGCGCCCGAGTCGAAGACGATCGAGCTGGTCGACGAATTCCTTACGCTCAAGGGTTTGCGGCTGATCTTCGAACGCAACCGACGCACGACCGCGGCGGGCTTGTCGGCGGCGTCAGGGGAACGCGATGACAAGGCCACAGCGAGTCGTCACTGACTCGATGATCGGGCTTAAGCTGCCCGACTTCACACGCCACTCCGAGCGGGTCGCCACCGTGCTCGGCCATAACCCCGGGCCGTTCACCGGCCCCGGAACTAACACCTATATCGTCGGCAAAGGCCGGCGCCCGTTGCTGCTCGACACGGGGGCGGGCGTGGCGATCTATGAAGAGCTGCTACCGCGCGCGCTCAAGGAGCTGAGCGACAGCACCGAGCTGGATCGTGTCGTCTGCACCCATGCGCACGCTGACCATATCGGCGGAGTTCCCCAGGTCCGTCGCCACTTCGGCGCACTTGCCGTATTGAAGAAGCCATGGCCCGACCATGACCGGCTCGCGGGCGCCCCGATCACGGCGATCGACGACGGCGCAGTGGTCACCATTGACGGCACCACGTTGCGCGCGGTCTTTACGCCTGGGCATGCGCCCGATCACCTGTGCTACTATCTGGAAGAGGAGAGGGCACTCTTCACGGGCGACGTGGTGCTGGGCGCCGGCACGACCGTGATTCCCGACGACACGGGTGACCTCAGCCAGTACATGGCTTCGCTGCGACGGCTGCTCGAACTCGACCTCGCCGTGATCTACCCGGCGCACGGGCCGGTGATTCGCAACCCGCGACAGAAGATCGAGGAGTATATTGCCCATCGCGAGCTGCGCGAGCGGCAGGTGCTCGATGGGCTCGCGAGCGGCGCGTCGCTGTCGCCGATGGAGCTGGTCAAGAAGATTTACACCGACGTGCCGGAGTTCCTGCACACTGCCGCCGCGAATTCGGTCCGCTCGCACCTCAAAAAACTTCGCAATGAAGGACGCGTGGTCGAGCACGATGGCCGCTGGAGTCTCAGCTAGGCGGCGCCCCCCGCCGCTCCTAAAGGTCGCTGCAATCGTTGCGGCGCTCGCGCTCGGGGTAACCACCGCTTTCGCCGGCGATGAATCCGGAGCGTGGGTCCCAGCCGGCTCCGGCGAGGCGTTGGCCGCGACCCCAGCAGAGGCTGATAACGGAGGCGGCGCCGCAACAGCGAAGGTTCCCGCAACTTCGCCGTCCCCCAGCGCTGAAACGTCGCCGACGCCGGGCGCTGTCGCGGCTTCCGGGGCAGACTCGTCAACGCATGGCACGCAGGCAAACAGCGGTGGTTCGTCGGGGGCGAGGTCCGGCGCGGCCTCCGGCGCGAGTCCCGCTTCGGCCAACACTGCCGAAGCGGCCTCCGAACCCGCGGCGGTCACCACCGAAACTATCATGGTTCCGCCGCCTGCGCCGGGCGAGGTTGAAGAGGGACTGTTGGGCGGGCCGGCTCTAACAGACAGCGTCGCGCACGAGGGGGCAGCAACGGCCGCCTCGTCCGGCTCATCTATGGCGGCCGATCCAAAGATTGCCACGCCAACTCCGCCGCCGGCGTACAATGCTCCGGTACTTCCGGCCGACCAGCAGGATCGGTACACGGCCCCGCCGGGAACGACGATCATTCCGCCTGCGAGCCCACCTCCGGCTGGAGCACAAGAGGCCGGCGCGGACAATTCGCAGGTGTCGGATTACCAGGCCAATCAACAGATGCCCCTCAACGAGCCTCAGTTACATAGCCTCCAGGAGTTCATGAGCGAGGGCGTTAACGCGTCGCCGCTGGGAATCGAACTCCAGGAGGGCCAGCGCAAGTTAAACGGCCGCCAAGTCGACGGCCTGCTGGTGGTGGGGGTGCAGTCCAACAGCAGCGCCGCGAAGGCCGGCATCCAGGCCGGCCATCGCGCTGCCCACGACGTGCTCGAAGGCGCGGCGGTGGCGGCCTCGCTGGTTTTTCCACCGGCGGTGTTGGCGGTGCCGGTAATCGAAACGATCCAGCTCGGCGAAAATTACGACATGATCATCGGAGTGGACGGGAACCGGGTGACCAACTTCATGGATTTCGAGGATCAGTTGCGCGACGCCCAGCCCGGTGAAACCGTCTATCTCAACATCCTGCGCTCGGGAAAACGGCTCCAGGTGCCGGTCAAGATGCCGGCACAGAACGCGGCGAATCTATACCCCTAAACGCGCGTCTAATCCGCAGCCGGGCTTTACTCCGGCTCGTCATCGTAATAAGAGATCGCAGTCCGTTGAGGCGATAAGCCCGGCGAGACTGATGAGGAAGGGCTTTCCTCCGGGTACACCCGGAGGGGTTGCGACATAGGCTTGGGCCAGCGCCTGGATCCTGACGACAGGGACCGGGACCCCTTGGATGCTTGAGCTGCTCTTGAGGGCACGTTCGATGCGGGGTTGCCGGTGCGCGGTGGCCCCGCATTTTTGTCCGGCACGTTTTGCCTGAGGGTTTGGCGATGAACAAGGACAAGGTTCGTGTCACCGACCTGGCGCGGATGAAGGCCGAAGGGCGGCCGATCACGATGTTGACCGCCTACGACTTTCCTTTCGCACGGATTTTCGACCGCGCCGGCGTGGACGTCCTGCTGGTGGGCGACAGCCTCGGGATGGCGGTGCAGGGGGCCGACAGCACCCTCGGCGTGACTGTGGAAGACATCCTCTACCACACGCGGATCGTCGCGCGAGCGCGTCAGCGCGCGCTGCTCGTCGCCGACATGCCGTTTCTTTCCTACCAGGTCAGCGTCGAGCAGGCGATGGTGAATGCCGGACGGATGCTCAAGGAGGGCGGCGCCGAGGCAGTCAAGCTCGAGGGCGGAACCGTGGTCGCCGACACCGTGCGCAGGCTGGTTGACTACGACATCCCGGTGATGGGCCATATCGGGCTGACCCCGCAGTCGGTCCATCGGATGGGTGGCCATCGCGTGCAGGGTCGGCGCGCAGGGCGCGGCCCCGGATGCCGCGAGCGGCTGATCGAGGACGCCGCGGCGCTGGAGGAGGCTGGCGCCTTCGCAATCGTGCTCGAAGGGATCCCTGTCGAGCTTACCGAAGAGCTGACCGCGCGGGTCAAGGTGCCGACCATCGGCATCGGCGCAGGCCCCGCCTGCGCCGGGCAGGTACTGGTGATGCACGACATGCTGGGGCTGAGCGAGGGTTTCATGCCGCGCTTCGCCAAACCCTACGCCCAGTTGTGGAATGACGCGGCCTGTGCGGCGGCGGCCTACGTGCGCGAGGTGCGCGAGCGCACCTTCCCCGCACCCGAACATTGCTATCACCTCAGGGGAGCCTGACGATGGAAATCATCACGACTCCGACCGCGATGCAGCGCCGGGCCGAGAGCGAGCGTCTGGCGGGCCGGAAGATTGCCTTCGTGCCCACGATGGGCTTTCTGCACGAGGGCCATCTCAGCCTGATGCGCGAGGGGCGACGGCGCGCCGAGGTGCTGGTCGCCTCGATCTTTGTCAATCCCACCCAGTTCGGGCCCAACGAGGACTTCGGCCGCTACCCCCGCGCCTTCGAGCGCGACTGCGAGATGATGAGGACGGTGCCGGTCGATCTCGTCTTCGCGCCCGAGCCCGAGGCAATGTATCCCGAGGGGGCGGAGACCTGGGTCGAGGCGGTCGAGATTACCAAGGGGCTGTGCGGTGCGCATCGCCCGGGCCATTTTCGCGGGGTCACCACGGTGGTCGCCAAGCTCTTCAACCTCGTCAAGCCGCACTACGCGATGTTCGGCGAGAAGGACTTCCAGCAACTGCGCGCAATCCAGCGGATGGTCAAGGACCTCAACTTCGACCTCGAGATCGTGCCGATGCCGACGGTGCGCGAGCAGGACGGAATCGCGATGAGCTCGCGCAACGCCTATCTGAGCAGCGAGGAACGCGAGCGGGCGTTGAGCTTAAGCCGCGCGCTCAAGGCGGTCGGCGAGACCTTCGCCGCTGGCAGCCGCGATCCGCGCGACCTCGTGCGCACGGCGTGCGCGGTGCTGAGCGCCACGCCCGGGGTCAGGATCGAGTATATCGAGGCGGTGGACGCCGAAACGCTGCGCCCGATCGCGCGGGTCGAGCGGCCGGTGGTGGTCGCCATCGCCGCGCACGTCGGCAAGACGCGGCTTATCGACAACGCGGTCTTTGCGCCGGCTTAGCGTTTCGCAGCGGATCAGCGGCGCCGCCACGGTCAGGGCGTTCTGCCGCGAAAGGGCCGAGCAGCGCCATTTTCGCTCGCACATGATCAATCTGTACGAGCGCGTTTTCGAAAAGGTGCGGCTCGCCTCGGCCGACCGCGTTGCGCAGGCGATGGGCAATCAGAGTCGAAGCGCGGCCCCGCACCGCACGGCTTGACGCCTGGTGAATCAGGTTCTCGGATTCGGTATCGACGGCCTCCGGAGAGCCGGCGCCGCGCGCGCCCTTACAGCCAGCCTGGGAGCGAGAACAGTGGGCCGGGCACCACGCGGACCAGGTTGACCACGTGCAGCTTGGAAAACGACGCGGCGACCCGCGCGGCCTGCTCCTTGTCGGATTCGCTGTGGACGTCGCCCCACAGATAGGCGCGATCGCCGACGACGTGCGCGGACACGTTTTGTAGCGCGCCGACCTGGAGCAGGGCGGCGTTGATCTGCTTCTGCTGCGTCATCCACTGGCCGGTGACCGTCGTCAGGCGATCCTCGACGCGCCTCACCCCGCGCACGCGGCTTGCGGTCAGCACTGCCTGGCGGCTGGCGGCGTCGTCGAACACGGTGCCCGAAAGAACCACTGCCCCGCGCGCATCGGCCCGGGCGCGAGCCCCTGCGAGGTTGCGGTCGGCGCGCAGCGCCGCTTCGACGCGGTCGCCGAGTGTGTAGCGATAGCGGTGTGTAAAGGCTGTGCGATGCAGATGGCGGCGGGTCGCGGTGCGCGCAGCCGCCGCCGGAGCGCCCGTCGCGATCGCCACGGCGAGGGTCAGGATGGGCGCCACCACACGCCTTAACGAATTTCCGTTGATCGTCATGCCGATGCCTCCGGTGCCGCTACGGATTTTTTAATACGCGGGCGGGAGTTGGGACAAGGTTGAGAGAGGGGCCGCAGCGGGGTTAGCCTCGAAGTGGAGGCGGCAGGTCATCATGGCGCAAGGCGTCGCACCGCAATTCTCTCAGGGCGCGCTGGCCGTGCTGCGCGAGCGCTACCTCGCGCACGATCCCGCGCGCGGGGTGAGCGAGGAGCCGCACGACATGCTGCGCCGCGTGGCCGAGGCCGTCGCCGCCGCCGCGCGGAGCTTCGGCGACGATCCCGGCTACTGGAGGGCACGCTTTCTCGAACGCCTGGAGCGGCTGGAATTTCTGCCCAATTCGCCCACGCTGATGAATGCCGGCGCGCCGGGCGGACAGCTCGCCGCATGCTTCGTGCTGCCAATCGAGGACGATCTCGGCTCGATTTTTTCCACCCTCGCGCTCGCCGCACGTATCCAGCAAAGCGGCGGCGGCACCGGCTTTTCCTTCAGCGCGCTGCGCCCACGCGGCGAGCGCGTACGCTCGACCGGCGGCATCGCCTCCGGACCGGTCTCGTTCATGGAGCTCTTCGATCACACCACCGAGGTCATCCGCGCCGGTGGACGCCGGCGCGGCGCCAACATGGGTGTGCTGCGCGTCGATCATCCGGACATCGAAGAGTTCGTCGAGGCCAAGCGCACGGCGGGGCGGCTTGAGAACTTCAACCTCTCGGTCGGGATGACTGATGCGTTCTTTGTCGCGCTGGCGGCGCGCGCGCCGTTTGAGCTGCGCGATCCGCGCGAGGGACGGGTCGCGCGCAGGATCGACGCGGAGAAACTGTTCGACACGATCGTCGGCGCGGCCTGGGAGACCGGCGACCCGGGAATGATCTTCCTCGACGAGATCAACCGCCATAATCCGACACCCGCGCTGGGTGCGATCGCCGCCACCAATCCGTGCGGCGAGCAGCCGCTTCTGCCCTACGAGTCGTGCACGCTGGGCTCGCTCAACCTGGCGGCCTTTGTCGGCAAGGACGAGGTCGATTGGGAGCGGTTGCGCACGGCGATCGACGACGCGGTGATCTTTCTGGACAACGTGATCGAGGTTAACGCCTATCCGGCCGCGGAAATCGGCGCGGCCACGCGGCGCACGCGAAAGATCGGACTCGGCGTGATGGGGCTCGCGGACCTGCTGGCCGAGCTGGGCATTCCCTACGACTCGCCGCAGGCGCTCGCGTTGGGCGAGCGAATCGCGGAATTTTTGACCCAACAGGCGCGCGCCCGCTCAGCACAACTCGGCGAGCAGCGCGGCGCGTTCCCGGCCTTCGAGCAGAGCGTATGGCCGTCGCGCGGGTTCAAGGCGCTGCGCAACGCCACCGTGACCTGTATCGCACCTACCGGCACGCTAAGCCTGCTCGCCGGAGTTTCGGGCGGAATCGAACCCTTCTTTGCGCTGGCGACCGCCCGCCGCTTGCCGGGCGGACAGCGAATCGTGGAGATGGTCCCATCGGTTCGCCGGATGCTTGCCGGGCTGGGCCCGCTGCGCGAGAAGGCTCTCGCCGCGATCCGCGAGCATGGCTCGTTGGAGCGCATGGTAGAGCTTCCCGAGACGGTCCGCCGGCGCTTTCCGATTGCGCTTGAGATGCCACCGCAGGCGCATCTGCGGATGCAGGCGGCGTTTCAGAAACACGTCGATGCGGGAGTCTCCAAGACGGTCAATCTGCCGCCCGACGCGCCGCCCACAGCGGTCCGAGAAATCTTCCTCGAGGCCCATAAGCTCGGGTTGAAAGGAGTAACTGTCTATCGCTACGGCTCCCGTCCGGGGCAAACACTATCGCTGGTGGACGAGCAACGGATCCCCGATTGCCGAGAGTGCGCAGTGTAGGCCGGACTGACCAGGGAGCCTTCAGAGCTCCCCTCCATGATTAGCCTCTTATAGTTGCTCAAAACCGCTGATTAGCAAAGGTTGGCCGCCGCGATGCCGATCGCCGAGACACCAGGAGCCACGACGACCCGTCACGACGCCTTGCGGAAAGTCAGCCTGCTGAGGACCGCGAAGGTCGAAAACGGCGCCACCGCCGCCGAGGCGGACAGTGCTCGACGCTTGGGCGAGACGCTCGTTGACCGCAACGGCAGGGAGACGCGGGATTTTCTTCATCTTGAACGTCCACTGCGCAGCGGTCGGCAGGGCAGTTGTGGGTCTATTGAGAGTGCCTCGCCGGCGAGCACGGGCCGAGGTTGAATCACTTTGGCATGCGCGGGAGCATTCGGCTCGACGGCGGCAAGCCTGCTGATCGTGATTGACCAGCGCAGTGACGAGTGGCAGGCACAACGTGCCTCTTCGAGAGGCTATGAAACCGTGCGTCGTGGACGCGGCCTAGAATCCTTCCGGAATTACGTCAGGATGCACGCCGGGCGCTATACCATCGTCCGTGCCTGAGGCGGGCAAGACGATCCACGCCCGATTCAAGTGAGACGTCTCCAACCAGCCCGGTGGCTGGTGCCGGGTACTTGGCCGACTGGGGTGGTACCGCCTCGCTGGGGCGCCAAGGTCCGCGCCGGGTCGCGCCGTCGTGACATTTTTGGGGCCGGTTTGTGCGTGCGCACGGATGGCACCGAGGTTGCTTGATGTCCCATCAGTGGAGCTTTTCTACAGTGATGGAGAAGAAAGTCCTGATGGCTGACGACGAGGCTGATCTCGTCATCACTTGCGCCAGGTTCCTGGAGCAACTCGGCTACCGGTGTCTGCGCGCTTACGACGCAAGCCGCGCGATCGAGTTGCTCGCTCGCGAGGAACCTGACCTGGTGATAACTGACTTTCAGCTTCCCGACCGCACTGGAATCGAAATTGCCCGCCACATTAGACAGACGCATCGGCGGACGCCGGTGATTCTCATCACGGCGTACAACGAACCCGGCCTGGCCGAGGCAGCCTGCGAAGCCGGCGCCGACGTCTACCTGACCAAGCCTTTCTCGCTTGGCGATTTGGCGAAGGCCGCCGACCGGGCGCTGGGCCAGAGTCAATTGCACTAGGCAATTCGCGCCCGCCTGCGTTGGCTACTTTGCCTGGATCGATTTTATGTAATCGACCAACAGCTTGATGCGTTGGTTGACTTCTTCGGTGGTGCGCTGCGCCTGGATACCCCCGCGGGCGCGCGGTTTACGAAAGGCAAGTCCCCAGATCGGCATCGCGCGGCTGCCGTGCGCGGCGACGGTTTCGCTGCCTTCGATGAATCCCTCGACCCGCTTCTCGGGGAATTCGCCGTTATTGTTCTTGGCCAGCATCGTCAAGTCCGCGGGCTTCTTGGTGAGCGCCGCGGCGACCGGGCCGTCGCCCTTGCCGTCGGTGCCGTGGCACTGCGAGCAATGGCGGCGGTATTCCAGCTTGCCCGTAGTCACTTCACCCGGAGGCACCATACTGACGCCGCCTCTCTCCTGAGCCGGTGCCTGACCAGCGGAGCCCAGCGCTAAACCCAGACCCAGAGCGGAAACCATGCACCAGAGTTCAAGTCCGCGCATAGCGATGTCCCTCCTCGGATCGCTTATAACGCCGCGCGATAGTTGACGCAAAACAAATCAATGGTGCGAATGGTGCCATTCAAATGCCTCATTCGGGGCCATCGTGCGAGGCAAATCTGTATCGCGGCCTCCTCCGTCTGGCGCAGCTTTTGCGTTCCCATCGTGAAGGACGGAGCATGTACGAAGCGGAATACAAGGCAAAACTGATGACGCCCGAGGCCGCGGTGAGGCTGGTTCCCGCGCGCGGCAATCTGTCGATGGGAATGGCGATTAGCGAACCGCCCGCGCTGCTCGCGGCGTTGGAGGCGCGGGTCAGGGCAGGTGAGATCGAGAACTTGCGCGTTTACTACTCACACTCGGCGCCGGCCGCGATGAGCACCATCCTGAAGTACGAATACATGGAGGTCATCAAGCCGCATCCGTTCTTTCCTACCGCGATCGAGCGCGAGCTCGCGCGTCGCGGGAGGGAGGAGCATCGGCGCGTGGTCTTTTACATGCCGGGCAACTTTAGCGCGATGCCGCGGATGCTGGAGGAGATCGGAATCGATGCCTTCCTGGTAATGGTGGCGCCGATGGACAAGGGCGGCTTTTTCAGTTGCGGAACCAACGGCGATTACACAATCCCAACCGCGCGCCGCGCCCGGCGGCTCATCGTCGAAGTCAATCGGCGGATGCCGCGCGTGTTCGGGGACTCGGCGGTGCATATTTCGGACGTCGACGCGATAGTCGAGCACGAAAGCCCGCTGCCCGAACTGCCGGTGCGTCCGATAAGCGACACCGACCGCGCGATCAGCCGGCACATCGTCGAGATGATTCCCGATCGCGCAACGCTGCAAATCGGTGTCGGCGGAGTGCCTAATGCCGTATGCGCTGCGCTCAGCGGCCACAAGGACCTCGGCATCCACACCGAGCTGATGACAGCGCCGGTCGCCGCGCTTATCCAGTCCGGCGCGGTTACCAATCGTTACAAGACCATCAACCGCTACAAGAGCGTCTATACGCTGGCGGGCGGCGACGCCGCGCTGTACGAATTCTTACACGACAACTCCGGGATGGAGCTCTACCCGGTCGATTACGTCAACGATCCCTACGTTATTGGCCGCAACGATCGCGTGATTTCCATCAACGCCTTTCTCCAGGTGGGGCTCGACGGCGAAGTCAACTCGGAGACCCTGAACGGCAAGCAATACAGCGCGCCGGGTGGCCAGCTCGACTTCGTACGCGGCGCCCAGCTCTCGCGCGAGGGCAAGTCGATCCTGACCGCCTACTCGACCGCGGCCGGCGGGAGTGTCTCGCGCATCGTCGCGCGCATCGAAGGGCCGGCGACTGTCCCGCGCGCCGACGTCCAGTACGTCGTCACCGAGTACGGGGTGGCCGACCTGCGCGGCAAATCGGGCGCGCGGCGGGCCGAGGCGCTTATCGCGATCGCCCATCCGAATTTCAGGGACGAGCTTTCCCGCCAGGCCGCCGAGCTTGGCTATCTCTAGAGGCGAAGGAGCCGACGGCAATGAAATGCCCAAGCTGCAACAGCGAATCCATCGCGCCCGACGTTCGCAGCGTCGCACTCGAGCGCCCCGACGGCCGGTGGCGGCACTTTCACGGCGAGTGCATGAACTGCGGCGAGCACCTGTGGTGGAACGCGCATCCGGGCGACACCGCGCCGACGACCAGGGCTGGCGTCCACGAGTGCGCCTTCTTCAGGCCGGCCGAGAGCTGAGCAAAGCGGCCAGCGCCGGCCCGAGTCAGCGGCCGGTGATGCGCCCCGGCGCGCGCGATGCTATCCTTCTCAGCATGAGCAGCGTGCTGGTTCCTATCGTGGTCGAGCAGACGGGCCGGGGCGAGCGTTCCTACGACATCTACTCGCGCCTGCTCAAGGACCGCATCGTATTCGTCGGCGGGCCGATCAATGATGATGTCGCCAACCTGGTCACCGCGCAGCTGCTGTTCCTCGAATCCGAGGATCCCGAGCGCGAGATCAACATGTACATCAACTCGCCCGGCGGCTCGGTCACGGCGGGGCTGGCGATCTACGACACGATGCAGTTCGTCAAGCCGCCGGTTTCAACCCTGTGCGTGGGGCAGGCGGCAAGCATGGGCGCGGTGTTGCTGGCGGCGGGCGCCAAGGGCCGGCGCTACGCGCTGCCGCATTCGCGCATCATGATCCATCAGCTCTCCGGCGGGTTCGAAGGCCAGGCGGCGGATATCGACATTCAGGCTCGCGAGGCACTGCGTCTGCGCGAGATCCTCAACAATATCCTGACCGGCCACACCGGGCAGCCGCTCAAGCGCATCGAGAAGGACACCGACCGCGATTTCTTTATGAACGCGACCCAGGCGGCCGAGTACGGGATTATCGATGAAGTGATCGCCAGCCGCCCGGGCAAGGTCAGCGGCTAGCGCCGCGGGCAGCAGGCCTCAGCCTGCGGTTAGGGAGCCAGACCCAGGTCGCGGCTGCAAAGGCGCGCAGGCGCTCATCGCGGCGGCTACTTTTTGCCGGCGGCGATCTCCTTGCCGCGCCGCTCCATCAGATCACCCATCTCCTTGAGCATCCGCCCGCGAATCTCCATCATCTCTCCGCGCGTCTTGGGATCGGACAACATTTCGGGACCGTTCATCATCCCCATGCCCATTCCGTGCATCCCCATACCCATCGAGCCGGGGCCTCGCATGTAGCCCATCGGGCCGGAACCCATACAGGGGCATGGTCCGCACGGCGCCATCATGTGCTGGCCGCGCATCATCCCTGGTCCGCCGCCCATCATACCCGACCCGCCCATCATGCTGCCCGGATTTGACGGCGCGGCGGATTCGCCGCTTTGAGCAGCGGGCGCTGCCGACGAGCCTTGGTGTCCGGGGTTCTGCGCCATGGTGGGGGCGTCGTACGCCATGACCAGCAGGGCCAGGGCAATCAAGCCAGCGATTGTTAGCAATGTTCGATTCATCGCGAGTCCTCCTTAAGAGCGCGGATCGGAGCAGTTTCTGGAGCGATCCGCATCGAACTGCGCCGGCTGCCGGACGCTATCGGGCAGACGTGCGCAGCCAGGCCCAGAACCTGGCGATCCAGCGCCGGTCTCTGGACGCCGATGTGTTCCTTCGAGTCAGAGCTGCCGCTGACTTGGGCAACGCTCTGACGCACTGACTCGTCGTGGGACGAAGCAGCGATCGCAGTCGCGGACGGCGTCGCGCTTCGCTGATGGCTATGCAGCGGCCCATGATGACGGCTCCTCTCAATTCAGCCGGAAGCAATCTCGCGGCCACTGCGAGGTGGTGCTGCAAGTGTGAAATCCTGCGGTTTCAATTCGGTAAGAAATCACTTGCCCAGAGGGTGGGGCACGCGCTCCCCAATAGGAAACTTCGACGCAACTGGCGCGACGCCCCGAACGGAGGCGGCTGTAGCGGGATAGACATAAGTGCTGCGCGCGGAGGCAGGCGGTTTGGCGCCAGATGGCGCCGAGAAATGTTGCATCATCGCGGGGCCGATCCCCGTCCCTTCCCCGGCCGCAGTTCGCTGAGCATACGACTAACTCTAACCACAGAAGTGGCATGCTGCTTGCCAATACGTTGAGCAAGCTCGTCCCCTTAGGGCGACGGACTGAGAAAGGAACAATCCACATGAACCTCCCGGAAATCGAAAGTGGAACGGAACCCCGCCGCTGCTCGCTTGTCAGGCCGATCCGTGACCATGAAGGACGAGTCCGGTTCCACGAAAACCCGGTCATCGTGAAGGAGGTCAACAACCTCGGCCGACTGATGTACCTGGTCAGGTTTGACGACGGCGCCACCACGTTCCTGTTTCCGGACGAGGTTGTCCGGTAGCCGGCGTGTGCGGGCTCTCGTCGGGGAATTGCGGGCATGAAGGTAAAGGAACTTATGGTGCGCGAGGTCCGCGGCGTGGCGGCCGACGACTCGCTGGGCGAGGCCGCGCGCATAATGTGGGAGCACGACTGCGGTTGCGTGCCGGTGGTTGATCAGGAACTGCACGTGGTCGGAATGCTTACCGACCGCGACATCTGCATGGCCGCCTACACCCAGGGCGTGAGTCTTGGCCAGGGGCGGGTGGCGAGCGCGATGTCGCGCCGGCTGTACTGGTGCGAGCCCGAGGACAGCGTCAGGGAAGCCGCGAAGATCATGCGCGAGGTCAAGGTTCGGCGCCTGCCCGTGATCGACCCCGAGGGCCACCTCGTCGGGATCCTTTCGCTCAACGACATCGCGCGCAAGGCGGCGCGCGAGCGCACCGGCCGGGCGGCGCGCGAGGTGAGCGAGTCCGAACTGGGTGCGCTGGTGGCCTCGATATGCGAACCGCGCCACCCCAAGCGCGTACTCGCACGCGCAGCGTAACTCCGATGGCCACCACCGCTGCCGAACAGACGGTTGCGCACGTGCGGGGGCTCCTGGAACGCGAGCCCCGCATCAATCTTCATCGCTGGCCGATCGCGCTGGAGCTTGCGCCCGACGGAGTACTGACGATGAGCGGCGAGGTCGAAAATCTCGCGGCCAAGAAGACCGCGCTACGCCTCGCGGCGTCGGTCGCCGGCGTGAGCGGTATTGTCGATCGCCTGCGCGTCGTCGCGCCGCGTCCGACAGGAGACGGGGAAATTCTCGACCATCTGCGCGACGCCCTTCTTCAGGAGCAGGCGTTTGCGAACTGCACGCTTGTCGTTATCGAGCGAGGCAAGGCTTCGACGATACGCCAGCCGACGGCGGCGGCCGGCTTGATCCAGATCGAAGTTGCCGATGGCGTCGCGACATTGAACGGCCACGTCACGAGCCTCGCCCACAAGCGATTGGCCGGCTTGCTGGCATGGTGGGTGGCGGGGGTCCGCGACGTCGTCAACGGCCTCGAGGTTGTTCCGCCCCAGGATGACAGCGACGATGAAATTGCCGATTTCGCGCGCCTGGCGTTCGAGAAGGACCCGCTGGTAAGTGAGACGAGGATCCGTGCGCGTGTCGCGGGCGGCGTCGTCACGCTGGAGGGGCTGGCTTCGGGGCCGAAGGAGCGCGATGCCGCCGAGGCCGACGCCTGGGCCATCTTTGGTGTTGATCAGGTAATCAACCGTATACAGACTGAGCGCTAAACAAGATGCCGGGTGAGCCGTCTTCGGGGTCGGGCTGCGCGCGCGCGGCGATGGAAATCCACAAAATTCACGACTATCTGTGGGAAATTCCGCGCCGAGGCGACATGCTGGTGCCCGGGCGCATCTACGCCAGCGCGCGGATGCTCGAAGAGCTGCGCAACGACCCGGCGCTGACCCAGGTCGCCAACGTCGCCTGTCTGCCCGGGATCGTCGGCTACTCGCTGGCGATGCCGGACATCCATTGGGGCTACGGCTTTCCGATCGGCGGCGTCGCCGCGGTGGACGCGCACAGCGGAGTGATCTCGCCCGGCGGCGTCGGCTACGACATCAACTGCGGCGTTCGCCTCGCCCGCACGCATCTGCAGTACAAGGATGTCGCACCCAGGACCGATCGGCTCGCCGACGCGCTCTTCGAGCGCATCCCGGCCGGCGTCGGCTCCGAGGGCGCGATTCCCGGGCTCTCGGTCGCGGAGCTGAGGCAGCTCGTCACCGAGGGCGCGCATTGGGCGCTGCGCAACGGCTATGCGACCAAGAGCGATCTCGAACACACGGAGGAGGGCGGCTGCCTTGCGACCGCCGACCCCGACAAGGTCAGCGAGCACGCCTACAACCGCGGGCGCAAGCAGCTCGGCACGCTCGGCTCGGGCAACCACTTCCTCGAAGTCAGCTGGGTCGATCACATCTACGAGCCCAAGGTCGCCCGCGCGTTCGGCCTTGAGGAAGGACAGGTCACGGTGCTCATCCACTCGGGCTCGCGCGGCCTGGGCCATCAGACCTGTGACGACTATCTGCGCGCGATCGGCGCGGCGATGCGCAAGTACGAGATACGGGTTCCCGACCCGCAGCTCGCCGCGGTGCCGATCCTCTCGCCCGAGGGCGAGGCGTACCTGGGCGCGATGGCGGCGGCGGCGAACTTCGCCTGGTGCAACCGGCAGGTGATGATGCATCTGGCGCAGCAAGCGTTCCTTGAGGCGCTCGGGCTCAGCCCACGCGAGCTCGGCTTCGCGCTCATCTACGACGTCTGCCACAACGTGGCGAAGTTCGAACGCCACATCGTAAACGGCGAGCGCCGGCTCGTCTGCGTCCATCGCAAGGGCGCGACACGCGCCTTCGGCCCGGGCGATCCCGCGCTGCCCGAGGCGTTGCGCGCGGTGGGACAGCCGGTACTGATACCGGGGGACATGGGCCGCTACTCGTTCGTGCTGGTCGGACTACCGGCGGCAATGCGCGAGACGTTCGGTTCGTCGTGCCACGGCGCGGGGCGCATGATGAGCCGCGCGCAGGCCAAGAAGCAGGCCCGCGGGCGCGACCTGTTTCGCGAACTCGCGGAGCTGGGCGTGACCGTGCGAGCCCAGAGTCGCGGTGGAGTGGCCGAAGAGATGCCCGCCGCGTACAAGGACGTGGCGGAGGTGGTCGAGGTGATGGAGGCGGTGGGGGTGACACAGCGGGTCGCGCGGCTCAAGCCGTTTGCGGTAATCAAGGGCTGAGGCCGGCGAGCGCGCTCGCGTTGAGACCCCGCGGCGGCGAATAATCGCCGCATGGAACTCAACGGAAAGGTCGCCTTGGTCACGGGCGGCAGCCGCGGAATCGGACGCGCGATCGCAATCGCGCTCGCCGAAGCCGGCGCCTCCGTGGCGATCAATTACAAGGAAAACCGCAAGGCCGCCGACGAGACGATGGCGGCGCTGAGAGAGCGCGGCGCACCCGCCTTAGCCGTGCGCGCCGACGTTTCGTCGGCGGACGACGTCGCTTCGATGGCGAGCGCGGTTGAAGGCGGGCTCGGCCCGGTCGCGATCCTCGTCAACAACGCCGGCGTCGCGCGGCCGCGCAAGGTCGGCGAGGTCGCAATCGCCGACTTCGACGAAGCGATCCGAGTCAATCTGCGCTCGGCGTTCCTGGTGACTGCCGCGGTGCTGCCAGCGATGCGGCGAGCGGGATGGGGCCGGCTTATCTTCATCTCCTCGACCGCGGCGAATGTGGGCGGTGTTGTCGGGCCGCATTACGCCGCGTCCAAGGCCGGAATGATCGGCTTGATGCACGCCTACGCCTCGCAGTTGGTCAAGGAAGGAATCACCGCCAACGTCATCTCGCCGGCGCTGATAGCGACCGACATGGTGCACTCCGATTTGCGCGTGAAGCCGGAGCTGATCCCGGCGGGACGCTTCGGCCGCCCCGAGGAGATCGCGCAGGTCGCGCTGATGCTCGTGCGCAACGGCTACGTCACGGGGCAGGCAATCAACGTCAATGGCGGACTCTACCCGACCTCGTAGAACGAGCGGCGCGCGGATCGTGCGAGGCGCCACATTTTCCCGGGTGCCGAAGAAGGCGTAGCGTAAAGGTTGCGGAACGGGGCAGCCTGGGAGGAGATATGGGCGTCGCGATGCTGCATACCGATCTCAGCCGGCGCGTCGTGGTCGACACCGATAGCGCGCCGTGGGTGCCGAGCCCGGAGCCGGGCGTGTGGCGGCGGATGCTGGAGCGGGCGGGCGCGGAGTCAGGCCGCGCGACCTCGATCGTGCGCTACGAGCCGGGCGCGCGCTTTCACTTTCATCGCCATCCCATGGGCGAGGAGTTCTACGTCCTCGACGGCGTTTTCAGCGACGAGCACGGCGACTATCGCGCGGGGTGCTACGTGCTCAATCCGCCGGACTCCGGCCATGCGCCGCATACGCGCGACGGATGCGTCCTGTTCGTCAAGCTCTGCCAGTACGCGGGCGCGGGCCGCACGCGAATGGTGGTGGAAACTGCGCGAATGGAATGGCAGCCGAGCGGGACCGCGGGCATCTGGATGAAAAAGATCTACGCTGACCGAGACCACCCCGAGCGCATCGCGCTGCTTAAGTTGCAAAAGGGCGCGCGCTACCGTCCGCATCAGCATCCGGGCGGCGAAGAGATTTTGGTGCTCGACGGCGTGCTCGCGGACGAAGCGGGGCGCTATCCGCGTGGGACCTGGGTCCGTAATCCGCCCGGCAGCGCGCATGAGCCATACTCGCCCGAGGGCTGTGTGATGCTGCTCAAGGCACGCGGCGTCCGTTGAGCGGCGCCGGCGGCGGTGAAAATCGGGAGCGCGACAGCGCAGGAAGGGAAGCACGAGAATGCGTATCAAGGGCGTTTCGCTTGAGGAGGCCGTGCCCGAGGTGCGGCGGCTTTACGAAAAAAGCGCCGAACAGCTAGGACGAGTTTCGGTTCCACTCACCGCCTTTGCGCATCGTCCGGAGATTGCCGAGAGGTACAGCGCGCTGGCTGGGGCGCTGGCGCGCTCGACCGTGGTCGAGCCGCGGTTGAAGACGCTCGCCTGCGTGCGCACCGCGCAGATTGCCGGCTGTCCCTTTTGAGTGGACATCAACTCTGCCGTGGGCAGAGAACAGGGAATCACCGACGCACAGCTCGCCGAACTGGTGGAGTTCGAGCGCAGCTCGGCCTTCGACGCGCGCGAAAAGGCGCTTCTGCGCTACGCCGAAGGGATGACCCGTACGCCGGCCGAGGTGTCGGACGCCATCTTTGAAGACTTAAAGCGACACTTTAATATCGAGCAGATCGTCGAGTTGACCGTGATGATCGCCTTCGAGAACCTCCGCGCGCGCTTTAACCGCGCGCTGCGCGTCGAAAGCGACGGCTTCTGCGAGCTGCCCGCGGACCATCCGGTGCGTAAGGCGGTGCCGCCGTTCGGCGCGTCCTAGGCGGCGGCGCGCGCGCGCGGGCTGCTCAGGTCGTGCGCTTGAGCACGAAGTCGCCGATCTGATCGATCGCTTCCTGACCCTCGGGCAGGATTGGCGCGAACCACTGCCAGACGTGCGGCATCTCGTCCCAGATCTGGAGGACGACCTCGACGCCTGCGGCCTCGGCACGCTCGGCGACGCGGGTCGAGTCATCGAGCAGGGTTTCAGCGTTACCCACTTGGACGAGCAGCGGCGGCAGCCCCGTGAAATCGGCATAGAGCGGGGCGGCGAGTGGATCGTGCAGGTCGCCCTGTTCGCCAACGTAGAGCTTGGCGAGCGCGACGATCATTTCACGCGAGACGACAGGGTCCGCGGCGGCCTTGGTCCGCATCGAGGCGCCGGTGCCCTCGAGGTCGATCCACGGCGAGATGCATACCGCCGCCGCAGGCGTTGGCAGCCCTAGATCACGCAGCGCGACCAGCGTGGCGAGCGTCAGGCCGCCGCCTGCGGAATCGCCGGCGATGGCGATCCTGCCCGGTTTGATCCCTTGCGCGAGCAGCCAGCGGTAGGCCGCGGTCGCGTCGTTGACCGCCGCCGGAAACGGGTTCTCCGGCGCGAGCCGATAGTCGAGGGCGAGACAGCGCGCCATCGCGGCCTTGGAAAGGCGCGCGACCAGCTCGCGATGGGTTTCGATCGAGCCCATCACATAACCGCCGCCGTGCAGGTAGAGAATGGTGCGGTCGACTGCCGCGTCCGGCGCCGCGATCCACTGGGCGCGGACGCCATTGATGCTGAGGTCCTCGCAGGTTACCTTTCCTGCGCTGGGAAAGCCGCTGAACGTTTTGGCGAGCGCGGCGCGCAGCTCCTGCGGACCCTTGGCCTGGGCCGCGTTCCGCGCCAGCATCTTATATTGTTCGATCACCTTCTGAAGCTCTGCACTCGCCATCGACGAACCCTCCTGTGCGCTGGGGAACCTGCGCGCAGCCGTCATGTTCCGCCGCGGATTGCGGACGGCAGCCTATTTCATGCGCGCGCCCGCAGCATGCGTCGAAGCCGCCGGCGCATAAGCGCCCGACCTCAGCGCCGCGCCTGGTTGATCTGCCCGGGCGCCATGAGAGCAGGATCGTCGGCCGCCCCGCGCGACCCTGCCTTGACGGCGCTGGGCGCGCTCCACAGCAGGCGGCGATCCTCGCCATAGATTTCGAAGGTCGAGTTGCCGTTGGGCAACTGCACAAGGTTGGCGCGGGCGGTGCCGTTCTTGTCAACGAGATGGATGCTGGCCGAGTCGTCCAGCGGCACGTTGAGTCCTATACGCGCACGGCCCTCGGTGTCGTACAGGCCCACGGCCGGCTCGCCGTCAGCCAGCACGCCCATCGCCAGTCGCCGTTTGCCCGAGGGGCTGAAGAAGCTCAGCCGCGCCAGGTCGTCGGGGGTGACAGTGACCACCGCGCGCTGGCGTCCGGCGGGATCGACGACCTGGAGCTCGTGAACGATTACGCGGTTGGCGTTGATGGTTTTGCTCTGGCGATCCGCGGCGAGCACGCTGCGGGGGACGAACAGCTGGTTCCACAGCATCGCTCCGAAGAAACCTCCGCCAATCGCCACCGCCAATGTGATCCAACGTTCACGGCTCTTCATCGACAGTCTCTCCCTTGCGCCCTGAGGGCGCCGTTTTTCGAGTATGAAGCGTTTGTGCCGGGTTGTTGGCGGCAATCCCCGCTGCCGTCGAGAGGTCCGGTCCGGCATCGTAGCAGGCGGGTTTGGTCATTGCGAAGGCGCCGCCGCCGGCTCCATCGATTTCGGCACCAGGGTTCCGGAGTCCGTGTTGGCGAGCTTGAGCTGCGCGGCGGTCAGGCCGCGTGCCTTGCTCAGATCGGCTCGGCTGAGGTCGGCGCCCTTTAGATTGGCGCCCGTCAGATCCACGCCATCAAAGCGGGCGCCGGTCAGGATCGCGCCCTGGAGATTGGCGTTGGTCAGGTTGGCCCCGAGCAGGACGGCGCCGAGCAGGTTGGCCTGGGTCATGTTGGTCGCCTTGAGGATCGCGTGCTGAAGATTGGCACTCATCAGGGTGGTCTGCCTGAACGAGGCACGCGCAAGGTCGGCGTTGGCGAGGTTGGCCTTACCGAGATAGGCGCGGTCGAAATTCGCGTACCAGGCGGTCGCCTCCTGCAACTGCGCGTTGGCGAGGTTGGCGCCGCGGAAATTGGTGCCGACCAGCTTGGCGCCCTGAAGCTGAGCGCCGCTGCAATCAGCCCTTGCAAACCACATCTGGCTGAGATCTTTGCCCTGCCAATGCGCGTCACGGCATAGCGCGCGCGGCGGAATCGCGGCACCAAACCCCTGCACGAGCTGCGTCGGGAATATCGCTGACGCCGTTAACCTCGGCTCGCGCCGCGGCATTCCGAGAGCGAGGTCATCTGTTAAGTTTGCAGCGACGAGGTTCCCGCCGGGGGTTGACAGGACTGGCTGGCGATCGAACTTCGCCGCGAACGCAACCGTTAAACTATGCCGGCTCGCCGGAGCCGACTTATTGTCCGCCAACAGGAGGACGATCGCGGCAACGGCGGCCGCTGCAACGAGTGCGGGCGCCAGTGCCGTCGCGTAGCTTCTCGCATGCGCACTGATCCTACAAAGCGGGGCAACGTCAGGTTTCTCCCTGGGAGCAAATCGCGAATTGCTGCCGATGCTGAAGAAAGAGCTAGTCAGGTGTGGTCGGCACATGTCGGTCGCTGCGGACGGGCGCATAACGCTCATACGCAGCGCTACGGTAGCATAAAACCCACCGCGCTACTGAAACGTTCCCCAAAAGGGGAAACTGCGGCCGAAAAAGGAACCACCGGCCCTGCTTTGGCAGGGCCGGTGGCAACTGACAGGTTTGCCTCGCCCGCAGCCTGATGCCGCGGAGCGAACCACGTGATTAGCGGCCGAGGCGCTCCAAAGCTTCCATCGAGCAGAAGTCGCCGAAGAGGCGTGCGTTGTCGATGTCGGCATGGTAGCCGCCCGGCACTTCCATCGCGTAGTAGAAGCGCGACATCCGGTTGCTCTGGAGATCGTGCGCATGGACGTGCGTCCAGCTCCAGAAGTGCTCCGGCACACCGCTCTTCCACGCCATCCCGGGCTTACGCTGGTAGTAGTCGAAGCCACCTTCCCACTGCTTCCACATCTTGCCCTGACGGTCGTAGCTGATCATGGTCAGCGGGCACAGCGTGGCGCCATGGTACCAGATGCGCTTCTTGCTGATGGGCGCGCGCGGATAGGAAACCGGCTCCATCTCGACCACGTACGCCTCGGGCACCAACTCCATGCGGGTCCGCCAGTACTTCACGCCGCTCTTGCCGCCGCAGGTCTTGTGGATCCAGTTGGGCTGGTCGAGGTCGGCGCAATGATGCGCGCAGGTAAGCACCGGGCCCTTGCCGACCAGCTTGAAGTTACCCCAGGTCAGCAGCGGGTCGCCCGCCATCCAGTACTCGGTGACGAAGAATGTGTTGCCCGGGAATTGAGGCTCGAAGCGCTGGTCAACCGGGAAGGAGCGCACGCGCTTGGTCGTCGGCGAGTAGATGTAATAGCCGGGCAGTTTGTGCTGGTCGTACGCCCAAACCTGCAGAATGCCGGTGCCGGCAACGTCGCCGGGGGCGGTCACCGTGCCGCCCAGGATGCGGATCTGATTCTCGTGGCCTGGCATGTACGGATGCGGATCGAGAGTCAGACGGCCAACGGTCTGCCACTCGACATAGTAGGAGCCGTACTGATACTCGATGTTGCCGTCGGCGTCGGTGTCCCAGTCGAGCACCGGGTGCGCCTGGGTGTCGTGCTTGCCCCAGCTAAGGGTGTTAGCCCACAGCACTTCCTGGGCCGACTTCGGCTCGGGGAAGGGGTTGCCGCCGATCCAGGGTTTGCCGTCGAGCGTGTAAACGTTGCCGTCGGGGAAGATCTTGTGCTTGCCCTTATTGGCCAACGTCGCCTGCAGGAAGGGCATCGGCGTAAGCTTGGTGACATCGGTCTCGGTAGGCGCGAGGTCAACCAGGCGGCCGTCGTGCTTTATCTGCCAGTAGGCGGCGGGATCGAGCAGGTCCTTGACGATGTCAACGTTTTCGGCGCTGAGCACGTCGCCCGGTTTGAGCTTGCCCTTGGTGTAGGCCTCGATCGACAGCAGTTCGGCGGGATAGGCCTTTTCGAGGCTGCCGTGATTGCCGACCACCTGCATCAACGGCGCCAGCACGCCCGCAGCCATAACGCCTTTGCTGACCTGTTCGAGGAAGTGGCGCCGCGTCCATCCCTCGGGGTACTTGATTAGATGCATGCCTCGTCGCTCCTTATTGGGGGGATCCGCCCAATCGTTGCTCGCCTAATATCTGGCATCAGCCCTGCTTAGTTGCAAGAGCCGGCGGGGGAGGCGGGCTGAGCCCCGCCTCCCGGCCGTTCCAACGTTACGTGCGCTACATCTTGTACACGGCGCGCAGATATACCGCGTCAATCCAACTGAACGAACCCAGCTTGGAACCCACGTGCTTGGTGGTGTCCACCACCGTGCCTTCGTCGAAGTTCCAGTAGATGTCGTACTCCTGGGACGAAGTTGGCTTGTAGGTGACCGCCGGCTGCAGGAACCAGTTGCCGCCCACGTTGGTGTCACAGATCGCCGTCATCGCGAGCGACCAGATGTTGGCCGGCAGCGGCTGCGTGGCCGAGAGCACCACGGTGTTGATACTATGGTGCCCGGCGCTGGGCATGTAAACGAAGCTCACCGGTGCGTGACGGCTTTCGTAGTTGTACTCGCCAAGCAGATAGACGGAGGGGAAGTGCTGCGTCCAGCGCCAGTACTTCTCCATGTCGAGCGTCATGTTGAGGTCGCCGATTTTGGTCGGTTTGCCGGTGATAAGCACCGTTCTGCTCCCGGTGAAGGATGCATGCGGCGTGTACGCGACCGAGTAGTGAAAAATGTCGCCGGCGAGGAGCCCGCCGCCCGGGAAGTCGAGACTGGCCGGCATCGTGTACGAGATCGAGCCGCCGTAGATGAACTCGCGTGAGAAACGCCGCTGGAGCATGAAATCACGCGGCGTGGGATCGCCCGGGAACAGGAATGGAATGCCGGTCTGGGGATCGGCCGGGAACGGGTTGGCGACCGGCGCCAGCGAGAACCAGCCCACGTGGTCGGGCGTGCTGTAGAAGTTGGCGCTGAGGTCAAACCCGTAGGCCGTGGTGGTCACGACGGCGCCATAGACGATCTTGTTGCGCGCGCGCCGAAGGTTGCCGTAGTCGCCGATCTTTTCAAAGGCCGGCACGTCGTTCATTTGCGAGCCCAGGCCGATGAAGTAGTCGGGTTGGAAGTCCGGGCTGATAAATCCGGTCAGCAGCGAGTTGCTCAGATTGCCGTCGAGCATGTCCGGGAGCTGGTACGACAGCTTGGCCGTCCACTCGCCGATCCGCATGTCGGAGTATTCGAGCGACGCTATTTCGAAGCTGTTGAACTTGGTGAAGTCGAGCGAATCGACCTGGTCGAGCGTTTGCACACCCAGCTCCTCGCCGTACACCACCTGCTGCTTGCCCAGGCGCAGCGCCCATGGGCCCTTGCGCAGGTCGATATACGCCTCGGCGGCGTCGGCTTCGTATTCGTGCTCGCTGATGCGCGCCGACCAACCGTCGCCGGGATAGTGCGCGACGCCTGGGGTGGAGTAGGTCCCCTGACCGACTTCGTAGACCCGCGGGCCGTTGATGAACTGCGCAAGATCCGCCCAGTAGCGGCCGTGGATGTAAACATCGGCGTTATCCACAAACAGAGCCTGGGCCGTATCGTTGTTGAGGCGATAGGTGATTAGCGGGTCGGCCCGCAGCACGCCGGCCTGGATGACGTCGCCGTTGGTCGAGAGTGCCTGGCCGCTGCCTGGAATGTTGTTATTGTTATTGTTGCGGTTGTCCTCTCCCGCGGTATGGAATCCCCAGTCGGTCTCGAGAGAGGTTTGTACCTTGAGATGGCCGCCCGGCACGTCAGTGTCAATCTGCGCCTGGGCCCGGGTACCGACGCACAGCGCCAACCCCGCCGCCATAGCCAATGCAGTTCGTAGCTTGAATCTGTCTGGCTTCCTCATTAATCGGCTCCTCCTCTTTACGCTCCCCTGTTCGCCCCGGACCTCGGTATCGAGCAACCCCCGCACAAGGAACCGAGGGCGGTTTTACCCCTTCGCCGTGCAGCCGCCCCCCAGCCTGCACGGATAGAGGGGATGAATCAATGGCTCATGAGCTTCACCCTGCCCAGGAATTTGGGCTTTATGAACACCGCCTCGATCGGCAGCACGATCATCGCCAGTATGCAGTTGAATGCCATCACCAGCGCCAGCATCAGTCCCATGTCGGCGAGGAAGCGCAGGTCGGAGAGAAAATACCACGGCAGCACGCCGACGATCATAGTGAAGGCCACGAAGAAGGTCGCTTCGCCAGTGGTCAGGATCGCGCGGATCACCGCGCCCTGCACGTCGCCGTCGTTCACCCGCTGATACTCGTCGCACATCCGGCTGACCAGGTAGATGCCGTAGTCGATACCCACGCCCAGCCCGACCGCTACCACCGGCAGCGTATTGACGTCGAGTCCCAGGCCGCGCAGATACATCACCGCGTCGGTCGAGAACTGCGCAAAGGCCAGCGGCACCAGTAGCATCAGCGCGGCCACTGCCGAGTAGTAAGTCATCACGCACATCAGGAAGATGGTGGCGAGCAGGTAAACCAGGATGCGCCAGTTGTACTCGGTCACCACCTGGTCCATCGCGTACTGAAGCGCAACCGAACCCGCGGCCAGCCGAATGCGGAAGACCTTGGAAGGCTCGCGCTGGATCGAGGCGAGCGCCTTATGCACCGCCTCCATCGCTCTCTCGACCGTCGAGCTGCGCAGGTCCTTGTACCACAGGATAACGTCGCCGCTCTTCATGTCGGCCTTGGCCAGCTGCGCGACGTCCTCCAGGCTGTGCCCGGTGAGCGTCCAGAAGAGGTCGGTGGCCACGTCGCGCTCTTTGAGATCGACCGGCAACCACCCTGGATTGCCGCCGCGCAGCAGACGGTTGGTCTGCGGCAGATAGTCGGCGATGGAAAGGGTTGCCTGCGCGCCCCGCATCGCCTCGATATTGCGCTGGAACTGCTGCATCGCGATGAAGCTTTCGGGGTACTTCAGCGCGTGCGGGACCTTGCCCTCCCACACGACGTTGAGCGTCACCGTGCCGGCCAGGTTCTTGTTGATCTGCCCCTCGGCAATATTGAACTCATTGTTGGGCCACAACAGCGGGCTGCCGGTGGCGACGTTGCCCACCTGGCGCTGCGAGGACAGGTACAGCACCCCAACTCCAGCTATCAGCAGGACGACCAGCGTCCCCACCCGCCAGCCCGGCGCCACCAGCTTGGCCACCGCGGCTTGGATTGGCTCGATGGTGTGCGTACTGACCGAATGCACTTCGTGCGTGATGAACACACTCACGTCCTTAGGCGGCGGCAGCACTGCCAGCAGGCAGGGAGTGAGCATTACTACTCCCGGGATTAGCAGCAGCGACCAGGTGCCGCACAGCACACCAAGCTTCTGAATGATCGGAATCGGCGCCAGGCAAATCATGTAAAGGCCGGCGACGTCACACATGATACCGAGGCAGGCAGGCGCGAACATCGAGGACAGCGCTTTGCCCGCGGCGTCGACCTTGTCGTGGACCTCGTAGAGGATCTCGTAATAGCGCCGCGTCATCTGGAGCGAATGGCTGAGCGCGCGCGCCATCAGCAGCACCGGCACGACCAGGGTCAGCGGCTCGAGGTTGAGCCCCATCCAGCCGCCCGCACCGACGCCCCAGATGGTCGAGAGCAAGCAGGCGATAAGCGGAGTCGCGGCGCCGGCGAAGCTGCGCATGTAATCGATATGCGCGACCGTGATGAGCGCAAAGGAAAGCAAGAAGATCCACGCCGCCTGGGTGCCGTAATGATAGACCCAGCCGATCAGCATCACCCGGCCCGCCGGGTAGTACTCGATGTTGGGCGCGGCCTCCTTGGCCAGCATCTCGTGTACGCGGTTAAAGATGAGGTTGTAGTCGATGCCTTTCTCGTGAAAGCCGGCGGTTATCAGGGTGGCCTTCTCGTCGGGCGACACCAGGATGCCCATCACCCCCTGCGCCACGCGCGCCTTATTGCGCACGTCGAGCGCGCCCGCCTCGGTTTTGGGCGGCAGGTCGGGCATCACTGGGAACGACTCGGCGCCCTCGGGCGTCGCGCGCGTTACGCGTACCTTGCTCGAGGCGATCGAGGTGATGGTGACGTGGTCGATATTGGGGATGAGGTCGATCTCGCGGGTCAGGCGCCAGATGCGGGCCAGGGTGTCCGGTGTATAGATGGTGCCGTCCTTGACCTTGGCCAGAATCTGGACGTTGAGCGGGGCCGAGAACTGAGCGTACTGCTTGAAGGTGTCGATGATCGAGCTGTTTTTGGGCAGGAGGTCGGAAAAGTAAGTCCGAAACTCCATCCGCGTGCTGCCGTAGGCGAAGAACGCGGTCAACAGAGCACACAGGATGATGTAGCCCCAACGGTGACGGATCAAAAAATGCGCGGTGCGCTCTCCAGCGGACGCCATGTTACTTAATCTCCCCCTGCCAGACGGCCGCAGGGCCAGCGAGCAACAGCGCATCGGCGTCCACCTGCGTCGCCGACGCGATCCAGTCCAGCCGTATCCCCGGGATCTCGAGGGGCTGCCATGACCATTGCTCCCCCTGACGGCTACCAACCATCAGAAAGCCGCTGCTGGTTCCAACGAGGCGGCCGTCGGAGGTGCAGGTTGCGCCGAAGAGGTCGGGCTTGCCCGGCACCGTCGTCATCTTCCAGTCGCCGTCGCCCTGTTTGACCGCAAAGACGCCCTGCTGGCCTACCGCCTCGACCGCGCCCGCACAGTTGGTCACCGCGAAGAGCGCGGGTGAGACCGGTCCGGTCTCGCTGGCGCCGATGGCGCTGGCGGCTTCCGAGGCCGCGCTGGGCGTAGGCGTGGCCTTAGCGTGCTCGCCGCCGAGCTGGCTGAGGTCGCGCACGTCGGTGGCCGCGCCGCCCTTGATCGTCACCACGGTCTCGTTTTCGCCCACCGCCATCGCCGTGGTGTCATTCACGAAGAGTACGCCGTACAGATGCGGGGTGGCCGCGCCGCTCCACGGCGCGTTTATCTGATGCCAGTCCTTGGAGCCGGCCGGGCGATCGAGGATCGCGCCGAACGAGCCAACCGCGATAAACTCGCCCTTGGGGCTGGCCGCTACCGCGAACAGCCGCTCGGTGGTGCCGACGTCGTGACGGGTCCAGGTGTCATAGTGCCCGCTCACCTCATACAGCGCGCCCTGCTGGCCAACCGCGACCCCATCGCCGTCGGGAGCAAAGGCGATTCCGAGCATCGCCATCCCGCCTGTGTCCGAAGCCGTTTTCCATTGCGCCTGCGCACTCTTTTTGACGATGATCCCGAAGCTGCCCGCGGCCCAGATTTCCTGACCACGGGTCGCGATATGGAACACCATGTCGTGGGGCGTGCCGAGCCATGACGGCACGATCTTGAGGACTGCCGCAGCGGCCGCATTCGACAGCCAGAACGCCGGCACGAGCAGCGCCAGCGCTGCTGCTGGAAACTTAACTCGCATTCTTTCTTCCTCGGTTGCGGCCCCGAATACCCCCGCTCGGGGTCCGCATCAATCCGCGTGCCTATATCAGAGCGCGTTCGCCCGGGTCAATCGCCAGCGCACCAGGTCCCCCAACCAGGTCCCCCAATATGTCAAGCGCCAGCGCGCCCAAGTCCCCCAATATCGCAAGCTCTTGGCATCCGCGCACCCTTCTGGTAGCGCGGGAACGCGCCGCGCAAGCAATATACTGCCATAGCGCCGGATGCAAGCGTCGTTGCACCATGACGAACGGGCGGTGAAATTTGGCGCGCGGCGCAGCCTTTTCGCGGCCTACTTGCGCGCTGCCGCGCGCTTCTGATACGTCGCGCATCCATACCATCATCACCCGCGGGCCTTTCGGGGGAGAGGGCCGCCAGCAAAGGCGAGAGAATGAGGAACATCTGCAACCGACACCCCCGGACCGCGTCGGGCCGGGTACTCCGCTTCCGTGTATCCGTCTTGTGCGCCACGGCGCTCGCAATCGGCCTACTCGGGTCGGTCTCTGCCAGCGCCGGCGGGTTCACCCTGACCGGACGCATCGATCCCGCCCGCCAGTACCACAGCGCCACGCTGCTGCCCAACGGCAAGGTGCTCGTCGCCGGCGGCTATGGCAGCGGCGGCGTCGGATGGCTGATCGATTCGCAGCTTTACGATCCGGGCAAGGGCGAGTTCGAAACCACCGGCCGGCTCGCCACGCGGCGTGACGCGCACACGGCCACGCTGCTGCCCAACGGCAAGGTGCTCGTCGCCGGCGGCGAGGAGGTCAACGAATCCGGCTTCTCGGTCCTACTGAGCACCGCCGAGCTTTACGATCCCGCGCGCGGGGTGTTCGCGCCGACGGGCTCGATGGTGACCGGGCGCGAGCTGCACACGGCCACGCTGCTGCGCGACGGCAAAGTGCTGGTGGTCGGCGGTGAGGACGCCAAAGGCTTGGCGCTGGCCAGTGCCGAAACCTACGATCCCGCGATCGGCGCCTTCATCGCGACCGGCAGCCTCAACGTCGGGCGCTACGGCCATAGCGCGACGCTGCTGCCCGACGGGCGCGTGTTGATCGCGGGTGGCGAGCGCATCGACGACGACGGCTTCGATATCGCGCTGAGCAGCGCGGAAATCTACGATCCTACGACCGGCCGCTTTCATCCGACCGGCAACATGAGGGTCGCCCGCAAGCATGACACCGCGACCCTGCTCAACAACGGCGAGGTGTTGATCGCGGGCGGCGAGGACAATAACGGCCATGCGCTCCAGAGCGCCGAGCTCTACGATCCCTCAACCGGGCGCTTCCGTCTGACGGGTCAGATGCTCAGTCCGCACGACAGCCACGCCGCTGCGCTGCTCAGCGATGGGCGAGTACTGATTGCGGGCGGCTTCGGCGGCGCGGTCGGGGTCACCAGGGAGGCTGAGCTGTACAACCCGGCCAGCGGCGGCTTCGAGTCCACCGGCAGCATGCACGAGGCGCGCGAGTACTTTACAGCCACGCGGATGTCAGACGGTCGGGTGCTGATCGTCGGCGGCTTCGGTTTCAACGCCGCCACCGGCTTCGACGTCGTCGGCCCATGCGAAATCTATTCGCCGTAAAGCAATCCGGAATACGGTGCCGCGTTACGGTTTGGGGGTGGCGGCGGGAGAAGCTGCTTGGCGCGCGCGGCGCCATTCGTGCTTCGCCGCTTCGTCGCGCTCGGCCGCCTCGGTCATCCGGCGCGCCGCCCGCTTGCCCAGCGCCTGCGTATGCCACTGGGGCTTGGCGATCTCGACCCACTGCCCGTGGCGCAGCGCGTACGTGAAGAGCAGGTATTTGATCTTGCCGGTGGCGATTCCCTTGGTGATCTCGCCCCGGTCGGGGACGTACTCAGCGCCGCCGACCTTGGCGTGTATGACATACTCGCCGCCGGTGCCGCGGCTCGGCATGTACTCGAAGCGCGAATCGAAATCGACGTAGGGTTTGCCGTCGGAGTGCTTTTCGTCCTCGGCGCCGAGGTAGAAGGCGAGTTGGTCGGAGAGCTTGTCGTTGAGCGCCTGGTATTGGGCGGGCGTCAGCGTCTGCGCGGCGAGGGTGCGAGGCGTCCCGAAGGCTGCGGCACGCATCGGCGCCGCGAGCGTCATCAGTCCGATCAGCGCCATGCCGAGGGCCGACGCGACCAATCCGCAGGGGCCGCCGCTGCTCACTGCTCGGCCTCGGTAATCTGGCGCCCGAAGGCGGCCAGGTTGCCCTGCCATTGCGCGCCCAGTGCAAGGATCAGCACCTGCTCGTTGATGTGCACGTTCTGGGTCAGACTGCGCATCCCGCCGCCGCCTGCCGCCGCGAGCATCTTATAGGTCTCGCGCGTGTCCTGATAAAACTCGGCCAGCGGCGAGATCGACTCGCCCGGCGGACGTCCCTTGTGGGTCTTGAGCCAGAACTCGCGCTCGTAGCGCTCGTGTTCCTCGGCCGATACGTCGATAGTGTTGAAGGTGCCGTCCTCGGCGCGGAACTTGCGGATTAGCCCGAGCAAGGGGCCGAAGTCCTGATTCTGCGGCGGTGAATCGCCGACCAGCACGATCACCTTCTTGGCGTACGGCTTCCAGTTCATCTGGTTGACCGCGGTCACGCACGCGCCGTAAACGTCGCCCTGCGAACCCCGATGGCCGCGGGTGCTGATGCTCTCGAGGAAGGCCTCGAGGCGGTGGCTCGAGATCGTCAGCGGTTGGATATCCATACGTTCGTTGTGGCCGCCGAAGACCACGATGCCGATGCGGGCGACGGGGACCAGACGATGGATCGCCGCGATCAGCTCGTCCATCCGGTCGCGCACATCGTTGAGGATGAGGTCCATCGTGCCGGTGTCGTCGATCACCAGCACGATGTCGAGTCCCTTGCGCCGCAGCTCGCCGATAAAACCGCCGAAGCCGGCGCCGATTCCCGGCCCGTAGCCCGCGCCCATTCCGCCGCCGCGCCCGATGCCGACGCCGCCGGTGGAAACATCGCGGACGTATTGCTTGGCGGTCTGGACCGCAGTGCGCGAACTCTGCGCGATACTCGGCGCAACCAGCTGCGGCAGTTCGTCGGGCACCGAGAGGTCGGGCATGTCGAGGTCGCGCAGCTCGTCGTGATTGGCGCCGCCGCCGCCTCCGGCCTGCAGGCTGACCATGATCAGGTTGCGCGCGTTCTGCACTTTGACGGTGGCGACCAGCACCAGCAACAGGATCACGTGGAGAGCGATCGAGAGCGGGAACGGTCCGACCATAAAGCGCAGCGCGTCGCGTACGCTGTGGCCTTCCTCGTCGATGCGGGTGGCGTCCTCTTCGAGCAAGCCGCCGCCGGAAGGCCGTGCGCAGGCGCGCCGGCCGCTCATCAGGCGATTCAGTATGTAGGCGACGACGCCGATCGAAATCGCGATCAGAATGACGACAACGGCAGTCAGCATGAAGAGAAGATGTCCCCGTTCAAAAATTCCGCGCCGGCGCCGCGTTCAACGCTATCAGGAACCGCCCCCGCCCGCATCCGGCCGTCGCGGCTGGCGTCTGCCCGCTCGCCGCGCCCCTCGGCCGCCGTCTCCCCCAAAAGCGTTCGGCGATAATAGGCGCAGAGCTCTGAGCCAGACAACAGGCGGTCCTCCAGCGGCGCGGCAGGGTCGTCCGGCTTGCAAGCGAGCCGCCATCAGAACGATCATTGGCGCGAACCTCGACGTAACAGCGGCGCTGCGGCGGCGGCGCGCCGAAACAGGCGCCGCGCCGGATCGGAGGACGTCATGCTCGACTTGATAGTTCGCGGCGGCCAGGTCGTGACTCCCCACGGGGTTGGGCGTTGGGACATCGGCGTGCAGGGCGAAAAGATCGTCTCGGTCGGAGTCGAAGACCAGCGGGCCGCGGCCGGCCGCATCATCGACGCGCGCGGCAAGATCATCGTGCCCGGTGGGGTCGAGCCGCACGCCCATCTGGCCAGCCTTATCGGGATGCGTCCGGAAGGACGGCTGTTCACACTCGGTCCCGAGGAGGACACGGTGGGGATGGCGTTCGGCGGCACGACCACCCACATCGATTTTTGCTTCGTCCATCCCGCAACCGACATCCCGACCGCGCTGGGGCGGCGGCTCGAGCGCTGGAAGGGCAAATCCTTCGTCGATTACTCGTTCCACCTCGCGCTCGGCGGCGCGCTGCCGCTCAGGATTTTCGACCAGATCGGCGACGCCATCCGCGACGGCTTCCCGAGCTTCAAGGTCTTCACCGCCGAGATTCTGCCGCCCCATCCAAAGCGCCTGCCGTTCCGTCTGGACTACGGGCGGATGCAGCTGGCGATGGAGAAGATCGCCAAGGACGGCGGTATCATGACCGTCCACGCCGAGGACCACGACCTCGTCCAGTTCAACTACGAGCGCTTCATGGCCGAGGGCCGCACCGACGGCGCAAACCTCGCGCTCGTCCACACCAAACTCAGCGAGCAGCTATCGTTCCGGCACACCATCCAGCTCGCCGCCGCAACCGGCGCTGCTGTGTACTTCGTCCACACCTCGGCGCGCGAAGGGGTCGAGGCAGTGGTCGAGGCGCGCGCCCATCGGCTGCCGATCTACGCCGAGACGCTCCATCACTACGCCCTGTTCAACGCCGACGACTATCGCAAGCCACGCGGCTTCTGCTACCACACCTATCCTTCGCTCAAGTTCCCTGAGGACCAGGCCGCGCTCTGGGAGGGGCTGGTGCGCGATGGCATCTCGACGACCGCCACCGACGAGTATCCGACTTCCCTTGAAGTAAAACTTGAAGGCAAGCGGATCGACGACGTCACCGGCGGCAACCTTGGCGCGGAGGCGCGGATGGGGATCGTGTACACCGAGGGCGTGGTCAGGCGCGGGATGACGCTGGAGCGCTTCGCCGAAGTGACCTCGACCAACGCCGCGCGCATTATGGGGCTGTATCCGCGTAAAGGCGCGATCGCGCCGGGCAGCGACGCCGACCTCTGCGTGATCGACCCGGCGATTTCGCGGCGCCTGACCCGCGGAGATTTCCACGTCAGCGACTACAGCCCGTGGGAGGAGTGGGAGGTCAAAGGGTGGCCGGTGATGACGGTGCTGCGCGGCAAGGTGATTGTCGAAAACGGCAAGCTGAACATCGGCGAAGGCTACGGGCAGTTGGTCCCGCGCAAGATCGATCCGGTAATCCTGCGCCGTCCGGCGAGCTGATATCCGGCTCGCCCGCGCGAATCGTCTAATAAAGTGTTGCCTTAAATTACCAGCGAAGAGGTAGCTGAATGGCGTACGAGACTTTCATCGTCGAGCGCGACGGCGCGATTGCGACCGTCTATTTCAACCGCCCCGACAAGCTCAACCCGATAAACGGCGCGGTGCTGCGCGACATGCTGGCGGTTGCGCGCGAACTCCAGGACGACGAGCAGTCGCGCGTCGTTATCCTGACCGGCAAGGGGCGTTCGTTCTGCGCCGGCGCCGACATCGCCGGGATGACCGCGGATGCCGGGCCGGAAAAGCAACGCGGGCGCACCGACGCCGCGCGGTTGCGGATGGCGAAGACGGGATGGCGCCTGATGGAGGAGTGGGAGCGCCTCGACCAGATAACGATCGCTGCGATCAACGGCTTCACGGTCGGTGGCGGATTGTCGCTCGCGATGGCCTGCGACTTCCGCATCGCGGCCGCTGGCGCGCGCATCTGGATCCCAGAGGTCGCGCTTGGCGTGCCGTACATGTGGGGCTCCGTAACGCGGCTCGCCAACCTGGTCGGGACGGCGAAGGCGAAGGAATTGATCATGACCTGCGATGAAATCACGGGCGAGCAGGCGGCGACGATCGGCCTCGTCAACCAGGCCGTCGCGCCCGAGCGCCTGATGGAGGCCGCGCGCCAGTTTGCCGCCAAGCTGCTGAGCAAGCCGCCAATGGCGCTTAGGCGGACCAAGGAATTCTTCAAGGCACTCGGCAATAGCCGCCTTGGCGACATCACCTACGCCGACGCGTACCTGGGGCTCGCATGCTTTGCGAGCGAGGACATGCGCGAGGCGATGGAGGTATTCAAGGAGAAGCGTCCCGGCCGGTACGCCGACCGCTGACCCGATGGCGCTCACGATCCGGTTTGCCGCTCCGGCCGACGCGGAGCTAATCCTGCACTTTATCCGCGGCCTGGCCGAATACGAGCGTCAGCCCGATGCGGTGCGGGCGTCGGCCGCCTCGCTGCGCGCGCAGATGGAGGCGGCGGACCCACCCTTCGAATGCCTGATCGCCGAGCGCGACGGCGAGCCCGCGGGTTTTGCGCTCTTCTTCCGCAACTACAGCACGTGGAGCGGAAGGCCGGGGCTCTATCTGGAGGACCTGTTCGTCAGCGAGCCGCATCGCGGTCATGGCGTCGGCAAGGCGCTGCTCAAGCGGCTCGCCGCGATCGCGCTGGAGCGTGGATGGGCGCGGATGGAATGGGCTGTGCTGGACTGGAATACCGCGGCGCAGGGGTTCTATCGTGCGCTCGGAGCCTTTCCCAAGGATGAATGGACGGTGTGGCGGCTCGACGGGGCAGCGCTCGCCAGCGTCGCCCGCGGTTGAACTTCGCGCCGGCCTAAGCCGCTCACGCTACCCGGCCTGCCCTACACCGGGCGGTTCGCGGAGCCGAAGGGCGTCGCGCTGAGGTGCGCTCGCAGGTCATCAACCGCTGCGTCGGCGAGCCGGCGCGCCGAACGCTCGGCCTCGGCGCCCATCCGCACCAGCCGCGTCAGCGTGCGTCGCGCGCGCATCGCGTTGCGCACCGCCCGCTGCCCCATCGGATCGTAGCGGCACGCCGCCGCGTCCGCGCCGCGGTCGAGCAGGCCCGCGATCGCCGAGCACGCGGCGGCAGAGAAAACCTCCACGTCGTGGCGCTCGCCGCTGTGCGCATGGGTCATCCCGATCGCGCTCATCACGCGATGCCATTCGCGGATGCGACGCAGCCCGCCTTCGAAAATCCGCTTCTGCGCGCGGAAGGGCAGCAGCGGCGAGTCGATTTGCCGGCTGAGCGCCGCGTCGACGCGGCGAAAGTCGGTCGCTATCACTTTGACCAGCAGTTCGCGATACGAGCCGTCAAGCATCGCGTCGAACCGCGCTTCGGTCAGGATGTGGCTTGCGATCGCGGAGTCGAAGCGCCCGATATAGCGCGCGGGCAGGAAAAAGTTGTGCGCGACCACGTCGGCGCCGAGATGGGCGAGGTAGCCCAGCGCGAAGGCGCGCTGCTCGTCGTCGCGCGCGGCGGCGAGCAGGCGGAAGCCGGTCGGCCAGTTGTGCGAATGGCGACGCAGGCGGCTTTGAAGCCGGCGGCCCTGCACGATGTCCGGCGCCAGCGAGCCGTACAGGAACGTCTCCGGCATCGAGAGCAGCACGGCTTGAAGCGGATGTTCGGGGGTGATAACGCTCGCAAGCACTTGCACGCCGAGGGCGATGTGGGTGACCGGCCCCCAGGCGTACGCCGGCTCGGCGCCGAGCAAGATGAAGCCGATGGTAAGGCCGACTATGCTTGCGAGGAACATCGCCGCGCCCGCGTCCATCGCGGGCGGCCTCCTCTGATGTTATGGGCCGCGACTTGATGGCGCCAGAGCGCCGCCTGCTGCTCGACTCGGTGCGCGACTATCTCGCGCAGCTCGCCGAAGAGGGACTCGAAGGACTTCCGGCCGGCGTGCCGGCGTGCGCAGGCAGTGGCGTCGCGCCGGCTTCCCCATCGGCGCCAGTGCCGCCGCGACTTGCGCAGAGCGCGCGCGCGGCAGCGCCCGCCGTCGTCGCCGCGCCGCCGTCGGTTGGGCGCGCCGCTCCGCCGGCGCTCTCGCGTCCGACGCCGGTCGTTGGCGAGCTGCTTTCGCGCTATCCGGGTTTGGAAAAGACGGACACGCTGGAGGCGCTGCGCGAGTTCATCGGCGAGTGCAAACGATGCAAGCTCGCGCCTTTGCGCACCCATCTTGTGTTCGGCGTCGGCAACCCGCGCGCGGAGCTGATGTTCGTCGGCGAGGCGCCGGGCGCCGACGAAGACGCGCGCGGCGAGCCGTTCGTCGGCCGCGCGGGACAACTGCTGACCGACATCATCGAGCGCGGGATGGGCCTGAGGCGCTCCGACGTTTATATCTGCAACGTCATTAAGTGTCGCCCGCCCGACAACCGCAACCCCGAGCCCGACGAGGTCGCCGCCTGCGAGCCGTTCCTGATGCGGCAGATCGATCTGGTCCGCCCACGCGCGATCGTGGGGCTCGGCACTTTCGCGGTGCAGGCGCTGCTCAAAGTCAAGACGCCGATCAGCCGGTTGCGCGGCGTGTGGCAGGAAGTGCGGGGGATCCGGATGATGCCGACGTTCCATCCGGCCTACCTGCTGCGCAGCCCCGCCGAGAAGCGCGTCGTATGGCAGGATATCCAGGAAGTGATGAAGCTGCTCGGGCTGAAGCCGCCGCTGCGCGGCCGTGGCGCGTGAGGCCCGCGCGGAGCGAGCGCGGGCCATCGTGGTCGAGTGCCGCATGCGCGCTCGCGATCCTGTGCGCGCTCGTTGGCGGCTCGCCGGATGCGCGCGCGAGCCACGCTTCGCGCAAAGCGTCGAAGGCGGCGGGCGCCCAAGCAGTGACACAGAGCGGCGTCCCCGCGAATTCCGGCGGGGCGGCCGCGCCGGCCGCGTGGGTCGAGTTGATCAAGATCGACGGCTCGATCAATCCCGCCGTTGCCGCCTACCTCGAAGACGCTATCGAGCACGCCAGCTCCGAAGGCGCGGCCGCGCTGGTGGTCCAGCTCGACACGCCGGGCGGACTGCTCAGCTCCGCCCGGCGCATGGTCAAGGACCTGCTCAACGCGCCGCTGCCCACGATGGTGTACGTCGCGCCGTCCGGCGCGAGCGCGGCCTCCGCCGGCACGCTGATAACCGAGGCGGCGGCGATCGCCGCGATGGCGCCCGGGACCACGATCGGTGCCGCCCACCCGGTGAGCGAGAGCGGCGGCGAGATCAAGGGCGCGATGGGCGAGAAGATCGAGAATTTCACCGCCTCGCTCGCCCGCAGTATCGCGCGCGACCGCGGACGCAACGAGCAATGGGTGGAGGAGGCGGTGCGCAAGAGCTCCGCGCTGAGCGAGGACGAGGCGCTCAAGCGCCACGTTATCGACCTCGTCGCGCCCGACCTGCGAAGCCTGCTGGTGCAGGCGTCAGGGCGCGAGGTACGGGTCGGCAATCGCACGGTCAAGCTCGCGCTCGCCGATGCCGCGATCCATCGCGCGCGGATGACGCTTGCGCAGCGCCTGCTCAACACGTTGGCCGATCCGAACCTGGTCTATCTGCTGCTGATGGCCGGGATCGTCGGGCTGTATTTTGAATTCGCCCATCCGGGCGTCTATCTGCCGGGGGTGGCGGGCGCGATCTGCCTGCTGCTGGCGCTCGGTTCGTTCGAGGTTCTGCCGATCAGCCTCGCAGGCCTCTTGCTCCTGCTGCTGGGGGTGGCATTGCTGATCGCGGAAGCGTTTGTGACCAGCTACGGCGTGCTCGCCGTGGGCGGCGTGACCGCCTTCGTGATCGGCTCGCTCCTGCTGATCGACAGTGCGCAGACCGACCTGCGGATCAACCGCGGGATGATTGCCGGCGCCGCGATCGCGATGAGCGCGATTATCGTCGGACTGGGATGGGTCGTGCTGCGCGAGCGGCGCCGCCATGCGCAGACTGGCAGCGAGGGCCTCCTCGGCGAAATCGGCGAGGTGCGCGAAGCGATTGCGCCCGGCGGCCACGGGCGGGTCTTCGTACACGGGGAGCATTGGCGGGCGGTGAGCGACGAGCCGCTCGGCGTGGGGACGCGCGCGCGGGTCACCGCAGTGCGCGGCCTTGAAATCGAAGTGCGGCGCGAGCCGGGGAGCGAATCGGGCAACTGAACGCAGGAGCGCGCGGCCGGACTGCGGCCGGGGGGAAACGACTATGGGGATAGCGTTGGGAGTGATCGTGGTAATCGGCGTGATCATCCTGCTCAGCGGGATCAGGGTGTACAACGAATACGAACGTGCGGTCGTCTTCCGGCTCGGCCGGTTGACGCCTTACCGCGGTCCGGGCGTGATTTTCGTCATCCCGATTGTCGAGCGCGCGGTGCGCGTCGATCTGCGCACGGTCACGCTTGACATCCCGCCCCAGGACGTAATCACGCGCGACAACGTCACGGTCAAAGTCAGCGCCGTGCTCTACTTCCGCGTGCTCGATCCGTCGCGCGCGGTGACCGAGGTCGCAAGCTACCTGTTCGCAACCACGCAGCTTGCACAGACCACGCTGCGCTCGGTCGGCGGCCAAACCGACCTCGACGATCTGCTCGCCCAGCGCGAGAAGCTCAACGCGCGCATCCAGGAGGTGGTCGATGCGCAGACCGAGCCGTGGGGAATCAAGGTCACCCTGGTCGAGCTCAAGAACATCGACCTGCCGCAGGACATGCAGCGCGCGATCGCGCGCCAGGCCGAGGCCGAGCGCGAACGACGGGCCAAGGTGATCGCCGCCGAGGGCGAGTTCCAGGCGGCGCAGCGGCTGGCCGAGGCGGCCGAGATCATGAGCAAGAGCCCGATCACGCTTCAGTTGCGCTATCTTCAGACTCTGGCCGAGATCGCAACCGAGAACAACTCGACCACGCTGTTCCCGATCCCGCTTGATCTGCTCGAGCCGTTCTACACAATGCGGCGCGCGGCCGCCGGCGCGGCGGCGGAGGGCACGGCCAAGCCCTGATCAGGGACTGTCGTTTCGCGATGGGTAAATTGATAATGGTTCGCCACGGCGAGAGCGAAGGCAATCGCGAACGCCGCTTTACCACCACACCGGACGCGCCGCTCACCGACCTCGGCCGCGAGCAGGCCGCGATGGCGGCGCGGCATATCGCGCGCCTGTTCAGGCCGCGCCTGGTAATCACCAGTCCCTACGCGCGGGCGCGCGAGACCGGCCGGATCATCGCCGATGCCCTGGGGTTGCCGACCGAAATCGAGCCCGGCCTCTACGAGCGCAATTTCGGCTATCTCAGGGGGCAGCCCTACGACGCCGTGCGTGACGATCCGACGTTCGATACCGAGAAGATGTGGCTATGGCGCCCCGAGGGCGGCGAGAGCTACGAGGACGTGCGCGCACGCGTTGCGCCGGTGCTCGAGCGGCTGGCGGCGCGCGCCGCTGACGGCGAACTCGTCGTCGTCAGCCATGGCGGCGTGATGCTGTGCTGTTGGGCGCACCTGACCGGCTGCTGGGAGAGCGCGCACGTCCCGCCCAACTGCGGAATCGTGCTCGTCGAGCACAGCGATGGACGCTTCCTGCATCCGCGGATCGTCGAGCCGCATCTGGTCGAGAGCTGACAACTTCGGCCCGCGCGTCAGTCGCCGCCGAGCGGACGGGCCATCGCGCGCAGCGCCGCCGGCATCCGGTGGCGCGGGTCGACGCCATAGGGCTGGGAATAGGCGCGCAGGCCGCATTTCTCGGGGCTCTACACACCGACATCGGCGCATGCGTCCGAAATCAATTCCAACTGGCACGAAGTCCTCTGCCAGCACCGCCAGCGCCGCCACGGCGAGCGCCCTGAGGGCCGTGCCCGCCGCAAGCCTGATGCACGAAATTGCAGATTTGCCGAAGCATCAATCGCTCGCGCGCGGTCAGAACGGAATGCGCCCGGAAAAAACGACGGCGTGGTTGTACGCCGGATGGTGCGTGACGGCGACCTGGTAGCCGGCTCCGAAAGTCAGGCCGAGCCGCTCGCGGACCGGGATGCGTCCGACGACGAGTCCGGGCGTCAGAAAAACCTGGTTCTTGCCCGCGTTCTCGCCGCGGGTGAACCAGGTGTAGTTGACCTCCAGTTCCGGCCAGAAATACGTGAGCACGTGGTACTGGAAGGCGGTGTTGTAGCTCAGCGGCATCGACAGCCGCTCCATCCCGCCGTTGGGAATCGCAACCCCCAGCGTGCTCTGGAAGTCGAAGGCGCCCCATCCTTTGCCGAACGCGATCGCCGGAGTGAAGACCGCATGGCGCGCGCTATTGCCGTCGGCACCGGTCGGAGCGCTGAAACCCATGAAGGCGGTCAGGAGGTAATTGCCGCTGTCCTCATTGGCGGACAGGATGCGGTACTTCACGAGAAAGGTTTCGTCAGCCCAGCCGTCGATGGGCGGCGCGACCGGTCGCTTGCCGTTCTTCTTTGCCTTGGGATGCGGGATGGAGCCGTTGTGCGCGATCCATCCGGGAACGCCGAGGATGACCTCGACGTTGTACCACGGGATCAATTCGAGCCCTTTGCTCGCGCCGAAGTTATCGAGCGCCGCGCCGTGCGCCTGCGCCTGCCATAACTGATCGTAGCGGTACTCCTGTTCGAGCCGCGGCGTGACCGTGACCAGCGGCGTAATCCAGTGCGGCTGTTCAGACTGAATGCGTGTGGCGCGCGGCATCCAGTCGGCGAAGTACTCCGCGACCGGCGCGAACAGCGACGGTTCCGCAGAAAGCGCCGGCGGGCTCGATGGGCTCTGCGCAGCGGCCCGCGATGCCGAGAGCACGATTACTGCGACGGCCGTGGCAACCAGACACGCGATGAGATTTGGTCGGGACGAATTTCGAACTTCCATAGCAGGCGTCATCTATGCCAATATTCAGGACAAATGACAAGTAAACTGGCGCAGGCAGAATCAAAGTCGGCGCTGCGGCGGGCGCGCATCGCTCGCGGCCTCGGTCAGAGCGAGCTTGCCCGCCGCGCCGGAATCTCGCGCCAGGCGCTGAGCGCGATCGAATCTGGGGCCTACCAGCCGGGCGTCGGGGTGGCGCTCGCCCTCGCGCGCGAACTCGGCGAAAGCGTCGAGGCGCTCTTCGGTGCGTCCGACTCGCAGACCCACCTGGAAGCCGCCTGGATCGGCGACGAGCGAGCGGAGGCGGGCGCGAGGCCGCACGGCGCGGTTGCGCTCGGACGCGTCGGCGGACGGCTGGTCGCGCAGCCCCAGCCGTCGCCCGCCTTGCGTCTGGCACCGGCGCCCGGCGTGCTTGAAGCCGTGCACGGACGGCGCGCCCGCGTAGCCGCGTTTCGCACGCCGGAAGAAATCGAAACGACGCTGCTGGTCGCGGGATGCGATCCGGCGGTCACGGTCCTTGCCGACTGGCTCGGACGCCAGCGTTCCGCCGCCGCGCTCGCGCCGATTGCGCGCTCCAGCCGCGCGGCGCTCGCCGCGCTGCTCGAAGGCCGCGTCCACGCCGCCGGCGTCCATCTGGGAGATCGAGGCGAGTCCTCGGCGGGGCGGGCCTCCGCGCCCGCTCGCGGCGAGTCCAGCGTTGGCGCCGTGCGCGAGGCGCTGGGGCGGCGGCACGCCTTGATGGTGAATTTCGCGCGGTGGGAGCTCGGACTCGGCGTGCGGCACGGCAATCCGCTGGCAATCCGCTCAGTCGCGGATCTCGCGCGGCCCGGCGTGCGGCTGGCCAACCGGGAGCCTGGCTCGGGCGCCCGGCTGATGTTGGACCGGACGCTGGCGGCGTTGAAGATCGCGCCGCGCCGAATTGCGGGCTACGCGCGCGAGTTTAGCGGCCATCTCGAAGTGGCCGCCGCAATCGCCGCGGGCGAGGCCGACACCGGCCCCACTTTGCGAGTGGCGGCCGCGGCATGGAATCTCGACTTCGTTCCGATTTGCGAAGAGCGCTACGATCTGGTGGTCCTGGAGCGTGATCTGCAGTCGGCGCCGGTGCGTGCGATGCTCGAAGCGCTCAACTCGTCGCGCTTCGCGCGCGAGCTGGCCGCGCTCAGCGGCTACGATACGAGCTCAACCGGGCAGGTGATCGCCCGGCTCAACTGACCGCCGCGGCAACCCGCTTTGCGCCGCGGCGCGCGCGCCTTCAGCGCGGCGCCACTATCGAGTCGAGGAACTCCACCGACTTGAGCCTGCGATCGACGACCGACGCGATGAAGCGGGCGAGCGCAAGCGCGCCGTCGGGGCCAGCCGCCTGCGCCCCGGCCGCGTCGCCGACAGGAATGCGTGCGAGATGCGCGAGCGCGGACGCACTCGCGGCGCCGAGCCGGATTCCACCCTCAGGCGTCACTTCGCGGCAGCGCACGCACACGATCCCGCCGCGGTCGACGATGAAGTACACCGCCGGCGCGCCGGCCTGGTCCGCCCCGCAGATGCGGCAACGCTCGAAGTCCAGTCCGAAGCCGGCCCATCCGAGCAGCCGCAGCTCGTAGGCCTGGCGCAGCGCCGCACCCGCCGCACCCGCGCTGAGCGCGCCGAGCGCTCCGGCAAGCAGGCGGTAGGCGCCGGCCGCGTCGGCCTCTTCGGAGGCGAGCGCGTCGGCGAGCTCCAGCATGTAGGAACCGAGCGCGAAGCGGCCGAGGTCGCCGTCGAGATTGTACTGCGCGAGGTCGCCCGCCTCGGCGCGCGTGATGAAGACCAGCTGGCCGTGCGGGCGGCGGCGAAAATACAGCATCACGTGCGAGAAAGGCTCCAGCCGCCGCTCGAAGCGCCGGCGCGAGGACTTGGCACCCTTGGCGATGCCGCCGAGTTTGCCCGCACGCTCGGTGAGCAGGGTCACGATACGGTCGGACTCCATGTAGTCGCGCGTGCGGAGCACGAGCGCGGCGGTGGATTCTTCGGCGGGCATCGGCGAGCGCGTCGCGGCGTGCCGCGCGGACTACATCCGGCGCAGCATCGCCTGCTGGATCTCCCTGACCTGCGAGCGCATCGACTCGATGCCTGCGACGGCGGCGCCGCTCTGGACGGCCTCGCGCACGAGGTTGTCTAGCCGCACCAGGATGTTGGCGATCTTGGTGTGGGCCTCGACCAGCGCGCGATTGCGCATCTCCTCGCTCTCCCATCCGCGCTCGGCGTATTCGCGCAGCTCCTGGCTCTGGATAAGAAGCTCGCGCGCCTGCTCCTCGTAGCCCTTGATCAGGCGATGGATCGCGTCGCGGACCTTAGGATGCTCCTCAGGGTCCTTCCATAGCACGTGCTCGAGGAAGGCGAGATCGTCCTCGGCGGCCGCAGTGCGGCCAGAGAGCAGGGCGTGCGCGCGCAAGATGTCGAGCGAGTTGTGCCAGCGGCGGTCGGAGACGACGATCTGCCGGCGTCCAAGCTCGCGGCGCAGTTCGGCGATTGCCGAGAGCACGCCGCGCGCGACTTCCACCGCGCGCGCGGCGGCGCGCAGCTCGTCGAGCTCGGCGAAGCTCAGGGTGGTGCGGCTGGGCGGCCGTGCGCCTTCCAGCATCTTGAGGAAGCGGAAATCCTCGGCGATGTAATCGACCGTGAAGCGCAGCATGAAGCGGTCGTAGAGCGCCGTGAGCTCCTCCTCGTCGGGCAGCTCGTTGGATGCCCCGAACATCGTAATCAGCGGCACGCGCACACGCGCGCGCCCGTTGTGGAAGAAGCGCTCGTTGATAATCGTGAGCAGCGCGTTGAGGATCGACGAATTGGCCTTGAAGATTTCGTCGAGGAAGGCGATATGCGCCTCGGGCAGCTTGTTCGTGGTCACCCGTCGGTAGTCATCCTGCTCGAGCCCGCTTAAGCTCACCGCGCCGAAGATCTCCTCGGGTGTGCTGAAGCGGGTGAGCAGCCATTGGAAATAGTTGGCGCCCTCGATCCGCCGGCAAAGCTCGTCGGCGAGCATCGACTTGGCCGTCCCGGGCGGCCCGATGATCAGCACGTGATTGGCCGAGAGCAGCGCGCACAGCGCGCCGTCAACGAGGTCAGTCCGTTCGAGGAAGGTCTGGTTGAGTTCGTCGCGGATGCGGGCGAGACTCGTGGCTGCGATCGACATCAGTTTTGTGAACGGCGCACGCACGGTGCGCTCACTTGCCCCACTTTTATCAGAGGCCGCGCGACCGAGGCGAGAAGGGAGCGGCTCGCCAACTTGCCGCGGCGCGCTTGAGGCGGTACAACCAATCTAAACTCCAGAGCTCCCCGCGCTGCCGCCCAAGCGCGCGCGCCGGCGAAGTGCGGGGACCGTCCGGGCAGGAGGGCTCCGATGGACAAGGCGTTGGCAGGCGTGAGGGTCCTCGATCTGACGCAGTTCGAAGCCGGCACCTCGTGCACCGAGATGCTGGCGTGGCTCGGCGCCGACGTGGTCAAGGTCGAAACTCCCAAGACCGGCGAGCAGGGGCGCTGGCAGCTGACCGAGAAGCCCGGCGTCGATTCGCACTACTTCATGTTGCTCAACGCCAACAAGCGCTCGATCACGCTCAACCTCAAGGACGAGCGCGGCAAGCGGATCTTCGCCGAGCTGGTCAGGCACTTCGACGTGCTCTCGGAGAATTTCTCGCTCGGCACCCTCGAGAGCTGGGGCTTCGGATGGGAGCGGTTGCGCGAGCTCAATCCGCGCCTCATCTACCTGACGATCAAAGGCTTCGGCACCTACGGCCCGTACAGCAAGTACAAGAGCTTCGACATGATCGCGCAGGCCTCGGGCGGCGCGATGGCGCTGACCGGCTTTGCGGGCTCGCCGCCGCTCAAGCCCGGGCCGACGATCGGCGACACCGGCACCGGGATGCACGCGGCGATCGGCGTGCTCGCCGCCTATATCCAGCGCCAGCGCACGGGCAAGGGCCAGAAGGTCGAGGTCGCGATGCAGGACGCGATCCTCAACTTCTGCCGGGTGCCGATGATGGGCACGTACATCACGCACAAGCCCGTGCCGCGGATGGGCAACCGGTTGGCGGGCGGGGCGCCCGGCGACGTCTTCAAATGCGCGCCCGGCGGCGACAACGACTACGTCTATATCCTGTGCACCACGCCCGAAATGTGGAGCGCGCTGTGCCGGGCGATGGGCCGCGAGGACATGATAACCGACGAGCGCTTCAAGGACCGCCGCTCGCGCGGCCATCACGTCGACGAAATCAACGAAGCGATCACCGCCTGGACCAGCCAGCATACCAAGCATGAGGTGATGCGCATCCTGGGCGAAGCCGGCGTCCCGTGCGGCAAGGTGCTCGACAGCGTCGAACTGCTCAACGACCCGCATCTGCGCGAGCGCGGAATGATCGCGACGATTCAGCATCCGGTGCGCGGCGAGTTCACGATGCCCGGATGCCCGGTCAAGCTCGAAGACTCGCCCGTCGAGGTGCGCAGCGCGCCGCTGCTCGGCCAGCACAACAACGAAGTCTTCGCCGAATATCTCGGCTTCGACGCCGCCGAGGTCGAACGTCTCAAGCAGGAAGGCGTGATTTAGGCGGCGCGCCTCGTGCGCCTTGCCCTTACGAGCATGGGAGACGCCGCATATACGGCAAGACTGCGGCGCTGCATCAGCGCGCGGAGCCTCAGGCGCCTGGCGTTGATCGCCGCAGCGCTTCTGCTCTTTGCGCAGACCGCCGCGGCCGCCCATTACCATCCACAGCTTGCCTCCGCGCGCGCGAGTCTCGCGCCGGTCGTCAACGTCGACGCCGGGGTGTGCGCGCTCTGCCTGCTCGCAGTTCACTTCCCGGCCAATCCCGCCGCTACGCCGTCGCTGGCGCGGCCTCAGCCGGCGCTGAGTGCGCTGGCGACGGCGGCGCCGGAGCGCGCGGTGGTTCCCGACCGCACTTCGGCGCCGACCCGCGCGCCGCCGTCCCGCGTCGTCTGACGCTTTCGCGCTGATTCTCAATTTGTGAGCTGCGCTCGGCCCGGGCTGAGCGCGGAATCGACGCTCGCCCCAGCGAGGAAGGCGGGCGGCGATACATAACCCGTTGCGGAGTGAGAACGTATGGCGACGCGGATGGGTATCGCCTTGCTGGCGGTGTGGTGCGCGGCGACGGCCGCGGTGGCTGCGCTGCCGGCGGTCGCGGCGGCCGCCGACGAATCGGCGGCCGCCCGCGACAGGGAAGTTAGCGAGCTGCGCGCCGAAGTGCGCGCGATGCGCGCGCAACTGGGCGCGCTGCAAGAGCGGCTCGATGCCCTGACGGCGCGGCTGAAGGCCGCGCCGCCGAGCACCCAGCCGTCCGCTGCCGGCGCGGCGCCCTCGGGCGCGGCGCCGACGGCGGCCCGCGGCGCGGCGCCGGCACAGGCCGCCGAGAGCGGCCTGCCGGCGCCGCCGCCCGGAGTGACGCCGGCGGGCACTGGGGTCACGCCCGCCGGAGCGCTGAAGTCGCTGATGCCGGGCGAGCTATCGGGCCCAACTGCGCGCCAACCGGGATTCGGCATGGGAGGCGCACCACAGGGGCAGGGCGTGATCATCCCCAGCGTGCAGGGCGTGCCCAAGGTCTTCATCCCTGATATCGGCGGCGTCGGCGATATCACGTTTCAGCAGAGCGACCTCCATCGTGGCGACCCGCGCTACAACCCGGCCAACGATCAGTTTGTCCCGCGCGATACCCAGCTCATCTTCTTTTCGCCGATCGACCCCTACACGAACGCGCAAATCTCGATCGACAAACCCAACGACGGACCATTCGATATCGAGGAGGCCTTTCTCGTTTTCCACAAATTGCCTTGGGGCCTCAATCTGCGTATTGGCCAGTACCGCTCCACCTTCGGCCTGCTCAACGGGCTCGACACGTTCCAGCTCCCGGTGGTGAATCGGCCCGACGCGCTCGCGCAGTACATCGGCCCCGACGGCTTCATCAATCCGGGCGTCAACCTGAGCGCCTATGTGCCCAATCCGTGGGAGCTCGACCTCAAGGCGGACCTCAATGTCATCAGCGGGCAGAACACGCTCGCCTTCGACCATCGCAACGGCAACACGTTCGACTTCGCCTATATCGGCAGCCTGATGTACTCGCGCGAGCTGTTCACGTCGGGCTCGATGCTCGCGGGTTTCAGCATGGCCGGCGGGCCGGGCGCGGGCAGCGGCGGACAGAGTTATCTGGAAGACCCGTTTTTGCAAATCCAGTACGCGCCCGACCAACGCCACATCTGGACCTGGAGCGCCGAGGGACTGCTGGCCGAGCGGGCCAACGTCGGCGACCACGGGATCAAGCGCGGCGTGTACACGTTGCTCGATTACAACTTCTGGCTGCGCTATCACGCGGCGCTGCTGCTCGACATGTGGGACGTGCCGGGGGTGGCGCGCGGCACTCAGTTCGCGGCCTCGCCCCTTTTCACCTACTTCGTATCCGACAACACACGGCTGCGGATGCAGTACACGCACGCGACAGCGAGCGGGCCGATGCGCGCCGCCGACTTCGTCTATCTCCAGGCAACCTTTTCGCTGGGCAACCTCAAACCGCTGGATTAAGTTGTGATGCGATTCATACCGGTAAACCGATTTATCCCTGCGACGCTCGCGGTCGCGGCGCTTGCGGTGGGGATTACGCTCGCTGCGCCGCGGCCGCTGTGCGCGGCGCCGCTGCGCGTCGTCACTACCACTACCGACCTCGCCGCGCTTGCGTCGGCCGTGGGCGGCGACAAGGTGGAAGTTGCGGCGCTGGTGCCGCCTGGCTTCAACGCCGATCTCTATTCGCCGCGGCCGAGCGACCTGTTCAAGATCCATCGCGCGCGGCTGTTCATCCAGGTGGGGCTCGGATTGGAGGAATGGGCGCGCGACCTCGTCAACGAGGCCAACAATTCAAGCCTCGTCAAGGCGCAGGTTTCCTATCAGATCCCGCTGCTCGACGTTCCCCAGGGACGGGTCGATTACAGCTTCGGCGACATCCATCCCTACGGCAATCCCCACTACCAGCTCGACCCCGAGGACGGCCGCATCATGGCGCGCAACATCTTCAACGCGCTCGCGTACAGCGACCCCGCCGACAAGCAATACTTCGCGGCCAATCTGGCCGCCTTCGAGCACCGGCTGAGCGCGGCCGAGGCCAAATGGCGCACCGAGATGGCGCCGTACGCCGGGGTCAAATTCGTGCCCTACCATGAGTCGTGGGATTACTTCGCGCGTGCCTTCGGGCTCGTGATTCCGACCACGATCGAGAGCAAGCCGGGGTTCGTGCCTTCGCCGCGGCGGGTCGAGGAGGTCATCAACATCTGCAAGCGCGACGGTGTACGCCTGATCATTACGGAACCGTACTACGACGTGTCGATCGCCAAACTGGTCGCCGGCCAGGTCGGCGTGCCGTATCTCGATCTGCCGATCGACGTCGGCGGAACGCCCGAGCAGAAGGACTATATCTCGATGATCGATTACATCGTCGGCCAGTTCGTCGCCGCGCTGAGGAAGAGCCATGCCGGATGACCTAGTGCGCGTGCGGGGGGTTGCGCTGGGCTACGGCGCGCGCACGGTGCTCAGCCGGCTGGACTTCACGATAGCGCGCGGCGACTTCCTTGGCGTGATGGGTCCGAACGGCTCGGGCAAGACCACGCTCCTGCGCGCGATGCTCGGTTTGCTCGCGCCGCGGCAGGGGACGATCGAATGGGTCGCGCGAAACGGCGCTCTCCCGCGGCTTGGCTACGTGCCGCAGCGCGAGCGGCTGGATCCGCACTTTCCGCTCTCCGCGCTCGAAGTCGCGGTGATGGGGCGGTTCGGAATGCTGGGCGCGATGCGGCGGGCGAGGGCGGGCGACGTTGAAATCGCGCACGGATGTCTTGGGCGGGTCGGGATGGGACGCCACGCACACAGCCCCTACCGCTCGCTTTCCGGCGGCCAGCAGCAGCGCGTGCTGATCGCGCGCGCCCTGGCCGGCGAGCCCGACGCGCTGCTGCTCGACGAGCCGACCAACGGGATGGATATCCGGGCCGAGCGGGCGATCATGGAGCTGCTGCTCGACTTGCAGCGCACCGGCGCGACCACTGTCGTCTTCGTTACTCATCTGCTGAGCGCGATCGAAAACTTCGCCCGCCGCGTCGCGCTGATAACCGCCGACGGCAGCCTGCTCATCGGCGCCAAGGACGAGATGCTTGCGCCGGCGAACCTCGCGCGCGCCTACAGCGAGGAGGGCGTCTGATGGGCCTGCTTGGCGTCCCCTTCATGCGCCACGTGCTGATTGCGGGCGTGCTGGTCGCGCTCGGACTCGCGCCGCTCAGCGTCTATGTCGTGCTGCGGCGAATCGTCTTCGTCGGCGCGGCGGTGGCCGAGATTTCCTCGGCTGGCGTGGCGTTGGCGATCCTGGTCAATGTCGAACCGTTCGCGGTCGCGATCGCGCTGACCATAATCACCTTCCTCGCCTTCTCGCGCGCGGCCGACAAGCTGCGGCTTCCGCTGGAGGCGCTGATCGGGATGCTGTATGCGGGTGGCGCGGCGGCCGCCGTGCTGCTGATCGCAAGGTCGCCGCGCGGCGAGGGCAACATCCTCAACGTGCTCTTCGGCAATATTCTCACCGTGCCCCTGCCGCTGCTGTGGGCGATGGTAATCGCTTTCGGCGTGGTGCTCGCGATCCAGTATCTTGCCTACAAGGAATTCCTGATCACGGCCTACGACCCGGACATGGCGCGCGCGCTAGGGATCCGGGTCGATCTGTGGAACACGATTTTCTACGTCGCCCTCGGCGTCGCAGTGGCGATCGCGATACGCGGCGTGGGCGCACTGCTGACGTTCACGCTCCTGGTTGCGCCGGGCGCCGCCGCGTTGTGCCTGGTCGGAAGCCTTGCCGCCGCCTTCAGCCTGGCGACCGCGCTTGGCCTGGTGTGCACGGTGACCGGCATCGCCGGCTCCTACTGGCTCGACCTTCCCACCGGGCCAAGCATCGTTGCGCTCCTCGCCGCCGCTTTCGGACTCAGCTACATTTGGTCCGCAATCCGGGGCGAGTAATCGCGATGGGATCCAGGGACGCGTTCGACGCGGTCGAGCTGCTCAAGAAAGAAGGGCCGATATTGCTCGCGCGTTTCGTCCGCACGCGGCGCGATGCGCTTTATGCCGATCTGCGGTTCGAGGCGATGTTCAGCCGGTCGAGTTCGGCCGCCGACGGCGAGCCGCGCTCGGCGCAGGAGGGTGAGAGCGCCGGCGTGGGACTCAGCGTGCGCGTGGGCGGGCGCGGCGGAGCGGTCGGCGTCGGCCAGGCCGGGGTCGAGCTCGGCCGGCTCGCGCTCGCGCCGGGCAAGCTGATAGGCACGATACGCGCGGCGCTTGAGGAGGCGTACGGGCGCGCGCGGCTTGGGGCCCGCGCAAAGGCCGCGTTAATCCGCGAGTTGGGCGCGCGCGCGCAGAGCATGGCCGCGGCCGGATTCGAACCGCCAGCGGCGGTGCAAGACGAGGTCGCGGCCGTCTTCCGACGTGACCCGCGCACGCTGGATTCCGCCGCGCTCAAGGGCCTGACCCGCGAGGCATCGGCCCAGGTCGCCGCGCTCGGCCCGGAGATCGCCTTCAACGTTATCGCCGCACTGAGCGAGCTGCGTGAGGAGCTGTTTGTGAACAGCTCCGGTTCGGTGATAACCCAGGGCTTCGCGTTTTCGCAGGGCGATTGCTATGTCGTCGCGCAGAGCGCCGACGGCCATCAGGAAACCTACGACACGATCGGCCAGCAGCGCGGCCTCGAGTGTCTGCTCGAACCCTGGCGCGACGAACTGATGCCCAACCCCGACCTCGTCGCGTTCGCGCTGGAGATCGGCCGCGAGGCGCGCGAGCTCGCCGCGGCGCCCGCACTCAAGCCGCCCGAGACCGAGGTCACAGTGGTCACCGACCCGCACTTCAACGCGCTGCTCGCCCACGAGATTATCGGCCATCCGAGCGAGGCCGACCGCGCGCTCAAGATGGAGGCGGCGTATGCTGGGCGGAGCTGGTTTCTGCGCTCGCTGGTGGACAACGAGATCGGCCGGCGCGTCGGCTCGCCGCTGCTCAACGCGTGCTCGGATCCGACGCTCGGCGGCTACGGCCATTACCGTTACGACCACGAGGGCACGCCCGGGGGGCGCGTGATGCATATCGAGAACGGGGTGTTCAGCGGCTTTCTCAATTCGCGCGACACCGCCGCCGTGCTCGGGGTGGAGCCCAACGGCGCCGCGCGCGCGAGTGAAGTCTTCTATGTCCCGCTAATACGGATGTCGAACACGTTCGTGATGCCGGGCGAGAGCGACCCGCAGTCGATGATCGCCGAGGTCGAACGCGGCTACTACATCTGCGGCAGCGCGATTCCGTCGATCGCCGAGTCGCGCGAGAATTTCCGCATCTCGGCCCGCCGCGTGTACGAGATCGAGCGCGGCCGGCTGGGGCGGCTCTACCGCGCGGGCAGCGTGATCGCCGACTCGCGGCGGTTCTTCCTCGATATTGATGCCGTCGGCAACGACCTGCGGCTGATCGCGATTCCCAATTGCGGCAAGGGCCAGCCGATGCAGGTCAAGCGGATGTCGAACGGCGGGCCGACGCTGCGCTCGCGCGCGCGGCTGGGCGGACGGTAAGGCGCGCGATGCGCTCGGCTTCGGAACTCACCGGCTTTGCCCGCGCGGCGCGCGCGCTGCTTGCGCGCGAGAAAGATCTCGGACAGTTCGAGGTCTATTGCGCAAGCGGCGAGCATCGCGTGGCCCGTCTTGCCTACACCTCCGACATCCCGTGCCGTGGCGTCGAGGAGGCGAAGACGCATGCGGCCGACGGCTTCGCGCTCAGGATTGTGATGCGCCGCGATGGGCGGGAGACCGGGATGGCGGCCGAGGCGGGCGACTTCAGCGTCGAAGCGCTGCGCGCGGCGCTTGCGCGCGCGCGCCGCGCAGTGGTGGTGGACCCGTACTTCCCCGGATTACCCGCAGCCGCACAGGCGCTCACTCCGGACAGGGCGCTGCGCGCGGCGCGCCCCGGCAGCGGCGGCGCCGATGCCGAGCGCCGCGGCCTTGCGCGCGCCGGCGACGCGCCGCTGGTCGAAGGAGCGTGGCAGATAATCGGCGGCGCTCTGAAGGCGTTCAGGTCGCATCGCGCCGCGCGCAGCGTCTCGCCCGGGCTGGTCCTGGGCGGCGACGTTTCGTTGATGCGCGATCGGATGGCGCTCGTCAGCTCGAACTTCGACGGCGTGCGGCTCGAAACCGGCGCGCATTTCACATGCATGGTCACGGCGCTGATCGAATCGCTGGGCGCCAAGGGCACTGCGTCGGCCATTGGCGCGACCCCGGCCGAGTTGGCACGAGCGGTGGCGCGCGCGGGACGCGACGCCGTGATGCGGGCGCTCGCGCTGGGCAGCGGCGAGCGTCCGCCAGGCGGCGTTTATCGCGTCGTGCTCGGTCCGCAGCCGGTGGCCGAGCTTCTGAACTACATGGTGGTGCCGTCGCTGACGACAGGTTCCTTTCACGCCGCCAACAGCGCGTACCACGGACGTTTCGGCGCGCAGGTGATGGATTCGCGGATCAGCCTGTACGATGACCCCGCAGCACCGCGGGGCGCGATCCGCAGACGGCTCACCTGCGAGGGGCTGGCGGCAATGCGCACGCCTCTGGTCCGCGACGGCCGGCTGGTAGGGCTACTTTCCAATTTCTACGACAGCCATCGGCTCTCCACCGACGAGCATCGCGGCGAGAAACTCGGTCCGCTGGCGGGCGACACGATCCGGTTCGCGCCCCACAGCGGCTACCGCCTCGGCGACAGCGCGGTGCGCCGCTACGACTCCCATCCGGCTTCGACTGCGACCAACGTCATCATGCGGACGCGCGGAGGTGTGAGCGAGCGCGAGCTGATTCGCGCAGTAGGCGAGGGGATCTACGTCGGTCGGGTCTGGTACACCTACCCGATAAACGGCCAACGCGCGGGCGACTTCACCTGCACCGTAAGCGGCGATTCCTATCTCATCCGCAATGGAGCGCTCGACGCGCCGCTGGCGCCCAATGCGCTGCGGATCAACGCGAACATCGAGCAGATTTTCGCCCGCCCGCTCGGCGTGGGTAATCGCGCAGCGGCGGCGCTGGTATGGGGCGCGCCCGAGGCGTACTACACGGTCGCGCTGGCGGCCGACGGCATCCCGCTAACCGCGATCGAAGCGCCCGCGTCCGCGATGGAATGAGGCGCGCGGCGAAATCAATATCGACGGCGCAGGCGCGCCGCTACTTGCTGGTTGCGGCGTCGTTGCCCGCGGCTGCGCCGGCAGGTGCACTGCCACCTGTGCCGGCCCCAGGTCCGGTCGAGGTGGTGGTCGAGACCTTCAAGTCATCCTGATAGACGTCGGTCCACATGCGCAGGCCGTTGGCATCCCATCGGTGCCACACGCCCTCGCGCTTGCCGCCGCGGTAATTGCCCTCGATCGCCTTGGCCCCGTTGGCGTACCAGCTGATGTGCTCGCCGTCCTGGACGCCGTCCTTGTAGTGATCGACCGACGCACGCTGGCCGTTGTTGTACCACATGGTCCACTCGCCGGTCTGTTTGCCGTCGTGATAGTAACCTTCGAGCATCCGGTCGCCGTTGAGGTTATACGTGACGAAGACGCCGTCCTTTACCGGCACGCCACCGACCTCTTTTTCACACCAGATCTCGGTGCCCTCCGGCGGCGGCGCGCCCTTGAGCTCGGCGCCGTCGGGGCAGCTCTTCGGTGTCGCCGCGACCTGTTGCTTGGCCGCCTTGCATCCGGCGGAAACCAGCGCCAACACCAGCAGCATTGCTGCCGCGCCCGCCAGGCGCGTCGGCGCGCGCAAGGATCCGAGGACCATGGCGTTATAGCTTACACGGTTCGGAGCGCCGCGCCAGCCGGAGTTACGACCACGGCACAGCAGCGGTCGCGGCGCATCCAAAAATTGCACGGGCGGCGGGGCTCACCTCCCGCCGCCCGTGGGCTGCTCTTTGCTGCGCCGCGGACACGAGCCAGGCGACGTGCCGACTCTAGTTCGATCCGGTCGAGCCGAGCAGGTTGCCGCCCAGGGTCGGATGGCCGACCGTCTTGTCGCCAATCACGTTGACCAGCGCCGGCTTGCCCGACTTAAAAGCGCGTTCGAGCGCCGGGATTATCTGCTCGGGCTCGGTGACGTTCTCGCCGTGGCATCCCATCTCGCTGAAAATCTTGTCGTAGCGGATGTCCTGGAGCATGTTGAACGGATCGGTGCGGTCCTTCAGCAACGGCATCGACTCGAAACTCGGTCCCCACGAGCTGTTGTTCCACAGCAAGCAGACGATCGGCAGCTTGTAGCGCGCGGCAGTCTCCATGTCGAAGCCGCCGATGCCGAGTCCGCCGTCGCCCATGACCAGAACGACCTGCGCGCCGGGCCGCGCGAGCTGCACCCCAATCCCCATCCCGAAGCCGTGGCCGACCGGCGCCAATGGACCGGCGTCGATGATCTGGCCGGGAAAGCGGCAGATCATGTTCTGGCTCATCCAGCCGGACAAGGTGAAGCTGTCGATCACGACGGTCGCGTTCTTGTCGAGTACGGAAACCAGGTCGCGGCTCAGGCGCGCCGGATGAATCGGGCGGTTGGTATGGAACTTCTTTGCGTTGTCGGCGACCTGGCGCTCGAAGTTGGCGCGTACTTCGGCGAGCTCCTTGAGCCACTGCGAATTGCGGTTCTTTGAGAAATCGAGCTTGAGCTCCTTGAGCCGGTTGATCATCTGGCGCAGGACCAGCTTGGGATCGCCGACGATCGGCACCTCGGCCGGCACCTGCCAGCCGATCCGGCTGGCGGTAGGATCGACCTGGATGTACTTGGCCTTGTCGTTCCAGGTCTTGGGGCGGCCGAAGTGCTCGCCGCTCCAGAAACGGAAGCCGAGGGTGAGGACGACGTCGGCGCGGCCCGTGAACGGCTTCTTGAACGCGCCGCGGACGGCCAGCGGATGCTCCTCGGAGACCGAGCCCTGGCCGGCGCGCCGCGCGTAGACCGGAATCGAGGTCAGTTCGACGAACTCGCGCAGCTCCGGCGCGGCCTGCGACCAGAACAGGCCGTCGCCGCCCGCGATGAGCGGGCGCTCGGCCGCGTGCAGCAGCTCCAGCGCGCGATCGATCTTGGCCGGGTCGCCCGCCGCGCGCAGGTCGTCGGTCGTAAAGCGCATCCCGCCCGGAATCTGCGCCTCGCCCTCGCGCGCGTGGTGATAAAGGATGTTCTGCGGAATCTCGACCAGGGCGACGCCCTGCGGCGGCGTGATCGCCTCGCGGAAGGCCAGGCGCATGTCGAACTCGATGGTGCTGAAGTCGGTCACGCGCTTGGTGTACTTGGCGAAGCTGCGCACCACCTCGGAGCCGTAGGCCTCCTGGAAGGAGCCCTGGTGATCCTCGGTGTTGGGATGCTGGCCAGAGATGCAGACCACCGCGCTCTGGGTCATGGCCGCCAGGCACAGTCCGGTGACCGCGTTGGTCAGGCCGCATCCGGCGGTGACCATGCATACGCCGGGCTCGCCGGTCATCCGGGCCCAGCCGTCGGCAGCGTAGGCGGTCGCCTGCTCGTGACGCATGTGGATGAGCTTGATTTCGTGACTGCGAAGCTGGGCCAGGATGGGGAACAGATGTCCGCCATTGATCGCGAAGCAGTATCGCGTCTTGTTTTCCCGCATCACGCGGGCTACCAGTTCACCGCCGTCGACTGTGGCCATCGCCTGGATCCTCCGTACTAGTCGGGTCGCCCGCTCGCGCCCGCCGCCATCCCCCGTCGGGGGCGGTGCGCTGTGCGCTGCGGGTGCTCTTCAACCCTGGGGCTTGCCCGACCGGAATCCTTGCACATTTCAGGCAAGCGCGGAAACCGCGCGGCACGGTTGATCAGCACGCCGATGCCTGTCACGGTGTAACCCCGAAAGTGAGCGGCCGATTCGGCTTGTCGATCACCATTTGATGAGACACTTGCGCACAGTCGCCCTAGTGCTGGTGCTCGCGCTGTGCTGGGCTCGCCCGGCGCGCGCGTTCAGCCTTATCGAACCTGACACCTGGCCGGGCTATCTCAACCCCAACACCTGGCCGACGCCGCTCAATCCGCATAACTGGCCATTCACGATGATTCCGGTGCCCGAGGTCGAGAGCGACCCCAACGCCGGCGTGACCTACGGCGTGCTGCTGGCCGCGCTGTTCAACGACCAGAACAATCAGATAACGGATATTCTTGCGCCCGACATCAACAACAACTCCACCCTCGGCGCCGGGGGGACCTTCCGCTTTCTCTCCTATCCGTCGGCCGACGAGCAGTGGTGGGTGATCGGAGGTTTGCAGGAGAAGATCGCGCGCAACGTCGATCTCTACTATGCGATCGGCCGCACCCATCAGAAGACCTGGTCGTTCAGCGGCCATTTCTTCTTCGAGCGCGATCCCACCGAGCGCTTCTTCGGGATCGGCAACAGTGCCGCGGAAGGCGAAGAGACCAACTACACGACCGAGCAGCTCTATTTCGAGGGCACGCTAGGCTACAACATCACACCCCGGCTCCAGCTCGCGCTTTATGAGCGTCCGCGCTACGTGCGCATCTTCAACGGCGCTTTCAACAACATCCCCTCCATCTTCAAGCTTTTTCCGACCCTCAAAGGGCTCAGCGGCGGCAGCGAGCTGCTCAACCAGGTCCAGCTCAGCTACGATACCCGCAATTCGATCGACATCCCGACTGACGGCGGCTACTCGATGGTTTACGCCTCGTTCGCCGACCGCAGCATGGGAAGCTCGATCTCGTACACCCGCTTCGGCATGGACCTCCGCCATTACTTCCCGATCGGGCAGAAGATCACGCTTGCCACTCACGGCTATTTGCAGTACATGCCGAGCGGCAACGAGGTGCCGTTTTGGTCGATGGGGCGCCTGGGCGGCGAAGAGAGCCTGTTCTTCCAGCAGCAGACCCTGCGCGGCTACGGCGCCGGCCGCTGGGTGGACAACAACCTGTTCGACGTCAACATCGAGATGCGGGCGCGGGTGTTCGACACCGACATCTTCAACACTCACGGCGTCCTCGAGCTCGCGCCGTTCTTTGACGCCGGGCGGGTCTTCCACAACCCCGGCGAGGTCTTCGTCACTGATCTCCATCCGGTCGGCGGAATGGGCTTTCGCGGGATCGCCGAGCCGTTCGTGGTCGGCTATGTTGACGTCGGATGGGGCGGCGAGGGCGCCGCGGTCTTCTCCGGAATTAACTACCCGTTCTAGGCGCGGAGCCCTGTTCGTCAGCGGCGCGGGCCCCGGCAGCCTTACCACCTCAAGGTGGGCAGGGACGCCCGCTCCACCTGCCGGCGGTTGCCACTTCCAGCGAGTTCCTTCCGGGTTAGTGGGACGCAGGCCTCCGAACTCGCGCATCTTGGGCCGAGCCGGGACCCCGTCCGGCCGAGGGTTGGTTGCTTTTCCGTCTATACCCGCCCGATCAGTTCGCGCGACACCTCATCGATCGTCTCGTTGAACCGATCCATCGACGGGTTGAGAATGATCTGACCGAGCCCCGCGCTCTGCAGCGCGCGCAGTTTGTCCACCAGCTCTTCGCGGCTTCCTATGATCGTCGTGGCGCGAATGGTCTCCGCCGTCACGAAACGGCGCTCCTCGGGCACCACGTAGGTGCAGTGTCCGACGTGCAGTTTCAGATAGCGCTCCGCCGCCGGTTCCATCCGCTCCGTGTACTCGGCATAGGCGTCATACACCTTGCGCGCGTCGGGTGGGAGCGAGCGCGGCTTGGCGTATCCGGCGGCGATCGCGTGCAGGCAGGTGATCACCCACGGCCCCACCATCTCGACCACGCGCGGCGAATCCATCGCCTCGCCCGGACGCAGCACGCATACGTGGCTGAGCGAGACTATCGGCATCCCGCCCGGCTCGCGGCCCGCCGCGCGCGCGCCTTCCTGGGCATGGCGCCGCACCGCGCCCATCCGCTCGGGCGTCGCCACGCCGGTCGTGATGATGCCGTCGCCGAACTCGCCGGCGAGCGCGAGCGCACGCGGCGCATTGGCCGCAACGTAAAGTGGAATCCTGTCGTCGAGGTTGATGAAGCGGCGTTCGCGATGGAGGTAGCGGATTTTGCGCGCGTGCCCCTCGGCGTTGTAAACGGCCTCGCCCTCGCGCAGCAGCTCGCGAATGACACGCACCTCCTCGCGGAAATCGGCGAAGCTCACCGGCGGCAGGCCCATCACGCGCCGCCCCGTGTGTCCGGTGCCGAAGCCCAGGATCACGCGCCTGGGCGCAAGCTCGTTGATCGTCGCGATCGAATGAACGGTCACCGGCGGGATGCGGTTTTTGGCCACGGAGATGCCGGTGCCGAGCCTGATCCGGGTCGTGCTGGCCGCCGCCAGCGCCATGCACGCGTAGGTGTCGCCCCAGATCATGTGCGAGTCGGGAAACCAGGCGTGCGTAAAGCCGCGCTCCTCGGCGTAGCGAGTATCGATGATTGCGCGCTGCGGCTTGGTAAAGATGAGGGTGCCGAATTCCATGACCGAAGCTCCTTTGTTGCGCCGACGAGCGGCGCGCAGTTGAATTTAGTCCAAGCGGGACCGCGATCAACTGCGCGGTGGAGGCGCACTCGTGTGGGCGGGCCGCGCCCGCGGCTGCCGGCATGACGCACCACCCGCGGATCATCGGGCGATGTCCCCATACGCTGGCCTGATACCCTGCAGGGGTATTAGAATGGAGCTGGAAATGGACCACACACAGAAAGCCGACGGCCGGCGGAACGGCGGCGCCGAGCACGCGTTGCGCCGGCGCGCCGTTGCGGTCGATACGGGTGCCAAGGCGAAAAACCTCCGCCGCCTCAGGCGCATCGAGGGCCAGGTCCGCGGCGTGCAGCGGATGGTCGAGCAGGAGCGCTACTGTGCGGACATTTTGGTCCAGATCGCGGCGATCAACGAGGCGCTGCGGGCGGTGGCGCGCGAGCTGCTCCACAACCACCTGCGCCACTGCGCGGCGGACGCGATTCGCAGCGGCAGCTCCCGCCGCGCGGAGGACACGTATGCGGAACTCCTGGGCCTGTTCGCCAAATTTGCCCGTTAGACGCCCCTTGGGCGCTCGCCGCGGAGTTAAGCCATGACGGAAATCGAGGTCGGCCAGGCTGGGGCAACCGTCGAGCACGCGACCGATCCGGTCTGCGGGATGAAGGTGAAGGTTACGCCGAGCGCTCGCTCTGCCGAACACGACGGCCGGCGCTACTACTTCTGCGGGCAGAAGTGCCTCGAACGCTTCGTTGAGGACCCTGCAAAATATCTGAGCCGGCCTACCACTTCCGCGCCCATGCGGGCGCACGTCGCAGCGAAGGCGCCGCCCGCGGTCCAGGAGGCCGCCGAGTACACCTGCCCGATGCATCCGGAGGTCGTGCGCAACGCGCCTGGAGACTGTCCGCTGTGCGGGATGGCGCTCGAACCACGCACACCAGCGCTCGCCCCGGAGGGGAATGCCGAGCTGCGCGACATGACGCGCAGGTTCTGGATCGGCGCCGCGCTGACGGTGCCGGTGGTTTTGCTGGTGATGGTGCCGGAGAGCGTATGGTCGGCGCTGTTGTCGGCCCGCACCGCAGACCTTGCCGAGCTCATCCTCGCGACGCCGGTGGTGCTGTGGGCGGGATGGCCGTTTTTCGAGCGCGGCTACCGTTCGCTCCTCAGCCGCCATCTTAACATGTTCACCCTGATCTCGATCGGTGTCGGCGTCGCCTGGAGTTACAGCGTGGTCGCGCTGGCCGCGCCCGAGCTCTTTCCGGTTTCGGCGCGCGAGCCGAGCGGCGCGGTTCCGACCTACTTCGAGGCCGCCGCAGTGATCACGATCCTCGTTCTGCTCGGCCAGGTGCTCGAACTGCGCGCGCGCAGCCAGACCAGCAGCGCGATTCGAGCGCTGCTCGATCTCGCCCCGCGCACGGCGCGGCTTATCCTGCCCGATGGCTCCGAGCGCGACGTTCCGCTCGAGCATGTCAAGCCCGGTGATCGATTGCGCGTGCGGCCGGGTGAAAAGGTGCCGGTTGATGGCGTCGTCCTCGACGGCGCCAGCGCTGTCGATGAATCGATGATCACCGGCGAGTCGATGCCGGTCGAGAAGAGGGCCGGCGACAAGGTGATCGGCGCAACCGTAAACGGCGCCGGCGGCTTCACGATGGAGGCGCGCAAAGTGGGCGCCGACTCGCTGCTCGCGCAGATCGTGCACATGGTGAGCGAGGCCCAGCGCAGCCGGGCGCCAATCCAGCGGCTGGCGGATGTGGTCTCCGGATGGTTTGTGCCTGCGGTGGTCGCGATTGCCGCGCTGACGTTCGTGGTTTGGCTGTTTGTGGGGCCCGGGCTGGGCGAGGCGATCGTCAACGCGGTCTCGGTCCTGATAATCGCATGCCCGTGCGCGCTGGGGCTGGCGACCCCGATGGCGATCATGGTGGGCACCGGCCGCGGCGCCACCGCGGGCGTACTGATCAGGGACGCCGAGGCGCTCGAAGTCATGGAGAAGGTGGACACGTTGGTCGTCGACAAGACCGGCACCCTGACCGAGGGAAAGCCTCGGCTTGCTTCCGTAACGGCGGTGGGCGAGTGGGATGAGACCGCGCTGCTGCGGATGGCGGCTGCGGTCGAACGCGGCAGTGAGCACCCGCTGGCTTCGGCCATCGTGGCAGGCGCGGAGCAGCGCGGCATCGCCTTGGCCGACGCGCGTGAGTTCAAATCGATTTCGGGCAAGGGCGTAACTGGCGTCGTGGACGGTCACCAGGTAGCCCTCGGCAATGCGCGCCTGCTCGAAGATTTACAGATTCCTTCGGCGGAGCTGGCCGCGCGGGCCGAACGGATGCGAGTCGAGGGCGAAACCGCGATGCTGGTCGCGATCGACCGCAAGCCCGCCGGCGTTATCGGCGTCGCCGACCCCATAAAGCCATCCAGCGCCGAGGCCGTGCGCCTGCTTAAGCGCAGCGGCGTGCGGATCGTGATGCTGACCGGCGACAGCAGGACCACCGCCGAGGCGGTCGCGCGTCGGCTCGGGCTGGACGAGGTGCGGGCCGAAGTCCTGCCGCAGGACAAGGCGGGCGAGGTCAGACGGCTTCAGGCCGAAGGGCGAATTGTTGCGATGGCGGGCGACGGGATCAACGACGCGCCGGCGCTGGCGCAGGCGCAGGTCGGGATCGCGATGGGCACGGGAACCGATATCGCGATGCAGAGCGCCGGGATCACCCTGGTCAAAGGCGACCTGCGCGGGATCGCCAAGGCGCGCCTGCTCAGCCGCGCCACCATGCGCAACATCCGTCAGAACCTCTTCTTCGCCTTCGTCTACAACGCCCTCGGCGTGCCCATCGCGGCGGGTGTCCTCTATCCGTGGTTCGGAATCCTGCTGAGCCCGATTATCGCGAGCGCGGCGATGGCGCTCAGCTCGGTGTCGGTGGTCGCCAACGCGCTGCGGCTGCGCCGCGTCGCGATTTAGGCACGGTCGGGTGATAACAATGCCGAGGAGGAAAGCATGAAGAGAGCATCCGGGCTGTTCGCTGCCGCGCTGATCGTGCTTGCCGCTGCTGTGTCGGCGGGTCGGGTGGCCGCTCAGCCGGCAGCGGTCACGAGCGAAAACCTCAACCAGATGATTGCGAAGGCGAAGGCGCCGGCCGACCACGAGGCGATTGCCGCTTACTACGACGGCGAGGCGGCCGCGAACGAAAAAATGGTCAAGCTCCATCGCGCCTCGGAGAACATCTACACCAAGACCACCAACGTGCTGCACTGCAAGGCGCTCATCAGGTCGTACCAGCAGGCCGCCGAGCAGGACAGAGCGCTCGCCGCCTGGCATCGCGCGATGGCAAGGAAAGGCGCCGGGCAGTGACAACACCGGCGTGGTTTTGTCGCCGCGCTTCGTTAGTATCGAAGAATGCCGTCGCGTAGGCGAGCGATCCACAAACCGGGAGACGGCGTGATGCGCAAGGTGCGCAAGCCACTCGCCCCGCCTACCCGGGTCGAGGAGGATACGACCCGCTACCGCCGCGCGCGCGAGCGGGCGCGGTTGCGCCGTGAGCAGGAAGAGGCCGAGGATCGGCGCGAGCCGGACTGACGAGCGCAACCGTTCCAGGGCAAAATTGGGCTGAAACGAGATCATGGTGAGCTTCGAACTGAGCGAAGAGCAGCGGATGATGCGCGACAGCGTCGGCGCGTTCGCGCGCGAGGAGATCCGCCCGGCGGCGCGGGAGGCCGACGAGAGCGGCGCTATTTGCGCCGGGCTTATTGCCAAGGCCTGGCAACTGGGCCTGGTCCAAGGGCCGATTCCCGAAAAACTCGGCGGCAACGGCGATGCGCGCTCGGCGGTCAGCGGCGCGATTGTCGCCGAGGAGCTCGCGTGGGGCGATCTCGCGATAGCATTGCATGCGCTGTGCCCGCGGTTGCTCGCCTTCCCTGTGCTCGAATTCGGTTCCGACGATCAGCGCGAGCGCCATCTAAGGCGCCTCGCCGGCGCGGAGTTCGCCCCGGCGACTGCGGCGCTAATGGAGCCGCGATGGGACTTCGACGCCTCTGAGCTTGCGACCACGGCGCGGCGCGACGGCGCAGGTTTCGTGCTTTCGGGACGAAAATGCCTGGTGCCGCTGGCGGCATCCGCCGAGACGATTCTGGTGTGGGCGACCGAGGGGGATGGTGTCGGCGGCTACCTTGTTCCGCGCGGAGCGTCTGGGCTCAGGATCGGCGGGCGCGAAAAGAACATGGGACTAAAGGCGCTCGAAACCTTCGAGCTGGAGCTCGACGGCCTGCGGGTCGGTGCCGAAGCGCGTCTGGGCGGTGGCGGCGGAGTCGATTTCCGGCGCGTGCTCAGCCAGTCGCGCGTCGCGCTGGCCGCGATGGGGGTGGGCGTGGCGCGCGCGGCCTTCGAATACGCTCGCGATTATGCCCGCGAGCGCAAGGCCTTCGGCGTGCCGATCGCAACCAAGCAGGCGGTCGCTTTCATGCTCGCCGAGATGGCGATCGAGATCGACGCCTCCCGCCTGCTCGCGTGGGAGGCCGCATGGCATCTCGACCGCGGCGCTGACGCCTTCAAGGAAAGCTACCTCGCCCGCAACTACGTCGCTGCCGCCGCGCTCAAGGTTACCGACAATGCGGTCCAGGTGCTCGGCGGCCACGGCTATATCCGCGAGCATCCGGTCGAGCTGTGGCTGCGCGACGCGCGTGGCTTCTCGAGCTTCGAAGGACTGGCGACGGTCTGAGCTGCCAGCGAGGAAGAGGGCCCCGACGATGATCGACTTCGAATTCGAACCGCAGACCCAGAAGCGGATCCAGCTCTACCATACGGTGGCTGAGCAGATGATGCGGCCAATCTCGCGCGAGTACGACGAGCGCGAGCACGAAAAGCCCTGGGACTTCATCAATGCCATGTGGGCCGCGACCACCGCGCCCGGCGGCGATCCGATGGGCGGCGGCGACGGCGGCCAGGGCGGGCCGCGGATGCGCAACCTTTACACCGTCGCCACCACCGAAGAGCTGTGTTGGGGCGACGCCGGCCTGTTCCTATCGATTCCCAATGCGGGACTGGGCGGCGCGGCGGTGGGAGCCGCGGGGACGCCCGAGCAGAAGCAGCGCTTCCTTGCCCCGTTCCGCAGCGGCCCGCCCAAGTGGGGCGCGATGGCGATCACGGAGCCCGGATGCGGCTCGGATTCCGCAGCAATAACCACCACCGCCACCCGCGACGGCGACCATTGGGTGATCAATGGCACCAAGATCTTCTGCACCTCTGGATGGATGGCGGCGGAAAAGTCCGAAGGCTTCGTCGTGGTCTGGGCGACGGTGGACAAGAGCGCCGGGCGAGCAGGAATCAAGCCGTTCGTGATCGAGCACGGGACTCCCGGGATGTCGGTGGTACGACTCGAGAAGAAGCTCGGTATCCGGGTCAGCGATACCGCGGCAATCGTCTTCGACAATTGCCGGATCCCGGCTGACCATCTTCTGGGTAGCCCCGAGGTGAAGCGCGACCGCGGCGGGTTCAAGGACGTAATGGCGACGTTCGACGCGACCCGGCCGATCGTGGCGGCGATGGCGATCGGGGTGGGACGCGCCGCGCTCGACTTCGTACGCGACTTCCTCGGCGAACAGAAGGTGGAGATTCGCTACGGCCTCTCGCCGCGTCGGCTCAGCGCCATCGAGCGCGACTTCATGGAGATGGAAGTCCAGCTCAAAGCCGCCCGTCTGCTCACCTGGCGCGCGGCCTGGATGCTGGATGCGGGGATGCGCAACAACTTGGAGGCCTCGATGGCCAAGGCCAAGGCGGGGCTGGCGGTCACCCAGATCACGCAGAAGGCGGTAGAGATGCTGGGGCCACTGGGCTATTCGCGCCGCTACCTGGTCGAAAAGTGGATGCGCGACGCAAAGATCAATGACATCTTCGAGGGCACCCAGCAGATCAACCTGCTGATCGTCGCCCGCCGCATTCTCAACTACTCAAGCAAGGAGCTCAACTGAACGCGCGCGCGGCGCCGACGACCATTTGGGAATCGAAAAAAAAAGCGGCCGGCTCGTCGGAGCCGGCCGCCTTTGCCCTTGCCGCAAGGGCGGATAGGCACTTCAGTAGTACCACTTGCCCTTGTCCCAACTGAAGATCTCGCGCGTGGGGACTGTGGTCACCGAGGGCTTGGCGTGCAAGGCCTCCTCGATTGTCTTGCCGGTTAGCGTGTTGTCCAACTCCTTGTAGGTCAGTTCGCCAATTGGTACGCCGTTGTGCGCCTGCTTGCAGGTGCAGCTTTCGATCGGGCCATAGCCGACATAGGTGCCGGTCTCCATCCCGTTTTGAAGCTTCCAAGTGATGTGGGCGAGGTTGTCTGCCTCGCGCTCGGCGAGCTTGCGATGCCAGTCCTCGCAGAAGCCGGCGAACGAGGCCTTGGCGATCTCGAACTGCTTGAGCGCGCGCATCATCAGAGGACTGAGCTTCTCGGCGGTCGCCGCCATACTCTGGCCGTCCACGCCCTTAAGCACCGCCTTGGCAGCGGAAGCGTTGGGGGCGGGTTGAGATCCAGAGGGAAGGGCGGGCGAAGTTGCGCCGGTCATCGCGACAGTCGATGAAGAGCGGGCCGTTGCGGCGGCGGGCACCATGATCGAGGCGCCTGGGACTGTCGGCTTCGTGGATGCTGCCGAGGTTGGCGCCGCAGCTGGGGCCGAGGGGGGGTGAGGTAGCAGCGACTGCGCTGTTGCGGCGAGTGGAAGCAGGAACAGGTCGAGTGCGATCATGCCGACGGCTGTCGAAAAGGCCCTCGTGCATCCCCGCCAAACATAGCCCATAGACGCCCCCCGAAACTCCGGTTGCACGACAATTATTGCGCGCCGCGAAGCTCTGTAAAGAGGTACAGCCTCAAGCCCGCGTAAGCGAAGAATCGCGCTGTAAACCGAAGGCGGAGCCACGCCGCCTGGGCATGTCAATCCGGTGCGCCAGGGACGTTGGAGGGAAGCGGACGCACACGCCGGTCAGCCGCGGTACGGCGGCGGCCGCAGCCCAAATTGGGCTGCGGCCGCCGTCCATGGTTAGCTGGCTGCGTCTACTGGATTGGCACCAGCTCGACTCGCCGGTTTTGGGCGCGCCCTTCGGGCGTCGAGTTGGTCGCCACGAAGTGCGTCTTGCCGTAGCCGTGCGGAATCAGCCGGCTCTCAGCGACGCCGTGGTCGGCCAGGTACTTGACGACCGCGTCCGCGCGCCGCTCGGACAGCTTCTGATTATAGCGCACCGTGCCGATCGCATCGCAGTAGCCGTTTACGTTGACGTTCACGTTCGGATGCGCCTTGAGGATGTCGGCGGCCTCGTCCAGCACCGCGGCGTCCTGCGGACGGATGTTGGACTTGTCAAAGTCGAAATGCACGCCACGCAGGATCAACTTCTCCGGCGCTGGTGGAGGCGGCGGCGGAGGCGGAGGAGGCGGCGGCGGGGGAGGGGGTGGCGGAGGCGGCGGCGCGGGCGCCATCAGGTACCCGATGATTCCGCCGATGATTGCGCCACCGACGATCCCGGCCGGGATCGCGGGCCAGTTATCGCTGTTATCGGCGGCGTAAACTCCGCCACCGATACCGCCGCCGATAAGGGCGGCGCCGGCCACGGCCCCATAGATCGTGTAGTCCTTTTGCTCCTGCGTCATCCCGCAGCCCGCCAAGCCAACGGAGGCTGCTAGGCACAGGGCCACAATCCCCTTTCCTCGACTTCTCCCTGCCATAACCCTTCCTTTCCGTGGTCCGGGCGCTGAAGGACGTCGGCGCGGCCCGAATAAACCCGTTCAGCGCGCCACTGAACCAAGTCGAAGCCGCCCCGGAACTGATGCTGGCCTCAGCGAGCTGTGAGCGAAGGCGCCGGCTTCGGCGCTGCACCCAGCGATACGCCGCTAAAAATATAGGGAGCGCTTCGGGTGTATTGCAACAATTTGGAGCAACTTAATTCTAACAATCGTTGTGTTTTCACTTGCGTCGAATTTGTTATTAGCGAGTCGCTAGCGAAAACATTGGCGCATTTTGGGCGTGATTTCGTTCAAATCGACGGGCCCGGTGAATCTGTGCAGCCTCTTGAAAATGCCAAGTCAGCATAGAGAAAGGCCGGACCGGCTCATCGCCGGCCCGGCCTTCAGCCGAGACCTTGAGCTTTGGCCCTTCTCTCTCAGCACTTCAACGTGCCGGCGGGAAAAGCTGCCCTTCAATCCATGTCGTGTCCGTGATGCCCGTGGTGCGCATGGCCGCCGTGATGGCCGTGGTGCCAAGCGTAGTTCGCCGCGCCCGGCGCATCGTCGTCACCGTCGTCGCGGTGCTTGCCGTGATGCTTGTACCAGCCGAGGTGTTTGCCGTGGTCGTGATGCTCATGCTCCTCGAACTCCTCATGCTCCTCGCGTTCCTCAGCCTGTTCGAGGGCGCGCTGACGCCTCCATTGGTCGCGCCAGTCGCGATCGCTCCAATCGTCGGCGTCGCGCCACTGGCTACGCTCTTGCCATCGATGATAGCGCTGCCACTGATTGAAGCTCCACCCACGAGCGGCCATCTGGCGCTGCACGGCCGGATGCTTTTGCAGGAAACGCCTGAAATTGGGGTGCCGCGCGAGGAAGGTAGGGTCAGTCGATAGCGCGGGATTCACTGCCAAGGCTTGGTCCACCTGCGGATGGGAATGGAGAAAATTAGCGAGCGCGTAGGCGTTGCCGTCCGGACGATAGGATGGCGCTTTGGCGAGCATCGCCTGGTAGGCGCTCGGGTTCTGCTGGAGGTACGACCAAAGGGTCGGATGCTGGGTCATGAAGCCCGGGCTGCGGTAGAGGCTCGGGTTACCAGTCAACGCGTTTTGTAGCTCTGGATGCTGTGCGAGAAAGCCGTAGTAGTTCTGAAGGGCGTTTGACTGCGCCATCGCCGGTGCTGCGGCCAAGGTCAGCACTGCAGCCATCAGCAGTTCTTTCAGCATTCTCCTCATAATAGGTTTTTGCCTCCTCCCCGGTCGCCGCTGGGCCCCGGGAATCATTCCTGACGAAGCGACAACGACTCTGTCGTCAAAAGCATGGCCGATGCCACTCAATTTGGCCGTCGCGGTGCTCGTTTTTGCCTGATCAAACGGGCAAAAGATGGACGGACCAGACTTGGGCAATACGCAAAGGTGCAACGCGCCACCGTAATTGGTGCAACGACGATACCTTCAACTGGGCATTCGCCGATTTTTCGCCGAACGCGTCAACAGCGCAACTACCTTCGAGGTGGGCTTTTCCATCCAGGCGTCAGACTTGATCGGCTGTTCGGCGCGCTCACAACGCGGGTCCACCCTGAGGCTGCGACTGCCGCAGACCGTCGGGTGCGAGCACGCGGGTGTTGAGTTCGCCGTCGAGCTCGGCCCGCGCCCGCGGCAGAACATGGGGGTAGTTGCGCTGGATGAAGTCGATAAGTTTCTCGCGCACCTCGCACCTGAGGTCCCACGCCAGCGACGAGTCGGCGGCGCTCGCCAGGGCGCGGATCTGGATCGTGCGCTCGGTAGCGTCCGTCACTTGCAGCACGCACACCTTGCGGTCCCATCGCGGACTTGCCTCGAGTATCCGCGTGAATTCCTGGCGCAGCGGCTCGATTGGCGTGCGGTAATCGAGGTTGAGGTAAACGTAGGCGAGCAGGTCGGCGCTCTGCCGGGTCCAGTTTTGGAAGGGCGTCTTGATGAAATAGGAGATGGGCAGGAGCAGCCGGCGCAGGTCCCAGGTGCGCATCACGACGTAGGTCGTGGTGATTTCCTCGATCCATCCCCACTCGTTGTCGGCAATCACGACGTCTTCGAGCCGGATCGGTTCAGTCAGGGCGATCTGAAGCCCGGCGACCAGGTTCTCGATCGTCGGCCGCGCGGCCAGCGAGCCGGCTAGGCCGAGGATCCCGGCGGAGGCCAGGACGCTGGTGCCGATCGTCCGCGCCCAGTCGAAAGTGGTCAGCGCGACTCCCGCCGCGATAATCGTCACCACCAGGGTCAACACCCGTTTGAAGACCACGAACTGCGTGCGTATCCGCCGCGCCTTGAGATTGTCTTTCACATCGACACGAAACCGCTCGACCAGGAGGTCTTCGACAACCGAGCCCAGCCTGATCGTCAGCCACGCGACGGCGTAGATCAGCAGTAGGCCGATTACGTGGCGGACCGGATTGTCCACGGCCGGAGGTATCGCGAGCGAAGGCAGCACGAGGTCCAGCGCGAGCAGCGGGAGCATCAGTCGTAGCGGACCGGCGCAGTGCCGGGCGAGAGAGTCGTCCAGCGTGCTTTGCGTACGCGCCGCCAGCCGGCGCATCAGCGAGAGCGCCGCCGCGCTCAGCGCGAACCCGGCGGCCAGCGCGGCGACGAAGACGCCGGCGTTGATCGCGATTCCAATCCAATCGACCGTCGTAAGCGCGCTCATCGGGTCACCTCGCGAGATCGCGGATCGGGCGGCGTGCCGCCCGGCCGCCGGCGCGTTCAAGATCAGCGGGACGGAATAATCGGGCTGACGGTTAAATTCTGGATCGTTCGGTTTGCCGTACGCAATCTCGCGGAGCCCCGCGTTTTGCCGACCGCATCGGGATGCAGCATGGCGCGCTGTGCGCAAAGGCGCGCGGCGCTGTTCGCCGCCCGCTCGACGCACCTGCTAAAATAACGGCCGTGCTCTCTCTGGCGCGCGGCAAGGAAGGCGTCTTCCGCCTGGTTTCCAACTATCGCCCGCAGGGCGACCAACCGGCGGCGATCGAAGCGCTCAGCCGCAACATCCACGACGGGGTGCGCCACCAGGTGCTACTCGGCGTCACCGGCTCGGGCAAGACGTTCACGATGGCCAACGTAATCGCCAACGTGAACAGGCCCACGCTGGTGATCGCGCCCAACAAGACGCTGGCCGCCCAGCTCTACAATGAGTTCAAGAGCCTGTTTCCGGAGAACGCGGTCCGTTACTTCGTCTCCTACTACGATTACTACCAGCCCGAGGCCTACGTTCCCTCGACCGACACCTACGTCGAGAAGGACGCCAGCATCAACGACGAGATCGACAAGCTGCGCCACTCGGCGACCAAGGCGCTGCTCGAGCGCAACGATGTCCTGATCGTCGCCTCGGTCTCCTGCATCTACGGCCTGGGCGAGCCCGAGGTGTACTTCGAGATGCTGGTCTTCGTCGAGGAGGGCCAGGAGATCGAGCGCGACCGGGTGCTGCGCAAGCTGGTGGACATCCAGTACCAGCGCAACGACTACGACTTCCATCGCGGCACCTTCCGCGTGCGCGGCGACATCGTCGAGGTCTTCCCAGCCTACGAAGAGAGCCGCGCGGTGCGAATCGAGTTCTTCGGCGACCAGGTCGAGGCGCTCTACGAGGTCGATCCACTGCGCGGCAAGGTGATCCGCAAGCTTCAGAGCGTGGCGATCTATCCGGCCTCGCACTACGTCACCACCGAGGACCGGATGGAACAGGCGGTGCACAACATCCGCGCCGAGCTCAAAGAGCGGCTGGAATTCTTCCGCCGCGAAAACCGCCTGCTCGAGGCGCAGCGGCTCGAGCAACGCACGCTGTACGACCTCGAGCTGTTGGCCGAGATGGGCTTCTGTCCAGGAATCGAGAACTACTCGCGCCATCTGACCGGCCGCGCGCCGGGCCAGCCGCCGCCGACGCTGCTCGACTACTTTCCTCGCGACTACCTGCTGTTCGTTGACGAGAGCCACGTCACCATCCCGCAGCTCGGCGGGATGTACCGCGGCGACCGCTCGCGCAAGGAGACGCTGGTCGAGTACGGCTTCCGCCTGCCCTCGGCGCTCGACAACCGACCACTGAATTTCGAGGAATGGGAGTCGCTGGTGCGCCAGTCTGTGTACGTCTCGGCCACGCCCGGTGACTACGAGCTCAAGGTCTCGGGCGGACTGGTCGTCGAACAGCTCATCCGGCCCACCGGGCTTATCGATCCCGAGATCGAGGTGCGCAAGGCGGGCACCCAGGTCGACGACCTGCTCGGCGAAATCCGCAAGCGGGTCGAGGCCGGCGAGCGCGTGCTGGTCACCTGCCTGACCAAGAAGATGGCCGAAGACCTCACCGATTACTACCACGACCTCGGCGTGCGGGTGCGCTACCTGCACTCAGACATCGAAACCATCGAGCGCGTCGAGATCATCCGCAGCCTGCGCAAGGGCGAGTTCGACGTGCTGGTCGGCATCAACCTGCTGCGCGAGGGGCTGGATATCCCCGAGGTCTCGCTGGTCGCGATCCTCGACGCCGACAAGGAAGGCTACCTGCGTTCGGCCCGCTCGCTCATCCAGACCATCGGGCGCGCCGCGCGCAATGCCCGCGGCCGGGTATTGATGTACGCCGACGCAATTACCCCCTCGATGCGGGTCGCGATCGACGAAACCAACCGTCGGCGTTCCAAGCAGATCGCCTACAACGAGGAGCACGGGATCACGCCGCAGTCGATCGTCAAGGCAATCGACGCCTCGCTGGTCGAGATGTACTCGCCGGAGTGGGCAGTGGTACCGGAAGTCGAGGAAGCGCCGGCCGAGCGCGAAGTGATTGCGGCCCACGAGCTGCCCGACCGGATCAGCGAGCTGAGGCGCGAGATGATGGAGGCGGCGGAGGCGCTGGAGTATGAGCGCGCGGCCGAGCTGCGCGACCGGATAAAGCGGCTCGAGCGGCAGGTCTTCGGCATGGACCAGCCCAGGAGCGAGGCGGCCAAACCCGCGCCGCCGCCGGGCTCGGCCCATCAGCATGCCAGCGACGCGATGCGCGCGCGGCTGGAGCGCCACAAGATCAAGGACGTGAGCGAGAAGCCGCTGCCGCAGCGCGGTCGGAGCAGGGGCCGCGGCGCGCGCGGCGGCCGTGCCGCGGCGTCCAGCGCGCGCCAGGGCCGCCTGACGCTTATCCCCGACCCGCCGAAATAGGCTTCTGAGAGAAGCGAAGCATTTCCGCCAAGCCAGCTTCTGACACCTAGCGCTTGACCTCGAAGGACGGGCCCGCGTAGATGCTGGCCGGCGCGTACATCCCGCCGCCGAAGTCGGGGTCAGCGAAGACGTTGCGCCCCGCCGTCAGCCCGCCGTCAACCACCATCGCGGCGCCCGTTATCCACTCCGACTCGTCGCTGGCTAGGAAGAGCGCCATGTTGGCGATATCCTCGCCATGGCCGGCGCGTTGGAGCGGATGGAGCCGCGCCAGCAGCTTTTCCATCATTTCGCGGTCCTGCGAGACGAAGTTGAAAATCGGCGTGTTGATTCCGCCTGGGCAGATGCAGTTGACGCGGATCTTGTCCTTGGCGGCTTCGAGCGCGACCGAGCGCGTGAGATTGATGACGCCGGCCTTGGCCGCGCTGTAAGAATGCGGACCGTGGCCGCCGGCGAGCCCGGCCACCGAAGCTGTCGATATGATGGAACCGCCGCCGATCCTGCGCATCTCGGGAATCGAATGCTTCATCCCGAGGAACACCCCGCGCAACAGGACGGCCTGCGTGCGATCCCAATCTTCGACCGTGGTGTGCTCGATACTTCCGAGCGCGCCGCCCAGGCCGGCGTTGTTGAAAGTGATGTCGAGGCGGCCGAACTCCCTGACCGCCCGCTCGACCATCGCCTTGACCGCGGCTTCGGAAGTTACGTCGGTCTTCTGAAACACGGCGCGGCCGCCGTTTTCCTTGCACTCGCGCACCGCGGCGGCGCCGCCTTCTTCGTTGAGGTCGGCGATCACGACCGCCGCGCCTTCGCCCGCGAAGCGCGCCGCCGTCGTGCGGCCCATCCCGCTGGCCGCGCCGGTGATCACCGCGACTTTGCCGTCCAATCTGCCCATGATGAAACCCCTCGTTTGGCCGCCGCTGCGCGCCGGCCCAAAGCCGGTCAGGCCGAAGCGGTGATGATGGTATAATCCACGATTGATGTCCAAAGAGCGAATCGGAGACCGGCGCGCGGCGGCGGCGATGGTGCGTGCGGCGGAGGGGATGCATCAGCGCGCCCGTGGCGGCGACGCTGCGGAGCAGGCCGCAGCGTCGCCGTCGCGAGCGGTCGATGCTGCTGACTCCGTTGCGGGCGGCGATGGCGGCGCCGGCGCGCAGGCCAGCCTGGTGCTGCCCGCCGAGCGCCGGCGCTTCGACTCGCTGGTCAGCTACCCACCGCCGGACGGGGGCGGCGCCGAGACGCCGGTGGCGGCCGACGCCGACGCCGCGCTCGAGCGCAAGCTCGACGCCATTCCCGTAGAGCCGGGCGTCTATCTGCTGCGCGAGCGGCCGAGCCCGAGCGGCGCGCCGGGCAAGGTGCTCTACGTCGGCAAAGCCAAGTCGCTGCGCGCGCGTGTGCGCGCCTACTTCCGCGAGAGCGGCGACACCCGCTTCCAGGTGCGGTTTCTGATGCGCCGCGTGCGCGACTTCGACGTGCTGGTCGCGCGCAGCGAAAAGGAAGCGCTCATACTCGAAAACAATCTGATCAAGCAGTATCGCCCGCGCTACAACATCCGGCTCAAGGACGACAAGTCGTATCTCAGCGCCAAGATCACCAATCATCCCTGGCCGCGGATCATGGTCACCCGCAGGATCGTGCGCGACGGCGGCAAATACTTCGGCCCCTTCGGTTCGGCCGACGGCCTGCGCGAGACCATCGACGTCATCCGCAAGGTCTTCCCGCTCCGGACCTGTTCGGACGCGGTGTTCAAAAACCGCGCCCGCCCGTGCCTGGAGTACCAGATCAAGCGATGCCTGGGGCCGTGCTGTCTGCCCGTTGACCGCGCCGAGTACGAAGGCCATCTGCGGGCCGCCCAGATGCTGCTCGAAGGGCGCAACCTGGAGCTGCTCAAGGAGATGCGCGAGCGGATGCGCACGCACGCGCAACGGTTGGAGTTCGAGGACGCCGCGCGCGTGCGCGACCAGGTGCGGGCGATCGAAAAGACGGTCGAGCGCCAGACCGTGCTCCATCACTGGGGCATCGACCAGGACGTCTTCGGGCTCTACCGCGAGGGCGGCTTTATTGAGGCGATCGTCCTGATGGTCCGCGGCGGCAAGCTCACCAGCACGCAGGGATGGAGTTTCCAGGACCTCGAGTTCGCCGACGAGGATGTGCTCGCCGACCTGCTCACCCAATTCTACTCCGGCGCCCGCAACATCCCGGACGAAGTGATCGTGCCGGTCGCGCTGGAGGACGCCGAGGCGCGCGCCGAACTGCTCAGCGAACGGCGCGGCAAGAAGGTCGAGTTCCTCGTTCCCCAGCGCGGCGAAAAGCTGCGGCTTTTGGAGATGGCGATGGACAACGCGCGGCAGAGCTTCGCCGCGCGCCGCGACAACGAGAACACGCGCGAGCGAATGCTCGAAGAGCTGCGCGCGCGGCTCCATCTGCGTAACACGCCCAAGCGCATCGAGTGCTTCGACATCTCCAACTTGCAGGGCTCGATGGTGGTCGGGGCGCAGGCGACCTTCGACGAGGGTGAGCCGCGCAAGGAACTGTACCGCCGCTACCGGATCCGCACGGTCGAGGGGCAGGACGATTTCGCCAGCATGTACGAGGTGCTGAGCCGCCGGCTCAAACGCGCCGTCGCCGAAGGCGAATACCCCGACCTGTGGGTGATCGACGGCGGCAAAGGGCAACTGAATGTAGCGCTTGAGGTATTGCGCGAATTCAAACTGCTCGACCAGATCGACGTGGTCGGACTCGCCAAGCAGCACGTGCTCAACGCGCCGCGCGCGCGCTCGGTGGTCAAGTCCGAGGAGCGCGTCTTCCTGCCCAACCGCAAAGACCCGATCGTTTTGCCGAAGAACTCGACCGCGCTCTTCCTTCTGGTCCGCATCCGCGACGAGGCTCATCGCTTCGCCATCACCTACAACCGCGAGCTGCGCAGGCGCGCGCGCCTGCGCTCGGTGCTGGACGACATCGAAGGAGTCGGCCCGGTGCGCCGGCGCGCCCTGTTGACGCATTTCGGCAGCTTGCGGCGGATTCGCCAGGCCAGCGTCGAGGAGCTGGCGGTGGTCAAGGGGATGAATCGCGAGCTGGCCGCCGAAGTCAGGCGTTACCTCGACACGATGCACGCGCTGCTCGACAATGAGGAGCGCGCCGAGGCGGCCGAGGAGGCCGCGGCCAACGTGCAGGCATCCGCCGACGACGCGCAGCTCGACCTCGCGCTCGCGCACGACGAGTCCACCGACGCCGGCCCAAGCGACGCAGCTCCTGACCCCGACTGACGCGCCGCGCGCGCCTATTCGGTGATTATCTTGACCCGCTGGCCGGGAGTCAGCTCCGCGCCCGGAGCGAGACCGTTGAGCACGCGAAAGCGCTCGGCGCGATAGGTCTCGAACGCCATCCGCTTCGCCATCGCCGCCACGGTGTCGCCCTTGTTGACCATGACCACACGCACCCGCAGCGGTTTGAGCGCCGCCGCCTCGGCCGGGCTCAGCGTGCGGAAGCTCTGGATCGTGCGCATGTTGCCTGGACCAAGCTGCGCCAGCAGCGTGAGCGGGGTCAGGAAGCGGAAGCGATAGACGCGCGCGGGTTCGGTGCGGATCGCCGCCAGCCTGAGCTCCATCGGGCCGCGATTGGTCTGTACGTTGACCCATCCGGTGGCCGCCTCCAGCCCGTTGACGCGCATCGCGGTGACCCCGTTAAGCGTGGTGCGGCCGGCGCCGCCAACGTACTGCGCCATCGTCATCTGACGCAGCCGCTCGGGCTGCGGCGCGGCGTCGAAGACGATCAGCGCCTCGCCGGGGCCGGGCGCGAAGACCGCGTTCTGCGTGTTGAACAGCTGGTACTCGGGCGGGACCTCGAAGCTGATGCGCAAAAGCGGATGGCTGAACGTGCGCCCGCGGATGTAGCCCTGCGAGGCCGGTTCGCCGTAAAGCATCCCGTCGATCGCTTCGAGATAGCTGTCGCGTCCCACCGTCGGATTCGCAACGACCGTTACCCTGGCGGCTGCGATGGCGCTCTCGATCCGATCCGCGGTGGTCGGATGGGTGGCGAGAAAGCCGAAGCGTTCCGCGCGGCCCGGCTGTCCGAGGATCGTCTCCTGAAGCGTGGTGTAGGCCTGGAGCTTGCGCAGGAACGCAACCGCGGCGCGCGGGTCATAGCCGGCGCGCGCCATGTAGCGGGCGCCGAGCTGGTCGGCTTCGTACTCCTGCTCGCGCGAGAAGCTGCGCAGATAGGCCAGCGCGGCGAGCTGCGTCCCCTGGATAAGCGCGGCGGGGGCGCCGGTCGCGATCGCGAGCGCGGCGATCCCGAGCGAGGCCAGCGTCTGGCGGCTCTGCTGCTGCGCGTGATGGAGCGCGGTGATGTGGCCGAGCTCGTGACCGAGCACGCTGGCGACCTCGCCCTCGTTGTCGGCGAGCGCGAGCAGTCCGCGGGTGATGTAAACGTAGCCGCCGGGGGTGGCGATCGCGTTGACGATCGGTGAGTTGAGGATGGTGAATGTGTAGGTCACGTCGGTGCGTTCGGTCTGGCGCGCCAGCGCCTGGCCGATCCGATTGACGTAGGCGTCGAGTCCGGAGCCCTCGTAGGCGCCGCCGAAGGCCTGCAGGATCTGCGGATGCTGTTCGCGCCCGATGCGTGCCTCGTCCGCCGCGGTGGTGAAGCCGGTCAGGGCGGTTCGGCCGGTGGCTGGATTGACCGCGCAACCGGCGGGCGCGAGCGTGAGCGCCGCTGCCGCGAGCATAGCGGTTAAAACTAGCCGGCTGATCTTTTCGGGTCGTGCAAACCGCAATTCTGCCGTGCGCATCATTTACATTATCCGCCTCACAATAGGACGTGACATCTTTTTTATCGGCGGCGCTACTCGAGATCGCGCCGATCTATCTGGTCGCCGGAGCGATCGTCGCGGGCGACGCGCTTGGCCTCTGCACGTTCGCCCCTCCGCCGTGGGCGGCCGCCGTGGCGGCGTTCGGTGCCCTTCTCCTCTATATCCGGCGCACAGCCGCGGTCGCGATGGCGCTCGCCCTGATCGCGATAGCTGCCGCGGCGGCATCGACGGCGCGCAAGACCATCGCGCCGCCGCGCAGCCGCTCAAGCCTGGCCAGTTTCGCTGACGGTGCGACCGTCACGGTTGAGGGATGGATCGACCGCGCGCCGGAGCGCTTTGCGGATCGCGAGTACGTGTACGTCGATGTCGAGCGCGCGGGCCTCGACGCGGCCACGATGCGTCGGGTCCGCGGCACGATCCGCGTAACCGTAATCGGCGGCAGCGCCGACGTGCGGGTCGGCGACGAGGTGGAGTTGCGTGGCGCGCTGCGTTTCGCGCGCGCCTTCGGCGACCCCGGCGAATTCGACTACGCCGCCTACCTCGCGCGCAACGCAATCGCCGCGCGCCTCGTGCTCAACCCGCGCAGCGATACGGCGCTTGCCGTTATCGGCCATCGCAGCCGCTTTCCGCAGGCGCAAATCGCGGCAGTACGCACGCGGATCGGTGCGCTGATCGACGCCGGTCTCGTCGGCGATGAGCGCGCGGAACTGCGCGCACTGGTGATCGGCGACCGCGGCGGAATCACGCGCGGGCTGCGCGAGCGCTTCGCGCGCACCGGCCTTGCCCACATGCTGGTGATCTCCGGGCTCCACTTTGGTTGCGTCGCCGCGGCCGCTTTCGCCACTGTGCGGTTAGTGATGTCGCTCGTCTCTTCGCTGTGTGCGCTTGGCTACGCGAACAAGCTCGCCGCCGCGTGCGCCGCGTTGGCGGTAATGGCATATGCCGCCATCGCCGGGCATCACGTCTCGACCACGCGCGCGCTGGTGATGGTGCTGGCGTATACGCTGGCGGTGGTCACGGACCGCGCGCGCGAGGTGATGGCGAGCCTGGCGCTGGCCGCGATCGTGATTTGCCTTGCGATGCCCGGCTCGAGCGGCGATATCGGCTTCCAACTCTCATTCGTATCGGTGATAGCGATCGTGCTCGGGATGCGGCGCTTCACGGCCTGGTGGCGGCTGCGTCTCGAGCGGCGCGACGTGATCGCCGGCCCCCCCTCCCGCGCGATGCGTATGGCGGCCGTGGTCGGGGGATATGTCGCGGTTTCATTCTGGGCGTTGCTGGGTGTCGCGCCGCTCACCGCCTATCACTTCAACCAGTTCTCGGCCGTAGGCGTGGTCGCCAACGCGGTCGTGGTGCCGGTGATGGCGCTGGGCGGCGTGGTATGCGGCCTGGCGGGATGCCTGGTCGGGCTCGTCGCGCCAACCCTGGGCGTGCCGGTGCTGCGCATGGCGGGATGGGCGCTTTGGCTGGGGACGGCGCTTGCCGGATGGTTTGTCGAATGGCCGGCGGCCTATTTCAGGACGTTCACGCCAACACTGCTCGAAATTGCGATTGCCTACGGATGGCTCCTGCTATGGCTGAGCCGGCCGTTCGTCTGGCCCGAAGGCGCCGCCGCGCCCGCCGGGCAACCCAGGCCGGCTGCGGTCGGCTCCGCCGTGCGCTTGTGCCCCCCTGCACGCTGGCGTATCGCGGCGCTCGCGCTCCTCGCTGTAGCGACGGCGGCAGACGCGGGGTGGTGGAGCGGCGCGCGATGGTTCGATCAGGGCCTGCGGGTGACCTTCCTTTCGGTGGGCGAGGGGGACGCGGCGGTGGTGCGCTTCGGCGGCGGGCGCGTGATGCTGATCGACGCGGGCGGCGCGTGGCCCGATGGTTTCGATTTCGGCGAGCGCGTGGTGGCGCGCTACCTGTGGACGAAGAAGATCATGCACGTCGACTACCTGGTGGTGAGCCATCCCGACCTCGACCATTTCGGCGGGATGGCATTCGTCGCGCGCAATTTCTCGCCCGCCGAGTTCTGGACCAGCGGCGCCATCAGTACCGACGCCGCCTACCGCGCCTTGATGGCTCAGATCGCAGCCGAAGATATCCCGGTGCGTATCGTCAACTCTGCGATGCCGCCCGTGCGAATCGCCGGTGCAACCGTACGCTGTCTAAATCCGCAACCCGGCGAGGTCGCCAGCAGCAACAATCTCTCGATGGTGCTGCGGATTGCGCAGCGCGGGCGCAGTGTGATGTTTACCGGCGATCTCGAAGCGGAAGGCGAACGGACCCTGCTTGCCCACGTGCCCGAGTCCGAGCTCGCCTCGACGGTGCTCAAGGCGCCGCATCACGGCAGCCGCACCTCGTCGAGTGCGCCCTTCGTCGAGGCGGTGCACCCGCGCGTGACCGTCGTCTCGCTTGGCTACCGCAATCGCTTTCATTTTCCGGCGCCCGAGGTGGTCGAGCGTTACCGGGAATCCGGTGCGCTGGTTTTGCGCACGGATATGGACGGCGCGGTCAGTATCGAGTTTGCGCCAGACTCGATTGGCGTGCGCACGTACAACGGTGGGGCGATAAACCTGCCGCCGGCGCCGCCGGCAGTCATCGCGCGCGGCGAGTAACGCGAGCAGGCGTGGGGCTCTATTTCTCGGACGAGGGCGCGATATTCTGGCGGGCCAGGCGCGCGCGGTCAATGTAACCGGTCTTGCCGTACCTGGCGACGGATTCCTCAACTTCCTTCATCAGTTCGACCGCCGGCTTCTCCAAGTCGAGCACCTGCCCATAGGGCTGTTTGGCCTTGAGCCCGGTGTTCCAGTACACCTCGAACCGATTGCCCTCGGGATCGAGGCCATAAACGCCGATCGCGTTGCCGTGGGAAAGAATGACGTCGATTTGGACACCCTTTTCCTTGAAGCGACGATAAAAGCCGAGCACGTCCTCCAGCGAGTTGCAGCGGAACGAGACCTGTTGCACCACACGCGCGTCGCTGCCGACATTGCGCCCGCGGCAAAGCAGGAGTTCGTGATGCTCTTCGTCGGGGCGCGAGCTCATGAACACCATTCCCAGTTCCGGGTCTTCGTCGCTGACGGTCAGGCCGAGGATATCGCGATAGAAGGACTTCTGTTTTTCGAGGTCCTGCACGTGGAGACCGACGTGTCCGAGCCTGGCGATCGACGGGGTAGCCATTGCGTGCCCTCCTCAGGTCCGTCCCTATTTTTGCCTGACCAGCGGTCCGGTGGGCTTGTCGGCCGCGAAGTTGGGCCACGGCGCCCGCGCGGCGGCCACCCGGTTGCGCAGCACGCCAATCCCCTCGGTCTCCATCTCAACTACGTCGCCTGCCTCAAGCCGCTTGTTGCCGGCGTAGGTGCCGAGCGAGATCACGTCGCCCGCCTCCATCAGGGTGTAGTCCGAGCAATAGGCGAGCACCTCGAAGGGATCGAAGATCATCGCGGAGGTGTTGCCTATGCGCCGGACCCGGCCGTTGACTCGCACTTCCATCCTGAGGTTGCGCGCGTCGGGCAGCTCGCGGGCCGTCACGACCCACGGACCCATCGGACAGAAACTCGCGAAGTTCTTCGCGTAGCTGTACGGCTGGCCCATCTTCAGCCGCTCGCGCTGGCGGTCGCGCGCCGAGACGTCGTTGCAGATGGTATAGCCGAAGATGTAATCGCGCGCCGCGGAGGGCCGGATGTGCCGGCAGTCGCGCCCGACGACCAGTGCCAGCTCGTGCTCCTCGTCAACCATCTGCGGGAACGGCGGCAGCTCGATCTCGCCCTCGTGCCCGACGAGGTTGCTGCTGTACTTGGCGAAGATGATCGGCTCGTCGAAGAAGCTGAGCTTGCTCTCCTCGATATGCTCGCGGTAGTTGAGCGCCAGCGCCAGAATCTTGGGCGGGCGCAGGATCGGCGGCAGCCATTTCGGGTGCCGCACGGCGTAATCGGCGAGCTTGCCGGCGCCGCGCAGCCGCTCGACGCTTTCGGCCGCCACGGTGTCGATGTCGATTCCGGCCTGGATAATTGCGAGCAGCGAAGCGGCGCATCGCAGCTCCGGATGCGTCGTGTTGAGCGCGCAGGTCAGGTCGTAGATGCCGTCGGCGAGCGCGACCCCGACGTGCGCCTCCGCCCCAGCCTCGAACGACAGCAACTTCATGCCCCGGCTCCTCCGATTCCGCGCCCGAGTCTAGCGCAACCCAGAGGGGAGGGGGTAACTCGGGGCCGATGTGGTAGAAGCCGGGGTAACTCGGGGCCGAGGTGGTAGAAGCCGGGTGTGAGGCTCACGCGAGCGGAGTTTCTGCGGCTCGCGGCCGCAGCGGCGGGCGCGCTGATGCTCGACGCCGCCGTGCGAGTGTTGCGCGCCTCCATTTTGGGAGCGGTATCGCAGAATCCGGAGGTTGCAACGATGAATAATCCCGGCCGGGCGATGCTCACGCGGCCGATCCCGACCAGCGGCGAGGCGCTGCCAATAATCGGGCTGGGCACGTGGCAGACCTTCGACGTCGCGCTCGACCCCACCACGCGCAAGGCTCTCACTGAAGTGCTCCGCCTGCTGCTCGACGGCGGCGGCAAGGTGATCGACAGCTCGCCGATGTACGGGCGGGCCGAGGCGGTGGTCGGCGAGCTGCTCGCCGCAATGCACGCGCGCGAGCGAATCTTCCTCGCGACCAAGGTGTGGACCTCGGGGCGCGAGGAGGGAATCGCGCAGATGCGCCGCTCGGCCGAGCTGCTCCGCACGCGCGTCATCGACCTGATGCAAGTGCATAACCTGGTCGATTGGCCGACCCAGCTCGCGACGCTGCGCCGGATGAAGGACGCCGGGCAGGTGAGGTACATCGGGATCACCCACTACACGCCGTCAGCCTTCGGCGCGCTGGCCGACGTTATGGAGCGCGAGCGTATCGACTTCGTCCAGCTTCCCTATTCGATCGAGACCCGCGAGGCTGAGGCGCGGCTGCTGCCGCTCGCCGCCGAGCGCGGGATCGCGGTGCTCGTCAATCGCCCGTTCGAGGGCGGCGGCCTCTTCCGCCGCGCACGCAAGGCCGCGCTGCCGCCGTTGGCGGCCGAGTTGGGATGTTCGAGCTGGGCGCAGTTCTTCCTGAAATTCATCGTCTCCCATCCGGCGGTGACCTGTGTGATCCCCGCGACCGCCGAGCCGGCCCATCTCGCCGATGATCTCAAGGCTGGCTATGGGCGTCTGCCAGACGCCGCCGAGCGGCGCCGAATGGCCGAGCTGTGGCGTTCGATTTGAAACAGTTGACGCTTTGAACGGCCTGTGGGAGACTCCGCATCGCGGCCGGCCGGCGACGGATGACGCGCGCTCGCCGGGCGCATTTTAGCGTCTTCATCGAGACTCGAAGTTCGGGAGGCAGTCCATGGCTGAGCAGGCGCAAGCGGCCGAAACCGGCCCCAAGCCGATCGTTCCTTTCCTCAAGCTCGCACCTAAGCCCCACCTGATGGGATGCAAGTGCTCAGCATGCGGCGCGACTTTTCTCGACACCAAACGTGTGGCGTGCTCGAAGTGCGGCGCCACCGACACCCTCAAGCCGATCCAGCTGAGCGACAAGGGCAAGGTGTGGGTCTTCTCGGTGGTTCATCAGTCGTTCCCCGGAATCAAGACGCCTTACATCACGGCGATCGTCGATCTGCCCGAGGGCGTCAGCGTGCGCACCAATATCGTGGGTGTTGAAGCCGAGGAGGCCCAGAAGAACCCCAAGCAGATGTTCGACATGCCGGTGGAGATGATCACCAACGTGGTGGCCAAGGATCGCCAGGGCAACGACGTCGTCGCATTCGCGTTCAAACCGAGCAAGAATTAGGAGAGCAGCATCAGGGCGCCGCGCGCGCTAGGCGCAACCTGAGCGCCGGCTGGTCCGGCAGGAGGATCCGAGATGCAGAACGTTTACGTATTGGGAACCGGGATGATCAAGTTCGGTCGTTATCCGGAAAAGAGCGTGCCCGAGCTGGGCGGCGAGGCGGCCGAAATCGCGCTCAAGGACGCCGGCATCAGTATCAAGGACGTCGAGCTCTTCGCCTGCGGCAACCTCTACCAGGCCAACGCGATGGTCGGGCAGCGCATCCTCCAGCAGATTGGTCAGACCGGCATCCCTGTAGTCAACGTTTCCAACGCCTGCGCCACCGGCTCAACCGCCTTCCGCGAAGCGTACTTGGCGATCGCGTCGGGGATGTATGACGTCACGCTGGCGGTCGGGGTGGAGCAGATGGGCAAGCAGGGCCTGCTCGGCGGCGGAGGCGGCGGCAGCGACCCTGCCTACGCGACCGAGGGGCGGCTCGGCTCGGGCTTGATGCCGGCGGTGTTCGGCCAGGCCGGCGTCGAGCACATGCGCAAGTACGGTACCACCATCGAGCACTTCGCCAAGATCTCGGTGAAGTCGCACAAGCATGCGACCCGCAACCCCTTCTCGCAGTACCGCAATGAGGTCACTCTCGAGGACGTTCTCAACTCGCGCATGATCTCGTACCCCAACACGCTCTACATGTGCTGCCCGACCGGCGACGGTGCGGCGGCGGCGATTCTGGTCTCCGAGAGCAAGCTCAAGCAGCTCGCCGCCGGACGCAAGCGCGCGCGGGTTGCCGCCTCGGTGCTGACCTCGGATCCGTGGACCGACCGCGACCTAGCGCTGCCCGATGTGAGCACGTTGACCCGGCGCGCCTCCAAGAAGGCGTACGAGATGGCGGGCTTGGGCCCCAAGGACGTGAATCTCACCGAGCTGCACGACTGCTTTGCCACCGCCGAGCTCGTGCACTACGAGAACCTCGGCCTGTGCGGCGACGGCGAGGCCGGCAAATTCATCGATAGCGGCGGTGGCAAGCATCCCGACCTCGGCGGCTATGCGCCAGTCAACGTCTCGGGCGGCCTGCTCAGCAAGGGCCATCCGCTGGGCGCCACGGGCGTCGCCAACATCTGTGAAATCGTCTGGCATCTCACCGGGGACCCGCGGGCCAAGGATCGTCAGGTGCCCAATGCCAAGGTGGGCCAGGCGCACGTCATCGGGCTTGGCTCGGCCTGCACCATCCACATCCTGACCGTCTAGGCTTGCGGGGCTGGCCTGTTGCAACGAGGCCGAAGGGGCCGCTTGCTTGGCGGCCCTTTTTCTTGCCCGCCTGCGCGGATAGATTTCTGTTGGGGATAGCGAATCGCTTCGCGGAGATTCTTAGCTTCGCTCAGCATGGTAAGAGAGGCGCCCTTGGGTGTCATCTCGAGCGAAGCGAGTCTGCGAGCGGAGTCCAAGGCTCAGCGCGCGGCGATTCGTTTCACACGGCAACCACGAACGCATCGTGCAACTGACGCGGCTCAGAGGATTCCAGGACATTGCGGGGGCGCAGGCGCGCAGCCTCGCTGTAGTCGAGGACCGCGCGCGCGCCATCGCCGAGCGCCACAACATAAGCGAAGTGCGCATCCCGGTGCTCGAGCGCTTGGAGCTTTACCAGCGCTCCACCGGCGAAACCACCGACATCGTCGAAAAGCAGATGTACGCCTTCGCCGACCGCGACGAGGCCGAGACTACGCTCGCGCTGCGCCCCGAGGGCACACCCGGGGTGGTGCGCGCGTATATCGAGGCCGGCTTGGATCGCAGCGAGCCGGAGCAGCGATGGTACTACGTCGGGCCGATGTTCCGGCGCGAACGTCCCCAAAAGGGGCGCTTTCGACAGTTCTCGCAGTTCGGCGTGGAGATCTTCGGCCGCGCCGACGCCGCCACGGACGCCGAGTTGATGGTGATGATCGACGAGCTCAGACGCGAGCTCGCCCTGGCGTTGAATTTCGAGGTCAATTCGCTCGGATGCCCCGAGTGCCGGCCGCGCTTTCGTCAGGCGCTGCTCGCATGGGGCCGTGCCCATCTGGCCGAGCTCTGCCAGGACTGCCATCAGCGGCTCGAGCGCAACCCGCTGCGCGTGCTCGACTGCAAGATCGACGTTAAGCTCGCCGAGGACGCGCCGAGGAGCCAGGACTACCTCTGCGAGGCCTGCCGCGCGCATTTCGCGATCGTCTGCGAGCTGCTCAGCGATGCCGCGGTGCCGTATCGCGTCAATCCGCGCCTGGTGCGCGGGCTCGACTATTACACCCGCACCACATTCGAGGTGATCTCGGGCGCCGTCGGAGCGCAGAGCGCGGTTGCCGCCGGCGGGCGCTACGACGGCCTGGTCGAAGCGCTGGGCGGTGCTCCGGTGCCGGGCACCGGCTTCGCGATCGGCGTCGATCGCCTCGCGCTCGCGCTGGAGGCGGGGAAATTCGAGGCACGGCCCGACGCCGCGCTGGCCGCCTTGGGCGACGCCGCGGTGCGTGTGGCGATGCGGCTAGCGGGCGAGATGCGCGCGGCGGGGCTGAGGGTCGAAGTGATGACGCCCGGGCGGGGACTCAAAGCGCTGCTGCGTCGCGCGGACAAGATCGGCGCGCGCTACGCCGTGATCATCGGCGACAACGAGCTCCAGCGCGCGACCGCCGTGGTGCGCGACCTCAAGGCGAGCGCGCAGAGCGAGGTAGCGCAGCGCGATCTGATCGCGGCGCTCAAGGACGGGCGCGCGTCCACTATTCCGTAGCCGGCGGCGCACGGGTATCCTGCCACAGACGCCGAGTCCGACTCACTGACGACTGCGATGGCTGAATTCTCCGAATACTCGCCGCTGCCGCCGTGGCAGCGCACCGACTTCTGCGGCGCGCTGCGCGCGGCCGACGCCGGGCGCGAGGTCGCGCTGTGGGGATGGGTCGCGGCGCGGCGCGACCACGGCGGCCTCATCTTCATCGACCTGCGCGACCGTGAGGGGATCGTTCAGCTGGTGTTCAATCCGGCACACGACCCTGCGGCGCACGAGGTCGCGGGGCGCGCCCGCTCGGAGTACTACGTCGCGGTGCGCGGCAAGGTCGTGCGCCGCGCGGAAGGCACGGTCAACGCTGAGCTGCCGACCGGAGAAATCGAAGTCGCGGTCTGCGAGGCGCGTATCCTCAACGCGTCGCAGCCGCCGCCGTTTCCGATCGACGGCGAGACGACCGCCGAGGACGTGCGGCTGCGCTACCGCTATATCGACCTGCGCCGCCCGGCGATGCAGCGCAACCTGCGCCGGCGCGCGCTTGCAGTCAAGGCGACGCGCGCGTTTCTTGACGGCGAGGGCTTCGTCGAAATCGAGACGCCGATTCTCTGGCGGCCGACGCCCGAGGGCGCGCGCGATTATATCGTGCCGAGCCGCGTCAACCCGGGGCGCTTTTTCGCGCTGCCGCAATCGCCGCAGCTGCTGAAGCAGCTCCTGATGGTCGGCGGCTTCGACCGCTACTACCAGATCGCGCGCTGCTTCCGCGACGAGGACCTGCGCGCCAACCGCCAGCCCGAGTTCAGCCAGGTCGATATCGAAATGACCTGCCCGCGTATCGACGACATCATCGCGGTGGGCGAGGGGATGATGGCGGCGATATACCGCGCCGTGCTCGGGGTCGAAATCGCGCGCCCATTTGTGCGCCTGACCTGGGCCGAGGCAATGGAGCGCTTCGGGAGCGACAAGCCCGACATGCGCTTGGGAATGGAGCTCAAGCGGCTCGATGCGGCGTTCGGCGGCACCCAGTTCAAGGTGTTCGCCGAGGCGCTCGGACGCGGCGAGAGCATCTATGGAATCGCGCTCCCCGCGGCGCATCAGCTCAGCCGGCGCGAACTCGACGAGCTGGTCGAGGGCGTGCGCGCGCGCCACGGGATGGGCCTGGCGTGGGCTAAGGTCGGAGCCGACGGATGGCAGGGGCCGATCGCGCGCCATGTTGGCGATGCCGAGCGCGAGCGTGCGGGCGCGGCCGCCGGGCTCGGTGCCGGAGACACGCTGCTGATGATGGCGGGCGGCGCGGCGCGCGTGCGCCCGGTCCTGGGCGAGCTGCGGCTTCAGCTCGGGGATCGTTTCAAGCTGCGCCAGAGCGGCGAGCGCAAGTTCCTGTGGGTGGTGGAGTTTCCGCTGTTCGAATACAGCGATGAGGACAAACGCCTGGTGTCGGTCAACCACCCGTTCACCGCGCCCCATCCCGAAGATCTCGATCTGCTGCGCGACCAGCCGCTCAGCGTGCGCGCGCTCGCCTACGACATGGTGCTCAACGGCGAGGAGCTGGGCGGCGGCTCGATCCGTATCCACACGCCGGAGCTCCAGCTGCGGGCCTTCGAACTGCTCGGCTTCACGCGCGAAGAGGCGATGCGCCGGTTCGGGTTTCTGATCGAGGCGCTGGGCTACGGCGCGCCGCCGCACGGCGGTATCGCCTTCGGCGTGGATCGGATTGCGATGCTGGTCTGCGGTACCGACTCCCTGCGCGACGTCATGGCATTCCCGAAGACGCAGAAGGCGGTGGATCTGATGAGCGGGGCGCCGTCGGAGGTGGACGCGCGTCAGTTGCGCGAACTCTCGATCAAGGTGACGCCGTGAACAAGATTAATCCGTCCGCCGCGGCAGCGCTCGCGCTGGCATGGGTGCTGCTGGCGCCCGGATGTGCGAAGGACCGCTCGGTCGGTCAGGTCTGGCACGACACGATGTCGGCCATCCCGGTGGTCGGCAGCGATCCCTCGCTGGAGATCCATTCGGTGCGCTCGATCAAGACCGTCAAGGTGCATCGGCTGGCCGTGATGCCGCTGATCGAGCATCCCAACGCCACTGGCGAGCCAATCGAGGAGGGTGCGCCGGAATCGCTCACCGCCGACATCTACAGCCGCGTCACTCTGGTCTCCGGATGGGAAGTCGCGCCGGAGAGCGACGTGCGCGACGTTCTGTCCACACTGCCGCCGACGACGATGGCGAATCTCCAGCAGAACGCGCTCAAGCTCGGCCGTCAGCTTTCCGCCGACGCCGTGCTCTACGGCACGGTGACCCGTTATAAGGAGCGCGTGGGCAGCGACTACGCCGCGAAGAGCCCGGCGGCGGTGGCCTTCGCGATCCACGTGATTGACGTGCACAACGGCGTCGTGCTGTGGACCGCGCGCTACGCGCGCGAGCAGCAGGCGCTGACGCAGAACATCTTCAACCTCGCCAATTTCGTCGAGAATCGCGCCCGCTGGGTGCGCGCGCACGACATCGCGCAGCGCGGCGTCGACGAAGCGATCGCCGACCTCGCCTCCAAGCTCACCTACACGCTGCCCGTCACGCCGGTGCCGATGCCGCCGGGAACCGGCACCTACTGATCCGCGCGTACTCGGAATCGCTTCGCGCGGATTCTGCGCTTGGTTCAGAATGGCCAAGGGCGGCTTCGCCGATGCCATCCCGGAGGCCGCCTCAGTCCCACGGCGAGCGCGGCTTCATCCGCAGCGCGGCGGCGACCGCCGGATGCGCGACGTGGCCGCCGAAGGTGTTGAGCCCGGCGCGGATTGCGGCGTTGCGCGCGCCGGCTTCGAGCACTCCGTGATCGGCCAGCTCCAGCGCATAGCTCAGCGTCGCGTTGGTCAACGCGTAGGTCGAGGTGTGCGGCACGATCGCCGGCATGTTGGTCACGCAGTAGTGGACCACGCCCTCGGCGATGAAGATCGGCCGCTTGTGGCTGGTCGGACGCGAGGTCTCGGAGAGTCCCCCCTGGTCGATCGATAAATCGACCAGCGCCGCGCCGCGCTTCATCCGTGAAACCATCCGGCGCGTGATTAGGCGCGGCGTGCGCGCGCCCGGCACTAGCACGGTGCCAACCACCAGATCGGAGCGCAGCACCTCCTCTTCGATCGTCGCGCGGTTGGACATCACGGTGGTGATGCGCCCCTCGAGCGTTTCGCTCAGGTAGCGCAGGCGTGTCGGATTGACGTCGAGGATGGTGACCTCGGCGCCGACGCCGGCGGCGACGCGCGCCGCGTTGGCGCCGGCGATTCCGCCGCCCAGCACCGCGACCCGTCCCGGTCGGACGCCCGCGGCGCCGCTGAGCAGCACGCCATCGCCGCCGTTCTGCGCCTCCAGGCACCATCCGCCGACCTGGATCGCAAGCCGCCCCGCCACCTCGCTCATCGGCGCGAGCAGCGGCAGGCTGCCGTCGGCGAGCTGCACCGTCTCATAACCGAGCGCGGTAGTGCCGCGGCGCACGAGTTCGCGCGCAAGACGCGGCTCGGCGGCAAGGTGGAGATAAGTGAAGAGTACCAGATCGGGGCGCAGGAAGCGGAACTCGGATGGCTGCGGTTCCTTGACCTTGAGCACCATCCGCGCGCGCGCCCATACCGCGGCCGCCGCGCGCACGATCTGCGCGCCCGCGGCCTGGTACTCGCGATCGCTATGGCCGCTGCCCGCGCCGGCGCCGCTCTGCACCAGCACGCGATGGCCGTGGCTGCGCAAAACCGCGGCGCCCGCGGGCGTCAGCGCGACGCGCCGCTCGTCCGGCTTGATTTCAGTGGGGACCCCGACGATCATCGCTGCTCGACCTTTCCCGCCGCGTGCGACAGAGGCGGCGCCTACTTGAGGAAATCTCAAGGGAACTTGACAAGCGGTTTTCCGCCGCGCTTGATGGCAGATATGCGGCCGCGGGTCCGGCGCCGTTGAAGATCGGCACGCCGGGGGAGCACAAGGCGGCGATCGTTTGGAGGAGGACATGGAGGTTCCGCCGGGACTCAAGTACTCGAAAGAGCATGAATGGGTGGCGACCGAAGATTCGGTCGCCACCATCGGAATCACCGACCATGCGCAGGAACAGCTCGGCGAGATCGTTTATATCGAGCTCCCGTCGGTCGGCGAAAAGATCAGCAAGGACGATCCGTTCGGCGTCGTCGAATCGGTCAAGGCCGTCTCCGACATCTATGCCCCCGTCAGCGGCACCGTGATCGAGGTCAACGAGGACCTGCCCGAAAGTCCCGAGGTTATCAACGAAGATCCGTACGGCGACGGCTGGCTGATCAAGGTGCGCTTCAGCGATCTCGCCGAAGTCGACGACCTGATGGACAGCGAGGAATACGAGGAGATGGTCGCCAAGGAGAAGGAGTAGGGAGCTAATCACTCGCCGAGGCCGGCGCCGTGGCCGGCGCTGTTTCGGCCTTGGCGACCCGCAACTGGAACCGGCTTACACCCGCGGGCGGCGCGACGAACACGATCACGAATGGGGCGTTGCCTTGCGGGGGCAGGGTGAAGTTCTTCGGCCCGTCGAGCCTTTCGAAGAAGTCCAGCTCGTGCGGTGTCATCTCGCTGACCATTGCCGGCGACAGATTGTTGCCGCAATAGACCGCGCGCACGCGCAGCGGCTGGTTCGTGGGACCGCTCAACGCGGCTTCGATCTGCACCGCGCCGAGCCTCGCCGAGCTCACATTCTCGGCTACCCCGCTGATAATAAGCGCCGTCTGCTTGTCTTTGATCGTCGCGTAGCGGGCCCGGACCTGGCTGAGCGCTACCCTTTGCGCGGGCGAGATCGGCGGTTCGAGATCGGCGCCGACCACCGGCAAGGCGCTTAGCAACTCGGCGCTGGCCAAGGGCGCTCCGCAGATAATCATGCTCAGGACGCCGAAGCCGAACACCACAACAGCGAACAGCGCGATGAAAAACCCGGCCGAGTGCAGCGTGTAGGAACGCCCGCGCAACTCGGCTTCGAGCCGAGCCGCTGCGGCGCTGGCCTCTTCGTGGTTGAGCGGTTCAAAATCGTGGCCCTCGCGCGCATCGTCGATCTCGTCGCCGCGGATACGGCGCGGGGCGCGCGCGATTCGCGGCGGGGGGACGGCTTCCGGCTCTCCGACCTCCCACGGTTCCTCGCCGTAACCTTTGGCGGCGTGGTCGGGCTCGCCCACGGGCGCGCGGACTTCATCGCTGAAGTCGAAGCTCAGATTCACTCCGGGTGAGCTCTGTTCGTTTGGCGTTGGCTCGAAGCGTCGGCTTAGAAGCTCCTCTGTGGGAGGGCGCCGCGAAGCGGCTTCGTCCGAAGCTGCGGGCGCGGGTGTGTCGTCGGGCGTCGGTTGGTCAGCCGCCGGACGCTGCTCACCCGCCTGCGCCGCCTCGCGCGGCGCCTTGGGTGCCCGACGCGGCGCAGGCTGCGGGCGCGTCGGCGCGGCCATGCTTGGCGCTGCCGCGTCCGGCGCGCCGCCCACAGACCTCGCCGCGTTTGCGGCGGCGCCCCCAGCCGCAGCATCGGCCGACGATGGCGGCGGCGCCTCGGACCTCGGCGCCAAAGCGCCGAGGTCCGAGGCGCCGCTCCGAGGCGGTTGCGCCGCGGCGGCCGGCGCGCCGTCAGGCGCGGCCGGCGCTGCGGCAGGGCTGTCCGGCTCCTCCGCCGGTGGCCGCGTGGCCGGCGAAGGCGCGGGCGCGGGGCGCGCGCCTTCGGGGCCGGCGCGCCGCGACGTCCGCTTGCGCGGCTCGATGGTGAACACGTGCCCACAGCGCGAGCATTTGAACGTTGGGGTTTCGTCAGGCAGAATCCGTTCGTCAATCCGGTAACGGGTCTGACAACTTGTACACTGGACTTCGATCATTGCCCCTGCGCCTCTCCGTCCAGCCGATTACGCTAACACAAGCAGCCCTGCCAGGCATCAGACCGAGGCAGCGGCGTGTCGGCATGCGCGGAAGGTCGGTGCGCACTGTACGCGACGTACGCGGCGCCGGCTGGCAGCCAGCGACGTGGGGTGAGCCGCGATGCGGTTGGCGCTGATTGCGCGCAGATTCGATCCGGCGGGTGGCGGAACCGAGCGCGATCTGCTGGTGACGGCCGAAGGCCTGCTGCGGGCGGGCCACGAGGTGACCATCTACGCCGCGGAGGTGCGCAAGCCGACGCGGCGATGGCGTATCGTGCAGGTCGGTACGTCGTGGTTGAGCCCAAGCCTGGGGCTTTGGCGATTCGCGTGGGCTGCGCCGGCGATGGCGCGGCGCGACGGCGCCGACCTGGTGATCAGCTTTGCGCGCGCGGTGGGCGCCGACGTGCTGCGCTCGGGCGGTGGCGCGCATGTTGCCTATCTGCGGGCGGCGCGGCGGTGGCGAGGGCGCGCCGCGGCGTCAGCGATGCATCTGCGGCCCTATCATCGCGTGCAGATGGCGGTTGAGCGAGCCGGGTTCACGTCGCCGGCACTGCGGCTGGCGATCGCGGTGTCGAAGCTCGTGCGCAAGGAGCTGATTGCAGAGTTCGAGCTAGCTCCGGAAAAAGTCGCGACACTTTACAATGGGGTCAACCTCGAGCGCTTCCATCCGGTGGCGGACCGTGCGACGCGCGTCGGCCTTCGGCAAGCATTCCAGGCCGACACTGGCGCGCCGGTGGTGGCCTTCGTAGGCAACGGCTTCGCGCGCAAGGGGCTCGCGCCTCTGCTCAAGGCGTGCAGCGCGATGGAAACGCGGCCGTTTCTGCTGATCGCCGGGAGCGACCGCGCCGCGATTCGCTACATTCGCCTGGCTCATCGGCTCGGAATCGACGATCGCGTGCGTTTCCTCGGCGCGCAGGAACAGATCGAGCGCGTCCTGCATGCCTCCGACGCACTCGCACTGCCCTCATTTTTCGAGCCCTTCGGCAACGTCGTGATGGAAGCGCTGGCGAGCGGGATCGGCGCGCTCGCCAGTGCGCAATGCGGGGTCGCTGAACTGATGCCGCCGCTCCTGCAGCACCTCGTCGTAGAGGATCCCGCCGATTCCGGCGAGATCGCAAACGGTCTCGACGCGCTCGTGCAGAGCGGCCGCGAACTCGGCGAAGCCGCCCGCGCGGCCGCCGCCGGATACACCTGGGAGCGCTACGCCAACGGTCTGCTCGCGCTGATAAACTCGCTGGCCTAATCGAGCGCCTGTGGACGGCGGCAAGCTCAATGGCTCTTGCCCCCCTTTGCCTTGGGGAAGGGGCGGGAGGTCAGGTCGCAGCCGTCCTCAGGTTTGCTCGCTGAATGAGCTGTCACCGGTCTTTGTCTGCGCTCCTTGCCAGAGCACATCGCGCATCCCGCGCGTGACCGCGAGCCGCCACTCCGCACGCGCCAGGCGCTCGGGGCGGGCGCCGGCGATTCGCGCGGCCCAGACCCGCAATACTGCCATCGTGTTGTCCGCAAGCACCGCGAGCGCGCGATGGTGTTCGTGGATCATCCGGCATCGACCGCGCTCGCGCGCGATGCGCAGAAAGCGCGTGCGGTCGGCGCGCGACGGGTCGACCTCGTGATAAACCAGCGCGCGCGGCGCGTAGCCGATCCTGAACCCCGCACGGCGCAGCCGCGCCGACATTTCGGTCTCCTCCTCGTGGCCGGCCGCGCCCGGTCCCAGCCGCTCGTCGAACAGCCCCACGCGCTCAAGCACCGACACGCGAAAGGCCATGTTTGCGCCGAGGACACCCCGCACTTCGATCACCTGCTCGCCGTGGTCAACGATCGGAAGGTCGAGCCAGGGCGCAGCCGCGGCGCCGACTTTGGCCACAGGATCCTCGACGGGCAGGACGCGGCCTTTCATCGCCGCGAACTGCGGGTGTTCGCTGAAGAAGCGCTCGACTTGGTCGAGATAGTCGGAGACCACGACGAGGTCGTCGTCGAGACACACGACGATTTCGCCTGAGGCTTTGCGCAGCGCTCGGTTCTGGACGCGGCATTTGCCGGGACGGGGGTCATGCAGATGCTGATGCGGCGGCGCCGGCGCAAGCAGGGGCGTCGGCGCGGGCGTGCCGTTGTCGGCGATCAAGAGCTCACGCTCGCCCGGGCGCAGTTGCGGCGCGAGGCTTGTGACCAGGCGTGCCAGTGCCTCGGGACGCGCGTGAGTGGCGATTACGACCGACAGTTTCAAATTTCTCCACAAGCGGCGCGACGGCTTGAATTCGACTCCGCAGCCGATTAAACCCTTTCAGATACCGGGGCGCGAGAGTGGCGGAACGGCAGACGCGCAAGGCTCAGGACCTTGTGAGCGCAAGCTCGTGGGGGTTCAAGTCCCCCCTCTCGCACCAGATTTCGCCGCCGGCGTCGCCGCGATATTCTTTAGACGGATGCGCCGCGGTAGGCCAGTGCTTATCGGCCTGACCGCTCAACGCACTGAATTCCGCTAGGCAAGACGGGCTCCCCTTGGAACTGAGCAAGACCTTCGACCCGAAGAGCGCGGAGGAGCATTGGTTTCAGCGCTGGATTGACCTCGGCTATTTCAAGGCCGATCCGGCGCGTCCGGGCCCCGTATTCTCGATCGTCATTCCGCCGCCCAACATCACCGGCCAGCTTCATCTCGGTCACGCGCTCAACGTCACCCTGCACGATGTGATCGTGCGCATGCGCCGGATGCAGGGTTACAACACGCTCTGGCAGCCGGGCACTGACCATGCCGGAATCGCGACCCAGAACGTGGTCGAGCGCGAACTGGCAAAAGAGGGCAAGACGCGCCACGACCTTGGGCGCGAGGCCTTCGTCGCGCGGGTGTGGCAGTGGAAGGAAACCTACGGCGGGCGCATCCTCAACCAGCTGCGCCGTCTGGGCGCCTCGTGCGACTGGAGCCGCGAGCGCTTCACGCTCGATCCCGGGCTTTCGCGCGCGGTGAGCGAAATTTTCGTCCGTCTCTATCGCGAGGGGCTGATATACCGCGCGCTCAGCCTGATCAACTGGTGCCCGCGCTGCGAGACCGCGCTTTCCGACCTCGAAGTCGATCACAAGGAAACGCTGGGCCATCTGTGGTACATCCGCTACCCCTTAGCTGACGGCGCGGGCGCGGTTACCGTTGCGACCACGCGGCCGGAGACGATGCTGGGCGACGCCGCCGTCGCGGTGCATCCGGACGACGAGCGCTATCGCGCGCTGGTCGGAAAAAAGATCGTGCTGCCGCTGACGGGCCGCGAGATTCCGCTGCTCGCGGATCCCGCCGTTGACCCGGCCTTCGGCACCGGCGCGGTCAAGATCACTCCGGCGCACGATTTCAATGACTTCGAACTTGGCCGCCGCCACGGGCTCGAGCAGATTGCGGTGATGGACGCGCACGCGCGAATGAATGATGCGGCGGGCGCGTACCGCGGGCTGACGCGCGAGGATTGCCGGCGCAAGCTGGTCGAGGACCTCGAAGCGCAGGGGCTGCTTGAAAAGATCGAGCCGCACCGTCACGCGCTCGGCGTCTGCTCGCGCTGCGAAACCGTGGTGGAGCCGCTGCTTTCGTATCAGTGGTTCGTGCGGATCAAACCGCTGGCCGAGGAAGCGATCGCGGCAGTGCGCGACGGCCGCACAGCCTTCCATCCAAAGTTCTGGGAGAACACCTACTTCTCATGGATGGAAAACGTCCACGACTGGTGCATCTCGCGCCAGCTATGGTGGGGCCACCGCATCCCGGCGTACTGGTGCGAGCGATGCGGCGAGCCGACGGTTGCCGCCCAGCGGCCTACGGCTTGCGCCAAATGCGGCGGCACCGACCTGCGCCAGGACGACGACGTGCTCGACACCTGGTTCAGTTCGGCGCTGTGGCCGTTTTCGACCCTCGGCTGGCCCGACGCCACACCCGAGCTGGCGCGCTACTATCCGACCAGCCTGCTTATCACTGGCTTCGACATCATCTTCTTCTGGGTCGCCCGGATGATGATGATGGGGTTGAAGTGCACGGGGCAGGTGCCGTTCCACGACGTGTACATCACTCCGCTGGTGCGCGACCAGTACGGCAAGAAGATGACCAAGTCGCGCGGCAACGTGGTCGATCCGCTCGACATCATGGAGCGCTATGGCACTGACGCGGTGCGCTTCACGCTCGCCCAGCTCAGCGTCCAGGGGCGCGACCTCATCCTCTCTGACGACCGACTGGCCGCCTCGCGTGCCTTCGCCAACAAGGTATGGAACGCGGCTCGCTTCGTGCTGATGAACCTCGAAGGCGCGCCGCAACCCGTGCCATCCGCGCAGCCGTCCGAGCTCAGGCTGGCAGAGCGCTGGATCATGGCGCGGCTGGACGAGGCGATTCGCGAGGTGAGCGCCGCGATCGATCGCTACGAGTTCAACGTCGCGGCGCTCAAGGCGTACGATTTCATCTGGCATGAGTTCTGTGACTGGTATATCGAGCTGGCCAAGGAGCCGCTGAAGGAGACCGGTTCGCGGCAGTCGGCGGCGCGCTGGGTGCTGGTGCGATGCTTCGATTCGCTGCTCCGCCTGCTTCATCCCTTCATGCCCTTTGTGACCGAGGAAATCTGGCAGGCGCTGCGCCCCTATATCGACGAGTCCGGCCTGGCGCCCCATCTGGCGATCGCGAGGTTTCCGACCCCGGCCGAGCGCGATTTGCTCGGCGAGGGCGAGGCGGCGGCGATGGATCGCTGTATCGCGGCCACCGAAGCGATCAACTCGTTGCGCTCGCTGCTCGGCTACCATCCGGGGCAGCGCGTGGAAGCGCGCATCAGGCTGCTTGGCGCGGGCGGTACGGGCGAGGCGATGGAAGCGTTTCGCGCCGAGTTCGAGCGCTGGAAGCCGTACGCGGCGACGATGGCCAAGACCGCAAGCATCAGCCTGGCCGGCGCGGCCGACCGCGCGGCAAAGGGGATGGTCACCGCGGTGCTGGGATGGTGTGAGGTTTCGGTGATCGCACCCGCAGCCTTCGATTTCGAGCGGGCGCGCGCGGCGATTCGCAAGAAGCTGGGCGACGTAAGCGCCCATCTCGAACAACATCGGGCGCGGCTTGACAATCCGGACTTCATCGCCAAGGCGGCGCCCGAGATGCGCGAGCAGATGCAGCAGCGCGCAGACGAGCTGGCCAGCCAGGAACGCCTGCTGCGCGCCCAGCTCAGGCAACTCGAAGAAGCGGTGTAGCCCGAGCGTCGCGCGAGCGGGGCCGTGGAGCTATTCAACCAACTCGACCTGACCGAGCTTTTGCGCCGTGCGCTGGCTGAGGACCTCGGCCAGGGCGATGTTACCACTGCCGCTACCGTGGCGCCGCAACAGTTGGGACGGGCGAGGATCGTGGTCAAGGAGTCGCCCCACATCGTGCTTTGCGGCGGCGTCCTCATCGATCGCGTCTTCAGGCTGTCGGGCGCCGAACCTGCAGTCTCGACACTTGCCCCTGAGGGCAAGATCCTCGCGCAGGGCGCGGTTGTGGCCGAGGTTGAGGGCCGGCTCGCCGGCCTCCTGATCGGCGAACGTACGGCGCTGAATTTCCTGCAGCTGATGTCGGGAATTGCGACGATAACGCGCCGCTACGTGGAGGCGGTTGCGGGCACTCGCGCGCGCATCGTCGACACCCGCAAGACCCATCCGGGCCTGCGTGTGGTGGAAAAATACGCGGTGCGAGTCGGCGGTGGCTTCAACCATCGCTTCGGCCTCGACAGCGGCGTGCTGATCAAGGAGAACCATATCGCGGCGGCGGGGTCAGTGCGCCTTGCGATCGAGCGCGCGCGCAAGCTGGCGCCCCATACGTTGCGCGTCGAGGTCGAATGCGAAACCCTCGCCCAGGTCGAGGAAGCGCTGGCCGCCGGCGCCGACGCGATCCTGCTCGACAACATGCCGCTCGCAGCGATCCGCCAGGCGCGTGCACTCGCACCCGCTCCGGTTCTGCTCGAGGTTTCCGGAGGCGTGACGCTGGAAAGTGTGCGCGCAATTGCCGAGGCTGGGATTGACCTGATCTCGGTGGGTGCGCTCACGCATTCGGCGCCAGCGGTTGACCTCAGCATGCGAATCGAGCCGCCTTAGAATCAGACGCCGCGTCGCCGGCGAAAATCTGACAGGAAGCAGAACGATGCCCACGCGCCGAAACTCGCGTCGTAACTCTCAGCGCTCCGCCAATCCGTACGAGGCGGCCGCCGCCGGGCGTCCGGCCGGATCGATCGGATGGCGCGTTCACTATTTCGAAGAGCTGGAATCGACGCAGGAAACCGCGAGGGCGCTGGCCGCCCAGGGCGCGCTCCACGGTGAAGTTGTGGTCGCGGAGCAGCAGAGCGCGGGGCGAGGGCGGATGGGCCGGCGATGGCACTCGCCGCCCGGCGTCAACTTTTACGGAACGTTCATCCTGCGCCCCGACCTGCCGGTGGCCGAAGCCGCCCTGCTCAGCCTGGTGGCGGGTGTCGCGGTGGCCGAAGCGATGGAGAGCGTGGCGCCCGGCATCGTCGCGCTCAAATGGCCCAACGACGTATGGCTTGCCGGGCGCAAAGTGGGCGGGATCATCGCCGAGGCGGTAACCGACACGCGCCAGCGCCTGGCCTGCGTGTTGCTCGGGATCGGGATCAATCTGAACCTCCCGCCCGAGCAGATTCCAGACGACCTGCGCGGCAAGGCGACCTCGGTACTCGCCGCAACCGGCCGACCCTGCGACCGCACGACGCTTGCCGCCGCGCTTTTTTCCCGTCTTGACACTCGCTATATGGAGACCCTGAGCGGCGGTTTCGCCGCGGTGTGGCCGGCATGGGAGCGTTACTCGGCGCTGACCGGTCGGCGTGTCGCCGTCGTTGACGGTTGCAACCGCCTCTGCGGCACGGTCAGCGGGATCGCAGCCGACGGCGCGCTCTTGCTGGATACAGAGGTGGGGACGCTTCGGGTGCTGGCGGGTGACGTAACCGTTGAGGGCGCGTACGATTGAGGCAGGGAAGCGTTGACGGTCGCGTTAGCCCACGATCCGCGGCCCGCGGCACGGAATTATCACGCGTAGCGGGAGCGCTGGACACGACCTAGAGAACTTGGCCAGGAGCAAAGCGTATGGCTGTGGAGGAAATCGGGCGCCTCAGAAACATCGCGATCGTCGGCCAGGGCGCCACCGGCAAGACCCAGCTCGCCGAGGCGATACTGTTCACGGCGGGGGCGGTGACCCGCCTGGGCCGCCCGGACGACGGCACCGCGGCGATGGATTTCGAACCCGAGGAGCTCAGCCGCCAGGTTTCGATAAACTCTTCGTTCCATCACTTCAACTGGAAGCGCAACGAAGTGATCTTCGCGGACACTCCCGGCTATTCGGCGTTTCTGCCCGATACGTTTGCGACGATGCGCGCGGTGGACGCCGTAGTCTTCCTTGCCACTCCGGGCGGCGACCTTAAGGTCGAGTCGGAAAAAATCTGGGAAGCGACCGGACGTTTGGGCTTGCCCCGCATTTCCTTCGTCTCGCGCCTCGACCGCGAGCGCACCAGCTTTGACGCGGCGATGGCCGATCTCGAGAAGACCCTCGAAGCGCATCCGGTCGCGCTCACGCTTCCGATCGGCGAGGAAGCCGGATTCAGCGGTGTCATCGACCTGCTGGCGATGAAGGCCCTGTCGTACGTCGATACTGGCGGCAAGGCGAAGGAAGAGGACTTAACCGGCGATCTGAAGGCGCGCGCCGAGGCAGCGCGGACGCGGCTATGCGAAGCGGTCGCTGAGACCGACGACGCACTGCTCGAAAAGTACCTCGATCAGGGAGCGCTGGAGGACGAGGAGCTGCGCGCGGCGCTACGCGCCGCGGTGCTGGGCGGCAAGTTGACGCCCGTGCTGTGTGGCTCGGGAACTAAAAATATCGGTGTCGGACCGCTGCTCGACGCCGTGCTTGCGCTGCTGCCGGCTCCCAACGAACGGCCGGCGCGCCAGGGGATTGACGGCAACGGTGCGCCGGTCGAACGCGCGCCCGACCCGGCGGCCCCGTTTTCGGCCTTCGTGTTCAAGACCGTGATCGATCCGTTCGCAGGCAAGCTGTCGATTTTCCGCGTCGTATCCGGCCGCGCCAGCAGCGACGCCAGCGTGCTTAACGCGACGCGCGGCGCGCGCGAGCGCTTCGGCCAGCTGCTGCGGCTCGAGGGCAAGAAGCAGGCGCCGATTGCTGCCGCATTGCCCGGCGAGATCGTCGCCGTCGCCAAGCTCAAGGACACTACCACCGGCGATACGCTATGCGACGAGAAATCCGTGGTGATTTTCCCTCCCGCTGAACGGCCTGCCCCTGTCATATCGTTTGCCGTGCGGCCCAAGAGCAAGGGCGACGAAGAGAAGGCCTCGCAGGCGCTGGCGCGTTTGGTCGAGGAGGATCCCGCGCTCGAGATGCATCGCGATCCGCAGACCCACGAGATCATCCTCTCCGGCACCGGCCAGATGCATATCGAAGTGACGGTCGAGAAGCTCAAGCGGAAATTTAATGTAGAAGTTGAACTTCAATCGCCCAAGGTGCCCTACAAGGAAACCATCAAGGGGCGCGCCGAGGCTCAGGGCAAGTACAAGCGCCAATCCGGCGGCCGCGGACAGTACGGTGACTGTTGGCTACGCGTCGAGCCGCTGGCGCGCGGCGGCGGCTTCGAGTTCAAGGACGAAATCGTCGGCGGTGTGATCCCGCGCCAGTTTATCCCGTCGGTCGAAAAGGGCGTGCGCAACACCCTGAGCGAGGGCTATCTGGCGGGCTACCCGGTGGTTGACGTGAAGGTGTCGGTTTACGACGGCAGCTTTCACGCGGTGGACTCCTCGGACATGGCGTTCCAGATCGCAGCCTCGATGGGGTTGAAGGCGGCGTTGGAGAAGGCGCGCCCGATCATCCTCGAGCCGATCATGGCGCTGGAGGTCGCGTGCCCCGAGGAATGCATGGGCGACGTCATCGGCGATCTCAACTCGCGTCGGGGCAAGGTGCTGGGGATGGATCGCAAGGGGCAGAGCCAGGTGATTAAGGCGCTGGTCCCGATGTCGGAGATCCTGAAGTATGCGCCCGACCTGCGCTCGATTACCTCGGGGCGTGGGTCGTTCGAGTCGCACTTCTCGCACTACGAAGAGGCGCCAGGACCGATCGCGGACAAAATTATCAAGGAAGCACGCGAAGCGCGCGAGGCTGCGCAAAAGGAGCGCGCCCACGCCTGAGACATTACGCGCCGGCTCCGCGACGCGTGGACGCGCGTGTAGGGCTTGACGATGGCATCGCAACTTGGAAAAGCAATTATCGCGCTGGGGCTCATTCTGATCGTGCTCGGCGCGGCGCTATGGGGACTTGGCTCGATACCCGGGCTGGGCCGGCTGCCCGGCGACATCTACGTGCGGCGCGGCAATTTCGCGCTGTATTTTCCACTAACCACGGCGATCGTGATCAGTGTCATCCTGAGCCTGTTGCTGGCTCTGTTGAGGCGCTGAGGCGTGGCCGACGAGGTCAAAGTCACAGACGCGGCGCGCGAGGCTGAGCTCAAGCGCCGCCGGCGCGAGCTTATCGCGGTGGGCGTGGCGGCGGCCGTGCTGGTCGCCTTCGTGCTCGCCCAGACCGAGTTGCCGCCGCTCAGCCGCCACACCTCGCTGGTTTCCAACCTCGTTGTAATCCTGCTGTTCGACCTCAGCTTCCTGTTGCTCGGCCTGCTCCTGCTGCTGGTCGGACGCAACCTCGCCAAGGTCATCTTCGAGCATCGCCGCGGGCTGATCGGCTCGAAGTTCCAGGTCCGCCTGGTGCTGGGCTTTATCGCGGTGGCGCTGGTCCCGAGCGCCTTCCTGCTGGTGGTTGCGGGCGCCTTCCTGCACGCCGACGTCGGGAGCTGGTTCAACCCCGAGTACGAGCGCGTGCTCGACGACTCGCTCGACATCGCCAAGGTCTATTACCTTAACTCGGCCAACAATGCGGCGCACTTCGCGCGGGTGCTGGCCGGCGAGATCGCCGCCCGCGGCCTGCTCAAGCCCGACCAGCGGGCCGCGCTGAAGACGTTCGTCGAGCAACGCCAGCAGGAGTACAACCTCGGTACAATCGAGGTCTTCGACCGCGAGCGTCGCCTGTTGCTGCTCGCGCTGAGTCCCAAGACCCCGACTGGAATCGGCGTCGCGCCAGAATCGCCGCTACTGGCGCAAACCCTGAGCGGACACGCGACAACCCGCACCGACAGCCTGGGCAAGTCGGACATCATCCGCGGCAGCGCGCCCATCTACACTTCCGCGGACTCCGACGCGGTGATCGGCGCGGTGGTGGTGGACTATTTCCTGCCGCGCAGCCTGGCACAGCGCGCCGCCGGCATCTCGAAAACCTTCGAGGACTACTCCCAGTTGCGCATTCTTCATCAGCCCATCCTGCACAGCTATTTCCTGGCGCTGACGCTGATCGGGCTGGTCGTGGTGCTGCTGGCGAGCTGGTTCGGGATGTTCCTTGCGCGGGGCGTCACCGGACCAATCAAGCTGCTCGCCGAAGGCACCCAGGCGATAGCCCACGGCGAGCTTGACTATCAAATCCCGTCGGTCGGCGATGACGAGATTGGCCAGTTGGTCCTTTCGTTCAACCGGATGACCGCCGATCTGCGCGCCTCGCGCGCCGAATTGGAGCGCCGCCGTTCATACACCGAAACGCTGCTGCGCAACGTCAGCGCGGGGGTTATCGGCCTCGACGAGCAGGGGACGGTCACGGCAATCAACCCGTGCGCGGAGCGGATGTTAGGGCTGAAAGCCGCTGACGCGCTCGGGAGTTCATGGCGCGCGGTCTTCCGTCCGGCCCTGGCGCAGGCGCTTGACGAGATCTTCGCGCAAAACCGCCATCCCCACGAAGCGCACTCCTCGCTCAAGCTGGAGCCGTTCAACGGCGGCGGCGAGCATGAACTGATGGTGACGGCGAGCGCACTGGGCGAGAGCGGCGAGCTGGGCACGGTGCTGTTCCTGGAAGACGTAAGCCAGCTCGCCAAGGTCGAGCGGATGGAGGCGTGGCGCGAGGTCGCCCGCCGCATCGCGCACGAGATCAAGAATCCGCTGACGCCGATCCAGCTCTCGGCCGAGCGGCTGCGCCGTCAACTCGCCGCGGGCGCGGATGGCGAGGCGGGCAAGCTGCTCGAAGAGTGCACGCGCACGATCATCAGCGAGGTCGAAGACCTAAAACGCCTGGTCGCTGAGTTCTCGGCCTTCGCCCGGATGCCCCATCTCAACCCGGTGCCCGGCCACTTGAATCCGCTCGTGGAAGAGACCGCGGCCACGTTTCGCGAGACCAACCCGGGCGTCGAATTCGCTGTCGAGCTGGCGCCGACGCTGCCGCGCATCGCGATCGACCGCGAGGCGCTCAAGCGCGCGCTGGTCAATCTGATGGAGAACGCGGTGTACGCCGCGCGCACGGCCAACCCCAACGGCGGCGAACGGGCGCGGGTGGAGCTGCGCACGGCCTTCGACGCGCTCAGCGGAGTGGTCACCCTGGAAGTTTGTGACAACGGACCCGGAATTGCGCCGGCGATGCGCTCGCGTATCTTCGAGCCCTATTTTTCGACCCGTAAGGGTGGCACCGGCCTGGGCCTGGCGATTGTCTCCGCTATCGTCGCCGACCATCACGGCTTCGTGCGGGTGCGCGAGCGGGCGCCGCGGGGAAGTAGATTCGTGCTCGAATTTCCTATAAAAGACCAGCAATTCGCGAACGTTCTCAGCTAGCGCGCATTTCGCGCGGCGCATCCCTTCTAAACAGGAAAAAAGCGTGAACGAGACCGTATTGGTGGTGGATGATGAGGAGCGGATCCGGTCCTCGCTGCGCGGCATTCTGGGCGACGAGGGCTTTCGCGTGCTCGACACCGGCGACCCCGCCGGCGTGATGGAGCTGATTGCGCGCGAGCACCCGGCGCTGGTCCTGCTCGATATCTGGATGCCAGGTATCGACGGCATTGAGCTCCTGCGCCGGATCAAGACTGAACGTCCCGAAGTGCGCGTGATCATGATTTCCGGCCACGGCAATATCCAGAGCGCGGTCGCCGCGACCCGCCTTGGCGCGGCTGACTTCATCGAAAAGCCGTTCTCTGTGCACGGGCTGCTCGCTTCGATCGCGCGCGTGCTCGAGCGCGAGAACGGCGGCGTGCGGATGTCCGCCGGCGGCGAAGCGGCGCGCGTGCCAGCGCTTGCGCCTGTGCGCCCTGCGCTGGGCGGCCGCGCTCAACGCACACTCGCGCGCCCGGTGGTGGCGGGGGGACAGGGATTACACAGCGGGCTCAAGACCGGCGTGATCCTGCACCCGGCGCCTCCGGGTAGCGGCATCGTTTTTTCCTCGCTCGCCGACGAAACCACGATTGTCGCGCGCCTGGAGAACGTCACGGACACCGGCTACAACACCACGCTGACCGCGGGCGGACGCTCGGTGCGCACGGTCGAGCACCTGATGTCAGCGCTGCACGGGATGGGTATCACCAACCTGCTCATCAAGACCGACGACGAAGTGCCCGCGCTCGACGGCTCGGCGCTCGAGTTCTGCCGCCAGATTGCCGAGGCGGGTGTTGCCGATCAGGACGCGGCGATCGAGCCGGTGCGCGTCGCGCGTCCGATCGCAATCGGCCACGACGGCGAATCGATCCGCATCGAACCTGCCGATTGTCTTGTCGTCGACTACACGCTTGAATATCCTGCGCCGATCGGGCGTCAGAGCGTCCACTTTGAACTGAGCTCGCCCGAGGCGTACGTGCGTGAGATCGCGCCGGCGCGCACTTTCGGCTTCGTGCGCGAGTTTCATAAGCTCGCCGAGATGGGGTTGGCGAGCGGCGGCCGGCTCGACAACCTCATCCTGATTGACGACCAGAAGGTCGTAAACACGACGCTGCGTTTCAGCGACGAGTTCGCACGCCATAAGGTGCTCGACCTCATCGGCGATCTCTATCTGCTCGGACGACCAGTGGCAGGGCACGTGATCGCGCGCAAGACCGGCCACTCCGACAATCTTGCCCTGTTGCGTGCGATCAAGGCGGCGCTGTAGAAGCCGCGCGGTGGACGACCGGCGCGCGGTGCGCCACAATCGTTACGCGCGGGGCGTACATGCGCCCGGGCCGGAACCACACTGATGGAGCTCAAAGACAAGGTTGCGCTGGTCACCGGCGCCGCGCGCCGCGTCGGCCGCACGATCGCGCTTCGCCTCGCCGGGCGCGGCGCAAAGCTGGCTGTGCATTACAATCGCTCGCGCGCCGAGGCCGACCAGGTGGTGGCCGAAATCGAGCGCGCAGGCGGCCACGCGCGCGCCTTCGGCGCCAACCTCGAACGCGTCGCCGAGATCGACCGGATGACCGCCGAAGTGATGGCTGCCTTCGGCCGCATCGACGTCCTGGTGAACTGCGCTTCGATCTTCTACCGCAGGCCGCTGGAAGAACTGACCGAGCGGGACTGGGACCTTAATCTTGACGTCAATCTGAAGGCGCCGTTCTTCCTGGCCAAGGCGGCGGGTCTCGCGATGCGCCGGCAGGGCGCGGGGAAGATCGTCAATATCGGCGACTGGGCCGGCATCCGGCCGTACAACAACTACCTGCCCTACACCGTCTCCAAGAGCGGGCTCATCGGGCTGACCCGCGCGCTGGCAAAGGCGCTCGCACCGGAGGTGCAGGTCAACTGCGTCGCACTGGGCCCCGTAATGCCGCCCGAGGACTACAGCGCGGAGGAGAACGCGCGGCTTGCCGCGGCGACCCTCACCAAGCGGCTCGGCTCGCCCGAAGACGTCGCCAACGCGGTGCTCTTCCTGTGCGAGGGCACCGACTTCGCCACTGGCTCGACGCTGCTGCTCGACGGCGGCCGCCTGCTCAACTAGACCGCCTTGGCTCCGCACGCCCGCATGTCGCTCGCCGATCGCGACTACCGAATCGTCCCGCTCAAGCGGCGGCTCGCCGTACTTGCAAGCGGCGGGCTGGACAGCTCGGTGATGCTGGCCGATCTGGCGCGGCGCGGGCGCGAGGTCTTTCCCGTTTACATCCGGGCCGGGCTGTTGTGGGAGCGCCACGAACTACCCGCGCTGCGCCGCTTCGTCGCGCGGCTTGGCATGTCCAACGTGCATCGGTTGACCGTGTTAGAACTGCCGATGCGCGACGTCGCCGGCAGTCATTGGACAGTCACCGGGCGCCGCGTGCCTGGCTACAAGGCGGCACTGTCGTCCAACTACATCCTCGGGCGCAACTTGAGCCTGCTCGCCAAGGCTGCCGTGTTCTGCGCACACAACCGGATTGGGGCGATCGCGATGGCGCCGCTGGAGAGCAATCCGTTCCCAGACGCGCGTCCGGAGTTCTTCCGCGCGGTCGAGCGCGCGGTGCGGCTCGGCGCCGGGCTGCCGCTGCGCGTGCTCACGCCGTACGTCGGGATGACTAAGGCCGACGTGATTCTGCGCGGCGCAGGCCTGCCGCTTGAGTTCACGATGTCGTGCGCGCGACCGCAGGGAGGGCGCCATTGCGGTGCCTGCACCAAGTGCGCCGAGCGGATCGAGGCGTTCCGCGCGGCCGCGGTTGCCGATCCCACCGATTACATACGCCGCCCACCGCCCAGGTAGCTAATTCGCAGTCGTCGGGACAGGCGCGGGCTCGAAACGCGCCGTACACGGCGGGCCGGGCGCGAAGAAGTGATTGATCGCGCCGCGCTCGCGCCCGAGGAAGATCATGCTCGCCGAACGGGTGCCGTATTCGCCAAGGTGCAGACACAGCGAATTGGGCCGCCCCGAACGCGGGTCGAGCTGGGTCGAATGGTCGGCGAGCAAGCGCGCCAGTTCCTCGTGCCGGCCGACGGGATCGCGCGCGAATTCGGGCGAGGCGCCGAGCGCGGCGAAGCGCTCGTGCGAGCGGCTGATTCGCGGGCACTCGAAGTCATCGAGGTCGAGGTTGGTCAGCAGGTGCATCCCCGGCATCAGCTCCACGATTTCGATAACGCCGGCGCGGTTGTAGGCGACGAAGGTGCGCTGGCGCGATGCGACCAGTAGATTAAACGGGTTGTAGTCGGCGCCCTTCTGGCTTCGCACGAAGGCCATCGCCTCGGCGGCGCTGCGATGGCGCAGCGCGTCTAGGCAGAGCAGCCCGCGCGAGCGCAATGCGGGATTGTTGGCGCCGTTGTTGGCCGCGCGCCGGTTGAGCAATCCGGCGACCAGGCCGTGCTCGTTGATCCCCAGCCAGGTGCCGTGCGCAAGCAGGTCCTTGCCGCCGACCACGTGCGGCCGCTCGAGCAGGGTGGTCGGAGGGAGCGCTGGGCGCGATAGGTACTCGTCGCGGTTGGCCGCAATCACGACCGGGAGGTCGGCAAAGACCTTGAAGTAGATGGCCAACGTGCACATCGACGCTCAAACTTGGCAAAACCCGCCCGCGTCGTACAAGAGGGCATGGCGACGCCACCGGGGCCGCTTCGGCGAAGCCCCGGATTTAAAGGAATTCCAAGGAAACAGACGCCTTGCGACTCAGTTGAGCGTGTAGCCGAATTCGTCGAAGAGGGCCGACCATCGGCGCTGGACAAGCGGTTTCCAATCGTCGGCTGAAGCGAGCGGGCGAGGAGAGTTGCAGTCCATATATCGACCGACCTTGTCCAGCGCGGACGAAGGGTTCCCGAGCATCAGTCGTTGGTAGAGGCGCTCGATTGTGCCATGCGGATCCGCCACCAAGTCCTCGTAGCGGACCGTCGCGGCCCTGTCCTCCGGCAGTCCACGCAGACCATGCTGCAGCTTCCGCTCCAAGGCCAGCCCCGCCTGCAGAACCCTTTCGACTAAAGCGTCCTGGCCAAGCGGAGGCGTCAGCGCGTAGCGCTCCCACATGCTCTGCCAGAGCCGGAGTGACGAGGAGAAGACGGCGCATGGCTCGCGCACGACGCGAATAAACGATGCGTCGGGAAAAAGAGTGTTCAGCCTCGCGATTCTGAGCGAATTTGACGGCGACTTGACCGCCAACCGCCGGCCGGCGCCGCTGACGTATGCAGTCGCCTTGAGAATCCACAACATCGCGCGGTCCCATCGACGCCGCTCCCGCTGTTCGAAAAGGTCGGGATCGCTGAGCGCCTCGAGCCGATTCATCGCCGAGGGAAACATGAAGGCTTCGTAAGGCGACGTCGCCCCCAGGCAGAGCAGCGCGAATTCTTCTTCCTGCGGCGAGAAGGCCGAGACCACGATGTCGCCGGTCGGGCGCACAAGCTGCCTCTTAGGGGGCGCGCCGTGACGCGCGAGCAGAAAGTGATGCGGATTGAAGCAGGCGTAGTTGTCGGGTGCGGCGAAGCGTTCATCCAGCGCGAGCAGTTCGTGCAAAAGGGTTGTGCCGCTGCGCCAGTGGCCGACGATGAACACCGGCGATTTGACCTCGATCCGCTCCAGCGCGCGGCCGTACATTCGCTCCTGAAGCGCCCCCAGCATCGAGAACGCGCCACCGGCAAGACAGAAGCGCAATGCGAGGCCGCGGGCCACCGGCGCGCGATTGCGGTTGCGGATCGCGCGCCATGCGGCGAGGTTAAGGTTGAATACCGGCCGCGACCAGGAGCCTCCCGGACTCATCGGCGGTTGACCGGCGAGGCGAGATTGAGCGCGCCGCCGAAGCGCCGCCGGATCTCGGCGGTGAGCGCCTTTGTCAGTCCGGCCGGGCGAAGCACGGACGTGCCATGGGTTTCCTGCGGATCGCGTGCAATATCGAAAAGCTCCGCGCGGCCAGAGGGGAAGTGCCAGACCAGATGCCAGGGGCCGGAGCTGGCGGCGATCGCGCCGACGGCCGGCCGTTCAAACGCGTCCGACTGCGCAAGATACATCGAGAAGGCCGGTTGCGGGGCCGCCGCCGCACCGGTGCTGCCAATGAGCGGATGGCCGTCCATCCACGAGGGCTGCGCTATCCCGAGCAGGGCGAGCAGCGTGGGCGCGACGTCGGTCAGGTCGCCGTCCTCCTTCACCACGTAGCCGTGGCGTTGCCCGGGCAGCGAAATAAGCAGCGGGATGTGGGTCTCGGCATAATGCAAGTCCGGCGACTCGTGCGTCCACCATCCGTTGGCGAAGTTCTCGCCATGGTCGGAGGTGACCACCACAATCGCATTGGCGTCGCGGCCGCTCGTCCCCATCCAGTTGAGGAACTCGCCCAGCTCGCCGTCGCATTCGGCGATACTTTCGTCATAGCGCAGCCTGAGCTGATCGATCTCGTCTTGCATTGACGCTGGATAGGACGGACCGACCGCTTTCCACAGATACTGCACCTGCGTCGTGTAGGCTAAGCCTGCCGCAAACCGGCCGCGGAAGCGCGCGTCGGTCACGTACGGGGCGTGCGGCGGAAACAGGTGAATCCACAAAAAATAGGGCTGGTGCGCGCCGCGGATAAACTCGCGTGCCGCGTCGAATACCGGGCGCGGCGCGACCCAGGGCGCGCGGTTGAAGCGTCCAAACAGCCAGCCGAAGTTGCGCAGCGCGTTTACAGCAAGCCCGTTGGCGATGTCGAACAGCAGACTGTTACGCAATTGCATCAGGTACGTGCCCGCAGCGAACCACGGCGATATCGGCGGCGCCGGCAGGCTGGTGAAGGAGTCCGCAATGCGCAGAACTAGCGGATGCGCCGCCGGATTGGTGACGATCGCGGCGGTAGTGTAGCCGCGCTCGCGCAAAAGCCAGGCGATATTCTGCGAGCGCATGCGATGGGGGATATGCCCGTAGAGCTGGAAGACATGGTTGGTCAGCGGATATTGGCCGGTCAGCAGCGACGCAACCGCGGGCGTCGTGAAGTCGGAGCTCGAATAGAAATTGATGAAGTTGTAGCTGCGGCGGGCCAGCCGCTCGAACTCGGGCGTGGTCGGCAGCCGATAGCCGTACAGCGACATGTCCTGCGCGGCCAACGCGTCGAAGCTTATCAGCACGACGTTGGGCTGACGCGGCGGATCGCCTGCGACGCTTCGCGCGCTCGGTATCGCGTCATAGCTGCGCCATCCGAAGGCGCCGCCAAGGACGCCGACCAGCAGGAGCGGGCAGATTGTCAACACCCTCTGCGCCGAGCGGTTCAGGTTATTCAGCAGCGCGAAGGCCCGCCCCCATCCGAAGAAGCTGAGCGCGATAACGGCGGCGAGCGCAACCGTGGCCTCGATGCTCGCATTGGCGATCGGGCCGACCATCGAATCGAGCGGGCTCATCAGCGCGTAGAGCGCAAAGCCGATGCTGAGCAGCGCGAAAAGCCCCGCACTGATCGCGTCGGCGCGCTCGCTGCAAAGCCCGAGCGCACGTCCCGTCGAAAGGATGAACGCGAGGCACGCCGCGCATACAACCTGCAACAGCACGAACGCGGTCAGGTCGAGCGCAAGCTCGGCGACGGCGCCGCCAGGCGAAAGGAAGTAGGACAGTCCGCGAAGCTGCTGGGACACGAGGACCGGAGCGAAGAAAAGCACGGTCGGCACCGCGAGGCTGCGGAACAGCAACCACCATCGCGCGAGCATCGCGGCTTACTTTCCGGCTTCGCGGGCGGCTTCGCGCGCCCGGTGTCCTTTGAGTCGATCGCGGACGGATTTGAGCCGCCGCCTAAGTTCCTTGCGACAATAGAAAACGAACGAAAGAAATACCGCCACCAACGGCGCCAGAATCTGGGAGAGGAACCCGCCCGCGTTGGGGTCGATGTAGGCGAAGGACTCGCCGCGCCACGACAGTACCAGCGCGATCCCGATTGCAGCGACCAGAATCATCGAACGGGCGACGCTTGCGCAGCGCAGGTCGACCGAACCGGCGCACCACGCGTCGCGGCTCAAACTTGGCAAAAGCAGCCTGCGCTGCACAAGTAGGGCAGGGGGGATGGGGCGCGCTTGCGCATAGCGGGGGCAAGGACCGACGCTTTGCGATAGACTTTAGACGTGGCTCGGATGGCGCGCTACGACGTGGTACTGATTGGCGGCGGCGTGGTCGGCAGCTCGCTCGCGATGGCGCTGGGCGAGCGCGGCTTGCGCGCGGCCGTCGTCGATATCGACCTCAGCGGTCGGCTCAGTTCAAGCGAGAAGAACGCGGGCGGCGTGCGCGCGACCTGGTGGCAGCCGGTCAACGTCCGACTCTGCCGCGCTTCGATCGAGTACTACGAAACCGTCCGCGACGAGGTCGGTTTCCGGCAGAAGGGTTATCTGTGGCTGTACGACGCGGAGACCTGGCCCAAGGCCCTGGCCCATTTACCGCTTCAGCGTGAACTCGGCCATCCGATCGAGGAATTGGACGCCGGCGCAGTTAGTCGCCGGGTGCCCGAGATCGACCGCCTCGATGGAATCGCCGGTGCGACGTTCTCGCCCGCCGACGGGCTGATCAATCCCAATCTGCTCAAGGAGCACTACCGCTCCCGCTCGCGCGCGCTGGGCGCCGAATATCTCGACTCCGTCTTCGTGCATGCCATCGAGGCCGGCCCGAGCGAGGTGCGAATCGGATGCTGGCGGGCCGACGAGCCGCTGTCGGACGAGGCCCTGATACGGATGATGACCGAGGACGGCCCGGGCGAGGCCGCCGCCGGCCATCTGTTCGAGCTTGCGGCGGACGCGGTCGCGATAACCGGCGGCGCATGGTCGCCGACGGCGCTTAGGCTGGTGGGCCTGGAAAACCTGAGCCAGCCGATTCGGCGCCAGATCTGCCTCGTCGATAATCGCGCGACCAACCTCGCCGCCTACGGGATGATCGTCGATACTTCGGGCGTGTACTTCCACAACGACGGCGCCTACATCCTGGCCGGCTACTCGCCGCCCGAGGAGCCGCCCGGCTACCATTTCCACTACGACGGCGAGCGCTTCTTCCTCGACGAGGTCTGGCCGCGACTGTACGCGCGGATGACGTGTTTCGAGCGGCTGCGCCACGTGCGCGGATGGGCGGGGCTGTACGAGGTGTCGCCCGACCGCAGCGCGATCATCGGGCGCGCGGCGCCGCGGGTGTACGAGGCGCACTCGTTCAGCGGGCGCGGCGTGATGCAGTCCTACGGGGCGGGACAGGCGCTGGCCGAGTTGATTGCCACCGGCCGCTACGAGCGCTTCGACGCCGGCGCACTCGATCGCGCCCGCTTCGCACGCGGCGAGCCGGCACTTGAGGAACTGCACATCTGAGACGTCAGCCCCCGTTTTAAAGCGCGTCCGGCTCGTGATAAGCATTGACGATTGCGCGGCAGCCCCGGGGCGGTAGCCGCAGCGCCGAGGAGGATGAATGTTTTCGTCGATCGATGACGTAATCGAGCGCTTCGCCCAGCAGCGCTACATCGCCAGCCGCCGCATCGCGACCGTCGTGTACCTGGCCGCCGCGCTCAAGAAGCCGATCCTGGTCGAGGGCCCGGCGGGCGTCGGCAAGACCGACCTCGCCAAGGTGCTCGCCGCCGCGCTCGGTCACACCCTCATCCGCCTGCAATGCTACGAGGGACTCGACGAGGGCAAGGCGCTCTACGAGTGGGAGTACGCCAAACAACTGCTCTACACGCAGATCCTCAAGGACAAGATCAGCGAGGTGCTGACCGGCGCGCAGGGGCTGGCCGCCGCCGTGGACCGCATCGCCAAGGAGGACGAGGTCTTCTTCTCCGAGCGCTTCGTGCTACCGCGGCCGCTGCTCAAGGCAATCACCGCCGACGAGCCGGTGGTGCTGCTGATCGACGAGATCGACAAGGCCGACGCCGAGTTCGAGGCCTTCCTGCTCGAGCTGCTCTCGGACTTCCAGGTCACCGTGCCCGAGATCGGCACCTTCAAGGCGCGCCAGCTTCCGCTGGTGGTGCTGACCTCGAATAACGCGCGCGAGATGTCCGACGCGCTCAAGCGCCGCTGCCTGCACCTCTACATCGACTTCCCCGACCGCGATCAGGAGCTCGCGATCATCAAGCTCAAGGCGCCCGAGGCGGCCGACAAGCTGGCCACCGAGGTCGTCTCGGTGGTGCAATCGCTGCGCAAGCTCGACTTGAAGAAAACCCCCGGCATCAGCGAGACTATCGACTGGGTCAAGGCGCTGACGCTGCTCAACGTGCAGAGCCTCGACCAGGAACTGGTCAACGAGACCCTCGACACGATCGTCAAGTACGAAGGCGACGTGCGCAAGGCGCAGGACGAGCTCAAGGAGTACGTGCGGCGGGCGCGCGCGCGGCGCGGCAGCGACGCTGGGCCGGCCAGCGACAAGGACCTCCTCAACTAGCGCCCGATTGCCGGCCGCCGCCGCCCGCGGAGCCACGATGGAAGACAAGCTGGTCGAATTCGCCAACCTGCTTCGCCAGAACGGCGTGCGGGTGTCGCTCGCCGAGACGCTCGACGCCCTGGGCGCGGCCAACATGACTGGCCTCGGCGAGCGCGACGCGTTTCGCGCCGCGCTGCGGGCCACGATGATCAAGCGGGCGAGCGAGCTGCCGGTTTTCGAGGAGCTGTTCGACGTCTACTTCTCCGGGCTTGGCGAGATCATCAAGCAGGCCGGGCAGGCCGTGCAGGACGCGCTCTCGATGTCGGACCAGGATTTCCAGAAGTTCCTGGACGAGGTCGAAGAGATGCTCAAGAAGGAAGGGCAGAAGCTCTCGGAGCTGGCACGCGAGCTGCTTCAGAACCGCTCGGGCGCGCTCGAGAAACGCCTGCGCGAGGCCGCCCGCGCGGTGCGCCTGCAGGGTATCGAGCGGACCATCGAGGAGAACTACTTCGCCCGCGCGCTGGCGCGCGCGCTTGGCCTGGACCGCCTCGAGCAGGAGATCCGCGAGCTGCGCGAGCAGATCCAGAAGATGGAACTGGGCGGGGCGTTCAAGGCCCAGCTCGAAAAGTACCTCGAACGCCGGCTCAAGGCCCTCGACGATATCGTCCGCCGCTACGTCCGGATGGAGCGCGAGAAGCGCGACCTCAAGGCGCGCGAGGAGCAGCGCCTCAACCAGCTCTCGGACAAGAGCTTCTACTACCTGAGTGACGAGGAGCTGGACAAGATGAAGGAGGCGGTCGCGCGCCTGGCGCAGCGGCTGAAGAACGTGCTCGCGGTACGCCGCAAGCGGACCAAGAAGGGCCGCTTCGACATCAAGCGCACGCTGCGCAGCAACCTGGAGTACGGCGGGGTGCCGTTCAAGCTGCGCTTCGAGAAGCGCAAGCGTGAGAAACCGCAGGTGGTCATCCTGTGCGACGTCTCGGACTCGGTGCGCAACGCCTCGCGCTTCATGCTCCAGTTCGTCTATTCGCTTCAGGACCTCTACTCGCGCGTGCGCAGCTTCGTCTTCGTCTCCGACATCGGCGAAGTCACCGAGCACTTCCGCACCAACGATATCAAGGACGCGCTTGACGCCGCGCTCAAGGGCGACATCATCAACGTCTACGCCCACTCCGACTTCGGGCGCGCCTTCCGCAACTTCGTCGCCGACCACATCGGCGCGGTCAACAAACGCACCACCGTGATCGTGCTGGGCGACGCGCGCAACAACTACAACCTGCCGCACGACTGGTGCCTGCGCGAGATTCGCCAGCGCGCCCGCCGCATCATTTGGCTCAATCCCGAAAGCCGCAACACCTGGGGCTTCGGCGATAGCGAGATGGAGCGCTACGCCGTGCACTGCGATCTGGTCGAGGAGTGCCGCAATCTCAACCAGCTTTACCGCGTCGTGGACCATCTGGTCGCGCGCTGAGCGCGCGCCTGGCCGCGCTCTGGCGCTCACTCAGGTTGACCGCCGTGCGGCTTTGGTCCAAGATAAATGTGTGCCGCATTGAGCGTTCGCATGCGCTCGGGCGCGACGCGGGCTACCCGGCTGGAGTAAAGAAATTCGCCATGGCCGCGCAGAGGGAAGATTTTATTCTGATGATGGTCGGCGGGCTGACCCTCGATCCGACCACCAAGATGCCGATCGTCGTGCTCAAGGACCCGGACAACAAGCTCAATCTACCCATCTGGATCGGTCCGCTCGAGGCGGCTTCGATGGCGACCGAACTGGAGGGAATCCGTCCGCAGCGCCCGATGACGCACGATCTTTTGCGCAACGTCCTCGGTGAGCTGGGCGCCACGGTCGAGGCGGTCGAGGTCACCGAGCTGCGCGAGAACACCTACTTCGCGCGGATCATGATGCGCACGCGCGAAGGGCGCGAGATGGAGATCGACTCGCGCCCCTCCGACGCGATCTCGCTCGCTCTGCGGACCAAATCGCCGATCTACGTGGCCAAGAAGGTGCTCGAGATGTCGAGCGAGCTGCGCGAGCAGGCCGCCGAGCCCGCTAGCGGCGCCGATCAGAACCTCGCCGGCGTCTCGCGCGACAAGTGGTCGGAAATCCTCGAGCGGATGTCGCCCGAGGACTTCAAGTACAAGATGTAACTTGGCCCCCGCGTCTCCCGCGCGCCGGCGCGGCGGCGCGTCCACAGACCCACTTGGCGACCCGCCGCAAACTCAGCCGCAAAGAACTCAAGCAGCCAGACGAGTTTCAGACCGTCGTCGAAACCGTCAGCACGTTCCTCGAACTTCATTTGCGCGAGGTGCTGCTCGCAACCGGCGCCCTGATCGTTATCGCCGCGGTCGTGCTGGGCGTTTACTACTATGAGGCGCGCCGCGCGCGGCTGGCTGGGGAGCGCTTCGCGCAGGCGTTGAGCCAGCTCGAACAGCGGCAGTACCCGGCCGCCGAGGAGGCGCTGGGCAGGCTCGCGGCCGACGAGTCGCATCGCGCGGTCGGCCGGCTCGCCAACCTCTACCTAGCCAGCGCCTACCTGGCGCAGAAGGAGCCCGCCAAGGCGCGCGACGCGCTGCGCACCTACCTCGACCGCGGCGGCGATTCGATTTTTCGTGACACCGCCCTCAACAACCTCGCCGTCGCCTACGAACAACTCGGCGACTACAAGCAGGCCGCCGACGCTTACCGCGAGGCGGCAAAGCTAGCGGGGCCCGGGCAGGCGAGGGCGGAACTGGGCGCGGCGCGGATGCTGCTTAAGGAGGGCAAGCGCGGCGACGCGATCGCCGCCTACCGCGCCTTCGTCAGTGCGCATCCGTTTGCCGCCGAGCGCGAGAGCGTGCGCGAGACGCTTGCGCGCCTCGGCGTCGCGCCGCCGGGCGCGACGCCCGCACCGTCGGTCCAGCTCATCAAGCCCGCCAGCGTGCCGGCGCGCTGATTGTCGTCAGCGGGGCAGGGCTTCGCTCCTCCCGCCAAAGCCGCTTTGCCAGCTCCCGGCTCGATGCTCTCCATCCAAAGAGTTCAATCGCGTCGCGTGACGCGAGCGCTCTCCACCCCTGGACGAAGCGAGCAAACGCGAACGGAGTCGAAGGATCCCGGACGGCTGCGCGCAAGCGAAGCCGATACCGGTTCGCGAAGCCTCGCTTGTGTGCCGCCTGCGCTCGCGGCGCCGGAAGATGAAGCGCTTTGCGCGGCGCTACTTCTTCGCCTCGCGCTGCTTGAGCTCTGAATCGATCACTGAAGCGAAGGTTTTGTCGGAGGGGAGCCCGACCAACTCGATCCCGTTGACCAGGAAAGTCGGCGTGGAGTTGACGCCGATTGCATTGCCGTCGGCGCGGTCCTGGTTGACCTGCGCCTCGGCCGAGTCGCCGGCGATACAAGCGTCGAGCGCCGCCTCGTCCAGCCCGAGCTTCTTGACCTGACCGGTCACGTGCTCGCGCAGGTTCTGCGGCGTGATCTCGCCCTGGTCGCGGTAGATATCGTCGGCGAAGGGCCAGAACGCCTTGGGGTTCTGGCGCCGCACGCATTCGGCTGCGAGCGCCGCCTGCATCGCCCACGGATGAATGTTGAGCGGGAAGTTCTTGAAGATCAGCCGCACCTTGCCCTTGTAGGTCGTGTTGACCACGGTCTCGATGTCGCCGAAGGCGCGTGCGCAGTAGGGGCACTCGAAGTCGCCGAACTCGATAATGGTCACCGGCGCGTCCTCGGGGCCGAGCGTCGCGCGGTCGGCGAGACGCAGCTTGCTTGTGTCAACGCGCCCCCACGGGTCTTTGCTGAGGTCGAGCAGGCTGCCGACAAGCGCTTTGCCCGGCGACTCGGTGATCAGCTCCGAGCGCGGCGGCGAATTGGCGGGCGCGCCGACTGCGCGCAGCGGACGCGTCCACAGCCCATGCACGGGTCCGGGGGTGGCGGCGCCGATATCGATGTCGCTGATGATCGCCGTCTTCTGGGCGGCGTCGGTATAGAGGATGAACTTAGCGGTCTGGCCGCTTTCGGCGTGCAGAGTCACGACGCGGCTGAAGAGCCCCTTGATGTCGGACGGCTTGCGGGGGCCGAGCTCGACGTCGGCGGGGCTGCCGAGGCGGAAGTGATGCTGGATGAAGACTTGCAGATGCTGGTCGCTGCCGGCCGCGGCCTGGCTGGAGGCTTCGGCGGCGGCGCGCCCGCCGGTGGCCAGCGCTGGGACAGCGACAAGTCCTAGCATCAGCGCGCATGCGAGCGCCCACGTGAGTCCGTTCGGTCTGGGCTTGGGCATAACGGCATCCAATCATAGAGACGCGGGAGCGGCCGCGCCAGTACCGGACTAGGCCGGCGCCGCCACGCGCCACCCGTGGACGATTAAGCGCTTTATTGTACGAGCCGACAGTTCGTATAAGAAATATTATGTCAACTTGCCGAATGCTCCGGGGATGCCTCGGTTAGTGCTGTGCTCCACGGATGCGCTCGGTTAGTGGGGCGAGCGCAGGAGACGAGCGAAGCCGGCTGCAGCTGCTCAGCCCGGCTGCACCATCGCGGCCCTCCCAGGCCGATGCCGCCAACGCGGCTATTCGGTCTCGGACTGTTGCTGGAGGCGCTCGATTTCCCTGCGCTGGCGCTCGATCTCCTGCTGTTGCGTCTGGAGTTGGGACTGGGTCTGTTGCTGCGCGGCTTCCTGGTTCTGCATCTCGTTTCCCACCGCGAAGCCGCCGACTCCGCCCAGCGCGCCGCCGATTGCCGCGCCCGCGCCCGGCGCGCCCACGGCCGCGCCGATAATTGCGCCGGTTGCCGCGCCGAGTCCGCCGCCGAGCAGGGTCCCCTTCTCGCGCGTCGAGAGCGGCTGCCCGCTGCATCCCACAGCGGCGATCACGCACGCCGCCGCAAAAACTAGCACAAACGCCTTTCTCGACCGACGATCCATCGCAAAGCCTCCTTCGCTTCGCGTCAACTTGTCGGACGTTCTATGGTTGCGATGACGCGGCGTTGCCTGCGGGCAAGCCGGCGATCGTTTTGCCGTCGGCGCTGGCGAGCGCAAGACCCGGATTGCCGTTGGACTTGAGATAGAGCTGGGCGCGCTCCTTGCCGTTCTGATCAAACAGGGCGAGCGCGGGCTGCCCGGTCGCGGGCAGGCCGAGTCCCGCGCGCGCCTTGCCCGACTGATCGTAGAGGGTGAGACTCGCCTCGCCGTTTGGCGCGGCGCTCAGCCCGGCAAGCTGCGTGCCGTTGGGCCCATAGACGGCGATACCGCCGCGCCCGCCGTGGCTTTGGCCGACCACCGCGCGCCGCCGGCCCATCGCGTCATAAAACGCGACCGCCGACGAACCGTCGGCCATCGTCTTGAGCTCGGCGCGGCTCCTTCCGGCGGCGTCGTAGAGTGCAAGAGCGGCCATCCCGCGCGCCGTCACTTGCATCAGGCCGCGCTGGCTGCCGTCGGGCGCGACCAACTCGAATTTCTCCGCGCGAACGACGCGGCTATGGCGGGCAGCGGCCAAGGCGTCGGCGCGCGGCCAGAAATGCGTGGCGAGCCCGCTGCCGACGATTCCGCCGAAGAAGAGCGCCAACAGGCCGTAGCAGTGGTTTGCATGCTTCATGACAGGTCCCTCCCTCCAGGACGTTGGAATTGCGCGCTCACTGGATAACGGGCGTCCCGCGCGTGGTCAGACGCCATCCCCCGGATGCGCGTAACCGGTCACGCCGCAGCGCAGCCCTACCCGATCGTACCGCGGATCGGCGCCCTCGCGCCGCATCGGGGCGTTTGATTGTGCGAGTGTGACCAGTCTCCTACTTTCGTAGCGCTTTCTCAAATTCCATATTGCGCCGCGCCCGAGAGAACGCTGGCCGAGTTCGAATTGCTACCGGGCGTTGTCGCGTGTTCGGCCCGGATTTGCCGTTGCTCGCGCCCGCGCCTGGCGCGTCGCGCGCGGCTTGCGCCCGAGGTCGGCCAGCGTGCGCCGAATCGCGAAATTGTCGGGCGCAAGCTCACAGGCGCGTTCCAGATAGGCGACCGCTGCCGCTGTGCGCTCGGAAGCTGCCGCGACGCGGCCAAGCTCGTGCAGCAGCTCGGCGCTCTCGCCACCCGCCTCACGCGCCCGGCACAGCGTCCTAAGCGCTCCGGTCCAGTCCTCCCGCGCGGCCAGCAGGGTGGCCATCCCGCGCAAGGCGGCGACGTTCAGAGGATCAAGTTCGAGTGCTTCTTTAAATAAAGACTGGGCATTGCGCCGCGCTCCCTTGTGGCTGAGCGCGTCGGCAGCCAGCGCCAGCCGCGTCGCCTCCTCGGCAAGCCGCCGCACGCTGACTTCGATCTCGATCTGCTCTGCGCTCGCTTCGGCGCGCACGATTTTGATCCGCGGACCGAGGTACTCGCGCAGACGGTCGATTATTGTCTCGTGGTCGCCGCTTGCCGCCTCGAGGAAGGCGAAGCCCAGCGCATCGCCGACGTGGTCGTCGCGCCGGATGATCAGGCGCGACGTACTTCGCCCTCGCGCGGCGCCGCGCACGGTGCCGTCAGACGCGCTCATCGGGGTCGAAAAGCTTGCGGTACTCGTCAAGCGCGAACCGGTCTGTCATCCCGGCGATATAGTCGGCAATCACCCGCGCCAGCGGCTCGCCGTCGGCCTCGACGCGGCGCAGGATATGGTCGGGCAGTTGGTGCGGATCGCCCATGTAAGCGTTGAACAAGGCTTCGAGCACCCGCGCCGCCTTGCCGGTCATCCGGCTCACCCGGTAGTGCCGGTACAGGCGCTCGCGCATCAACTGCTTGAGCTCCTCGACCATCGGCGCCATCGCGGGGCTGAAGCCGGCAAGCGCGCGGCCGGCGCGCCGCACGTCGTCCACGCTCTGGATTGCCGCACGTCTGAGCTCGGCGTCGATGTTGGTGACGAGGTCGGTCACCATCGCATCGATCATCCGGATCACGGTCTGGTAGCGCGCGACGCCCGCCGCGGCGTGGGGGCTGGCGGCGCGGGCCGCGGCGTCTGATTCGCGGAACAGGCGCGAACGGTTAAGCTCGTCGAGCGTCAGCATCTGCGCCTTGTGCCCGTCGTCCACGTCGTGCGCGAGGTAAGCTATCTCGTCCGCCAGATCGACGATCTGCGCCTCCAGGCAGGGATAGAGCGCGGCGTCGAACTCCTGCGCGGCGGGGCGCGCGCGAAAGTCGGAGTGCTTGATGATCCCCTCGCGGACCTCGAAGGTGAGATTGAGCCCGCGGAAGTTCGGATAGCGCACCTCGATCCAGTCCACCGTGCGCAAGCTCTGCGCGTTGTGGTCGAAGCCGCCGTGCGGCGCCATCAGTTCGCGCATGATCTTCTCGCCCGCGTGGCCGAACGGCGTATGGCCGAGGTCGTGGGCGAGCGCGACCGCCTCTGCGAGTTCGATGTTGAGCCCGAGCGCGCGCGCGACCGTGCGCGTGATCTGCGCCGTCTCCATCGTGTGCGTGAGCCGCGTGCGGTAGTAATCGCCCTCGTGGTTGACGAAGACCTGGGTCTTGTACTCCAGACGGCGGAAAGCGGCGGAGTGGATGATGCGGTCGCGGTCGCGCTGGAAAGCCGTGCGCATCGCATGCGCGGGCTCGCTAAAGCGCCGCCCACGGCTGTCACGCGAACGCATCGCGTAAGGCGCAAGGTTACGTGCCTCGAGTTCTTCCAGCTCTTCTCTGCTCAGCAACATGACGGGCGCCGATGCCAGACTGCAGGTCAGCGCCGATGTTACCACGCAACCGCGCGGGTCCTGAACCGCACGGCTTTGCGGCTGTCAACAGACGCGCTCGCGGCGCGGCAGACCGGCTTCTGCGCGTGGCTCGTGCCGTCTATAATCGCGCGCAGGAGGCGGATGTGGTGGTGCGGAGGCCTGGGCGGCTGAGTGGCGCGTTCGTGGGCGGCGCGGCGATCGTCGCGGGATGCGCGATGATGGCGGGATGCGCCGCGCGAACGCCGCCGGTGGCTTTCACACCACCGCCGGCTCCGGGCGCTCCCGCGCCGATCCGTTCGGTCGTCGGCGTCGCCTCGTGGTATGGCCCCGGCTTCCACGGCAAACCGACTGCGAACGGCGAGATTTACGACCAGGCGGACCTCACCGCGGCGTCGAACATTTTTCCGCTCGGCTCGCTGGTCGTGGTCACCAACCTCGACAACGCGCGCGCGGTCGAGGTGCGAATCAACGACCGCGGGCCGTTCGTCAAGGGACGCGCGATTGATCTCTCGTGGGGAGCGGCGCGCGCGCTTGGGATGGTCGGGCCGGGGACGGCGCGGGTGCGGATGGACCTGGTGCAGACGGTGGCTGCCGACCCCGCCGGGCGCCCGCAATACTTCGTTCAGGTCGGATCGTTCGCCGCGCCCGCCAATGCCGAGCGCCTGCGCGCGCGGCTTGCCGCCTCCTGGCGCGACGTCAGCGTCGACGAGCTTGCTACCGGCGACAGGCGCTACTACCGTGTGCGGATGGGCGGGTTCGCGACCCGCGACGAGGCCCGGGCGCGTGCGGCTCAGATGGCGCGCCTCGGCCTGCCCATCATAATCCTCAACGAATGAAACCACGCGCGCGCCCTGCCCTGCTCCGGCTCCTGTCCCGCGCGTTAATCGCTTTCCTGCTCACGACGACTCCTGCGTTCGGCGCGCCGGCGCCGACGCCCGCGCAGGGCTCGCCGTCTCCGCGGCCGAGCCCGTCCGCCCATGGGACGCCCGGCGCGGGCGAGGCATCGGGCCCCGCTCAGAAGCAGGCCGCTGCCGTCGAGCAGGGAATCCAGCGCGTGCGGGCGCTGAAACTCAAGCACGGCGTGCCGATAGCGGAACGTACGTCGGAGCAGGCCACCCGGATGCTGGCGGCGGAAATCGATCGCGAATACACGCCGGAGCAGATCGACGCCGATGGGCGCGCCGGCGCAATGCTCGGGCTGTACCCGCGCGGAATCGATCTGCGGGCCGCCAACCTGAGCCTGCTCGAAAGCCAGGTGATAGCATTTTACGACTTCCACACCAGGCAGATGGTGATGGTCAGCGGCGCGCTCACCCGGGAGTTTCCCGGCCAGCCGCCCGAGGTGCGCGCCAAGCTCTCGCGGATGATCCTGGCGCATGAGTTCACCCACGCGCTCCAGGACCAGAACTTCGACTTCGGCGCCGAGGACGAAAAGCTCAAGACCAACGGCGACCGCTCGCTTGCGCTGCACGCCGTGGCCGAGGGCGACGCGACAATCGCCGGCTATGCCTTCATGCTCGGCGGGATCAATCCGACCCTGCTCGCCTCGCTCATTGGAAACCTGCAGAGCTTTGCGCAGGCCTTCACCGGCGCCGCCGCCGGCGTGCCCCGAGGCGTGGCGCAGCCGTTGATTTTCCAGTACACCGATGGCGTGCGCTTTGTCGCCGAAGCCTACAAGCACGGAGGATGGACCGCGGTGGACCGGCTGTACCGCAACCCTCCGCAGTCCACCCAACAGATTCTCAACCCCGAGCTCTACTATGACCATCCGGCACCGCCCGACAGCGTGAACGTCGGCGGCTACGAGGCGGTGCTTGGTGGATGGCACAAGGCCGACGAGGACACGTTGGGTGAGCTGGGTCTGCGGATCATCCTGGAGAACACGCGCGGCAGGACGTCGCCGGACTTCGCGCTCGCCAACAAATGGGCGGGCGACCGAATCGTAATGCTGCGCAAGGGCAAGGCCGTAAGCGTGATCTGGCTGATCGCGTTTCGCGACACCGATAGCGCGGCTCGCTTTGCCGCCGTTTACACAAAAGTGCTCGAGCGCCTGCACGGCCACCACACCGCCTATCGCGTCGCGAGGCGCCAGGATGCGGTCCTTGTTGCGGTGGGCGAGCCGGCCGCGCACTTCAAGCAGCTCGGACCGTCACTATGGAAGGCGAGCAGGATAACGGCGCCGCCGCCCGCGGCGCCGGCGAGTTCTGCTCCGTTGCAAGCCGGGGCACCGCCGCGGTCAAGGCAAGCTATGCAGGTGGCGATACGCTGATGAAGGGCTTCACGCATCGCATCAGCCGCCAGGCCGCAGGCGACCAGTCGCATCGCCGCCATCGAATCGGCGCGTTGCTCGCGCTCGGACTTGCCGGATGCGCGTATGCGGTGGTCAGCGGCGGCAAGGTCAACCGCGCCAAGGCGGATCAGATCTATGCGGGTTTGCAGGAGTTCCGCGGTCTGACCTTCAAGAGCGCCGTGCCCCTGGTGGTGATGAGTCCCGAGCAAGCCGACCGGGTGCTGCAATGCGAGGTGACCAGCCGCGGAGGCGATGTGGCGCTCGCGCGCGCGGCGCGGGTCGGCGCGATGACCGGGCTGTACGCACCTGCGACCGACCTTGAGGGGCAGACGATGCGAATGCTCGACAGCCAGGTCGCCGGCTTCTATTACCCTGGAAACAACGAGATGATCCTGGTCCAGGGCAAGGCGCCGCACAGCGTGCTCGAGGGGCTCGCGGGCTTGTTTACCGGCAGCGATCCTGCCAACGAGATGCTGATCGCGCATGAATTGACCCACGCGCTCCAGGATCAGCACTTCGATATCCATCGCGCGCTCGACCGCATCCGCTCGGACGACGACCGCAAGCTCGCGCTGAAATCGATCGCTGAGGGCGACGCCACGCTGACGGCCTATGGCTACGTCGAGGGCGGGCTTAGCGCGGCACGGATCGACGAGCTGGTAAGGCATCTTGCGCAGATGCCGCGGATGTTCGACGCCGAATCGCCCGGTACGCCGGCCGCGCTGCGCGAATCGCTAATCTTCCAGTACGCCGAAGGAACGCGCTTTGTGGGCGAGGCGTACAAGCGCGGCGGATGGGCCGCGGTCAACGCGCTTTACGCCCGGCCGCCGGCCTCGACGCGGCAACTCATCGACCCGGTGTCCTACTTCGACCGCTCCGCTTCGCCGGTCACGATAACGATAGCGGGATGGGAGCGGGTGCTGCCCGGCTGGCGCGCGGTCGCGCATAACACTTACGGCGAGCTGCTCCTGCGCGTCGTCCTGCAGCGCAATCCGAGCGATCAACCGCAGGTGGTGCTGGCACGCGGATGGCGCGGCGATCGGATGGCGGTGCTGGAGAAGGACGGCGCGCTGACCGTTATCTGGATCGTTGCGCTGGACGACGGCGACACCGCCGCCGCGTTCGCCGGCGTGTACCAGGGCATCCTGAATCGGCTTCCCGCAAGCGCGGGCGCGACGCTCCACGGCGTCGATCGGCGCGGCAATACGGTGCTCGCCGTGATCGGCCCCGGCGCCGCGCATTTCGCCGAGCTGAAGCCAGCGCTGTGGCGCGCGAGCGTAATCGACGAGGCGGCATCAGACGGTGCGCCGCGAAGCGCGCCGGCCGAGACGGTGGCTGACGAACGTTAGGCGCCGAGCAGCTGGCGCGCCTTGGCGATGAGCGCCTGTTCGCTCGCGTGGGTGGCGCGCCTGAGCGCGTCGTCGAAGCTGAGCCAGACGACTTCGTCGATTTCGGCGTCGTGGGCGGAGGGGTCGCCGCCTACGCATTCCATCAGGAAAAAATGCACGCGCTTGAAAATACGGGTGAGCGGTTCGCCCCGCGCATGGGCGGAAAAGACGTAGGAGATGTCGCCCAGCGGCTGCACTGCGCCGACAGTCAGCCCGGTTTCTTCGCGCACCTCCCGCCGCGCGGCGTCGAGCGGGCTCTCACCGGGCTCGAGATGCCCCTTGGGCAGGACCCAGGTCCTGCGTCCTGCCGGGCGCACCAGGGCGACCTGGTATGAGCCGGCGGAATTGCGCCGCCAGATCACGCCGCCGGCCGAAACTTCATGGCGCCTGCGGATTTCGCCGCTTGCCGTCGCTCGCTTTGAATTCGACCGTCTGGCCCGCGCCATCCCTTCTAGCCTACATCGCCCAGGCTGAAGCCGAAATCCAGCATCCGCCTGAGCGCCGCGCGCGTGCCGGCGGAAGCTGGCGATTCCAGTGCCGGGTCGCGCACTAGCCATCGCTCCGCCAGCGCGCGCGCCTGCTCGATAAGCCGGATATCGCGGATAAAGTCAGCGAAGCGCAGCGGCAGCGCGCCGCTCTGGCGGGCGCCGAGCAGGTCGCCTGGGCCGCGCATCTCGAGGTCGGCGCGCGCGACTTCAGCCCCGCTGCCTGCGCGCGCCATCACCTCGAGCCGCTTGCGCGCGCGGGCGTCCGCGCCGCGCGACAGCACCAGGCAGCATCGCGATGCCGCCGCGCCCCGCCCTACCCTGCCGCGCAGCTGATGGAGCTGGGCGAGGCCGTAGCGTTCGGCCGCGACCACGACGATTACGCTCGCTTCGGGAACGTCGATGCCGACTTCGACCACAGTGGTCGAGACCAGCACGTCGAGCGCGCCGTCGCGAAAGGCGCGCATCGCCCGCTCCTTGTCCGCCGGGCGCATCCTGCCGTGCAGCGTGCCGATTTTGAACCCGGCGAGCGCTCCTGTGTTCAGCCGCTCTGCCATCGCGGAAACCGACATCCGTTCGTCGCTGTCATCATCGCTCTCGATCAGCGGCACCACGTAGTAGGCGCGCCGGCGGGCTTCGAGTTCCCGGCGCACCGCCGCGTCAACTTCAGCCATCCGATCCTCGGTGAAAACCTCGGTCCTGATCGGTGTCCTGCCGGGCGGCATCTCGTCGAGCACGGAGATTTCGAGGTTGGCAAGCAGGGTCAACGCGAGACTTCGCGGGATCGGCGTCGCCGTCATCAGCAGCGCGTGAGCGCTCGGTCCCAGCGCTTTCAGCCGCGCGCGATCGAAGACACCGAAGCGATGCTGTTCATCGACGATGGCCAGACCCAGCCGGCCGAATGCGACACCTTCCTGGATCAGCGCCTGGGTGCCGAAGACGATGGGCAGCGCGCCGGAGGCGAGCAGGCGCAGCGTACGGGCGCGCTCGGCCGGCGGCGTCTTGCCAAGCAGGAGCGCGGCCGGTACGCCGAGCGGCGCGCACAGCCGGGCGAAGCTCTGGTAGTGTTGCTCGGCGAGCAGTTCGGTCGGCGCCATCATTGCGACCTGCCATCCCGACTCCGCCGCGCGCAGCGCCGCCCACAGCGCGACCAGCGTCTTGCCGCTGCCCACATCGCCCATCAGTAGACGGTTCATCGGATGGGGCCCGGAAAGGTCGGCGCCGATCTCGTCGATCGCGCGAAGCTGCGCGCGGGTCGGCGCGAACGGCAGCGTCGCCAGCAGGCGCGCGCTCAGTGTCGGCAGGGCGTCGATACGCGCGCCGGTCCGCCGCGCCGCCCGCATGCGGTCGATAGCCACCGCGAGCTGAAAGGCGAACATCTCGTCGAACGCAAGCGCATACTGCGCCGGGCTCTCGCCTGCCTCCAGAGCGGCCGGCTCGGCGTCGGCGGGCGGCTGATGCAGAAAGCGCAGCGCGTCGTACGGCGGCATCAGGGCCGCCTCGGCGCGCAACTCGGGCGGCACCGCGCCCTCCACTCGGCCGCCGATCCCGTCCAGCGCCTGCGAAACCAGCGCACTGTAGACACGCTGGCCGATCTCCGATGGCAGGCTGTAGACGGGACGTACGGCGGGCGGCGCGCCGCCGTCGAGGGTGTAAACCTCGGGATGGATGATTTCGAGCGTGCCGTCGGGGGACTCGCCGACCCGCCCGTGCATCACGACCCGCCCGCCTTCGGGCATGCGGCCCTTCATGTAGGCGGGCAGATTGAACCACACGACGCGCACGCGTGCGCCGTGGGTGTCCTGGAGCCATCCGACGGCCATCCGTCGCCAGCGCATCCCGCGCATCGGCCGCTCCTTGAGCCCGAGCAGACGTCCTTCCACCACAGCGGCGGTCCCGGGCCTGATTTCGACAAGCGGCGTGCGGATGCGCCAGTCCTGGTAGCGCAGCGGCAGGTTGAAGAGCAGGTCGGCGACGGTCGTGATACCGCGCTCGGCGAGCGCGGCCGCACGTTTGGGGCCAACGCCGCTGAGCGCGGCAACCGGGGTTTGCATGTCGAGCGGCATTGCGCGAAGCGAGGGGCGCAACCCGGATGGCGTCCGCCCGGGCGCGTCTATCCGCGCGCCTGCTCCGGCGGCGGCTTCTGATGGTAGTCCTGGAGCGCGCGCACTTCGAGGCGCTCGCGCTTGAGCGCCGCGATACCTTCGACCGCCGCCTGCGCGCCGGCCATCGTGGTGAAGAACGGCAGCCGCATCTCCAGCGCGGTGCGCCGAATCGAAAGCGAGTCGGCGGTTCCCGAGGCGTCGGGTGTATTGATCACCATCGCAATTCTGCCCTCGCGCATCAGGTCCACGACATGCGGCGATCCCTGCCCGACCTTGTTCACGGTTTCGCAGGGGATGCGCAGGCTCAGGATGTGGCGGGCGGTGCCGTCGGTTGCGATCAGCTGAAACCCCATCGTGGCAAGCCCGCGTGCGATTGGCTCCAGCGCCGGCTTGTCCTCGTCGCGGACGCTGATAAAGGCGCGACCGTCGGCGGGGAGATCGGTCGAGGCCGCCAGTTCCGCCTTGGCGAAAGCCATCGCGAACGAGCGATCGATTCCCATCACCTCTCCCGTCGACTTCATCTCCGGACCGAGAATCGTGTCCACGCCGGGGAAACGGACGAAGGGGAAAACCGACTCCTTGACCGATACGTGAACCGGCGTGCGCTCGGTGGTAAAGCCGAGCTCGCCGAGCTTGCGTCCCGTCATTACAAGCGCTGCGAGCTTGGCCAGCGGCACGCCGATCGCTTTACTGACGAACGGGATGGTGCGCGAGGCGCGCGGATTGACCTCCAGGATGTACACCTCGCTGTCGTAGATCGCGTACTGCACGTTGATGAGGCCGACCACGCCGAGCTCGCGCGCGAGCAATCGGGTCTGTCGTATCAGTTCGTCCTGTATCACGGTGCCGAGTGTGCGCGGCGGCAGCACGCAGGCGCTGTCGCCGGAATGGATACCGGCGTGTTCGACGTGTTCCATGATCCCGCCGATCACGACCGCCTCGCCGTCGGCGATCGCATCGACGTCCACTTCGATCGCGCCCTGGAGATAACGGTCGATGAGCAGCGGGCGCTGCTCGGAGGCGAGCAGCGCCTGCTCCGCATAGCGGCGCAGCGCGGTCTCGTCGGCGACCACCTCCATCGCGCGGCCGCCGAGCACGTAGGATGGCCGGATCAGTACCGGGTATCCGATCTCGGCTGCGCCGCGCATCGCCTCGGCCAGCCCGCGCGCGAGCACGCCGCGCGGCTGCTTGAGGCCGAGCTTTTCGACCATCCGGTTGAAGCGCTCGCGATCCTCGGCGCGGTCGATCGCCTCCGGCGGCGTGCCTAGTATCGGCACGCCGGCGCGCTCCAGCGGCACGGCCAGCTTGAGCGGGGTTTGCCCGCCGAACTGCACGATCACGCCCAGCGGACGCTCGCGCTCGACGATGGCGAGAACGTCTTCGAACGTCAGCGGCTCGAAGTACAGGCGGTCGGAGATGTCGTAGTCGGTCGAGACGGTCTCGGGGTTGCAATTCACCATGATCGTCTCGAAGCCGGCCTGCTTGAGCGCGAGGCTCGCATGCACGCAGCAGTAGTCGAACTCGATACCCTGGCCGATCCGGTTGGGGCCCCCGCCCAGGATCATCACCTTGGGGCGCGCCTCGGGCGGCGCCTCGTCCTCGCCCTCGTAGGTCGAATAGAGGTAGGGGGTGAACGCCTCGAACTCCGCGCCGCAGGTATCGACGCTTTTGAAGACCGGGCGGATGTCGGCCTCGCGCCGCGCGCGTGCGACGGTTTCCTCGTCCGTGCCGACCAGCGCCGCGATGCGCTGGTCTGAGAAACCCATCGCCTTGGCCTCGCGCAGCAGCACCGGGTCGAGCGGGCCGGCCGCGATCCGCGCCTCGGCCTCGACCAGTTCGGCGACCGCGTCGATGAACCAGGGGTCGATGCGGGTCAGGCGATGGACCTCCTCGCGCGGCATTCCCAGCCGCAGCGCGTCAGCGAGGTAGTACAACCGATGGCTGTTGGGCAGCGCGAGATGGGCGCGCACGGTAGCGAGCGCCGCCGGTTCGCGCATGCCCAAGACGCGGCTCTCGAATCCGAACGAGCCGATCTCGAGCGAGCGCAGCGCCTTGTGTAGCGATTCCTTGAACGTGCGCCCGATCGCCATCACTTCGCCCACCGATTTCATCTGCGGCCCCAGTTCATCGGCGGCGCCGCGGAACTTCTCGAAGGCAAAGCGCGGGATCTTGGTGACCACGTAGTCGATGGTCGGTTCGAAGCAGGCCGGGGTCTTGCGCGTGATGTCGTTGGAGATCTCGTCGAGGCGGTATCCGACCGCCAGGCGCGCCGCGATCTTGGCGATGGGAAAGCCGGTCGCCTTCGAGGCGAGCGCGGAACTGCGCGAGACCCGCGGGTTCATCTCGATAACGACCATCCGGCCGCTGCGCGGGTCGATGGCGAACTGGATGTTGGAGCCGCCGGTATCGACGCCGATCGCGCGGATAATCCGCAGCGCCGCGTCGCGCATCAGTTGGTATTCCTTGTCGGTCAGCGTCTGGGCCGGCGCCACCGTGATCGAGTCGCCCGTATGGACGCCCATCGGATCGAAATTCTCGATCGAGCAGATGATCACAACGTTGTCCGCGCCGTCGCGCATCACCTCAAGCTCGAATTCCTTCCAGCCCTCGACCGACTGCTCGATCAGCACCTCGTGGTTGGGCGACATTCCAAGCCCCCACGCGACCTTGGAGCGGTACTCGGCGATGTCGCGCGCGATCGAGCCGCCGGTGCCGCCCAGCGTGCGCGAGGGGCGGATAATGAGGGGCAAGCCGAGCCTTTGCCGGATCCGTTCGGCGTCCTCTTCGGAGTGGGCGATTTCCGAAGCCGGCACTTCCAGCCCGATCTCAATCATCGTGCGCTTGAAGAGGTCGCGGTCCTCAGCCTTCTTGATCGCGTGCAGCTTGGCGCCGATAAGCTCGACGCCGAAGCGATCCAGCACTCCCGATTCCGCGAGCTCGATCGCCAGATTGAGCGCGGTCTGCCCGCCGACCGTCGGCAGCAGCGCGTCGGGGCGCTCGTGCTCGATTACGCGCGCGATGGCCTGCGCGGTCATCGGCTCGATATAGGTGCGGTCGGCCAGTTCCGGATCGGTCATGATCGTGGCCGGGTTGGAGTTGACCAGGATAAGCCGCAGCCCTTCCTCGCGCAGCGCCTTGAGTGCCTGCGTTCCCGAGTAGTCGAATTCGCAGGCCTGGCCGATCACGATCGGGCCCGAGCCAATCAGCAGTACGGAGTTGAGGTCCTTGCGCAGTGGCATCTAAAGCTTCAGGTCCATTTGGTTCGCTTCGGCTCCCAGCAATTGTGTCACGCGACGGCTCCGTGCCCTTCCTCCGTCGCGATCCGATCCAGCGCCTCGGCACCCCAGCGCGGGAACGCCTCGACCAGGCGGCGGAAGCGGCGGAACAGATAGCTCGCGTCGTGCGGCCCGGGCGAGGCCTCGGGATGATACTGCACGGAGAAGAACGGCACCCCGACGCCGCGCAGCCCTTCGACGGTTCGGTCGTTGAGGTTGAGATGGGAAAGCTCGGCGCGTCCGGCCAGCGAATCGGCGTCCACCGCGAAGCCGTGATTCTGCGAAGTGATTTCCACCCTGCGCGTGCGCAGATCCATTACCGGATGATTCGCGCCGTGATGGCCGAAGGTCAGCTTGTAGGTCCGCCCGCCGAGCGCGAGCCCGAGAATCTGATGACCGAGGCAGATGCCGAAAATCGGCTTTTTGCCGATCAATTCGCGTACGGCCGCATGCGCATACGGCAGCGCCGCCGGATCCGCCGGCCCGTTGGAAAGAAAGACGCCATCGGGGCCGGCCGCCAGCACCTGCTGCGCGGTTGCCGTCGCTGGCATCACGCGCACCCGAAAGCCGCTCGCGACCAGGCGGCGCAGGATGTTCCGCTTGGCCCCGTAGTCGAGCGCAACGACCAACGGCGCCGCGCGCAGCTCCTCTGTGGTGGGGCGGTGATAGCCCTCGCCCAGCGTCCAGTCTCCGAGTTCCCAGTCGAATGAGGCCTCGCAGGTGACTTCCTTTACCAGGTCGCGCCCGACGAGTCCGGGCGAGGCCTTGGCGCGCGCAACCAGCGCGGCCGGGTCGAGGTCCAGGCTGGAAATCACCGCCTCCTGCGCGCCGTGGGTGCGGATGTGGCGCACCAGCGCGCGAGTGTCGATTCCCTCGATTCCGACCACCCCTGCGCGTTCGAGGTATTCGCCGAGCGTCATTTCCGAGCGCCAGTTCGACGGCCGCGGGCAGTACTCCTTGACCACGAAGCCTTCGACGTATACGCGCTGCGACTCGGCGTCCTCCGCGTTGACCCCGACGTTGCCGATTTCGGGGTAGGTCATGCACACGATCTGCCCTTTGTAAGAGGGATCGGTGAGCACCTCCTGGTAGCCGGTCATGGCGGTGTTGAAGACGATCTCGCCGACTGTTTCGCCAATCGCGCCGAAGGCGCGGCCGCGAAAGATGCGCCCGTCAGCGAGCGCCAGTATCGCCTCGCCCGCCGCCATCAGACCCGCGCCTCCGTGCGCGCGTCATACACGATTTCGCCGGCCACGATCGTCACCATCGCCTTGCCCTCAAGCTCGCGCCCGCCAAACGGCGTATTGCGACTCTTCGAGATGAACTTCATCGGGTCCACCGTCCACTTACTGTTTGGGTCGATAAGCGTGAGGTCCGCACGTACTCCCGCCTCGATGGCGCCGCCGTCGATTCTGAGCAAACGCGCCGGATTAAGCGACATCATCCGGACCATCCGCGGCGCGTCGATGACCCCGCGATGGACCAGCCCGAGCGCCAGGCCGAGCGCGGTCTCCAGCCCCACTACGCCGTTGGCCGCATGGCTCAGCGCCTCGGCGGCGTCCTCGGGCAGGCGGCCGCATTCGCGGTCGGCGCCGAAGAATCTGGCAAGGCGCGCCATCCGCTTGGAGTCCGGGTCGTGCGGAGCATGATCGGTAGCGATCATGTCGATCGTGCCGTCGGCGATCGCGGCCAGAACGGCTTCAACGTCGCGCGGACTGCGCAGCGGCGGCGCCATTTTGGCGTTCGGCCCCCATCTGAGCGCTGCCCGCTCGTCGAGCGCGAAATGATGGGGTGTCACTTCACAGGTGACCTGGGCGCCGCGCTTGCGCGCGGCGCGAATCAGCTCGAGCGCTTCGGCGGTCGAGACGTGCGCGACATGCACCGCAGCTCCCGCGCCGATCGCCAGCGCGAGGTCGCGACGCACGCGATCGATCTCGGCGGCCGCAGGAGCGCCGGCCACGCCGAGGCGCTTCGAGACCTCGCCGGCGTTGACCGCGCCGCTGCCGGTCAGCGCGCGGTCCTCTTCGTGCAGCGAGATGGCGAATCCGGCCCGCGCCGCTTCCTCCAACGCCCGTGCCAGCAGCGCCTGATCATCGATCGGAATCCCGTCGTCGGAGAACAGCCGCGCGCCCGCCGCGGCCATCGCCGCGAAATCGACCATCTCGCCGCCCTCAAGGTCACGCGTCACGGCCGAGACCGGGATGAGCCGCGCGGCGTGGACTTCGGCCGCTTGAGCGAGCATGTAACGCGTGATCTCGGGGCAATCATTGACCGGCGACGTGTTGGCCATCGCGGCTACCGCCGTAAAGCCGCCTGCGGCCGCCGCACGCAGGCCCGTAGCGATAGTCTCCTTTTCGGGAAAGCCGGGATCACGCAGATGGACGTGCGGGTCGATCAGCCCCGGCACGACCCACCATCCGGCGGCATCGATCACCGGCGCACCCGGCATCGCAGCGCCGGCTTGCGGGTTCCCTGTCCGTACGATCGCCTCGATCTCGCCATCCGCGATCAGCACGTCGCAAACCTCGTCGCGGGAATTGGCTGGATCGATCAGGCGTCCGCCGCGGATCAGGAGCCGGCTCATGCCGCACCCTCGCCTTCCTTGAGTGACTCGACCATCGAGTAGATAACGACGCGGTCCTGTGTCTTGGTCCGCGCCGAGGCGCCGTCGGGGGGCACCAGGCGGACCTGTACGCGCTCGGCGCGCGCGGTTGGGATGTTCTTGCCGACGTAGTTGGGTCGGATCGGCAGCGCGCGATGGCCGCGGTCGATCAACACGGCGAGCTTGACCGCGGCCGGTCGCCCGCGCTGCCACAGCGCCGTCATTGCGCGCTGGACGGTCCATCCGCTGTTGATCACGTCGTCCACCAGGACGATCGTGCGATCCTCGACGTCGAGGGCGGAGCCGCCATCCAACGGATGCAGCGCGGCCTGGCCGCCGAAGACGTCGAGCGCGCCGCACGGCGGACGCACGCCCGTCTCGGCCTCGATCAGATCCCGCAGGCGGAGCGCGAGCAGCGCACCGTGGCTGACCACGCCGACAATCGAAACCGCCGCGAGGTCAGGAAGATCGGCGATGATTTGCTTCGCCAGCGCGCCGCACGCGGCGGCGACCTCGCCCGCATTCATGATTTCGCGCTGCGGGCCGCGCCGATACGGCTCGTAGCCGTCCTCTTCGGCTTGCTTGACGCTCTCGAAGGCGGCGAGCGAACCCTCGTCGATCCATCGGCGGACGTATCCGTACAGGCTCTCGTCGAAATGGTAGTAGCGGCGGGTGCGCGCGTGGCCGACGTACTCAACCCGAAGCTCGCGCTCGCATAGCTCGCAAATCAGCACCAGCGCCGAGGATGGGGCGGCGCGGCCGAGCCGGAAGCGCGGCGCGATGTAGGAAGTTTCGTGGCGGCTGATGCAGCTCGGGTTCGGGCAGCGCGGCGCCGGATGGGCCTTGAAGCGGATTGCGCCCGGCCCGGCGTCATGCGCGGCGCTTTCGGTCTGCTCGAGCAGCCACGCGATCAGCGCCATCCGCACCGGAACTCCCGCGGCGGCCTGCTCGAAGTACACGGCGCGCGGGTCAGTGTCGAGTTCGTAGGCGAGCTCGTCTGTGCGCGGCAGCGGATGCATCACGACCGCCTCGTGAGTGCGCGTGGTCCTCAGCGCGCGCGCGTCGAAGTGGCCGTAGGGTTGCACTCCCGCCCCCTTGTCACCCATGCGCTCGCGCTGCAGGCGGGTCAGGTAGAAGGCGTCGAGCGCGGCCGGCGGCTGGGCGGCAGGCGGCGGGCCCTCCAGCGGCATCTCCGCGGTGAACAGCGCCATTTGATGGGGCGCGCTGGGCGTGAGGTAGAGCGCGTCGATTCCGCCCGCGAGCCCGCGCAACTCCTCCATCGTGACCGTCGAAAAGCCGTAATTGCGCTCCGCCGCGACGCGTTCGAGCACATAGCCCGGCACGTTCATCCCGTGGTACGGCACGGCAACGATGTTGGCGCCGAAGCGGGCCAGCGCGTAAATCAGTGAGTGCACGGTGCGGCCGAACTTCAGATCGCCGCAGATCGCGACAGTCAGGCCGCGCAGGCGCCCCTTCTTGCGCCGCAGGACGTAGAGGTCGCACAGGGTTTGAGTTGGATGCTCGCGGCTGCCGTCGCCCGCGTTGAGCACCGGGCACGGCGCGTACTCGGCGGCGACCCGCGCCGCCCCGTCGCACGGATGGCGCACTACGATAAGGTCCGCATACGAACCGACCACGCGCACTGTGTCGGCCAGCGTCTCGCCCTTGGCGGCCGAGGAGGCCTGCATGTCGGGCGAACTGATGACCGCGCCGCCCAGGCGATGCATCGCGGACTCGAAGCTCAGCCGGGTGCGGGTCGAGGGTTCGTAAAAAAGCGTCGCCATGATCAGGCCGCGCGCGCGCTCGAACGTCTCGCCGCTCTCGAGCGCGGTGGCGAAAGAGTCGGCGAGCTCGAAGATGCGCTCGATGTCGGCGGTGCTGAGGTCCTCGATCGAGACGACGTCGTTTTTGAACAACCGCGCCATCGCCGCTCAGCTCGTCGTTTCCTTCTTGCTTTCGCCGACGACGACTTCATCAACGCCGTCAACTTCGGCAAGCCGCACGTACACGCGCTGGCCGCGCGGCGCCTCGATGTTGCGCCCGACGTAGTCTGCGCGAATCGGCAGCTCGCGCTCGCCGCGATCGACCAGCACCGCGAGCTGGACCGCTTCGGGATGACCGAGGTCGCTGAGTGCGTCGAGCGCGGCGCGCACGGTGCGGCCGGTGTAGAGCACGTCGTCCACCAGCACCACCCGCGCGCCGTCGAGCGCGAATGGGATATCGCGTCCGAGCAGGCGCGGATCGCCCGGCGCGCCGCGGCCGTCGTCGCGATACGAGGAGATATTGAGCGTGCCGACCGGCACCGCCGGCCGCCCAGCCTCCGCCATCGCCGCCGCCATCCGCTCGGCGAGCTTCGCGCCGCGGCGCACGATGCCGACCAGCACGACGTTGGCGGCGCCGTTGTTGCGCTCGATGACCTCGTGCGCGATGCGCTTGACCGAGCGCGCGATCGCGCCGGCGTCGAGCGCCGGCGCCGGCTTGTTGTTGTGCTGATGCGGCGCGCTCACCGCAGGCTCCGCCGCCGCGCGCAAAAAAAGACCCGCCTGCGGATGCAGCCGGGTCGCACAGTATGCAATTCCATCGTTACGCCCTTCCCGCCATCTCAGTGACGGGTTAAAGGTCACCTTCTTTTGTACCGGCGTGCCGCCCGCCAATCAAGCCGGGATGGGCGGTTCACCCGACTTTTCCAAGAAATAAGCCGTCGCGGCCGCCGCAGCCGCGAACACGAATCATTCGTTGGTGCTCAGGACTACGGCCAGTGCCTTGTGCGAGCCCTAGCCCGCTTTGCGGTTGCGCTCGAGCTTGCGCATGCGCTGTTCCTGATCGCGGGTCTGGATCGTAATGCGGTCGTCGAAGCGCTCGAACTTGCGCGCCAGCTCGGCGACCGCTTTGTTGGTCTGCTTGAGCTCGGCGGAGAGCTTCTTGGTGGTGGCTTCGGCCGCGGCCGCGACCTCGGCCTTAAGCTGGGCGGCGGCCTCGCCGATTGCGCGGTCCACGCCTTCGCGGACGGCGGTCGAGGGTCGCTTGCCCGTCTCGGTGCGCACGGCGTCGCGCAGGGCGTCGATCTCCTGGCCGAGATGGATGCGGACCTCCTCGGCGCGCCGGTTCATCTCCTCGCTGAGCTGATCGCGCGCCTGCGCCGCGCGCACGCCCATCTCGTTCTGGAGCGCGAGCTTGAGCGCCCCGAGCTGTTCGCGGAATTCGACCCGTGTCGCGCCCAAGGTCTCGCCCAGGCGCACGATTTCGGCACCGAGGTCGGCGCGCACGCCGCCGATGCCGTCGCGGTTCTCGGCGATCTGCTCGGAAAGAAAGCGGATCTGGCGGCCGACCTCAGTGAACTGGCCCAAGACCTCCTCGCGCAACGAATCGAGCCGCCCGCCGAAGCCGGACACCGCCTCCAGCACGAGCTCGAAACGCGCGCCGAGCTGTTCCAACAACGCGCCCACCCGGGCCCCCGCTTCGTCCGACACTTGCTCCTCCCCCTGCTACCTGACGGCCTTGCCGACGCGGTTCCAGCGTATGCCGAAAGTCGAGTGGCTGTCATCACCCCACGACCAATATATGAACAGGGCGTGCCCCTCGATCTGGTCGAAGCTGACGGTGCCCCAGAATCGGCTATCGTAGCTGTGGTCGCGATTGTCGCCCATCATGAAGAACTTGCCTGCCGGCACCGTGAACGGGCCGTAGTTGTCGCGCGGCGAATAGGCCGAACGTTCGCGGGTGGGGACCTCGAAATGCGCGTGCGGATCGGGCATCGGCTTGCCATTGAGCCAGACCACGCCGCTTTTGACCTCGATCGTGTCGCCGCCGACGCCGATCACGCGCTTGATGAAATCCTTGGTCGGGTCCACTGGGAAGACGAAGACCACGACGTCCCCGCGATGGACCTGGCCGAAGCGGAAAAGGTACCGACCGTAGGGGATTTCGCCGGCCAGCGGCGTGAAACCGAACAACGAATCGGGCATCCGCAGCCCGTAGGCGACCTTGTTGACCATGATGTGGTCGCCAATGAGCAGCGTCGGCTCCATCGAGCCCGACGGAATTTTGTAGGCCTGGATCAGGAAGGTGCGCAGGATGACGGCGAGGAAGAAGGCGACGACGATCGCCTCGACCCATTCGCGCACCTCCGAGCGCTGGGGCCCGGGCAGTTCGGCCGCCCGCCGCGCCGCGACGGTACCTTCCTCGGGCGGAATCTTGCGCACGCTGCCGGCCGGTGGAGGGGCCATATCAGAGGTGCCTCACTCGCCGACCTTGAGCAGGGCCAGAAACGCCTCCTGCGGAATTTCGACCCTGCCAACCTGCTTCATCCGCCGTTTGCCTTCCTTCTGCTTTTCGAGGAGCTTGCGCTTGCGCGTGACGTCGCCGCCGTAGCACTTGGCGGTGACGTTCTTGCGCAGCGGCTTGACGCTCTCGCGCGCGAGAATCTTTGCCCCGATCGCGGCCTGGATTGCCACCTCGAACATCTGGCGCGGGATGAGCTCGCGCATTTTCTCGCACAGCGCTCGCCCGCGCTCGTAGGCCCGTTCCCGATGGACGATCACGGAGAGGGCGTCGACCACCTCCCCGTTTATCCGGAGGTCCAATTTAACCAGAGACTCCGCCCGGAAGTCCAGAAATTCGTAGTCCAGCGAAGCGTAACCGCGGCTGAGTGACTTCAGGCGGTCGTAGAAATCGAAGACGATCTCGGCCAGCGGCATCTCGTAGTGCAGGATCGCGCGCCCGCGCCCGGCAAACCGCAGGTCGCGCTGGACGCCGCGGCGCTCCTCGCATAGGCGCATCACCGCACCCAGGTACTCCTCGGGCAGATGGATCGTCGCCAGGATGAATGGCTCCTCGATGCTCTCGATTTCCGCTTCGTCGGGCAACCGCGACGGATTGTCCACCATCACGATTTCGCCGTCGCTCCTGCGCACCCGATAAACGACGGTCGGCGCGGTCACGACCAGGTTGATGCCGAACTCGCGCTCCAGCCGTTCCTGCGCAATCTCCATATGCAGCAGGCCAAGAAAGCCCGCGCGGAATCCGAAGCCGAGCGCCTGCGAGGTTTCAGGCTCGAACACCAGGCTCGCATCGTTCAGGCGCAGCTTGTCGATCGCGTCGCGCAGCGCGCCGTACTGGTTGGCCTCGGTCGGGTAGAGCCCGGCGAAGACCATCGGCTTGAGCTCCTTGAAGCCGGCCAAGGGCTGCGCCGCCGGCCGCACCGCGTCGGTTATCGTGTCTCCAACCCGCAGGTCGGCGACGGTCTTGATCCCGGCGGCGATGAGCCCGACCTCGCCGGGCCCGAGCGCTTCGACCTCCACCTCGTGCGGCGTGAATAATCCCAGGCGCATCACCTCGCCGCTCTTGCCCGTGCTCATCAGGCGCACCTGTGCCCCGCGGCGTAACTCGCCGTCGAAGACACGCACCAGCCCGATCGCGCCCTGGTAGGCGTCGTACCAACTGTCGAAGATGAGCGCGCGGGTGGGCGCGCCGGGCGTCAGGCGCGGCGGCGGGATGCGCGTCACAACCGCTTCGAGCACCTCGTCGATCCCGATTCCTTCCTTGGCGCTGGCCAGGATCGCTTCCGCCGCGTCGAGTCCGATCACTTCCTCGATTTGCGCCCGGGTGCGCTCGACGTCGGCGCCGGGAAGGTCGATCTTGTTGATAACCGGCACGATTTCCAACCCGTGGTCGAGCGCCATGTACACGTTGGCCAAGGTCTGCGCCTCGACGCCCTGGCTGGCGTCGATTACCAGCAGGGCGCCCTCGCAGGCGGCCAGGCTGCGCGACACCTCGTAAGCGAAGTCAACGTGGCCGGGAGTATCTATCAGGTTGAGGGTGTAAGTTCTGCCGTCGTGTGCGGTGTAGCTGAGGCGCACGGCGCGCGCCTTGATTGTGATACCGCGCTCGCGCTCGAGATCCATCGAGTCGAGGAACTGCTCCTTGAGCTCGCGCTTGCTGAGCGCACCAGTGCGTTCCAGCAGGCGGTCGGCGAGCGTCGACTTGCCGTGGTCGATATGCGCGATGATGGAGAAGTTGCGGATCAGCGCGGGATCGGTCATTGGCGTGGCGCGCGGGCGGTCAGCCGCGCACGATCACCCTCCAGGCCATGCAGCACACCTGCCATCATAGCATTTCGCTTCAGTGCGCCGTGCGTTCGCGGAAGAATTGCAGGGTTTGGGCAAGTCCGTCTCTGAGCGCCACCGCCGGACGCCAGCCGAGCTCACGCGCCGCGCGCGCGGCCGAAATGACCGAGCGGCGCTGCTCGCCCGGGCGCGCCGGTGCGTACTCGGGCGGGCGGCTGACGCCGGCGCACGCCGCAAGTTCCGCGTAGAGCTGGTTGACGCTAGTCTCGAGGCCGGTGCCGATGTTGAAGGTGCCCGACACAGTGGCCTCGAGGGCCGCCAGGTTGGCACGCACGACGTCGCCGACGAAGACGTAGTCGCGGGTCTGCTCGCCGTCGCCGAAGATCGTGACCGGACGCCCTTCGAGAATCCGTCCACAGAAGATCGCGACCACGCCCGCCTCGCCGTGCGGGTCTTGGCGCGGCCCGTACACGTTGGCGTAACGCAGCGCCACGTAATCGATGGCGTACTGCACACGGTAGAAGAACAGGTACTTCTCGGTCGCCGCCTTGGCCACCCCGTAGGGGCTTACCGGGCGCAGCGGATGCTCCTCGTCGCAGGGGAACTGGTCCTGCTCGCCATAGATGGCACCGCCGGTGGAGGCGAAGATCACCCGCCGCAGGCCGTGCTGACGCGCCGACTCCATCAAGTTGAGAAACCCCACCAGGTTGACCTGCGCGTCGAAAACGGGATCGGCGACCGAGCGCCGTACGTCCATCTGGGCCGCCAGATGGACGATAATTTCAGGCCGCTCGCGCTCGATGATGCCGCGCACCGCGCCTGCGTCGCGCAGGTCGGCCTGATGAAAGCGCGCGGCCGGGTTGACTTGCTCGCGCTTGCCCGAGGAGAGGTCGTCGAGTACGACAACTTCGCATCCGCCACGCGCGAGCAGCGCGTCGACCGTATGCGAGCCGATGAAGCCGGCGCCGCCGGTTACCAGGATACGCATCGCCAGCTCCTCGACCGGCTACACCGGCCGGCGCCCGATCGAGTAGTAGCGGAACTCCAGCGCCTTCATCAGCGCCGGGTCGTAAAGGTTACGGCCATCGAAGATCACCGGATGCTTGAGCATCGTGCGGATGCGCTGGAAGTTGGGATGACGGAACTCGGGCCACTCGGTCAGGATGAGCAGCGCGTCGGCGCCGGCCAGCGCCTCGTAGTTGTTCTGATGGTAGGAGATACGGTCGCCGAAGAAGCGTTGCGCGCTGCGCAGCGCCTCGGGATCATGCGCCTGCACCCGAGCGCCCGCCGCCATCAGCTCTTCGATAACGGTCAGCGAGGGCGCCTCGCGCATGTCGTCGGTGCGCGGCTTGAAAGCCAGCCCCCATATCGCAAACGTGCGCCCCTTCAGATCGGCGCCGAAGTGCTGGCGGACCCGGTCAGCGAGCAGATGCTTCTGGCGCGCGTTGACCTCGTCGGTCGCCCGCAGGAGGGTGAAATCGAGATGATGCTCGGCGGCGCTGTGGATCAGCGCCTGCACGTCCTTGGGAAAGCACGAGCCGCCGTAGCCGACGCCGGGAAAGAGAAACTGCGAGCCGATCCGGCGGTCGGAGCCCATCCCGCGCCGCACGTCGTTAATCTCGGCGCCCACCGCCTCGCACAGGTTCGCCATCTCGTTGATGAAGGACACCCGCATCGCGAGCATCGCGTTGCACGCGTACTTGGTCAGCTCGGCCGAGCGCGGTTCCATCACGATCACCGGGTTGTCGGTGCGCAGAAACGGCGCGTGCAGCTCGCGCAGGATCGCGGTCGCCTGCTCGCTGGTCGAGCCGATCACGACTCGGTCCGGCCGCATGAAATCCTCGATCGCGGAGCCTTCCTTGAGAAACTCGGGGCACGAGCAGACGTCTACGCGATGGCGCGCTACGGCCTTGACGATCTCGCGCACGCGGTCGTTGGTTCCGACCGGAACGGTGCTCTTGACCGCGACGATGTGATAGCCGGCGACCGCGCGCGCGATATCCTCAGCCGCCCGCATCACGCCGCTTAGGTCGGCGGCGCCGCTTTTGCTCATCGGCGTGCCCACCGCGATGAACGACACCATCGAGGAGCCGACCGCCTCGGCGACGTCGGTGGTGAAGCGCAGCCGCCCCTCCTTGACGTTGCGCCGGACCAGTTCTTCCAGCCCGGGTTCGTAGATCGGCACGCCGCCGGCGCGGAGCTGCTCGATCCGCGCGCGGTCGATATCCACGCAGACCACTTCGTTGCCGCTCTCGGCGAAACAGGTACCGCTGACCAGCCCCACATACCCCGTTCCCACAACCGCGATGTTCATCTCAGAATTGTTCCTTGATCACGTAGATCGGCTTGCCCTGCGACTCATGGTAGGTCCGCGTCAGCATCTCGCCGAGCAGACCGAGGCTGATGAACTGCACGCCCACGATGAGCAGGAGGATTGCCAGCAGAAGCGCCGGGCGGTTGTGCAGCTCATAGCCAAGCGCAATTTTCTCCACCACTAGTATACCCGTCCAGACGGCCCCGATTAGCCCCGTCACCAGGCCGATCGCGCCGAAAATCTGGATCGGGCGGGTCGAGTAACCCGACAGAAACTTGACCGTCAGCAGGTCGAGGAAGGTCCGGATGATCCGTCCGGGGCCGTACTTGGAGCTGCCCGCCCGCCGCGGCCGGAAATTGACCTCGACCTCGGTGATCCGCGCGCCGTGTTCGGCGGCGATCGCGGGGACGAAACGATGCATCTCGCCGTAGAGCATCAGGCGCTGCGCAAGCTCCCGCCGGTAGGCCTTGAGCGTGCAGCCGTAGTCGTGCAGACGCACCCCGGTCATCCACGAAATCAGCCGGTTGGCCGCGACCGACGGCAGCCGGCGCGTCAGTCGCGCCTTCTTCCATCGCTCGGTACGCCAGCCGCTGACGAGGTCGTAGCCCTCGCCCATCTTGGCGAGCAGGCGTGGGATGTCGGCGGGGTCGTTTTCCCCGTCGCCGTCGAGCGCGACCACCGTCTCGCCCGCCGCGTTGTGCAGGCCGCAGGCGAGCGCGGCGGTCTGGCCCGAGTTGCGCGCGAGCCGGATGACGCGGACGTGCGGATCGGTCGCCTTGAGCGCGCGCAGGACCTCGGCGCTGCCGTCGGTCGAGCCGTCGTCAACGAACAGCATTTCCCATGACGAGGCCAGCTTCGGCAGCACGCGCGCGAGCTCCTCGTGCAACGGACCGAGGTTATCCCGCTCGTTGAAAAGCGGAACAACTATTGAGAGGTCCATCGCGAGTACTGCGAATCGGTCAGCTCGATGAAGCTGCGGAAGCGGCGGTCGATCTCGTCCCACGTCAGCCCCACCAGCCGCTCGACCGAAAAGCGCTCGACCACGAAGGAGGCAAGCACGCTGCCGTAAACCACGGCCGTGCGCAGCAAGGGTTCGTTGACCCGGCCGTGGCGCGCCAGCCAGCCCATGAAGCCGCCGGCGAAGGTGTCGCCCGCGCCGCTGGGGTCGATCACCTCCTCCAGCGGATAGGCCGGCACCGCGAACATCGACTCCTTGCCGAACTGGAGCACGCCGTACTCGCCGCGCTTCACCAGCACCGTGCCCGGGCCCATCCTGAGGATGGCGCGCCCGGCGCGCACCAGGTTGTGCTCACCGCTGAGCAGCCGCGCCTCGTCGTCGTTGACCGTCAGAATGTCGATGCGCGAGAGCATCCGGGTCAGCGCGGCGCGCTCATTTTCGATCCAGTGGTTCATCGTATCGGCGGCGACGACCTTGGGGTTCTGCACCTGCCCGAGCACGTGGCTCTGCAGCTCGGGCGCGATGTTGCCGAGGAAGACGTAATCGGCGCGGCGCTGGTCGGGCAGCAGGTCGGGCGCGAAGTCGGCGAAGACGTTAAGCTTCAAGTCGAGCGTGTCGCGCTTGTTCATGTCCTCGTGGTAGCGGCCGTGCCAGCGCATCGTGGGCCCCTCGCGCCGGGCCAGCGCGCGCACGTCGATGTTGCGCTCGGTAAACAGGCGCAGGTCGCCGGGGCGGAAATCGCTGCCCACCGCGGCGACCACGCTGACCGGCGAGAAAAAGCGCGCGGCCAGCGCGAAGAAGCTCGCCGAGCCGCCGAGGACGTCGTCCGCCCTGCCATTTTGGGTCTCGATCGTGTCGTAGGCGACCGAGCCGACCACTACGATGCTCATACCGAACGATACGCCGGGGCGTGCCTCATCGCGCTCCTCTGTGACGTTGCTGCGGGTTAGATTTGCCGCGGGTTAGAGATATTTGCCGATAAGCGGCCGCAGAGCGGCGGCGACCTTGGGCGGAATTACGGCCTTGTCGGTGACGATCGTATCGCGCAGCGCGGTGGGACAGGCGCAGTCGCGCGTGCGCGGGGCGACCCGCCGCGCGAGGTTGGCGATCGCCTGCTGGGCGCGCTCGACGTTGAGCCGCATCACGCGCAGGATTTCCGCGATATCCACCGCCGCCACGCTGTGATGCCAGCAGTCGTAGTCGGTGACCAGGACCAGCGCCGCGTAACACATCTCGGCCTCGCGCGCCAACCGCGCCTCCTGCATCGCGGTCATGCTGATTACGTCGGCGCCCCACTGCCGGTACAGGTTGGACTCGGCGCGGGTGGAGAACTGCGGTCCCTCGATACAGAGGTAAGTGCCGCCACGATGGACACGCGAGGCGGTCTGCCCCGCCGCCGCGGCCAGCTCGCGGCTGAGCGCCGCGCACACCGGGTCGGCCAGCGAGACGTGGACCACGATGCCTTCGCCGAAGAAGCTCTCGGGGCGTTTGAAGGTGCGGTCGATGAACTGGTCGGGTACCACGAGGTCGCCGGGCTGAAGCTCCTCGCGCAGACTGCCCGCGGTGCTGACCGAGATCAGGTGGTCCACGCCGAGCTGCTTCATCCCGAAGACGTTGGCGCGGAAGTTCAATTCGGAGGGCATCATGCGATGGCCGCGGCCGTGACGCGAGAGGAAGACCACCTCGGCATCGCCGAGCCAGCCGCGGAAGTAGGGGTCCGACGGGCGGCCGAAGGGCGTGTCGAGTTCAACCTGCTCGACGCGCTCCAGACCCTGCATCTGGTAGAAGCCGCTGCCGCCGATTACTCCCAGCACCGTTTTCGCCATCGCCGAAACCCAACCCTCCTCAGGCGCGTTGCCGCTCCGCGTACAGCTGTCCGCAGGCGGCGGCGATATCCCCTCCGCGACTTTCGCGGACAGTTGCGGTCAAATTACCCTGCCGCAGAATCGCTTGAAAGCCCTCGACTGCGGCGCGCGGCGACGGCGTGAAGGAGGCGCCGGCGAACCGGTTGAAGAAGATCAGGTTGACCTTGGCCCGCAGCGGCCCGAGCATCCGCACCAGCCGGCGCGCGTCGTCCGGTCCGTCATTGACCCCGGCCAGCATCACGTACTCAAAGGTGATTCGATCGCGCCGCTTGATCGGCAGCCGCCGGCAGGTCTCGATCAGCGCCGCCAGCGGATAGCGCCGGTTGATCGGGGCGAGACGGTCGCGCGTTTCGTCGGCAGTCGCGTGGAGCGAAACCGCGAGGTTGATCGACGGGAATTCGGTCAGCAGCCGCTCCATCGCGGGCACCAGCCCGACGCTCGAAACCGTGATCCGCCGCGGCGAGATTCCCATCCCCCACGCCGAGGTCATGATCCGCAGCGCGCGCGCCAGGCGCGGATAGTTGGCGAGCGGCTCGCCCATCCCCATAAAGACGTAATTGGTCAGCTCCTCGCCGGGCGCGAGCGCGCGGCGCGCCGCGGCAACCTGACTCACGATTTCAGCCGCGCTGAGATTGCGATGGAGCCCCATGCGGGCGGTGGCGCAGAACTCGCACGCCATCGCGCATCCGCACTGGCTCGACAAGCACAGCGTAACGCGCTCGCCAGCCGGGATAATGACGGTTTCGATTGCCTCGCCGTCGACAAGCGCGACCAGCAGCTTGCGCGTACCGTCGGCGGAGCGAGCGACGGCGGCGTTGGGGATTGGGTTGATTTTAAAGTGTTTCTTTAGATATTCGCGGAACTCCGCCGGCAGGTCAGACATCGCGTCGAAGTCTGTCGCTCCTCGCCGCCACAGCCAACCCATCACCTGGTGCGCCCGGAACGCGCGCTCGCCCGCGGCGACGACGAACTGCTCCAGTTCGTCGAGCATCAGCTCACGGATGTCGCGCGGTTCGGGGGCCGCCGGCGTCGGATAATGCGTTGGATGGGTCTGCAAGGCCACGAGGCTAGAGTCTAAACGAAAACGCGGGCGGTTCGGAGAGGGGTGACCGCCAGTGTTTATCCATCGTGGCGAGCGGGGGCGTCGCCCACCGCTCAGCCCGCTACGACGCGATCTGCGTGCCCTGCGCAGCGACCAGCCGCCATCGGCCGTGCTGCCTGATGTAGACGTGGGTGTAGCGGCTGCGCACCGCGAAGGGCGTCTGCTCGACACGCCCGCGCATCTCGGTGCGACCGGTGATCACTGCGGCTGAGCCGTAGAGCCGCGCGCGCGTTTCAGCGGACTCGACCGGCTCGAAACTCAGCCGTCCCGACCGGATCAGTGCGAGCATCGCGGCCTTGGGAACCTCGGCGCCGCGCATCACTTCGATCAAGGTGAAATCGTCGGCCAGAATGCGGTCGAGCGTTTCCGCGTCGCCCTCGGCCAGCGCCGCGAAGAACTCGCGATCGGCGGCCAGCGCAGTGGATTCGTCCTTCATCGCTGAACTCCAATGAAGACGGAAAGGTTGGAGTCTAGCTGACGATATCGAGGCCGCTGAAGAAGAACGCGACTTCGCGAGCGGCGGTTTCCGGAGCGTCAGAGCCGTGCACAGCATTCTGCTCGACGTTCTGTCCGAAGTCCTTGCGAATCGTGCCCGCCGCCGCCTTGGCCGGGTCGGTCGCGCCCATCAGCTCGCGCCAACGCGCGATCGCGCCGTCGGCCTCCAGCACCGCGACCACCACCGGCCCCGACGACATGTACTCGCACAGCGAGGAGTAAAACGGCCGCGCCTTGTGCACCTCGTAGAACGACTCGGCCTGCGCGCGTGTCAGCCGCATCAGGCGCATCGCGCGCAGCTTGAGCCCCCTGCCCTCGATGCGCTTGAGGATATCGCCGGTAAGCCCGCGCGCGACCGCGTCGGGCTTGATGATTGCCAATGTCCGTTCCAAGGCCATCGCGCTTGCGCCCTAATTGCGCCGCGCGTCGAGCGCGGCCTTCATCGTGATGCCCAGCTCGGCCGGACTCTTCGCGACGTTGACCCCGGCGGCCTTGAGCGCCGCGATCTTGTCGGCGGCGCTGCCGCGTCCGCCCGAGATGATCGCGCCCGCATGGCCCATCCGCCGTCCCTTGGGCGCGGTCTGGCCGGCGATGAATGCGACCACGGGCTTGCGGAAGTTCTGCTTGATATAGGCGGCCGCCTCTTCCTCGGCGGTGCCCCCGATCTCGCCTATGAAGATCACGGCGTCAGTGTTGGGATCCTTGTTGAACAGCTCGAGCACATCGATCTGGCTGGTGCCGATGATCGGATCGCCGCCGATGCCGACGCAGGTTGACTGCCCGATGCCGAGCTGAGTGAGCTGATGCACCGCCTCGTAGGTCAGCGTGCCCGAGCGCGAGATCACACCCACGCGCCCGGGCTTGTGGATATAGCCCGGCATGATTCCGATCTTGCACTCGCCCGGAGTGATCACGCCGGGACAATTGGGACCGATGAGGCGCGAGTTACTGCGGGCGAGGTAGTGTTTGACCTTGACCATGTCGAGCACAGGGATGCCCTCGGTGATGCAGATGATGAGTTCGATTCCGGCGGCGGCGGCCTCGAGGATGGCGTCGGCGGCGAATGGCGGCGGCACGTAAATGACGCTGGCGTTGGCGCCGGTCGTCTTGCGCGCCTGCTCGACGGTGTCGAAGATCGGGATGCCCTCGAAGTCCGTGCCGCCCTTGCCGGGCACCACTCCGCCGACCATCTGGGTGCCGTACTCGCGGCAGGCGCGGGTATGGAACTGGCCGGTGGCGCCGGTGATGCCCTGAGTGAGGACGCGGGTGTTCTTGTTGACCAGGATGCTCATCGAAAAGTCCTGCTAGCGGATCGCTTCGACCACGCGGCGCGCCGCGTCGGCCATGTCGTTGGCGGCGATGACCTTGATCCCCGACTCGGCGAGGATCCGTTTACCCTGCTCGACGTTGGTGCCTTCCATTCGCACCACCAGCGGCACGCTCAGCTTGACCTCGCGCGCCGCCTCGACCACGCCGCGGGCAAGCACGTCGCACTGCATGATCCCGCCGAAGACGTTGATCAGCACCGCCTTGACGCGCGAGTCGGAGAGCAGGATGCGGAAGGCGGCGGCGATTTTCTCGGCGTTGGCGCCGCCGCCGACGTCGAGGAAGTTGGCTGGCTCGGCGCCGTAGTACTTGACGATGTCCATCGTCGCCATCGCCAGCCCCGCGCCGTTGACCATGCATCCGATGTTGCCGTCGAGATGGACATAGCTGAGGTCATACTTGGCGGCTTCGGTCTCGGCCGGGTCCTCCTCGTTGGGGTCGCGCAGTTCGCGGATGTCGGGATGGCGAAACAGGCCATTGTCGTCGAAGGCGATCTTCGCGTCGAGGCACATCACGCGCCCGTCCTGGGTGACCACCAGCGGATTGATTTCGATTAGCGAGGCGTCGGTGTCGACGAACGCCTTGTAGAGCGCGCCGAGCAGGCTTGCGAACTGGCCGACCTGCTTGTCCTTCAGCCCGAGCGCAAAGGCGATCTTGCGCGCCAGAAACCCGCTCATCCCGAGCAGTGGATCGACCGGCTCGGTGATGATCTTGTCGGGCGTCTTCGCCGCGACCTCCTCGATCTCCATTCCGCCTTCGGTGCTGGCGATGACCGCGACGGCAGCCGCCTTGCGATCGACCACCATCCCCAGGTACAGCTCGCGCGCGACCGCGCTGGCCTCCTCGACGTAAACGCGGCGCACGACGCGCCCCTCGGGGCCGGTCTGATGGGTCACCAGCGGCTTGCCGAGCAGTTGGGCGGCAAACTCGCGCGCCTCGTCGGCGGAGTTTACGAGCTTTACCCCACCGGCCTTGCCGCGGCCGCCGGCGTGGATCTGCGCCTTCACCACCGCCTTGGGCTGGCCGAGCGCGCGAAAGGCGGCCGCCGCCTCGTCGGGCGTGGAGGCGGGTTGGCCCTTGGGCACCGACGCGCCGAAGCGGCCGAGGATCTGTTTGGCCTGGAATTCGTGGATGTTCATGCTTTTCCTTGCTGGTGCAGACCGGCTCGCTGCGCTGGGTGATCGATGGCGATGCCCGGCGGCCGCCGCGCGTTCAGCCCGCGACCGCCTTGTCCATCGCCTCGACCAGCTCGCGCACGTGCGCGACCGAGCTGTCGAAGGCGGCCTTCTCGGCCGCGGTGAGCTGGATTTCGACCACGCGCTCGACACCGCCGGCGCCGATCACGACCGGCACCCCGGCGTACAGCCCGCGCACGCCGTATTCGCCCTCGAGGTAGGCGGCCGCAGGCAGCACTTCCTTGCGGTCGAGGACGAACGCTTCGACCATCCGGAACACCGCCGCGCCCGCCGCGTAGTACGACGAGGTCTTCATCAGCTCGACGATCTCGCCGCCGCCGTTGCGCGTGCGTTTTTCGATCTCGTCGAGGCGCTTGGGCGCGATCATCCGCTCGATCGGGACTCCGCCGGCGGTGGTGTAGCTGCGTACCGGCACCATGTCGTCACCGTGTCCGCCGAGCACCATCGCGCCGACGCTATCCACCGAAATGCCCAGCTCCATCGCAAGGAACGTCCGATAGCGCGCGGAATCGAGCACGCCCGCTTGTCCGACCACGCGGTTTTTAGGAAAACCGGTCACCCGTTTGATCTGCGTCACCATTGCGTCGAGCGGATTGGTGACGACGATCACGAAAGCCTCGGGCGCATGCTGCTTGATCGCGCCGCCGACCTGGTTCATCACGCCGGCGTTGATCTTCAGCAGGTCGTCGCGGCTCATCCCGGGCTTGCGCGGCGAGCCCGAGGTCACCACGCAGCAGTCGGCGCCCTCGATTATCCGGATGTCGGTCGAGCCGCTGACGTTGACGTCGACGCCGAGCACCGGCGCCGATTCGAGCATGTCGAGCGCCTTGCCCTGGGGCAGGCCATCGATGATGTCGAAGAGCGCGATATCGCCCAGTTTGCGCAGAAAGCACAGGTGGGCACAGGTTGCGCCGACGTTGCCGGCGCCGATGAATGCGATTTTCCTACGTTTGATCACACCCTTGCCGCGAGGGGCGAGGCCCCCGCCTCCGTGAGGCTAACTTATATCTCCGCTATCGTCGCGCGCACAAATCTTCTTGGAAAAAGTGCGCGGCCCGCTTCACCGCGCCGTCCGCGACCCTTTTCCAATACCAGCCCGCGACCGCGATGGGAAGGCGCGCGGCGCCTGCGCGGCCGTTTTGTGGCCGGCGCCCGGCCGTGTTAGACAACCCTCGAAACAGGCAAAGAGGAGGGACATCAGCAATGGCGGCCGATCTCGAGGCCCGCGTACGCGAACTCGAAACCAAAGTGCGGGAGCTTGCCGACCGCGAAGCCATCCGCGACCTGCGCAATCGCTACCACGAATACATCAACGACGCCCGCTTCGACGAGATCGCCGACCTCTTCAGCGACGACGGCGAGATCAACTTCGGCCACCTCGGCACCGCCCACGGCCGGGAGGAGATCAAGCGCTTCTTCGGCGGGCTGCGGCCGCGCAATCCCGACAGCGGCGCCACTAAGGACTGGCGCCCGCGGCTCTCGCGCGTGCGCCAGTTCATCCACAACCACGTCGTCGAGGTCCACGGCGACGTCGCCCGCGGCTTCGCCTACCTCGAAGCCAAGCCGGTGTACAAGGGCGAGAGCTACGTGGTGGCGGCGCGCTATGACGACGACTACGTCCGGCAGAACGGGAAGTGGAAGTTCAAGCGGATGGTGCTGACGCCGTATTTCATGGTCCCGCTCAAGGAAGGCTGGGCGCAGGACGACCTGCTCAAGATGGGCCACTAAGGCCGCGGCGGCTTGGCCAGCCAGCCTTCGGGTTCAGTGGGCGAAGATTTCCTGCTCGGTTTTCGCCCACGGATAGACATGCACCATCCATCCGAAGATCTGCGGATAGAAGCGCCCGCCCGCCGCTTCGCACGCCGCCCTGGTTGAGATCGACCCGGCGACGCCGAACCTGGTCCAGTCCGCGTTGCGCATCCGGCCCTTGGGCGGGAAGCACAGATTGACGTGGCGATGCCACGTCGCGACGCTCAGAGGCACACGGGCGTCGAGTTGCGCCTCGCTGGCGCCGCGCGGCGCGGTATACATAGCCCCCACCAGCTGGTAACCGCCGTCGGCGGTTCTCCTGTAGAGCAGCGAGGTTGGCGCGGCGGGGTCGAAGGTGAACGCCGCCTTAAGCCCGTTCTGCCAACGGGTGAAATGATAGAAGCGCTGCGGCAATTCGGGATGGAAGGGCTTGAAGCCGTCGGCCTCGGCGACGTGATAGTCCTTGTACTTGGCAAGGGTCGCGCGCAGGGTGGCGACGAGCTGCTCGGCACGCTCGCGGTCGGCGGCGGTCTCGGGCCGCGTATGGCTCCACGCCATGTGCGCCGCCATCGCGGCGTGCGCGACCATGTGCTCGGACGCCATCGCAGAGTCGGCGGCGTCCGGATTGGTGCCTGCGCCGCGCATGCCCATCATCGCGGCAGGCCCCGCATCCTCCGCCGCGTCGGCTTCGCCGTCTGACCCGGCCGGCATCTGATGCGCGCGGGCGGGGAGCGCCGCCAGCGCGAGCATCAACGCCGTCGCCGCCGCGATGGCCGCGTCACGCAACGTCATCCTTGTCTCCCGCTCCTCGCATGCCCTGCATCGCCGAGTACGCTCGCAGCGCCTTCCGGTTACGTCACGAAACGCTGACGCAAGACGCACAGCCGCCCGCGGCCGTCGAGCCGCGGGCGGCTTGCGTATCGATCGCTTTGGGCGACGCCGCGTATCCGCGCCGCGCGGGCAAGGCTACATGTTCTCGACGATCGCCTTGCCGAACTCCGAGCACTTGAGCAGCTTCGCGCCCGTCATCAGTCGCTCGAAATCGTAGGTCACGGTCTTGTTGGCGATCGCCCGCTCGAGTCCGCGGATGATCCCGTCGGCCACCTCCTGCCATCCCATGTGCTCGAACATCAGCACGCCCGACAGGATTACCGAACCCGGGTTGACCTTGTCCTGGTTGGCGTACTTGGGCGCGGTGCCGTGGGTCGCCTCGAAGATCGCGTGGCCGGTGACGTAGTTGATGTTGGCGCCGGGGGCGATGCCGATGCCGCCGACCTGCGCCGCCAGCGCGTCGGAGAGATAGTCGCCGTTGAGGTTCATCGTGGCGACGACGTCGAACTCGTCGGGACGGGTCAGCACCTGCTGGAGGGTGATGTCGGCGATGTTGTCCTTGACCAGGATCTGTCCCGCGGGCGGCTTGCCCCCGCAGTCGTCCCAGCCGACCGCCTTGCCCTTGAACTCGCGCCGGGTCAGCTCATAGCCCCAGTCGCGGAAGGCGCCCTCGGTGAACTTCATGATGTTGCCCTTGTGCACGAGGGTGACGCTCTTGCGCTTGTGCGAGATCGCGTAGTTGAGCGCGGCGCGAATAAGCCGCTCGGAGCCCTCGCGTGAGACCGGCTTGATCCCGATGCCCGAGGTGTTGGGGAAGCGGATCTTGGTGACGCCCATCTCCTCGATGAGGAACTTGATAACCTTACGCGCCTCGGGCGTCTCGGCCTGCCATTCGACGCCGGCGTAGATGTCCTCGGTGTTTTCGCGGAAGATGACGACGTCGAGCTTCTCGGGATTGCGCACCGGGCTCGGCACGCCCTTGAAGTAGCGCACCGGGCGCAGGCAGACGTAAAGGTCGAGCATCTGGCGCAGGGCGACGTTGAGCGAACGGATGCCGCCGCCGACCGGCGTAGTCAGTGGGCCCTTGATTCCGACCAAATATTCCTTGAAGGCCTCGATGGTTTCGTCGGGCAGCCAGTTGTTGAACTGGTTATAGGCTTTCTCGCCCGCCCAGACCTCCATCCAGGCTACCTTGCGCTTGCCCCCGTAAACCTTGGCCACCGCGTGATCGAAGACGTACTGCGAAGCGCGCCAGATATCCGGTCCGGTACCGTCGCCCTCGATGAAGGGAATGATCGGGCGGTCGGGCACGCGCAGCCTGCCGTCGGAGCCCATCGTGATCTTTTCGCCGTCGCTGGGAACCTTGATCGTCTTGAACGCCATCTGCCTTTAGCACCCGCTTTGTCGGAGTATGCGCCGCGCTTGCCGAATTGGTGGCGAGCGCGATCAAGCTGACATGGTATAGCAAAGGCGCTCCGGCGCGGGCAAAGCGGAGTTAACGCCCGCGCCGCCCGCTTGCTATAGTTCGGCGCGCGCCCGTCGTGGCTTGTGGCGGCGCTCAACGCGGAGATCAACCATGGATTTCAGCTTCACCCCCGAGCAGGAAGCCTTTCGTACGCGGTTGCGCGAATGGCTGGAGAATACGTCGGCCGAGGTGTTTGGCCGGCGCGCCGACGCGATCGGCGCCTCGACCGCCAGCCTGCTCGATGTCGGCGACGACAGCAAATGGCAGCGCCTGCTCGACTACCATCGGCGGCTGTACGATGCCGGCTACGTCGCGCTGCACTGGCCCAAGGAATGGGGCGGCGGCGGCGCTTCGCTCATCGAGCAGGCGATCTACCAGGACGAGGTGTTGCGCCTGGGCCTGCCGCTGTACGGCGCGAACCAGCTCGCCATCGACCGCATCGGCCCCACCCTCATCATGATGGGCACCGAGCAGCAAAAGCAGCGCTACCTGCGCAGGATGCTGACCGCCGAGGAGATCTGGTGCCAGGGCTACTCCGAGCCCAATGCGGGTTCCGATTTGGCCGGCCTCCAGACCCGCGCGGTGCTTGACGGCGACACCTTCGTAGTCAACGGGCAGAAGGTCTGGACCAGCCTCGCTCAGCGCGCCCACATGCAGGTCCTGCTCGTGCGCACCGATCCAGCGGCGCCCAAGCACAAGGGCATCAGCTATCTGCTGGTGGATATGAAGAGCCCCGGCATCACGATCCGTCCGCTGGTCCAGATAACCGGCGAGGCCGGCTTCAACGAAGTCTTCTACGACAACGTCCGCGTGCCGAAGGAAAACCTCGTCGGCGAGATCAACCAGGGATGGCAGGTTTCGATCGCCACGCTGATGTGGGAGCGCCTCTCCGGCGGCACACGCCATCCGGTCGAGCGCACGATAAACGAGTTGCTGGAACTTTCGCGAAAGGTCGAGTTCGAAGCGATGCCCGCGCATCGCCATCCCTATGTTCGCCAGCACCTCGCACAGTTCGCGATCGAGGCGCGATGCCTGAGGCTGAGCCGCTATCGCGGGCTAACCGCGCAGCTCAAAGGCAAGGTGCCGGGAGCCGAGAGCTCCTTCGGCAAACTGTTTGCGACCGAGCTCAACCTGCGCGTGGCGATGTTTGCCGACGAGCTGCTCGGCCCGTACGCCTCGTTGATGAAGGATTCGATCGGCGCGGTCGAAGGCGGGCGATGGACGATGCGCACGCTGGCGGCGCGCGGGCTGACCATCGCCGCAGGCTCCAGCGAGATCCAGCACAACATCATCGGCGAGCGCGTTCTCAAGCTGCCCAAGGGCTAGGTGAAAATCACAGCGGCTCCCGCCGCATCACGATCCAGAGCACGCAGGAAAGCCCGACCAACAGAACGGGGGCAGCGCTTATCACCAGAATCACATGTGCCATGACAATTCCCTGGCCCGCCGCGACATGCGCGCGTTGAGCGTAGGGTCTTCGCGGAGTCGGCTGCGCAGGGCGGCCGGACGAGTTCGCGCAGGTCTCATATTTCGGACGCGGCTGGTCAAAGCGGTATTCGAGCGCCGCGCGAGCGCCGCACGGCGCGCCGAGTCAAAGCGCGCGGCAAATCATCTTTGAACACTTATTCGGTCGCGAGCTCCGGATTTGAGTTAATCCGCATGCAAGAATAAAAGAGCGGGACTGGCCGCGACTCAGCGCGGCCAAATGCAGGAGGGGAAGCCAATGAGGCAGCGGCTGACGGGTATCGTGCGGATTGCGGCGATTGCGGCGATAGGCTTCGCCGTCGCGGGCGGGGCGACGCGCGCGCGGGCAGCCAAACCGCATCAGCACATATACAACGCCTACCACAAGCTGCGGCGGGCGCACTATGTGATCTCGCATGGCTGCACTCATCTGGGTGGCCATCGCGAAGCAGCCATGCGTCAGGTGGAGGCGGCCAACGGCGAACTGAAGCTGGCGATGGCGAGCGTCCACGGCACTCTGCCCACAACCCCCGAAGGCGGTCCTATCCGCGTCGTCGCCGGCCAGGTTCACCCTTACATGATCGACGCCCTTCGGGAATGTCGCGAGGCCAAAGCGGCGCTCGCCAGCGCCGCGCATGACTTCGGCGGGCACCGAGTCAAAGCGATACAGCACATCGACATCGCAATCGCGGAACTACAGGAGGCCATCAAGGAGCCTGCCTGCAAGAAATAGGGCGCTTCGCGCCAAATCAGCCGGCGGGCGGCCGGCCGGAGGCAGCATGCCGGCCGCTCGCGCGGCTTTTCGGACGCGAAGACTTGCGGCGGACGATTCGCCGTAAGTTCTTCAGATAGCGTGTAAATCTTTCACAGGCCTGACACCGTGAGTCTGGCACCTGCCGTACGATCGTGCCACGCTACATCGTTCCGCTCGGCGCGCCCTGCGCTTGGTGGACGTAGCCGAGAAACTTGTGCTGTAGGTTGTTATCGGCCTGCACTAGCATGATCACGCGATTATATTCCTGCGGCTGCATACCCTGAGCTTTGACCGCCGCAATCTTCTCCGATTCGGCCTTCTCCAGAATCTCGTTCTTTTGCGACTCGTTTTCGGTGTTGTTCAGCACCTTGCGGGTCTTGAGCGTGATGTCCTGCACTTTGACGTAGGCTGCGGCGGCGCGCTTGAGCGTCGCGTCGTCAACCTTCTGCGAATTGGCCGCGCCCGCATCGCCTGAATAGCTGGGTGCGCCGGGCTCTGCGGGCGGTTGACCCATCCCGGCCTGCGCGCCCGCGGCTATCGCAACGGTTAGGCCCAACGTTATAGCACATACTGCCAGCGCTCCGTTCAAAAACTTCATCTGCATGGCTCCTCCCTCTCTGTGTTTCCATGAGCGTCGTGCCGCACGGCTCGCTCACGATGGTTAGACAGCGGCACGTGGGCGAAAGTTCCACCGAAAATTCCCGGCACGAATCTTGGACCCTCAATCACCGGACTGGCGACCACCCGCGTGACCGAATTCGCGGTATCGGCGGTTTAGCGGTGACTATTGCCGGCGCTTCGCTGCCGCTGCCGGGATTTCAATGGGCTGCGACCTTGTGCGAGTTATGATGCGCGATCTTAAGCGCCGTATCGCCGACGAACTCCCCTACCTGCGCCGCTGCGCGCTCGCGCTGGCGCGCGACCCGGACCTGGCCGACGACCTGGTGCAGGATTGCCTGGAGCGCGCGCTGCTCAAGCGCCATCTCTGGCTGGGCAGAGGACATCTTCGAACCTGGCTCTACCGGATGCTCCACAATGTTCATGTCAACGGGCGCCGGGACCCCGCGCACCGTTACCTCAGCGTGCTTGCGCATGACGAGATCGTCGCGCGAGGGGCCGAAGCCGCACGCCAGGAGCAGCGCATCGAATGGTGCGACATGGCCGCGGCGCTCGAAAGGCTGCCCGCAGAACAGCGCTCGGTGATCGTGCTCGTCGCGCTTCAGGGGCTGGCATACGAGGAGGCGGCCGGGATGCTCGGTGTGCCCGTGGGCACTGTCCGTTCGCGCCTGTCGCGCGGGCGCGAGATGCTACGGCTGATGATCGAACCACAGATATAGCGCCTACGAGCGGGCCGGCTCGCCCGACGCGGCTGCGCGCGCCGGTTTTACAATTTCGGCCGTCCGGGGTTTAAGCTTTCGATCCGATTTTCTGAAAGCGGGGATGGCATCCGAATGAGCCGACGGATGGTTTGCGCTTCCTGGGGACCTCACGGGCGCGGCGCCGAGATCGCCTACACGATTGTCGATTCGCCGTTCGGACGGATGCTGGTGGCGGTGACTGCGCGCGGCATCTGCGCCCTGTCAGTCCATCAATCGGATGAATGGCAGGAGAGCGAGCTCAGGCGCGATTTCCGCGAGGCCAAAATTCGCCGCGACCCGACTGCCGCGGGCCCGGCCGCCGATGCCGTCCTGCGCTACCTGCGGGGCGAGAGCCCTGAATGCGAGGTGCCGCTCGACGTGCGCGGCACGCCCTTCCAGCTTCGCGTATGGGAGGAGTTGTGTGCGATCTGCGCGGGTGCGACACGCAGTTACAGCGAGATCGCCGCGCGCCTCGGTCGTCCCTCAGCCGCGCGCGCGGTCGGCCACGCGGTCGGCGCCAATCCGGTATCGCTCCTGATTCCTTGCCATCGCGCAATCGGCTCGGACGGTTCGCTCACCGGCTATCGATGGGGCCTCGAGATCAAAAAGAAACTGCTCGCCTACGAGCGTGAGCGCGCCGGCGTTCAAGGCTAAGCGCCGCGCACCCAGTGTCATCGGCCCCCGCGCCTGGCGCGCGCTATCGCCAATCGTTGAGTACGTAGAGGCCGGGGCGGCTGAAGCCCGGATCGTTGCGCTGATGCATCGCGACGCCGGTCTGCACGACCCGGAAGCAATGACCCAGCATCGCGCGATACGCCTCGTGATGGCTCATGTTGACGCCCGCTTCCAGGCGCGAGGCGCCCTGCTCCGCCGCGAAGGCTTGGCACGCGCGCAGCAAGCGCTCAAACGTCTCGGCGGCCGCCGCATCGGGACGAACCGCGCCAAATTTGACGTAGCAGCATCCGCTGCCGGCCTCGGTGCCCGCGCCGACGTGGCAAACCGCGAAAGCCGATACCTTCGAGCCGTCGAGGAGCGCGAGCGTGTCGCCCAGCCGCTGCGACTCAACCGCGCGCGTTTCGCGCGAGACGTCCAACCCGTCATAGAGCGCGTCGGTCAATTCGCGGCAGGCGGCCAATACGCTTTGCTTCTCGTCGGCATCGAGTTTCGACAGCCGGATGTAATCGGCGCTTGCTCCGGTGGGAGAAAGCTCGCGCGCCATCACTGGAGTAAGAAAGCGCGGCCAATAATCGAATTTCTGATACAGCCCGGCATGTTTGGGACTGTCGCTGAACGTAAAGAGCCCAGTGAGCCGGCATCCCGATGCGGCGAACAGGTCCATCGTGCGTTCGAGCAGCCGCTGCGCGATACGCTGGTCCCACAGCTTTGGCTCGACCGTGAGCGGTCCGAAGAACCCGAAGCTTCCCCAGTTGGTCGCGAAATTCGAACCGACCAGTGCGCCGTCGGCCTCGGCCGCCAGGGCCAAATCCGGCGCGGCCTCATAGCGCGTACGCGTGAGGTCGCGATCGCCGAAGGTCGCCGTCGGATCGGGTACGCCCATGAACGTGCCGAAGGCGACGCGAAAGATACGGTCGGCCTCGGCAAGGTCACGCCGCTTAAGCGGGCGAATTCGCACTTCCATAGTCCACTTTCCTACGTCCCCTGAATTGGGGCGGCCCAGCGGCCGAAGATAGTCTCCGCGATTTCGCCAAGCCGCGGCAGATGTTCCGGCGCCTGCGCCAGGATGGCGTCGCCGTCGATTCCAACCCGCTTGAGCCCCTCGGCGTTCTCATGCACCAACGCCGCGATGATCTGCTGAGTCATCTCGGCGTGGAACAGCAATCCCCACGCCTTGTCGCCGTAGCGAAACGCCTGATGCCGGGTGAGCTCTGACGAGGCGAGCGCCACCGCGCCCACCGGCAGGTCGAAAACGTCGCCGTGCCAGTGGCAGGGCACGAACTCCGAGGGCAGACCCTGGAAGAGACGGTCATCCGCGGCTTCGGGCCGCAGCCGCACCGGATACCATCCGATCTCCTTGCGCGCGCCGCGCCGCACGCTGGCGCCCAGCACCGCGGCCAGAAGCTGGCTCCCGAGGCACACTCCCAGCACCGGCTTGCCGAGCTTCAGCGCGTTTTCGATCAGCGCCATCTCGGCGCGCAGGTACGGATAGCGGTCAAGCTCATAGACCGCCTCGGGCCCGCCCATCACGATAAGCCCGCCCGCCCCTTTCATGTCGGCGGGCGCCTGTTGGCCGTCGAAGACACGCACGTACTGCCACGCCAGCGCCGCCGATTCGAGCGCCTCGGCGATCAGTCCGAGGTTTTCGGCCGGATGATGTTGGAGCACCCAGATTTTCGCCATTGTCGCGCTCCTAGCCCGCTTCCGCAGGCGGCAGTATTCCAGATTCGATTGCGCACGGCCCGGCGTCAAGCGCGGCCGCGGGCTGTGCCTGCGGCAACCCGGCGGGCACGTTGATGCAATTAGACGGACGGATTAGGCTCCGGTTCAGGCGGTTGTGTGAAATCCGCCCTCTCCGCAGCAACGTCGGAGCCCGATCCCGGAGGAGACAGGCATGAGCTATATCGGCCTTCGCGAGCAGACAGTTCACGGGGCGAAGAGCGTCGCCGAGGCGCGCGCCCGCCACCGATGGAATATCCCAGCGAACTACAACGTCGCCATCGACTGCATCGACCGCCACGCCGACCTGCGTGACAAGCCCGCGCTCTACTACGAGGACGATGAGGGCCACGCCGAGAAATACACCTTCGGCCAGATCGGCGCGCTCAGCCGGCGCTTTGCCAACGCGATAGCGGCCCTGGGCGTGGGGCGCGGCGACGTGGTCGCGGTCCATCTGCCGCAACGCCCCGAGACCGCGATCGCCCACATGGGGCTCTACCGGGTGGGCGCGATCGCGCTGCCGATTTCCAAACTGTTCGGGCCCGATGCCCTCAAGTACCGGCTCAACCATAGCGCGGCCAAGGCGATCATGCTGGAGCCCGAGAGCCTCGAGAAACTCGATCCGATCCGCAACGACGTGCCCGCGCTACGCCATGTGATTATCGCCGGCGGCAACAAGGGCGGGCTAGGCTTCGACGAGCTGATCGCTAAAGGCTCCGAGCAGTTCACGATGGGCCCGACCAACGCCGAGGATCCGATCCTGCTGATGTACACCTCGGGCACGACCGGCGATCCCAAGGGCGTGCTGCACGCGGCGCGCTATGTGCTCGGACACAACGGAATCGACTACTCTTACAATTTCCTGCGCGAGGGCGACCTTTACTACAGCCCGGCCGACTGGGCATGGGCGGGCGGCCTGCTCGACGGCCTGCTCGCGATCTGGCCCTACGGAATCCCGGTCCTCGCCTACCGCAGCAAGGCGCGCTTCGATCCCGACGTGACGCTGCGCCTGGTCGAGAAGTACGGCGCGACGGTCGGGCTCTATCCGCCGACCGCGCTCAAGTCGCTGCGCGAGATCAAGAATCCGCGCGAGAAGTACCGCAGCCTGCGCCTGCGATGCATCGTCAGCGGGGCCGAGCCGGTCAGCCCCGAGCTTGCGCGCTGGGTGGACGAGCAGCTCAAGGTCGAGTTCAACCAGGCCTTCGGCCAGACCGAGGCGAACTACTTCATCGGCAACTGCACCGCGCTGGAGAAGGCCAAGCTCGAGCCCCTGGGCAAGCCCTACCCCGGCCACGACGTCGCGGTGGTCAATCCGGAGACCGGCGTTCCGGTCAAAACCGGCCAGACCGGCGAGATCGCGATCCGCGTCGAGGACCCGGTGGTGATGAAGGAGTATTGGAAAAACCCGGGCGCGATGAAAGAGAAGTTCGTCAACGGATGGTGCGTGACCGGCGACCTCGGCCACATGGACGACGAGGGCTACGTCTATTTCCAGGGGCGTTCCGACGACGTCATCAAGACCTCGGGCTACCGGGTCGGCCCGGCCGAGGTCGAGGCCAAGATAATCGAGCATCCGGCGGTCGCCTCGTGCGCGGTGGTTGGCGTGCCCGACGAGCGGCGCGGCCAGGCGATCAAGGCCTTCATCAAGCTGCTCCCCGGCCATCAGCCCTCGCAGCAATTGATCGACGAGATCCAGAAACACGTAAAAACGCGGCTGGCCGCGCACGAGTATCCGCGCGAGTTCGAGTTCATCGACGAGTTCCCGATGACCGTCACCGGCAAGATCCGCCGGCGCGACCTGCGCGAGCGCGAATTGCAGCGGCGCGCGGCCGCCGCAGGCGCCCGCTGACCCGCGGCGCCGGTCATTGCTTCAAACGGCGCAACGGGCTAAGGAAACGGATCGCTCAAACCAAGCCTCAGCGGGGTTAGATATGGCCAACAAGCCGGTACCATTCACCGAACTGCTCAAGAGCGCGCCCAAGAACTGGGGGCGCTTCGGACCCAACGACGAGATCGGCGCGCTCAACTTCCTGACCAGCGCCGAAGTCCTGCGCGGCATCCGCTCGGTCAAACAGGGCAGGGTCTTCACCCTCGGGGTGCCGGTAGCGCGCCCGCAGGGCGACCCGCTCTACCCGTCGCGCTCGCAGCCTATTCGGACGATGGCGATGGACAAGGGCTTTTACCTCAACGGCCGCGCGCAGCCCTTCCCCGGCGGCGGCGAGTACGCCGACGACGTGATCACGATGTACCTCCAGGGCACCACGCAGTATGACGCGCTCGGCCATGTCTGGCACGGCGACACCATCTACAACGGCTACGACGCCAAGACCACGATGGGCGGATTGCAAAAGTGCTCGATCCAGCCGATCGCTGAGCACGGCGTGGTCGGGCGCGGCCTGCTGATCGACGCCGCGAGCTACAAAGGCAAGCCAAACCTCGACGCCGGCGAGCGGATCACGCTTGACGATCTGCTGGGCGCGGCCAGGAAGCAGAACAGCCCGATCGAAAAGCACGACATCCTGATCATCCACACCGGCTGGCTCAAGCGCTATTACGATCTTGGCGTCGAGGGCATCTTCCCCAAGGGCGCCTTCAACGAGCCGGGCCTCGGCTACAGCCCCGAACTCGTGAAATGGTTCCACGAGATGGAGATCCCATCGGTTGGCAGCGACACGATCGCTACCGAGCAGACGTTCCATGAAGAAAGCGGCACGATGATCCCGCTGCACATGGCGCTGCTTCACTACCAGGGGGTTATTTTCAACGAAATCGACTGGACCCACGATCTCGCCGAGGATTGCGCCAAGGATGGGCAGTACAGCTTCCTGTTCGTCGGCGCGCCGCTGAAAGTAGTGGGCGGAGCAGGCTCGCCGGTCAACCCGATCGTGATCAAGTGACGGTCACGGGAAGGCACGGAAGATGAGCACAGCCAAGAGAGATCCGCGCGGCCTGGGCGCGATCAGGATCGTCGAGTGCGGACAGGGCGTGTCGGCCGCCTACGGGGCCAAGATGATGGCCGACCTCGGCGCCGAGGTCATCAAGGTCGAGCCGCCCGCCGGCGACCTGGCTCGCACGCGCGGTCCGTTCCCCAACGACAAGCCCGACCCCGAAAAAAGCGGGCTTTTCATCTACCTGAACACCAACAAGCGCGGCGTGACCGCCGATCTTACCAAGCCCGAGGGGCGCGAGATCCTCGGGCGGCTGCTCGAAAGCGCCGATATTCTGATTCACAACGTGCCGCCATATGAGCGGGCGAAGATGGGCCTGGAGAGCGAGGCGCTGTGTGCGAAGTACCCGGGGCTGATCGTGGCCTCGATCTCGATGTACGGCGATCGCGGGCCGCGCGCCAACTGGCGCGGCTACGAGCTCAACGCGTCCAACGCCGGCGGCTGGGCCTTTCTCAGCCCCGGCGCCTCGCCCTACCCCGAGCTGCCGCCGCTCAAGCCGTTCGGCGCGCAGTGCGACTACCAGGGTGGTGCGCACGCGGCGATCACCGCGCTGGCCGCCTACCGGCACAAGCTGCGCACCGGACGCGGCCAGGCAATCGACGTCTCCGAGCAGGAGACGATCGCGGCGATGCTCGAGATGAACTTCATGCACTGGACCTACGCCGGGCGCGAGACCTCGCGCCTGGGCTCGCGCGCCCTGGGCCCGTGGTTCATCACCGACTGCGCAGACGGCAAACTCTTCGTGCTTTCAGTCGAGGAAGATCAGTGGAAGCGGCTGGTTGAGCTGATGGGCAACCCGGAGTGGGCCAAGGAGGAAATCTTCAAGGACCGCGTGACCCGCGCGCAGAACATGGACGCGCTGCGCGCGCTGATGGACGAGTGGCTGCGCTCGAACAAGGTGATCGAGCTCTACCGCAAGGCGCAGGAGAACCGCATCCCGTTCGCGCCGGTTAATACCATGCAGCAGATGTACGAGAGCGAACATCTGCGCGAGCGCGGCTTCTTCGTGCGTTTCGAGCAGCCCGGCGTCGGCACGCTCAATCTGCCCGGCGCGCCCTCCCAGTACGGCCGGACCAAGTGGTCGCTGCGCCGGCCCGCGCCGCGCCTGGGCCAGCATAGCGAGGAGATCTTATGCGGCGAGCTCGGGATACCGCGCGAGCGGCTGGCCGCGCTCAGACAGGCGGGCGCCATCTGAGCGGCGCCGATCGGGCGCCGTCCGAGTTGCCGGACCATCTTCGTGGAGAAAAATGCTATGGCCGATCTACCTCTTAGCGGCGTGCGCGTGCTCGATTTCACCTGGGCATGGGCGGGGCCGTTCTGTACCCAGACCCTGGCGCATCTCGGCGCCGAGGTCATCCGTATCGAAACCACCGCGCGCCCGCCGTGCGTGACGCGGGCGATCCCGCCGTTCGCCGACAACATCCCCGGCCCCAACCGCGCCGGTTACTTCAACCAGTACAACCAGGGCAAGCGCAGCATCCTGCTAAACCTTCAGAAGCCCGAGGCGGTCGACCTCGCTTACAAGCTGGTGCCGCACTGCGACGTCGTCGCGGACAATTTCGCGGCCGGGGTGATGGAGAAGCTCGGCTTCGGCTACGACAAGCTGCGCACGCTCAAGCCGGATTTGATCCAGATCTCGATGTCCGGCTACGGGCAGACGGGCCCGTTCCGCCGCTTTGTCGGCTACGGCCCGCCGGCCTCGGCCCTTTCCGGCCAGTTTTGGCTGACCGGTTACGAAGGGGGCGAGCCCTCGGAGATTGGCGTTTCCTACCCTGATCCGAACGCCGGCGTGATGGGCGCCTACGCGATCATCGCCGCCGTGCTCCATCGCGATCTTACCGGCGAGGGCCAGTACATCGATCAGTCGCAGTGGGAAGCCGTGCTGGTGCACATGGCCGAGGGACTGCTGGAATACGACATCAATCATCGCGAGCCCGCACGCCGGGGCAATCACGACCCGATGATGTCGCCGCACGAGACCTACAAGAGCAAGGGCAACGACGATCAGTGGGTGTCGATCGCGGTCGGGACCGAGGAAGAATGGCGCGCGCTGTGCGGCGCGATTGGCCAGGCTGGGCTCGCCGACGATCCGCGGTTTAAGACCGCCGCCCTGCGCAAGCGTAACGAGGCCGCGCTCGACGAGATCATCTCGGCCTGGACGCGCGAGCGCGACAAGTGGGAAGCGGCGGAAACCCTTCAGCGCGCGGGTGTCGCCGCCTTTCCGTCGATGAGCAACCGCGATCTTGCCGAGGATCGCCACTTGATCGAGCGCGGCTACCTGGTGCAGCTCGAGCATCCAGAGGTCGGGCGCCGTAAGCACGCCGGAATCCCATGGAAGATGTCCGGCACGCCCTGCGAGGTCCGCAGCCCCGCCCCGCTGCGCGGCGCCGATACTGACGACGTCCTGCGCTCGCTGCTCGGGATGTCGAGCGACGAAATCAACCGGCTGCGCAAGGCCGGGATCGTCGCCTGACGCCGCGGCGCCTGGGCAAAGCCTGATCCAGAGGCGGCGCGCTACAGCGGCGCGTCGCCTCTGCTATAAGGGGGCGTGAGTGCGCGCGGCATCCCACACCTTCGCCGCGCGCCCGGGGGTGCGACTGTGCCGGCTCTTCCACTCGACGACATCCGCGTGCTCGATCTGACCCACTTTTACAACGGCCCGTACGGGACGCTGCTGCTCTCCTACCTCGGGGCGGACGTGATCAAGATCGAGCCGCCCGGCCACGGCGAGGGCATGCGCGCGCTGTACCGCGCCCCGGAGCGCGAGATCAGCCTGGGCTTCGCGATCCTCAACGTCAACAAGCGCTCGATAACCCTCAATCTCAAGAGCGAAGATGGAGGCGAGATCTTCAAGCGCCTGGCCGCGCGCGCCGATGTCGTAGTCGAGAATTACGCCTACGGCGCAATGGAGGGCTTCGGAGTGGGCTGGGACGTCCTGCACGCGCTCAATCCGCGGCTCATCTACGCGACCGGCAAAGGCTACGGGCTCAGCGGCCCCTACCGCGACCTGCCCGCCTTCGACCCGGTGGTGCAGGCGATGAGCGGCGTGCTGGCGACCACCGGCGAGGCCGACGGGCCCCCGATGAAGGCCGGGCCGGCGGTGGTGGACATGCTCGGCGGCGTCCATCTGGCCGCCGCTATCCTAGCCGCCCTGCGTCATCGCGACCGCACCGGCGAGGGCACGCTGGTCGAGGTCGCGCTCCAGGATGCGGTGGTGCCCACGCTGACAACGCATATTGGCGCGCACTACGGGATGGGAATCCGGAGCACGCGCGACGGCAATCGCTCCGCCGGCGGCGTGATCGTGCCGTACAATGTATATCCCGCGCGCGACGGCTACGTGCTGATCCTTGCTGCCGACCATCATCGATGGCGCCGGTTGTGCGAGCTGATGGGCCGGCCGGAACTAGCCGACGATCCGCGCTTCGTCAACGTCCGCGCGCGCGCCAAACGTATCGACGAGGTTGACGAGCTGGTCTCGAACTGGACGCGGGCCCATACGCGCCAGGAGTTGATGACGGCGCTCGGCGCCGCCGACGTCTTTTGCGGCATCGTCAAGGAGCTGGACGAGGTGATGACCGACGCCCATCTGCACGAGCGCGGGATGTTGCGTGAGATCGACGACCCCCGCCTGGGGCGGATCACGATCTGGACCTCGCCGCTGAGGATGAATGCCGAAGCTGCGGAGCCGCGCTCGTGCGCGCCCGCGCTCGGCGCCGACACTGATGATTTTTACCGCTCCGAGCTTGGGCTCGATGACGCAGCGCTCGCCGGGTTGCGGGCCCGCAAGGTGATTTGAAGCTTGTGCGCCTCAGAACGGCACTGCGGTGGGACGGAGCGGATGGGCGCGCAGAAAGTCGAGCATCGCGGGCGTCCATTGCTTCGGCCACCGGTTGTGGCGGCTGACCCCCAGCGTCCATCCGATCGGATTGCGCAACAGGCTCAGGTCGCCGTCAGGATTGTCCCCGCACCATGACCAGCACGCATCCACGCGCTTGCCGGCGCCGTCGATGATCACATCGTCGAGGCTGACGCCGGCGGCGCGCAGCTCGGTCGCCAGCCGCTCGCCGTTGGGACAGAGGCCCGCGATATCGCAGCTATTGTGCACGTGCATCACGGGCAGCCGCGGATTGAAGATCTGAATGTGCCGGACGCTCGTCGCCGGGTCCGCTACCGGCGCCTGTGGGCACGGGTCGCCGAACGCCCCAAAGGGGTCGGGCGCCGAATAGACCGCCGCCGCCGCGATATTGGGCCGGTTGAGCGCGTAGAGCAGCGCCATCGCTGCGCCATTGGACCATCCCGTGACGTAAATCCGCCGCGAATCGACCCTGCCGCTCGCCGCGGCCTCCGCTACGAAGTGATCAATCGCCGCCGCGTCGGCGTTCTCGCGATAGACGGTCGCGCCAATCCTGACGTCGCCCGCCGGGTTGAGCTGCCGGTACCAGTTGTCCCAGCCGCTGCCGCTGCGGTCGGGATGTGGATAGTAGTGGGTGGTGTTGCGGCCTTGTGGCGCGAGCACGACAAACCCCGGCCGTTTGGGATCGCCGCTCAGCGCATATTTCGCCGCGAGGTCCAGCAGCCCAGCCTGGCTTGCCGTGGTCGGGCCGAACAGCGAGGGATGAAGGTAAACCACCAGTGGCAGGCGGTTCTGCCGCGAGGCCGACGCCGGGGCGAACAGGCAGGCGTAGCGCTGGGCGCCGTCGCCATCCCGCCACGGCCCAAGCAGTTCGCCGTCGCCGCAGGAGGGCTTGTCCGCGCCCAGCAGCTTGGCTGGTGCGTCGCCAAACGGCCCGCACGCGCCCTCGCCGGCCGCCGCACTTCCGACCGCCAGCACCATGGCCACGAGCGTGGCGCACGCCAGCGCCTTTGCGAGCACGTGCGGGAGGCTCAGCGGACGGCGCGCAGCGTTCGGCGCCCGGACTTGGCCGCGCGCAGCGCGACGAGGCGGTCGAGGATTACGTCGGCGACCTCGTCCTTGCTGAGCTTGGGATGGCTGACCGGGCGGCCGTCCTCGCCGATCAGCGTCACGATATTGGTGTCGACGGCGAAGCCCGCGTCCTTGAGCGAGACGTCGTTGGCGACGATCAGGTCGAGCTTCTTGCGGCGCAGCTTGTCGAGCGCGTTGCGCTCAAGCTCCTCGGTTTCGGCGGCGAAGCCGATCACGATGCGCGAGCCCTTGCGCGCGGCCAGCCGCGGCATCTCGTCGGCGATCGCCGCCAGCTCGAGCGTCATCCCGCGCGCGTTCTTCTTGATCTTCTGCGCCGCTGGCCGCGCCGGGCGAAAGTCCGCCACCGCCGCCGCCATCACCAGCGCCGAGCACCACGGAAAATTGCGCGAGGTCGCGCTGAGCATCTCCGCCGCGCCGACCGTGTCGATTCGCTCGACGCCGTGCGGCGTCGCCAGCGGCGACGGCCCCGCGATTATCCGCACCTGCGCGCCGCGCCGCCACGCGGCGCGCGCGATCGCGAAGCCCATCTTGCCGGTCGAGCGGTTGGAGATGAAGCGCACGGGATCGATCATCTCCTGCGTCGGCCCCGCGGTCACCAGCAGGCGCTCGGAAGCGAGGTCGTGCGGGGAGAGCATCCGCTCGACCTCCTCGACGATCACCGCGGGCTCGACCAGCCTTCCCCTGCCCTCGTAACCGCAGGCGAGCTCGCCCGAGGCCGGTTCGACCACCGTTACGCCGCGCGCGCGCAGCCGCGCAAGGTTCTCGGCCACCGTCGGATGGGCGTACATGTGGACGTTCATCGCGGGTGCGAAGGCCACGGGCGAGTGCGCGGCGAGCAGCACGGTGGTCAGGATATCGTCCGCGATACCGACCGCGGCCTTGGCGATCACATCCGCGCTGGCGGGCGCGATCACGATCGCGTCGGCGCTGTCGGCGAGCCGGATATGGCCGATCTCGGACTCCTGGGTGAGGTTGAAGGTCTCGGTCGCGACCGGATTGCCGCTCAGGGTCTGGAGGGTGAGCGGGGTGATGAACTCGGCCGCGTTGCGCGACATCATGACGCGCACCCGCGCTCCGCGCCCCACCAGCAACCGCACCAGCTCGGCGGCCTTGTAGGCGGCGATTCCGCCGCATACGCCGAGCACGATCGTCTTGTCCTTCAGCACGCCCATCGTGGCGCAATTCTACGGCGTAAGCGGGATACGGAGAAAGAGCGGCGCGCTGGGCGCGCCGTCGGTGCCGGACGCTCTCAGGCGCGTCGGGCCTCGGGCCGGAAGCCAAAATAGACGGCGAAGCGCCAGTGCTTGAAGGCGCAATCGACCTCCCTGAAGCCGGCCGCACGCATCCAGTCGAGCTGGGCGTCGAGCGGCGCGCATCGGTCGTAGCGCATTCGCTCGACCGCGCGCTCGTACTCGCGCCGGTCAACGCCGGAGGCCAGAACCGCCTTGTCCCACAGCCGGCGGTAGCGCGCCTCGGCCACGGGCGTCGGGCCGAGCACCTGGTCGGCGTTGACGAACAGGCCCCCCGGCTGCAGAGCGTCGAAGACGCGCGCGAACAGCCTGCGCTTGGCGTCGTCGGCCAGATGATGAATCGACAACGCAGAGATGACGATGTCCCACGGGCCGCCGAGACTGCCCTCGGCATAGTCGCGGACCGCGAAGCTCACGTTGTGGGGCGTGGACGCGAATCTCTGGCGCGCCTCGGCCAGCATCGCCTCCGCGGCGTCGACCAGATGGAGTTTCGCGCCGGCCAGCCGCTCCGCCACCATCGCGGAGAACAACCCTGTGCCCGCGCCGAGGTCGAGCAGGGCCGGCGGACTCGCCGCCCCGGCCGCCCATTCGCCGATAATATCCAGGGCACTCGCGTAGAACGCATCGAAGCACGGGACCAGCTTGCGCCGGACCGCGTCGTAACTGGCGGCGCCAGCGTCGAAGAGCCGCGCGATGATGCTGGCGGAGTCGCTCATCTAAAATGTCGCCGGCGGCGGCCGGCGCGACGACCGCCGGCTAGCGCTCGATTTCGCCGCTGATGAACTTCTCGACCCGCTCGCGCGCGATGTCGTCGGGCATCTGGCGCGGCGGATGTTTCATCGTGTAGGCGGCGATCGAGTACAGCGGCCCGCCAACCTTGCGGTCGCGCGCCAGCTTGAGGCAGCGGATGCCGTCAATCACAACACCACCCGAGTTGGGCGAATCCTGCACCGACATCCTGAGCTCGAGCTCGATCGGGATTCCCGCAAAGCCCTCGCCCTCGATGCGCAGGAAGCAGATCTTGTTGTCGCGCTGCCAGGCGACGAAGTCGGAAGGGCCGATATGGACGTCGGTGTCGGGCATTCGCTCGGGCAGCACGCTCTGCACGGCTTCGGTCTTGGACTTGCGCTTGGAGCCCAGGCGCGAGCGGTCGAGCATGTTGAGGAAGTCGGTGTTGCCGCCGGTGTTGAGCTGGTAGGTGTGGCGCACCTTGATCCCGCGGTCGGCGAACAGTTTCATGATCGCGCGATGGAGGATGGTCGAGCCGAGCTGCGATTTGACGTCGTCGCCGATCACCGGGATCTTGCGCTCGGCGAACTCGGCCGCCCACCGGTCGTCGGACACAATGAAGACCGGCATGCAGTTGAGCAGGCTGACCCCGGTGGCCAGGCAGGCGCGCGCGTAGCGCTCGACCGCGCGCTGGCTGCCCACCGGCAGGTAGCACAGCATCACTTCCGCCCCGCTCTCGCGCAGGCGGCGCTCGATATCCACCGGCGGCTGTTTTGCCGGCACAAAGCTCATCTCGGGCGGGTACTGCGCCATGTGTTCGGCGATGCCGTCGTGAATCTCGCCCATCTCGACGCTGACGCCGTACTTGGGCAGATCGCGCCAGATGGTGACGGTGTTGTTGGGCGGCGCGAAGCAGGCGTCCTCGAGCGGGCGGCCGACCTTGCGCGCGTCGATGTCGAAGGCGCAGGCGACCTCGATGTCGCCCGGCTTATAGCCGCCGAGGTCGTAGTGCATCAGGCCCACCGGATTACAGCGGGCCTCTTCCTGGGCGTGCCGGTAGAACTCGATTCCCTGGAGGAGGGAGGATGCGCAGTTGCCTACCCCGACGATTGCTACACGAATCTTCGCCATGTCCCTCTTCTCATCAACTCACCACCACCTCATCGGCTATAAGCCCGGCCCCGGATGCTAGCGTATCAGGGGGCGCCCCAAGCATAAGTGGAAGTGATAACCGCTGTCTTTTATAGCAGCGCGAACGCAAAGTAAATTGCCCGCCCACGCGCTTTCCACAGGCGCCCCGACGCGCTCGAGTCCCGGCGCCCTTGCGGCCGATGGGGCAGCGTCGGCTCAGCCCTTTCCGAAGCGCGACGGAAACGGCTCGACAAACACCAGCTCCGGGTGGAGCCGGCGCGCGCGCTCGATAAGCACTGCTTCTTCCTCGGGGATGTCGGGATCCGGGACACAACAGTCGACCGGACACACCACCGCGCACTGCTCGCGATCGTGAAAGCCGACGCACTCCGTGCACTTGTCGGGCACGATGTAAAAGATGTCCTCGCGCAGGGGCGGATGCTCGACACCGTCGAGCTCCCACGGCTGGCCGCCCTCATAGATTGCGGTGTTGGGACATTCGCGGGCGCAGGCGCCGCAGTTGATGCACTCCTCGGTGATCAGCGTTGACACGTATCAGTCCAGAACGAGCCTCGGGCCGGTCGCTGGCGCGTGAAGCCTCCGGCATTCGCCGGCCAGCCTATCGGCCTGCATTTTCTCCCGCAAGTAGAAGCGCGCGGCCTAGTCCTTGGGCATTGCCGCGAGCACGCGGCGCGCCAGCTCCATGACGGCGAGGCTTGCCGGATGCTCTGGGTGGCTCATGACGATCGGCATCCCCGCATCGCCCGCCGCGCGCACTTCGGGCTGGATCGGAATTTGGGCAAGCACCTCGGTGCCCTCGGCGGCGGCCAGCTTCGCTCCCCCGCCCTCGCCGAACAGCGGGTCGCGCTCTCCGCAATCGGGGCAGACGAAGTAGCTCATGTTTTCGACCACGCCGAGGATCGGACAATGTAGCTGACGCATCATCCGGGCCGCCCGTGTGGCGTCGGCCAGCGCCACGTCCTGCGGCGTGGTGACCAGCACCGCGCCGTCGAGCGCGACGAGCTGCGCGAGCGTGAGCTGGGCGTCGCCGGTGCCCGGCGGCAGATCGACGATCAGAAAATCCTGGGTACCCCACAGCGTGTCCTTGAGAAACTGGCGAATCGCGCCCATCACCATCGGCCCGCGCCAGATGACCGGCGACTTTTCGGTCAGGAAAAACCCGATCGAGATGAGTTTCACCCCGTAGCGCTCGACGGGATAGAAATGCTGCCCGCCCGCCGCGCGCGGACGCTCGTCGCCGACCCCGAACATCATCGGCACCGACGGCCCGTAGATGTCGGCGTCGAGCAGGCCGACCGTCATCCCCAGCCGCCGCAGCGCCAGCGCGAGGTTGGCCGCCACCGTCGATTTGCCGACGCCGCCCTTGCCGCTGAGCACGGCGACCACGTAGCGCGTGCCGTCTAAGCGCACCCGCCCGGTCTTCTCGCCCAGCTCGGCTTCGAGCCGGCGCACGCGCAGCTCGATCCGGCCCACGCCCAGCTGGTGCGTCAGCGCCTGATGGATCGCACTCGCCAGCTCGCGCATCACCTCCTCGCGCTCGCTGGGCTGGCGCACGATCACGGCGAAGCCGCCGCCGCTCTCCAGCGGCTGGATACCCTCGATGATTCCCAGCGAGACGACGTCGGTCGCGTAGCCCGGATAGTTGACCCCGCGCAGCGCGTCGAGCATCGCCTCGATGCTTATTTCTCTAGCCACGCGACGATTATTCCAGAGCGAAGCCGCCGCGCGAAGCCTCCATTTGCGGCCGGCGCACGTCCTCGTTCCTCTCGCCTCCGCTGCGCGCTTGGGGTAGCATTCGCCATCGCTGATAAGCGATATAAGTCTGCCGCCCGCGCCACACGCGCCGGCAGCCAAAGGGAGCGGACCATGAGACACAAAGGCTTTTCGCACATCGGAGTCTCCACGCTCGACCTCGACCGCACGCGGGAGTTTTACGAAGGCGTGCTGGGCTTCAAGGCCGTGCGTTGCGACATCATCAACATTAAGGAAGGCGGCCACATTCGTCACATCTTCTTCGACACCGGCCGCGACCAGCTAATCGCCTTCATGGAGGCGCGCGGGGTGCCGGGGATTCCGGCCGAGTACGACGCGGGAATAAATCGCGGCCTCGGCGTGCCGAGCGCCTTCTATCATTTCGCCTTCGAGGTCGGCACCGAGGCGGCGCTGCGCGAGAAGCGCGCGGAACTCGCGGCCAAGGGCGTGCAGGTGACCGATGTGGTCGATCACGAATGGGCCAAATCGATTTACTTCAAGGACCCTAACGGGATGCAGCTCGAGTACTGCACCTACACCCGCGAGTTCAACGAGGACGACGCCCGGATGCAGCCGCGCTTCGAGATCTCGGTGCGCGACCTCGGCCTGGCAGACGGCCTCGAGATCAAGCCCGTCCGCGCCTAGCTGCTCGACGTGTTCGGCTGGGCGGGCCGCCTGCCCGCCCACCGGAAAGGCTGCCTTCCCTGATTTTGCGTGCTACGGGCGGCGCAGTTCCTGGATCACCTCGCGCACCAGGCCGCGATCGTGCTCGTTGCGGATGGGGATCTCGAAGCTGAGCCGGTTGATTCCCGCAAAGCGCTTCTTCATCACAGAGGCGATATCGCGATAGGTGCCGACGGCGGCGAACGCGTGCACCATTTCCTCGCTCACCAGCGCGGGCATCTCGCGCCAGCGCTGTTGGACGGACAAGCGATGGAGCTGCTCGGCGGTGTCGGCCCATCCGTCGAGCTCGAAGCTTGAGCGGTACGAACGCGTCGAGCCGTAGAACGCGATTGTCTCTTTCATCTTCCGCACCGCGCGCGCGAGCGAATCCTGGTCGGGCGCGGTGCAGAGAAACCCGCCGCCCGAGATCTGGAAATTGTCCCATTCGCCCGCGGGCCGTCCCGATTTCGCAAATCCCTTGCGCAGGTTGGGAAAGGCGATCTCGTCGATATAGCGCCGCGTGACGATTCCATGCAGGCGTACGCCGTCGCACACCTCGCCCGCCACTTGCAGCATCCGCTCCTGCACCGCCGCGATCAGGACCGGGATATGCGGATGCTTGAGCGGGGGCGGCGAGAAGTTGGGGGTCATCAGCGACAGATTGTAATGCTCGCTGCGGAACTCGAACGGCGCACCGGTCTGCCAGGTGTTCCAGCACGCGCGCATCGCGCCGACGTAGTCCTTCATCCGCTGCGCCGGCTTGCTAAACGGCATCCCGAAGCGCCGCGTGATATGCCCTTTGACCTGCGAGCCCAGCCCGAGGACCAGCCGTCCCCCGCTCATCCGCTGGAGGTCCCACGCAATATAGGCGGTTGCCACCGGGCTCTTGGTGAAGGCGAGCGCGATTGCGGTGCCGAGCTCGACCTTCGACGGCTCCTGCGCCGCAACCGCGAGCGCGAGGAACGGGTCGTGCTGGGTTTCGACCGCGACGACGGCATCGTAGCCGAGCGCATCGGCTTCGCGCACCTGCTCGCGCAGCGTGCTCCAGGTCGGTTCAGGCGTGCCCCCGGCGCCCATCTCGGGCGTGTACGGCGCGCCAAGGTTCAACATGCGCTCGATTTTGATCTGGGCCACGGCTCTCCAGTTACGCGCCGTCACCCTACCGCGATGCCGGGGGCGGGAAAGGCGCGGCACATCTCGACCACCTCGCCCTTGATCCGCGCCAGTGCCGCTTCGTCATCGACGTGAGCGACGGCGTCGTCGATCCAGCGCGCGATCTGCTGCATCTCGCCCTCCTTCATCCCGCGCGAGGTCACGGCCGGCGTGCCCAAGCGCACGCCGCTGGGACTGAACGGCTTGCGCGGATCGTAGGGCACCGTGTTGTAGTTGCACACGATGCCCGCGCGGTCGAGCGCTTGGGCCGCCTTCTTGCCGATCACGCTCTTGTTGGTCAGGTCGATCAGGATGAGATGGTTGTCGGTGCCGCCGGAGACCAGATTGAAGCCGCGCGCGAGCAGCTCCTCCGCCATCGCCCGGGCGTTGCGCACGATCTGATGGCCGTACTCCTTGAAGGCCGGGGTGGCCGCCTCCCTGAGCGCGACTCCGATCGCGGCGGTCGTATGGTTGTGCGGGCCGCCCTGCAAGCCGGGGAAGACCGCCTTGTCGATCTTTTCGGCGACCGCGTCGCGGCAGAGGATCATCGCGCCGCGCGGGCCGCGCAGCGTCTTGTGCGTCGTTGTGCTGACGACGTCGGCGTGGGGGACGGCGTCGGGATGCGCGCCGGCCACGATCAGCCCCGCGATATGCGAGATGTCGGCGAGCAGATAGGCGCCGACCTCGCGCGCGATCTCGCCGAAGGTTTTGAAGTCAAACTGGCGCGGGTAGGCCGTGGCGCCGCATACGATCAGCTTCGGGCGCTCCTTCTTCGCCAGGTCGCGCACGGCGTCGTAGTCGATACGCTGGGTCTCGCGATCGACAACATAATGCACCGGACGCCAGAAGGTGCCGGTGGCGCTGACGTTCCATCCGTGGGTCAGATGGCCGCCGTGCGGCAGCGCGAGTCCCATCAACGTGTCGCCCGGCTTGAGCAGCGCGAAGTACACGGCCAGATTGGCGGGCGAGCCCGAGTACGGCTGCACGTTGGCGTGCTCGGCGCCGAACAGGGCGCGGGCGCGCTCGGCGACGATCGTCTCGATCCGGTCGATGTAGCGCTGGCCCTCGTAGTAGCGCTTGCCGGGATAGCCTTCGGAATACTTGTTGGTCAGGATCGAGCCGGTCGCCTCGAGCACCGCGCGCGAGACGTAGTTCTCCGAGGGGATGAGCCGCACCGATTCGAGCTCGTAGCGCTCCTCGGCGCGGATCAATTCGTAAATTTCGGGATCGGTCTGCCGCAGCGCGTCCATCATTGTTTCACCCGTTTACCCATGGGGACCGAAGCGCGCGCCCGCGGCGGCGCGCGCGGGGTTCGTATCCGCTACTGGAGATCCGGCGGCGTGACGTGCGCGATCCACGCGCGATAGTTGCCTTTGTAGCCGACCGCTCGCTGGCGCTCGCGCACCCGGCGCATTACTTCCGCGATCTGCTCCGGGGCAAGCGGCGGCCGCCGGCCGACCGCGCCCGCGATGCGCTTGCCCTGCGCGTGCGCCTCGACCCGCGCGCCCTCAGCGAGCGCCGGCCGTTCGCCGTTGAGTCCAAGGTAGCTCTCGGCAACGTAGGTGGCGACGAACGTGCCGCTCTCCAATGAGTCCTTGATATTGCCCTTGCCGGTTAGCACATTGCCGGCGGCATATACGGCGGTCGCGCCGTCGCTTATCAATCCGATTTTGGCGTCGAGGTAGGCGTACACTTCGCCCTTGCTCGGGATCCCCGGGATAGGCTCGGGGATGCTGCCGATCGAGCTCACGGTCATTACCGCGCGCTCGGGCGACTGGGTGTCGGGCAGCGTACGCACCTGGCCGTCGGCGACCTCGGTGCGGCTCATCTGCACGCCGACCATCCGATCACCCTCGACGATAATCCCGGTCGGCACGCTCAGCGGTTGGAACTCGAAGAGGTACTTGCGCTGCGCCTTCTCGAGGATTTTTGCGCGCGCGCCGCGCAGCGCCTCGGCCCGCTTGGGCGGCGCGTCGGGCGGGATGTCCGACAGCGGCATGTCGAGGACTCGCCGGCGATAAAACAGTTTGCACGGTGCCGCACCGAGGTCCGCGTAGCTGAGCCCGTGCGATTTGAGCACCGGCTCCAGCCCCTCGCGCTCCAGACGCAGCATGTCCTCCTCGATGCCGCGCGCGCGCAGCGCCGCGAGCGTGGTCTCGATTTGCAGCACCTTGACGACGTCGATCGAAGCGAGCCCGCCGCCGACCACGATCGCGCCGGGCGTGATCTCGTAGCGCGGGCCGTTGTAGCCGCGCTCGGGGTAGTGGTTGAACCAGTAGATGAGGCGGTTTTGATAAACTAGGCCGCGATCGATGAAGTGGTCGGCGCCCTCGACCGGGAAGGGACGATCGCGCCACGCGCCGTGCGCGAGCACGACCGCGCTCAGGCCCCACCCGTCGCGCAGCTCCTCGAACGAGAGGTCGCGGCCGAGCCGGGTCAGGGGCACGAACTCGACGTTGGGATGGTCGAGGCGGCGGTTGATCTCCTCGTACTCGTCCTTGCGCTGCTGCACGTGCCATCGCGGCAGCCCGTCCTCGATCTTGCCGTAGGGCCGCGGGTTTTGCTCGATGACGACGACCAGCACTCCACGCTCGGCCATGATGCGCGCGATCTCGGCCCCCGCAGTCGCCGCGCCGACGACCGCCACGACGTGGCGCCGCTCTGCCTGTGTAGTGACTTCAGCCATGGGGCGTGAATCTTAGCTTTGAACCGCGGGGCGATTGAAGAGTTTTGGGGGGCACCGCCGCGCCTTCGAGCGTCGCCATCGAATTTCTAACACACCGATGCGTCGCGCACGAATGGCGCACGCCCCGTCGCTTGCGCGCACGCCCAGCGCATGGTTGTCTGGACGTGGCCTCGTGCCGGTTAGCGTGATGGTGGTGAATCGTTCGGCTGCTGCCAAGTGGGCGCTGTGGGTGATGGTGTGTCTGGTGTCGCTGCTCGCCGGATGCGCCGTCGGATGGTGGGGGTACAGCGAGCACTGGAGCGCGGCCGACGCCGCGCTCGGCGAGGAGCACGAGGTCAACTTCCCCGCCCACGACACCTTCCTGCTGACCCAGGACGCGCTGCGCGGTGACGGTATCCTGTTCGAGGTCGAGCCCAATAATTCGCTTGCCACCCTGTGGCGCAACGCCGACACCAAGGTCGGCTTCATGGAAGGGATGCTCGGCGTCCAGCCGCGCTACCGCTACGAGGTCCAGGTGGTCCCCGAGGGCAGCCATAAAAGCAAAGTCGTGGTCAACGTCCGTACCGAGGGGATTCCAGACAGCGAGCTGGCCGACTACAAGGCGAGCAAACGCTTCGCGCTCTTCGGCGAGATCGATGAGCTGGCACGCAAGTACCCACCGCCCTCGGGAACACCGTCGTCGGGCGGGGTCAATTTCACCCTGCTGCCTAACGAGGACCTCAAGGCCTTGGCCAAGCGCGTCACCGGCAACGAGGATAACTGGCGGCAGATCGCCAAGGACAACGGGCTCAACTCGCCGACTGACGTAACACCGTTTCAGAGCGTTTGGGTAAGTAATAGCTTGCTAAAGAATACGTCAGCGAGCGGCTCGCCCTGATTCCAATGCGGTGCGGACGCGGCGGCGCGAAGGGGTGAGGGGCGAAAGGATGAGCGGCGGGGATGGCTCAATCGCTGGCTACGACCGAATCGCTCTCGTCGTACTCGGGGCAAAGCCCGGTCGGGCTCACGGCGGCCACTACGGTCAGGAATTGCTCGAAGGTCATCTGCAGATTGACGAAGCCGCCTTGGCAGAAAACCCATCCGTAGTAATCGAGGATCTCGTCGGGAATCATCAGCGGCAGCCGCGGCAGGCTCGAGACGATCGGGAAGCGGCGCGGCTCGATGTGCGGAGATTCCATGCCGTCGCTCTGATGGATAGCTCCATCGACAACGATGCTCGACTCGCGTAGAGGGACCACCTTGTTCTTGGCGCCGCGAACCATCGAAGATGGCACTCCTGATTTGCTACCCAGCCCCACGGTGCATATCGTATGCGGCTTTTGAGCTTTTGCCAAGCTTGCCCCACCGCATCAGCGCCACCCGCGGGGGGCCCTTTGGAGCCAAGGCCAGCCGCTGCTTGATGGTCTAAACACGTGAAAAATAATGATTTCTAATGCTCATGCAATAATCCTGGGCGCGATCCAAGGGCTGGCCGAGTTCCTCCCCATCTCCAGCTCCGCCCATCTCGTTCTGTTGCCTTGGCTGATGCGATGGGACGATCCGGGACTGGCCTTCGACGTGGCGCTCCATCTCGGGACGCTGGTCGCGCTGTTAATCTACTACCGGCGGGAGTGGTTCGCGATGGCCGAGTCGATGATTGGCGGCAACCTTGCCGAGCGGCGCCTCCTGATGCTCCTCATCGTCGCCTCGGTCCCGGGGGCGATCATCGGCCTTGCTTTCGAAAAGCAGGCCGAGACGATTTTCCGCTCTCCCGTGCTGATCGCGGTCGCGATGTCCGTGCTTGCGGTGCTCCTTTGGCTGTTCGACAAAGTTATGCCCCAGAAGCGAACGATGGGCGAAATGAGTTTCTGGGACGCGGTCGCGATCGGGCTCAGCCAGGCGCTCGCTATTGTGCCCGGCGTGTCGCGCTCGGGAGCGACGATCACGATGGCGCGGCTGATCCGGATCGAGCGGCAGGACTCGGCCAACTTCTCTTTCCTGATGGCGACGCCGATTATCGCCGGCGCAGGGCTGGTCGAGGCGCGCAAGCTGGTCCGCGAGGGGCTGAACTGGTCGCTCGGCCTGGGCTTCATCTCGGCCGCGATCTTCGGCCTCTTCGCGATCGATTTCCTCGTGCGTTACGTGCGCACGCGCAACTACGTTCCCTTCGCGATCTATCGGCTGATCCTGGCCGCGCTCGTTGTCGCAGTCTTCGTAGGCCGCCGCTGACGTTTCACCGCGTACGCAAGTCGCGGCGTGACCCGAATCGCAGGACCGCCTGAGCCGTGGAAGAGCCCCGCGCGATAGCCGACGACCGGCGCTCGCAAGCGCAACCTTCGACACCCGCTCGACCCGCGGCGCCGCCACCCCCGCGCGCGCGCACCGTGGGACTGACGATGGCGGCGCTGACAACCGTCATCGCTGCCGTGCAGCCGGTCCTGATGCGCTACGGGGCGGTGCGGCTCGATCCCTTGTTGTACGCAGCCGGATGCACGACGGTCGCCGCGATGTGCGTCCTGCCGATGCTCTATCTGCGCGGCGAGCTCGGCGCGTTGGTCGATCGGCGCTACCGGATGCGCCTGCTGGGGCTGTCGACCTCGGGGACGGTCGTTACGACGCTGACGCTGGTCTTCGGGCTCGGCCGAATTGACGCGATTCCTGGCACGCTGCTGCTACAGAGCGAGCCGGTCTATTCGCTGCTGCTCGCGACCCTGTTCGCCGGCGAGCGCCCTTCCGTCCGCCAGATCGCCGCCACTGTTATCGTGCTGTGCGGGATCGGTTCGGTGCTCGGCGCCGGCGGTGCCTACTCGCCCGCGTGGGCCGCGATGCTGGTGGTGGCGACGCCGCTGTTCTGGCAGACCGCGCATGTCCTGTCACTGGCGGTGATGCCGCCGCTGTCGCCCCTGTGTATCACCGGCGCTCGCTACGGTTACGCGGCGGGCGTGCTCTTGTTGATACTGGCTGCGCTCCATCCTGCTGCGGTCGCCGAGCTGCGCGAGCCGACGGTGCTGGCGACGATCGTCGCAACCGGCGCGATCGTTTACTTCCTCGGCTCGCTGACCTGGTACGCCGCGATAAGCCGCTTGTCGCTGACTTGGACTACCGCCCTGGTCATCCCTGGCGTGCCGCTGCTCTCGACCCTGTTCGCGATCGTCTTTCTGGGCGAGCGAGCGACCGAGCGCGAGCTCGCCGGCATCTTCGTCTCGATCGTGGGCATCCTGATGCTCGTGCTGGGCGCCGACGGCGTGCGCCGCCTTGCCGCCGCGGAGAAGGCCGAAGCGCTGCACCATCCGATCGCCTGAGCGGCCCCATTCTCAGTGGGGCGCGTATCCCAAAGACAGGCGTCGCTGCGCGCGCTCGCCGGAGCGCGCCCTTTTCGCTTTCCACGGCACGGCATTCGGCGCGCGGCGCGCCGGCGCGTTTGACTATCAATTTGGGGTGGTCTTAAGTGGCTGCGAACCCCGGCGCGCTCGAGTATCACGCGCCAGCAAACCAAGGAAACCGCCATGGCCAGACTGGTCGAACACGAACGCAACGCTCCCTACGAGATCCCCGAGGGCACCGAGCTGCCGGTATGGATCTGCGGCTGCGGGCTCTCCAAGAACAAGCCCTTCTGCGACGGTTCGCACAAGCGCACCCGCGACGAGGAGGGCTCGGCGCTATACGCCTACGACGACAAGGGGCGGATCAAGATCGAAAAGCAGTACTGAGACGCCGAACCCGTCGCGCGGCCTCGGCCAGCGGGGTCGCGCGATGCTTTCCCGCCCGCTTACCGCTATGCTGGGCGGGATGGACGACGCACGCTCCGGCGCGGCCCGCTCCGACCTCGCCTCCCAGGATGTAGCGACGTCCGCTGAGCCGCCCGCGCGAGCTCCGCATGGCGTCGCATGGCTGGTCGGGATCGCCGAGCCGCCGCTCGCCGTGGTCGTCTTGCTGGCGCTCGGCGCGATCCTCTTCCTCCTCAATCTCGGCGGCTACCCGCTATACACCAAGGGCGAGCCGCGCGAGGCCGTAATCATCTCGAATATGGTGCGCGGCGGCGGCGTGATCCTGCCGCTGCGCGCGGGCGTCGAAATCCCCTCTAAGCCGCCGCTGATGCATTGGATGGGGGCGCTGTTCTCGCTGCTCGCGGGCGGAATCAGCGAATGGACGGTGCGGATGCCCTCGGCGTTGCTGGCGATCGCCGGGATGCTCGCCTGCTTCTTCTACGTCCGCCGGCTCTTTGACAGCCGTGTCGCAATGCTCGCGGCGTTAATCCTCGGCACCACCGTGCAGTATCTCCAGGCCGGCGACGGCGCGCGCGTCGATATGACGCTCGCGTTCTTCATGGAGGTCGCCTTCTTCGAGTTCATCATGCTCGCCGAGGGCCTCACGGAGCGGCGGATGCTGCTCTATGCCGCGCTGGCGCTGGCCGTGCTGGCGAAGGGGCCCGTGGGCGTCGTCCTGCCGGGGCTGGTCGCGCTGGTATGGATGGCGGCGACGGGGCGATGGGAGGTGATCGGGCGGATGCGGCTGGTGCGGGGCGCGGCGCTGGTCGCCATCGTCGCCGGCGGATGGTACGTCGCGGCGACGATGGTGGGCGGGATGGCGTTCGTGCACAAGCAGATCCTGGCCGAGAACCTCTTTCGCTTCCTCCATACCGGCGGCGTCCGCGAGGGCCACGCCCATCCCTTCTATTACATCGAGGGCGCGCTGCTAGCGGGCTTCATGCCCTGGACCCCGCTGTTGCTGGTGCTGCTGGTGCAGGCCACGCGCAGTCCAAGGCCGATCGACCAGCGCCTGACCTACCTTCTGGTGTGGTTCGCGGTGGTCCTGGCTTTCTACAATTTGCCCGCGAGCAAGCGCGGCATCTACCTGCTCCCGCTCTATCCCGCGCTCGCCACGCTGCTCGCCGTGTACCTCGAAGAGGTCGCCCGCGCGCCCGAATTTTCCGCGATTTGGGTCCGCCGGCTGCGCCAGATCGCGGCCGTGTCGTTCATCGTCGCCGGCGGCTGCGCGCTCGCAGGCCTGGCGTTGGTGGCCTTTTCACCGCACGACCTCGGCGCGATCCTCAAGCCGTTCGGCATCACCGACTACGACTTTGTACCTCAGCTCGAGCTCGCTGCCGCCGCACATCCCTTTCTAGCGATGGGCCTTGGCGTGGCGCTGATCATCGTCGGGCTCTACGCCGCGCGCGACGAGGACAGCATCGAGCGGCTGTGCATCGCGATGGTCGGCGCAGTTGCCTGCCTTGCGTCGATTGCCAACCTGTACGTCGAACCGGCGCTGGCCAACGCGCTCACGCTCAAGCCGTTCACGCAAGAGGCGATGCGCATCGTTGGCCATCACAGCGTCGGCTACATGGGCGCGCTCAACTACGACGTCGCGTTTTACAGCGAGCGCAACATGCCGGTGGTTTCGGTCTGGCGCGGCGCGCGTCCGGACTTCCTGATTGCCTGGCGCGAGGACTTCATGCGCCTGCCGGAGTCGATGCGCGCGCAGTTCCGCGCGCTGCTCCTGAGCCACCCCACCGAGCTCGACGGTTCGGGCGGGATGGTGCTGCTGCGATGCGCGCCGGCAGGCCCGGGCGCGCCCGCGCCGCCGCCCGCCACCGCTCCGCCGGGCAAGCGGGAACCTCCGCAATTCAGCGTGTGAAGAGGTGGTGGTCGGCCGGCCACGAGCCTTCGAGTCTTGCTCCGCGCTGAGCAGCGCGGGCCCGCTAGGACAGGCGCGCGCGGCGCAGCGCCGAGATCGCCTTAACCAGGCGCGGCATCACGCTCGCCGCCCCGCCGCGCAGGCTGAGGTCGCAGATCTGGGTCACCTCCGACGCGTAGAGGTTGACCTCGATCATCCGCCCGCCACGCTCCTTGACCTCGATTGCGAAGCCGGCCGCAGGATAGACCGTCGCCGAGGTTCCGCCAAGAATGACGAGGTCGGCGCGCCCCGCATGCTCGGCGCACTCGCGCAGCACGTCGGGCGGGATCGGCTCGCCAAACGACACGGTGTCGCTCTTGAGCAGCCCCTTGCACTTGGGGCATGGCGGCGGCAGCACCTGGAGGCTGACTTCCTCGGCCGGAAAGCGGGCGCCGCACTCCAGGCATCGGATGAGCTTCCAGTTACCGTGGATCTCGGCGAGCGCCTTATGGCCGGCCTGGCGATGGAGGTCGTCAACGTTCTGGGTGATGAGGAAGCGCAGCACGCCCATCTGCTCGAGCTCGGCAAACGCGTAATGGCCGGGGTTGGGTTTGGCGACCCGCAAGGGCGCGAACAGCTCGTCGTCCTGGCGGCGCAGCCTGTCCTCCCATCCCTTCTTCGGATCGGCCAGGAAGATCTGAAAGCCGTTCATCGGCGGCTCGCCGTACTTGGTCCACAGCCCGCCTGGGCCGCGAAACGGCGGAATCCCGCTCTCCACCGACATCCCGGCGCCGGTCAGCGCGATCGGATAGCGCGCCGCCAGCACCATCTCGGCCGCCCGCGCTATCTGCGCCTCGCTCGCCCGTTCGCTCTCCTGCGCCATCGCACTTGCACCTCCCGACATCGCCGCGCGGCGGCCGCCTACTCGGTCGCGCACGAAACGAACGTGAACGCGTAGGCGCCGAGCCCCGGCTCGCGCGCGCGCAGCGTCAACGCTCCCGCGCTCACCGATTCGTTGGCCACGAGGTTGTACATCCGCGGCCGATCGACTGTTATCAGCAGCATGCCGCTGTCCGGGCGCGCGTCCTCGCCGGGGCGCTGGTCGGCATCAAGCTTAAGCTCGACCCTTACCGGCCCCTGCGCCGGCGGCGCCATCACGAGGTTCACGTCCTTGCCGGTGTAGCGCAACGCGAGCGAGGCGCCCGCCGCGCCGGCGCCGGCGCTCTCCGCCCCGACGATCCATCGCCCGCCCAGGTAGGCGATTCCCTCGGCGTGATGGCCGGGGTCGGCGTAGTCGTGCGCACGATCGTGCACGACGCCGCCCGGATTGCCGAACTGGCCGCGCGCGTAGCCGAGGTAGAGTTCAGGTGTGACGCGATAGCAAAGCGCTCCCGGACGGTCGGTGTCCCGCACCGGCGCCATCAGCGGCGGCGCGCTGAACCGTGGATTGAGCTCGGCGAGCGCGCGTTGGATCGCGCGTTCGCTGTCATGGTAGGCGCCCTCGCCGAAATGGTAGTAGCGGATCCGCCCGTGCGCGTCGACCAGGTACTTGGCCGGCCAGCACCGGTTGGAAAATGCGCGCCAGATCGCGTAGCCGTTGTCGAGCACGACCGGGTACTCGATCCCGAAGCGCGCGACCGCCTCGCGCACGTTGCCGTGCTCGCGCGCGAAGGTGAACTCGGGCGCATGCACGCCGACCACAACCAGGCCCGCCTCGCGGTAGCGCCGATCCCATCCGACCACGTACGGCAGGGAGCGGATGCAATTGACGCAGGTGTAATCCCAGAAATCGATCAGTACCACCGCCCGCCCGCGCTGCTCGCCGAGCCTAAGCGGCCCGCCTTGCAGCCATTCGCCGCCGTCAAGCTCGGGTGCGAAGATCGTCTCGTTAATCTGCGGCATCGTTCCTGCGGGTGCGGCTCCTCGGCGGAGCCTAGCACAACGCTGCCGCCGCCGTTCAACGCCGACGCCGTCGACAACCTGACCTTGGGAGTTGCCGGCTTCGACGGTTTGACCCTCGCGGGCGGCGCGCGCTAGTGGGAGGAGCGATGGCCGAGCGAGGCGCGTTGCAGGTGATCGAAGTCGGCGCCGATCGCGCGCGGATGGAGCGGGCGTGGGCGATCCGTCGGCGAGTTTTTATCGAGGAGCAGCACGTCCCCGCCGAAATCGAGCTCGACACCGACGACGCGCGCGCACTCCACGTGCTCGCGCTGGAGAGCGGACGGGCGGTGGGATGCGCCCGGATGGTCGCGCACGCGGGCTACGTCAAAATCGGCCGGATGGCGGTGCTGCGGGAGCGTCGCGGCGCGGGTGTCGGGCGCGCGATGCTGGAGTTCCTGGTCGCTTGCGCGCGCAAGCGCGGCTTTTCCCGTGCAGTGCTCGACGCGCAGCTCCACGCCGAAGGGTTCTACCTAAAGCTCGGCTTCGAGCCGATCGGGGAGGTGTTCGAGGAGGCGGGCATCATGCACCGCCGGATGGAACGCGCGCTGTAGGGCGGCGGCGCGCCCGCCTAATCCATTTCCATCGGCAGGCCGACGTAGTTCTCGGCGAGCGATTGGGAGGCTGCGCGCGAGCCGGTCACGTAGTCGAGCTCGGCGAGCTGCCGGCGCTCGTCGAAAGCGTTCTCCTCGCCGAAGCGATGCAGCATCGCGGTCATCCACCACGAGAAGCGCTGGACCTTCCATACCCGGCGCAGGCAGACCGCCGAGTAGCGCTCGAGCGGCTCGCGCGCACCGGTCCTGTAGAACTCGGCGAGCGCGCGCGCCAGCACGCGCACGTCGGCGACGGCGAGGTTGAGCCCTTTGGCGCCGGTGGGCGGCACGATATGCGCCGCGTCGCCGGCCAGGAACAGCCGCCCGTAGCGCATCGGCTCAGCGACGAAGCTGTGCATCGGCGTGATCCCCTTCTGGACGATCGGTCCGCGCTTGAGCCGAAAGCCGTCTGTCGTCTCGAAGCGGCGCTCGAGCTCGTCCCAGATGCGCTCGTCGGGCCAGTTGCCGATGTCCTCTTCGGGCGCGACCTGGAGATACAGGCGCGTAAGCTGGGGCGAGCGCATGCTGTGCAGGGCGAAGCCGCGCTCGTGGCGCGAGTAGATTAGTTCGTCGGACGACGGCTCTACCTGGGCCAGAATTCCCAGCCATCCGAACGGATAGACCCGCTCGTACTCGGTCAGCACGCCGGCCGGAATTGACGGCCGGCATACGCCGTGGAAGCCGTCGCACCCGGCGACGAAATCGCACTTGAGCTCGTACGGCTCGCCATCCTTGCGAAAGCCGATCGTCGGCTCGGAGCTGGTGAAGCCGTGCGGGCTTACGTCTTCGGCTTCGAAGAAGATCCGGCCGCCCGCCGCCAGCCGCGCGTTGGTCAGATCCTCGACCACCTTGTTCTGGCCATAGATTGTGATCGTCTTGCCGCCGGTGAGACCGTGGAGGTCGATGCGATGGCCGCGATGGGCGAAGCGCAGCTCGAGCCCGCGATGGACCAGGCCCTCGCGCAGCAAGCGCTCGCCGACGCCGCTCTCGACCAGCAGGTCAACCGTGCCCTGTTCGAGCACGCCGGCGCGCACGCGCTCCTGAACATACTCGCGGCTGCGGTCCTCGATTACAACTGACTCGATGCCGTCGCGATTGAGCAGATGCGAGAGCATCAGGCCCGCGGGACCCGCGCCCACGATTCCGACTTGCGTGCGTATGGTTTTGGCCATCGGCGTGCCGGTCCGGGGCGCGCGCTCATCCGCAGGGCGGCGGCCGTGCCCGGTTCCGATCGGAATTTACGCCAGCGCCGGGAACCCGCGCCAGCGTGCTGATGCTTCAACGCCGGTCCCGTCGAGCGGCCCGCCAGCCAAAGACCATGGATTCGCGGAGATTCCTCGCTTCGGCGGCCTGCACTCAAAATGACAAAATGTCGCCCCGCGGTCATCCCGGGCGAAGCGATGGCTTCCCCTGCGTGAACATCACTCACCCCTGCGCTTCGACTTCGGCGACGAACTCGGCGATCGCGCGGGCGATCGCGGCGGGCCGCTCGAGGATCACGTGATGGTGCGTGGCCGGGATCGTCAGCAGGCGCGCGAGCGGATTGGACGCCGCCGCCAGCCGCGCCGCGTCGACATGCATGATCCGGCTGTGCTCGGCGCGGATGAGCAGCAGCGGATCGCGCACGCGCGCGATCGCCGCCCGCACGTCAATCCCGTCGCTGCCGACGAAGCTCTCGCGGTCAAACTTCATCGTCCATCGCCCCTCCGCCGCCTGCCCAAGGCTCTTTTCCGCAATCGCGGCCAGCGTCGCCGGCGCGACGTCGCCCTCGTCGGGCATCAGGCGAAACCGTGCGCGCGCGGTTTCGAAATCGGGATAGGTTACCACCGGCAGCCCCTTGAGCCGGCGCAGGTAATGGTTGCGCCGCTCGGTGGACGTCACCGCGACATCGATCGCAACGATTGCGCGGGCCAGCCCCGGATATTCGGCGCCGAAGGCGAGCGCGCTGAGCCCGCCCATGCTGTGGCCGGCGACGAACGGACGCGGCGGCGCGTACTCGGCGATGAAGCGCGCGAGGTCGTGCGCATAATCGAGCGGCGAGTAGGCCGGCGGACGCACCCATTCGCTGTCGCCGTGGCCGCGCTGGTCGAGCGCGAGCAGCCGTAGATCCGCCTCGCCCATCGCGTCGGCCACCGGCTGCCACCACCATGCGTTGGCGCTGTTGCCGTGCAGCAGGACGAGCGTGCGTAGCGCGCCGGGATTCCATTCCAGGAAGTGCAGGCGCGGTGTCCCGCCGGTAAAGCGGCTGAGCGGCTCACTCATCGCGCGCCGGCCGCGAGGACCTCGGCGAGAAATGGACCCATGGCGGCGGCCAGCCCCTTGGGATTGTCGATCGGCACGTGATGGTTGGAATTCTCGACCATCACGACGCGCCCGCGCGCCATCCGCTCCGCCATCTTCTGCATGAACTCGGGCGTCAGCAGCGGGCTTCCGGCCGGCTTGATCAGCAGCGCCGGGCATCGGATGCGCGCGAGGTCAGCCATCTTCAGTTGGATCGGTTCGCGAACGAGCGTGCGGCGGTCCATCTTGTGCACCCACTTGCCGTCCTCACGCTGGCGGAAGCTGAGGGCGGCGACGTGGCGCAGGGCTTCGGGCGACGCCAGCGTCTCGGCCGGTAACGTGCGGAAGGCGGCGATCGCCGCCTGCAGCGAATCGTATACCGGCGCCGGACGCGCTGCGATCGCGCGCAGCTGCTCGACCGCGTACTCGGGATAAACAGGCGTGGAGTCGATCGCGACCATCGCGCGCAGCCGCTCGCTATGCTCGACCGCGTACACCAGCACGCTGTGCCCGCCCATCGAATGGCCAACCAGCACGGGCGCGCCCAGGCCCCAGTCCGTTATCACGGCATCGAGGTCGTCCGCGTAATGACGCGAGCCGTAGGCCCAATCCGCGGCCCATCGGCTGTCGCCGTGGCCACGCTGGTCAAGCGCGAGCACATGGAAGCGGTCGGTCAGCGCCGGTGCCACGAAGTCCCACCACCGGGCGTGCGCGGAGCCGCCATGCACCAGCAACATCGGCGGCTTTCCCTCGCCGCCATAATCGACGCAGTTGAGCTCGATTCCACCGGTGCCGTTGAATTTGCGATTCTCCATCCGCGCGATCGAACCCTTCTTTGCGCAGTGCCGCGCGCCGCTCGCTTATGGCGTCGGGCCTGCGGCTTTGCAACGCACTATTCCTCATGCCACGATCCAAGGGTGACACGGGGACGGCGTTTTTCGATGCGTACCGGGGCGAGGCTGGGACTGTTGGGAGTGCTCGCGCTGCTCGTGATCGGCGCGCCGCGCGCGACGTACGCCGACGAGGCCAGCGCGGCCAAGGCCCGCTCGCTGGTGGACGCGGCTATCAACATGACCGACAGCCAGCAGGCGGTCAAACTGCTCTGGCAGGCGACCGATATCGATCCCACGCTGGAAGACCCCTACGTTTACCTGGGGCTGTACTACAACTCGCGCTCGCAGTTCGACCAGGTCGTCTCGGTTTACAAGAAGCTCATCAAGTACGAACCCAACTCGATCAGCGCCTATCTCAATATTGGCGAGGCCTACATGTCGTTCACGCCGCCCAAGGCCGCCGACGCCCTGCCCTACTACCGCAAGGCCTACCAGCTCGACCCGACCTCGGCTTTCGCCGCGCTCAGGATCGGCGAGATCCTCGCCCAGCAGGGCAATCGCGGCGAGGCGCTCCAATACCTGAAGAAAGCCGCCGCCGACAGCTCCAAGAGCCCGGCCGCGGCAGCCGAGGCGCGCAAGATTCTGGGCGAAATCGGCGCCCTCTAGGCTCAGGGCCGCGGGCCCGGCGCAGCGCCGTGCCCCGGCAGTCCGAAGCGCTCGGGTGGCGGTTTGAACTCGCGGTCGAATTTCTGTTGCTGCTCGGGGGTGAGCAAGGCGCGGATCTGACTGTAGGCCTGGCGCAGCTGCTCGCGGCGCTCACGCTCGAACTGCTGGCGCAGGCCGAGGATTTTGGACCGCGTATCCTCGATGATCTGCAAAACCTGCTCGCGCTGGGAGAAGGTCAGGTTCAGCTCACGCTGCATCCGCACAATCACCGGCTCGTGCGGGACACGGAGCAGCCGGTAGCGATAGGCGAGGCTGCTGGCGGCAAAGCCAATCACCAACGCGGCGATCGCCACCAGCGCAATCAGCCAGCCTTTGCCCTTATCCGACAAGGTCGTTGGGGATCTCGGGCATCGGCTGCCCTAGGAGCGGGTTGTTGGCGGAGGTGGTCACTTCCTGCGTGGCACCCAGCGCGTCTTCGAGCGACTGCGGCGGCGCTGTCACCGAAACCCAGGCGAGCAGAACCGCCGCCGCCACCGCCGACAGCGCGCTGGCGATCGCACCCCAGCTTTGCACCGCACCGCGCGGCTCCATCTGGTAGACCGCCGCACGGCGAATAATCTCCGCAGCGCGTACGGCGTCGGCGCGCGGCGCGCGCCGCGTGTCCATTGGCCGGTCGCCCGCGTCTGCCGACGCTGTCCCCTGCTCAGGCGCTCCGGCACCGGCGCGCGGATGGAGCATTGGAGCGGTCAGCGCGAAGGCGCGGAATCCCCGGTCGCACTTCGCGCACTCCTTGAGGTGCGCTACCAGGGCGGCGCGCTGTTCGGCGTCGAGCGTGCCGCGCCAGAAGTCAACGAATTGCGGTCGTGCCTCGAAGCAGTTCATCTTGTACGGTCGCTCCCGCGCGAGGGCGTCGCAGGGGATGCTGAAATATAAACAAGCGCTTCACTTTCTATTTTTGCTCCGCCTGCCGCGTCGGTACCAGATGCGCCGCCTGCCGGCGCAGCGCCTGGCGCGCGCGAAAGGCCCGAATCTTCACCTTGGCCTCGCTCCATCCAACGATCTCGGCGATCTCGCTGACGCTCATCTCCTCGCCGTTCTGGAGCGTCAACACCAGTCGGTCCTCGGGCTTGAGCGTGGCCAGCAGCCGCTCGGCGAGCTGCTTTGCCTCGCGCCGCTCCTCGGCCGCCTCGACGATCTCCTCGGGCGTGGCGGTGTTGACGAGCCCGATCCAGCTCATCTCGGGCGCCGTGAAGTCACTCACCAACTCCTCGGGACGGCGCCTGCGCCGGCGCAACTCGTCATAGCACAGGTTGACGACGATCGCGCGCAGCCAGGCACCGAACGGAATCTCGGCGCGATAGCCCTTGAGCCCGGCGTAGGCGTGGATGAAGGCCTCCTGCGCGATGTCGCGTACGAGCTCGGAGTCGGCAAAGAAGCGCTGGCAGAGCCGTTCGACGCGTCCGCGATGGCGCCCGGCAAGCTCGCTGAAGGCCGCGGCCTCGCCGTCGAGCGCGCGGGTTACCAGGTCCTGGTCTGACGGCTCGGCCACGCTACGCGCGAATCGCCTGAAGGCAAGCACGCCACGCATCACATCGATGAAATACGACGGCGCCGCCAGTCGGTTACATCTGCAAATCCGCCGATTTTCGCCGTAAAATCAAAGGGCTGCCCTATCCTCGGACAAGCCCCGCAGGCGGACGGCCCAGCCCCGCCCGTTCCAGTTCCTCGGGCGTATCGAGGTCCATCACGACGCCCGGGTCATCAACCTCGACGTAGGCGACGCGCTGCGGGTCAGCAGCCACCACGACGCGCGCGCCCTGGTCTTCGGGTGCGGCCTCCAACTCGGCAAAGAGCTCGCGCGCGAAGAGCACCGGATGGCCGCGGCGGCCGCAGTAGCGCGCGATCACGATTGGCCTTCGCGATTGCCGATGCTCCTCGATCACGGCTTTGAAGGTCGCCGGGCGGACCATCGGATGGTCCGCCAGGTGGATCAGCGCGCCGGCGGCGTCGCGTCCGATCGCTCGCAGCCCGGCCTTGATCGACGAGAGCTGGCCGCGCTGATACTCGGTATTTTCGGCCACCGCGATTCGCGAGTCGGCCGGAACGGCACGGCGCACGGCGTCGGCATGCGCGCCGACCACGACCACCAGCCGCCCGACCGCTTCGAGCATCGCCTGCGCGATCGTCGCAAGGAAGGTCCGCCCGCCGACTTCGAGCAGCGGCTTGGGATAACCCATCCGGCGCGACTCGCCGGCCGCGAGCAGGATTCCGTCGAAGCGTGGAGCGCCCGAGCGCCCGGCGGTGGATTGATGGGACACGCGATCGCCCGCGGCGCGCTAGGCCGAGCGCCGGCGCAGCCGCCCGAGCTTGGCTCCGAGATTGAACGGATCGCGTGTGCCGGTGCGCCGCTCACGGATTATCTCGGCGATGATAGCGACCGCTATCTCGGCCGGCGTCTCCGCGCCGATATCGACCCCGAGCGGGGCGTGCACCTCGTCGAGCGCGGCGGCGTCCACGCCCTCCTCGCCGATACGCTCGAGCGTCGCGCGCACGCGCCGGCGCGAGCCGATCATCCCGATGAACGCGCCGTTGGCGCGCCTGAGCGCGGTGCGCACAACCTCCTCGTCAAAGGCATGCCCGCGCGTGATCGAAACGAGGTAGCAATGGCGGTCGAGCTTGAGCGACTCGATCGCGGCGCCGAACGGACGCACGATAATCTCGTCGGCGTTGGGAAAGCGCTCGCGGTTGGCGAAGGCGGCGCGGTCGTCGATCACGGTGACGTGAAACCCGAGCATCGAGCCGAGCTGCGCGAGCGGCTGCGCGATATGTCCGGCGCCGGCGATAATCAGGCGTTGTGCACCGCTTATCGGATCAAGAAACAGGCGCGGCGCGCCGCTTGACTCGATTCGCGTTGCCGGATGAAGCAGGCCATCGGCGCCGACTTCGAGCAGCGCCGGCACCGCGTCGGCCGTGCGTTCCCTGAGCTGGTCGCTGGCCGCCATGCCCAGGCCGGCGAAGCCCTCGGCGGAAGGCGCGCGGCGCGATACGTCAACGACCGTGCGGTCGCCCGCTTTCACGCCGGCGCGCTTGCCGGGATCGACGACCGTGAGCAGCGCGGCGGGGCGGTTATGGGCTGCGGCGTCGGCAAGGCGCCGCGCAATCTCCATCTCCGACGGAGGCCGCCACAGATCGATAAAGACGTCCATGATCCCGCCGCAGGTGCCGATCTGCTGCTGGTCGAAGTCGCCAGTCAGATCGACCTCGGTAAGGCGCCCGTCGCCGCCCTCGTCCAGCAACAACCGGGCCTTGCGATAGACCTCCGCCTCGCCGCAACCGCCGCCGATCGTGCCGAACTGACCGTCATCGCGCACGATCATCTTGGCGCCGACCTCGCGTGGCGTTGAGCCGCGCACGTTAACCACGGTGGCCAGCGCGAACGGCTTGTCGCGCTCGAGCGTGCGCTGCGCTTCAGCCCAGATTTCTTCAGCCCCGGCCATGCCTGCTCCTGTCAAAAGGCGACTTAGATCTTTCGAAAGGGAACGTGAGAATCAAACGACGACCTTGGAATTCTTACTCTCCTTCCCCTTCAGGAGAAGGGGAAGGGCTGGGTGTATTCTGGATCGAACGCAGGGGTGGTTTCCACCGCAGCCGGCCTCGCCGACGCCCCGGCCGCGCGGCCGCTACGGCTGGCTTGGCCAAGTCAGGTAGAGGCTCAGGTTGGCGAGCAGTGCGACGTCACCGGCATCCCATCGCGTACGCGGCCACCATCAGCGAATCGCTGTCCACAGCGAATCCGACGGCGAGCATCAGCGGCACCGGCAACTCAAGCGCTGCGAGCACGAAGACCAGCGTCCGATGCTCGCGCCGGCTTCATTCGGCCCGCTCCGTCATGGAGGTAGTTGCGCGGCGAGGTTGAAGAATTCCTGAAGGCTCTGATTGAAGCGGTAGAACTTGTCCTCGCGTAGTTGGTCGGAGGACTCCAGCCACATCTCGTCGCCGATGAGCGCGAGGGAGTTCAGCGTACGGCGCAGCTCCGGGCGCCCCCCGCGTGTGATCTCGTCGAGCATCCGGCGCCAGATCGCGGCGCGCGCGCATACGACGAAGTCGGCGTCGAACTCCGCAATGGCCCCATTGTTGAGCTCGCGCGCGGCGGTCAGCGCGTAGCCCTCGAAGACCAGGCCCACGTTGCGCTCCACGCCGCCGCCTCCCTCATCGGGCAAAACGCGCACCACCAAGCGCGTCTCGACGTAACCGATGCGCCGAAACAATTCGCCCCGGGTCTCCATCAGGCGGCCCAGGGCGAGAAACCACTCGGCGTCGGGAAAGCGCATCACGCGACGAGCTTGGCGAAGTCGGTCGGCAGCAGGCAGCGGGGCCGGCGATCGAGCCCCGCCGAGTCGCAGCGCTGGAGGTACTCGCCGACGATCCGGCGCCACAGCTACCCCTGCATCTCCATCCCCTTGTCGAAATGCTCGAGCCCACCGCCCATCAGCACCGCCATCGGCTCCACCGACTCGGGCTCGCTGAAAATTTCGAGCAGGATGCGCTCGGCGTCGTCGAGCTCGGCGTGGATCTCCGCGGCCAACTCGGGGCGCGCCTTGAGCTGGGCGCGCAGATGCATCGTGCCGTAGCCGACGTGGCGCGATTCGTCCTGCATGCAGCGGCGGAAGATCTCCTGGTCCACGCGGCTCGGCGCAATGAACTCGCCCTGGCGGAAAATCGTCAGCACGAAGCCCTCGCCGAGCAGATGGAGCCGGCCGGTTTGGGCGGAGAAGCTCGGCGCGTCGAAAATCTTTTTCAGCCCGAGCTCGCTGTACGCGCTCGCCTTGCCCAGCCCGCCGCCGTTGGCCAGCGCGCGCTTGCGAAAGACCTCCATGTGGCGCGCCTCGTCCATCGCCTGCGTGGCGAGAAACATCTTGACCTCGAAGAAGTCCTGGTTGATGCGGCTCATCCAGCGCGTCGGGGCGTCGGCGGCGATAAACTCGACCTCGGTGAGGAAGGTGCACAGCTGGCACATCGCGCGTTCGAGGTCGTCGGGCAGCGGCCGCAGTTCGTTCCACGGGATGTCGCGCGCGGAGCTCCACTGGCGCGCGACCGCCTCCTCGTAAAGCTCGGCGACGTTGTCGGCCCAGCACTCGTCCTTGCTGTTGATCGTGAAGCCCAGCGACGGCACGTTGTCCGGCACCACTGCGCCGCGCGGCGCCATCGACAGGTGCGCCCCACCTTGCTCGGGCACCACGCCGTAGCTGCCGACCTCGATGTCCTTCAGACGCAGGCCGAGCGCCGACGGTTGGGCGCGCACGCCCCACTGGCCGGTTTCCTTCATCCAGCCCAGGTCCGGCGTCCCGGTCCCGAACAGCTTCTTGAGATACGGCGACGGCTCGACCTTGATCCGCGCCTCGGTGCCGATTCGCGCTTCGTCCTTGATCGCGACCGCAGGCATGTTCGCCTCCCCGTAATTGTTCCCCGAGCGCCGACGGCTGGGCGCCGCTCCGATTCCCGCAAAATCTACGCCGGGAGTCAACTCGTGGTGGCGCGAAGCGCATGATTTGGGCATCGCGCCTCGTTTAGTCGAACACCCCCGCGCCGAGTCCAGGGGGCTCCCCCACTGAACTCATATCGGGCCATGGCCGCTGACCCGGTGGGGCAAGGTTCCGTGGCCGCCTATGATTTGGTGACGGATTGCCGCGCCGCTCTCAATCCGCGCCCGTTCCCCGCTTGCGAGGCTTTTCGTGTATAGTTCGGACGGCTGCGCGCAACCCCCGTGCGCCGCAGCACCGAACTCAGACCGGCTGCGCACCGCCCGCTGGGGCGCGCCGCCTTGGAGCAACGAGCGATGGCCAACGAGAGCTGGAATATCGAGGGCGAGTATTTCGAGTCCTGCAACTGCGAGCTGCTCTGCCCCTGCCTTTTGACCCGCGCCCAGGCGCGTCCCACCGAGGGCCATTGCGACGTGGTCCTCGCCTTCCACATCGACCGGGGCGCCTACGGCAAGACCAACCTTTCCGGGCTGCGCGCGGTGCAGGCGCTCACCACGCCCGACGTGATGTCCAAGGGCGGGGGCACGATGGCGGTGTACGTCGATAGCCGCGCCAACCCCGAGCAGCGCGCCGCGCTCGAGGCGATCTTCACCGGCCAGGCCGGTGGGCCGCCGGGCCTGATGGCTCCGATGGTCGCGCATCGCCTACCCACCAAAACCGCGCAGATCGAGTTCAGCGCCGAGGGCAATACGCGCAAGCTCGCGATTGCCGGCGTCACCGAAGTGACGGTCGAGGGCGTGGTTGGACGCGACGGCAAGCAGGCGGTGTGGCTCGACAACGTGACCCATCCGTTCTCGGGCCGGCTGGCCGCGGCGCGCGGCACTCACAGCCGCTACAAGGATCACTCGTTGAACTTCGAGAACTCGGGGCGTAACGGCCATTTCTCGCCGATCCGTTGGTCGAATTCGTAGCGCGGCGCGCGCGGCGACCCGCCGCGGCGACCTTCGGTAGTACGATGGCTTCCGCAGTTTCCAAGCCTCAGGGTCGAGCGTTGGCTTCGGCGCTCAAGTTTTCCGACCAGCTTGCGATATGGGGCGGGCTTGCAGCGCTGAGCGCGCTCGCGTGGCTCTATCTCATCTTGATGCCGATGAACATGAGCGCGCGCGCAGGCGCCATGGACGCGATGCCTGCCATGTCAGGTATGGCTGGGATGTCGGGGATGGCGGGAATGGCCGGGATGCAGATGGCGCCCGCGGCCAATCCATGGTCGCCAGCCGCGCTGTGGCTGACTTTTCTGATGTGGTCGGTGATGATGGTCGCGATGATGATGCCGAGCGCATCGCCGATGCTGACCACTTACGCGCGAATCGCCGAGAGCCGCGGCGGGCCGGCGCGTTTGCGCGTCTGGCTGTTCGCGGCCGGCTATATCGCTGTATGGACCGGCTTCAGCGCCGCCGCGGCGTTTGCGCAGGCCGCGATGGACCACGCGGCGATGCTGGGCGGAGCGATGCGCGTCGCACCGCTTGTCGGCGGGCTCATCCTTGGGCTTGCCGGCGCCTACCAGCTCTCGCCGCTCAAGCGCCGATGCCTGCGCCAGTGCCAGTCGCCGATCGGTTTCCTGATGACGCACTGGCGCGACGACAGTGGCGGAGCGTTCCGGATGGGGCTCAGTCACGGCGCGTTCTGCGTCGGATGCTGCTGGATGCTGATGGCGGTGTTGTTCGTCGCCGGCGTGATGAACCTGGTGTGGGTGGCGGCGCTCGCCGCCTTCGTGCTGATCGAGCGCGTCACGCGCTGGGGCGAAGCGATCGCGACCGCCTCGGGCTTCGCGCTTATCGCCTCGGGCCTCGCGCTGGCGGCGCTCAGCTGAGCGCGCGGAACGCGCCATTGGCGGCCGCCGCGCCAGCCCTCTACACCGTCGGCCACTCGACCCATCCAATCGAGCGCTTCCTCGATCTGCTCGGCGAGCACCGGATCGCGCTGCTCGCCGACATCCGATCGTTTCCCAGTTCGCGCCGCTGGCCGCAATTCAACCAGGAGGCGTTGGCCGCCGCGATGGAGCGCGCGGGGGTGGAATATCGATGGCTCAAGCGGCTCGGCGGACGCCGCCATGGCCGGCGCGACGATTCGCCGCATACAGCATGGAGGCTGATTGCGTTCCGCTCCTACGCCGACTACTGCGACAGCGAGGAGTTCGCGGCGGGGATCGCGGAGCTGATCGAAATCGCCGCGCGTTCGCGCACGGCGATCATGTGCTCGGAGGGGCTGTGGTGGCGATGCCATCGGCGAATCGTCTCTGACCAGATGACGGTGCGCGGGTGGCAGGTCGAGCATATCCTGCCCAACGGCCGCCTGGCGCCCCATCGGCTGCCCGAGTTCGCCTCGGTGGTCGGGGGCCGGATCATTTACGACGGCGGCCAGCGGCGCCTGCTCAAATAAGGGTAGGCGCGCCGATGCATTCCTGATGGGCGGCGCGCGCGAGGAATTCCGCGTTCTAAGGTTGAGGCATCTGCCGCGTGAGCCAGTTCACGCCGCCGAGGCCGGGATGCTTGGCATCGCCGCCGCCGCGGCGCATCCCTGCTGCCACGCCCGCTTGAGCGTGGCATAAACTTCGAACGGGTCGGCGCGGCGCGGTAGTACGGAGAGCGCGGTCCTGTCGCGCAGCTTGATCCTGACGTCGAGATAGCGCTCGCCCTTGCCGCGCTGGGCGAGCACCAGCGCCACGGCTGCGATCTCTGGATAACGCCGCGCCTGTTGTCTGAGTCCCTTGACCACCACGATGTCGGCGGCGGCGATCGTCAACCGGCGAATCGACGAGTTCCAGATCGCGAAATGGATCAGCAGAATCACGGCGATCGTGCCAACGCAGAGCGTCTCGATCATTTCGTGGCCACCCAGCCAGTAGGCAAACCACGCGAGCCCGCCCAGCAAAGCCAACGCTGTGCCGCCGGCGACCACCAGACGGACGGGCATACGGTAGATGAATTCCAGCGGCAGCGGCTTGGACGGCCATCGACTGGCGAGCACGTCGGCGACGAACTGAAGCAGCGCGCCCGCCTCCTCGAGGTCGTAGCGGAGGCTCACGCGCGCACGCCCTTGCGCGTCGAGCAGATCGACCCGCTGCATCGCTGGTATCTGCTCGATGCCGGCGACTTCGGACCACGCGATCTCGCCCGGGCTCGCGTAGCGCACGCCACGCTCGTCAATTACGACCGGCGCGCTTCGTCCGCCGCACATAAGCTGCACTTCGCGCACGAACACCCAGACCAGAAACAGGGCGAGAGTCGCGCCAATTGCGTAGCCGAGGCGGGTTCGTATCCACGGTTCGAGCTGGAAGGCGAGCGCGATTGCGCCGATGAACAACAGGCTGGCGCCGGCGTTGGCCAACTGGTCGCGCCGTGAGCGCGGATTGACCCGAAACTGCTGACTCTCCGCCATCGCTCGATGCCCCGCGAAAGCGTGTTACCTCACTGGGTGCCCGCGTTGCGAGTCAGATAGTTGAGGATGGTCTTGCGCTCGTCCGTGGTGAGCGGCGGCACACCAGCCCTACGCATCAGGTCCTGCATCGCGTCGACCTTAACCGCCCACATCGCCGCCGTCATCTCGTGTGGATTGTACGCTCTGTGACATTCGCCGCATCTTTTAACATATAATTTCGCGACTTGACTGTCAGCTTCTGGTAGTTTGCCGCTTTGGCATGCAGTTAGTAAAGAAGCCGCACTTAACAGCAAGCTGAGTATGAGCGCCCGATAATTTGATGTGATTGTTGAGAGTGGCATCGACTCCGCGCCGCCCAGCCCCGCCGCCGCTGCCGGATCCTTCCCGGCTTGCCCCCCGCTACTCGGACGTCCGCGCCGCAGCGAGACAGCGGCGCAGTTCAGCTTCCAGCGCGCGGATCAGCTCTCGGCGGTCGGCGTCGTCAAGCACAACCTTGCGCTCAGACTCCGGCCGTACCCATACCGGCGCCGCGCGCAGCGCGTCGCTCTGGTAGCGCGGAAAGACATGCCAGTGGACGTGCGGTTCGAGATTCCCGAGGCATTCGTAGTTGAGCTTGAGCGGCCGCGTGACCGAGTAAATCGCGTTTCCCACCGCGAGGATCTCGTCGAACAGCGCGCGCGCCTGCGCCGGTTCCATCAGGTGGATCTCATTGACGTGCCGCTTGGCAAGGACCACGCAGTAGCCGCGGTAGAACTGCGCGTCGCCCAGGATTACGAACGACTGCGGCAGCTCGGCGATAAGGTCGGTAAATCCACCCGCGCGGCATCGCTCGATGAGTGCGCAGATACCACACGGACGCGCGCCGCGGTCAGGCATGGCCGTCCTCGGGCCCGGCGTCCTCGGCGACGACCTTGATCAACTTGATCGCGGCGTAGCGCAAAAGCTCGCCCACCGTATGCATCTTGTACTCGCGACCGTAGTAGACGGTGCGGATGCCCGTATTGATGAGGACCTTCAGGCAATGCACGCAGGGCGTGTGGGTGACGTAGATGTCGGCGTCGCGGATGGCCGCGCCATTGCGTGCCGCCTGGGTGATCGCGTTTATCTCCGCGTGAATGGTGCGCCAGCAGTTCTGCTCGATCTCGCCGTCGGGCGTGCGCGACTCGTAAATCTGGCAGCCCAGCTCCGTGCAATGCGGCATCCCTGCCGGCGCGCCGTTGTAGCCGGTGGCGAGAATGCTGCGGTCGCGCACGATCACCGCGCCGACCTTGGCACGCAGGCAGGTCGAGCGTTCGGCGACCTGCCGGGTGATAGTCATGAAGTACTGGTCCCAGCTCGGCCGCTTCGTCTCGCCCATCAGAGTCCTTTCAACCGCACCCCGGCCGGCAGCGCCGGCGGTGCTGGCCGGTAGCTCACGGTGTAGTACTTCTCATTCGACGGCTGCTCGGGCGCGGCGGGCTCGCTGTACCACGCCGGCACCGGGCTGAAGGTCAGGATAAAGAGCGCGACCGTCGCCCACGCCATCGCGCGCCGCCTGGGATCCAGCGGAGTGTCGGCATCCACCGTCGCCGGGTGTCCCAGGCCAAGGATCATCAGGATCACCACCCAGAACAGCCATCCGCCCCAGTAGGTCGAACCCAGCACCAGCGGCACCACCACCATCAGCACGCACACGATGATGAACGTGCGTGAGATCGCGCGATGCCAGCGCCCGAAGAGCGCGTACACCACGTGCCCCCCGTCGAGCTGGCCCACCGGCAGCAGGTTGAGTGTCGTCACCAGAAGTCCGATCCATCCGGCGAACGCGATCGGATGGAGATTGACGTTGACCGAGTTGGGATCGACGCCGAGCACCGCGTACGACAGCCCATAGAACAGCAGCGAGTTGCCGAGCTGGAGCCCGCCCGCCTGCGTGGTCAGCGGCTGAATTTCGGAAAGCCGCAGCCCGATGATCACCGCCGGGATCGCCACCACCACGCCCGCCCACGGCCCGGCCGCACCGATGTCGAACATCACGCGCCGCGTGCGCGCCGGCGAGCGCATCCGGATGAACGCGCCGAAGGTACCGATGAAGAAGTACGACGGGAACGGCGCCGGGATGAAGTACGGCGCGCTTACGTCCACCTTGTGATGGCGCGCGAGCACGTAGTGGCCCATCTCATGCGCGAGCAGAATCGCCATCAGCGGAATCGAAAATGACAGCCCCGCCGCGAGATTGCCGAAGGTCGCAAGCGGATGGGCAAGCGAGACCACGGCGCCGGCCATGTCGGCCCCCGCCATGGTGGTCGTCAACAGGGTCAGCACGAACAGCACCGCGTGGCTTGCGGTCACTGCGCTGCCGGCGCGCGTGCGCACCGGCTCGGCCGTCTCGGGTTCATAGACCGGGGCTGGGGAGACGCGTGGGATCTCGGTCAGGATTCGTGCGTCGTCGCGTGCGATGAGATCATCCATGGGCTTTGGGGCGAACCGGCCGGATGGTCACCACCGCGCCCGGCCCGGCGGCGAAGCGGCGCGCCGCACTGCCGTCGCGCACGGCAATTTCCAGCAGTCCGAAACTTCCGAAAGTTGCGAGCGGGACACCTTTGCGGACGGCGCCGTAGGTCTCGCGTATCTCAAGCGGGCCGCCCGCACCGATCCTAACCGAAAGCCGCATAGCGGAAAAGCGCGCCTTGAAGCGCGCCAGCGCGTCGCGCCCGATATTGCTTATCAGGTTGCCGAAGCCGTCAACGTAGATCACCTCGCCGCGCAGCTCGCGCAGCCCCTCGCGCGGCTCGGCGAGCTCCAGCCGCACCAGCCCCTCGCGCATCGGCGGCCCCAACGCGCCCAGCCTGACCCCGCGCCACAGATGCGCCGCGGCGGGCGCAAAGATGTCGCGTCCGTGGAAGGTCGAGCTGACCTCGGCCAGCCGATAGCGCGGCGCGCGTAATTCCACCACGCGCAGCGGACCGGCCTCCTCGACCGCCAGCGACAGCACGCCGTTGTCGGGTCCAACGAAGCGCGCGCCCGCACGAGTCTCAATCGCGACCGCCGCACGCGCCGTGCCGACGCCGGGATCGACGACGGCAACGAAAATCGTGCGCGGCGCGAAAAAGCGCCAGCTCTCGCGCAGCATCAGCGCGCCGCCCATCACGGACTGCGGATCAACCCCGTGCGTGATGTCGATGACGGGCGCGGCAGGCGCGATCGCGCCGATCACACCCTTCATCACGCCGACGTAATGGTCGCGATAGCCGAAGTCGGTCAGCAGTGCGATCGGCGGCCTGCCACTGGAGGTTCGGCGGCCGGCGCGGCCCGTCGTGCGCGCCACGGTCAGCCCCGCTGTCGTCCGCGCCGCGCGAGCTCCTCGCGCACCGCCGCCGCGAGCAGCGGAAACATGATCTCGTGATGGCCGGTGAGCATGATCCCGCGTCCGCCGCCGCCTTGCGTGGGGCGCTCGACCACGTTGAGCCGCGGCCGATACTGGCGGATGAAGTCCATGTCGGCGGCGCAGAAGCCGCTGACCCGCCGTCCGAGGTTGCGCGCGAGGTTGAGCGCCTTGAGGAAAACCTCGGGCATGATCACCGCCGAGCCGACGTTGAGCACCACGCCGCGGCTGAGCGTGGCGACCACCGCGGCGAGGCGATGGAAATCGGCCATCGTGGCGCGCCCGATCGCGCCGCCGTCGGCCTGCGGATGCATGTGCACGATGTCGGCGCCGAGCGCGACGTGCACGGTCGCCGGCGCGCCCGCGCGCCAGGCGGCGGCGAAGATGCTCGCGTTGCGGTAGCGCAGGCGCGCCCGGACGATCTCGCGTCCGACCACCTCGCCGAGGCCCCTGCCCTCCTCGGCCGCGAGGCGCGCCGCGCGATTGAGAAACTCGCCCGTCTCCGCCGCCATCCCGAAGCTGCCCGCCTCCAGCCCGGCGCCGACGTTCTCCGACGTGCGGCCCGCGTAGGCGAGCTCGAAATCGTGGATGATCGCGGCGCCGTTAGTCGCGAGTGCACTCAGCACCCCGTCGCGCAGCATCGCGCAGATGAGCGGGCTCAATCCGACTTTGAGCGGATGTGCCCCCGACAGCATCAGCACCGTGCGCCCCGCGCGGCGCGCCGCCGCGATCCGCCGCGCCAACTCGCGCAGGTCGGCGGCGGCGAGAACCTCGGGCAGCGAGTCGAGGAAGCCGGCGACCGTCGCGCCGGCACGCGTGGGGCGCGCAAACTGCGCGCGCCCGACGATGCGCGAGAGCGAGGCGAGCGGGCGGGTGTGCGCGCGGGTCGGGTCGATAGGCCGCAGTTTCATCGCGCCGTAAGCGCGGGGGTATTGCGCACCCCGCCGGTGGAAGGTAGTAAACTACCGCATCGCCTCGGCGGGCTCCAACCTCGCGCCACTGCGGCCGGGCGAGATCCGATTTTGTTCGGGGGGATTGGACTCGAATGAGTGAGGTGCCGCACCGCGATCCGCTCGCACCGGGACTCACGCTGAAATCCGCGCTCGAATCTTCGAAGCAGGCCGTCAGCCGGCGGCGCTTCATCCGGACCGCCGCTATCGCGGGCGCGACCGCCGCGCTGGCGCCGGCAAGCGCGCTCGCCGCGCTGAGCGCGCCGCGCACGCCGCGCAGGCTGCGCCTGTTCAACCTGCACACGGGCGAGCGGCTCGACGCGGTGTACTACGAAAGTGGCCGCTACGTCGGCCAGGCGCTCGACGCGATCAACTACATCCTGCGCGACTTTCGCCAGAACGCGATCAAGCCGATCCATCCGGGGCTGCTCGATCTCGTCGTCGCGATCCGGCGCCGTCTCGGCACCGAGGGCGAGATCGCGGTAATCTCCGGCTATCGCACGCCACAGACCAACGCGATGCTGGCGGCGCACAGCCGCGGCGTCGCCCGCCACAGCCTGCACGTGGACGCGATGGCGCTGGACTTCCGGGTGCCCGAGCGTACGCTCGAAGAGGTGCATCGGGCGGCGGTGGCAATGCGCGGCGGTGGCGTTGGTTACTACCCGCGCTCGGATTTCGTCCACGTCGACGTTGGCCGCGTGCGCTACTGGTAGCGGCGCTCGGCGATTTGACACTGACGGACGCCGACCCTAGACTTCAGGGCGGGCGGGCGTAATTCAGCGGTAGAATGCCAGCTTCCCAAGCTGGACGTCGCCGGTTCGACCCCGGTCGCCCGCTCCATTCTCTCCCAAGAGCTTGGTTGATTTTTAGGAAGACGATGCTACCGGCCGGTGCCGGTGTTGGTGCCGGTCTATACTCTATTCGGACAACGCCCCCATCGTCCGGCGCCCCTGCGGCCGAGTTCAATCGGAGAGGAGGCGGAGGTTTCATCAAGAGGCATGCGGGACCGACGGCCGGTACGCGTAGCTCAGCGTCCAACAAGTGATCGCCGCGTACGAAGCCGTCACCGACGCGAGCATGTAGCTGATGAAACCGGTGATCGAGAAGAGCGCCGAAGTGGCCGCGCGGCTCTCGTGGAATTCCGCGGCCATCGGTTCGAAAAAGACGCCGAAACTGTGACTGACTCCGAAGACCACGTAGAAGCCGCGGCGACCATAAGCCACGCTCGTGGTGAATCGAATTTCGCAGGAATCGGATCCGAAATCATCTCACTAGCCTGCGCGCTGTAATACCTCGAACGCACGAATGTGAAAGAACACCACCAGGTTTGCAGAACTCCAGGCGTCGCCGTGAGCGGGGTCAGTTTGTGCGCAATTTCACATTGACTGTCATACGGGTGTTACAGCCGTATGCATGCAGACAACGAATGGAACCGGCGAATCGAGTTGGCGGGTTAGCTCCGCAATTCACATCGGTAATGGGGGCATATTTAAAGCATTAGACGCGGGCATTGGCTTCGAACTCTCCCGCGAGAGGTAAATGATCATGTATTTGCGAGGCAAGACTGCCTTTATTACCGGCGGTAGCCGAGGAATTGGGCGCGCGATTGCGCTCACCTATGCGCGTGAAGGCGCCGACATCGCGATCTGCGCGCGCAACGAAAGCGATTTGGCGGCTGTCGCGGACGAAGTGAAAACGCTCGGCCGACGATGCTGGTTCCAACGGTGCGATGTTGCTGTGAAGAAAGAAGCATTTGTCACTGCCGAGAGTGCACTCAAACAATTGGGCAAAATCGATATCCTCGTGAACAACGCCGGCGGAGGTGCCGTGCCTGACTACCGGACCTTCCTCGAGATGGACGACGAGTGCTGGTTTGACAACATCAACGTTCATCTAAATGCGGTCTGGTATTTCACCAAAGCATTGCTACCACACATGGTGGAACGCCAAAGCGGCCGCGTAATCAATATAGCGTCAGTCGGCGGACTCATGGGTATGCCAAAACTTGGAGCATATGCAGCCGCTAAGCACGGCGTGATTGGCTTTACGCGCACGCTGGCTCTGGAAGTCGGACGATACGGCATTACGTGCAACGCGATTTGCCCCGGCGCGACGCGTTCAGGATGGACAATAAGCCCCGCGGGAATAGGGAAGCTCGCGGAAAAGAGCGGGATGGACATCGAGGCGTTTGCGCAACGCTCTGTCTCGGGCAGCGCGCTTCGAAGACTTATCGAGCCGGAAGAAATCGCCGAAATGGCAGGGTACCTGGCAAGCGAGGGCGCCAGGAGTATCACGGGGCAAGCGATCGCAGTCTGCGGAGGCCTGAGCATGCACTAATGCAGAGGCCGCACCTACAGCGATAAAACATGCAGAAGTGCAGTCGGACGATCCAGGCGAGTTTGCCGAGGCCTGTGCCCGCCGCTGTCAGGTTCCCGTGTCTTCGCGCCTCGTCTGAGTAATAGCGATAGGAGGGCTTCTGTTATGATTCCTGAGGCGCCGGAAAGCCCCTCGGCCTCAGTATCGAGGATTGAGTCTCTGGCGATACGCGAACTCACGCCATGCGGCGCCGGCTCTATGGTCTGGCGAGTCTGGGGAAGCGGCAGGCCGCTCATACTCCTTCATGGGGCCAGCGGCTCATGGACCCACTGGATTCGAAACATCGTGCCGCTCGCTAGAAGTTTCCGCGTGATCGCCCCCGACATGCCCGGATTCGGGGATTCGGATACGCCGCCTGAACCACACACGGCGGACGTGCTCGCTGATTTGCTGGCTTGCGGGCTCAACACCCTCGTGCCACCGCCAATGGAATTCGATATGGCCGGCTTCTCATTTGGTGGGATTATCGCGGGGCTCGTCGCTGCGCGGTTGGAATATCGTGTCCGCACGCTGGTTCTGCTTGGAGCGGGCGGGTTGGGGCTTGGCAGTGCACCGCCTCTACAGCTGCTGCAACCACGGCCGGACATGACGCGCGCCGATCTCGAGCGAGTGCATGGTGAGAACTTGCGCATTTTGATGATCGCTGATCCACGGAAGGTTGACGAGCTTGCTGTTTTCTTGCAGATAGAGAACATCCGCCGGGCGCGTTTTAAATCCGGAACTATTCCAGCCTCGGGTATCTTGCTGCACGCCCTGCCGGCAATTCGAGCGCGCATCGCAGGTATCTCGGGAAGTTACGACGCGATTATGGGTCCGCGGCTGGACGCTTATCGGCGAGTGCTGGCTTCGGCTCAACCCGATCTCGACTTGCGCGTGGTTGCTGGAGCGGGTCATTGGGTAACCTACGAAGCGGCTGAAGAGGTTACCGCCCTTTTGCAGGACATATTAGCGAATCCCCGATTACCGAATATGTCGCTCTGCTCCAGAAGCTGCCCACGGGCCTTACCACGAGTCCGGCGGGCGTAATTCAGCGTTAGAATGCCAGCTTCCCAAGCGTCGCCGGTTCGACCCCGGTCGTCTGCTCCAAAAATTCCGCCTCGGCTCGGCGACGCTCGACGGCGCTACCCACGGAACATTCGCAGCGCGAGCTTGGCGAGCAACACCGCCGCCGACGGCCACATCGTCACTGCCACCAGCGAGGCAATACATATCCACGCCGGAGTGACGCGGCTCGGCGCATCGCGCAGGCCGCCACGTATGGCGCGCAGGCGGGGTGTCCCGAGTGCGGCGCGGGCGCGACGCGGCGTGCCGCGATGGGCGGCAATACGGCCGTGCGCGATCGGCACAACCTTGGCGCTGAGTCCTCGGTTCGTCGCTCCTCGGCTCGTCGCCACCGCCGCCTGCTCCTCCGAGCCTCCGGCTGGAGACTCCCAGACTATAGGCTTAATTGCCGCGCGCCGATAGACGTGAAACACGCCCGCGCGGCTGATTTATTGACCGGGCAGACGACGCCCGGCGAGCGCGAACACGTCGCGCAGGAAGGCAAGCCGGTCGGCCGACCGAAGCTCGGCCAGCCTGTCGGGCGGGCGCGATTTGTTTGCAGATCGAGGGGGCTTTCGCAACTCGCCGGGCGCATCGGCGGAATACTTGCCCCAATTGGGGCGCGCGCGGGTCAATCCGCGCATACCGCTTGCTTCAACTCGTGAGACTTGCGACGATCCTTGTGAATGGCGCGTAAATTGCTCACCTGACCGTCCAGTCCCGTCGGCTGGTCAGGAGAAAAACCGTGAAACGCACCCCGCTTTTAGTTGCTGCGGCGGTGATGGTGGTTGTTGCGGTGGGTATCGGAATCGAAGTTCCGACGGTCGCCTCGGCGGCCGCGATCTCGCAAGAGATTTGCGATCCCAACGCGGACTTTTTTCTGGGCGAAGAGGACTACCCCGAGGCCGCCCGGCTTCATCGCGAGCTGCTCGTCAAGCGTCCCGACGACGCGCTTGTCCACTATCATCTCGGTTACGCCTACGGGATGCTCGGCGATCGTGCTGGAGAGCTGCGCGAGTATCGCGAGGCGCTGGCCCTCGGCCTGACGAACTGGGACCTGTTTCTTAACCTCGGGCTTGCCGAACTCGATCATGGCGATCTGAACGCCGCGCGCGACGCACTCCAGATGGCCGTGCTGGCCGGTCCCGGCCATCCCGAAGCGCACTTCAACCTGGGCCTGGTGTACGAACGGCAGGGGATGTTGGCTAGGGCTCAGCAGCAGATCCTCGCCTCGCTGGTGCTCGATCCCTCGCAGCTCGACGCGCGCAACATGCTCGCGGTGATCGCGGCGCGCCGCGGTGACTACGCCGACGCAGCGGCGCAATGGCGGGCGCTGATTCACGACGCGCCCGACTATCAGCCGGCGCACGCGAACCTCGCGCTGCTCGAGAAGAACTCAGCTCCGATCGCGATCGTTACGCCGCAGGCGCAGCGCAACGTCGCCTTCGTCTTCACGACCCACCCGCCGCGCTGAGCGCGACGAGCGGCCGGCGCGCGGCGCGCTACTGTTGGATCGCGTAGCCGCTCTCGGCGCAGCTCGACGACCCGAGATTGGTAGTGATCAACTCGAGCCGCGGGACTGACGCTGAGCTGTCTATCACAAACGCAAACTTCGGCGAGCCCGACGAGCTGAACTGTATGACGCCGGTCCCGTCGGGATTTACCGTGTAGGTGCCAGAGGCGCTCCCGGTCGAGGTCTTAGGGCCGGCGCCTCCCTTGTTGCTGTTGAAAACCGTAAAGTTGGCGGTCACGTTTCCGCTGCCGTTGAAGTCAAACACTCCGACGATCACAGCGATGTTCGGACACGTTCCAAACTTGTTGAACTGGAAAGCGTATGTTCCGTTGAGGGTCGCGTCGCCGAAGGTCACAGCCGACGCGAGAGCTGGGCGCAAAAGCAAGCCAGCGCAAAGTATTGCCGCCGCCACCATCGAGTTTTTTGCTAATCGTTGCACTTACGCTTTTCTCCTAGCTCTAAGGCCTATTCAGGTGAAGATAAGCGGTTTTTATAGCAAAATCAGCGGAACCAGAGCTAATCCTGCCCACCCTGAAAAAAAGGCGGCGAGGCGCCATGTGCCCCGCCGCCCCGATATCCAGTCGCAATTCGCAGCCTACGCCAATGCCGCCAGCGCTTCGGCGTGCGCCACCGGCTCGGGCTTTCCCGATGCAGGCAGCGGCGTCGAGCCCGGCTTGCGCTCGAAGGGATCCTTCAGGTCCAGCTTCTTTGCGTGCTCGCGCAGCGCTGGGATCACTTCCTGTGCGATGAGGCGCATGCTGGTGCGCCGCGCCTCGGTCGGGATCGGGCCGTCGTTCTGCCAGAAGGCGAAAATGCCCGGCCGCAGCACATCGAGGATGTGCTTGAGTTTGGGAATGACTGTTTTAGGGGTGCCGACGATGAGCTGGTTGGCTTTTTGCGCGCCTTCATAGCCGGCGTAGATCGACTTGCGCAGCGCCTCGACGTCCACCTCGCCCTCGAGCGACTGGAACAGCGCGGGTCCGTTGGGATTGTTGGGATCGCTGAACTGGCGCGCCATCCGCCGCGTCGCTTCCTTGGAGTTGTAGCCCGGCGGAAACATCCATTCGCCGCGCGCGAAATGGGTCAGGCCGCCAGCGTAAAGGTCAGCCTTGCCCAACTCCTGCGCCTTGGCCTCGGTCTCGGCGACGAAGACTTTCTGGAGGTAACCGAAGTTCTCAGTGCCCGCCTGATAGCCCTCCTTTGCCGCGGCCTGCGTGTAGATGTTCCAGCACTCGACGGTCGGTTCGAGGTAGGTCGCCAGCGCCAGGTATGGGTAGCGATGCTTGGCGCACCAGAGCAGGGTCTCGGGGCTGACGAGGCCGGGAATCCAGATCGGCGGATGGGGTTTCTGAACCGGCAGCACCCACGGATTGACGAAGCGGTAGTGGAAGTGCTTGCCCTCCCATCGAAACGGCCCGGGACGCGTCCACGCCGCGATCACGAGATCGTGCGCTTCGTTGAAGTATTCGCGATTGTAGGCCGGGTTGGCATTGTTGGCGAGCTGCTCGCTGCCCGCCCCGCGCACCCATCCGGGCACCAGCCGTCCGCCCGAGACCATGTCGATCATCGCAAGCTCTTCGGCCAGGCGCAGCGGGTTATGCACGATGGGCAGCGGATTGCCGAGGAGCACGATGCGGACCTTCTTGGTGATGCGCGCGAGGATTGAGGCCTCCATGTCCATCACTGCGCCCATGCAGAAGGGGGTGCCGTGATGCTCGTTGAGCATCACGCCGTCGAAGCCCAACTCCTCCGCCATCACTTTGTCGTCGAGGTACTCGTTGAGGAGCTGCGCACCCTTTTGCGGATCGAAATGGCGGTTGGGCACGCCGAAGAAGCTCTGGATCTTGAGCACCTCGTCCTCGGGAACGTAAATGTACGGCCGCTCGGTGAAGTACATTATGTGCATCGCAAAACCTCCCTCCGGGAACCCTGCATCGCACCCGTTTGTAGTCGCGGTTACCGCATCTCCAACCTCGAACCTTCGCTAACACTCAATCCGCCCGCCGCCGGCCCAATGTCAACCCGTACGGGCGGGCGCACGAGGGGTTTGCGGCGGGCCGCAGGGCCCGCCGCAAACGTCGTCATACCCTTATGCGCTCAGCGCCTCCAGCGACCCGATGTAATCGGGCTTGCCAGTCGGGCCCAGCGGCACTGAACCAGGCTTGCGCTCGAACGGATCCTTCAGATCGAGTTCTCTGCCGATCTCGCGCAGCGCCGGGATAACCTCGGTGCCGAGCAGCTTCAGGCACGTCAACCGATCCTTGGCCGGGGCGGGACCGTCGAGCCAGAACGAGAAGATTCCCGGCCGCAGCACCTGCAAGACCTTCTTGAGCTTCGGAATCACGGTCTTGGGCGTGCCGGTTATCATCTGAAGGTTCTGTTTGGAACCCTCGTAGGCCGCGTAGATCGTCTTGCGCAGCTGGTCCAAGTCCTCGGTGTGGTCCTGCGAGACGAACGACAGCCCCGGGGTATTGGGGTTGGCGTATAGGCTCGCCAGACGGCGCGTCGCGGCCTTGGAGTTGTAGCCCGGCGGAAACATCCACTCTGGGCGCGCGAAGTGCGAAAAGCCGCCGCCGTAGAGGAAGTTGCGCCCCATTTCGTCGGCTTTCGCTTCGGTCTCATGGACGAAGATCGGCTGGAGATAGCCGAAATTCTCCGGCCCTGCCTGATAGCCCAGTTCGGCCGCGCGATCGGTGTACATCTTCCACAGTTCGACCGTCGGCTCGAGCATCGTCGCCAGCGCGACGTAGGGATAGCGATGCTCGGCGCACCAGCGCACGGTCTCCGGGCTGATGAGACCGGGGATCCAGATCGGCGGATGCGGCTTCTGGAGCGGCAGCACCCACGGGTTGACGAAGCGGTAATTGAAGTGTTTGCCCTCCCATCGGAAAGGACCCGGACGCGTCCACGCCGCGATCACGAGGTCGTGCGCCTCTTCGAAGTACTCGCGGTTGTAGGCCGGGTTGGCATTGTTGGCGAGCTGCTCGCTGCCCGCCCCACGCACCCATCCGGGCACCAGCCGTCCGCCCGAGATGAGATCGATCATCGCCAGCTCCTCGGCCAGGCGCACCGGATTGTGCACCACCGGCAGCGGGTTGCCCAGCAGCACGATCCTGACTTTCTTGGTGACCTTGGCGAGCACCGCCGCCTCCACGTCCATCACCGCACCCATGCAGAAGGGGGTGCCGTGATGCTCGTTGAGCATCACGCCGTCGAAGGTGCCGAGTTCGTCGGTGTAGATCTTCTCGTCGAGATACTGATTAAGGAGCTGTGCTCCCTTCTGGGGATCGAAAAATCTATTGGGTACGCCGAAGAAGCTGCGCAGCTTGAGCACCTCGTCCTCAGGGACGTGGTGATAGGCCCGTTCGGTAAACCACATTATGTGCATTTCAGTCTTGTCTCCGTGCTTGTCGGTCTCTGAGCCTCAGCTCAGAAAGCCCTCAACGTGTTTGAGAAATTGGGCTGGCTGCTCGACCGTCGGCCAGTGTCCGCACTTGTCAATGGTGACGAGTTTGGAGCCTTTGATCGCGCGCTGATAGGCCTCGCCCGCACTCAGCGGCACCACTGGGTCCTGCTTGCCCCACAGCAGCAGCGTCGGCAGACCCTCGATGCCTTCGAGCAGGTGGGGCAGGCTCGGATTGAACATGTAGGGCTCCCACGCCAGGCGCGCGCTTTCCGCGCGCGCGTCTTCCCACGCCTCGAACTGCTCGGGCGTCTGTTCTCCGCCGAACAACTTGGCGAACTCGGGCGCGGCGTGCGGATCGAACGCGCTGCGAGTCAGGTAGGTGCGCGCGGTAACCGTGAACATGTCCATGATCTCGCCCTGGGGCGGGCGGATGCCGGTCGGGGCGACCAGGATCATCTTGCGGAACTGCCTGGAGTCGCACGCCGCCATTTCAGCCGCCACCCAGCCGCCGAGCGAAAAGCCCATCACGTCAATCGGCGCCAGCCCCTGCTCGCGCAGGTAGCGCTGGTAGAAGCCGGCGAGGTCGCGGATGTTGCTGATCCACTCCGCCATCGCGGTCTTGCCGAAGCCGGGATGCATCGGGATTAGCAGCGTGCGCTCCTTGGCCAGCGCCGCGTTCCACGACATCCATCCCGCCCATCCCAGTTCGCCGTGCAGGATCAGCAGTGGCTTGCCCTTGCCGCCCTTGACGACGACCAGGTCGGTTTCCCCGACACGGACCTTCTCTTCGGTCCATTCCTTGGTGTCTGCCATTGAGCCTTCTCCGAAACGAGTATTCGTGGCGTCCCCGGGGCGCGCAATTGCCCCGCCGGTTCGCCCGGACCGGACAAGCTTTAGTACAGAGCCGCGCTGTTTACCACAGCAAATTTGAGCCGGCGCGCGCTTTTTCGGCGACCCGGCTTGCGAATCGGCGCGCACCGCAAAACCGCGGCCAACCCCGGTCCTCGTCCACGAACCCTTCGGCGGTCCCGAGACTGTGCCTGTAATAGCGCGTCAGCGGGAGTTATAATCAGGCCTGCGATGGACACTCTCGCCCAAGCCCGCGAGCGGATGGTGGTCGAACAGCTCGAGCGGCGTGGAATCCGTGATCCGCGCGTGCTGGCGGCGATGCGCACGGTCGAGCGCGACCGCTTCATCCCCGTCGAATACGCCGCCCAGGCCTACGCCGACGAACCGCTGCCGATAGGCGCTCAGCAAACCATCTCGCAACCCTACATGGTCGCCCTGATGTGCGAAGTGGCGGCGCTCAGCGGCGGCGAGCGCGTGCTCGAAGTCGGCAGCGGCTCGGGCTACGGCGCGGCGGTGCTGGCGCGGCTGGCGGCGGAGGTGTACTCGGTGGAGTGTATTGCGCCACTGCATGAGCAGGCGCGCGCGCGGCTTGCCGCGATGGGTGTAAGCAACGTCCGGCTGCGTTGTGGCGACGGTTCGGAGGGATGGCCCGAGATGGCGCCGTTCGACGTAATCATGGTCACGGCGGCGATGCCCGGAGTGGCGCGCCCGCTGCTCGAGCAGCTGACGCCCGTGGGACGGCTGGTAGCGCCGATCGGCGAAGACGATCTCCAAACCCTGGTGCGCATCAGCCGGCGCAATGGCGTTTGGCAAGAGGAATACTTCGGCGAGTGCCGGTTCGTGAAGATGACCGGCCGGCACGGTTTCAGCACCTGATCGACTCGCCGCGCCGGGCGCGGCTTCAAACCAAGCGGCGGCCGCAGGGCCGGCGGCGGAGTGGCGGAGGTTGGCGGCGGACGCAAACAATCGCCGGATTTTCGAAATCGCGCGCGCGACGATTCTGGCGATGGCGCTTGCCGCGGGCGCCGGATGCTCCGCGGCGACCTCGCGTCAGGCGCCACCGCCCGCATCGGCCTCAACCGCCGGCGCCTCGGCGGTCGAGCACGTCGTGCGCCGCGGCGAGACCGTCTATCACATCGCGCATATTTACGGCGTCAGCGTCGCCAGCCTGATGGCGGCCAACCATCTGCGCGACGCGCGCAACCTGCGCGCCGGCGAGACGCTGACCATTCCGGGCCGTTACAGCTACGCCTCGCTCGGCGCCGCCGACGACTCGCAGAGCGTGCTGTGGAACGTGCCGCGCGCCGCGCGCCAGTTCGCATGGCCGGTATGGTCGGGGACGGTTACTTCAGGCTTTGGGATGCGCCACGGAACAATGCATGACGGCATTGACATCGCGGCGCCGATTGGCACGCCGGTGCACGCGGCAGGCTCGGGCATAGTGATCTACGTCGGCCGCCTGCATGGTTACGGCAACACCGTGATCATCCGCCACACCGACAACTACGTCACGGTATATGCGCACGACGCGGCCAACCTCGTGAGCGAGGGTCAGCACGTCACCCGTGGACAGAAGATCGCGCGCATCGGCACCAGCGGCCGCACCACCGGACCCAACCTGCACTTCGAAGTGCGCTACAACAACCTCGCCTACAATCCGCTGAGTTATCTGCCTCCGCCCGGACCGTCGGCCATCACGACGAGCTTCGCGAGCAACGGGCCGTCCTGATCTGCCGGCGCGCAGTCGTCCACTATCCAGTCGGTCGCCCTGACTATCCGCTTACCGCTTGAAGCCGGCGTACAGGGCGAGCGGTCGTTGCAAGCGCGCAACGTCCGACGTGCGTGCGGGCTACGTGCACGCAACGGACAATAACGGAATCCATTGGCCGTTAGTGCTCCGATAAGCTTCTGACGGTCTTTTTTAGATCGAGGCTCACCACCTAGCTAGCTATGTTGAGCGTAATTCTCAGTTGGACGCATTTTTAACTTTTCTTTACCAATAGCCACCCTTGCTCCGCGCCCCGACCTGCGGCCCCGCAGTGGCATGAAACTGGCGCTAAACGGCCACCGCGGCGCCGCCTTTGGGTCCGCAAAGGAGGCTTGAGAGATGATGGCGCGGAGGATGGCGACTCTATTAGGCTCGGTCGCCCTGGGCCTGTGTTTGATGGGCACCAGCGGCTGCTTCTTTACCAGTATCGGCATGGACCAGCCCGCGGTGCGGGCGCAGAACGACTTCGGTCCGTCTGAGACCTTGCGCGTATGCGGCCTGCTCGACGACGGGATAACTCCTGCCGATGCGCAGGAGACGCTCGAGGATTATTGGAACCAGACCGAGGCGTCCAAGTACAACCTGTCGGTCAAACTGGTTTCCTACTCGAGCATGCCACGCTCGTTGAGTGACTTTTTCGAGTGGCAGATCGGGCGCAAGCTCATCGCCAAGCAGATCCCGCCCGGATGCGACCGCATGATGTACTTCGTGAATCGCAACGTGCTCGACACGCTGTGGTCGGTGCCCGAGGCCTACGGCGCGCCCGAGGTGCTGGGCGAGGTTGATGATTACACGATGACGCGCGGCTACGTAGTCGATCGGATCGCGAGTCTCAACCAGGTGTTGATGGGGCTGTGGCTGTCGCCGTCTAAGGTTGCGCGCCATGAGACTTTCCATTTCCTCGGATGCGGCCACGACCTGGTGATGGACGGCTGCTACAAACATATCGCCGAGGCGAAATGGTTGGAGAACAGGCTGAGCGAGGCCGGCTGTTATCAGAAGTCCGGCGTCGGCGAATTCTTCCCCGCTTTTTCCAAGGAAGGTGACGGCCCGATCTTGCTGACCCGCGCGCAGGCCAACGGCGTTCTCGGCCTCGAGAAGGATGCTTCGTTCCAGAGCTTCGTCAACTGCGCACGTTACGCCGGCTTCCCGGTCGATGATCACGGTGTGATGCAGCAGGCGTGGGCAGAGGATTGGATGGGCAAGGCGATCGAAGAGGCTCATCGCGAGGCTGCGCAGCCGGTGGTGGCGAGCGCCTCGCCGATCGGCACGACCGCGACGAACGGCGGCGTAACCACGGTTTCGTCCGAACAGCCCCCGCCGGCGCCCGCGGCGGCGCAAACGGCGACCGCGCCCGACAAGCAGGCGGTGCCGGGACCAACGGCTTCGCTCTCCACCATCGCGACCAAGGTGGCGGCGCTCGATCCGGCGGCTGTCAAGCCTCCGCTTTAACCACGAGCGACGCCCTCAACACTCGCTCGCCTGACAATTCCGCACGAGCAACGGCGCTCCGGCCACAAAAGTGGCCGGAGCGCGTCTTTCAGCCGCCGCACGGCACGTCGCATGCGCGGTTTGCCCGGCGCTTCGCCTCACGCACGGGCGACTCGGCCTGGAGCCCACTCACTGGGTTAGCAATTTGCCGACTTTGCACTGTTACAATCGCGAATGCAATAAATCAGCGAAAAGAAATGCGTTGCTCAGCATGGACTAATATTGCGTATTATCACCGCCAATCACTCCTCAGATTGCTTGCTTTGGTTAGCCACTGATCGCACCCTAGATGGTATTTCCGCTCGACGCGGGTACGAGGCGGTGTGGGGATGATGAAGAGGCTCTCCGCGGTAACGTTTGCCTTCGCGCTGGCACTCGCTGCGGCTTCCACCGCGCGAGCGCAGAACGCCGGCTCGATCACCAGTGTAAGCGGCAGCGCGACGTTTCAGCGCGGCGCGCGCACCGTGGCGGCGGCGCCGGGTCTTACGGTCGAACGCGGCGATCGCCTGGTCACTGGGGCTGGTGGCCGAATAACGCTCGCCCTCGCCGACGGCAGCCGGCTCGAAGTCGGTTCCTCCACTACCTTGGTTGTTGACCAGTATATTGCCGCGCCTGCGGGGGGCAGGATGCGCGCGTCGTTCGGCCTCCTCGGCGGCGTAGTGCGCTCGCTGGTAAGCGTGGTGGCAGGCACGCCGCCGAACTTCGAAGTTCACACGCCCAACGCGGTCGCCACCGTACGTGGCACGGAATACGACACCGCCTACTCGACGGGCCAACGGCCGGGCTTCGGCGACTGCAGGCAGTTCACCGACGTGAGCGTCTACAAGGGAACGGTCGCGGTCGCGAATGTCGCCGCGCCAGGCGCAGCGATCGACGTTGGCGCGGGCTACCATGCAACGGTCGCTTGCCAGAACGCGCCGATGGGGCCGGGTCCGCTCGGATTGGAGAGTGCCGTGCCCGGATTGCCGTCGCCGATGAGCGCGGTGCCGCCTCCTCCACCACCACCGCCGCCACCTCCGCCGCCGCCGCCACCACCGCCACCGCCACCGCCTCCCCCGCCTCCCCCGCCTCCTCCGGGCTAGCCGCGGCGGCTATGGAGCATCTGTTGCGACGGTCAAGTTTTCAAGGAGACAACAGCTTGATCTTGTCAGGCATAATGAAGCGCCGCCGGGTTCGGCTCGTGGCGGCAATCGCGACTCTATGGATCGCGGGCGCCGCCTCGTTGGCGCGCGCGCAACTCTCTGACCTCTATCCCGGCTTCTTGACGTTGGCGACACCGGGCCGGCTGGACGCGACGCTGTTCGGCGGCGGTTTCGGCAGCGAAAACTACGGGGTGATCCAGGAGGGCTTCCAACTCGAACAGAGCGTGACTCCGTACGTGGGAGTCTTCGGGCGCGCCACCGGCTATCAGCTCTTCGTCGGCGGCGACGCGTCGAGCCCGTTCAATCCCACCGCCGCGCACGCGCCGCGGCTCAACTTCGGCCGGCTTCAGGGCGGAATCGACTTCAAGCTCTATCCGGGAACGTCGCTCTTCCTGTCCGGCGGCCACGACGTCGCCGACAGCGACGGCTCGATAATCGAGGGCGACTTTTCGAGCTGGCTCCTGCCGCACACGACGCATCCGGTGAACTTCGCCTTCAGCTCGGTGCATGATTTCCAGAACGAAGTGACCTCGACCGCGGTCGATATCCAGGTCGCGGTGCTATCGACCGAGCGATGGCTTGCGATGGTCGGAGGAGGCGGCGCATTTTACGCCGGCGGCTTCATCGCGGGGGCGCAGGGTCAGGGCGGGCTCGACCTCGGGCTGTATTACCGGCCGTGGCAGATGGGCGTCGCGCTCCAAAGCGGCTATGGAAGTCCTCACGGCTACGGCCAGCTGAGCCTGTACAAGCAGCTGAGCTTCATCGAGTAGCAGGCGCACCATACAACCAGGCGGCGTGAGGGGGCGGTTGTGCTTTGCCCGCGGCGGGCGCGCCCTGTATCCTTGCGCGGGGCCGGGACGCCGCGCGCGTCCGCGGCAGACAATTGCCGATGATGGATCTGACAGAACTGCGCAGTCTCGTGCGCGACATCCCGGACTTTCCGCAGCCCGGAATCATGTTCCGCGACATCACGCCGCTCATCGGCGACGCGCGCGCTTTCGCCACGCTGGTCGATCGGATGGCGGAGCCATTCCTGGGCAAGGTGGACACCGTGCTCGGCATCGAGTCGCGCGGGTTCATTATCGGCGCGCCGGTCGCCTACAGGCTCGGGGTGGGGCTGACGATCGCGCGCAAGCCGGGCAAGTTGCCCTTTCATACGATCGGCGAGAGCTATCAGCTCGAATACGGCAGCGCGGCGCTCGAGATGCACGCCGACGGGCTCAGACGCGGCGCGCGGGTGTTGATCGTCGATGACCTGCTCGCCACCGGCGGCACCGCCGCCGCGGCGGTCCATCTGGCGCGCAAGCTCGAAGCGCAGCTGGTGGCGTGCGCCTTCGTCATCGAGCTCAACGCGCTCGGCGGGCGCGCGCGACTGGCGCCGGTCCAATGCTTCTCGCTGATCCAGTATGATTGACCCGTTCGCTGCCGCGCGGGCGGCGGAGCCGGCTTGAAGTTGAAGCGGCGGGCTCACCGCGCTCGGCTCGCGCAGCTCGAACCTTCGGGGGACGCGCAGACGGCATGCAACTGGCCGAGATGCATGACGCGGTCGCGGAAGATCGCAGGCGCCTGCTGACCGTGCTCGCCGTGACCGCGCTATACTGCGCGGCCGAGTTCGCCGGCGGCTTCTACGCCAACAGCCTGGCGCTGTTCTCCGACGCGGTTCACGTCCTGACCGATATCGGTGCCCTGTGCGTGGCCCTGGTCACGCTGTGGCTCTCGATGCGGCCGGCGAGCGGCGCCAAGACCTACGGTTACCTGCGCGCGGAAATTCTCGGCGCGCTCGCCAACGGGCTGTTCCTGTGGCTGCTCGTGGTCTTCATCTGGTTCGAAGCGATCGAGCGCCTGCGCAATCCGGAACCGGTGGGCGGGATGACGGTGATCCTGATCGCGCTTGCCGGCCTTGCGGTGAACAGCTTTTCGGCCTGGATGACGCGTGCGCGCGCCGCCGAACCCGGGCGGGCGGGGATGGCGATCAACGCGGTTTTCGTCCACGTCATCTCCGACCTGATCGGCACCTTCGGCGTGCTGGCGGCGGGCGCGCTGGTGCATTTCACCGGATGGCGCGAGGCGGACTCGCTGGTCGGGCTGTTTATCGGCGCGCTGGTGCTGTACAGCTCATGGGGCCTGGTGCGCGAGGGCGTGGATATCCTGATGGAATCGGTGCCGGCGCACATCGATCTCGAAGAGCTGCGCCGCGACCTGCTGGCGGTGCGCGACACCGAAGAGGTCCATGACCTTCACGTATGGTGCCTGGCGAGCCGCCAGTTCGCGCTCTCCGCGCACGCGGTGGTCACCCAGGGCGCCGACCACGACCGCGTGCTCTCCGACATGTCGGCGATGCTCGAGCACAAGTTCAACATCCGCCACATCACGGTGCAGCTCGAACGCAACAGCCGCCGCGCCGTCGAGCCGGAACATTTCTGACGCCCGACCTGTGGGCGCTGTGCGCGCGTTATTCGAGCTCGGCGAGGTGTGCGGTCTCGTCGAGGACCATTGGGCGCCAGCGGCCCGCGCGCAGGTCGTCCGCGCCGTTGCCTTCGTGTTCAAGAATATGGATCGAGCCGAGGTCGATAGACGGCTCAAGCGCGCCTGCCAGGCGCTGCACAACGGCGCGGATGACTCCGCGATGCGCCACCATCAGGGCCGCGGCGCCGGCGCCCTGTCCTGCGCGCCGCGCCGCTTCCCATAGCACAAGCATCCGCGTCGTTCCGCGCCCCACGCGCCCGGCAAAGGCATTGCGGCTCTCGCCGCCGGGATAGACGAAGTCGGCCGCCAGCCGACCGGCATTCCATTGCCGGTACTCGTCAGGGTATCGTTCGGCGATCTCGTCGGCGGTCAGCCCCTCGAACAGGCCGAAGTCAACCTCGACGAACTCGTCGATTACGATCGCCTGCGGGGCCTTGCCCGCGATAAGCCGCGCACCCTCGACCGCGCGCACCAGTGGGCTGGTGAACACAGGCGCGAAGCGGCGCGTGTGAAGGCGCCGCGCGAGCCAGCTGCGCGCCGCGCGCATCTGGCGGCGGCCGAGCTCCGAGAGCGCGACGTTGGTGCGGCCATAGTAGCGGACACTCGAGTTGCCGACGGTCTCGCCGTGGCGCACCAGCACCAGCCGCGCGCGCTCAGCCATCGCCGCCGTCTTCCTGCGCGCCAAGGTCGTCGTCGAGCGGGTTGAGCACGAGGCCGGTCAGCAGCTTGGGATAGAAGTAGGTCGATTTCTCCGGCATCACGGCGCCCGCCAGGCTGACCTCCTCGACGTCGGTGATCGACGGCGGATTCATCAGGAAGGCGCCCGCCGCGCGGCCCTGCACGACCTCGTCGAGCGCAGCACGCGCGTCGGTCGTGTAATCGACCAGCCCGCCGGCCTTGACCTGCTCGGGGGTGATGCCGAACAGCCGCTCCAGAACCAGCGTATGCAGCACACTCACGTCAAGCCGGCGCACGGGGGCGGGCGCCGCGGGCATCGCCTCGGCCATCGCCGCCGGCGATTTGAGCCGCAGCAGGCGCAACGCCAGCCGATCACCGCCGAGCGCGACCGCGAGCGTGCCGCGCCCGCCGGCGGAGCGCGCCGCGCGCATCGCGTCCGCGTCGGCAAAGCGTTCGATCGTAAAGAAGGCGGCCGCCGCTTCGTCGAATCGGGCCAGCGCTGCGGGATCGAGTCGGCGCACGACTCGATGGGTCGGCAGGATCAACAACCCCGGGTCGTCGCACGCGACCAGCGTCATCATCGTGTAGTCATACGGCCGGATCGGCACCGGATCGCCCTCGGCGGCGCGCAGCCGACGGCGATATTCGAGAGCAGTTTCGTAGCGATGGTGGCCGTCGGCGATGAAGATGCGCGGGCTGTCCAGCTCGCGCTGGATCATCGCGATCGCCTCGGCTTCTTCGATCGGGCGCAACTGGTTGCGAATTCCGAGATCGTCGGTGACCTCGAGCAGGGGCTCGCGGCCCAGCATGTCGGCGACCAGGTGCGCGATCTCGGGGTGGGCGCCGGAATAGAGGCCGAAGACCGAGCTCACGTTGGCTCTCAGCGCGGTCAGGAGATCGAGCCGATCCTGCCTCGCCTTGGGGAAGGTGCGCTCGTGCGGCAGGATGCGCCGGGCGCTGAACTCCTCCAGCCGCAGCCGCACGATAAGCCCGTCGCGGCGCATCCTGCGCCCCTCGACCTCGAAAAATTGCGAATACAGGTAAATCGCCGGGCGCGGCGCGCGCCGCAGCACGCCTTCGCGCAGCCACTCCCCCATCGTGCGCGCCGCCGAGGCGTAAGGGTCGGGGTCGCGGTTGAGCTCGAGGCGCACGATGTTGTAGCGGCTGCGCGCGTACAGCGCGTCCTGGCGCGCGCGGTCGATCAGGTCGTAGGGCGGCGCGACCACGTTGCTCAGCACGCCGCATCGCTCGACGTCGTAGAGCAGGCCGCGGAACGGTTCGATCCGGTTCGTCATCATTGCGGTTGAGAAATACGCATTTCCATTTCGATAGCCGGGGGAGCCGAACGCCGAGCTATTTGCGCGAGCCCCGGCCAAGGGCGGCGGTGATTTGTTCCTCGGTTATCGCGCCCGGACGAAACACCCGAATCCCGACAGCGTCGGCCACCACCACGCTGCTGGGCGCGCCGCCGGGAAGCCTTCCTCCGTCAAGATAGATTTTGACTTTCGCGCCGAGCGCGCAGCGCGCCTCATCCAGCTCCACGGCCGGCGGCGCGCCGGCGAGATTCGCGCTGGTCGCGGTCAGTGGGCGTCCGAGGCCGGCGGCCAGCGCGCGCGCTATCGGATGCGGCGAGACACGAACCCCCACTCCGCCCTCGGGGTTGACCAGCGCGGCGTCGATCCCTTCTCGCGCCGGCAGCACCAGCGTGAGCGGCCCGGGCCAGAACGCGTCGGCAAGGATTCGCGCCTGTGGCGGAACCTCGCGTGCGACGCCGAACGCCATCTCGGCGTCGGCGGCGATCAGCGCAACCGGTTTGCCGGGCTCGCGCTCCTTGATCGCGAACAGGCGCTGGAGCGCCGCGGGCGACAACGCGTCAACACCGAGCGCGTAGAAGGTTTCGGTCGGGTAAACCACGGCGGCGCCGGCGCGCAGCGCGGCGAGCGCCCGGCTGAGCGCGGGATCAATCGATGCAGGCCGCCTGTCTTGCACGCTGCGAGGCTCCACAGACTTCAGCTCCGGAAATCGCGGCGGTTCAAGCAATCCGTTCGAGCGCGCGCCGCCCGATATCGCGGCGCATCTGCTTGCCCTCGAACTCGACCATCGCGGCCGCCTCGTAGGCGGCGTCGACGGCCGTCCGCAGCCCGTCGGCCATCACGGTTACCGCCAGCACTCGACCGCCGTCGGTCGTCAGGCGCCCGTCGCGCATCGCGGTGCCCGCGTGGAACACCTTGACCCGCGTCTTCGCCAACGCCCATCGGACCTTCGCCTCCGAGGGCTCGGCACCGTTGATCCGCTCCAGCCCGCTTATCGCGAGGCCCTTGCGGTAGTTGCCCGGATAGCCGCCAGAGGCGAGCACGACACAGACCGCGCTGCGCGGCGAGAGCCGCACGTCGGCGTGGTCGAGCCGGCCTTGGGCGCAGGCGAGCAGGGTTTCGCCGAGGTCGCTCTCGAAGCGCATCATCAGCGGCTCGCACTCGGGGTCGCCGAAGCGGACGTTGAACTCGAGCACATTGAGCCGGTCGCCATCGACCATCAGGCCCACGAACAGCACGCCCCGGAACGGCGCGCCGCGCGCGCGCATTGCACCAAGCGTCGGCCCGACGACCTCCGCCATCACGCGCGCCTCGAGCGCCGCGTCGAAATGCGGCACCGGCGTGTACGCGCCCATCCCGCCCGTGTTGGGGCCGCGGTCGCCGTCGAAGATTGCCTTATGATCCTGCACCAGGCCGAGCGGGATGGCGCGCTCGCCATCGCACAGCGCGAAGTATGACAGCTCCTCGCCGCTTAAGCGCTCCTCGATCACAACGCGTGCGCCGGCCGCGCCGAAGCGCCGGCGTTCCATCGCGTCGTCGATCGCATCGAGTGCCGCTTCGGCGTCGTCGCATACCGTGACGCCCTTGCCCAGCGCCAGCCCGTCCGCCTTCACGACCATCGCGCCGCCGCGCGCCCGCACCCATCGCCGCGCCGCTTCGGCGTCGTCGAATATCGCGAAGTCGGCGGTCGGCACGTTTGCCTCGCGCATCACCGCCTTGGCGAACGCCTTGCTCGCCTCGAGCTGCGCGGCGGCTTTGGAGGGGCCGAAGATCGCCAGTCCCGCGCGTGCGAACTCGTCGGCGATGCCCGCCGCGAGCGGGTCTTCCGGTCCGACGATCGTCAGGTCGATCATCTCGCGCCGTGCAAAATCCACCAGCCCGGCAAGGTCGAGCGGATCGATCGCGACCGGCCGCGCGATCTGGTTGATTCCCGGATTGCCGCCGGTGCAGTAGATCTCGCGCACGCTCTGGCTCTGGTTGAGTCGCCAAACCAGCGCGTGCTCGCGCGCGCCCTTACCGATAACCAGTACTTTCATCCGATGGCGCCCGTGCGGCGCTGCGGCCTTTGCTTCATCTTTGCGCCGCCGCCTGCGGCGTCGATCTCATTGTGGCCTGCCGCGCTCAGTGTCGGAAGTGACGCACGCCGGTGAAAACCATCGCGAGCCCGTGGGCGTCGGCCGCTGCGATGACCTCGGCGTCGCGCACGGCGCCGCCGGGCTGGGCAATCGCTGTGGCACCGGCCTCGGCGGCGAGGGTCGGTCCGTCGGGGAACGGAAACAGCGCTTCGGAGACCAGCACCGAACCTTTAAGCGATACTTTAAGTCGCGCGGCCTTCTCGCGCGCCGCGTACAGCGGGTCGATCCGCGAAGTCGCGCCGCCGCCAACCGCGAGCGTGCGGTCCTCGGTGACGAAGGCGATCGCATTGGACTTGACGTGCTTGCATACCCGGATACCGAAGCGCATTGCGCGCAGCTCGGCGTCGGTCGGCGCGCGGCGGGTGACGACCTTGCCCTCGCGCGGATCTTCCAGGCTCAGGTCCGGCGTCTGCACCAAAAGCCCCCCGAGCACGCGCTTGATGTCGGGCTCGTCGCGGCGGACGGCCTCGGGATGGAAGCGCATCACGCGCCGGTTCTTTTTCTTGCGCAGGAAGTCGAGCACCCCGGGCTCGTAATCGGGGCCGATGAGGACTTCGGTGAAGAGCTCGTCCACCGCGCGCGCAAACGGCGGGTCCCATCGACGGTTGGCAATTACGATTCCGCCAAAGGGCGAGTCGGGATCGGTCGCGAAGGCCTTTTCCCACGCCTCAAGCAACGTCGGTGCGACGCCCACCCCGCACGGTGTGTTGTGCTTGAGGATCGCAACCACCGCGTCGCGGTAGTCGGCGAAGTCGAGCATCAGATTTATCGCCGAGCTGATGTCGAAGACATTGTTGAAGGACAGTTCGCGGCCATGGATCTGCTCGGCGATCTCGAGGAAGCGGCCGTACAGCGCGCCCGTCTGATGCGGGTTTTCGCCATAGCGCAGCCTCTGCTCACGCGGCAGCGAGAGGCTGAAGGTTTCGCCGAGCGCGCGGCGTTCGCCCTCCTCGAGCGCGCCAAGGTAGTTCGAGATCGCGCAGTCATAGGCGGTTACGCGGGCGAACGCCTTGCGCGCCAGGCGCCATCGCGTTTCGCGCCCGAGCCTCCCGCCGCTCGCCCTAAGCTCAGCGGTCAGCGCCGGATAGTCCGCGGGATCGACCACCACCGCCACGTCGTTCCAGTTCTTGGCCGCCGCGCGCACCAGCGTGGGGCCGCCGATGTCGATGTTTTCGATTGCGTCGTCCAGACTTACGCCGGCGCGCTCGACCGTGCGCTCAAACGGATAGAAGTTCACCACCACGAGATCGATCGGCTCGATCCCGTACTCGCGCATCTGGCGCTGATGGGCCGGGTCGGCGCGGCGGGCTAGAATTCCGCCGTGGATCTTCGGATGAAGCGTCTTGACCCGTCCGTCGAGCATTTCGGGCGATCCGGTGAAATCTTCGACGCCCCGCACCTTGACGCCGGCCGCCTCGAGCGCCGCGCGCGTCCCGCCGGTCGACACAATCTCCGCGCCGCACGCCGCCAGCGCATGCGCCAGTTCGTCCAATCCCGCCTTGTCCGAGACGCCCAGCAGCGCCCGGGTGATCTTGACTGCGCCGGTTTCCATCTCAAGCCGTTCGATTATCCCGACTGCAATAGACGCGCGGCACCCGTTTGCCCACCGTGCACAGCATCTCGTAGGAAATCGTTTGCGCCAGCCGCGCGATATCATTGACGCTGATCATAGCCTCGCCCGCGCCGCCCCACAGGATCACCTCGTCGCCGGGCGCGGCGCCCGGAACGTCGGTCAGATCGACCATCGTCAGGTCCATGCACACCGCTCCGACCACCGGCGCACGCCGGCCGCGGATGAGCACCTCGCCGCCGTGTTGAAGGCCGCGCCGGTAGCCGTCAGCGTAACCGACGGCGAGTACGCCTATCACGCTGGGGCGGCGGGTGACATAGGTGTGGCCGTAGCTCACGCCGACGCCGGCGGGAACGCGCTTGAGCTGAATCACGCGTGTCTTGAAGGTCATCACCGGACGCAGTTCGACCTGCTCGCGCACCGCGGGCACCGGTGGCAGGCCGTAAATCGCGAGTCCGGGACGCAGCAGGCTGTAGTGCGCGTCGCGGCGCAGCACCGAGGCGGCAGAATTGGCGACGTGGGCCACCGACGGGGTGATTCCCACCGTCCGCAGTCGCTCCACCGCGGCGTTAAAGACGCCCAGCTGCGCGTCCGTGACCGTGCTCGACGGATCGCCCGCGTTGACCAGCAGCGTGCATATACCTTCGACCTTCAACGAGGGCGCACGGCCGAGCTCGACGATTGCATCGTCGAGCTGGTCGGGCAGGATGCCGAGCCGGGTCGCTCCGCTGTCGATCTTGAGATGAATCGGGAAGCCGATTCGGCCTTGGATTTCGGCGGCCCGCGCCATCGGCGCAATCATCGCGGCGTCAAAGACAAAGGGCGTCGCATCGAGGGCGACGATTTCCTCCGCTTCCGAGGCCAGAAACCCGCCGAGCAGATAGATGCGCTCGCGGACGCCCCCCTCGCGCAGCTCGCGTGCCTCGGACAGGCGCGCGACCCCGAAGTGGCCGCAACCCTCGGCGCGCAGCGCGCGCGTCACCTCGACCGCGCCGTGGCCGTAGGCGTCGGCTTTGACCACCACCATCACTTGGGCGCCGTTGGCCACCGCCTTGATCGCCCGGTAATTCGCGCACAGCGCGCCGAGGTCGATCTCGGCCACCGTCGGCGGCTCCTTCACGATTTCCATGCCGTGCCTGAATCCGTCCCTTCGGGCTACTTATCCGGACGCGATGATGATACCGAGGAGCCCCCTTTTTTGACACTCCCCACTCCAAGTGATATGCACAGAAATGGCTGGGGGTGTGCGCGGACGGCGCACTGAGAGAAAACCCCTCGAACCTGATCCGGGTAATGCCGGCGTAGGGAAGCCGCGCAGCGCTCCTGCCTCGACGGCGGGACGATCGCGGTCCCGCCCAAAGCCGCTTCCCGGCTCGGGGAAGCGGCTTTTTTAATGCCCGAGATCGTATCCTCCTTCACCATCCAGCTAAACGGCGAGGACTACCTGGTGGACGGCGATGCCCGCCTCGCCGCACTGCTCGAGCGGCTGAAGATGCGTCGCGGGCGGATCGCCGTCGAGATCAATCTGGCGATCGTGCCGCGCGCCGAGTACGACGCGGTAACGCTGAAGCCCGGTGACCGGGTCGAAATCGTGAATTTCGTTGGAGGCGGGTGACGCGCCGGTTGGCGTGCGTGCGGCGGAGCGTCGCGCCCGTGATTCGATTATGCAACAGGACTCTTTCGAACTGGCCGGTCGAGTCTTCACTTCCCGGCTGATCGTCGGTACCGGCAAATATCGCGACTTCGCCGAGACGCGCGCGGCCGTCGAGGCCAGCGGCGCCGAGATCGTCACGGTCGCCGTACGCCGGGTCAATATCACCGACCGCAAGAGCGAGAACCTGCTCGACTATATCGACCCCAGACGCTACCAGATCCTGCCCAACACGGCCGGGTGCTACACGGTCGAGGAGGCCGTGCGAACCTGCCGCCTGGCGCGCGAGACCGGCGTCGGCGATATGGTCAAGCTCGAAGTAATCGGCGACCAGAAGACGCTCTTTCCCGACGTCGCGGCCACGATCGAAGCCGCCAGGATCCTGGTCAAGGAGGGTTTCAAGGTCCTGCCGTATATCACCGACGATCCGGTTGCCTGCCTCAAGCTCGCCGAGATCGGATGCGCAGCGGTCATGCCGCTGGCGGCGCCGATCGGCTCCGGGATGGGCATCCGCAATCCCTACAATCTGCGCATCATTATCGAGCAGGCCAAGGTGCCGGTGATCGTCGATGCGGGTGTGGGCACGGCGTCGCACGCGGCGGAGGCCATGGAGCTCGGCTGCGACGGGTTGCTCGTCAACTCGGCGATCGCGGGGGCGAAGGAGCCGATTGCGATGGCGCGCGCGATGAAGCTGGCGGTCGAGGCGGGGCGGATGGCGTATCGCGCCGGGCGCATCGAGTCCAAGCTGTATGCCACGGCGTCCAGCCCGCTGACCGGCATGCTCCGCTAGAACAACGCTTCCGGGTCGAGCTTGAGCCACACGCCGTCCGCAAGCGTCGATTTTCAACTTTACCTGATAACCGACCGCAAGCTGGTCGCACCGCGGCCCCTGGCCGAAGTATGCGAGGCCGTGCTCGCCGCGCTCGCGCGCTCGCCCGAGCGCATGGGCGTCGCGCTTCAACTTCGCGAAAAGGACCTCGACGGTCGCGCGCTGTACGAACTGGCGGTCGTGTTGCGCGCGATCTGCACGCGCCACGGCGCGCGCCTGCTGGTCAATGATCGACTCGACGTTGCCTTGGCTGCCGACGCCGACGGCGTCCATCTGTCGGGCGGCTCGTTCACAGTGGCGGACGCGCGCCGGCTGCTCGGGCCGTCGCGGCTGGTGGGGGTGTCAACGCACAGCGCCGCGGAGGCTGCGGCCGCCGCGGCGACGGGTGCGGACTTCGCCGTGTTCGGCCCAGTATGGCGACCGCTGTCGAAGGCGGCCTACGGCCCGGCACGCGGCGGCAAGGAGCTCGCCGCCGCGTGCCGCGCCGCGGCCGGGATGCCGGTCTTCGCGCTCGGCGGCGTGACCGCCGAGCGCGTGGTCGAGCTGGATGCGCCTGTCGGCGTCGCCGTCATCGGCGCCATCTTGGGCGCCGATGACCCGCCAGCCGCCGCGCGGGCGCTGGCCGCCGCGCTGCGTGCTGCCGGCCTTGCGCCGCGCTAGCCCCTGCCGGCTGGACAAGCGGCTCACGCCGGCGGCCCGAGCCGCGCGGCCAGCTCATCCAACGTCAGCAGCTCGACGCCCGCCGCGCGCCACTGCTCGCGGCATCGCGCACCCTCAGCGCCGATGTCCGCGATCGCGTCGGTCACAGCGTGGATCTTCGGACCCAGTTCGAGCAGGCCGCGAATCGCGTCGTTCACGCACACCTCGGCGTAAACCCCGTACACGACGACGTCAGTGTAATCGCGCAGGATTCGCGCGAGCACCGAGCGGGCGTGGCGATTTCCGGCGAAGACGTCGAAGCGCTGCTTTTCGATTACCAGCTCGCCGCGATGCGCCAGCGCCGCGTCCAGCTCGGCGCCGCTCAACTCGCGATTCTCCAGATAGTATGGATTGCGCGGCGCGGTCGCCGCGATTTTCTGCTGGCCGGACGTGCCGTCCATGCAGTGATCGTCGAACTCCCCGCCGTTGCGCTTGAGCTCGGGGTCGCCGGGGAAGTGACGATCGACCGAAGCGACGATCCGACACCCGCGCTCCCGCGCGATCGCAGTGAGGCGCTCGAGCGCCGGAATTATCCGGTCGGCACCCTTGACGTAAAGCCGGCCGCCGGGCTCGAGAAAGTCGCGCTGCGTGTCGACGTCGTAGAATAGCGTCGTTCTGGGGTTCATGGCGATTTCTCTCCGATGCGAATTAACGTCGCCGAGGGCACGCCCGCTCATACGTCGAAGATCACGCGGGCGCGCCAACCTTCCGTATCGCTCTTCGCCACGCTCAGCTGATGGTAGGTGACCGCTTTGATCTCGCCGAGCAGGGTATGGCGCCGGCGGTCAAAGCGCTCCCCGGTCAGGGTAAGCACCACGCGCTCTCCGTCCTCGGTCGCGGCGGCGTCGCGCCAGATGAAGCCGTCGGACAGAAAAAGATTGAGCGCCCCTGCGAGCAGGTCATGCAGGAGCGCGGCGTCTTCGACGCCGCGCGCTGCAACCTCGCGCCGCTCGACCGGCTCGATTCCCTCTTCTTCGACCATCAGCCGCGCCATCGCAAGCGCTGCGCGCGCGAACAGCTCGGCGCGCGTCGGCGCTTCGACCTCGACGCCGGTATCGCCCGTATGCTCGATCTCGCGCAGCCAGCTCGGTCGGTCCGCCATCTTTCAAGCCATTAATGCCGCGGCGTCGTCGAGCGTAACCTCGCTGTCACCGAGCAGCAGCGCGGTCGCCCGCTCCTCCCACGCCTCGCTTGGCGGCGCGAGCGGATCTTGTGGGCTTAATCGATGCTCGACAACCATCCGTGAGAGCAGCAACCGCCGTCCGTTATTGAGCTTCGCCGCCTCCCACGCCATCAGGACGGCGCTGCCCACATTGTACAACGCGCCTGCCGCCATTCGCGCGAGCTTTTCGTTCTGCCCATTGGATGCTTCGGCGGCAAACGCGACCGCGCGGGCGACCAATTCAGCCAGCCGCGTGCGGTATTGCCGCGGCAAACGCGGCGCGTCGTCCAGGCGCGCACGCAGCGCCTCGCCCAACGTCTCGTGCGCGCGCATGCGGGCCGCCGCCCGCCCAATCGCGTCGAGCGCGTTGATGTTGCTGGTGCCCTCCCACAGCACGCCAATCTGGGCGTCGCGCACCAAGCGCGCGTTGACCCAGTCCTCGATGTAGCCGTTGCCGCCGCGCACCTCCATCGCGCCGGTCGCCACGCGGAGGTTGTCGCGGCAGGCGCGGAACTTGTACAGCGGAGTCAGAATCCGCAAAAGATGCGCGGCGCCCTCCTCGCCCCGATTCGCGCGCCCCATCACGTCCGCCGTCCACGCGTACATCGAGAGCGCTTGTTCGGTCGGGACCATCAGCTTGAGCAACTGGCGGCGCATCAGCGGCATCTCGATGAGCGCGCGGCCGAAGGCCGTGCGCTTGCGCGCGACGCATAGCGCCTCGTTGAGGCACCGCCGCATCATCGCCGCCGCGCGCACGCCGTGCGACAGACGCGAGAGGTTGACCTGGTCGAGCATCTGCTTGAAGCCGTTGCGCAGTTCGCCGACCTGCCATGCGAAGGCGCCCTCCAGCCGGATTTCGCCGCTCGCCATCGAGCGCGTGCCGAGCTTATCCTTCAGACGCACCACGCGGTAGCGGTTGCGCCTGCCGTCGGCGAGCCGGCGCGGCATCGCGAACAGCCCCAACCCGCGCGTGCCGGCGGGCGCCCCCTCGGGCCGCGCGAGGATAAGCGCCAGGTCGGCGTCGGCGTGCGAGCAGAACCACTTCTCGCCGTACAGCCGCCACTCGCCGTTCTCGACGCGCGCGACGCTTTCGAGCGCGCCGACGTCAGAGCCGCCCGACTTCTCGGTCATGAACTGCGTGCCCTTCCACATCGTGGCCGGGTCTTGCGAGAGCAGGCGCGGCAGCAGCTCGCGCTTGAGCTGGTCGCTGCCGTAGCGCGCGATTACGTAATTGCTGGTGTCAGAAACGCTGACCGGGCACATCAGGCCGAACTCGGCCTGCACGAAGAGGTACTGGAAACCGTACTTGGCGATCGGCGGCATCGGCTCCGGCCATCCGAGCACGCCGGCGCGATGGCTCATCGCGTGGAGGCCCAGTTCGACGAACGCGATGCGCTCCATCTCGTGGTACGCCGGATGATACTCTATCCATTCCTCGTCGCGTCCAAAGCGGTCGCGCGGATGAAGCACGGGGGGATGCTTGTCGGCGAGGTCGGCGAGCTCGTCGAGACGGCCGCCCGCGAGCTCTCCGAGCCGATCGTAGTGCGGCTCGAGATGCACCTGCAGCGCGGGTTCCATGTAAACCCCGAGCAGATCGCGAAAGGCGCGATCGGCGCGATAGAAATTTGTTCCGCGGCAGTCGGGAGCGACCAGGTCAGATCCGGTCTTTTGCCGGACGCTGGTGGGCGACGCTTCCATCAACGCTTCTCCAAGATTCGGCGGCGCGGACGTAGCGCCGCGAGACCTTTTCAGTCTAGCGCAATCCGGCGCGCGCTGCCGCAGCCAAGGCGCCTGGCGCCGCACACCCCAATCAACGGAGGCGAAAATTTCAGCCCATGACGCGCGCGATGAAACTCAACTGGAGGCCGGTGGGCGCGCCGCCGGCGGCGCGCCGCGAGAAATAACGTTCGGAGTTGCACCGCGTGCACGGACCGATCTTTTGCACCGCCTCGCGCGCAAGCCCCGCCTCTACGAGCTGGTCGGCGATAATTCCGCGTAGATCGAGATAAACCTTGTCCGTCCGGGTGCCTGCGCGGGTATGGCCGCCGGCGCCGTGGATGCGGCGGACAAACTGCTCGGCCAGCGCCGCATCGACCTCGTAACAGCACGGGCCGATCGAGGGGCCGAGCGCCGCGCGAATCCGCGCCGGCCGCGCCCTCTGGCGCACCATCGCGCGCACGCCCGCCGCCGCAACTCCGGCCAGCGCTCCGCGCCATCCCGCGTGCAGCGCGCCAAGCACGCCGCGCTCGGCGTCGACCAGCAGCACCGGCACACAGTCCGCAGTAAAGATGCATAGCGCCAGGCCGGCAGCGGTCGTGATGAGGCCGTCGCCCGGCGGGCGCGGATCGCCCGTGTGATGCGGATGTACGACGTGTACCGTTTTGCCGTGGACCTGGTTGAGCTGGGCGAACCGCGTCCCGCGCGGCATCAGCATCCGCGCCCGCTGCCAGTTGAGATCGACCAGGCGCGCGTTATCGCCAACCCAGTACGAAAGGTTAAGCGTGGCGTACGGTCCGCGGCTGACTCCTCCCTCCCGCCCAAGGAAGCCGTGCGAAAGCCCGGGGTCGTCCCATGCGCGAAGGACCGAAGGGGCGGGCGGGAGCGCGATACGGCGGCGGAGGACAGCCACTTTTGAGAAGGACGCGGACGTGGTTGTCCGCTGCCGCAAGCTTAACCTATAATTCTTACCTTTGGAATTCGCGGGGACTCGCCGTATGAATGGCTACCAATATCTCCTCGAACGCAACCGCCTGATGTTCAAGCTCGAAGAAGATCTCGCGCGCCTGCAAGACCTGCCCGAGGCCACGCGCAAGGCCGAGACCGCGCGCCTTCAGGCGGCTTTCGACGTCAAGCTTGCCGAGCTCTACGCCAAGGTCGCGGGCGAATTTCCCGGCGAGCGGCGCAAAAGGGCGCGCCCGCTGAGCGATCCGCGCTAGCGTGACGCCGCGGCGGCGGCACCACGGTTCCTCCAACGGCCGTCCCTGCGGGGACAAGGGCGGCGTGGAGCGCTCGATCAGCATCCGCGGGGCGCGCACCCATAACCTCAAGGGCGTCTCGCTCGAACTTCCGCATAACCGGCTGACCGTCGTTACCGGCGTCTCGGGCTCGGGCAAATCGAGCCTGGTCTTCGACACGCTGTACGCCGAGGGCCAGCGGCGCTACGTGCAGAGCCTGTCCACCTACGCGCGGCTGTTCCTGGAACGGATGGACCGGCCGGACGTCGATGCGATTTCGGAGATTCCGCCGGCGCTGGCCTTACGCCAGAAGAACGCGATCAAGAACGCGCGCTCCACCGTCGGCACCGTCACCGAGATCAGCGACTATCTCCGGCTGCTGTTTGCGACCGTCGGCCGCACCATTTGCCCACGCTGCGGCGAGGAGGTCGCGCGCGACACCGTCGAGAGCTCGGCGGCGCGCGTGCTCGCCGAGCCGGGAGCGCATCTCTTCCTCGCCCCATTCGAGCCGGGCTCGCGCTCGATCACCGCCGCCTGCGATTTCCTCGCCCAGAACGGATATCATCGCCTGTTCGCCGACGGCGAGGTGATCGAAACCGCCATGCTGCTCGCGCGCGCATCAGAGGACGGCGCAGCCCGGCCGAACGCGACCGCCAACGGCGCGGCTGCTCCCGCCGGGCCTTTGATGGTTGTAATCGACCGCGTCGCCAACGATGCGGTGGGCGCCGAAGCGCGCGTGCGCGAGGCGCTGGAGAAGGCGTTCTATCTCGGAGGCGGGCGGGCGCGCGCGCTCGGCGTAATGCGCGAGGACGGACGGATACGCGTCACCGGCGGCGTCGAGTTCGATCGCCGCTTCAACTGCTCGCGCTGCGGCACGTTGTTTCCCGAACCAACGCCGGCGCTCTTTTCGGCCAACAGCCCGCTCGGCGCCTGTCCCCAATGCGAGGGCTTCGGCCGCACCGTCGAGCTCGACCTTGAGAAGGTTATCCCCGATCCCGGTCTCTCGCTGCGTCAGGGGCTGATCGCGCCGTGGCGTACGCCGGCCTACCGCGAAATGAAGAACTGGATGCTGAAGTGCGCCCGCCGCGCCCATATCCGCACCGCAGTTGCCTTTCGCGAGATGACCGACGCCGAGCGGACATGGCTGCTCGAGGGCGAGCCACGCGAGGAAGGCGAAGAGCGTGACTGGGAGCGATGGCCGGGCGTGCGCGGCTTCTTCCGCTGGCTCGAAGGGCGGCGTTACAAGACGCATGTCCGAATCCTGCTCGCGCGCTATCGCCGCTTCGTGCCCTGCCCCGCCTGCGACGGCAGCAAGCTCAGGCCCGAGGCGCTCAATGTGCGCGTCGCGCGAATGACGATCGCCGAAGTCGGTCGGCTCGCCGTGCGCGAGCTCGCGCGATGGCTGGAAGCGCTCGCACGTCGGCGCGACGTGCAGGAACGCGCGGGCGCTGTACTGCGCGAGCTGCGCGGGCGCGTCGGCTATCTTGAGGAAGTGGGGCTCGGCTATCTGACCCTCGAACGCCAGGCCCGTACGCTCTCCGGCGGCGAGGCCCAGCGGATCCATCTGGCGGGCGCGCTCGGCAGCCTGCTCACCGGCACGCTATACGCGCTCGACGAGCCGACCGTGGGCCTGCACGCGAGCGACGTGCGCCGCCTGCTCGGCGTGCTGCGCCATCTGCGCGACCTCGGCAACACGGTGACGGTGGTCGAACACGACCCCGCGATGATCGCGGGCGCCGATTTTGTGGTCGAGCTCGGCCCGGGCGGCGGACGCGAGGGCGGCCGCCTGATGCGCGCCGGACCGCCCGCACGGGTGCGCGCGGGCAAGGCGCCGGCCGAGATGCCGGGGCGGGTGATGCTGATGCGGGCGCTGGCGCGCGAGCGTCGTTTCTCGCGCCGCGACCCCGCCCTTCACATCGTCGGCGCGCGCGAGCACAACCTCAAGGACATCGACGTGCGGATTCCGCTGGGCCGGATGGTGTGCGTCACCGGGGTCTCGGGCTCCGGTAAATCGACCCTGGTTGAGGACGTGCTCTACAACAACTACCTGCGCTCGCGCGGCGAGCTGGTGAGCGAGGTCGGCGCGTGCGACCGCATCGAGGGGTTGGAACTGGTCGGCGAGATGGTCCACATGGGGCAGGAGCTGCCGGCGCGCTCGCTGCGCTCGAATCCGGCGACTTACCTGAAGATCTACGACGACATCCGCAAGCTGTTCGCGCAGAGTCCCGACGCGCGCCGCCTTGGTATCCAGCCCGGCCACTTCTCGTTCAACGTCGACGGCGGCCGGTGCGAAAAGTGCCACGGCACCGGCACCGTGACGATCGAGATGCACTTCATGGCCGACCTCGAAGTGCAGTGCGATGCCTGCGACGGCCGCCGCTTCAAAAGCCATATCCTCGCCATCCGCTACCAGGGCAAGAACATCAACGAGGTCCTCACTCTGACCGTTGACGAGGCGCGCATCTTCTTTGCGCGCACTCCCGCAATCACGCGCCGGCTCGAAGCGCTGAGCGCGGTCGGCTTGGGCTATCTGTGCCTTGGCCAGACGACCTCGACGCTCTCGGGCGGCGAGGCGCAGCGGCTCAAGCTGTCGCGCTTCTTGCTGGTCGAGCTCGAGCCTGCGCCGGCGACGCCCGGCGGCAGGGCGGCTGGGCGCGTGTTTTTGCTCGACGAGCCGACCACCGGCCTCAGCTCAGCTGACATTCGCCAGCTTCTGCGCGTGCTCGGCCGGCTGGTCGCCGAGGGCAACACGCTGATCGTGATCGAGCACAATTTGGAATTCATCGCGCACGCGGACTACGTGATCGACCTCGGCCCGGGCGGTGGCGAGGACGGCGGACGTCTGGTGGCGGCGGGTTCGCCGCTCAAGCTGGCGGCGACGGCGCGCTCGCTGACCGGGCGCGAATTGCGCCGCCTGTTCGGATTGCCGGCCAACGTGTCGCGCGCCGCGATGCGCTCGGCAAAGCTACGTGCAAGCGCCGGCCAAGATGCCGCGGGGCCATGACGCGCATTCGCGCGCGATGGGCGCAGGGGTTGTGATGGAGCGGGGCCGAAAGATATTCCGATGGCGTCGCGGCGCAACGCGGCTTGGTCTGAGCGACGTGATCGTCGTACTCATCGTACTCGCGATTCTGCTGTGGGCGTCATGGAAGCAGTTTCCAGCCTACAGGCGGCCGCCCGCGCCAGCGCCGGAGGTAGCTCCTGCGCCACTGCCGGCCCCGGGTCAGGGTTCGGGTATCGCGCCGTCACCGCTTCCGCTTGCGCCGCGATGAGCGAGCGATTTCGCAAGCGGTGAATTCGTCTGCTAGAATTTTTACAGGTCAGCCCCGGCGGGGGTGGGCTCGTCGGGCATCGCGTTGAGCAGGGACTATGGATCTCGAACGCCCGTCCGCCAAGCGACTCAAAGATTTCTTTCTCGCCCTCACCCGCACCAGTTTCGGCCAGCTCGGGCTGGGCGATCAGCAAATCGTCGATTACGTAGCCTCGATGCTTACCGAATTCAGCGCTTCCGAGCGATGGCTGACGATACGGGACGCGCGCGGACGGCGCGTGACCAGCGTGGTCGAGATGCTGGCAGCGCAAATGGGCGCTCCGCACACCCGCCGGCGCATGGTAGGCGAACGCGAATTGCGCAAGTACGTGGGCGACTACACGCTGTTCATGTCCGGCCTGTTCCGCGCCTTCGTCGAGCGCGGCGGTTATCTCGACTATTACCTCGAAGAGGGCAAGCGCTCCTACCAGGCGGTTTCCGAATTCGACGTGCAACTCTACCGGCCAGGCTTTCTGATCTTCGAGGAGCTCAGCCGCGGGTTCGAGAACTACTCGGGCGCGCTCGACTACATGCGCAAATGTTTCTTCGCGCCCGCGCCCAAGCAGGATCCGTTCGCCGGCTTCCGCGAGAAAATTGAAGGCTGGGTGCGGCTGCGCCTGACTCCCAATTGAGCGCCCAGGACGCGCGCGAACGGCTCGATCAGTACTTGGTGCGGCGCGGCTTTGCGCGCTCGCGCCGCGCCGCGCGCCAGATGCTGGCGCAGGGCTTGGTGCGCGTCAACGGCCGGCCGCGCGGCAAGGGCGAGTTGGTCGGCACTTCGGACCGCGTCGAGGTGGCGGCGGCGCCGGTCCTGGCCGCTCTCGCGCCCGACCCTGATGTTGCGCTTGAGATTCTCTTTTGTGACTCCGCCGTGCTGGTCGTCAACAAGTCCGCGCCCCTCCCATGCCATCCACTGCGTCCCGGCGAGCGCGGCACCGTGATGAACGGAGTGGTTGCGCGCTTCCCGCGGGCGGCCGCATCCGGCGACGATTTGCGCGAGGGCGGCCTGGTCCACCGACTGGACAACGGCACGTCGGGCGCGCTGCTGGTGGCGTTGGAGCGGGTAGCGTTCGCTGAGTTGCGCGCCGCCATCCGCGCCGGATGCATCCGCCGCACCTACCATGCGCTGGTTGCGGGAGAATTTAAAGAACCACTTCAAATCGACGCGCCGCTCGCCCACCATCCGCGCAGCGCGCGTCGGATGCTCGCCGTGGGCGCGACGCGCACCGGGGCGCGCCCGGCCGCGACGGCGGTTGAGCCGATCCGTCGAATCGGGCGCTTCAGCCTGGTCGCGGTGACGCCGCGCACCGGGATGCGCCATCAGATTCGTGTCCATCTCTCGCAGGCGGGCTATCCTATCGCCGGGGATGCGCTGTACGGCGGGCCGCCGCTTCGAGCGCTTGCGCCCGGCCGCTTCTGGCTCCATCTGGCGGAAATCGAATTTCGCTCGCCCGGCTCGGGAGCGGCGCGCGTGCGCGCGCCGCTGCCGCGCGATTTGGAGGACGCGCTGCACGAAGCAGGACGCAGCGCGCGGGGCTAGGCGGGGCTTACTTGTCCACCCAGACCTTGCGATGGGCGAACAGCCAGTTGGCGCCGACCTTGCGTAGCTCGTCGCGGTAGCCGCCGACCGCGGCCAGCTCGGTCTTGCCGCCCTTGATATGGAAATAGATCAGGTTGCAGGTGCCATGGGCGTGGTCCCCGTGGACGTCGAAGCTCACGTTAACCATCATGTGGCGCACCTGCGCGCCCGCCCACGATTCTTTGTACGACGAGCAAAAGCGCCGCAGCGCGGCGTGCCCCTCATGTTTGCCGAGCATCGGGCTTTCGAAAATCCCGTCCTCGGTAAAGCAGTTGACCCAGTCGTCGAACTGGCTGTTGTCGATGTAAATCGCATAGCGGGCGTAAAGCTCGCGGATCTGCTCGCGGTCTTCCATGGTGCCGGTGATTGCTGGCATACGACTGTCTCCTCCCCGATGCGCGCCGCCTATCGGCACGCCTCGCGCCGCGTCAGATTACACCCGACTCCTTAAGCCGCGCCACGTCCTCCCAGCTATAGCCCAGCATCTCGGTCAGGATCATTTCGGTGTGTTCGCCCAGCTCGGGCGCGTGGCCGCGCGGCTCGGCCGGCGTCTCGCTGAAGCGCACCGGGAAGCCGACCAGCTTCATCTCGCCCATTGTGGGATGTTGATAGTTGACCACATACTCGTTGGCTTGCACCTGCGGGTCGTCGGGCAGGTCGGAGACGCGATTGACGACGGTGTAGATGAAGTCGCCGCCCGCCTTCAGCCGCCGCATCCACTCGTCGCGAGGCTGGGTCGCGAAGATCCGGTCGAAGATCGCGATCAGTTCCTTGCAATGCTTGCCGCGCACCGCGATGTCTTTGAAGCGCGGGTCGTCGATCAGCTCGGGCGCGCCGAGCGTGTTGCACAGGTCCTTCCAGTAGCGATCGGCCTGGATCATCCCGAGTGTCAGCCACTTGCCGTCCGCGCATCGGTAGTGGTTCCACAGCGGATTGAAGGAATTCTCGCGCGTATTGCGGCGGAACTCGGTCCCCAGGATCGTGCGGCACGAGAGATTGAGCCCCTGGAGCGCGATCATCGAGCCGAGATGCGACGCGTTGACCTCCTGTCCGACGCCGTAGCGCTCGCGTGCGAGTAACGCCGTCAGCACGCCGTAGCACAACATGATCGCGCCCATCTGGTCGGCCACCCCGCCGAACAGGTACACCGGCTCGTCGCTATTGATGCCGGCGATATTCATGATCCCGGAACGCGCCTGCGCCAGGTAATCGAACGATGGCTCGCCGCTGTCGGGCCCTTCGGGCCCGTAGCCGGAGGCGGTCGCATAGATGAGCTTAGGGTTGTGCTCGCGCAGGGTCTTGTAGTCGAGGCCGAGCCGCTGGGCGACGCCCTTGCGGTAGTTTTGCACGAACACGTCGCTCCGTTCGACCAGACGGTAAACGATCTCGCGCGCTTGAGGCTTTTTCAAATCCAGCGTGACGCTCTTCTTGTGACGGTTGTTGGATTCGAAGTAAAAGTTGCGCCCGTTGCGCTCGGTGGTGCTGCCGGAAACCGCGAAAATCGCGCGTCCCGGGTCGCCCTCCAGTGTCTCAAGCTTGATGACTTCAGCGCCCAGGTCGCCGAGCAGCGCGGTAGAATACGGCCCCTGCTGCCAGATCGTCCAGTCGATGACCCTTATTCCGTCAAGCGGCGTCTTCATGGTTTTCCCTATACCATAAGAGCGGCCGAGGCGGATGGCCGCGCAAGGGGGCCAACCTCGAACCGCCGCGCCTTATCCACAGCGCCCGTACGTTCGGTACTTGAGTTAGCCGGCTTAAGCCTTCATCAATGAAGGCGGGCGATGTTGCGCTATCTGCTCAATTTTGTTTATCCGCCGCGATGCGCGATGTGCGGCGTGTCGATGCCGATCGACTCTGCTCGCCGCCTGTGCGCGCGATGCCTGGCCGGTATTGAGCCGCTCGCGGGAGCGCTGTGCGACGTATGCGGCACGCCGCTGGCGCACGATGATGGCAGTCAGCGTTGCCGGCAGTGCCTGGTTTTGCCACCTGCTTTCGACTCTGCACGTGCGATTACCCGCTATCGTGCCGGCGCCGAGGGCTCGAACACCGTCGGTTCGCTCTTGCGCCGCCACAAGTACGGTCTCGACCAGTCGCTGGGACGCGCGCTGGCGGAATGCCTCGACGCCGCGCCGCCGCTCGCAGCCGACGGCTACGATCTCGTCATCCCCGTGCCGCTTCATCGCGCGCGCCTGCGATGGCGCGGCTTCAATCAGGCGGCGCTGCTGGGCTCGGCACTCGCCCGCCGGTTCAAATGCCCCATCGACGTCGCCACGCTAGCCCGCGTACGTCCGACTCCGCCGCAGACGGCGCGTGACCACGCCGAACGCGCCCGCAACGTGCGCAACGCGTTCAAGGTGTGCCGGCCGGCGCGCGTCGCCGGCCGGCGCGTGCTGCTTGTTGACGACGTCATGACCACCGGCGCGACGGTCGGCGAATGCGCGCGCGTGCTCCGCGCCGCCGGCGCCCGGCGTATCGACGTCTTCACCCTGGCCCGCGTCCTGTGAACGAGCCTAATCGCCCGCAGTGGAACGAGCGCTACCGCGCCGGCGCCGCGCCCCAAGCGCCGGAGCCGTGGGTGTCCGAAATGATGGCGCTGCTGCCGCGCGGCGGCCTCGCGCTCGACGCCGCTGCCGGCGCCGGTCGCCATAGCCTGCTGCTGGCGCGCGCGGGCTTCAAAGTGGTTGCGATCGACTACGCGGAGGCGGGCCTGCGCGCGATGCAGGCCGCTGCGCGCGCCGAGCGCCTTGCGGCTTGGCCTGTCGTCGCGGATCTCTGCGACTATCCCCTGCCCTGCGACCGTTTCGATCTTGCGCTCAACGTGAGCTTCCTCGACCGCGGCCTTGCGCCACGCCTCGTGGCGAGCCTCAAACCGGGCGGCATGCTGCTCTTCGATACGTTTCTCATCGATCAGATCGCATTCGGCCATCCGCGCAATCCCGATTTCCTGCTCAAGCATTACGAGTTGCGGGAGATGCTCGACGCGGCAAGGATGGAACTTTTGCGCTACCGCGAGGGAATCACGGTCTATCCCGACGGCAAGCGCGCATGGCGCGCCGGAGCGCTCGCCATTAGGAGGAGCGGGTAGCCGATGGCGCACGGGCTCACTTACAAGGCGGCGGGCATCGATATCGAGCTCAAGCAGCGGCTGGTGCCGATGTTCCGGCGGCTGGCGCGACCGACGCTCGGCGCGCAGGTGCTGGAGGGGATCGGCGGCTTCGGCGCGCTGGTAAGCCTCGACGGCGCACGCGCGATGCGCTCGCCGGTGCTGGTCGCCGGCACCGACGGCGTCGGCACCAAGCTCAAGATCGCCTTTCTCACCGGCCGCCACGACACGGTCGGTATCGACTGCGTCGCGATGTGCGTCAACGACATCGTATGCCACGCCGCGCGGCCGCTCTTCTTCCTGGACTACATCGCGACCGGCAAGCTCAGCTCCGCCGTCGCGCTGGCGCTGGTCAAGGGTGTGGCGCGCGGATGCCGGATGGCCGGGATGAGCCTGGTTGGGGGCGAAACCGCGCAGATGCCGGGCTTCTATCGCCCGGGCGAATACGACATCGCGGGCTTCGCCGTGGGGGTCGCCGAGCGCGCGCGGATCCCGCGCCCCGAGCGGATCGGGGCGGGCGACGTGCTGATAGGCCTGGCCTCCAGCGGACTGCACTCCAACGGCTTCTCGCTCGCGCGCAGGGTGCTGCTCGAGCGCGCGCGGCTCAGACTTAATGGGCGTGTGTCGGAACTCGGATGCACGCTGGGCGAGGAGCTGCTGCGCCCGACCAAGATTTACGCAAAAATCGCGGTGGAACTTTTCGAACGCTTTCCGATTCGCGGGCTTGCCAATATCACCGGCGGCGGCGTGATCGAAAACCTGCCGCGCGTCCTGCCCCGGGGAGCACGAGCCGTGATCCGCCGCGGCAGCTGGCAGGTGCCGCCGATCTTCGACCTCATTGCGCGGCTCGGACGAATCGACACCGCCGAGATGGACCGCACGTTCAACAACGGCCTGGGGATGATCGCCGTCGTGCCGAGCGCGGCCGCCGACGCGGTCGTGGCTCATCTGCGCCGCCGGCGCACGCCCGCTCGCGTCGTGGGCGAAATCAGACGTGGTGAACGCGGCGTGGTGATAGGCTGAGACGCGCGGCATACCGCACGGGAGCATCGCGCGATGAAGCAACGGCCGCCGGTTAGGCTGGGGGTGCTGATTTCCGGCACCGGCACCAATTTGCAGGCTATAATCGACGCCATCGAGCGCAACGAGTTGCGTGCTGAAATCCGCCTCGTCGTCTCGAACCGCCCCGCCGCCCAGGGACTCGAGCGTGCGCGCCGCCACGGTATCCCTGCCCGCGTCATCGAGCATCGCCGCTTTGCCGCGCGCGAAGATTTCGACCGCGCCTTGGCCGCGGCGCTGAACGAGCATGGTGTCGAGCTAGTCGCCTGCGCCGGGTTCATGCGCCTGCTCTCGCCCGTGATGCTCGCCGCCTTTCCCGACCGCATCATGAATATCCATCCCGCGCTGCTGCCCGCCTTCCCCGGAATTGACGCGCAGAAGGCGGCGCTCGAATACGGCGTGCGGATCGCAGGATGCACGGTGTTTTTTGTGCGCGAGGGCGTGGACGACGGCCCGATTATCGTACAGGCGGCGGTGCCGGTGATGCCCGGCGACGACGAGGAGCGCCTGAGCAAGCGCATCCTCGCCCAGGAGCATCGCATCTATCCGCTGGCGATCCGGCTGTATCAGGAAGGCCGGCTCAAAATCGAAGGCCGCCGCGTAATTATCGCGCCGGCGCCGGACGCCGCCGAGTCCGCCGTTGACGAGCATCAGGCCTTGCTCAATCCGCCTCCCACTGCCTCGCGCTCTCACTGAGCGCCTTGCCGTAGCGCGCCGGCGCGGCCGCCGTGAAACAGCTCTCGGTTATCGTGCCGATGCTCAACGAGGAGCGCGCCATCGCGCGCACGCTCGAGGCGCTCGCGGTTGGCGCACCCGGTGCCGAGATAATCGTCGTGGACGGCGGCAGCGCAGACCGCAGCATCGAGGAGGCGCGTCCGCGATGCACAACACTGCTAAGTGCGCCCCGCGGGCGGGCGCGCCAGATGAACGCGGGCGCCGCCGCCGCCCACGGCGATACGCTGGCGTTCGTGCACGCCGACACGCTCGTGCCGCGCAACTTCGCGCGTGACATCGACGCCGCGCTCGCCACTCCAACCGTGGTCGGCGGCCGTTTCGACGTGCGGCTGGAGGATCCGGCGCCGCTAATGCGCCTTATCGGATGGCTTATCAGCGTGCGCTCGCGGCTCAGCCACACCGGCACCGGCGATCAGGCGTTGTTCGTGCGGCGCGAGGTCTTCGCGCGGCTCGGCGGCTATCGCGAAATCGAGCTGTGCGAGGACCTCGACTTCGCGCGCCGGCTCAAGCGCGCAGGCCGCGTCGCCTGCCTGCGTTCATGCGTGGTGACCTCGGCGCGGCGATGGCATCGCGGCGGCGTGCTCCGGACCGTGCTCCAGATGTGGCTCATCCGCGCCGCGTTCCTGATGGGCGTCTCGCCGGCGCGCCTGGCGCGGCTGTATACAGACGCGCGCTGAGACGGTTCCTTTGGGAAGCCGCTCATCTGGACAAGGTGGCCGTGGCGGTCGAAAATAAACCAGAGGTGAGTGGTGGCCAAAGTCGAGGTTTACACGACGGAGTACTGCCCCTACTGCGTACGAGCCAAATCCTTACTGACGCACAAGGGTGTCGCCTTCGAGGAAATCGACGTAACCGATGACCCGGTGCGGCGCGCGAAGATGGTCGAACGGGCGGGCGGCCGGCGTACGGTACCCGAAATCTTCATCAACGGCAAAATTATTGGCGGCTACGACGAACTGCGCGCGCTTGAACAGCGGGGCGAACTGGATGCGCTGCTGAAGGAGCCGGGATGAGCGAGATGAGCGATCTGTTCGACGCCGAGCGCTTTCCCGACAACTTTTACCGCGGGATGATCCTCTCGCTGGATCGGGCGCGTGGGCGCGGCATGGTGCGCGCGCACTCCGGACGCGAACTCCCTTTCGAGTTTCCTTTCGTCGAGGTCGTTGGCGCGCCGCTTGGTGGCCGCATGCCGGGAATCGATCTGCTGAACCCGGGCGACAGCGTCGGCTTCGACGTCGGCTGGACATCCAGGGGATTGCGCGTCACGCGGATCAATCCGGCGCGCCGTTGCGCCGAGGTGAAACGGGATTAAGCCCGCCGCGGCTGGAACATCCGCCAACACCTCACGCCCAGCGGATAGAATTCGCCGATCACTTCGTAGCCGTTGCGCATGTAGTACCCGACGTTGGCTTCCTTCGCGGTCTCCAGATACACGCCCGCGACGTCGGTGCGCGCGGCCGCCAGCTCGCGCAGATAGTCGAGAATCGCGACGCCGCCATGGCGGCCCTGGAAGGCGGGCTCGACTCCAAGGATGTTGAGATAGAGATGCGGCTCGGGCGGATGGTTGCGCGCCAGCGTATCGACGAGCTTGATCGAACGCGCCATCCCGGCCCATCCGACCGCCCGAATCAGCGTCGGCAGTGTCGCGAGGCCATGAAAGACGGTCACGCTCGACGGCGCATGCATCGTGCCTTCGACGACGGCTGCCGCGACCAGCCGCCCACCGTCGAACACGCCAAAGACGGGCTGGCCAGCCGCGCGGTGGATGCGGAGCGCGGTGGCGAACAGGCCGGTCAGGCGTCGGGCGCGTGCTTCGGGTTCCCTGGGCTCGGGCGCGGTGGCCAGCGCCAGGGGATCGGCGACGAATGCGCGGCTGAGCAGCGCTGCGGCGTCCGCATAATGCTCTGGAAACACCAGCAATACGCGCGGCCACGCATTCAGCACCATGGATCGACCCTCCGCCTCCTGGCTCAATTTGACCGACGCGCTGGCGGCCGCGCCCTCACAGCGAACTGCGCACTCGGGCGACCGCGTCGCGCCATCCGCTGAGCAACCCCTTGCGTTCTTGTGCGCGCATCGCCGGACGAAACACTCGCCCCGCGCGCTTGAGCGCCGCCAACTCGCGCGGCGAGCGCCACACTCCCGCTGCCAGTCCGGCCAGCATCGCCGCACCCAACGCCGTCGTCTCCGCCATCGCCGGGCGCCGCACCGGACGCCCGAGCACGTCGGCCTGGAACTGCATCAGGTAGTCGTTGGCGGTCGCCCCTCCGTCAACTCGCAGCTCGCGCACCCGCCGCCCGGTATCGCGTTCCATCGCGACGACGACATCGCGCACCTGGTAGGCAATGGAATCAAGCGCCGCGCGCACCAGGTCGGCCCGGCTGGTGCCCCGCGTGATCCCGACAATCGCGCCGCGCGCGTCTGCGTCCCAGTACGGCGCGCCCAGCCCGACGAAGGCGGGCACCAGATACGGATGAGTGCGTTCGCGACTTGCGCGCGCGAGCCTCTCGCTCTCGGCCGACGCGCCGATGAGCCCTAACTCGTCGCGCAGCCATTGAATCGCCGCACCCGCGATAAACACCGAGCCCTCCAGCGCGTAGGCCGGCTCGCCGGTCGGCCCCAACGCCGCGGTGGTAAGTAGCCGGTTGCGTGAGGCGACCGGCTGGTCGCCCGTATGCATCAGGAGAAATGCGCCGGTTCCGTAGGTCGCCTTGGCCTCGCCCGCGCGCACCGCGCGCTGGCCGTAGAGCGCCGATTGCTGGTCGCCGATAACGGCCCCGATTGGGATCGCGCGCGACGCCAGTGTTCCTGCTGCGGCCTCGGCCAGCGGCCCGCGCGAGCTTACCGGCTGCGGCAGCATCTCGGCCGGCACGCCCAGCATCCTGAGCATCTCCCTGTCCCATGCACGGCTGCGCAGGTTCAACATCAGCGTGCGCGAGGCGTTGGTGAAATCGGTGACGAACCCGCTGCCACGCGAAAGCCGGAAGACCAGCCACGAATCGATCGTGCCGAAGCACAGCTCGCCGCGCGCGGCGCGCCGGCGCAGCTCCGGGCGGGTGTCGAGCAGCCACCTGAGCTTGGTGCCGGAGAAGTACGGATCGATCAGCAACCCGGTGCGGAGGCTCACTTCGGTCTCGCGCGGCTTGAGCGCAGCGCAGATCGCCGCGCTGCGCCGGCATTGCCAGACGATCGCGCGATGGATTGGGCGGCCACTGCCGCGTTCCCATACGACGAACGTCTCGCGCTGGTTGGTGATGCCGGCGGCGGCGATACCGTCGGCGCCGACGCGCGACTCGCCGATTGCCCGCCGGCTCAGGCGTACCACCGAACGGTAGATCTCCTCCGGGTCGTGTTCGACCCATCCCGGGCGCGGGTAGTACTGACGAATCTCACCATAAGCGCGGCCAAGGATGCGCCCGCTCGCGTCGAGGACCATCACCGTCGTCCCTGTGGTCCCCTGGTCGATTGCGAGCACCGCCTGCGCCATTCGCCTTCGCCGCTCCCCGATCTGCCCGTTAAACCGCACCCACGTTAGGCAAGGCGGCGGCGCCCGACAAGGCCCGCGCAGCCTTGCCTACGGGTTCGGACAAAGCCATGATAAGCTCGCGCGCGAAGCGCCGCTTTCGGAGCCGAGCGTATGTCGACGAGCGATCCGATCGAATCCCGCCAGCAGCTTATTGACTACTTCGCCAGCGGGGCCAAGCCGCGCGAGCGATGGCGGGTCGGCACCGAGTACGAGAAGGTCATAGTCTCTGCGCGCGACGGGCGTGCCCTGCCCTTCTCCGGGCCGAACGGGGTCGAGGAAATCCTGCGCAGGCTGGCCGCTCGCTACGGCTACGAGCCGGTCAAGGAAAACGGCCGCATCCTCGCCCTAAGGGGCGAGCGCGCCGCGATCACGATCGAGCCCGGCAGCCAGATCGAGCTCTCGGGCGAACAGTGCGAAACGATTCATTGCGCGTACGCCGAATTCACACGCCATATCGAGCAACTCGTCGAGGTCGGCAACGAGCTTGGCGCGGTGGTGCTGGGACTGGGGATGCAGCCGATCAGCACGGTCGACGAGATCGAGCTATTGCCCAAGGCGCGCTACCAAATCATGTACCCGTACATGGCGCGCAAGGGGCGGCTCGGCCAGCGGATGATGAAGCAGACCGCGGGCGTGCAGGCCAACCTTGACTACAGCGACGAGCCCGACGCGATGCGCAAGCTGCGCGTCAGCATGGGGTTGGTTCCGCTGCTCTATGCGATCTTTGCCAACTCGCCGCTGAGCGACGGCCGGCTCAACGGCTACCAGAGCTACCGCGGGCACATCTGGATGGACACCGACCGCGACCGCTGCGGCACGCTCGAGTTCGTCTTCCGCGACGACACGAGTTTTGAGGACTACGCTGAGTACGCGCTCGATGTTCCGATGTACTTCATCGAGCGCGACCACCACTACCTCGACCTGACCCAGCCGCCCGGCATCACCTTCCGCCAGTTCATGGAGCGCGGATGGCGCGGCGAGCGCGCCACGCTCGACGACTGGGCCAACCATCTGACCACCATCTTCACCGAGGTGCGGCTCAAGAAGTACGTCGAGGTGCGCACCGCGGACAGCCAGCCGCCGGCGCTGATGCTGGCGCTGCCGGCGCTCTGCAAGGGGATCCTGTACGACACCGACTGCATGGCGGGCGCCTGGGATCTGGTCAAGCGCTGGAACTTCGAGGAGCGTCTGCTGCTGACCGACGCGGCGCACAAGTTGGGGCTCCAGGCGCGCGCAGGACGAATCCCGTTGCGCGACCTCGCGCTGGAGCTCCTGATGATCGCGAGCGTGGGGCTCGAGCGCCACAACGCGGTCAACGCGCGCGGCGAGAACGAGAGCGTTTACCTGCTGCGCCTGCTCGACCAGGTGCGTAGCGGGGTGACCCAGGCGAGCCTGACGATAGAACGCTGGAAGGGGCGCTGGAACTACGACGTACAGCGCCTGGTCGAAGGCTGCGCCTACGGGGTCGAGGCGTTCGTCTGATGACGCTGCGGCTGGCGTTCTCCGAGCGCTATCTCACGGCGCTCAACCTGTTGCTGATCGCTGCGCTTGCCTACTTTCTGGCGCTCTCGGTCAACGACGTTATTCGGGGCCGCCTGGGAGGCGGGGCGCCGCTTGAGCTGCCCGCGCTTACCCGCCCCCGGCCGGTGGCCGCACAGGCCCGTCCGCGCGCGTACTACGAGGCGATCGTCCGGCGCGACATTTTTAATCTCGAACCCGCGCCCGAAACGCCGGCGGAAACGGCGACCAACCTTCACATCAAGCTGATCGGAACCTCGCAGCTTACGCTCTCGCGCCCGTTCATCATCGTGCTCGACCAGAACACCCAGAGGCAGTCGCTCTACAGATTGGGCGACGAGATTCCGGAGGCCGGCAAGCTGGTGGGCGTTTATAAGGACCACGCGATCATCCTGCACCAAGGGCGGCGGATAAAGCTCGAGATGCCGGCGGCGCCCGTCCCCGCCGCCAGCGATGCGCGGGCGCTCCCCTATCCATGGGCGGCGCGCTCGTTGGGCCCAGGGCGTCCTTTCTCGCCCCTCTCAGGGCGTGGAGTGCGCCCGCTCGGCCCCGGACGCTTTGCCGTCGACCGCTTGACGTTGAACGACAACCTTCGGAACATGGCGTCGCTGTTCACCCAGATTCGCGCGATCCCCAATATCGGCGCCGACGGCAGCTCCGACGGCTTTCGTCTGTCGGAGATCCAGCCGGGCTCGATTTTCGACCAGGTCGGCCTGCACGACGGCGACATTCTGACCAGCGTCGACGGACAGACCGTGAGCGACCCGGCGCGCGCGATGCAGATGCTCGGCAGCCTGCGCAACCAGTCCACGATCAACCTGACCGTGCTGCGCAACGGCCAGCCGCTCCAGCTTCACTACGACATCCACTGAGCATGGAACTGCGCGCGGCGCGCCGCGGCGAGCGCGACGAAGTCCTCGACCTGCTCGCCCTGTGGTACGGCGACCGCGATTTTTTTGCCCGCTACAATCGCCACGACCCCGGTTTTCGCGACGACCTGTGCCTGGTTGCCTGCGATGCTGGTCGGATCGTTGCCACCGTCCAGATTTTCGACCGCTCGATCAACCTGCGCGGTGCGCCGGTTCCGATGGGCGGGATCGGTTCGGTCTACACCCTTGAGAGCTGGCGCGGACGCGGGTTGGCGTCGGCGCTGATGCGGCTAGCGGTGGCGACGATGGGGCGCGAGGGCTTCGAGCTTTCGCTGCTGTTCGCCGAACGGCTGGACTTCTATGCGCGCTTCGGTTGGCGCGCGGCGACTCGGCAGTTCACCGCGGTCGCCGACGCGCAGGCGATTGTCCCGGATGGTGAGTTCGATCTTGCGCGCTTTGACGAAACGCGCGACCTCCCCGAGGTCGCCGCGCTCCACCGTGCGTACAGCGGCCGTTTCGAAACGACCGTCGTCCGCGATGAACGCGGATGGCGCGGCAACCTGCGCTATGCGGGGAATCCTGGTGAGTATTTCGTTGTCGCGCGCCGGCCGCACGACCGTGCAATCGCCGCCTACGCCCGCGCGATGATGTTTCACGGCTTCCCGATGGTGATGGAGTACGGCTATGGGTCTGATGCGGCCGGTGCGATGGTCGCGCTGTTCGCGCATCTTGGGCACGCGGCCGCTGGTCTCGGCTCATCCCCTGCGCAAGCCGACGGCGCCGCAATCCTGCGCAGCCCCGCCGCGGCGCCAGGTACGGCACTGATCGTCACCCATGGAGCGCATGATCCCGACTTGGAGGGGCGGCTCAGCGCGGCGGGTGCTTTCCTGATGCATCATCCGGACAACTTCTACATGTGGCGGGTGATCGCGCCTGCGCGGCTGGCGGAGCGGTTGAACTGTTCGCCTACCGAGGTCGAGGCGAATTTTTTTTCGCTGCTTGAAGCGCCAAACGCGCTATATTGGACTGCGGATCGCTTTTAGCCGGGGCCCGCGCGGTACAACGCGCGCCGGGTGGTTGAGGAGGTAGTGCCATGAGGATGTCGCCCGCTTTGGCGGCCGTTTCGTTCATGCCCGCGCCGCGCGCCGCGCTCGCGCTGATACTCGCCGTCGTCGCGGGCGCCGCTCTGCTGACGCCCGACACGGCGTTCGCACGCCGTCGCCGTATTCATGCCAACGTACCCGTCGCATCCCGCAGCGCCGCCGGCGACCAGACCTACGCCGAGGCCCTCCTCATCGAGCCCGAGACCGGCACCGTGATGTTCGAGAAGGACACGCATCAGCCGTGGCCGACCGCCTCGCTGGCCAAGATGATGATCGCCTACATCGTGGCGCAAAAACTTGCCGACGGCAGCCTCAAGCTCTCCGACCGGGTCACGACCTCGGCCAAGGCGGCGAAGATGGGCGGCTCCCAGGTCTACCTCAAAGAGGGCGAGACCTTCTCGCTCGATGACATGATGAAGGCGATCATGGTGCACTCGGCCAACGACGCGTCGGTCGCGGTCGCCGAGTACGTCGGTGGTTCGACCGATGGCTTCGTCGCGATGATGAACCGGCAGGCGGAGAAGCTGGGGATGAAGGAAACGCACTACTACTCGGTGCACGGCCTGCCGCCCGGGCCCGGCGAGCAACCCGACACGTCGAGCGCGTGGGACGAGGCGATCCTGGCGGGTGCGCTCGTCCGCTATCCGCAGGTCCTCAAATGGGCGGGGACCGACAGCACGCCCTTTCGCAACGGCAGTTTCGAGCTGCGCAACACCAATCATCTGGTGCGCACGTTCCCCGGATGCGACGGGCTGAAGACGGGCTTTTACTATAAGGCCGGCTTCAACGTAGTCGCCACCGCCCGCCGCGACGGCATGCGGCTTATCGCGGTGGTGCTGGGCTCGCCGCGCAAAGGTGAGAACTTCAAAGCCGCCTCTGAGCTGCTCGCGCGGGGCTTCGCCAACTACGAAATGCGCACGGTCGGCAGGCGCGGCGCGCCGATCACGCAGACGGTCGCCGTCAACGGAGGCACGGTTGCGAGCTTGACGCCGGTGTGGGGCCGGGATTTGAGCGTGCTGCGCAAGCGCGGGGATGACGATCCCGTCAAGGTGCAATTTGAGCTTCCGACCGCGCTCGCGGCGCCGGTGCACGCCGGGGTTCAGATCGGCATGGGGCAGGCGGTCGGCGGCGGCAAGGTGCTGGCGAGCGCGCCGCTGGTTGCGCCGGCGGCGATAGCGCCGCGCCCCTCGCTGTTCGAGCGCGTCCGCCATGTGTTTTGAGCGCCGCACGCGCCGCTGATAGCCGACACGCCGAGCTTGGCCGGCGGCTCGCGATGGCGGAGAATTGACCGATGTCGGTGCGCAAGCTGGGAATCGCCGCGGCGGTCGTGGTCGCGACGTTGATTCTGATCAATCTCGGGCTGCATTTCGGCCAGAAACGCCACGATCATCTCGATTATTCCGTCAGCCAGGCTTTCCCGCCGGGCAAGGCGTTTGTGCCGGGCGAGATCTACGCGGCGACGCTCGCCGCAATAGTGGAGCATGAGCTCAACGATGGCTTCGGATGGCGTCCCAACGATTTTTTCCTGTGGGGGCCGCGCGCGATGGCCGACAACAACGCCAACCGCCAGCTCGGCATCATCATGGCGGTGCGCGAGACGACGCGAGTGTTCCGCGACCATCTGACTAAGGTTTCCTCCAACGAGTACGATCCCAACCTGGTCATCGCCGAGACCGATTTCCGCAACGATGCGACGCGCTGGATCCTGCCCTCGGCCGAGTCAAAGTACCGCGACGGGGTGCGCCACCTGAGGATGTACATCGCTGGGCTGCATGCCAATCCGGAAACCTCGCGCGAGCTCAACCAGCGCAACGTCGAACTGATTCGGCTGATCCAGGTATGGGGCGACCTGCTTGGCGACGCGCACGCCAACCTTTATCGCACGCGCCGCGACGACGGCGGCCGGGTGCGCCCGTGGAATGTTGACGACTATTTCTACCACGCGCAGGGCTACGCGCACGTGATGTACTGCATGATCCCGGCGGTCGAGCGCGAGTACCATCAGTCGCTCACCACCAAGCCGGTGCTCGCGCAGCTCTTCAACGAGGCGCTCGACCCGTTGGGCAAGGCCGCGACGCTCAAGCCGCTGATCGTGCTCGACGGCGCGCCCAACGGGATTTTCGCCAACCACCGGCGCAACCTCGACGCCTACATCTCGGAGGCCCGCCAGAAGTTGTACTCGATCCGCGAGGAGCTCGAGCGCTGAGCGCCGCGTCAGCGGCCCGCCGTCATCAGTAGCGTGCGATTATCTGGTCGGCGAACTCGCGCGCGAACGGAACAGCGCCGCTCGCGGTGGGGATAAAGGCGACCTGGCGGACGCCCTCGGCTTCGAGCGCGTGCAGCCGTTCGCGCAGCTCCTCCGGCGTGCCGCTCATCGTCGCGTGCTGGATCAGCTCGGCCGTCACGAAACGCTCCTCCTCCGGCTGGACGTACAGGCCGTGGCCGTCATGCAATTCGAGGTAATACTGCGGATTATCGGCGAATCGGCGGTCGGCGTATTCCTTATACGCCGCGAACACGGCGCGGATTGGCGCGGGAGCCGCTTCGGGCTGCTGCACACCCTCGTATAGCGCGTGCAGCGCGACCATCGCCCACGGCCCCGCCTCCGCGCGCACCCGCGGCGAGTCGTACGCCTCGCCCGGCCGCATCAGGCACGCCGTACTGAGCAGCACCGTGTACAGCTCCTGCGGTCGCCGCCCCGCCCGCTCGGCACCGGCGCGCGCCCGCGCCCACGTCTCGCGCCATCCCGCGACCGAATTGGTGCGTGAGGTGATGAAGCCGTCGCCCACCTCGCCGGCCAGCTCGATTGCGCGAGGAGCGTTGCCCGCGATGTAAATCGGGACGCGGTCGCGCGAGTTGATCAACTGGAGATCCTGATGAAAGAGCCGAATCATGCGGCGCTCCGCGCCCTCGTGATACTCGACCGCGCCGCCGCCGAGCAGGCCGCGCACCACGCGCACGTGTTCGCGCAGCTCGCTCACCCGGTACGGCGCGAGCCCCATCGCCCGCCGCGCGCTGTTGCCGGTGCCGACCCCGAGCACCACGCGCCCGGGCGCGAGCGAATTCACCGACGCGACCGCGCATGCGGTAACCGGCGCGATCCGCGTGCCGGCGACCGCGACGCCGGTGCCAAGCACGATCCGCTTCGTCGCCAGCGCCGCCGCCGCCAGCACGACGTACGGATCGGCCGCCATCAGCTCCGAATCAGCAGCCCAGCAATGGCTGAAGCCGCAGGCTTCCGCGACGCGGGCTTCCTCGGCGGCGCGCGCCGCACTCGGCATCATCAGCAGGCCGAAATCCATAGGGCGTCCTTTCCCCGCCGCGGCGGTCTCCGCGCAGGCGTCGGAGCGCGCGTCGGGCGTTGCCGCGGCGGTTAAGCTTGGCCGGCGTCGTCGCGCGCGGCGCGCGCGATAAAGTCCCACACGCGCCGCTTGAGCGAATCCTTGAGCGCGTAGTTCTGGCAGCGCGCGATCGCAAGCCGCCACGGGTCGCCCGAGAAAAATCGCTCGTAGAGCGCCTGGCGGCCGCCGAACGACGAGCACGCGACATCCCAGGCAAGACGGAACAGCCGGATGCGCTCCTCGGCGCCGACGCCCACGCCCTGGCAGTACAGCGCGACATCGGAAGCGCGTTCGCCATCCAGTTCCGTCAGCGATGGCATCAGCACCAGGTTGCTGGAACCGAGGATTTGCACGATCTCGACCAGCCGCGGATAGAGCTGCGGGAACAGCAGGCGCACGGTCCAAAGCGGCTCGGCATTGGGCAGCACGGTACCGTTGGGCCCGGGTACGTGATCGGCTTCAGCGGCGCGGATCGCCGCGCGCACCAGCTCGACCGTGTTGATCATCTCGGCGAGCAGGTTCTGCACGTTCTCGGCGCGCTGCGAGTTGACCACCTCGCACATGTTGAGCGCGACGCCGAGCATGAACTCGGCCTTGGCCAGGTTCTTGATCGCGAACTGATGCATGATCTGGTTCATGCATCCGGTCTCGACGAACAGTCCGTTGGCGAGTGCGACGTCGCGCGCGATGAACACGCGCTCCCACGGCACCAGCACGTGATCGAAGATCGCCACGCAGTCCATCTCGTCCATCCGCGCGGAAAGCGGATGGTCGCCCGGGCGACCCCCGCGCTCGGTCAGCGACGGGCGGCAGATGAAGCGCAGTCCCGGCGTCGCCATCGGGATGCAGAAGGCGAACGCGTACGGGCGCGCCTCCTCGGAATTCTGCAAATAGGTGGACGGGAAGACCGCGATTTCGTTGGCGAACGGCGCCAGCGTCGCGACCGACCGCGCGCCGTTGATCACGATCCCATTGTCGGTCTCCTTGACGATCGCCGCCGCCACGCCCGGCGGCTGATGCTGCACCGGCTTTGACTTGTCCACTGTCGGGCTAAGCAGCGTATGGGTCAGGGAGAGGTCGTGCTCGCGCAGATATTCGTAGTAGCGGCGGATGTTGCGCCCGAACTCTTTGCCCGCGCGCGCAAAGTAATCATGCGCGGAGCCGAATCCGGTGAGGTGGATGTTCATGAAGTCGGGCGTGCGCCCCATCATCCCGCCGCACCAGTCCATCCATGTCTTCACCATCGTGCGCCGGCGCACGAGGTCGTCAGCGTTGGCCGGCTCGATGTAACTGAGCCCGATGCGGTCGCCGGTCGCGGGTGAACGATAGGTCAACTGCTCTTGCAGGTCGGCGCGATGCTGGAGGCCGTACAGCTCGGCGAGCGAGCGCGCTGCCGGGCCGAGCCGCGGATGCGCCACGACATCGGCGACCCGCTCGCCTTCAAGCCAGATTTCGCGCTCGTCGCGCAAGGAGTCGAGGAACTGCCTCCCCGTGCGGATTCCCATCGCGCTCCTCCTGCCGCTATTTCCCAGTGCGCTTCGCTCGGTCTGTGACCGTCATCGGGACGTCCCCCTTAGTCGGCTGCGGCGGGACGGAAGCCGGCGATGCCGTAACCCATGAGGCCGAACGGATAGTAGTACTTGAGCTCCATCGTGCTCGCGGACGGCAACGCCGCGCGCATCGCCAGCCACTGCACGACTTCGACCGAATGCTCGCCGCCGAGCCGCGCGAAATCCGCCATCGTGTAGTGCGCAAGGCTATGCGGCGCGCGCTCCAGGAGGTCGAGAAACTCGCGGTCCCAATACGGAAAGACCGCGCCGAAGTTCGCGCCGGTGAGCTGATGCGAGAGTCCCCCGGTGCCGATCACCGCGACACGCAGCGGCTCGGGATATGACGCGACCGCCGCGCCGACCGCCGCGCCGAGTGCCCAGCAGCGCGCGGGCGTAGGCAGCGGTTCGAGCACCACGTTGATCGTCATCGGCACCACCGGCACGCGCCAGCCCTCGTCGATGAGCGGCATCGGCGACAGGAAGCCGTGGTCGAGCTCCATCCGATGCGCGGCGGCGAGGTCGAAGCCGCCGGCGATCAGCCGCGCCGCCAGATGACGCGCCAGGGCGGCGTGGCCCGGCACGGGCGGCAAGCGGCGCGGCCCGAATCCTTCGTCGGCAATCTCGTAGCGCTCGGCGACGCCGATCGCAAAGGCCGGCCATGCGTCGAAGAAGAAATTGTCGACGTGGTCATTGTAGATCACGACCAGTGCGTCGGGGCGGCGATCGGCGAGCCAGTGCGCTGCACGCGCAAACGCCTCGAACAACGGCTTGAAGCCCGCATCGCGCGCCGCGCCGCTGTCGTAGGCGTGCGCAATCGACGGCGCATGCGAGCATCCGAGGCCTGCAACGATCGTCGCCATCGCCGCCTTCCCTAGGAGCCTTCAGGCAGAATGGCGAGCGCGCGATTGCGCCGGCTCTGTTCGGCGAGGAAGCGCTCGAACTCCGCTTGGTTCATCCCCCGCATGGCGGCGCCGACCTCGACGAGGCTCACACCGAGCGTCGCGCCGAGCTTGGTGAGCAGGTAGATGCTGACGCCGGCGTCAACCAGCCCCTGCCAGTCGCGCTCGACCAGAAGCCGCATCCCGCGCTCGCCCACCGCGTAACGCGCGTAGAACCCCGGGGGATCAGTGCGGCACACCTCGCGATTTTCCGGCCGCCGCAGGTCGTAGAGCAGCCGACTAATCGCGTACGCATTGACCTCCCGCGCGTCGTTCATTTACGCCCGCCCCATCGTGACCGGCGCCGTCGCGCCGCCGCCGTTATCCTGTGCGGGCGGCGCCGCTGCCGGACGTTCCTCAGCGCCGGCATGGCCGAGCTCATGCGATAGCTGCGCGGCGGCCTCGCGCAGCGCGGCGGCCAATCCGGAGTTCGGATCGCCCGCGATCGCTGCCGTGGTGCCGACGAACGCGAGCGTCGCCGCCACCGTCTCATGATCGAAGACCGGCACGGCGACGGTGCGGATACCTTCGACCACGTGCGCGCTGATCGCGACCTTGCGCCGACGCACGGTCTCGACCTCGCGCATCAGTTCAGCACGTGCGGCGGGCGGCAACTGATCGAGCAGGCGGCGCACGGCGTTGGCGTCGCGATGCCACGCGAGGAAGATCTGCCCTTGCGCTGAGCCCAGCGGCAGTGCCGAACCGACCGCGATCCGGATTTGCACCAACTTGCCCAGCGGCTCGCGCGAACGCACCACCACCGGCCCGTGGCCGCCCCAGATGCTCATTACGGCGGTCTCGCCCGCCTCTTCGGAGAGCCGGTTCAGGTAGCCCTCGCCCAGATTGACCACGCGCAGCGCACCCACGGCAGTCGCGCCAAGCTGGATAAGCAGGGGGCCGAGGCCGTAGGTGCTGACGCGCACCTGGCGCAGCAGGCCGGCACGCACGAGCGAGTTCAAATAGCGATGGACGGTCGAGCGCTGGAGGTCGAGCGCGCTCGCCACTTGACGCAGATGCAGCTCGGGCATGCCGCCGGTAAAGAGTCCGAAAATCGCCGCCAGCCGCTCGACCACCGCGACAGTCGAGCCGCGTCCGGTGCCGCGCGGGCGAATACGCGCCGCGGCCTGAAGGCTCTGGGCGGAGGCCTTCGTGTCGTTCCTTTTTGCAGACACTTTGCCCACAAAGAACGCTCTGCCGCTCGTATACGGCAGACACCGGCGCAATGTCAAGCGGTGGCACCGGCGAAAGGAAGACGCGCAACAGGAACGCTATTTCACCAGAGCACGAGTTGACAAATCAGATGCGACAGGTACAGGGTTTGCAGACACCCATGGCTATTTGCACAACAGGGAGCCGGCTATCTCAGCGACTGACTGCCGCCCCGCCCGTCGGCTGAGCCCCAGGAGATTGTCGATGATCGATCTGACCACCGACTTGGGCCGCGTCAGGCTCAAGAACCCGCTTATCTGCGCCTCCTCAGAATTTACGATGAGCGCCGAAGGGATCCGTGCCGCGCTCCGGGCAGGAACCTCCGCCGTGATCGCCAAATCGGTCAACGAATCACCGGCCGCTGCCCGCCAGCTCGATATCGCGGAATACGTGCTGTTGGACTCGAAGTGGCGGCCTGCCCCGTGGGACGCCGCGCCCGCCGACGCCTCGCTCTTCTGCCGCTCGGGCCTGGTCCAGATGCCGCTCGAGCAGTGGATCGAAATCGTCGCGCGCGCGGATCAGGAAGCGCGCGCGCACGACGCCTTCGTGGCGGGCAGCATCACGGTCGCCGATGCCGCGCCCGCCGCGCGAATCGCCGCCGCGATGGAGACCGCGGGCTTGCGCTGGATCGAGCTTAATCTCAGCGCCCCGCACGGACGGGAGGCGGCGCGCGCTGCGATACGCCAAGTCACTGCTGCCAAGAGCGTTTACGACTATGTCCGCCAGGTGCGCGCGGCAACCACCGTTGCGCTGACCGTCAAACTTAGCGCGCAAACCGCCGACCCGCTCGCGCTCGCCGAGCAGGCGCTGCGCGCTGGCGCCGACATGCTGGTCCTGATGGGCCGCTTTCAGGGCTTCCTGCCTGACATCGACACCTGCCGCCCGCTGCTCGGCTCGGCGGGCGCGATCGGCGGGCGCTGGGCGCTGCCGCTCACGCTTTATTGGATAAGCAAGTGCTACAAGGCCCTGCCCGCCGGGGTGCCGCTTATCGCAACCAACGGCGTGCGCACGGGCGACGACGTGATCCGCGCGCTGCTGAGCGGGGCCCGCGCGGTGGAGATCGCGAGCGCCGTGCTCGCGCGCGGTCCCCAGGTTTTCGCTGAGATGCTTTCCGCCATCGAGGCCTGGGGTGAGCGCAAAGGACTTGCGCGATTGGCCGAAATCGTCGGCCGTGCCGCCGACGCCTCGGCCAGCTACGGCGCGCTCGCCCCGGTCGCGCGCAAAGGCTATCCCTGGGACCGCTTTACACGGGGCGGCTGACGGCCGCCAAACGCTCTAGAAGAGCGGACAGAACAGCAGCGCGCCGCCGCGCGCGAGCAGCCTCAGCATCGCCGGCGTCCACCGCTGCGGCATCCCGAGCGCCTGCGCCAGCACACCCGTTCCCCACGGAACGCCGGTCGGCGTGGCCATCGTCCGGAGTCCGGCCCAGATCCCGCGCGGCGCGTACAGCGCGATGTCGTGCTCCTCGCCGGGCTTCAGTCCCGCACGCTCGCGCGCGATTTCGATCGCGCGGTCGAGCCCGCCCAGTTCGTCGATGAGCCCGCCGCGCAGCGCGGCGGTGCCGCTCCATACCCGCCCGCGCGCCATCGCCTCGGCGCGCGCCGGATCGAGCCCGCGTCCCTGGGCAACCTTGGCCGTGAAGTTCGCGTAGAGCTCGCCAATCGCCGCGTCGAGCTGGGCCAGCTCGGCCGGACTGAGCGCGCGCGCCATCGACAGCGCGTCGCCGCTCTCGTCGCTCTTGACGAACTCGACCGTCACCCCCAGCGCGGCGAGCGCGCGTCCCAGGTTGAACCGCGCGTACACGACGCCGATCGAACCGGTGACCGTGCCTGCGCCGGCGACGATCCGGTCGGCGCCCATCGCGACGTAATAGCCACCCGAGCCCGCAACGTCGCCCATCGAGACCACTACCGGTTTGCCGCGCTCGCGCGCCTCGCCCAGCGCGCGCCACACCAGGTCCGAGCCAAGCGCGGAGCCGCCGGGCGAATTGACCCGGAATACGATCGCGCGCACGCTTTTGTCACGCACGGCGCGGCGGAACTCGCCGACGACCGCCTCGGCGCTCAGGAAGTCGCCCGCCGCCGGCGCTTCGCCGGCGATCACCGGGCCGACGCCGTGAATCAGCGCCAGCCGCGCTCGGGCGGGGCGGCGCCGGTAGGCCGTGCGGCGCAGGTAGCGGTTGAGTCCGACGAAAACCCGCTCCTTGCGGGTGGGGTCCAACTCGGTGCGCAGGCTTTCAAGATAGTCGGCGCGGTCGATAAGCCCGGCGCCGATCGCGGCGCGGACGCTGAGGAAGCCGGCGCCGGCGAGCTGCGCGGCACACGCGGGATTGAGCGCGCGGGCCGCAGATATCCGGGAGACGAGGAGCTCCTTCCAGTCGGCGACGATCGCGGCCAGGCTCTCGCGCAGCTCGGCGGACATCCGATCGCGCGTCAGCACCTCGGCCGCCCCCTTGTACTCCTTCCATTGCAGGGTCTGGGCCTCGATCTGAAGCTTGTCGAGCGCGCCGCGCAGAAACACGCCGCCCGCCGCCGCCCCGAGCATCGTCAGCACCGCATTGGGATTGGCGATCACCTCGCCCGCCCCGCAGGCAGCAAGGTATTCACGCACGCCGACGCTGTCGCCCTCGAGCAGCGCGATCGTGCGCTTGCCCGCGCGGCCGAGCGCGCGTAGCAGCGTGTGCAGTTCGTCGGCGGTGGCAAGTCCGGCCTCCAAACCCGCGATCCGCACGATCACCGCGCGCAAGCGCGGATCGCGTGCGGCCGCTTCGAGCGCCTGGCGGACCTCGAACAACGACGCCGCGGCACGTCCGCGGAGCTGATCGAACGGTGAGCGCGGCGGCCCTTCGTGCAAGGCGCCCGCAAGCTTGAACACCAGGACCGCGTCGCGCGGGATTCGCGCCGGCCGCCATACGAAGACGTAAAACCCGGCGGCCATCGCCGCCGCCAGCGCGCACAGCGCCACGCCCTCGCTGCGCAGGCCGTGACTGATCGCTAGCGCCCCAAGGGCCGCCAGCACCCCGGCCGTAATTGCGACCCTGATCTCGCGCCGCAGTAAACGAATCGCTATCCTCATCATCCGCTCCCCTGATGTGTGTGCGGGTGCATCCCTAAAGCTAGCGTTTTTCCATGCGCCGATCCTTCCCGCTCCCGTACCTGCTCGCCTGCGCCCTCGCAGGATGCTCGATGCTCGGCCTTGGCGGCAAATCCAAAACCCAGACGCCCGCTTCGACCGCGCCGCAGTACACGGCAACGATGGAGATCACGCCGGGTATCACCGTGCGCGGCCTGGTCAAGACGCCGCCGGGCTTCATGCCGATCGCCGGTGAGCCGCCGCTGTGGCTGCAAGGCGGAAGCGAGATCGGCCTGGTCGGTTCGGTCAACGACCGCACCGAGGTTCTCGGCTTCAGCGGCAAGGGCTACAAGAGCGTCCGTCTCATAGCCGCCGACGGCGGCCCAGGCGCACGCAACGGGCGGATCGTTGGCCTCGCGGTCAGCCCTGACGGTATGACCCTGGCGGTCGCCGAGGGCGAGCCGGGGCGGGTCGAGATCGTACTGCGCTACCTGCTGAGCACTGCGGGCGAAAACTCGGTGGCAGCCTTCGACGGCACCTTCCACGCAGTAACTCTGAAGTGGGTCGCGCGGACCGAACTGGCGGTTGGCTTGGCGGCCGAAGCTCCGGCGCCGCCGCCCATCGCGCCGCCGCAGGCCAACGCGGGCGGTCTTTTCTACATCGACGTCGCCGGCGCCGTGAAAACAAGGCGGGTCGCGGTCAACTGTGCGCTCTCGCCGCTGGCTTTCAGCCCCGACCGGCGCTTCGTCGTCGGCGAGGGCGATTCGAAGGCTGCGCCGATGATCCTCGATACCAAGACCGAGGCCTGCCGCGCGCTCAGCATCGCAAGCCAGGTGCGGGTGCTGGGATGGGCGCCGGGCAGCGCGGCTTTTCTTTACGCCGCGCCGGCGACCAGCCTCACTGGTCCGGGCGTCTTCCGCTACGACCTCGCCACTGGTCGCAGCGAACTTATCGCCGTCGCCTCGGGGGCTGCGGCCTATCTCAACTCGGGCGCGATCGTCGCCCTGGGCAACCGCGAGCTGACGTTCAGGTCGGCGCTGGCCGCGCCCAACCGGGTGGTAACCGCGCAGTTGGCGACCTTCGAGCCCACCGAGCCCGAGGTCCATATCGAGTCGCTTGGCTTGCCGACGACGCCACGGATGCTGATGGCGAGCACGATGGCTTACACGCCGGCGTTCGCGCAGGTGGCGATGCAGATGTACACGGCGTCGCAGCAGGGAGCGGCGCGCGAAATCGTCAGCTACTCGCTGCTCGACCGCAAAGCGTTCGTCCTCGCGCACGGGCCGCTGCGCGGTGCGGCCGTCATCGGATGGTCGCCCAAAGCCAACCGGCTCGCGGTCTTCGACGGCGACGCTGGCTCGGGCGTGCTCGCCGTGATCGCGCCCAACCGCTGACGCCGCAGCGGCCGCGCTCAGGCGTTTGCGCGGCGCTCCCAGTAGTGGGCGGCAGCGCTGAAGGCGGCGGCGGCGCGCTCGAAGCTGTCGAACACCACCAGGCCGCGTGAGCGCGCCAGTTCCTTGGCTCGCACCACGATCGTCGCGACGTGGGCCGGATGGAGGATTACGGCGAAGGCCTTGCGCGAGCGCGCGTTGAACTCTGCCAGCTTGTCGAGCAGCGCGGTCAGTTCGTCTTCATGGGCGGCCCAGCGCGCCGCGCGCAGGCCGGTGCCGATCTCGAGCACGGTCGCGTCAATCACGGGATCGCGATCGAGGATGTCGAGGATGCGGTCGAGGTTGCCCTGATGGTGCCCCATCCCGATCGTGCCGCCGGCGTCGAGCGGATTGCGGTAGCTGCCGCCGATGGTGTTGAAGAATCCTTTAAGCTCGGCATACGACGCTTCCGAAAGCGCCGGCACTTCGAGCCCGACGGCGGCGAAGGTGTCGGTGATTACCACCGACTGACCACCGGTCATTGCGACCAGCCCCATCCTGCGGCCCGCAACGCGCCGCCCGCGTGCGAACAGCTCCATCGCGTCGAGCATCTCGTCGAGGCTTGCGACTGACACCGCCCCGCCCTGCTCGACCAGCGCGCGCCATACCGCCGCCGGCGTCGCCAGCGAGCCGGTATGCGAGAAGGTCGCGCGCGCACCGGCCTCGGTCATCCCACCCTTCCATACCACGACCGGCACGCGCGCGGCCGCGCGGCGCAGGCTCTCGAAGAAGCGCCGTCCGTCACGCACGCCCTCGATGTACATTCCGAGCGCGCGCGTCGCCGGGTCGTCCGCCATCAGATCGATGAAGTCCGCCGCCTCAAGCATCAGCACGTTGCCGATCGAGGCGGCCTTGTTGATACGGATGCCGCGGGTGGGCGCCTGCGAGCAGAAATTTATGCAGTGGGTGCCGCTCTGCGAGATGAAGCAGACGTCGCCCTGGGTGCCGACCTCCTGGTCGGGAAAATTGCACAGTCCGATCGCCGGGTTATATAAGCCCATGCAGTTGGGGCCGACCAGCGCGATGTCCGACTCGGCGGCCGTCGCGCGCAGCTCGCGCTCGAGCTTCACGCCCAGCTCCTCGCCGGTCTCGGAGAAGCCCGAGGTGAAGAAGCCGATGCCGGCGACGCCCGCGGCGACACAGTCCCTGAGGATGCGCGGCGCGACCTGGCGCGGCACGGCGCTGACGGCGTAGTCGACCGGCTCAGGCAGCTCGGCCAAGCTCTTGTAGTTGGCGACGCCCATCGCCTCGATCCCGGGAATTTCGCTAGGGTCGATCTGGATCGAATAAAGCTTGCGTGAGAAGCGCGCCATCGCGCGCAGCCACAGGTAGCCGCCGACCCGCTTGTCGCCGATCACCGCCACCGCGCGCGCGTCGAAGGCGCGGCGCAGGTTTTCGACCCGGCGGGCGTGGCGCGGATCGGCGGGCGCCGCGGGCTTTGCCGCGCCGGCGTCGAGCAGGATGCGCGCGTCGAGCACGCGCAGACCATCGGCATAGGCGGCGACCGGATTGAGGTCCATCTCGCGTACTTCAGCCGCCCGCGCGGCAAACTCGGATACGCTCGCGATCAGCTCCGCGAGCGCGCCCAGATCGACCGGCGCGCCTCCGCGCGCGCCCCTGAGCAGCGCCGCGGCGCGCAGCTCGTCGAGCATCGCGCGCGCGCCGGCCGCGCTGACCGGCGCGAGCCTCAGCGCCGTGTCCTTCAGGACCTCGACGAACACGCCGCCCAGCCCTGCGACAACCAGTGGCCCGTAGCGCTCGTCGCGCGTTACCCCGACGATCAACTCCACTCCCGCCGGCGCCATCGCCTGCACGCTGACCCCGTCGAAGCGCGCGTCGGGACGCGCGGCAGCGAGGTTCTGCCGGATCCGCGCGAACGCCGCCTTCACCTCGTCGGCCGATCGGAGCCCGAGCGCCACACCGGCGACCTCGCTCTTGTGGGCGGCGTCGGGCGACAGCACCTTGAGCACGGCGGGGAAGCCGCAGCGCGCGGCGAGTTCGGCCGCCTCGTCAGCGCTGCGCGCCACTGCGGAGGCGGCAACCGGCACGCCGAGCGCCGCCAGGACTTCCTTGGACTCGACTTCCGAGAGTGCGCTGCGCCCGGCGGCAGCCATCTCTGCGACCAGCCGATCGGCTTTGCTGGTATCCACAGGCATCGCGTATAGCAAAGCCGCCCAACGATTTGAATTGAAGCGCCGCGCCCATGTAGCGTGAAGCGCGCGTCTTTGGCCTATGCAGCGAAACCCGGCGATGCCCAGACGCGGCTCGACGCCGCGCTCGCGAGGCGACACTCCGCGCGTCTTCGTGACCCGGCCGATCGCGGAAGCCGCGCTACGACGGCTGGCGGCGACGGCGCGGGTCGATCTGTGGGACGCCGAGATGCCGCCGCCGCGCGCCGAGCTGCTTGCCCGCGCCCGGCAGGCCGACGCCGTGCTCAGCATGGTCACCGACCGCTTCGACGCCGCCGCGATCGAGGCTCTGCCGCGCCTGCGCGCGATCAGCAACTTCGCCGTGGGCGTGGACAATATTGATCTCACCGCAGCCACTCGCGCCGGCATCCCGGTCGGCCATACCCCCGGCATCCTGACCGAGACCACCGCCGACCTCGCCTTTGCGCTGCTGATGGCGGCGGCGCGGCGGGTCGTCGAGGGTGACCGTTACGTGCGTGCCGGGCGCTGGCGCACATGGGGGCCCAAGGTGATGCTCGGGCGCGACATTCATGGCGCGACGTTGGGGATCATCGGGTTTGGCGCGATCGGACAGGCGATGGCGCGGCGGGCGGCGGGTTTCGGAATGCGCGTGCTGTACGTCCCCCGCCCGCATCATCGGGAGGCTGTGGATGACGGCTTATCGTTGAGCCGGCCGGCCACCTCACGCACGCGACGCCCCCGCGCAGGCGAGAAGCTCCGGCCCAAAGCCGTCCCGCTCGCGCGGCTGCTCGCCGAATCGGATTTTGTTTCGCTCCATGTCCCGCTGACTTCCGCGACACGTCACATGATCGGCGCGCACGAACTGTCTGCGATGAAGCACGGCGCGATCCTCGTCAACACCGCGCGCGGACCGGTCGTCGATCAAGCCGCGCTCGCGCTCGCCCTGCGCAGCGGACGGCTGGCCGCCGCCGCACTCGACGTGACCGACCCGGAACCGATCCGGCGCGACGATCCGCTGCTCAGGATGCCGAACGTGATAATCACTCCGCACATCGGCAGCGCCAGCCATGCCACGCGGCTCAAGATGGCCGAGACCGCGGTCGATAATCTGTTCGACGTCTTCGCCGGACGACTGCCGCGACACTGCGCGAATCCCGGTGTGCGGCCGCGCTGACCGAATTGCGCAAAACGCGCCGACCCGGCGGTGCAGTTGCGCTGGCGCGTTCGCAAGCTGGCACCGCCGGGGAGGACAGACCGGGGCTAGCGGACTAGAATCGGTCTGCCTCGGGCGCCGCGGAATGGTGCACTCGGGTCGGGCGGACTGTCGTGGGCGACCTGATCGATGAAATGGGCCTCGACCGTGGCCCCTTCGACCCCATCGACCCACAGCGCGGCGAACGCCTTGACCCGGGCTTGATGCGTTGTGTTGTCCCATTCGACCATCGGCACGATTACGGCGCGGGGGTCGATTGGGTCGTGGCTCAGATAAGTCGCTTTGGGGAATCTCCGCTGACCGGCGGCGACTCGCACGCGGAGTCCACGGATTGCATCGTCAGCCACGCCGTCGGGCGCCGAAGGTAGCTGGTCGCCGATTCTGAGCGGACCTGGGTAACCGTTGGCGACGCCCGCGCGCGCGTTAGACGCCGCGCCGTCCATGCCCAGAAGGTCCCATCCGTCGGCACGCGAGCCCTGATGGCCCAGCGCAACGACCTGATTCTGTTTAAAGGGCGTGCGGTAGTCGAGCGCGATTGGAAGCAGGTCGCACCGGCCAATCGCGCTGCAGGCGCTTTGAGACGCGCGCGAGGGGTTGCCGCGGCTGCCGTTGCCGTCGCCCACGACACTCGGCGCGTATGGGGCTTCGGCCGTCGCCGACGCCGCTGCACTGCCGGCGTACAAGCCCACAGCGCGCAAAACCCCCCGAACGCCGCCTATGCGGGCCGTAACGGTGATGGTCGAGCCGTCAGGCGCGATCACGGGTGCGCCGGCCAGCTCCGAGTCTCGGATACCGTTGGCTTCGGCGTAAACAATCGCGGTCTGCCGGGCGCGCCCGGGATCCGCTGGCAGATAACCGGCGCCCGCAAGCGCCGCTGAATCGACGCCCCTTTGCAGCCGCGCCCAATGCAGATAGAGCAGGCCGACGTCAGTGGCGAGCGCAACTGTCCCTACCAGCGCGGCCAGCACCAGTGTGAGCACCACTGTCCGCTTCGTCCAGCCGTCGCGCCGTGCCCTCCTCACAGCCCCTCCCCTCCGTTATTTTCCAGTCTCCGACGGGGTAGGTAGGCAAGCACGTAACGTACCGAAGAAAATTGCCGATAAATCAACTGCGACGCCCTTTGACCAAGGCGGCCAACAAGGGCGTAAGGGCTCCGCCCGTTGCGCATGCGCAACGGCGGCTCAGGAGGGGCGCTGCCCGGCGGTGCGTGAGCTCACAAACCACGTGAGTTTGGCACCGCCGGGCGAGACGAGCCGACGGGGGTGGGGGAATCGGCCCGTCCTCAGCGCTGGGACAGGGGAGAGACGAGAGGAGGCTTGGGACGTGGAGAGAGTCATTTACGGCTCATTCAGTCTAATTGGAGCAATAGCAGGTTATGTGCCGGAAACATTTTCGAAGAAAATCAATGACTCTTCTCGGTGATCCGAGCCGTAACATAGGCGCGTACGCAACTCAGCCGTAGCACGCACGCAACCTCGTGTCATTGCGAGCGGTTGCGCAATCTTAGTTAAGTGTTCGCGTGTAAGTGGCCGATCGCCTAGATTCGCCGCAAACAAAAAGGCGCGCGGCAGCCACGCCGCGCGCCTTTCCTCCTGACCCGCCCTCGAAATTCAGGTCGCCGGCCACTCGGAGCCCGGCAGCGTCGGGCATCCGCTGTCCGGGCACAGAATGGCTTTGAACGGGGCCCCGAGCGTAGTTGTCGGCGTTGTCCCGACCGGCGCGCCGCACCAGGCGACCGGCGGGATCACGGTGGCGACGATGGTATTGTTGTTGCCGCTCAGCGCCTGCACGTAGAGCGTCACGAAGTCCACCACGGGCACGTTGCTCTTGCCGCCCTTGGCCTGCGTGTAATCGACCAGCGGCACCACGATGATGTGATGGTCGTTGGCCGAAAACGAGGTCGGGACGCTCACCGGCGTCGCGGTCAGATTCAAGCCGCGATCGGTGAAGCCCTGCGCGGTGGGGCCGACGATGTTGCCGGTTTCGGTCGGCAAGGTATCGCCCGGCCGTATCGTCTGCGTCTCGCCGTAGCCGATGTTCGAGCGGTAAACCGAGGCGCCACTGCCCCCGATAGCAAGCGGGTCCCAGTTGCCAGGAACGCCGGTAATTACACAGCCGTTCAAGACGCAGTTATTCGAAGCCTTGAACTGGAGTTGGGTCCCGAAATTATAGGCCCCGCCACAAGTATGGTCCCCCGCCCCGGGAGTGCCCGATCCATAGCAACCGGCAGAGCCATTGCAGTTGAGCTTGCACGGCAGGCCGAAGGGCGCCGCGCCACACACTCCCGTGGTGGGCAGAATACCCGCCGTCGCGCGTACGGCGACGCCCGCGTCATTGATCCCGATAAGCTTGAAGAAAAAGTACGGCACCGTTCGCCTGACCGTGACGGTCACCGAGCGTTCGTCGGCCGCCGGCGTTATCGTCATCGGGTCAGCGGTGCCCCCGGCGCAGACCTCGGTGTTGCCCGGGCAAGTGCCCTGGGTCTGTACGCTGACGCCGTCCTGACAGGCGTAGAGCTGCGCGCAGGCGGTGACGGCGCTGTTGTCGGTGGTGGTGGGGTCACCCGTGAGTTGCTCGGCGCCGGCGAGCGCGGCGGCGTCGGCCGCCTTCTGCAGTTGGACCCAATTGTAGTAGAGCACGGCCATGTCCATGCCCAAGCCCATGGCGCCGATGAGCACGGGCATGGCAATCGTGATGACGACCGCCATTTGCCCCTTGGTGAGGCGCAATTTTGGTTTCATTTATAACTCCCCTGCCCCAGTTACATTCAGTCAATTTAGCTTATTATAAGCTAATAGATTTTTAGTCGCGAACTCTTGGCCTGTCAAGCTGACATTGAGAGTTATAACCATCTATTTTGTTCAATACATGCTTCATTCATCTCTTATTTTCCGCAAACGGCACCGCTAGAAGAAAAGACCGCAAGCCGTGCAAAAAAAAACGGCGCGAGCCTTCGACTCGCGCCGCCCTAGCACCAATATCCGTCCGACCCCTACTCGGTCGACATAGCCTCGACGCTGTTCAGGGAACTGGGAAACGGAATCCCGAAAAAAGATGGCGGAGTGGACCTGCTCAGGAAGATGATGCTCCGCGTGCCCATCGTCATTGAGATCTTGACTTCAGTTCCGGCTAAGCGCGAAGTGCCGGCCGCGGGACAGGGCCCAGGGGCCGACGGCGGGTTCGGGGGAGCACCGGATGGCGGCACGCACAACATAGAGATCGTGATGCCGTCGGGCGTGGGGCTGCCGCTTCCAGCGCACGACACCCCTCCCGCAGAGATGACCCGGCTCATAAATGCGCCGGCGTTCGTGGTGATAAAGTTCACCAGGTCGGGCGTGCAAACCTTAGCCTCGTTCTTGGGGCCGGTTACCCAGCGCGCTGCCATGAAATTGAGTTGAGCCAAGGCTACCGCGTAGCTGCCGATCAGCGCGAATTGGATCGCGATGAAAAGCACGATCATCGCGACGATGGATGCCAGAGCGAATTCGACCGCTGCTTGGCCGCGCGATGGCTTGGCGAATGCCATAACTTCCAAGCTCTCAGATCAACGACTCTCCTAAATCCGCCCCGTCAGGTCGGCCAAGCACTGCTGGGAAACACGGGACATCCAGAGTCAGGGCATAGAATCGCTTGGTAGAGACCATTGTTCGGAGTCTGGCCTGGCGTCGGGGCAAGCCCGCAACCGGGGACCGGTGGAATTACCGTAGCCGTTAACACCGGGCCATTGCCGCCCTGACGGATGTTGGTCACCCACATCGTAACGAAGCCCAATACAGGTACTGTGGACTGACCGTTCTTTGTCGCTTGAGTGTAATCAACCAATGGCACCAGAATTATCTGCGGGCTAGGTGTAGGTATGCTTTGCCCCTGCTGCGGCGCTGGCAGCAAGCTCTGCCCATCCATTCGAGCATTCATGCCATTAACCACGTCGCCAACCGTTCCACCGGGCTTGGTGCTGAGCCACTGTCCCGGTGTCACGCCAACGTCTGTCGAAGGGTTGGCAATGTTCTGTTCTATGGTTTTGCCGCCGGGTCCACCAATCTGCAGCAATTCCCAGTTGCCAGGCACACCCGTCGAAAGTGTCCAATCGGAGTCGAGCCCGATGGACTGATAAAGGTCGTACGCGCCACCGCAAGTATTGTCACCCTGTCCGGGTGTCGGCCCGTAACTAGTCTGCGCGCATGGAAGCCCGATCGGCATCACCCCACATGAAACGCTACTGGGAACTATACCGGCGAGCGCCCTCGCAGTGACCAAACCCGACTGAACGCCGACCAGCTTCAGAAAATAATAGGGTACCGTACGCGACACAGTCACCGTGACCGACTTTTCATCGGCGGCGGGGGCAACATTGATCGTGTCGGCGCCGGATACTCCATTTAGCTGAGCGTATTGCTGGCCGACATTCTCCACAGCCGTATTGTCGGTGGTCGCTGTGCTGCCGGTCAGGTGTTGCGCAGCTGCTAACGCCGCCGCGTCGGCTGCCTTTTGAATCTGTGCCCAGTTCAGGTAAAGAATCCCGATGTCCGCTCCCAGCCCTACAGCGCCGAGCAGGACGGGAAGCACGAGCGTCAGAACGACCATCATCTGACCACAGGACCAGCGCGAGCGCCTGTTCATGTGACACCCCTTCCGCGCGCCTCTCCCTGAGGGCGTGCGAACCTGAGCGGAGACCAACCACCCCCTGCTCCGCTCTCTTTAGCTAACGTTGCTTTTTTCATTCTGTACATTTGCACGCGGTGAGGCAAGCGCATTTGAGACGCCCTCGATCCCATTGGACCACAATCGCGTAACCTCTCGATTTTGCGTCAGTTTTGGGCTCCTTCACGAAGGCAGCACGCCGCTGACAAGTCAGTTCGCAGCTATTGCGCCGCTGCAATTGCCTGCGCGAGTCCGAACCGCCCCTCGTAAAGCGCGCGCCCGGTGATAACGCCGGCTACGCCATGCGCGAACATCCGGCGCAACTCAACGATATCTTCGAGTCGCGCAACCCCGCCCGAGGCGATGACGGGGATTCCCGCCGCGCGCCCGACCCCCGCATACATCTCGGCATCGACGCCGCGCTCGGTCCCGTCGCGCGCAATGTCGGTCAGGATCACTGCTGCGACACCCGCGCTGCGGAAACGTTCGAGCGCCTCGTTGACGCCGAGCGCGCTCGTCTCGCGCCATCCGCGGATCGCCAACCGCCCATCGCGTACGTCGAGCGAGCCGAGGATGCGCGCCGGGAATTCGCGGCAGGCGTCGTCGAGCAATTGCCGATTGAGGATTGCGGCCGAGCCGATGGAGACGTAGTCGGCGCCGGCGGCAAACGCTTCGCGCACCGACTCGATCGTGCGAAGACCACCGCTGAAGTCGAGCGCGCATCCCGCCACCGTCCGAATCGTGCGCAGCGCGGCGAGGTTGCGTGGCGCGCCGATCGCCGCGCCGTCGAGATCGACGACGTGGATTATCTCCGCTCCCGCTTCGGCGAAGCCGCGCGCAGTCGCCGCCGGGTCGCTGCCGTACACGGTCGCGCGGTCCATCTTGCCCTGCCACAGGCGCACGACGGCGCCGTCCTTGAGGTCGATCGCCGGAATGACGGTGAACTTCTCGAACAAGCGTGAGCTACAACGACAGCGTGCCCTTGGTGGAGAGCGCGCCTGCGACGCGCGGCTCGCGCGCCGTCGCCTGGTCCATCGCGCGTGCCAGCGCCTTGAACAGCGCCTCGATGATGTGGTGCGGGTTGCGCCCGCCGACAAGGTTGAGATGGAGGTTCATCCCGACCTCGTCGCTCAACGCCTTCATGAAGTCGTGTACCAGCTCGGTCTGGAAGCTGCCCACGCGCTCCTGCACGATCGGCACATTGTAGGCGAGGAAGCTGCGCCCGCTGATGTCGACCACCGCCGAGCACAGCGCCTCGTCCAGCGGCACCATCGCTTCGCCGAAGCGGCGGATCCCGGCGCGGTCGCCGAGCGCCTGGCGAAAGGCGCGCCCGAGCACGATTCCGACGTCCTCGACCGTGTGGTGTTCGTCGATATGGAGATCGCCGCGCGCGTGCAGTTCGAGGTCGAAGAAGCCGTGGCGGGCGAAGCTCTCGAGCATATGGTCAAGGAACGGGACGCCGGTGGCAATTGTGCTGCGGCCGGCGCCGTCGAGCTGGAGCGCGGCGCGGATCTCGGTCTCGCGCGTCTTGCGCTCGACGGTCGCCGCGCGCGGCGCGCCGGCCGTCGAGCCGTTGGCGCCCGCCGATGGGCGCCGGCGCCTGGCCGCCGTCTTCTGGTTGTTGGCTTTGGTCTCCATTGTGTACGTCGCGCCACCGCGTCAGTTCGTCCTGGTTGCGAACGAGCTAACCCCCATCAGCCTCCTTGCGTTCAGTGCCGCCGCCCAGCTTGCCGCGTCGGCGCGCGCGGCTCAAGCCGCAGCTCGACCGCACGCGCATGCCCCTCGAAGCCCTCCATCCGCGCCAGCCGCGCGACCGCCGGTCCCAGTTCGCCGAGCGCCCGCCGCGAGGCTTCGATTATACTGGTGCGGGCGAGAAAATCGTACGCGCCCAGCGGCGAGGCGAAGCGCGCGGCGCCGCCGGTGGGCAGCACGTGATTCGGCCCCGCGAGGTAATCGCCTAGCGGCGCCGGGCTGAGCCCGCCGACGAAGACGGCGCCCGCCGCGCGCACCCGCCCAAGCCATCGCGGCGCGTGCCGGAGGTCAAGCTCCAGATGCTCGGGTGCGATGCGGTTGGCTATCTCGAAGGCTTCGGCGAGGCTTGCGACCACGACCAGCGCGCCGCGCCGCGCAAAGACGCGTCTGACCGCCGCCGCCCGCGGAAGATCCACAAGCACGCACTCGAGCGCCGCGGCGACCCGCTCGGCCGTCGCGCGCGAGGGCGTCAGCAGAATCGCCGCCTCGTCGCCCGAGCCATGCTCAGCCTGCGCGGCAAGGTCGGCGGCGACCCATTCGGGCCGTGCGGTGGCGTCGGCGATCACCAACACCTCACTCGGTCCCGCGACCTTGTCGATGTCGACCACGCCGAACACCATCCGCTTGGCCGCCTGCACCCAGGCGTTGCCCGGCCCGACGATCTTGTCCACCGGGCGGATCCTGCGCGTACCGAAGGCCAGCGCGGCGACCGCCTGCGCGCCACCGACCCGGTAGAACTCATCGACGCCCGCAATCGCCGCAGCCGCGAGCACCGCGGCCGATTCGCCCGCGGGCGACGGCGGCGACACCATCACGACCTCGCGCACGCCGGCGACTCGCGCCGCTATCGCGTTCATCAGCACGGTCGAGGGGTAGGCACCCTGCCCTCCAGGCACGTAGATGCCGACGCGCTCGAGCGGCCGCACGATCTGGCCGAGGCGCATCCCCAGCCCGTCATGGTAGCTGAACGAAGCGTCGAGGGTGCGGCGATGAAAGTCGCGGATACGGCGGGCGGCGAGTTCGAGCGCGCGGCGCTCGGCGGGCGCAAGCGCGCGGCGCGCCGCTTCGAGCTCGGCCGGGCGCACGCGCAGGCGCGCGGGCGAAAGCTTCACGCGGTCGAATTTCGCTGTCAGCTCAAGAAGCGCGCGATCGCCGCGGCGACGGACGTCGGCTACGATCCGCGCCACCGCGCGCTCCAGGGCACGCCCGCCGCCGCCCCGCCGCGCGAGCAGCGCGGCAAGGAAGCGGCGGAACTCGGCGCCGCGCGCGCTTAGAATCTTCACGCGGCTTCCTCGGCCGGCACGCGCTCGATCGCCGCGCCCAGCGCGCGCAGCTTCAAGTCGAGCGCCTCGTAGCCGCGGTCGAGATGGTACACGCGGCTGAGCTCGGTGCTATTGTCGGCGGCGAGCCCGGCCAGGATAAGCCCCATGCTGGCGCGCAGGTCGGTCGCCATCACCGGCGCCCCGCCCAGGCGCGTTGGGCCGCGCACCACCGCGGTCGGCCCCTTCATCACGATATCCGCGCCCATCCGCATCAGTTCGAGCGCGTGCATGAAGCGGTTCTCGAAGATGGTTTCGGTGATAACTGAGGTGCCCTCGGCCTGGGTCAGCAGCGCCATCATCTGCGCCTGGAGATCGGTGGGAAAGCCCGGGTAGGGCAGCGTGCGCAGCTCGACCGGGCGCAGCGCGCCGGGGCGCGCCACGCGCAGCCCGCCCTCCACCGGCTCGACCGTCGCGCCGGCCTCGCGAAGCTTGGCGACGACCGCTTCGAGGTCGTCCACCGGAGCGTCGCGGATCACGAGGTCGCCACCGGTAATCGCCGCCGCCGTCATCAGTGAACCGGCCTCGATGCGGTCGCGGATCACCGTGTGTTCGGCGCCGTGCAAGCGCTCGACGCCTTCGATCTCGATGACGTGGGTGCCCGCGCCGCTAATTTGCGCGCCCATCGCGGACAGCATCCGCGCAAGGTCGCGGACTTCGGGCTCGCGCGCGGCGTTTTCGATGAGCGTGCGGCCGCGCGCGCGCACCGCCGCCATCATGATGTTCTCGGTCGCACCGACTGACGGCGTATCAAGCCACACCCGCGCCCCGCGCAGGCTCTCGGCGTGCGCCTCGACGTAGCCGTGGCGCATCTGGATCCGCGCGCCAAGCGTGCGGATGCCGGCGATATGCAGATTGACCGGCCGTGCCCCGATCGCGCATCCGCCCGGCGTCGAGACCCGCGCGCGGCCGACGCGCGCCAGCAGCGGCCCCAGCACCAGAAACGAGGCGCGCATCGTCTTGACCAGTTCGTAGGGCGCCTCGTGCGAGGCGACCGCGTGCGCGCAGACTTCCAGCTCGTGCTCGCCGGTCCATCGCGACTCGACGCCCAGGCGCGCCAGCAGGTCAAGCGCGGTTCTCACGTCGCGCAGACGCGGCACGTTGTGGATCGCGACCGGCTCGTCGGTGAGCAGCGCGGCGATAAGACACGGCAGCGTGGCGTTCTTGCTCCCGGCCAGCGCGACCGTTCCGCGCAACGGCCGCCCGCCGTGGATAATCATCTTGTCCATCTGCGAATCGTCGCTGCGGACCTGCGATCCGCCGCTCCCCCTTACCTGCTTCTGCTACGCAGCGCGGCTTGGCTCGACATTCCCGCCCGCGCGGCGCGCGCGCACCACACGCTCGACGCCGGCCAGGTCGCGCACTATCGCGAAATTGACGCATCCGGCGGTCTCAAAGATCCTCGCCACCGCACGCGCTTGCCCCGCACCGACCTCAACTATCACTTCACCCCGGCAATGAAGCCAGCGTTCAAGGCCGCTTGCGATTCGGCGATAGAAGACAAGCGGGTCTGGGCCGCCGACGAGCGCGGCGCGCGGTTCGAACTCGCGCACCTCCGGCGCCAGCGTATCCGCTTCTGCCTCGGCCACATAGGGTGGGTTGGAGACGATCAGGTCGAATGGTCCGCCATCCCATCCGTGCTCCAGGGCGCCGTAGCAGTCGCCCGCAACGAACCTGATCCGGTCGGCGCATCGATGGCTCCGCGCGTTGCGTTGCGCCACTTCGAGCGATACTTCAGATATATCCGTGGCCACAACCCGCGCTTGTGGCGCGTTGACCGCTATCGCCACCGCGATCGCGCCCGAGCCGGTGCCGAGGTCGAGCACGCTCGCTTCGGCCCGGCCGGAGAGAAAATCCAGCGCGCATTCGACGACCGTCTCGGTCTCCGGACGCGGAATCAGCACCGCCGGATTGACCTCGAAGTCCAGCGAGAAAAATTCGCGATGGCCAACGACGTAGGCGAGCGGTTCGCGCGCCGCCCGCCGCGCAACCATCGCCTCGAACCGCGCGAGTGCGCCGGCGTCGGGTCGCGCCGCGCCGGCAGCGAGCGCCGTGCGCGCCACGCCCGCGGCTTCGGCCATCAAGACTTCGGCGTCAAGCCGGGCAGTCTCGATCCCGGCCCGCGCCAGCCGCGCTGCGGCATCCTGCAATGCGGCCGCCAACGCAGTGCCGGCTTTGGCTTCGGCGATCACGGGCGCCCGGTCAGGCGCTGAGCGCCTGCGCCTGCTCGTGGGTGGTCAGCGCGTCGATTATCGGATCGAGCGCGCCGTCAAGCACCTGGTCGAGCTGATGGAGAGTCAGGTTGATGCGATGGTCGGTGACGCGCGACTGCGGAAAGTTGTAGGTGCGGATGCGCTCTGAGCGATCACCGCTGCCGACCATCGAGCGCCGCGTCTCGGCGATCTTGGCCTCCTGCTCGGCGCGCGCCCGCTCGAGCAGCCGCGCGCGCAGGATCTTGAGCGCGCGCGCCTTGTTCTTGTGCTGCGACTTTTCGTCGCGGCACACGATCACCATTCCGCTCGGGATGTGGGTGATGCGCACGGCAGAGTCGGTGGTGTTGACGCTCTGCCCGCCCGGCCCCGAGGCGCGCATCACGTCGATCCGCAGGTCCTTCTCCTCGTTGATGTTGACCTCGACTTCGTCCGCCTCGGGCAACACCGCGACGGTGACCGCCGAGGTGTGGATGCGTCCGGAGGCCTCAGTGGCGGGCACGCGCTGCACGCGATGGACGCCGCCCTCGAACTTCAGCCGGCTGTAGGCGCCCGGTCCGTTGATCGAGGCCACGACCTCCTTGATCCCGCCCAGCCCGGTCGTGCTCAGGCTCAGCGTCTCGACCTTCCATCGATGGCGCTCGGCGTAGCGCGAATACATCCGGAACAGCTCGCTGGCGAAGAGCGAGGCCTCCTCGCCGCCTGTGCCGGCACGGATCTCCAGCAGCACGTTGCGCTCGTCGTTGGGATCGCGCGGAGCGATCAGAGTGCGGATGCGCTCTTCGAGCTCGGCCTGGCGGCGCTGGAGCGCCGGCAGCTCGGCCTTGGCCAGCTCGCGCAGCTCGGGGTCATCGCCTTCGAGCACCGCGCGATGCTCGGCGACGTCGTCGAGCGTTCGGCGATACTCGCGAATCGCGCCGATCACTTCCTGGAGCGAGGCGCGCTCGCGCGCGAGCTGTGCGTACTCGCGGTTGTTGGCAATGACCGCGGGATCGCTCAGGCGCTGCTCGAGCTCAGCGAAGCGCTCTTCGATTCCTTTGAGTTTGTCGAGCATCAACGTCGGGCCGTGGTCCGAGTAAGGCAAAAATTTAGCGCGGCTGCCACTTCAGAGGCCACCGCGCCTGCAAGACCGATCCCCCGCCCGCCCGGACGCATGGTGATGCGCCACGGGCAGCGGGAGTTGCAATGCTACTTCAGGCCGTACTTGCGCTTGAAGCGTTCGACCCGGCCGGCGGTATCGACCAGCCGCTGCTGGCCGGTATAGAAGGGGTGGCAGCGCGAGCAGACCTCGACGTGGATCTCGTTCGTCGTCGAGCGGGTCTCGAACGTGTTGCCGCAGGCGCAGGTCACGACACTGCGCCGATATTCAGGATGAATCCCGGGTTTCATCGCCCTTCCTTCCGCTGTCTGAATAATACCATCGCCGGCGCACTCACTCAATTGCCCTCGCGCGCGGCGAAAATTCGCCCTCGACAATTGTCGCCCGCGGAGCGGACCGCTACAATCTGGCGCCTGCGGTGATCGGGCCGGTGAGCGCGAGCCTCTTCATTTCGCTCCGCCGTGTCCGGGTTTGTATTCGTGATGACCATGCGAGGCGGTTGGATCATGCGAGCGGGCGCGACGCCTTGCGCAGCGGCCGTGGCGCTCGCGATGGTGATGATGTTCGGCGGCTGTTCGGAGCAAAAGGCGCCGCCCCCGGCGCCTGCGGTGGTCGCGCCGCCGCCTGGGTCGCCGCGCGTCATCACCGATCTTTCGCAGCTCTCCGCCTCCGACGCCACCGTGATGCCGTTGGCGAGTGCGGAAAAGGCGCTGAAGGCGGCGCCCGCGCCGACGCCCTCGATGGGAGCGCATGCGCCGGGCGACCAGACGCCGGAGGCGCTGCGTCGGCTGTTCCTCAACAATCCCGGCGCCTCGCGCTACAGCGACACGCCCCTGCCGCATACGCAGGAGCGACTGCTCAACGCCAAGGCGGCGCAGTATGCGGCCTTCTCGAGCAGGATGTTGTCGCAGCTGATGACCGAGATGGTAAAGCTGGAGAAGCTGCCGCCGGTTGACACGATGGTCCTGCCGGACACCCTCAAGCCGGTGATCCTGTCCGCCGTACTCAACGACAAGGGCCAGCTGCGCGAGCTCGTCTTCGAGCAGCATTCGGGCGTCGCAGGAGTGGACAACCTGGTGATCAAGGCCTGCAAAGCGTCACTATGGGCGGGCGCGGCGCCGCAGGAGGCGCTGGCCGAGGACGGCAATTACCGGTTGCGCATCGAGGCCGAGCTTAGCAACTATAGGGCCGACCGCTACGGCAAGCAGGAGTTCATCACACGCTTGGGGCTGGGAATCCTTTAGCTCCACGCGCGCTCGGCCGTCGGTCGCGAGGGGGAAGTGGCGAACTCCACGGGAGTGAGACTAGTCGGACGGCGCGGCGCCCCGCGCGTCGGCGCAAGGCCCGCGCCTGCGGACTACGTGCCTGCGCCCGGGCTTTCCGTGCCGGTGGTCACGATCTTGGACCCCGCGGGCAACGTGCTCGAAGATGAGCAGCGTGCGGTGGTGCGATGGGCGGTGCAGGAAGGCGCCGGCGCCGACATTATCTTCGCCGCCGGCACCACCGGCGAGTGGGATCGGCTCGACAATCCGCGCCGCCAGCAGATCGCGCGCGTCGTGACCGACGAGTGCCGCCGGATCGCCGCCGCCGGAACCGTGGTCGAGGCGTGGATCGGGATCACCGCCCGCACCCGCGCCGAGACGCTGGAGAACCTCGACTACGCGATGGAGCTCGGCGCCGAGGCGGCGGTGGTCGCGCCGCTATCGATTGGCGACGCGGATGACCCGGTCGCCTTCGTCAACCGCGAGATCGACGCGCTGTTCGAGCGTCGCGGACGCCAAATCCCGATCTTCCTCTACGACAATGCCGAGATCGCGGCGCCCGGGCGGCCGCCGCACATGCATACGCGCGACGTCAAGCAGATGAGCCGGATGGAATATGTGCGCGGAGTGAAGGTAACGGCGGGCAAGGCGGTGCTCGGCAACTACACGCGCGCGGTCTCGCACTTCAACCGCGGCGGCGACTTCGCGATCTACGCGGGTGACCCCTACCTCATCTTTGACCTCTTTGCGCCGCCGCAGGGGATACGCGGATGGGCGCGCCACTACTGGAACCGCTACTGGACGCGCGACTCGCTGCCCTACGGGATCGTGGCGGGGCCTGCCAACGTGATGCCGCGCGAGTGGCAACGGGCGCTGAGAGTCTGCCGCCACGGCGACCTCGCTCTGATGAATCGCTACGCGGGGGTGCTCGGAGAATTCCGCGCCGCCTGCCAGTTCGTCCGTCGCGGGAGTGCCGTGCGCCCCACGCTGGCGTGCCTCAAGACCGCGCTGGTCGAGATGGGAATATGCCGAAGCGCGGCGCTCGCGCCCGGCACTCCAGCGCTCGAGGAAAGCGAGCGGCGCGAGTTCGCACGCCGCTTCAAGGAGCTGCGCCGGCGCGCGGCGGCCACGCTGGAGCCGGGATGGCTAAGCCATCAGGAGCCCGAGCGTTCCGCGCTGCGGAGCGCTCGCGAAAATGCCTGAAGACAAGCTCGACGTCGCGGGTTGCGGCAGCCTGGTCGTGGACCTGTTCTACCGTACCCCGCGAATCATCCGCGCCGAAGAGAAGATCGCGCTCGATGCCCATCGTGGCGACGGCCGACCGGAACGGGCAGAGGTTGGGGGGCTCGCGCTCAACCATCTCGGGTGGGCCGCCGCCCTTGGCTTGGAAACCGGCGTCTTCGGCAAGCTCGGCGCCGACCGCCACGGCGAATTTCTGCGCCGCGGGATGGAACGGCTCGGCATCCGCCAGCATCTGACCGCCGACGGCTCGGCCACGGCGTTCGCCAAGATTTTCGTTGACCCACGCGGCGCCCGCGCGATCTATATGGCGCGCGGCGCAAGCGCGGAGCTCACGCCCGAGGAGATTCGCCGCCGCCACGCCGGCTTCATGCGGCGCGCCCGGATCGTGACCACCGAAATCTCGCAGCTCCCGCTGCGAACGGTGCTCGCGATCCTGCTCTTCGCCCGCGCGCGCTCGATCCCGACCGTGCTCGACGTCGACCTGCCGCCCTCCGACGCTTGCCCGATGCTGGGCACGCACGCCGAGCTCGAGCGGACGCTCAAGCTCGCGACGATCCTCAAGCCTACGCTGGCGGCCGCGCGCGAACTGGTCGGAAACGCGCACGCGGGCGGCGCGCGCGACGCGCTGCGGCTGGCCGCGGCCATGCGCGCGCGCTACCAGGTCCAGGCCGTAGCGATCACCGATGGCGAGCGCGGATGCGCGATCGCGGCGCGCGACGCGTCGCTCAGGCTGCCAGCATTCGCAGTGAAGGCCGTCGATACGACCGGAGCCGGCGACGCCTTCATGGGAGGGATGCTGGCGGGGCTGCGATGGGGCCTCGACTGGCGCGCGATCGGCACGCTCGCCAACGCGGCAGGGGCGGTGTGCGTAGGGCGGTTGGGCGCCTTTCCGCCTGGCTTCGAAGTCCGCGATGAAATCGTCGAGCTGTTCAAGCAGGCACTACCCCGCTGCGAACTGCCCGCGCCGATCAGCGCGCGCCCAGCAGCCCGCGTGCCGCTCGATCCCTCCGACGAGGTCGAGCGCTTCCTTGAGCTGTGCCTGAGTGAACTTGGCACGCTGCGGAGCGAAATCGATCTCGGCCAGATACGCGCTGCGGTCGACCTGATCCGCGGCGCGGAGACGCGCGGCGGCCGTCTCCATCTTACCGGCGTCGGCAAACCCGAGCACGTCGCGCGCTACGCGGCGAGTCTGCTGTGCTCGATTGGCACGCAGGCGACTTTTCTACACGCGACCGAAACTTTGCACGGCAGCCTCGGCCAGGTCGATCCCAAGGACGTCGTTATCGCCATTTCCAACAGCGGCAACACGCGTGAGCTGCGCGAGGCAGCCGTCGCAATCAAGGAACATGGCGCGCAGCTCATCGCGGTCACCGGTAATCCGACCTCCGAGCTGGCGACGCTCGCCGACCTCGTGATCCATGCGCCGGTCAAGCGCGAAGGCGGCGTGCTGGGCCTCGCGCCCCGCATCAGCGTGCTCGCCGAGGTATGCGTACTCGCCGCATTGTCGGTCGCGCTGGAAGCCGCGCGCGGGCTTACGCCCGAGCAGTACAGCCGATGGCACCGCGGGGGCGCGCTCGGTGAGGTCGCCCGCCGGCTGGCCTCCGGACGGCCGGGCAGGCGCAAATTGCGCGCGCTCTGAGGAACCGCATATCGGGAGCCGCAGGCGCCGATTGGCGCGCCGCACTGAACCACGCGGGATTGTGTGGCGCAGTTCAGGGCGACACGCCTACAATGAGCAATGGCGACGGGTTTTGCGGACGCCCGAATCAGCGGCTGCCACAGAGCAAAACGATGAAGCTGCGGCGAATTCTGGTCCCGACCGATTTTTCCGCCGCCTCGCTCAGGGCGCTCGACTACGCGGTCGACTTCGCGCGCTCACCGGACATAGAACTGTTGCTAATCAACGTGGTCGAACCCATCAGAAACACCCGCTTCATTCCGGATGTTTCGGCGTTGCTGGAAAATCGGCGCAGCGAGGCGGCGGAGCAGCTCTCACGGTTGGAAGCGCGGATCAAGCAACGTCATCGCAAGTGCCGCTCTGAGGTCCACTTTGGAATCCCCTATGAGGTAATCCCCAATGTCGCAAAAAAGTCCAAGGCGGACATGATCATTATCGCCACCCACGGGCACACGGGCCTACGTCATCTGTTTCTCGGATCGGTCACCGAACGGGTCGTGCGACTCGCGCAATGTCCGGTTTTGACCATCCGGGCCGCCGGCGCATCCCGCAGCACACGGCGGTCTGCGAATCGAGACCGGCGTGGGGCCTGAGAGCGAACCTTGCCGCTCGCATCAGTCGGAACCGTCTATTTAGCCCACTGCGAGTGCCGATAGGAGAGGCAGACCGCTGCAACGTAGGCCGTTATGATCAACAAACTATCTGGCTCGATCATAAGGAACCGCCGTTCGGCGCGGTACACAATGCTCGCAAGCCCCAAGCCCATCAGGATAATCGCCAGCACACCGGTAAGCGCGTGGTCCGCGCTGAGCGCGCCAAAGATCGGACCCGAGGGATTGGCGAGGTCGAGCGCCACGAAGACGACCATATTGAAGGAGTTCGAGCCGAAGAGGTTGCCCACCGCGAGGTCAAAGGCACCCATCCGTGCCGCGAAAAACGACGTTACGAATTCCGGCAGCGAAGTGCAAAGCCCAAGGAGCCAGGTGCCGACGAAGGTGGTTCCCAGACCGCTGGACTCCGCGATATGCCTGGCCGACCAGGCGAGGGCGGGCGCCGCGACCACGATCGCGCTGGCGGCCCCGACGAACGCGGCGATCGCAGTCCGCAAATCTCGCGCCGCCGCGCCTTTGCGCTCGGCCGCCCTCGCACGCGAGGTTTCCGCCAGCCTAAGGCCGCTGCGGTAAACCGCGCGCGTGCCGCCTAGATAGACCAGCAGGAGCAGCGCCGACGCGGGCGAAATGCCGGCCAACGCCCAGTGCGCACCGATCAATATAAACAGAACGCCGAGTGCGTTGAGCACGATCGCCAGGCACGCGGTCAGTGCATTCTCCAGCGCGGCGCCGCGCAACACGCTGCCTCTTCCCGCGAACTGATCGATCACGGCCAAGATGAGCATGTTGGCGAGGCTGGATCCGAAGAGGTCGCCCACCGCCAGGTTCGGCGTCCCCATGCGAACTGCCGAGAGGTCGGTTGCCAATTCAGGAAGCGAAGTAGCGGCGGCCAGCATAACCGCGCCTGTCCACATCCGCCCGAGTCCCGTTCGCTCCGCGATTGCGTCTGCCGAGCGCGTCAGGAGCGAGCCTGCCCCGACCACCACCGTCGCGCTTGCGGCAAACGCAAGGATGTACGAAAGCATGCTTGTAGAGTGCTTTCAGCTCGGAGTTGTCTCCCGTTTGCTGATTCAAACGGGGTGGGAATGCGAGCTTGCTTTCGGATTGTAGGTTGCGCCCCAGCGCCAATCCAGTTTTATGAACCAATGGCACGCGATGCCGGTCGGGCGCGTCGTCTCTGAGCTTGCGACCGATCCCGCGCGCGGATTGGCGGTGCTGGAAGCTGAGCGGCGCCTCAAGCTGCACGGGCCGAATGAAATCGCCGAGCAGGCCGCGATTTCGCCGCTTGCGATCTTCGCGCGCCAGTTCTCCAGCGTGGTCATCTGGGTTCTGATACTGGCCGCCGCCCTGTCGGGCCTGATGGGTGATCCGATCGACACGCTCGCCATCGCGGCGATCGTGCTGCTCAACGCCGCGATCGGCTTCTTCCAGGAATATCGCGCCGAAACCGCCGCCGCCGAACTGCGGAAAATGACCGCGCCCAAGGCGCGCGTGCTCAGGGACGGCGCGGCAATGACGCTGCCCGCCTCGGCCGTCGTTCCCGGCGACCTCATCTTGCTCGACGCGGGCGACCTGGTCGCGGCGGACGCGCGCGTCATCGAAGCCGCAGGGCTGCAAACGAACGAGGCGCCGCTGACCGGCGAGTCCGTGCCGGTGGCCAAGACGGCGGGCGAGTGCGCGCTGGCAACGCCGCTGGCCGAGCGCGCCAACATGCTTTTCCTCGGCACCTCGATAACACGTGGCACCGGACGCGCGCTGGTTGTGGCGACGGGGATGGCGACCGAGTTCGGGCGAATCGCCGGCTTGCTTCAGACCGCGTCCAGCGGCGAGACTCCGCTCCAGCGCAGGCTCGACCAAGTGGCAAATCGGCTGTTGTGGTTCTGCCTTGCCATCGTGGGGGTCGTGCTGATCCTCGGCTTGCTGCGCTCCGTTGCCGCCTTCGAGATCTTTCTTGGCGCAGTCAGCCTCGCCGTCGCCGCGATCCCCGAGGGATTGCCCGCTATCGTCACCGTGGCCCTGGCCCTGGGAGTGGCGCGGATGGCGCGCCGCAACGCGCTGGTGCGCCGGCTGCCCGCGGTGGAGACTCTCGGATGCGCGCAGGTTATCTGCACCGACAAGACTGGCACGCTCACCGTGGGCGCGATGACCGCTCGCAAGGTCGTCACGCTCGAAGGCATGTTCAGCGTCACTGGCGAGGGCTATTCGACCGAGGGCGCCATCCTGCGCGACGGCGAGCGCGCCGAAGCCGACCCCGTGCTGCGCGATTTACTGCAGGCAGCGGTTGCCTGCAACGACGCGCATCTTGCGATCCTCGGCGGGCGGCCCTCGATCGTCGGCGATCCCACTGAAGGCGCATTACTCGTTCTGGCCGCCAAGGGCGGCGTGGCGACCGCCGCGCTGGACGCCGAGATGCCGCGCCTGGGCGCGATCCCGTTCACCTCGGAACGCAAGCTGATGACCGTGATCCGGCGGTCGGCCGACGGCCCGATGGCTTTTGTCAAGGGTGCACCCGAGGTTGTGGTCGAACGATGCACCCGAGTGCGCGCAGGCGACGGCTGCAGACCGATGAACGCCGAAGATCGCGCGCGGATGTTGGAGGCGAGTGCGCTTTTGAGCGGGGAGGCGCTGCGGGTAATCGGATGCGCGCGGCGCAGGCTCGATTCGCCGCTGGCGTTTGAAAATGGAATCGCCGACGAGCGCGCCGAGCGCGACTTGGAGTTCCTCGGCCTTGTTGGAATGATCGATCCACCGCGGGCCGAGGCTCGCGACGCTGTGCGCAAATGCCAGCTTGCCGGGATCCGGATCGTGATGATCACCGGCGACCATTCGCTGACCGCCTCTGCGATCGCGCGCGAGCTCGGAATCCTGCGCTCCGGCGAACGCGCGCTCAGTGGGGCCGAGCTCGAGCGAATGAGCGACCGCGACCTGGAGCGTAGCGTCGGCGACATCTCGGTCTACGCGCGGGTCACCGCCGAGCACAAGCTACGGATCGTGCGCGCTTGGAAGTCGCGCGGCGCGGTGGTTGCGATGACCGGCGACGGGGTCAACGACGCGCCGGCGCTGAAGGAGTCCGCGATCGGGATCGCGATGGGCATCGCGGGTACCGAGGTCACCAAACAGGCCGCCGATCTCGTGATTACCGACGACAATTTCGCCTCGATCGTGGCCGCAGTCGAGGAAGGCCGCGGCATCTACGACAACATTGCCAAGACCCTGCAATATCTGATGGGCGGCAACGCGGCCGAACTGATTGTAATGCTGGCTGCGGCGCTGCTTGGATGGCCCACGCCGCTGCTGCCCACTCAGTTACTGTGGATTAACCTCGTCAGCGACGGCCTGCCGGCGCTCGCTCTGGCGACCGACCCGATCGACCGCGACGTCCTCGTGCGCCCGCCGCGCCGGCCCGAAAGCGAAATAATCGATCGCCCGTTTCTCGAATGGGTGGCGCTGACCGGATTGCTGTCAGCGGCGGTGACGCTTGCCACGTTCGGCTACGCGCTCCGAGGCGGGATGGGCCTGGCGCACGCGCGTAACCTCGGGTTCTTCGTTCTCGTGCTCGAAGAGTTGGTCCGCTCCTTCGGCGCGCGCAGCGCGACCAAGCCCATATGGGAGGTCGGCCTGCTGTCGAACCTGCGGCTGCTGGCGGTTGTGGCCGGGAGTTTTGCCTTGCAGATTGTTATCTCGACGACCCCGCTGCTGGAGGAGATCTTCCGCACGAGCCGCCTCACTTTCGCCGAGAGCGTCGCCGGAATCGCGCTTGCAACGGTACCGCTCTGCGTGCTTCAGGCGCTCGTCGTTTACCGGCGAAGGCCTTCCGGGCGCGCCGCACAACAATGACCGTCGAAGGACAGAAGGGGGATACGTCATGAAATACGGCATCGCGATTCGCAACATGGGGCCGCAATCGACGCGCGCGACGATTCGCGCGTGCGCACGCGCCGCGGAGCAACTCGGCTTTGACGCCCTCTTTGTCTCCGACCATCTATGCATCCCGCCCGACGACACCGAAGGCTCGGGTGGACGCTACCTCGACGTGCTTGCCACTCTCGCCTTTCTGGCCGGGATGACCGAGCGCATCCGGCTCGGCGTCTCGGTGCTCGTGCTGCCGTACCGTCCGGCCGTGCTCACGGCCAAGCAGGTGGCGACGATCCAGGAACTGTCGGGAGGCCGAATGATTCTGGGCGTGGGCGTCGGATGGATGCAGCGCGAGTTCGAAGCGCTGGGCGTCGATTCGAGAAAGCGCGGCGCGCTGACAACTGAAACGCTGCGCGTGCTCCATCATCTGTTCGCCAACGACGCCGCGCCGTACGACGGCCCGTTCGTGCGCTTCCCCGCCTTCGTGTTCCAGCCGCGGCCAGCCCGCCCACCGATCTGGGTCGGCGGCAACGGCGCAAACGCGCTGGCGCGCGTGATGGAGTTCGGCGACGGATGGCATCCGATGCTGCCGGCGGCGAAGCTCGGTCCCGAAGTCGCCTCGCTGCGCGAGCAGGCCCGCGCATGCGGGCGCGGCGAGCTAGAGATCGTGGTACGCCGCGCGCTTAGGCTTGACGACACTGAGGCGGCGCGCGCCAGGCTGGAGGCCGAGCGCGCGGTCGGCGCGACTTACTTCATTCTCGACCTCGGACGATACACCAACGAGCGCGAGTTCGCGCGCAACGCCGAGACGTTCATGACGCGCGTCACGCGCTGAGCGCGCGCTGCTGCGGTTCCCAATGGCGCGGGCCTTCCGAGCCCGCCCGTCGGCGTGCACGCCGGCGGACCCTTCAGCCGGCCTCGGCCGCCGCGCCTAGATCACCTTGTCACGGCGAAGCTGCTCGATCTCGCCCGGCTTAAGCCCCAATAGTCCGCCGTACACGCGTTCGTTGTCGTGGCCGACGGCGACCGAACCGCGGAAGACTTTGCCCGGCGTGAGCGAGAACTTCGGGATGATACCAATGCCCTTGACCGGACCGACCTGCTCGTCGGTCCACTCGATGTGGATGTCACGCGCCTTGTACTGCTCGTTGGCCGCCATGTCCTTGCTCGACATGATGCGGTTGCAGGCGACGTTGTGCTGGTTCATGTGACGGACGACCTCGTCCACCGTGCGCTCGTTGATCCATCCGCGCAGGATGGCGTCGAACTCAATGCCCTCGATCGATTCGATATCGAGCCGCGCCTTTTGCCATCGCGGATCCGCCGGGTCGAGTCCGATCGCGCGCACCACGCGGTCGTAGACCTCGCCGATCGCGCCCAGCACAACCCATCCGTCCTTCGCTTCGAAGCTGTCCAGTGGCTGAAAGCCCTGCGCCCTGTTGCCGGTGCGCTCGCGCACCAGCCCCTGCTGGAAGTACTCGACCATCGTGCCGCCGAGCGTCGCGTGGATCGCCTCGTACTGCCCGATATCGATCGACTGGCCCTTGCCGAAGCTGCGCGCATAGGTCAGCCCCGCCAGCGACGACCACAACGTGAACAGCGCCGTCAGATAGTCGCCGGTCCACGGCGCCGCGCGCGAGGGCGGGCTGTCGGGAAAGCCGGTCTGGTACATGATGCCGCCGAAGGCCTGGCCGACAATGTCGTAGGAGGTGCGCCCGATGTAGTCGGGATGGCCGTGCTGGCCGTAGCTGCTGACGTGGGTGATCACCAGCTTCGGGTTGATCTTCCAGACCGACGCGTCGTCGAGTCCCCATCGCTGGTACGTACCGGCCTTCGAGCTTTCCATCCAGATGTCGGCGCGCTCGAGCAGCCGCAGGAAAAGCGCGCGCCCGCGCGGCTTCGAAAGATCCAGACTGACGCAGAAGACATTGCGCCGTTCCTGGATCCAGTTGGTGGCGACCTCGCCCTTGCCGTCGCGGGTCTTGAGCCGGATACCGATCGTCCGCCAGCCGACGTCGCCCACTCCGGGGCGTTCGATCTGAATAACCTCGGCGCCCATCGTCGCCGCCAGAGCGGCGCCGAAAGGCTGTGCGATCAGGGTTCCGCTCGAAACTATCTTGACCCCCTGCAACGGTCCGAATGCTTCAGGCACAAGGGTCTTCTCCGCCATCGTAGCCTCCTCGCACTACCGGCTTCTTCCGCTGGGGCATCATGCACCGATCGGATGCACCCGGCAACCCGCACCGGCCGCGGGCAGGTGCTTCGCCCGACATTTGCCGCATCCGGATGCCGGGCTATTATACTTTTGCCCTGCTGGACGACCGTTTCGAGGGGTTCGGGCATGGGCCGGAGAAGTACCGCCCGAGAGTTGGTGGGCCAAGGATCGCAGCCCCAATGAACGACGCCATCGACCGGCGTGAATTGACCTTCAAGGCGATGGCCGGATTGTTCGGCGGCGCACTGGGATGGGTGCCGGTCGAAATCGTCAGCCACGGCCGCACGATCACCCAGACTGCGTCGTTCTGGGTCCAGCTTGGAGGCGTGGTCTCGATGGCGCTGTTCTGGGGCGTGGTCGGGGGCTTCATCGTCGGCGCACAGGGCAAGAGCCTCAGCCTGACGCCGGTGGTAAGGCGCCGCTTCCTGGTCGGGCTCGTCGTCTGCTTCGTCATCGGACTGCCCGCGGTCTATTACTCCAACGTGGTATTCACGGCGATCCTGGCCGCCGGCGGATGGGGCACGAATCATCCCGGGTCCGAGCTGTACCTTCGCGTGGCGAGGATCATCGGATGGGTCCTGATGGGGTTCATCTGTGGCGCCGGTGTGGGATTGGCCACTGGCTCGCTCCGCGATCTCTCGGGCACGCTGCGCAACGTCGTCAAGGGTGCGGTAGGCGGATGGGTCGGCGGCTTCGTCGGCGGCGTCGCTTTCGACATTATCGGCGCCAACGCGAGCGGGCTGTACTCGCGCCTGTTCGGGCTGTGTGCGCTGGGACTGGCGGTCGGATTGCTGATCGGGCTAGTCCAGGAGCTGACCAAGAGCGCGTGGCTGAACGTCGAGGCGGGACGCCTGCGCGGGCGCAGCTTCAATATCGATCGTGCGGTCGCTACGGTCGGCCGCGCGGAGGAAAACCAAGTCGGACTCTTCGGCGACGCCGGTGTGCAGCCGCGCCACGCCGTGATCGAGCGCCAGGGCAACGCCTACGTGATCAAGAACCTTGCCGTCGCCCAGGGCGTATTCGTCAACGGCAAGCGCGTCGAGAGCGCCGAGCTTGGCGACGGCGATCGGATCCGAATCGGCGGCTACGAACTGAGCTTCCATCTCAAACGCACGGCCGCCGACGCGCAAGCAGGGTTCGTCCGCCAACGCTCGGCCGGCGGCGCCGGGCCTGCAGTTTACGTCCCACCGGCAGAGCCCGCTGGTGCGGCGCAGGCTGCGCCGAGCGGCACACACGCCGCCTGCCTGGTGGACGGCAGCGGCCGGCGCTTCCAACTGCGGCCGGGCGCACCGACCACGCTCGGCCGTGCGGTCGACAACGACATCGTGATCGCTGACGCATCGGTCTCGCGCCATCACGCGAGCATCGCGCCGCGCGACGGTGGCTTCGTCCTGCGCGACCTCGGCAGTCAGAATGGCACCTACGTCGGCGGCCAGCGCGTCGCGGGCGAGCGCGCGCTCGCCGACGGCGACGACCTGCGCCTGGGCGACGCCCCCTTCGTGTACCATGGCTGAAAGCGGCGGCGCGCGCCCGCGCTACTGCTCGCAGTGCGGCGCGCCTGTGGTCGTCGCCGACGCGAGCTTCTGCAAGGATTGTGGCGCGCCGCTAGCCGCCTCGGGCCTGCTCGGTGAGTTAAGCTTCAACCCTCCGGCGCTCGTCGCCACCGCGCTGAGCCTGATGCCGGGGCTCGGACACTTCTATGCCGGGCGTACGTGGGGCGCGCTGAAATGGTTTTTCGGGGTGATTCTCGCCTACGCAATCTCGCCCACTCTGGGACTGTTGATCCACATCGTGTGCGCGGTCTCTGCGGCGCGCGCCGGGATGGAAGATGCCGCGCGGCGCGGCACGGCGCGCACGGCGATGGGCCGGACGGGCAGTCGCTAGGGTTGCGCACCGCCGCGCGATGATTGCGCCCAACACCATAGTCGGCGGCCGCTACCGCGTCGTCAAACCGCTCGGCGGCGGCGGCATGAAACTGGTTTACCTCGCCGAAGACCTGCGCCTAGCCGCGCGTCGATGCGCACTGGCCGAGGTCGTCGACAGCTTCACCGATCCCAATGCCCAGCGCCAGGCGATCGCGGCCTTCGAGCGCGAAGCCGACATGCTCGCGCGCCTGAGCAACGAACACATCCCCCGCGTCTTCGACCGCTTCAGCGAGCAAAACCATCACTACCTCGTGATGGAATACATCGACGGCCTGACGCTGGAAGAGGAAATGAAGCGGACGGGCGGTAGGCTGCCAGAAGCGCGCGTGATTGATATCGCGCTGCAGGTTCTCGACACACTGGAGTACCTGCATGGGCTGGAACCGCCGGTCATCTACCGCGACCTCAAGCCGTCCAACGTGATGCTGACGGCGAGCGGCCAGGCCAAGCTCATCGACTTCGGCATCGCCCGCCATTTCAACCCACAGCAGAACGTCACCATGATTGGCACGCAGGGCTACGCCCCGCCCGAGCAATACCGCGGCAAGGTCGAGTTGCGCTCCGATCTCTACGCGCTGGGCGCGACCATCCATCACGCGCTCAGTGGGCGCGATCCGGCCAATGAGGCGCCGTTCAGCTTTCCCCAACTGCGCACGCTATGCCCCAACGTGGATCCGGCGCTCGCCGCTCTTGTCGATGAAGCGCTCGCATATGACGTCGAACGCCGGGTGCCGAGCGCTGCCGAGTTTCGCGCCCGGCTGGAGGTAATCCGCAATGGTCTGGTCGCCCCCTCCGCGGCCGGGGATGCGAGCGCCGGTGCGACCTTGCAGGCCGGCGGGGCGGGCGCGAGCGCGGCGGGCGCTGCGCACGCCTCGGCGCCGGCCGGCTCACGTCGCGCGCAGCTACGATTGCCGCTCGGCGCGGGGCAAGGTGTCCAGGCCGCCGCGTCGCCTTCCGCGCCGACCTTGCTGAGTGCGACCGGCGAAATCGCCTGCTCCAGATGCGGACGCGCGATCCCGTCCGACTCGCGCTTCTGCTCGTTCTGCGGCGCCGATCTCAGCATCCCGCTGAGCGCAGAGGCGGCGCCAGTCAGTCACGAAGCGGACACCGTGGTGCTGTCGCTGCCTACACACCACCGCCCACGGACGACGCCGCCGCCGGGCGCGCGCCTGTATCGTCGTGCGCGCGGTATCCGCCGTCCGGTCCTGATGTTCGTTCTGATCTTCGTCGGCGCGTTCGCCGCGGTGAAGGTCGTCTCATGCCTGAGCATGAACAGCGCAAGTCCGCCGTACGCCAGCCGCGCGCCGCTGCCACCTGCGGTGCCCGCCCCCGCCGCGCCGCCTAGTCCGGACTACGGATCGTCGGCGCCGGGGAGCGACTTTCGCGCCGCGCGGCTTACCGCTTTTCGCCAGGCGCTCGATCTCCGCGGCTACACCAGCGTCAAGTTTAAGCTTAACGGCGACACGATGCTGCTGTGGGGCACGGTGCCCGACGCGTGGGACCACATCCAGGTCGAGATCCTGGCCAACACGATCGTGGGCGTGGTCTCCTTCGACGACCGAATCCAGGTCGCCGACGCCAGCGGTACACCTTAGCGGGCGCGACCCCCGCCGCTTTTCAAGCAGCGCCGAGGCATGTGAGAATCGCTCGGTCATGTTGATCGACCTGCACGTCCATACCTCGCTCTCCTCGGATTCGAGCGTCGCGCCCGAGCAATACCTGGAGACGGCCGCGCGTGGGCCGCGCCGCCTCGACGCCATCTGCTTCACCGAGCATCGCCTGTTCCCCGCCGACCCCGCACTCGACCGCCGCTATGCCGAGCTTTCCGAGCGCTACGGCATCGCCGTTTTCAAGGGCATCGAGGCCGACACCAACCTCGGCCATCTGCTGCTCTTCGGAGTGACGCGGGAGGTCATGCGCCGCTTCGACCTGAGCGCGCGCATGCTCAAAAGCGACGCGCTGATCGAAGTCATGCACGGCGAGGGCGGAATCGCAGTTCCGGCGCATCCGTTTCGCGACTCCGGCTTCGGTGCGCGGCTCGACGAGCTGCTGGCGCGCCACGGGCCCGCGCTCAGCGTGATCGAAGCACTCAATGGCCAGAACTCGCCGCGCGAGAACGACGACTCGCTGACCGCGATGGAGAAGCTCGGGCTGGTGGGCGTCGGCGGCAGCGACGCGCATTTCGTGACCCCTAAGTGGTTTCTGACCTGCGCGACCGAACTCGAGCGTGCGGTCGGCACAGTCGAAGAGCTGTGCGCCGAACTACGCGCCGGTCGCGCCCGCCCCTATCGTTTCGACGGCGCCGGCCTCTCGCCGGGCTGACGACGCGTCACATCCCTTCCAGCGCGCGGACGAAGTTGCGCAAATCGGCCGGACGCCCCGCCGCCATCACCGTGTCGCCCTGGTGCAGCTTGCGGTCGGGTGTGATTGGGACGAAGCCGCTGTCGGGCTCGGCACCGTCCTGCACCGCAAGCACGCTTACGCCGAAACGCGCGCGCGGCGCGAGATCGATCATCGTCCGGCCGTGCGCGGCAAGGGGCACGGTTATCCGCATCAACTGGTAGCCGGTCGCCCAGAAGATGCTGGTGCCGGTGTTGGCCAGCGCCGAGAGCGACACTGTCATCCGATTGAGCACCTGCGCGATCTCCTTGCGCGACACCAGCCCGACCACGCGATGGCCGTGCACGCCGGGAAGATCTTCGACCACCGGCAGCTCGTCGAGATCTTCCGATTCCATCAGACGTGCCGCTTCGTCGAGGTTGGCCTCGGGGGTGACGACCGGGCAGTTGCGTCGGCAGATGTCGAATGCATTGACGAGTCCGGCGACGTCGGCCTGCGCGGCGAGCGTAGCGAGCAGATCGCGGGTCACGATCAGCCCCAGCAGGTTGCGCGCCGCGTCAACCACCGGCAGGGTCGCCTGCGACGTCTCGCCCGCGGCGTGCAGGACTTCGGCGAGCATCGCGCCCGCGTCAACCACAGCCGCCTCTCGCGTCATCACGCTCTCGACCGGGATCTGGGTAAGCACCAGGCGTTCTTTGCCAATCTCCAGCGTCTTGCCTTCGCGCGCCAGGCGGTAGGTGTCGATCGATTCGCGCTCGACAGCGCGGGCGACCACCAGCGCAACCACCACCGCGATCATCGCGGGTAGCGTAACCGCGATGTTCTGCGTCATCTCGAAAAGCAGGAAGAGCGCCGTCAGCGGCGCGTGAGTTACGCCCGCCAAGAACGTGCCGAGGCCGACCAGCGCGTAGGAGCCGCGCGGGCCAGTCAGATGCGGCGCCAGGCTGGCAAACGCGCGCTGGCACGTCGCTCCCGCCATGGTGCCGATGAAGAACGTCGGTCCGAAGACACCGCCCGGCGCGCCGCAGCCGAGCGACACGCTGCTGGTGAAGAACTTGGCAACCGTCAACGCCAGCGTCAAACGGAGCCCGAACTCGCCCGCCATCGCAAGGTTGATCACCGGATAGCCGTCGGAAAGGTTCTGCGGCATCGGAATCGCGACCAGCCCGACGACGAACAGGCCGGCGGCCAGACGCACCCACTGCGGCACCTTGAGCGCGCGGAAGCGGGCCGCGACCGCGTGGAAGAAGCGGATGTAGACGGCGGCCAGCACCCCCAGCACCACGCCCATTGCAGCGTACGACAGCAGCTCCCAGTAGCTGCGCAGCAGGAAGGTCGGAGTCTGAAAGACCGCACCGTTGCCGGTCAGCGCGCGCGAGACGACCACGCCGCTGAGCGTCGCCACCAGCAGCAGGGTCAGATTGCCCATCTCGCTCTCGCCGAGCAGCACGATCTCTTGGGCGAACATCAACCCGCCCATCGGCGCGTTGAACGTGGTCGCAATCCCGGCGCCCGCGCCCGCTGCCACCAGGACCTTGGCACGGTCGGCGGGCAGACGGCGCAGTTGCGCGATCGCCGACCCGATCGCGCCGCCAATCTGCGCGATCGGACCTTCGCGCCCGACCGACGCGCCGCATCCCAGCGACAGCGCCGCACCCAGCGCCTTGAGCACGATCCAGCGGCGCTTGATCCGCGCGCTGCCAAGGTTGACCATCTCGAGGAAATTCGGAAAGCCGTAGCCCAACACGTCGCCAGGGAACATCCGGTCGAGCAGGATCATGCTCACGCCGCCGGTCAGCAGCACAATCGGCACTAGGGCGAGCGTCCAGCGGCCGTGCGCGATTCCCAGCGCTCCCCATTCGAGCGTGAGAAACAGCCACGAAAAGAACCGGATTAGAGCGCGAAAGCCCAGATTGCCGAGCGCGCCGAGCACACCGACGATCCCGGCCAGTACGATGAGCTGCGCGTAACGCGCCTCATCCGAACGCAGCGCCAGCGGCCGCGCCATCCGCGCAGCCACTCCCTGTGCTTCCGCCGCCTCCGCCATCCTGCCGCCGACCGCGTCCGCCCTACAGGCCGAGGAAGCGATGCACGACCGCCAGGAATTCGTCGAGGCGGTCGTGATGGACCCAGTGGCCGGCGTTGCGGATCGTCACCAGCTCGGCGGTGCGGAACGCGTTGAGCCGCCCGTCGCGCTCCCAATCGCCCGCCCACGATTCGTCACCCCGGACCAGCAGCGTCGGACAGCGGATCTGGCTCCAGATCTCGGTCGCGTCTTTGAGATTGAACAGGTATGGCGAGTGCGCGCGGGTGTAATTGTCGAATTTCCACGAATAGGTGCCGTTCTCGTTGCGGCGGACGCCGTGGATGGTCAGATGGCGCGCCTGCTCGGGCGTCAGATGCGGGTTGGCGACGCGCATCCGTTCCAGCGCCTGCTCGATGTTGGAGTACTCGCGCGGTTTGCGCTGGGCGAGCGCACGCATGTCGCCAACCCAGTGCTCCATGCGCTCGTACGCCGGCGTCTCGCGGATCATCGCGGCCGGCGGACCCAGCCCTTCGATCGCGACCACTGCGCGCACCTGGTCGGGGAACACGCCCGCGTGCTGGAGCGCGACGCCCGCGCCGAGCGAATGGCCGATGAGCACGATCGGATCGGTCGCGACCGCGTTGATCAACTGATGAAGGTCGAGCACGTGATCGACCATCGCGTAGCTCCCGCCGATCGCCCAGTCGGAGTCGCCGTGACCGCGCAAGTCGGGCGCGATCACGTGGAAGTAGCGCCGCAGGTCGAGTGCGACCCAGTCCCAGTTGCGGCAATGATCGCGCCCGCCGTGGACCAGGATCGCCATCGGTGCCTCGGTGTTGCCCCAGTCCACGTAATGGAGCTTGAGCCGCTGCGAATAGAAATAATGCGAGGTGGGACCGATAATGTCCGCCATAGCGTCTCCTTTGCGAGGCGCGCGCCCGCCCTATGATCCAAGGTAAAAGCGCGCGCTGCCGCAAGAGCCGGTCTGGCGGTCGGCCGCTCGCTCGCGCCCTCTACTGAAGGGCCGGGTGGACGTCGTCGAGCGTTGCGCGCAGCGTGCTTACGATGAAGTCGATTTCGCCCTGGCCGATGGTCAGCGGCGGGGTGATCATCACCGCGTCGCCGCCCGGACGCGCCATCCCGGTTGACGGATAGACGAACAGTCCGCGCTTGAGCGCCGCCGCGACCACCCGGTTGGTCAGCTTCGCCGCCGCCGGATAGGGCGCGCGCGAGGCCTTGTCGCGCACCATCTCGACGCCCCAGAATAGCCCAGCGCCGCGGATGTCGCCGACCAGCGGATGGCCCGAAAGCTCCTCCTTGAGCTGCGCGCCGAGCCGCGCGCCGACCTCGGCTGAACGCTCGACCAGGTGCTCGCGCTCCATGATCTCCAGCACCTTGTCGGCAACCGCGCAGGCCGTCGGATGAGAGCTGTAGGTGTAGAACATGAAATCCGCGCCCCGCTGCTCGGCCGCCTCGACCAGGCTCTCCTTGACCGCGATCATTCCCATCGGCAGGTAGCCCCCGGTCAGCCCCTTGCCGCCCACCAGGACGTCGGGCCGGATGTCCCAATGGTCAACGGCGAAGCGCCGGCCGGTGCGACCGAAGCCGGTCATCACTTCGTCGGCGATCAACAGCACACCGTGGCGCGCGCAGATCTCGGCGATTCGCGGCCAGTACTCCTTGACTGGCGGCACCGCGCCGCCGCCCGAACCCATCATCGGCTCCGCGATGAACGCCGCGATCGAGTCCGCGCCGTGACGCTCGATTTCTTGCTCCAGCGCGGTGGCGCAGTCGATATCGCATCCGGGATAGTTCTTGCCCCACGCGCATCGGTAGCAGTACGAGGGACCGATCTTCGGCCAGTCGAACAGCACGTGCTCGTAGTCAGCGCGGCGTAGGCTGCCGCCCGCCGACAGCGCCGCCAACGTGTTGCCATGGTAGGAGGACTGGCGTGCGATGATTTTGGTGCGGCTCGGGCGTCCGTGCACCTTGTGGTACATCAGGGCGAACTTCAGCGCCGCCTCGATTGCTTCCGAGCCGCCGGAGGTGAAGAAGAAGCGGTTGAGCCCGGGCGGCGTCCAGCGCGCGAGCCGCTCGACCAGGCGCTGGCGTTCGGGCGTGGACCACAGTGGAACGACGTAGTTGACCCGGCGCACCTCGTCGGCCACGACTTGCGCGACCTCCTCGCGCGCCTGGCCGATATTGACCACCACCGCGCCCGCCGCGGCGTCGAGGATCCGGCGCCCGTCGCGCGTGTACAGCCAGACGCCCTCGGCGCGGTCAATCAACAGCGGCTCGTGCGGCCCGCGAATAAAGGTCAGCGGCAGTTCGGCCATCGGATGCTCCCTGAGGCGGCGCGCACCGTTACTTGATTGCGCCTTCGGCGCGCCAGCGTTCGATATCGCGTTCGCTGTAGCCGAGGTCGATCATGATCTCCTCGGTATGCTGTCCGGGCTTGGGCGCGAGCGAACGAATCGAGCCTGGCGTGTCGGAGAGCTTGACCGAGATGCCTACCTGCTTGATCTTTTCGCCGCCCGGGGCCTCGACCTCGACTACCATGTTGCGCGCGCGGATCTGCGGATCGTGCGCAAGCTCGTCAAGCGTCAGCATCCGGCCCACACAGATGTCCGCCTTGGTCAGGATCTCGAACCACTCGTCGCGCGTCCGCGTACGGAAGATCTCGGCGAAGCGCGTCTTCATCTCCTCGTACTTCTCGCGGTTGTGCTGGTCCTCGAGGTATTCCTCGGTGCCGAGCGCACGGCACAGATTGGCGTAGAACCATGGCTCAACCGAACCGATCGTGATGTATCTGTCGTCCTTGGTGAGGTACAGGTTGTACCACGGCGCCGAGCCGTCGAGCGTGGTCGCGCCGCGCCGCGGAATCCATCCCTTGCCGAAATGGTTGGAGATAGCCTGCGCGATCAGCAGCATCGTGCCGTCGAGCATCGCGATGTCCACGTACTGGCCACGGCCGGTCTGATGGCGCGCGAGCAGCGCGGCGAGCACGCCGATCGCCGCGTGCAGGCCACCGCCGGCGTAGTCGGCGAGCAAATTCTGCGGAATCGTCGGCGGCTGGTCCTTGCGCCCGATCATCGAGAGCGCGCCGGCCTGGGCGATGTAGTTCAGGTCGTGGCCGACGTAGTTGCGATACGGCCCGGTCTGCCCGAAGCCGGTCACCGCGCAGTACACCAGTCGCGGATTGCGCGCAGAGAGCGTTTCGTAGCCAATTCCCAGCCGCTTGGCGACGCCCGGGCGGAATTCCTCGACCACCACGTCGGCGCGCTGCGCCAGGCGTAGATAAACCTCGCGCCCCGGGCCGCTCTTGAGGTTGAGCCCGATCGACCGCTTGTTGCGTCCCAGCGCGTTGTACGGCCCGAGTCCGGTCGGCGGCCGGCGCACCGCCCCGGCGGCGCCCGCCTGCTCGGCACGCCGTCCAGTCGGCGGGCCGGGCTCCTCGACCTTGATAATGTCGGCGCCGAGGTCGCCGAGGATCATCGTGCAATGGGGACCCGGTGCGAGCTTGGTCAGATCGAGAACCTTGATCCCGGTAAGCGGAGCGATTGAAGCCATACGCGTGCGTTTTTCTCCCTGGCAATGCGCGGGGCGCGCGGCCCGCGCGCCTGCGGCCGCGGCCTTCTCCGACGCGCCGTACTTTCTTTAAATCGTTTGCGATCCCGGCGCAAACGTCCCGGCTGCGGGTCGCGCCCGCGGCGCCAGACGCGCGCGGCACGCACGCTCACAACACCGCGGCGCGCAAACGCGCCAGCCGCTCGTTGAGCGCGCGCAGTCCCTCGACCATGTGCACGCCGTACCAGTGCAGGTCGCGCCCGCTGATGATCATTACGCGGCGCCCCAGCGCGGGCGGCAATTCAGCCTTCAGCTCTTCGACGTCGGCGGCGTCGAACTCGTAGGGTTCGTCGGGCAGCAGCACGACGTCGGGCCGGCGCTCGATCGCCTCGGCCAGCGTGGTGCGCGGATAGCGCTCGCCCGCGGCCGCGTAGATATTGTTGAAACCCATCATGCGCAACACGTCATGCGCATAGGTGTCAGCATTGAACGCCATCCACGGCTTCTTCCAAATCGGGCAGAAGACCCGCAACCGAAGCTTGCTCCACACGCCGAGACCCGCCTCGATTCCGCTCACCGTAAGCGCGACCTCGCGCGCAAGTGCCGAAGCCTGCGCCTCGCGGTCGAGCGCGCGGCCGATACGCAGAATCGATTCCACCGCGCCCGGCACCGTACGCGGGTAGGTCGTAAGGACCGCAACGCCCTCCTCGCGCAGGCGCTCTATATCCTCGCGCCGGTTCTCCTCCGCGTTGGCGATCACGAGGTCGGGTTTGAGCGCGACAATCTCGCGCAGGTTGGGGTTCTTAGTGCCGCCAACTTTGGAAACATGGGCGAGGGGCTCGGCCGGCGACACGCAAAAGCGTGTCACCCCCACGAGCATCTGGCCGGCATCGATCGCGAACAGCGTTTCGCTCCAGCTTGGAACCAGCGAGACGACGCGCGCGGGCGGATGCGCGAGCTCAAGCTTGAACCCGAGATCGTCGGCCATCTGTAGCCACGCCGCCACCGCGCTCACCTGTTGTGCTCGCGCAAGACCCGCTCGAGCGCGCGCCGTTCCGACTCGCTCAACGTCTCGCCGGGACTCTGCTGTACGGGCCCGGTCTGGCCGACCGCCGGATGTGCGGAGGCCGGTGATGGCGAACGACGCGTCAGAAGCTGAAAGGCGCGCGGCGCCAGCACCCGGCGGGTGAAGAAGCCCGCGGCCAGCAGCGCCAGCATCGCGAGCAGAAACAGCTTGGGACGCCTGCGCCGCTTGCCCCGCCGCTGCCGCCGCTGTGCCATCGCAATTCCGCGAACCCACCCCGTTGCCCGCGCAGGCGCGCGCGCCGGCGGACGCCTCGGGTTGTGAGCGAATCCTACCGCAGGGGCGCGCCGAATAGAACCGCTCGCGCCCAGCGTCTGAGCGCGCCCGCGACCGACATCTCGTCGAGCCGAGCGGCGCCGTTGTACCAGTCGGCGCCCAACTCCTGCGCGCGGCGCGAAAGCCGCGTAAGCGCGAAGTACAGCCGATGGCGCGGGCCGTAGAAGCGACGCGCGGCGAACGCCAGGCGGCCAAGCTTGCGGCCGAGCGCGCCCGCGCGCACCTCGCGATCATAGTTCGCGATCGCTCCAGCGTCGCCGTCGAGCGCGCGCGCGATAGCTGCCGCCGCCATCTGGCCGTGCTCGAGCGCGCACGAGATACCCTCGCCCATCAGCGGATCGACGCCGGCCGCGTCGCCCGCCAGCATCACGGGGCCGGCGGCGAAGCGCTCGCTCGCGTCGAACCATCGGATTGGAAACGCGCGGAGCGTCGCACCGTCCTCGCAAAGCCGGCGCGCCAACTCGGGAAACGCCGCGGCCAGCGCTTCGGCGAGCGGCGGCTTTGCCGGCGCGCCGTGCGGCGAAGACGCCGCGCCGTGCGCGGGATGCTGGTCGTAGATGCCGACGTTGAGATGCGGCCGGCCATCGATCAGACACGGGAACGACCATGCGTAGCCGTGAATTCCAGCCTCGACGCATCGAAAGCAGAAGCGGTACATCGAGTCGCGGAACTCGCGGGCGTCGTCCGGGTCAGCCGCGACGTCGGCCATCAGGGCGCGCCCCACCGTATCCTTGCGCTCGCCGAATAGCGCGCGCCGCACGCGGCTGCCCGAGCCGTCCGCGCCGATCACGAATCGCGCGCGCAGCGCACCCTGCGACGTCTCGATGTGGGCCGCGCCCGCTCCCGGACTCACATTCCCTGGCAGCCGCACGCCGCGCACGGCGCACTCTTCGATCAGCCTCAGTCCGGCGCGGCGCGCGCTTTCGGCCAGCCACGCGTCGAACTCGTCGCGCCTGACGATCGTACACATCGCGTCTGGACGGCGGACCGAGATATCTCCGGCCGGAGTCCGCGCCACACCTGAGCGGACCTCGAGCGCCGGCACACCGAGCTCCAGTCCGAGCGCGGCCAACGACAGCATCGCGCGCGGGATGAGCCCGCCAGCACAGACTTTGAGCCGCGGATGGCGGCGCTTCTCGAGCGCAACAACGCGTCCGGCCAGTTCCGGCCGGCGGCGCAGCAGATGCAACGCCGCGGACAGCCCCGCCGGCCCGGCGCCCGCAATCAGAACGTCGCAATCAATCGCTATCGGCATCACGCAGGCCATCTCGCGCTGAAGCGCGGATGAGCTGCTGAAGAAGATCGCGAGCGGCGGCGCAAATGACAAGCGACGGGCAGGACCCTTTCGGACCCCGCCCGCCGCGCCGTTACAGGATTGCGCTGCCGATCGGCCGGCGGCTCAAGACGCCGGCTTGATCACCGTGTACATCGTGGAATTGCCGCGCGCGACCAACAGCAGCGTCGACTTCTTGTCCTTCTTGGCTTGCTTGGCTGCGGATAGGAAGTCGTCCACCGAGTTAACCTTCGCATGATTAACCTCGAGCACGACGTCGCCGGGCTGGATACCCGCGTCGGCCGCCGGACTGTCGGGCTGCACGCCGCGCACGACGACCCCCTTGGTGCTGCTGAGGTTGAGCTGGTTGGCAATCTCAGGGGTGATCGCTTGCACCTGGAGGCCCCAGTTCGAGCCCGGCTCCTCCGACTTGGCGCTCGCCAGCTGCTCTTCCTTGAGCTCGCCGACCTTGGCGTGCAAGGTTACGCGCTTGCCGCCGCGAATCACCACTACCGGCACCGTGGTGCCGATCGGCGTCTGCGCCACCAGTTCGGGCAGTTGATGCTCGTCCTGCACCGGATGGCCGTTGAACTCGACGATGATATCGCCACGCTGGATGCCGGCCTTGAGCGCAGGGCCGTCCTTCTCGACGTTGGCGACCAAGGCGCCCTCGGGCTTGGGCAGGTTGAACGACTGCGCAAGATCAGGAGTCACCTCCTGGATCTCAACACCCAGCCATCCGCGGATTACGCGTCCATGCTCCTTGAGCTGCTCCATCACCTGCTTGGCCAAGTTGACGGGAATCGCAAAGCCGATCCCGGCGTTGCTGCCGGTGCTGGAGTAGATCGCGGTGTTGATGCCGATCACCTGGCCCTTGGTGTTGAAGAGCGGGCCGCCAGAGTTCCCAGGATTGATGGAGGCGTCGGTCTGGATGAAGTCGTCGTAGTTGCCGCCCAGCGCGCGTCCCTTGGCACTGATGATTCCGGCAGTAACGGTCGAGGTGAAGCCGAACGGGCTGCCGATCGCGATCACCCAGTCGCCGATCTGCGCCGTGTTGGAATCGCCGAGGATCGCCACCGGCAGCGGCTGCTTGGTGTCGATCTTGATCAGCGCCAAGTCGGTCTTGGGATCCTTGCCCACGACCTTGGCGGTGAACTCGCGCTTGTCGAGCAGGCGCACATGGATCGAATCCGCGCGCCCGACGACGTGGTTGTTGGTCAGGATATAGCCGTCGGGCGAAACGATCACGCCCGAGCCGAGTCCGTGTTGCTTGTACTCGCGCGGGATTTGACCAAAGAAGCGACGGAACTGTTCGAATGGATTCTGCTGGCCGAACGGCCCGAAAGGGCTCGGGCCTGGCCCACCTTCGGGTCCGCCCGGTCCACCGGGTCCTTCGCCCTCACCCGGATCGCCCGGACTGCCAAACGGCATCCCTGCGCTCTTGACCTCCTGGACCACGCTGACGTTGACCACTGAGGGCATCACGCGTTTGACCAGCGGAGCGAAGGAGTGAATCGGAACGCCGGCTTCGTTGGGCTCGGGCTGATTGGGGGGAGCGGGTTCGGGATTGGAACTGGCCTGCGCCAGGTTGCCGGGGGCCTTGTTGGCCGGCGCCGGCTTGGTTTGGGACTGCTCCTGCGAACTGGAGTTCCAGAACGGAAAGGCTCCCGCGCGCGCGAACGCGATTACGATTCCCAAAAGCACGCCGCAGGACACCGCGGCGATCTTCTTAAGCATGCAGTCCTCCTGGTGACGACATGGTTGATGTCCACCGGGCCGTGCGAGCCAATTCTACGGGGATTAAGACGATGGGGGATGGGTTAAATTCAAGCCCCCGCGCAGCGATTCGCCGCCCGGCAGGGCACATCGCGTCCAATATGAACGAACTCCCTCACGGTTCGCAGTCCAGTAAACCAGAAAAGCCGGCTCAAGAAAACGCCCCCTGTGCCGCGCGCATGCCCGTCACCTCGCCGCAGCCGGACGGCCTCGCCGCCAGTTGTGAGAGCGCGTTGCGCGGGCTCCGCGTCCGGCCATAGCATATTGCCGTGGCGGCGCTCAGCGATTTGGGATTGATGGCGGGGGGGTTGTTTGCCTGGACGCTGGTCGAGTACGCGATTCACGGCTGGATGGGCCATCGGTTCGCGACTTTCGTAACTCCGATCCACGCCGTTCACCATCGGGACCCGCATGCGGTCTTCGCGCTCGGCGCATGGTTGCCGGCGTTGGCGCCGTTGCTGATCGGTGTCGCATGCGGCGCGCGCGCCTTCAGCCTCATCTACGGCGGTCTCCTCGCGGGGTTCGCCGGCTATGAGGCGCTGCACTACCGGCTCCATTTCTGCGCGCCCTGCTGCCGCGTCGAGGCGCGACTGCGCACGCGCCATCTGATTCATCACTACCGCGCGCCGACACGATTCTACGGAGTCACCTCGGCGTTGTGGGATCGCGTTTTCGCGACCGGGGCGACCGGCGCCGTCGCGGCGCGGCTGGCGGCCGAAGTCGCAGACATACCACCACTGGCGGGCAGGTCGAATCTGGCAGCACCGTCCGCGATGTCGCGCCGGCTCGCCGCAATTCGGCGCATGTCCTGATCCCGCCTCGTCCGCCGCGCGATTTCCGCTATTGCGTTATCACAATCTGAAAGCTCCGGCTCACCGAATCGCCGGCGCTGTCGGCCACGCGCACGGTGAAGCCGGAAGTTCCCTGCCGCGACGGCGTGCCGCTTATCTGGCCGCTGAAGCTGTTAAGCGAAAGCCCGCGCGGCAATGCACCCGCGCTGACAATCGCCACGTATGGGGGAACGCCACCGCTTACCTGTAGCGACGCGAAGTAGAAGACCCCGACGCGCCCGCTGGGCAAGCTCGTTGCCCCGATCGTCAATCCGGGAGTCGGCGTCGGCGTAGGAATCGGAGTTGGCGTCGGAGTTGGCGTCGGAGTTGGCGATGGGGTCGGCGTGGGGCTCGGCGTAGGAGTCGGGGACGGCGTCGGCATAGGTGTCGGAGTGGGTGTGGGAGTGCGCGTCGGCGTAGCTGTCGGTGTTGGCGTCTTGGTGGGCGTCGGAGTCGGCGTCGGGGTCGGGGTCGGGGTCGGGGTCGGTGTCGGCGTGGGTGATGGAGTGGGAGTTGCAGTGCCTTCAACGGGAGAGAGCGATCCCCACCAGGTGCCCCACTTGTTGTCCGCCGCCGCATACTCCTGAAGCGTCCACAGGTCGAAATCGCCCACGGGATCGACCACGGTCGCACTGAAGTCGCCCCACCGATTGTCGCCGCTGCCGAAGTCCTTGAAGTAGGGAGCCTCGCCGGCCTTGAGTACCGTATCGGAGCGCAAAGTTCCGGCCGGATCCTCGCTCATCCGCCATGCGTAGTCGGCGCTGGGATATTGCGTGGCGGAAAAGCGCGAGTAGCCCACCATCGCGTCACTATCGCGATTGACGCCGACCGACGGATAGGCGAAGAACTTCGCGCCGGTCGGATCGTCAATCCGCCCGACCTGTTGGATCGTGCCAAGACTCCCCGGAGCGGCCGAGATCTGCCACCACTGCACAGCCGCGCGCGTCACCGTGGCCGGCTTGGTGGGCAGAAAGATCGTCTGCGCAGTCCAGATCGAACCGCTGCGGTAAATCGACCAGTCCAGGCGGTCGTCGTCGAGGTCGATGAGATGCGCCGAGCCGAGCTGTGGAGCGAAGTTAAGAGTAGGCTCGACTGCCTGCCAGGTCTGCGCCGCGGTCGGGAAAGCGACCGAGACGGTAAGAAGCTCGGAGCCGACAGCGCCGGTGATCGTGCTGATCCGAAGCCGCCCCGTACCGGAGCTCCACGACTCGGTCAGGTAGAGCGTGTCGAGGCTCTCGTCGTATGTTTCCGCCGGAGTCATCGAGAAGCCGCCGGTGTTATCCGAGAACCTCGTGTACAGCCCGGAGCCGCCGCCGTAGAGGTCGGCCTTGGAGAAGGCGTAGATGTTCGAGTGCTGGAAGAAAGTCCCACTGATTGTGAACAGGTTGGCGGTGACCACGATCCACTTGCGGTTGAAGCCAAGGATCGGAAAGTCGGCCCATAAAAGTCCGGCGGGATCGACCCTGACCTTGTAGAGATTCCACGCGCCGGTGGGATTGCTGGTGCGCGAAACGGCGACCAGGATCGCAGCAACCACGCTCTGCTCGTCGGCCGCCACGATCATAATCCAGCGCTGCCCGGATGGGTCGTATTCCACCCGCGGGTCGAAGACGCTGTTCACCCCCAGGCTGCCCCAGAATGTGATCTGGTTGACCGTGCTGATTGTCACTCCGGCGCGCGTCTGGATCCGGATCTGGTTGTTGAGCGCGACCACCAGATGATTAGGCCCGACCGCGCCGTCGGTGTCGGGCGGAATCACGGTGTCGTTGTCGCCCAGGCCGGGAAAGCTGGCCAGCGCACCGCCGGCGTTCACCCGGGGCGCGGGCGTCGCGCGGCGGCGGCGCGTGCGCGCGGCCGGCGCCGGCATCGCGGGGCGCGGCTCGAACGGATTGGGTTGCGGCGGTATCGGATAGTAGCGCGCGGGACGCGGATAAAGCCCGCGCGCTTCCTGCGCGGCGAGCGCGCTGAAGTTGACAATTATGTGCTCATCGGCGCGGCCGGCGCGGCCCGCGATAATTTGCCTGCGCCGCAGGGGCTCCCGTGTTAGCAGCGGCGGCGCCTCCGCCAGCGCCGCAGCGTGCGAGTATGCCGTCGCAGTTGCGTGGGCCGCACCCGGCGTCCCGGCCGATGCGCTGTCAGCCCACGGACGGGCAACAGCGAGCGCCATCGATCCGGTCAGCAACAGCCCCAATATCCGCGGAGCGCTCCGCAGCCGTGCAAGGATGCAAGCGAACAAATGTTGCCCCAACGCCCTGGCTCTCGCTCCCGCTCCGGCGCATCACGATGCGCGGAACCCCTCGACCGGCCGGCCCCCCGTTGAAGACTCGCGTCCTCCGACAAGCAGCAAACCCCGCAGCCCCTCCAGCAACCATCGCTGAACCACCGAGCCTCCTGGCACGAGTCGAGGGAGTTCCTTGGCGATTTCTCGCAGCAAAAGGCAGGCCGCAAGAGAAGATCGCGCCGCGCACGGATTTCTCATCCGCGCAGCGGCAAAAAAATGGCGGCCGGCGCGCAACAGTGGACGTTGCGCACCGCTGGCAGGTACTAGATGCGATGGCGACCGAGCAGGCCGCGCGCGATAACCAGCGCCTGGATCTCGTTGGTCCCCTCGCCGATCATCATCAGCGGCGCATCGCGATAGTAACGCTCGACCGGAAACTCGACCGTGAAGCCGTAGCCCCCCAACACTCGCATTGCATCGAGCGAAATCTTCGCGCATGCCTCGGAGGCGAACAGCTTGGCCATCCCGGCCTCGACGTCGCAGCGCACGCCTGCGTCCTTCTTCTGCGCTGCGCTCTCGACCATCAGGCGCGCCGCCTCCAGCCGCGTGCCCATATCGGCCAGCATCAACTGCACCGCCTGATGTTCACAGATCGGTTTGCCGAAGGTGGTCCGCTGCTGAGCGTAACGGATCGCGCTCTCGAAGGCCGCTTGGCCGACGCCGACCGCGCGCGCGGCGACGTTAATCCGCCCAACCTCCAGCGCGCTCATCACCTGCTTGAAGCCCTGGCCTTCCTTGCCGCCGATCAGGTTGTCGGCCGGAACGTCGAGCTCCTCGAAGAGCACCTCGCAGGTATCGATTCCCTTGTAGCCGAGCTTCTTCAAGTTGCGGCTGACGTTCGGCCCGCGCTCGCTTTTTTCCACCGCGAACATGCTGATTCCGGCGTAGACGGGCTTGGCCTTGGGATCGGTCTTGGCCGCGACGGCGAGCATCGTGCCGTAGCGGGCGTTGGTGATGAACATTTTGCTGCCGCTGAGCACGTAGCTGTCGCCATGGCGCGCCGCAGTCGTGCGAATCGACTGGACGTCGCTGCCCGCGTGCGGCTCAGTCAACCCCAGGCCGCCACGCTTCTCGCCCGCCGCCATCGCGGGCAAAAACCGCTGCCGCTGCTCGTCGGTGCCGTGGTGCGTGACGATGTAGGCCATGATCAGGTGGCTGTTGATGACGCCCGCCAGACTCATCCATCCACGCGACAGCTCTGCCATCAGCCGCGCATAGCTGACGAAGCTCAGCCCCAGCCCTCCGTACTCCGCCGGTATCGTGGCGCCGAACAGGCCCAGCTCGCGCATCTTCGCGACCAACGCATGCGGATATTCGTCCTTGTGCTCGAGCTCCGAAGCGACCGGGATAACGTCGCGCTCGACGAAGCGGCGCACCGCTTCAATAACGTCCTGATCCAGCGTCTCTGCCATTCTCAAGTTCCTCTTGAAGATCGGTCCGGCGCGCGACGGCGCCCGTGCGCGAAGCTTACCAAAACCGATCGGCGCGCCGCGAGCGCTTAACCCGATAAGGCCCTCCACGCACCAAGCGCGTGGCGGGCCTTACGGATGCGGCGGGAGCGTCAGAAATGTGACGCCGGATTGGCAGTCGTGAGGGCCACCGGATGGACTCCGGCGGCCGCGGCGGCTAGAGCCGGCTGCTGGACGGGCGCTGCGAGCATGTGTGCGCGCAGGACCAAAGTGGCGATAAACCCCGAGAGAAGCGCAAAAAATGTCACCAGCGAGCGCACCTCGACCTGGTCGCGCCGGTTTGCACGCGACGCTTCCGCCCTTCCAGCTCGCTGGTGGCTCCGGCTCATGCGCGCCATGAGCAGCAAGTCACGTACCGCCCGTTGATTTTCGGCCTAATCATGCAACGTTTTGCTATATCGAGCCATGCTCCCAACCCCTCCCTGAGCCGTCCGACGCGCGTTGCAATCTCGCCTCGTCGAGCATGGCGTCACGCAGCCGCGTGCGACGATTGCACCTTCGTACGGTGATGCGGCTGGAACTGGAAGAGCTGGAAGTTAGAGCTGGCGACTTTCACTCTGAGGCCGATCTCACTCGCCCTTGGCGAGGGCGAATAGCTGATCGTGCTCGACCCAAGCGTTCCCGTCTCGCGGATGCTCGGTCCTTGCGAGGCGAAGCCGGCCTTTGCTAGACTAAGCGTCAAATTGACGCAAACTCCGGCCTCCGCTGGAGTCCGCGTCGCTTGCGAGGATTGGCTTCGATGACTTTACAGCCCCAGTCCCTGAGTGCATCCAGCGCCGCCCAAGAACTTCAGCGCAAGCTCGCCCCGCTCGGCCATGACGGCTACGACCTTGCCACCTGCGAGCGTTTCGCCGAGCAAATTGCCGAGATTACCCGGCTCAAAGCCGAACGCGCGGCGGTGGTGCTCGCGCACAACTACCAGCGCCCGGAAATCTTCGAGGTCGCCGACTTTATCGGCGACTCGCTGGAGCTGGCGCGCAAGGCGCGCGAGGTACGCGACGCCGAGGTGATCGTTTTCTGCGGCGTCCATTTCATGGCCGAGACTGCCAAGGTTTTCAACCCCGAACGGATGGTCCTGCTGCCCGACCTGCGTGCTGGATGCTCGCTCGCCGACAGCGTGACCGCCGAGGCGCTGGCCGAGCGCAAGGCCGAGCTGAGCGAGCTTTACCCCGACCTCAAGGTCGTCTCCTACGTCAACTGCACGGCCGACGTTAAGGCGCTCTCCGACGCCTGCTGCACGTCGGCCAACGCGCTCAAGGTGGTCGAGGCGATCGACTCCGAAAACGTGCTCTTCGTGCCCGACCAGAACCTCGCCAATTACGTGCAGAGCCAGACCCGCAAGCGGATCATCTCGTGGGACGGCAACTGCTACGTCCACCATCAGATCACGCCCGACGAGATCGACCGTGTGCGCCGCGGAATCCCCGGGCTTAAGGTGCTGGCCCATCCGGAGTGCCGCCAGGACGTACTGCGGCTGGCCGACGCGGTGCTCTCGACCAGCGCGATGGTGCGCTACGCCGAGGCCAGCGAGGCCGACAAGTTCCTGGTGGTCACCGAGTGCGGGCTCTCCGACCGCCTGCTGATGGAGATTCCCAACAAACACTTCTACAAGGCGTGCAAGCTCTGCCGCTTCATGAAGCTGATAACGCTCGGCGGCGTGGTCGATTCGCTGCAGAACCTGCGCTACGAGATCGCGCTCGCCGATGACGTGCGCGAGGGCGCCAAACGGGCGCTGGAGCGGATGCTCGAACTGGGCGCGTAGGGGGGCAAGAAAGGCTCCGTTTTCACAGGCGCGATCAGTCGGGCAAGCGCAGAGAAAAACATTAGTGTTTGCTCGATTGATCCCGGCCCGCCCCCCCTCCCCCAAAACCGAGGGCTCAGGAGATGGCTACGGCCGAGGCCGCGTCCAGAAGCGTTGTCGCGCGGGGTGAAGCATCGGCACCCGTGCGCAACCATCGCGCGGCACGGCCCAAGGTCGCCGTCGACACGGTGCTGTTCGCGATCGAGAGCGGCAGGCTCAAGACCTACCTCGTTCAGCTGCGTCGCGGCCCGGGGCGCGGACGCTGGGCGTTCGCCGGCGGCCTGGTGCGCACGGGCGAGATGCTCGACGAGGCGGCGCGACGCGAGCTTGCCGCTTCCACCGGCATTGTCGACGCCTACTTCGAGCAGCTTTTCACCTTCGGCGACCCTTCGCGTGACCCGCATGCGCATGTCGTCTCGGTAGCCTACATGGCGTTGATCGGCGATCCGCGGCGCGTGGCCGCACCGCCCGGCGCGAAGTACGTCGCCGGGCGCTGGTTCGAGGTTTCGGCGCTGCCCGCGCTTGCGTATGATCACGCGCAGATGGCGGAATACGCGCTGCGCAGGCTGAAGGCCAGGCTGGAGTACACCAATATCGCCTGCAACCTGCTGCCTGAGACCTTCACTTTTGCCGAACTCGAGACGTTGTACGCGACCATCCTCGAACGCCCGATAGATCGGCGCAACTTTCGCCGCCGGATCCTCTCGATGGGCATCCTGCGCCGCTTGGGCGCGACCCGTCGCGGGCCCCATCGCCCGGCCGCCCTGTACTCTTTCGCCCAACGCAGCCCGCAGGTCGTCGAAATGCTATAGTTGGGGCTGGTACGGACCATGGCCAAAGGCAAAGTCGGAGCGACAGGCAACAGGCGCCCGTGGATATTCGCCGCCGTCGCGGCGCTGGCGATGCTGTTCGTCGGCGTCGGCCTATGGACGATGCGTTCGGCGGCTGACTCGCCCGCGCCGGAGGAGCAGAAGAGCCCGACGCTGGATCCGTCGCTATTTAGCGGCGAGGCGCGGACCGCCTATGAGATCGCGGCCAAGAACCCGGCGCTGCTCGCGCAGCTGCACTGTTATTGCGGCTGCGACAAGGAGCTGGGCCATCAGAGCCTGCTCGACTGCTACCGCGACCAGCACGGCGCGCAGTGTCCAATTTGCACCGGCGAAGCGGTCGAGGCGGCCAAGCTGGCCGACGAGGGGCTGCCGATCGAGCAGATCCGCCGCGTCCTGCGCGACCACTGGGGCCACGGAGACTGACGCTTGACGGGTCTGCTCTCGGCCTACCTGCAGCACTTCACCTACCTCGGCCTGTTCGTCATCCTCGTGCTGTGCGGGATGGGTCTGCCGATCCCTGAGGACGTCGCGCTGCTGGCGGGCGGCTTCCTGGTGCATCGGGGGATAATCCGCTATCCGGTGACGCTGCTGGTCGCGCTGGTGGGCGTGGTAGCCGGCGATCACTCATTATTCTTCCTGGGCCGGCGCTTCGGCACCGGCTTCGTCGCCTACCTGGGCCTGGCACGGCCGCGCTCGCAGCGCCAGATCGAATGGCTCAAGGAGCTGATGCAGCGCCACGGCCATCGCGCGATTCTTTATGCCCGCTTTCTCGCCGGCCTGCGCGCGCTGGTGTATCTGACCGCCGGCTCGCTTGGGGTCAAGCCGCTGCGCTTCTTCATGTACGACGTCGCCGGCGCGCTGATTTCGGTGCCGATCGTGGTCTCGCTCGGCTATGTCTTCGGCAACGAGCTGGAAACGGCGGTGGGATGGATCGGGGGGCTGGAGAAGCTGGTGTGGCTGGTGTTAGCGCTGTCGGCGGCGATCTACGCGATGCGGATGATTACGTTTACTCGCGGACGCGAGAGCAGCCCGACCTGAGAATCGGCCAACCCAATCGCCCGCCGCATCCGCGCGCCCGGGTGGCGCGCCGGCGGGGGCGCGTCAATCACGACGATGGAATTCGCATTTCCAACCATTAACCTCAAAGCCAAGCTGATGGCGCTGATGGTGGTGCTGCTGGGGCTGACGCTCGGCGCCGAGCTGCTGGTCAGCCTCAATACCCAGACCCGCATCGTCGAGGCGACCCAGGACAACGTCAAGGACCTCGCCAGCGCCATCCAGATCAGCGTCCAGGAGCTGACCTCGGTCGGCGCGATCGACCGCGACCGCCTCCAGAACTACGTCAACTCGCTCCACACCAACGGGCTGGTCGTGTCGATCGCATCAAGCAAGGACCTGATCATCAACAGCTCCAACCCCGCGCTGATCGGCGAGGCGATCGATCCCAACGCCGTGCGCACGGTCTCGGTGAACGCCGGCGGCGGTCCGCAGGCGGTGCCGGCCTTCACGATGGGCCCTGAGGGCAAGCAGACCGTCTATCTGATTCCGGTGGAGGTCGAGGACCATCTGCTGGGCTACGTTCAGGTGGTGGCCGACTTTACCGACTTCGCGCGTCCGCTCGCCGAACATCGTATTCACCTGCTGTCGGTCGCGCTGGCAATCTTCGCGATCGGGCTGGTTTTCGCCTACGTGCTGGCCGACCGCTACGTCGAGCCGATCCACACGGTGGCGGCAGCGGCCCAGAATATCGCGGCTCGCGGCCTGGAGCCGGTGCCCGAGGCTCATCGGCGCGACGAGATCGGGCTGTTGACCCGCAGCTTCAACGAGATGGTCGAGCAGCTGCGCCGCGCGCGCGAGCGCGAGGCCGAGCTCAACCGGCTGGAGCGTTTCACCGCGCTGGGCCAGCTCGCGGGCGCCCTCGCCCACGAAATTAAAAATCCGCTCAACTTCATCAGCCTCGCCATCGACCAGCTCCGCGCACGCTACGCGCCGCAGCTGCCCGCCGGGCAGGACGACTTCCGCCGCCAGCTCGGCGTGATGAAGGACGAGGTCCATCGGCTCTCCGAGCTGATCCAAAGCTTCCTCAACTATGGCCGCCCGATCGAGATCCATCCCGCGCCCACCGATATCCGCGCCCTGGTGCGCAACGTGCTCGAGCTGTCCGACTCCAAGCTGCGCAGCCAGGCCATCGAGGCCTCCGAGGAGGGTGACGGCGGGCCGGTGGTGCTCAACGTCGACGCCGAGAAGCTCCACGCCTGTTTCATCAACGTGGTGGCCAACGCGATCCAGGCGATGCCAGAAGGCGGCACGTTGCGGATCGCGTTTCGCGCCGACGGCTCGCGCGAAGTGATCACCTTCAGCGATACCGGCGCCGGCATCGACCCCGAGGTCGCCAGTCACGTCTTCGAGCCGTTCTTCACCACCAAGCGCGAAGGAATCGGCCTGGGGCTGTTTTTCTCGCGGGCGATCGTCGAGCGCCACGGCGGCAGCATCGCGATCGGACCCAATCCCTTCGGCCGCGGCACCGTCGTGACTTTCATCCTTCCGCGCGCTGAACTACACAGGCAGCCATGACGCAGACATCGGTACTGGTAGTCGAGGACAACGACCTCGAACGGCAAATCACCGCGGAGACCCTTCGCGAAGAGGGCTTTCGCGTGGACGAGGCGCCCAACGGCAAGCGAGCGATGGAGCAGCTTGCGCTGGGGCGCTTCGACGTTGTGCTGACCGACCTGATGATGCCCGGGATGTCGGGCGAGGAACTGCTCGCCGCAGTGCGCCAGGCCCATCCGGCGAGCCAGGTCGTCGTGCTCACCGCCCACGGCACTATCGACAGCGCGGTCAAAGCGATGAAGACCGGCGCGTTCTCCTATCTGACCAAGCCGACCGACCGCGAGACGCTGGTGATGACCGTGACCAAGGCGGCCGAGCTGGCCAGCCTGGCGCAGGAAAACATGCTGCTGCGCACGCGGCTGGAGGGCAAGTTCGAGATCGAGGGCATCGTCGGCCAGCATCCGGCGATCCAGGAAGTGATCCGCATCGTGCGCAAGGTCGCACCGTCAAACTCGACCGTCCTCATCCAGGGTGAGAGCGGCACCGGCAAGGAGGTGATCGCGCGCAGCATCCACCGCCTCTCGCCGCGGGCGGCGCGCCCATTCGTCGCCATCAACTGCTCGGCGATCCCGGACAACCTGATCGAGAACGAGCTATTCGGACACGAGCGCGGCGCCTTCACTGGCGCCACCGAGCGCAAGATCGGCCTTATCGAAACCGCCGATAAATCGACCCTGTTCCTCGACGAGATCGCCGACCTCAACATCGGGCTGCAATCCAAGATCCTGCGCGTGCTCCAGGAGCGCGAGCTGCGCCGCGTCGGCGGCAACGAATCGATCCGGGTCGATGTGCGGCTGGTCGCGGCCACCAACCGCAACCTCGCCGAGGAAGTCACCGAGGGGCGCTTCCGCGAGGACCTCTACTACCGGATCAACGTCGTCACCATCACGCTGCCGCCGCTGCGCGAGCGCCGCTCGGACATCCCGCTGCTCGCCGAGCACGCGCTCCATCACAAGTTCGCCCACCTCGCCCAGGGGCGCGTGCGCGAGATCAGCCGCGAGGCGATGGAGGTGCTGCTCGACTATCCGTGGCCGGGTAACGTGCGCCAGCTCGAATCGGCAATCGAGCGCGCGCTGCTGCTATGCGAGGGCGACCGCATCATGCCCAAGGACCTGCCGCACGAGGTTCTGGCGCGCAAGACGCTCGGGCGCGGCGGCGGCAGCGAGCGCGCCCGCAGCGAGCGCTTCGAGATCCCCGGCGAGGGCATCAACTTCGAGCAGTTCGAACGCGATCTTATCCTGCAGGCGATGGAGCGCGCGGAGTGGGTGATCGCCAAGGCGGCCAAGCTGCTCGGGATGAGCTACCGCACGTTGCAATACCGGCTTGACAAGTTCGGGATCAAAAAGCCCGATGGCCCCCGCCCACAAGCCGCCGACGCCAAGGCGTGAACCCGAGCCGGCACCGCCGGCAGTCTACTCCAGTATCGCGGCGCTCGGCAGATACACCCAGCATTCGAGCGCGCCGCCGGGGCCGATTACGCTGACGCGCGCCCGTGTGTAGAGCTGCGGCACCTCCTCGTAGCGGTCGAGCACCTCGAAGTCGCGCGCTTCGAGCCCACTCAGCACGAGCCCTTCGGTCTCGGCGCCGGCGCGCGCGAGCAGGTAAAAGTGGCGTCCGCGGCGGCGCTCGTAGCCCACGATTCGCGCGGGCGTCGCGGCGACCGTGCGCCCGAGCACCTCGGCGCGATGGGCCGCGTCGAGCAGCGAGCCGTAAACAAACAGCGTCGAATCCGCAGTGCCTGCTTTCATCTCATTGGCAGCCGCGCGCGGAGAAACCCGGTTGCCGCGGCAGGATCCATCGCTTAGGCTGTTAGGTCACGCGCCACGATGCGTCAATCCCTTCAGCGGTTCCTTGAACAAGTCGGCGACGTCGGTCTGCTTACGCGCGACTGTGCGCGCCAGGCGCTGCGGCGCCCCTTTGAAGGCCGCCTCCTGATCGAGCAGTTCGACAACGTCGGCGTCCGCTCGCTCAACGTCGTCAACCTTACCGCGATTTTCACCGGGATGGTGCTGGCGTTGCAGATGGGGCAGTTCCTCAGCCGCTTCGGAGCCAAGATTTATATCAGCCGCATCATGGGCCTGTCGCTGTTCCGCGAGATGGGGCCGGTGCTGACCGCGCTGATGATCGGTGCGCGGGTCGGCGCCGGGATCACCGCCGAGCTCGGCAGCATGAAGGTCACCGAACAGATCGACGCGATGCGCGCGCTGGCCACCAGCCCGGTCAAAAAGCTGGTAGTGCCGCGCGTGCTGGCGACGCTGATGATGCTGCCGGTGCTGACGGTGATTTCGGACGCGGTCGGCCTGCTCGGCGGCCTGCTCATCGCGGTCACCCAGCTCGGGCTGACCGCCGACTACTTCGTAAACTCACTGGTGCAGAACACGCGGCTTGGCGATCTGATGAGCGGGCTCGGCAAGGCGCTGTTTTTCGGTTATCTCATCGCCATCATCGCGTGCGCCAAGGGGCTCGGCGCGAGCGGCGGCGCCGACGGCGTCGGCCGCGCGACGACCTCGGCGGTGGTGGCGGCTTCAATCGGCGTGCTGGTCTCCGACTTCTTCCTCACCAAACTGTTCCTGGCGATGTGATGGAGAACAACGGGGCGCCCCAGCCGTTCATCAGCGTGCGCGGGCTGCACAAAAGCTTCAACGGCAAGCCCGTGCTGCGCGGCGTCAACCTCGACGTTTACGAGGGCGAAACACTGGTGGTACTGGGCGGCAGCGGCGAGGGCAAGAGCGTCATCCTGCGCCATCTCAATGGCCTGGTCGCGCCCGACACGGGCGAGGTGCGCGTCGGCGGCCGCCTGCTCGAGGGTCTTGGCGAGGACGAGCTGTACGAGGTGCGCAAGCAGGTGGCGATGGTGTTTCAGCTCGGCGCATTGTTCGACTCGCTCACCGTGTACGGCAACATCAGCTACCCGCTGCGCGAGCATACGAAGCTGAGCGAGACGCAGATGCGCGCGCGGGTCGCCGAGCTGCTTGCGATGGTTGACCTCAAGGGCACCGAGCATCTCTACCCGGCCGAGCTCTCGGGCGGGATGAAGAAGCGGGTGGCGCTGGCGCGCGCAATCGCGCTCGAGCCGCGCGCGGTGCTCTACGACGAGCCGACCACCGGTCTCGACCCGATTGTCACCATGCACATCAACGAGCTCATCCGCGGCCTGCAACGACGGCTCGGTTTTACCTCGGTTGTGGTCACCCACGATCTGAAAAGCGCCTTTGCGGTGGGCGACCGCTTCGCGCTGCTCGATCACGGGCGCATCCGCTTCATTGGCACCGCCGACGAGGTGCGCGCCACCGGCGACGAGCTAATGCGGGAGTTTTTGCGGGCCGCATTCTGAGCACAGGAGGTTTCGACCGTGGCGGCGAGCACACATTCACTGCGTGTGGGCGTTCTGATGCTGGTGGGGGCGGTGATCCTGGCGGCGGCGATTTTCTCGATCGGCGGCGGCGCCCATTGGCTGACCGGCACTGAAGAGCTGCGCGCGCACTTCTCGCGTGTCAACGGGCTGCAGAGCGGCGCGCCGGTCTATCTGTCGGGCGTCAACGTGGGCAACGTGGCGAAGATCCGCTTTCCCAAGGATCCGCGCGCCAACTTCGTGGTCGTCTACATCTCCGTGCGCGACGACGCGATGCCGCGCGTGCGCGCGGATTCGGTGGCCAAAATCGAATCGATGGGATTGTTAGGCGACAAGTTCCTCCTGCTCACCTCGGGCTCGCCCACCGCGCCCTCGGTTCAGCCCGGCGCGCTGCTCCACAGCCAGGACCCGGTCAACTACGCCGCGCTGCTCGAGGCCCGCGGCACCAGCGACCTCGTCGCCAACATCATCGCGATCTCAGAGTCGGTGCGCGAGCTGCTGGATTCAATCAATCGCGGTCACGGCGTCCTCGCCGAGCTGATCAAGGGGCCCGCCAATCCCAACGAGAAGCAGTTTACGCTGGCCTCGCTCCAGCAGACGATGGACAACGCGGCGCGCATCTCCGGCCAGCTCAATCTCACCATCGAGCGCGTCAATCGCGGTCAGGGGATGCTCGGTGCAATGCTGAGCCCGCAGACCGACGGCCGGCGGATCATCAATAACTTCGCCTCCGCCGCCAATTCGCTGCGGATGACCTCGATGCGGCTCGAGCAGACCTCCAGGCAGCTCGACGCGCTGGTCGCCCGGGTGAACAACGCGAACGGTGCGCTGCCGCAGCTGCTCGAGGACGAGCGCTATGCGGGCGAACTGCTTGGCAACCTGCGCCGCTCCTCGGAGGATTTGCGCCAGATTCTCGACAAGGTCAACGATGGCCAGGGCACGCTCGGGCTGTTGGTCAACGACCCGTCGCTGTACAACAAGACGACCAACCTGGTGGGCGCCAGCGGATGGGGCATGTCGCTGCTCAGGGGGCTCTACAGCGTGACCCATCCGTTCAGCAGCACTGCCTCGCCGAGCTACGCCGCGCCGCCGCAGGCGGTCAATTACAGCCCGGTCAGTGGCGGCCCCGCGCCGTCGGGTGGGCTCAATTCGGCGGCGCCCGGCTCCGGCCTTCCCTAGGCTCTGCGCTGCGGCGTTCGCGCCATCGCTGGAAGCTGACCTCGCAGGACTATTTTGCGGCCTCCGGCTTCTTCAGCCCCAGCCGCTCGTAGTATTTCGCCGGCACTTTGGAACGGTCCTTGTAGATGATGAAGTTGCAGTGCTGCTTGCCGATCTCGTGGGCCGGCTCGACCACCACGAACGGCGCGCCGTGGGCCTCGATGTCCTGGCGCTCCATCACCGGCTCATGCGCGCAATACACCGGAAAGTCGTCGCGTCCGTAGGTCAGGAACTGCCTGCCCTTGACGGTGAGCAATGCGTCGGGCCCCTCGTACTTGCCTTCGAGCACCAGCCGTCCGCCGCTGCCGCACGGTCGCATCTGGATGACGATCTTCTCGTCGTCCTCCTCGATATGCAGCGGCTGGAGATGGGCACGCAGGCCGGCGGCAAACATCTTGACCCGCGCGCGCAGGTCGTCGGGCATCTTCTCCAGGTTGGGCAGCCACCACGACTTCACCCCTGCCTCCATCGCTTCCTCCAGCACCTTGTCGCCGAAGCGCCGGCCGATGAAGCTCAACGTGGCGGCGGCCCAGTTGCGATAGAGGTCGTGCATGCTGAGGAACTCGTTGTACATCCGGCGCGCCAGGCGCTTGGCGCCCTCGGGGTCGCCGCGCTCGATGGTTTCGACCAGGCGGTCGACCGTGAGCTTTTCCATCTCAGCAATTTCGTCCTTGCTCAGTATCCGTTCGGCCATCGCGATGCCTCCGTTGATTGCTCGCTTGAACCCGCATCCGGGCTTGCCCGAACCTAGCGCATCAGCCGCGCAATAGCGAAGCGCCAAGCGAAGACGCCGTTTTCTTGGCAGCCGGTATGCCCTGCGCTATACTCGCGCCGTTTTTGGGCGGTGGGGAGGTGCCGGCGAGTGCCATCGACGCGCCGATTGTGGCCGGCGCAAGGCGGGCGAACCGGGGTTCGAATTCCAAGCCGGCTTATGCATCAATACGGTTGAGAAGTAGCCCGGCTTATCATATGGTGGCGCACACCGAGGTCGGAAACTGCCGTGGAAACGTCTTCGCATGATGTGCTGTTGGTCGGTGGCGGTGGCGCTGCCCTGCGCGCCGCAATCGCCGTTGCCGAAACCAATCCCAAGCTCAGCGTCGCGGTCGTCTCGAAGGTCTACCCGATGCGCAGCCACACGGTGTCCGCCGAAGGCGGCGCCGCCGGGGTGGCCGGCGACGACGACACGCTCGACGAGCACGCTTATGACACCATCTCTGGCGGCGACTGGCTGAGCGATCAGGACGCGGTTGAGATCTTCGTCAACGAAGTCCCCAAGGAGCTGCTCCGCCTGGAGCACTGGGGCTGCCCGTGGAGCCGCCAGCCCGACGGCAAGATCGCGGTGCGCCCGTTCGGCGGGATGAAGAAGAAGCGCACGTGGCATGCCGCCGACAAGACCGGCTTCCACATGCTGCACACGCTCTTCCAGACTTCGCTGCGCTATCCGGTCGTGCGCTACGACGAGACCTTCGTCACCAAGCTGTTGGTCGAGGACGGGCGCGCCTGCGGTGTGGTCGCGATCGAACTCAAGAGCGGCAAGGTGCGGCTGATCATGGCCAAGGCGGTGATCATCTGCACTGGCGGATGCGGACGGGTGTTCCCCTACACCACCAACGCCAACATCTGCACCGGCGACGGGATGGCGCTCGCGTACGAGGCCGGCGCGCCGCTCAAAGACATGGAGATGGTTCAGTACCATCCCACCGGCCTACCCTTCACCGGCATTCTGATCACCGAAGCCGCCCGCGCCGAGGGCGGCCTGCTCTACAACAAGGACGGCTACCGCTACCTCCAGGACTACAACCTGGGCAAACCGCAGGCGCAGCCGGTGATGCGCAGTATGGAGCTCGGACCGCGCGACCGGCTTTCGCAGGCCTTCGTCAAGGAGATGGAGAAGGGGCGCACGATCAAGGGGCCTTACGGCGACGTGGTCCATCTCGACCTGCGCCATCTCGGCGAAGAGAAGATCAACGCCAAGCTCCCGATGGTGCGGGAGCTGTGCATGAAGTACGAGAACATCGACCCGGTGCACGAGATGATCCCGGTGCGCCCGGTCCAGCACTACATGATGGGCGGTATCCACACCGACACCAACGGCGCCACGCCGATTAAGGGGCTGTTCGCGGCGGGCGAAGCCGCCTGCGTCAGCCTCAACGGCGCCAACCGCCTGGGCTCCAACTCGCTCGGCGAGCTGCTGGTGTTCGGCGCGCGCGCCGGTAAGCTGGCCGCCCAGTACGCGGCGGAGGCTGCGATGCCGGGGCCCAATCCGGTCCTTGCACTGGGCGCCGACGAGGAGCGGCGGATCGAGCGCGACTACCTGCGCAAGACCGGCGGCAGCGAGAAGATCGCCGCGCTGCGCTCGGAGATGCAGCACGCGATGGAGGCCGGCGCTGGAATTTATCGCCATCGCGACTCGCTGGCACAGGCGACCACCCGGCTCGCCGAGCTCCAGGAGCGCTACAAGGGGATCGCGCTCGACGACCACAGCCTCGCCTTCAACACCCAACTGGTCGCGGCGCTCGAGCTGGGGTTCCTGCTCGACGTAGCCGAAACCATCGTGCAAAGCGGGTTGATGCGCGAGGAGTCGCGCGGCGCCCATCAGCGCACCGACTTCCCCGAGCGCGACGACAAGAAGTTCCTCGCCCATTCGCTGGTCTACAAGGGCAAGTACGGCCGCCCGACGGTCGAATATTTGCCGGTGACGATCACGCGCTGGCCCCCGGGCAAGCGGGTCTACGGAGAGCAGTCGACAGATGGCGGACACGATAGTCATTGAGGTCGCGCGGTACTCGCCAGAGAACGACGCCGCGCCGCATTTCACGCGCTACGAGGTCCCGCTGCGCAAGGACTGGATGGTCCTCGATGCGCTCAACTACATCAAGGACAACCTCGACGGCTCGCTCACCTTCCGCTGGTCGTGCCGGATGGGGATTTGCGGGAGCTGCGGGATGGTGGTCAACGGCTACGAGCGGCTGACCTGCGAGACCCAGCTCATCCAGTTCGTGCCGGGGCCGGTGCGAGTCGAGCCGCTGCGCCATTTTCCAATCGCGCGCGATCTGGTGATCGACATGACCGACTTCCTCGAGAAGCTCTCGAAGATTCGGCCCTGGATCATCCGCAAGGACACCACGCCGCCGGCACGCGAGTATCTCCAGACGCCCGAGCAACTCGGCCAGTTCCAGCAATACAGCCACTGCATCAACTGCATGCTGTGCTACTCGGCCTGCCCCGTGTACGGGATCGATCCGCACTTCATCGGACCCGCCGCGCTCGCGCTGGCCGAGCGCTACAACCTCGACTCGCGCGACCAGGGCGCCGACGAGCGGCTCGACATCCTCTCGCAGCACGACGGGATCTGGGATTGCACGGTTATCGGCGAGTGCTCCGAGGTCTGCCCCAAAGAGGTCGATCCCTCGCTCGCCATCCAGGAGTTCAAGCTCACCGCCACCAAGGAATGGTACAAGTCGTTGCTGATGCCGTGGGGAGGCAAGTGAGGCGATGCCGGTTTATTCGCAATACCAGCCGCGGGAGTACCATCGCGCATTTTCCAACTGGTGGTGGCTCGGGCGCTTCAACTATCTGAAATTCATCCTGCGCGAGTTCTCCAGCCTCTTCGTCGCTTACTTCCTGGTGGTGACGCTGCTCCAAGTCTGCGCGCTGGCCGCGGGCAAGGCGAGCTACGCCGCCTTCGAGGCCTGGATGGAGCAGCCGCTGATGGTGGTGGTCAACTTCATCACCTTCCTCTTCCTGCTCCTGCACACGGTGACCTGGTGCAACCTGGTGCCGCGCGCGGTCTATCCGCGCCATCGCGGCCATCCGGTCTCCAAGGCCGCCGCGGCGCTGCCGAGCTATATCGTGTGGGTCGTCGCCACGGTAGTGGTGGCGTTCTTCATCCTGGGGGCATAAATGGGCAAGCGCGCCAACGAACCGGCGGTCTGGTTCCTGTTCGGCACGGGCGGCTTTGTCGCCGGCTACCTGCTGCCGATCCACATCCTGCTCTTCGGTATCCTGATCCCGCTCGGCGTGGTCGCCGATCCGGGCTACGAGAAGCTGCACCATCTGGTCGAGCATCCGCTCGCGCGCATCTACCTGGTGGTGTTGTGCTTCTTCGGTTTCTTCCATGCCGCCCACCGGATTCGCCTGACCCTGGTCGATTTCCTGCGGATCAAGCACCTTGAAACCGCGCTCGGCGTGGTCCTGTATTTCGCAGCGGCTATCGGTTCGCTCTTCGCACTGCACCTGGCGCTCGCGGTCTGACAGCGCGGCAGCGTCGCCCGCCGGCGCACGCACCGGTCGTGAGCCTCGGTTCAAGCTGGAGATGGCTGCGGCGCGAGTTTGCCGCGGCCCGTCCGGTCTTTCTCTTCTTTCTCGTCGGCTTTCTGCTGGTGCTGCTGATCGTCAAGCTTGCACTGGCGCAGTATTCGATCGAAATAAGCACCTTCGGACGCGCGCTGGTCGGCGCCTTCATCGCGGCCAAGGTCGTTCTGCTCTTTGACGAGACGCCGCTCGGCCGGCTCTTTGCCCACTCGCCGCGGCTCGTCGCGGTGATCTACAAGACGGTGGCCTACGGGCTGGGCGTGCTCATTCTGGGATACATCGAACGCATCATCGACGCATGGCGCGCGCGGGGCTCGCTGGGCGAGGCGGTTCGCTTCGTCACCGAGCAGATGGGCGCACATCGGCTGCTCGCGGTATCGCTCGGGATAAGCCTGGTGTTCGGCGTGTATTTCACGCTCGCCGAGATCAGTGCCTACGTCGGGCGCGAGGAGCTGCTCGATCTGTTCCTCAGGCGCCCGCGGGCGCGCAGGTAGCGAGACTCGCCGGCCGCCGCGCGTGTCAGCGGCCCTGGGCGTCGGGGACGCCGACGCCCGCGAGGAAATCGCTGCGCGCCTTCATCGGGTCGGCCGCGACCGCCGCGTTGTAGGCGTTCATCATAAGACGCGCGTCGTCGCTGCACATCACGTCGCGCATCTCGGCGCGCTCAATATACAAGCCCTCGGCAAGCGGCAGGTCGGCTCCCAGATGGACCGCGCGCTTGATCGCGGCAATCGAGCGCGGCGGCCGCTTCGCCAGCGTCCGCGCCCATCCCGTCGCAAACGCCATCAGCGTGTCCGGCGCAATTACCCGGTTGACCATTCCCATCCGCTCGGCCTCGCGCGGCGCGTACGCCGTCCCGAACAGCATCGCCTCCAGCGCCCTGCCCCGCCCGATAAGCCGCGGCAGTCGCTGGGTACCGCCGCCGCCCGGCAGGATGCCGAGCACAACCTCGGGCAGTCCAATCTGGTAGGGGCCGTCGGCGGCCAGGCGCAGGTCGCAGGCAAGCGCCAGTTCGTAGCCGCCGCCCATGCAGTCGCCGTTGATCGCGGCGATCACCGCCTTGGGCATCAGCATCAACCGATCCAGCATTCGATGAAATCCGGCCTCCATCTCGGGAAAGACGCGCGCGCACTCACCCGGGTCGGCCGCCATCCGCGCCAGCTCGTCCACACTGTAGTGGGTGATGAACTTGCCTTCGATAGCGCCGGTGATCACAATCGCGCGCAGCTCGGCGTCGGCCTCGGCACGGCCGATAAGCTCCAGCAGTTCGCGGGCGGCCGGCGCGACGAAGTAATTCATCGGCTCGTTGCGGTAGCTCCATACCTCGACGCGTTCATGGCGCTCAACGCTGAAATGTTTCATCACGCTCGCGATTCCTCCTGGCCGTCCGCCTAGCCCGCTGCCCGCGTGCTGTCAAGGCGATTGAGCGGCTTAGGCGCGAGGTCTAGGCTCGGAATATCGGGGCGACGCCATGACGACCAAGATCGACATCGACCTCAAGGGCGGCTTCCTGCAAAGCCTCAAGCGCGAGGTGCTCGCCCAGCTCACGTCCGAAGAGCGCGCCGTGATCGAGGTCTCGACCGGCGAGATGGGCAACAAGCCCGACGCGGTCAAGCTCGGCTGGCTCAAGATGCGGACCAAAGAGACCTGGACCAAGCAGCGCTACGCCCGCGCGCTCGACCGCGTGATGAAGCGGCTTAAGGAGCTGGTCGAAGCCGAAGCGGCGAAAAAGCAGTAGGCCGCAGGTTCTCGGCCTCTCGCTCGCTCGCGCCAGATAGGCGCGGGAATGACGGAAACCAGATCGTCAGTCGGCCGGTTCGGCGGGCGCAGACGATTTTACGGCTGCGGACGCAAAGGCGTAAATCAGCTTGTCGCCGGCAAGATCGACCCTGGCCACGCCGCCCTTGCTGAGCGCGCCGAACAGCACCTCGTCGGCGAGCGCGCGCGCGATCTCGGATTCGATAAGCCGCCCCAGCGGGCGCGCGCCGAAGCGCGGGTCGAAGCCGCGCTCGGCGAGCCATTTCCTCGCCGCCGGCGACACTTCGAGCCGCACCTTCTGTGCGGCCAGGCGCTCGGCCAGCTCGCCGACGAACTTGTCCACCACGCGCGCGATGATCTGGGGGCTGAGCCCGGCGAATTCGATGATCGCGGAGAGCCGGTTGCGGAATTCGGGACTGAACATTCGGTCGATGGCGGCGCGCGGATTGCCGACATTGACCCCGGTGCCGAAGCCGATCATCGTGCGCGCCAGCTCCTGCGCGCCGGCGTTGGTCGTCATCACGATGATCACGTTGCGGAAGTCGGCCTTGCGCCCGTTGTTGTCGGTCAGCGTCGCATGGTCCATCACTTGGAGCAGGATGCTGAAGAGGTCCGGATGGGCCTTCTCGATCTCATCGAGCAGGAGCACGCAGTGCGGATTCTTGTTGATCGCGTCGGTCAGCAGCCCGCCCTGGTCGAAGCCGACGTAGCCCGGCGGCGCACCAATCAGCCGCGAGACCGTGTGGCGCTCCATGTACTCGCTCATGTCGAAGCGCAGGAATTCCACCCCCATCACGCGCGCGAGCTGGCGGGCGACTTCGGTCTTGCCGACGCCGGTGGGGCCGGCGAACAGAAACGCGCCGACCGGGCGGTCGGGATGCGACAGGCCCGAGCGCGCCAGCTTGATCGCGCGCGCCACCGCCTCGATCGCGCTATCCTGGCCGAAGACGACCTGCTTGAGCTCGGTTTCAAGGTTCTGCAACCGCGCGCGGTCGGTTGACGACACCGTGCGTTCGGGAATCCGCGCCATCCGCGCCACCGTGCGCTCGGCATCGCGCGCGCCAACCGTCACCGGCTCGGGGCCGCCGGCGCGCAGGCGCGCCGCCACTCCCGCCTCGTCCATCACGTCAATTGCCTTGTCGGGCAGGTATCGATCGTTGATGTAGCGCGCGGAAAGCTCGACCGCGGCGCGGATCGCGGGCGCCGTGTAGCGCACGTTGTGATGCTTTTCGTAGTAGCTCTTGAGGCCGTTCAGGATCTGTATCGCCTCGTCCTGGCTGGGCTCGGCGACGTCGATGCGCTGGAAACGCCGGCCGAGCGCCTTGTCGCGATCGAACGAGCGCTTGTACTCCTGGTAAGTGGTCGAGCCGATACATCGCAGCTCGCCCGAGGCGAGCGCCGGCTTGAGCAAGTTGGAGGCATCCATCGTCGAGCCCGACGCCGAACCAGCGCCGACGATGGTGTGGATCTCGTCGATGAAGAGCACGATCTTGGGATTGCCGCTGGCGGCCTTGATCACCGCCTTGAGCCGCTGCTCGAAATCACCGCGAAAGCGCGTGCCGGCGAGCAGCGCGCCCATATCGAGCGCGTAGATCTCGACGCCCTTAAGCGCCTCGGGCACGCGCCCCTCATGGATCGCCAGCGCCAGCCCCTCGGCAAGCGCGGTCTTGCCTACCCCGGCCTCGCCGACGAACACCGGGTTGTTCTTGCGCCGGCGCAAGAGGATGTGGATGGCGCGCTCGACCTCGTGCTTGCGCCCGATAAGGGGATCGATCTGGCCCTTGGCTGCGCGCTCGGCGAGATTTATCGCGTAGCGTTTGAGCGCGCGTGCCGGCGACAGTTTCGGCGCCCCGCCCTCCTCCTCGTCCTCGCCCTCGGCCTCCTCGCGCTCCTCTTCGGCCTCGCCGTCGTCGGTGCCGCGCACCCTGCGCTCCTCGTCGGCGCCGACCTTGGAGACGCCGTGAGAGATGAAGTTGATCACGTCGAAGCGGGTGACGCCCTCCTCCTCGAGGAAGTTCACCGCCAGGGACTGGTCCTCGTGAAACATCGCGACCAGCACCGCGGGTCCGTTGATCTCCGCGCGTCCGGCCGACTGCGCATGGAGCGCTGCGCGCTGGAGCGCGCGTTGCACGCCGAGCGCGTAGCGCGGCGCGAAATCGCGCCCGCGCGGAAGCTGCTCGAGCTCCTCGTCGAGGTAGCCCTGAAGCTTGCGGCGCAGCGTGTCGAGATTGGCGCCGCAGTGGCGCAGCACGTTGCTGGTCGTGTAGTCGTGGAGCATCGCATAGAGCAGATGCTCCAGGCAGACGTACTCGTGGCGCCGGTTCTGCGCCTCGGTCATCGCCAGTTGCAGCGTGACCTGCAACTCGCGGCTCAGCATCACACCCGAGGCCGGCATCGCCCCTATCCCCGGCCCCCGGGACGCCGCCCCCTGCGCTTCGATAGCGTGCTGTTCATCCTCGATCAGTGTAGCACGCCCGGCCGTCCTACGCCTTCTCCATCACGCACTTCAGCGGGTACTGGCTCTCGCGCGCCAACTCCTCGACCGTGCGCACCTTGGTCTCGGCGATCTCGTACGGATAAACCCCCGCCACACCCATCCCGTTCTGATGCACGTGAAGCATGATGCGGGTCGCTTCGGCGTGCGGCTTGTGAAAAACCTGCTTGAGAATTTCGACCACGAATTCCATCGGCGTGTAGTCGTCGTTGAGCAGGATCACCTTGTACATGGGCGGCCGCTTGGTGCGGGTCTCCGGCCGCGTGCGCCGTTCGACTACGGTGTCGCCGCCCGGGATGCGGCCGCCGCCGCCCGCGCCGTCGTCGTCGCGCCGGCGCGCCCGTTCCGTTATGCGATGCTGTTCGTCGCTCATCGCCAGGTCAGAGGGGCCGAAAGCGCCCTGTTTGATTAATAGCAAATCCCCGCGCGGCGAGGGGAGCCCGCAGGGTAAGCGCTTTGCGCGGATAGCGGGCGAGGCTAAGCTGCCTTGGAGGGGGGACCGGCGATGAGCGAGGAAGCCGCCACGATCGAAGTCGACGTCGTTGAGGGCATCGAGCGCATCGCGCGTGCGGAATGGAACGCGCTCGTCGCCGACGAGGACAGCCCATTCGTCGACTGGGACTGGCTGTTCGCGATGGAGCATTCCGGAAGCGCGGCGCGCGCCAGCGGATGGGCGCCGTGCCACCTGGTGATCCGCGGTGGCAAGGCGCGCCGCATCCTCGCCGCCTGCCCGCTCTATCTCAAGAGCCACAGCATGGGCGAGTTCGTCTTTGATCACGGATGGGCTGACGCCGCAGCACGCGCCGGCATCCGCTACTATCCCAAGCTGCTGGTGGGCGTGCCGTTCACGCCGCATACGGGGCGCCGTTTCCTGACCGCACCCGGCGCCGACCGCGCGCGGCTGGTCGCCGCGCTCGGCCGCGCCCTCATCCAGCTCTGCGCCGACAACCGGCTGTCCTCGGCACATGTCACTTTCTGCCTGCCCGAAGAGGCCGAAGTTCTGCGCACGCTCGGCTTCATGGAGCGGCTGGGCTACCAGTACCACTGGCGCAACGCGGACTTCGCGAGCTTCGACGACTATATCGGCGCGCTCAAGAGCAAGCGGCGTTACGCGGTGCGCCACGAACGCGCGGCGCTCGTCGCCCAGGGCGCGACGATCCGCGTTTTTAGCGGCGACGAGATTCCGGACTCGATCTTCGGGCCGATGTTTGATCTCTACCTCTCGACGATCGACAAGCTCTACTGGGGGCGGCAGTACCTCACGCGCGAGTTCTTCAGCGAGATGCGCGCGCGCTTCAAACGCCACATCTGCCTGGTGTGCGCCTACCGCGGGCGCAAGCTTATCGCCGGCACCTTCAACCTCCAGAAGGCGGGCGTGATGTACGGGCGGTACTGGGGATGCTTCGAGGAGCTCAAGTACCTGCATTTCAATGTCTGTTATTACGCCGCCATCGAGCACTGCATCGCGCGCGGCCTCAAGCGCTTCGAGCCCGGCGCGGGTGGCGAATACAAGTGGCTGCGCGGCTTCGATCCCGCGCTCACCCGCAGCGCGCATTTCGTCGCGCACGAAGGGATGCGCCGCGCGGTTGCGAATTTCCTCGCGCGCGAGCGGCGCGAGGTCGAACTCTGGATCGCCGAAGGACGCGCGCGCAGCCAGCTCAAGGCGCCCCCGCCCTCCGACCTCGAGACGCAGTAGCCTCGGCGCGCGCTACTTCGCCGCGCGCACGCCGTTGGCTTCCTCGGGCGGAGCGGCGGGCTCGCGCGGCGTGACGTCGATTTTCTCGAGATCGCCGAGCTCCTTTTTGCCGACCACGCCCAGCTCGCGCAGGCGCCGCGCCCACGGCAGAACCCGTCCCTCGAACGAACCGACCGCCTCGTTGAACGCGCCGACCGACGATTTCAGCGAGGCGCCGACGCGCCGCAGATGCTCGACCATCGTGGCGAAGCGATCAGCCAGTTCGCGCCCCATCTCGCTGATCCGCTGCGCGTTCTCGGCGAGCTGTTCCTGGCGCCAGCCGTAGGCCACCGCGCGCAGCAGCGAGATCAGCGTGGTCGGTGTAGCCAGGATCACGCGCTGGGCGACACCCTGCTCGATCAGCGCCGGATCCTGCTCGAGCGCCGCGCTGAAGAACGGCTCGCCGGGCAGGAACAGCACGACGAACTCAGGCGCCGGCTGAAACTGGTCCCAGTACGCCTTGGAGGCGAGCTGGTTGAGATGCGCGCGCACCTGCTGCGCATGCCGGCGCAGCCGCTCCTGGCGCGCCTCCTCGGTCGGCGCTTCGAGCGCTTCCAGATAGGCCTGCAAGGGCACCTTGGCGTCCACGATGATGTTCTTGCCGCCGGGCAATTGGACGCGCAGGTCGGGGCGCAAGCGGCCGTCTTCGCCGACGGCCGTCGCCTGCTGGTAAAAGTCGCAACGCTCGACCATCCCGGCCATCTCGACCACCCGCTTGAGCTGGATTTCGCCCCAGCGGCCGCGCACCGTCGGCGCGCGCAGCGCGCGCGCCAGATTGGCGGCCTCGGCGCGCAGCTCCTTCTGCGCCGCGAGCAGCGAATTTACCTGCTCGCCGAGCGCGCCGTAGTCCTGGCGGCGCGCACCTTCGATTTCACGGATCTGCTGGTCCAGCTTGCCCAGCGATTCCTTCACCGGGCTCACCAGCGAGCCCAGTTTCTGATCGGCGAGCGTAAGGAAGCTGCCGTGGCTCGCCTCGAAGGCTTCGGTGGCGACCGCGCGGAAAGTGTCGGAGAGCTGGCGTTCGGTGCTCTCCAGCAGCGCCCGCTGCTCGGCAAAGCTGCGCTCGCGCTCTTCCATCCGCGCGTTGATCTCGCGCACCGCGCCCTCCCATCGGCGCGCGGCGAGGAGCCAGGCGACCACCGCCCCCACCGCCACTCCAAGCAAAGCCACCAGCAATTCCATCTGCGAAGCCCTCCCGTACGGAGGCCGAGCCTCACGCCCGGTAGAGATTGTAGCCCCGGCGCGAAACCCGCGTCCATTTGGCCTTTGCGGCTTCTCCACAACTTTCGCGTCGCGGCGCGCCGGATACAGCGCACCGCCCGTCGCCTTCTGCTATCTTGACGCCGGGCACGCCCGATTCGTCCGCCTGCTACGGTTCCCCGTGAAAGACCTGCTCAAACCCCACTCGATCCTGATCCTTCTTGGCCCCGGCGGGGTGGGCAAAACCACGATGGCCGCCGCGCTCGGCGTCGCGGCCGCCCGCGCGCGGCTCAATACCGCGGTTATCACGGTCGATCCGGCGGCTCGCCTGCGCGACGCGCTCGGCCTGGCGCGCCTGGGCGGCAAACCGACGCGACTCGATCCGCGCCGCCTGCGCGCCGCAGGGCTCGACCCAGCGCTTAAGCTCTCGGCGATGGTGCTCGACGTGAAGGGCGAATGGGACGCGATGGTGGCCGAACATGTCAGCGATCCAGCCGCCCGCCGCCGCATCCTCGACAACCCCTTCTACCAGAGCCTCAGCTCGCAGTTCGCCGGCGCCGACGCCTACGCCGCGCTCGAGGCGCTGCATGATCTTCACGGCGCCGGACGCTTCGACTTCCAGGTCGTCGATACGCCGCCCGCCGCGCACGCCTTCGAGTTCGTGCAGGCGCCGGCGCGGCTGGTGCGCCTACTCGACTCGCAGGCCGCGCGCCTGCTCTTCGCGCCGAGCACGCTTTCAGCCTCGCTCGCGCTGCGCCTTGCCAGTCATGCGACGCGCTTCGTCGCGCGCGAGCTGGAACGCTTCACCGGTCCCAGCATGCTGTTGTCGATCGCCGAGTTCTTCGCCGCCGCGGCGGGCGCGACGGGAGGGATGGCGGCGCGTATGCGCAAGGTCGAGGCGCTGTTGCGCTCGCCCGCGGTGCGCTTTGCGCTGGTAACGACCGCCGAACCGGAGCGGCTGCACCAGGCGCGCCGGCTGGTCGGCGAGATGGAGGCCGAGAGGCTGCACCTGGGCGCGATCGTGATCAACCGCTTCATTGACGAGGCGGTATGGCAAAGCTGCAATGCAAGCCGGGGAACGTCGCGGCTTGGCATTCTGGAGGAAGTTGCGCCGCTGCGGGAAGCGCTCGGCGTCTCGAAGCCGGCGGACGACGGCGCGGAGGCGGTCGCGGCATATCTCGAGGGCTATCGCGAGCGCGCGCGTCGCGGGATGCGCCGCGTGGCGCGCTTCGTCGAGGAGATTGGGCCGCGCGTGCCGGTCGTGATCGCGCCGGAGATCCGGCCGCGCACCTCGAGTCTCATCGCGCTCGGACCGCTTGCGGATTTTCTTCTTGCATCGCCGATCGTCAGGGGGCGCGAAGGCGCGCCGGAGGCGGCGCTCAAGCGCTCGCGCCCGCCGTCAGCGCGGCCCGATGCAGCGGCGGCTCAGATGCCGGAGTGAGCCTGTAAGCCGGGTTCTGTGCCCTTGCGGGCGGCGATCATTCATCTGGGCCGTGCGATTGCTCGCCGGCTCAAGCGACCATACCCGAGGGATTACGAGCGGGCCACTCACCCTCCTATTTGGTCTTGCTCCGGGTGGGGTTTAGCATGCGCGCGCGATCGCTCGCGCGCCGGTGGGCTCTTACCCCGCCATTTCACCCTTACCCTTGCGGGCGGTGTCTTTTCTGTGCCACTTTCCGCGGGTCACCCCGCGCCGCCGTTAGCGGCCACCCTGCCCTGCGGAGCCCGGACTTTCCTCCCCTTGCGGGGCGATCGCCCGGCCCACTCCGGCACCTGGGATTGTAGCATCAGTCTCTGGCCAGACCCTCGCGGCCACCGCTGCGGTGATGGAGTCTTCCGGAACGGCGCCTCAAATCATGCGGCCCAAAGCAACCGCGCGCGAGGTCCTTCGGCTGCGATCGAAGGCCCGTGTCACTCACGAGGCTAACCCTCGTAGTAGAGGATCCTCTGGCAATTGGGGCAGAAGTAGATTTGCAGGTGTTTCTGGATCTCGTTATAAAGCTGCGGCGGCAGGCGCATCCGGCATCCCTGGCAGGTGCACGACCTCGCCACCGCCACCGCCAGGCCGCCGCGCCGGCTGAAGATCATCTCGTAGCGCTGAAGCAGCCCCGGCTCGACCTGCGCCGCCTGCTTGTCGCGCTCGGCGCGCTGGCGCGCGATGGACATCTTGAGCTCCTCGAGCTCGCCAGCGATCTCCTTCTCGGCGGTCTTGAGCTCGACGCGCTTTTTCTCGATCAGCTCGCTGAGCTCCTTGATCCGCGGGCCGCGCGGCTCGGCCGCCTGCATCGCGGCCAGCACCTCGGCTTCCAGCCGCTGGTTGTTCTCGCGCAACGCCTCGACCTCGTGGCCGAGCGCCTGGAGTTCCTTGTCGTTGCGCACCAGGTTGAGCCGCATCCGTTTGTTGCGGATGTGCGCCTCGCCCTCGGCCAGCTCGCGTTCGAGCTGGGCGCGGGCGGCGGATGCCTGTTGATCTTCCTGGGTGAGCCGATCGAGTTCGGCCTGGGAGGTTTCAATTTCGCTGCGGAGCTGGTGGACGCGTCCCGCGACCGAAGACAACGCTTGCTCGAGCTCCTGCAAGTGCCGGTCGATGGTCTGCAGGGCCATCAGCCGGGCTATCTCTTCACGCAATTCCGCCTCCGTGGGATGCGGGCCGATTGGCGCGTCGCGGCGCTCGACAACAGGCGCCGCGCTCTTCGCGCAGCGGACGCAAACCGAATCGTGCCCGTCTGTTAATGGGTATGGGCCCACCAGGATTTGAACCTGGGACCAGCCGGTTATGAGCCGGCAGCTCTGAACCGGACTGAGCTATGGGCCCTTGCGAGCGCATCAGGCTATCACCATCGTACCAACTTTCGCGCGTACATTTAAGGGGAGTTTGAACCAAATCTGCGCCGCAATTTTCATCCGACGTTCGCAATACTGGATGCAGCATGGCGACATTGCGTTCAACCGCCGCCGCGGCGCAGGGCGATCAGCTCCTGCGCCGCGGCCGCCGCCTCCTCGGCGCTCGCCGCGCCCTGCGCCGCCCGCCGCCGCGCTTCCAGCGCGCGCCGGCGGACGCGCCGCGCCAGCGCCTCGGCGTAGTCGTGCGCCAGCATCCGCGCCTGCTCGAAGGTATCGAGCAGCGGGCCGACGGCGAGCGCGCTTAGCCTTGAGCGTAGCGCTTCGTCCAGACGCTGGATGACGCCGGCTTCCAGCGCCGCTGGCGGTTCGTCGCTGGCGCACACTTGGGCGAACGTCGCCGCTAGCGCGGCGTCCTCGAACATTTCGGCGTGCGCGGCGAGCTCGCCACGAAGCTGCGGATGGAGCAACGCGACCGCGAGCAGGGCGACCTCCGCAGCCGCCGCGCCGTCGAAAACACCGGCGCTCTCGACGCTTGCGGGGGCCCTGGCGCGTCCGGGGCGCGCCGCGTCGGATACCCCGCGCCCCGCGCGCCGAGCCTGCGCGCGCAGCAGCTCCTCGCTCACGCCCAGCGCGTCGGCCGCCCTGCGCGCGAGCAGATCAAACTCGAAGGCGTTCTGCACCTGGCGCAAAAGTCCAGCGACCTCCTGCGCCGCACGCGCACGCGCTTCCAGCGAGCCGCGCGCCCGCGCCGCCTGCTCGGCGATATAGTAGTCGACCAGCAGCCCGGCCGAATCGACCAATTCGCCGAACGCCGCCGCACCGCGCTCCTTGACGAACGTGTCTGGATCAAAGCCGGCTGGGAGGAAGATGCCGCGCCCGAGCATCCCCGCCGCGAGAAATATCTCCAGTGCGCGCAGCGACGCCTTGCGTCCCGCCGCGTCGCCGTCGAAGCAGGCAAGAACGTTGCGCGTATGGCGCCCGAGCAGCCGTAGCTGGTCGACCGTGAGCGCCGTGCCGAGGCTCGCGACCGTTTCCTCGAACCCAGCCTGCCATACCGTGATCGCGTCGAGATAGCCTTCGACCACGATCGCGCGGTCAGCCTTGGCGATCGCCGCGCGCGCTTCGTAAAGCCCGTACAGACTGCGCGCCTTGGAGTAGAGCGGCGATTCGGGCGAGTTGATGTACTTGGGCAGGCGCTGGTCGAGCACTCGTCCGCCAAACGCGATCGCGCGTCCCTGCGTGTCGCGGATCGGAAACATCAGCCGCCCACGAAACAGGTCGCGTGCGCCGCCGGCGTCCTGGCGGACCAGGCCGACCGTCGCCGCCGCCTTGAGCAACCCGCGCCGCTCCAGCGCGCCCGCCAGATTGGCCTGGCGGTCGGGGGCGAAGCCGAGCTTGAAGGTCCGCGCGGTCTCGACGCTGAGACCGCGGCGCACCAGGTAGTCGCGCGCCGACGCGCCCTCGGGCGTCTTCCACAACACATGCTCGAAGAAATCGGCGGCGACCTGGTTGGCGCGCAGCGCCGCCTCGCGCTCGCTCCTGCCTGGCCCCGCCTCGCCCCCGCTTGCGGGAAGCGCCACGCCGTAGCGCCGCGCGAGCGATTCGACCGCCTCCGGGAAGCTCAAGCCCTCGGTGCGCATGATGAAGTTGAATACGCTGCCGCCGGCACCGCATCCGAAGCAGTGGAAGAATCCGCGCTCGGCGTTGACCGAGAACGACGGCGTCTTCTCGCTGTGAAAAGGACAGAGGCCGACGAAGTTGCGGCCCGCGCGGCGCAACCGCACCTGCGCTCCGATGACCTCGACGATATCGGCGCGGTTGCGGACCTCTTCGATCTTGGCGTCGGAATAGCGCGCCATCAGGTTCCCAGCACTCGGCGCAAGCGCTCTGGATAGTTCGTCATTATGCCATCCACGCCGGCCGCGATAAGCCGCCGCATCGCGCGCCGCCGGTCCACCGTCCAGGTCAGGACCCGAAGGCCGCGCCGATGCGCCTCGGCGCAGAGCTCCGGCCGCACCAGGTCGAAGCGCGGCGCGACCGCGTACGCGCGCATCGCGGCCGCCGCTTCAATCATCGCAAGCCGGTCGCCGCTCGCAAGTAGTGCGATACGGATCCGCGGCTCTGCCTCGGCAACGAGCCTGAGCTGATTCCACTCGAAGCTGGATACCACCGTGCTGCCGATCGCGTCGTGCCGGCGCACGATCTCGCATACCGCGCGTTCGAGCCCGCTTGCCTTGAGCTCAATATTCATCCCGCATCGACCGCCAAGCGCCACCGCCACCTCGTCGAGCGTCGGGATCCGCTCGCCGCGAAAGCGCGCGCCAAAGCGGGCGCCCGCGTCCAATCGTTTCAGCGCCGCAAGCTCCATCGCCGCAACCTCGCCGCGGCCGCCGGTCGTGCGACGCACCGTGGCGTCGTGGATTACGACCACCTCGCCGTCGCGGCTCATCCGGACGTCGAACTCGCACATGTCGGCGCCGGCCTCGAGTGCGGCCAGGAATGCCCTAAGCGTGTTTTCCGGGTAGTCGCCGCTGGCCCCGCGATGGGCGATGGTCAGCATCGTCCGCCCCGTACCCAGTCGAACCAGACCCTGCCCCTCTGCGCGCGAGTGTACCCGCGCGGCGGCCCCGCGGGCAAATTCGAACACCGGCGGGTTTCCACAGGCGAAAGCCTACTCGTAAAGGCGCGCCACGATCCCTTATTCTTGAGGTTGCGATGAGAACCAGCCGCAAGCAGGCGCCCGCGCGCGGGCGGGCGGAGACGCAAAGCTACGTGCGCGTCGCCTTCACGACACCGGCCGCCATTGCCGACGAGGCGGCGGGCGTGCTGGTCGCGCACGGCGCGCTCGGATGCGCGGTCAGCGGCGACCACCGCGTCGTCGGCCGCCGCACCACGGTCGGGCTGGAAGCGTACTTCGAGCACCTCAGTTCTGCGCGACTACGCACCATCCGCCGCACGATGGCGGCGGCCGGGATGCTTGCCGGAAACGATCGTGCGCCGCGTCTGCGGCGTGTTGCCGACCCCGGATGGGCAACCGCATGGAAGGCGCGCTTTGCACCGCTCAGCGTCGGCCGTCGCCTGCTCATCGTTCCGCCGTGGGAGACGCGAGCCGGCCGCAGCGTGGAAGACGGCTGCCGCCTGCGCGTCGTTATCAATCCGGGCCAGGGATTCGGCACCGGCCATCATCCGACAACCTACGGCGCGCTGCGCGCGCTGGAGGCGCTGTGCGCCGGGCGGCGCTTCAGAAACTCACTCGACGTCGGCACCGGATCCGGCATCCTCGCAATCGCGATGCGGCTGCTGGGCATCGCACGCGTCACAGCCATCGACATCGACGAAGCCGCGCTAGACAATGCGCGCGAGAACGCGGCGCTCAACTCGACGGGGCGGACGATCCGCTTTTCGGCGACGCCGGTAGCGCGCCTGTGCGGACGGTTTGATCTGGTGACGGCTAATATCCTGAGCTCGACGCTGGCCGCGATGGCGGCGGCGCTCAAACGGCTGCTGACGCGCGACGGACTCCTGGTGCTCGGCGGAATTCTCAGCCGCGAGGTGCCGGGGCTGCTCGCCAGCTTCCGCCCCGAGCTTCGGCTCGTCGCCAGGCGGCGCGATCGCGGATGGGCCACGCTGGTGCTCGCGCGATGAAACGGCCCCCGCGCTTCGCGGTCTCGTCCGGGGCGATTGACGGCGCATTCGCCCGCGTTGAGGGTGCCGAGCTTCATCACATGCGCGACGTGATGCGGCTTGAGCCGGGCGCCGAGGTCGCGCTATTCGACGAGCGCGGCGTCGAGTATGCGGGACGGATTCGAGAATTTGAGGCGCGGCAGGCAGTTATCGAGGTCGCCGCGGCGCCGCCGCGCCCCGCCAAGGCGCTGGCGGGCCTGATCCTCGCGGCCGCAATAATCAAGGGTCCGCGCATGGATTTTATGGTCGAGAAGGCGGCCGAACTCGGCGCCGCCGAGCTGTGGCCGATAGTGTGCGCACGCGGCGTCGCGCGCGGGGCGGGTGCCGAGCGGCTTGCGCGATGGCGCCGGCTGGCGACTGCAGCGGCCAAACAGAGCCCGGCGCCGCGCGCGCTCGAGGTTCGCGCCCCGCTCGGGATCGAAGACTTGATCCGGTGCGCCGGCGGGGGCAGGCTCTGTGTGCTCCTGCGCGCTGGCGCGCGCCCGCTCGGCGCGCTGGTGCGCGCGACGCGGCCGCGCTCGCTGCTGCTTTTATGCGGTCCGGAGGGCGACTTCACCGACGGCGAGCTTGCGGCGGCGCGCGCCGCGGGCTTCGTCGAGGCGGGGCTCGGGCCGCGCCGGTTGCGCAGCGAAACGGCGGCGCTGGCCGCGCTCAGTATCGCGGCCGACGCGCTTTGGGAAACTGGCGGAGAAGGCTGACCGGTGGCTTACAAATTCGCCTTTGTGATGGATCCGCTCGAGGGCGTGCTGCCTGACAAGGACACCACGTTCGTCTTCATGCTCGAGGCGCTGACGCGCGGCCACGAGATTTACTTCGTCGCCCTGCGCGACCTCTTCGCCGCCGGCCATCGCGCGTTCGCGCGGGCGCGGCGATGCGAGGTCAGGCGTGCGACGCCGCATTACCGCTTCTGCGACGACGGCGCCGAGTACGCGCTCGAGGAGTTCCACGCGATCTTCATGCGCAAGGACCCGCCGGCCGACGCCGACTACCTCTACGCGACGATGCTGCTGAGCCTCGCCGACAGTCGGCGCACCTTCGTGCTCAACCGTCCCGCGGGCCTGCGCGAGGCCAACGAGAAGCTTTACGCGCTCAACTTTCCCGGCGCGATTCCGCCCACGCTTGTCACCCAGGACCTCGGCCGGCTGAAAAAATTCATGATCGAACAGGGCGGGCGGATGATCGTCAAGCCGCTCGACGGGCACGGCGGCGAGAGTGTGTTTTTGGCCTCGGCCGAGGACCGCAACCTCAACGCCATCCTCGAGGCGGTCACCCGCTTCGGCTCGCGCCTGATCATGGCGCAGCGTTATCTGCCCGAGGTGCGCGACGGCGACAAGCGGCTGATCGCGCTCAACGGCGAGCCGCTGGGATGCACGCTGCGGGTGCCGCGCGACGACGAGAACCGCGGCAATATCCACGTCGGTGGCAACTGCGTCAGGGCCGAGATCACCGCACGCGACCGCGAGATCTGCCGAATGCTGCGGCCGCGATTGGAGCGCGATGGGCTGTACTTCGTCGGGCTCGACATCATCGGCAACTACCTCACCGAGGTCAACGTGACCTCGCCCACCGGAGTGCAGGAGATTGACCGCCTCGACGGCGTCAACCTAGAGGCGCGCGTGATCGACTTCGTCGAGGAGCGCGTAACCGCGCTCGACCGCTAGCCGGCGTTGGATTGCGCGGGCCGGCGGCAGCAATCGCGCTGTTGCAAGGGCGTCGCGGGACGGGTACCAATAAGACCGCCGCCGCCCGCGAGCAGCTCGGGCCGCGCCGGTGGGCAGGTAGCTCAGTCGGTAGAGCAGAAGACTGAAAATCTTCGTGTCGAGTGTTCGATTCACTCCCTGCCCACCAAAAATCATCTAGGTTCGAAACTCTTGTTCGGCCGCACGAGGACACCGGACCGCCTTGGATTCGCTGAAAGGCCAGACCCGTCCGCGACGCCGCCCACGCCCTATCGCACGGCGCTGGAGGTAGCTCCGGACGCGGCGCCCTGCTTGGGATAAACGATCGCGATACCGCCCATGTAGCGCTCGGCGTGGCCTACTTCGCCGACCACCGGATGGTGCTTGGGGCCGTACTGGGGATCCTCGGAACCGGGGCCGATGTTGGGCTGCCCGGCGGCGGCGCCTTTGATCTTCTCGCCCTCCTTCTGCTCACCCTGCGCGGTAATCACGAGCGCGTCGGCGCCGACCTCGCAGGCCTTGCGCTGAAGCAGCGTGCGCAATTCGCTATCTGTGGCTGAGCGATCAGCATAGACCTCGACGATCGCGACCTGATGGAAGTCTCGCTGGGGCGTCGCACCCAGGACCGGCATCGCGCAGTCTGGCGCTTTGGCCGGCAGCATGTAGTCGCCCATCTGGGTAGCGGTCGCGACCGGCGCATGTACCTGCACGCGCGCGCATCCCCATCCAAAGGCGGCCAGCGCCCCCAAGACGAGCGCCAAGGCCGGATGGTGCGATCGCGGCCACCGCTTTGTCGAACCAACCTGAAAATACATCACAACTCTCCAACCGTTTCTAACCGAGCGCCGACACAATTAAAATGCCCGCCCGACGGAAGCCAGACCAGCGGGACGGTCCGGGTTGCACCGGGGCCCTGATAGAAAAGTCAACAACACGACGGAGGAAAAGCGATGGCGAACGGCGGCCTGCGCCACGTGCTCGACGGCTACAAGGTGCTCGACTTTACCCAGGTCCTGGCGGGGCCGACGGTGACCCGGCTGATGGCCGAAATGGGCGCCGAGATAATCAAGGTCGAACTGGCGCCCAATGGCGACTTCTCGCGCGGCTTCCCCTATATCCGCGACGGCCGGAGCGCCTATTACATCCAGCAGAACCGCGGTAAGAAAAGCCTGTGCGTGGACGCAAAAGCGCCCGAAGGCCGCGCGATAATCGAGCGGCTCATCCCCAAGGTTGACGTGGTGGTCGAGAACTTCGCGCCGGGCGTGATCAAGCGCATGGGCTTCGACTATCCGGCGGTGCGAGCGCTCAACGCGCGGATCATCATGTGCTCGGTGTCGGCTTTCGGCCAGACCGGGCCGCTCTCCTCCGAGCCGGGCTACGACTATATCGCGCAGGCCTACGCCGCGGTGACCCACATGATCGGCGATCCCAACGGGCCGCCGGCGATCCCGATGCTCGGGTTGGGTGATGTCTCCACCGGGGCGCATGCGATGGGCGCCATCGTCGCCGCCCTTCTCCATCGCGAGCGCACCGGCGTCGGCCAGTACCTCGACATTTCGATCCTCGACGCTTACTTCCACTGCCAGGAAATGAACGTGCAGATATTCAGCGCGAGCGACGGCGCGATTAACCCCAAACGCTCCGGCGTGCACCATCCGCAGATCTGCCCCACCGGCGTCTTCCGGAGCAAGGACGGCTACCTGATCGTAATGGCCTTCCTCGACCATCAGTGGGCCGCGCTATGCAAGGTGATGGGCCGGCCGGAGCTGGCCGACGATCCACGCTTCAAGACCAACGCACTGCGCCTGGAGCATCGCGAAGAAGTCGTCGGCGTGATCGAGCATTGGCTGGCGAGCACGCCGAGCGACGCCGCCGCGATGGACGCGCTGCATCAGGCGCGCATTCCAGTCGCCCCGGTGCTGTCGATCGATCAGGCCGTCAACCATCCCCACCTGCGGGCGCGCCAGACCGTGCGGCGCCTGAGCGATCCGATCTTCGGCGAGTTTGATGCGCCGGGTTTCCCGCTGCGGTTCTCGGCTTTCCCCGGGTTCCTGCCACTGGAGGCGCCGACGCTGGGCCAGCATAATCGCGAGATTCTCCAGCGCCATCTCGGCTACAGCGCCGAAAAGATCGCCGAACTGGAGCGCGCGGGCGTCCTGCACAGCGGCCCGCGTTGAGCCGGGGATGCGGGCGCCGGCGTCTTTCGCAGCCTGCGCCTTCGCGCTAGTTAAATTGGCGGAGCGTGACCCGTGCAGCTTGATTGGTCAATGTGGGTGAGACTCGGGCTTGTAATCGTGCTGGCGCTCGTCGTGCGTCAGGCAGTGCTGCATTACGGACGCAAGGCGATGGACCGCCGGAGCAACAGCGCGCCGAAGAACAGGCGCCGGCGTCAATGAGCTGATCTGACGGCTTCAACGCCGACCCCGCGGACGAATCCATGCGGCATTTTTCCCCGGTTGCGGCTTTTATGGCGGCCCTGGCGGTTGCGCTCGCGGGCTGCCAGGCCTACCAGCAACAGCAGCAGGTGCTTTCGCAGGAGCAGATCCAGCAGGGCAACACGATGCTCGACCGCCAGCGCATCCTGATGTCCACCGGCGGCATCGACGACCCCTACCAGAAGCTCGGTGAACTCAGTTACACCGAACCGCTCTCGCCCGATGCGATCGACAGCACCCACATCAACCAGAAGCTGCGCGAAATGGCGATCGCCAGATGGGGCCGCCAGGTCGACGCCGTGATTCATATCAGCAGCAAGGTCGGCGCCGACGCGACCACGATGACGGTCAGCGGCGAGGCGGTCCAGGTGACGGGCAACTGCTCGTACTGCCGCCACAACCACGCCTCTCCGACGTTAGCGCCGACCAGCAGGATGCCGGTCCCCGACTGATCCCGCGGAACGTCCCTGGCATGCGAGCCCGATACGTTATCTGTCCGTCGCGCAATCTGATAAGGCGCCGTCGCGCGCTCGAGCTGGGCGCAATCCTGGTCGCCGTCACGCTATGCATCTCCGCATGCCAGACCTACGTGCAGCAGCGCCGAGCCGAGCGCCAGGCGGAGCGCGAGCGCGTAATCCAGGAAGACCACGGGCGTATCCTGATCTACACCGGCGGCATCCAGCGGCCCTACGACAAGCTCGGCGACCTGAGCTACAGCGATCCGCTCAACGGCGAAACGATCGATACTGACTACATCAACGAGAAGCTGCGCCAGATGGCGATCGCGCGCTGGGGCAACAACGTTGACGCGATCATCCACGTCAGCACCAAGGTCGGCGACGGCGATCCGCCGACGATCGCGATCAGCGCCGAGGCAATCAGAATGAAAGATCCCTGTCACGGCTGCCGCCATTCGCTGGCTCCGCCGGTGCCCTCGGCGTAAGCGGCGCGCCTCGGCTGGCCAACGATCGGCGGGCACGGAAGCCGGCCCGCTGGCTCAAAAACAAGCGAACCGGTTCAGAGCAAAGTGCCGCGGCGGGTGCGGCCGAGATGGCCGTAGGCGCGCTGGGTCGCGACGCGCCCGCGCGCGGTACGCGAGATGAAGCCCTCCTGGAGCAAGTAGGGCTCGTATACCTCCTCGATCGTGTCGGGCTCCTCGCCGACCGCGGCCGCCAGGCTCTCGACACCCACCGGCCCGCCGTCGAAGACGTCGATAACCGCGGCCAGGATCGCACGATCCATCCGGTCGAAGCCGCAGGCGTCGATCTCGAGCAGTTCGAGCGCGCCGAGCGCGACCTCGCGCGTCACCGTCGCCGCCTCGTTGACCTGGGCAAAGTCGCGCACGCGCCGCAGGATACGGTTGGCAATTCGCGGCGTGCCGCGCGAGCGGGCGGCGATTTCCTGCGCGCCCTCGGCGTCGATTCGCACGCCGAGCAGGCGCGCCGAGCGCGTCACGATCTCGGTCAGCTCGGCGTGGCTGTAGAACTCAAGATGGAAATGTTGGCCGAAACGGTCGCGCAGCGGCGAGCTCAGCAGGCCGGCGCGCGTGGTCGCGCCGACCAGCGTGAACGGCTTGACCGCCAGCGGCATCGTCCGCGCGCCCATCCCCTTACCGACCACGATATTGAGCTCGAAGTCCTCCATCGCCGGGTACAGCACCTCCTCGACCGGGCGGGCGAGGCGATGGATTTCGTCGATAAAGAGCACGTCGTGCTCCTCGAGCCCGCTGACGATCGCGGCGAGGTCGCCGGCGCGCTCGATCGCCGGGCCCGAGGTCGCGCGCACGTTGACCCCGAGCTCGCGCGCGATGATGTGGGCGAGCGAGGTCTTGCCCAAGCCCGGAGGGCCGGAAAAGAGGACGTGGTCGAGGACCTCTGCGCGCTGGCGCGCCGCCTGGATCGACATCCCGAGGACCTTGCGGATACGCCCCTGACCGACGAACTCGTCGAGCGCGCGCGGGCGCAGCGAGAGGTCGATTGCGCGCTCTTCGTCGCTCGCGCCGGGTGCGGCGAGGCGGGCGGCGTCGGCGGCGTCGGCCCCTGTTTTGTTCGCCTTACCTTTCACCCAGCAATATCGCGAGCGACTCGCGGATAATCGCTTCCAGTGCGCGCGGCGCGTCGCCGGCCGCGCGTGCCGCGGCGTCCACCGCGCGGCGCGCCTCGACGGGCTTGTAGCCGAGATTGACCAGCGCCGAGACGGCGTCGTCGATCTCGCTCGCCCCCGCCGCCCGGCCATCGGCGGCGCCATTAGCCTGCTCGATTCGCTCTGCGGCGGCCGTCCTCAGCTCGCCGATCTTGTCGCGCAGCTCGCGCACCACGCGCTCAGCGACCTTGGCGCCGACCCCCGGCACGGCGTCGAGCCGCTCGACGTCCTCGTGTGCGATCGCACTGACCAGCTCGTCGGGCGAGAGCACCGACAGGATAGCAAGCGCCAGCTTGGGCCCGACGTGCTGCACCAGCATCAGCAGGTCGAAGGCCTGCTTCTCGGCCGCGGTGGAAAAGCCGTAGAGGGTTAGCGACTCCTCGCGCACCACCATCCGCACGTCCAGCGCGACGGGCGCGCCCGGCGCGGGCAGCCGGTAGTAGGTCGACAGCGGGATGAAGACCTCGTAGCCGACACCCGCGGTTTCGACCACCGCTCTGCCCGCCTGGCGCTCCCTAAGCCGGCCGCTCAGGCTCGCGATCATCGCGCGCCTCCCGCAAGCGCCCTGCGCCGGCGGCTACTCGCCTGCGCCGCCGCCGCCATCAGTTGCGCCGGCGCGCGATACAGATGACACAGCGCGATCGCCAGGGCGTCGGCGGCGTCGGCATCCAGCTCAACCCCGTCGCCCAGCGCAAGCGTGCGCCGCACCATGTAGCCGATCTGCGCTTTGTCGGCGTGGCCGTAGCCGGCGACGGTCACCTTGACGTCGTTGGGAGTGTATTCGTAAAGCGCCAGCCCGCGCTCCGCCGCCGCGAGCATCGCGACCGCGCGCGCCTCGCCGAGGCGAAAGGCGCTCTGCACGTTGGCGGCGACGAAACTGCGTTCCAGGCTCATCGCGGCCGGCGCGTACTCGTCGATGAGCCCGAGCAGGCGGTCGTGAATCGATTTGAGCCGCGGGCCGCCGCGCAGCGCCGTCGGCGGGCGAATCGTGCCCGCCGCGATATGCACGGGTTTCGAGGGGACGCCCTCGATCACGCCGAACCCGGTAGCCACGTTGCCCGGGTCCACCCCTATCACCCGCATCACCGCCACCTCCTAGCGCGGGGCGCGTGCGCCCGCGTGCCGCATCAGGTTAGGCCGCCGAGTACTGCGCCATCTCCTCGTCGCTGATATCGAAGTTGGAGGAAACGCTCTGGACCTCGTCGTGGTCCTCGAGCTCCTCCATCAGCTTGAGCACCTGTTCCGCGGTATGGCCCGAGACGCGCACGGTGTTGTCGGGATGGCGCGACACCTCGGCACTCGCGATCGGGATGCCGGCCTTCTCGATCGCGTCGCGCACTGCGGCGAACTTCTCGGGAGCGGTCAGGACCTGGAAGCTGTCGTTGTCGGAGGTGACGTCGTCGGCGCCGGCCTCCAGCGCGACCTCCATCAGGCGGTCCTCGTCGACCACGCCCTTGTCGATGGTGACGACGCCGCGCTTCTTGAACATCCACGCGACGCATCCCGCCTCGCCGAGGTTGCCGCCGTGGCGCGAAAAGATGAAGCGCAGCTCGGCGACCACCCGGTTGCGGTTGTCGGTGAGCACGTCAACGATCACCGCCACGCCGCCTGGGCCGTAGCCTTCATACACGACCTCTTCGAGCTGGCCGCCGCCCAGCTCGCCGGTGCCCTTCTTGATCGCGCGCTCGATATTGTCGTTGGGCATCGATTGCGCGCGCGCCGCCGTCACCGCTGCACGCAGGCGCGGGTTGGAATTGAGGTCGCCGCCGCCGAGGCGGGCTGCGATCGTGATTTCCTTGATGAGCTTGGTGAAGAGCTTGCCGCGCTTGGCGTCGCGCGCGGCCTTCTTATGCTTGATCGAACTCCACTTGGAATGACCTGACATTGATGCGCCCTCGCGGACTCGCCCGCCTACGGGCAGCGGTCCCGCGCCGAGCCTACCACATCGGCGCATCACGGGGGAGCGATTGCCGGGCCGATAGCTCTTCAAGGCTCGCGTGCCGTGCAACCGTTGCACCGCGTACGCTTTGTCCGTTCAATGGAGCGACGGAGCCCCGGCCGCGGGCCAGGCTCGGACTGCGAGGACGTGGGACAGGATGAATCGCGTTCACACTGGCTCGATCACCGCGCCGGCGGCGGGCGCAACGCCGCTGCGGGCCGCACGCCTGGCGCTGAAGGCCGCAACGCTCGCCCTCCTCGCGAGCGCGGGATGCTTCTATCCGCCGACCCAGGCGCCGCCGCCGCCGAACAAAAACAAGGTCGCGCTCGATCAGCCCTACGACCTGGCCTGGGACGCGGTGCATGCCGTGATCCGCAAGAATAAGCTGCACATCAATGCCGAGGATCCCAACCACGGCATAATCGAGACCGAGACCAACCGCTTCACGCTGGACGACGCCGACTGCGGCAATCTCAAAGGCATCGTCGGCAAGTACGCGGCTGAACCCAACGACGCGGCAACGGCGGTCTACAACTTCGAAGTCAAGCCCAACGGGCGCGAGGCGAGCACGGTCGCGGTACAGGCGACGTTCAGCGCTCCGCTCCACATTCCGCTGCATCCGATGACCGACGTGCAATGCGTCTCGCGCGGCAAGTCCGAAGCGCGCCTGCTCCAGGAGATCGTCGCCGAAGCGGCTCAGATGAAGCGGCCGACCTTTGCCGCGCCGACCGATTGACCCCGGCGCGCGCTTGACATTCGCCCATCGGCGGGCGAAACCGATGCCATCAACGGGGCGCGCGCGGACCATTGCCGTTGCGCCCAACGCAGGAGAAGCATCGCGATGAAGGGAAAGGTCGCCTTTATTCCCACCGGCCACAAGATTGAGTTTTTCGAGCACGAGGTTCCGCCGCCCCCGCCGGGCGGACTTATCGCCGAAGTCACTCAGACCAACGTATGCGGCTCCGAAGTCCATATGTGGCGGGGCGAATTTGGCGGCCGCCACGGGATCATGCCCGGGCACGAGATGGCCGGACGGATCATGGCGCTCGGCGATGGAGTGAAGACCGACTGGGCGGGCGTGCCGGTGAAGGCAGGCGATCGGATCGCGCCGGTCTATTACTCGGTGTGCAACCGATGCGCCAACTGCGTGGTCGGCAACCAGGCGGCCTGCGTCAACAAGGTCTTCGGCGTGCGTCATCCGAGCGAACCGCCGCATTTCACCGCGACCTTCGCCACCCATTACATCGTGCGCGCCGCGCAGAATTTCTACCGCGTGCCCGACAACGTCCCCGATCTCATCGCCTCGTCGGCCAACTGCGCGATGTCGCAGGTATACTGGGGACTCGACCGCGGCCGGCTGCGTTACGGCGAGAGCCTGGTGGTGCTCGGCGCGGGCGGGCTGGGACTGCATGCGATGGCGATTGCCAAGGCGCGCGGCGCCTACGTGATCGCAATCGATGGTGTTGACCGCCGCCTCGACGAGGCGGCCCGGTTCGGCGCTGACGCGACGATCGATTTGCGCAAGTACCCGACTTCGGAAGCGCGCCAGAAGCGTATCCGCGAGATCCTCGGCGCCACGCCCGACGTCGTGCTCGAAGTCGCGGGCGTTCCCGAGGCGTTCATCGATGCGCTTGAACTCGCCTCGGTCGGCGGCCGCGTGATCGAAATCGGCAACATCTCGCCGCAGCTCACGGCCCCAATCGCACCGTGGCGGGTGACCTTCAAGTCGCTCGAAGTAATCGGCGTCGTAATGTATCCGCCGCACTATCTCAAGAAGGCGCTCGACTTCCTCTCCGCGCACATCGACCGTTATCCGTACAGGGAGATGTGCGATGCGACCTTCCCGCTGTCCAGGGCGGCCGAGGCGCTGGACAAAAGCGAGCGGCGCGAGGTTACGCGCGCCGGACTGCTGCCGCAGCAGGGATAAAGGCCTCGTGGCCGTGCTCGGGCGTTAATCCTCAGGGATCGGCGGGCGCGCGTCGTCACCGACTTGTACGCGTCAGCGCCCGACCTTGCGCCGGCCGCCGTCGCCCGACCGGCGCCGTCGCTCGGCGCGCGGCGGCGGCGCCGCCGTCGCGCGCTCGTCCGCGCCGTAAAGGTTCCACCCTACTACGGTCAGGATTCCGAGTAGCACGAACGTCGCGATCAGCGTCCAGAAACGGCCGACCGGCGGTGCGGCTTCGGCCTTGCGCACCGCGGCGAGGTCGTAAACCGGCGTCGCCTCGGGCGGCGGCGCGGCAACTCTGACCACGCTCGGCTTGCGGAAGAAGGCACGGCCGCTGTTCAGGCTGCCGAAGTTGCCCAAGCGCAGGGCGACGTCGACGTCGGCGCCATGCGCGCCAACCCTGAGGTAGAAGCCGAGCCGGCGCCAATCGGTGGTGCCGCGCAAGTCAGTGGAATTTATTCCGTCCTCGTCGAGGCTGACGGTTGCGCCAGTTGCGTTGGACGGCACCTCCTCGGTGCGCACCTCGGCGCTGACGTAGTACCATCCGGGGCCAAGGCTGAGCGATTGGATCCAGCGCGCGTCGTTGGGTTGGAAGTTAGTGACTACCAGCTCCGGCTCGCTGCCCGTCGAATGCAGCCAGTCGTAGCCCGTGACCGTAGGCGCTTCCTTCCATCCGCCGGTGCGCCAATGATCAGGCGACTTGCCGGCGCCGCGTGTCAGGTCGGAATTGGCGAGCAGATTGGGCCCGCCGGGCAACGCTTGCACCGCCGCGGTTCCCCTAACCGTCGCCGCGGGACTGGCGTCGGCGCCGCATGCCGTTGGCGGGCAGAGCCAGGCAACGAGCGACGCGACGAGCGCAATCGCGAACAAGGCGGCGGCGCTTGTACGGCTGTTCGGCGCGCTCATGATCCCCGCTAGCGCTATATCCAGTTGCGCAGGCCCGGCCCCTTGAGCCACATCCTTGCGTAATACCCCGCGCGCTCAATCGGGATCCCGGTCCATACTGGGAAATAGTAGATGAACAGGACCGTCGCCATGCCGACGAAGCCCACGGCGACCAGCCGCGGCGCCCAGCGCGGCGGCTCGATGCCCGCGCCCAGCTCGGCCGCGACCAGGTAGCAGGCGAAGACGACCAACAGGGCACCCGTCGCCTGCCCCTGCCAGCCGCCCATCCCGAGGATCACCGCCGGCACCATCGTGAGCACCAGCGCCGCGCATTCCCACATCTCGGCCTCACCCTTCCAGGCGTCAGCGAGAACGACGGCGAGCGCCAGGTAGCCGATGTAGATCGACGGCATGTAGTGATACAGGAACAGCGTGCGACCGACCGGCATCCAGATCACCAGATTTCCGAGGTAGCCGAGGACGAGAAAGACCCGCGCCGGGCTGGGGCGCTCGAGCGCGCGCACCGCCGTGATGGTGATGGCCGTAAGCGCACCCCACCACAGTAGCGGATTGCCGCCGCCCCAGATCGTCGCCACCTTGCCCTGCGGCGGGAAGTTCTGCCAGTAGGCGATCGGCCGCAGCATCAGCGGCCAGCTCCACCATGGCGAAGCGTACGGATGGGTCGCCTGGGCGACGCTCCTCTCGTACCAGACCACGTCCTTGTAGTACTGGAAGAGGTCCGCGATCCCGCGCCACCATCCAAGGGCATAATGGGGAATAAAAACCCCTATGTAGAAAATGGTGCTGAGCGCGCCCACCAGCAGCACCGCGCCGGCAACGCGGCGGTTGCGCTCGGCCGGCGCCGTGGCATGCTCCCGGCGGACGATGAAGTAAATCATGAAGCCCAGGCACAGCAGGAACGCGACGGCCGGAACGTAGAGCTTCGAGCCTACGCACAATCCCAGTGTCACGCCCATCGCGGCCAGCGTCCGCCGCCGATCTACTTCCTCCTGGCCTTGGGCGAAACGGAACAGCAGCAGGTATGACCAGGCGGCGAAGGTGAGATAGACGATGTCGATCACGGCGATGCGCGAATCGACGAGGTACATCCCGTCGCAGGTGATGAACGCGGCGGCCAGTGCTGCCGCCAGCCGCGAGGCAAACATCCGCCGCCCCAGCAGGAAGGTCAGCGCGACGAGCAGTGTGCCAAGAATGGCGTTGCCAATACGCCAGCTCCACGGATGGTCGCCGAAAAGTAGGATACCAGCGGTGATCACCAGCTTGGCGAGCGGCGGATGGGGATCGAGGAACGGCTCGGCGCGGATGTAGTGGCGCGCCTGGGCGACGAAGTGCACCTCGTCGAAGACGATCTCGGGCGGGTAGCCGAGATGCCACAGGCGGGTGGCCGCGGCGACCGCGACCAGCCCCGCGATAATCACTGTGTCAGCCCCTAGCCACGGGATCGACCGCATCGCCGCCGTCGGCTCACGCTCGATGCGAACGGGCGGCGCAGGCGCAGCCTCGCCCATAACGCCCGACGCCGGCGCCGCGCTGGCGCCCGGCATCTGAGCCGTTATCCGCCGCCAGAGCGGTCCACCAGACGAGCCCGCCGCGCTCGAAACGCGCTCGGCGCCGCTGGCTTTTTCGGATGCGACCGCCGCGAATCCGTAGTCGGCGGTGAGCGCGAGCGCGAGGACGTTGATCGCCGCAGCCGCCATCGCAAGAGCGTCGCGCGAGTCTAGAAACACGACCGTCTTCAGCGCGTGCAGCACGTAGGCGAGGTTGAACAAGCAGGTGAGCGTGAGAATTGCGAACACCGCCGCCATCTCGGCGCTCTCGACCGCCAGCGGTGCGGCGAAGACGAGCGCCGCATAGAGGTAGCGCTCGTGCATTCGCGGCGCGAGCATGAAGAAGCCGAACAGCGCGCCGAAGCATCCGTAGAGGAGGCCGTGCGCGCTGCGGTCCCGCCACAGACGCCAGCCCACGAATGCGTACAGCGGCATCAGCAGCGACATTCCCAACGCGAAATACGACACGCCGGCGAGCGTATCGCTATCGGGCTTGCGCAACCCGCCAAGCAGCGCGAGCAGGTTGAACGCGTTGACCGAGGTCTCGTGGTAGTAAGCCGCCGTCGAATGGTAAAGCTCGAAAACCCAGTACCACGGATGGCCGAGCTGGAACGGCACAACGCCGACCACCGCCGTCACCACTGCGGCCGCCGCGGCGCGCCACCATTGCCACTGCGGCGCGCGCAGCACCGTCCACCATCCCAGCACCGGCACGAACATCAGCGCCTGCGGCTTGACCAGCACGCCGACGGTGGCGAGCGCCCACGCCAGCTCGAACTCGTCGTCGAGCGCGAGCGCGGCGCTCAACATCAGTACGCTCGCCATCACCGAGTCGGTCTGGCCCCAAACCACCGTGTCGTACAGGAGAGCGGGGTTGAGAGCGACCAGCAGCAGGGCGACGCGGGCGGCAACGGGGCGCGCGGGACGCGTCCGGCGGACCAGAACGAAAGCCACCGCGGCAAGCGCAAAGTCGGCCATCAGCGCCGGCGCCTGTACGATCATCTTTAGCGCGACGCCCGAGGCGTGGAGCGCCGAGGCGACGAGGCCCATCAGCCACAGCGCGTAGAGATAGCCGGGCGGATAATCGAGGAAGTAGCCGGCGCGGTAGATGCGCGCCGGCCCCCGCGCCACTATCTCGAGCGCCCATGATTCGTAACTCGAGATATCGTTGGAGTAGCCTGCGAACAGCGGAAGCAGCGCGAACTTGACCGCGGCGATCGCCGCCAGCAGCGCCAGCGCGCGGGCGAGTTCGGCACGCTGCGTCTTCAGTAGCGGGGCGGCGTAGAGATAGAACGAGTAGCCGAGCAGCGCGAGCAGCAACAGGCCCGACACAAGACCTGGCAGCTTGCCGCTGGCCGGTTGGGCGGGCGTGGCGAGCTGGATCGGCACCGCCGCGCACACGCCCGCAAGGGCCGCCGTCGCGATCGCCACGAGCGCCGCCGTCGCAACGGCACGCCGCCATCGCCCGGCGCTCTGCGCCGCACGCCACAATTGGCGGGCCCACGCCGCCACCCTATTGATCCGGTACATCTCGTTCCGTGTCCGCGCCCGCATCCGATCCGTGGCGAGCACAGCCAGCTAAGATAGCCCGTGCGCGAACAGTTCTGAACAAATGCGGCGCGGCGGAACTGGCAGCGCTCGACGGCGGCGGTCTATGATGCGCCTGTAGCGCGCCGAGGAGGCTTCGCCATGGACCTGATTCACGCCATCTTCGAGCCGGCGGGTGATGGCCCGCATCCCGCCATCCTGGCGATGCACGGATGGGGCTCGAGCGCGCTCGACCTCCTGGGCCTCGCGCCGTACGTCGCCGACGGGCGCTGTCTGATGCTGTGTCCGCAGGGACCGGTCGAAGTCGCGATCGGCGCGGTCAACGGCTACGGATGGTATCAGTTGCGGATGGGCGCGCCGCCCGATCTCGAAGCGATGGGCGCCGCGGCCGAACGGCTGATTCGCTTCGTTGAGGCGGCGGTCGAACGCTACCCGATCGATCGGCGCAAGCTGGTGGTGATGGGTTTCAGCCAGGGCGGCGTGATGGCCTACAACCTGGCCCTGCGCTACCCTGAGCGGTTTGCCGCGCTCGCCGCGCTTTCGACCTGGTTTCCGCAGGAACTGGCGGAGTATGCGCGCAATCCCGAGGCGCTTGCGCAGATGCCGGCCCTGGTCCAGCACGGGCGCGCCGACGACATGATCGACATCACTCGCGCGCGCCAGTCGGTCGAACGGCTGCGCGCGCTCAAGTTGCCCCTTGCCTACCGCGAGTACGACTGCGGCCACGAGATTACAGTGGACGGCATCCGCGACCTTTCCCGGTTCCTGCTCGACAAAGTCGTGCAGCCGCTGATCACGCTCTAGGGAACAGCGGAAGCAGTTGAGCAGATGGGCGACGCGCCGACTCGCAAGGCCGCCCAAGAATTTCTCGCACTGCTGAAGGTGGTGCGGGAGCTTCGGCGCAAGTGCCCATGGGATCGCGAGCAGACGCTCGCAAGCTCGTCGAGGCATCTGCTCGAAGAGGCCTACGAGACCGTGGGCGCCATCGAGGACGGCAGCGATCGCGAACTGATCGACGAGCTCGGCGATCTACTGGTCCAGGTGCTGTTCGCCGCGAACATCGCGGAAGAGGCCGACCGGCTGAGCATCGCGGCGATGCTGGTACACGCGCGTGACAAGCTCGTGCGGCGCCATCCGCACGTCTATGCCGGTGCTCCGGCGGCCAGCGCGGACGAGGTCATCGCGCGATGGAACCAGCTCAAACGCGACGAGCGCGCCGCCGCGGGCGCGCAGTCGGCGCTCGAGGGCGTCGCGCGCGCGCTGCCGGCGCTGACACGCGCGCAGAAGCTGGGCGCGCGGGCGCGCGAGGCCGGGATGGACTGGCCTGACGCGGCGGCGGTGCTCGACAAGGTCGCCGAGGAGCTCCAAGAGGCGCGCGCGGCGCTTGAGCGCGGCGAGCGCGAGGGCGCGGCGGAGGAGCTGGGCGACGCGCTGCTGGCGCTCGCCAATGCGCCGCGCTTTATCGGGCACGACGCCGAAGCGACCCTGCGCCGGGCCTGCGATAAGTTCGTCGAACGCTTCAAGACGGTCGAACGTATCGCGGCCGAGCGCAAGCTCGCGCTGCCGGCGCTTGCGCCCGATGAAATGGAGCGACTGTGGCAGGAAGCCAAGCGGCGCGCGCGCGGCGGCGCAGCGGATTGACGATCCTCGGCCGCAGGCCGTATTGACCGGGCCGCGCGCCGCTGTTAGCTAGATCGGGTCATGCCACATATTCCCGTTCATCCGTCGGCCGAAAAGCGCCATCGTCAGAGCCTCAAGCGCTACGAGCGCAACCGCGCGATCAAGAGCCGCGTGCACACTGCGGTGAAGCAGGCCGCTAAAGCGATCGAAGCCGCCGACGCGCAGGCCGCCGAGCTCGAGTTGCGCAAGGCAACGAGCGCCCTCTATAAGGCCGCCAGCAAGGGCACCCTGCATCGCAATACCGTCGCACGCAAGGTCGCACGGCTCTCGCGCGCGCTCCATCGCAATCATCACGCCGCCGCCAAGGCCTGAACGGCGGCACAGCAGTTCTTGCCCCTCCATGCCCGCTAGATAGCTAGGGCGCCTGCGGCGCCCCGCTGCCTCAAAAGTGCTCCTGCGCTGGCAGTCCGTGCGCCGGCCGGCGAGAGAAACCGCCCGCACATGCACCGCACGAATATCCTCCTTAAGCAGCCGTGGCCGAAACAAACAGCTCGAGCAGCAACGCGGCGAGTGCCTCGGAGCGCGCCTTGAAACGGCCGTTCTTGAAGCCGGCGTCCAGGTCGGCCGCCTTCCGATAGGCCGCGCTCAGACGGGCGAGGCCGAAGCGGCGCGCGCCCTCGATCGCGCGCTGGGCGAGCGGACTTGCCGGCGAAAACCCGAGCGCCGCGGCGATCTGCGCCGCGCTCTGGCGCTGCGCCGCCATCGTGACCGCCAGCATCATCCGCCGCATCAGCGGAATTATTTCCACCGAGAGCAATTCGAGCGGATCGCGGCCGACTGCGAGCGCGCGTTGGAGAATCGTAAACGCCGCCGACGCGCGCCCGCTGGAGATCGCTTCGGCAAGGTCGAACACTTCGGGTATCCGGGCGGCTGCCGGTTCGACCAGGTCGTCGGCCTTCAGGGTAGCCCCGGGCTCGCAGCGGATCGCCGCCTTGGCCAGCGTGTTGGCGATTGCCGCCAAATCGCCCGCGTGGCGCGAGACGAGGAGGTCGGCAACGCCGGACGCCAGCCGCAGCTGCGCGTCGCGGGCAAACGCTTCGGCGTACTGCGCAAGTTGGTTGTCGAACGGGCGCAGGCAATTGATGTGAAGGCCGTTGCGTTCGACCGCGCGGCGAATCCGCGCGGGCGCTGAGTCGCGATCGTAGAGCACCACCAGCGCGCTCGGCGGCCGCATCGCTTCGAGCGCCTCGGCCAGGGCCGCTTCGCCGCCCGCGACGCCTCCGCGTCCGCCGCCACCGTCGGCAGCCTCATCCTCTTCGCTCTCGCCGCCTCCGCGATGCGAGCGCAGGACGCGGCAGGCGACCATCCGCACAGGCGCGAACAGGTCGGCCTCGCGCAATTCGGCGAGCACTTGCCCGAAGCCGTCGCCGCCGCCGACCTGGAAGCCTCGGTAGCGCATCCCGCGGCCGAGCAGCCGCCGGCGCACGCTGTCGAAAAGGTACTCGCGCAGAAAGGCCTGCGGCCCGCTGATCACGATCGCCGCGGCGAGCGACGCGCGCTCGCCCGCACGCAGCACCGCCAGCGCCGTCTCAACCGCCATCGCCTACCGTTGCCGCAGCGCGAGCACGCTCCCCGGCCGCGTGCGCGCTAGAAGCCCTCGGACATCGAGGCGTAAATCTCCTTCGCCATGTGGGTCATCATCTGTTGGCGCGAAAACCCCTGCTGGGTCTGTGCCACCTGGAGATCGGGAAGTTTGGCGATATCCTGCGAGCGCATGTTCTGCTGGAGAAACTCGGGCGAGGTGGTGATAACCGTGGAAGAAACGGTGGGAAACTGATCGTAGCTGTTGATCACATTGCTCCACAGAACCTGCTTGCTTTTGCGATCGCTCAATTGGGCCTGGACGACCATGAACTGCTGATAGATGCTCGCCTCCAAGGCGCCGTTGAAGCCCACCGGCATCGTGTCCACGCGCAGGATGCTGCCCGAGAGCACGAGGTCGGCCTGCTTGGGATCATCGACCAACTGCAGGCGCTTGTGCTCGGCGACCTCGTCCTTGAGGTAGCGCATGAACTCGTCGTTGACGCCGGTAAAGCGCGAGGTGTTGCTGAAGTGGGCGACGTAGATGGTCTTGGAATCCTTGGGCAATCCGCTGCCCGAGGCGGCGAACTGGTAGCCGCAGCCCGCCAGCCACAACGCACCCAGCATCCATCCTAATGCGCAGCTAATCCGCCTTCCCAACGTCCCGCTCCTCGCCTTTGTGCCTCAGATGCAGACGCTCGGCCAGCTCGTCGAGCACGCCGTTGACGAAACGCCCCGATTCCTGGTCGCCGTAGCGCTTGGCCAGCTCGATCGCCTCGTCCATCGTGACCCGCGCCGGAATATCTCCCATCCACAGCAGCTCGTAGAGCGCGATACGCAGAATGTTGTGATCGACGCGCGACAGCCGTCCGATCGACCAATGCTCCAGGACGTCAGCAAGATGGCGATCGAGCGCTGCATGCTCGCGCTCGACGCCCTCGACCAGTTGCGCGGCGAACTTGCGCGCGCGCTCGTCAGCCTCGAAGCTCTCGAACAGCAGGAGCAAATCCTCGCGCGACGCGCCGCCGCGAATATCGATCTGATAAAGGGCCTTGAGCGCAAGCTCACGCCCCAGATGTCTAAGTCCCATGGCCTTGAAACCGCCGGCCCCTGACCGCTCCGCCTGCGCTCGAGCGTCCGCGAAGCGGCCGCCGAAAGCGCCGGGCGCATCGCGGGATACGCGCTTTACGTGATGACCTTCAGCCTGGAGAAGAGATGGCCGAGCTTCTCCTTCTTGGTGCGCAGATATTCGATATTACCCTGGTGCGGCGTGACTTCGAGCGGTACGCGGCTTACGCGCACGCCGTAGCGCTGGAGGCTTTCGATCTTGTGCGGATTGTTGGTCAACAGGCGCGCCTCGCCGACTCCGAGGTCGCGCAGAATCTGCGCTCCGATACCATAATCGCGCAGGTCCTCCTTGAAGCCGAGCTGCAGATTAGCCTCGACCGTGTCGAGCCCCTGGTCCTGGAGCGCGTAGGCCTTGATCTTGTTGCCCAGCCCGATGCCGCGTCCCTCCTGATGAAGGTAGATGATCACTCCGGCATCGGCGGCCATGATCCGTTCGAGCGACTCGCGCAGCTGCTCACCGCAGTCGCAGCGGCTTGAGCCGAACACGTCGCCGGTCAGGCATTGCGAATGGAGCCGGACCAGCGCCGGGCGCCCGCCGCCGACGTTGCCCTTGACCAGCGCCAGATGCTCGCGGCCGTCAACCGTGCTGCGGAAGACCACCGCCTTGCACTCGCCGCCGTCGAGCGAAAAGTCGAGGTCAGCAACCCGCTGGACCAGCAGCTCGCTGGTCAACCGGTACGACACGAGGTCCTTGATGAACACGATCGGCAGCGAGTGAGTCTCGGCGAATTCGCGCAGCTCGGGCAGCGAGGCCGCTTCTCCGTCCTCGCGCAGGATCGCGCACAGGGCCGCGCACGGACGCATCCCGGCCGCCCGCATCAGATCCACCGCGCCCTCGGCCCGTCCCAGCCGCATCATCACGCCGCCGCTCAGCGCCATCAACGGCAGCACGTGCCCGGGCATCACGATATCCTGCGGCCCGCTCTTGTCCGAGGCCAGCACTGCGATGGTGCGCGCGCGATCGTGGGCGGAAATTCCAGTCGTGACACCCTCGCGCGCCTCGACCAGCACGCCGGCCTGCTCGGCGACGGCCTCGCCTTGCAGCGGGGTGACCAGCGGGATACCCAGCTCGCGCATCCGGCGCTCGGTCAGCGCGACCGAGACCACGCCGCGCGCGTTGCGCGCCATGAAGTTGATGTGATCGGGCGTGACCTTTTCGCCCGCCATCACAAGGTCGCCGCCTGCCTCTTCGCCGTCCTCGAGCACCATCACCATCATCTGGGCGGCGCGGATGCGGCTGAAGATTTCCTCCAGCGGTTTGGACGACACGGTCATCGATTTAACCGAAGCGGGAGTTTATCACCGCCTGCGCGTACTGACCAGCCGCCCGCCACACGCGCGCGCCGGCCTCGGCGCGCCCTCGAATAGCCAGTCGTCGCCGACCCGCCGCGCGGCGAGCGCGCGCAGCCGAATCGCCTCGCGCATCCGCCGCGCGCAGATTCCCTCGATCGCGGGGAGCCCCGCGCCGACCAGCAGCGGCGCGACGAAGAAAGCGATCCGATCGACGATGCCCGCGCGCAGCGCGGCGCCGGCCAGATGCGCGCCGCCCTCGATCAGCAGCTTCGACCATCCGCGGCCCGCCAGCTCGCGCATCAGGGCGCACAAATCGATCTCGCCGCCGCGCGCACGCACGCCCAGAACCTCGACCCGCGCCCCCGCGTAACGCCGCCGCGCGCGGGCTGCATTGGCGCGCGTCGTAACCAGCAGCGTAGGGGCCTCCGAGCGCTGGCGGAAAACCCGCGCGCCCGGGGGACATCGCAGCCGCGCATCAACGATGACCCGCGCCGGGTCACGGCCCCCCGCAATCCGGCATGTCAGCCGCGGGTCGTCGGCGAGCACGGTTCCCGCGCCGACCATCACTGCATCCGCCTCGCGGCGCCACCGATGGACCAGCGCGCGCGAGGCGGCCGAGCTGATCCAGCGCGAGTCGCCCGAGGCGGCCGTGATCCGCCCGTCGAGCGAAAGCGCCAGCTTGAGCGTAACGAAAGGCCGCCCGCGGGTCACCCGCGTGATGAAGCCCTCGTTGAGCCGCCGGCATTCCTCGGCAAGGACATTTGTGGTGACCTCGATTCCCGCCGCGCGCAGGATTGCGATTCCGCGTCCGCGGACCGGCGGGTAGGGATCCGTACATCCGACGACGACCCGCGACACTCCGGCGGCCACTAGCGCCGCCGCGCACGGTGGCGTGCGCCCGCGATGCGCGCAGGGCTCGAATGACACATAGGCCGTAGCTCCACGGGCGCGCGCGCCCGCGCGCCGCAACGCCACCGTCTCGGCATGGGGGCGGCCGCCCGCCGCGGTCGCTCCCTGCCCCACGAGCCGTCCGCCGCGCACGATCACGCATCCCACCGCCGGGTTGGGCGAAGTCAGCCCCACCATCCGGCGCGCCAATGCGAGCGCGCGGCGCATGTAGCGCTCGTCGATTTCGATGGGCCGGGCGCGGCGCACGTCGGTCTAGGAAATCGGTTCTTTCTTGTCATGCGCCGCCGGCGAGGCGGGCGCGGCCCCGGCGGTTTGCTTGCGCAGTCGGATCAGCTCCTCGAGTTCATGCATGAATTCGTCGATGTCCTTGAACGAACGATAGACCGAAGCGAAGCGGACGTAGGCGACCTGGTCAACGTTATGCAGTTCGTTCATCACCGCGCTGCCGATGAACGAGCTGGGGACCTCGCGCCCGCCCTGCTCTGCAACCGCAGCCTCGATGCGGTCGGCAATCTGCTCGATGGTTTCCATCGACACCGGGCGCTTTTCGCACGCCTTCTTGAGTCCGGCAACGATCTTGGCGCGATCGAAAGGCTCGCGACGGCTGTCCTTCTTGACGACCATCGGTGCCGATTCCTCGATCCGCTCGTAAGTCGTGAAGCGGCGCTTGCACGATGAGCAGATGCGCCGGCGCCGAATCGCGACGCCGTCGCCCGAGAGCCGCGAGTCCACCACACGGTTGCCGCGATGGCGGCAAAACGGGCACCTCATGGCTCGATCTTGGTGCCGCCACGCGATCGGCAGTGGTCATGAGCAACCGACTGCCGAACACATCGCAATCCCGGCGGCCGGGCCAAAACGCGCCGCAGCGGCAAGCCCTCCGCCGGGCCTATCCGGCAGCGGACGGCGTGTGTGAGGAAATTTCTGCGTGAGGCTTGCCTGCCGCCGCCGGCGTCGGTCGCGCGCCGCAACGGCGTTGCGGTCCGTGCGCACGGGCAGCGGCACGGCGAAGGCAGGCTTTGCAGGTACTGCGGCTCAGGCTTTGTGAGCCTCGATGTAGTTGACAACGTCCTTGACGGTGCGGATTTTCTCGGCGTCCTCGTCCGAGATCTCCATCCCGTACTCCTCCTCCAACGCCATCACCAGCTCGACGATATCCAGCGAGTCCGCCCCGAGGTCCTCGATAAACGACGCATCCGGAGTCACTTCGTCAGCGGACACACCGAGCTGCTCGCTGATTATCTCGCGAACCTTGGTTTCGACTTCTCCAGCCATCGCTATTTGCTTTCCTCCTGCCGGCCTGCGCCGCGGCGCGCGCCGGAAACTCTGTGTTGTTCAGCGCGGCGCATCCAACCCTGCCGCCCCCGGGCTGCCGATCACCCCTCGAGGTTTCTCCCGGCTGCCGATATTACAGCGCAGCTTAAGGAGTTAACCCCGACTAGGCAAGTTGGGATGCCGTCGGGCCGGGTGGCCGGCGTACGCCGGTTTGGGGCACTTTGCCTGATAGGGGGGCGTCGCGCAACGCTCCCGCCGCCCGGCACCGTTGGCTCTCCACATCTGCCACTTTGGCCCCTCAGGCCACGGGTTCAGCGACAGCCTGACCGGCGGCACGCAGCGAGGTGGGGTCTTCGACCGGCCAGACCTTGAAGCCCTTGTTGATCCGGCGCATCAGGCCTGCCAGCACCCGCCCGGCGCCGAACTCCACCGCGCTAATTGCGCCCGTCGCGGCCAGCCGCCCCATCGATTCCTCCCAGCGCACGGGCGCGGTTATCTGGGCGAGCAACAGCGGCTTGATTTGGGCCGGGTCGCTATTGATCTCCGCGGTGACGTTGGCGATCACGGGAAAACGCGGCGGCCGTACGTCGAGCGCTGCAATTACGGGTTCCATCCCGACGCGCGCCGGCTCCATCAGCGGACAATGGAACGGCGCGCTCACCTTGAGCTCGACCGACATCGCGGCTCCGCGCGCCCGGGCGATTTCGATCGCGCGCCGCACCGCGCCGACATGGCCGGCGATTACGATCTGGCCCGGCGCGTTGAGGTTGGCGGGCACCGCGAGCTCGCCGCCGCCCGTGACCTCCTCGCAAATCGCCTTGACCGCCGCAAGATCGAGCCCGATCAGCGCCGCCATCGAGCCCTCTCCGGGCGGGCATGCCTCCTGCATCAGGCGCCCGCGCTCGCGCACCGCGCGCAACGCCGCTGGGAAATCCAGTGCGCCCGCCGCGACCAGCGCCGTGTATTCGCCCAGGCTGTGGCCTGCGGCAACTTCGGGCGTCACCCCGTACTCGGCCTCGAAAGCGCGCAACGCGGCAATCGAGGTTGCCAAGATTGCCGGTTGGGTGTTGGTGGTGAGCCGCAGCTCCTCTTCCGGCCCTTCGAAGCACAGGCGTGACAGGCGCATGTCGAGCGCCTCGTCAGCCTCGTCGAAGGCGAGACGCGCCGCGGCAAACTCCCGCGTCAGCTCGGCACCCATCCCGACACGCTGCGCGCCCTGTCCGGGAAAGAGAAATGCGACCTTCATAAGCGTCTATCCCCGATGGTTGCGGGTTGGATAGTCAGGACGGATCGGGCTTGCGCGCCTGATCAGCGCCCGGCTCGGCGTGGCCGATCTCGTCGCGGTGTCCGCGGCCGGCTTCATCCGCCGGCCGCACCCCGTTGAGCGATGGCACCGCATTCGAAAGCATCGCCTCTGACGGCCGGGACGCAGCCGCGGGCTCGGAGTGCGCGGCCGTAAAGTCGGGCACCGCAGGCGGCGGAGATGAGGCCGGCGTCTGCGGCGGCAGGTGAGCGCCGCCTGTGCCGGCGGCGGATGGCACTGACTGGCCTTGTCCTTCGCGCAGCTCGCGCGGATGGCGATGCAGGCGCTCGCGCATCCGCGCCATGATCGCGCGGAAGCCCTTACCCGCGGGCTTGGCGGGCGCGCCCCCCGAAACGCGCGCCAGAGTCTCGACTATCTCGGCGTTGACGCGCTCGACCAGTGCCTCGTTGGCGGCGGCGCGGATGGCGTTGCGGATCGCGCGCGGACTCGACGAGCCGTGGGCGATAATCGCCACCCCGTTCAGCCCGAGCAGCGGCGCGCCGCCGTACTCGGCCGGGTCGAGCCGCTCGCGGATCGCGCCCAGGCGCTTGCGAATGAGCAGATAGGCGATTCGGCCGAGCCCCACGCTGAACACGTCGCGCAGGTTGCCGAGCAGAAAGGCCGCAAACCCTTCCATCGTCTTGAGCGCAACGTTGCCGGTGAAGCCGTCGGTGACGACGACGTCGGCCTTGGCGCGGTTGATGTCGCGCCCTTCGACGTAGCCGATGTAGTTCACCGAGTCCCCCATCGCACGCAGCGTCGCTGCCGCCGCGCGCGTCAGGTCGGTGCCCTTGGAGTCCTCTTCGCCGTTGGCTAGGACGCCGACGCGGGGGTTGCCGATCGAGCGCACGCGATGGGCGTAGATGCTGCCCATCACGGCGAACTGCACCAGGTTGAGCGACTTGACCTCGGTGTTGGCGCCGGCATCGATAAGCAGGGCAAGGCCGTCGCTTGCGGGTACCAGCGAAGCGATCGCCGGACGATCGACGCCGGGCAGCGTGCCGAGCACCATGATCGCGGCCGCCATCACGGCGCCCGAATTGCCCGCGCTGACGAAGGCGCGCGCGTTGCCGCGCTTGACCAGCTCCAATCCGATATGGATCGACGATTGCGGCTTGCCAAGCGCCGACTCCATCGGGCTCTCGTCCATCCCGACGTGCTCTGGTGCATGCTCGATACTGATCGCGAGGCCAGCAGTGGCATGCTCGGCGAGCTCGCGCGCCAGCAGCTCGCGGTTGCCGACCAGGACGACCTCGACACCGAAGTCGCGCGCAGCAAGGACCGCCCCTTCGACGGTCGCCTTGGGGGCGAGGTCGCCCCCCATCGCGTCCAGCGCGATTTTCACGCGCCCTCGGGGCGCCGCCTACTCGGCGGCTTCGGTTAGCTGGCGTCCGCGATAGGCGCCGCAGTGATGGCAGACGCGATGCGGCAGGGTGGGCTCGCCGCACTGCGAGCAGGATATGGGGTTGGCGGCGCGCAGCGCGTCATGGGCCCGGCGCTTGTTGCGCTTGGACTTCGAGGTGCGACGCTTGGGTGCTTGCATGGTAGTTGCCCTTTTGGGTTTGAAATTGGTGTGTGCGGCGTCAGGAGCGCTCGACCTTGAGCGCACGCAGCACGGCCAGGCGCGGATCGAGCGCTTCACTCTCGCATCCGCACCTGTAAAGGTTTAGGTTGGTCCCGCAGCGCGGGCACAGCCCCTGGCAATCTTCGCGGCAGAGCGCGCGGCTGGGCAGCGCGAGGATAAGCTGCTCGGTGATCAGCGGGGCGAGGTCGATTTCCTCCCCCTGGTAGAGCGAAAACTCCAGGTCCTCGCTGCGCAACCGGCCGTCGCCGTCGTCGCCGCCGGCGCGCGGCGCGAGCACGAAGCGGAAGGGACGGGCGCTGGGCGCGCTGAATTCTTCGGCGCAGCGCGCGCACGCGGCGACCATTGAGGCGCTCAGCTCACCTTCGAAGAACAGCTCCATCCCGGCGCGATAGTACGACAGCGTGACCGCGATCGGCCCGCCCACGCGATATTCATGCACCGGCCCCTCACCGAGCCGGCGGTTCACCTCGTCTTCGGGCTCGGCAAAAGAGATACGCCTGGCCTCGGCGGTTATTTCGTCGACCCGCAGTCTCACGTCGCTCTGCGCTCTTGAGTGTGACGCAATTATTACACGGGGCAGTGCCCGGTTAAATACACCTGTTGTTCGCTGCCGCTACGGCGCCGATGAGCGGGCGCTCGGAGCCCGCATCGCGCTGCGTACGGCCCTGGCTTTCCCTTTCCCCGTCGCCCGACCGTCTGCCACGCCGATTTGCGGGCAGTCGGCCGCCAGCTCACACGCCGCGCACCGGGGCGCCCGCGCGCCGCATACGGCGCGTCCATGGAGGATTAGACGCATCGAAAAGGCCGTCCATTCGGACGCCGGTAACAGAGCGCAGAGGTCGCGCTCGACTTTGTCCGGGTCGCCATGCCGGGTAAGTCCGAGCCTGCGCGCCAGCCTGCGCACATGCGTATCGACGACCATCCCGGGCTCGCCGAAGACGTGTCCGCGCACGACGTTGGCGGTCTTGCGGCCGACGCCAGGTAGCGTGAGCAGGTCCTCCATCCGCGACGGGACCTGACCTCCGAAGCGCTCGAGGATCGCTCGCGCGGTTGCCTGTAGCGCGCGTGCCTTCTGGCGGAAGAAGCCGGTTTTCACGATGAGCTCCTCAACCCGCGCGGCTGGTGCCGCGGCCATTGCGGCCACGTCCGGCAGTTCAGCGAACAGCCGGGGCGTGACCCGGTTGACGCGCTCGTCGGTACACTGGGCGGATAGAATCGTCGCCACGAGGCATTGCCAAGGCGTCGTGAAGTCGAGGCTGATGCGGGCCTCGGGATAAAGGCGGGCGAGCGCCGCGGCGATTCGTGCGGTGCGCTCGATCAGGGCCCGCTGTGACTCCCGCGCCATCGCAGCCGCTCGCTACGCCAGTCCGCGGCGATCCTGGCCCGGGTTGAGCACCGCCGCCTTAGGTCCCGGTACGCCCGCCGTATCACAGGCCGCCGCCTCGGTCTCCTGCCGCGCCCGATCCCATCCCAGCTCTGAGGCCATCAGGCGCGCCGTGGCGACCGCCGCCGCGCGCACGCATCGGGGATTGCGCCACGAAAGCGCAGTGCGCCGCACTATGAAGTCGGCAACCGAGGTCGCCATCTCGTAGCGCATAGCATAGACGGCTTCAGCCGCGGCGACCGCGCATCCGTCAGCGAGCGGCGCGGCCAGCTCCGGTGATTCGAACGCAATCCGCGCGACTATCGCGGCGCGGCTGCCGTAGCGTGCAACAATCGCCGCGCGCAAATCAGCGGGCAATGCGCCCAGCGCCCGGGTGGCGACCGCGCGGTCATCCCGGCCGTCAACCGACTCTTCATCCCGCAACGGGCGCGCGCCGGGCAGCGGCGTATCGCGCGTCGGCGAGCTTGGGCCGCCACGTCCGAGCACGCTCGCCACGCGGTTGACGACGCGCTCGGCGATCTCGCGATGGGTCGTGAGCTTGCCGCCACCGACGGAGATCAGCCCCGAGGCGCTCTCGACGATCACTTCCTCGCGCGAGACCGCCGACGGTGCTCGTCCGTCGCCCGCAGCGCCCAGCGCGCGCAATCCGGCGAAACCGGCGGCGACGTCTGCCGCGGCCAAATCCGTCTCGAGGCTTAGCTGCAGCACGTAAATCAGGTATGCGACGTCTGTTTCGTCCGTCGCGACGTGTTCGCGATCGCCGGCGAAGTCGGTGTCCGTGGTGCCGACCAGCACCGACAGCCCGTAGGGGATGACGAACACGATCCGGCCGGCGCCGTCGCTTAGCACCAGCGCCTGGCCCACGGGCAGGCGGGTGCGGTCGAATATCAGATGGACGCCCTTGGTCAGCCGAATAACCGGCGGGGCGGCAGGCGCGTCGAGCCGGCGCACGTCGTCGAGCCAGGGGCCGGCCGCGTTGATAAACACGCGCGCGCGCAACTCGAAGCTCGCACCGCCGAGCCGATCGCGCACGCCGGCTGCGCCAATCCGCGAACCGATGTGTGAGAACCCCTCAAGCGCGACATAGTTGGCGAGCGCCGCGCCGTGCCAGGCCGCGTCCAGCGCGTTCTCCAACGTAATCCGCGCGTCGTCGCCTTCGGCGTCGTAGTACGAGGCGCCCCCGACGAGCCCCTGTGAACGCAGGATCGGTTCCGCCGCAACCGTCGCCGCGCGGCTCAGGCTGCGATGGCGCTCGGCGCGCGGCGTGCGCGCGAAAAGATCGTAGAGCCAGAGCCCGGCGCCGAGAGCCAGGCGGCCGGGACCGCGCTCGCGATAGAGCGGGAAAAGGAACCGCAACGGTCTGACGAGATGCGGCGCGGTCAGACGGCGCAAACGTTCGCGCTCGGCGAGCGCCCTGCGGACGAGCCCCAGATGGCCCTGCGGGAGATAGCGCAGGCCGCCGTGGATCAGCTTGGAAGAACGTGAGGAGGTTGCGCCAGCGAAGTCGCCGCGCTCGATCAGCGCGACGCTCAGCCCCCGCATCGCCGCGTCGCGCGCGATCGCGGCGCCGTTGATCCCGCCGCCGATAACCGCGAGGTCGAAGCTCTCGCGGCCCATACGCACGATCTGCTCGTTGCGACTTAGCCGGCCGTCCGCGGGTCGTCTCCTCTAAACGGCAATCTGCCGGCGCCGCCGGGCACAATCGACTCGCGCGCCGCCGACGCTCATTGCGCCGCCTTACTCCTCGCCGTCCTCCTGGAAAGAGTAGCGCTCTTCCCTCCACGGATCGCCGTGATTGTGGTAGCCGCGCACTTCCCAGAAGCCACGCCGATCGCGCGGGGAGAACTCGATCCCGCGCACCCATTTGGCGCTCTTCCATCCGTAGAGCCTGGGCACCACCAGGCGCAGGGGCCATCCGTGGTCGGGCTCCAGGTCGCGCCCGTCGAGCCGCCAGGCCAGCATCACGTCGTCACCGCCAAACTCCGCGAGCGTCAAATTGGTGGTATAGCCGCCGTCGCAATGAACGATCACGAAGCGCGCCTCGGGTTTGGGCCCGACGCGCGCAAGCAGCTCGCGCACCTTCACGCCTTCCCATATGTTGTCCAGGCGCGACCAGGTAGTGACACAGTGGAAATCCGAAACCTGCCGGCTCATCGGCAACGCGCGCAGCTCGTCGAAACTCAGCCGCAACGGCTCCTCGACTGCGCCGAAGACGCGGAAGTCCCACTTCCGGCGGTCGAAGCGAGGGGTCGGTCCATAGCTCAGGACGGGAAATTTGTCCACCAGGGACTGACCCGGCGGAACGCGCTTTTCCAACTCGTCGGCTGCGAGCACCTTACCCATAGCGAAGATTCATAGCGGAGGCGGATCGCGCGGGAAAGAGCGCGCGCTACTTGAGCGCGCGAATCACCGCCGCCGCCACCTCCTCCGTATCGGCCTTCCCGCCAAGATCGCGCGTAAGCACGCGCCCTGCGCGCAGGACCGCGCCGACCGCGGCGCGAATCCGCTCGCCAGCGCGGCGATGGCCCAGGTAGTCAAGCAGCATCGCGCCGGTCAAGATCGCCGCTACGGGATTGGCGATGCCCTTGCCCGCGATATCGGGCGCGGTGCCGTGGACGGTCTCGAAAATCGCACCGTGCTCGCCGTAGTTCGCGCCGGGCACGACGCCCAGCCCGCCGACTAGTCCCGCACACAGGTCCGAGACGATGTCGCCGTAGAGGTTTTCCAGCAGGAGCACGTCGAAGCTGCGCGGGTCGGTCACCAGGCGCATGCAGGCGGCATCGACGATTTGCTCCTGATAGGCGATGTCGGGATAGTCGCGGGCGACGCGCTGGGCACACTTGAGGAACAGGCCGTCGGAGAGTTTCATGATGTTGGCCTTGTGGATCGCCGTCACCATCCGGCGTCGGTTGCGCCGCGCGTACTCGAAGGCGAAGCGCGCGATCCGGCTCGACGCGCGCGCGGTGATCACCTTGATGCTCTCGACCACGCCGGGCGCGACCTGGTGTTCGATGCCGGCGTAAAGGTCCTCGGTGTTCTCGCGAATCACGATCAGATCGACGCCGCGAAACGGCGTCGGCACGCCGGCCTGGCCCTTGACCGGGCGCAGGTTGGCGTAGAGGTCGAAGGCCTTGCGCAAATAGACGTTGATCGAACGGTAGCCCTCGCCCACGCGCGTTTCGAGCGGCCCCTTGAGCGCGACGCCGGTGCGCTTGAGCGAGGCGAGCAGCGACTCGGGCACCGGCGAGCCCCAGCGGCGCAGCGCGGCCGCGCCGGCAAGTTGATGGTCCCACTCGAGCTTCACGCCGGCGGCCTCGATCACCTTGACCGCCGCGCCGATAACCTCCGGCCCAATCCCGTCGCCGGGAATCAGCGTTACGCGCCGGCGCGGCTGCGCGCCGTTGCGTTCTGTCGCCTTAGCCATCCTTCCTCACCCTTGCTCCCGTAGAACCGCCCATGTGCTGGCCGCTCAATAGTTGACCAGTCCGATGAAGATGTCGGCGACGTTGGTGCCGGTCGGGCCGGTGAGCAGCAGATCGCCGAGCGCCGCAAACAGCGGGTAAGCGTCGTTGCGTGCGAGCGCTGCCGCCGGATCGAGGCCTGCCTCGCGTGCGCGCGCCACGGTGGTCGGCGAAACGAACGCGCCGGCGGCGTCAGTCGGGCCGTCGATTCCATCGGTGCCCGCGCATAGCGCCATGATCGCGCGCCCGGGCGCGAGCCGTTCCAGCTCCAGCGCCAGCGCGAGCGCCGCCTGCTGCGCCCGCCCTCCCCTGCCCGCGCCGCGCACCGTCACGACCGGCTCGCCGCCGGCGACTACGCAGGTGCGCGGGCGGGCAAGCGCCGTCAGGTGGGCGCCGAACGCGCGGCCGAGATCGTCGGCCCCGCCCAAAAGCTCGCGCCATCGATCGATCGCGTAGCCCGCCGCCGACGCAGCCTGCTCGACAGCCGCGAGCGCGGTGTGATTGTCGCCGATTATGAAGTTGTCAACCCGCGCGAGCAGCGGGTCGCCGCTCTTGAGCGTCTCGGCAAGCTCGCCGGCAGCGCCGCGCTCGAGCCGCTCGCGCACCGCCTCGGGCGCGCGGCCCCACAGGCCGCGGCGTTTAAGCACGCCGATCGCATCGCTAAACGTTGATGGATCGGCGGCGGTGGGACCCGAGCCGATCGTGGCGAGGTCGTTATGCGCGACGTCGGAAAGGACGAGCCCGAGCACGCGCACTCCGCCGGTCGCGCGCAGCAGCCCGCCGCCTTTTATTGCCGAGAGATGGCGGCGCACGATGTTGAGCTCGCGAATCGAGGCGCTCGAGCGGAGCAGCGCCGTGTTGATCGCGATCTTGTCCGCAAGCGTAAGCGGCGGCGCCGGCATCGCCATCAGCGACGACGCTCCGCCGCTGAGCGCCACTATCAGCAGGTCGTTCGCGCTCCCGCGCCGGGCAAGCTTCACCGCCGCCCGGGCGGCGCGCTGCGAGGAATCGTCGGGCACCGGATGCGCCGCGGCCAGCAATTGAACGCCCGCGGGCGGCGCGAAGTTGGCCGAGGTGGAATCCCCGGGAACGATCGCGAGCGCGTCCTCAAGCTTCGGGCCAAGGCGCGCGGCGATCTCGGCCGCCATCCCCACCGCCGCCTTGCCGACGGCGAGCAGGAAGATTCGCGAGGCCTGTGCCACGATTTGGGGCACTTGCCCGGCACCGGGCAGTGCGCCGTCGAGCGCGCGACCGACAAGACGGCCGGGCGCAGCGGCGGAAACCGCCGCCGCGTAGATGCGCGTGAGGTCGCGGCGGGCAAGCGAGCGGGCGTTGCGATAGGCGCCGGCAGCCATCGGGTCAGCGCCGGCGCGTCAGGGCCTTGATCCAGCCGTCCGGATAGGCGACCAGCACCACGCTGGCGATCCCGATGAACAGCCCGGTCCCGACCACGCCGGGAATCGCGAGCAACTCGCGCTCCAAGCGCGCGGCGCGGTTGATCCGCCCGGCGTCGCAATCGACAACGACGTTGCCGTTGTCGCTGAGAAACTCGCGCCCGTCAGCGCCGATCCGTACCGACGCCTTGAGCCCCATCTCGCGCATCCGGCGCATCGCGTAGTGCAGCGCGAACGGCACGACCTCGACCGGCAGCCGCCGGCGCTCGCCGAGATGCTCAACGAGCTTCTCCGCACCGACCAGGATCACCACCTTGCGCGAGGCGCAGGCGACGATTTTCTCGCGCACCAGCGCGCCGCCCCATCCCTTGACCAGGTTGAGCCGCGGATCGACTTCGTCGGCGCCGTCAACGTCGAGGTCGATCTTGCCGGTGCCGTCGAGCGCGACGATGTCGATGCCGAGTGAACGCGCCAGTTCGGCGCTCGCCCGCGAGGTTGGCACGCCATGCACTTTCGGACCGCGCTCGCCAAGCGCGCGGATAAAGGCCGAGGCCGCGCGCCCGGTGCCCAGGCCGATCGTCTGCCCCGCTCTTACGTAGCGCAGCGCATGGATGCCGAGCGCGTCGAGCACCTCGGGCGGGACGGGCTCAGTTCGGGAAGGCGACGGCCTCATTCATCAATTCGCGAGCTGCGCGGCGGACGCCGGCGCGCGGCGCTATTGCTTGCCGTTGCGCAGGAGATTCATGAACTCCTGGCGCGTTTCAAAATGGGTACGGAATACCCCCAGCATCGCCGAGGTGGTGACGTAGGAGTTCTGCTTCTCGACCCCGCGCATCCGCATGCACAGGTGCTCGGCTTCGAGCACCACGCCGACGCCCAGCGGCTCGAGCTCTTCCATCAAGGTCTGCGCGATCTGGGTGGTCAGCCGCTCCTGCACTTGGAGCCGGCGGGCGTAGATCTCGACCAGGCGCGCGAGCTTGGAAAGCCCGATGATCCGGCGGTTGGGCAGATAGGCGACGTGCGCTTTGCCGAAGAAGGGCAGCAGGTGATGCTCGCATAAGGAGTAGAAGTCGAGGTCCTTGCACAGGATGATCTCCTGGTAGTCATCCTCGGTGAAGAGCGCACCGTTGATCGCGACCTTGGGGTCTTCGCGGTAGCCGCGGGTGAGAAAGTCCAGCGCCTGCAGCACGCGGGCCGGCGTACGCTTGAGTCCCTCGCGGTCGGGGTCTTCGCCGATGCGGCGCAGGACGGTGCGCACCGCGTCCTCGACCTCGGCGCCCTCGGGGCGCGGCAGTTCGGCCGCCTGCCGGCGCGGTAAATGGGCGGGCAGTTCAAGCCTTGCTTTCCTGGCGCGCACCGGCCTCCTCCTGCCAGCGGCTGAACGCGAGCGCCAGCTCGATCGCCAGCGACGGTCCGCCGCCGCTCATTATGTTAAAACCTGCGGCCTCACCAGCCAACGAGCGCATCAGCTCCATGCTGGCGTCGATCGACGTCCGCCGCGCCTCCTCCTCGCTCAACCCCGCATAGCGGTCGAAGTGCGCATGCGCCGTGCTGAGGTCAGCAATGCGGTCCTTCAGGTAGGCCGCCATCGACTCGCGCTTGACCGGCAGCACGCCGAGAAGCACGCGCAGTCCCAGCCGCCGCGCGCGCCCAAGGAAGCGCCGCGCGACTTCGGCGTCGAAAACCGGCTGCGTGATCACGAACTCGGCGCCGGCCGCCGCCTTGCGTTCGAGCAACTCGAACTCGCGCTCGAGGTTCCTGCGATTGGGATTGGCGACCGCGCCGAGCGAGAAGGTCGGCAGGGTCTTGAGCAGGCGGCGCCCCTCGCCGGTGTCGCCGCGGCGCAGGTCGCCCATCGCGCCGAGCAGGCCGAACGGATCTAGATCGTGGACCGCGCGCGCGCCGCTGGGATCGTCGGCAAGCTTGTCGCCGGCCAGCGCAACCACGCCGTCTATCCCGAGTGCGCCGGCGCCGAGCAGATCGGCTTTCAGCGCGTAACGATTACGGTCGCGGCAGGAGAAATTGATCACCACCGCGATTCCGAGGCGCGCCTTGACCATCCCGCCGAAGACCAGCGGCGACATCTTGACCCGCCCCAGCGCGTTGTCCGCGAGGTTTATCGCATCGACGTGCCCGCGCAGCGCGGCGAGTTTGGACAACAGTGACTCGTAGGCGATCCCGCGCGGCGGCGCGACCTCCAGCCACAGCGCCGGCCTGCGCGCGTCCAGACGCTCGAGCAGGGCCGTCACGCCTCCCTCCGGCCACGGACGGTCGCGCACTCGATCGCAGCGGCGGCGGCGATAGTGGCAAAGACGCCGAAGGCGGCGCGGCGTGAGCGCGGGTTCATCGGTCGCTTCGTATGACGGAGCGCGCGGGCGGCCTCAAGCTTTCAGCCGCTCGTTGGCCTTGACCTTCTGGTACTTGCGATAATCGTACCCGGTCGCCATCGCCATCAACAGCGCCTCCATCCCGCCCTCGCGCTCGCGGCGCAGGACGCGCAGGCGTTCGAAGAACTCGCGGAAGTCCTTGTTGACCCGGCGGTTGCCGTCAATCGGATGGAGAAAGAAGTCGTGCAGGCGCGTGACGGTGAAGCGCAGCGAGGAGTAGCGCAATTCGTTGGGGAAGGCGTCCCACTCGGCCAGCGAGAGCGTGCGCACCGACTCGTAGCCCTGCATCACGTAGCGAAAGCGGTCGAGCGAATACTGACCGTCGACGAAGCACAGGGCGTTGACCGCGGTCGCGATGTCGAAGATGAACTTGCCGCGGCAGGCGGCCTCGAAATCGAGCACCGCGGTCAGTTTTTCGCCGCGAAACAGAACGTTGTCGGCGAACAGGTCGCCGTGAATGACGCCCTTGGGCAGCTTGCCTTCGAGGTAACGGGTCAGGTAATCGACCTCGTCCTCCAGGGTGCGCATGATCTTGCGGAAGTAGGCGGGCAGCCGGCCGCGCACCCCGAGATAGAGATCGGCGATGCGCTCGAAGGAGAAGCGGTTGTCGATGCCCTTCTTGTAGCCCTTGCCGATGACATGCAGCTCGCCGAGGGTTCGCCCGATAGTTTCGAGCTGGCTCGGGCGCAAGCGTTCTACCGCAACGATCCGGCCCTCGTGGTAGCGATAGAGCGAGGCGCACTTGCCCTCGTACTCGCGCCACAGACGCCCCATCCGGTCCTGCAGCGGATGCGGGCAGGGAAAGTTGTGCTTGCGCAGGAACGTGAGCAGGTCCAGTTCGCGTTTTACCTCGCCCTCGGTCTTGACCTCGTCAATCCGCAGCAGGAAACGCCCCTTGGCGGTCTCGACCAGGTAGTTGCTATTGACTGAGCCCTGGGTGATCCCGCCGACACTGAGGATGCGGCCGAGGTTATAATCGTCGCCGAGCTGCTCGAGGAACGATTTGGAAAGCTCGGTATATACAGCCATGTAGCTGACAACGGGTTTGTTGGATGATGCCCGCCGCAAGTCTAGAGACTGCCTGCCATCGCGTCAACTGCGATCTCGCGAAAGCCATTGTGCCGCAACATGTTTGCGCGCCGCACTTTACATGGTGCCTGCGGCGGTGATGGAATGCCGGCGGCAAATTGAGGAATCCGAGCATGGTCAAGGCGAAAAGCGTAGCCCCCCGCACCAGGGCTAACCCACCCGCCTGCGGACTCGAAGGGCGCAAGGCGCCGTCCTTCCAGCTGCCCGACGCCGACGGTACGCCCGTCGCGCTGGGCGATCTGCTCAAGCGCGGCAGCCTGGTGCTCTACTTCTATCCCAAGGACATGACGCCCGGATGCACCGCCGAGGCCTGCGCTTTCCGCGACGAGGCGGCGCGGCTCAAGGCGCTGGGCGCGCAGGTTGTCGGCGTCAGCGCCGACTCGCCCGATTCGCATCGCAAGTTCGCCGCCAAGCACAAACTCAACTTCCCGCTGCTCAGCGACAGCGGCAACCGGGTCACCCGGCTCTACGGCGTTTACAAGAAGAAGTCGCTCTACGGGCGCGAATTCATGGGCATCGAGCGCACGACCTTCGTGATCGGCCGCGACGGCATCGTGCGCAAGGTCTTTCCCAAGGTCAAGGTCGCCGGCCATGTCGACGAGCTTGTCCAAGCGCTGAAGGCGCTCGACTGAGCGCCCCTCGCTTCAAGGTAGCGCGAGTCGCCGGCGCTCAGGACGCCGAGCGCGAGCGCGGCTCGGCCGCGATAAGGTTTTCGCGCAGGAATTCCTTGAGCGGGCCGTCGACTTTACCGCCGAGGTCGTGTCCGTCATCGAACAGGCGGGTTTCGACCTTGACCCCTCGCTCCTTGAGTTTGCTCGCCAGGCGCTTGGCCTGGTCCACCGGCATCTTCCTGTCCTTCTCGCCGTGCAGAATGAGCACGCTGCAATCGAGCTTGGGCGGCAGATGCGCGATGACGCTGCGTTCGGCGAGCACGCGGCGGCTCGGCCAGACCTGGCGCAGGATCGCAAGCTTCTCGGGCAGCGGCGCCTCGGGCCAGAGCTTCAGCGTGTCGTAAAAGCCCGACTGGAGAATCACCGCGCGCAGCCGCGAGTCGCTGTCCATCAGCAGCCCTGCGGCGACTGCGCCGTCGGCCAGACCCCACACCGCGATACGGTCCGGATCGACGTCGGGGCGCTGGGCGAGCAGGTCAACCGCGCGGCGCGCAGCCTCGACCGCCTGCGGACCGACGAAGCGGCTCGGTCCCGAAGATTTGCCGTAGCCCGGGATGCTGATGCAGGCCTCGAGCAGCCCCATCTCGACGAAGCCGGCGCTCTTGCGAATACAGCGGCGCGCATTGCCCTCGCCAGCATTGAGCACGAGCAGCGCCGGCATCCGGCCCGGGTCGCCCGCGCTCGCGATGTAACCCTCGATATTGTAATGGTCGCTACCGACCGCGATTTGAAAGTTGAACGGTTGCGGCGCGGCCGCGCCCGCTGGCGGCGCGGCGCGCCGGCAGGCGGCAAGCGGCGCGAGGAGCAGGGCAAGGACCAGCGCTACCCTCAGCGCTCGGCGCGATTTATTTTGCGCAACGCCGCCCGCGCGCGCACAGCGTGGGATGCCGTCAGCTAGCGGCACGTCGGTCGTTTTACCACTGGCCGTCACGGGCGAGCTTACTCTATACATTCGCCGCCCGCTTTTGAAAGCACCCGTCGACCGCCAGGACCGGCGCACACGTAGCGGCGGCGGCATTGAAACGCCGGGCCGTTTAACCGATACTTTGATGCTCACTACGAGGAGCGCGCCGGACTCGCGCCGGCCTATGCGGATGGACACCCAGGCAGCAGCAGCGCTGATCGACTTCGACAAGGCCGGCGGCGTGGTCCCGGCCATCGCCCAAGACTATCGGAACGGGCGCGTCCTGATGGTCGCCTACATGAATCGCGAGGCCTTCGAGGAAACCCTGCGCACCGGCCACGCGTGCTACTTCTCGCGCTCGCGCAACCGCCTGTGGCGCAAGGGCGAGGAATCCGGCAACTACCAGGTCGTGCATGAAATCCGCACCGATTGCGACGCCGACACAGTGCTGCTCGCGGTTGAACAGCACGGCGATGGCGCCGCCTGCCACGAGGGCTACGAGTCGTGCTTCTCGCGCAAGCTCGACGGCGAGACGTGGCGCATCGTCGATACCCGCAAAGTCGATCCGGCCAAGTACGGCCCCGGCTACGGCCATCACCCCGCCAAGCCCGCGGATTGAGCGAAGCGCGCAGGCCGCCGCCTGCGCCGCGCCACGGTTCCTAACAGATTCAATTAAGATGAAGGCCCATGTCCACTGACGACAACGTACTCAGATTCGGCCTGCCCAAGGGCAGCCTCGAAGCATCAACGCTGGAGCTGATGCGCAAATCAGGATGGCGCGTATCGGTCGGCGCGCGCTCCTACATGCCGAGCGTCGACGACCCGACGCTGACCTGCCGGCTGCTCCGCCCGCAGGAGATGCCGCGCTATATCGCCGACGGCTCGCTCGACGCCGGTATCACCGGCAGCGATTGGATCGTCGAAAACGGTGTGGAACTGGTCGAGGTCGCGAGCTTTGTCTATTCCAAGGTTTCGCTGACGCCGACGCGTTGGGTGCTGGCGGTGCCTGACAATTCGCCCGTGCGCCGGTTGGAAGATCTCGAAGGCAAGCACGTAGCGACCGAGATGGTGGCGTTCACGCGGCGGGTCTTTGCTCAGCGCAAAATTGATGTAGAAGTTGAATTTTCGTGGGGCGCCACCGAAGCCAAGGCCGCCGAGGGGCTGGTGGACGCGGTGGTCGAAGTCACCGAGACCGGCTCCTCGCTGCGCGCCAATGGCCTGCGCATCGTCGAGGAGCTGCTGACTTCGACGCCGGTGTTGGTGGCCAATCCAGCGTCATGGGAAGTCGATTGGAAGCAGGCCAAGATTCGCCAGATCGGGATGCTTCTGCGCGGCGCGCTTGACGCCGAAAACCGGGTCGGGATCAAGATGAACGTCGCGCGGGAAAACCTCGAGAAGGTGATCGCGCTGTTGCCGTCGATCACGGCGCCCACCATCTCGCAGCTCTATCCCTCGCCCAATCTCAAGGGCAAGGAGTGGCTGGCGGTCGAGACGGTTATCGCGGAGCACACCGTGCGCGAGCTGTTTCCCAAACTGCTAGAAGCGGGCGCGGTTGGGATTATCGAATATCCGCTCAACAAGATCATTTGAGTCCAGCCCCGGAAAGCTCGCAGTGAAAAACTTCGCGCCGCCGGCCACCTCCGCTCTTGCCGTTGCCCTTTTCGTCATGCTGACCGCGTCGTGCCGACATCCGGATTCAGCTCGCCTGGAGGCGCCGCGCGCCGCCGCAGACGTGGCGATGGGCAGGCGATGGCATCTGGCCGAAGAAACTATTGGCGCTGACAGCGCTGAGTCCTACAAGGCGGGCGCGGTAGCGCTGCGCACGCTCGACCCCTTCGGCACGATGCAGGTCAACGAGCTCTTCTACCACGGCAAGCTGGTGATGGTGCCGGCGGGCACGTTGGTGGTTGCGGCCGGACCTCCGCCCGCCACTGCGGCGAGCGCAATCCAAGTTCGCGTCCTGGAGGGCCCGCAGTCGGGCAAGACGCTGTGGCTGTATCCCGAATCGGCCGAGCGGATGGGCTTCGCCCCGACGCAGACCAAGCGCTAGACCGCGCAGGTCCCGGCTTCGTGGTTCTCTGACGGCGCCGCCTAGCACGCGCTTGCATCGCCGCGGGATCGTCTCTTAAATCGGCGCCAATGACAGCCGACGCGCGCCCGGCAGTCGTCGGGGAGGAGGACTGCGGTGATCCATTTCAACGCCTTCACCCAATGCTCGATCTGCCCGCAATCCAAGGGCCAGTGGAAGCATCCGGCCGACCGTTCCTCGACCGGTTACCGCGACCTCGACTACTACGTCGAGATCGCGCGCACGCTTGAGCGCGGATGCTTCGACGCGCTGTTCTTTGCGGATATCCACGGCACCTACGACACCTACCGCGGCACCCGCGAGGCCGCCGTGCGCCACGCAGTACAATTTCCGTGCAACGATCCGACCGTGCTGATCCCAGCGCTCGCGATGGCCACCCGCAATCTCGGCTTCGCGGCCACTTACAGCACGACCTACCATCCGCCCTATCAGGCCGCAAAACTCTTCTCCACACTCGACCATTTGACCCACGGGCGCGTCGGATGGAACGTCGTGACGTCTTACCTGCCCGACGCCGAGCGCAACGGGCTGGGTAAGGTGCTCCCGCATGACGAACGCTACGACCGCGCCGACGAGTACATGGAGGTCGTTTACAAGCTGTGGGAGGCGAGCTGGGAGGAGGACGCGGTGGTGCGCGACGTCGCCCGCGACGTCCATACCGATCCTTCCAAAGTCCACGAGATCCGCCATCGCGGAAAATACTTTGAGGTGCTGGGGCCGCATCTGTGCGAGCCTTCGCCCCAACGCACACCCCTCATCTACCAAGCGGGGTTGTCAGGGCGCGGGATGCAGTTCGCGGCGACGCACGCCGAGGCGGTCTTCGTGGTCTTTCCCAATACCACCGTATGCCGCGCGTACTGCGACCGGATCCGCGAGCTCGCCGCCGCACGCGGCCGCGACCCGCGCCATCTCAAGATCCTGCTCGCAATCTCGCCTGTCGCCGCCACGACCGACGCCGAAGCGCGCCTGCGCCATCAACAGATGCTCGAGTACGCCAGCCCCGAGGGCGCCTTCGCGCTGTTTGGCGGATGGACCGGGATCGACCTGTCGAAGTACGGGCCGGACGACAAGCTGGGCGAGGTCAAGTCCGAGGGGATGCAGTTTCTTGCGCAGTATTTCTCCTCGGTGGATCCGACGCGCGAGTGGACGATGCGCCAGATTGCCGAGTTCCTTTCGATCGCCAGCGTGATGCCGGTGCCCATCGGCGACTACCGGCGGATCGCCGACGAACTCGAGCGCTGGGTCGTCGAAGGCGGCGTCGACGGCTTCAACTACTTCTCCATCGACACGCCGATCGACTACACGGTCTTCGTGGACCTGGTGGTGCCGGAACTCCAGCGCCGCGGCCTGATGCGCAAGGAATACGAAGCGAGCACGCTGCGCGAGCACTACTTCGGCAAAGGCAATCGCCGGCTCGCCGACGATCATCCGGGCGCCGCGTATAGTTGCTACCGCCGCCGCGAATCGGCCCCTGCCGCCGCGCGCCGCTCCGCCTGACCGACGCGCCTTAAGTCGGCGGCAGGACCAGCTCCTGGCCCTTCTCGACGATGAGCAGGGCAAGAATTTTTGCCGGGCGCTTTTTGCTCGGATTGCGCGCCACGCGATGGACGTGCATCGGGAGCTCGTACCACGACTGCCCCGCCTTGTAGGTCACCGGCTTGCCCGGGTCGACTTCGCTAATCACCGTGCCTTCGAGCACGTAAGCCGCCACCGAACCGGGATGGCGATGCGGGCTGGAGCTGGCGCCGGGCGCGAACTCGACCGTCACCACACTGAGCTGCTTGCCGGGGACGTCGGGCAGATCGTGCTGGAGCACCGGCCGCACGGTCACGCCCTCGTCCGAAGCGCCGGGGCCGGAAATTTTCTTGCCCGCGCTCTCCGAGTCCTCGGCCTGCGCCAGCGCTGCGATCAGTTCGATTCCGATAGCGGCGACTGGCCCAGCGGCCAGCGCCTTCATCATCTCGCGCCGGTTGATCATCGGGGGGGAGTTGCTCCTTTCGGATGAAGTCCACGGAAATTCCGCGCGCCGCGCGCTCAACCGCGTGCACGCGCTTCGAGCACCATCTGGGTCTGCGTTACGATCGCGAGCAGACGGCCGTCGGCGCCGGTGACTCGAGTCTGCCAGACCATCGTGCGGCGCCCACGATGCAACGGCGTGCATTCGCCGCTGACCATGGTGCCGACCGGCGCCGGCGCAAGGAAGTTGGTCTTTGACTCGATCGTCGTCGTGTTCTGGCCTTCGCTCAGGTTGAGGAAAGTTGCGCAGGCACCGAGCGTGTCGGCAAACGCCATCACGGCGCCGCCGTGCAGCACCGCGGGCACCGTGCACATGTCGTCGCGCACCAGCATCGTCGCGGCCACCCGCTCCGACGCCGCGTGGGTGAACTTGATTCCCAGCAACTCACCGAACGGCAGCCTGTTCTTGTCGAGAATCGCCAGACCGTCCATTGCCGCCTCCGTCTTTTGAAAGCCTGCATAGCACGCGATCCAAGGCCCGGCCCATTCCCTCCGAGGTAATGCGAGCGCCGGCATCAGGCCGTTGCCGATTCCCACGAACTCCGCAGCTTGGCCGATCTCGTCGGACGGCCTGCCTACTCGCCCGTCCATTGCGGTTTGCGCTTTTGCGCAAACGCAAGCGGCCCCTCAATCACGTCCTTCGACTTCCACAGCGCCGCAGTAGCTGGGAAATGATGCTTCGAGGCCTCCTCCAGCGACATCCCCAGCCCGCCCATCGCGGCCTCCTTGCTCGCCCGGATCGACACCGGCGAGCACTCCATGATTTCGCTCGCCCAGCGTTCTGCGGTCGCCATCAGATCCTTCAGCGGCACGACCTCGTTGACCAGGCCCCATCGGTGGGCCTCGGCGGCGGTGGTGTGCCTGCCGGTCAGGATCATGCCCATCGCGATCTTGAGCGGAATATGGCGCGGCAGGCGGTGTACGCCGCCGGCGCCCGCCATCAGTCCCACGCGCGGCTCGGGCAAGCCGAAGCGCGCGTGCTCGGCGGCGATGATCAGGTCGCAGGCCAGCGCGATCTCGCATCCGCCACCCAGGGCGAAGCCGTTGACCGCGGCGATAATCGGCTTGGTAATGTCGAAACGGGCCGTGATGCCGGCGAAGCCGCCTTTGCTCATCGGCGGGCGCTCGCCGCGATGCTCGGCGGTCCACTTGAGGTCGTTGCCAGCGGAGAATGCGCGTTCGCCCGCGCCGGTGAGAATGGCAACCCACATTTCGCGGTCGGCCATGAAGTCGTCCCACACCTGGTCCATCTCCAGATGGCAGGGCGGATGCAGCGCATTCATTACCTCAGGACGGTTGAAGGTGACGTAGGCCAGGTGGCCGCGCTTTTCGTACTTGATGAACTTGAATTCCATCGCTCGCCTCTCTTTCCTGCGTGGCGCAATCGGCGCGCCGACGCCGATCGTTCCGACCTCGATCATGCTTATGTCTGATTGTCCTCGCCGAGCAATTCGAAGAAGGCGTCGATGCTCTGCATGAGCTGGCGGCGGATTTGCGCGCGCGTGCCTTCGATCAAATGCATCGTGACTCGGCCGGCGGTGCCGTCGTTAAGCCGCACTCGGGCGTCCTCGACCCCGGCGACCTCGCTCTGGCCGAACACGCGCATTCCGTAGACCAGCGCGGCGCGCTGCGCGGCTCCTTTGACCAGCCTCAGCTTGCGCGGCATCAAATCCTCCTCGTCGCCGGCTCTTCCGGCGCAGCCCTTATAGCACGAATGCGCGCCGCCCCGCGCACGGACAGCGCGATCCGATGCGCGTTGCCCCGGCGCGCGTGATCGCTTCACTGCGCAGGTTGGTACTCGCGCAATCGCTGCTCGATGGCTGCAACCCGCCCGCATGGTCGAGCATCTCGATGCGTAAGCGGGCGCCGAAACGCAATACGAGGTGCGCGGTTTGCCCTCCTCGAGCGTCTCGATTGTGCGCAATCCCAGTGGTCGAGCGCCGCCTGCATGGTGCGCGCAATCGACTGTGGAGCAACGACGCGCGCCAGGTCGCGTAAAACGCCGACTAGCCTGCCGTCAGGTCCATGCTGGAGCTGCCCAAGCTTCATCAGCCCTCGCGCTTGCGCTCGGAAGATCGTGCAGCGCGGGGCGGCGCGCAAGCGCAGTCCGAATGCGCGGGTACGTTGACATCGCCCGCGGTTGATGACGAAATCGAGCGCGATGAACAAGCGGCTGTTGGTTGTCACCGCCCTGGCGCTGACGCTGGCCGGCGCCGGATGTGGCGTCGCCTATCAGGCCAGCACCGAGCTGCGCGCAAGCCGCATGCAGCGCGACCTCAAGGCCGGCGAGAGCAAGCGCGACGTGCGCAATGCGTGGGGTGAACCCGACCTGCGCCAGGACCTGAGCAACGGCGCCGAGGTTTGGAGCTATGCCAAACGCGCCAACTCCAACGACATTGCGGCCTCCCTCCTGTACACCAACGTCAAGGAAGGCGACAAGGGGGACTTCCTCGATCTGACCTTCGTTGACGGCAAGCTCGCCTCATGGAAGGAAGCGGTCCACACGATGCCTGCCAAGACCGGCGGGCCGGGTTTCAGCTTCGGCGTGGGCCCCTCGGCGACCACCGGCTCGGTCGCTCATTACTAGCGCGCCGTAGCGAGCATAGGCATGTTGCAACTTCACCGGGCCATCGTGTCTAATTGATGCTGGAATGTTTGCGAGTGGAGATCGGCGCGCGCGCGGTTTAGCTGCTCGCAAGCGCCTGCGACGGCGGTTTCCGGCAATCTGATGGCGACTGCGCACAAGAGCTTCGAGTCAATTCTGCTCGACCGCTCGTGGGTCTCCGAGCAGGATCTCGAACGGGCCCGCCAGCGCAAGAAACCCGGACAGGGCCTTGCCGACGTGCTGATCGATATGGGAGCGCTGGAACCCCAGCGGCTGGCACGCGCTCTTGCGCAGGAATACTGGCTGCCCTTCCAGGCCCATATCGACGAGCACGCCATCGATCCGACGCTGCTTGGCAAGGTTCCGATTAACTACGCGAAAAAGAATCGAATCCTGCCGCTGAGCTCCAACGGCGACGGCATCATCGTCGCGATTGCCGACCCGGCCAAATACGAGCCGCTCGACGACCTCCGGATGCTGTTCGGCGTCCCGCTCCATCCGGTGGTCGTGCCGCCGGCCGTGCTCGACGAAGCGATCAACCGCGCCTATGACCAGGCGACCACCACCACAGCGCAGGACCTGATGATCGACCTCGAGGAGGAGCGGCTCGACGTCGTCGCGAGCGAGTTGGCCCAGGAGCCGCGCGACCTGCTGGAATCCGACGACGCCGCGCCGATCATCAAGCTGGTCAACGGGCTGCTCTCCCAGGCGGTCAAGGATCGGGCGAGCGACATCCATATTGAGCCATTCGAGCGCGAGCTGGTGGTGCGCTTTCGGGTTGACGGAATGATGTACGACGTCATCTCGCCACCCAAGCGCTTTCAACCCGCCATCACCTCGCGCGTCAAGGTGATGTCGGGGCTCAACATCGCTGAGAAGCGCCTGCCACAGGACGGCCGCATCAGGCTGCGCATCGCCGGCCGCGACATCGACATTCGCGTCTCGTCGATCCCGACCGCCTTCGGCGAGCGCATCGTGCTGCGTCTGCTCGACCGCGCGCAGGCGCTGGTCGACCTCAGTCTCGACCATCTGGGATTCTCCGGCGATAACCTGGGGCGCCTCGACCGTCTAATCCGCCAGAGCCACGGTATCCTGCTCGCGACCGGCCCGACCGGCTCGGGCAAGACGACGACGCTGTATGCCTGTCTGGCACGGATCAATTCGCCCGAGAAGAACATCATCACGATCGAAGATCCCATCGAATACCAGCTCCACGGGATCGGCCAGATGCAGGTCAATCCGAAGATCGAGCTGACGTTCGCCAACGGCCTGCGTTCGATCCTGCGCCAGGACCCCGACGTGATCATGGTCGGTGAGATCCGCGACAGCGAGACGGCCGAAATTGCGATTCACGCCGCGCTCACCGGTCACCTGGTGTTCTCCACGCTGCACACCAATGATTCTTTCGGCGCGGTGACTCGCCTGGTCGACATGGGGATTGAGCCCTTCCTGGTCTCCTCGTCGATCCTGGCGGTCCTGGCCCAGCGGCTGGTTCGCCTGCTCTGCCAGAATTGCCGCGAGCCGTACACGGCCGGTGCCGCGGAGCTCGCCCGCATCGGACTTGAAGGAGTGCCCCTCGACGGACCGATCTACCGGCCGGCGGCGGCCGGCTGCCGCGCGTGCCGCGGCACCGGCTATCGCGGGCGCACCGCGATTCACGAGCTGATGGTGATGGACGACGAGGTGCGCACGCTGGTGATGCAGAAGGCGGACGCGGCAACCATCCGGCGCCACTGCACGTCGCGGGGGATGAAACTCTTGCGCCGCAACGGCGCCGAGCGGGTTCTCCAGGGACAGACCACGATCGAAGAGCTGCTGCGGGTCACCCAGGAAGACATCCTGTAGGGCGCGCGCGGCGGCACGGACACACGCGCGATGCCTGTCTTCGCCTATCGCGGATTGGCTGCCAACGGCCGCTCGGTAGCGGGCGTCGTCGATGCCGACAGCGTGCGCAGCGCGCGCGGCAAGCTGCGCGAGCGCGGCATCTTCCCCACCGAGCTCGCCGAAGAGGCGGCCGCACCGCGGCGGCGGCTGGCCGATTACTTTGTCTCTTTCGGGCGGCGGATCCCGCCCGCCGAGCTCTCCCTGCTCACCCGCCAGCTCTCCTCGCTGCTCGGGGCGGGCGTCCAGCTGGTTGACGCGCTGAGCGCGCTTGCCGACCAGTCAACCCGGCCCGGGACCAAACGCCTGCTCTCACAGGTGCGCGAACGTGTGCGGGAGGGCAGCTCGCTGGGCGACGCGCTGGCGGCGCATCCCGACACCTTCTCAGACCTTTACGTCGGGATGGTGCGCGCGGGCGAGACCGCGGGCGCGCTGGAGACCGTGCTCAATCGCATCGCCGACTTCAGCGAAAGCCAGGCCGAGTTCGTAGCCAAGGTGCGCCATGCTCTGACCTACCCGGTCATCATGATTTGCGTGGGCTCGGCCATCATGTTCTTCCTTATGAGCTACGTCGTGCCGCAAGTCGCGACGATCTTCCAGCAAAGCAACGCGGCGCTGCCGCTGCCGACCCGAATTCTGATCGCGCTGTCGAACTTCCTCTCCAACTACTGGGTGGCGCTAGTCGCGCTTATCGCGGGCGCGATCGCCGCGATTAGCTGGGGACTGTCAACCGCGCGCGGGCGGCGGATCTACGACACCTGGCTGCTGCGCCTGCCCTACCTCGGCCCCACCGTGACTCGCGTCATCTGCGCGCGCTTCGCCCGCACGCTGGCCACGATGCTCCAGAGCGGCATCCAGCTCCTGCCCGCGCTCGCCTCGGTCAAGCACGTGGTGACCAATGGGTTGCTCGCCGACGCAATCGAGGAGAGCCGCACCTCGATCCGTGAGGGCCACGGGATGAGCCATCCGCTATCCGCAAGCGGACTCTTCCCGCCGCTGCTGATCGAGATGATCAAGGTTGGCGAGCGCTCGGGCGAGGTCGAGCAGATGCTCGAGCGGGTGGCCGACACCTACGAGCGCGAGGTCGAGCGCTCGCTCAGCCAGCTGACCTCGCTGCTCGAACCGCTGATGACGCTGGCGATGGCGGGGATTATCCTCTTCATGATGCTCGCGATCCTGCTCCCCATATTCCAATTGAATCAGTTGATGAGATAGCGACACAGGGAAGACCAAGCGTGATGGACACACAAGTGCGCCGGCGCCGGCTCAAAGAGGGCTTCACCCTCATCGAGATAATGGTCGTGATCCTGATCCTGGGCCTGCTGGCGACCATCGTCGTGCAGAGCCTGCGCGGCGCCACCGACAAGGCCAAGCGCACCAAGGCGCAGGCCGATCTTGCCGAACTCAAGACCGCGCTCGACCGCTACTACCTCGACAATGGCTACTACCCGACCAGCGATCAGGGCCTCCAGGCCCTGGTCCAGGCGCCAACCGGCGGACGCATCCCGGCCAACTACGAGGAAGGCGGCTACATCGAAAAGCTTCCGGTCGATCCCTGGGGCAACGCCTACTTCTACCAGAGCGACGGCAACAGCTACGTGCTCAAGTCCTTCGGCGCCGATGGCAAACCCGGCGGCACCGGAAAGGACGCCGACATCGACGGCAGCTCGTCGTGAGCCCGCCTAGCGGCCAACTCGCACGGCGAAGTGGCGTGGCGCACGATCCGCGAGCGCCGCATACCCTGCGTGCGGGCGCACCGCGGCTTGCAAACGCATGTGCCCGGGCGGCTCGCGGGTTCACTCTGCTCGAAATCGCCGTCGTAATCTTCATCATGGGGCTCATCATGAGCCTGGCGATACCGTACTTCGGCGGCCTACACAGCGCCGAGCTTAAGAGCGAGGCGCGCAAGCTCGCCGGTCGCGCCAGTTATCTCTATGACGAAGCGTCGGCGCAGGAAGTGATCTACCGAATGACCTTCGACATCGACCATAACGTCTACTTCGTGACGCGCCTGGATCCGTACGCACCGCATCCCAAGTTCACGCCGTTCGCCGGCCTGTGGGACGGCCAGGTGGTGATGCCGCCGGGGGTGCGGCTGCGCGACGTCTCGGTCGAAGGCATCGGCGGCGCACGCGCCGGCGCGATAAGCTGCCAGTTCTATCCCGACGGCTACGCCGACGCGACCGTCATCCACATGGTGACCGATGCCGGCAAGGTCCTCACCCTGAGCATCAACCCGCTGACCGGCGGCGTTGCGATCGTCAGCGGCGACGTGGCGCCGACCGCGGCGCTCGCGATGGCGCAGTGAGGCCGCGCCAATACGAAGCACCAAAGCGTGCCTGCCTTGGACTCCAGAGCAACACCGACATCGGCACTCCTTTTCACTTCGGGGCAGGGCTCTGGAGTCAGGCCGTTCGCCGAGCGCAGGCTCCCCGCCCCGGAAGAGGTTCGTCGTGCACGCGGCGTCCCCTCCGGCTTCACGCTGCTCGAGGTGCTGATCGCAATAGCGGTGCTGGGGATCGCACTGTTGGCGTTGCTCTCGCTAGATCACGAAGACCTCCAGAGCGTGATCCGCGCGCAGGAGATCTCGCGGGCCGCGATGCTCGCGCAGACGTTGATGACGCAGGCCGAGCTGCAACGCATTCCGCCACCCGGTACCACCAGCGGCAACTTCGAGCAGCTCTATCCTGGGCGATATCGCAATTTCCGTTGGACACGCAGGGTGGAGCCGTCGCCAACCTTCCCTGACCTGCGCAAGGTCGAGATTCGTGTCTTGTACGGCCCTCGGTTCAGCCGCAGCTTTGACCTAGTCGAGTTCCTCCACGACCCGCGTCCGCGCGTGCTGACGCCGCGCGGCCAAGCCCCGCAGAACCCGGCCCTCCAGGGCGCCGAGCCGCAAGCGCCCCTCGGGGGATTCGGAGCGCCCGGGCCGCTCGGCGGTCCGGGTGGCGTGCAAGGCGGCCCGCTCGGAATGCAGGGGATGCAATGACGCGCCCGCGCCCCCTTCACAAGCCGGTTGCTGCCGCGCGTGGATTTGCCCGCGGCTTCACGCTCATCGAAATGATGCTCGCGGTGGCGATCCTCGGAATCGTCATGGTGATGCTGGCGGGATCGTTCCACGCAGTGGTCGCGGGCAAGACCCACGCCGAGGACCGGCTGCTCGGCGGCCGCGCCGCGCGCGCCCTGCTCCGGCAGATCACGAACGAGTTACACGGCGCTATCCAGACACCGCTGGTCTTAAGCCGCGTCCTGCTGGTGGGCCAGGCCTCGATGCGCAACGGCGTCCCGCTCGACAGCCTGTCGATCTCAACCATCAACGTCGGCCACCGTCGTGCCGTTAGCGGCTTTGGGGCCGAGGAGGCCATCGTCTATTCGGGCGTGCCCAATCCGCGGCACCCGGGATGGTTCATGCTGATGCGCCAGGAGCAAAGCGCGCTGCTCGGGGCGACCGCCGGCATCAAGCTGGCACCGCCGGTGGTGCTCGCGGCCAATGTACTTGCGTTCCATCTGCGCTACTTCAACGGAAATATCTGGCTGGAAAGCTGGGACTCCCACAGCATGCCGCCAGGCCAACAGCTGCCCCAGGCGGTATCGATAGACGTCGTGCTGGCTGGTCTCGGCCGCGCGCCGATTGAACTTGCGACCCAGGTGACGCTGCCGATGGCGATTGCGCAATGGTGAAGGCGTTCAGACGAAGCGAGCATGGCGTGGCATTGCTGGTCACGCTGATGGCGCTCGCGCTGATGACGCTGCTGGTGATGGACTTCACCACGGCGGCCGCGCTGGGCTACCGCTCGGCGGCCGGCCAGGCCAACCAACTGCGCGCCGAGTACCTGGCCCGCTCAGCAATCAGCGTCGGGCTTTCACTGCTCGCCACCGACTCGCAGCAAGACGCGCTGGCGCGCACTCCGCACGACGGTCTCGACGAGGCGTGGTCGCAGCCCTTCCCGCCGGTGCCGCTGGGCGGTGGCAGCGCCCAGGTGTCGATCGTGGACGAGGCGCGCAAGATCAACATCAACCTGCTGGTCAACCAGCGCACCGGCCAACTCAATCCCGTTTACGTCGGGATCGTCGAACGCCTGCTGGCCAACGTCGGCGTTTCACCCCAACTCGTCCCGGCCATTATTGACTGGCTCGACCCCGATAGTGTCGAATCACCGGGAGGCGCTGAGGCGACGTATTACCTGACTCTCACTCCGCCATATGAACCGCGTAACGGTCCGATGCCCACCATCGGCGACCTCAGGATGATCCGGGGGGTGGATGACGCCACGTTCTTCGTCTTGCAGCGGTATCTGACCGCTGCGCCCGAGCCGCGGGTGAACATCAACACCGCGCCGCCCGAAGTCATCGCGGCACTGCTCCCGCAATTGTCGGCCAATCCGTCGCTGGTCAAGCAGATCGTCCAAGCGCGCATGGTGCAGCCATTTCTCGTGATCACCGACGTCGGCAATCTGGCCGGGATGGGCGAGCTCGGTGTGCCGCTGATGCGACTGATCACAACCCGCAGCTTCTACTTCACGGTCAGGGGGATGGGGACCTACGCTGGCGCCCGCGCACGTATCGTCGCCACCTTTCGGCGCAACGCCAACGGCACCGCGATGCTGGCGAACTGGCACGAGGGCTGACGCGGAGCGGGGGGCGGCGATGGCGCAGCGAATCCTGGCGATCGAGACGGCGGGTGATTGGGCGCGTGGCGCGCTCGCCGAGCGGAGCTGGAACACCTTCCAGATCCTCGACGTTGGCGAGGAGCGCCGCGCCGAGGGCGAGCCCGACCTGGCGCCGGCGCTTAGGCGCCTGCTCGCCGGCGCCGGCAAGCCCGACCTGGTGCTCTCCGCGCTGCCGGGCGAACTCGTGATCAAACGGATGCTGGCGCTCCCGTTTAGCGACCAGCGCAAGCTCGCCCAAGTCGTACCTTTCGCGCTCGAAGAACACCTACCCATCGGCGTTGACGACGCGGTGGTCGCTTTCGCGCGCCTCGGACACGAGGGCGAGCAGACGCTGGTGATGGCTGCGATGGTGCGCAAGGAGGACCTCCATCGCCATCTTGAGATGCTCGCGCGCGCCGGGCTCGATCCCAAAACCGTGACCCTGGGCGCGCTCGCCCTCGCCTCCCTGCTGGCAAGAGTGCGCAACGGGCGCGCGGGCAGCCATCTGCTGGTCGATCTCGGTCACGGCTCGACCTCGATGGTGCTGCTTGACGCGGGCGGGACGCCGCGGGCGATCCGCACGGTCGCCGCCGAGTTTGGCGCGGGTAACGGCACGCCGGCTCCCGGTGCGTCGGCGATCCTCGGCGCGATGCGCCAGACGTTGCTGGCCCACAGCACCGACCACGAACAGCCGGAACTGGTGCTGACCGGACCGGGCGCCGCAACGCCCGAGGTGCGTCAACAGGTCGCCGAAACGCTGGCGGTTCCGGTCCATACGCTGGACGAGTTCGACTGCGCGGCGCTGCTGGGCCGGATGGCGGGGAAATCAACCCGCTACGCGGGATGCCTCGCGATGCTGCTGGGCGAGGCGCCGGGCGCCGGAGTCGAACTGCTCAACTTTCGCCAGGGGGAATTCGCGTTTCGCGGACGTACCGGCGATCTCGGCCCCCTCCGCACAACCTTCATCCTCGCCGCCGCGGTACTCGCCGCCTTCCTGCTCCACTTCGGTATCGGAATTTCGGCCAATCTCCGCCAGCTCAGCCGGATCAATCGACAGATCGCGACCATCGCTGCGCCGGCGCTCGGTTCGCACACGGCAGGCGCCGACGTCAAGGCTGAACTTACGCAGCGGCTGGCCGCGATGCGCAAAGAGCTGCACGTGATGGGCGGCGGGGGAGCCGCCGTTTCGCCGCTCGAGACGCTGCTCAAGGTCTCGCGTGCTCTGCCGCCTCATCTGGGAGCTCAGGTCACCAACTTCACGATCGAAGAGGGCGCGATCAAACTCGACGGCAGCGCGGATTCCTTCGCAACCGTGGATCGCGTCAAGCGCGCGCTGGACTTGAGCGGCTTTTTCCGCGACATCCAGGTCACCCGCGCCACGGCCGGCTCCGATCCGAGCAAGGTCGAGTTCCGCCTGACCGCGAACGTGCGCGAGGGAGCGCCGGAGTAGCCGATGTTCGACGCGATACGCAAGCGGCTCGAACGTGTAGGCGGCGCGCTGGCCGCGCCGTTAGCGTCCGGATGGAACGCGCTGCGCGCGCACGGAAGAGAGGCGTTCGCCCCGCTCGCGGCGGCAGTTCGCGCCAGGTACCAGAAGCTCGAACCGCGCGAGCGTCTTCTGGTGCGCGTCCTCGGCGTGGTGTTCGCCTTCTTCCTTGTCTACAACTTCGTTTACGCGCCGATCGCGGCTGCGGTTGGCGGGTTGGGCAGCCGCATCCAGCAGCGCCAGCATGATGCGGTGGACGTCGCGCACATGGTGCGCACCTACTGGCAACTCCAGGCCGACCTCGCCACGATGCGCAAGCGGACGGTGCCGGCGGGCGGGGATTTTTCGCTCTTTTCGGTAATCGAGCAGGCGCTGACAAGTGCGCCCGGTAAGGACAAGATCGGGTCGATCACGCCGGCCGACAAGCAGATCCCCGGCGGCCTGACCCAGCATACGGTCGAGGTCCGGCTCAATGCACTCAGTCTCGGGCAGATCGTGGACACGCTCTATGGCCTGCAAAGCCTGAACGTCCCGGTGACCGTCTCCAGCCTGCATATCGCGCGCCGCACCCAGGATCCGCATACGTTCGACGTCGACATGACCTGCGTCGCGCTGGGCCGCAATGCGTGAGCAGCTCACCGTGCGGCTTGTCGCCTTCGCGCGTGCCCACCTGCGTGCCCTCGCCTATTCCGGCTTCGGCGTCGCCGTGTTTGTGGGTTCGCTCGCCGCAACCTTTCCGTACGCGGCCACGCTGTCGGCGCTGCTCCAACCTTTCAGTCTCAGCCTGAGCTCGGCGGGCCAGGGATTCAGCCCGCCAATCGGCGCCGCGCTCAGCGACGTGCGGCTCGTTTCAACCGAGCCGTCGGCGCCGTTCGAGCTTGAAAGCTCAAGCGTGACTCTTGCGCCAGCCTTCGGCGCGCTGTTGCTGGGCGAGCCCGGAGTACGCGTGCGCGCACACATGTACGGCGGGGCATTGCATGCGACGGTCTATCGCAAGGGCGCCGGAATCGGCCTCAGTTTCAGCCTGAGCGACGTCGGCCTGGCGCGGATAGCCGTCCTGCACAGCCTCGGCGCCAACGTGTTGGGCCGGCTCTCTGGCGACGGCTGGGCGCAGCTTGCGGGCAACGACCCGAAGGGGGCACGTGCGCAGATCGACTTTCACGCCGCCGATCTGACGATCCGCGTGGCGCGCGGCTTCGCACCCATTCGTTTGGGCGCTGTCAAAGGCTCGCTGCGGCTGGCGCGCGGCGCGCTCGAGGTGACCCGGCTCGACGGCCGCGGCCCCGACGGCATCGTTTCCGGGCGCGGCACCGTCCGTCTCGGACCCGACGCCGCGCAGACCGACGTCGACCTGCGCGTCACGATCGAGCCTTCGCCCGCGGGGCGCACACGGCTGGGCGTGCTGTTCGGCCTCCTGCCCCATCCGCCCGGGCCACACCAGCCCTACGTACTGACCGGCCCGCTGCTGCGCCCGTCAATCAGTTGACGAAAGGGCGGCGACGGCGGAACCGGCGCATGTGCGTCATTTCGGCAGCGCGGCGATAAATCTCTCGACCGCCTGCTGGAAACGAACGTCGGCGGGCACCGAGACGTGATCTCCGCCCTCGATGAGCTCGATGCGCGCGTCGGGAAACCATCCGGCGAGCGGACGCGGGTCGCCGGCGATCGCGTCGCGATCGCCCGTCGCTACCATCACCGGGATCCTCAGGCGCGCGAGCGCGGCGAAATCGACCGAGGCCTCGGCGTCGGTCGTCTCCTCGGCGCTGATGTAGGCGGCGAGCGCGCGCAGATCCTTGCCGTTGCGCTCGGCGCCGCGCCGAAAGCGGCGCGCCATCACGTCCTCGATCATCGCGGGGTCCTCCTCGAGCAGGGCGGCGGCGATGCGATTGCGCTGACCGGGGACCCTGATTTGCCCGCCCACGCCGAAACCGCCGAGCACGGCGGCGCTCAGGCACCCCTGATGGCGCATCAGCATCTCCAACGCGATCCGGCTGCCCATCGAGTAGCCCACGATCCGTGTACGCTCGATCCCCAGATGGCCGAGCAGGCGCACGATGTCGCCGCTTACGATTCCCAGGCCGTACAACGCCGGATCGTGCGGTTTGTCGCTCTCGCCGTGGCCGCGCACGTCGAGCGCGAGCACGCGCGCGCGCCGCGCCAGCCGCTCGACCATCCCGGTGCGCGTCCAGTTCTCCAGCGCGCTCAGGCCGAAGCCGTGGACCATCACCACCGGTGCGCCGCGTCCCTCGTCCAGGTAGTGAATTCGGATTCCGTCGGAATCGAAGAATGGCATCGCGAGCCGGGTCCGTCTCGGCTCAAATCCTAATCGGCGCGGCGGCGGCTGAGCAACCGCGCGGCTTGCGCACCTGCGCGCGATAGCGGCACAATCGCGCTGACTCTGATCTCCTTGCAACCGGGTACACGATGCCGTCGCAAGCCAACAAGCTCGGACTCCATCTCTCGATCGTCTCCTCCGCCTTCAACTCGATCGGCGATCTCTCGCGCGAGGCCGAGGAGAGCGGTTACTCCTCAGTATGGGTCGCCGAAGTTGCCGGCCCCAATGCCTTCGTCAGTCTCGCGCCATGCGCACTGGCGACCAAGCGCGTGGACCTTGCCACCGGCGTGGTGCCGATCCAGATCCGCACACCGGGGGTGCTCGCGATGGAGGCGCTCGCGCTGAACGAGCTCTCGGGCGGGCGCGCGGTCGCCGGGCTCGGCGTCTCCAGCCCGGTGATCGTCGAGCGCTGGCACGGCGCGTCCTATCGGCTGCCGGTGACCGCGATGCGCGAGTGCGTGCATATCATGCGCGAGCTGTTCAAAAACGGCCGCTGCAAGTTCGAAGGCAAGGTGTACAGGTGCGACTTCCGCCACAGCCTGCGCACCACGGCCGCGCACCCGCCGCGGATTTATCTCGCCGCGCTCAACCCCCCGATGCTGCGGCTGGCGGGCGAAGTCGCCGACGGCGTGCTGCTCAACTACTCGCCGCCGGAGGTGATGGCCGAGAAGATCGCCGAGGTGCGCGCGGGCGCGACCAAGGCCGGCCGCAATCCCGACGAGGTTGATATAGCGATCTATCTGCGGATGTGCATCACTGACGAGCCCGACGCCGCGCTCGACGCGTTCAAGCGCGAGCTTGCCGGTTACGCCTTCGTCGATGCATACAACCAGATGTTCGAACATCAGGGGCTCGGCGCGCAGTTCGCCGAAGTGCGCCGGCTGTGGCGTGAAGGCAAGCGTGACGAAGCCCACAAGGCCTTCAGCGATGACGATATGCGCCGTATCGGGGCGTTCGGCCCGCCGGAGGCGGGCCGCAAGTTCGTCGCCAGCTTCCGCGCCGTCGGCATAACCCATCCGGTGGTTTTTCCGATCGGGCCGGGACGCACGGCCGAGCGCGATTTCCGCAACACGATGCGCGCGATGGTGGGTGCGTAAGCGCGCCCCGCGCCCTGCGGGCCGCGTGGCGCAGTGGAGGTGCGGCATGGAGGAGATGCGGGATGAAACAGACCTTCGCTCTGCTCGCTGCGGCGGTCCTCGCGCTTGGCGCTGCTGCGGCTGCGGCACAAACGCCGCCAAGCCAGGGCGCGTCCGCTGCCGCGGCGCCCGCCGCCGTCGCGCATCGCGGGCAGTTGACCGGCCAGCCCGAGGCGCTCTTCTCCCGGCTCGAGGCGGATCTGAGCGGCGGCAAATTCGGCCCCTTCACTATTATCAGCGTCGACGTCCCGACCCGCACGATCGTGGCGCGGCGGAGCAATATCGATTCGGCTAGCTGGGCGCGATGGGCGTTTTGCCGGATGGGGCCGCTGGACCTTCTCGATGTCCTGCGCGACGGCTCGGTCACGCTCACCGTCAGGCTCGAACCGACCACCAAATGGATAACCTGGGCGGTGGTGAAAGCCGACTTCAACGGAACATACGCCATCGGCGCCGAGGTCAAACAGACCCAATGCATCTCGACCGGCGTGCTCGAAGAGGACATCCTCCATCGCCTCGGCGCTGACGTCTCGTAGCCTGAGAGCGCAAGCGGGCATACCATGCGATACCCCTACAAGACTATCCTCTGCCCGATCGATTTCGACGAGAACTCGCTCGCCGCGCTCGCTCACGCGCGCCGCCTCGCCGCCGACATGGGCGCGACGATCCACCTGCTGCACGCGCTGCCGATCCTGCCGATGCTGACGGACAGGGGCAGTCTGCCGCTGGCCGCCGACGAGGCGTCGGCGGAAGCCGAAGCGACGCGCCGGCTCAAGGACGTCGCCCGTCGCCGCCTTGGCCGAACGCCCTATGCGATCCACACCCGCGTCGCGTTCGTCTCTGACGTCCCACGCAGTATCCTCGCCGTCGCGCGCGATCTCGATGCCGACCTGATCGTGATGGCTACGCATGGGCGCAGCGGGCTTAGGCACGTCTTCGTCGGTAGCGTGGCAGAGGCGGTCATGCGCAACGCGGCCTGCCCGGTGCTCACGATTCGCCCGATTGCCGGACCGTTGACCGCGCGTCCCGCCGCTGCGTCCAGGCGGCCAGCCGCTGCGTCCAGGCGGCGCGCCCCTTCCTCCTGAACCTTGGACCCCATCGGAAATTCGTCGCGCATGCGAAAGGCGCTGGGGCCCGCGATTGCGGCCGCGCTGGCCATTGCGAGCGCAGCTCCGGCCGCCGGCGCGCACAAGAACTTCACGCTGACGGTCGAGAACAAGCGCATCACCATCGGCACCGGGCTCACCTATGACGCCTGGACCTACGACGGTACGGTGCCGGGGCCGGTACTGCGCGCACGCCAGGGCGACGATGTAACGGTCGCGCTCTCCAATCCGAGCTCGATGGCGCACGGGCTCGACGTCCACGCCGCCGAGCTCGCCCCCAAACTCCATTTCGACGCGCCTCCGAACCAACGCAATCTGAGCTACACGTTCCGCGCCGCGAGCCCCGGCGTCTTTCTCTACCAGTGCAGCGCTATCCCTGCGCTCTCGCACGTCGCCAACGGGATGTACGGAATGATGATCGTCGATCCGCGCAACGGATGGCCCAATGGCAAGGCGCACGAGGTGATGCTCGTACAGGGCGAGTTCTACGGCACACCCGACGACAAGGGGCAGGTCGTCGGCGACAGCCGCAAGCAGATGGAAGAGCGGCCGGACTTCGTGGTCTTCGACGGGATGGTTGATCGCTTCGTCCAGCATCCGATTCCGATCAAGGTCGGCGAATTGGTGCGCGTCTTTTTCGTCAACGCCGGCCCCAACCTGAGCTCGACCTTCCACGTGGCCGGCGCGATCTTCAGCACCGTCTATCGCGGCGGCAATCCCGCCGACCCGCTTCATGGGCTCGCGAGCTTCGAGGTTGGGCCCGGCGACGGAGCGGTGTTCGAGTTCCGCGTCCACGAGCCGGGCGACTATACGTTCATCGATCACGCGCTGGCCCGCCCGCTCAAGGGCGCGCAGGGAATCTTTCGCGCCACGCGCTGACACGCTTGACGACGTCTGCCGCGCAGTACGTTCGCCCCTTGCCGCTGCACGGCGGTGCGTGCTAACGACGGTCGATAAGAGTCCACGGCGAGGAGGGCCGCACGTCGGCTGCCCGCCGATGCGCAACAAGGAAGGCGCCGATGGTTAAAGTAATACTTCAGCTCTATCCAGTGATTCCCGCCGCGAGCGAAGAGGAGCGCGCGGCCCTGCGCCCCATCGGCCGCCATCGCGAGCGCTACCAAGAAACCCTGCTCGGCTGGCACGACATCATCCGCGCCGCCGACGACCTCGGCGTATGGGGCGTCGCCACCATCGAGCATCACTTCTGGTCCGAGGGTTACGAGGTCGGCCCCAACCCGGGCGTGCTCAACGCCTACTGGGCGGCGATCACCAAGCGCGTACGCGTGGGCCAGCTCGGCTACGTGATGAGCACGCAGAACCCTATCCGGGTCGCCGAGGAGACCGCGATCCTCGACCATCTGTCGCAAGGCCGCTTCTTCGTGGGCTTCGCTCGCGGCTATCAGTCGCGATGGACCAACGTCGTCGGGCAACATCTCGGCACCCGCGCCACGACCTCGCCGTCGGCGGCCAAGGTCGATCCGGCGGCGCTGTTCGGCAAGAACCCGCAGAAACAGCATTTCGACGACGACGAAGTCAACCGCCGCATCTTCGAGGAAGAAGTCGATATCGTCGTCAAGGCATGGACCCAGGAGAGCATCGAGTACAAGGGCCATGCCTGGCAGATTCCGTACCCCTACGCCGACGGCGTCAACGACTGGCCGCTGGCCAAGATGGGCGTCACGGCGCGGCTGGGCGCCCCCGGCGAGGTTGACGCCGACGGCAACGTGCGGCGGGTCAGTGTGGTGCCCTCGCCCTACACGCGGCCGCATCCGCCGGTCTTCGTCGCCACCAGCGGCTCGCCCGAGAGCGCCGAGTACGCGGCGCGCCGCGGCTTTATCCCGCTGTACTTCACCTCGCTCAACACCGCGCTGACGCTGGGCAGCGCTTACGTCAAGGCGGCCCACGCGGCGGGACGCCCGACCTCACTGGGCCAGAACCAGGCGCTGGTGCGGATGCCGCATCTCGGCGACACGATGGAAGCGGCGGAGCAGTCGATCATCAAGTACGACTCCGACATCTTCCGTAACTTTTACGCGGCGATGGGCCGCCACAAGGTCGCACGCGAGGACGTCCCCAAGGCGGTCACCAAGTACGGGCTGTGGGTCGCTGGCACCGTCGATCACGTGCGCAAAACGCTGGTCGAGGAATACAAGCAGTTCCCCGCCGAGTATCTGACGCTCATTTATCACTACGCGCAGATGCCCAAGGAGGAGGTGCTGCGCCAGCTAAACCTGTTCATGAAGGAAATCAAGCCGGCGCTCGACGAGCTCACCGACTATCCGGCGGAGAGCGCCGCAGCGGCCGCCGGCGGCGCCAAGTAGCCGCTGCGTTCCCCGGCGGGAAACGGGACGCGGCCTAGCTCTCACGCTCATCGCGTTCACAGGCTGAAGCCTGTGCCTCACCGGCACTGCCATTGCGGCGGACGCTTCTCGGCGAAGGCGCGCGCGCCCTCGCGCGCGTCGTCGGTGGTCTGCAGCCATTTGTAGCCCTCGCGCTCGAGCCTGAGCGCGTCACCCAGCGGCAGGTCCAGCCCGCGCATCACGACCTGCTTGATCCGCTGCACCGCGAGCGGCGCGCTCTTGCAGATCTCAGCCGCGATTTCCTCGCACTTCGCCATCAGTTGCCCCATCGGCACGACGTGATCGACGAGTCCCAGCCGCAGCGCCTCCTGCGCGTCGATGCGGTTGCCGGTGTAGAGCATCTCGAGCGCGCGGCCGAGCGGGATCAGCCGCGGCAGCCGCTGAGTCCCGCCCCCTCCGGGCAGCCATCCAAGGCGCACCTCACCCAGACCGAACTGCGCGTGCTCGGCGGCCACCCGGATGTCGCAGCACAGCGCCTGCTCGAGCCCGCCGCCGTTGGCGTGGCCGTTGATCGCCGCGATGACCGGCTTGGTCAGCTCGAACATCACCTGGTAGGGCGAGTCGAGCAGGTCCTCGTTCGGCCGCTCGACATAGTTGGCCTTCACGTCGCTGCCGGCGCAGAAGGCACGCTCGCCGGCGCCAGTCATGATCGCGACGCGCAGCGCCGGATCCTCGCGAAACTCGCGCCAGATCCGCGACAACATCCCGTAGCTCTCAAAATCGCAGGCGTTGAGCACCTCGGGCCGGTTGATCGTGACATAGGCGACCGGCCCCTTCTTGTCGAACAACACCTTGGCCATCGTCGGATCCTCCCTGCGGCGGGTTCGCGCGCGGGCCGCTCTCAGCGCGCGGATTCGGGATCGATCAGCACGCCGGGGTTGAGAATCGCGTGCGGGTCGAGGGCGCGCTTGGCCGCTCTGAGCGCGCGCGCGAAGCCTTCGGGCCGCTGGCGGTCGTACCATGGGCGATGGTCGCGGCCGACCGCATGATGGTGCGTGATCGTGCCGCCGAGGTTGACGATGACCTCGGAGACTGCGGCCTTGATCTCGTCCCATTGTTCGAGCTCCGAGCCGCGCCGTCCGGGCGCAAGCACGGTGTAGTAGGGCGCGGGACCGTCGGGATAGGCGTGGGTAAAGCGGCAGGTCAGCGTTCCCTTGCCGCAGATGCGGCGGATCGCGTCGTTGCCGGTCTCCATCAGGCGCGCGTGGTAGTTCTCGAAGCGGTCCCAGGTGATCGCGGTTTCGAAGGTATCGCTCACCATTCCCATCGCGACCATCGAGTCGCGCAGATACGGCGCCTTGAGAAACGCCTCGCGCCACGCGCCGGCTGCCCCCGCATGCGTCGCCGCGGCGTCGGTGCTGGTCCTGCCCGCGCCCTCGGGCACCCGCCCGCCGAGGTCGGCACAGATCTCCAGCGCGCGCGCCATCCAAGGCTCTAACCCATGGTCGGCCGACTCGAAGGCCAGCACCAGCACCGCCGCCTCGCCCTGGTTGGCGCCGGCGTTGGCCGCCTCGCCCGGATCGAGCAGGCGGCAGTTGGCAGGATACAGTCCGGCCTGCGTTATCGCGCGCACCGCCTTGGCTCCCGAGACGAAATCGGGAAACGACACCGATGCGCCTGCGCGAAACTTCGGCCGGTCCTGCAGGCGCATCCAAGCCTCGGTGATTATCCCGAGGATTCCCTCCGACCCGATGAACATTCGGTCGGGGCTGGGCCCGGCGCCCGAGCCGGGCAAGCGGCGCGACTCGAGCGCGCCAGTCGGAGTGATCACGCGCACCGATTCCACGAAGTCGTCGATATGGGTGTAGAGCGTCGCGAAGTGGCCGCCCGAGCGCGTCGCGATCCATCCGCCAAGCGAGGAGAACTCGAACGACTGGGGAAAATGGCGCAGCGTGTAGCCGTGCGGGCGCAGCCGGTCTTCGAGCGCGGGGCCGTACACGCCGGCCTGGATCCGCGCGGCGCGCGAGAGGCGATCGACTTCGAGCACGCGATCCAGCCGCCCAAGGTCGATCGACACCGCGCCGCGCCAGTCGCCGCCCGACGGCGGCTCGACGCCGCCGACGACACTTGAGCCGCCGCCATACGGGGTTGCCGCGATACGCTCGCGGTCGCACCACTCGAGGACGCGGACGACTTCCTGCTCGTCGTGCGGGAAGGCCACGACGTCGAAGGGATTGGGATAGTGCCGGCGGAAGGCGCGCACGACGTCGCGATAGCCGCGCCCGTAGCTGTGGCTAGCACGGTCGTAGGTGCTGGTCGAACAGATCGCAGCGAGCGCATCGGGCGGCTTGATGCGCGGCGCGCGCAGGTGGAGTTCGGCCTCGCGCGGCGGGGGAGTGATCTCGAGCGGCCCCAGGCCGAAACGCTGCGAGATCCGCTCGGCTATCTGCCGCTGCTGCTCCGGGGTCGGTTGCTGATCCTCGTAACCCCATCCCCAAAACTTGCGCCTGCGCTGCTCAGCCATGTGAAAGCGTTTCCTCCGCGGTTCGTGACGGCCCAATTGTGTGATCGCGCGCCCGCGCAGGGCAAACCGAATCGGCGCGCCCGCTTGCGCGGCGCGGCGCGCGGTCGTATCTCTCGAAGACGCCGACTGTTCACCGGCCGAGTCGTGAGCGACCGCGATGATCGAACAGGGGATACAGGGGATTTCCGCCTCCGACCCGCATCCGCGCAAGCGGCTCAATGCCGCCGGCGTCGAGATGGTCTACGTCGATAGCGGCGCAGGCGATCCGATCGTCTTCCTGCACGGCAATCCGACTTCGTCGTATCTCTGGCGCAATATTGTTCCGCATTTGGCGCCGATCGCACGATGCCTTGCGCCCGACCTTGCCGGAATGGGGGCTTCGGGCAAAGCGCCGGACGGCTTGTACCGGCTGGCCGACCATGTCCGTTACCTCGACGCCTGGTTCGCGGCCCTCGACCTCGCAGAGCAACGGGTGACGCTGGTGGTGCACGACTGGGGCTCCGCGCTCGGCTTTCACTGGGCGCGGCGCCACCCCGGCGCGGTCAAGGGGCTCGCCTACATGGAGACTATCGTGCGCCCGCTTGCCTGGAGCGAATGGCCCGAACCCGCGCGCCCGCTCTTCCAGGCCCTGCGCTCGCCCGCCGGCGAACAATTGATCCTCGAGCGCAACCTCTTCGTCGAGCGCATCCTGCCCGCCAGCGTGATCCGCAAGCTGAGCGAGGCCGAGATGGAAAATTATCGACGCCCGTTTCGCGAGCCGGGCGAGGCGCGCCGCCCTACCCTGACCTGGCCGCGCCAGATCCCGCTCGACGGCGAACCTGCCGACGTCGTCGCGCTGGTCGAACAGTACGCAGCGTGGCTCGGTCAAAGCGCCGTGCCCAAACTGTTCATCAATGCCGATCCCGGCTCCATCCTGGTCGGCGCGCAGCGTGAGTTCTGCCGGTGCTGGCCGAACCAGCGCGAGGTTACTGTGAAGGGGGTCCACTTCATCCAGGAGGACTCGCCGCATGAGATCGGCCGCGCGCTCGCCGAGTGGTACCGCACCCTGTAGATAATGACGCGCGCGCCGCGCGCATCAATCGCCCCTAACCGAGGAGGAAGCCATGCCCGACAGCGAATACTCGACGCTGCTGTTCGACGTGCGCGACAACGTCGCCCACGTCACGCTCAACCGCCCCGACGCGGCCAACGCGCTCAACTCCGAAATGGCGCATGACCTGATGGACGTCGCATTGCGCTGCGAGGAGGACCCAAGCGTGCGCGCGATGCTGCTCGACGCGACGGGCAAGATCTTCTGCGCCGGCGGCGACTTGAAGAGCTTTGCCGCGCAGCCCAGAGAGATGCTCCCGACCTACCTAAAGAAGGTTACCTTCTATCTGCACAAGGCGATCTCGCGGCTGGCTCGGATGAAGGCGCCGCTGGTGATGGCGATCCAGGGCGCGGCGGGCGGCGCCGGGATGAGCCTGGCGTGCGCGGGTGATATCGTGATCGCGGCGGAGTCGGCCCGCTTCACGATGGCGTACACGCGGGCCGGGCTTACGCCCGACGGCTCCTCGACCTACTATCTGCCGCGGATCGTCGGGCTGCGGCGAGCGATGGAGCTAATCCTGCTCAACCCGGTACTCTCGGCGCGCCAGGCGTGCGATCTCGGAATCGTGACACGTGTGGTGCCGGACGCCGAGCTCGCGGCGACCGCCCAGGGAGTGGCGCGCGAGCTGGCCAAGGGCCCCACCCGCGCCTACCTCGGGGTCAAGCGGCTCCTGACCGAGAGCGCCGTTCATACCCTCGAAGATCAGATGGAACTGGAGACGGAATGGATCGCCGAGATGGGGCGCAGTGCCGACGGCCCCGAGGGAATCGCGGCGTTTCTGGAGAAGCGCGCGCCGAAGTTCCGCGGCTAATGATCGGCGCGCCGCGCGGAACTTGAAACGTGCGCGGGCCTCGGACGTTGTTGACGTCCGAGGCCCGCCTTTCTGATCAGTCGCTGTGTCTTGGCCGGGCTCGACTGATTTCAGTGGACTTTGACGAAGCGGACTACGTGGTTCGCAACCAGATCGTAAGTCGGATCAACGACGTGCGCCGGGCTGCGCGGCGCGGCGAGCAGCTTGTTGATGTCGATCACCGCCACGTAGGCGCGCGAGAATTCGCCGATTATGCCCATCGGCTTGCCTGTCGCGGGGCTGGTATATGCGGTCAGCCCGTGCGGATCCAGGGTCATCTCCCAGGGGTTGCCAGCCGGGTCGTTGGGCATCTGCGCCGACACCCAGTCTTTGACCGCCGGCGTGCCCGATCCCGAGGTTGCCGGCAGCCGGATTGCACCAAAGTCCGCACCCCCAAACTCGTCTTCGAGAATACCAACATGTCCGCTCGGCGCGATCGCCAGCCCGGTCGTCCCGGCCGAGGGGAAATTGAGCTCGGGCATGTTCTGAAGCTGCGCGGGCGCGGTCCATGAGCCGGGGCTGCCGGGAGTGAAGACCGCCTGCTTGAGGTCCGCGATGAACAGGTTGCCGGTGAATTCGTCGCTGGCAAGCGCGATATCCGTCGTGCAATCGATCGCGGAGCCATCGAGCTCGTCATTGGTGAAGATCTTGCTCCTGTCGGCGTAGCGGTAGACCACAGGCGAGCCGCTGCTGTAGTCAATTATCTGGTAATCGTTGAGTTCGGTGGCGGAAAGCAGCCAGTGCCTGTTCGGCTCGATTGCAGGCGACTCCGAGATGGTGCCGACACTGCTGGCATTCCCCGGCGCTTGCACGATTGGTCCGCCAGCTCCTGAGCCAAGGTCGAACGACTGAAAGCCCGCCCTGCTGCCGCTGCTCAGCGACATTCCGATGATGCCGATGTTCAGCACCGGATCGGCCATCGCGTTGCAATTGGTGCAGGAGCCGCCGGTGAAGCCAACCGATCCGCTCGCAGCGCTGGTGACTGCCCCCGTCAGGCTGGTGCCTTTGATGAAGTAAACGTCGTGGTTGTTGGCACTGCATACGATGGTGCCGGTCGCGCTATTGGCGGAACACGAATTGACGGCCTTGGGCGTGGCGATCGTTGCGCGCCCGACCCCGCCGCCTTCTATCGGCGTCAGGTAGATGCCGGTGGTCGAGCTGTCCCAGTTGCCCTTTGGAAAATAGATGCTGACATCGCCGGTCGTGCTGTTGACGTTGACCGCCATCGCGCCCGATGCGACACAGGCGGCGGCCACGGCTACCGGATTGGGCGGTGCCACGGTCAAAGGCGGCCTGCCCGAGCTACTGCTGTCGCCCCCGCATGCGCCGAGAAACAGCGCCATCCCCGCCAGCGTCGCAGCCAGGGTAAGGCCGCGTCGCAGCTCGCTGCTTTTGACAGACATCAGAGTTTCCCTCCCCCGCGCTCCGTGGAGCGCCTTCTTATTCACGCAAAAACAAGCAAATTGACGTTCTTAGCGGCTCAATTTCTATCGGTGTGCTCGCTTCAGGTTGGCAAAACGTGATTTCCTCCTTCCAAAGCGCTCAAAATTGCGCGCAAGCTACTGGCGTGCGCTAAGCGAAGCAAGCGTGGAGCCCCGCGACCACTGAATTTGACCCCGGCATCCCAAGTTTGCATTGATGGGGTTCGCAGGACCCGCCGTGCCCGCCTCGCGGGCGCGATGCTTCCGACCGCTGCTACCGGAGAGATTGCGCTATGGAATACGTCAAGCTTGGCAAGACGGGCCTCAGCGTCTCGCGCATCTGCCTTGGATGCATGAGTTACGGCGACAAGCGCTGGCGCGAATGGGTGATCACGGGCGACGAAGCACGCGAGCATTTCGCCGCCGCGCTCGAGGCCGGGGTCAACTTCTTTGACACCGCCGACGTTTACTCTGGCGGGGTGAGCGAGGAGATAACTGGGCGATGGCTGGGCGAGATGGCCGCGCGCGACGACGTCGTCATCGCGACCAAGGTCCACGGCCCGATGGGGCCGGGGCCGAACCGGCGCGGGCTAAGCCGCAAGCACATCCTTGAAGCCTGCGACGCCTCGCTGCGCCGCCTGCGCACCGATTTCATCGACCTCTACCAGATCCATCGATGGGACTGGCGGACACCGATAGAGGAGACGCTCGAGGCGCTCGATTCGCTGGTACGCGCGGGCAAGGTCCGCTACCTCGGCGCGAGCAGCATGGCGGCGTGGCAGTTCAGTAAGGCGCTCTATACAGCGCGCGAGCACGGATGGCATCGCTTCGTAGCGATGCAAAACCACTACAACCTGGTCTATCGTGAGGAAGAGCGTGAGATGATCCCGCTGTGCATCGACCAGGGCGTGGGCGTGATCCCGTGGAGCCCGCTGGCTCGCGGCTTCCTTGCCGGCAACCGCAAACCCGGCGGCACCGGCGACACCGTGCGCGCGCAGAGCGATCCGATGGCGCGCAGCATGTACTTCCGCGACTCGGACTTCGCGGTCGCCGACGCCGCCGTCCGCATCGCGCGCGAACGCGGCGTCACGCCCGCGCAGGTCGCCTGCGCCTGGATTCTCCGGGCGCCCGGCGTAACCGCCCCGATCGTCGGCGCGACCAAACTCAACCACGTCAAGGAGCTGATTGCCGCGGTCGATATCAAGTTGACGAAAGAGGAAACCGCGGCGCTCGAAGCACCCTACCAGCCTCATCCCGTGCTCGGCTTCGAGCCACCGACACCCGAACGGATGACGCATTAGCGGCTTGCGCGCCGGCGCCATCCGGGCACGATTCGGCGCGGCGTCGTTTTAGCTCCTCAGTGTCGCGGCGAGGCTTGCGCCCTCGCGCCGACGAAAGGCGACCGCCACCCGCAGCCGTTCGAGGTGTTGCTCGATTATTTTGGCGCCGATCCGCACCTTGTGCGCCTGGAAGAACGCGTGCACTTCAGCCTCGCGGTCGAGCAGCGCCACGATCGCCTCGCACATCCGCGGCAGCGCGGCGTCGGGATACTTGCGCAGCATCTCATCCCAGTGCGCGCGGACGAAATCCCACGCCTCGTAGCGGCAGACCGTGTTGAGCATCAGCGAATGCATCAGGTACGGCGCGTTCTGCGTGCGCACCTCGCCGCTCAGCGTCATCTCCATCGTGTCGCGCAAAAGCCCCGGGCGGCGGAAGCTCGCAAGCGAGAACAGATAGCGCTGCTCCTCCTGCGGCGTCTTCGCAGATTTAAAGTTTCGCTTGAAAGTCTCGAAGCGCGCCTCGTCGCCTGTGCACGCGAGGATATTGATCACCGGCGGCACCAAATCGCGATCGAGCGCGGCCGGGTCCTGAAGATAGCGCTCGTAGGCTTCGGCAGCGCGGCGCTGGACTTCTGTGTCCTCGCCCAGCGTGCCGAGCGCCCCCAACAGCACGCCGCGCAACTGGCGCTGCAATTCGTCCTCGCCCGCCCGCGGTTCCCATCCAAGGCGCCGGGCCGCGGGCCCCACGGTTGCGCGGACCAGGGCGGCGAGCGCGGGGCGCTCGGCCTCGCTCACGATCAGGTCGAGATAGTTGAAAGGCGCAAGGATCGCGCGCCACACGTTGAGGTCGGTCTCCTCGCGCATCAGCTTGAGCGTCGGCAGGAAGTCCACCAGCCGCGTCATCCCGGCCACCGTCGCCGCCCACGAGTCGCTGACCAGCGCGTAGCGCTCAACCGCGCTGAGCTCGCCAAGATTGCGCGTCAGCGCAGCCATCAGCTCGGGCGCGTAGCGCACGCGGTAGAACCCGTGCGCGCCCTCGTTGAGCAGCGCCCATTCGATCCGGCCGCCGAGCTCGATCCGTGCTTCGGGCCCGTCGAGCAGCAGCTTGCGCGTCACCATCCCCTGCTCGGTGCGGGCGCGGATCATCATCGGCACCTGCCAGAGCTGCTTGTGAGCCTCGTTGTTCGCACCCTCTGGCAGGTAGAAGAAGCGCCGCTGGCGCACGATGAGCGAGCGCCCGTCGCCATCCCGCGCCGCTTCGACAATTGGAAAGCCGGGCTGAAAAATCCACGAATCCATCAGCCGGCGCACCGGCTCGCCCGAGGCCTCCTCCAGCGCGTCCCACAAATCGCCGGTCTCGGCGTTGGCGTACTGATGCTTGCGGAGGTAGGCGGTGATGCCTTTGCGGAAGCGCTCGGCGCCGAGGTACTGTTCGAGCATCCGAAGCACCGAGGCGCCCTTCTCGTAGGTCAGGACGTCGAACATCGAGCGCGCGTCCTCGGGGCTCAGCACCGTGTATTCGATCGAGCGCGTGTTGGCGAGCGCGTCGATTCCCATCGCGGCCGAACGGGAGACCGAAAAACTCTCCCAGCGCTTCCACTGCGGCTTCCAGGCATCGACCGCGAGCATCTCCATGAAGGTGGCAAAGGCCTCATTGAGCCAGATCCCGTTCCACCACTTCATCGTGACGAGGTCGCCGAACCACATGTGCGCGTTCTCGTGCGACACCACGTCGGCAACCCGCTCCAGCTCGGCGCGTGAGGCGCTCTTTTCGTCAACCAGCAGCGCGGTTTCGCGAAACGTGATCGCGCCGAGGTTTTCCATCGCGCCCGCGGCAAAGTCGGGAATCGCGATCAGATCCAGCTTGTCGCCCGGGTAAGGCAGCCCGTAGTAGTCAGCGAAGAACCTGAGCGAGTAGGCGCCGATCTCGCGCGCCCACGCGGTCAGCGCGCGCTTGCCCGGCACGTACGCCACACGCAACGGCGTGCCGGCGTCCACCGGCTCGGTCACCTCGAACTCGCCCACGATAAAGGCGACCAGGTAGGTGGACATCTTGATCGTCTCTTTGAAAACGACCTCCTTCTTGCCGCCGCCCAGCCGCCGCTCGCTCTCCACCCCCGCATTGGAGAACGCCGCGAGCTCCTCGTCGATCACGAGGCGCACCTTGAAGCTCGCCTTAAGCGCCGGCTCGTCCCAGCAGGGGAAGGCGCGACGCGCGTCGGTCGCCTCGAACTGAGTGCTCGCGACCAGATGGGTATTGCCCCGAGCATCCTTGTAGGTGCTGCGATAGAAGCCGTGAAGCTTGTCGTTCAGGATGCCGCGAAAGACGATGCGCAGCGTCCATTCGCCGGGCTCCAGTGTGCGTTCGAAGGCAAGCCGCGCGCGCTCGCGCGCCGGCTCCAGCTCGGCCTTGCCGCCGACGGTCGCACCGCCGCGCTCGGCGCTGACTCGGTCAATCTCGAGCTCCAACGCGTTCAACACGATCTCCGCCGTGGGCGAAAGCACGCGCACGGCGACGCTCTCCTCACCGGCGAAGGTGAATGCTTTCAGATCGGGAGTCAGGCTTATCTCGTAGCGCTCCGGCACCACGTTGGTCGGCAGGCGGTATTCGGAAGCCCTGTCGGCCAGCGGTGCGCCTTCCTGGTCTCGCATCGCAGTATCCTTCCTGTGATTAGCGGCCCACCCGCGCGCGCGGATCGCCGCGCCGGCATGGCCGCCCCCGCTTAGAGTACCGCGCGGCGGTGCAAACGGCCAATCCGCGCGCTACGCGCGCGCCATCTCGGCGAAATTCGTCACCCGCGCCCCTGCCGTCTTCAGCGCCGCCCTCAGCGAGCTGCTGGTGAGAATCTCGACCTCGCGCTGCGCCTCGGCTGGCGGCGGCGTGCCGCCGATGTCGGCTGCCGGATGAAAATAAATCTCGGTCGAGCCCGCGCGCAGGCGGGCGATTATGCCGAGCACGTAGCGCTCGCTCAGGTTGCCGCTCTGATGAAGACCGAAAAGACGATCCGTGGATTTGATTCCGCGCGCCGTCATCCGCCGCCGCGCACGCGCCGCAAGCGCGCGGAAAATCACCGCCTCGACCAGCTTGCGCGCGGCGTGGTCGCGCGCGAGGCCGAGCGTGCTCAGCACCGGCTCGCGGGGAAGCCGCAGGCAGGGCACGCGAAATTCGGACGCGAGGTCGAGCAGGATATCGGCGAGCACGGGGTGGACGTGAAAGTTGAGATGGCCGTCGATATGATTGAGGTAGCCGACAAGCCGAAGATGCGTCTCGACCTGGGCGCGGCATTCGTCGGCGAGCAGCTTGCGCAGGCGCCGGTTGAAGAAGTAGCGCATCCCGGCCAGCACCGGGTTCTCAGCAAAGCGCCCCGCGGCATCGACCAGCCCGTCCAGACGCGCCGCCGGCAGGACGCTCAGTCCCTTGCACACCACCAGATGGAGGCCGACGTCAAGCCCTGCAAGCTCGCGCGCGGCCGCGACCGCCGCATCGCGCGCGGGCGCGGCGACCATCAGGCTCGCGCCGCCGAGCACGCCCTCGCGATGGGCGCGGATTACCCCGGCGTTGGCCTCGGGCGACGCGCCGAAGTCGTCGGCGGTGAAAATCACCGATTTCTCCGGCGCGCCCGGCGCGCGCGGCGTGCTCACCGGCGCGCGGCCCGCCGGCCGCAACGCACGGCGTGGATCTTGACGGCTTCGCTCACCGGCGCAATTTTGCTAGCTACTCCGGCGCCGCTCAAGCCGGCATCCGCGTGATCCTGATTTTCTACGCATTCGCGCGCGAGGTGCGCCCGTTCAAGCGCCGCCTCAAGGGGCGCTCCGCACTCGGCATTGCCGGGCTCAATGGTTTTCGCGCATGGCTCGGCTCGACCCAGGTCATCGGCGTCGCCACGGGGATCGGGATGCGCCGCGCGGCGGAAGTTGCCGGGCGCGCGCTTGATACGATCCCGGCGCCGGCGCTGATTATCGCCGTGGGAGTCGCCGGCGCGCTCCGTGAAACTCTGCGGGTCGGCGACATCGTCCTCGCCGACAAGCTGATCGTCGACCCGCCGCACGACGCCGCCATCATCGCACTGCCCAGCGCCGACCTCGCACGTTTCGCCGCGGTGCTCGCGCGCCAGGACGTAAAGTTCGCGACGGGGCCGATTCTCACCGTGCCCCAGGTGCTCGAAACCTCCGCGGCCAAGCGCAGCGCTGCCGCTGCGAGCGGCGCGCTCGCGGTGGACATGGAAAGCGCGGCGGTCGCCGCGGCCGCCCATCGCCGCGGCCTGCGCTTTGCCTGCGTGCGTGCGGTCTTCGACACCCTGGACGAGGAGGTCGTCGGCGCGGGATTGGCGGGGCCCGACGGGGAAGTGAAGCCCCTTGCCGCGGCCGGCTTCATTCTGCGTCATCCGGCGGCCATCCTGCAGTTGCCGGCGATGTTGCGGAGCATGAACCGCGCGGCGGCGGCGCTCGCACCGGCGCTGGAGGCACTGGCGAGCGCCTGGTGAGCGGAGCGCCGGCCGAACCTCAGGCGGCGCCGCGGCGCGCGGGAGGCGCTGATCCAACTTCGACCCCGCCTTTCCAAACGCCGAGCCCGCGCTCGTAAGGGAAGTCCGCAAGGTGGCGTTCGAGCGCGGCGGCGTCGCCCCAGCTCTCCACCCGGGTCACCACGTGCACGCCCAGCGCAACCATCGGCAGAAAAATGAACACGCTCGCCCATCCGATTTGGGCCGCACCGATCCTAAAGAGCATAACGAGCCCGAAACAGACGATTCCCGCGTACAGCGCCGGCCCCCACAGCGCGCGCGCGGGTGCCGCGGGCGCGGCCCCGAAGGGCTTGCGCCGGCCGCGATTGAGGGCGCGGTCAAGCCACTGGAAGATCGCGATTGTCACCGCGCCGACGAAATACCATCCCAGGTAGTTACTGATCGGCACTCCGAAATGCGGGCCGGGCGGGTCGTACCAGAAGATCCTGCCCAAGAACCAGCGCTCGCCCAGCACGCTCAGTGGATCGATCACCATGTCCACCATCACCATGAACAGCGCCGCCATCAGCCACACCCGCGGCGCCCGCCGGAGCTCCCAGGTGTCGAGCACCCGCAGGTCCCATCCGCGCCGGTACAGCGGCGCGCTCAGCAGCAACGCCACGGTGTAGCTGGTGAACGCGAGGAAGGTGAACGAAAGCGAATCCATGAATGGCACGCCAGCGATCCAAATCTCGCGACCGCGCGTCGCCTCAATGTAGTGGTAGAGTCCAAACGGGAAGCCGTTGTGCACCGAGCTGAACTCGCACGCCCAGGCGACGGCGTAAGTCAGCGCCGTAAACAGGACCGTGGTGCGCAGGCCGAAGTTGACGATCGCGATCGCGAGATAAAAGCCCAGGAACACGAATACGTAGGGCCGAAGCGCAATGGTCGAGAGCAGCAGATGCATCGCCGGACCCGCTCGCTTACGCTGAACGGCGGTGCGCTTCGGCGTCCGCCGACGCCCAAGGCGCAACGCCGCTTGCGCGGAAGAATTCGATCGCGCGCGCCAGCGCGGCGTCGATCGGCCGCGCAGTATAACCCAGCGCTGCGCGCGCCTTGGACGAATCGAAGAACATCCGCTTGCGCGCCATCCGCACCTCGGTCAGGCTCGCGCGCGGCGGCCGGCCGGTCACCGTGCGCGCGATCGCCTCGGCCCCGAGCGCGAACGTCCACGCCACCGCATAGGGCACGCGAACCTTGGGCGCCCGCAGTCCCGACCGCGCGGCCAACCGCCCAAGCAACTCCTGTAGCGTGAGATTCTCGCCGCCCAGTATATATCTCTCGCCGACCACGCCGCGCTCGGCGGCAAGCAGATGGCCCGCCGCTACGTCCTCGACGTCAACCAGGTTCAGCCCGGTGTCCATGAAGGCCGGCATCCGGCGGTTGAGGAAATCGACGATGATCCGGCCCGTGGGCGTGGGCTTGAAATCCAACGCGCCGACCGGCGTCGAAGGATTTACAATCACCACCGGCAGGCCTTCGCGCGCTGCGCGCAGAGCCTCCTGCTCGGCGAGAAACTTCGAGCGCTTGTAGTGGCCGACCATATCGGCAAGGGTAACCGGCGTGTCTTCGCGCCCAGGCCCGTCGGCCGGGATGCCGAGCGCGCCGACGGTGCTGGTATGGACGATTCGTCGCACCCCGGCGCGGCGCGCGGCCTCAAGCACGTTCTTGGTACCCTCGACGTTGGCCGCGTACATCGGTGCGGGATCGAGCAGCCACAGGCGGTAATCGGCGGCGACGTGATAGACCTCGTCGCATCCGCGCACCGCATCCTCGATTGCAGCGGCGTCGCGCAGATCGCCCCATCGCAGTTCGCAATCCACACCCTCCAGCGCGCGCAGGTCGGAGCCCTTGCGCACCAGCGCGCGGACCGCGTCGCCGCGCGCGCGCAGCGCGCGCACGACGTGACATCCGACAAAGCCGTTGGCGCCGGTAACCAGCGCGCTCTTCATCGCCATCGCCGGCCTCAATCCGACGCCGCGCCGGCGACGCGCGCGGCGACCGCGGCCGCCGCCGCATGTCCGGAAGCAACCGCGCTTTCGATCGTCGCCGGAAGCCGGGTCTGAATCCAGTCGCCCGCCAGAAAGAGATTACGAACGGGCGTGCTCACCCCCGGACGCAGCCGATCGTATGCCGGCGACGGCGCCATCGTGGCCTGTTTCTCCTTGAGCACCAGGGCTTTGACCACGCGCGCCTGGCGCGCCGCCGGGATCATCGCGTGCAGGTCGCCGATTATCACGTCGAGCAGCTCTTCGTTGCTCTGCTCAACCAGCCGCCGCGCGCCGCTGATGACGAAGCTCAGGTAGCCCGGCGCGCGCTCGCCGCGGCCGGCGAAGATGCGCCGCTTGTTGAACATCCACTGCGTAGCGGTGCCGACGAAGCCGGCGAAGGCGGCGCCGGTGATTTCGCGATCGAACCATGCGTGGACGCAGATTATCGGCGAGGAACCGATCTCGCCCAGATGAGCGAAGAACGGATCGGCGCCGGCGCCCTCGGGCAGCAGCCGCACCAGTTGCCCGGGCGGCACGGCGGCGATGAAATTGGCCGCGTTCAGCCGCTGCCCATCACGCAGGCGGACTCCTGCCACCGCGCCGTCGGCGTCGAATTCCAATCCTTCGACGATCGCGCGTGTGGCGATCACTCCCCCGCCGTACTCGACGAGCCTGGCGGCCGCGGCACAGTAGAGCTCGCTTAGCCCGACGCGCGCATAGACGAAGGCCGAATCGCTCCGGCGCCCGAAGAAGGCGCGCTTGAGCACCTCGGCGAGCAACGCGGCGGAGGCCCGTTCGGGCTCGTCATTGAGCGTCGCGATAGCCAGAGGGTACCAGAAACATCGCCGGGCCTGCTCGCTCTGCTTCAGCACGTCCATCGCGGCGCCGACGGTGGCCGCGCCCAACTGCGCGCGATCGTAGCGAAGCATCCTGAGCAGCCTCAGCCCGGCCACCATCGCGCTCATCCGTTCGCCGCGCGTGAGCAACTCGTAGCGCATGAGCGCGGCGCTCATGTGCAGCGGGCCGGGCAACCGTGCCGTGCGCAGCACGCCGCGGCGCCCGTCGCGCTCAATCATTTCGATCTCGAGGTCGGGATGGAACACGAGATGGCCGCGCGAGCCGATACGGTCGAGGAACTTGAGCGTTTCGGCGTAGCATCCCATCATCACGTGCTGGCCATTGTCCACCGCGTCGCCGCTGTCGGGATCGGCGAAGGAGTAGGCGCGTCCGCCGAGCGCGGGTTTGCCTTCCAGCACGGCGACGCGAAAGCCGCGTTCAGCCAGCGCCGCCGCCGCGCTCAGCCCGGCGAAACCGCCGCCGATGATCACCACGTCGCGCGGCTCGACCATCGCGTTCAGCTCCTTGCGCGCAGGCGGGCGCCGGCCCACGCGCGGCCCACCAGGTAAAGTTTGCGCGGAGTAGACAGGCGATGGCGCCGGCCGAGCACGCCGTAGTTTTTGCGCGCGATCCGCTCAAGCAGCGCACTGTAGATCGAACGCATCGCCTCCGCGCACAGCATCGCGGCGCGGTCCTCGGCCGCCAGCGCGCGCTGCGACTCGGCGTAAAAGCCACGAGCGCGCGCAGTCTCGAACTCCATCAGGCGGCGGAACTTGTAGCTGTCCACGCCGCGCAGGATGTCGTCTTCCGAGACGCCGAAGCGCCTGAGGTCCTCCAGGGGCAGATAAATGCGGCCGCGCGCGGCGTCCTCGCTCACGTCGCGGATGATGTTGGTGAGCTGGAACGCGACACCCAGGTTCTCGGCGTAATCGCGAGTGCGCGGATTGCGGTAGCCGAAGATCTCGATGCAGATGAGGCCGACCGCCGAGGCCACCCGGTAGCAGTACAGGCGCAGCTCCTCGAAGCGCTCGTAGCGCGTGCGCGCGAGATCCATCTCGACGCCGTCGATGATTTCCTCGAAGTAACGGCGCGGAATCGAGTAGCGGCGCACGTTGTGCGCGAGCGCCCGGGAGATCGGATGGGTCGGCGAGCCGTCGTACACGCGGCCCAGTTCGGCGCGCCAGCGTCCGAGCAGGGCGCCGGGGTCGCCGACCGCGACGTCGTCGGCGATATCGTCGATGAAGCGGCAGAAGGCATAGACCGCGTAGAGCGCGCGGCGGCGCTCGCCCGGCAGCAGCATGAATGCGTAGTAGAAGTTCGATGACGCGCGGCGCGTGATCGTCGCGCAGCGCGCGTAGTCCGCCTCCAGCGGCAAGGCCGCCGCCGCGGCGCCCGCCTCAGGCTTCAAGCCGCCCTCGCATCGCCCCCCACCCAAGGCGCAGATAGTCGAGTTTGCCGAGCCTGGGACGGCGGTGGAAAACGTCGTAGCCCACGCGCGCGAGCGCGCGCAGGATCGCAAGTCCGCCGCCGGCGAACATCAGGATGTCGCGCCTGAGCCGCCCATCGACCGTCTCGGCCAGCGCGGCTCCCTTGACCAGCAACCGGCGCGCGTAGTCGGCCTCATGGCGCATCAGGGCGATGAAGCCCTCGCCCGCCCGATGCGCACGGAGGTCGTCCACGCTTACGCCGAAGCGTGCGAGGTCGCGCCGCGGAAGATACACGCGCCCCTTGTCGAGGTCGAGCGCGACGTCCTGCCAGAAGTTCGCGAGTTGGAGCCCGCTGCACACCATGTCGGAAAGCGCCTGGCGTTCAGCGTCGCGGTAGCCGAACAGATAGAGCACAAGGTGGCCGACCGGGTTCGCCGAATAGCGTGCGTACTCCATCAAGTCGTCGATGGTCTCGAAGCCTTGAAAGTTGACGTCGGAGCGGAAGGCGCGGAGCAGGTCGGCGAACGGCTGGCGCGGGATCGCGAAACGGCGCGCGGTATCGGCCAGCGCGACGAACACCGGATGGCGCGGGGCGCCGGCGTAGGCAAGGTCCAGCTCGCGCTCCCACTCGTCGAGGCGGGCGAGGCTCTTCTCCTCGTCGGCGAAGTCGTCGGCAATGCGCGCGTAGGCGTAGATCGCGTGCATGTGCGGGCGCATCGCGCGCGGCATCAGCCACGACGCGATCGTGAAATTTTCGTAATGCGAGCGGGCCAGGCGTCCGCAAAATTCGTACGCCTCGGCGAGCGCGCGCTGCGTCGTCCGCTCTGATGAAGCGTCGGCGGCCGGTCCACCGTGCGCGCCGACTGAATGACCGCCGGCCAGGTTTGCGTCTTCCGCCTTCACGTCAGAGCGGCGCCGCTCGCGGCGCCCCGATAAGCTCGCGCGCCTGCGCCCGCGCCCATCCGTCAACCTCGTAGAGGTCTTCCAGCGTGCGCGCGGAACGGTTGTGATGACGCGCCATTACGGTTTCGACATGGCGCGGAATATCGACGAAGCGCACCCCCCCGGCGAGGAAGCCGGCGACCAGCTCCTCGTTGGCCGCATTGAGGCACGCCGCCATCGTGCCGCCCTCCCGCAACGCCTCATAGGCCAGGCGCAGGCACGGGAAGCGCGCCGGGTCGGGCGCCTCGAAGGTCAGGTGGCCAACCTCGGCGAGCGAAAGCGGCTTGAGATGATCGAGCGGCAGGCGCTCGGGAAATGCGAGCGCGTAAGCGACCGGAATCGCCATATCCGGCACCGCCATCTCGGCGATCACCGAGCCGTCGATGAACTCTACCATCGAATGCACGACGCTCTGCGGATGGATGACGACGGCGATACGCTCGGGCGGCAGGTCGAACAGCCAGTGCGCTTCGATCACCTCGAGCCCCTTGTTCATCAGCGTCGCCGAGTCGATGGTGATCTTGCTGCCCATCCGCCACGTCGGATGGTTGAGCGCCTCGGCGATGGTCACCGAGGCGAAGCGCTCCGGAGCAAGCCGCAGAAACGGGCCGCCCGAGGCGGTCAGGATGATGCGCTTGACGGAATCGCGCGCGCGGCCTTCGAGGCACTGGAAAATCGCGTTGTGCTCGCTGTCCACCGGCAGCAGACGCACGCCGCGCTCACCCACCGCGCGCGTCATCAGCTCGCCCGCGACGACCAGCACCTCCTTGTTGGCGAAGGCGATATCCTTGCCGGCCGCGATCGCGGCCAGCGTCGGGCCCAGGCCCAATGCCCCGACCAGCGCCGAGACCACGATATGCACTTCGGGATGGGTGGCAACGGCTACCGCGCCGTCGGTGCCGTGGGCTATCTCGGCCTTGCAGTCGCAACCGAGGCGCCGGCGCAGCTCGGCGGCCAGCTCGGCCGTGGCGACCGAGACCAGCTCGGGGCGGAAGCGCTCGACCTGCTCGACCAGCAGGTCGAGATTGCGGCCGGCGGCGAGCGCGGCGACCCGGAAGCGATCGCGAAAGCGCGCCACCACGTCGAGCGTGGTGACTCCGACCGAACCGGTAGAGCCGAGAATCGCGATCGTCTTCACGTGTGTCGAATCAGTCTGCGTTTTAACCCCGATGCGTCGCCCCAAAGCGGTTCAGCGCGCGGCAAGCTCGCCGAGCCGCTTGCGCAACCGTCCCAGCGCCATCAGTGGAAAATAATGCGCATACATGTGGTAGCGCAGATAAAAATGGTTCGGAAAGCCGGTGCCGGTGAACTCCGTGTCTTCCCAGTCGCCCGACTCGCGCTGACGCTCGACCAGCCATTGCACGCCCCGCATCACTGCCGGGCTCACTTCGTCCTCGCCGGCGAGCAGCCCGATGATCGCCCACGCGGTCTGCGACGCGGTGCTGTTGCCTCGTCCGCGCCACGCGGGGTCCTTGTCGCTCAGGCAGTTCTCACCCCATCCGCCGTCGGCGTTCTGCACCGATTTCAACCAGGCAACCGCGCGTTTGATCCACGGTTCGTTCACGTCAACGTCGATCGCGCGCAGGCCCGAGAGCGCCGAGAAGGTTCCGTAGATGTAATTGACACCCCAGCGGCCCCACCACGAGCCATCTGCTTCCTGCTCGCGTTTGAGCCACGCGATCGCGCGGCGCGCCACCGGGTGGTCGGCGCGGTATCCCACCGCGGCCATCATCTCGAGCACGCGCCCGGTCAGGTCGGGACAGGTCGGATCGGTCGCCGCTTCGGTGTCGGCGGCGAAGGTCGCATAGTTCAGCCAGGTGGCGTCGTTGTCGACGTCGAAGGCGGCAAAGCCGCCGTCCTTCGACTGCATCCCCATCACCCAGTTCGCGCCCAGGTTGATCGCGCGCTCGCGCGCCGCGGCGTCGTTGGCCGCGCTTCCTGCAAGCACCATCAGGATGACCGCGGAGTCGTCAACGTCGGGGTACCAATCATTGTAGAACTCGAAGGCCCATCCGCCGGGCTCGAGATTTGGCCGCTTCACCGACCAGTCGCCCTTCTTGAAGATCTGATGATCGAGGAGCCATTTGCCGGCGTCGCGCAGCGCGGGATGGTCGGGCGCCAGCCCGGAATCGATCAACGCCTTGGCGGCGAGCGCGGTGTCCCAGTTGGGCGACACGCAAGGCTGGTAGAGGATCGAGTCGCCGTAGTCCCAGATCAGCTCGTGGGTTGCCTCGAGCGCCTTTTTGATAACCGGATGATCGTTGCGGTAGCCGAGCCCCTTGAGCGCCATCGTGCTGAGCAGATAACACGGCTGAATGCCGCCCCACGAACCGTTGGCGTCCTGATGCTCGAGCAGCCACTGTTCGGCGCGCGAGATCGCCCTCGCGCGCAGCCGCTTCAGATGATGGCGGTCGTAGGCACCCAGCAGGCGGTCGGCAAGGTTGAAGAACTTGCGCGGCGACCACCAGGCGGCGCGCGGCAGCTCGAATTTGGTGAAGTGCGGCGGCTGGATGTAAAGCTCCAGCACCCCCTGGCGCCAGTCCACCTCCACCACCGGCTTGCCCGCGCGCAACAGCATCAGCGCGACCACCGTCGCGCGCGCCCACGACGACAGCTCGTAGAGATTGACCGGCAACCATAGCGGCGTGAGTATCCACTCCACCGGCAACGCGGTGGTGCAGTCCCACGGCACCTGATTCATCGCGGCGAGGTAGAAGCGGGCAAGCGTGCCCGCGCGCGCGATGCCGCCGCGCGCGAGGATCCAGCGCCGCGCCTGCATCATCTGCTCGTCGCCCGCACGCATACCGCTCAGCTTGAGCGCGAAGTAGGCCTCGATGGTGGTCGAGAGGTCGCCCTCGCCGCCCGGGAACAGGCTCCAGCTGCCGTCGGCCATCTGAGTGTCGAGCAGGTAGCGCTGGAGCCTGGCCTCCATCGCCGGATCGCTGACGCCCATGAAGCGGTTGAAGATGATGAACTCGGCGTTCATCTCCGCGTTGGCTTCGAGTGCCGCCTGCCAGTAGCCCTCGGGATGCTGGAGTTTGAGCAGGGCGCGCTGCGCACGGTCGATCGCGGAATGAATCTTCGCGGCGAACTCGTCGTGCGGCGAAGGCGCAATAACGGCCGACGCCGCGGCCCCGCCGATAGCGATGTCGAGAGCTTCACTCATAAGTCACAGGTTCCTGCGTGTTTTCGATGCGCCAGATCCCGCCACGCGCGCCAGACCCGCGCTCCCTCAGGGAACGATGGCGCACTTCAACACCTCGCCGCGTTCGAGCATGCCGAACACCCCGGCCAGTTCGGCCAGCGGGCGGCGCGCATTGATGATGCGCCGCAGACCGGGGATGCCCTCGGCGAGCATCTCGCATGCGCGGCGCACGTCGCGCGGGCGGAAATGAAAGGGCGCGATCAGCGTCAGATTGTCGTAATGCATTCGGCGCGTATCGAGCTCGATTTTGGTCCCGGCAGGGCATCCGCCGAAAAACACCACGCGGCCGCCGCGGCGCGCCCGCGCGAGCGCGTCGCTCCATCCGCCGACCTGCCCCGTGCATTCGATCACCAGGTCGGGACCGTATCCGTCGTTGAGCCGCGCCACTTCGGCGGCGGAATCCTGCGTGCCCGCGTCGATGACGCAATCGGCGCCCAGCTCGCCCGCCCATTGCAAGCGCTCGCGGCCGCGCCCGGCGACCGCGATCTCGCGCACGCCAGCCGCGCGCAGCGCCACCATGTGCAGCAGGCCGAAGGCGCCGGCACCGATGACCAGCGCGGTCTCGTGCGGCGCGGGCCTCGCCAGCGCATGCGCATGAACCACGCAGGAGAGCGGCTCGAGCAGCGCGGCTTCCTCGAAACTGAGCGCGGGCGGCTTGATGAACGTGTTGCGCGCGACCACGTGCGCGGGCAGCAGCAGAAAGTCCGCGTACGCGCCCATCACCATTTTTTCCATCGCCTGCGGGCAGAGATTTTCCTGTTCGCGACGGCAGTAAAAGCAAGTTCCGCAGGGCGCGGTCGGCGCCGCCATCACCGCATCGCCGGGCTTGAATTGCGCCACGCCGTCGCCCGCCTCGACGACCACGCCCGCGAACTCGTGCCCAAACGGCGTCGGCAGCCGCCACATCGGATGGCCCCTGCGGTAAGTCTTCAGATCGGTGCCACAGCTCAGCGCGCATTCAATTTTGAGCAGCAGCTCGCCCGGCCCCGGATGAGGCGGGGTAAACTCGCACAACCGCAGATCGCCCGGCGCAAAGAGTACGGCCCGGCGCGCATGCGCTGGGAGGCGCCCGGCGGAGGCGGCGTCCGAACCGGAACGTGCGACGGCGGGCTTCACAACTTGCGCTCCACGGCAAAGCTCGCGAGATGGCGCAGCGGGTCGGCACGATGGTCGAAGCCTGCGAGCGTCTGATGGGCGCGGCCTTCGAGCTCGCGGGCAAGCGAGCGCGAGCGCTCGAGTCCCAGCAATCCGGGATAGGTGTTTTTGCCGTGCGCGGCGTCCTTGCCGGTGCGTTTGCCGAGCTGCTCGGCCGAGGCCTCGACGTCGAGGATGTCGTCGATCACCTGGAAGGCGAGACCCAGCGCGCGTGCGTAACCTTCCAGCGCGAGCAACTGGGCATGGCCGGCTCCGCCCAATCGCGCACCGCCGCGTACCGCGGCGACAAACAACGCGCCGGTCTTGCGGCTGTGGAGATGCTCCAGCTCTTCGATACTCATCGCGCGCCCTTCGCCGAGAAGGTCGATTGTCTGCCCGGCCACCATCCCGGCCGAGCCCGCAGCCTGCGCCAGTTCACCGACAGTGGCGATCAGCGCGGCCTGCGGCGCGGAGGAGCGGGCAAGGACCGCAAAGGCGTCGGTCAGCAGCGCGTCGCCGGCCAGGATCGCGAGCGCCTCGCCGTAAACCTTGTGATTGGTCGGGCGGCCGCGGCGCAGATCATCGTCGTCCATGCATGGCAAGTCGTCATGGATGAGCGAGTAGGTATGAATCATCTCGACTGCGCAGGCGAAGGCCATCGCGACCTCGACCGCCCCACCTACCGCTTCGCACGCCGCGAGCGCGAGGATCGGGCGCAGGCGCTTGCCGCCGGCCAGCAGGCTGTAGCGCATCGCCTCGCGCAGCCGCGCCGCCGGGCCGCAGTCTTCGGCGACCGCGCGCGCCAGCTCCCGCTCAACCATCGCCGCCCGCTCGCTCAGATAACGCTCGATATCGAACGGCCCGACGATGGGCGCGCGCGCGGCGAGATGTCCGTTGCGGGCGCGAACAGCGGCGTGATTCACCGAAACCCGTTCAGGGTCGCGGCGCCGATGTCGCTCTTCGGATTTTGCGTCTGCCATCGGTTTATCGTCGTCTCACCACGCGGGCCCTTGCTGTGGACCCGGCTCCGCCCCCCGTCGTGGCGCGGCGCGCGCGCCGAGCGCTTCGCATGTGATTCTGGTCTGCGCCGCGCTCCCGGCCGGCGCAAAACCGAGGCTGGCCGAGGAGTTGGCCCGTGGCGCGATGGCGCGCGGCTGGCGCACCTGCGCGGTGCTGCCGGCCCATCAGGACATATAGTGGCGCACCATCCGCCACGAGTCCTTCAGATTCTGGCCAAATTGCAGCGCTACCGTGCCTTCGAAACCCGAATGCAGCTTGCAGTCACGGCAGCGGATGTCCTGCTTGGTGCGGTAAAACTCCCAGTCAGTCGCTTCGTGGAGCTGCCGGAAGCTCTTGTAGTGCCCGTTGGTGATCAGGTAGCAGGGGCCCTTCCAGCCCTGCGGATTGCGGGTAACGGTGGTCCATGGGCTGCACAGCAGGTCGCGCTCGCCGGTCAGGTAGTCGAGATAGATGGGCGTGTTGATGATCTTGTAATCGTCGGCCAGCTTGCGCACCCGCTTGAACTTGTATGGCATCTCCTCCTTGCGGAGATAGATCTCGTCATTAGTGAGCACCTGGTAATGGTAGCCGGGCGTCAGCAGCATCCCGTCCACGCGCAGGCTTGCGAGCATCTTTATCAACTCCTCGATTTCCTCGGCGCTGGTCTCGCGGAAGATGGTCGAGTTGGTCTGCACCCGATAGCCCTTTTCCTTGAGCAGCTTGATCATCCGGACACAGGTGTCGAAGACGCCATCGCGGTCCACCACTCGATCGTGGGTCTCGCGCATGCCGTCGATATGGATGTTGAAGCTTAGGTAAGAGCTGGGCTCGACCTGGCGGATAAAGCGCTCGAGCAGGATCGCGTTGGTGCAGATCTGGACGTGACGGCGCTGCTCGATAAGCCCCTTGGTCAGCGGCACGATATGCTTGTACATCAGCGGCTCGCCGCCACAGATCGAAACGATCGGCGCGCCGGCCTCCTCGGCGGCGCCCAGCGCCTCGTCGAGCGGCATCATGTCGCGGATGGTGTCCTTGTACTCGACGATTCGCCCGCAGCCGATGCAGGCGAGATTGCAGGCGTGCAACGGCTCCAGCATCAGCACCAGCGGAAAATACTTGTCACCCGCGCGGCGCTTCTGGCGCATGTAGCGGTTAAGGTCAAGCATCAATCTGAGCGGCATCCGCATTGCGATGTTACCTTCCGAGGAACGTGAAGAACCGGTTCCGGTTCAGGCAACGGCCTTGCCGCCTTCGGCAGGCCGCGTTTGCGCTTCGCCAAACAGCCAGTTGCCAATCATCGCCACCGTTCCATCGATTTCAGCCGACGAGCCTGGGCTGAACAGGAAGCCGATGAGCGAGCCGTTGAGCGCGGAGAGCATGAAGCGGGCGGCCGCCTCGGGCGCGATGTCGCGCGCGCACAAGCCTTTTTCCTGCGCGCGGCGGATTATATCGACCATCAACTCGCGATAGCCCTCGTAGAGCTTCATCACCTGCATGCTCAGCTCCTCGGGCACTTTCTCGCCGTGCAACAGCTGGCCGAGGAAAAAGCGCACCGAGGCAGCGTTATCGCGCACGAAGAGCAGATAAGACTGCACCAGCCTGCGCAGCTGCGACCGCTCATCCAGCGCACCCACTTCCTCGGCAAAATCAATAAAGTAAGGCTCGAGCAGCCGGTTGAGGACGGCCAGAAAAAGCTCTTCCTTGGTCTTGAAGTGCCAGAAAATCAGCGCCTTGCTCACTTGCGCCTCGCGCGCCACCTCGGACATCGAGGTCTCGTGGAAGCCGCGGCGTGCGAACAGGCGGATAGCCGCCTGAAGGATCTCATCCCGCGAATCCTGGGGTTTTTCCTGCGCCGGCGAACGTGACTCAGACGCCATACATTCCGGTGGCCGCATGCCGGCAAAGCCTCCAAACGCACGCGCGACTCGCCGCGCATGACCCGAAGGAAAAGCCTTGTCCGAGCCTCAAGATCTCGCCCGAGACGCCTCGCTAACCTACCGGTCAATGAGCACTCTAACGCCCTAATGTTCAAAGTCAATAGGAGCGCCGCCGTCGGAATCGACGCGAATTCACACGACTTTGGCAATTACGCCTCGGCGATGGGATTCGCGCGCGGCCAACGTCATGGCGAGCGCGGCTCGTGCCTCGGCAAGATTTTCTGCCAGCAGCGCCGAGCCAGCACCCCCGACGATAGCGCGTTCAAAATCTGACGCCACCCCTGCAAACCACGCCGAATGGTAGGAATCGTCGATTTCGTCGGCGATCGACAGATTCTCAGACGCACCGGACCGCGCGGTCAGCACGATACGATTGTCCTCGATCTCGAGCGCGCGCTCGCTCCCGTAGACAAGCGCGCGCGTGCGACGGACCGGTGACTGCCAGCTCAGATGCGCCGACCCCAGGCGCCCGTCAGGGAAAGACACGCGCAGGTCGGCGACGCCTTCAACGCCGCTATTGGGAGCCGCGTCGAGCCAGGCCGAAACGGATACCGGGTCGACCCCGCCCATCAGCCAGCGCATCAGGTAGAAAACGTGCCATCCGTGGTCGATGAGGATGCCGCCGCCTGATGCCGCCCCTGTCCGCCATCGCCCGCCCGTGCCCGCGCTCACACCCGCCGGAGCGGTCCGCAGGCGGTCGAGCGCGACGTAGCGAATCTCGCCCAGACGCCCGTCGCTGATCATCCGCTGCGCCAGACGATATGCCGCTGCATGCTTCCAGTTGTGGACGCACATCAGTACCCGCCCGCGGTTTACGGCGGCGGCGCGCAGTGCGTCGAACTCGACGACGTCCAGGCAAAGCGGCTTCTCGACCAGCACGTGCACCCCGGCTTCCAGCGCCATCCGCGCTGTGGCCGCGTGGAAAGCGGGCGGGCTTGCGACGTCGATGAAGTCGAGCCGTTCGCCGTCGAGCATCAGCTCCAGATCATCGTACGCGCGGACGTTGGGGATGAGGCGAATCGCGTGATGGCGCCGCTCGGCAATCGGATCGTGGATCGCTACGATGTTGACGTCGAGCCGCGTGCGCCATCCGGCCAGATGGGCTTGGGCGGCGACCTCGCCGAAGCCAGAGATTGCGCCGCGCAGGCTCATCGCCCCGTCCGGCGCCATTGCGCCAGGTGCGCGCGGAACGCGTCCGTCATCGCCGCCGCCATCTCAGACGATCCAGTCGCGGGCGAAGCCTTCCAGTTCATGCTGGTAGCGATCCGCATGCAGCGTTGCGTTCATCAGGACCAGGCGATGAGCTCCGGCTTCCTCGTAGCGCTTGAGCGCCTTGCGCGGATCGCCGCCCGCGACCGGGTTGTAGATCGTGATTTCGAGCGAGCCGAAGTCGCGCCCGGCCTCCTCGCACAGCCTGCGCAACCGCACCAGCGCGCTTGCGAGTTGATCCGGGCTGACCGCGATCGGACACCATCCGTCGCCGATCGCGACCGTGTTCTTAAGCGCGCGCTCGCCGCCCGCGCCGACGTGGATCGGCGGATGCGGCTTCTGGAGCGGCTTGGGATTAACGCGAATAGGCTTGAAGCTGACGAACTCGCCGTCGAAGCCGGCCTCGGGCTTTGTCCACAGTTCCTTCATCGCGCGGATGCATTCGCGCGTATGGGCCCATCGCCGGCGGAAATCGACGCCCATGATCTCGCTCTCTTCGCGCAGCCACCCGGCGCCGATGCCGAAGATGAAGCGGCCGCCGCAATAGCGGTCGAGCGTGGCGACCTCCTTGGCCAGGATTTTCGGGTCGCGCTCCGGCACCAGACAGATGCCGGTGCCGAGTTTGATCCGGCGCGTAGCGCCAGCCGCGAGCGCAAGCCCGATGAACGGGTCGGGCATGTGCGCGTAAACCTCGGGAATCTTGCCGTCGCCACGCGGCAGACGCGTGTGAACCTCGGCCGGGAAGATCGGATGCTCGGCGACAAAGAACGATTCGAAGCCAAGTTGTTCGCAGCGCGCGGCGACGGTGGCGAAGTCGGCGGTATGCTCCGCGCACCAGGCCAGGATTCCTATCTTCATCGCGCACCCCCTATATAAGGCTCGCAAGGCCGATTCGTCCCAATAGACTAGGGCACACGCCGCTGGGATCAAGGCGCATGAGCGATCCGCGGCGGTCGCCGCCGATCATAACTGTGAGCTCCGCGGCGAGAGCACACGGGCTCGCCAGGCGGCGGGCGGTTCTCCGACCTGCCGTTTGAAGGCCCGCTTGAAGGCCGCTTCCGAGTCGTAACCCACATGTGCGGCAACCGCGGCGAGGCCGTACACAGCAGCTCCTCGCACTGCAGAAACCCGCAGATGACGCGCGTCCGATGCGGCCCCCGGCCCACGACCAGGCTGTTCAGGCCCGCAGTCGGCTTCAGAACCTGCCTCATCGGAACGGCCGCAAGCGAAAGATCGCTGGCGAGCGTGTGCTCGCCGCCATAGGGCATCAGCACGATGTCTCCGCCGGCCAGCTCGAACGGCGGCGCGCCGTCAAGAGCGATCCAGCAGCGGCCGTGCGCAATGATATGGAACAGAAGGAGCTGTTTCGCCCCGGGCAGCATCAGGCGCGCGAGTTCCGCCGCAGACGCGGTCCGGACCGCCCATGGCGCGGCGAGATCCGCGCGAAAGAAAATCGCACCCGACAGATGAATCACCCGCAACACATCGGACAGCACATCGGCGCGACCCAGCGATTGCGGCCGGCGTTCCGGCGTCTCGGGCAAGGCTTTCGGCGTCGCGGTCATTGTCTCGTTTGCGTCGTGAGAGGAAGATGCGAAAGGAATCGAGAATACAGGCCGAAGATTATTCGGTCAGACGGCTCAAGGAAAACAATTGGCGGCACGGCGCAAGGTCGGCCCGGCTCTTGCCGGCGCGGCCGTCGAGGAGGCGCGCAGATGGCGACGACATGGAGCGCGAAGGGCGATTACTTTGAGACCTGCAACTGCCAGACGCTTTGCCCGTGCATTTTCCTGAGCCCGCCGACCGAGGGAAATTGCACCGTGCTGGTGGGATGGCATATCGAAGCGGGGAAATTCGGCGAGGTATCGCTGGACGGCCTGAATGTGGCGGCGTTGTTCCATTCGCCCGGCCCGATGCATCAGGGAAACTGGAGCGCGGGCTTGTACCTCGATTCGCGCGCTTCAAGTCAACAGAGCGACGCGCTGCTCAAGATTTTTACCGGACAGGCCGGCGGCGTACCCGCAGCGCTCCATCCGCTGATCAGCAAAGTGCTCGGAGTGAAAAACGCCGAAATCGCCTACCACGCAAACGGCCGGACGCGCCGCATGACCATCCGCGATATCGGCGAATCGGAAATCGAGGCTCTCGAAGGCGCCGGCGGCGCCGAGGTGACGATCAGCAACCATCCGCTCGCTATCGCACCCGGCCATCCGAGCGTCGTCTCCCGCTCGAAACGGCTGAAGTTCCGCGACCACGGCTTCGAACTCGACCTCGCGGGCAGGACCGGCCAGTTCTCCCCGTTCACCTATGAAGGCTGACGCAGCAACATCCTCGGCCGCCCGCTGAAGCAATCCAAGCCTGCCTGACGCAGTGCCGTGGTGCTTTTGTTCCTGGGCCGAGGTCAAGCCAGGGGCCGAGCGACTCCCCCGTAGTCTTTTCCCTCCGAGGGCCGGAAACCGCTCAGACGTAAATCTTCGCCAGCCGTTCGAGCTCGGATTGGTACTGCGAGGGGCCGAGCGCGCCGGCAACCAGCGCGATCACAAAGCGGCCCACGCCGAGCGCGGCGTACCTGCCCAGCTCGTCCTGAACCTTGGCGCGTTCGTTTCCCAGTGCGCCCATCACCGTGATGTCGAGCCTGGAGTAGTCGCGCCCGACTTTCTCGCATTCCTCGCGCAGCTCGGGGAGCGCCTTTTTCAGATCGTCAACCGTGACCCGGATCGGGCACCATCCGTCGCCCCATCGGGCGACCCGCTTGAGCGCGTTCTTGTCGCGGCTGCCTAGCAGGACCGGCGGACCGCCGGGCTGCGCCGGCTGCGGATAGCAGCGCACCGGCGGAAACTTGATGTATTTGCCCTCGAACGACGCCTCGCCCTTACTCCACAGCGCGCGCATCGCGCCGACGTACTCGGCGCTCTGTGTCCATCGGCGCGGAAAATCGGCGCCGAGCAGCTCGGCCTCCTCGCGCAGCCATCCGGCGCCGATGCCGAAGATGAAGCGCCCGCCGGAGAAATGATCGAGGCTGCCGATCTGCTTGGCCAGGATCAGCGGGTTGTGCTCCGGCACCAGGCAGATGCCGGTTGCGAGCTTGAGCTTTCGGGTCGCCGCCGCCGCCATCCCGAGCGCGACGAACTGATCGCCCATGTGCGAATAGACCGGCGGAATCGGCCCGCCCTGCGGAAATGGCGTCTTGGGGTTGGAAGGGAGCACCGGATGCTCCGGCACCCACATCGATTCGTAACCCAGATCCTCGGCGGCGCGGCAGAAGTCCGCCGGGTTGGCGGTGTCCTCGGTAAACGGCATCAGTAACCCGATCTTCATGCGGTCCACCTCCGGGATGGGCTGTGCGGATGCTCACTCGCCCAAGGCGAGTTGTCGCAAAAAGCGCCGATGATTTCCAGCCGCGCGAAAGGCGATAACACCCCCACGCCATCCCGGCCTTCGAAACGGTGAGGAAAAACGAGAGCCTACTTCCAGCCGAAGAATTCGCGCGCCCATACGAAGTGGCCGACGCCCGCTGCACGCCCCGCCTGCGCATCGATCTCCTGGTCGCCAACCATCGTCGAAGCCGCCATATCGACGCCGAAGGTCGCACCCAGCTCGGTCAGCATTCCGCCCTTGGGCTTGCGGCAGGCGCATCCAGCCGAATCGTCGTGCGGGCAGATCTGCCAGCCGCTCAGTATCCCGCCCAGCTTGTCGTCAAGCTCGGCGAGCGCGGCCTCGACCTGCTCCGCAGAGAGCCGGCCGCGCGCAATCCCGGCCTGATTGGTGACGACGAAGATCAGATGATCGCGAATTGGCGCGAGCTTCTCGGCCACCCCGGGCAGGAGCTCGACTACGATCCTGCCGTCGCGGCCGAGCGGGAGCTGGCGCGTCTCGTCCATCGCGACGAGCGTCCCCGCGAGGTCGCAAAACAGCGCACGGTTTCCGGCATCCTGCGCCATCGTGGAAACCCGTTACGGAGCAGAGCGCCAGTCCACATGGTCGCGGACGTGGGCGAAGACTTCGTCAAGGATTTCGGCGCCGGCTTCGGCCTGCTCGCGCGTGATCACCAGCGGCGGATTGATCCGCATGCGCGGGAAGTAGCCCATCACCAGAAGCCCGCGCCTGAGCGCTTCCTTGAAGATCATCTCGGTGACCGAGCGCCCGAGCATTTCTCTGGTCTTGCGGTCGCGGACCAGATCGATGCCGATCATCAGGCCCTTGCCGCGCACGTCACCGACGAATTCGTACTTCTCCTTGAGCCGCATCAAACGTTCGAGCAGGAAGGCCCCGACCGTGGCGGAGTTTTCGACCAGCCGCTCGTTTTGAATCGTGCGCAGCGTCTGGGCCACCGCCACCGCCGCCAGCGGATTGCCACCGTAGCTTGACGACGACGCGCTCGGTTTGCCGAACGGCTCGCTTTTGCCGAGTTCGTCGCTCAGCAGCACGCCCGCAACCGGAAAGCCCGAGCCCATCCCCTTGCCGATCGTCATGACGTCGGGCTGGACCCCGCTGTGCTCGACGCCCCACATCTTCCCGGTGCGGCCGAAGCCGGTGATCATTTCATCAGCGATCAGCAGCGCTCGATGCTCGCGCGCGAGCTCCTTGAGCGCGGGCAAGTAGTCGTCGGGGGGTATCACGTTGCCCGCCGTTCCTTGCATCGGCTCGGCTACCACCGCGGCGAGCGCGCCCGCCGAACTGCGCTTGAGCTGCTCGCGCGCGAAATCGACGCAGTACAGCCCGCAGCCCGGGTATTCCATCTTGAACGGGCATCGATAGCAGTCGGCGTACGGGACCAGGTATTGGCCCCCGGCGAGCGGACCGTAACCCTGCTTGGACTCGTCGCCGATAAGCCCCATCACGCCCGCGGTCTTGCCGTGAAAACCACCCCAGAAGCCGAGCACCTCGTGCCGCTTGGTGGCCGAGCGCGCAAGACGCAGCGCCGCTTCAACCGCCTCCGCGCCGCCGCTATAGAGATGCGCGCGCTTGAGTTTGCCGGGCGCGGCTTCGCCCAGCGCCCGGAACGCCTCGGCGCGCTCGGGCGTGGCGAACGTTCCGACGATCAGGCGCGAGGCTTGACGCGCGAGCGCGTCGGCGAGCGCGGGATGCGCATGGCCGAGGCTGGCGACCGCCACACCTGCGAAGAAGTCGAGGTAAACATTGCCATCGACGTCGGTCAGCGTGGCGCCTGCGCCGTGGTCGAAAGCGACACCCGCGAGCTGGGAGATACGCTGGCGGCCGGGCGCGATATGGCGCTGCTCGGTCTCGAATAATGCCCGCGAGCGCGCGCCCGGAATTTCGGTGACGATCTTCGGCAGCGCCGCGGCCAGCGTGCGTCCGTTGGACGCTTCTGCAGCCTGACGTCCGTCGGTCCGCCGGCCATTGGCGGCCGGGACTGCATCAGATGCGGCCGGGCTCTGGGATGCGGTGGTAATGGGCCTCGGCGTATGCGATGTGCTCATCCGCTGTTCTGCTTGAGCTCCCCTCGGGCAATGCGGCGCCAATCTGCGCGCCGCCCGTTCAGACGTCCTGGCGCGGCTGACGCGCCCGGCGCAAAAGCGCCACACATCGGCGCGCGATCGCGCGCGCGGCGGCCTGGCGCACCCTGCTGAAGCTGGGCCAGTCGTTGAAATCCACAATCATGATGCGCTCGCCGTCGATTATCGCGTCGCCACCCCACGCCTCCAGGCCGAGCGCGGCGGCGCCCGCGGCCGCGCTCTGCGCCAGCGCGAGGCTTGTCCGATCCGACAGCTCGCCGGTTTCGGGTAGGGCCGCGAAATACTCGCCGCCGCTTACGCCGTAAAACTTGACCACCCTGCCCTCGACCGCCTGCTGCACGTAGGCCAGCCCCACGCCGCGGCGCGCAAACCCGGCCAGCGCCGTGCGCAGCGCGCTCCGGCTTTCTACCCGTTGCACGTCGTCGGAGGCAAGCGCATGGAGGTCGCCGCGCTTGACGTACATCGGAGCATCAACATCAAGCACGCCGAGCGGCATCAGGTCGGGCGGGCGCGCGTCGGTGCGCACCAGAGCACCCGAGGGCGCCGGCACGCCGGCATGGCTCAATCCGGCATAGAGCAGGTCGCGGTAGCAGTTGCGGATGGCGAGCGCGGAATTGATCGCAAGCGCGCCCTGGCGTTCAAGGGCGGCCAGGCGGGCCAGCGCACGTTCACCCTGGCACATCGCAAGCACGACGTCGGCGGCTGGCGGGGTCCGTTCCACAAACTGCGCGGCGCTGATCGCGCCGACCTCGAAGCCGTTCTCGCGCAGCGCGCCGAGCGCGCTGTCGAGGATCGCCGCGTCGGCCTCGACCTTGCCCGGGGAAAATTCCGCCTCACGATAGATTCCCAGCGCACGCATCGTCATTCACGCTCCGCACCCGGCGCCGCACCAACCAGCGCGCGGGCCGCCGCGAGGTCGGCCGATTCATCAACGTCGATCGCGCCTGAAAGCTCGATCGCCGCCAATCGCATCCCGCTCTCCACCGCCATTCCCAAAAGCCGCCGCATCGCATCCAGGCCCGCCGCGCGCGCTCGCGGCGCGAGGTCGAAAATCGTACCCGGCAGCCAGTAAAACCCCGCCGTAACCATCGCGCTCTGGAACTCGCCGAGCGCAGTGATCGCGCCGTCCGAGCCGACCGCAGCAAATAGCGGACGCCGGTCGCCGCGCCATCGCACGACCGCCAGCGCTCCGTCGAACCGTCCCCCGCGCGGGGCACTGAGCTCGGCGGCCCGGTTTGTGAAAGATCTAAGTTCGCCCGGCGCCGCAACCGAGTCAACCGTGGCGAGCACGAAGTGCGAGGCGGCTTGCAGGTCGTCGCTGAGCGCAAACAACGATTCCATCGAACTCGCCGTGTCGCGCACGCGCAGCCGCAGCCAATCCGGCAATTGGAGCCGACGCGCCTCGAGCAGGCGCGCGGTCTCGGAATTGACCAGCGCCACTACGCTCGCTGCGCCCGCATGGCGCAACATCCGTGCCTGCCGCACGAGCATCGCCTCGCCACCCAGCTCGACCAGCGGCTTGGGAATGTCTCCCACCGCCGCGCGCAGGCGTTCGCCGCGGCCGGCGGCAATTATTGCGCCGCTGACTCCGCCGTCTCCCATTTGAGATCCTTCAAGTCTTCGAGCGAATCGATCGTCTGATGCGCGATCGCCGCGGCCTCGCGCTCGTGGGTGGCGCCCGCATGCGCAGTGCGGCCGGCTCGCAGCCAGATCGCGTGCATGCCCAGCTTGCGGGCCGGCGCACAATCCTTGTGCAGCGAATCTCCTACCACCGCGACGCGGTTGTGCGGCAGATCAAGTGCCTTGAGCGCGGCGACAAAAATCCGCTCGTCGGGTTTGAAAATCCCCAGATGCTTGGAATCGATCGCCACCTGGATAAGCTCGCGGATGCCGGCTTCGACCAGGATCACCTCGAGGTTGCCGTAGAAGTTCGATACAACCCCCAGCTTGAATTCGCGCGATAGCTCACGCATCAGGTCGCGGCTGCGCGCCAGCCCGTGCGCCGACTCTTCGGCGAAGTCGGCCGCAATGCGCTCGGCGACGCGATCGCTCCGCTGGTTGAGGCTGAGCAAGCGCTCGCGCACCTCGGCCGGACCTTGGCTGCGGAGATGGTCAAACTGATGGGCGACCAGAAAACGCAGTAGCTCGTGCAGGCCACGCCGGTGCAGAGGGGCGTCGGCGGCGTAGGCCGTGCGAGTGGCGTGCGCATAGGCCGCGTCGAGGTCGGCCCGACTCAGCTCGATCCCCGCCTGACGATAGTGGCGCAGGAATCGGTCCAGCCAGTGATGCGGATGGTCGAGCGTGCCGCCGAAGTCGAACAGCAAACCCCGGGTCGGACTGGTCACCCAGCAAGCTTAGCAGCCCATCCATCGCGCCTCTACAAATTTTCGCTTGAAGAATAAGCAGACGCTTCGGTTGCGCACAGGTTACCGGCGCAGGAATGTCGGATGTGACAAACCGCACGGTCAGCGCGTTGACTCGAGGCCGCGATTGTTCTAAAAACCTTTGTTCAATAAAGGTTTTCTTTGATTGAGACCGCACTAATCGACGTCCCCAGCCGGAGCGGGAATCTGATCTTCGGGCGACCCCTGCTCGAACGGCTGCTACTTATGTGTCAACGCGCCGGTGTGAAGCGATTCTTCATCGGCGCCCCCGAAGCCGAGCGTCCCTCGCTCCGCGACTCGTTAGGCTCATTTCGCGACAGCCCCGCAGTACGCTTCGTCGGCTCCTTCGCCCAAGTGCTCGAGGAGCTGCCGGCCGACGCGCCCTGTGTGGCAATGCGGGGGAACCTGGTAATGCCGGCCTCGCAGTTGCGGGCGGTCTTCGACCATCAGGCCGCCCGCCCCGGTCGGGTTGTCGCGCTGGCCAGCGCCGACGTGGGTCAGCGCGGAAGCGTCGCTGCCGGCCCGTTGGCGCAGCTTATCAGCGTCGGCACCGCCCCGGCCTCGCAGATACCCACCAGCAATCAACTGCCTTTCGCGCTGGACGGACGGCCGGAGGACCTGCACGAGGCCGAACTGCGGCTGGCGCGCGCTCTGCGCCATGAAACCGCGGCCAAGGACGCACCGATGGCGCGCTGGCTGGACCGCCGGCTCTCCTGGCGGATCAGCTATCGGCTGGCGCACACCGCAATCACACCCAACCAGGTGACGCTCGCCAATAGCATGCTCGGTCTGCTCAGCGCGTGGCTGTTCGCTGTAACCAGCTACGGGACCCACGTAGCCGCCGCAGTACTGTTCCTGATTTCGACGACCTTCGACGGGGTGGATGGCGAGCTGGCACGGCTTAAGATGGCAGAGACGCGCTTTGGCGCGTGGCTCGACATCGTGACCGACAACATCGTGCACGTCGCAGTGTTCAGTGGACTGGTCGCGGGATGCTATCGAGCCAGCGGCAGCCGGGCTTACCTGTATCTCCTGGTCATCCTGTTGCTGGGGTTTGCGCTGACAGCGGTCGCGGTATGGCGCGCCACACAGGTCAGCGGCGCCGAGGCTGAGCACTGGATCGCGCGGGTCGAGCAAATTACCGGGCGCGACTTCGCCTATTTGCTGGTCGTACTGGCTCTGTTCGACCGTCTGTATCTCTTCGTCTGGGGCGCCGCGTTCGGCACTTACGTCTTTACGTTCGTCCTGTGGCGGTTGACGACCCGCCGATGGGGACGAAGCGGGTTTGAGGGGAAGCCGGCCTGAACGGCGGCTACGGAGGAAGCGTGAAAAAACCGCGTATTCTGCTGATCCAGCCGACCACGATCCATCTCGACGGCACTCCGCACAAGACGCGCTGGCGGTTGATCATGGGGCTGATGATTCCGCTGATGGCGGGGCTGACGCCGCCCGATTTCGATGTAACCCTGTGCGACGAGCGGCTGGAGGACCTCGACTTCGACGCCGGATGGGACCTGGTAGGGATGACCACCACCATCGGCGCCTCGCTGCGCGCCTACCAGCTCGGCGACGAGTTTCGCAAACGCGGCGTCCCGGTCGTGATGGGCGGCTTCCATGCCACCCTCCAGACCGAGGAGGCGCTCAAACACGCCGACGCCGTAGTCCAAGGCGAAGCCGACCTGGTGTGGGAGCCGCTGTTGCGCGACTGGCAGGACGGCAAGCTCAAGCAGGTTTACAAGGCCGATAAGCTGCACGACCTCAAGGGGTTGCCGCGCCCGCGCCACGAGCTGCTCAAGCTCAACCGCTACCTGTTCAAGGCGGTGCCGGTGCAGGCGAGCCGCGGATGCCCTTATCGCTGCTCGTTTTGCGAGATTCCGGTCTTCTACAGCGGCAGCTACCGCACCCGCCCGGTCGGCGACATCGTCGAGGAGATCAAACAGGTCATCAATGTCACCGGCTTTCGCCGCTTCCAGTTCATCGACGACCAGATCACCGGCAAGCATAAGTTCGCGCGCGAGCTCTTCCGCGCGCTCATCCCGCTCAACATCCGCTTCTCCTGTCTGTGGACGATCAACTCCAACCACGACGAGGAGCTGCTCGAGCTGGCGGCCAAGGCGGGCGTGTTCCACGTCAACATCGGAGTCGAATCGATAAGCCAGGACAGCCTGCTCTCGATGAGCAAGATTCAGAACCACGTCAAGGAGTATAAGAAGCTGCTCAAGCGGCTCGAGCACTACGGCATTTACTACTCGCTCAACTTCCTCTTCGGCCTCGAGGAGGACCATCCGGGCATCTTCGACGACACCCTGCGTTTCCTCCACGAGGTCAAGGCGCCAGAGGCCTTCTTCAACACCGTCACTCCGCGCAAGGGCACCCCGATGCGCGAGAAGCTGGAACAGGAAGGCCGCGTCATCATCCCCGACGCCGACATGTACACCAACAACTTCCGTTGCATGTTCGTGCCCAACAAGCTCTCGCCGCAGCAGGTCGAGGAAGGGGTCTGGCGCTGCACCAAGGAGTTCTACTCGTTCAAGTCGATGTTCAAGCGGCTGCTGATGCCGCCGGGCAAGTTCACCTGGCAGGGGCTGACCGAGAACATGCTGTTCTGGTACGGCGCCAAGCGCCAGATCGACCCGGTGGACTACTACTGAGCCGCGCGCGGCGCGCGCCTGAAGGTCACGGCGCGACCTTCAGGCGCGCGCGTAGCCGGCGGCCGGCGGGAAGGCGCGGGACGCGAGCGGGCGAGTCGGCAGTTCGCGTTCCGCGTGTTTTTCTGCCTCGCTAGCGCCGCGCGGGCGGCTCGGTCAAACGCCGAGGCGCGTCTTTCGGGTTGAACGGCGCACATACGCCGCGCGTTTCGCTTGATCGCGAAACGCCTTCTCTGCTTTCAAAGGAAGTTGTCCGCTTTCGGTTGGGGGACCGGAAGGATGGCAGGAAATGGTTCAGCTTTGCAGGCTCGTTCTCGCCGCCGCGCTCTGCGCGTTGGTGGCCACGCCGGGCGCCTTCGCCGATGACCCGGCGATCGCGCCGGGCACCGTGATCACCACGCAAAACTGGCGCAGCTACGAGAAGTTCATGCCCGACAGCATGGCCGCGCTGTTCTCGGGCCAGTACTTCTGGAAGATCCCCGACGGCGCGCAGATGGTCGTCGGTCCGACCAACGACCATCCATTGCCCAAACCCTATCTCGAAGCGACCGAGAAGTACGCGGGACAGGTCAGGATGGTCCCGCTGCCCAACGGCAGCTTCAATCTCACAGGCTATGTAGCCGGCATTCCGTTTCCCCATCCCGCCGGCCCCAGCGCCGGATGGCAGGTGCTCGCGGACCTATGGTACCGCTACATGCCGCACCTGATCGTCTCGACGCCTGCCAACATGAGCTCGGACTGCGCGATGAACCAGTTCGGCAACATCTCGTGCAACCGCGAGATCTTCGTTGACCGCACGCTCAAGCATGTCGTCGATCCAGGCTACCCGATGGTCACGCCGGGCGCGGGCGACATGGACTACACCGCGTGGAACATGATCGAGGAGCCCGAGGAGGCCAAATACACCGCGGGCCTGACGATCATCTACAGCGACCTGACCCGCCTGCAGGACGTTTACGAATTCACGCCCGCGCTGCGCCGCGCGATCCAGGTCAGCTCCGCTGCGCGCTGCCTGCAGGGCAAGGGCGACGTGACCCGCGACGACTTCCGCTACGGCTTCAACGGCAACATCACCGAGTTCACCGCCAAGCTGCTCGGCCAGCGGCGCATCCTGGCGCTCAACAACATCAACGGCGACACCGGCAAGTTTCCCGAGCAGTACGAGATGCCGCTCGGATGGCCCAAGCCGTCGTGGGGCAAGTGGGAATTGCGCGACGTTTATGTGATCGACGTGCGCAAGGTGCCGTCGAGAGCCGGCGGCTACTGCTACGGCAAGCGCATCATCTACGTTGACAAGAACAGTTTCGTCCCTCTGTGGGAGGACCTCTACGACGCGCAGCGGAAGCTGTGGAAGGCGTTCGCGATCTTCCCAGTCGCGATGGAAGTGCCTGGGGTGGGCGTGCAGGACTTCGCCGGCACCCAGACCGACGTCTTCTGGGATCTCCAGCGCAACCATGCGACCTTCTTCTACAGCACCGACGCCGACGGTCACGGCGCCTACGTCAACCAGCAGGTCCCCAAGGAATACGACAACCTCAAGAAGTACTCGACCCCCGGCGGTCTCAACCAGATTTTCCGGTAGAGAGAAAAGAATGGCCCAGCTAAACGACAGCCAGATTGCGATCCGCGACATGACCCGCGAGTTCGTGCGTCGCGAGATCGCGCCGTTCGCCGCCCAATGGGATCGCACGGCGACCGTGCCGCTGGATACGGTCCGCAGAATCGGGGCGCTCGGGCTGTTCGGGGTATGTGTGCCTGCGCGATGGGGCGGCGCCGGCGCCGACTTCATCTCCTACGTCCTGGCGACCGAAGAGCTGGCCTATGGCGATGCCGGCATCTGCAACCTCGTTAACGCCACCAACTCGTTCTGCTTCAAGGTCCGCGACTTCGGCACCGACCAGCAGAAAGAGCGCTTCCTTCGTCCGGTCGCAAGCGGCCGGCAGATCGCGTGCATGCTCCTGACCGAACCGCAAGCCGGCTCCGACGCCGCCAACCTGCGCACTCGCGCGGCGCGCCGCGGCGATCGCTGGGTCCTCAACGGCGCTAAGTCGCTGATAACCGGCGGTCGCTCTGCCGACGTCGCGGTCGCGCTCGCGCTGAGCGATCCCGCCGCCGGCAAGCGCGGAATTTCGGCCTTCCTACTGCACACGGCGTCGCCGGGCTACCGCGTGGTGCGCGTCGAGCACAAGCTCGGCCATCGGACCAACGACACCTGCCAGATCGCGCTCGAGGAGCTCGAAGTCGACGCCGACGACATGTTAGGGCCGCCGGGCGCGGGGCTGAAGGTGGCGCTCGAAGCGCTCGACAGCGCACGCATCGGCGTCGCCGCCCAATCGGTGGGCGTGGCGCGCGCCGCCTTCGACGCCGCCCTGGCTTACGCGCGCGAGCGGGAAACCTTCGGCAAAAAGCTGACCGAGCACCAGGCGATCGCGTTCAGGCTCGCCGAGATGGCGACCGAGATCGAGGTCACGCGTCAGATGTATCTGCATGCGGCCGCGCTCAAGGAGCGGCGCGCGCGCTGTATCAAGGAAGCCTCGATGGCGAAGCTGTTCGGCGCGCAGATGTGCGAGCGGGTGTGCTCGGCGGCGATCCAGATCCACGGCGGCTACGGCTTCATCAACGACTACCCGGTCGAAAAACTCTACCGCGACGCCCGCGTCTTCCAGATCTACGACGGCACCAACGAGGTGCAAAAGATGCTGATTTCCCGCGAGCTCATCGCCGGCCACTGAGCCCGGTCGCGGCGCAGGCCGGGGCCTGTAACCCCTGCGCATATCGCTTCTTTGCCCCGTCCCTGTGCTAAAAGCGCTGTGTCGGCGGCATCGCGCCCTCGCGCGGCCCTCGCCGCGCGGCCCGCCCGCCGCCGACGCGGAGGTCTGCGATGGCCAAGCTCATCCGGGCGATCGAAACCAAGCTTATCCATGCGGGCGAGCCCGAGCCGCTGCTTGGCGGCGCAGTCGCGATGCCGATCTTCCAATCGGCGACCTTCGCCTACCGCGGCGAGCGCAGTTACCACGACCTGCGCTATATCAGGCTCAGCAACACCCCCAATCACGAAGCGCTCCATGAGAAGCTCGCCGCGCTGGAGAACGCCGAGGCGGCGCTGGTGACGGCGAGCGGGATGGCGGCGATCTCGGCCACGCTGCTCGCGCTGCTCGCAAGCGGCGACCGCCTGCTCGCGCAGGACTGCCTCTATGGCGGCACCCACGACCTCCTGACCGCCGACCTTCCCGCGCTCGGCATCGCAACCGACTTCATCGATCCCAACGATCCCGCCTCGTGGCGCGAGCGCCTTACCCCGCGCACGCGCGCGATTTACGTCGAGACGATCTCGAATCCGCTGATGGGCGTAGCGGACCTGCGCGCGGCGGTCGAGTTTGCGGCCGAGCATTCGCTGGTGTCGATCATCGACAACACTTTCGCAAGCCCGATCAATTTCCGGCCTGCCGAGCTTGGCTTCGACCTTTCAATCCACAGCGGCACCAAGTATCTCAACGGCCATTCCGACATCGTGGCCGGCGCGGTGATCGGACGCGCCGACCTCGTACGCTCGGTCACCCATCGCTTGAACCATCTGGGCGGCGTGCTCGACCCGCACGCCTGCTTCCTGCTCCATCGCGGGCTTAAGACACTGGCCGTGCGCGTGCGCTATCAGAACGAAAGCGCGCTCAAGATCGCGCGCTTCCTGGAATCCCATCCCAAGGTGCGCAGGGTCAATTATCCGGGGCTGGAAGGCAACCCCGACCATCTGCGCGCCTGCGAGCTGCTCGACGGCTTCGGCGGAATGCTGAGCTTCGAGCTGAGCGGCGGAGTCGCCGCCGCCGACCGTTTTATCGAGACGGTCACGCTGCCGATTTCGGCGCCCAGCCTGGGCGGGGTTGAAAGCCTAATCACGCGCCCGGCCACAACCTCGCACTCCGGAATGTCGCCGCAGGAACGGGCGCAGGCCGGCATCGCAGAGGGCCTTATCCGGCTCTCGGTCGGATTGGAAGCCACGGACGATCTGGTCGAGGACTTCGCGCGCGCCCTGGACGCCTGCTGAAGCGCGGGTCGGGCGCCAACCTTGGCGCCAAAAAAAAAGCGTCGCGCGTATTTGCGCAAATTGGTAGGATATAACGGTTTTTCGCCTAAGCTCTGAGACCCGTCGCTCGTCGCGCCAGCAGCACCATGGCCGTCAGCGCAACCGAACCTGCCGCCTCGACAGCCACAACCGAACCGTCGGCCACGACCGCGATGCGGCCGCCGCCGGCGGCGGAAGCTCGCGACTTTTCGGAAAGCGATTGGATTGTGCGGCTGCGCTTGATGCGCACGGCCTTCGTACTGTTCGTCTGCTTCGAGCTTATCTACTTCTTGGTTGACATCGGTCCGACGCCCGCCCTCGGGTTGCACTCGGTTACGCTGCTTATCGCCGCGCTCGTCCTCGCGGCCACGACTATGCGGTGGTTCGCGCGCCGCTGGCGCCCGATCGCGTTTGCAGCCCTGTCCCTGGCCTTCGCGCTGACAGCCGCGCTGACCCTGATGACCGGCAAAACCGAACCATTGCTGATCACTGTCGCGTTGGGCCTGGTTGGCACCGCGGCGACGATGCCATGGAGTACGATCTGCCAGGCAGCACTGACGATAACCGGTGCCGGGGCGATGGCGGTGCCGATGCTGGCGAGCCAGGTTCCGGCGGACCAAGCGGCCTATAGCTGGTTCGGGCTGCTGATCGCTGCCGCCCTCGGTCATTTCATCGTGGCCGCCGCCGAGCATCATCGCGCGGAGATTGCGCGCTGGGCGAAAAGCGTCCAAACGGGCCATGAGCAGCTTCGCCAGAGCGAATCGAAGCTGCGCAGGGTGCTCGAGGCCAGCGGCGACGCGATCTCGATCAACCGGCTGAGCGACGGCCGCTACCTCGACTTCAACCAGTGCTTCTGCGAGATCAGCGGCTACAAGCGGGAGGAAGCCCTCGGCCGCACCGCACTCGAGCTGGGCCTGTGGCTGGACCGCGATCAGCTCAGAACCTTTATGCGCCGCCTGCGTGCCGAGCGCCAGGTGCGCAACATGGAATGCATCTTTCACATGAAGGACGGCAGGGCCGTACCATACCTGCTCTCGGCTGCGCTGATGGAGCTGGACGGCGAGGAGTGCATCGTCGCTGCCGCGCGCAACATCAGCCAGCTCAAGCAGAGCGAGCAGGACCTGCGCAGCGCCTACCAAACGCTCGCGGCCCAGATCGAAACGCTCAACCATAGCCGCGAGCTGCTGCGCGCAGAAATCGCGCAGCGCGAAGCCGCTCAGCGCCGGATGGCCGAGAGCGAGGCCAGGTTCCGCCGCGTCTTCGAGAGCAGCCTCGACGCAATCTGCATCATCGACCTCGCCGGCTGGCGCATCCTTGACTGCAACAGCGACTTCTTCCGTATGGTCGAGCGCCGGCGCAAAGACGTCGTCGGCCACACGATAGCCGAGCTCGATGTCTGGATTTCGGAGCGCAGGCTGCGGGAAGTGACCGAGCTGGTGCTTTCGATGGGCGTCGTGCGCAACCTGGAAGTCGAGTTCCGCCGCCCCGGCGGCGGGACTACCCCCTGCCTGCTCTCGGCCGTGATTAGCGAGATCGACGGACGCCCGTGCCTGCTGGCCTTCTCACGCGACATCAGCCATCTCAAGCGCACCCAGCGCGAACTCATCGCCGCGCGCGAGGCCGCGCTGGCAGCCTCACAGGCCAAATCCGAGTTCCTCTCGAGCATGTCGCACGAGATCCGCACTCCGATGAATGCGATTCTGGGGATGGCGGACCTGCTGTGGGAAACCCCGCTCTCCGCCGAACAGCGCCGCTACCTGCACACGATGCGCGCCAACGGTGCGACCTTGCTCGCTCTGGTCGACGACGTTCTCGATCTCGCCAAGATCGAAAGCGGGCGGCTGGGCCTGGAGCGCTCGGAATTCAGCCTCGTCGAGCTCGCCGAGAGCGTGATGGAAACGCTCGGCATCCGCGCCCACGAAAAAGGGCTCGAGCTCGCACTGCACATTCGTCCCGGCGTTCCCACTGCGCTCGTCGGCGATCCACTGCGCCTGCGGCAGATCCTCGTCAACCTGGTGGGCAACGCGATCAAGTTCACCGAGCGCGGCGAAGTTGTCATCGCCATCGAAGTGGCCGCGCCGCCCGCAATAGCCGAGGCGACCGAGGCGGCCACCGTCGACGCGGACAACCGCGGCCCAAACGGTGCCGAGCCGGCCGCCAACCGCGTGCTCCTGCGCTTTGCGGTGCGCGACACCGGCATCGGAATACCCGCCGAGAAGCTGGAAACGATCTTCAGCAGCTTCACCCAGGGCGACTCGACGACCACCCGCAAGTACGGCGGCAGCGGCCTGGGCCTGGCGATCGTAAAGCGGCTGGTCGAGCTGAAGGGCGGACGGATAAGGGTCGAAAGTCGCCCTGGCGTCGGCAGCACCTTCAGCTTCATCGTGCCGTTCGACGTGCGGCCCGGGGCTCCCGCGGTTGAGCAGCTCGGCGCCGCGCACAGCCTCGCCGGTGCCCGTCTACTGATCGCGGACGGCACGCCGGCGGGCCGCGCAGTCGCCGCCGAGATGCTCGAGCTGGCGGGCGCCGCCGTCGATCAGGCGCCTGACGGCGCCGCGGCGATCGGGCAAATCGATCGGGCGCGCGCCGCCGGCCGCCCCTACGACGTCGTGCTGGCGGATTGCCGGATACCTGCCTCCGACGCGCTCGGCCATCACGTGCGCGCCGACGACGGCGAAGCACTGGTTGTGATGCTGACCGCCGATGATTTGCCGGCGCGGTTTGCGCGCCTGCGTGCCGCGGGATTCGGCGAAAGTCACCGCTGCCGGCACCTGTTCAAGCCGATCCGACGTGCCGAACTGCTGGCGGTGGTTGCCGCCGCCCGCGCGGGCGGACTATCCGAAGCGGCCTCACTCGGGTATCACGACGGCGGCGCCAACGGCGGCGGCGACTCATCCGAGGCACCGGCCCCGTCCGCGCCGCTGCCGGCGTCTGAAGGGGCTATGGCGCAAACCTGCGCGGTGCCGCTTCGGCGCCCGCGCCGGATTTTGCTGGCGGAGGATTCGTTCGACAACCGGCTTGTCATAGAGGGTTACCTGAGGAACACTCCCTATTCGCTGGATTACGCGGCCGACGGCAAGGCGGCGGTCCGCAAGGCAACCTCGGAGAGCTACGACGCGATCCTGATGGACCTCCAGATGCCGGTGATGGACGGGTACGCAGCGGTCTCCGAGATTCGCCGATGGGAGCGCGAGAATCATCGCTCGCCCACCCCGATCATCGCGCTGACCGCGTCGACCCATGAGGAGGCCGCGCGCAGGAGTCTGGAGATGGGATGCAACTCGCGTGTAACCAAGCCGGTCAAACGACCCACGCTGCTCAAAGCGCTCGACGATGCCCTCGAACCGCACGGCGCAGAGAAGGCCGCCACGCAGCCGGAAGCGCCCGCACAGCCCGGGCGCATCGCGCCCGGCTCGTCGTCGATCGGCGCGCCTTCATCCTTCGGCGGCGGCGACTGCGCCGACAGCGGCGAAATCCGGGGTCGGATCGTCGTACACGTCGACGACGACCTGCGCGACCTCGTCCCAGGTTTTCTCGCGCGCAAGCGCGATGACGCTGCGGCGGTGGTGGCCGCCGCCGAGCGCGGCGCGCGCGAAGCCGTCGCGCGCCTGGGGCACAAGCTCAAGGGCGAAGGCGGCGGCTTCGGACTCGAGGCAATAAGCGAAATCGGGCGCGGCCTCGAACGGGCCGCCGCCGGCGGCGACTTCGACGGCGCGCGCCGCCTGGCAGGTGAGCTTGTGGACTTCCTCGACCGCCTCCAAATCGTCTATCAGCCGATGGAGGAGTAGAGGCGGCGGCCCACTGCCCGCCGCGCCAGAACTCCCGCCGGGCCGCGCGCTCGGCGTCAGGCGGCGCTCAGAACTTCGCGTACCAGGGCGAGCGATGCGGGTTCTGAAGCTCGAAGTTTATCTGGAAGGCGCGCAACAACGTTCCCTCTTCGTGCTCGAGCGCGAGCTTGGCATCCTCGAGATCGACCTCGGCCTGGACCTGGTTGCCCTGCGCTGAGACCAGCTGTGACTGGAACTGCAAAAGGTCGTGTGTCGTCGCCATCCCGACTCGAAAACGCACTTCCTCGTCGTGCAGCGAGCGGGCGGCGAAGTAGGTTGCCGCGCGGGTGGCCCGCACGCGCTCGAGGTCGGCCTGCAGGTTGGCAAGCGCGGTCTGCACGGCGACCACGGCTTGCGAGATGTCGGCGCGGTATTGCATCCGGAGCTGCTCGTACTGCACGCGGGTCTGCGCCAGCACCGCGCGCGCGGCGGCGTTGTCCAGCGGGTACTCGAAATTCATCACTGCCGCGTAATTGTAGAAGCCGAAGCCGAACAGCCGGTTGAGCGCGTCGCCGTAGATTCCGCCGAAGGACAGCTTGTTGCCGGGCAGGCCCGAGGGCGAGATACAGTTGGTCTTGGCCGCGCCGCTGAAGCTCGTGATGCAATGGGCACTGCCGGCGGTTGAGTTGAGGCCGAACTGCGCGCCGAGGTTGAGCTGCGGCAGAGTCTGGTTCTCGGCAAACTTGACCTGCAAAAGCGCGCCGCGGATGGCCTCGCGCATCGCCTCCAGCGAGGGACGGTACTCGATCGCGGTTTCCAGCGCGACTTCCTGGTTAGGATTGAAATTGAGCGTGGTCGTCGGCTTGTCGATCGGCTCGATCTCCTGCGGTACGAAGGTCGCGGACGGATTCATCATCACGTCCTGGCGCAGAGTCGCACGTGCGGCGCGCAGCGCCGCCTGGGCGGTATAGACGTTGGCCTCGGCGGTCGCCTCGGCCGACTGCGCCTCCTGCAAATCGATCGGCGCCAGCGTCCCGACCTGGACCGAGATCCTGTTCTGGCGCACCAGGTCGCTGTTCAGACGCAGTCCGTACTCGGCAACCTGCAGGTTCTCCTCGGCTTGCACCACATTCCAGTAGTCGGTGCCGACCCGGAGCACGAAATCCTCCAGGCTCTGCGCCATCGTCCACTGCGATTGTTTCTGCGAGGACTCGGCGATGCGCACGTTGATGGTGGCGAATTTCCATCCGAAGTTGCGCAGCAGCGGCTGCGCCACCGACAGCGCCAGCTGCGGATTGTAGGATGGATTGACCGAGGCGAAGGTCGAATTGGAGTAGGTGCGGTTGTTATTGAAGGTGATGCTGAAGGTGCCGTTGGTGAGCGAGGAAACCTTGTCGAGGCCGAAATTCCAATCGTAGAACTTGCTGGTGAAGGCGCGGCTGCCGACCACCTGGAAGGGCGAGGTTACCGGCACTACGCTCTTGATGATGTCGCTCTCGGCTGTCAGCGCGGGGTCGAAGGCGCCATTGGCGACTGCGACCGCCTCCTGACTCCCCACCGGATTGAGCTCAAAGACTTTGACGTTGGGATTATTCTCCAGCGCAATGTAGATCGCCTGCTTGAGCGTCAGCCCGCGCACGGTGTCGTCGCGCGTGTGGAGATAAGACTGGCTGATGATACTCTCGGGCGGTATCAGCTCGGTGGGCGAGAGCTGGCGCGCGTAGACGTCGGGCAGCGAGAGCACCGAGGCGCCCTGTTCGAACGGCGCGGTCTGGCTGGCCGGCGCGTTGACGTTGGGCGCGGGCTGCGGCGGAACCGGAATCACCGCCTGATTGCGCGGAGTCGGGCTCGGCGGCAGCTTGGGCGCGCCGGCCGCCAGGCCGCTGGGCGGCACCGTCGGCGCCGCCGCGCCGAAGGTAGGAACTGCCGGCGGCGCGCTCTGCGCGCGCGCGGCGGCGACCGTCCCGGCCAGCATCGCCAGAATCCCTATCACGAGCACGACATAAGTCTTGCGCAGCATTTTGCTCCGGGACCTCCTTGACCACCCCGAGGGCTCGCACACAGGCGGAATCGAATTGTGATTGGCGCGCTTGGCAATTCGCGCGAACGTGTAGAGGGCACTTTGGCCCAAACGCGCCATGCTTGCAACGCGCGCCCGCCTCCTTGATCATAGCCGCGCGTAACTCGGCTTCGCCGGGCGCGCCCGCGCGAACCAGACGCCTCAGCCGCTGATGAAGGTTCCTCTGTTGATCGGGAAAATACGCCGCTTGCGCGCGCTGGTTGCGGCGCTCGTGGGGATCGGATCATTTACCTGGTGCGGACTGGTCCGCGCGCAGACCGCGCCGCCCCCGCCCGCACCCCCATCGCTGACTCGTCCGTCAGTGCCGCTTCTGCCAGGCGCGCCGCAACCGCTGGTGAGCGTGCCGTTCGCGCAGCCCACCCCGCTGGCCACGCCAGTGCCGATCCCAACGCCGCTGCCCGCTCCGGTAGCGCGCATCTTCAATTGCAGTTGCTTTACCACCGCGTCGGGCACGCAATGGGCGGGCACCGTGCAGGCGCCTGATTTCGCCACCGCTCGGCAGGCCGCCAGCGGCGCCTGCGTCGCCTACGTCACCTCGCGCACGCCTGCTTCGGAGCAGATCCAGCCGCCGCAGACCACACAGCCCGCGACCGGGGCGACCGGCGCACTGCTCGTGGGGCCGCTCGGTCAGGCGCAGCCCAAGCCGCCGCTGCAACAACTGGAGGCCCTGCCGGCGCTGACCGGTCAGACCATCTGCAACGTCTGCGCGTGCGATTGAGGCCCGAAGACGTCGCGCGCGGCGCCGCGGATGAACCGGCGTGCATCGACGGCCGCCTCATTCGTCGTACTGCGCCTGACCCTGCGACTGCTGCGAACTGGACCGCGCTTTGTTCTGACCGCTCTGGTTGGCGGGCTGTTCCGCCTTGTAGCCCTGGTAGGCGAGGCTTGGCACCGCAAGCCAGAAACACCCGCTGCACGCCGTCGTCGCAAACAGCGCCGCGGCCACGATTGCCGCAACGCCGATCGCACCGCTGACCCGCGCACGGCGCCGCCCTCTCTGTCCCACCGGCTGATCCTTCCTCATCGCCCGTCCTCCTCCGCCTCGATGCCAAGGCGCCTTTCGAGCGCGCGCAGCCGCCGCACCATCGCGGGCAACCGCGGCGTCGCCGCCGACACGCGCCGCCACGTGCGCACGTCAACCGCCGGCGTGCCACCCACCGTCGCATCGTCGGCGACGTCGTGCGGGATTCCCGATTGCGCCACCACCCGCACGCGGTCGCCGATCCGCGCGTGATCGGCGAAACCCGACTGGCCGCCGAACTGGCACCAGCGACCGACCTTCACCGAGCCCGCCAGGCCCACCTGCGCTGCCATCCGCGAGTACTCGCCGACCTCGCAGTTGTGGCCGATGTGCACGAGGTTGTCGAGCTTGGCGCCGCGCGCGATTCGGGTGGCGCCGATCGTGGCGCGATCGATTGTCACGTTGGCGCCGATTTCCACGTCGTCCTCGATTACCACCGTGCCGACCTGCGGAATCTTCACCAGGCCGCCGGCGTGCTCGACGAAGCCGAAGCCGTCGGCGCCAATCACGGCGCCGTTGAGAATCGTCACGCGCTCGCCGATCACCACGTTCTCGCGAATCGACACGCCGCTGTGGCATACGGTGTCGTCGCCAACGCGCGCACCGGGATAGATCGTCACATGGGGATGGAGAACCGCGCGCCGGCCGATCACCGCGCCGGCGCCGACTACGCAATATGCGCCAATCGACGCCTCGGCCCCGACGCTCGCGTCGGACGCGATGCGCGCGCTGGGGTCGATTCCCGGCGCGGGCCGGTACGGCGGGAAGAACAGCTCCAGCACCCGCGCAAAGTCGGCGTACGGGTTCGCGCTGATCAGCACGGGGCACGGCGCCTCGGCGGCAAACTCTGCGGGCACGATCGCGCACCCGGCGGTGGTCGTGCGCAAGGCGCCGAGATATTTGGCCGAGGCGACGAAGATGATCGTGCCGGGGGCGGCCGCCTCGAGCGGCGCGGGTGTGCTGATCTCCGCCTCGCCGCTGCCGCGCAGCTCAAGGCCCAGCCGGGCCGCGAGTTCCTTTACTTTCATGCATACGCTCCCATCGCAGCCGCGCAGGTCCTCCGCGGGTGTCTCACGTAATGGATTTCGGTTCGCCGCAGCGCGCGCATAACAGATTCCACAAACGGTTCAGGCAAAGGCGCCGAACTCCTCGAGCGCGGCTGCGACTTCCTCGGCGCCGATCCCGCGCAGGCAGTTGTAATGGCCAAAACGGCAGGTGCGTTCGAGGCAGGGGCTGCATTCCAGCGCGCGATAGATGACCCGCGTCCGCGGCCCCATCGGACCGGTCCGGGCCGGATTGGTCGAGCCGAAAACCGCCACCGTGGGCAGGCCGAGCGCACCCGCCAGATGCATGCATCCGGAGTCGTTGCCGGCAAAGCCCTGGCACAGCGCGAGCAGCGCGATGAGCTCGCCGACGCTGGTTTCTCCCGCCGCGACCAGCGCCGCGGTTCTGCACCGCGCCACGATTTCCATGCACCGCGCGCGGTCGCTCGCGGCTCCCACCAGGACGCATTCCGCGCCGTGGCGCGCGGCCAGGAGGTCGACGAGCGCCGCGTAACGCTCGGCGGGCCATTCCTTGGCCGGGCCGTAGGCCGCAGCCGGCGCGAGCGCGACCAGCGGCCGCCCCCCCCGTGTGCGGTGCGCGGAAAGCCAGGCGCGCATTTTGTCCCTGCTCTGCGCGTCAACGTCGAGGCGGTAATTATCGGCCGCGCCCTCGGCGCCGATCGTCTCGGCGACCATCACGAGCCAGTGATGGGCCTGGTGGACCTGCTCGACCTCGGTGCGCATCTCGGCCCGATGCGTGAGCATGAAGCCGCGGCGGTCGGCGACGTAGCCGGCGCGGCGTGGCACCCCGGCCAAGGTCGTCCACAGCGCCGACTGGAAGCTCTTGGGAAAGAGCACCGCGAGATCGAAATGGCGGGCGCGGATCGCGTTGACGATAAGCGCGCGGTCGAGCACGCCGGCCGCTCCCGCACGCAGCCGGTACGGGATGACCTCGTCGATCCAAAGCGCGCCATCGAAGAAGCCCGCCAGTTCGCGGCGTACCAGGACGCCGAGCTCGGCGTGCGGAAACGAATCGCGCACCGCGCGCAGCGCGGGCAGGCTCATCACGAGGTCGCCCAGCCAATTGACCGCCTTGACCAGGATGCGCGCGGGCGCAGGCGACGGCTTGCGCACCAGCCGCGGCAGCGGCATACCGACCGGCGCCCATTGCGCGCGCAGCGCGCCGGGCGGCGGCTCAGGCTCGCTAATGCGGACGAAGTGCGGCTCGCGCGGCGCCATCGCGGAAATCAGTAAATGCGAGGCGGATGCGGCGCGCAAGCCGCCATGGGCACCGGCTAGTTGCTGAGCGCGTCGACCAGCCTATCGATGATCGCGTCGGCCTTCGCGCGCATCTCGTCATCGGTCGCGTCCTGGATGGGATGGGGCACGAAGACGCGGCGCACCTCGGGCAGTCCGAGCGCGCGCGCCTGCGCCTCGGCCGCATCCACAAAGGTGGACGACGCCACCATCACCGCGGGCTTGCCGTTTACTTCAAACCATACGGAGTCGTGCACACTGCACGTCGTGCACGACCCTCAATCGGCGAGCGCCTCGATCACGAAGTCGCTCTCCCCGGCGATTTTGCGCAGGAGCTCGTCGGGCGCCGGCTTGGCGAAGGTCGGTTTGCGGTAGCGCCTGAGCGTCACGCCCGGCAGGCGCGCGCTCAGCCGCTGCTCGATGCGGCTGAGCAGGACGTCGCCGCGCGGCTTGGCGATGTCGAGCAGGGCGACCGTGCCGCTGAGACGGCCCGGGCGCGCCGCGAGCGCGCGCCTAAGCGGCTCGCGCTCGTCGGTGGGGTCAACGATTCGCATCATGCCACCTCCTCGATTTTGCGGCTCACGCTCAGCGAGCCCATCGGCCCGCTGAACCATCCGCCGAACACGCTGGAGAACTTTCCGGCCTCGCCGCCGGCAACCACGATATTGATATTCTCGGGCTTGCGGAACTTCGGGATACGCTGGGCGAGCTGCGCCGCGCTCGGATTGCTGAGCCCAAGCTGGCGCAGCGCCATCCCCTCGCCCGCCTCGTCGTCCGGCAGCAGCTCGCGGATCGGACGCGCGCTGGCGTCCTGGATTCGCTCGCGCACCCGCGCCTTGGTCCAGCCGTCGCGCGCGAAAGTGTCGGCGTGCTCGGGCGAGATCACCAGCAGCACCTCGCCGTAGTTGTGGAGCTTCGGATGCCAACAGGCCTCCAGCGCCATCCCGAGGCTGCCGGCGAGCGCGCGCCCCGTGCGCGAGAGCTGATCGACGATCAGGCGCGGGCCCGGCTCAAGGCCGAAGACAGTGACCACGTCGTCCTCGCGCTGAAAGCCGCGCTCAACGTGCAGCGGTTCCCACGGGCTGCGCTCCTCCCACTCGGGGAAGCACGCTGTGTACTTGGCCGGGCCGCCGAGCGCGGTGCGCTCGATCTCGCCCGGGCGCGCGCCGCCGACGTTGCGCAGCGCAAGCTTGACCGCGCGTCCGATCGTCGCGTTGGCGCGATTGCCCGACCCGAGCACGCCGATCTTCATGTTCATCCCCAGGCGATGACGGATCGGGCCGTTGACCACGATTATCGGTGTCGCGCCCGCCGTCGTCGCCATCACGCCGTGGATGTTGAACTCGTCGGTGCATACCGCTTCGAGCACTGCGGTCACTACCGGCAGGTACTCCGGCCTGCACCCGGCCATCACGGCGTTGGCCGCGACCTTTTCGATCGTAAGCGGCGCCATGTTCGGCGGCACGGTCGCGATCACTTCCTGCGGATCGCGCCGCGTTCCGGCGAGCATCCGCATCACGCGCTCGGGAGTGGGCGGAATCACCGGCAAGCCGTCGCTCAGCCCGCGTTCGAACATGAACTCGAAAGGATCCTCCGCCGCGCCGAGTTCGATCTGGCGCGCGCGCAGCGGCGAGCCTGACGCCTCGGCCGCGAGCCGCTCGGCGATTGCCGGCTCGACCGACTTCGAGCCGCATCCGGGGCGCGCGGCGGGGTAAGCGCCCCAGTCAATCCGCGGCGCGCCGCCGCCGGCCATCCGCGCGAGCCGGGCGCACAAGTTCTGCCAGTCAAACTTGTCGAAGCCCTCGAAGCGGAGCAACTCGGCCCCCGTGGCGTCGGCCAGCACTACTGTCGGGACGATCTCGATGTTGTAGGCGTACGAAACCCTGAGTGCCGAGTCGTCGAGCATCGGGAGGGTGAGTCCGTGCCGTTCGATCAGCGCTGCGTTGCCCTGCACGTCCTGGCCAATCGCGGCCACGTCGATCGCTTCGCCAAAGCTGCGCCATACCGCTTCGAGCAGCGGCATCGTCAGGTTGCAGGTCGGGCAATCCTCCTTGACGAAACAGAGCAACGCCGGATGTTTCACGGGAAACATGTGAACGCGGCGATGCTGATCGGAAAGCGAAAAGCCCGGCAGCGAATTCGCCATCCCGCTCCCTCCTTGTGCGCCCGCGCCTGCGCGTGTAGGACGCTCGCCGACTCTTACGTACGCCGCGCGCCGTGTCCTAGCGCTTGCCGACGACAAAGGCGCAGCTTGTGGTGCCGCTGCCCCCGATATTGAGCATCGCGAAGCGCTCGGCGCCCTCGACCTGGTACTCGTTGGCCTGCCCGGTAACCTGCTTGTAGCAATCGAGCATCTGGCGCACACCCGTCCCGCCCACGGGATGGCCAACGCCGATAAGCCCGCCGCTCGGATTGATCGGCGTCTTGCCGCCCATCTCGATCACGCCCTCCTCGATCGCCTTCCACGACTCCCCGGGTTTGGTCAGGCCGAAATGGTCGATCGCCATGTACTCGGAGGTCGTGAAGCAGTCGTGGGTCTCGATGCCGGAGACCTGCTCCACGCCCGCGATGCCGGCGCGGCGGAAGGCGTCGAGAATCGCCTGGCGCGTATGCGGCAGGACGTAGGGGTTGTCGCGGCTCTCGGCGATCTTCTTGTCGAACTCGAGCGGCGCGGTGTGATGACCCCAGCCGAGGATGCGCGGGAGGTCTGCGAGCTTGAGGTTGCGCCGCCGGGCGTACTCGGCCGCGTATTGTTCCGAGGCCAGAAAGATCACCGCGGCGCCGTCGGTGACCTGCGAGCAGTCGCGCACCTTGATCCGCCCAGCGATCGGCTGGTTGAACTTGGCCGCCTGCTGGGGGTCGGACTCGGTGCGTGGCCAGTTGCGGGTCTGGGCGAGCGGATTGCGCCGGGCGTTGGAGAAATTCACCGCCGAGATGTGCGCGAGATGCTCGTCCTTGAGCCCGTAGCGCTTGTCGTATTCGTCGCCGAGGCGGCCGAACAGCGCAGGGAACGGATACGGCACCCCCTTGCACTCGCGCTCGTACCATCCGGCGGTGCCCAGAAAGTCGCCGCCGGTCGCCGAATCGACCGTCTTCATCTGCTCCGTCCCGACCACGGCGGCGAGCCCGTAGCGGCCGGCCTCGATCTCGGCTGCCGCGGCGAGGATCGCAATCGAACCCGAGGCGCAGGCGGCCTCGTGGCGCGCGGTCGGGATTCCGGAAAACGCCGGGTCCACCTCGAGGAAAAAGGCGTTGAGCTGGCCCTGCTTGGCGTATAGCTCGGCGGCGAAGTTGCCGACGTGGGCGGTTTCGATCTCGCGCGGCTCGATCCGCGCCTGCTCCATCGCCATGCTCACCGTCTCGCGCAGCACGGCGGAGAAGTGCTTGCCCTCCTTCATCCAGTTGCGGGCGAAGTCGCTCTGCGCGCCGCCGAGAATATAGACCGGGCCTGGGTTAGCCATGATGCTCCTCCTCGAAAGACCGGGCGGGGAAGACCCGTTGCCTAGGTTAGCGCACCGTGCGCCGGATGCGCGAGGGCTGGGGCGCGTTTGCAATTGGGCGGCGTGATGCGATAATCCGCAAATCTGGGCCGCAGCATCTCGCACAGTCGCGGGAGGGACGCCATGAAACGGATAGCGCTGAAGGCAGTCGCGGGAATACTACTGGCGGGCGTGATCGGGACCGGCGGCTATGTACTCGCCAGCGGACGCGCGGATGTCCCGCAGTGTTGCCAGACCAAGCAGGCGTGCTGCCCGTCGCAGCCCTGCTGCTCGGGCGGCAGCCACAGCGCGCAGTGCCGGCTGATGCATCGTCGCGCGTAGGACGCGGCGCGCAATTCAGAGACAAGCTTCCTGCGGCGCCACTCGCCGCTTTACGGCGCGAACCATTCGCGGCCGTCTGCACGGATCAGATCGTCGGCCGCCTGCGGACCCCAGGTACCCGCCGGGTACGGGTAGAGCGGAACTGACGGGTCGTGCTCCCACTGGTCGAGGATCGCCTGCACAAACTCCCACGAGCGATGCACGAAGCGGCTGCTGAGGAACAGCGTATGGTCGCCCGCCATCACGTCGAGCAGCAGCCGCTCGTAGGCGTCGGGTGAGTCGCCTTCGAATTCGGTCGCGTAATGGAGGTCCATCCGCACCGGCTGGATCGTGATATCCAGACCGGGCCGCTTGGTCAGCACCTCCAGTGAGAAGCCCTCGTCGGGCTGGATCCGGATCGCCATCACGTCCGGCGGCAGCGTAACGCGCCGGTTAAACAGGATCGCCGGCACCCGCTTGAACTGCACGAAGATTGCGCTCGCCCGCCGCGGCATCCGTTTCCCCGTGCGCAGGTAGAACGGTACGCCCGCCCATCGCCAGTTGTCGACGTGGGTCCTCAGCGCGACGAAGGTTTCCGTGCGCGAGGACTCGCGGACGCCCTCCTCCTGGAGATAGCCGGGCGCGCGCTTGCCGTTCACGGCGCCCTGCGCGTATTGGCCGCGCACGACGAAATCGCTTACCGCGCCCGGCGGGATCGGCCTGAGGCAGCGCAGCACGTTGACCTTGGCCTCGCGCACGGCGTCGGCCGCCAGCGATACCGGCGGCTCCATCGCGGTCAGCGCGAGTACCTGCAAGATGTGGTTCTGCACCATGTCGCGCAGGGCGCCGGCGCCGTCGTAGTACATCGCGCGGGTGCCCAGCCCTTCCTCCTCGGCGACGGTTATCTGGACGTGATCGACGCGGCGGTTGTTCCAGAAGTCCTCGAAGATGCTGTTGGCGAAGCGCAGCACCATCATGTTCTGCAGGGTCTCTTTGCCGAGGTAGTGGTCGATGCGGAAGATCTGGGTCTCGTCGAAGAAGCGGCGCAAGGTGGCCGTGATCTCGAGCGCGCTGCGCAGATCGGTGCCGATCGGTTTCTCCACGACGACGCGGCTGAAATGCGGCGCCTCGGGCGGCGCGATGAGCCCCGCGCCGTACAGCCGCTCGACGCTTTCGCGGATCGCCTCGGGCGGCAGCGACAGGTAGAAGACGCGGTTGGGCGGCAGCCCGCGTTGCGCCTCGATCTCCTCCAGTCGCTGCTTGAGCCGGGCGAAGCCGTCGGGGCGATCCAGCCCCGAGAGGTAGTCGAGACTGTTCGCAAATCCCTGCCAGCATTGCTCGTCGAGCTCCAGGCGCGAGAATCGCTCGACCGCCTCGCGCGCGCGCCTCTGGAACGCCTCGACCGACATCGGGCGTCGCGCGAAGCCAAGGATCGCGCTTTTCTCGGGCACCAGCCCGTGTCCGCACCGGTGAAGATTGTAGAGCGCAGGGATGAGCTTGCGCGCGGCGAGATCGCCCGAGGCGCCGAGGATGACGATCGTGCACGGCGGCGCGGGATGCGCGCCGGCGATGGTCCACGCCCGATCCATAACGCTGGCCGTCCTTTCCGGGTGGCGCGCCTGCCCTGGTTTAACGCGTCGGCGCGGGTTTCGCGCCCCGTGCTACCCATGCTAGCGTCGATTTGTTATCCGGCAAACCGCGCGAAGAGCTGCGGCAGCACCGACGCCCGGCGCAAGCTGTCCGGTGGATGGTTCAGATGACGGGGAGCAGTGAATGAACGGCGCTGTGCTGGCCGGCGAATCGATCGAACGCACGATAGTCAAATGGCTGCCGGCCCTGGTCTGGGCGACGGTCATCTTCGTCCTATCGACCTCGTACTTTTCGGCCGCCGCGACCTCGCGGATAATCGACCCGATCCTGCGCTGGCTGATGCCCTCGGCGTCGGCCGCGACGGTCGCGCTCGGCCACGACCTGGTGCGCAAGAGCGCGCACTTCGCCAACTACGCGATCCTGTTCTGGCTCCTGATCCGCGGCCCGATGGCCGGGCGGCCGTATACCGCCTTCGTCCTCTGCGTGCTCTACGCGCTGCTCGACGAAGGCCATCAGGTGCTGGTGCCGGGCCGCACGCCATCGCTCTATGACGTCGCGCTGGACTCCACCGGCGCGCTGTTTAGCCGCTTCCTGCACGCCGCGACCTGCGAATTCGCCTGAGGGGTCGGGCAGCGGCGAGTCGAAAGCCGCGCGCCCAACTGTTCACGCACCGTCGCTTTCGAGCGCTGAGGAGATGCGGTCGATACGCGCGTAGAACTCGCGCAGCGCGGCAAACTCGTGCGGGATTTTCGACACCCCGCTCAGCGCCAGCAGATGGAGCTGGCCGTAGAGCGCGAAGTCGGCGAGCCCCGGCCGGCCGAGCAGAAAGGCGCCGTGCTCGAGCGCGTGCTCGAACGGCGCCAGGACCTCGCGCACGCGCGCGAAGTTAGCCTCGCGCTCGCGCTCCATCCGCTCGCAGAACCCCGCACCGTATTTCCGCTCGCGGATATAGCGGAACAGCGCCAGCCGGTCCGCGCCTTGGCGCGCGAAGCGCGCCGCCTCGTCGGGCACCGCGTAGCGGAACAGCGCGTCCTCGACCTCGGTATCGACGTAGCGCGCGAGCGCGACGTGCAGGCCGCGCCATCGCGGCGGCAGAATCGTGGGCTCCGGGCGCAGTTCCTCCAGGCGCATCGCGATCCGATCCGAATCGACCACCACCTCCGGCGCCTCTGCGCCGGCGACCTCCTCCAGGCGCAGCGCGGGAACCACGACGTGGCCCGAGACCGCAACCAGTTCCTTGCGCTCGACGTAATCGACCTCGACGACCTCGTAATCGACGCCCTTGTAGTCGAGAATCTTGCGCACCTTGGCGCAAAATGGACTGGTCGCGAACTGGTAGAGCGTGGCCCTCATCGCCGGTCCTCCAAGGCTCAGTGGCTCAGCATCTGCGCCATCGTCGCCGCGTTCATCACGCCGAAATTGCGATAGCAGTTATTGAAGATCACGCTGGCGCGGCGCACCCCTTCAAGCGCCTTCAGCCGTTCCGCCCACGGCGCCAGCTCGGCCTCTGAGTAGAGGTACTTGTAGCGCTCGGCCGGCCCGCCGGTGCGCTTGTACCAGTTCTCGCGGTTGCGCCCATGGAAACGCACGTAGGCCTCGGGTCCAGTGACCTCGAGGAACGACTCGACCGTGCCCGGCGGCGCATCCACCGAGACGAAAGTCAGCGCATGCTCGCGCAGGAAGCGCATCGTCTGGCGCCGCTGGGCGCCCTGAAGCCAGCTGTTGTGGCGAAACTCGATCGCGATCGCCGCACCCGGCATCCGCGCGCCCAACCCCGCGATATAGTCGAAGTTCTGCGTGCGCGCGGTAAAGTACGGCGGGAACTGGAAGAGCAGATGGCCGAGCTTGCCCGCCTCGCGCAGCGGATTGAGTGCGCCCCAGAACATCCCGAAGGCCGCTTCGAGCACCTGCGGCGGCGGATCGCGCAGGCGCGCCTGCGCGCGCTGCGCCGGCGTCAGCATCGACTTGATCGCGGCCGGCAGCCGCGCGGTGTCGACCGGATGCTGCGTGAGCATCGCAAACGCCTTGATATGAAAGACGAAGCCGGCCGGCGTGCGCGCGACCCACAACTCGGCGTTGCGCTCGGCGATGAGCGCGTAGTAGCTGGCATCCACCTCGACGGTGTTGAACTGGCTCGCGTAAAAGCGCAGCCGCTCCTCGGCCGTCTTCAGCGCGGCCGGGTAGAACTCGCCCGAGCGGATCAGCGTCGGGTCGGTCCACGAGGCGGTGCCGACCAGGAATTGCGGCGCCGAGCCCATCTCCACCGCAGCTTAGCGCACGGCGGCGGGCCGCGCGCCGCGCCGCATCACGCGCGCGCTCAGGCGAACATGTTGACCGGCTCCATCCCCTGCCCCAGCGTGGCCTTGAAGATCTCGAACAGGCGATCGATGTCCCATGGGCCTTCGCTGAAGATCGTCCGGTCAGCCTTCATATGGGTGTAGCGCGAAATCCGGTAGCCCGAGGCGCCGAAGCATTGCCCGGTGACCTCGGCCGCCTCGTCACTGGCCAGATAGATGATGATCGGAGCGACGTTGGCCGGATCGCGCGGCGTGCCTTCGGCGCTCTGGCTCGCCGCGATGCCGGTCGCGCCAGGCATGCGGCCCGCTGGGATCGAATCGGTCATGCGGGTCGCCGCGCCGGGCATGATCGCGTTGACCGTGATCCCGTATTTCTGGAGTGCGACGGCGCAGCTGTAGGTCAGGCCCAGGATTCCGGCCTTGGCCGCGGCGTAGTTGGGCTGGCCCGGACTGCCGAGCGCCGAGTTGGAGGAAAAGTTGATAATCCGTCCGGCCTTGCGCTCGCGCATATGCGCGCTGGCGGGCCGGATAGTGCAGTAATGCCCCTTGAGATGGACGCGGATTACGTCGTCCCACTCCTGCTCACTCATGTTGAAGATCATCCGGTCGCGCAGAATGCCCGCGATATTGACCAGGATGTCGAGCTTGCCGAATTCCTTGATCGCCTGGTTGATCAGCCCCTCGCCGCCAGCGACCGTCGCGATATCCAGATGGTTGGAAACCGCAGTGCCACCGGCCGCCTTGATCTCCTTGACTACGTCGTCGGCGGGCGAAACCGTCTCCTTCTGCCCAGCCAGCGTCACGCCGAGGTCGTTGACCACGACCGCCGCGCCCTGCGCAGCGAGCGCCTTGGACACCGCGCGGCCAATCCCGCGTCCGCCACCGGTGACGGCGGCAACCTTACCGTCGAGCTTGCCCATCGCTCTCGTACTCCTTCGCTTTGTCGGAAACTGTCCGCTTATAGCGCAAACTTTGCGCGCCGCAACAGTCCCGCGCGTCAGCGCGGAGCAGCCGATGAGATTTTGATTCGCGCCTCAGCGCGCGGAAGCGTTCTCCCCGCCCGAAGTCTCGATCTCGGTGAGCATCCCGGCCGGCGTGAAGCGCCCGATTTTGCCGCTCGGCTCGGTAAAGTAGAGATTGCCGTCGGCGCCGGCAGTGATAAAGGCGGGCGTGGCCGTCTGCGGCAGGAAGAAGGCGCGGACTGGCGCGCCCGGACGATAGCGGCACAACGCATGCGCCTTCGGCACCGTCATCCAGACCGCGCCGTCGGGGCCGGCTGCGATGTCGAGCGCGGGAGCGTTGACCGGCATCACCAGCTCCTCGATCCGGCCTTGCGGAGTGACCCGTCCGATGCGATTCGCGGCGAGTTCAGTGAAGTACACGCTGCCGTCGGCGGCGGCGGCGACGCCGTTGGGATGGCTGTCCGGAACGGGGAGCAGAAATTCGGCGATCCGCGGCTTCGCCGCGTCGGCGGGAAAGGTCAGCCTGCCAATCTTGTTGCTGGAATTTTCAGCGAACCACACGCTGTCACCCACGGCGACGATTCCCGCGGGTCCGCCGCCGTTGGGCAGGACGAACTCCTTAAAGCCGTGAGCGCCCGGCGCACGGCGGTCCGCGCCGGGCGGAACGAACATCCCGATGCGCTCGGCGGCGTGCTCGGTAAACCAGATCGCGCCGTCGTGCGCCGCGGCGATCCCGGCCGGTCCGGCCTCCGGCGTCGGCAGCGGATAATAGTCGGCGCGCTGTCCGCCGGAAAAGATACGCCCGATCCGGTTGCCGCGCGGATCGGTAAACCAGAGCGCGCCGTCGCGCGCGACCGTCAGCCGCTCGGGGAAGCCGTCGCGATCGAGCTCGACCAGCTTGACCGTTCCGTCCCGCGCCAGCTCGCCGATAGCCGCCACGCTGTACTCGGTGAACCAGACTCCGTCGGCGCCCGCGGCGATCGCGTAGGGCGAGCTGATAGTGCTTCGCACGACCGGCGGCGGCGGCTTCGGCCCCGGGATATGCTCGGTCGGATGGGTATCGCGCCCGGCGGCGACGCGGGCGCCGAGCTCGTTCACTTGGGCGCTTTGCGGCCCCGCCCCGCATCCGGCTGCAACGAGTGCGATCGTAAGAATCAGCCTGCGGACCAAATCAGGTTTAGCACCCAGCAGCGGCCTGCTGCCCGCTGGCGAGGATCGTACCTTGGACATCTCCACCGGCCCGACCACAATCTAACGTCGCCGAAGCGCAATCGACAGCCCCCGAGGAGGTTCAGTTTAGCGGCTGAATCTTATGACTTCCAGTTTGATGCCAAAACTGATAAAAACATGCGTTGAACGAAGCGGGCAAGCCCGGCTTACCTTGCTTTGAGCGACTACTGCCGAGGAGCAGGACGATGGCGGTCGGCGCAGCCAAATTCGCACGGCTAACGCTCGAGTCCCCAGCGGAGCGCGACGGCCGCTCGCCGGCCGCGGCCGAGGTCGAGCTGAGCGTCGTCATACCCTGCCTCAACGAGGCGGACACTCTGGCCGGCTGTATCGAGCGGGCGCAACGCGGCCTGCGAAAGGCGCGCGTCGACGGTGAGATCATCATCGCCGACAACGGCAGCACCGACGGCTCGGTCGAAATCGCACGCGCGATGGGTGTGCGGGTGGTTCCCGTCGCCGAGCGAGGATATGGCAACGCCCTGATGGGCGGTATCGCGGCGGCGCGCGGCAAGTTCATCGTGATGGGCGACGCCGACGGCAGCTACGACTTCGAGGAAATCCCCGCCTTTCTCGACAAGCTGCGCGAGGGCTACGAGCTGGTCCAGGGATGCCGGCTGCCGGCGGGCGGTGGCAAGGTGATGCCGGGGGCGATGCCTGTTCTGCATCGCTGGATTGGCAACCCGTTCTTTTCCGCGATCGCGCGCCGCTGGTTCAAGTCGACCATCCACGACATCTATTGCGGGATGCGCGGCTTTACCAAGGAACTCTACCTGCGGCTGGCGCAGCGCTGCACCGGGATGGAATTTGCGACCGAAATGATTATCAAGTCGTCGCTGCTCGGTGCGCGGGCCGCCGAGGTTCCAATCACGCTCCACAAGGACGGCCGCCAGGCGCATGCGCCCCATCTGAAGACGTTTCGTGATGGATGGCGCACGCTGCGCTTTTTCCTGGTCTCCAACCCTCGCCGGCTTTTTCTGCTTCCCGGTGCGGCCCTTATGGTTTTCGGTCTCATCGCCTATGGGCTGGCGATGCCCGGCATGGAGCTCCACGGCGTCAGGTTCGACGCTCACACGCTGCTGTTCGGCACGCTGGCGCTGCTGTGCGGCTATCAGTCGATTTTCTTCGGGGTCTTCGCCAAGGCCCTGGCGATCAAGGAAGGGATGCTGCCCGACGACCCGCGTCTGCGGCGTTTCCTGAGCCGGTTCAATGTGGAGTTGGGACTGGTAATCGCGGCCTGTGCGCTGGTTAGCGGCCTGGCGCTGCTCGCGATGGCAGTAAATCAGTGGCGGCTGGTTGACTTCGGCCTTCTCGATTACGCCCACACGATGCGCTTCGTCGTGCCCGGCGCGACGCTGACCGCGCTCGGCTTCCAGACCATCCTTTCCGCCTTCCTCGTCAGCTTCCTCGATTTCCCGACGCGCTAAGCCCGGTTTTTTGCGATCTTCGGTCCGGCGCGTTCGGCAAAAAAATGCTTAACCTGCCTTCAGACTCCTGGCTACCTGCGACCCTACGCGTCTGGCGTTGGCCATCAGCGTAAACGTCAGGCCTTTGGCGGGCAGACAGCGAAACGCCGCGCCGTCCGCGACATAAACCGAATTGGTGCCGTGGAGAAGGCCGGACCGATGGGTCGTCAGCGGCCGCGGCTGGTCGCTGAACGGCAGCGTGCTTGCGTAATGGGCGCTGGAGCCGTGAATCGCGTATGTCCGCCGCAGCGGCCAGCATCCCAAACGGCGCATCAGCCGCAGCATAACCGCTTCGTCCCTTCTCTGACGCCTCTGCTGGTCCTCGGGCAGCGCGAAGTTCACCTCCATCACGTCGCGTCCCTCGCCCCGCGGCCGCAGCCTGGCAAACTTGCCCGGGCTCTGGCCGTCCTCATGCTGAATCAGCCAGATGCCGAAGGCGGGCGCCAGCAGACGAAGTATGCGCAGCGACTCGCGGTGCGCGAGCGGCGACTCCTTCAGCAGGCGGTAGACGAGCAGCGAGCCGTAGGGATAGTACTGCGCCTGAACGAACCGCTGCGGCTCGCCGGCCGGGCCGTAGATCATCGTGAGCTGCGCCAGGCTGTGGCGCCGCCGGCTTGACCGGTGCCCCAGTCGTGCGGGTATCAGGCACGGCACGTAAACGTGACTGTTGCAGGTGAGCGGCACCGGTTTTTCGAACTCTGCCAGCGAACGCAAGACGATACGCGCGCTGCCCAGCGCGCCCGCCGCCAGGACCAGCGCCCGCGCGCGAAAAGTTGCCGGCTGGTTGTCCTCGACGAGCCCCGCGCGAACCTCGATCTCTCCAGAGGGCGTTTCGACAAAGCGTTCGACCAGCGCGCGCTCATAGCGGAAGTGCGGCTTCTCGCGCAGCTCGCGCACATCCAACTCCGGCCGGTACACACTGTCGCCCGGATTCGACCAGTACTCCATGTCGTGGTACGGATTCGGCTTTCGGTTGCCGAGCGACCGGCTCAGCACCGCGAGCAGCGAGCGTCCGACGCGCGCGCCGGCCCGGTGAAACTGCGCGCGCCGGCGCTCATAGCGGCGGAAGATCGCCTGCGCGTTGTCATCGAGATCGAGCGGCGGCTGCAAAGCCTTCAATCCTCCGCGCACCGGCGCGAGGTCGTCGTTCATGCAGCCGCTGATACCTATATGGGCGGCGACCGCTTCGTAGTGCGGACGCATCTCGGCGGCCGCCAATCCGCACTCCTGCAATTCGAAATCGGTGAAAGGGAAACTGACTGCCCCCCACGTCCCGGCCAGACCGCCCAGCGCGAGACTCTGGAGCGCGGCGAAGTTCGGCGAATCGACGCGCGCCCGCCCTTCGCGGTCGCGCAACACGTACTGGCGCGGCGCAGTTACCTGCGAGGTCGCCCCTACCGGCGCCAGGTCGACACCTTCGAACTCATCGCCGAGGAAGTAGCGATGCTGTCGCGGGTCCTCGCGGCGAATCCGCTCGAACGGCCACTCCGGGATCAGCCCGGCGTAGGTTTCGTCGCGATCGCCGACGTCGAGCATCAGCACGCTGCGCCCCGCCTCCACCAGCGCCCGCGCGGCGTGCACCGCGCTCGCGCCTGAGCCGACCACGACCGCGTCACTTACGGCCGCTCCCGTCATCGCCGGCGGATCACAAACAACAGCGGCATGCCCAGAGTCAACATGATTGCGCCGCGGGCCCCTTGCCACAAAAGCGCGAGCACCGCCGCGGCGCGGCCGTCAACCTCGGCGAGAAAGAAATCAGCGTATGCGGGGCTCGCCTCCAGCACGGCGGCTGCAAGCAGAATCTTTCGGCGCAGCAGCGAGCGGCGCGCGAGTACGCCTGCCGCCGCGTCGAGATACGGTAGCAGTCGCGGATGGCGCCGCACGGCCTCCCACTCCGGCGATGCCTCGCCGCCCAGCAGCTTGCGCTCCGCGGCGACGTACCGTTCGACCAGCTCGGGCGGCGGCTCAACATCCAGCAGGTAGCGGGCGATCAACCTGAAATCGTCGGCCGCGCTGCCGCTGGCGCCTCCGACGTGGTTTGTGCGCGCGTCCAGCACCAGTTCGAGCCCGCGCTCCAGCGGCAGGGGGTCGAAGCCGAAATCGCGCCGCGCGGGTTCAATGTCCAGCTCAACGTTCTGATTCGAGCCCAGGACGTTGCTGACGGTGATCGGGCATCCGGGCCAGATCGCCCTCATCGTCCGCGCAACCCACAACGAAAGCACGAACGGAATATGCACCTTGCGCCGGCGCACGCCGAGGGCGGCGCATATTCGATCGATCAGCTCGTCAAAGCTGATGATCTCGGGACCGCCGATCAGGTAAGTCTTGCCGATAGTGGCATCGTGCTCGATACAGGCGATGATCGCTCTGGAAACGTCGCCGACGTAAATCGGGGCGCTCAGCCAGCGTCCGTCGCCGAGAACCGGCACCATCGGCAGCCGCCGTACGAACTTGACGACGGTGCCGAACACCCCGCCTTGCTCTTCGCCGTAAACCAGGCTGGGACGCAGATTGGTTACCTGGAGTCCGGAACCAATGAAGACTCTCTCGGCGGCGAGTTTGGTCCGCGCATACAGACCCTTTCGCGCAATTCCCGCGGACTGCGTGCTGACATTGATGAGCCGTGCGCAGCCGCTGGCGCGGCAGGCCCGCACCAGGCGCTCCGCACCCCTGACGTTTACGTCCTCGCTGTCGGCCTCGTCGGCCTTGGCGGCCGCCAGATGGACCACCACCGCCGCTCCCTCGACCGCGCGCCGCAGCGACTCCTCGTCGCGCATGTCGGCGCGGACCACTTCGAGCCCGCCGACGCCTTGCAGCGCCGCGGCCCCGCCGCGCACCATCGCCCTCACCCGCCAGCCGGCCTCACCCAGCCTGCGCACGAGGTCCCTGCCGATGAACCCCCCGGCGCCGGTGACCAGCACATGCCGTCCTCCCTCGCTCATCGCACTCGCGTCCTTAGCCTGACATGCCAACCGCCTGCCGCACCGCACGCACCCCTGACTCTCCTCCGGTCACTCTTTGCCGCTCATAAAGCAACGCGCTCAGCTTTCTGCCGCGACCACGTTGAAAGCGTCCGAACTGCCCTACCTCCCGATAATTATTTTGAATCCAGCGCCACGTCTCCTTGGCATAATCAATGCCAAAATATGCATAGCCCAGCCGTCCCGTATACAAATTCGTGACGATAATGTAATCGGGTCTGCGCGATTTCAAGTCTCGAATATATTCCGACTCAGCTTTTGGCGACAGGTACCCAGGCAAAATCGTATACCACCGGCTTGGAGCCTCAGTTCTCGCCAATGCATACACCATGGGAAATTCCGGAAGCACAGTTACCTGCTTGCCACTTTTCTTTTGCGTTTGAACAAACTCCAATATCTCGCGCGCAACTGTCGCTTCCGGCGCCTTCAGGTGAAAGGTTCCCCAACTGGTCTCCAAGCTCGTCGTACGCCCATCTTTTCCGGGAAAAAGGACCACCATCATCACGAGCAATTCCATCGCAAGTGCTGCGCGCGCGGCGGCCCGTCCGTCGGACTTTCCAAGAGACGCAAACGTTGCATCTATCGATCTAGCGATAATCATCAAAAACATAAGCACAAGCGGGCCGTCGTAGAAAATGCTATAACCATACGGTAACACCTGCGCGAACACTCGACTCCCCGTCACTGTCGCGAATAGCGCAAATGAGGCGTCGAGCAACACGCTCGGCTGCCAAGTCTTGAACATTCGCGCGACACTGTAGGCGAACACCCCACAGCCTATAAACAACATACCGGGTGGAAAGGCCAGCAGCAGAACCAACAGCATTGGATATGGATGGCCGGGCGCCGAATAGATTCGCGCCGCTCCGGCAGCGATCGCTAGGGCCAGGCTCAGCATCAGAACACCGAAGGCGCCCAGTGTCCGACGAAGCCACATTGCCCCTCGCGCTATCCAAAGCCACGCCATCGCGCTGCCCACCGCGCTAATGATCAAAAAGATCACTTCTGCCCTATTCCAACGTAGCCCAATGCCGGCATATAATTCGGGCCCGCCCACATGTGCGAAGTAAGTCCCCGGAAGCCCTATCCAGTTATCTTGCAGCATGAAGCGTGGTGTCAGTGTCCAGAAGAACCACGCGTACACAGCCAACGCGGGAGCCAAGCCGAGCAAAGACGCACAAGCGCGTTTCGCGAAACCCAGATGTGAGCCTTCGGCCACCGACTCCGCGACCACGATGAATCCCAGCATCGCGTAGCAGGCTACGCCAAATTCCTGCTTGCAGAGCAGCGCAAGCGCCCCGAACATCGATGCAAGGCCGAGACTCCTGAGGTTCGGCGCGCGGACCTGGCGCAGAGCCAGCCATGCGCTCACTAGGCTCAGGGGCATTGCGAGGACACCCGCGTAGCTCCACGGGAATGGATAGTTGAAGACGGTCGGAGCGAAGCCCTGCATAAGCAAAGCACAACCAGCAGCGAACCCCACCGCTCGACCTTCAAGGATTGTTCCTATTTCCAGCAGCAGCAACGCGGAACTAATCGCACTTAACAGCCCGAAGCTATACAGCACGAACAGATGCCGCCCAAACACTTTAATCAGAAGGGCAGCAAAGTATGGTTCGAGCGGGCCGAAATCGTACCAAAAGTCCCGGTAGATCAATCTGCCACGCAGAATCTCCAGTGGAACGTAAAGTTCGCGACCGCAGTCTACTTGAAAGTCGCCCCAATGCCCCCACGTCCAGAGGGCAAGTACTAGAGCAAGGCCGACAAGCGCAAGGCGCGCTGGAGCATTCGACGAGCTGGAAAGCCACGGAACAAGTGTCAGCCCCTGACTCTCGCCGCGCTGATTCGAGAGGCCAGTAACCGGCTTGCGACCACAGAGTAGACCGACGAGCCCCCTACCCCGCATGAAACCGCCCGTGCCCGGTCGCGGCGACTACCCCGAGACATCGGCAGATCGCAGTGAAGCCCGTACTACGACCCCTAAAGGATTCCCGCTCGGAGTTTCACTCACCACCGGGATATCGGGGGAATGCTCGTGCGCGAGCGTTCTAGCTTCGCAGATGCCGTTGCTGGTCAAGCGTGTAACGACGTGAATCACCAACTCTGGCCGGATGCGCTGCATGCACACGTTTTCCCCACGGCACGGCGGCTGGTCCGCCTCGTACAAGCAGGGACTGCAAAATACCGGCATGTAAAGCGTTTCAACATTCGGCAGCTTCTGGCCGTAATGATCGGGGTCAGCCGGGCCGAACAAGCACACAGTCGGTCTGCCCAACGCGAACGCCATATGCATCGGGCCACTGTCGTTGGTAAGCACGCATGCCGCCCCATCGAGCAGCGCCAGCAGTTCTCCCAGCGTAAGCTTGCCGGCCGTGTTGGCCACGCCCAGCCGTGTCTCGGCGGGCAGCCGCTCAACCAGACCCTGCACGTAGGGCTGCTCGTCGCGCGCGCCGATCAAGACCACCCGCTGGTCTGAAGCAACCAGCCGCCTGATGGTTTCCACCACGTAATCCCCCGGCCAGCGCCGCTCCAGCAACAAATCTGAGGCGTTGGGGTTTATCACTATATACGGCCGACCCATCTGCCAGTGCGGCAACTGCGACAGGACGCGCTGCGCACCTGCGCGGTCCGCCTCATCGACTCGAATCGGGCCAATCGTATCCGGCTCGCCCGCCGGCAAGCCGGCCACCCTCCCGAGCTGCAAATACAGGCGGCGCACTGGCATCCGAGTGTTGAAAAACACCAGGTGCGTATAAATCCCGTTCTTGAAGGCCGTGCTGTGTCGATAGAACCCGATGCGGTTGCGCGTCGCCGCCCACAGCGCCAGTAGCGATGCGAAGGCCGAGTACACCTCGAGATCGAAGTACAGGTCCGCGCGCAGCCGAATCAGCCTTGCAACCGCCCTCAATGTCGTAATTGCCATCGCCAGGACGTTTCGGTCGTCGAGCGTCACCACTTCGTCCACCCACTCCAGACGTTTCACCAACTCCTGGTTCGATCGCATTGTGACAAATGTCAGCCGCGCATTCGGATAACGTCTTTTGAGCGCCCTCAGCAGCGGCGTCGCCTGCAGGATGCTCCCCATGCCGAGCAGCTTGGCTACAATAACCCGCCGAACGTTGTTCGCGGTCATCGAGTGGTCGCGACGCATCAGCGCGCCCAACGCCCGCGCCAGGCCGTTGAACATGAACGCCGCGGGCACCCCGAGTAGACGATCGGCCACAATCCGGTTCCTGTGCGTCATGGCCTTCCTCGGAAGCTTGCGCAAGCCGCCCTAATCGCTCGCGCGCCCCGCTGCCCCGGGGCGCCTTTGGTAAATCAGCGCCGCCAGAAAGCCGTTTCCGTTGCGCTCGAACTCTCCGAACTGCCCTGCGACCCGATAGTTCGCCGTAATCCACCGATAGATCCTGCGGTCGTAATCGATTCCGAAGTAATCCGCGCCAAACTCTCGAGTGTAGCGATTCGTGAGCATAATATATTCGGCGTTTGACCGTGCGAGCTCGCGAATGTACTCACTCTCATCGGAAAGTGCCACGACTCCGGGCATCAAACTATACCACCTTCCCGGAGCTTCGGTTCCCGTGACTGCGTAAATAAAGGGCAGCTCCGGCAGGAGCACCACTCGTCGACCTTGGCGCTTCTGATCCTTCACGAATTGCAGAATCTGCGCGGCAACCTTGGCCTGCGCCGGCTGCAGATATATCGCCCCCCATCCGGTCTCGAAACTCACTGTGCGATTGGCAGACGTCGGAAAGAGCGCGGTGGCGAGGAGCAGCGCCTCGGCTAATAACGCCGCCTCGGCCGCTCTCGCCGCCGAGCCCGGCAACAGTCCCTGGTTAGCCCTGCTCACGCAGCGCCTTATGCTAATCAAAAAAATGAGCAGCAGGGGCCCGTTGTAGAAAATGCCATAACCATAGGGAAAGACCTGCGCGAACACCCGTACGGCGGAGGCCAGCGCGAACAAGCCGAACGCGAGCTCCGCAAGTGAGAGACACTCTTGCCGGCCCTTGGAATACAATCGATGCAGCGCGGCCGCGCAGTAGCCCGCGCCGATCGCCGCCATGCCGACGGGAAATATCATTACTACCAAAAGAGAGTACATTGCAACCGGAGCGGCCCAGCGTAGCGCTACTACCGAGAGACACATCAAGACCAATGTCCCCGCAAACCACCGCCAGCTGATCAACACTCGTAGGCGTCCCACCGCCGTCCAGATGAACAGGGCGGCAAGGGCGTCGACCGCAAGACCGGGCAGGGTCAGCAGATTCAATTGTGTGCCGCCCAGCATGACATGCATCTTACTTCCGTACGTTGACATGAAGTAGGAGCCCGGTACGAACTGCCAGTTGTCAAAGAGAATGAAGTGGAATCCCAGGTGCCAGAAGAACCATCCATATATGACGCCACAGACAAGCACGCCCGGAAGACACGCGACAACTCCCCACATCAGTCTTCTTACCGAACGCTGACGCAGGCCCTCTGCGAGGACCACAAAGCCGAGCATCACATAGGAGGCGGCTCCGTATTCTTGCTTGGAGAGCATAGCCAGCCCAGCAGCCATGCCGGCAAGCAAAAGAGCGCTCCATCTTTGGCTGAGTACGTGTTGCACGAGGAGCCATGCGCACAGCAGGCTCAGAAAGAATCCGAGCATTGCCGCATAGGAGTACGGAAAGATGTAATTGAACATGGTCGGCCTGAATCCCTGAAGAATCAGCGCCAGACCGGCAATCATGCCGACGGTACGACTCTCCAGAGTCGCACCGATCTCGCCCAGCGTAAGAGCCGAGCCGATCGCGAGTGTCAAGCCAAACAAATAGAAAACGTAGAGATGCCTGCCGAACGTCCTCAGCAACCCAGCCGCCAGGTACGGCTCAAGCGGGCCGTAGTAGTAAGAGATTTCACGGTAGAGCAGCTTGCCGCGCAGGATTTCGCTCGGTACATATAGCTCGCGGCCGCAATCCATCTGAATATCACCCCACCGGCCCCACGTGTGCCACGCGAGGATGAGGGCGACCGCCACGATGAGGATCCGCGCGCCGGCGTCGGGCCACTGCAGGACGAGCGCAGCCAGCGCTGAACGCGGGTCCCTGCGCGGGTCAGCTATCGATTCCCGCACCTCTACAGTCCCCTGCGCGAAGTCGCCCACAGTTTTCTCTCAGCTCGGTTTGCCCTCACATCTCTCGATTTACGCTGACATAAAGGCCTGCGCCGATTCAAGGCGGGCTTTAGCGCGGCCTTTAGTGTCCATTCGTCTGACGAAAGCTTTCGACCATCCGCCGTCTTGCGCTACCGACCTGCGGTACCAAGTGGTTGTGCCGTGGGATTTTCCGCTGCCGCCGTTCGAAAGACGTCCGCCGCCTCTTCCAACTGGTCGCGCGTGAACTCAGCCAGCAGCCATCCCTTGGCCCGCGCAACGGCAAGCGGCCCTACGGTCGAGACCCTCGCCGGATGCGGAAAGTAAACTTCGTTGGTGATTCCGCGTACCTTCTCCAGCAGCGCGTCCGGACTCCATGCCAAAACTCCAATAGCAATGCGTCCGTCGCGGCCCTCGCCAAGATAGACGCCATAGGCATTGCGCGGGTCAGTTATCGCGTTAGGCACAGCCACGGCGCCGAGCTGGATAGGCGGCTGCGGGCCGATCAGTTCGCTCTCGGGCAGCAAACCCAGCTTTTCGGCCTCCAGCACCGAAAGCGACGCAGGGCTGTTTCCTTCGGCGAGATACTCTCGCGCCACCATCAGCAGTGCGGCAAAGCGTTGAAGATTGAACCGTGAACTCATCTCGGCCATCCTGCCCACTCTGTCACGGTCCAAGCCCCCCGATAGCCGATACAATTTCACGTCCATAACGCTCATTGGCTCGACGCCAAGCGCCGATAGGAGGCCGCGCCATTCGCTTAACCCCGCGTCGGGCACAACGATAGCTCTGACGTCATTGGCCCTCAAAAACGCACGCAGCTGTTTCACAGCATCGGGAATAAACCAACGATGAAGAAGCGCGTCCACGATAGGCCAGACCTTGTAGTCCTGCGGACGTCCAGCCCCATAGCCCTCGGCCATATTGAAATACATGCCGCTCTCGGCCTGCCACAACATGCAGTCCCCCGAATACCCATAAGGTAAGGTGATGATAATCTCGCCTTTGTGCAGGTATTGGGTATATGTGCCGCTGCGAAAGAACTCCGGAATGAATGCCGGCCTTGCCCAGGCCTTTGCCGATAAACCTGGCATGTTCAAAAGGACCACCGCAAGCGCCAGGCTGATTTTAGCCATTCGCGTGGTCCGCGTGCTCGCCAGCCACGTTGCCGCAATGATCGCGATCAGTAGAAATGCATAAAGGCTGAACCGAGACGGGAGTGCGTTGTCAAGCAATGGAAGGCGGCCAAGCAGAAGCCATGGCAGCCCGGCGGGCAACTCGAAGCCGGCGACATGCAGAACCGGCCCAAGGGCTAATACGCATACGATCAACAGGCTATACGCGCACGTTTTGGCTACGTGATCGTACCGCTCCGTTTTGAGCTGCAGCGCAGCCATCAGGATTAGCGCCGGACCAATATATCCTACACTTTCTGCCGACCATCCGCCCGCGAATCTATCCGACAGCCTTTCGAACAGTCCAACACAGCCGAGTTCGTTCAGACGAGTTGGCACCAGAAAATTGACGAGGTCGATGGAGAATTGCGATCCAGGGAAGATCGCTCCACGTTCGAAGTGAACAAAGAAATAGTAACAGTAAAGACTTGTCGCCAGCGCTGTCAAAGTATAAGAGAGCAAAATCGGCTTGAGCAATGCTAGTATATGTTGTCGCTTTTGAACAGGGTTGAGCCACCACCCGACTGCCAAGGTGATTGCCCCGAACATGGTCAGGGTCGCAAAGATTTCAGTAGACAACAGAAACTGCGCGAGGAGCAGACCGCTCAGGGAAGTGACAAATGCACGTTCGCCGATCTCGCCCAGGAGCCTCCGCGCGACGACATACGCAATCAACGGCACACAGACTGTCAGCAACAAGTGCAGATGCCCGAACCGTAACGCCGCGAGGGTAAAAGCGGAAAATCCGAAGACATATCCTCCGAAGAGCCCAGCCCACCGGTTGCCGCTCAGATAACGGCACAGAATGAAAGCGCCCCACGCGTCGAGCGCGGGGCCAAGCAAGCATAGAACATTGAACGCGACCACGGGGCCCGTGGTGAACGTCAGCGGGGCTGCCACGAGGCTCGCCAACGGGACGCTCGTCTGCCAGGCGAGGTTGAAGCCGGCCGGGGTCCACACCGCGTGAGTGATGAAAGGATTGAGGCCGTTGGCGATGGCGTGGGGCCACCACACGAGAAACCACATCATCAGCCCCGGGTCGGGGCCCACGCCCAGGTGCGCCTGAGAGAAATGGCCGACCAGCGAGCGACCAAAAAAAAGCACCGATAGGCCGAGATAAGTCGCGAATGCAGCGAGGCTGGGCAGGTCGCACACCCGTTGATCACGCTGCTCGCCGACCGCAGGCATGGCAGGCGCCCCCGCAACTGTCGTTGACGAATCCGGCCGCGCTCCCATCATCCGCGCAATCGCCATTCACCCACTCTCCCTACGGCCGACGGATGAATCCCCAATTACTCAGGCTCAGATAAAACCGAGCCTTCAGGCCGGCATAACGCATGAGGTTGAACGAAACCCCTGGCGCCTACCGCGACGTTCATGAATTGGCGGCCTGCACTTGCAGTTCTTCCAGCGTAGGCGTTGGTTCCGCGCGAGCCGCTGCGCTCACGGGCTGGTCAACCGCGAACCAGTAGAGCGAAAGATAGGCCAGCAGCGCGACTGGCGCCGCTCCCAGCCGCCAGATCACGCTCCCCTCGAACCAGCCGAAATTGCTGGGATGAGCGTCAATGATCACATAGTAGGGCCATGCCAGCAGAAAGACGGCACATCCGGAGTATAGCGCGCGTTTGCTAAGCGTTCCGGCGAGCACCGCCGCGCTCATCTCGACCATCGGGATCGCCAGCAGGACGAGATAGTAGAACCACGAGGTCGGGGAAAGCAGAATTGCCGTCATGATCCACAGCGAGAGCAGCCGCCAGTCGCGGTCGGCATCGTTTCGCCGATGCAGGGTGGCTTTGAGCGTGAAGCCGAGCACAGCGGCCTCAGCCGCGAGCGAGATAGCGTGCGCGAGCAATCTGGTCGCCGGAGTCAAATCATCGCCCAGGAGATACCAGCATGCCCGCCAGATGGTTGGCCCAAGGGCGATATTCCCGGGCAAACTCTGCCAACGACTTTGAGTAAGAAGATCGAGCGCAAAGAGAAAACTGAAGCTCCGGCCCACGCCCAGCAACGCCAGGGTCGCCACGCCTCCGACCGCCAGCCCGACCATCGTGTACCACACCACCCGCCAGCGCCCGAGCAGGACCAGATAGGCGACGAGCAGCAAAGGAAACGCGCGCAACAGGCTGCCCAGGGCCAGGATCAATCCGGCAGCGGCGTCCTTCCCCTGCTCCATCCAGCGCATCATCAGCACCAGCATCAGCAGGAGCAGCATCTTGTTCTGGCCCCACACCAGATGGTCAACCACGGGTGGAAAGAGCAGCACTATCCCCGCGACCACCCACGCATTGTCGCCATTGAGCGCCGGCGTCCAGCGCAGCAGGAGAACCAGGGCGAGCAGAAACGCCAGCGCATTGATCCCGGTCCAGATCCAGAAGCCGATGTGCGGGGAGAACAGGGTCAGCGGCTCGAAGCAGAGGACGAAGGTCGGTGGATCGGTAGCATGATTGATCTTGCCGAGGTCGAAACCGAGGCTGCGCGCGAGCGGAGTGAGGTCCTGCGTGTAGGCATTCATCCCCTGGCGCATCGCAAGCGCCGAGGTGTAGTAGATGGTGTAATCCCAGCGCGTGGCGCGTGCCGGCAGCGCCTTCGCGAGCATCAGCATCCACAGCCCGACAGCCGACCACAGGCCGATCAGCAAGAGCCGTCGCCGCATCGAGCGGCGCGGCACCGGCGGCTCGGCAGCGCTCGCATCGGCTGGCTTGACCATCAGAAAATCTCGGCTCGGCTGATTAGGGGCGTACGTTGCCTGCGAGAATGGGCTAAAGGCTCGTTCGAAGATCATTACGCGTCGCCGCCAAGAGGTGCAATAAGGTGGCCACGCATGGTCAAAGATGGTATGAGGCTGCTTATCTGCCTGAACCCGCGATCATTTGACGAAGCCGAGCTATACGCGGCGCAAACGTCGAAGTGCCCATCTCCTCCGCGGCCACCGGCATCCGCCACGACCAGTTCGACGGGCTGACCGTGCCGGGAAGGTTTATCCGATCGCGCCAGCCGAAGAGGTCCTGCATCGGCAGAATCACCAGCCGCGACGGCGCCGCGTAAAGCGCCGCGAGGATGGCGTCGTGGACGTCGGTGAACGGAACCGTCGCTGCACTCCCGCCGTCCACCCTCCGCCCGAGCATCCGCAGCATCTGCGCGCGTTCGTCGGCCGACGCGTCCTCCCACCAGACCGCGAGCGTCTCGGTGTCATGGGTACCCGTTGTCGCCAGCGATAACTCCGGGTATTCGGCGGGCGGGACGAACGCCTCCTCGGGCGTTGAGAGGCCGCTCTTTTCCCAGCGCATCACTTTGTAACCGGGCACGCCGAGCGCGGCCAGTGAGGCGCGCACGAAGGGCGGAATCACGCCGAGGTCCTCGGCGACCACAATCGCGCCGTCGGCCTCGTCGAGGACCGCGCGCATGATCGTCTCGCCCTGGGCGCGCTGCTCGGGCTCTTGCGCGGGCGAGAACCTCCCGTCGCCGCCGCCGTCAGCGTCGAAGGAAAACGTGCGGTACAGCCCGACGACGTGGTCGATACGAAGGAAATCGTAAAGCTCGCGCGCGTGGTGCACGCGCTCGCGCAGCAGGGCGAAGCCGCCCGCGCGCATGCGCTCCCACCGCGGCGCCGGCAGTCCCCATCGCTGGCCCTTGGGGTTGAAGGCGTCGGGCGGGGCGCCAACCGTGCGCTCGAGATCGAACAGCTCGGCGCGCGCCCACACCTCGGCGCTGTCGCGCGCGGGCGAGAAGGCAAGGTCGCCGCCGAGCATCACGCCGTGCCCATTGGCATACGCTCGCGCCTCGGCCCATTGGCGATGAGCGAGGTATTGCCAGTAGACAAACCTGGCGACCGGGCGCGCCATCGCGCGCCGCGCGGCATCGAGCGCTTGCGGTTCCCGCTCGCGCAGCTCGGCGGGCCATTCTTCCCAGGGGACGAAATTGAAGCGCTCCTTGAGCGCGCGGAACAGCGCGTAATCATCGAGCCATCGGCGGTTGCGCTCGGCAAATTCCTCGACCGCCGCGCGCTCGCGCGCTTCGCCCCGCTGCTCGAAGTGACGAAAGGCGGCCTCGACAAGCTCCAGCCGCGCGCCCCGGATCGACACGCGCTCGCTGAGCGGCACGCCGCTGAGCCTTGCGCGCACCTCGGCAACTCCTTCCGCGGCGACACCGGGCAGCCGCTCGATACCGATGTAGATCGGGTCGATCGCAAACAGGCTGAGCGCGCTGTACGGGCTCGCCATCCCGGGCGCGGTCTCGTCGAGCGGCAGCAGCAGGATCGCGCGGTTCCCCATCGCCACCGCCAGATCGACCATCGGGCCGAGCGCCGCGATATCGCCGATTCCCGCGTCGTTGCGGCTTCGGATTGAAAACAGCGGAATCAGAATCCCGGCTACACGTGGGATCGTCATCGGATCATCCGGCTGCGTAAGACTCGCCGCGCGCCCCATGTCGACGCCGGACGGTCCCTGGCGAGGGACGGCGACGGCGCGACCACCGGCAGCTCAGAGCTGCACGACGGCGTCGAGGCGATGCACCCGCGCGTTGGCGATCGACGCCTCCTCGTCTTTGACCAACTCCTCGCCCACCGGCGAGCGGTACGCGGCGCGCCAGGCCTCGACGCTGTCGAACACCAGCAGCGCAGCGCGCAGCCGGTCAGCCTTGCCGCCGGGCGCGCTCCGATCCACGAGCCGCCCGACCATGTAGTAGCGCAACCCGGGCAGGCGGCGCGCGACGCCGGTGTGATAGTCGAGATAGCGGTGCTCGGCAGCGGCAAGCTCCTCCCCCGGACGCCGGTTGAGGTCGAACTCGGCCGCGAACAGGAAGCATCGTTGCCCCGAGCGGCGGCCGTCGAAGCGGACGATCTCTTCGCCATCCATCGCCATCGGCCGCAGGTCGGCCAGATGCGCGGCGCCATGCGCGCGCATCCGCGCGCCGGCCTGCGACTCCAGCGCCGCCATCGACGCCGCAGCGCTGTCGAAGCCGAAGAAAGCCGCGCGATGGTGCGCGGGCACGCTGCCCTTGTTCGCGCGGTAAACACCGGTCAAATAGATATGCAGGCCGGGCAGCGCGCGCGCCAGCGCGACGTGCTCACCGAGATAGGCGCGCTCCTCGGCGGCGAGATCGGCACCGGGCTTGTAATTGAAGCTGGTGAAATTGATCCGCATCGCACTGTCCTCGGCGCTCGCGGCCGTTCAGATCACGTAGCCGCCGTTGGGGCTCAGCACCTGGCCGACCATGTAGGCGGAATCCTCGCAGGCCAGGAACAGGGCGGCATTGGCGATATCGCGTGGCTCGCCGAAGCGGCCCGCGGGCGTGCGCGCGATCGCCATCTGGCGCACCTCGGGCGGCAGCGGCGCGGTCATCGGCGTGTCGATAAACCCCGGCGCAATACAGTTGACCAGGATCCCCTCACCCACGACCTCGCGCGCAACGCACTTGGTGAAAGAAATTATCGCGCCCTTGGCCGCACCGTAATCGGAGGCCATCTCGATCCCTGTCAGCCCGACGATCGAGCCCAAATTGATGATCCGGCCGGAGCGCTTCGGCAGCATCACCTTGAGCGCCTCGCGCGTGCAGTAGAAGGTGGAATCGAGATGCGCGGCGAGCATCCGGTGCCACTCCTCGTCGGTCTTGTCCACGGTGCCGACGAACCCGCCGCCGCGCCGGGAGCTGGCGATACCGGCGTTGTTGACCAGCACATCGATTGTGCCGAAAGCGGCGAGGAATTCGGCAAACATTTTCTTGACCGCCGCGCTGTCGGAAACGTCGGCGACCAGGCGCACGGCACGCCCGCCTGCGCGTTCGACCTCGGTCACCACATTCGACGCGGCTTCCGGTCGTATGTCGTTGACGCCGACGCGCGCGCCTTCGCGCGTGAACGTCAACGCCATCTCGCGCCCCAAGCCCGAGCCCGCGCCGGTTATCAGAACGGCCCTGTCCTTGAGCTTCATCGTGGAAATGCCCTTTCATCGTTGAGCTGCCGCGCCGCGCCAAACGCGTCCGGCCGCAGCTCCTCGCATCGCTATTGCTTCGCGGTCTTACCCTCCTTGAGCTGGCGCTTCCAGTCGAGCCTGCGCGCCTCTGCGCCCGCCGCCTCCGCTTCCTTTATCATTCCCTTCTTCTGGTAGAACATGCTCAGGTTGGTGAAGGCGAGGATGTCCTCGGGCTCCTGTTCGATATGTTTACGGGTCAGCTCGATCGCGGCGTCGAGGTCGCCCTTGGCCTGGTAGCACATCACCATCCCGTGCAGCGCGTCGGTATAGCGCGGGTCGATTTCGAGCGCTCGCTTATAGGTTTCGATCGCCTCGTCGTATTTCTCATCGGCGAAAAGATCGACCGCCTCGTCGTAAAGTTCTTCCTTGTCGGGCATTGCGAACCTCCGTCTTCGGATTCGCGCGGCGCCGCCGGGCGCAGGCCGTATCCGGCCCGCGCGGCGGCGGCTGTTGCAGCCGCGGCGCCGCTTATATACTACAGGCGCGGGCGGCGGCACGGTAACCGCTACACCGCAGCGTCGACCCGCGGGTTTGTACGGATGGTCACCGAAGAGCAGGTTTACGAGGTTCTGCGCGAGTGCTACGACCCGGAAATTCCGGTCAACGTCGTTGACCTCGGCCTGGTCTATCGCGTCGCGGTGGACGGCGGCGCGGTGACGGTCGAGATGACGCTCACCGCGCCGGGATGCTCGATGGGCGCGATGATCGCGGCGCAGATCGAGGACAAGCTGCTGGGCATCCCCGAGTGCGAGCGGGCCAACATCGAGATCGTATGGGATCCGCCGTGGACGCCGCACATGATGAGCGCCGAAGCGCGCAAGACGCTCGGCATCAGCGACGAGTAAGACGGTCGCGCGGGCAAGGCCGGTGCGTCGGATGACGGGCATCGCGGAGGCCCGCCGCCCCACTGAGACATGACGAAACCGGTTACGCCGGCAGATAGCCCTCGCGCAGGAGCGACTTGGCGATAATCATGCGCTGGACCTCGCTGGTCCCCTCGCCGATCTCGGAGAGCTTGGCGTCGCGCATGTAGCGCTCGACCGGAAAGTCCGCCATATAGCCGTAGCCGCCGTGGATCTGGACCGCCTTGGTCGTCGTCCACATCGCGGTTTCCGAGGCATACAGCTTCGCCATCGCGGCCGCGCGCGCAAAGGGCCGGCCGGCGTCCCTGAGCGCGGCGGCGCGGCAGGTCAGCACCCACGAGGCGTCGATCCGCGTCGCCATGTCGGCCAGCATCCAGCGGATCGCTTGGAAGTCGGCAATTCGCTGGCCAAACTGGCGGCGCTCGCTCGCATAGGCGGTCGCCTCCTCGAAGGCGCCACGCGCGATGCCGGCGGCAAAGCCGGCGATCCCGATCCGTCCGCCCTCCAGCACTTTGAGCGTCTGACGATATCCTTCACCCGGCTCGCCGATAAGGTTGCGCGCGGGCACGGTGACGTTGTCGAAGATCACCTCGGCCGTGTCGGAGGCGCGCAGGCCAAGCTTCTCGATCCGCCGCCCATTTGAAAGCCCGGGCGTGCCGCGCTCGACGATAAAGGCCGAAACGCCCGCGCGCCCGCCCGCCGCGTCTGTCACCGCCATCACAACGTACACGTCGGCGACCGAGCCGTTGGTGATGAACATCTTCGAGCCGTTGAGCGTGAAGTTGTCGCCGCCGCGCTCCGCGCGCGTCTTCATCGCGGCGGCGTCCGAACCCGAGCCGGGTTCGGTGAGGCACCACGCGCCCAGCTTCTTCGCGGCGACCATGTCGGGCAGGTAGCGCGCGCGATGCTCTTCGGCGGCGAACAGGTTGATGTGGCCGCTGGAGAGCGACATGTGCGCGGCGCAGGTAAGCCCGACCGAGGCGTCGTAGCGCGAGAGCCCCTCGACCACCAGGACCTGGCTCAGCGTGTCTGCGCCGCCACCGCCGAAGCGTTCGGGAAAGGAGACGCCGATGAAGCCGAGCTCGCCGAGTTTGCGGATGACCTCGCGGGGGAAGATTTCCTGCCTGTCCCACTCGGCCGCGTGGGGCTTGATTTCCTTCTCGGCGAACTGGCGCAGCGTGTCGCGGATCGTGCGCTGCTCGTCGCTAAGCTCGAAGTTCATCGCGGACTCCGCACTCCGACCGGCGCGCGCCGGCGGCGCTATTGGCGCGGCTGGACGTTCTCGCGCACCCACTTGACGATGTCCTCGGTGGAGGCGCCGGGAGTGAAGATCTCGCGCACGCCGATCTCGCGCAACTTGCGCGCGTCTTCGTCCGGGATGATCCCGCCGCCGAAGACGGCGACGTCGGGCGCGCCGCGCTCCTTTAAAAGCCGCATCACCTCAGGAAAGAGCGTCATGTGCGCGCCGGACAGGATACTGAGCCCGACCGCGTCGACGTCCTCCTGCACCGCGGCCTCGGCGATCATCTCGGGGGTCTGATGCAGCCCGGTGTAGATCACCTCGAAGCCGCCGTCGCGCAGCGCGCGCGCGATAATCTTCGCGCCGCGGTCATGCCCGTCGAGGCCGGGCTTCGCCACCAGAATTCTGAGCCGTTTTTCCGCCATCGCTTGTCTTTAGATCCAGCCTGGGTCGGTATAGATCCCGAACTCGGCGCGGTAAACGTCGCAAATCTCGCCGACCGTGGCCTCGCGCCGCACCGCCTCGCAGACCGGCTCCATCAGATTCTCGCCCGAGCGGCAAGCCTCGGCGACGCGCGCCAGCGCCTCGCGCACGGCGGCTGAATTGCGCTCGCGCTTGAGCTTGCGCACGCGCTGGACCTGCATCTCTTCCAGCGCCGGGTCGATCTTAAGAACTTCGATCGGGATCTCCTCAGGGATCGAGTACTTGTTGACGCCGACCACGGTCTTGACCCCCTGCTCGAGCTGACGCTGGTAGTGGAAGGCGGCCTCGGCGATTTCGCGCTGCGGATAGCCGCGCTCGATCGCGTTGAGCATTCCGCCCATCTCGTCGATCTTGCGGATATACTCCATCGCCTCGCGTTCCATTCGGTCGGTCAGCGCCTCGATCGCGTAGCTGCCGCCGAGCGGATCGACCGTGTTGATGACGCCGGTCTCCTCAGCGATTATCTGCTGCGTGCGCAGCGCCACCATCACCGCCTGCTCGGTCGGCAGCGCCAGCGTTTCGTCCATCGAATTGGTATGCAGCGACTGCACGCCGCCGAGCACGCCGGCGAGCGCCTGAATCGCCACCCGCACGATGTTGTTCATCGGCTGCTGGGCGGTGAGCGACACTCCAGCCGTCTGCGCATGCGTGCGCAGCATCATCGAGCGCGGGTTCTTCGCGCCGAAGCGCTCCTTCATCAGCCGCGCCCACATCCGCCGCCCGGCGCGCAGCTTGGCGATCTCTTCGAGGAAGTCGCTATGGATGTCCCAGAAGAAGGACAGCCGGGGCGCGAAGTCGTCAACGTTGAGCCCGCGATCGACCGCGTCCTGCACGTAGCAAAGGCCGTCGGCGATGGTGAAGGCCAGCTCCTGGACCGCGGTCGAGCCGGCCTCGCGGATGTGGTAGCCGGAGATCGACACCGGATGCCAGCGCGGGGCCCGCCGGGCGCAGAACTCGATCATGTCGGTGACGATCCGCAGCGAGGGACGCGGCGGACAGATCCATTCCTTTTGCGCGATGAACTCCTTGAGCATGTCGTTCTGGATCGTTCCGCTGACCGCGCTCCAGGGCACGCCCTGGCGCTCGGCGACCACCAGGTACATCGCCAGCAGCACCGACGCCGAGCAGTTGATCGTCATCGAGGTGGACACCTTGTCGAGCGGGATCCCCTCGAACAGCCGCGCCATGTCGTGGATCGAAGTCACCGAGACGCCTTCGCGGCCGACCTCGCCCTTGGAGCGCTCGTGGTCGGCGTCGTAGCCCATCAGCGCCGGCATGTCGAAGGCAGTCGAGAGCCCGGTCTGCCCCTGCGAGAGCAGGAAACGGAAGCGCCGATTGGTGTCCTCGGCAAGCCCAAAGCCCGCGAATTGGCGCATCGTCCAGAGCTTGCCGCGGTACATCGACTCGTACACGCCGCGGGTGTATGGATACTCGCCCGGGTAGCCGAGCGCGCTCTGGTAGTCGCCCGCAACGTCTTCGGGGGTGTAGAGTGGCTCGACCTCCATGTCCGAGAGGGTGGAGAAGCGCGCCGGGCGCTCCTTGCCCTGCTTATAGGTCGTCTCCAGCCATTGCCGTTTGCTAGTGCTCACGCCGTCCTCATCGCTGTTCAAGCACGTGGTTTGAAATCACCAGCCGCTGGATTTCCGAGGTGCCCTCGTAAATCTCCGTGATCTTGGCGTCGCGAAAATAGCGCTCGACCTTGAACTCCTTGGTATAGCCGTAGCCGCCGTGAACCTGGACGGCCTCGGTCGCCGCTTTCATCGCGGCCTCGGCCGCAAACAGCTTTGCCATCGCCGATTGCGTCGTGCAAGGCTGGCCGGCGTCCTTGAGCGTCGCCGCGCGCAGGGTGAGCAGGCGCGCCGCATCGATCTCGACCGCCATATCGGCGAGCTTCCACTGGATCGCCTGGTTGGCCGCGATCGGGCGGCCGAAGGCCTGGCGCTCCTGCGCATAGCGCAGCGAGGCTTCCAGCGAGGCGCGCGCGATCCCGACCGCCTGCGCGGCAATTCCGATCCGTCCGCCGTCGAGCGTCTTCATCGCGACCTTGAAACCCTCGCCCTCGGCACCGATCAGATTGGTGCGCGGCACCCGCAGGTCGCTGAAGCCGAGCTGTGCGCTATGCGAGCCGCGGATGCCCATCTTCTCCTCGACCCGCACCACCTGCCATCCGGGCGCAGAAGTCTCGACGATAAAGGCGCTGATCCCGCGATGGCCCTGATTGGGGTCGGTCATCGCAAACACGATGGCGACCGAGGCTTGGGGGCCGTTGGTGATGAAGTTTTTGCTCCCGTTGAGGATATAGCTGTCGCCGTCGGGCACCGCGCGGGTGCGCTGGCCGGCAGCGTCGGAGCCGGCCTGCGGCTCGGTCAACGCGAAGCATCCGATCCACTCGCCTGCCGCCATCTTCGGAAGATAGCGCGCGCGCTGCTCGTCGCTGCCCAGGCCGAGGATCGGCCATGAGGCGAGCGACGAATGCGCGGAGACGATCACCGCGGTCGAGGCGCACTCGACGGCGAGTTCCTCGATCACGAGCGCGTAGCTGACGTGATCCAGGCCCGCGCCGCCGTATTGCTGCGGGATAAAGACGCCCATCATGCCGAGCCGTCCGAGCTCGGCGATCGCCTCGGCGGGGAAGCGATGGGTGCGATCGGTCTCGACGCTGGCCGTGCTGAGGCGCTCGCGGGCGAAGCGGCGCGCGGTCTCGCGCGCGGAGCGTTGGGTATCGTTGAGTTCCAGGTCCATCGCAATTACGTCGGCGCTCCGCAGGAACTGACGGATGCCCGCGTGCGGGCGCATCGCACCGGCGGTCCGCCGGCCGACGGCGAGGCGCGCCGCCGGTCGGCGACCTTTAATATCCTAACCGACCGGCGCGGTCGATAGAAACCCTTGCCGATCCGCGGCTTTCCGGCGCACCCGCGGTGCTTGCGCAAAGCTTGCCGCCCAGCGTGCGCTACTTATGCTGCCACTTGGGCTCGCGCTTCTGCACGAACGCGCGTGTGCCCTCGACCCGATCCGCGCTGGCGAAGACCAGTCCGAAGGCCTCCTGCTCGAAGCGCAGCCCGGCGTCCTCTTCCATCGTGAACGACGCGCGCAGCGCAGCCTTGGCCTGGCGCAGCGCCGCCCCCGACTTGGAGGCGAGCTTCTCGGCGAGCTTACGCGTCGCAGGCATCAGCTCCTCGGGCGCGACGACCTGGTTGACGAGGCCGAGCGCGAGCGCCGTTTTGGCGTCAAACATCTCGCCGGTCAGGACGTACTCGCGCGCGCGGGCGTGTCCGATCCGATGGGGCAGGCGTTGGGTGCCGCCGAAGCCGGGAATCAGAGCGAGATTGATCTCGGGTTGACCAAAGCGCGCCTTCTCACTCGCGATTATCAGGTCGCACGCCATCGCAAGCTCCAGACCGCCGCCGAGCGCAAACCCGTTGACCGCGGCGATCACGGGAATCGGCAGGTCCTCGAAAGACTGCATCACGCGATGCCCGAGGCGGGAAAACTCCAGCCCCTCGGTCGCCGACATCTCAGCCATCGCGGCGATATCGGCGCCGGCGACGAAAGCGCGGTCGCCCGCGCCGGTGACGATCAGCACGCGCACGCGGGGGTCGTGCCGGACCTCGCGCAGCACGCGCGCGATATCCTCGAGCACGGCGCGGTTGAGCGCGTTGAGGGCGGCGGGCCGGTTGACGGTCAGCGTCGCGATCGGCGCCTGGTCGAAAGTGATGTCCCTCAGTTCCACCGGTTTCCTCCCTAATCTGCGCGCGGCGCGGGCTAGCGGGGGGCCGGCGCGCCGAGCTTCTCGCGGACCATCCACAGCCGGTCGCCGCCCCAGAACAGCTCGCCGTCAACCACGAAGGTCGGCACGCCGAAGACGCCCGTCTCTTCGGCCTGGCGGCAAATGCGCTCGAGCTCGCGGCGTCCCTCGCCGTCAAGGAAGTCGTAGAAAGCGCTCACCGGCGCGCGGGCTTCTGAGAGCACGGCGCGGAGCGCGCCGCGGTCCTCGATATCCAGCTCGCGCTTCCAGAAACGCTCGAACGTGATGTCGTTATAGGCGCGAAAGACGTCGTGGCGCTGCGCGTAGAGCATCCCGATCGCGGCGAGCGAAGAGTCGAAAATCTTCTGCGGGCCGCGCACAACAAGCCCGCGCCGATTCGCCAGCCGGCGCGCGTCCATATAGCTGTAGCGGACGCGGCGCCATTGATGGGGGTTGCGGCCCTCGACGGTGCCGAGGAACTCGGGGATGTTGAGGATGTAAGGCAACCATTCGAGGCGGAGATCGAACTCGCGCTCCAACTCGTAGGCCGGGTCTTTGGCGAGATAAGCGTAGGGGCTCTTGTAATCGATGTAAACCGTGACCGTGCGCGGCGCCATGCGCCGAGCTTAGGGCCTGGCCGCCGGCCGCGCAATCGCCCCGGTTGCTGCCGCGGCGCGCGCGAGCCCCGCCGGCGTAAATTCCATCACCATCAGCGGCGCCTCGCCAAAGCCGCCTGCCGGCGGCGAGCCCAGCGTTTGCGGAAAGGGAAAGTAGATCGCGCTTGAATCGCGGCCGTAGCGGTCGATCAAGGGCTTCACCGCCTCGTACGCGCCCTGCACGCCCACCGCAATCCTGCCCTTATGCCATTGTCCCAGCGCCCACGCGACTTGAAAGGCGCGATTGGGGCTGAGCGCGGGAAAGGCAGGACCGCCAAACCAATCCACTGGTTCGAGCCGAAGCGCCCGCTCGGGTTGCGATTGAAGCCCGTCAAGGTCTCCGCCCGCCGCGAGGTATTCGTGCGCGGCGCGCAACAGCAACTCGAACCTGGCTCGGATGTAACGCCGCTGCATCTCGAGCGCAGTGACGCCGGCGTAGGGCGCGAGCACCGCGGGCGGTATCCGGTAAAGCTCGACGCCGCCAACTTCCAGCGGGCGCACTCCCAGCGCGTCCGACAGTAGACCGTCCAAACGCGACCTCTCCTGCGCGGTGAGTCGAGGATGAATCCAGGTCGCCGCAGTCCAGTCGCCGTTGACCCGGTCAACCATCCTGTACCTGGAAGGGCCAACGATGATGGCCGAGGTTTTTTGGTGCGCGAGCATCGCCTTCAACTGTTCGCCGGCATCGGGGATTCCCGCGGTGTCATAGAATGCAGCCATGATGGGCCAGCGCGCGTATTCCGGCGGCGCGAGCGGCGACAGCCCGATGTATCCGCCGGCGAGCCGAAAGTACATCCCACTGGCTACCTGCCACTGCATACCGTCTCCGTAAATCAAGGCAGGTACGACCATCACGTTTTCGCCCGGCTCGAGATATTGTCGATACGCACCACTCGAAAAGAACTCCGGAATCTCAAATGCCGAGCTCCAATATGAGGTGGACAGGTTCGGCATCATGAATGGCAACAACCCTATCGCTAAACTCGCCCTCAGCAGCGCACTTCGGCGAGTAGTGGAAAGCCACATTGCCGCGATTACCGCCAGTCCAAGGAACACATACATCATCAGTCGGACGGGCAATGCCTTCCGAAGCAGCGGCAGCCTGGTGAGCAAATACCACGGCGCACCGAAGGTCGGATGGCCGCCGATAACAAAGCGCGCGCCCATCGCCAGAACGCACGTCGCTATGATCGAGTAGATAAGGGCGCGCGCTGTCGGTTCAGCCCAGCGCTCTCTGCCAAACAACAACGCGATCACTACCAGCGGGAGCGGCAGATACGAACCGCTCTCAGTCAGCGTTGCGCGGTAAGTGCGCGAAATCGCCGCAAGCGCGCCAAGCTTCCCCAGCTCGTTGACGCCGGTGGGTACCAGCAGGTTAAGTAAATCAGCTCCATGATATTCGGGATTGAGCACGACGCCGCCGGGATGACCGAAAGCAAACATGAAGTAGAGGTAAGGCGATAGAAAAACAGCGGCGATTCCACAAGCCGCGGCAAGCGGCGCGGGCAGCCGCATCAGGCTGTGTCGCGTCGTCTCACTGCCCAGCGCATACACGACCGTGAAGAAAAGCGCACCTACCAATGCAGCCGTCGCAACGATCTCCGCGCAGAACATAAACTGCGCAAATATCAGCAGCGCGACCGTCGCCACCAAGCGCCGCCTATGTAGCTCGCCGGCCGCGTATCGCAGCGACAACCATACAATCAGCGGGATGGGGAATACTAAAAGCGTGTGGAGATGCGTGGTTATCGCGGATACGGTGTATGCAGAAAACCCAAACACCCACCCCGCCGCCAATGAAGACCAGTAGCCACGGCTGAGCCACCGGCACAGCACAAAGGCAGCCCATCCAGCCATTGTCGGCGCGATCAGACAGAGAGCGTTGTACGCAGCCACCGGGCCGAACCAGAGCGTGATCGGCACCGCCGTTAACGCCGCCAGCGGCGCCATCGTCGACCACGACAGGTTGGCCCCGGCGGGCGCGAATAGCAGTCTGGTGAAGAACGGGTTCAATCGATGGGTGAACGCATAGGCCCACCATGCGATGAACCAGATCGATTGCGGCGGATCCGGGCCGCGCCCGACGTAGGAGGTCGAAAAATGCCCCACCAGCCCGCGGCCGAAAAAGAAAAATGAAAGACCAAAATAGATGCCGAGCGCGGCCATCGCCGCTCGGTCAAACGGGGAGGGAGCCCGGGCGCCGTCAGCCATGCCACTGCCGCCCGGGCTTCATTCCGTGTTGGTGGCTGCCCGCGAGCGGCGCCATGCCCCAGCCGCACGGAACAGGCGCCGACATCCCGACCCGCGCGCGATCAGTATTCGGGCTTGAAGTCGAAGTGATGGAAGGCCTCGATGTAGCGCACGGTGCGGGTCTTCGAGCGCATCATCACGCTGTTGGTGTGCGCGCCGCCCGAGAAGAAGCGCACGCCGGCGAGGTAGTCGCCGGTGGTGACGCCGGTGGCAGCGAACATTACATTGTCCGCCGCCAGTTCCTCGAGCAGGTAGCGGCGCTTGAGGTCGAGGATACCGCAGCTTAAACAGGCCTCCGCCTCTTCCTGGTTGCGCGGCGCGAAGCGCGCCTGCATTTCGCCGCCAGCCGAGCGGATCGCCGCCGCCGCGAGCACGCCCTGATGTGCTCCGCCGGTGCCGATCAGCAGGTCGATCTCGCTCTCCGGACGAATCGTGGCGACCGCCGCCGCCAGGTCGCCGGCGGTGAGCAGCTTGATCCCGGCGCCCGCGCGGCGCAGCTCGCCGATCAGCTTTTCATGGCGGGGGCGGTCGAGCACCGCGACTCGCAGGTCCTCGACGTACACCTTCTTGGCTTCGGCCAGCGCCTTGAGATTATCGGTGGGCGAGCGGTCCAGATCGATCACGCCGCGGCCGGCCGGCCCGCAGGCGATCTTGTCCATATAAGTATCAGGGCAGCGCAGGATTTTACCGCGCTCGGCGAGCGCGATACACGACATCGCGTTGGGGCCGCCCGAGGCGCAGATGTGCGGGCCCTCGAGCGCGTCGAGCGCCAGGTCAACCTCCGGACCCACGCCGGTCCCGACGATCTCGCCGGCGTACAGAATGTCCGCCTCGCCCTGCTCGCCCTCGCCGATAATGATCTTGCCGTCGAAGGCGATCGAGTTGAGCGCCTTGCGCATCGCTTCAGCGGCGGCGTGGTCGGCGGCCCGTTCGTCGCCGCGGCCGATAAAGCGCGCCGCGGCGAGGGCCGCCGCCTCGGTGGCGCGAACGACTTCGAGCGCGAGATTTCGCTCCATCGGGCGGGCCTCCAACCCCAAGCGCCGCCGCTGCGGCGTCAGCCTGCCGCGAACAGCGACTCAATCAACCGATGACCGTCCTTGACGGAGACTCCCGTGCTTGCGGCCTCGGCCTCCGTGTAACGCCGCGCGGGCGCGCGGCCGGTCCTTGCGCCGCCGAGCATAGCAAAGGGCACCGGCTCGTTCGAGTGCGTCTTGAGTTTGCACGGGGTTGCATGATCGGGCATCAGCAGGATGCGGAAATCGCCCAGCGCCGGCAGCCCGCGCAGCATCGGGCCGACGATCAGCTCGTCGATACGTTCAATCGCATCGCGCTTGAGATCGGCGCGGCCCATATGGCCGGCCTCGTCGGGCGCTTCGATATGCAGGAGCAGGAAGTCGCGCCGCTTGAGCGATTCCAGGCCGTAGCGTCCCTTGGCGGCATAGTCGGTATCGAGAAAGCCGGTCGCACCGGGCACCTTGATTACCTCAAGGCCTGCGAGTCGCCCGAGCCCGTTGACCAGATCGACCGCCGAGATCACCGAACCCTCGACGCCGAAGCGCGTCTTGAGCGTCGGAACGGCCGGGCGTCTGCCCTGCCCCCAAAACCACACCGAGCTTGCCGCGGGCTTGCCCGCGCTGAGTCGAGCGCGGTTCACCGGATGCTCGCGAAGGATCGCCGCCGCGCCTTCCATGATCGCGCGCAAGCGCTCGGCGCCTTCGCCCGCGGGCAGATAGGGCGCGGCGGGCTTGCCCGTGATGTCGTGGGGCGGGGTCAGGCGCGTTGTGACCGGGCCGCCGTGCCACACCATCAGGTGGCGGTAGCTGACGCCGTTGTGGAATTCGACGCCGTCGCGGCCAAGTGCCGCCTGGAGGTCAGCCACGATCGCCGCCGCCTCCTCGCTGCTGATGTGGCCGGCGGTAAAGTCTTCCATCACCGGCGCGCCCTCGGCTCCGGGCTTGAGCGACACCAGGTTCATCCTGAAGACGGCGTCGTCGGGAGCGAGCTGGATGCCCTGGCTGGCGGCTTCGATCGGCGCGCGACCGGTATGATAGCGGGCGGCATCGTAGCCGAGCATCGTCATCGTGCCGACGTCGCTGCCCGGCGGCATCCCGGCCGGGATGGTCGCGACCAGGCCGAGCTCGCCGCGGCTGGCGATGAGGTCCATGTTGGGCTTGTTGGCGGCCTCAAGCGGCGTGCGTCCGTCCAACTCGTCGCACGGCCAGTCGGCCATCCCATCGCCGTGAATGATCACGTATTTCATCGATTTTCCGCTCTCGAGCCGTTGGCGCGCGGCAGCCGACGGCGCGCCGGCCCGTCATCCGCGCTGAAGAATCTTGAGCACTTTGTTCACGTCTGGCTCGACAACAATCGTATTGCTGAGATTCTTGAGCGCGGTGTCGGGGTCCTTCAAGCCATGGCCGGTGAGCGTGCATACGACCACCGAACCCGGCGGCAACCCGCGGCTCGACGCGTACTTAAGCGCACCCGCCACCGACGCCGCCGACGCCGGCTCGGCGAAAATTCCGAGGCTCGCGATCAGCCGGTAGGCGGCCAGAATCTCGGCGTCGCTGACCATGTCGATCACCCCGCCTGATTCGTCACGCGCGGCTTCAGCGCCCTTCCAACTCGCGGGGTTTCCGATCTTGATCGCGGTCGCCACCGTATGCGGATCGTCGATCGCATGCCCGAGCACGATCGGCGCCGCGCCCTCGGCCTGATAGCCCATCATCTTCGGCAACCGGCTCACCAGCCCTTCGGCCTTGTACTCCTTGTAGCCGGCCCAGTAGGCGGTGATATTGCCGGCGTTGCCGACCGGCAGGAACTGATGCGTCGGGGCGTCGCCGAGCTGGTCGCAGATCTCGAAGGCGGCGGTCTTCTGGCCCGCGATCCGGTCGGGGTTGACGCTGTTGACCAGCCGGATACTGACCGGATCGCTCTCGGCAACGTCGCGCACGACCTTCAGGCAGATGTCGAAGTTGCCGATGATCTCGATCACACCCGCGCCGTGCATCACACTCTGCGACAGCTTGCCCAGCGCGACCGCGCCCTTGGGAATCAGCACGAACGCGCGCATGCCAGCGCGCCCGGCGTAGGCCGCCGCCGAGGCCGCGGTGTTGCCGGTCGAGGCGCAGATCGCGATGCGTGCGCTCTCTCCGCGCGCTTTACTCATCGCGACGGTCATCCCGCGGTCCTTGAACGAGCCGGTCGGGTTGGCACCCTCAAACTTCAAGTAACACTTTACGTCGGGACCGAGCCGGCTCGCGATCTCCGGGCTGTCGATAAGCGGGGTATTGCCCTCGTTGAGCGTGACCACCGGCGTGCGTTCGTCGACCGGCAGGAAACGGCGGTAATGCTCGATCAGCCCCGGCCATCGTTCGAGGCGCCCTAACGGGCGCGCGGGCGCGCTATGTTTGTGGCGCGTCATCGCCGCTACAGGCGCTCCTCGATCCGGATGAAGGCGGGCGCGCCGCTGACCGTGTGGAGGCGGGCGATGCGGGCGAGCGCGCGCTTAAGGTTGCGCTCGCGCGCCTCGTGGGTGCGCATGATTACAGGCACCGTACTTTCCACCTTGCGGCCCTGCTGGATCACCGAGGCGATCGAAATTCCGTTGCGCCCGAGCACCGAGGCGATGGTGCCGAGCACACCGGGCTTATCGCGCGCCTGAAAGCGCAGATAGTACTCGCATAGCACGTCGTCCATCGGCTTGACACGGGCGCGCGTCACCGCGCCCATCGGGTAGCCCAGCGCGTGGCCGCGCGCGCCGGCGCCCGCGATTCGCGCGCGCGCAATCTCCAGCACGTCGGCCATCACCGCGGTCGCGGTTGGCATCTGCCCCGCCCCCAGCCCCACGTACATCGTCGGCCCGAGCGCCTCGCCGTGAATATAGATCGCGTTGAACGCGCCGCCGACGCTGGCCAGCAGGTGGCGCGTCGGAATCATCGTGGGATGCACACGCGCCTCGACCGCGCCGTTGTCGTCGCGCGCGATCGCGAGCAGCTTTATCGTGTATCCGAGTTCACGCGCATAAGCGATATCGGCCTGGGTGACCCGGCTGATGCCCTCGGTATAAACCTGCGCGGGTTTGAGCAGCGCGCCGAAGGCCAGGGTGACCAGCAGGCAAAGCTTGTGCGCGGCGTCATGGCCGTCGATATCGAGCGCCGGATTGGCCTCGGCCAAGCCCATCCGCTGCGCTTCGGCCAGCGCCTCGGAGAATTCCGTGCCGCGCTCGGTCATCGTGGTCAGGATCGAATTGCAGGTCCCATTGACGATTCCATAGACCGCGCGCTGGCGATCGCCGGCCAGCGCCTCGCGCAGCGTGCGGATGATCGGCACACCGCCGCCGACGCTCGCCTCGAAACCGACCGCCATCCCGGCCCGCGAGGCCGCGGCGAAGATCGGCTCGCCGTGCTCGGCGAGCAGCGCCTTGTTGGCGGTGACGACGTCCTTGCCCGCGGCAAGCGCGGTCAAGAGCAGCGAGCGCGCGGGCTCGATTCCGCCGAACAGCTCGACCACGATGTCGATGTCGGGACGAACGACCAGGGCGGCCGGATCGCGCGTAATCAGTTTTGCGGTGAGGCCAAGCGAGGGAATCGGCCTGAGACTGCGATCGGCAACGCCTGCCAGCTCCAGCGGCGCGCCGAGCTTGCGCGCGAGCATCGCGGCGTTGCGCCTGAGCAGGCGCACGACGCCCTCGCCGACCGTCCCGCAGCCGAGCAGGGCTATCCTCACCGGCTTCAGCCGAACACCGGGTTGCGCCATCGGGAGGATGGATCAGGAGCCCGCCGCCGCAACGCGCGGACGCGTCCCGCGCATCGCAAGGCGCAGCGCGTGGCGGATGCCGCGGAGCGCCTGGCGCGTGCGATGTTCGTTCTCGATCAGCGCGAAGCGCACGAAGCCGTCGCCGTCGGCGCCAAAGCCGACGCCCGGCGATACCGCGACCTTGGCTTCGGCAAGCAGGAACTTGGCGAAGTCGAGCGAGCCCATCTGACGCAGCGGCTCGGGAATCGGCGCCCATACGAACATCGTGGCGCGCGGCTTCTCAACCGGCCATCCGGCGCGGTTGAGCCCGTCCACCAGGACGTCGCGCCGCCGGCGGTAGGTGCTGGCGATCTCGCCGACACACTCCTGGGGCCCGTTGAGCGCGGCGATCGCCGCGACCTGCACCGGCGCGAACATCCCGTAGTCAAAATACGACTTCAGCCGCGCCAGCGCCGCGATCATCTCGCGATTGCCGACCGCGAAACCGACCCGCCATCCCGGCATGTTGTAGCTCTTGGAGAGCGTGAAGAACTCGACCCCGACCTCACGCGCCCCCGCCACCTGCATCATCGACGGCGCCCGGTAGCCGTCGAAGCACAGGTCAGCGTAGGCGAAGTCGTGCACCACCATGATCCCGTGCTCGCGCGCGAACTCGACCACCCGCTTCATGAAGGCGAGATCGACCGTCGCCGTGGTCGGGTTGTGCGGGAAGTTCATCACCAAAAGCTTGGGCCGCGGCCAGCAGCGGTTGAGCGTCTCGATCATGGCGTCGAAGAAATCGGCGCCCTGGCTTATCGGCACCCCCTGCACCTGGGCGCCCGCGATCACGCATCCGTACTGATGGATCGGATAGGTCGGCGTGGGCGCCAGCACGACGTCGCCCTGGTCGAGCACCGCGAGCATCAGGTGCGCGATTCCCTCCTTGGAGCCGATCGTCACAATCGCCTCGCTGTCGGGGTCGAGCTCGACGCCGTAGCGGCGGCGGTACCAGTCGGTGATCGCCAGGCGCAGCTTGTACACCCCGCGCGAGACCGAGTAGCGATGGTTGGGCGGCTTGGTCGCGGCCTCGACCAGCTTGGCGACGATGTGCGCCGGCGTGGGCTCGTCGGGGTTGCCCATGCCGAAGTCGATGATGTCCTCGCCGGCGCGCCGCGCCTTGAGGCAGAGCTCGCCGATCGCGTTGAACACGTAAGGGGGGAGCCGCTTTATCCTGGGGAAGTCCATCGTCCGCCGTGCGCGCCCGAGAGCGCGGCCCGTCCGCGCTCGTGAGCCTTAATTTCTAACCGACGGCGCGCCCCGCCGCTAGTGGCTGCCGAGCGCGAACGCGTTGACGCAGTTCTCCAACGGCTCGCCGGCGAGCAGGCGCCGGACGTTGGCCGCTACGCGCTCGGCAATCCCGCGATATGAAACGTCGGTGACCCCGGCGATATGGGCGGTCGCCACGACATCGGGCCGGCCGAGTAGCGGGGAATCAGAGGGCAGCGGCTCCTGCTCGAAGACGTCGAGCCCGGCGCCGACGAGCCGACCCCGATCTAGCGCCCGCAGCAGCGCGGCCTGGCTCATCAGGCCGCCGCGCGCGGCGTTGACGACACAGGCCTGCGGCGGCAGCAGCGCGAGCGCGGCCTCGTCGATCAGCGCGCGCGTCTCGTCGCGCAGCGGCACGCAGAGGAAGAGGTAATCGCTCAGCCGCAGCAGCTCGGGCAGCCGCTCCGGGCCGCCGATCCATTCCATCCCCAGCCGCTCGGCCAGTCCCTGCTCCGGGCAACGCTTTATCCCCACCATCCGCATCCCGAACGGCCTCAGCCGTGCCGCCAGCGCCCGTCCGATGCCGCCCATCCCCACGATCCCCGCCGTTCGCCCGAGCAGCGCACGGCCCATCGGCCCGCCCCATACCTTGCCCCCGCGAAGCGTCTGCTCGGCGACCGGGAGGCGGCGGCTGACCGCAATCGCGGCCATCACGCACCACTCGGCGACCGACTCGGCGTTGCCGGTGCCGGCGCTGGGCACGTTGGCGACAGCGATGCAGCGCGCGGTCGCGGCGGGGATATCCACCCCCTCCAGCCCCGCGCCCCACTGCTGGATCAGGCGCAGGCCGCCGATATGGTCCATCAGCTCGCCGTCGATGCGCGACATGGCCGGGATCAGGACGTCGGCCGCGGCGCCGTCGCGGCGCAGCGTTGCCACGTCGATCATGTCGAAGCGCACGCCAGGCAACGCTTCCAGCAGGTGCTGACGCACGGCGGTGAATCCGGTTCCGGCAACGACGACGGTGGCTGAGGGCATGGTGGCTGTCCGAGCTCGCGATGCGAGTTGCGGCCATTTGAGCAGCACTCACCACCGCCTGCAACGGCGCGACTTTACGATGCCGCTGGAACGATCGCGACACCCGCGCTTGCCCGGCGGACCGCCCAGTAGCACGGCGCCGCGGCGAGCAGGATGAGCGCGCCCAGCTTCCACGCCGCTGGAATTCCGTACGCGTCGGCAACCCGCCCGCCCACCAGCAGGCCGAGCGAGCCGCCGAGTGTGCCAAAGGTGCTGCTGAAGCTCAGCAGCGTAGCCCGCTCCTCGGAATCGATCTGCTCGTTGAACCAGGTCTGGCCAAGCGGCTGCATCGCCCCAGCGCACAGGTTCATCACCAGCAGGCTCACCAGTGCGAGGTTGGGCCGGCCGGCAAGCGCGCCGCCGCCAAAGAGCAGCGCGCCGGCAACCAGCGTCAAGCCGACCAGCCGTGCGCCGCGCTTGCTCGCCGTTACGCCGAAGCGCACCACCGCCTCCGCGCCGGCCATCCGCGCCAGCGTGAACAACGCGTACAGCCAGCCGACGATCCAAATACCCACCCCGTAGCGGTCGTTGAAGAGCTGCGGCCACTCCAACCAGTACGGCGCCCACGCGGCGAAGGTCAGCGCGCTCGCGCTGCTCAGCAGCAGCACCGGGCGGCTGCGGAAGCCGCGGCGCAATCCGAGCATCACGCGCAACGCCACCAGCCCGGGCAGCGCCCGCAGATTGACCCCAGCCGACCGTTCCCGCTCCCCGCGCATCAGGGACGCCGCCGCCATCCCCGCGAACAGGTAGCCCGCCGCACCGAGCAGCCACGGATAGGCGATGTCGATGTCGGCGACGTAGGCGCCGATTATCGCCGAGCCGACGAAGCCGAGATTGGTCAGTTGCGAGATGCGCGAGAACAGGCGGTCCTTGAGACCGACGAAGCCCGCGGCATCGAGCGCGTCAACCCCCCAGGCGTCGATTGCGCCGTTGCAGAAAGTCGTTCCCACGCCGTCGATCGATTCGGCCAGCAGGAAGGCGGCGTAGCGATGGGCGCAGAAGTACAGGAGGAAGGCGGCGACGCGCAACGCGCATCCGAGAACGAACGAGCGCCGCCGCCCCATCGCGTCGGCGAACGCGCCGGTCGGCACGTCGGTCAGGAACATCACGACGAAGTACACCGCCAACACGCTGTTGATCTGGAACTGGTCCAACCCGCGCGAGCGCAGGAAGAGCGGATAGACGCCGTAGAGGAAGCCGCCGGCGAACGAATAGCCCAGCCACATCGAGTAGTAGCGGCGCGTGACCTCGCCAAGGGTGCCGTTGGCAGGCGTGCGGGCGACGGGCGCGCCGCCCGCGGCGTTTCTCTGTCCCTCCAACATCCTTTAGACTCTCTTCGAGGCCCCGCGTCGCGGGCGACCCTGCCGCTGCGCGCAACCGGCGCGTGAACCCTTCATTGTACGCTCGCCCCATCCCAACACCTACAGCCGAGCCGCAACCGGCGAGCGCCGCGCCGGTGCGCGCGCTTCCTTCGCGTCGCATGGGTCGCCGCCCGCATCTATGCCGGCTACAAATCGATTGCGCTCTGGTCGCCGCGCCGACTGAACCGCCTTTACCGGCTCCGCGTGCTGGGTTAGCCTCATCGCTTCGCGCGGCGCGCCCGGGCGCGAAGATGCCGAAATCGAAGCGGGCGCGTGGATTTAGCGATGTCTCAACGGCAGACGGAACTGGTCGCCCTCGCGCGCGAGTTGGCCGCGGATTTTGCCACCCGCGCGGAGGAGCACGACCGCGCCAATAGCTTTCCGCTCGAAAACGTCCGGCGCATGAAGGAGACCGGCTACACCGCGCTGGTCGTGCCCGAACGCCACGGCGGCCTGGGCGCCGACCTCGTCGATTTCGTGCTGTGCCAGGAAGCGCTGGCCCAGGGATGCGCGCCGACCGCACTCGCCATCAACATGCACCTCTTCGGCATCGGCAGCATGGTCGAACGGCTGCGCGGCACGCCCGACGAGGCGGTGTTCCTCGAGATGCTCGGGCGCGGGCGCGCGATCCTGGGCGGCGGAATCAGCGAGCCCGAAACCGGCGGCGACTGGGGCTACTTCGCCACCCGCGCGCGCCACGACGCGGCGGGCTATGTGCTCAACGGGCGCAAGATTTTCACCAGCCTCGCGCCGGTGATCGACATGTTCATGGTGATGGCGACGGTCGAGGACAGCACGCCGCCGACCGCGGCCACTTTCGTGATCGCGCGAGGCACGCCCGGCGCCGAGATCGTCGAGACGTGGGACGCGCTGGGGATGCGCGCGACGTCGAGCCACGACCTTGTTCTCAAGGACGTGCGGGTGCCGGAGACCGCCAAGGCGGATGAGCGCCCGGTGGGGCCGATCGATGAAAACGGAATCTCGCTGTTCGCCTGGTTCAGCCTATCGATCGCGGCGATCTACACGGGGCTGGCAACAACGGCCTACAGGTGGACGCGCGAGTTCGCCGGCCGCTTCAAGCCGCTGGTCCTGCCGCGCCCCATAAAGTATCTCCCCGGCGTGCAGTTCGCCGCCGCCGAGGCCGAGGCGCTGCTCGCGCAGTCGCGCGCGCTGTACCTCGGCGTGGCGCGCGAGTACGCCGCCGACCGCGACGGGTTCAAGGGCGAGCGGGGGCTCGCGCGCGTGGTGCTGCCCAAGTATGTGGCAACCAACAACGCGATTCGCGTGGTTGACCAGTGCATGGAGATCGCCGGGGCGCATGGCTTCGTCAAGCGCAACCCGCTCGAACGCTACTTTCGCGACGTGCGCGCTGGCGTGAACCATCCGCTCTCCAACGCCCGCGCGCGCGAGTTGATCGGCAAGGTCGCGCTCGACATCGAGCTCGCCGAGATTCCGCGCTGGTGAGTGCTCGATGAGCCCGGCCGTTGTGGATTTCCGCCCCTGGCGCGCGCCGCGCGCGCTGGCTAAAGCGACTCGCCTCGCATAACTTCCGTGGCCGTGCAAAGCGAGATCGAGCACGTGGCGCTGGCCGCCGCGCGCGCCGCCGGCCGCGTCCATCTGCGCCGGCTCAGCCGCATCAGCGTCAGCCGCAAGAGCAGTTCGATCGACCTGGTCACCGAAGCCGACCGCGAGGCCGAGGCCGCCGTGATCGCCATCATCAGCCGCGCCTTCCCGGACCATGCGATCCTCGCCGAAGAAAGCGGTGCCAACGCGCAGCGGAGCGCCCAGCGCTGGATAATTGATCCGCTCGACGGCACCACCAACTTCGCCCACGGGTTCCCGCAGTTCTGCGTGTCGATCGCCTACGAGCGGCGCGGACGCGTCGAGCTCGGCGTGGTGTTCGACGCGCTCAAGCGCGAGCTGTTCGTCGCCGCCCGCGGACGCGGCGCGCGGCTCAATGGCAAGCGCATCCGGGTCAGCCGGACGCCGGCGCTCGAATTCGCCCTGCTCGCGACCGGCTTCCCCTACGACCGGCGCGAGCGGCGTCACTTCTACCTGACCTTCTGGGAGGCCTTCATGATGCGCACGCAGGGGGTGCGGCGCACCGGCTCCGCGGCGCTCGACCTGTGCTACGTCGCCTGCGGGCGGGTGGACGCCTTCTGGGAATTCGGGCTCCATCCGTGGGACGTCGCCGCCGGCGCGCTTGTCGTGACCGAGGCGGGCGGGCGCGTGACCAACGCGGACGGCTCGCGCCTGGATCTGGGCGGACGCCAGATCCTCGCGAGCAACGGCCGGCTGCATCGCGCGATGCGCGCGACGATCCTCAAGGCGTGGCCGGAAGCCGAGCGGCGTCTGGCTGAGGCTCGCCCCACTCCCTAATTGGTGCACTGCGGCGCCGTCAGGTTGACTGCCCGCCGGCCCTGGTCAGCGCCTGCGGTCCGCGAAGCTCAAGGCCCCACGGCGCGAGCAGCAGGCAGAGCGAGCCGATAATGGCCGGCGCCAGCGAGAACGCCGCGACTCCTGTGCGGTCCCACGCCGCGCCGCCGATCAGCGGCATCAGAAACGCCATCCCGTAACCGATCGTGAACATCCCGGCCGAGACCCGATGGACGTCGGCCGGGCGCTCGGCCAGCAGCGGCGGAAAGACCAGGTTGAGCACGAAGCACATGGCGGACGAAAAGCCGAGGAGCGCCGCCCCAGCGATGCGCGCCCAATCGTGCGGGATAAAGAACACGCCCAGCCCGGCCGCGGTGACCACCGCCATCGTTTGAATCGGCACCGTCCGTCCGACGAATCGCTCCGGAAACAGCGCCACGATAATCGAGGCGGGAAACTGCGCGCCGTTAAGCCAGACAAGCGACGACGCGATCAGATGGGTGGCCCCCACGCTGTGCAGGTAATCAGGAAAGAACGCGTTGGCGCCGTAGTAGATGACCGAGCTGCCGGCTTGGATGAAACCCAGCCGCCAGGTCAGGCCGTGCCTGAAGTCGGGCCACCATTGCGTCCGTTCGCCCTGCTCGTCCACCGCGCCCAACCGCGGCGTCAGCAGCCAGAGCATCGCCGCCACGATGATCGGAAACACTCCCCACACCGCCAGCGCGGCGCGCCAGTTCCCGGCAAGCGGCACGATTGCCTGCGTCGTCGCGCCCGCGCCGACCAGTTCGCCGACGAGCAATCCGTTGGTGTAAACCGCAGTGGCCAGTCCGACGTGGGCGGGTGTCCAATGGTAAACCAGCGCCGGCAGCGCAGGCTGCACCACCGCGATACTGGCGCCCATCAGCAGCGTCATCCCGAACAGCATCGCAAGCGACGGTCCCACGCCGCGCAGCGCCGAGCTCGCACCGACCAGCGCGGTGCCGACGATCACCGCGCGGCGCGCGTCGAAGCGCGAAATCAGCATCGAGCCCGCCGTCGCTGCGCTTGCGAGCAGCAGCACTGGCAGTCCGAGCAGTGCGGCAACCGCGGTTTCGTCGAGCGGGAGGTCGCGATGGATGAGCGGGAGGAGCGGCGGGATGGCGAGCAGCGTCAGGCGCAAGCTGATGCCCGAGAGCCAGAGCAGGAGCAGCTTGAGCCAGGGAATTCGCGTCATGGGCCGCGCGTCAGATGGGCATCGCCAAAGTGCGCAAGGATAGCCGAAAAGCCGCGCGCGCAAAACGCGCCGCGGCTTCACGCTCAGTTCGAACGCGCTTCTGCCGCCGCACCAGGCGCTGCTCTCGATGACGTCGGGGCCGGCGCTAGGTCAGCTACTGGCATCGCGGCCGCGTCGTCCTCGACATCGAGGACATGACCCGCCTGCGGACAGCAGTCTCGTGTTCGCCGCTTGCGCGATCAGAGGCTCCTGCCGCCGCGTAGGTGAGCTGTGCAAGCGGCTCGTTGATCGGGCTGCGATCGCCGCCGGGGACCTGGCCGTCGGGAGTGCCGGGATATGGCGGATGGTTGCGCGGCACGCATCCCCCGGGCGTTTGGAGTAATCCAACTTCATTCGCGAACCGTCAAGGCGCGAAGCAGACTCCCTTGGCGGGCGATCACCGGATTCCGGGGCGGCGTTACCGCTCGGCGCAAGCTTCGCACTATGATGAGGCCCGTTATGGGCAAGCTTCCACTGTCGCGCTTCAAGGTAATCGACCTCACCCGCGCGCGCGCCGGCCCGACCGCTGTGCGCCAGCTCGCCGACTGGGGTGCCGACGTGCTCAAGGTCGAACAGCCGGGAGACGACGCGACCGAAGTCGGCGCGCGCCACAGCCCCGACTTCCAGAACCTCCATCGCAACAAACGCAGCATGACGCTCGACCTCAAGCGCCCCGAGGGCCTGGAGATCCTCAGGCGGCTTGTCGCCCAGTCCGACGTGCTGGTCGAGAATTACCGCCCCGACGTAAAGCACCGCCTCGGCATCGACTACGAGAGCATGCGCGCGGTCAATCGGCGGCTGGTTTACGCCAGCGTCTCGGGCTTCGGCCAGGATGGCCCGTATCGCAGCCGTCCAGGGCTTGATCAGATCGCGCAGGGCATGGGCGGTTTGATGTCAATCACGGGGCTGCCCGGCCAGGGGCCGGTGCGAGTGGGAATCGCGATCGCCGACGTCAGCGCCGGCGTGTTCTGCGCGATGGGCGTGCTGATCGCGCTGCTTGAGCGCGAGCAATCCGGCGAGGGTCAGTGGGTACAGACATCGCTGCTGGCAGCGCAGATCGCAATGCTCGACTTCCAGGCCGCGCGCTGGCTCGTGGCAAAGGAAATTCCGGAGCAGGCTGGCAACAACCATCCGACCGCGATCCCGACCGGCGTGTTCAGAACCGCCGACGGGCACATCAATATTGCTGCCTCGGGCGGCGAGCTTTTCGGCCGGCTGTGCAAGGCGCTCGGCGCCGAGCATCTCGCCGCGGATCCGCGCTACTCCAGCGGCAGGGCCCGGCTTGGCAACCGCGACGAGCTAAACGCGGCAATCGAGGAAATCACGCGCACGCGGCCATCGGCGGAGTGGATCGAGATTCTCAATCGCGCGGGCGTCCCGTGCGGCCCAATTTACCGAATGGACGAGGTGTTTGCGGACCCGCAGGTGCGGCACATCGGCATCGCGCGCGCCGTCGAGCATCCCAGACGCGGACGCCAGGAACTGGTCGGCCAGGCGGTGGACATGAACCGCACGCCGTGGGCGCTGCGCTCAGCCGCGCCCGAAAAGGGTGAGCACACGGACGCCGTGCTCGCCGCGCTTGGCTACGATCCGGCGGCAATCGCCGATCTGCGCGCGCGCGGCGTGGTGTGAAAGGCTATGCGCTGAGCTGACAAAGCCGCTGGCGCTGCCGCTCGTTTGCGCCGCCGCCGCGCAGTGATTGGAGGAGGATGGGTATTAAATTCATGCTCCATATCGTCCCCACCGTGCCGGCTTCGCCGGAACGCGAGCGGCTCGCCGCGATCGCTCATCGCACTGGTTGAGCGACAAATAAGAGTGGGCCGGCACCGGGGCCCGCCACGCTGACATCAACGCACGTACAGGAAAATGCCTTCGTAGGTCAGCGCGGGCCGCTCCTGGCCGACCACGGCCACCTGGGTCTCCTGCGTGACTTGCGTCCCTTGCGGACGCTCTTCGACCGCAATCACGCGGCGGCGCGCGTGCACTTTCGATCCGGCCGGTACCGGCGAGATGAAGCGCAGCTTGTTGCCGCCGTAGTTCACCACGTTGCGATAGCCGACAACCTTCCATCCCTCGTCGATCTCGAAGGCCGGCAGCAGGCTGAGCGTCAGAAAGCCGTGCGCGACCGGCGCCTTGAATGGGCTCTCGCGCTTGGCACGCTCAACGTCGATGTGGATCCACTGATGGTCGCCGGTCACCTCGGCGAACTGGTTAATCTTCTCTTGGGTCACCTCGATCGGCTTGCTCCAGGGGCCGAACTGGTCGCTGATCTTCGAGCGCAGCTTTTCAATATCGTCGAATCGAATCGTCTCCATCAGGGGCCTCCCGTGTTCAGGCGCTCCGTGTCGGCGCGCCTGCCTGCGGCCAGCCTTCCACGGACGCCAACGTTAGTCCATCGCGGCACAGTGCCGACGCATGAGCGCAAACCGCAATCGACCCGGCGTATCGCGAGCGCGCGCCGCCAGACGGCCGCCGATTACCGTTCAGCTCAGGGACGCGAAAAACGCGATCGTGCGCACCTCGATGCTCTCGCGCGGCGCGGCGTCTGGCGGCGCGCTCGGATCGTCGAAGGCGCAATGCGCGGTCCAGCGCGCGCGCCCGTCGGTCGCCGAGTCGAAGCACTTGAGGAACAGCGCCTCGTCGGAGCGCATCCGCGGGAAGTAATACCACCGATGGGCCGGGCTGTAAGCGACCGAAAACACCTCGCCGGTGCGGTCGCGATACTTGAGATCGGTCGCGATGAAGTCGCTCACCTTGATGCTCTGCGCGTGGCATACGGCGAGCGGCGATTCCTCGACCGGCCCGCGGATCGGCCGCCATACGTTGATAAAGGCAAAGCGATGCTTGAGCAACTCCTCGGCCTCGGCGCCGAGCAGATCGCGCACGCGCTGCGGCGCCGACTTGGGCGTGTAGTCGTTGTGCGCGAAACGCACCGGCTCGCGCGCGGCGTTCAGTCCCTGCTTCGCCATCGGCGCGCAGCGCACGTTATGGTCGAACACCAAGACCCGCCAGGCGCCACTGACCTGCTTAACCAGCCGCTCGACCTCGGGGTAATAGACCGCCTTGACCTCGGCGTCGTCGTAGAAATTGGCGGTCGCGCTGCGATGGGGCACCAGCGCGAAGCCTGCGCCGTCGAGCGTCAGTTCGCCGGCGACCGCGCGGCCGTCCTCCACCCGCATCGTGTGGCGCTCAGGCTCCCAGTTGCGCAGCGGCGCGTCCGGCGTCGGCTTGTACAGCCAGGTTGCCGGCTTCTCCGCCATCGGCCTGACGTAGTTGAAACTGCCCTCGACGTAGCCGGGGTTCCGGATGGTTTCCGCGTCCATGGCTCTCCTTTTACAACGCCCCCGCCGCGCGCGCCAATCGCCGCGAACGCCGCTTCCGCAGACGCCGTCAGCGCTCGGTGCCGAGGCCTTACAATTCGCGTGCCGCGCAGGAGTGCGTCTAAAACCGGAATACTTTGCGAGCGGGCTGGAGAGCAAACCTTCGCATTTCGCCCTTTGCCACGGCTTGCGAGGGCGTACAAGCCGGCGCGCCCGCTCTCTGTCCTGGGGCGGCGCGGCATCTAGAACAGAAACCCCACCTGCGAATGGCCAGGACAAACCGGCAATCGAATCTGGTGCCGAGGAACGAGGGCTGGCACGGAGGCCCCCCTGGTACAAGATCACGGCAACGCTTTGCGTTACCGCGGTCGCCTGTCGTCGCAGTATCGCGCTAAGCGGCCGAACCTATCAGTTCGAGCGCGCGGCGCAGGCGGAGCACCGTGCGGGCGCGGCCGAGCACCGCGATCACTTCGTAGATTCCCGGGCTCACCGTGCCGCCCGTCAGCGCGACGCGCACCGGCTGCGCAAGCTGCCCGAGTTTCATCGCGAAGCGTCCGAGCACGCGCTCGAAGGCGGCCTGGATTGCCGCCTCGTTGAAGTCGCCCTCAAGCGTCTCCAGCTCGGAGGCCAGCGCGGCCAGCGGCTCGGCCATCTCGGGCTTGAGAAATTTCGCCGCCGCCTTGGGCTCGATCACAATCTCGTCGCTCAGGTAGAACTTCGCGAAATCGACCAGTTCGACCAGGGTCTTGGCGCGCTCGCGCAGGGTCGCGATCATTTTCTGAAGCCACGCCTCGTCGCCGGGAATCTTCGTATATCCGGCGCGCTCGATGAACGGTCGGACCTCGCGCGCAAGTTGCGCCAGCGGGCGCTGCTTGAGGTAGTGGAAATTCAGCCACAGCAGCTTCTCGGCGTTGAAAATCCCCGCTGACTTGCCGCAGGCGGCGAAGTCGAAATACTCGATCAGCTCCTGCTTCGAGAAGATTTCCTGGTCGCCGTGCGACCATCCCAGCCGCGCCAAATAGTTGAGCAGCGCCTCGGGAAAATAACCGAGGTCGCGGTAGGCGAAGACCGAGATCGCGCCATGGCGCTTGGAGAGCTTCTGCCCGTCCGGCCCCATCACCATCGGCAGATGCGCGTAGGCGGGCGGCGTCAGGCCGAGCGCATAGAAAATCTGCATCTGGCGCGGCGTGTTCGGCAGATGGTCGTCGCCGCGGACGACGTGCGTAATGCCGAAGTCGGCGTCGTCGAGGACGGTCGCAAAATTGTAGGTCGGCACGCCGTCCGAGCGAAAGATGATCAGATCATCCAGCTCCGCGTTGTCGAACACCGCGCGCCCCTTGATCAGGTCATCGACGACGGTCTCGCCGACCCGCGGCGCGCGAAAGCGGATGGTGTAGTTGCGGCCGGCGGTGCGGTCGGGCAATGCGAGGTCGGCGGCGAACGGCAGGTCGCGGCACTTGCCGTCGTAGCCGGGCTTGCGATGCTCGCGCTCGGCCTGCTTGCGCCTGGCCTCCAGCTCCTCGGCGGTGCAGTAGCACGGATAGGCCTTCTTCGCCCGCAGCAGTTCGAGCGCGCCCTGGCGGTAGCGCTCGAAGCGGTTGGACTGGAAGTATCTGGGATCGGGCGGCCCCTCGTCCCATTCGATTCCGAGCCAGCGCAGGCTTTCCAAAATCTCGTTTAGCGACTCCTGGGTGGAGCGCTCGCGGTCGGTATCGTCGATGCGCAGGATGAACTGGCCGCGGTTGTGGCGCGCGAAGAGGTAGGCGAACAGCCCCGAGCGCACGTTGCCGATGTGAAGCGCGCCGGTGGGGCTCGGCGCGTAGCGGCTGCGGACGGTCACGATGCGGCTACTCCCATTCGATGGTCGCGGGCGGCTTGGAGGTGATGTCGTATACGACGCGGTTGACCCCGCGCGCCTCGTTAGTGATCCGGCTGGAAAGCCGCGCCAGCAGTGCCGGGTCCAGCCGCGCCCAGTCGGCGGTCATCCCGTCGGACGACTCGACCGCACGGATCGCGATCACGCTCTCATAGCTGCGCCCATCGCCCATCACGCCGACCGTCTTGAGCGGCAGCAGCACGGCGAAGGCCTGCCATAGCTGCGTGCCCAGCCGCTGCGCTTCGATCTCCTCCATCACAATCCTGTCGGCGCGGCGCAGAAGCTCCAGCCGCTCGCGCGTGACCTCGCCGACGATGCGCACCGCCAGACCGGGGCCCGGGAACGGCTCGCGATCGACGACGTCGGCGCCCAGGCCGAGCTCGCGGCCGACCGCGCGGACTTCGTCCTTGAACAACTCGCGCAACGGCTCGATCAGCTCCAGGCGCATGCGCTCCGGCAGCCCGCCGACGTTGTGATGGGTCTTGATCGTGGCCGAGGGCCCCTTGAACGAGACCGACTCGATAACGTCGGGGTAGAGCGTTCCCTGGCCAAGAAACCGCGCGCCGCCCATCGCGCGCGCCTCGTTCTCGAATACCTCGATGAAAGTATGGCCGATAATCCGGCGCTTGTGCTCGGGGTCGAGCACGCCTTCGAGGCGTTTGATGAAAAGTTCGGACGCGTCGACCACGCGCAGCGCTATCCCGAGCCGGCCGCCGAATACGCTCTCCATCCGCTCGCGCTCGCCCGCGCGCAAAAGTCCCGTGTCCACGAACACGCATCGCAGGCGATCGCCGATCGCGCGATGGATCAGCACCGCAGCGACCGATGAATCGACGCCGCCTGACAGCCCCATGATCACGCGGTCGTCGGGCCCGACGCGCGCGCGGATCTCGCCGAGCTTGGTCTCGACGAAGGCGGCGGGCGTCCAGTCGCCCGGCTCGCCGCAAATCCCAAGCACGAAGTTGCGCAGGACCCGCGCCCCGCACGGAGTGTGCGCAACTTCCGGATGGAACTGGATGCCGCGCATCCTCCCGTCGCGCGTGCGCACGGCGGCGTAGGGCGAATTGTCGCTGTGCGCGATCGGCTCAAGCTCGGCGGGAATCGCCTCGACGCGGTCGCCGTGGCTCATCCAGACTCGCTGCTCGCGCTCGTCGATTCCCTCGAACAGCGGATCGCGCCGGTCGATAATCAGCGTGGCCGGGCCGTACTCGCGAGCGCGCGCGCCGGCGCTGCGGGCGCCCAGATGCTGCGCGATCACGTAAAGCCCGTAGCAGATGCCGAGCACGGGGCATCCGACGTGCAGCACCTCGGGCGAAATATCCGGCGCGCCGGTCTCGTAGAGGCTCGCCGGACCACCCGACAGAATGATCCCGCGCGGGCGCATCGCGCGGATCTTCTCGGGCGCGAGATTGTATGGATGAATCTCGCAATAGGCGCGCGCCTCGCGCACGCGGCGAGCGATGAGCTGCGTGTACTGGCTGCCGAAATCCAGAATCAGGATCACGAAATCGACCTTCGCTTAACTATACCGGCGCGCCGCCCGCGGCGCATCACGAGCCGCCCGGGCTTTTCCACAACACGCGCGCAGGTCGAATCTCCCGCACCGCCCGCCGCTTCGCTGCGCGCGCGGCTTTTAATTGCGGCCGTTGGCGGCCTCCTTGGGAGGCGCAAGGCCCGCCGCGCGCGCCTCGGCCCAAGTGCGTCCGGTGCGGCGGAACTCGAAGACCAGCGGCGTGCCGACCAGCCCGAGCGCCGCGCGGAAGCGGGTCTGAAGAAACCGCAGGTAGTGCGGCGGGATGCCGCTTGCGACGTTGGCAAAAAAGGCGAGCCGCGGCGGTGAATGGCCGACCTGCGTGACGTACATCAGCCTGAGCCGCCGCCGTCCGACCATCGGCGGGTCCATCGCCGCACTCGCCTCGGCAAGGACGCGGTTGAGCCGCGCGGTCTGGAACGTCGTGCGCCACGAATCGCCGGCCCTGAGCGCCGCCGGGATCAGCTTGTCCACGCCGTCGCCGGTCAGCGCCGAGGTGAACAGCATCTCGGCATAGGCCAGGAACGGCACTCGCGCCTGTGCTTCGCGCACGAAGGCCGGGATGCGCTGGCCGGCCCTGGCCGCAGCGTCCCATTTGTTGCACACGACGACGAGCGCGCGCCCCTCCTTCTCGACCAGCCGCGCCAGCCGCGCGTCCTGGTCGGTGATTCCCTCGGTGGCGTCCACGACCAGCGCCAGAACCTCGGCGCGCCGGATCGTCTGGATCGCACGGCCCACGGAGTAATGCTCGAGCTCGCCCTCGACCCGGGTCGGGCGGCGGATTCCCGCGGTGTCGATCAGCAGGACGTCGCGCCCGGCAGCGTGTATTCGCAAATCGACCGTGTCGCGCGTCGTGCCGGGCGTCGCATCAACGATCGCGCGCTCGAATCCCGCAAGCCGATTTAGCAGCGACGACTTGCCGACGTTGGGGCGGCCGATTAGCGCCAGGCGCAGATCGGGCGCCTTTTCCTCGCGTGCTTGCGCAGCCGGCAGACGCGCGACGACCTCGTCCAGCAGCTCGCCGACGCCGAGGCCGTGCGCGGCCGAGATCGTCATCAGCGGGCTGACGCCGAGCGCGTAGTACTCGGCCGCCGCCGGCTCCATCGCCGGCCGATCGATCTTGTTGACCACCGCCACCAGCGGGCGGCCGGTTGCGCGAATCAGCGCCAGCGCCTCGCGGTCGCCCGGGCCAAGCCCTGCGCGGCCGTCGAACATAAAGACGACGACGTCGGCCAAGGCCACCGCGCGCAGCGCCATTTCGACCACCCGCTCGCCGAGCCGCTCGCGCCCACCGAGCTCCAGACCGCCGGTATCGACGACGAAGAAGCGGCGCCCCAGATGCTCGGCCTCGCCGAAGTTGAGGTCGCGCGTGGTACCGGCGACGGGGCTGACGATCGCGCGCTGGCGGCGGGCGATGCGATTGAACAGGGTCGATTTGCCGGCGTTGGCGCGTCCGACCAGAACCACCACCGCCACGCCCTCGGGCAGCGCGGCGAGCGCGTCGCGGCGCGCCGCGCCGGCGCCGCTGTTGATGCGCCTGGCCACTACAGTCCGAGCTCCCCGATCTTGCGCGGGTTGCGCGTCCAGTCCTTTTCGAGCTTGACCAGCAGTTCGAGAAAGACGCGTGCGCCGAAGAGCTCCTCGAGTTCCAGCCGCGCGGCGGTCCCAATCTCCTTGAGCCTGCGCCCGCCCGCCCCGATCAGCATTCCCTTGTGCGACTCGCGCCCGACCACGATCAGCGCGGCAATCCGGATCAGTCGCCGCTGGGGCTCCTCGACGAAATTTTCCACCACCACCGCGGTTGAAAACGGGACCTCCTGGCGCATCGCGAGGAAAACCTTCTCGCGCACGATCTCCGCCGCCAGCACGCGCTCGCTCTGATCGGTGTACTCGTCCTCAGGCATCAGCGAAGGGCCCTCGGGCAGGATCGCCTTGATGACCTTGAGCAGCTCGCCGACGTTTTCGCCCTTGAGCGCGCTCACCGGCACGATCTCCGCCTCGGGCAGCTCGCGCGAGCATTGCTCCGCGCAGGCGATCAGATCGGCGCGCGACACCAGGTCAAGCTTGTTGATCGCTATGATGCGCGGCGCCTTTAGCTCGCGCAGCTCGGCCAGAAATTCGCGGTCGCCGGGGTCGAGCTGCCCGCGCGCCTCGACCACTCCCACCACAACCTCGCCCTCGCGCAGGCATCGGCGCGCGACCTCGACCATCCGCTGATCGAGCGCGGTGCGCGGGCGATGGAGCCCCGGCGTGTCGATGAAGATCAGCTGGGCGTCGGGGTCGGAGCGGATGCCGAGGATGCGCCGGCGGGTGGTTTGCGGGCGCGGCGTGACGATCGCGACCTTCTGCCCGACCAGGCAATTGAGCAGAGTGGACTTGCCGACATTGGGGCGGCCGCCCAGAGCAACGAAGCCCGCGCGATGGCTTTCAGTGCCGCCCATGGCGCTCGTGCCGCTCGCCGCCGATACGGTCCAGGGCCGCGCGCGCCGCGGCCTGCTCGCTCTGCTTCTTGCTCCCGCCTTCGCCGATGCCGAGCTCGCGCCCGGCGATGCGGATGCGAGTGGTGAACATCTTGGCATGGTCCGGCCCGCGCGAGCCGATCAGCTCGTACACCGGCTGGGTCCGGAAACGGCGATAGGCGATCTCCTGCAACTCGGTCTTATAGTCGCGCTCGGCGGCCGGACCGCCGATGTCGTCGGCGAACAGCGCTTCGATTACGCGCTGCGCGGCGGCCAGACCGCCGTCGGTATAAATCGCGCCAATCACCGCCTCGAACGACGCCGCCAGGATCGAAACCTTCTCGCGCCCGCCGCTTTTCTCCTCTCCCTTGCCCAGCCGCAGCGCGCGCCCGATTCCGATCGCCTGCGCCTTGGCTGCTAGGGTGCGGCCGTTGACGATCGAGGCGCGCTCCTTGGAAAGCACGCCTTCCTTGGCTTCCGGCAATTGGCGCATCAGCAGGTCGGCGATCGCGAGGTCAAGTACCGCGTCACCGAGAAACTCGAGCCGCTCGTAATGGGCATCGGCGCCGACAGCGGCGCTCGGATGGGTGAGCGCGATGCGCAGCAGCTCGGGGCGCGCAAAAGTATAGTTCAGCCGATGTTCGAGCTCGGCGCGCTCCTCGTCAGTGCGCAGGCGCGCCGGTCGTGGCCGTCGTCCCGCGCGCAACCACAGTGCCAGCGAGCGCAGCGCCCTCGACGCGCGATATCGCCACCTCGACTTCGTCGTTCGCAAGTGAGTCGGGGCCCTCCACCAGGACGCGGACGTAGTTGCGGCTATAACCCCCCAGCCGGCCGTCTCTTCCGCGCTCCTCAAGTAATACTTTAAGTGCGGTCCCGCAAAACCGCTGCGCAAAACGCCGCCGCTTCTCCTCGCCCAGCGCGCGCAGTATCGCCGCCCGGCGTGTGACCTCGGCCGCCGACACCCTGCCCGGCAGCTTGGCCGCCGTGGTTCCCGCCCTCACCGAGTACGGGAAGACGTGGAAGTAGGCAAGCGGCAGTTCTTCAACGAATCTAACGTAGTTCTCGAAGTCGCGCACGCTTTCGCCGGGGAAGCCGGCGATAAGGTCGGTCCCGACCGCGGCCGTGGGCATCGCATCGAGCACTCTTTCGACGCGCCCGCGAAAATGGGCAAGGTCGTAGCGCCGGCGCATCCGCCCCAGCGTTTCGTCGGTTCCGGCCTGCAGCGGCAGATGAAGATGCGGGCAGAACTTGTCGCTGCCGGCGAGGATTTCGATTGCGCGGTCGCTCAGCTCCTCGGGATCGAGCGAGCTGATACGGACGCGCCCCACCGGTGAGCGCTCGGCTATCATTTCGAGCAGCGCCTCCAGGCTGACCGGCGGTTCGAGGTCGCGCCCGTAGCCGCCCAGATGGACGCCGCTTAGAATCGCCTCGCGGAAACCGGCGGCGGCGAGGCCGTCAAGGGCGACGAAGATGCGTCGCGGCTCGACGCTGCGGGAGGTTCCACGCGAGGTCGGCACGATACAAAAGCTGCAGAACTGATCGCATCCCTCCTGCACCTTGAGAAAGGCGCGCGTATGGCCGGTGAGCGCCACCGCCCCCAGCTCAATCGGGGCGCGCTCCTTGCGCAGGTTGGATACCATCACGCGCGCGCCCGCTTCGCCCATCACCGCACGCTCCAGGTCGCCCGGCCGCCCGAGCCCGACCACCGCATCGACCTCCGGTGCGCCCGCGAGCGCCTCGGGGCTCGCCTGCGCGAGGCACCCGGTCATCACCACGCGCGCCCGCGGATTGAGCCGGCGCGCCCGGCGCGCAAGCCTGAGGCTCTCAGCGTCGGCGCGATCGGTCACGGTGCAGGTGTTGACGATATAGACGTCGGCAACCTCGTCGAACCCGCACTGCTCCATCCCGCGCGCGCCGAGCCGCGACTCAATCATCGCCGAGTCGTACTGGTTGACCTTGCATCCAAGCGTCGCCACCGCAAAGCGCATCGCACCGCCCCTCACAGCGCGCACTCGATAAAGCCGCCGCCCACGACTTCATCGCCGCGGTAAAAGACGCAGGCTTGTCCCGGCGTCACCGCCGGTCCGGTGGCTCCGGCAAATCGAACACGCGCGCGGTTGTCCGCCGCGGTCTCCAGATAGGCGGGCAGCGCGGGATGCCGGTAGCGAATCTGCGCTTGAATCTCCAAGACTGCGGCGCCGCTCACGGCATCGGGATCGACCAGCGACAGGTCGCGCGCGATCAGCCCCGCGGCGCCCAGCGACTCGCGCCGGCCAACCACGACCTCGCCGCGCGCGGCGCGGATCTCGCGCACGTAAAGTGGCGCCGGCGCACTCACGCCAAGACCGCGGCGCTGGCCGACGGTGAAACGGTGGACCCCGGCATGAGAGGCGAGCCGTCGGCCCTCATCGTCAACGATCGCACCCGGGCGCAGCTGCCGCGCGCCCGCCGCGCGCTCGACGAACCCGGCGTAGTCGCCGTCGGGCACGAAGCAAATCTCCTGGCTCTCCGGCTTGTCGGCGTTGGCGAGACCCAGCGCTCGCGCCCGCTCGCGAACCTCCACCTTGGTCATCGAACCCAGCGGAAACAGCGTGCGGGCGAGCTGCTGCTGGCCGAGCGCGAACAGGAAGTAGGACTGATCCTTGGCGCGGTCGGCGGCGCGCAGCAGATGGAAGCGGCCGCGCGAATCGCGCTCGATCCGCGCGTAGTGGCCGGTCGCGATGAACTCGGCGCCGATGGCCGCCGCCCGCTCCCAGAGCCGATCAAACTTGATCTCGCGGTTGCACATCACGCACGGATTGGGAGTGCGTCCGGCGAGGTATTCGGTGACGAAATTTCCGATCACGCGCGCGCCGAACTCGGCCCGCAGGTCAGCCACGTAGAACGGAAAATCCATCCGCTCCGCGACCCGGCGCGCGTCCTCGAAATCCTCATGCGAACAGCACGTCGCGCGCCGGCGCGCAGCCGGCGTCGGCGCCTCCGGCGCAAGCCGCATCGCGACGCCGACGACGTCGTAGCCGGCCTCGCGCAGCGATGCGGCCGCGACCGAGCTATCGACGCCCCCCGACATCGCGACCAGCACCCGCACACTCACGAACGCACCTCGCCGCCGCACGCGCGCTCCGGTTCGGCCGCCATCACCCGCCTCCACACGCGTGGGATAATCCCGGCGGCGCACGCGACCTCAGTCTCGCTCGTGTTCCATCCGAGACTCAGTCGAAGCGAGCTGCGCGCGGCGTCGCGGCCCAGGCCCATCGCGAGCAGCACATGCGAAGGCTCGACCGCGCCGGCCGCGCACGCAGAGCCCATCGAGACCTCGACGCCCTCCAGATCGAGCGCAATGAGCAGGCTCTCGCCGAGCACGCCGGGAAAGCTCAAATTGAGCGTGTTGGCGAGGCGGCGCGATGCGTCCGCAGGCCCGTTGAGGCGCAATCCGGAAATTGCGACGACTAGCCGCTCCAGGAGGCGCTCCGCTAAACCGGCGAGGCGCGTTGACTCTTCACCAAAATGTGCCTGCGCCGCCTCGGCGGCGGCGCCGAAGGCGACCGCGCCGAGCAGATTCGGCGTGCCCGCACGCAGCCCGGCCTCCTGCGGCCCGCCGAGCGTCGCCGGCGCAAACGCGACCCCTTGGCGCACATAGAGCGCGCCGATTCCGGCCGGCGCGCCGAGCTTATGGCCGCTGAGCGTAAGCAGGTCGCATCCAAGCTCCGCGACCCGCACCGCAATCCGACCGGCGGCCTGCGCGGCGTCAATATGGAACAGCGCGCCCGCGCGCTCGGCGGCGGGGGCGACCGCCGCCAAATCCTGGATCGTGCCGACCTCGGCGTTGGCAAGGCCGAGCGTCACCAGCGCCGTGTCGGCGCCCACGGCGGCGACGACGGCGGCGGTGTCGATGCGTCCCTCGCGGTCACAGCCGACCCGGACGACGTCGAAGCCGCGGCAGGCCAGGTATTCCAGCGGCGCCAGGATCGACGAATGCTCGATTGCCGAAGTAACGATCCGACGGCGCGCCGGCCTCGCCTCGATCGCGCCGCGAATCGCGAGGTTGTTCGACTCGGTACCGCCGCTGGTAAAAACAATCTCGCGCGGCGCCGCAGCGACGAGCGCGGCGACTTGGGCCCGCGCCTGCTCGAGCGCGCGCCGAGCGCGCTGGCCGCTCCGATGCACTGAGCCCGGGTTGCCTTCGTCCGCCTCGAGGAAGCGGCCGATTGCGGCGCGCACCTCGGGACGCAGCGGCGCGCCGGCATTATGGTCGAGGTAAATACGCATCCGGTTTGATAGCCCCGGGACGAAAGATTAACTTACCCTAGCGAAACGACCGGCAAAAGCCGCCGCGCGCGGGCGCTACGTCAAAAGGGAACCGCGCCGGGCGAACAACCATGGCGAACGAAGACGTAATTGTCGTAGGGGCGGGGGTGGTCGGATGTTCCCTCGCCTTTCATCTCGCCCGCGCCGGGGCCCGAGTCACCGTTCTCGACCAAGGCGCTGAGGTGTGCGCCGGGATGTCGGCGCGCTCCGGGGCGCTGGTGCGGATGCATTACACGTTCGCGCCCGAAGCCGAGCTGGCGTGGAAGAGTCTTGCCTATTTCGCCAACTGGGACCAGACGGTCGGGCGCGACCGCGAGGGGCGCGGATGCGGCTTCGTGCGCACCGGATTCGCGGTCGTGGTGGGTGCGCCGAATGCCGACGGACTGCGCGCCAACATCGCGATGCTGCGCGGGGTCGGCGTCGATACCTACGTGGTCGAACCAGCAGACCTGCGCGAGCTCGAGCCGGCGATAAACGTCGATGACGTCGTCCTGGCCGCCTACGAGCCGCAAAGCGGCTATGCCGACCCGGTTGCCACGACGCGTTCGCTGGCGCAAGCGGCCGAGCGCCGCGGCGCAAGGTTCATGCTCAATGCACCGGTGGCGTCGATCGATACCGCCGGCGGGCGCGCGCGCGGCGTGATCGAGTTGTCGGGCAAGCGCCACGCGGCGGACGCCGTATGCGTGGCGGCGGGACCGTGGACCGACCGCCTGCTCGCGCCGCTGGGCGCCGCGATCGGGATTCGCGCCGAGCGCGCACAGATCGCATTCTTCAAGCGAGCGCCCACGGTGCGCCATTGCGGATGTATCGACACGATTTCCGGCAGCTACTTTCGCCCGCAAGGCGCCGATCTGACGCTGATCGGCCTGGGCGACGTAAAGGCCGAGTACGAGCCCGACCCCGACGGCTTTCGCGAGGACAACGACGCCGACTTCGTCGCCGAGGTGGCCGAGCGCCTGGCCCATCGCGTGCCCGCGATGGCCGGCGCGAGCTACGCGCGGGGCCACGCCGGGATCTACGACGTGAGCCCCGACTCGCGCGCCGTGCTGGGCCCGATAGCCGGCACGGGCGGACTGTACGTTGCCGCCGGCTTCAGCGGCACCGGATTCAAGACCGCTCCGGCGGTGGGCGCTGCGATGGCGGAGCTTATCCTCGAAGGGCGCGCGCGCACCGTCGATCTGACGCCATTCGGCTTCGAACGTCTTCGCCAGCGGCGGCTGATCCGTGGTGAGCACGAATACGTGATGGGCGCAAATTTCGGCCATAAGCTCTGAGCGAGCGGCTTCGCGCAGACCGCGATGCGCGCAGCTTCGACCGCTCTGAATAGCTGCATCGGGATAACGGCTGATCCACATGACCTACTCAATTGTGGCGCGCGACCCCAACACTGGGGAGCTCGGCATCGGCGTCCAATCGCGCTTTTTTGCGGTCGGGCGGCTCGTTCCATGGATCGAAGGGGGCGTCGGCGCTATCGCCTCGCAGGCGTTCGTCAACCCCGCGTATGGCTACCAGGGGCTGAGCCTGCTGCGCGCTGGGGTTGCGCCCCAGGAGGCGCTCCAGAGGCTACTGAGCGCGGACTCCGGCGCCGCCATCCGCCAGGTCGCGATGATCGACGCACACGGAGGGACGGCCGTGCATACCGGCGCTTCCTGTCTGCCCACCGCGGGGCATGCGCTCGGCGCGTCCTGCGCGGCGCAGGCGAATCTGATGGCGCGGGAAACCGTGTGGCGCGCGATGGTGGACGCCTTCGAACGCGCCTCGGGCGATCTCGCCGAACGGCTGCTGGCTGCGATGGAGGCGGCCGAGCGTGAAGGCGGAGACCTGCGGGGCAAGCAGGCGGCGGCGCTGATCGTGGTTTCCGGGCAGCGCAGCGAAAATCCGCGGGCGAGAACCTTTGAGCTCCGCGTTGATGATCATCCCGACCCGGTGGGCGAGATAAAGCGCCTGCTGTCGTATGCCCGCGCCCATAACCGAGCCGCTCAGGCGGGCGAGCGAGCGTTCGCGGGCGATGTCGAAGGTGCGCTGGCAGATCTCGAAACATGCTGCACGGCCTATCCCGACGAGCCGGAATTTGTGGCGCGGATGGCGCTGACCCTCCTGGCGAGCGGGCGTACGGACGAAGCACGCGCTCGGTTTGGACAAATCCGCGCGATCGATCCCGGCTGGGCGGAGTTCCTGTTGCGCTTTGCGCGCAGCGGAGTCATTCCGATCGCGCCGCAGGCGGTGGAGTCGTGGGCAGCCGCTTTAGAGCGCGACCGGTGAGACCGCCGCTGCGCGCCCGCGGCGCTCGCCCGCGTTACGGTTCGACTCTGACGCGATGGTTGTACGCGTGCCTGCTTGCCGTGCTCGCCGCCGGGTGCGTGCCGGAAAATCCGCCGCCGCCTCCCCCACCTCCGGCGCAGCCTACGCTGCCGGCGGGGATGGTCGTTCAGCCTTCGTCGCTGGCCGAGGATGCTCAGGGAGACGTGTGGTTCACGCTGCTTGGAGTTCCGAAAATCGGCCGGCTCGATCGCAACGGCAAGCTCACCGAGTTCCCTCTACCGCCGGTCAGCTTCGGCGCCAATCTGGTCTGCGGCGCCGACGGCAACCTGTGGATGATCGGGATCATGGCGGCGGGCGCGCAGATCACCGCCAACATCATCAAGCGCACGCCCGAGGGCGCGGCGGTGATCTACGAGTTGCCCGGCGGCTTCGTGCCGGAAGGCCTGACGTTCGGTCCCGACGGCAACCTCTGGTTCACGGCATGGGAGCGCGCACAGCCCGAAGCAGCAGTGGCTATCGGGCGGATGACGCTGCAGGGCACGGTCACGATCTTTCCGCTGCCCGAACGCGGCAGCGGCCCAGTGTCGATCGTCAGCGGCCCCGAGAGCAACCTGTGGTTCACCGAAGCGCCGGTGGGAAGGATCGGACGGGTCGCGATGGACGGCAAGGTGACCGAATACCGGCTGCCGCGCAAAGGTGCGCTGCCCGCCCAAATCGCCGCCGGTCCCGACGGCAACCTCTGGTTCACCGAGAATTTCAGCGATCGTGTCGGCCGCTTCACACCTGCCGCGATGGTCAGCGAGTTCACCCTGCCGGTCAGCGGCCAGTACCAAGCGATCGTCGTCGGCCCTGACCACAATCTCTGGATCGCGATCAACCGCGGAGGCTCGGCGGGCAGCGTCGGCGCCGCAGGCGCTATCGTGCGATTGACGACGGCCGGCGTGGCGGCGGTCTTTCCGCTTCCCGGCGGCGCCCTTGTCACAAGCCTGCTTTCACGGCGCGACGGCACGCTGTGGTTCACCGAACGATGGAGCATCGGCGGGCCGACCAACATCGGCCGGATCACTACGGCAGGTCAGATCACCGAGATGCCGCTGAAGCTCGGTGAATGAGGCACACGCCGCAGGTGCGCCGTTACTGGCGGTTCTTGGTCAGATCGTGGTCGCCGACAGGCGCCGGCGCGGGGGCGTGCGGCACGACTTTGTCCTCGAGGCAGTCCTGGCGCTCTTCGAGCTCCTCGACTCGCACGTCGAGGCGGTTGAGCTTCTCCACCAGCGCTTGGATCGCGCGCGCCACCGGGTCAGGCAAGCGCGCATGGTCGAGTTCGGCGATGTCCTGACGTGCGCTCTCGCCCTCGATGATCTTGCCCGGGATGCCGACGATGGTCGAATAGGGGGGCGCCGAGGAGACCACTACGGCGCCGGCGCCGATGCGGCTGCCGCGTCCGATCCGCACCGGACCTATCACCGCCGCGCCCGCGCTGATCATCACGTGGTCCTCGATCGTCGGGTGGCGCTTTTCCTTCTTGAGGCTGGTGCCGCCCAGCGTGACCCCTTGATAGATAAGCACGTCATCGCCGATTGCGGTGGTCTCGCCGATCACCACGCCCATCCCGTGATCGATGAAAAGGCGGCGGCCGATGGTGGCGCCCGGATGGATCTCAATACCGGTCAGAAAGCGGGCGATCTCGCTGAGCAGGCGGCCGAGAAGCCTGAGATGATGCTCCCACAGCCAGTGCGCGATGCGGTACATCCAGATCGCATGCAGCCCGGGATAGGCCAGCACGACCTCCAGCGTCGTGCGCGCCGCCGGGTCACGCTCGAAGACCGCCTGGATGTCCTCGCGCATTCGACTGATTACGCCCATCGCACTTCTCCTTCGGCCCGGCGCGGCCGGCCCCCGCGCTGCTAGGTCGGCTCGAGCGCGCTGCCGTCGCCGCGACCGTTGCCCGGTGGATGCTTGACGGTGCGCGGACGGGCGGCGTCCTTGTGCAGCTTGAACTCGACTGAATCGACCAGCGCCTGCCAGCTCGCCTCGACCACGTTGCTCGACAACCCGACGGTGCCCCAGCGGCGTTTGCCATCGGTCGATTCGATCAGCACGCGCACGCGCGCGGCCGTTCCGGCGCCGTTGTCCAGCACACGCACCTTGTAATCGACCAGTTGCATCGCCTCCAGCGCCGGGTAATAGGGCACCAGCGCGCGGCGCAGCGCCGAGTCGAGCGCGTTGACCGGGCCGTTGCCGGTCGCCGAGTTGCGCGTGCGCACGCCGTCGGGTCCCTCGATCACCACCACCGCCTCGCTGAACGGCGTGTGATCCTCGTGCCACTTGTCATCGAAGACGCGGAAACTGACAAAGCGGAAATGATCGCGCGCGAGGCCCAGCGTGCGCAGCATCAGCAATTCGAACGAGGCGTCGGCGCCGTCGAACGTGTAGCCCAGCGCCTCCAGGCGCTTGAGTTCGTCGAGCAGCACGCCGATCTTCTCGTTGCTCGGTTCGATGTCGAGGCCGAATTCCTTGCTCTTGTACAGAATGTTGGCGCGGCCCGAGAGCTCGGAGAGCACCACGTGGCGGTCGTTGCCGACGATCGCGGGGTCGATGTGCTCGTAGGTATGCACGTCGCGCTGGATGCCCGAGACGTGGAGCCCCGCCTTGTGGGTGAAAGCGCTGTGGCCGACGTAGGGCTGGCGCAGCGGCGGCGTGATGTTGGCCAGCTCGTACACCAGCATCGCGGTTTCGCGCAGCGCCTTGAGCTTGTCGGGCGGTACGCACCGGTAGCCGAGCTTGAGCTGGAGGTCAGGGATGATCGAAACCAGGTTGGCGTTGCCGCAGCGCTCGCCGAACCCGTTGATCGTGCCCTGCACCTGCACCGCACCCGCGCGCACCGCCGCTATCGCGTTGGCCACCGCGACCTCGGAGTCGTTGTGCGGATGGATCCCGAGCGGGCAGCGCACGGCTTGCTGTGCCGCGCGTACGCCGGCTTCAATCTCGTGCGGCAGACGGCCGCCGTTGGTGTCGCACAGCGCGATCAGGTCGACGCCGGCGTCCTGGGCCGCGCTCAGACAGGCGAGCGCAAACTCGGGATTGGCGTCGTAGCCGTCGAAGAAATGCTCGGCGTCGAAGATCACTTCGTCCACGTGGCGCTTGAGGTAGGCGATCGTGTCGTGGAGGATTTCGAGATTGGCCTGGTTGGAGATGCGCAATGCTTCGCGCACGTGGAGATCCCAGGTTTTGCCAACCACGGTGGCGACCGGCGCCTCGGCGCGCAGGATCAGCGCCAGGTTGCGGTCGGCCGAGGCGCGCACGTTGGCGCGGCGGGTCGAGCCGAAAGCCGCGATTCTGGCATGGCGCAGCCGCAACTTCTTTACCTCGCGGAAAAACGCCGCGTCGCGCTCGTTGGAGCCCGGCCATCCGCCCTCGATATAGTCGATTCCAAGGTCGTCGAGGCGCTGGGCGATCTCAAGCTTGTCCCCGACCGTGAGCGACACGTCTTCGGACTGACATCCGTCACGCAGCGTGGTGTCGTAGATCTGGATCTTCGTTGCCCCGCCCTCGTCGCGCTCGCCGCTGTTGCGCCCGGCGCCGTTGACCGCGCCGATCGAGGCCGCGCTCCTGCGTGCGGCCGAGTTCCGCTCCCTGTGCGTCGTAGCCATTGGATTATACCGACTCCGGCGACCCCGCGCCGGAGCCTTCGCCGAGGAAGGCATCGTGCAAAGCGCGCATCGCGAGTTCCCCGTACTTGGCGTTGACCACCACCGAAATCTTGATCTCCGAGGTCCCGATCATCTCGATGTTAACGCCCTCGTCGGCGAGCACGCGGAACATCCGCGCCGCCACGCCCGCGTGGGTGCGCATTCCAAGCCCCACGATCGAGACCTTGGCGACCTGCTCCTCGTGGCGTACGCCGCCCGCGCCGATCTCGTTCGCCACCATCCGGCAAAGCTCCAGCGCACGGCGCAGATCGTCGCGGCCCACAGTGAAGGTTACGTCGGTGCGGCCGTCGGCGCTGGCATTCTGAATAATCATGTCAACGACGATCCCAGCCCCGGCGATGGGCCCGAAGATGCGCGCCGCAAGTCCTGGCCGGTCGGCAACGCCCGCGATCGTTATCTTGCTCTGGTTCTGGTCGAGCGTTACACCCGACACCATTACCTCTTCCATCGACCTGTCCTCCTGGCCGACCCAGGTGCCCTCGGCCTCGCTGAAGCTGGAGCGCACGACCAGCGGCACGTTGTAGCGCCGCGCCAGCTCAACCGAGCGCAATTGCAGCACCTTCGCTCCCAGTCCCGCCATCTCCAGCATCTCGTCGTAGGAGACGCGCCGCAGCCTGCGCGCGCGCGGGCAGATATTGGGATCGGCGGTGAATACGCCCTCGACGTCAGTGTAGATCTCGCAGGCGTCGGCTTTCAGCGCCGCCGCCAGCGCGACCGCCGTCAGGTCCGAGGCGCCGCGGCCAAGCGTGGTGATATCGCCCTTGGGATCCACCCCCTGATATCCCGCGACCACCGCAATACAGCCGTCTGCGAGCACCCGGGTCACGCGCTCGGCCTCGACCGAGCGAATCCTGGCGTTGCCGTGATGGGAGTCGGTGGTGAGGCGTAGCTGGTGGGCAAGGAACGACACGGTCGGATAGCCCAGCGCCTGGAGCCGAATCGCGAGCAAGGCCGCCGAGACCTGCTCGCCTGTGGCAACCAGAACGTCGGTTTCGCGCGTATTGGGAGCGTCGCTGAGTTGCGCAGCCAGCTTGAAGAGACGATTGGTTTCGCCCGCCATCGCGGAGACAACGACGACGAGCTGGTGGCCGCGCGCCCGTGCGCGTGTGACGCGTTCGGCTACCGCCTTGATGCGGTCGATCGAGCCGACCGAGGTTCCACCGTACTTTTGAACGATAAGCGCCACAGTGATTGCCGCCGCAGCTCAAGATGCGGCGTAAACGCCTATTATGCTTTCATTTTGCCGCGCGGGCCAGAGCCCGGGCCGGCTACAGGAAGCGCCGGCGGAGCTGGTCGATCAATCGGGCGTAGCGGCCTGAGCCGGCAAACTGAATTCGCCGCTCGTTGGCGCCGGAGTACGCCATACGGACGGACAGGGCCTCGAGCTCGTCGCCCTCGCGCAGTCGCTCGAACCATTCCACCGCGGCCACGCCGCTGGAAAACAAATATTCGCGCAGGCCGAGGTCGTCGAGGCCGGCTTCCTCGAGCCGATAAAGGTCGATATGGAAGAGCGGCAGGCGTCCGCGATGCTCCTGGATCATCGTGAAGGTGGGGCTGAGGATATTTTCCTCGCGCAGGTTGAGTCCGCGCGCCAGCCCCTTGATAAAGCAGGTCTTGCCCGCGCCCAGTTCGCCGATAAGCGCGAGCAGCTCGCCGCCTTCGAGCAGCGCGCCGAGCCGCCGCCCCCATAGCTTGGTCTCGTGCGCCGAGCGGCTGTCGATAACAAGGGTTACTCCGTGCTCCATAACCAAACCGGACCGTGAAATTAGTCGCGGACTCCACAGTCAGCCTGCGCCCGCACGAGAGCCGGTTCAAGCGGCGGCCAGCGCCGCCACAGCCGCGGGCAGCTCGTCGGCAAGCTCGCCGGCAAGATAGCCGACCGCTCCGATGCTTGCCGCGAGCCGGTCGGCGGCCCATCCGTGGACGAACGCGCCAAGGGCGAGCGCGGCCAGCGGCGTCATCCGCTGCCCCAGCAGCGCGCCGACAATCCCCGATAGCACGTCACCCATTCCCGGCGTCGCCATCCCGGGGTTCCCGCTTCCATTGACGTAAATCTCGCCGTCCGTCCCTGCGATAACGGTGCGCGCGCCCTTGAGCAGGACGCCCGCGCCCGTCAGCTCCGAGAGCCGGCGTGCGGCGCTAATCCGGTCGGCGTTGACCACGGCGGTGGAAGTGCCGAGCAGGCGCGCGGCCTCCCCCGGATGCGGCGTGATAACGACGGGGCCGCGCGCGCGCTTAACCGTCGCCGCGCCCCGCTGCGCCACGACGTTCAGCCCGTCGGCGTCGATCAGGATCGGGCGGTTCGGCGCGGCGCCCTCGGCAACGAGCCATTCCAGCAGCGCGCGCGTGTCGTCGCTCTGCCCGATTCCCGGGCCGACGATCAGCGCGTCCTTGCCCTCGATAAGATTGGCCAGGACACCCGGCGCGTGCGCGCCGTCGAAATGGCCGTCGCGCTCGGCGATCGGCTCGGTCATCATCTCGGCCTGCCCCCCAGCGACGATCGCGGCGATCGATTCTGGGATCGCGGCGGTGACCAGCCCGGCGCCCATCCTGAGTGCACCGCGGGCGGCGAGAATCGCCGCGCCCGACTTGCCGCGGCTGCCCGCGATCACCATCACGTGGCCGTAGTTTCCCTTGTGCGAGTCGGGCCGCCGCGGCGCCAGCCACACCCGCATCTCGGCCGCTTCGAGCAGCATCCCGCGCGGCGCGATCTCGCCAATCGCGGCGGGCGCAAAGCCGATTTCCACAATCTCGAGCTCGCCGCAGAAGCCGGCGCCCGGATAGGAGACATGCCCAAACTTGGCGAACCCGAAGGTCACGGTCAACGCCGCTCGCACCGCCGCGCCCATCACCGCGCCTGTATCCGAATTGATGCCCGACGCGATATCGACCGCGACGACGCGCGCACCGCCGTCCGCCGCGCGATTAATCGCTTCGATTGCAAGGCGCGGCAGACCACGCACTTCGGCATTGAGCCCGGTGCCGAAAATCGCGTCGACGATGACGCCGGCGGCCGTCGCTGCGCTGAGTTCCGCCGCATCGGCGGCTTCGGTCACACTGCCACCGGCCTTTACGAACTCCGAGTGCGCACGCGCCGCGTCGCCCTTGAGTTCCGAGGCCCTCGCGAGCAACACGGCCCGCACCGGCACACCCTCGGCGGCCAGGGCGCGCGCCGCGACCATCCCGTCGCCGCCGTTGTTCCCCTTGCCCGCGACGATCAACACACCGTCGCGGCGCGCCTGCGGCCATCGCCGCAGCACCGCCGCCGCAACGGCCTCGCCCGCGCGCGTCATCAGCGCGTACGAAGCAACGCCGTATTTTTCCTGGCTCAGCCGGTCGAGTTCGCGGCTCTGAGCGGCGCTGAGCAGCTTCACGCGCGCATCCCTTCAGCGCCGCGCCGACCCCGCGGCGCGCACGCGCGCGGCGGCCCGGGGCGCCCCGACGCGCCGCGGCTGTACCAGCACGAGCATCTCGCGCACCGCGCGGACCATCCCGACCGCGATCGCGCGCGCGACGATCGCATGGCCGATATGGAGCCATTGAATTCCGGGAATCGCGGCGATCGGGCTGACGTTACGATAGTTGAGCCCATGGCCCGCATTCGGTTTGAGGCCCGCGGCGCGCGCCGCCTTCACCGCCTCGCGGATCTTCCGCAACTCACTCGCAGCCGCCTCGTCCGGCTGGGGTTGTGGGCCGCCGCTCAGTGTGCGCGCGAGTTCGGCATCGGCATGGTTGGCGTAAGTGCCGGTGTGAATCTCGACGTACTCCGCGCCCAGCTCAGCGGCAGCCTCGATCTGGCGGCGCACCGGATCGATGAACAGCGACACCGCGATCCCTGCCTCCTTGAGCCGGCGAATCATCGGCCTAAGCCGCTCTGCAAGCCCGACGACGTCAAGGCCGCCCTCGGTGGTCACTTCGAGCCGACGCTCCGGCACCAGGCAGACCTCGTGCGGGCGCAGCCGCAGCGCGAGCTCGACCATCTCGTCCACCGGCGCGAGTTCCTGGTTCAGATGAGCGCGCACCGCCTGGCGTAGACGGAACAGGTCGTGATCCTGGATATGGCGGCGATCTTCGCGCAGATGGAACGTGATCGCGTCGGCGCCGGCGCGCTCGGCGGCGAGCGCCGCCTCGACCGGATCGGGATAGTCAACGCGGCGCGCCTCGCGCAGCGTCGCCACGTGATCGATATTCACTCCGAGTCTGGGCATTGCCTATGCCTCTGCCGTGTTGGCATGGCGTGCGATCGCGGCGCCGATTTCGCGCGCGAGCGCGCCTATCTCGGCCGGGTCCTCGCCCTCGATCATCACCCGCGCGAGCATCTCGGTGCCCGAGTAGCGCACCAGCAGCCGGCCGGCGCGACCCAGGCGGCGCTCGGCGTCCGCGATCAGGCGCTGGACGTCGGGCATCTCGCCGAACGGGACGCGGCGCGCGACCCGCACGTTCTCCATCACCTGCGGCACGCGGCGCATCGCGCGCAGGGCGCTGAGCGGCCTCTGCGTTTCGACCATCAGGGTCAGGATCATCAGGGCGGTAATGATGCCGTCGCCGGTGGTCGAGTGATCCATGAAAATCACGTGCCCGGACTGCTCACCGCCGAGGTTGTAGGCGCCCGCGCGCATCTCGCGCACCACCGCCGGGTCGCCGACCTCGGTGCGGATAAGGCGCACGCCTGTTTCCCTCAGCGCCAGCTCGAGCCCGAGATTGCTCATCACAGTGGCCACCAGCGCGCCGCCCTTAAGCCTCCCCTCCGACGCCATTCGCCGCCCCATCGCGGCCATCACGTCGTCGCCGTCGAACAGCGCGCCGGTCTCGTCGATAAACATCGCGCGGTCGCCGTCGCCGTCCAGCGCGATCCCCACGTGTGCGCGCTCGCGCAGCACCGCCTCGCGCAGGCGTTCGGGATGGAGCGCGCCGCAGCCGAGATTGATGTTCTTGCCGTCGGGATCGACGCCGAGCGCGACGACCTCGGCGCCCAGCTCGACCAGCGCGTCCGGCGCTACTTTGTAGGCGGCGCCGTTGGCGCAGTCGATCACGACCTTGAGCCCGTCGAAGGCCACCGTACGCGGCACGCAGCCCTTGAGAAAGACCAGGTAGCGGCCGATCGCGTCGTCGATGCGGGCGGCCTTGCCGATATCCTCGGCCCGCGCGCTCATCGCGGCGAGCGCATCATCGTTGCACACCAGCTCCTCGATCCAGCGCTCGGTTTCGTCGTCGAGCTTGAAGCCCTCGCGCGAAAAGAACTTGATCCCGTTGTCCTGGTAGGGATTGTGCGAGGCCGAAATCACCACGCCGGCGTCGGCGCGCATGCTGCGGGTGAGAAAGGCGATGCCGGGGGTCGGCAGCGGCCCGACCAGCCAGACGTCCGCGCCCATCGCGCAGATCCCCGAGGCCATCGCGGTTTCCAGCATGTAGCCGGACAGCCGGGTGTCCTTGCCAATCAGGATGCGGCGGTGACGCCCGGGCTGGCCCCTCAGAACCAGGGCAAGCGCGCGCCCCAGCTTGAGCGCGGTTTCGGAGGTTATCGGTTCGGCGTTGGCGACGCCGCGCACGCCGTCAGTGCCAAAGAGCCTGTTTGCCATTTTCATCCGCTCGTCGCGCGCCGGGCGCGATAGATCAGGACCTTGACGTTCTCGGGGCTGGCGCGCACCAGTTCGATTCCGTCGGGCAGCGCGACCTGCACCGCGAGCCGGTGCGCTCCGGGCTGCGCACCGTCGGCGGAGACGTACACCGCGCCGTGCAGATCGAGCTTCGAGAGCTGATTCAGCGGGCCGCGCACAGTCACGCTCACCCGCTGCGGATCGACCTTCACCTTGTGGTCAGTGTCGCGCACGCCAACCGTAAGGCCGTGGAATTCACGGTTGGCGATCACGGCGCCGATCGCGACCAGCGCTTCGATGGTGGTCGGCCCTTCGATTTTGACCCCTTCACGGGGCGCGCGCAGATCGACCATCTGCATGACGTCGCTCTTCGCATCGGTCAGGTCCACCGGCGCGCTTTGCACGCGATCGATCTGCGCCAGATAGCGGCTGGGGCCGCGCAGGGTGACCTCGGAAGGAATCGCCTTGACCGAAGTGATGCGGTAGCCGGCGGCGGGCTTGCCGCGCAGGTTGAGATGGATCGGGCTCTGGCGCTCGGCGATGCGGTCAATGTCGAGCACGATCTCGCTGGGCGAGACGCGGGTCACGTCGGTCTGGCGCGGAACGTTGAACATGTCGGGGCCGATCTTGAAGACCGCCTGTCCGACGCCGACTCCGGCGAGATCGAGCCGCAGCATCAGGCGATCGGGATCGAGCAGCGAAAGCAGCGTGCGCGGCCCGCGCACTTCGATCTGGACGAAGTCGGGATGTTGATTGACGATTACCATCCCCGCCGGCAGCAAACGATAGCCGACCGGGACCCGCAGCGTGACCAACGCCCCGCGCTGCCCGGCGTTGACGAAGGCCCACAATCCGATCGCGAGGAGCAAGGCGATCACGCGCAGGCCGAAATCGCGGCGCGCGCGCTGCACCAGCAGAGCGCTCAAGCGGCTGACGACCTGCCGCTCGCGCACGAACAGGCCGCGCATGTCCGTTGCGAGCGACCGGGGCGCGGCGGCTTCGGCTCGCTCCGGACGTGGCGCATCCTGAGCCGCCGCCCCGTGCGGCGGATGGTCGGGGCCGTCCTGCGGGCGCTGCGGGCTTTCGGCTGTCACGTCGTGTTCCGCGCTCTCCGCCATCGCCACACCTACGCCATCGTACCAAGAATCCCCAGGAGCTCGTCGGGGCTGAGCCCGCGCTGCAATTCGCCGTTGCGGGCGAGCGAGATCGTGCCGTCCTCCTCAGAGACGACGATTACCACCGCGTCGCTCTCCTCGGTCAGCCCGATCGCCGCGCGATGGCGCGTGCCGAGAGCGAGGCTGACGTTGGGGTTGGTTGACAGCGGCAGCAGGCAGGCCGCGGCGAGGACCTGGTCGCCCTTGATGACTGCCGCGCCGTCATGCAGCGGAGAGCCGCGCATGAAGATGGTCTCCAGCAGTTCGGGCGACAGCCGCGCCTCCACGATCCGCCCGGTTTCGACGTAGTCGTTGAGTCCGACCTCGCGCTCGAGCACGATGAGCGCGCCGATGCGCCGCGCGGCGAGCCAGGCCGCCGCGGTCGCCAACTCCTGGGCGACGCTCGCCACCGAACCACGCGCGGCGAAGAACGACGGCGTGCCGACCCGGGTAAGCGCGCGGCGGATGTCGGACTGGAAAATCACCACCAGGATGACGAACAGCGAGCCGAGGAAGTTATTCAGCAGCCAGTTGAGCGTGAACAGGCCGAGCAGTTGCGAGGCGACGAAGGCGCCCGCCACCACCAGCAGCCCGACCACCATCTGTACGGTGCGCGTGCCGCGGATGAGCTGCGCGATGCGGTAGATGACGTAGGCGACGATCAGGATGTCGAGCACATCCTGCCAGCGCAGCCTGGGTATCAACCCGAAGTAGTGCCCCATCGCGATTGACTAACCGCCACCGGCCTTAATCGCCGCCGCCATCCGCACCGCCGCGCTCGCCGCCGCCACGTCGTGCACGCGCACGATCGCCGCGCCGCCGAGCACCGCGATCGCGCTCGCCGCCGCGCTTGCGAATGCCACCGCCGCCGGCTCGGCGCCCGCGCTCAAGCGCACGAAACCCTTGCGCGAGGCGCCTATCAGTATGGGATAGCCGAGCGCGCACAGCCGCGGCAAGGCACCCATCAGGCGCAAGCTGTGGCGCGGCTGCTTGGAAAAACCGAGGCCGGGGTCGAGGATGATACGCGAGCGGGCAACTCCGGCGGCGCGCGCGGCCGCAGCGCGTGCCGCCAGATAGGCCGCCACTTCGTGCACGACATCGCGATAGCGGGCGAACTGCATGTGATTGGCAGGGCCGCCCCGCATATGCATCAGGACCACTGCGCATCCCCGCTCGGCGGCGAGCGGCGCCATCGCCGGGTCGGCCGTCAGCGCGCTCACGTCGTTGATTATCGCACCGCCCGCGTCGAGCGCGGCGCGCGCCACCGCGGCCTTGCGCGTGTCGATTGACAGCGGCGCCTTAAGCTTCCCCTTCAGGCGTTCGAGCACCGGAACGATTCGCGCCAGTTCCTCGTCGACTGGAACTTCACGCGCGCCCACCGGCCGGGTCGATTCACCGCCTAAGTCGATGATGTCGGCGCCCTGCGCCTGGAGCTCCAGTGCATGCTCCGCCGCGCGCCGGGGCTCGAGATAGAGCCCGCCGTCGGAGAATGAATCAGGGGTGACGTTGACCACGCCCATCACGGCGGGGAAGCGGATTACCCTCCCGTCGCGCAGCCGCAGCGAGCGGCGCCGGCGCTGTGCGCTGAGCTCCAAGCCCGTGCCCTCGCTATGAGGATACACGCGCGCAAGCGCCAACGGGACGGCCCGCGGCCCGAGAATGGCGCGCCGATGCCGGAATCAGCGGATCGCGGGCCTTCGGTCAGCGGTTGCCCGAGCCGGGGTCAGGCCAGAACTGGCTTGGGCGGGATTCCGGGAATCGCGGGGGCGCCTTCGTCGGCCGGCTTGGGCTTCTCGGAGGCGGTGCTGGCACCTGGCTTGGGTCCGTCGCCGGACGCGGCGGGCGCCTCGGTCGGGAACGGACGGCCGTCGCGATAGGCCTTGACCATCTCGGCCACCTCGCTGCCGTCCAGCACTTCCTTTTCGAGCAGCCGCTCGGAGACGGCGTGCAGCAGCGGGAGATTATCGCTCAGCAGCTTGCGCGCTCGCTGATAGGCGTCGTCCACGATTCGCCGCACCTCGCGGTCAATTTCGATCGCGGTGTGCTCGGAGTAGTCCTTGTGATGAGCGATGTCGCGGCCGAGGAAGACCTGCTCCTCGCGCCGACCGAACGTCATCGGCCCCAGCTCCTGGCTCATCCCCCACTGGCAAACCATCTTGCGCGCCAGCTCAGTCGCCTTTTCGATATCGTCGCCGGCGCCGGTGGTCATCTGGCCGAAGATCAGTTCCTCGGCGACCCTGCCGCCGAACATGGTCGCGAGTTGGGTCATCAGGTAGTCGCGGGAGTAGGTATAGCGGTCGTCGAGCGGGAGCTGCTGGGTGACGCCCAGCGCCATCCCGCGCGGAATAATCGTGACCTTGTGCACGGGGTCGGCGCCCGGCTGCAACATCGCGACCAGTGCGTGTCCAGACTCGTGGTAAGCCGTGTTGCGCCGTTCGGCCAGCGACATCACCATCGAGCGCCGTTCGGCGCCCATCAGAACCTTGTCCTTCGCGAGCTCGAAATCGACCATCTCGACACGCTCCTTGCTACGCCGGGCGGCGAGCAGAGCGGCCTCGTTGACAAGGTTTTCGAGGTCGGCGCCGGCGAAGCCGGGCGTCGAGCGCGCAATTTTTTGGATATCGACGTCGTCGGCGAGCGGCACCCTGCGGGTATGGACCTTAAGGATTCCCTCACGGCCCTTTACGTCGGGCCGCGGCACCACCACGCGCCGATCGAAACGTCCCGGACGCAGGAGGGCAGGATCGAGCACGTCGGGCCGGTTGGTCGCGGCCACCAGGATGACACCCTCGTTGGCCTCGAAGCCGTCCATCTCGACCAGCAACTGGTTGAGCGTCTGCTCACGCTCGTCGTGACCGCCGCCCAATCCGGCACCGCGATGGCGTCCGACGGCGTCGATCTCGTCGATGAAGATTATGCAGGGCGCATGTTTCTTGCCCTGGACGAACAGGTCGCGCACGCGCGAGGCGCCCACTCCGACGAACATCTCGACGAAGTCCGAGCCCGAGATCGAAAAGAACGGCACCCCGGCCTCGCCCGCGATCGCGCGCGCGAGCAGCGTCTTGCCGGTGCCTGGCGGCCCGACTAGGAGCACGCCCTTCGGGATGCGTCCGCCCAGCCGTGTGAAGCGCTTGGGATCCTTGAGGAACTGGATGATCTCTTCGAGCTCGTCCTTGGCCTCGTCGATTCCCGAGACGTCGGCAAAGGTGACCTTATGGGTATTCTCAGTGAGCAGTTTGGCGCGGCTCTTGCCGAACGACATCGCCTTGCCGCCGCCAATCTGCATCTGGCGCATGAAAAAGATCCACACCGCCACCAGCAGCAGCATCGGGAACCACTGCACCAGCATCACCATCCACCACGGATCGCCCTCCGAGGGCTTGGCCTCGATCCGGACGTCCTTGGCGCGCAGCATCTTGATCAGATCAGGATCCTGCGGCGCGTAGGTCTTGTAATGCTCGCCGTTGGCGATGACGTGGATGGTGTTGCCCTGGATCGTGACTTTGGAGACCTGCCCCTTTTCGACCTGGTTGAGGAAGTCAGAGAAGATCTCTTCGGGCTCCCTGACCTGCTGCCTGCTGAACATGTTGAACAGCAAGAGAAACATCAGGCCCAGCGCGAGCCAGAGCGCGATACTGCGGGAAAACTGGTTCATTCGCTCCCTGTGAAGCGTACCACGCGCCTTCCTAGACAAGCAACGTAGCTTCGGCCGCGGTCAGAAGCGGTCCTTATGCGCCTGCTTCAATATTCCGCGCGCGCACGCGCAAAACCTGGCGCGTTAACGGGCCGATTAGCGCAACGCGTCCGCGCGCCAGTCCCGGCAGCCACGCCACCTCGCCCGCGAGCGTGACGACCGGGTAATTGCGCCGGCGCGCGCGTGCCAGCTTGCGGTCAACGAAGACGTCCTGGAGCTTGCGCGTACCCGCGATCCCCAAGGGCGCGATCCGGTCGCCCGGGGTGAAAGCCCGCGCGACGAGTCCAGCCTCCGCGGCGTCGGCGTCAAAACAGGCCTCGAACAGATCAGTAGGCAACGGTGCGACGTCGGCTGGTGTTACCGTCGAATGGAACGTGAATCGCGCCGGCGCAACCTCGGTGATGCCTTCGCGCGCAAGCGGAACCGAAAAGCTTGACGGGCCTGGCCGCTCCCCGTTCGACGCACGCTCAATCGCAAGCGTTCGGTAGCGCCGCCCGGCGCGCCATCGGCCGGGCAGATCGATCGCCGCGCTCGGCGACTCGCCCAGGCAGAGCCGGCGCAAGGCCTCGAGGTGGCGGCGCGAGATTCCCCGCAGGTTTCCCATGTGGATCGCAAGATATGCGCGCAAGAGCGCGGCGGCGAGCGTCGGAGCGAGTCCGGCGAAGCCGTCCAGCAGCAGCACTCCGGCGCGCATCCGGCGCTCAAGTTCGGCCGCCGCCGTTTGCGCCACAAAGTCGTCGAGGTCGCGCATCTCATCCGCGAGCGCGGCGAGCCTGCCGCGCAGGCTGGGCGCGTAGTCGCGCTCCAAAGCGGGCAGCAGTTCGCCGCGCACGCGATTGCGCAGGAAGTCGGGATACTGGTTGCTACTGTCGCTGACGAAGCGCGCGCCGACGGATTCGAGGTAATGCTCGATCTCCTGCCGCTGGATTCGCAGCATCGGCCGGACGAGAGTCAGTGGGCGAGGCTCGCCATCTTCGATAAACCGCAGCGAATCGACCGGCGCCATCGCGCCCAATCCGCTCGCGCCTGCGCCGCGCAACAGGCGCAGCATCACGGTTTCGGCCTGATCGTCGGCATGATGCGCGGTCGCAACGTGCCCGGCGCCGAGCCGGCGCGCGGCGCGCACCAAAAACTCGTAGCGCAACCGGCGCGCGCGCTCCTCGAGATTCGAGGCCGCCGGGTCGAGGCCGCGCGCCCGCTCAACCACCAACTCGACGCCCATCTCCGCGCACAACTTGCGCACAAAGGCCTCGTCACGATCGGATTCGGCGCCGCGCAGGCGATGGTTAAGATGAGCGGCGGCGAGGCGGAAATCCAGCCGCGGCCGAAGCTCGCGCAGCGCGTGCAGCAGCGCCACGGAGTCGGGCCCACCCGACAGTGCGAGCAGGATCAGATCATCCGCGCGCAGCCCCGCCTGCTCCAATGCCTGCCCGATCTTGCGCAGTAGAGTCGATTTCGCCGCAGAGTCCATTCGACGACGCCGGCCCGATCGCCCCGGATACCGACGCCAACCATTATCGCAGAAGGCCGGCACTCCTGCGCGGAGGCCCCGGCGCTCGCGCACGTCACCAGACCACAGCTTCGCGCTCAGCCGCTCATCTGGTCGAGCAGGTTGAGGATGATCCCGATGCCCGGCAAGTTAACTTCGAGTTCGTCGGCGAGCGTGCGGATGAGGCGCGCGCGGCGGAGCGCCTCGCGGCCATAGAGTGACTCGCGCCGCCCGTCACGCTCGACGACACGGGCCGGAACGATCAGGTCTTCGTGCTCCCACAATGCCAGCTCGCGCGAGCTGACCCCGGTGAGCACGCAGAAGGCCTCGCGGCTGACCAGCGTCGCGCCGGCGGATGCGCGGCGCACGCTGCTGCTGCGACTGCTCTTCGCTCGTCGCACCATTGCACTACTCGCGCAGCAGTTCGGCCCGCGGATCGGGCAGGGCGCGCGCCCTGCGCCGCTCGGCGAAGTCCCGCATCAGCCGGCGCTCCTCGTCGGTGAGGTTGGTCGGTGCAAGCACCTTAATCTCGTAGAGCAGGTCGCCGGCCGGTTCGCCGCCGCGCCCGGGCAACCCGCGCCCGCGCAGGCGCATCACCCGTCCGCTCTGGCTCTCGGGCGGAATCTTGAGCGAGATCCTCCCGTCGAGCGTCGGCACGGTGACCTCGGCGCCCAGCGCCGCCTCGTAGTCCCACACTGGCAGCTCGCATCGGACGTCGCGGCCGCTGACGCTGAAGACGCGGTCGGGCTTGAGCCGCACGGTCAGATAGAGGTCGCCCGGACGCGGCCCCCTGCCGCCCTGCCCCCGCAGCCTTATCCGGGTGCCGTCCACGACACCAGGCGGAATCGTCACCTCGAGCGAGCGGCGCGTCGGAATCGTGCCGCGCCCGTCGCAAGCCGGGCACGGCTCGGCCGAGCGGATGATGCGGGTCTTGCCGCTGCGCTCCTCACGCGCGACCAACCCGCTGCCGCCGCATTGCGCACAGCCGTCCTCTGTGTCGAGCGTGATCCGCCTCCTGGTTCCGTGCGCGGCCTCGCGCAGCGTAACCTCGACCTCGGCCTCGGCGTCGTTGCCGCGCGGCGGGGTCTCAGTGAACTCGTAGCCTGCAAATCCGCGCCGAGCGCGCGCGCCGCCGAAGCCGCGACCGGCGCCGAATCCGCCGAAAAACTGCTCGAAGAAGTCGCTGAAGCCGCCGCCACGCGCCCCCGCACCGCGCCCGGCCCCCACGCCACCCGCCCATCCGTATTGCCGGCGCATCTCTTCTTCACTGATCCCGCGCTCCCAGTCAGCGCCTAGCTCGTCGTACTTCTTGCGCTTGGCCGGATCACCGAGCACCTGGTAGGCCTCGTTGATCTCCTTGAAGCGCTGCTCGGCCTCCTTGTTGCCGGGATTTAGGTCGGGATGGTACTTGCGGGCGAGCTTGCGGTAGGCGGACTTGATTTCGGCGTCAGAGGCGCTGCGTTCGACGCCCAGCGTCTTGTAGTAGTCGCGAAATTCCATCTAGGCCGCTTTCTTCGGTGCCGCAAGCGGCACGTCAACAAGATGCGCACGATCGCGCGGGGCGGCAAGCCGCCGCCGCGCGGTCAGCCGGCGGAGCGCGCCTGCCCGGAGGCCGGCACCGCGCCGGAGTGGACAGCGGTTTGAGTATCGACGCAGCGCTCAGCGGTTTCGCCGAGCGCGCGCAGGCGCGCCTCCATCGCACGCAACTCAGCCTCGAGCGCGGCCTGGCGGCGCCAGAGGAAGAGGACGTAGAGAAAGATCACCACGAAGATGATCGCGTAGGCGGCAGCGAGGTATCCGAGGTTTTCCATCGGGCCTTCAGGCTAATCCTGGGCGGCGGCTTCGGCCAGCGCCACGCGATAGGTCAGCTCGCTCAGCCGCGTACGCATCCTGAGCGTCATGAAGCGTAGGCAGAGAATCCATATAAAGAGCGCAGTGAAGGCGGCGAGTGAGACCAGTAGCGTCATCACCATCCGCGGGTCCTCCAGTCCGTGCCCGCCCTGGCGCGTGACCAGCACCGCGGGATGAATCGTGCGCCACAGACGCACCGAAACGATCACGATCGGCACGTCAAGCGCGGCGACGATTCCGACCACCGCGCCGAAACGCGCGCCGGCCGGCGCGTCGCCTGCCATCGCGCGCAGCATCAGATAACCGCCGTAGAGCAGCCACAGAATAAGCGTCGTGGTCAGACGCGAGTCCCACGTCCACCACGCGCCCCAGATCGGCTTGGCCCAGATCGAGCCGGTCACCAGCACCAGCGTGCAGAAGACCATCCCTATCTCGGCTGCCGCATAGCCGAGGTCATCCCATATCTGCTGACCCAGCCAGAGGTAGAACACACCGGCGATCGCAACCAGGCCGAAGGAGACGAAGGCGACCCACGCGCACGGCACGTGGAAGTAGAAAATTCGCTGGACGATCCCCTGCTCGGCTTCGGTCGGCACATAGACGAAGACCATGTAAAGCGCGGCGAGCATCAGCGCGAGCGCCGTCAGCCCCGGCCACAGCCTGAACGCGCGCCCCGTCATCGCAGCTCACTCCTGCGCGGCAACATACTCGAAGAGCATGCAGCCGGCAGCGATGAAGAGGACGTCGAACGCGCCAAGGAGCTTGAACCAGATCGCGGCCTGGGCAAGCGGCGCGCCACCGAGCACGAGCGCGCTCGCCTTGACGCCAGCGATCAGCGCCGGGACGAACATCGGCACCGCGAGCAGCGGCAGGACCAGGTCGCCCGCGCGCAGGCGCGAGGAAATTGCGGCCAGCAGCGTCGCCAGCGCGGCGAAGCCCAGCGCGCCGAGCAAGACCGCCGGAACCAGACGCGCCAGCCGCGCGTCAAATTCGAGATTAAAGAACAGCACCATCAGGATCACCGAGGCGGCTTCGGCCGCCGTCATGAAGATGAGGGCGGCGGCGAGTTTGGCCGCGTATAGCGCCGCGCGATCGAGCGGACTTATCAGCAACGCGCGCATACATCCGTTTTCGTGCTCGGCGGCCACCGCGCGTGTCGCGCCGAGCATTCCGGAAAACACCAGCGCCACCCACAGCGCACCGGCCGCAGCTGCGCTCCCCTGCTCGCCGCCGCCGGGGTCGAAGGCGAACACCAGCACGACCAGCACCAGCAGCGAGAGTGCGCCCAAGGCCACCGTGCTCTGGCCGCCGCGCACTTCGAGCAGCAAATCCTTGCGCAGGACGGCGGCGAACGAGCCCATCGTGGCGCTCCTCAACCCATCGCCACCGGCCGCGACACGGCCTGGGTCGGCGCGCGCGGCGCCTGCGGGCGGACCAGGCGCCCGCGCACGAGCGCGAGGCTTTCGAAGCCCAGTTCCTCCAGGGGGCGCGACTGATGCGCGCTGACCAGCACCGCGGCACCGCGCGCCATCGCCTCGCGCATGAACGCAAGCGCCAACGCCGCGCCGTCGGCGTCGAGTGCGCTCAGCGGCTCGTCGAGCAGCAGCACATCGGGTGCCGCGAGCATCGTGCGCGCAAGCGCCAGCCGCTGTTCCATCCCGCGCGAGAAGCCGCGCACGCGCCCGTCGCCCGCGCCGGCCAGCCCCACCCGCTCCAGCCATCGGTCGACCGCGCCGCGCCGGTCGTCGAGGCCGTAGAGGGTGGCGTAGAAATCGAGGTTCTCGCGCGCGGTGAGGTTGGGATAGAGGAAGCTCTGATGCGTCAGCAGGCCGATGCGCCGGCGCAACGCTGGCGCAAGCGAGCACGCAGGCTCGCCGAAAAGAAGCGCGCTGCCCGAGGTCGGCGCCGCGAGGCCGGCGAGGAGGCGAATCAGAGTGGATTTGCCCGCGCCGTTAGCGCCCGTGATCGCCACGCCGCGCCCGGCTTCGATCGCAAGGTTGATCCCGCGCAGGACCGGAGTGGGACCGAAGCTCCTAGCCAGCGCGCGCGCCTCGATAAGCGCGGCGCTCATCGCTGCGCCCACGCCGCGGCCTGCGGCGCGCTGGCGAGCGGCGCGCCGCATTCGCAGCAGAAATTTCCCGGCACGGCCTCGGCGCCACACCGGGCGCAGAAGCGCACCCGCGCCGGACGCGCCGACTCCGCCTGCGATGCGCCTGCGCGGCGCCCGAGCGCGGCGTCGCTGCCGTTGCACGGCGCGTGGGCAACAGCGCGCAGACGCGCGAGCGCGGCACTCGCCTCAAGCGCGCGCGCCATCAGGTTCTCATGCAGCGCGGCGTAGTCGGCCTCGCTCAACTTGCCCATCTCGCGGTCGAATTCGAGCTCGCGCAGCCCCTGCATCGCAAGCCCGCGCTCGTGCTTAAGCCGCTCGACCTCGGTCGCCGCGCCGGCGGCGCGTCTGCGCCCGAGCACGCCGTCGCCCAGAGGAGCAGCGACGAAAAGCGCCACGCCGGCGACGATAAGCATCGCGGCGAGATAAATCACGTCAAATCCGCTCCCGAAGCTCGCGCTCAAGCCGCTCGCGCAGCGCGGGCGAGAATTGCGACTGGTCCGGATTCGCCCCGGCCGGCGGTTCGGGCGAGGCCGGCGATGGCGCGCCGCGCCAGCGGCCCATCACCACCACCACGATCGCTCCGCCTACAAGCAGCGCGACGAAGGGCATCGTCCACGCCAGCAGGTTGAAGCCCTGGAGGGTCGGCGCGGAAAGAATCTTCTCGCCGTACCGGGTGCGGAAGTAGGCGATTATCTGGGCCCGGCCCATCCCGCGCCCGAGCATCTCTTCGATCTTCTGGCGGGTCGGCACCGAGAACTCGCAATTGGGATGGTTACAGTTGGCGACTGTCAAGCCGCATCCGCACTGGCAGGTCAGCGCCTCGGCGACCTCCTGCCCGGTGGCGGTGGAAGTGGCGGCGCGCGCCGCAGGCATGAAGGGCACCGCGGCACCGCCGAATAACAGGGCCAGGGCGAACGCACCGATCGCCAGGCTCGCGCGTGCCTTCAAGGAACCAACCCGCGATGTTGGTGCGTGCCGCGCCACGGCTTACTCGCCTCCTGGCACCGGCTCCGGTTCGGGCAGCGCCTCCTCACCGGCGAGCGCGGCCGCGAACGCCGCGCGCTCGCGCACGTTGGGCCACATCGCGATCACCGTGCCGATCGCCATCAGGAACCCGCCCGCCCACAGCCAGAAGACCAGCGGCGTCAGGAAGACCTCGAACGTCACCAGCCCGCTCTTGTCGTCCACGCCGGCGAGCACGATGTAAAGGTCGTTGAGCGGCGTCGAGCGAATCGCTACCCGCGTGGCGGGCTGCTGCTGGCGCTTGTAAAAGAGCTTTGCCGGCTCCATCGTGGCGATCTCGCGCCCGCCGCTGCGCACGCGTATGCGCGCGCGCAGGTCTTCCATGTGCGAATTCTCCAATCCCTTGAGTCCGAGATAGGTCAGTTCATAGGAGCCGACGTTGAAGCTCTGGCCTTCGCGTAGGCTGCGCTTGACCTCGGTGCGGAAGAACGAGGAGGCGACGATCCCGACGAAGGCGAGCACGACGCCGAGATGAATCACGTAGCCGCCGTAGCGGCGGTTGTTTTTGGCGATCAGGTTGACCAGCGCGCGGGCGGGTGTTTCGCGCACCAGATGGCGCCGTGCGCCGACCCCGCGGCGGAACTCAGCGATCACGGTGCCGACCACGAACGCCGCCAGCGACATCGCGGCCAGCACGTACCATTCGCGCAGCCCTTCGACGAAGACCGCGGCGCCCGCCGCCAAGCCCATCACGATCGGCCCCGCAAACATCCGCATCAGCGCCCGCGGCGTGGCCCGCCGCCACGCGATCAGCGGACCGACTCCCATCAGGAAGACGAGCGCCAGCGCGAGCGGCGCGTTGACCTTGTCGAAGAACGGCGGGCCGACCGTGATCTTAACCCCGCGCACCGCCTCCGAGAGCACCGGGAACACCGTGCCCCAGAAGACCGCGAACGCGATCCCGACCAGCACCAGGTTGTTGAACAGGAAAGCGGCCTCGCGCGAGAGGTAGGACTCGAATTCGGCCGGACTTCTCAGCTCCTTAACCCGGCTGACGAGCAGCGCCGAGTACGCGAATGCGACCACGATGAGGAAGCTTAAGAAATACGGCCCAAGCCCGGACTGGGTGAATGAGTGAACCGACGAGATCACGCCGCTGCGCGTGAGGAAGGTGCCGAACAGGGTGAGCAGGAAGGCCAGCCCGACCAGCGCAAGGTTCCACACCTTCAGCATGTCCTTGCGCTCCTGGATCATCACCGAGTGCAGGTAGGCGGTCATCACCAACCACGGCATGAAGGCCGCGTTCTCGACCGGGTCCCACGCCCAGTAACCACCCCATCCCAACACCTCGTAGGCCCATCGCGCCCCGAACAGATTGCCCAGCGTGAGAAAGAACCACGAGAAGATCGCCCAGCGGCGGGTCGTCCTGATCCAACCGTCGTCGAGCCGACACGCAAGCAGGGCGCCGCAGGCGAAGGCGAACGGGACCGCGGCGCTGACGTATCCTGTGTAAAGCGAGGGCGGATGGATCGCCATCCAGTAGTTCTGGAGCAGCGGGTTAAGGTCGGAACCGTCGGCGGGGACGCTCGCGAGCAGGTCGAACGGACGGGTGACGAAATTGAGCATCCCGAGAAAGAAGATCGCGACCCCGGCCAGCACGGCCAGCGCATAGGGCGTGATCTCTGGGTTGCGCCGGCGATTCTGGAAGGCGACGATCGCGGTAAAAATCGAGAGCAGCCACGTCCACAGCAACAGCGAGCCCTGCTGTCCGCCCCATAGGGCGGTCAGCTTATAGAAGGTCGGCAAAGTGAGGCTGGAGTAGGAGGCGACGTACTCCAGCGAGAAGTCGCTGCTTAAAAGCCCGTTCCACAGTGCGGCGATCGCGATCGTCACCATCGCGCACATCGCCCACAGCGCGTGCCGCGCACTCATCAGCAGCTCGGGCGAATCGCGCCGCGCGCCGAGCAAGTTGGCGCCGATCGAATAGATCGCCACCAGCAGCGCGAGCGCCAGCGCGATCTGGCCTATGAATGGCATCTCACTTGGCCCCGGCCTGCCTGGGCACGTACTTCGACGGGCACGAGGTCAGCACCTGGCGCGCCTGAAGGGTGCCGTCGCCCGCAAGGCGGCCCTCGACGATCACGTCGCGCCCGGCGGCGAACATGTCGGGCTTCGGTTCGCCGCGCGCGATCACGCGAAACTGGGGCGGATCGGCGGCAGCGACCGGAGTGACAGCCGAGCCGCCGGGATTGGGCGGCGCGACTATCGTGAAGGCGAGCGTCAGGCTGGCAGGATCCCAACTTATCGAGCCCGCCTTGACCCGCCCGGCCACGCGCAGCATCTGCCCCGTAAGCTCGGCTTTTTTGGCCGCGACCTCACCTACGGTCAGGTAGTACTCGGCGGTGTTGCGCACGGCCGCAGTTATCAGGTAGCCGACGGCGAGCACGATAACCCCCGCGCCGACCACGAAACGCCACCTCGAAGGCATAAACCGTTCTTATCTATCAGATGCGGCCACCGCAAGGCAGCCTTGTGCGCCGCGCTGCTCGGCAAGCGACCCGCAACCGCATGCAGCCGTGAAACCCCAATTTGGCCCGCGCGTCAATTGTTGCCAAGGGCCGCCGCTTCGAGCAAGTCAGAATAACGGTCGCCCGCGGGCGTCCGGATAGGGGCAAAGCGCATGACTGGCGCCGAGTGCACCGTACTGACGTTCAACATTTACCACAACCTGCCCGAGCATCGACACCTCGACCGCCGGCTCGAGCTCATCGCGCAGGGGATTGCGGAGCGCCGGCCGCACGTCGCTGCGCTCCAGGAGCTCCTGCGCGCGAGCGCGTGCGGTGATCTCGGCGCGCGTCTGCGCGACCGCGTCAACCAGCTGTGCGGCCGCGACCTCTACCGGCTCGACTACTGCCCCGCCGACGGCGCGGGCGACGGCGAGTTCGCCTTCGACGAAGGGGTCGGGATGCTGAGCCGGCTGGACGCCGACGGCGCGCCGGCGGCCTACAAGTACCGCGCGCAGGTTGACCTGTCGGCGATGGTCGGCGGGCAGTTGTATCGTTTGCCCGACGATCGCGTCGTCCTGCATCGGCGCTTCCGGTTCGACGGTGGCGCGCGGATGGAGGTTTTCGTCACCCATCTGACCGACCGGCCGGAGTCACGCGATGGCGTGGTGGTCCGCTCGGCGCAGGCGCGCGAACTCGTGCAACTGGTAGCCTCGCACAGCCATCCCGAAGCGACTGTGATCGTTGCCGGCGACTTCAACGACGTCCCCGAATCCGAGACGATGGCGGCACTGCTCGGCGGAAAAGGGTTTATCGATCTGCACGGCGCTTTCGGCAGCGGCTGCGGGTACACTAACGACCGCGACGACCTCGACCTTACGGCCGAGCACGGCACGCACAACCAGCGAATCGACTACCTGCTGATGCGGCCCGGGCGCGGGCGTACGCCCGAGGTGGTCGAGGTCGGTCTGTTCGCCGACCGCCCCCATCGCCAGCCCGACGGCACATGGCTCTGGCCGTCGGACCATGTTGGGGTGATCGCTACGCTGAGGCTGTAATGGCTGGTGGGAGGCCGCCTAATCGGCGTCGGCCTCCGATTCGCCGGCTGCGCGCGGGCCGAAGGCGACCCCGCGTTTTGACGCCCGGATGAACTCCACCATCTCGGCGACCTCGGGCATCATCGGACCCGCCGCGGCCAGCTCCTCCAGCGCGAGCTTGAGGTTACGCCGGGCGCCGAAGAGGGTCGCAAACGCATCGCGCAGCGCGCGGATCGCGCGCGCATCGAAGCCCGCGCGCCGGAGCCCGATTACGTTTATTCCGCGCAGCGTATGGGTGAGGTCGGCGATGCAGAAGGGCGGAATATCGCGGCTGGTCCGGCTCATCCCGCGCATCATCGCAAATCGCCCGATCCGGACGAACTGATGCACGACGCAGTTGCCGGACACCAGCGCGCGGTCGCCGACCTCGACCCATCCGGCGAGCAGCGCGCCGCCCGCGATGATGGCAGCATTGCCGACCCGGCAGTCGTGCGCAATGTGCGCGTTCTGCATCAGGAAGTTGTCGTCGCCGAGGATCGTGATTTCGCCGCGTTCGCTGCCGCGATGGACCGTCACGCCCTCGCGAAAGACGTTGCGATTACCGATCCGCACGCGACGCGGGCCGCCGCGATAGGCCAGGTCTTGCGGTTCGTCGCCGATAACCGCGGTGGGATGGAACACGTTGGCCTCGCCGATTTCGACTTCGCCGAGGATCGTGACGTGGCCGATTAGCCGGGTGCGCGCGCCGATTCGGATTCGCCCGTCGAGCAGGCAGAAGGGACCGATTTCAACGCCGGGCCCAAGTTCAACCTCGACGCCGACGACGGCGCTGGGATGGATGCGCGGCGGGGACGCGTCGGGTTCTGCCATCTCGCCGCGCCCGCGGGCTAGTGGAGGAGCTTCCTCTTGGGATGGAGGTCGTCGGGATGCTCGCGGTCCTCGACCGCGCCGCCGGGCACGCGATAGCCTTCGCCGGCCCAGGTCCCGAGATCGATAGAGCGGCAACGCTCCGAGCAGAACGGGCGGAACCGGTTGGCGGGCGACATATCGACCGGCCGTTTGCAGATCGGACAGTTCATCGCGGCTTGCCCAAGTCGAAAACTGCCAGATGCATGCGGCGCGCGCAAATCGCCTTAGGGGATCGGTGGCGGGGCGGAATCGCATCGCGTCGAGCCGCCGGCGATCTCGAAGGTGCCCGAGTCAGGCATATAGGCAAAGCGCTCGCGGTAGCAGAAGGTGCGTGCCCCGGAGCCGGCGTACCAGGCGCTGACTTGCGCCAGCAGCTTGGCGCGCCCGGCAAGAATATCGGGCGCGCTCTGCGGCGGGACGTGTAGATAGATATGATGCGGAACGTCGGGCGAGAGCACGCCGACACTGCGCGTCACGCCCTCGTCGGCGAGCTGCCTGCCGCCGAGGAACACCGCTGCCTGAAGGCGGACGTTATCGGCGGGCACGTGGCCGAAGTTGCGATAATCGACGTAGATTCGCGGTTCGTCGGGGTGGCTGCGGTCCAACGTCACGTCGCGCACGCCGAAGTAAGGGCGCTCCGAGCTCGTCAGCAGTTCGTAGGCGATGGTGGCGGTGCGCCAGGTGGCAAAGGCGCTGAAGCCGGTCGCCAGCACCATCAGCACCGCCATCAGATCGGCGAAGCCCAGGTAGCCAGCGATCTTGCGCAGCGCCGAGCGGCGCAGCTCCTGCTCGGCGCGGCGCTCCTCGCGCTCTTCCCGCCGTTCCTCGCGCTTGCGGCGTGCGCGTTCTTCGGCATTCTCCTCGCTCATCTTCCCCTCCCCTGCGCACCCGGACGCGTGGAGCCGGAGCCCGATTCCTCAGAAGATATCGGTATTTCTGCAGCGGTCGCTGCCGCCGGCGGGCCGGAAACCCGCCGAGCGGTAGTCGTACACCACGCGTTCGCTGTAGCAGAAGGGCTCTTCGGCGGCGCCCTTGTACTCGGCGCGGACATGCAGCATCAACTTCGACTTGCCCTCCACCACCGCCTTGTAAACCGCAACCGGCAGGTAGCGATAGAAAAAGTGTGGGACGCCCGGCGAGAGCACGCCGGCCGAGATCGATGACATTTCGTTGGGTAGGTCGGCAACGCGTTTGCCGTCGGTCATCGCCACCACCGTGACGATAGCGTCCACCGCCGGGATCTTGCCGAAGTTGCGGTAATCGATCACCACGCGGGGATTGGCCGTGTCGCCCTGTTCGAAGGTCACCCGCTCGACGCCGATGAACGGGCGTTCCTCGATCGCAAAGACGTGCGAGGTGACCTGAGCAGTGCGCCAGGTCGCGTAGGCGCTGAACGCCGTCGCCGCCACCATCAGCACCGCCATGAAGTCGGCAAACCGCAAGACCTCGGTCAAGCGGCGGATGAGCGAGGTCTCGCCGCGGGAGAGCCCTCCGCGACGAGACGGATGGCGTGGCTCGTCGGGGTCATGCTGACGTGCGCGGCCCTCGTGCTCGCTCATTGAAGGCATGATCGGCTAAAGGCTGGCGGCTGGCAACGCGCGTGCCGGATAGCGCGCTGCCCTTGGCGACTCAGCCAGGATTCCAGCGGCGCGGGTTATTTGACATAAGCGCTATTCGTTGCTACCAAAAGCAAGCAATAGCAATAAATCGAGTGTTTCTCGTCGCTGTTGGCGAGTTCAGTGGAACTCCGACGAGCGCAGCAATGTTTGTTGGCCAGAGTGCGACTCGCACTACATCGGAGGTTCAAACATGCGAGCTTCCATCCGGCTCGGAGCGATCGTTTTCGGATTCGCGCTCGCCGCGGCAGCCTTGACAACCGGCGCGGTCAGCGCCGCGACCCTGAGCTGCGTTACGGCAACGCTGCAAGGAGTCGCGCCCAGCGCAACCACGGTCGTCGCGGCAACCTCGGTGCCCGCAGGAACAGTACCGCTGCCCCATCCCGCCTTCTGCGATGTAGTGGGCTTCGTCACGACGACGAATCCGGGGCCCAACCAGGTCAACTTCGAGTTGGCCTTGCCCGACCCCCCCGCGTGGAACGGCAAGTTTCTCTTTTTCGGCAATGGTGGTTTCGCCGGCAGCATCCAGATTCCACCGGTCATCGGGACCGCGTTCGGCTTCGCGACCGCGGCGACCGACACCGGCCACCAAGGCTCCGACCTCGACGGCAGTTGGGCGCTCAACGATCCGGCCAAGCAGGCTGACTTCGGCTTCCGTGGCGTGCATGTCACCACGCTGGCCTCGGAAGCGCTAACCGCCGCCTACTATGAGACATCGATAATGCATCGCTACTTCAACGGATGCTCCGACGGCGGACGCGAGGCGATGGTCGAGGCCGAGGTCTATCCCGACGACTTCGACGGCATCGTCGCCGGCGATCCGGCGTTGGGCGATCTGATCGCGGGTTTCAACTGGAACGACAAGGCGCTGTTCAAGACTGCGAAGTCGTGGTTGCCGCCGAGCAAGCTGCCACTCATCGATCAGGCGGTGCTCAACGAGTGCGATTCGCTTGACGGCGTGAGCGACGGGCTGATCCAGGATCCGCGTCTGTGCACGTTCGACCCCGCCAGCCTCCAGTGCCCCGACAGCGAGAGCGCGGAAGAGGCGTTCAAGGATCCGAACTGTCTGAGCAAGCAGCAAGTCGTGGCAGTGCGCAAGATTTACCGCGGAGCCACAACCAACACGGGAGTCCAGATCTATCCGGGTTTTACCAGGAGCGACCCGGCGGGCGGGGCAACCCACGACGGATGGGACGCATGGATCAGTGGTTTCGTCACGCCTAAGCTTCCGGCGCCGGCCGATGGCGAGCCGTGGGGCGTTCCTCCGGGGTCGTTTGCGACCGCGCCGGCGCAGTGGACCTTCCAGGATCAATACATGAAATATTTTGTTTTCAGCGATCCGACCTACAATACGCTGACCTTCAACATCAATAATCCTGTGAAGCTCAAGGCGCTCCAGAGCTCGACCCACATGGGCGGCGGCAACGGGGTTAATCCTGACCTGTCGAGATTCCTGATTGACGACGGCGGCAAACTCATCATGTATCACGGCTGGAGCGATCCCGCGCTGACGCCGCTGGAGACCGTGCAGTACTACGGCAACATGGTGGGCGAAACTTTCGGCGGCGACCAGGGCACGGCGAAGGATTCTGCGCGACTGTTCATGGTGCCCGGGATGCATCATTGCGGCGGCGGGCCGGGCCCGCAGGTCAATTTCTTCCAGTGGATCTTCGAACTCGACGGCTGGGTAGCCTTCGGCGTGGCGCCCGACTCGATCGTCGGGACCAACCTGGCCGGCACGCGCACGATGCCGCTGTGCGCGTACCCGGAGACCGCGCACTTCAACGGCGGCAGCGTGAACGACGCGTCGAGCTGGTCGTGCCAATAGCCGTATAACGCGGACACCAATGGGCGAGTGCGAGGCTCGCCCGCGAGAATCACCGGCAGACCGGGGCGGGAGCGCGGATGCGCTCCCGCCCCGGCGCGTTTTTCGGCCCCCGCACGCGTCGTTTCAGCGGAACTCTTCGGAGCGGCCAGGTGTTTACCGGGTGCTCAATTTTCCGCACTGGGAGGTATTGGATGAAAACGCTACTGAAGTATGGATTGGCCGCGGCGATGGTTGTGGCCACCGCGATGCCCGCGATGGCGCGCAGCTGGGTGGTCTGCGTCGATACCGCCAAGGACGCGCGCTTTTCGAGCGAAACGGTTGCCCCCAGTTCGACGCCGCTCTTCTTCACGGCGGCGGCGCCCATCTATCCCGGCGGCACGGACGTCTCGGCCGCGATGAATTGTGCGTCCAGCGGGGCCGGCAGCGTAAATGCCACCCAGGTCGGCACGTTTTTCACTCTGGGCTCTTTCGTCAACGGCTTGCCTGGGTCCACGGCCGCTGATTTGATGGACCAATTCTTCGTACTCTGGCACTTCCGCATCGATGGTAAGGGGGCGTTCGATACCACCGGGCCGACGCGCAGTTCAGCCACTTATCCGCAGACCATCATCGGCTCGACCAACCCGGGCCTGGTGCCTACGCATGGCAAGGCCACAGTGACCAACCTCAGCAACGGCACCACCGGAACGACCAACACCCTGATTACCTTCAAGATCAGAACGCCAGAGGGGATGTAGTCGCTGAGCGGATTGCGCCGTCAATGACGGCGCAATCCGCTCAGCCTGCGCCGTGCGGCCCCCGGTCTAACCCGGCGCGCCTTTTCGGCGTGGACATCGGAACCGCCGGCGGTATCCCAGTCAGACCGCGTTGCCGAGCAATCCAGGTTTTAACAATCTTTGGATCGCAGCCTCTGGATCGCGGCCGGAGGCGTGCTCACCGTCGATCCGGACCACCACTGAGAGATGAGTTGCAGGCCGCTTGGGTTGTCGCGCGGCGTGTGCTGAACTCTGCGGGATGATTTCCCGCGCAACACTCGCGCAGCACAATCCATCACAGGCTCCGCCCGTGGCCGCCCGGCCGCGGGCGGAGCTTTGTGCAACAGAGGCGCGGGGCTGAGATGGCGCGCGTCGCAATCGTCGGCGCGGGACCGGCGGGCGCCGCCCTGGCCTACCTGCTCGCGCGCCGCGGTCTCGCGGTAACTCTGCTCGAGCGCCAGACTGACTTCGCGCGCGAGTTCCGCGGCGAGGGGCTGATGCCGAGCGGCGCCGAGGTCTTCCATCAGATGGGCCTCGGCGCGGCGCTCGACGCCCTGCCTCAGGCGCGGCTGGAACGCTTCGAGGTATTCCTGAACGCGCGCTCGGTGGGCGCTCTCGCGCTGGCGACGGACGGGCCGGGCGCGTTCAGCGCGCGCATCGTGTCGCAGCCCGCGATGCTCGAGATGCTGGTCGGCGAGGCGGCCCGCTTCCCCGGCTTTCGCCTGGAGCGGGGAGCGACCGTGCGCGACGTTGTCCGCGAGGGCGGCGACGGCGGCCGCGTCGCCGGCGTACTCGCCGACGGCGCGCACGGCACGCTCGAAGTTCGCGCCGACCTGGTAGTCGGATGCGACGGGCGCAATTCGGTGCTGCGCAGACGGACGGCACTCGAGGAATTACGCTACCCGCAGGCCTTCGACGTCATCTGGGCGAAGCTGCCAATGCCGGCGGCGCTAGCCGGAGTGCCCGCCGGACGGCTCTACGTCGGTCGCGGCCACTTCGCCCTGATGTTCCCGAGCTACGACGGGCGGCTGCAAATCGGATGGATTATCGACAAGGGGCTGTTCGGCGACCTGCGCAAGCGCGGAGTGGAGGCATGGCTGCTGGAGATGGCGGCCCATCTTTCGGCGGACCTGGCGGCGCATCTGTGCGCCCATCTGGAGAACGTCACCCATCCCTTCCTGCTTGACGTCGCGTGCGAGCGGATTATGCGATGGTCCGTACCGGGGATGCTGTTGCTAGGCGACGCGGCCCATACGATGTCGCCGGTGGGGGCGCAGGGAATTAACCTGGCGCTGCGCGACGCCGCGGTTGCCGCTAACCACCTGTGCGAGGCGGTTGAGGCCGGCGGTCAGGAGCCGGGAGCGCTCGCCGAGCGACTCGACACCGCTGGGCGCGCGATCGAGGCTGAACGAACCCCCGAGATCGTGACCATCCAGGAGATGCAGCAGCGGCCGCCGCGGGTGCTGCTGGGGCGCTCGATCTTCGGCCGGCTGTTGCTGACCCGGCTCGGTCTGCGAATCGTCGGCGGCGCGCTGGGACGCACAATGACGCGCCGTTTCGCTACCGGTGTAAGCCCGGTGCGCCTGCGCGTCTAGCCCGGCGCGCGGCCGCCCAACGCCAGCGTACTGACGAACTGGCGCGCAGCGGTATTGTAAAGCTCCGCCGTGTCGAGCACGAAGAACGGCACCGCCGCAGAACCCATCCCGAGCGCCGCGCCCGGCGAGTAGGAGGGCCGGTTATTGTAGCCGCCCGCGATAAAAACCTCGCCGTTGTGTAGCAGAACCGCACCCGCCGCCATCCGGTAGTCCAGCATATTGGCCGTCGCGTGGAAGGTGTTGGTATGCGGATCGAAAATCTCGGCCAGCGCGAGCACGCCCTGGTTGCTCGCCCCGCCGGCCAAAAGCACGCTGCCATCGGCCAGCAGGGTCGCCGTCTGCCGGTAGCGCGCATGTACCATCGGGCCCGCCGCGAGACCGAATTTGCCGGTCGTGGGGTCGTAGATCTCGCCGGTTGCGAGCGCCTGGTCGGAGGCGTCAGTGCCGCCGGCCATCAGGACCCGGCCGTCGCGCAGCTCGGTCGCGGTCTGAGATGCGCGCGCAACGGTCATATTGGCGGTGGGCGTAAACGAGTTGGTCTTTGGATCGTAGATCTCCGCGCTCGCGATCGGCTTTTGCTTGTCGCCGATTCCGCCCGCGATCAGCACCTTGCCGGCAAGCGGGCCAGCCGTGAACAGAGTCGCGGTATGCTCGCGGCGCGCCGTGATCATGCTCGCGCGCTGGAGGAACTTGCCGCTGTTAAGGTCAAAGACGCGCTCCATCTTGCCGGCGGGCGAGAACCTGCCGGTTGCCGGATCGTAAAGCTCGGCCGTGTCGAGCGAGACCTCCTCGTGCCGCTCCTGGCCCGCGCCCGCGTAGCCTTCGGGCGTTGACGAGCCGCCTGCGAGAAGCACACGCCCGTCGGGCAGCAGTGTGGCGGTAGCGTTGTAGCGACCATCGGCCATGCTGCCGGTGGGCGTCCATTCGCCGGACTTGGGGTCGAACAGTTCAGCGCTCTTGAGCGCGGAGCCCAGGCGGTTCATCCCGCCGGCGACGAGAACCCGGCCATCCTTAAGCGAGGTCGCAGTATGGTAGGTTCGGGGCGTGGACATTAGACCGCTGCCCGCGGGTTCGAAGCGGTCGGTGGAAGGATCGTAGATCTCGGCCAGGTTGGTCGCCGACGCATGCATGTCACCGCCGCCGGCGATCATCACGCGGCCGTCGGCGAGCAGGGTAACGGTCGCCGCGAAATGGCCGTCGATCATCTTGTACGGCGACGGCGTCGGCGTAGCTTGCGCGAAGGCCGACGCGGCCAATACGAAGCTCGCCGTTGCGGAGAGCAGGATTCTCCGGACGCGCCCCAAGGGTTGGATCATCGCGGACGTCCCCGGGCGGCGATGCGCCGCTTAAGAGGACACCTTAACGCATCGATGCGCGAGCGCCCAAGCGAACGCCCACAGTGAAGCGTTACTTGACCTGGACCCAGTCGCCATCGGGCCCGGCGTCGTCGCTGTCGGTGTGCCTGGCGTGACGGCGCCTCCTTGGCCGTGCGGCCTCGTCAGAATCGTCCTCACGAACCTCGACGGTCTGAGTCGGGCCGGAACTTCCGGCGCTTTCGGTACTGACCTTGAAGCCCACGTCGGGTGCGATTGAGGGCGCCGCGCCGGTCGATACCGCAGCGTTACCGACCGCTCCGCCGTACTCGCCCATCGCCTGCGCTGCGGCCTTCGGCACAAAGGCAAAGGCCATAATCGCAAAGGTGAACCCGGCGGTTGCCGCGAACTTCATTGTCGATCGAAGGTCGAGCATGGGCTTTCCCCCGAAGCCGAAATTTCGCCGCTAGTCGCGGTCTTGCTTGCACTGATACTAGCGCGCACGCAACAACAGGTATAGATGGGTCAGAACACGCCTTGGCGTTGCTGGATTAGTCGGACGCCCGCATGCCCGTTCTACTCAAAAGCGATCCCGAAGCGTCCAAACCTCAGTGGAATGGGCGTCCCTGCCTGCCGTACTGCGGAAGGCGGGGAAAATCAGGAATCGCGCAGCGGAAGACCATGTTCGCCGAGAGCGGCCAATGTCATGCCCGCGAAGGCGGGCTCTGCCGCCGCCATCGCGGCGAATGCAGCGTCGGCAGATTTCGGACAAACGTCGGCCGCCGCGCCCGAGAGCATCGACGCGCGCTCGAGCCGCTCTGCGAGTGCGCCGATTATTTCCAGCGCGGGCCGCGCCTGGCCCGGCGGGTCGAAGGCCCTTGTAAGGCGCTGCACCTGGCCCTTGAAGTTGGTGAAGCTGCCGTCGAGTTCAGGGTAGGCGGCGACTGGCAGCAGCAGGTTGGACATCTCGCCGGTTTCGTTGGCGTCGGTATCGAGCACGAGCAAATAGCCGAGCGCGCCAAAGTGGCGGACAAACTCGCCCTCGCCCATCGCGCGCACCAGATCGACGCGCATCGCGACAAGCATCTTCAACTTGCCCGCCGCAACCGCCTCGGCAAACCGCCCCGCCCCGTCCGCGCCGATTCCCATCGCGGCAAGGCCGCGCGTATTGGGATTGCGATTGGCGCGAATGAGTAGGTCGTCGTCGGCCGGCGCGTCGGGCGGCGACCAGCTCAGTCCGGCGAGGCGCTCCGAGCCCAGCGCCGCCATCAGGCGCTTGAGCGCGAAGGCCTCCTCGTTGGTCGAATGCGCGCCAATGATCGCGCCGATCGCATTCGCGCCGTGCGCGCGCCTGTATTCGGCGATCTTAGCCGCCGCTTCGTCCAGCGCCGCGTCCCATCCGACCGGCGCCATTCGCTCGCCTGCCGGTTTGAGCGGCACGCTGAGTCGGCGCTCGCCCTGGAGCGCGGGAAAGCTGTGCCGCCCCGCGTCGCACATCCAGTAGCCGTTGACCGCCGGGTTGTAGCGCGGCTTGAAGCGATAGATGCGCCCGCGATGGTGGTGAATGTCGATCGCGCAGCCGCGCTCGCACTCGCCGCATACCGAGGGCGTGCGATGCAGGTACCACACGCGCATCCTGAAACGGAAATCTTGCTCGGTCAGCGCGCCGACCGGACAGATATCTACCACGTTGAGCGCGTAGGCATTATCCACCTTGCGCCCGGGATAGGTGTCAATCACGTTATGGTCGCCGCGGCCGAAGATCGCGAGCTCGCTGGTATGCGTTACCTCGTCGAAAAAGCGCGTACAGCGCGCGCACAGGATGCAGCGTTCCTGGTCGAGCATCAGGCCGGCGCCGATGTCGATCGCCTTGCCCTTGTGGTTCTTGCGCCCCAGTTCGAAGCGCGAGGGCTGGCGATCGTAATCCATGTAGTAGTCCTGAAGCTTGCACTCGCCGGCCTGGTCGCATACGGGGCAGTCGATCGGATGGTTGATCAACAAGAACTCGAGCACCGCGCGCTGCGCCGCCTTGGTCCGCTCGCTCCTCGTGCGCACGACCATCCCGTCGGCAACGCGTGTGTTGCAGGCGATCTGAAGCTTGGGCGCCTTCTCGACCTCGACCAGGCACATCCGACAGTTGCCGACCACTGCGAGCGCCGGATGGTAGCAGTAGTGCGGAATCTCGATCCCGGCCAGGCGCGCGGCCTCGATCAGGTTGAGGCCGTCGGGGACTTCGATCTCGCGCTCGTCGATGGTCAGCTTGGGCATCGGTCGTCGGCTTTGCTTTCGTACGGCAGCGGGTTGGCTGAGCTAGTCGGCGACGCCCGCGTCACGCCGCTCGGCTGACGGCTCGTGCGCGCCGGCGCCGGCCGCGGCGCCGTCGGCAGCGGCCGTGAGGTTGAGCGGCGCGCCCTCGCTAAACGGGCACCGCCCCAGGCGCACGTGCTCTTCGAACTCGGCGCGGTACTTCGGGATGAAGCTCTTGACCGGCATCGAGAGGCTGTCAGCGAGCACGCAGATCGTGTTGCCTTCCATATTGGTGGCGACGCTGAGCAAGGTTTCGAGGTCCTGCATCCGGCCGCGTCCCGCCTCGATCTCGATGAGCAGCTTTTCGATCCAGCCGGTCCCCTCGCGGCACGGCGTGCACTGGCCGCACGACTCGTGATGGTAAAAGTGGGCGATGGTCTTGAGCACGTCCACCATGCAGGTGCCGTCGTGCATCACGATCACCCCCGCCGTACCCATCAGCGAGCCCGCCGCGCGCACCGAGTCAAAGTCCATGTTGACCCTCATCGCCTCCTCGGCGGTGAAGACCGGGAACGACGAACCACCGGGGATCACGCCCTTGAGCCGGCGGCCGTCGAGGATGCCACCGCCGATCTCGTAGATCAGATCGCGCAGCGCAAAGCCCATCGGCAGTTCGTACAGCCCCGGCTTGTTGACGTGACCTGAGAGGCAGAACAGCTTGTTGCCCGGGCTCTTCTCGGGGCCGATCGAGCGGTACCAGTCGGCGCCGCGCGCGATGATGTGCGGGATGTTGGAAAGCGTCTCGATATTGTTGACCACGGTCGGGCAGCCAAAGGCGCCCTGGATCGCCGGGAACGGCGGACGATTGCGCGGATAGGCGCGCTTGCCTTCCAGCGACTCCAGCAGCCCGGTCTCTTCGCCGCAGATGTAGGCGCCGGCGCCGCGATGGACGTAGATCTCAGCGCCAAAACCCGAACCCATCACGTCCGGCCCGACGTAGCCGCGGGCGCGCGCCTCGGCGAGCGCGGTCTCGAAGATCTGCTTCTGGTTGAAGAATTCTCCACGCATATACACGAAGCAGGTATGAGCGCCGACCGCACGGCAGGCGATCAGGATGCCCTCGATGATCGTATGCGGATCGTTCTCCAGCTCGTAGCGGTTGGCGAAGGTGCCCGGCTCGCTCTCGTCGGCGTTGCAGCAGACGTAGACCGGCTTCTTCGAATCCTTGGGGATGAAGCTCCACTTCATCCCGGTCGGAAACGCCGCGCCGCCGCGCCCGCGCAGGTTGGAGTTCTTGACCTCGTTGATGATCTGCTCCGGGGTCATCTCGAACAGCGCCTTGCGCAGGGCGCGGTAGCCGCCGTGCGCCTCGAAGACCTCGATGCGGCGCAGGTCAGGGATATCCAGCCAGCGGGTAAGGTAGCGTTCCATCACAGGGCCCTGGTGGGAAGAGCCGATACGGCAGCGTCAGGCCGCTTTGCCGTTGATCGGCGCGGCGCCGAGCTTCTGCTTCTGCCCCTGGATCTTGCGCTGCAGTGCCATCAGGGCGTCGAGCACGGCCTCCGGCCGCGGCGGGCATCCGGGCACGTAGACGTCAACCGGGACGATTCGATCGATCCCGGGCAGCGTCGCGTAATTGTCGTAAAAGCCGCCCGTCGAGGCGCAGGCGCCGAACGCCATCACCCACTTCGGCTCCGCCATCTGGTCATACACCCGGCGTAGAATCGGCGCCTGACGCATCGTGACCGTCCCGATAACCATCAGCAGGTCGGCCTGGCGCGGGGTGAAGCGCGGCAGGAGTGCGCCGAAGCGGTCGATGTCGTAGGGGGTCATCGACAGCGACATGTACTCCATCGCGCAGCAGGCGGTCGCGAACGGATAGGGGAAAATCGAAAACTTGCGCGCCCATGCGATCGCTTTGTCTACCCGGGTCAGGACCGCGGCGTCGCCGAGCGCATTGGCCTCTCCCTTATCAAGCTCGCTCTTGAGCGTGGGCATTCTTACCTCGAGGCGTCGAAAAAGCCGTGAATAATCATCGCAACGCTATCAGCCGTCTGACCAAGAGGTCAATGAAAGACGCCAAGCGGCGAAAGGCGCAAACCGCCCCGCGGGCCGGGACGCTCGCTCCACTAAAAGCGGTACGCCCGCAGCGCAAAACAAAAAGAGAGGCTCAGGTGGCGTGGAGCACGGCGGCGCCCTTGAGTTCGTCGTGCTTGAGCATGTTGAGCGCGCGGTTGGCCTCGCCCAGCGCCATCCCCAACGTATGCGTGCGCACGGGGATCTCGCCCGCGAGCCGGAGGAACTCCTCGGCGTCGGCGCGCGTGTTGGCAGTCACGCTGCGCAGCTCGCGCTCGTAAAACAGGTGGCGCTCGTAGTCGAGCGCCGGCACCGGGCTCAGATAAATTCCGGCGACCGCCAGCACGCCACCGCGATCGAGCGCCTCCAGCGCCGGCGGCACCAGCTCTCCGGCGGGAGCAAACAGGATCGCCGCCTCGAGCCGGGCCGGCGGGGCCGCGGCGGCCGGGCCGACCCAGTCGGCGCCGAGCGTTTCGGCTAGCTCCTGATGGCGGCCGCCGCGGCTCATCACAAACACGCGGCATTTCCAATGCTTGAGCACCTGGATCGCGATATGGGCCGAGCCGCCGAAGCCGTAGAGCCCGACAGTTGCGCCCGGACGGACGTCGGCGCGGCGGATCGCGCGATAGCCGATTATCCCGGCGCACATCAGCGGCGCCGCCGCCTCGTCGCCGAGCGCGTCGGGAATCGCGTAAGCGAAGTCCTCGCGGACGACGGCATACTCCGCGTAGCCGCCGTCGTGATCGTAGCCGGTGAAGCGCGCGTTGGGGCAGAGATTCTCGCGGCCGCGCCGGCAATATGCGCACGCGCCGCAGGTTTCGCGCAGCCAGGCCACCCCGACGCGCGCGCCCGGCGCGAAGCGCGTGCAGCCCTCGCCGCGTCGCGCGACCGTCCCGACGATCTCATGGCCGGGAATTATGCGTGGATGGCGCGGCGGCAGGTCGCCCTCGGCGACGTGCAGGTCGGTGCGACATACCCCGCAGGTGCGGATCCGCACGCAGATTTCACGCGGCCCGGGCTCGGGCTCGGCAATTTCGATCGCGCGCAGCGGGTTGGTCTCGATCGCCGCTGGCGCATACACCGCCATCGCTTTCATCGCGCGTCACCCCCGCGAGCTGGTGGATTTCATGACAGCCGCGGCCGGCCGTCGCCGACGCGGCGCGAACGTCGAGTTTCATTGAACGCTTCCGTCACCACGTCATCTACGTCACCATGGAAGGCATGGTGACCGCCGATGTTGGGCCCGGCGCCGCCGCGATTCATCTTTCCTTCAGGAGTACAGCATGGACCAAGCCAAGGATGCGAGCGGCGCTCACACGCGCGCCGCACGCCCGTTGCGGATCGCGCAAATCGCGCCGCTTTACGAACGGGTTCCACCCAAGCTCTACGGCGGAACTGAGCGCGTGGTGTCTTACATTACCGAGGAACTGGTGCGCCGGGGACACGACGTTACGCTGTTTGCCTCGGGCGATTCGATCACCAAGGCGCGCCTCGCGCCGGGGTGTCCGCAGGCGCTACGGCTGATGGGCAAACCCGAGCTCGGCGCTTTTCTCCAGCTCCCGATGCTGAGCGACGTGTACGAAGGCGCGGCCGAACGCTTCGACGTTATCCATTCGCATATCGACTACTGGACGTTCCCCTTCGCGCGGCTGACGCCGCAGGTGCCGACGGTGGCGACGATGCACGGGCGGCTCGATATCGAAGAGCTGCGTCCGGTCTACCAGCGTTACCGCACGATGCCGCTGGTCTCGATCAGCGACGCGCAGCGCGCGCCGCTGGCGTTCATGAACTGGGTGGCAACAGTTTACCACGGGCTGCCGCGCGAGCTCTTGCGCTTCAACCCGCGGCCCGGCAAGTACCTCGCCTTCCTCGGCCGCATCTCGCCGGAAAAGCGGCCCGACATCGCGATCGACGTCGCGCGACGCGCCGGGATCCCGTTCAAGATCGCGGCCAAGGTTGACGTGGTGGATCGCGAATACTTCGAGACTGTGATCAAGCCGCGCCTTGCGCCGCCGGAGATCGAGTATATCGGCGAGATCAGCGAAGGCGAGAAGAGCGAGTTCCTCGGCAATGCGCTCGCCCTGCTGTTCACCATCGATTGGCCCGAGCCGTTCGGGCTCGCGATGATCGAAGCGATGGCGTGCGGGACGCCGGTTATCGCGCGCCCCTGCGGTTCGGTGCCGGAAATCATCACGCCGGGGGTCACCGGGCTTATCGCCGGCGGCGCCGACGAACTGGTCGCAGCGATCAAGCGCGTGGACACGATCCCGCGCGAAGGATGCCGGCGCGAGTTTGAAAAGCGCTTCGCGGTGGAGGCGATGGTTGACCGCTACGAGCACGTCTATCGCCGATTGATCGAGCAGGCGCACACGGGAGTTAGGGCGCTGGCGATGGCTGCGCGCCAGTAGAACTCGCGGCCGCCGACGCGGACGGCTTAGCCGTTGGCTTCGCCCGCCGGTGCGTCGGCCGACGGGTGGTCGGCGCGACCGCAGGCGTCGCGTGCGGTGTCGGAGTACTCCCGGCTGTCGACCTCGCGGTCGGGCTACGGGTCGACTTTGGGGTCGGTGTCGGGCTTGACGTAGCGGTCGGGCGCGGCGTGGGAGTTGGGCTCGGCGTCGGAGTTGGTGTTGGTCTGACCCAGCGCACCGGCCATTGCACGTGGATGAGGGTGGCGGTATGGCCCTCGCGTGGCTGCGTCATGTCGCCGGTGGGAACGAAGCCGCGGACCGAAGGGTCGTACAGCTCGGCGCTGGCTTGGGGCCGGTAGTTCTGATTCCATCCGCCTGCGATCAGCACCCGACCGTCGGGCAGCAGAGTTGCGCTATGGCCGTAGCGTGCCGCGGTCATCCGCAGCGTCGCGACGAAGGCGTCCTCGGCGGGGTCGTAAAGCTCGGCTGAGGCGTCGGGATTGCCGCCGGCGATCAATACGCGGCCGTCCTTGAGCAACGTCGTGGTATGCCCGGCGCGCGGCTCGCTCATCCTGGGACCGGCGGTAAACAGGCCGGTGCGGGGATCGTAGATTTCCGTGGTGTCGAGCGCGGCGCTGCGCGAATACTGGCTGCCGCCAGCGATCAGAACGCGGCCGTCGGGCAGCAACGTGGCGCTATGGTAGATGCGGTTGTTCTCCATCTTGCCCGTCGCGTTGAATTGGCCGGTTGCCGGGTCGTAGATCTCGGCCTGCTCCGAACCGCCGCCGACTATCAGGACCTTGCCGTCACTCAGGCGGGTCGCGGTTTGTCCGTATCGGCCCCCGAGGACCAGCGCGCCAGTCGGGGCAAACTTGCCCGTTGCGGGAACGTAGAGTTCCGCCTCGCTTTCGCCGCCGCCGACGACCAGCACGTCGCCGTTGTTGAGCACCGTGGCAGTCGGCTCATCGCGGGCAGCCGCCATGTTGGCCGCGGCGGTGAAGCGGCCGTCCGACGGATCGAAGATTTCGGTCGAGCGCAGAATCCACGGCATCGCGGGGCCCGGAAACGATGCGAGCGGGACCAGCACCGTATCGACGCCGCCAACGATAAACACCCTGCCGTCGGGCAGCGCTGTCGCGCTGTGGCGGTCGCGTTGGGTCGTCATCGGCGAGATCGGCAGAAACTCACCGCCCACGGGGTCGTAAATCTCGGCCGTGTTGAGCACGGCGGGGCTTTCGCCGGTCGGCGCGACGTCGACGATTCCGGTTCCACCGGTGATCAGGACGACCGGCACCGGCGTCGGCGTGGGAGTCGGAGACCGAGTGGGCGACGGCGTCGGCGACGGGGTGGTGAGCCGGCCATGCCGGCGATGGTGCGACGCGTCATGGCGAGCCGCAGCGCTCGTGCTCCGCCCGGCCAGGGTCCCAAAGATGGCAAGCGCAACCAGCGCTGCCAGCCGAAGCCCACCCGTTGTCTTCGGCCTCTGCGCCATCTCTAGTCAGACGCTCCACGCTCAGCGGCGCGGTCGCTGTTGACCAGCCCGCCAGCCTGCGCGCCGGCCCACTCAGCTTCCTTGGCCGCGACCTCGAGCGGCAACCCGCGCGTCTCATCGATAAACAGGCCGAAGAGCGCGGCGCTGGGAAAGCCAAGGAGCGCGAAGTATCCGACCACGCGAGTCAGGCCTCCCAAGGGAGCGATCAGCGCCGCGATCAGGACCTGTGCAAACATGGAGAACACCGCTCCGGTAATCCCCTGCCATCCAATCATCGTCGTGCGCAATGTCGCCGGGAAAAGCTCCGTCGCGGCGGAATTCGCTCCGACCGTCATCACGCTCGATGCGAGTTTGAACCAGCAATAGGCGACCAGCAGCCATGTCAGCGGCCACGTCACCAGGTTTGGCGGGCCCCAATAGAAAGCCAATGCGCCGAGCCACGCCGCACCGCCCACGTAGGTGACGGTCGGCACGCGGCCGAAACGGTTGGAGGTCCATGCGCCCACCGGAAAGCCTGCCATCCCCACCAGCATCCCGACGACCACCAGGGTGCTGGCCTGCTGGGGCGAAAGACCAATTACCGAGACCGCCTCGAAATACAGCCAGCCATTGACCGCAGTCCCCGCCATCGAATCGAGCGCGGCACACCCGAGCAACGTCAGCGCCCTGCGCCGATAGAGGTGACCGAAAACGTCGTAGATATGGCTCGCGCCCGCCTGACGCGCGGCAGCCAGGCGCGCCCAGCGGCCGTCCACCGGCAGCATCCGCGCCACCGGAAGCACCAACGCCAACCCCGCCACACACGGCGCCAGCAGCCATCGCCACGAGTATCCCCACTGGAGCAGGAAAGGAATCACGATATAGCTGAGAACGCCTCCTAGCGCACTCGCGAAGGCGGCAAAAGCCTGGCCCGCCGCCCGGCGCTCGCCCGGCAGCTCCTCTGCCAGCAGGGCTATCGCCGAGGACACCGAACCCCCCAAGAGGGCGGAAATCAGGATCTCGAAGACGGCGAAGGGCTTGGGGCTGCGCGCCAGCGCTGCGCCCAGCGCAAACAGCGGAGTCAGGGCGAGACTTGCAAGGATGATTAGCCGCCGGCCCACGCGGTCTGCCAGGCGAGCAAGCCCAAGTGCGCCGAGCGCCGAAATCGAAATCCAGGCAAATAGTTCAGCGAGCTGCGCCTCGTTGAGCGAGAAGCTCTTGGCGATCCAAGGCGCTGCGACACCGACGATCGACAAGCTGTATCCTTGGTAGATGAGGAGCAGGACAATTGCAGCGATAATCGCCGTGCCCGAGGACGCGCCGCCCTCATCTCTGCCATTGGCGCTGGCGGCGCCCCGGTCTGCGCAGCCGCGCGCCCCGCGGGCGGTCGCGGATTCTCGGTTCGCCGATCGCCGAAGGGCGAGCGCCGGCGAGGCAGGCAAGGCAAGCATCCGTTTTCCGATATAGGTTAGGGGCTAGACGTTATCGTGCATTGCTCCGCGCGATCTGCATAACAAAAGCAACGAAGACGCGGATTGAACCGGTTCGACGTGAGGCATGCGGCTTGCGTCAGTCCCCGTCGCAGGCTCCCGCATAAACCATTCTGGCATTTCATCGCATGGATCCGGGGGGTTTGAGGTCTTCATGGACTCCAAGGCAGCTACCCATTCTTCACCCCTGATCCGTTTCTTGTCCTTCGTCAAACCCCATCTGCGGTTGGTGGTGGGTGCAGCGCTGATGGGGGTGGGCAAATTCACCTTGCCGTTGGCCTTTCCGCTCGCCTTCAAGTACGTCGTTGACGTCTTGCTTGCCGCCCCGCCGAAGCTGGACGGTATCAATCTCGCGATCGACCACGGATGCGCGGCGCTGGCAGCGATGGCAGGGCTCGGCGCCGGCGCCGAAGACAAGCTGGCCGCGCTCAGCATCGCGATGCTTGTTCTCTACGCGATCCAGTCGGTGGCAAGCTACTACCGCAACTACTGGGCGGGAGTGGCCGGCAACCGGCTCATCTACGAGCTCCAGTGTCGGCTGTTTGCGCATCTCCAGGCATTGCCGCATTCGTTTTTCGATCGCAACCCTTCCGGCGCGATCGTCTCGCGCGTCCTCAACGACGTCTCCCAAGCCCACGAGCTGGTCAATTCGGCGCTGATCGACGTCTGGATGGATGGGATCTCGCTCAGCCTGGTGGTGGGCGTGCTGTTTGCGCTTGACTGGCGCCTGGCAGTGGTGGCGCTCTGCATCGCCCCGGTCTGGGTGACCTTCATGCGCTACTTCTCGCCGCGGATCAAAGCGGTGAGTCATCGGATGCAGCAGGCGGCCGAGGTTATCTCGGGCGAGGTTCACGAGCGGGTCGCCGGAGCGGCCACGATCAAGGCGTTCTCGCGCGAGGAGTACGAAGTCGGCCAGTTTCGTGAGCGCAACCGCGAGCTCTTTGCGCGCACCATCGACAAGGTCAGACTCGCCGCGCGTCAGGAGATGCTCATCCAGCTGTTCACCCGCAGCATGCCTACGGTGGTGATTTGGGTGGGGGCGGTGATGGTGATGCACGGCACGATGACGCTGGGCACCATGATCGCCTTTTTCTCCTACCTCGGCTTCCTCTACCTGCCGCTGGAGCGCTTCGCGCAACTCTCGGTCGTGGTCTCCGCTTCGCTGGCCGCGATCGAGCGCATCTTCGGCTTCCTCGACCTCAAGCCCGAAATCACCGACCATCCGCTCAGCCGCCCGTTCGTGGTGCGCAAGGGCGCGGTGCGGTTCGAGCACGTATGCTTCGGCTACCCGGCGCGCAACGGCGAACCCGGGGACCAAGTGCTCAAAGCAATTAACCTCAATGTCGCGGGCGGATCGAAGGTCGCGCTGGTGGGGCGCTCGGGCGCGGGCAAGACCACGCTGGCCAACCTGATCCCGCGCTTTTACGACGTCAGTGCTGGCCGCGTGCTGATCGACGGCAAGGACGTGCGCCACTACACGGTTAAGGCGCTGCGCCAGAGCGTAAGCCTGGTCGCGCAGGACGCGCTGCTGTTCAGCGCCAGCGTGCGTGACAACCTGCTCTACGCGCGGCCCGATGCGACGGACGAGATGCTGTGGCAGGCGCTGGAGTCGGCCAACCTCAGCGACTTCGTCGAGCAACTGCCCGACGGGCTGGACACCGTGATTGGCGAGCGCGGCGTGAAGATCTCAGGCGGTCAGCGCCAGCGGCTCGCTCTGGCGCGCGCGTTCCTCAAGGACTCGAAGATCGTGATCCTCGACGAGCCGACCTCGGCGGTGGATTCCGAGTCGGAGAACTTGATCCACGAGGCGATGGAGCGCCTGATGGAGGGGCGGACGGTCTTTCTGATTGCCCATCGCCTGCGCAGCGCGATCAGCGCGGACATGATCGTGGTGGTGGACAAGGGTCGCGTAGTGGAAACCGGCACTCATGCCGATCTGCTGCGGCGCAACGGAACCTACGCGCAATTGTTCTACGAACAGGCCCGCGGGCTCGCGCTGGAGGGGGCGTCGCCCAGAAGAACCCTGCCCTCTAGTTCAGTGGAACGGGCGTCCCTGCGACCGTCGTGACGCGCGGGCGCTTCGCCCGCGCCTTCCTTTACAGCTCGAAGTCGGCTTCCTCGAGGATGCGCGCGACGCGGTAGAGGAAACGGTTGCCGAGCACGCCGTCGATCACGCGATGGTCGTACGATAGCGCGAGGTACATCATCGTGCGGATCGCGAGCGCGTCGGCGCCATCGGTCTCGACGACCACCGGCCGCTTCTTGACCTCGCCCATCCTGAGAATCCCGACCTGAGGCTGGTTGATAATCGCAAAGCCGAACAGGTTCCCCTCGCGCCCGGGATTGGAGAGCGTGAAGCTGCCGCCGGCAAGGTCGTCGGCGGTGATTTTGCGTTCGGCGACCTTGCGCCGCAGTCGCTCGATCTCGCGCGCCAGGCCGACCACCGACATCCCCTCCGCCGCCTTGATCACGGGCACCAGCAGCCCTTCCTCGGTGTCCATGGCGATGCCCAGATTGATCTGGCGGCGGACGATGAGCGAGTCGCCGACAACCGAAGCGTTCATCCGGGGAAATTCCTTGAGCGCGCGCACGGTAGCGGCGGCAGCCAGCGGCAGCAGCGTCAGCGCGAAGCCCTCGCGCTGCGCAAACGACGCCCTGTGCTGCTCGCGCAGCGCCATCGCGCGGGTCAGGTCAACCTCTGCGAGCGTGCCCACGTGCGGGGCGTGGGTCTTGGAGTAAACCATGTGCTCGGCGATGAGCTTGCGCCGGCGGGTAAACGGCTCGACCACGTCGCCTTCGCGCGGCTCATACACCGGGGGCCGGAAAGCCGGTCCCGCCGGAGCGGGCGCTGCCACGGGACGTGCGCCCGCCGCTGCCGGCGCCGACGCCGCCGCCGCGGCAGCGGGCCCGCCGGTTGCGGTTGCCGACCGCGCCCCCTCAGGCGCGGCCGGCGGCGCCTTGCCCGCCTGCAGCGCGTCGAGGTAGGCCAGCACGTCGCGCTTGCTGACGCGCCCGCCGATACCGGTGCCCAGCACGCGGCTCAGGTCGATTCCGTGCTCCTCGGCGATCCGCATCACAACCGGCGAATAGCGGCGCGGCGCGCCGGCCGGCGCCGCGGCCGGCCCTGCTGGAGGCGGCGGCGCAGGTGCGGCCTGAGCCGGCGCGGCCTGCGGCCGCGCCGGCTCGGGCCGCACCGCGCGCAGCCGGGGCGCCGCAGGTTCGGGCTTGGCCGCAGGTTCGGGCTTGGCCGCCGCCACCTGCTGGGGGGCGGGCGCAGCCTTCGGCTCCGCCCGCCCCCCAGCAGCGCCCTCGATCACCGCGATCAGCGCACCGACCGGCAGCGTCTGCCCCTCGGCGGCAACCAGCCTGGCAATCACTCCCGCGCCGGGCGACGGAATTTCCGTGTCAACCTTGTCGGTCGAGATCTCGCACAGCGGCTGGTCTTCTTCGACCCGGTCGCCCTCGTGCACCAGCCACTTGGTAACCGTGCCTTCGACCACGCTCTCGCCCATCTGGGGCATCGTCACTTCAAGCGCCATCGCAAACCCGTTCTTCGGCGATCCATGCTCGTGCTGCGCAAGCAGCGCGGATTAAACGGCCCGTCATCTGAGCTAAGCGAGTCCACGCGCGCCCAGTGACGACAGGTTGCGCTTCGCAAATCATTTGCCAGCGCGTCCTTAGTAGGCTGCCAACTCGCGGACCGCCTCGACGATCTTGTTGGTGTTGGGCAGGATGTACTCCTCCAGCGGCGGACTGAAGGCGGTATGCGCGTCCAGCGCGGCCACCCGCCGAATCGGCCCGTCGAGATATTCGAAAGCGTGCTCGGCGATGATCGCGGCGACCTCGCCGCCGATCCCTCCGGTCAGCCGGTCCTCGTGCGCGATCAGCACCTTGCCAGTCTTGCGCGCGGTAGCGATGATCGCGTCGCGGTCGAGCGGCAGCAGCGTCCGCAGATCGAGCACCTCGACCTTAAGCCCGTCTTCCTTCTCAACGATCCGCGCTGCGTCGAGCGCCTGATGGAGCGTCCCACCGTAGGTGATGATCGACAGGTCGCGCCCCTCCAGCCGCACCTCGGCCGGCCCGATCGGGACCAGGAAATCCGCCTCCGGCAGATCCTCCTTGATACTGCGGTACAACCGCTTGTGCTCGAAGTAGATAACCGGGTTGTCGTCGCGAATCGCGCTTTTGAGCAGGCCCTTGGCGTCGTAGGGCGTTGCCGGGGCGACTACCTTGAGTCCCGGCACGCGAGTGAACCACGCTTCGGGGTTCTGCGAATGGAAGAGCGCGCCGTGGACGCCCGCGCCCGACGGTGCCCGCACCACCATCGGGCAGGCGACCTTACCGCCGTGGCGATAGCGCAGGGTGGCGGCGGTATTGACGATCTGGTCGAAGGCGCACGAGATGAAATCAGCGAACTGCATCTCCAGCACCGGGCGCATCCCGAGGACCGCCGCGCCCACGCCAGCGCCGACGATCAACGCCTCCGAGATCGGCGTGTCGATCACGCGGTCCTCGCCGTAGGCTTCGAGCAGCCCCTCGGTGACCTTGAATGCGCCACCCAGCTCACCCACGTCCTCGCCCATCACGAAGACGTTCTCGTCGCGCCGCATCTCTTCGTGCAGCGCCTGGTTGATAGCCTTGAGGTAAGTCGTTTCCATCCTGGCTCGACGCCCAAGCTAAGGGGTTGTGGAACCGGGCGCGGACCTAGGAGCCGCGATGGTTGCCGCCGGCCATGTTTGTGGCGCCGGCGCCTGAGGGCGCGTAGAGGTCCTCGAGCGCCTCCTCGGGCTTGGGCAATGGACTCTGCTCAGCAAAATCAACCGCTTCCTGCACCACCCGCTGCACCCGCTCATCAATCTCCTCGCGGATCCGTTTGAGGTCGTGGCCCTTCTTCTGGAGGTAAAATTCGTACTGCGGAATCGGGTCGCGGCTCTCCCATTCGAGCAGCTCTTCCTTGTCGCGGTAGAGCGCGGGGTCATGCTCGCTATGTCCGCGGTAGCGGTAGGTCTTGCACTCGATCAGCGCCGGGCCCTCGCCCTCGCGCACCCGGTTCATGACGCGCTCGCTGAGCTCGACCACCGCGAGCAGGTCGTTGCCCGAGACCACATGACCCTTGAAGCCGTAGGCCGTCGCGCGTGCGGCGACGTCCTCGATCGCCATCTGCCGCTCGAGCGGCGTCGAATAGGCGTAGCGGTTATTTTCGCACACAAAGACCACCGGCAGCTTGCGCACGCCCGCAAAGTTCATCGCCTCGTGGACGTCGCCGCGCGAGCTCGCGCCCTCGCCGAAAAAGGCAACCGCAATGTGTTTTTCCTTCTTGATCTGAAACTTGAGCGCGGCGCCGACCGCCACCGGCAGCGACGATCCCAGCATCGAGGTGGAACCGAAAACCCCGTGCTCCATGTCGCCGCCGTGCAGAAACGAGTCTTTACCGCGCGACAGCCCGGTCTCCTTGCCCATCAGCTGCGCCATCAGCCGCCCCGGCTCGACTCCGCGCATCAGAAAGACGCCGAGGTCGCGATGGAGCGGCGCGACGAAGTCGCCCTCGCGCAGCGGTGCGCAAATCCCGGTGACAATTGCCTCCTGGCCCGCGCCCGAGTAAACCCCACCGAGGATTTTGTTCTGGCGATGAAGCCGCGAAACGCGCTCCTCGAAGGCGCGGATCAGCTTGACCCAGTAATACAGCTGGAGCTCGTACTCGACGCGCGCGGCGCCGTTGGGCAGGACGGCGCTTGCGCCTTCGACATCAGCCATCATGTACCTCGCACAGCCGGCGCAAGGCATGCCGCCAGCGTCGGGCGTCAAACAAACTCAACATTATCGCAGGCGCAGGCCAAGACAAAACCGCCCGGGCGCGCGGCAGGCGCGATTTGCCCTTTCCAACTTGATGGCCTATAAGGGGCGATGGCATGACGACGGCGCAGTCCTTATCCGTGCTGGAGCGCCCCCCGGCCCCGCAAATCCGCGAAATTCTGGATCGCGCCCTGGCCGGCGCGCGCCTGTCCGAAGGCGACGCGATCGCGCTCATCACCTGCCCCGACGCCGAGCTTCCCGCGATGCTGGCGGCGGCGGGCGAACTGCGCGAGCGCGCCAAGGGACGCGTCGTCACCTACTCGCGCAAGGTCTTCCTACCGGTCACCAATCTGTGCCGCGACCGCTGCACTTACTGCACGTTCCGCAGGGACCCGGGCGAGCCGGGGGCGTGGACGATGGCGCCGGCCGAGATCGCGCAATGGTCGCGCCGCGGGCGCCGGCTCGGATGCCGCGAGGCGCTGATGTGCTTGGGCGACAAGCCCGAGCTGGCCTTCAAGGAATACCGCGAAACGCTTGTACGGCTGGGCGCCCGCAGCACAATCGAATACGTTGCGCGCGCCTGCGAGATCGCGCTGGGCGAAGGGCTCCTGCCGCACACCAACGCCGGGATCATGACGCGCGAGGAGATGGCAATGCTGCGGCCGCTCAACGTCAGCATGGGCCTGATGCTCGAGAGCATCTCGCCCCGCCTGCGCGCGCGCGGCGGCGTCCATCAGTGGGCCCCCGACAAGGATCCCGCGCTGCGGATGCGCATGATCGCGGAGGCGGGCGAACTGCGCATCCCGTTCACCACCGGCATCCTGCTCGGCATCGGCGAGACCGCGGCTGAGCGCGCGCAGAGCTTGCTCGCGATCCGCGACCTTCACGAGCGCTTCGGCCATGTCCAGGAAGTGATCGTCCAGAACTTCCGTGCCAAGCCGGAGATCGCGATGGCCGAGGCGCCGGAGCCGGAAGCGATGGAGACGGCGCGGGCGATCGCGACCGCGCGCCTGGTGCTGGGCGCCGGAATGAACGTGCAGGCGCCGCCTAACCTGTCGCCCAACGAGATCGAACTGTTCCTCGCCGCTGGCATCAACGACTGGGGCGGGATTTCGCCGCTCAGCCGCGATTACGTCAACCCCGAGGCGCCTTGGCCGCATACCGAGCGGCTGGCCGAACGCTGCGCGCGCGCCGGCTTTGAGCTGCGCCAGCGGCTCGCAATTTACCCCGAATACGTCAATGATGACTGGGTCGATCCGAGGCTGCGCCCGGCGCTCGCGCGCCATCAGGCGGAGCTCGGCGGAGGTGCGTCGTGAACGAGAACCTGGACGAGCTGCGCAACTACATCGACGCGATCGAGGCGGCGCCGCTCGGCACGCTGATGGACAACGCTTCGCCCGACGTGCGGGCGGCGCTCAAGCGCGCGCTGACGCGCCGGGAACTGACGCCTGACGAAGCGCTCCTGCTGTACACCGCCGAGGGTGACGATCTCCGCGCGACGATCAAATGCGCGGACGTGGTGCGCGCCGAGGACGTCGGCGACGAGGTCACCTACGTCGTCAACCGCAATATCAACTTCACCAACATCTGTTTCGTCGGATGCCAGTTCTGCGGCTTCAAGCGCCAGCGCTGGGAGTCCGACGCCTACGACCACTCCGACGAGACCATCCTGGCCAAAGTCGCCGACGCGGTCGCGCGCGGGGCGACCGAGGTCTGCATGCAGGGCGGCATCAACCCCGACATGCCCGCGTTCAAGTACCGCGACTTGCTGGCCACTATCAAAAGCCGCTTCCCCGAGATCCACATCCACGCGTTTTCGCCGATGGAGATCATGTACGGCGCGCGGCGCGTGCGGATGGACTACCCGGAGTACATCGGGATGCTGCGCGACGCCGGGCTGGGCTCGATTCCCGGCACCGCGGCCGAAATCCTCGACGACAGCGTGCGCGAGATTCTCAGTCACAAGAAGGTGGACGTCGCGACCTGGGTCGAGATTATCACCACCGCCCACGCGCTCGGCGTGCCGACCACTTCGACCATCATGTACGGCCACGTCGAGAGCCCGCGCCAAGTGGTCAACCATCTCGCGCTAATCCGCGACATCCAGAAGCGCACTCACGGCTTCACCGAGTTCGTGCCCCTGCGCTTCATCCACGACAACACGGTGCTCTTCCGCAAGGGACTGGTCGGCGAGCCGCCGCCCAAGGGCAAGCGCGACTTCCAGATGTACGCGTGCTCGCGCCTGTTCCTGCGCGGGCAGATCGACAACCTGCAAACCTCCTGGGTCAAGCTCGGCGTCGAGCTCGCCGCACTGACCCTCAAGGGCGGATGCAACGATTTCTCGGGCACCCTGATGGAGGAGAGCATCACCGCCCAGGCCGGCGGCGACGCCGGCGAGTTCATCCCGGTTGACCTGATCGAGAACAAGGCGCGCGCAATGGGCCGGGTTGCGGTCGAGCGCTCGACCACCTACAAGAAGCTCTACGGCAAAAGAGCCCCCAATGGCGCGCGCCCGCTCAGTGAAGCTTCCGCCCCCGCCCCGCTCGATCACCACGCTTGCGGGGGGAGTGGGTGCGGCTAAGTTCCTGCGCGGGCTGGCGCGCGTCGCCGGCCAGCAGCGGCTCTGCGCGATCGTCAACACCGGCGACGACGAGCAGTTCTACGGGCTGCACGTCTCGCCGGACCTCGACACCGTAGTGTACACGCTTGGGGGTGTGGTCAATCCGGCCACCGGATGGGGACTGGCGGGCGAGAGCTTCAACGCGCTCGGCGCGCTCGAGCGCTTCTATGGACGCGCCTGGTTCAATCTTGGCGACCGCGACCTTGCCACTCATCTGTTCCGCAGCGAGCGGATGCGCGCGGGATGGCCGCTCAGCCGGATCACCGCCGAGATCGCGCGCCGGCTCGGCGTGCGCGCGCGCGTGATGCCGATGAGCAACGAGCGCGTGCGCACGTTTGTCAAGCTGCGCGGGCGGGCGGCGATACCATTCCAGGAATATTTCGTGCGCCGACGCTTTCGCGGCGTCGTCGAACGAATCGAGCTGCGCGGCGCCGCGCGCGCCCGCCCGCTCGGCGCGGCGCTGATGGCGATCCGCCGCTCAAGGGCGCTTATCATCGCGCCGTCCAACCCGTTCGTCTCGATCGGGCCGATTCTCGCCCTGCGCGGGATGCGCGCGGCGATGCGCCGGGCGCGCGCACGGGTCGCCGCGATAAGCCCGATCGTCGGAGGCAAGGCGATAAAGGGGCCGGCCGACCGAATGCTGCGATACCTCGGCCACCAGCCCTCCGCGCTCGGCGTGGCGCGGCTTTATCGCGATATCTGCGCGACCTTCGTGCTCGACAACGCGGACCGGCGGATGGCGGACGAAGTCGAGCGGCTCGGGATGCGCCCGGTGGTCACTGACACCGTCATGGCCGACGAGCGGCGCGCAGCGCGCCTTGCGGACGTGGTTCTGCGCGCGCTCGAAGTGTAGGCTGAATGCCCGATGCGCTCGGTCACCTTCACCGCGATCGAAGGGATTCCGCTGGTCGCCAGGGGCGACAGGCTGGGCGAGCTGATCTGCGCCGCCGCGATGAGCGGCGGGCTCCGATTCGAGTCCGGCGATATCCTCGTGGTGTGCCAGAAGGTAGTCTCGAAGTCCGAGGGCCGCACCGTCGATCTCAGGGAGATCGAGCCGTCGACGCTGGCGCTGGCTTTCGCCGCGCGCTGGGAGAAGGACCCGCGCGCGGTCGAGCTGGTGCTGCGCCAGACCAGCCGGATCGTGCGGATGGACCGCGGCGTGCTGATCGTGGAAACCGGCCCCGGATGGGTGTGCGCAAATGCCGGCATCGACGAGTCCAACAGCCTCGGCGACAACCGCGCGATTCTGCTCCCGGAGGACCCTGACCGCTCCGCCGCGCGCATCCGCCAGGAGGTCCGCGCGATCACCGGAGTCGAACTGGCGGTGCTGGTGACCGATACCTTCGGCCGCCCATGGCGCGACGGCCTGACCGAGGTATGCCTGGGAATCGCGGGGATGAACCCGATGCTCGACCTGCGCGGCACTGCCGACCTCGGCGGCCGCGAGCTCCATCACACGGTCGTCGCGATCGCCGACGAAATCGCGGCGGGCGCGGGGCTGCTGATGCCCAAGGCGGGCGCTATCCCGGCCGTGCTCGTGCGCGGCTATCCGTACGAGCCGTGCGAGGCGAGCGCGCGCGTCCTGATCCGTCCGGCCGAGGCTGACCTCTTCCGCTGATCCGATTGCGATGACCCGAAAGGCGTAAACCCTATCGTGAATCGTTCCAAAACCGCCGCCGCGCTGGAGGCGACCGCGCCGCACGGCGCGCCCTACCCCGCGCGCGCCGTCGAGGCCGACCTCTGCGCCGCCGAGGAGAAGCTCGGCCGTCTGCTCGACTCCAATGAGGCGCTGATCGCGGAGATCTGCCATTACCTGGTCGACGGCGCCGGCAAGCGGCTGCGCCCGGCCTTTGTCCTGCTCGTCCATCGCGCCTGCGGCGGCACCGACCGCACCGCGCCCGACGCGATCGACGCCGCAATCGCGATCGAGCTCATTCACTCGGCGACGCTCCTGCATGACGACATCATCGACGGCGGGATGCTACGGCGGGGCAAGCCGTCGGCGCTCGCGCGCTACGGCCCGGCGGCGACCCTGGTCGCCGGCGACTACCTCTTCTGCCGCGCCTTCGAGCTCTGCGGTCGCTTCGAGGAGCATCTCGTGCGCACGGCGGCGCAGGCCTGTATCCAGCTCACCGAGGGCGAGGTGATGGAGGGGCGGCTGCGCCATAACGCCGCCGCCAGCCTCGAGGAGTATCGCGCCGTGATCACGCGCAAGACCGCCTCGCTGTTCGCCGCCGGCGGCAAGGTCGCATCGGATTTGGCGGGCGCCGACGCGCGCGCGATCGACGCGATGGAACGGCTGGGCAAAGCGGTCGGACTCGCCTTCCAGATGATCGACGACCTGCTCGACATCCTCGGACCCGAGGAAAAGATCGGCAAGCCGGTGGGCTCGGATTTGCGCGCCGGGATTCCGTCGTTGCCGGTGGTGCTGGGCGCCGCCGCCAATCCACAAATCGCCGCGCTGTTTGCCAACGGCGCGATGCTCGACCGGGCAACGCTCGAGCGCGCGCTCAAGCTGCTTCGCGATCCGACGCTGGTCGCGCGGGCGCGCGCGATGGCGGCGGCGGAGGCGGAAGCGGCGATGGCCGCGCTCGGTGTGCTTGCGCCGTCGATCTATCGCGACAGCCTGGCCCGGCTAATCGACGAACAACTGCGCCGCGAAGTCTGAGACTCCGGCAGCTCGCGCCGCTGTCGCCGGCCGGCTCGCAGCCGGCGATTCATCGGTCGCCAACGATCTCGGCCGAGGCCGGCCGATCCCGCGAGGCCGCGGCTGCCGCTTGTGGATTCGCATCACGGCTGCGCAGCGGGCCTCGTTGACCCTGCGGTGTCCGCAATGCTACGCACACGAGTCTGCTCTGGCATTTCGGGGGAGGACCGGTTCGATGTCAGGGTGTGTTCCACAAACCGCCGTGGCCACGCGCGCCCGTGGCGTCCATCCGAGCCGCGTCCGGCAATGCGGCTTTTCGAGGAAATCGATGACTCGCAGGCTGCTCGAGATGCTCGCGGTGGTAATGGGCGGGCTCGCTCTTGGCAGCGGCGCGTTCGCCCAGGTCAGCGGCAAGGAGGCGGCCTCGCAGCTCAATCTGCCGCCGCCCACCGGGGTCAAGGTCGCCACGCTGCCCGCGATGAGCCCGCATTGGGTGTTCGTCGAAGACCCGATCAGCAACGTCACGATCAACAGCGTAAGCCTCATCGACGGCGACTCGCTGCGGACGCTGGGGATGATCTCGGGCGGGCTGGAGAGCGACTTCGCGCTGGCGCCCGACCGCAAGCGCGTTTTCATGGCCGACACCTACTGGTCGCGCGGCACCCGCGGCACGCGCACCGATGTCGTCACCATCTATGACGCGCGCACGCTCAATGTCACCGGCGAGATCGCGATCCCGCCGCGCCAGCTCTCTATCCCCGACCATACCCAGGCCGACGTCACGCCTGACGGCCGCTTTCTGCTGGTCACCAACATGACGCCGGCGACCTCGGTCACCGTGGTTGACCTCAGGAGCAACAAGTTCCTCGGCACCATCGCGACCCCCTCCTGCACCGAGATATTCGTCACCGCGCCGCGTCAGTTCTCGTCGATCTGCGGCGACGGCTCGATGCTGACCGTGACGATGGACGAGGCCGGCAAGGCCGCCAGCACCAAGCGCGCGGGGCCCTTCTTCGATCCGGAAAAGGACCCGGTGTTCGGCTACCCGGCGATGGTCGGCAAGGTCGGCTACTTCGTCAGCTACCACGGCGTGGTGCATCCGGTGGATCTCTCCGGGCCGCAGGCGCAGTTTCAGCCGACCTGGTCGTTGCTCGACGCCGCTGACAAGGCGCAGCACTGGCTGCCGGGCGGATGGCAGGTGTACTGGGCTTATCAGAAGCGCGGACTGCTCTATGTCCTGATGCATCAGGGCGGCGAGTGGTCGCATCGCCAGGTCGGAACCGAGGCCTGGGTCTTCGACGTCCACCAGAAGCGACGCGTCGATCGGATCGCCCTGGCCGAGCCCGCCGATTCAATGATAACCACCCAGGATGGCAACCCGCTGCTGTTCACGGTCACCACCCATACCGGCAGGCTCCAGGTCTATTCGGCGCTCAGCGGCCGCTATCGCGGCACTACCGATTTGCCCGCGCCGCTGCCCTGGACGATGTGGGTGCCGTAGCGGCGTGACTGCAATGAAACTCGCCGACACAATCGGCGTGAGAGGAAGAATCGAGATGGACGCGCTGGTTGAACGCTGGTCACGCAGGGTGGCGCAACGCACCTCGCGCCGCGGCTTCCTCGCCAGCCTCGGCCGGGTCTTGGTGGGCGGGATGGTGATTCCGTTGCTGCCGGTCGAACGCGTGATTCGCAGCGCGCAAGCGTTCAGCTTCGGCGACAATCTGCCGGCCAGCGACCCCGACAGCTGCAACTACTGGCGCCACTGCGCGCTGGACGGGATCCCGTGCGGGCAATGCGGCGGCAGCAACAGCGAATGCCCGCCGGGTACGATCATGTCGCCTACCTCGTGGGTCGGGACCTGCATGGATCCCGCCGACCACAAGGAATACATCATCGGCTACCGCGACTGCTGCGGCAAAGAAGGCTGCTACCGCACGCTCTGCTACAACAATAAGGAATCGCTCCCGACCTACCGCATCACCGCCGACAACGCCGTCTTCTGGTGCTTCGGCACGAACAGCGGATGGCAGGTCAACTGTACGACCTCGGTAAAGCTCGGGCTCAAGACCTGAAGCCGCGCTTGCCCTCGGCGGACGTCAGCGTGCACGGCGCGGCCGCTCGGCTGCAAAGCCACCGTCGCGGGCTGCGCTAGCCTGCCCAGCGCTCGACGTCGAAGCCTTCGGGCAACTGAATGAACGCGACCAGCGCGGGGCCTTCGAGCACGCGCGTCGTATGGCCCTTGCCACTCACGTCGTAGGGCATGAAGGCGGCGCCGGGACCCCATCGGCGGGCCTCGCCGTCGGTGGTACCAACCTCCAGCACTCCGGAAAGCACGAACACGATCTGGCGCGCCGGCGCGTTGTGCCAGCTCTGATCGAGACCGCGAGGGAGTTCGACGAAGCGCACGCCCGGCGAGGCGAAGGCGGCTGACTGGCGCAGCGTATTGCCGAAGCTGTCAACGCGCGGCTGGTCGATCGGAATCTCGATTTCCTGGAAGCGCGAACCGCCGTCGGCGGTGGCATGGAAGCGGATGATCTTCATGGACGCCATCAATACCACGGACGGGCGGCGAGCGGTTACGGCGACGACGCGTCGGATCGGGCCCGAAAAATATGGCCCGGCTGCGCGACGACATTGTGCCGACGTGCAGCCGGGCGCTTTAACGCACGCTCTCAGCGCGCGGAACCGATGTTGATAAGAAGCTAAAATAAACGAAATAGAAATGCAATAAAAATTTAATAACTTGTCTTAAACAAATTATGCCTCCATTCCGAGTTGACATATACGAAAAAAAAGCGAAAATCCGATCGTGGCCGTCGCACTTGCACCCTTCCTTGCCAACATCGCACGTCACTCCCAACCGGAGCGGCTCGCCCAACTTCCGCGGCATTCCCTCACCGCCAGCATGGAATGCCGCCGGCGCCTGAGCTCTGGTATTACCGCGCTCGACGCGATCATTGGCGGCGGAATCGCCCGCGGGCGCGTGAGCGAAATCGTCGGACGCTACGGCACCGGCCGGACCTCGCTCGCTGCGGCCTTTGTCGCGGCCGCCACGTGCGGCGGCGAAGCCACAGCCTGGATCGATTCGGCCAACGCCTTCGCTCCGCACAACCTTACCGCCGCTGGCGCCGATCTCTCGCGGATCCTGTGGGTCGGCGCCGAAGGCGTATCCAGTTCGCGCGATCACCGGAGCGCCGTCAACGCGTTCAAGGCCGCGGAGATGGTCTTGAGCGCTGGCGGTTTCGGCCTTGTCGTACTCGACCTTCCGCCGGAGACAGTCGGGCTGGAATGCCGGGTGCTGCGGTTGGCGCGCGCGGCCGAGCGCAGCGGCGCAGCGGTGCTCGTGACAGCGACGCGTCGGACGTGCGGAACGTTCGCCGCGCTTAGCCTTGTGCTTGGCCATGCGCAGCCCACGTTCAGCCGTACGGCGCCGGGGGCACCAATGCTGTTCGACGGAATCCGGGTCGAGGCGTATGTCGCGCGCAACAAGCTCGGCGGCTCGGGCCATCGGGCAGCGTGGCTGATACCGGTGGATCCGATGTGCGCTGCGGCACCCGTTCCTGCCGCGCAAAAGACTCGACGCGCGCGCAGCACCGGGCGCAAAGGCTTGGCGGTGAATGCCGCATGATTGAATGCCGTGATCGAGCATCGCATATCGCCGAAGCCGCTCGTCGGCTGGGCAACGCCTCCACGACCGATAGAAGGTCCTGCGGTGAAGCCGCGTGACCTAACCCCCGACCCCTTCCCTGAAGGGACGGGGGGAAAAGATTCTTCGGACGCCGGTTGGCAAAAACAGACTTCATCTGAGCGCGGCGCGGCGGCGCGTATCGCCTGTATCCTGGTGCCCGACTTTCCACTGGCCGCAGCCGTGCGGCAGAACCCCGAGCTGCGCGATCGGGCGCTGGTGCTGGTCGAATCCGCGGGACGGCGCGACCCGACGGGCGTCGCCAACCTGGAGTGCCGCTATGTATCGGCGCGCGCATACGCGATGGGTGTGAGAGCCGGGATGACGGTGGCCAAGGCGCGCGCGGCCGCTCCCGGACTGGCCGTGGTAAATCGCGCGCCGGCCGCCGAGGCGTCCGCCGCCGAGGCGCTTGCCGATCTCGCCTGCTCGCTCTCGCCGCTAGTCGAGGCGGGCGCCGGCGGCGAGGTCTATCTCGACCTCGGCGGGCTTAGATGGCTGTACAAGGAGCCTGACGCCGAAACGGCGCTTGCGCAGGAGGCGCTCGGGCGCGCGGCGCGGCTCGGGATGGACGCGGCGGTGGGAATCGCTTCGAGCAAGGAGGTCGCACGGCTGGCGGCGCGATGCGGCGGGGCACGGGTGATTGCAGTCGAGCACGAAGCGGAGTTCCTCAACTGGGTGCCGCTCGACCTGCTCGGGCTGGGCGCCTCCGACGCTACACGCGAGGAGGCCGAGCTGGCGCAGACGCTGGCGCGCCTGGGCATCCGGCGGCTTGGCGAGCTGGCGCGGCTCGACCTTCGCGCGGTCGGCAGCCGGCTCGGCCCGCGCGCAGTCGAGCTGGTCAGGATCGCGCGTGGCACCAGCCATGCGCCGCTCGTCGCGCGCCGGCCGGTCGAGAGCTTCACCGAGACGGTCGAGCTGGAATGGGGCGTGGACAATCTCGAAGCGCTGGGCTTCGCGATGCGCCCGATGTTCGAGCGGATGGCCGCGCGGCTCGGGATGCGCGGGATGGCAGCCGGCGAGCTTGCGCTTGTGCTCGAACTCGACGATCGCCGCCGCGACATCCGGCGTATCGTGCTGCCCGCGCCCACCGTCGAGGCGCGCACGCTGCTTGCGCTGGTGCTGCTCAACCTAGAGGCGTCGCCGCTGCCCGCCGCGATCGTCGCGCTCCATCTGAGCGTCACGCCGCGCCTGTCGCGCGCGATACAGGCCGACATGTTTGCTCCGCCCTGTCCTGCGCCCGAGCGATTGCACGTTGTGCTCGCGCGGCTGGCCGCGATGTGCGGTCCCGAGCGGGTCGGCACACTCGCACCGCGCAACTCGCATCTCCCGGACGCGATTCAGCTCGGGCCCTTCAATCCGGCGCCGGCCGCTGCGCGAAACGGCGGCGGCACGGCGCAATACGCGCAGCTTGCGATTCGGGCGATGCGGCCGCCCCGCGCGGCCGAGGTGCTGTGGGTGCGCGGCGCGCCGCAGTTCGTGCGCGGCGACGGCTTCGGCGGGCGCGTGGTGTCGTGCGCCGGGCCGTGGCGAATCATCGATGCGGCGGCATTCGACCGGACCGTCGGCATATCCGGCGGCGAGCGCAACGCGCCCGGCGGAGCGCGCGATTACTACGACGCCGCGCTCGAGGACGGCGGCGTGTACCGGCTGTTTTGCGACCTGAGCTCGGGCGAATGGTACGTCGATGGAATTTACGACTGATGTATTCAAGAGACGCCCGCCCCACTGAAGAAAACCGATGAGCTCCGACTACATCGAGTTGCGCGCGCGCAGCGCGTTCAGCTTCCTCGAAGGCTCGGCCTTGCCCGAAGACCTCGCCGAGCGCGCCGCTGAGCTCGGCTATCCGGCGCTCGCGATGGGCGATCGCGACGGGCTTTACGGCGCGCCGCGCTTCTACCATGGCGCCGCACGCGCCGGCATCCGCGCGATCGTCGGCGCCGAGCTGACGCTCGACCTCTCGGGCGCAACGGACGCCTCAGACGCCGCATCGCGCGACGAGCGACTCTATGTGCTGGCGCCGGATCGCGAGCGCTACCGCAATCTGTGCCGAATGATCACCGCATCCAAGCTGCGACCGCTTGCGGCTTCGCGTGATTCCACTTCTCCTTCGTCCACTCGCCATTCAGGCATAGCGCACGACCTAACCCCCGGCCCCTTTCCTGAAAGGACGGGGAGCAAGTCTGTTTTGAGAACGACCGAACTCGACGAAGGGCGTGCGCCGAAGTATCCGGCCAAGGGCCAGAGCCGGGTGACGCTGGAAGACCTCGAGCGCTATGGCGCGGGCCTGATCTGCCTTGCCGGCGGCGCGCGCAGCCCGCTTGCGCGCGCGCTGCTGGCGGGCGAGGACCCGCGCCCGCTGTGCGATCGGATGGGCGCGATCTTCGGCCGCGGCAATCTCTATCTCGACCTCGGACGCCATCTCGACCCCGCCGAGGAGCGGCTCAACCGCAGGCTCGTCGCGCTCGCCGAAGCGTGCCGGATCCCGCTGGTCGCGACCAACGACGTCTGCCATCTCGGCGAAGACCGCACGCTGCTCGACGTCCTCACCTGTATCCGGCTCGGGCTTACGCTGGAGGAGGCCGGACGCGCGCTATGGGCCAACGCCGAGCGCCGGCTCAAATCGCCGGCCGAGATGGCGGCGCTGTTCCGCGACCTCCCGCGCGCGCTCGGCGCGACGCGCGCGATCGCCGAGCGCTGCGTCTTCCAGTTGCGCGACCTCGGCTACCGCTTCCCGAGCTATCCGCTGCCGCCGGGCGAGACGCCCGACAGCTACCTGCGCCTGCTGGTCGAGGCCGGGGCGCGCGAGCGATGGGGCCCCACGCCGGAAGCCCGCGTGCGTCGCCAGCTCGAGCACGAGCTCGGCGTGATCGCACGGCTTAAGCTTGCCGGCTACTTTCTCATCGTATGGGACATCGTGCAGTTCTGCCGCGAGCGCCGGATCATGGTGCAGGGGCGCGGCTCGGCGGCCAACAGCGCGGTGTGCTACGCGCTCGGCATCACCGCAGTTGACGCGGTCCGGATGGAGCTTTTGTTCGAGCGCTTCCTCTCCGAGGAGCGCGGCGAGTGGCCGGATATCGATCTCGACCTGCCCAGCGGCGATCAGCGCGAGGAGGTTATCCAGTACGTCTATCGGCGCTACGGCGAGCGCGGCGCCGCGATGACCGCCAACGTGATTACCTACCGCACGCGCAGCGCCGTGCGCGAGGTCGGCAAAACGCTCGGCTTCACCCCGGACCAGATCGAGCGGCTGGCGCGGCTCAACTACGTCTATGAGTTCCGCGACAGCCACGACGACCTCGCCGTGCTGCTGCGCCGCGGCGGCGTGGACGTCGAGGCGCCGCGCCTTGCCCGGCTGGTCGCGTTGGTGCGGCGGATCCAGGACCTGCCGCGCCATCTCGGCCAGCATAGCGGCGGGATGGTGATCGGCGCGGGGCCGCTCGACGAGATCGTGCCGCTGGAGCCGGCGACGATGCCGGGCCGGGTCGTCATCCAGTGGGACAAGGAGGATTGCGCCGACCTCGGGATCATCAAAATCGACCTGCTCGGGCTGGGGATGCTGGCAGTGCTCGAACAGGCGATCCCGATGGTGCGCCGCAGCGAGGGCGTCGAGGTGGACCTGGCCCGTCTGCCGGCCGACGACCCCGCGGTTTACGCGATGCTCTCGCGGGCCGACACGATCGGCGTCTTCCAGGTCGAGAGCCGGGCGCAGATGGCGACGCTGCCGCGGATGAAGCCGCGCACGTTCTACGACCTGGTGGTCGAGGTCGCGATCATCCGGCCCGGACCGATCGTCGGCAAGATGGTCCATCCCTACCTCGACCGCCGCGCCGGCCGTGCCCCGGTGACGTACGACCATCCAGCGCTCGAGCCAATCCTGCGCCGCACGCTCGGCGTGCCGCTTTTCCAGGAGCAGCTGCTGCGGATGGCGATGGCGGTGGCGGGCTTCAGCGCCGGCGAGGCCGAGGAGCTGCGCCGCGCGATGGGGTTCAAGCGCTCGGCGGCGCGGATGGAAAAGATCGAGCGGCGGCTGCGCGAAGGGATGGCGCGCAACGGGATCGCCGGCGCGATCGCCGACCGCATCGTGCGCTCGATCACCTCGTTTGCGCTCTACGGCTTTCCCGAATCGCACGCCGCCAGCTTCGCGCTCATCGCCTACGCCTCGGCCTATCTGAAATGCCATCATCCGGCGGCGTTCTTCGCCGCGATGCTCAACTGCTATCCGTTGGGCTTCTACCATCCCTCGACCCTGGTCAAGGACGCGCAACGCCACGGCGTCGCGGTGCTGCCAATCGACGTCACCCGCGCGGATTGGCAATGCACGCTGGAAGTAATCGCGCCGCGCCGTCCTGCCGCGTCATCGCTCGTTGATGCAAAGCCTTCCTCGGAGGAGATGAGCGTCCCGCAATCACAGCAACCCTCCGGCGCACTCGCGCTGCGCCTCGGCCTTCGCTACGTCGCCGGGCTGCGCGCCGAGACCGGCGCGCGCGTCGAGCGCGCCCGCGCCGAGCGCCCGTTCGCCTCACTTGCCGACTTCACCGCGCGCGCCGCGCCCAATCGCCGCGAACTCGACGCGCTCGCCTACGCCGGCGCGTTCGCGGGCCTGGGAATGGGCCGGCGGGAGGCGCTATGGCAGGCGGCCGCGGTCGAGCGCGATCCGCAGGGGCTGTTCGCCGGCGTCGAGCCGGCGGCAAGCGCCACGGGGATCGAAGAGCTGGACGTGCTTGGCGAGACCCACGCCGATTACGCCGCAACCGGCCTCACCGCCGGACCGCATCTGATGGCACACATGCGCGAGCACCTGCGCGCGCGCGGCGTGCTCGCCGCCGCTGAGCTCGACGCCGCCGCCCACGGCGCGCTGGTTAAGACCGCGGGCGTCGTGATCGTGCGCCAGCGTCCGGGCACGGCCAAGGGCTTTTTCTTCCTCACGCTCGAGGACGAAACCGGAATTTCCAACGCGATCGTCGCACCCGACCTGTTCCAGGCCAATCGCGCGCTGCTGCACAACGCGGCACTGCTGATAGTCGAAGGCGCGCTCCAGAAGCAGGACGGGGTCGTCGCGATCCGCGCGCGGCGCTTCGTCAAACTGCATCCGCGCGCCGCCCTGCCCCCTTCCCACGACTTTCACTGAAGCGGGCCAATTTCTAACCGATATGCCGGTTGACTCGAGCCGCGACTTCACGCTATCTAACCGACATATCGGTTAGACAAACCCGCGGCGCCGCGCGCCGCCCCGCAAAGGAGAAATCAAACGATGGCTCGCACCGGTGGATGCGCGTGCGGAAGTATCCGCTATCAACTGACCGCCGATCCGCTTATCGTTCATGCCTGCCACTGCCGCGATTGCCAGCGCATCACGGGCAGCGCATTCGTGATTAACATCTGGATCGAGAAGAAATTCGTCGAGGCGAGCGGCGCCGCTCCGCGATCATTCATGCTCAAGGGCGGCAGCGGCAAAAATCACGAGGTTTTCTTCTGCGGCGGGTGCGGCACCTATCTCTGGAGCCATTACTACGGCGCGCCCGGCGAGGCCCTGTTCGTCCGCGCCGGCACCCTGGACGCGCCGGAGGCGGTGAAACCCGACGTGCACATTTTCACAAGGAGCAGGTTGCCGTGGTTAAAGCTTCCGGAGGATGCGCCCGCGTTCGAATCGTTCTATAAGATCGACGACGTCTGGTCTGTTCCGAGCAAGGAGCGCCTGCGCCTCCTGAAAGCCGGCCGGTAAAGAGGAGCGGCGATGGAACCGAACACTCAGCGGCAGAAAGCCGAAGCGCTGCGCGCGATGCACGACCGCTCGCGTATCCTGGTACTCGTCAACGTGTGGGACGCGATGAGCGCGCGCGCGACCGAAGAGGCCGGCGCGCGCGCAATCGCCACCAGCAGCGCCACGATGGCCAACGCGCTCGGCTATCCCGACGGCGAGGTCGCCCCGCGCGAGGAGATCGCCGCTGCGATCGCGCGGATCGCGCGCGTGGTCGAGGCGCCGGTCACGGCTGATATCGAGTCCGGCTTCGGACGCACGCCGGCCGACGTCGCGGACACGATCCGGATGGTAATCGAGGCGGGCGCCGTCGGAGTGAATCTCGAGGATTCGATCCAGGAACGCCGCGGCGAGTTGTACGAAGTGCCGCAGGCGCTCGAACGGCTGGCTGCCGCGCGCGAGGCCTCCACCAAAGCCGGCGTGCCGCTGGTGATCAACGCGCGCACCGACGTCTTCCTACTCGGCGTCGGCCCCAGAGAAAGCCGCCTCGACCATGCGGTAAGACGCGCCACCGCCTACCGCAAAGCGGGCGCCGATTGCCTGTTTGTGCCCGGCGTGCGTGACGCGCAGACGATCGCCGAGCTCGCCCGTCGTATCAACGGCCCGCTCAACGTCCTCGCCGGTCCGGGAACGCCGCCGGTCGCCGAACTGGAGCGGATGGGGGTGGCTCGCGTGAGCGTCGGCTCGTGGCCCGGACTTGCCGCGATGACAGTGGCGCGCAAGGCCGCGCAGGAGCTGCTCGGCGCTGGAACCTACGGGTTCATCGCGGCCGACACGATAACCTATCCGGAAGCCAACGCGATGATGAAGCGGCGCGGCGCCGCCGCGCGCGCTTAGAGGCATTGCAGTTGCGCACGACGCTCGACGCCGCTGCCGTCGCACAAGCCCCGGTTTCACGGCCGCGGCTGGCGCCAGCCGCCCTGCGGCGCGAGCTGACGCTCGACGTCGAACTGGCCGGCGTGCTCGACCCGGCGCCGTCGCTCGAGATGTTCCGCCGTTCCGGCGACGACCTGCTCGACCGCTGGGACGGCACGACGTTCCTGCGGACGGCCGCCGCGGGCGGCCGTCGCATCGCGTTCGCCACGACTTTCACTGGCACCCCGAATCGACCGATTCTGCGGATAACGGTCGAAGATGGCGAATATGCCGCGCCGGTTGCGGCGGCCGCGCGCGCGGCGTTCCTCGCACCACCGCGCGAGTTTGCAGCGCTGTGCCGCGCTGATCCCGTCGTCGCGCGTCTTGCCGCGCGTTACCCGGGACTTCGGCCCGTGCTGCAACTCGACCTGCTCGGCGCGCTCATCCGATGTATCAGCGCGCAGCAGGTTAACCTGCGATGGGCGGCCGAGACGCGCCGGCGCCTGGCCGAGCGCTTCGGCGACCGCCATACAGTAGCCGGCGTGGTAGTGTACAGTCTCAGCGCCGAGCGCCTCGCCGGCGCAAGCCTCGCCGAGATCCGCGCGCTCCAGTTCACCAACCGCAAGGCCGAATACATAATCGCGGCGGCGCAGGCGATCGCAACGGGGGCAATCGACCGCGAACGGCTCTCCGCGCTCGACGACGAGCGGGTGATCGCGGAGTTGGTTGCGCTGCGCGGAATCGGTGTCTGGACGGCCGAATGGATCCTGGCGCGCACGATGGGGCGGCCGCGCGTGGTGGCGGGCGATCTCGGCGTGCGCAAGGCGGTCGGAATCGCCTACCGGCGGCGCGCGATGCCTGCCGAGGACCAGGTTCGCCGCCTGACCGTGCACTGGGGACGCGCCGCCGCCCACGCCCAGGCGCTGCTGCTCCATGCGCTGGGCGAAAAACAGCTCGAAGCCGTCGTCGCGGGTATTCGCCGACGACCCGCCCCCCGGTCTCTTCGCTGAAGCGAGAGGTGTGCGGTTCTTTGCAGCAGGCGGCGCTCCTTGCAATGTTTCAACGCGCCCACACACACTAACCTCGCGCGCGCGGAATGCGCTACTGTGCGGAGCGGATTCGCGGACAACCGACGGGAGAAACAACCTCTATGGCGGCTGAGATCGACAGGGAAAAGGCCAAGCAGGTCGCGGTTCAGGTCGTGGCAGACGTGGCGACCGCGATGCACGGCGCGATGATTTTCATCGGCGACCGGCTCGGGCTGTTCAAGGCCATGAAGGACGCCGGTCCGCTGACCGTCGAACAGCTCGCGGCGCATACCGGACTCAGCCCACGCTACCTGCGCGAGTGGCTGAACTCGATGGCGGCCGCACGCTATCTCGAATACGACCCCGGCGCGCAGACCTACCTGCTCACGCCCGAGTACGCGGTCGCGCTGGCCGAGGAAGACTCGCCCTACTTCGTCGGCTCCTACTTCCAGATCGTGCAGGCCACGATGAGCGTGGCGCCCAAGGTCGCCGAAGCATTCCGTACCGGCAAGGGGCTGACCCAGGCCGAGTATCCGCCGTGGATGTTCGAGGCGACCGAGCGCAATTCGTTGCCGCGCTACAAGTTCAAGCTCGTGCGCAAGTGGATCCCGGCGATGCCGCAGGTGGTGGAGCGGCTCAACGCCGGCGGCGTCGCGGCGGACGTCGGATGTGGCGGCGGACGCGCGGCGATCCTGATGGCGAAGGCGTTTCCGCGCGCGCGAGTCTTCGGCTTTGACCTCCATGCGGATTCCATCGAGCGCGCACGGCGCAACGCGCAGGAGGCCGGAGTCGCCGAGCGGGTGACCTTCGAGGTCGCCAACGGCACCCAGCTGCCGCCCGGCAAATTCGACTTCGTCACCACCTTCGACGTCGTCCACGACTCGGTCGATCCGGTCGCCCTGATGAGCTCGATACGGCGCGCGCTCGCGCCCGGCGGCACCTACCTGGTGCAGGAGATCAACATCTCCGACAAGCCCGAGGACAACATCAAGCCGATGGGCAAGCTGGTGTACTCGGTCAGCACGCTGTATTGCATGACGACCTCGCTCGCGCACGGCGGCGCGGGAATCGGCGCGGCGATGGGCGAGCCCAAAGCGCGCGAGCTGGCAACAGCGGCCGGTTTCAGCCACTTCCGCCGACTGCCGATCGAAGACGACTTCGCGGTCCTGTACGAACTGATGGCGTAGCGACTTCGGAGGGCGAACGATGGCGCGCAAGGTGAAGTTCGGACTTACGCTTCCCAATCGCGGTGTTGTGATCGGCGCGACCACGGTCGCCGAAATGATCGAGATGGCCGAATGGGCCGACGGCGATGCGCGCTGGGACTCGGTGTGGGTGGGCGATTCGATCTTCGCCAAGCCGCGGCTTGACGCGATCGCGCTTTTGGGCGCGCTCGCCGCGCGCACCCGCCGCGTCCGGCTTGGGCCGGCGTGCTTCGCCAGCACCCCGCTGCGCAACGCGCTCGTGCTCGCCTACCAGTGGGCCAGCCTCGACCTGATGTCCAACGGGCGGATGATCTTCGTCGCCTGTCAGGGGCAGCCCGAGCCCGGCGGCGGCGCCTTCGACAAGGAATTCCAGGCGATGGGCGTCGAGCCGCAGAGCCGGATGCGTCGGATGGAAGAGGCGATCGAGATCATGCGCCTGACCTCGTCGCGCGAGAACGTCGACTACGAGGGCCAGTACTATCGCTTCCGCAACCTGACCGTGCTGCCGCGCCCGGTGCAGCAGCCGCTGCCAATCTGGGTGGTCTCGAACCCCAACTTGAGCAGGAGGCGCAACGTCGAGAGCGGCTTCCGCCGCGTCGCGCGCCTGGGCGACGGCTGGATGACGACCTTCTTCCAGCCGCCCGACGTGCGCCGCTCGCTCGAAATGATCCGCGGCTATGCGAAGGAGTTCGGGCGCACGCTCGGCGACGACTTCGAGGTATCCGTCTATTACAACATCAACGTCAACGAGAACCGCGAGGCCGCGCTCGGCGAATCCAAGCGCTTCCTCGACGCCTACTACAGCGTGGACTACCATCGCGACGCGCTGATGTCGTGGGTCGCGATGGGCTCGCCCAAGGAGTGCATCGAGGCGATCCGCGCCTACGCTGACGCGGGCGCGACCACGATCACGCTGCGCCTGGTCGGTTACGACCAGCGCGCGCAGTTCAAGCGCGTCAGCGAGGAAGTTCTGCCCGCCTTCGCGTAGGCAGCTTCTTCTTTGGTGCGGCGGGCACGCACGCGCGCCCCGCCGAAGAGAGAATCACCCGCCGTTTGCCCTCGTCCATTGCGAGCGGCAGACTGATCTTTCGAAGCGAAAGGAGACCCCCGTGAGCACCGGCAAGTATTCCAGCCGCTCAGCCGAGGTTCGCGCCAAGGTCGGCCATCCGATTGTCGATTCGGACGGCCACGTGGTCGAGTTCGAGCCCGCCCTGCTCGACTACATCCGCGACGCCGGCGGCAGCGCGATTCTCGAGCGCTACAAGAAGGCGCACGACACCGCCTTCTATTTTCCCTGGCATCACATGAGCCGCGCCGAGCGGCGCGAATTCCGCGTCCCGCGCCCGGTATGGTGGCCCTATCCGACGCGCAACACGCTCGACCGCGCGACCGCGGCACTGCCGCGCCTGCTGTACGAGCGGATGGAGGAGATGGGACTCGACTTCGCGGTGCTCAATCCCAGTCAGGGGCTGTTCGCGCCGCACATCGGCGACGACGAGTTGCGCCGCGTCATCTGCCGCGCGTTCAACAACTACCACGCCGACATTTTTCGCGAATTCGCCGACCGGATGACGCCCGCCGCGTGCATCCCGATGCATACGCCGGCCGAGGCGATCGACGAACTCGACCACGCTGTCGGGCGGCTCGGGTTCAAGGTCGTGATGATGGCGGCGTTCGTACGCCGGCCGATTCCAGGTCTCGCCAAGCAGGCGCCCCATCTCGCGCGCCATCTCACTTGGTTCGACAACCTCTGCCTCGACAGCGAGTACGACTACGATCCCGTATGGGCCAGGTGCGTCGAGCTCGGCGTCGCGCCGAGTTTCCATTCCTTCGGCCTGAGCTGGGGCAACCGCACGTCGATCTCGAACTTCATCTACAACCAGATTGGCCATTTCGCGGCCGCCGCCGAGGGAATCTGCAAAGCGCTCTTCCTGGGCGGCGTGACGCGCCGCTTCCCCACGCTGAAGTTCGCTTTCAAGGAAGGCGGCGTGGGATGGGGCTGCGCGCTTTACGCGAGCCTGGTCGAGCGCTGGCGCAAGCGCAACGTCAAAATGGTCGCCAACATCGACCCCGCCAACCTCGACCGCGCGCTCTTTCGCGAGCTGTGCCGCAAGTACGGCGGCACGATCGCCGAGGGCCGGCTCGACGCTGAGCCGTTCCAATCCGAACTCGAGGCCGGCGCGCCGATCGCGCCCGACGAACTCGACGAATGGGCCGCCTGCGGGATCGAACGTGCCTCAGACATCCGCGACCTCTTCGTTCCCCATTTCTATTTCGGATGCGAGGGCGACGACCGGATGAACGCGTGTGCGTTCGATGCCCGGCGCAATCCGTTCGGCGCGCGCCTGGGCGCGATCTACGGCTCAGACCTCGGCCATTATGATCTCGTCGATATGCGCGACGCCGCCCATGAAGCGTGGGAAAGCGTCGAGCGCGGGATGCTCACCGAGGAGGACTTCCGCGACTTCGTCTTTGCCAACCCGGTGCGTTTGCACGCCGGGATGAACCCGAACTTCTTCAAGGGGACTGTGCTCGAAGCCGCGGCGGCGAAAATCCTCGCCGCAGACGCCGCCCAGGCTGCAAGCGCGGCGGCCGACTGACGGTGCGGCGCTTGCGCCTGTTGCGCGCGCGATCGCGTCCGCCGCTCAAGCGGGCGCGATCGCGCCCATCCGGCCCGCCTGGTAGTCCTCAATTGCCGCGATGACCTCTTCCTTGGTGCTCATCACGAACGGGCCGTAGCGCGCGACCGGCTCGCGTAGCGGCACGCCGGCGATCAGCAGCGCTTCGAGCGGCGCCGACGCCGGCGCGGCGATCGACACCGCGTCGCCGTCGCCCGCGAAGATTACCATCTGCCGCTCGGTTGCCGCGCTCTCCTCGCGGCCGAACCGACCCTCGCCTCCGAAGACGTACGCGAAGGCGTTGTACTCGACCGGCATCGGCTGCACGACGCGCGCGGCGGGCTTGAGCGTCCAGTGCAGGTAGACGATCGGCGTGCGCGTCGCGATTACCGCCCGCTCTCCCATCGCCTCGCCCGCGATCACTCTGACCGCAACACCGCCGTCGGCGCTGGCGGCGGCCGGGATCTTCGCCGCGGGAAGCTCCTGGTAGTGCGGGCGGATCATCTTGTCGCGCCGCGGCAGGTTGACCCACAACTGAAAGCCATGCATACGGCCGCCGCGCCGCGCGAAGTCGGCCTCGGGCATCTCCGAATGCACGACGCCCGCACCCGCGGTCATCCATTGCACGTCGCCCGGCGTGAGCCGCCCCGCGTTGCCGTGGGAGTCACGATGCTCCATTTTGCCGGCAATCATGTAGGTAACGGTTTCGAAGCCGCGATGGGGATGGTCGGGCGCGCCCTTGGCCTCACCGGGCCCAAGCTCGACCGGCCCCATCTCGTCCAGCAGCAGGAAGGGGTCGAAGAGCGCGAGCGCGTTGGTCGGAAACGGGCGATTGACGACGAAGCCGGCGCCCTCCAGCGTGCGGGTCGCGGTGATAATCTTCGCAACCGAACGGACCGTGCCGTTTGTGTCTGACATCCCAGAGTCTCCTTGCCCATCAACATAACCATCGTGTCAAGCGCAAGAAAAAGGCTCCACGGGCAGAAGCCCTTTGCGCGATCATCATTCTCGCGCGTGGCTGGTCACAGACGCGGGCCTGGCGAACTCCGGCATGATCTTCGTCGCGAACAGGTCGAAGGAGCGGCGGGCCTGGGCGGCCGTCAGGTTGCCCCATGCAAACGCCAGCACCAGGTAGTCGCATCCCGAGCCTTCGACGAATTTCCCGATCTGCTCGCGTACCGTGCCAACCGATCCACAATACGCAGCGCCGACCTTGTGGAAAATGTCAAAGTCGGGCGGAAAGGCAGCGGCAGTCGTGCCGAAGTCGCGCCAGAGCTTCTGGATATTGTCGTAGAAAACTCTGTAGGCCCCGCGCCCGACTTCGAGCGCCTCGCGATCGCTCTCGGCGATGTAGATGTGACGGATCGCGCCGGTGACGGGACGAATCAAATGCGGGTTGACGTTGAGCGGGCTGCCGACAGCCTCAGCGTGGTGCTCACGGTAAGCGTCAACCACCCGGCGCACCATCTCCAGCGGCCCGAGCGAGACGATGTTCATCCCGCGCCGCGCAGCGTAGATCGCGGTGTCGGTCGAGATAACGCCGTACCAGAAGCCCGGATGCGGCTGCTGGAGCGGCCGCAGCTCCATCGCGACGTTGTCGTAGCGGAAGTGCGGCCCCTGATGGGTCAGGCGCTCGCTGGTGAACCCCTTGACCAGCACCGCGAGCGCATCCTCGTAGATGTTCCGTGACTCGTAGTAGGGAATGCGATGGGCGCCGAGCTCGAAGGGCGACACGCCGCGCCCGACGCCTATCTCGAGCCGCCCGTTCGACAGATGGTCGAGCATGCACAGCTCTTCGAGCAGCCGAAGCGGGCTGTAAAACGGCAGCAGGTATACCAGCGCGCCGAGCCGGAGGTGGCGGGTGCGCGGCGCGGCAGCGCTGAGGAAAAGGTTGGGCGACGGCGCCATCCCCAGCGGCGTCGCGTGATGTTGCGCGACGTGGTAGCCCCACATCCCCGCCTGGTCGTACGCCTCGACCAGCCGCAGCCGCTCCTCGTAGAGCCGATGGAGCGGCCCCTCGCCGGTGCTGCGTTCGACATGGTCGAAGACGCCGAAGTTGATGCGTTCCATAAGGCCTCCGTCGCAAACGGTCAGGCCGCACGCGCGGCGGCGGCGCCCAGCCGCGCCTCCTCGACACTCAACGGCAGGCAGGCGAGCGCCGCCGCCGCGCCGATGATGAAAATCGCGATGAACAGCTCGAAGGCCTTCGTGTAGCTGCCGGTGAGATCGAACATGCGTCCCGCAAGCAGCGGACCGAGCGCCGCACCCGCCGTCTGCGCGAGCCCGGTCAGTCCGCCGAGCGTCCCGAAGCGCTTAAGCCCCAGCGATTCCGCCATCACCAGCGGCAGCAGAGCGAGCGGCGCGCCGACTGCAAGCCCATACACGATCACGAAACCGATGAGCATGCCGACCCGCGCCGCGCCCAGCAGCATCACCATCCCCGCCGCGCCAATTACGAAGTCGGCGCCGAGCGCGATCCGCCCGCCGATCCGGTCGGCGAACAGGCCCATCACGATCTTCCCGATAAGCGCGCATCCGAACACCATGCTCATCGCGAACGCCGCGGAAGAAGCCGCGTAACCGATACCGATCAGGTAGGTTATGAAGTGGACGACGCCCCCAGCCGCGCTGAAGGCGAAGCAGAAGTTCGCCAGCGAGATCGTCCAGAATGAACGTGAGCGCAGCGCGGCGCCGACCTCCAGTCCGGGCAGGCGCGCCGCCGCCGCGGCGACACTGACGCCGGCCGCGCCGGCTGGACGGGTGCGCACGAGCAGCCAGATGAGCGGCGCCGCGATCAGCACCATCGGCCCAGCCAGCACCTCGTAGCCGGCGCGCCATCCGCCGCGCGCGATCGCTTGGCTGGCGACCAGCGTCATCAGCATCCCGCCCGCGGTCGTCCCACTCATCGTTATGCCCATCGCGATCCCGCGCCGTGCGCCGAACCAGTTCGCGATCACCATCGAGGCCGGTAACAGCGTCGCCGCCGACAGGCCCACGCCCAGCGCCAGGTACGCCGCGAGCATCGGCGGATACGAGTTGGCGCGGCTCGCGATCAGAAACGAGGCGGTCGAGATGATCGCCCCCGCCGCCATCACCACGCGCGTCTCGATGCGGTCGAGCAACCATCCGATGAGTGGCGCGCTGAACCCGGCCGATACCGCGAGCAATGCGGGCAGGCCCGAGACCTTCGCCCGGCTCCATCCGAAATACTTGATGAGCGGGGTGACGAAGACGCCGGAGGTGTTGTAGCCGGAGCCGAAGACCAGCAGCAGCGTGGCGAACAGACCGGCGACGATAATCCACCCTTGGCGTTCCTGCGCGGTCATGCGGCCTCCCAAAACCGACGCGCGCCAGGCGCGCCGGCGTAAATGCACGGGCGCCGGCGGTGAATGCGTTGCCGGAGTTACTCGAGGGCCGTGGTCGGGATGAAGCCCTCCAGCCCGCTGCGCATCCGGATTTTCATATAGTTGAGCGCGACGCCGACCACATGGACGGCGTGGGCCTGGTGCACCTCGGAGAGCTTCTTACCCCATCGGTTCGGCGCGTCAAGCACCGGCGCGTCATGAGTAAGCATGAAAATCTTGTCGGCCGGCGCGACCAGGTCGGCTGCGCTTGCCGTCACATAGCCCTCGCGTCCGTCCTTGAGCTTGATGCGCAGAAAATAGCGGGTGGTGCCGGTGACGACGATGTACTTGCCGCTCTGGCCTTCTGCGAGACGGCGGCTCTTGTTGCTCGGTTCGGCGTAGATGGGAGCGTTCTGCTTGAGCTTGAGCCGCGCCTTTGCCGGCTCAACCTCGACCTTCATCGACGCAGCCGCCTTGGCGACCTTGGTGGGTTTGGCGGCGATGCGGTGACGCGGCGCGGTCGTCGCGCTCTTGCGGCGCGGCGCGGGAGTCGGGGTCGCCTCGGGCGCCTCCGCCGGCGCGATCGAAGTCGCGGGCAATCCGCCCTCGGGCGAGCCGCTGAGCGGCGTCTCGGTCAGCTTGGACGGCGCGCCAGCCCCAGCCTGAGCCGACAGGGGCATTGGCTTGACCAGCCATAACCCGACCGCGGCCAACGCCGCAACGCCCGCCCGTGACAACGCGCGATCCGTTCGCGACCTCATCTTGCCTTTCTCCCCCTCCGCCACTGGCCACGCCTCAGCAGGCGCCGCACACGGTGCAGCGCGTGACGTCACACGGCTTGGTCTGATGTTCGTAATGCGCTTTCTTGCGTTCGGAAAGCAGGAACCACTTCTCAAGGTGATGGTCGATGAAATCCCACGGCAGGATTTCCTCGGGCGTGTAACGGCGCGTTACGAAAAAATCCGGATCGACGGCGCCGTCGGCGCCGAGGGCTGCCTCACGCTTTATCGCGCGCAGGCCGTGCCAGATCGCGCCCGGTTCCTCGCGATGCTCGTCGTTGAGCCGGCGCAGGATCGCGCCCACGCGGCGGTCGCCGCGCGACACCAAGGTCTGGAAGTACGCCTCGCGCGGCGACTCGGCGTCGAGCTCGACGCTGCCCTCCAGGCGCATCAAATGCTGGCGCAGCAAAGCGATCTTGCGCTTCAGTTCCGACGCTTTTTCCATCGCATCCCATTGGAAAGGCGTCCACGGCTTGGGCACGAACGGATTGAGCGAGACGCTCACGCGCCGAACACGCTGGCGCCGGCCGCTTGTGCGCTCGATGATTTTGCCCACGAGATCGGCGATCGCGACCACGTCGTCGTCGCGTTCCTCGGGCAGGCCGATCATGAAGTAGCACTTGAGATTCTCGACGCCCTCCCCCACCATCAGCTCGGCCGCGCGAAGGATCTCCGGCTCGCGCAGGTTCTTATTGATCACCTTGCGCATCCGCTCGCTGCCCGCCTCAGGCGCGATCGTCACGCTGTGATTGCCGTTGCGCCCCAGCGCCGCCGCTAGCGCGGGCGAGATACAATCGGCCTTTAGCGAAGACGGCGAGAGTCGGCCACCCCGCTCGGCGACCGCCTCCGCGACGCCTGCGACGCCCGGCACACTCGCCATTTCGGCGCCGACCAGCCCGATCACGCGGCGCTGTTCCAGTCCGCGCTCAGCTTCGGCGATGAGCCTCTCAGGGCGGCGATAGCGGATCGGGCGATACATGAAGCCCGCCGCGCAGAAACGGCATCCCCACTGGCATCCGCGGCTCGCCTCCACCAGGTACATGTCGCCGAAGACGGACTCTTCAGTGAGGATCAAAGAGGCGGTGGTGAAGCGGTTGAGGTCGCGGATAAGCCGGCGGCTTACGCGCGGGCGCCCCGGCCCGCTGTACTCAAGGCGCGCGATACGGCCGTCGGTGTCATGGACCGGCGTGAAATAGTCGGGAAGATAGGCGCCCTCGACGCGCGCGAGCTCGCGCAGGCGGTCGCCAGCCGCCATTCCCTCGCACTCGCGATAGCGCGAAAGGAACTCGGGCACCATCTCCTCGCCCTCGCCGATCAGAAAGAGGTCGATGAAGTCGGCGATCGGCTCGGGGTTGAGAAAGACAGCCGAGCCGCCTGCCATGATCAGCGGATAGTTGCGTCCGCAGCGTTCGGTGCGGCTGAGCGGAATCCCCGCCATCCGCAGGATGCTCAGGACGTTGAGATAATCGGTCTCGAAGGAGATCGAGAATGCGATCAGGTCGAAGTCGCCCAACGGCGTCCCGCGCTCGAACGAGAGCAGGTGCTCGCCGCTGGCGCGGATCTGTTCGCGCTCGTCGGGGTCGGGCAGAAAGGCGCGGTCGGCGGCGACGCGCGGGTCGGACTCGAAGATGTGATAGACGGCCTGGAAGCCCAGGTTTGCCATCCCCAAGCGATAGATGTTGGGATAGACGACGCAGAGCCGGATATCGCCGCCGCGATGGCGCTCGAAGAGCACCTTTTCGCGGGCGAGGCGGTCAAGCGCGCGCTTTCTAAGGAACATCGATAAGGCCCTGCGGCCTCATAGAGTTAACGCCTAAGCACCCACCGGCTCAAGGGGGCGTGAGGAACTCGGCATCCCGGCAGCCTCATTCGACAAGGACCGGCTTACCATCCTGCAACCTGATGTTTGGCAACCAAGAGGTCGAGAAACGTCTGCTGGGCGACGTCACGACGCGCGTGTGCCGCTTGTGCCGCTGCGACCTGCCATCGTGCTTCCGCCACCGGCCAGGATAGCGCGATCGCCGTTCGCATGCTTACGTTGTGACCCGCTCGGTGTCGCAGTACAGGTTGAAGCCGCCGGGGCGCAAGAAGCCGACCAGCGTTATCCCGACTTCCTCGGCCAGCTCGACCGCGAGCGACGACGGCGCCGAAACCGCCGCCAGAATCGGAATCCCGGCGGCGGCCGCCTTCTGCACGATCTCGAAGCTCAACCGCCCGCTGACCATCATCAGCCCGCGCCTCAGCGGCAGCATTCCGTTAAACAGCGCCCAGCCAACGACCTTGTCCACCGCATTGTGGCGGCCGACGTCCTCGCGCAATGCGGCCAGCTCGAAGCGGTTCACCGGACCGGACACGCCGCCTCTCAGCGGGACGAACAGCGCCGCGGCATGCAGACCGCCGGTGGCGGCAAAGACCTCCTGCGCCTGGCGCATCATCGGCGCGAGTTCCAGCAGCGCCGCAGGCGTAACCGTCAGATCGGACTCGATCGGCGCAATCCGGCGCTGGATTGCCTCGATGCTGGTCTTGCCGCACACGCCGCAGCTCGACGAAATCGTGAAGTTGCGCCGCAGCCGCTCGCGCAAGCTCGCCGCGGGAACGTTCAGGATCACGTCGAGCGCGTTGGGATCGGGCTCGCCCTTGCGGTCCCGCAGGCGACGGATTTCGGCGAGGTCCGAGCGCGATTCGACGAAGCCCTCGGCGAGCAGGAAACCGGCGACGAGCTCCTCGTCGTTGCCCGGCGTGCGCATCGTGAGCGTGAAGCGCTGGCCGGCGAGCCGAATTTCCAACGGCTCCTCGACCGCCAGCGCCTCGTTGACAGGGGCGCCGAGGCGTCCGTCGCGGAACTTGCGCGCGGGACGGCGCAGGACGCTCCCTGCGGACGGGGCGCGTTGCCGGTCGTCGGCCATCTGCGAGCGCGCCCCGGCGCTCAACCGGCGGCCTTCGCCCCGCCCTCGCTCTCGAGCATCCGAACTGCGTCGCGCGCGACCTCGCCCAGGCCTTCGCCGCCGGTCTTTGCGAGATGCGCGACGATCTCGCGGCGCATCCGCGGCTCCCAGAAGTTGCGCAGATGCTGCGCGGTCGCTTTCACCGCCTCGGTGCGATCCGGATTCGAGGTGCGAAAGAAATCGGCGATCTGATTCGCCATCGTGACCAGGTGATGGATGTCCATCCGGAGCGTTCCTCCGCGCGCTTCAGCGCCCGGCCGCAGCATGCGCGGCGGAATCCCCGGACGCGCGGCGCGGCGGGGCGAATTCGTCCGGCATCACCTGCACCGCGGTGACCTTGTATTCGGGGCAATTGGTCGCCCAGTCGGAGTTCTCGGTGGTCACGATATTGGTGCCGGAGACCGGATGATGGAACGTCGTGTAGACCACGCCCGGGGGCACGCGGTCGGTGATTTGCGCGCGCAGCGTGGTTTCTCCAGCGCGGCTGGTGAGGCGCACGTAAGCGCCGTCGCGGATGCCGCGCTGCTCGGCGTCGTGCGGATGGATCTCCAGCACGTCCTCGTGATGCCAGACGGTGTTGGCAGTGCGCCGGGTCTGGGTGCCGACGTTGTACTGGGTCAGGATGCGCCCGGTGGTAAGGATGAGCGGGAAGCGCGCGCTGGTCTTCTCCTCGGTCGGAATGTACTCGGTGATGAAGAACTTGCCCTTGCCGCGGACGAACTGCCCGACGTGCATCACCGGTGTGCCCTCGGGCGCCTTGTCATTGCACGGCCATTGCACCGAGCCCAGGCGGTCGAGCTTTTCATAGCTGACGCCGGCGAAGGTCGGGGTCAGGCGCGCTATCTCGTCCATGATCTCCGACGGATGCGAATATTTCATCGGGTAGCCGAGCGCGGCGGAAAGCTCGCACGTAACTTCCCAGTCGGCCTTGCCCGCCAGCGGTGGCAGCACCTTGCGCACGCGCGAGACGCGCCGCTCGGAGTTGGTGAATGTGCCGTCCTTCTCCAGGAACGACGAGCCGGGCAGAAGGACGTGAGCGTACCTGGCGGTCTCATTCAGGAAGATGTCGTGGACCACCACGCACTCCATCGCTGCCAGCGCGGCGGCCACATGACGGCTGTTGGGATCGGATTGCGCAATGTCCTCGCCCTGCACGTAAAGCCCCTTGAAGCTGCCATCGAGCGCGGCGTCGAACATGTTGGGGATGCGCAGGCCGGGCTCCGGATCGAGGGTGACGCCCCACGCGCGCTCGAAGCTCGCGCGCACCGCGTCGTCGGCGATGTGGCGGTAGCCGGTGAGCTCGTGCGGAAAGGAGCCCATGTCGCACGAGCCCTGGACGTTGTTCTGCCCGCGCAGCGGATTGAGGCCGACGCCCTCGCGCCCGAGGTTGCCCGTCGCCATCGCCAGGTTCGCCATCCCGATAACCATCGTGCTGCCCTGGCTATGCTCGGTGACACCCAATCCATAGTAGATGATGGCGTTGCGCGCGGTGGCGTACAGGCGCGCGGCGGCGCGAATCTTTTCGGCCGGCACCCCGGTGACTTCCGCCATCGCCTCGGGCGAGTTGCGTTCCTCGAGGATAAATTTCTTCCACAGCTCGTAGGCCGGCCATTCGCAGCGCTCGCGCACGAAGTCTTCCTTGGCGAGTCCTTCGCTGAGCACAACGTGGGCGATCGCGTTGATCAGCGCGACGTTGGTCCCCGGACGGAGCTGAAGATGGTAGGCCGCCTTGACATGCGGTGTGCGCACCAGATCGATCGTGCGCGGATCGGCGACGATCAGCTTGGCGCCCTGACGCAGACGGCGTTTCATCATCGAGCCGAATACCGGATGGCCGTCGGTCGGGTTGCAGCCGATCACCATGATCACGTCGGCATGCATCACCGAAGCGAAGTCTTGCGTGCCGGCTGAGGTGCCGAGCGTGCTCTTGAGCCCGTAGCCGGTCGGCGAATGGCACACGCGGGCGCAGGTGTCGATGTTGTTGTTGCCGAACGCCGCACGGACCATCTTCTGCACCAGGTAGGTTTCCTCGTTGGTGCAGCGCGACGAGGTTATCGCGCCGACTGCGCCGCGCCCGTACTTGTGCTGGATCTGTCTGAAGCGTGCCGCCGCGTAGCCGATCGCCTCCTCCCATGAGACCTCGCGCCACGGGTCGCTGGTCTTCTCGCGCAGCATGGGCTTTAGCACGCGGTCGGGATGGGTCGCGTAGTCCCAGGCGAAACGCCCCTTGACGCAGGCGTGTCCCTGGTTCGGCATCCCGTCCTTGTTCGGCACCATCCGCACGACCTCGTCGCCCCTGACTTCGGCTTTGAACGAGCAGCCGACGCCGCAATAGCCGCAAGTGGTGACGACCGAGCGTTCGGCGACGCCCTTTTCCAGCAGGGACTTTTCAACCAGCGCGTCGGTTGGACAAGCCATCACGCACGCGCCGCACGAAACGCACTCGGATTCCAAGAACGGCTGATGCTGGCTGGGCGAGACCACCGAATCGAACCCGCGGCCATCGATGGTCAGGGCGAAGGTGCCCTGGACCTCCTCGCACGCGCGCACGCATCGCGAGCACACGATGCAGCGCGCCGGATCGAAACGGAAATACGGGTTAGACTCGTCGCGCACGGCATCGAGATGGTTCCTGCCTTCGAAACCGTAGCGCACCTCGCCGAGCTCCAGCTCATCGGCCAGCGCGTGGAGCTCGCACGTCCCGTCGCCGGCGCAACTCGCGCGGCCCGCCGGATGGTCCGACATGTAGAGCTCCATTACGCCGTGGCGCAGGCGCTTGAGCATCTCGGACTTCGTGCGCACGTTCATCCCGGGTTCGACCGGTGTGGTGCAGGAGGCGGGATAGCCGTTGCGGCCTTCGATCTCGACCAGGCACATGCGGCAGGAGCCAAACGGTTCGAGCGCGTCGGTCGCGCACAGCTTGGGAATTGCGATATCGGCGAGCGCCGCCGCACGCAAGATCGACGTTCCCTCAGGCACCGTGACCCGGCGGCCGTCGACTTCGAGCGTGATCTGATTTTGCGAGGCTCGCGGCGGAGTTCCGTAATTCCTGTCGGTTTTCGATAACACGGCTCTATCTCCTGCGCTGCTTCACCGCTCACGCCGTCCAGGCGACGTCGGCCCGCGTAAGGCCGAAATCTTCGGGAAAATGGCGCAGCGCGCTCAGCACCGGCAGCGGCGTGAGCCCGCCAAGCGCACACAGCGATCCATAGGTCATCGTATCGCACAAGTCGCGCAGCAAGCCGAGCGCGGCGGTGCGGTCGCGGCCGCGGATAATTCGCTCGATCACCTCGGCGCCGCGGATCGAGCCAATCCGGCACGGCGTGCACTTGCCGCACGACTCGATGGAGCAAAACTCAAACGCCCAGCGCGCTTGGCGCGCCAGATCCACAGTGTCGTCGAAGACCACGATTCCGCCGTGGCCGACGATGCCCTTCTTCGCCGCCAGCGCCTCATAATCTATCGGCAACTCGAGCATGCTCTCGGGAAAGTACGCGCCCAGCGGGCCGCCGACCTGCACAGCACGTAACCGACGGCCGCTCGCGGTGCCACCACCGTAGTCGTAAACCAGCTCGCGCAGGGTGACGCCAAACGCTTTCTCGACCAACCCCGGATGCTTTACGTTGCCCGCAAGCTGAACCGGCATCGTGCCGCGCGAGCGGCCCATCCCGTAGTCTTTGTAGAAAGCGCCGCCGCGCTCGAGGATTATCGGCACCGTGGCCAGCGACACGACGTTGTTGACCACCGTCGGCCGGCCGAACAGCCCCGAGACCGCCGGCACCGGCGGCTTGTAACGTACCATCCCGCGCTTGCCCTCGAGGCTCTCCAGCATCGCGGTTTCCTCGCCGCAGACGTAGGCGCCCGCGCCGAGCCGCACCTCGAGGTTGAAGGTGTGCGGGCTGCCGAGGATCTTTTCGCCCAGGTAGCCGTGTCGGCGCGCCGTCTCGATCGCCGCGTTTAACGTGCGCAGCGCGTGTGGATACTCCGAACGCAGGTAGATATAACCCTCGGTTGCGCCGACGCACACCGCTGCGATCGTCATCCCCTCGATCAGAACGAAGGGGTCGCCCTCCATGATCATGCGGTCGGAGAAGGTGCCCGAGTCGCCCTCGTCGGCGTTGCACACGACGTACTTCTGCGGCGCCGGCGTCTGGAGCGTGGTGCGCCATTTGATGCCGGCGGGGAAGCCCGCGCCGCCGCGTCCGCGCAGCCCGGACTCTATCACTTCGTCAACGACTTTCGCCGCCGGCATCTCGAGCGCGCGCCCAAGCCCGCGGTAGCCGCCGTGTGCGAGGTAGTCGTCGAGCGAGAGCGGATCGATTACCCCGAGCCGCGCGAAGGTCAGACGTTCCTGGCGCTTGAGATACGGGATCTCATCGGTCGAGCCGAGGCTGAGGCGATGCTGCCCGCCATCAAGGAAGCCCGCATCGAAGAGCGACGCGACGTCGGCGGGCGTAACCGGCCCGTAAGCCAGGCGTCCGCGCACGGTTTCCACTTCGACCAACGGCTCGAGCCAGAACATCCCGCGCGAGCCGTTGCGCACGACGCGGAGATCGACCGCGCGCCGGCGCGCTTCGCCGGCAACCGCCTCGGCAACCTGCTCTGCGCCGAGCGAAAGCGCGGCGGAATCGCGCGGGACGTATACCGTCGCGCTCATCGCAGGCTCTCCCTGAGCGCGGCGAGTATCTCGTCGAAGCGCGCCGCGTTGACCCGCCCGTGGGGATCGTGATTTACCATCATCGCCGGCGAGCATCCGCAGTTGCCCAGGCAATAGACCGCCTCGAGCGTGAAAGCGCCGTCGGGCGTGGTTTCGCCAAAGTCAACGCCCAGGCGATCGCGCACGTGATCAGCGAGCGCCGCCGCGCCCATCGCCTGGCACGACTCAGCGCGGCAGAGCCGAATCACGTTGCGGCCCGGCGGCTGACGGCGGAAATCGTGGTAGAAGGAGGCGACGCCGTGGGTCTCGGCGCGCGTGATATTGAGCGCGCGCGCGATTATCGGAATGCTGTCGTGCGGGATATAGCCGAAACGATCCTGCACCTCGTGCAGAATGAGCATCAACGCACCGGGGCGCTGCCGCAGGCGCGAAACGATTGCCTCAACCGTCGCGGGATCGAAAGCCTCGTAGTGCCGGTCCATAAATCAACTCCGCCCCGCCGAGCAGGCATCCCCCGGCCCCCACGTTTAGCGTCCACCCTAAGCGCCGCCCTCGTCAAGGGCTGGCCTGAAGGTTCCTGGGGAAAGAGTCTGGCCCGCCGCGCGCCGCTCCTTCTTGCACCCGACGGTGCTATGATTCGGAGCGGAGGGAAGGCTCCGCGATGATGCGCCGGTTCAAGTTCGAGGACGAGATCTATACGACGCTGGCGTGCGTGCCGATGGCGGTGCGCCGCAAGCTGGACCGGGTCGGCATCAAGATCGCGCTGGAGCAATGGCAGGCGCTCGGCCGCGGCGAGCGGCTGGCCGTGTGCCATCTGCCTGACACGTCCGCCGAGGAGCGCGAAGCGCTGCGGCTGTTCATCAGCGAGGCAGTTCGCCGCGCCAGGGGCGAGGAGCCGCGGGAGCTCAGTGAAGCGCAGCGCGCGGTTGCTGATCCGCCGCGCGAACTGCCGTCGCAACTCGCCGAACGCGCACGCATGGCAGGCGTCAAGCTCGACCAGGCGGTTTGGGAGCGGTTCGACGCCGATGAGCGCTATGCGCTGGTCAAGCTTGGCACCGGCAACGAGCCGAGCCACAACCTCGCCGCCGCGCTGGCGGAATTCCTGGCGCGCTGAACTTCGAGCGGATGGCGGCCTCGATTGTGCGCTACCTGTCGGGCGCCTATCTGCGTACAAAGTGGTCGAGCAGGGGGCGGGCGCTGGCGCCGAGCTTGAAGCTCGCGCGCAGCGCCGCGCTCACGTACTGCTTGGCACCGCGCACCGCCTCGGCCAACTCCATCCCGAGCGCCAGGTAGGCGGCGATCGCCGCCGACAGCGCGCATCCCAGACCGTGCGCCCCGCCGCCCGCGATCCGTTCCGCGCGCAGGACCGTAAATCCACGCCCGTCGTAGAGCAGGTCGGTTGCCTCGGAGGGTGAATTGAGATGCCCGCCCTTGATCAGCACCGCGCGCGCGCCCGCGGCGCGCAGCACGCGCGCCATCTCGCGGATCGCGGCGGCGTTGGATTCGCGGATGCCGCACAGCGCCTGCGCCTCGGCGAGGTTCGGAGTAACAATCCGCGCCAGCGGAAAGACCCGCTCGCGCAGGACGCGTTCGCCGGCGCGATCGAGCAGGCGAGCCCCGCTGGTCGAGATCAGCACCGGATCGACGACCGGAGCGGCAAGCTGCAGGCGGGCAAGCGTGTCGGCGACGGCCTCGACGATCGCTGCGGTGCCCAGCGCGCCGGTCTTGATCGCGTCCGGCGGGCGCTCGGCGGCCAACGTCTCGACCTGTGCCGCCACCATCGCGGGATCGACCGGGAGGCAGCGGCTGACCGTCGCGCTGTTCTGCGCGATGACCGCGGTAATTGTCGAGTAGCCATAAACGCCGAGCGCGGCGAAGGTCTTGAGGTCGGCCTGGAAGCCGGCGCCGCCGCCAGGGTCGCTGCCCGCGATCGTGAGCGCGACCTTTCTCTCCACCGTGCGCTTCACGCCGCTTTGCGGACCCCCTTCGCCGTTTCCTGAATGAAATCAGTTTAACACGACGACGCACCGACGCGGTAGAAGCCGATTTGCGCAGGCTTGCTGGCCCGCGCGCGGCGCGCATGGTACTCAAGGAAGGGAGCGTTAGTCAGGCGCCCGAGCGCACGCATTCTGTTCAATGTCGGCGACGCGAGAGAAGGAGTTTCTCAGCCTCCCCTTCAAGGAGAAGCTCGAATTCCTGTACGGGCTGCCTGCGCGCCAGAAGCGCGACCTCATCCTGTCGGCGCCCGAGGCCGAGCGGCTGGTGCAATCGTTCTCGCCCGAGACGCTTTTCTACACGCTCAAGGAAATCGGCAGCGCGGACTCGGGCGACCTGCTGAGCCTGGCGATTCCCGAACAGGTCAAGGGCCTGTTCGACCTCGACTGCTGGACGCGCGACCGGCCCAATCTGGAGCGGATGCGCGAGTGGATCGAGGCGCTGGCCGAAGCCGGGCGCAAGCGGATGGCGGACGCGCTGATGGCGCTCGACCGCGAAATGATGGCGCTGTTGCTGCGCCAGTACTTCCGCGTCCACCGGCTCGACGACCCGGCCTCCGCCGCTGACGTCCCTTCTGACCGTTTCGTCCAGTTCGACGAGCACTATCTCATCGAGTTCCAGCGCCACGATTCGATCCTTCAGCTGCTGGTCGATTTCCTCGAGGAGGTCTTCGAGCGCGACTACACCTACTTCACCGCGCTGATGGAGGAAATTTACTGGGGAGTGCAGGCCGAGCTGGAGGAGCAGGCCTACCAGTTCCGGCGCGCGCGGCTAAGCGATCGTGGCTTTCCCGACTACTTCGAAGCGCAGGACGTCTTCGCCTATCTCGACCCGCGCAACTTCGTCAACATCCGCGCCACTTACACAACGCCCAGCCGCGCCGACCTCCTGCGCGACGACGAACTGGTACCCCACGCGATGGCGCCGGTCGCGCTCGGCGCCGACCAGTCGCTGTTCAACACCGCGCTTACGGCCGGTTTCGCCGCCCAGGGCCAGCGCCAATTGCGCGCCGAGATGGCGCTGGTCAGCAACCAGGTTTTGGTCGCGCTGGCGGTCGATTTCGGCGATCTCGAGGCCGTGCGCGCGGCGGTCGAAATGACCCACAACTACCTCAACCTCGCGCTGGAGAATCTCGCCGGCGGCGACCTTCAAACCGCGATCGAGCATCTGCGCGACACCCATCTCAAGCTGCTCCTGCGGCTTGGCGTCAGCCTGACGGTCGACCTGCGCAAGCGCGCCGAGCGCACGATGGCGGCGCTTGGCCTCGACCCTGCGCGCACGCGCGAAGTCCCCTACCTCGATTCGCCCTATCGCGAGGCGCTGGCCGGCTTTGTACGCCACCGTCCCCAGTTTTACGGCGGACTCGACGGCCAGGGCGCGGTTGCAATGCGCGAGTTTCGGGCGATGCGCGACCTCCATCTGGCCCACTCTGTGCTGGAAGAAATCGAAACCATGCGCGAGCTGTTCCGCGCACTGCTCGGAATCGACATCGCAACGCCCGCCTTCCGCGCCGAAACCGCCGGCCGCGAAATCCGGCTCGGCCAGATTCTGATAACCGCCTTCGCGCGCCACGCCCTGGAGCACAGGCTCGTGCCCGCGCCGATAGAGGCGAGCCGGCTGGGCGAGGCGTACGCCGCGATGATGACGGCCGGCGGACGTCCGGCCCGACTCAAGGAAAGCTTCCGCGAGCAGATCGAAGCCGAGATGGCAGCGCGGATGGACGAGACAATGCGCCGGCGGAGCGGAGCCTTCGTCGGCTCCTGCCTCAACATGCTCGAAGACGACCTCGCCGAGCTCGACCCGCGCGCGATCGACCCGCGTTTTATCCGTAGCCTGCTCGTCCGCCGCGGCTAACGGCCGGAACGCGCAATTTTCTCGCGCGCGATCCGGATCAGATGGGTGCGGCCGGCGCGCAGCACGCTGAGCGTGACCGACGCAGAGCCCTTGACCGCGGCGAACGCCGCGATGAAATCGGTCGGCGAGCGCACCGCGTGCCCCTCGACCGCGGTCACGATATCGCCCCGCTTAAGCCCGGCGCGCGCGCCCGGGCCCGAAACCTCGGCCACCAGCACGCCGCTTTGCGGAGCAACGCCGAAGTAGCCCGCAATCGGCGCGCTCAGCTCCTGCACCGAGATACCTTCGGCCGCGAAGGTCGGCGGCAGGCTCGCGCGCGCGGGTCCACGCCGCCCCAACGCGGCGGCGGGCTGAAAGAGATGATCGTTCACGAAGATCGGCGCGCCCAGTCCCATCGCTAGCGCGATCGCGTCGCTCGGCCGGCTGTCCACCCGCAACCGCCCGTGATCAAGAACGATGTCGGCGTAGTAGACCTGATCGTGCAGGCCGGTGATCACCACCCGATCGACATGGTTGCCGGTACGCTCGATGACGTTGCGCAGGAGATCGTGGGTGAGCGGGCGCTCAGGCTTGATCCCGCGCATCTCGCGCATGATCGCGCGCGCTTCTTCGTCGCCGATCAGGATTTGCAGGCCCCGCTTGCCGGACAGATCCTCGAGCAGCACATAATGCGCCCCGCTCTGATCGTCGAAGCCGACGTTGGCAACCTCGACCCGCACCTGGTCGGGCGCCGGGCCGACGTCGTGCCTTCCGGCGCACGCGGCAAAGAGCACCGACCCGAGCGCGGCGGCCAGCAGGGCGACGAACCGCGGCGCTGTTCGCCGATGCATCATGCCCTAACCTATCCCTCCGTTTCGGGATTTTCCAAGACCCCCGCCAAGCCGCGGACGCCAGCGCTTTTGACGCGGCGACCGGCCGCGCCGGGACGAAATCCGCGTGCGATTACATACAATTCAGACGAGCCGGGGCGGCTTGCGCGCGGGCGGGTGAGCTCGACGCGCTCAAAGTCGCGCTCAAACCCGCGCACGACGCTTTGAAAGTCGCCGCCCATGAACAGCTTGACCACCATCGCGCCGCCCGGCCTGAGCAGCCTGCGTGCGCATGCAAGCGCCGCCTCTGCCAACTCGGCCATCCGGGCCTGGTCGCGCTCGGCGATGCCGCTGAGCTTTGGCGCAAGGTCGCTGGTCACCAGATCGGCGCCGCCGCCCAGCGCCGCGCCGACCGCCTTGACCGTGGCGGCTTCGCGGATGTCGCCGACCAGGGTGGCGACATTGGGAACCGGCGGCGGGCACGCGGAGAGATCGACGCCGACCACCTTGCCCTCGGGTCCGGCCGCTTCGGCGAGCAGCGTGAGCCATCCGCCCGGCGCACATCCGAGATCGACAATGCGCGCGCCCGCGCGCACAAGACGAAAGCGCGCGAGCAGCTCCTCGATCTTGAACGCCGCGCGCGAGGGCAATCCACGCTCGCGCGCCTTGCGATAGAACGTGTCATGCGGCTGATACCTGGCCATCGCCTCATCCGGCGGTGCGCCGCGCGGCACCAATCCGCGTGCCGGCGCGCCGCTGCTGTGCGCTCAGTGCGATCGGATCCTATCAGAGAGGCGCGCGCGATTCGTGAATTGTCCACAGCATCGCGTGCCGACGTTCGCCCTGCCGGTTTTCTGCGCCGCCCGAAGTGGTTATCTTCTTCGGGCGGGCTTGCGCGCATCGTCGTGCCGTGCCGCCGTTCCGTCAAACATGATTAACCTCGACGATCTCAATCCGGCCCAGCGCGACGCCGTGCTCGCGCCGGACGGCCCGATCCTGATCCTCGCCGGCGCCGGCTCGGGCAAGACCCGCGTGCTGACCCACCGCATCGCCTATCTGATTGCCGAAGGCCGCGCAGCACCCGCGCACACGCTGGCGGTGACCTTCACCAACAAGGCGGCGGCCGAGATGCGCGAGCGGATCGCGGCGCTGCTCGGCGGCGCTGCGGGATGGCCGTGGGTGAGCACTTTTCACTCGGCCTGCGCGCGCATCCTGCGCCATGAAGCCGGCGCGCTCGGCTACCGGCCGAACTTCTCGATCCTCGACGAGGGCGATGCGATGGCGGTGCTCCGGCGCGTGATCGAGGAGGCCGCAATCGCCGGAGCTCCAACCGCCGAGGCCGCGCGCGCACGCATCGAGCAGCTCAAGAACGAAGGCTGCGCGCCCCAGGCGTTCACCGCCGAGGCCGGCGGCGACGGGCGCGACGCCGCGCTGGCCGCGATCTACCGGCTGTACCAGGAGCGGCTGCGCGCGATGAATGCGATGGACTTCAGCGACCTGCTGCTTGGTGTCCATCAACTCTTCGAGCGCGATCCGGCGGCGCTGCTCAGATGGCAAGGGCGCGCGGAGCATCTGCTGGTTGACGAATACCAGGACACCAACCGCGTGCAGTACCTGCTGGTGCGCGCGCTCTCCGCGCGCACCGGAAATCTGTGCGTGGTCGGCGACGAAGACCAGTCGATCTACCGATGGCGCGGCGCTGACATCCGCAACATCCTCGACTTCGAGCGCGACTTTCCGCACGCCCGGATCTTCAAGCTCGAACAGAACTACCGCTCGACCAAGACGATCCTGGCCGCCGCCGATGCGGTCATCCGCAACAACCGCGAGCGCAAAGCCAAGCGGCTGTGGACCGAAAACGAAGCGGGCGAACCGGTCACCTACCTGACCGCCGTCACCGAGCGCGACGAGGCCGAATTCATCGCACGCGAAATAGGCCGCCTGTGCGCCGAGGGCGGTGTCAGCCCCTCGGACATCGTGGTCTTCTACCGCGTCAACGCGCAGGCGCGCGTGCTCGAAGAGGCGCTGGTGCGCCGGCGGGTCCCCTATTACGTCGTCGGCGGATTGCGCTTTTACGAGCATCGCGAGGTCAAGGATTTGCTCGCCTATCTGCGCGCGCTGGCCAATCCGGCCGACGCAATAAGCGTCGAGCGGATGGTGGGGGCACCGCCGCGCGGCGTGGGCGCCAAGACCCTGGAGGCCGCCGCGGAAACCGCCGCGCAAGACGCCATCACGCTGTTCGAGGCGCTAGGGCGGCTGGAAACCAACTCGCGCGTCGCGCTGCGCGCGGCCAAGCAGGCCGGCGAGCTCTACGGCTGGATGCATGAGCTGGCGGTCCGCGCGCCGACGATGAAGGTGCGGGCGATCCTCGACGAAGTGATCACGCGCGCGGGCTTCGCCGCCTACCTCGACGGGATGCAGGACGCGGCGACGCGCCGGCAGAACGTCGCCGAGATGCTGTCGGCGGCCGACGCATTCGACGCCGAGGAGCACAACGGCGGGCTCGCCGACTTTCTCGAACGCGTGGCCTTGGTCAGCGACGCCGACCAGGTCGGGGAGCGCGGCGGGCGCGTCGCCCTGATGACGCTGCATACGTCCAAGGGGCTGGAGTACCCGGTCGTGTTCATCGCCGGGATGGAGGAAGGGCTGTTCCCGCATTTTCGGTCGCAGGACGAAACTGGCGAGGTCGAGGAGGAGCGCCGACTGTGCTACGTCGGGATGACCCGGGCACGCCGGCTCTTGTACCTGACCAACACGCTGAGCCGCGAGTTGTACGGCCAGCGCAGCGAGTCGCGCCCCTCGCGCTTCCTCGGCGAGATCGACCCTGCGCTTGTCAACCGAATTGCGCCCGAACGTGCGGGCGCGCCACTGCGCCGTCCGGGCGTGGGCACTTATATCGACTACAGCACAAGTCAGCTAGGAGAGGACGAGGAAACTGCGGCCGACGGAACCGACGGCTTTCCGATCGGCGCCCGTGTCGTCCATCAGACCTTCGGGCGCGGCGTGGTGCGCCGGCGCGAAGGACGTGGCGCGGCGGCCAAGGCGTGGGTGCATTTCGAACGCAGCGGGACGAAGCTGCTGGTGCTTAAGTTCGCCAATTTGAGGCCGGTTGCCGAGTGATCGGCCTTGCCATATCATTTTTGGGCAGCCGCACGACGCGGGCTGGGGGAGTGACGGCGGGCCGGGGCGGAGCAATCCATGCATCAGGCAGTAGCACGGTTTCTGGGGTGGAGTGCGGCGCTGGGCTTGGTTGCCGCCCTCGTTGCGGCGCCGCAAATCGCGCGCGGCTGGAGCGAAGATGATTTCGCACGCCGGCCAGTAGTCGCCTACCCGATTCCGACCGGGCGCGACGAAATGATCGGCGCGCTCCAGAGCTACACGATTCGCAAGGGCGACACGCTGCTCGACATCGGGCGTTGGTTCGGCGTCAGCGCGCGTGAGATCTCCGACGCCAACGACCATATCGACTGGTGGACGCCACCCGCCGGCAAAACCATCGTCCTGCCGACCGAGCACATCCTGCCCAGCGGGCCGCGGGCCGGAATCGTGATCAACGTGCCTGAGCTGCGGCTATACTACTACTACCCGCCGGCAGTGGCGCATTCGCGCGGCCGGGCCAAACTGACGCGCGCAAAGCTCGAGGGCGCTCGCAGCAAACACGCGCATGCCAAAAATCATGTGCTGAACGCGAGCTACAGCGGCGCTCGCGTGGTCTATACCTTCCCGGTGGGCCTGGGACGCTACGACTGGCGGACACCGGTCGGAAAGAGCTTCCGCGTAACCGCAAAGGAGCACGACCCGCCATGGATCGTGCCGCAGGACATCTACGAGGAACACCTCGAACGCGACGGCTACGCCGAGCACATGATTCCGGGCGGCGACCCTGACAACCCCGAAGGCCATTGGCGGCTCGACCTCAACCTGCCCGAGTACGCGATTCACGGCACCAACAATCCGTGGGGCGTCGGGATGGAGGTCAGCCATGGATGCATCCGGCTGTCGCCCGAAGCGATCGACCGCCTGTGGCACATGGTGCCGGTGGGGACGACCGGCCGCATCGTCTACCAGCCGGTCAAGTTCGGATGGCACGGTGGGGTGTTGTACGTCGAGGTCCACGAAGATCTCTACGGGATGTATCCCGGGCTGTGGCGCTACGCAGTCAGCGAAGCGCGCCGTCAGAACCTGCTCGGCTACATCGACACGCTCAAGCTGGAGAAGGCGATCGAAGAAAAAACGGGCGTCCCGACCTACGTGATGCCCGGTCCGGAACCTCCGATAGCTCCGGTACCGGCAACGGTCGCCAGTTCAATCCCGCTGCCGCCGCCGGGCAGCGTAGCCAGTGCGCCTGACGCGGATTCTGGCGTGGACGCGGGCGAATCGGGCACGGCAGCCGATACGGCGAGCGACGGCGCCAGGCCTGACGAAAATGTACCGGCCAAAAGCACGGCGCGTGCGGCCGCGGCATCGAGTGCGAGCGGGGCAGTCGTTGCGCCCAAGGCTGAGCACGCCGTGATTCCGCCTACGTCGATTGCGCCTGCGCACGAAGCCGCCGCGGCTGACAGCGGAAGGGTCGCGCGCTTCGGCGACGTTGACGCCGACGGTGCTGACGCCCAGCCCGGTAACGGGTTCGGCCGTGCGATCGGCAACGCCCCCGACGTGAACCCGCCCGCACCGTCAGCCGCTAAGCCGCCCGCCGAGGACGAAACTCGCGGATGGGTCCAGGTACCCTCAGGCGCGCTGCCAATCGAGTAGCGCCCGCGCGCCGCTTCGTCCCGACAGACATCAGTGTGACGGCGCCTTCGCGGCCGTGCTGTCCGAACCCGTATGCGACGTTCGCAGGCGCAGCACGTAGAGTGGGCGCGCGCCGAAACCCAACGAGCCCGGCCACGAAAGGCGGCGGACGATCTCGGTGCCGGCGCCCGGCACGGCGGCTATCGTGTACGGCGAGAGCTTCGTCGTGGTGACCATCGGGATACCGCGCTCGTCGGCGAGCGTGTCGGGCCTGTCGCGCGGGTAGCGATAGAGATCCTGGCCGTTTAGCGAGTAGCCGGCGTCAATCCCGGCGCGCGGGACTCCGCTTGCGAGCAGCGCGTCGCGCGCTGCGAGCACAGCCTGCGCGCCGCGCTGATAGGCGTATAGGCCGCCGAGCGACAGCAGACCCATCATTGCGGTCATGATCGCCGCCGTTGCGACGGGAGAACGCCCGCGCGGCAGCGGCGCCAACGCGAGCAGCACACATCCCGCGGGCACCATCACGAGATAGTAGCGATCGGCGAAGAACCACAGCGGCAGCGTGGCCAGCCAATACACCGCGGCGGTCAGCATGAGCGCCGCCGCGCCGCGACTCATCCGCGGTATCGCTTCGGCGGCGCTGACGCACAGCCCCGACGCGCCAAGGCTCGCCAGCACGGCGACGGTCCATCCGGCGCCGGTGCCGAAATCATCCCAACGCAGCCGCCGCGGCATCCCGTGCAGCGTCAGCGCCCCCGGCCATCCCCCAAAGCATCGGCAATCCGGCGTGCTCCACACGAAATGGTCCTCGAACGCCGTTATCACGATGGCCGCGGCGAGCACCGCCGAAGCGATCACGAGCGCGCGCCGCCAGCGCAGCGCTGCCTGCACCAGCGCGAGCGGCGCCAGCACGAGCCCGAGGTAGAGCAGCGGCCACAACAGCCACAACTTGAGGTAACGCGGCGCCGGTACGAGGAAAAACGCGTTCAGCGAGCGCGCCTCACTGTCGGCCAAGTTCCACGGGCGCATCGCGTGGACGAGACCAATCCAGAACGCTGCGCAGGCGATCGACGCAAACGCGAACGGCGCCAACCGCCTGACAAGGCGCGGCAGCGCGCGGTGCGCCCGGCGCCACAGCTCGCGCTCGTAGAGCACGAGCGCGGCCGCGCATCCTATCAGAGCCGCGCCGCCGAATGGCCGAACGGCGAAGGCCACGATGGCGAGCGTCGCGGCCAGCCACAGCCATCGCTGCTCGTGTCGACTTCCCTCGGCGCAGGCGAACGCAAGATGGCATCCGAGCAGCGGCGCCAGAAACGGCACCTCGGTCATGAACGAAAAGCTGAGAAACAGGTAGCAGGGATTGCAGATCAGAAGGCCGGTTGCGAGCAGCGCGGTCTCCGGCCGAGCGCCGCAGCGCCGCGCAAGCACGTAAAGCATCAGCGCGCCGGCGATCCCGAGAAGCGCGACCGACAGATCCAGCGACGGTGCGCTTGGGCCGAACAGCCTGCTCCACGCCAGGCCGTAAAGCGTCTGCCCGACTGGCATCGCCTGCGTGTATCCGCCAAAGCGCAGGCGTCCGGTTTCCGCAAGTGCGCGGACCGCATGCTGGTAAATCCAACTATCGACCACCGGCGCGTCGCTCAGCGGACGCGCTACCATCCAAACGAAGGCGTACCATCCCGCGACCAGCGCCACTGCCGCGCACACACCCCGCCGCCGATCGCCAAAGTCCATCAGCTTGCCGCGCTCGGAAACGATTCTATATACTGCGCCCGAAACGCGCTCGCCATGATCGCTCTTCAGTCCCGCGACTTTCCGCTGCATGGCCCGCGCGCCGCCGTGGCGGCCGCGATGGGGCGGCGCGAATGAGCCAGCCGGTGCGCCAAGTGCCCTTTCATCGCCCTTCGATCGGCGAGGCCGAGGAGCGCGAGGTGCTCGACGCGTTGCGCTCGGGATGGATCACCACCGGGCCCAAAGCCAAGCGCTTCGAGCGCGAGTTCGCGGCCTACGTTGGCGCGCGCCACGCGCTGGCCGTCGCCCATTGCACCGGCGCGCTGCACCTTGCGCTGTTCGCGCTCGGCATCGGTCCCGGCGACGAGGTCATCACGACGCCCTTTACCTTCACCGCGACCGCCGAGGTGATCGGCTATCTGGGAGCGCGGCCGGTGTTCGTCGATATCGACCCCGGCACTTTCAACATCAGCCCGGCGCGCATCGAAGAGGCGCTGGAAAGCGGGCGTTACGGCCGCGTGCGCGCGATCCTGCCGGTACATTTCGCCGGCCAGGCCTGCGAGATGGACCGCCTGCTTGCGATCGCGCGCCGCCACGGCCTCAAGATCGTCGAGGACGCGGCGCACGCGGTGGGCTCGGCGCGCCATCTCGAGGGCCGCGGGATGGCGCGGATCGGAACCATCGGCGAGCTGACCTGCTTCAGCTTCTACGCGACCAAGAACATCACCAGCGCCGAGGGCGGGATGATCACGACCGAGGACGACGCCCTCGCCGAGCGAATCGCGGTCGCCAGCCTGCACGGGATGAACCGCGACGCGTGGAAGCGCTACGACCGCAGCGGCTCGTGGTACTACGAAATTCACGACACCGGCTTCAAGTACAATCTTTCCGACGTGCACGCCGCGATAGGGCTTGCTCAGCTCGCCCGCGCCGATGAATTCATGCGCCGGCGCGCCGCGATAGCGCGCGCCTACAGCGAGGCGTTCCGCGCCGAGCCCGCGCTCCAGACACCTTACGCGGAGCCGGGAATCCAGCACGCGTGGCATCTCTACGTGCTGCGCCTGCGCCCCGAGCAGCTCAAGGTCGGGCGAGCGCAGTTTGTCGAGATGCTGCGCGAGCGCGGCATCGGCACTTCGGTCCACTGCATCCCGCTCAACACGATGCACTTCTACCAGCAGCGCTATGGCTACCGGACCGGCGATTTCCCGATCGCCGAGGACGTGTACAGCCGATGCCTGTCGCTGCCGATTTTTCCCGCAATGAGCGACGAGGACGTCGCTTACGTGATCGAAAGCGTACTCGCGCTGGCGCGCGAGAACCGTCGCTAGGCGGGCTGCACCTTAACCCAAGGCGGCGAAGGCCGCCTTCCGCGGGTGCGCCTAATCCCTGTAAAATCTCCATCCAAGGAGAACCAACGTGCGAGCACTGGTGACGGGCGGCGCGGGATTTCTGGGATCGCATCTGTGCGAGCGGCTGCTGCGCGACGGGCACGAGGTCATCTGCCTGGACAATCTTTTCAGCGGCAAACGCGCCAACATCCAGCATCTCAAGAGCAACCCCGCCTTCGAGGTCATCCGCCACGACGTGGTCGAGCCGATCCTGCTCGAGGTCGATCGCATCTTCCACCTTGCCTGCCCCGCCTCGCCGGTCCATTACCAGTACAATCCGGTCAAGACGCTGAAGACCAGCGTGATGGGCACGATCAACATGCTGGGGCTGGCCAAGCGCGTGCGCGCGCGTATCCTGCTGACCTCGACCAGCGAGGTTTACGGCGATCCCGAGCAGCATCCGCAGACCGAGAGCTACTGGGGCCACGTCAATCCGATCGGCGTGCGCTCGTGCTACGACGAAGGCAAGCGCGCGGCCGAGTGCCTGATGATGGACTACCATCGCCAGAACAACGTCGACATCCGCATCGTGCGCATCTTCAACACCTACGGGCCGCGGATGGCGGTCAATGACGGGCGGGTGGTGTCGAACCTGTGCGTGGCGGCCCTGCGCGGCGAGGACCTGCCGATCTACGGCGACGGCAAACAGACGCGCTCGTTCGCCTACGTCGATGACATCATCGAGGCGATTGTGCGGATGATGGACACCGAGGGCTTTATCGGCCCGGTCAATATCGGCAACCCCGACGAGTTCACGATCCTTGAACTCGCCTCGCTGGTTATCGAACTGGCGCGCAGCCGCTCGCGCCTGACGTTCCATCCCGCGCCACCCGACGATCCCACCCGCCGCCGTCCGGACATCTCGCTGGCCAAGGCGCGCCTTGGATGGGCTCCCGAGACGCCGCTGCGCGAGGGGCTGCGGCTGACCATCGAACACTTTCGCAAGGAACTCGGCCTCGCTTCAGCCTAGACTCGGGCTCGCCGCAGCCCCAAAGTCGCGGGCGCGGCCCGGCGGCTCGACAGCGCAACGCGCGCGCAATACTATCGCGCCGGGGAGCGTCATTTCAGGGGAGACGGAGGGAAGACGTTGCCAACCGCGCTCGTTACCGGAGCCTCGAGCGGCCTCGGCGAGCAATTCGCCTACGCGCTCGGCCGCGAGCATTACGACCTGGTGCTGGTGGCGCGGCGCGAGGATCGCCTGGCGGCGGTCGCCGGCCACGCGCGCAGCCTCGGCGCCGGCTCCGTGCATACGGTCCGCGCGGATCTTGCCGAGCGCCAGGCGCCGGGCGCGATTCACGGGCGCCTCAAAAGCGACGGCGTGCAGGTCGATTACCTGGTTAACAACGCCGGCTTCGGCACCACCGGCAGATTCCATCGCCTCGACTTCACGCGCGAGCTCGAGGAGATCGACCTCAACGTGACCGCCGTGGTCGCGATGACGCGGCTGTTCGTGCCCGCGATGGTCGAACGGCGGCGCGGCACGATTATCAACGTCGCCTCGACCGCGGCTTTCCAGGCGACGCCGTACATGGCGACCTACGGAGCAACCAAGGCCTTCGTGCTCAGCTTCAGCGAGGCGCTGGCGGCGGAGCTGGCCGGAACCGGCGTGACCGTGATGGCGCTCTGCCCGGGGCCAGTGCGCACGGAGTTCCAAAAGGTGGCCAACAACGAGCGCGCGCGCTTCCCGTCTTTTCTGTGGACCGATGCCAGACGGGTGGTGGAGCAGGCGATCGCGGCCGCGGCCGGCGGGCAGTCGATATGCGTCGCGGGAGCGTTCAACAGCGCGCTTGCGATCGCGAGCAAGCTCGCGCCGCGCGGCCTGTCGGCGCGGATCGGCCGCGCGCTGCTGCGGCCGGCAGCCGCCGACGGCGACTGAGATCGCTGCCGCACGAACGGCCGGCGCTCGGCGCTACTCCTTGAGCAGATGGCGCGAGATCACCACGCGCTGGATCTGCGAGGTGCCCTCGTAGATTTGCAGCAGCTTGGCGTCGCGCATCAGCTTCTGCACCGGGTATTCGTTCATGTAGCCGTAGCCGCCGAAGAGCTGCACCGCGTCGGTGGTAACCTTCATGCAGGCGTCGGCGCTGAACAGCTTGGCGTAGCTCGAAACCACGTTGGGGCTCTCCCCGCGATCGACCAGCCACGCGGCCTTGTAAGTCAGCAGCCGCATCGCTTCGACCGCCACCGCCATGTCGGCCATCATGAACTGGATCGCCTGGAACTTCGCGATCGGCTGGCCGAACGCCTGGCGCTGCTGCGAGTACCTGACGCACTCGTCGAGCGCGCGCTGAGCGATGCCGGTCGCGATCGCGCCGATCTCGGGTCGGCTGCGATCGAAAGTCGCCATCGCGTACTTGAAGCCCTCCCCCTCTCGGCCGACCAGCGCACTGGCCGGGATGCGCACCTCGTCATAGACGATCTCGCCGGTGTCGGCGGCGCGCTGGCCGAGCTTGCCGTGCATCCGCCGCCGCGTGATCCCGGGCAAATCGGCGGGAAACACGAAGCACGAAATGCCCTTGTGGCGTAGCCGTTTGTCCGAGGTCGCGAACGTCACGTACCAGTCCGCCACCGAGCCGTTTGAGATGAAGTGCTTGGTGCCGTTGAGCACGAAGGCGTCGCCCTCGCGGCGATACGTCGTGCTCATCGAGGCCACGTCGGAGCCCGCACCGGGCTCGGTAATCGCGAACGCGCAGAAGGTCAGTTCCTTGACCAGACGGCCGAGGTAGGTCTGCTTCTGTTCGGTGTTGGCGGCAACGACCAGTGGCAGCGTCGCCAGTTCGTTGGCGCCGACCGCGTTGGCCATCCCGGCGCATCCGTAGTTGAGCTCTTCGATGATGACGCAGCCGTCGAGGATCCCGAGGCCGGGGCCGCCGTTCTCGCGCGGCACCGCGAGGTTCATCAGGCCGGCCCTAAAGGCGGCCTCGCATACGTCGTGCGGAAAGATTTCCTTTTCGTCGTACTCGCGAGCGCGCGGGATCATTTCGCGCTCGGCGAATTGGCGCGCCAGCCGGCGCAGGTCGCGCTGCTCGTCGGTAAGCTCGAACCCGATCATCGTCGTTGGCTCCGCCGGCCAAGCGAAGCCGGCCATCCGATTTTGCGCGAAGCCGCGGCCGAGCGCAAAGTGCTTGGCGCTCGGCGCAGCGCCGCTTCGGCTTGAAAAAGCGTCGGTCCCCAACTATGACGGGCATGGAGCGGTTCCCGGCGTGCCGAGCGCTGTTTCGCCGCGAGTGCGTCGCTTTATTCTCGAATCAAGGAGAAAACGATGTCGGTTTCACTGATTGCCAAGATCAAGGCCAAAGCCGGATGCGAAGGCGAACTCGAAGCGGCCTTCCGCGACATGATCAAGAAGGTGCGCGCGGCGGAGCCGGGATGCCAGGCCTATATCTTGCACAGGTCCAACCAGGACCCAACCATGTTCGTGTGGTTCGAGACCTACGCCGACCAAGCCGCCTTCGACGCCCATCGCAAAACCGATCACATGAAGGAGATGGGCGCGCGGATCGCCAACCTGCTCGACGGGCGTCCGCAGATCGAGTTGCTGACTGAGATCGATCGCAAATAGAAGCCGCCGCCTTGATTCGTGAGCGCGTGATCCGTCGCTAACCCACTCCTTGGACAAGGGGAGGGAACTGCTTCGGTCCAGAGAGGAGCCCGAGGCGATGCCGAGAACCATCCTGATGGGCGACCCGACCTTTTTCTCGGTCCTCGGCGGCGCTAACCCTCATACGCGCAATGCGCTTGGTCTGAAAAAGTCGGTCAACCCTGACCTGGCACGCCGGCAATGGCACGGCTTGGCTCGCGCGCTAATCGGACGCGGAACCGAAGTCTGCGTGATCGAGCCGCACGAGGGGCTGAGCGGCCTCGTCTATCCCGCTAACGCGGGCTTTCTCTATCCGCTGAGCGGCGCACCGTCCGAGGCCAAGACGTTCCATCTCGCCCACCTCCTGCCGACGCGGGCGCGCGAGCGCGAGGTCTATCGCCGGTTCCTTGAGCGGATGGGCTATCGATGCGCCAACGTGGCGGCGCGCTTCGAAGGCGAAGCCGACTTTTTCCCTGCTGGCCGCTTCATGCTCTTCACCTACGGGCGGATCGAGCGCCAGCGCTTCGTCCCGCGCATCGGCATCCCGCCCTGGCGGCGCATCTACGGCTTCCGTTCCGAATACGCCGCGCTGGACGAGCTCAGCCAGATCGCGGGCGAACGGCCGATACTCGCGCTGGAGCTATGTCGCGAGGCGCATTACCACGGCGATACCGTGCTGTGCTCGTTCGGCCCTCAGCGCGAGTTCCTGCTCGCCTACATAGAGGGGCTCGCGCCAGCGTCGCGGGAGCGGCTGCGCGCCGAATTCAGCGCCAACCTGATCGAGCTGTCGCAGCGCGATGCTGAACTATACGCGGCCAACTCCTTCCAGGTCGACTACGAGGGCAGGCTGTACCTGTTCATGCCGCAAGGGGTGAGCGAGGCGCTGGCCGCGCGCGTAAGGGAACGCGGCGTCGAGCCAATCATGGTTGACGTAAGCGAGTTCCTGGCCAAGGGCGGCGGCTCAGTCAAATGCATGATTCTCGACCTCGGGCCGAGCGAGGAGCAGCCGAACGACCCGGCCGCGGTCGAGTTCCGCTCCGAGCGTTCCTACGAGCGGCTGTTTGCTGATTGACGGGCGGGCGCATTCAGCGCTCGATCACGCCGTCGCGCGAGATATCGAGGCGCAACACCGCGAGACGGGCGAGCGCCTGGGGACAAGCGTCGAAATAGGCGGCGACGGCGGTGCCGGCGAGCTCGTCGAGCATGTCACTCGACGCCGTTCGCTCGAAGCCGAACCGCAGCAGGTAACTGACGGCGTTGTGGCCAGCGACGGCGTAGAGGCGGCGCGCGCCCCGCGTATGAGCGGCCTTGCGCGCGGCGCCGACCAGCGCCGCGCCTATTGCCCGCCCGCGCATCGTCTCGACCACCGCGAGCGAATGAAGCACCGCCGCATCGACCATCGTTTCTATTCCGGCCACGCCCACCATCCGCGCGTCCAGCCACGCGCCTAACCAACACATCCCGGGCCCATCGCAGCCGTTGGCGATAATCTCGCCACGCTCGCCGACGGCGGAGACCAAGGCGGCCACTGATTCGAGGTCCTCGGTCTGCGCGACGTAAAGCTCGCCGGGAGCGCGGCGGCGGCGCGCACCTACTTTTTTGGCGGCGGGAATAGCTGCGTCCCCGTTTCTTCGTCGACCACGGTTATCGCCTTGGCCGGGCACCCACGGGCCGCCGCCACGATCACACCGTCGGACGCGCCGGTCTGGTTGTAAACCTCGGATTTGCCCTCTTCATCGAGGCGGAAGACGCCGGGCGCGGTCTCGACGCAGTCGCCGCTCGCGATACATCGCGACTTGTTCACGCTGGTTTTGAGTTTCGCCATCGAGGCTTTTCTCCTGGAAACACGAAAGCTGCCTGACAATAGAACCGCGCGTTCAGGCGCCGCAAGCTGCCGAGGAGTGCTCGCAAATCCCGCCATTTTGCGCTCTTATCGAGTCGTCGCTGCTAAAGCGCGCTCCGCGCTGCCACTTCTCTTGCGCGCGAGGAGGGTCCCCGATGAAGTCGCGGGTATCGCCGGCCTCCGTGCGCGCCGCCCTCGCGGCGCTTGTGCTGACCATGATCGTCGGATCGTCCCAGCCCCCCTGGGCCGCCAACTCAGGCTGGCAAGGCGTCGGCGACTCGCTCGTCTCGGACTTCAAATACGTCGCCAACAACCTTGAGGCCGATGGCGAAGACATTGTGACCGCGCCGCTCGATCTCGACGCCGCCGCTGCGCTGCTTGCCAATCCGCGCTTCTACCTGGTGCTCGGCGGCGCTGGCGCAGCCTTCGGGGGCTCGTTTGCGCTGGACCAGACGATGCGCCGCCATCTGCACAACATGTCGTCGAGCACCGCCAGCACGCTGGAAAATATCAGCTACGGCTCGGTCGGCGCGGCAACCGCCCTGCTCTACGGCTACGGGCTTTACGCCGGCGAAGCGCGGGCGCGCCAGTACGCGCTGACCGCGGGCGAAGGCGCGGGCATCGCTGTCCTGCTCGACATCGGAATCAAGGCCGCCTTCGGCCGTCTGCGCCCCTCGCAGGACCATCACGACCACGACGCCTTCTTCCATGGAGGACAGACGTTCGTCTCGGGCGACGTTGCCCCGCTGTTTGCGCTGGCGTGCGGAGTCAGCGAGTACTACGACAATCGCTGGTACGTTGCCCTACCCGCCTACTCACTCGCGCTGCTAGACGGCTTCGGCCGGATGGGCCACGACGCACACTGGTTCTCCGACGTCGTCGGCGCGGCGCTGCTCGGCGTCGGCACAACCGAGCTGTTTCTCCATCTCCATCGCCGGCACGAGGAGCATCCGTGGCGCTTTCGAATCTTCCCGATGCCGCAGCCGGCTGTACCCGCCGCCAAGGGTGTGTTTCCCGTGACGGCCGCAGGCGCGCGGCGTGCGCGCCGCGACCCAATGCCTGCCGGCTTGGTAGTCGCCTTTTGGTGGTGAGCCGCCGTGCGCTTTTGCGCTGCGCGCTTTTAGGCTATCCACTTAGGGCGGTGACTCCCATGGCCGAAGTGCTCGAAACAATCAAGCTCTATTACGATTTCAAAAGCCCGTTCACGTACCTCGCGATGGAGCCCACGTACGGGCTCGAACAGACCCATCGCGTGCGCCTGCGTTTCATCCCGCACGAGCTCGCGGTGCAGGACGCCTACGGCGGCGAACTTGACCGGCGCAAGCAGCGCGACTGGAACAAGGTGCGTTATCTCTACGCCGACGTCCGCCGCTTCGCCAACGAGCGCGGAATGATCATCCGCGGCCCGCAGAAGATCTTCGACTCCCGGCTCGCGCTCCAAAGCGGCCTCTACGCCGACCGTCACGGGCGCTTCCGCCCATATGCCGAGCGCGTGTTCGAGCGCTTCTTCAAGCGCGAGCTCGACATCGAAAACCTCGACGCGCTGTGCGCGGTCGCCGCCGAGGCGGGGCTCGACCCCGCGGGGCTTCGCGGTTACGTCGCTGGCGAGGGTCCCGCCGAGCTCAAGGCCGCGGCGGACGAAGCCGAGCGCGACGGCGTCTTCGGCGTGCCGACCTTCGTCGTCGCAAGCGAGCTGTTCTGGGGCAACGATCGCGTGGAATGGGTGATAAAAAAGCTCGACGCGATGAAGCTTCGGCGCACGCGCGCCGCCTAACATACGGGAGTCCGCAATGCGAGCGATTCCGGTGGGAACCAAGGGCAGTTACACGATGACCGTAAGCCGCAAGGACCTGGCGGGCACGATGGAACCGTCGCTGCCGCCAGTGCTCGCGACCTGCATGATGAGCCTGATGATGGAGCTGGCCGCGATGGACGCGATGCGCCCGTACATGGAGCCGGGTGAAATGTCGGTCGGCATCGTGGTCAACGTCCAGCACCTTGCCGCCACTCCCGACGGGCACAAGGTCACCGCGTACGCCGAGGTCACCAGATGCGACGGGCGGCGCGTCGAGTTCAACGTCCGCGCGGTGGACGAGATGGACGAAATCGGCACCGGCACCCACAGCCGCGCGGTGGTCGAACGGGCCAAGTTCGATGAGCGGCTTAAGAGGAAGATCAAACAGGCTTGAGCCGCAGTCAGATCCGGAGTGCATCGTGATGGAGACGCCGAGCGTATTCGAAAGCGATGAGATTTACGTTGGCCGCGACTTCGGCGGCGCCGAATATGAGATCACGCCCGACCTGGTCGAGCGCTATATCGCGGGCACCGGCGACGACAATCCGTGGTACCGCGGGCGCTCGCCGCTCGGCGGACCGGTCGCGCCGGCGCTGATCCTGCATTCGGCTGTTTTCCGCACTCACGACTGGTACCTGCCCAACATCTACGGCAACCTGCACGCGCGCCAGGAGTGCGACCTACTGGCGCCGGTGATGGTCGGCGAGCGGCTGCATACGCGCTCGGTAATCGTCGATCGCTACGTAAAGCGCGACCGCGAGTACGTGGTCAACGAAACGATGATCTTTAACGCCGCGGGCCGGCTCGTCACCCGCAGCCGCACCCATCAGAGCTTCCTGCTGCCCGAGCGCGCGGCCCACAGCGCGCTGGCGGTTGACAAGTCGCGCGAGCGCGATCCCGCGCGCAGCTTCAGAGTCGGTGAGCGTGGCGGCGAGCCGATCGAGTCGCCGATGATCCACGTGAGCGAGGCGATGTGCATGGCGTTCTCGGGGCCGGCGCTCAACTACCACACCGACCGCGAGGCGGCGCGCAAGCTCGGCTTTCCGGAGATCGTCGTGCAGGGGATGCTGTCCGTGTGCCTGGTCGGGGCGATGATGACCCAGCGCTTCGGGATGGGCTTCTTGTGCGGCGGACGCTGCGATCTGCGGCTCGTCAACGTACTGTGGGCCAACGAGACGACCGCTGCCCGCGGCCGGATTCTCGAAGGCCGTCCGGAAGGCAAGCGCACGCGCGCCGAGGTCGAGGCGTGGTGCGAAAAGTCCGACGGCACCAAGACCGTGGTCGGCATTGCCAGCGCGCTGGAGCTGTAGAGGCGACGTCCCCCTTTCGTACGGGGGGAAACAAAGGCTGGCCGCTCGCGATCCGGGCGAGCTCCCTCGACTCATCTTGGCGACGCAGCCCGCGCGCGCCAATCGGCGCGCGCGCCGTTTGTGCAAGCGGCGGTGGGATTGCTATTGCAGGGGTGAGCGGAGGTATACGCACGATGCCATCCAAATACGATCGGATTCGCAAGCTTCGCTACCCGGGCGCGGTCGACGCCGACGGACACATCCTCGAGGCGCCCGACCTCTGGGAAACCTACCTCGAAGAAAAGTACAAGCCGCGCGCGCTGCGTATCGGGCGCGACGAGCGCGGCACCCAGTACCTCGAAATCGGCGGGCGGCCGTCGAAGGTGACGCGCGGGCCGATCCTGGCGCGGATGTGTTCGATGGGCACGCCGCGCGACAAGCACGGCGAGATCGAGGCGCTCGGCTATGGACAGGACGCGCCGCTCGGCGCACTCGACCCGCGCGACCGGATCACCCGGCTCGACCTCGAAGGGCTGAGGGCTGCGTTCATCTATCCCACCCTCGCGCTTTGCTGGGAGACCGAATGCGACGACATCGAACTGGCGCAGGCCTATACGCGCGCCTACAACCGATGGATCGTCGATTTCTGCGCCGACAGCGGTGGCCGCCTGATCCCGATCGCACACCTGTCGCTCGGCGACCCCGAGGCCGCGGCCCAGGAACTCGAGCGCGCAGTGCGCGCGGGATGCAAGGGGGCGTGGGTCGCGCAGTTTACGATGACGCGCAAGCCGCACGCTCATCCCGATCACGACGTCGTCTTCGCCAAAGCGCAGGAGCTCGGCGTCCCGTTCGGGCTCCATCCCACGCTCGAGCCGGTATGGGCGCTGCCCGGCCGCTACGACTTCAAGTACGTCCGCGACGGGCTGATGTTCCTCAACGTCACCGCCTCCGACGCGATCCGCCACGCGCTGACGAGCTTCTTCCAGTTCGGCACCTTCGACAAGTTCCCGCGCCTCAAGCTGGTGATCCTCGAAGTCGGCGGCGGATGGGTAAGTTACTGGCTCGACCGGCTCGACGCGGTTTACGCCACACTGGTCGGCCGCGACGTGCCGCTGCGCGAGAAGCCGAGCTTCTACTTCCAGCGCCAGTGCTGGATCTCGGCCGACCCCGATGAGCATTCGCTGCCCGCGATGGTCGAGTTGTGCGGCGAGGATAAGTTCTTCTGGGCCTCCGACTTCCCGCATCCCGACCATACCGGCGATTACATCGAGGAGCTGGAGAAGATGGCGGGCAGGCTCGGAGAGCGGGCGCGCGCCAAGGTGCTGGGCGACAACGTGATGCGCGTGTACGGCTGCGCCGCGTAGCGCGTGTGCACAGCCGCGTGGCGCCTCGCCCGACTCTCGGCTGGGACCGCCTCGGGCGAATCCAGCGAAAACAAAAAGGCCCGGAGCCGTGAGGCGCCCGGGCCTTCGATTTGGCGATTTGCGCCCGCTCAGTTGACCGTCCAGGTATCGCCCGCGCGCAGCAGCTTCTGCGGATCGCCCGCGCCGAGCTTGGCGCGCTGCTCTTCGAGCTGCTTGTTCATCGCGGCGTCGTAGGTCGGGCGCGCGACGCTGTAGAACACGCCGATCGGCGTGGGCATCGGAGGCTCGAAATTGCCCAGCATGAAGGCCAGCGCGAGGTTGCTCTCGTCGTGCACGACGAGGTCCTTCTCGGTGATCCCGTTGCCGAGCATGACCACCTCGGGCCGCATCCCGTTCATCCGGATCCCCTTGTCGCGGTTCTTGCCGAAGATAAGCGGCTTGCCGTGCTCGAGGACCAGCTGATGCTCGGCCTTGATCGTCTTGTCGCTGACTTCCTTGAAGGCGTCGTCGTTGAAGATGTTGCAGTTCTGGAGGATTTCGAGGAACGACGCGCCGCGGTGCTCGTGCGCGCGCTTGAGCATCTCGCCCAGATGTTTCTGCTCGACGTCGATCGAGCGCGCAACGAAAGTGGCGTGCGCGCCGAGCGCGACCGTGATCGGGTTGAACGGAAAGTCCACCGAGCCGGCGGGCGTGGACTTGGTCACCTTGCCGACTTCGGAGGTCGGCGAGTACTGCCCCTTGGTCAGGCCGTAGATGCGGTTGTTGAAGAGCAGGATCTTCAAATCGACGTTGCGCCGCAGCACGTGGATGAGATGGTTGCCGCCGATCGACAGCCCGTCGCCGTCGCCGGTGACTACCCATACGTCAAGCTCGGGCCGGGTGACCTTGAGCCCGGTCGCGATTGCGGGCGCGCGCCCGTGGATCGTATGGAAGCCGTAGGTGTTCATGTAATAGGGGAAGCGGCTGGAGCAGCCGATGCCCGAGATGAACACCGTGTTCTCGCGCGGCACGCCGAGCTCGGGCATTACCTTCTGCACCTGGGCCAGGATCGCATAGTCGCCGCATCCTGGGCACCAGCGCACCTCCTGGTCGGAGATGAAATCCTTGCGGGTCAAAGCAGTAGCCATGATTTCTCCTCAGTCTTCCAGCGCGCGGACGATGCGGTTGGTCAGCTCATTGACCTTGAACGGCCGCCCCTGCACCTTGTTGCAGCCGATGGCGTCGATCAGGTAGTCGGCGCGCACGATCTTGAGCAACTGCCCCATGTTCATCTCGGCGACCATCACCTTGCGGAACATCCGCAGCTTGTCTTCGAGATCGCTGGGCAGCGGATTGAGATAGCGCAGATGGATGTGCGAGACGCTGCGCCCTTTGGCGCGCATCTGCTTGACCGCCTCCCGGATCGGCCCGTAGGTCGAGCCCCATCCGAGCACCACCAGCTCGCCGCCCTTCGCGTCGCCGAAGATCTCGACGGGCGGAATCTCGCGCGCGATCCCCGCAATCTTGCGCGCGCGTGTGCGCACCATCAGCTCGTTGTTGGCCGGCGAGTAGCTGACGTTGCCGGTCAGATCCTCGCTCGAAAGCCCGCCGATACGATGCTCCAGGCCGGGCGTTCCCGGAATCGCCCACGGCCGCGCCAGCGTCTCAGGATCGCGGATATATGGCATGAAACCATTGGGCTCGGTGCGAAACTCGACCTTTATCTCGGGCAGCTTGTTGACGTCGGGCACCAGCCACGGCTCGGCGCCATTGGCAAGCTGGCCGTCGGTGAGCAGGATGACCGGGGTCATGTACTTGACCGCGATTCGCACCGCCTCGTAGGCGGTGTCGAAGCAGTCGCTCGGTGTGGCCGCGGCAATGATCGGGATCGGCGATTCGCCATGCCGCCCGTACATCGCCATCAGCAGGTCGGCCTGCTCGGGCTTGGTCGGCATCCCGGTGGACGGCCCGGCGCGCTGGATGTCGGTGATCACCAGCGGCAGCTCGACCTTGACCGCGAGCCCGATCGCCTCGGCCTTGAGGTTCATCCCCGGGCCGGAGGTGGTGGTGATGCCGATCGCGCCGCCGAAGGCCGCGCCGATCGCCGAGGCCACGCCGGCGATTTCGTCCTCGGCCTGGAAAGTGTAAACTGAAAAATTTTTGTAGCTGGCCAGATCGTGCAACACGTCGCTGGCGGGCGTGATCGGATAGGAGCCGAGGAACAGCGGACGCCCGGCGCGGTGGGCCGCCACCACGAAGCCGAGCGCCGTCGCGGCGTTGCCGGTGATGTTGCGGTAGAAGCCGGGAGCGATGCGCGCCGGCTCGACCACATAGGAGCTGGCGAACATCTCGGTCGATTCGCCGTAGTTGTAGCCGGCCCTGAGTGCCTTGACGTTGGCGTCGAGTAGCTCGGGCGATTTGCGGAAGCGTCCCTCCAGCCATCGCACCGTGCTATCGATCGGCCGCTGGTACAGCCACGACACCATCCCAAGCACGAACAGGTTGCGGCAGCGCATCACGGCCCGGTTGTTCAGCCCCGAGTCGTGCAGCGCCGCGGTCGTCAGCTTGGTCACGTCGACCTGGAAGACCTGGTACTTGTCGAGCGAGTGGTCGCTGAGCGGATTGGAGGTGAAGCCGGCACGCTTGAGGTTGGCCTCGGAGAAGGCCTCTTTATCGACGATGATCACGCCGTTAGGCGGGACGTCATCGAGGTTGGCCTTGAGCGCGGCCGGATTCATCGCGACCAGCACGGTGGGCTCGTCGCCGGCAGTGAAGACCTCGCTGCTCGAGAAGTTGACCTGGAAGCCGCTGACGCCGGCCAGGGTGCCCGCAGGGGCGCGGATCTCGGCCGGGAAGTCTGGCAGGGTCGCGATATCGTTGCCGGCCAGGGCCGACTCGGTCGTGAACTGCATGCCCGCAAGCTGCATCCCGTCGCCGGAGTCGCCCGCAAAGCGGATAACGACGTGGTCGACTTTCTCGCGCCGCTTGTGCGCCGCGCCGCCGCCGGCGAGGCTATGCGACTCCGCAGCTTGTCCGGCTGCCTCGGGTGGTAGGGCCATTTTCGCTTAACGCTCCTTGCGCGCTAAAGGGCCCGCGGCGCGCACCATCGCTGGCTGCGTCCGGGGCCACCATCCTTATGCTGTCCAGAACTATAGCTAATAACAGAAAACTGTGAAAGGGTCCCGAACTTAACGCCAACGGCTTAGCGGATGGTGAAGCCGGCACTTTCTCCATGCGGCTGCGACCACTGCTCCTCGACGCTCTCGACACGCGCCAGCCGCGGCCCCTGATGGGCCCAGGCGGCAAGGATTTTCAGCTCGCGCCGCGGCCCCTCCGCCACAATTTCGACATCACCGTCGGGGAGGTTGCGCACCCACCCCGCAAGCCCCAGCGCGTGCGCCTGCTCGGCCGTCGAATGCCGGAAAAACACGCCCTGGACGCGCCCGTGAACGAGCATCCTGAGCCGCGCAAGGTCCGGCTGCGCCATCAGCGCCCGTCCTCGCCGCCGACGAGGGCGAAAAATTCGCGCTCGTCGAGCGTCTTGACCCCGAGCTCGCGGGCCTTGCGCAGCTTGGAACCTGCATCGGCACCGACCACCACGAAGTCGGTCTTGCGGCTGACCGAGGAGCTGACCCGCCCGCCGGCGGCGCGGATCTTCTGCTCCGCTTCTTCGCGCGTCAGCTTCTCCAGCGTGCCGGTCAGCACGAAGGTCTTGTCGCGCAGGGCGCCGCGGCCGTCGCCGCGCGGCACTTCGAGCGGGGCCAGCTCGAGCTCCTTGAGCAGCCGTTGGACGACCTTGCGGTTGCGCGGCTCGTCGAAGTACTCGCGGATGCTGCGGGCGACCTCAGGGCCGATGTCGCGCACGGCGCGCAGCTCGTTCTCGTCGGCCTTCATCAGTTCGCTCATCGACCGAAAGCGAAGCGCAAGCGCGCGCGCCGTGCTCTCGCCGACGTGGCGGATGCCGAGCGCGTTGATGAAGCGGTCGAGCGTGCGGCGGCGCGAGCGATTGATCGCATCGAGCACGTTCTGCGCGCTCTTGTCGGCCATCCGCTCGAGCCCAGCGAGCTGCTCCTTCGTGAGGCGGTAAAGGTCGTCGAGTTCCTTGACCAGGCCCTTTTCGACGAGCTGAGCCACCAACTTGTCGCCCAGCCCATCGATATCCATCGCGTTCTTCGAGGCGAAATGGCGGATCGACTCGCGCATCCGCGCCGGGCAGTTGGCGTTGACGCAGAAGTAGGCGACCTCGCCCTGTTCATGCACGATCGCGCCGCCGCACTCGGGGCAACGCGCCGGCATGTGAAACTCTTTCTTTCGCGGCCTGCCCTTCGCGGTCACACGCACGACGTAGGGGATCACATCGCCCGCGCGCTCGATCAGCACGGTGTCGCCCTCGCGCACGTCTTTGCGCCGGATCTCGTCGAGGTTGTGGAGCGAGGCGTTGGAGATCGTCACTCCGGCGAGCTGCACCGGCTCGAGCTGGGCGACCGGGGTGAGCGACCCGGTGCGCCCGACGTACACCGCGATCCTGTTGACCCGGGTTTCGGCCTGCTGGGCCTTGAACTTGTACGCGACCGCCCATCGCGGCGACCGCGAGACCTCACCGAGCTGCTCCTGGAGCGCGAACGAGTTGACCTTGGCGACCACGCCGTCGGCTTCGTAGTCGAGAGTGTGGCGCCGCTCGGCCATCTCGGCGTGATATTCGAGTACCTGCTGCACGCCACGGCAGACTTTCGACAGCGGATTGACCTTGAGCCCGAACGCCTTGATTCCCTGGAGAAACTCCCACTGGCTCTGGAAGCGGACTCCCTCGATCACGCCCGGCGTATGGCAGAAGATATCGAGCGGGCGCGAGGCGGTGATGCGGGGATCGAGCTGGCGCAGCGAGCCCGCCGCGGCATTGCGCGGATTGGCGAAGATCGGCTCGCCGCGGGCCATGCGCTCGTTGTTGAGCCGCTCGAAGGCGCGCCGCGGCAGGATCACCTCGCCGCGCACCTCAAGCAGGCGCGGGACGCGCCCGTGGGCGGGACGGAGCAGGCGCAGCGGCACGCTCTTGATCGTACGCAGGTTGGCCGTCACGTCCTCGCCGTTGATGCCGTCGCCGCGCGTCGAGCCGACGCTGAACCGCCCCTCCTCGTACACCAGCTCGACCGCGAGCCCGTCGAGCTTGACCTCGGCCACGTACTCGACGTCGGCCTCGCTGTGGAGGAAGCGCTTGATGCGGCGGTCGAACTCGAGCATCTCCTCGGCATTCATCGCGTTGCTCAGCGACATCATCATCCGGCGATGGCGGACCACCGCGAATTTCTCGCTGGGCGCGGCGCCGACGCGCTGGGTGGGCGAGTCGGGAGTGACGAGTTCGGGATGCTCGCGCTCGAGCTCCTCGAGCCGGCGCATCAGGGCGTCGTACTCGGCGTCGGTTATCTCAGGCGCGTCGAGGACATAGTAGAGGTAGTTGTGGCGATTGATCTGCTCGCGCAGCTTTTCGACTTCTGCGCGCACCTGATGGAGGTCGGTGGCCATTGCGCATTCAGCTCGAGGAAAAAAGCTCAGCGCCGGCTGTAGCCCATCGCGTCGAGGAAGTCGTCGAGCGTCGGAAAGCGCATGTACATGTTGGTGCGCTTCTGCGCGCCGATGGTCGTGCTCGGCTCGGAAGAGTACGCGTGCCCCGGATAGACTACCGTGCTGTCAGGCAGGTTGCGCAGCGTGCGATTGAGGCTGTAGTACATCGCTTCCGGGTCGGAACCCGGCAGGTCGACCCGCCCGCACGAATTGACGAACAGCGTGTCGCCCGAAACCAGGCTGCCCTCGACCAGGAAGCACTGCGAGCCCGGCGTATGCCCAGGCGTGTGCAGAAAGGTCACCGTCAGCTCGCCGACCTTGAGGGTGTCGCCGGCGTCCGCCTTGACTAGGTCGGAGTCGCCCAGCCCCGCGACCTTGCGCGTGCCCTCGGCCTCGGCCTTGTTGACGTAAACCTTGGCCTTGATTCGCTCGAGCATTCGCGCCGCCCCCTCGATCGTCATCCCCATCATCGAGCCGCCCAGATGGTCGGGATGGTAGTGCGTGATGAGGATGTGCTCGACCGTGAAGTCCTTGCGCTCAGCCCACTTCAGAATCGCGTCGACGTCCCATGCGGGATCGACCACCGCCGCCTTGCGTGTCACGGGGTCGCCGATCAGATAGACGTAGTTGGCCATCGGACCAACCTGGGCCTGATGGAGGACGACCCGCTGGGATTCCGCCATGTCTGCTTCTCCACGGCACTCAGGCCGCAAGATCAATCTAACGCTTGCCGCGCCCGGACGCATCCTTGGCCGCACCGCCGGCGCGCCGCGCGCCGCCCTGCCCCGCCGATGCGCGCCTGCCATTGCCAGAAGGAGCGGCGTTCGCGGCGTCGGCCGTGCGCGGCTCCATCCTGAGCGCGCGGTCCCACAGAAACTCCGGCTCCTTGAGACGTCTGGCGACCCATCGCGACTGCACGAACAGATGGTCGCTCAGGCGATTGATATAGATTAGGAGCTGGTCGTTGATCGGCTCGACGCGCCGCAGCGACCAGCACACGCGCTCGGCCCGCCGACAAACCGTGCGCGCCTGATGGAGAAAGGCGTTGAGCACGCCGCCGCCGGGCAGCGTGAAGGAGTTCAGCGGCTTGAGCTCCTTCTGCATCCGGTCCATCTCTTCTTCGAGCTTGGCGACCTCGGCCGCTCCCATGTGATGCATCCCGGCGTACTCCGCGGGCGGCGGCGTGGCCAACTCGGAGCCCACGTCGAAGAGCTCGTTCTGGATGCGCCGGAGGCATTCGGCGTACCAGTTGTAGTCCTTGCCGAAGCGGCGTTTATAGGCGGGCAGGTAGGTCCGCACGATGCCGACGACCGCGTTGAGTTCGTCCACCGTGCCATAGGCCTCCAAGCGCGCGCCCTCCTTGGGCACGCGGCTGCCACCGACCAGCGAGGTCAGCCCCTGGTCGCCGCTGCGGGTGTAGATGCGGGTCAGCCGTATCGCCATTGCCGGCGCGTCCGCTACAGCCCCGCCTTGCGGCGCAGGGCCTGAAACGAGTTGTCGCCGACCTCGGAGGAGACCGGCAATCCCGCGTCGCGCCATCCTGTGACCACGACCTGGCCCGCGGCGTCGCGCGCGCCGCCGAAGCCGCCGCGCACGTTGGTCAAATCGGTATAACCGGCGGCCTCCAGCAGCTCGCAGGCGCGTTGCGAGCGTCCCCCCGCGAGGCATCCGACAACCAGCTTCTTGTCGCGCGGCAGCGTTTTGGTCACCACCGGCAGAAATTCCTCGTTCAACTCCATCTGACCCGGTCCCTTGATGAAGACGACGGGCACGTTAAGCGCGCCCGCGGGATGGCCCTGGGCGAATTCCGCTTCGGTGCGGACGTCGAGGTAGATGGCGTCGGGGTTGGCCCTCAGTATGTCATGAGCCTGCGGCGGCTCGACCTGCTTGATAGCCATGATCGTACAAACGACCTCCTTCGGGAGAATCGGCGAAACCTTGCAGACGCCGCGGCGGGCTTGGCGGATGCGCCCGAGTTCCGTCAACCACGCCGCAGGCGCCGGCTAATCCTAGCAGAGCGGCACGGCAGTTGTAGCGTCAGGCCGTATGGCGGCCCCAGCGCTCGTAGTGAACCACCTCGGCGCGCGGCTTGAGTGCCTTGGCCTGCGGCGGATTCGCCGCGCTCGGATAGCCGAACGGCAGCACGGTGAAGATCGGCCATTCCTCGGGGATGCCGAGCAGAGCGGCAAGCTTGTCCCCATCGAAGTTGCCCACCCAGCAGGTGCCCAGGCCCATCGCCCACCCCGCATTCGCCATGTTCTGCACCGCATGCGCGCAATCGACGTCGGCCCATCGCGTATTGCCGCGATCCTTCAGCACAACGATCGCCGCCGGGGCGTCGGCGACATAGCGGCCGGTGCTGCACAGCGCGCCCATCTCGCGAAGCGTCGCGCGTTCGCGCACGACGATGAACTGCCAGGGCTGGAGATTTCGTGCGCTCATCGCATGGCGGCCGGCGTCGATGATGCGCGCAAGTTGCTCGAGTCCGACGGGCTGGTCGGAATAAGCGCGGGCTACCCGCCGAGTGAGAAGCGCTTCCAGGGCGTCCATCGTGGGGTTACTCCTTCCGCAGGCCCTTTACGCGAATCCCGCGTGCGGGCCTGGCGCGCGCGAAGAATCCCGGCGCAGGGACAGAGGATAGGAAGTCCTGGTGCGGCAGCCACGCTCGGAGTGACGCCGCGCCCAAGCCGCCTGTCTTCGGCGCAGCCGCGGCGGTCCGCTCCACTGCGCGGGTCAGCCCTCTAGCTGCGGCGATAGACGGCGAACTCCTCCTCGAAGCGCGCGGCGCGCTCCTGGGCGGAGCTCAGGCGTTGGGTGCGCAGGAAAAATTGCACCAGTTCCTCGTGACTGACTTGTCCGGCCGGGCTGGCCACTTCAACCAGCTCTTCGATAAGGCTCGGAAACTTCTCGCTCGGGATGTAGTAGTGGGCCCAGCCGAAGTTGCAGTGGCGATGCAGGATCCTGGCGATCGCCTTTTCCAAAAGCTCGCGGTTGCTCATGCACACGACATCGTCGGGGCCCGTCGGCGACGAGCCCTGCCGCTCCCTTTCCACGCGCCGGGTGCGCGCTGGGCTGCATACTTATCGCAAACCCGGACCGCTACGCACAAGCCTGCGCGGGCGGTCACCCCCAGCCTCCCTCCTATAACGCGGTCTTGGCCAGTTTGCCCGGTTCCTCGGGCTCGTCGTCGGCGGCCCAGATGATCTGGCGGTAATCGAAACGGCGGCCGGCGATCAGGTTGAACTTGACGATCTCGAAGTACGGCGAGAGATCGAAGTCGCGCGGCGTAACCAGCGTGGGCGACGTCATGTGGAACAGCCCCAGCGGCCGGCGCACCGAGCGCGCGACCAGCCGGCCGAAGCCGCGCCGCGGCACGGGCACGAATGGATAGTCGGGCGGCAGCGGCTCGATCCGCGGCACGACCGGAAAGCGCACCTTGCGGAAGCACTCGGCGATCATGCTTGAACAGATCGCGCGGGTCGGATCGCCGCTGCCAAACTGCAAGGCGTGGCGGCGCAGGCGGGCGGGCACCAGGCTGACCGGCAAGAAATAGCGCGCCAGGTCGACAATGTTTTTCAGATCATATTGGCGCCCGACGCTCGCCAGCGCCTCATCGATTACAACCTTGAGATCGGACTCCGAGAGCCGGAACGGGCGACAGATGCGAATATTGAAATCGCGGTACTTGGCCAGCGGGGCAAGGATTACGCCGCTCTGCACCAGCGCCTCGACCAGCATGAAGTTGGCTTCTTCGCCGTACTGCTGGGCCAGCTCCAAACGCAGCTCGGGATCGCGCTTGATCGGCTCGTCGCCGACGTAGAGCGCCGAGTGCGACCACGAACTCTGGGTCAGGTACTTGATAACCTCGCTGACGCGCTCGTTGCCTTCGACCAGGACGACGTCACCCTTGCGGATCTGGCGCTTCAGCTCGGCGAGATCGTTAGGATAGGTGAGGGTGTAGCGCTTGAGCGGCTTGGTGAGCAGCCCTACCGCAAAGCGCACGCAGGCTTCGCGCAGGCGGCGAAATGGCGCAAGCAGTATCGACCCGCCCATCGGGCTTTGCCCGGCCCGGCGTCCGTCAGGACGCATCGTGGCCCTCGATAACGAGTATAAGTGCCCCGGCGGGACTGGAACAAGCGCGCCTTAGCGACGGCGCGCCGATCGCGCGGCCGCTGGAAATATCGCGCAAGCTCAGCCTTTGAACGCCCCGACGATTCCGTAATAAGGGACGGTCAGCGTGGTCTGCTGCGGGTCGTCGGTCTTGATCGTCAGCACGCCGCGGATCTGGCCGTCGGGCGTGTTAGGACGCAGCGCCAGGGTCACTTTGTACAGCTTGCCCGGCGTGACCGGGTCGATCCGCGCCTCGACGCTCTGGCTGGTGCTCTCGACGCCGAGCACGTTGATCGCGCGCTCGCTCGAATTGGTCAGCCGGACGATCCGGGTCGCGCCCTGGTGATGGGGCAGAATACCGAAGGAAACCTGCGCCGGCTCGACCGTCAGGTCACCGACCACCACGCCCAGGACGGCGACGCGCAGCGGCGCGCGGCTGGTATCGACCTCGATCGTGTCGGTGATCGGCCCGGGCGGCATCGCCGGCGACAGCGCCACGTGCAGCACCGCTCCAGGCTTGCCGTCGGCGCGCGCGGCGCTGGTTACCCTGATGTACGAGCTCGAATTCCGGACCGACTTTAGCGCGAATCCGCCGCCGCCCATCATATCGCTCAACACGACGTCGCGCGCGGCGGCGGTGCCGTGATGCACCTTGCCGAAGTCGAGGGCGGCCGGCACCGCCGTGACCTGCGCCTTGATCACGCCTTCGATTTTAAGCTGGAGCGCCCGCTTGCGCGGATCGTTGGTCGCCACAGTCACGACGGAGAGGCTGTGGCCGTGCTCGTAGCGGGTATCGACCTCCGCGGCGATCGTCGCGATCTCGCCCGGCGCGAGCACATTCTGGCTCGGCTTGGCCGCAGTGCATCCGCACGAGGTCACGACGCTCCTGATTTCGAGCGGCGCCTGGCCGGCGTTGCGAATCGTGAAGGTATGCCTGACCGGCGGCCCGCTGAGCGCGGTGCCGAAGTTGTAAACCGGATCGACGGCCTCGGCCAGCGGCGCCGGCGCGCCGGAGACCGCGCCTGTGCCGAGCAGCTCGGAGCCGGCCGTCGGCAGGTCAGCCGCCCATGCGCGCGGAACGCTCAGGCCAGAGCCCGCGCACAGACCCAGCGCAATCAGCGCGGCCACAACCGAGACCCGCGCGGCAAACCTGCTCATCCGGACGAACCCAGCAACTCAGCGCGCGGCGGCGCGCACGGCCTCTGCGAAGCGGCCCTCGGTCTCGTAACGCTGGAGAAAGCCGGTATCGAAGTGGCCGCGCTGGAAGTCCTGCTCTTCGAGGATGCGCAGATGGAGCGGGATGTTGGTCTTGATCCCGTCCACCAGGTACTCGCGCAGGGCGGCGCGCGCGCGCATGATCGCGCTCTGGCGATCAGTCGCATGCACGATCAGCTTGGCGATCAGCGGATCGTAATGCACCGGCACGCGGTAGCCGTCGTACAGCGCCGATTCCACCCGCACACCGAGCCCGCCGGGAGGATGGTGGTTGGAAACCACGCCCGGCGACGGCAGATGGTTGTCGGGATCTTCAGCGTAAACCCGGCATTCGATCGCCGCGCCCTTCATCACTAGCTCGCGCTGACGCATCCGCGCGCGCTCGCCCGCGGCCAGGAGCAGGCTGGCGCGCACCAGGTCCACCCCGGTCACCATCTCGGTCACCCCGTGCTCGACCTGGATGCGGGTGTTCATCTCGATGAAGTAGAAATTGCCGTCGGGTGCGAGCAGGAACTCGACCGTGCCGACGTTGGAGTAGCCGACGACCTCTGCCGCGCGCACCGCCGCCCGCCCCATCTTCTCGCGCAGCCGCGCAGTCATCACCGGACACGGCGTCTCCTCGAGCAGCTTCTGATGGCGGCGCTGGATCGAGCAGTCGCGCTCGCCGAGATGGATGACGTTGCGATACTGGTCGGCGAGGATCTGGAATTCGACGTGGCGCGCGTGCTCCAGGTACTTCTCGAGGTACATCGTGCCCGAACCGAAGGCGGCCGCGGCCTCGGCGCGGGCGAGCGCGAACAGCCGCGCAAGCTCCTTCTCGTTGTGCGCAATGCGCATCCCCTTGCCGCCGCCGCCGGCCGCCGCCTTGATCAGCACCGGGTAGCCCAGGCGGCGGGCGTCGGCCTGCGCCTCGCGCAGGTCCTTGACCCCCTTGCCCTCGCTGCCGGGCAGCACCGGGACGCCGGCGCGGACCATGATGCGGCGCGCGCGCGGCTTATCGCCCATCAGGCGGATATGGCGCGCGCGCGGGCCGACGAAGCGCAGGCCCGAACGGCTGCACGCTTCGGCGAAGTCGCCGTTCTCAGAAAGGAAGCCGTAGCCCGGATGGACGGCGTCGGCGCCGTAGGTGAGCGCGGCGCTGATGATGGCGGGGATGTTGAGGTAGCTCTCCTCGGCGGCGGGCGGGCCGATACACACCGCCTCGTCGGCCATCCGCACGTGCAGTGCGTCCTTGTCGGCGGTCGAGTAGACCGCCAGGGTCGGAATCCCCAGCTCGCGGCAGGCGCGGATGATGCGGATCGCGATGGTGCCGCGGTTTGCGACCAGCAGTTTCTTGAACATGGCGCTGTGCGCCCGGCGCGCCTGCGGCGCTAGCCGGCCTCGATTACCATCAGCGGCTGCCCGTACTCGACGGGCTGGCCGTTATCGCAAAGGATACTGATTATCTTACCAGCCATTTCGGCTTCGATCTCGTTCATCATCTTCATCGCTTCGATGATGCACAACGGCTGGCCCTTGCGCACGACGTCGCCCTCCTCGACGAAGGGCGGGCCCTGCGGCGAGGGCGCGCGATAGAACGTCCCGACCATCGGGCTCTGCACCAGCCGCTGGCCGGGAGCGAGTTCCGGCGCCGACGAAGCTTGCGCTGGTGCGGCGCCTGCGGCTCGGCCGGAGCGCGCGACCGGCGTGGAGCCGGCCACCTTCGCGACGGGCGTGGGCGCCGGCGCCGCCGCCTGGGCGGGCGCGGAATTTCCCTCCGCGCCCGCGCCGCGCACCAGGCGCACTTTGCCCTTCTTGTCTTCGATCTCGAGCTCGCTCAGCCCGAACTCCCTCATCAGGGCGAGCAGCGTCTTTAGTTCCCGCAATTCCATCGATTCTCCAGAGCTCCGCGACGACACCCGCCCTGCCCTGCGCCGCGCCATCGCGCTCGCTCAGGCCGCGGAACCGGTCGCCTGCGCCCCATCGAGCAGCCGCCTGAGCGCGCGCAGCCCGAGCAGATAGCTGTCGGCGCCGAAGCCCATGATACGTCCGGCGACGATGTCGGCGATGGTTGAGTGATGGCGAAACGGCTCGCGGCGGTACACGTTCGAGAGATGAACTTCGACCGTAGGCAGGCCGGCGGCGGCGATCGCGTCGCGGATCGCAACGCTGGTGTGCGTGTAAGCCGCAGGATTGATCAGCAAGGCGCTGGCGCGTCCGCGCGCACGCTGGATACGGTCAACGATCGCGCCTTCACTGTTGGACTGGAAGGTTTCCACCTCAAGTCCGAGCTCGCGGCCCAACTCCTGAAGCGCGCGGTCGATATCGTCCAGCCGCGTACGCCCGTAGATTTCCGGCTCGCGTTCACCAAGCAGGTTCAGGTTGGGCCCGTGAATCACCAGGACCATGGCCGCCGCGCGCTGGGGCCCGGCTTGGGCAGGCTTTTGCGCACCCGCTTTGCCCCTCGTCGCCATCCCTCGCCGGCATTGAATCCTACCCACCCCATGGTTTCAAGCGACCCTTGCGCCGCAGGCGCGACGGCAATCAACAGCGCCATCCGGTCCTTTTTCATTCCTCGGGCTCGCCAACCTCGGGCTCGCTCGCGCGGCGCGCTCTGAGCGCCTCCTGATAGACCTCGCGTCGGCCGCGTCCACTGAGCCGCGCCATCACCGCGCTCGCCTGCTTGAGCGAAAGCCCGGCCTCGCACAGGACCTCGACGCTCAACGCCGGCGCCGCGCCGTGCTCTGCGGCACATGAAGCGGCGCTCTCGGCGGGCGCGCCTGCGACAACGAGCGTTATCTCGCCGCGCGCGGGCTGGGCGTCGAAGCGCGCGGCGAGTTCGCCCAACGTGCTGCGGACCACTTCTTCGTAGGTCTTGCCGAGCTCGCGCGCGACAGCAGCCTCGCGCGTGGCGCCGAAGACCGATACCATCTCCGCCAGCAGCGGACCGAGCCTGCGCGCGGCCTCATAGAAGACCATCGTGCGCGGCTCGTACCGAAGACGTTCGAGCGCCTTGCGCAGCGCGACCGGCCGCGCCGGCAGAAATCCTTCGAAGGTGAAACGGTCGGTCGGAAGCCCGGCGACCGAAAGCGCCGCAACCGCCGCTGACGGACCGGGCACCGCGCCGACCCTGATTCCGGCGGCATGCGCCGCGCGCACCAGCCTGAAGCCCGGATCGGAGATCGCGGGAGTTCCGGCATCGGTCGTAAGCGCGACGCGTTCGCCGCGGCGCATCCGCTCGATCAGCTCCGGCGTGCGGCGCTCCTCGTTATGCTCGAAGTAGCTGAGCGTGGGAGTGCGGATCGCATGCGCGGCCAGCATTGGCGCGATACGCCGTGTGTCCTCGCAGGCGATCACATCGACTTCGGCAAGCGTGGCCAGCGCGCGCGGGCTGAGGTCGGCGGGATTGCCTATCGGCATCGCGACGACCAGCAGCAGTCCCACGCCAGGGCGTTCGCTGCGCTGTCCACTCATCGGCAAGATACCCCGCCCAAGAGCATCCGCCCGCGCGGAGTGCAATTTCAACGGCTGGAGAGACGATAGGTTAGATTCGGCCGGCGCAAGGAGCGCGGCCGTCCCCAAGTGAGGGTCAACTCACCGACGGAGAGTTGCGGCTCAATCGGTGCGCCGAGCGCGTTCAAGCGCACGCTCGCGGGTGCGCCGCCCCGCAGCGACCGTCATATGCATCAGTCCCAGCACGCCCAGCACCAGCACCGATTCGAAGGCCGCTGAACCACCGAAGCCGGCGATACCGGCGAGCACGCCGAAGACGAGGGTGAAGCCTATTGAGCTCACTGCAAGCTCCTTTGCCGCGCCGCTTCCCCCGCAGCGTCGCGAACCTGCACGGCTTTTCGCCGAAGCGTCATGTCACTGATTTCACTTTAGCGCCCGCGCGCAATCGAAACCACGAGCGCCGCATTCATCGGGCAAAAATCGCAAAGACGGCTGTGTCTGATGGGCTTCGGACGCGTTTACGAGAGTCTTATCATTCGATGACCTGCGCTGTAGCCGCCATCGACGACTACTGCCTGTCCGGTGATGAATGACGCGTCCTGCGAGCACAGGAACAACGCCACGCTGGCGATCTCCTCGGGCCGGCCGGTGCGTCCGAGCAGGTGCATCGCGGCGACCATCCGGCGCGCCCGCTCGCGCCGCTCCTCGGAAAGGTTCTCGTAGGCGGTGTCGCTGAGCGGCGTCTCGATCGTCCCTGGACACACGCAGTTAACGCGGACGCCGTATTCGGCGTAGTCCATCGCGAGCGACTTGGTCAACATGATGACGCCGGCCTTGGCCGCACAGTACGCAGCCATCTGGCGGATACCCTCAAGCCCCGCAACCGACGCGGTGCTCAGGATCACGCCGCCCTGCTTCATAAGTTCTGGCAGCCCGTACTTGCAACCCAGAAACACACCCTTGAGATCGATGTCGATCGTGCGGTCCCATTCTTCTTCGGTGAGCAGATGGGTACGCCGGGCGAAGCCGATGCCGGCGTTGTTGAACAGGACGTCGAGGCGGCCGAAGCGGCGCACTGTCTCCGCGACCATCCGCTCGGCGTCGGCTGCCCTCGAGACGTCGGCACGCAGCGCGATTGCCTCGCCGCCGCGCGCCGCGATCTCCGCGGCCACCGCGCGCGCGCGGTCCTCGGCCCAGTCCACGACCGAGACCTTCGCGCCCTCGGCGGCGAACAGAAGTGCGCTGGCGCGGCCGATGCCCGAGCCGCTTCCGGTGATCAGTGCGATTTTTCCGTCCAGCTTGCCCATTGCGATTGAACTCCCCCGCGAATTCGTCCGCACACCCGCCCGTCCGGCGCCTAAGCAGCTATCGCATCCGGGCGGTACGGCGCAAATCGACGCGAGCGTAGAGAGCGCGGTACAACGGGATGTCTCCTTTGCCTTCGACGTTGCGCTGCGATAGCGGCGAATAATCAAGATCACGTTCTGCAACGCCGTGGTGCGTCTGCTCGCGACGCTCGCGATCGACGTCGAGGACGACTACAGCGCTACCTCGCCGAGTTCCCCTTGCCGGCAAAATACGCTGTCGGATTCATTAGAATTGCTAATATAAATCGCTTGATTTATTGATGGGCGCGGAGTAGTGAGCGGTATATCGGTTTGGTTGGAGGCAGCTCTCAGGGCTGGGCGGACACTCGGAGGCTCGCCATGAAATCGACGAAACTGCTGCTTTCCGGATCGGCAATGGTGCTCGCGCTGCTGCTCGCAAGTGCGCTTGCGCTGGCCGCGGGTGATGCGGGCATTCCGCCAGGCACCAAGATCACGACGGCGAACTGGCAGGAATTCAAACAGTACATGTCCGAGGGCCTCGTCGCGCTGTTCGGAGGCCAGTACTTCTTCAAGATGCCGTCGGACGTCGAGATAGACGTCGGCCCGCCAGTGCATATCGTGGCGCCGACCACCTTCCGCAATGCCACCGAGAAATACAGCGGGCAGGTGCGGGTGGTGCACCTTCCCAACGGCAACAACGACGTCGCCAATTACGTCGCCGGCGAGCCCTTTCCCGACCCGCGCGGTCCGGATAAGGGCTACGAGATCCTGGCCGACATGTGGTACGCCTACGGCCCCCACCTGGGCGTGGGGATGCCGGGCTACGGGTTGTGGAACCTGTGGCTAATTGACCGCTTCGGCAGTCACAGCAGCGCGCAGTGGGATTTCGTCTACCGCCAGCTCGCCTTCAACACCGATCCCGGCGTGCCGCGCGTCGATCCCAAGGCTGCCGGCGCTTTCGCCTCGCAGTGGATAATGGTCAACGAGCCGGAACAGGCCAAATACACCGCCGACCTCGACATCCTGCCGCAGAACAATCAGGCGGAAGAACAGAACTACGTCTTCATTCCGGCGCTGCGGCGCTCGCTCAGGCTGTCGACGAGTTCTCGATGCGCGCCGCTGCTCGGCACCGACTGGACTCACGACGACCAGAAACCCGGCTTCAACGGCGGCCTGGCGATCTTCAGCGCCGACTATTTGCGTGACCAGAAGGTGCTCACGCTGGTCGACATGACCGCGGCCGAGGCGTCGTTCCCCGACAACTACGACATGCCGTTGGCGTTTGCGCGGCCGTCCTGGGGACCGTGGAGCCTGCGCGACACCTGGGTCATCAACGTTCATCGGGTACCCGCACAGGCGCCCGGCTACTGCTACGGCAAGCGCATCATCAACGTGGACAAGGAAACCGCGCGCGGGCTGTGGGACGACGAGTACGATACCAACGGCAAGCTGTGGAAGATCACGATGACCGGCTACCACAAGCGCAAGGTTCCCGGCGCCGATGGCGAGACCATCTACGGCCGCTTCTATGCCTCCACCTGGGACGTGCAGAACAGCCACATCAGCCTCGGCTACAACACCGACAAGAGCGGCCGCTACGTCATGTTCAACACCGAAGTGCCCAGGCAGTTTGACGACGTGGCGAAGTACTCGACGCCCGGCGGGCTGATGCAGATCATGCGCTAGCCGGCCGGCGGCGCTCGCGTCCGCGGCCGTGGGCTTCCGGTCACCCACGGCTTGGCGTAAGCGGCGTGCGCGATGCCGGAGCTGGCGCGGGCGCCGTCGATGAGGCCGTGTGGCGCCGCCGGGCTGCGGCGCCACGCTCGAGCGGCCAGGCGATCGCCTCAGCCGGGGCCGGCCGCAGCTACGACTGACCGAGGAAGAAGTGCATCGAGCGGTCGGCGAACGCGATGATCGGCGTCCAGTACAGCCCAAGCACGATCGTCGCGCACGCGAGTACGCCCATCATGCTGTAGTTCCAAGGCTCGATCGCAACCGGCGTCTCGTCGCCGCGCGGCATCTCCAGGAACATCATCCGCACCGGCACCATGTAGTAGTAGAGCGAGACCACAGAATTGAGGATGCCGATCACGGCCAGCACGTAGAACTGCGAGCGGATCACGGCCGCGAAGATGTAGAACTTGCCGATGAAGCCGACGGTCGCCGGGATCCCGGTGAGCGAGAGCAGGAAGATGGCGAGCGCGATCGCGGGCACCGCGCCGCCGCGCCACGCAAGCCCGCGGTAGGCCTCGATATCCTCGCGCCCGGTCGCGTTGGCGATGATCATCACGACGAGAAACGCGCCCGCGTCCATCACATAGTACGCGAACAGGTAGAAGAGCATCGCCCGGATCCCGTCGTCGGACAGGATTACCACCCCCATCAGCGCGTATCCTGCCTGCGCGATCGACGAGTACGCGAGCAGCCGCTTCATGTTGGTCTGATGGAGCGCGGCGAGATTGCCCAGCGTCATCGTGAGCACGCACACCACAAGCAATAGCTCCGGCCACTCGACGCCGCTCAGCGCCTGCCAGCTGCCGCCCGCTCCAAGGCGCGAAATCGCCGGGAAGAAGAAGCGCGTGAGCAGCGCGAAGCCGGCCGCCTTGGAGCCAACCGCAAGGAACGTCGTGATAGGAATCGGCGCGCCGGTGTAAACGTCGGGCGCCCACATGTGGAACGGCACCGAAGCCACCTTGTAGCCCAGGCCGGCAAGGATCAGGACCAGCGCGATGAACACGGCGAGCACCGGCAAATGGCCCTGCGTGGTGAGCGCGCGGTTGATCGCGGCGAAGTCGAGCGAACCGGTGAGCCCGTAGATCCAGCTCATTCCGTACACCATCGTGCCCGAGGCGACGCCGCCGTAGATGAGATACTTGAGCGCGGCCTCCTGCGCGCGGCGGTTGTGGCGCAGAATGCCGGTCAGGACGTAGGAGGTCAGGCTGACCAGTTCGAGCGCGAGGTAGGCCATCAGCAGATTGCTCGCCTCGGCCATCAGGAACATCCCGAGCGCGCTCGCGAGCAGGATCGCGTAGTACTCGCCCTGGTCGCAGCGGCGCACCTCCTCCGAGCCGATCGACATCCAGACCGCGACCAGCGTGGCGAGCGCAATCAGGGTACGGAAGAACAGGCCGAAGGCGTCGAACACGAGCATCCGATGGAACAGCCAGGCACCGCGATGGCCCGGCTCCAGCGCGATCAGGAGCAGCGCGCCCGCCGCGATCACCAGTGCGAGGTCGCCGAGCGCGGCCTTGTTGCGCAGGATCAGATCGATCACCACCAGCGCCACGACGCCGGCGGTGAGCAGCAGTTCCGGCAGCAGGTAGCCGAGGCTTGCGACGTTGCCGAGGTCCATCGTGGTCCCGCTGCGCGCCGGCCGCGCCTCAACGCGCCAGCGCGATGGCCGGCGCGTGCGCCATCAGCACGACCTGGTTGAGATGGTTGAGCGAGGTGCCGAGCAGCCCGAGCACGGCGTGCGGATAGACACCCAGGATGAGCACGATAATGCCAAGCGGCACCAGCGTGAAGGCTTCGCGCAGACTCAGATCGCTCAGGCTGCGGTATTTTTCGTTGAGCGGGCCGAGATAGACACGCTGGAAGGTCCACAGCATGTAGCCGGCGGTGAGGATTGCGGTGCCCGCGCCGAGCATCGTCAGCACCGGGTACTTCTGCCACGCGCCGATCAGCACCAGGACCTCCGAGATGAAGGCCGACAGCCCCGGCAGGCCCATCGCGGCGAAGAACGCGAGCCCGGTTATCCCCGCGTACACCGGCATCTGGCCCGCAAGCCCGCCGAAGCCGGCGATCTCGCGATGGTGCGCGCGGTCGTAGATCACGCCGACCAGGATGAAGAGCATCGCGGTGATCGTCCCGTGATTGAACATCTGGAGCACGGCGCCGTTGATCCCGGCCGCGGTGAACGTCGCCATCCCCAGCATCACGTAACCCATGTGGCTGATCGACGAATAGGCGATCAGCTTCTTGTAGTCGGTCTGCGCCATCGCGCACAGCGCGCCGTACACGATATTGAGCGTACCGAGCGCGCCGAGCAGCCAGTAAGCGAACTCGTGGCTGGCCGCGGGCAGGATCGCGTAGTTGATTCGCAGGATGCCGTAGGTGCCCATCTTGAGCAGCACGCCGGCGAGGATGACGCTGATCGCGGTCGGCGCCTCGACGTGCGCATCGGGCAGCCAGGTGTGGAACGGGAAAGCCGGAATCTTGATCGCGAAGCCGATAAAGAGTGCGATCCAGGCTACGCGCTGGAAGGTCATCGAGTAGTGGCTCGCATTGCCGGCGAGTTGGAGCATGTCGAAGGTCGGCGTCGCGCCGTAGTAGTACAGCCCCAGCATCGCGAGCAGGATCAGCACCGAGCCGAGCAGCGTGTAGAGAAAAAACTTGATCGCCGCGTACTCCCGCCGCGGCCCGCCCCAGATCCCGATCAGGAAATACATCGGGAGCAGCATCACTTCCCAGAAAATGTAGAACAGGAAGAAGTCGAGCGCGACGAACACGCCCATCATCCCGGTGTCGAGCAGCAGCAGCAGCGCGTAGTAGCCCTTCTCGCCGCGGTCGATGCTGAAGCTGGCGAAGACCGAGATGAAACAGATGATCGCCGTCAGCAGCACCATCGAGATGCTGATGCCGTCGATGCCGAGGAAGTAGAAGATGTGGTAGGCGGGAATCCACGCGTAGCGCTCGCTGAACTGGATCGCCGTGGTCGAGGTGTCGAAGTTGGCGTACAGCCATCCGGCGATCACGAGCTGCGGAAAAACGAACGCGGCCGCGATCCATCGGTACAGCCAGCCCAGCTTGGGCGGGCAGGCCAGGATGAGCACCATCCCGATCAGCGGGATGAAGGTGATGAGCGTCAGCGGATGATCCATCGTCGGTTGCGCTTTCCGGCTTCTGCCTCGCCGCCTCCCCCGCGTGCGTGCCTACACCCGCAGCACCGCCCGGACGATGAGGATCAGCGTGACCCCCGCCAGGATTCCGTAGAGATAGCCGTTGATCGAGCCGGTTTGCAGGCGGCGCATCCGCCCGCCCACCTCCAGCGTCGCATTGGAAGCCAGGTTGACCAGCCCGTCAACCACGTAGCGGTCGAACAGTCCCGAGAGCCACGAGCCGAACACGGTCAGCGTGGCGGCGAAGTTCACCATCCAGTCGATAATGTGGAGGTCGAACCAGGCCGCCACCCGCGAGCTCGCAAGCGTCGCCGCCATCGGTCCCGCCTCGTAGGCTTCGTCCACGTAGTATTTGTTGAGCACCGTGCGGTAAAGCGCGCCGTTGCACAACTCGCCGACCCACGCGAAGCGCGTTGAGCCCTGGCGGTAGATGAGGTCGGCGAGCAGCCATCCCCCCGCCACCATCAGCAGCGACACCAGACCCATCGTGGCCTCGAGCCCGCGGTTCTCGATCACTGACTCGGCCGCGTGGCGCGTCGCCGGCGAGTCAAACACCGGCGCGAGGAACTGTCCAAACGGATCGAAGCGGCCCAGGAATCCCGGCAGCGCGACGAAGCCGCCGACCACCGAGAGCGCGCCGAGCACGACCAGCGCGAGCGCCATCGCGGGCGGCGATTCGTGCAGATGGTGCTCGCGCTCGTGGCCGCCGTGGAACTCGCCGAAGAAGGTCATGTACACCTGGCGAAACATGTAGAAGGCGGTGATACCGGCGCCGCTCCACAGCAGCGCCCACAGCGTCGGATGGCCGTGGGCGAAGCTGTCCCAGATGATCGCGTCCTTGGACATGAAGCCGGCGAACGGCGGCACGCCGCAGAGCGCCAGCGTCGCTGCGAGGAAGGTCCAGAACGTGACCGGCAGCCTGCGGCGCAGGCCGCCCATCAGCCGCATGTCCTGCACCCCGCCCATCGCGTGGATCACGGAGCCCGCGCCGAGGAACAGGCAGGCCTTGAAAAAGGCGTGGGTCATCAGATGGAAGACGCCGTCGACGTAGGCGCCCACCCCGACCGCGGCCATCATGTAGCCGAGCTGGCTGACCGTCGAGTAGGCGAGCACCTTCTTGATGTCGTCCTGGGTGGTGCCGATGGTGGCGGCGAAGAAGGCGGTCAACGTTCCGATTGTCGCGATCACCAGCATCGTCGCCGGCGCCATCGAGAACAGGAAATTGAGCCGCGCGATCATGTACACGCCCGCCGTCACCATCGTCGCCGCATGGATAAGCGCGCTGACCGGCGTCGGCCCGGCCATCGCGTCCGGCAGCCATACGTGCAGCGGAATCTGCGCCGACTTGCCGGTAGCCCCGGCGAACAGCAGCAGCGTGACGAACGTCACCAGCGACATCCCCAGATAGCCCGGCATTCCGGCCAGCGCAGGCGCCCAGTGCGCGACGTCGCGGATGACGAGCGTGGGATGGCCGACCGCGCCGAGCCCCGCGAACAGCGCGTAGAGCGCGACCACGAAGGCCCAGTCGCCGACGCGGTTGACGATAAAGGCCTTGTTGCCGGCGACCGTGTTGGGCAGCTCCCTGTACCAGAACCCTATGAGCGCGAACGAGCACAGCCCCACGCCCTCCCACCCCACGAACACCAGGAACAGGTTGTCGGCCAGCACCAGCACCAGCATCGCGAACGTGAACAGGTTGAGCCAGGCGAAAAACCGCCAGTACGACTCGTCCTCGTGCATGTAGCCGGTCGAGTAGATGTGGATAAGCCCGCCGACGCCCGTGATGATCAGCACCATCACCATCGACAGCGGATCGAGCCACAGCGCAATATCGAGCCTGAGCGGCCCGACGTCGATCCACCGCCAAAGCTCGTCGAGCATGAAGCGGCCCGCCGGCGGCGCCGCCAACATCACCGCGAACGCGCGCACGGCGAGCGCAAAGGCGGCGACGACCACCGCGCATCCGACAAGGCTTATCACGCGCTTACCGAAGCGGCGCTGGAGCCATGCGCCGGCGAGAAAGTTCACCGCCGCCCCCAACAGCGGCAGCAGCACGATCCAGCGCACGAACTCGACCGTAACCGGATGCTCCACGCGGCTACACCCTCACCTCGCCTCTGCCGACGATCGCGTCGATATAAGCAGAACGCGGCATCAAAACAAGAAAGACTGCCGGGTGGGCCTGAGCGGCGCGCCGGCGCGGCCTGCCGCCGCCGCGGCTAACCGCTGAGCGTCTCGGTCGCATCAACGTCGATCGTCCGCAGGTTCTGGTAGATCGCGAGCACCACCGCCAGCCCTATCACGGCTTCGGCCGCGGCCAGCATGATGACGAAGATCGCGAAGACCTGGCCGTCGTAGCGGGTGCCGCCGAAGAAGCCGAAAGCGAGGTAGTTGATATTGGCCGCGTTGAGGATGAGCTCGATGCCCATCAGGATACCGATCGCGTTGCGCCGCGTCAGCACGCAATAGGAGCCGAGCAAAAACAGGATCAGTCCGAGAACCAGGAAATGATCGAGCGTGATTCCGCCCCCCATCGCGCCTACCTCCTGCCCTGCCCGGCCGCCGCGCGCGGAGCCGCCTCTGCGGTTGCCTCGGCACCCGGCCGGACCGTTTCATCCTGCGCGCCGGCAACGTCCTGGCGCGAGATCACGACGGCGCCGATCAGCGCGGCGAGCAAGACCACCGAGGCGAGCTCGAAGGGCAACACGTATTCGCCGAGGAACGCGTTGCCGACGCCGTAGGTCGTTGCCGACACGCTGGGCTTGGGTGCCAGATGCCACGGCGTTTTGAGCGTCGCATACAGCATCACCGCCCCCGCTGCGATGCTGAGCAGCAGTGCCGTGAGGCGGCCGACGGCGCGGTTGGAAACGGCAACGTCGCCGATGCCCTGCGTCAGCATCACGGCGAAGATCGTGAGCACCACGATCCCGCCGACGTACAGCAGCACCTGGACCATCGCGACAAAGTCGGCGGCGAGCAGAATGTAGATTCCGGCAACACCCATCAGCGCGCCGACCAGCGCGAAGGCCGAGTACACGATATTGCGCGAAAACGCGACCAGCCCGGCGAAGCCGACGGTGACCGCGGCGATCACGTAGAAGATTATCTGCGCTGCCAGCGTATCGAGCATGTGGCCGGTCGGGTTTACGCTTGGGCGCCGTGGCTCAGGCGGGCTTGTCCTTGGCGGCGGGCGGGTCGGCGGCCAGCGCGTCGGCGGCAGGCTTCGCCGCCGCCGGAGCTGCGGGGTGCGAGTTGGCTGCGGCGCCCGCGCCGGCGGTCACAGCCGCCGGCGCGGACGCCGCAATATCGGGCGCGGCTGCGTCCGCCGCCGAAGCGGCGGGCGCGCCCGCGCCGGTAGGTGCCGCAGCGGGGGCTGCGGCCGGCTTCGCCGCCGCAGCTCCCGCTGCGGCCGAGCCGGTCGGCGCCGGCCTGGCCGGCGCCGCAGGTGGCGCGGCAGGCCTGGCCGCGGTCGGCGCGCCCGTCGGCTTCGCCGCCGGCGCTCCGCTCGCGGCGGCGGGCTTGTCGCTCCCCGGCTGCGCCCACTGCTCGACGTAGCGCATCCCGCGCTCGAGCATCTTGCCCAAATGCGCGTCGGGCTCCGGCCCCTTCTTGGGCTTGTAGGCCACCACGGGATCGGTGATGAAGCGCCGGATGAGGCTCTCGAGGGAGAAGTCGGCACCCTCGAACTCGGTGGTGTGATGGATCGAGCCGGTGGGGCACGGCTCGCTGCACAGTCCACAGTACATGCACTTGGCGACGTCGATATCGAACTGCGAGATTGTCAGCTCGCGCGTCTGCGCGTTCTTCTCGCAGACGATCGTGATGCAGTCGATTGGGCAGGCGCGCTCGCACGCCAGGCATCCGGTGCAGATCTCCATGTCGACGTCGAGGATGCCGCGGTAGCGGAACGGCAGGGTGTCCTGCACGCGCACCGGCGTGCGGTCGGGGTACTGGATGGTGTAGGGCTTGCGGATCAGATGCGACGCGCTGACCGCCATCCCGTCGAAGATGGTCAGTACCGCGTCCTTGATGTTGCGAAAGTATTCCGCCGCCGCTCCCATGCGCACCCCGCGCCGCGCTCCCGGCTTAGATCGTCGGATGGAGGTACAGCTCCATCCGCGAGCGCCTCACATAGTATATAACGCGCCGGATGAACAGCGCCGCGATTACCAGGCCCAGCGCGAACATCACGTAGCCCGCCGCCGGGTTGCCCTCGGGCCAGACCGCGACCCATATCGCAGTGCCGACCATGTTGACGAACGCGATCGGCACGAAATACTTCCAGCATAGCGACATCATCTGGTCGATCCGCACCCGCGGCAGTGTCCCGCGCACCCACATCGAGCTGAACACCAGGAACAACACCTTGACGTTGAAGCTCACCAGCTCAAGCACGTTCGTCACAATCGGGTCGGAGCTGATACGCGGCGCCTGCCAGCCGCCGAGGAACAGCGTCGTGATCAGCGCGCCCGCCAGAAACATGTTGCCCCACTCGGCGAAAAAGAACAGCAGGTAGCGCATCCCGCTGTACTCGGTGGCAAAGCCCGCAACCAGCTCCGACTCCGCCTCCGGCAGGTCGAAGGGCGTGCGGTTGCCCTCGGCCAGCGAGGAGACGTACAGGATGATCGCTGCAATGAAGCAAAACGGGTTGGCGAACAGGAACCAGTGATACGGCTCCCAGGCTTGGGCGGCGATTATCCCCTGCATCGAGAGCGTGCCCGTTATCAGCACCACCGGAAAGATCGAAAGCCCGGCCGGAATTTCGTAGCTGATGATCTGTGCCGCCGAGCGGATGCCGCCGATCAGCGACCACTTGTCGTTCGACGCCCATCCCGCCATCAACACGCCGACCACGGTGAGCGCGGTGACCGCGGTGAAATAGAGGATGCCGACGTTGAGGTCAGCGAGGATGAGCGCGGAGGAGAACGGCATCACCGCCCACGGCAGCACGAACGCCAGCACCACCAGGTAGGGGGCGAGCTTGAACAGCCGAGCGTCGGCCTCCTGCGGGACGATGTCCTCCTTAAGCACGTGCTTGGCACCGTCGGCGAGCCATTGCAGGAAACCGTTGGGGCCGACCCGGTTGGGCCCCACACGCGACTGGATCCGCGCCCACACCCGGCGCTCGACCCAGGTCACAACCGAGGCGAAGGGAAACGCGACGCCGAGGAAAACGATCGCGCTGAAGACGAAGATGAAGGCGGCGTAAATCAGGTCGCGCGGCGGATTATTACCGAAGGCGCCGGCCGCGATGAGGCTGTCGATCCACTGCTGCATCGACGGCTTACCGGTCGATTTCCGGCGCGATCACGTCGAGGCTCGCGATCAGCACCACCAAATCCGCGATCATCAGTCCGCGGCTGAGCTTCTGGATAATCCCCATCGCGGCGAACGAGCCGGTGCGCACGCGCACCCGCCACGGATAGCCGCTGCCGTCGCTGACCACGTACCATCCCTGGTCGCCGCGCGCGCTCTCCACGCGCACCTGGCACTCGCCGGCGGGCGGGCGGAAGTTGCGCACGACCTTGGCCAGCACGGGTCCCTCGGGAATCCGGGTCAGCGCCTGGCGCAGGATCTTGGCCGACTCGCGCATCTCGTAGATCCGCATCATGTAGCGGTCCATCGCGTCGCCCACGGTGCCCCACTCGCCGCGCCCGATCGGGATGTCGAAGTCGAACTCGGGATAGACCGAGTACGGGATGTCGCGGCGCACGTCCCACTTGACGCCGCTTGCGCGCAAATTCGGCCCGACCAGGTTGTAGTTGATCGCCTCGTCCGCACTGATCACAGCGACGTTGGCCAGGCGCTCGATGCAAATCTTGTTGTAGGAAAAGAGCGCGTTGAATTCGTCAAGGATTGGTTCGAGATGGTCGAGGTAGGCGAGCGCCTTCTCGCGCCATCCCGGCGGCAGGTCCCATGCGACCCCGCCGATCCGCATGTAGTTGAAGGTCAGGCGCGCGCCGCATAGCTCCTCGATCAGGTCGTTGATCATTTCGCGCTCGCGCAGCGCATGCAGAAACGGCGTCATCGCCCCGATGTCCATTCCCATCAGGCCGACGGTCAGCAGATGGGAGGCGATCCGGTTGAACTCGGCGGCGATCACGCGACAGTACTCGCCGCGGCGCGGGACCTCGATCCCCGCGAGCTTCTCGCAGGCCATCCCCCAGCCCTGGTTGGTGAACATCGCGCAGACGTAATCGACGCGGTCGGTGTAGGGCATGAAGCCATGGTAGCCGACCTTCTCGGCGATCTTCTCGATCGAGCGATGAAGGTAGCCCACGTCGGGCATCGCCTCGCGCATCACCTCTCCGTCGGCACGGATCACGAAGCGCAGCACCCCGTGGGTCGAGGGATGCTGCGGACCCATGTTGAGGGTCATCTCCTCGGTGCGCAGGGTCTCGTCGCTCATTTGTGCTTGGCCTGGTCGAGGCGGACGATCGGGCTCTCGCGCACGGTCGAGATGCCGTGGTATTCGAGCGGCTCGACAAAATCCTTCCGCAGCGGATGGCCCGGCCAGTCCTCGGGCATCAGGATTCGCCGCAGGTCAGAGTGGCCCTCGAAGGTGACCCCGAGCAGATCGTAAATCTCGCGCTCCATCCAGTTGGCCGACTTCCAGATGTGCTCGACGGTGGCGACGCGTGGCTCGGCGCGCGGCAGGCGCACCTTGAGCACCGCGCCGTGGCGATGGCGGTACGAGAAAACGTGATAGACGACCTCGATATGCTCCTTGCGATCGACGCCGGTCTCGTTGGACAGGCAGTCCATCGCGAGCTCGGGATCGTCGTACAGATAGCGGCAGATTTCGCTCAGCGCGGCGGGATCGACCACGATGAATGGGTCGGGCTTTTTATCCACCGTCTCGAGCACACGCTCACCGAAGCGCTGCCTTAGCCGTTCGTATATCTGGAGCGGCTCCATCGACAGCGGATTTACACCGCCTGCCCGTTGCCGGCCGACTCACGCGCGAGCCAGCGCTCGCTCATGATCTTTTCCTGCAACTTGAGCAGGCCCTCGGTGAGCGCCTCGGGCCGCGGCGGGCATCCGGGCACATAAACGTCAACCGGCAGAATCTTGTCCACCCCGTCGCAGACCGAGTAGGCGAGCTGAAACAGACCGCCGCAGTTCGAGCAGCTGCCCATCGAGATCACGTACTTCGGATCCGGCATCTGGTCGTACAGCAACCGCGTGCGCAGCGCCATCTTGAGCGTCAGCGTGCCCGCGATAATCATCAGGTCCGACTGGCGAGCCGAAGCGCGCGGAGTGGCGCCGAAGCGCTCGATGTCCGAGCGCGGCCCGCCCGTATGCATCAATTCGATCGCGCAGCAGGCCAGGCCGAACAGCATGTACCAGATGCTCGACTTGCGCATCCAGTTGATCAGCTCGTCGGTTTTGGTGGTCAGAACATAATCCGGCAGGCTGTTGAGCAGCGGCATCTTCGATCCTCGGGCTCCTATTCTACGCTCCTAGTCGGGGACTTTCTTGACCCATTCGAGGTCGTGCTTGACCCATACGTAGGCCAGCCCCACAAACAGGATCAGCAGAAAGATAAGGATTTCGCTGAGCGCGAACAGCCGCTGTCCATGGCGCACCCAGTCGCTGAACACGGCGGCGACCGGATAAATAAAGGCTACCTCGACCTCGAAAATTACGAAGACCAGCGCGATCAGATAAAACCGCACGTTGAAGTTAATCCAGGCGCGCCCGGTCGGCGGTTCGCCGCATTCGTACGGCATCAGCTTGCGCGGATGCGGATTGCGCGGCGCGAGCAGCTTCTGTAATCCGACGAGCAGGGCCGAAACGCCCAGGGCCAAGATCGTCAGCGCCAGCACGACACCGAACTGGAAGTACATGCGACTCCTCCAGCCCTGATGTAGTTGGCGAGGATCACGCTGTCAACACGGGCTTATCTTCGCCGCAAGCATGACTTAAGCGGCGCTTGCGGCACCAGTGAGCAGGCCCGCGCCGCTATGCAGCGCCGAAGCGGCCGCGAAAGACAAAGGATTCCACCGGTTTGCGCGCGCGCGGAGCAAGCTCGCGCTGGCGAAGCGAATCGGGCAGCGTCGCCGGGTCTCCGGCGTAGCCCACCGCGATCGCGGCGACCGGCTCGTAACCCTCGGGCACGTCGTAGAGCTCACGCACCTTGTCGGGATCGAAGCCGGCCATCGGATGAGCGAACAGGCCCATTGCGGTCGCCTGGACAATCAGCTGCGCGGTGGCGAGGCCAACGTCATGGGTCGCATGGCGGTTCGGCTTGCCACTCTGTGCAAAAGCAAGCCGCGCCACGGAAACCATCAGCACCGGCGCGCGCGCGGCCCACACGCGGTTGCCCTCAACCAGACAGCTCAGCAGCCGTGAGAAGCCAGCCTCGTCGTCACGGGTCGCGACGATGAAGTGCCACGGCTGCTCGTTGTAACAGGAGGCCGACCAGCGCGCGGCCTCGAACAGGCTGAGCAGCTTGTGCGCCTCGACCGGACGCTCGTCGAACGCGCGCGGACTCCATCGCCGGCGCAGCGGCTCTTCGATCGGATGGGCAGTATCGGCGGGCTTTTCCACGGCGCAGCTCGCTCAGATCACGGCGGTGTCGGCCGGCTCGTCGATCACGCGGTTTTCGATATAGCCGATGCGCTCGATCTCGATCCGTACCGCGTCGCCGCTTTTGAGCCAGCGCGGCGGTTTCATCGCACCCGCAACGCCCGCCGGCGTGCCGGTCGAAATTATCAGCCCGGGCATCAGCGTGCACACGGTCGAAAGCGTCTCAACCAGCGAGAAGCAGTCGAAGATCAGGTGGCGCGTGTTGGAATGCTGGCGCTCCTCGCCGTTGACGAGGGTGCGCAGTTCGAGCGTGTGCGGGTCACCCAGCTCGTCGGGGGTGACGATCCACGGCCCGGTGGGGCCGTGGGTGTCGAACGATTTGCCTAGCGTCATGGTCGGCGAGCGGCGCTGCCAGTCGCGCACGCTCACGTCGTTGACGATCATGTAGCCCGCGATCACCTCGCGCGCGCGCTCGCGCGGGACGTGCCGGCAGCGCCGGCCGATAACGAAGCCCAGCTCGCCCTCGTAGTCGAGCCAGGTCGAGGCGCGCGGCAGATGAATCGGGTCGTAGGGGCCGGTGACGCAGGTGACCTGCTTGTTGAAGAAGATCGGAAATGTGGGGCGCTCGCGGCCGGTCTCGCCGATATGGTCGGCGTAGTTCAGCCCGATGGCGAGGAACTCCGGCGGATGCATCACCGGCGCCTCCAGCTTCACCATCGAAAGCGCGATCATGTGCTTGCCGGCGGCGGCCGCCGCCCGCACCCGCTCCATCGCGGCACTGCCGGCGCCGAGCAGGCCGCACATCTCGCGCGGCAGCTCGGGCGCCGCCTGGGCCAGGTCGACGATCGAGGTTTCGACGACGACGCCGACCCGGGTGACGCCCTGATGCGTGAATGTTGCGAGCTTCATCGCGTTCTCCCCATGTCGCAAGCGCCCGCGCGCTCGAGCCATCTATCGACCCGGCGCCCGCGCGGCGATGTGCGTTGGAACTACGCTGTCGGCAAGGGTCAGACCGGCCCCGGACGGTTAAGCCCGGGAGATGCGACCATCACTTTAGCCGCTTGAAGATCTCCTCCAGCATCGCGGCGGTCACCCATGCCCCGTGCTTATCGGCGCATGTCATCATCGCGATGCCGGCGCGCGTGGCGGCCGCCAGCGGCTTCTTGCATTGCGGGCACAGCGCCGCCTCGCCCTTCTTGCGCAATTTCTCGATAAGTTCGCGGTCACGCTCATGGGCCCACTGCTCTTCGCGCGCCCGCTCGACGTCACGCATCTTGTCGCCGAAGCGATCCTTTTCGTCCATCGTTCAACTCTCCGCGGCTGACAGCGCCGCCCGGTGCAGCTCGGCGCTCGGCGCCGGACCCTACGGCCAGCCCTCTAGAGCATGTCCTTGATCAGCTTGCCGCTGCGCGCATTCTCAACGGTCTCCTCGAACTTCGAGCCCAGATCGACGCCCATCTCCTTGGCCCGCTTCTTGGCCCACAGCCCGACGTTGCGCGAGTCGCGATAGAAGGACTCGTCGCGCGGGCGCGAGGTGTCGAAACTGTCCAGCCGCGACGCCTCGCTCGCGACTACCGCGAACGACGACATCACGCGCTTAAGCCGGGTCGCGCCGCAGGCCGGGCAAACCAGCCGCGGGCGGCGCCGCGCGCCCATCACGACGTGCGAGCTAACCCTCGCACAGGCCCCGCATTCATACTCGTAGATCGGCATCCACAACGAGAATAACCCGCCCCAATTGAGCGGGCAAACCGACCGCCGAGCCCGCGCGTTGCTATCCTGTCAAGCCGGTTGCTAGCATTCGGCGGCAAGCCCCAAGGAGAGACAGCGATGAAGATTTACGACAGCAGCGTAGCCCCCAATCCGCGCCGAGTCCGCATCTTCCTGGCCGAAAAGGGCATCCAAGTCCCCTATGAGCAGGTCGACCTCGCCAAGGCGCAGAACCGCTCGCCCGAGTTCCTCAAGATCAACCCGATGGGCGGCGTGCCTGTGCTTGAGCTCGACGACGGCACGCATATCGCCGAGTCGGTCGCGATCTGCCGCTACTTCGAAGAAACCCAGCCCGAACCGCGCCTGATGGGCACGGATGCGCGCGACAGGGCACTGGTCGAAATGTGGCAGCGGCGGATGGAGCTGAATCTGCTCGGGATGGTGGCTGGATGCTTTCGCAACACGTCGGACTTCTTCAAGGGGCGCATTCCGCAGGTACCGGAATACGGCGAGGTCTGCCGCCAGGCGGCCGAGAAGATGTGCACCTTTCTCGACGGCGCGCTGGCTGACCGGCCTTTCGTCGCCGGCCAGCGCTACACGATCGCCGATATCACGGCGCTCGTGGCGATCGACTTTGCCAAGCTCATCAAGCTGCGTATCGCGGCCGAGCAGAAGAATCTCGGGCGATGGTACGAGACGGTCAGCTCGCGGCCCAGCGCGCGCGCCTGATCGCCGCGGCGCGGTAGAAAATCCGTCGACATCGCAGGGCCCGCCCGGGGGCCCTGCGCTTTTTTTGCGTTCACGGCCGAGGCGCTGCTTGTCTCGCGCTAGCGGCTGCCGGGCCGACGCCTGAATTCGGATGCGAGGCTGCGCTGACGAGCTCGTACAGCGCGGGCGGGCCGCCGCCGCCCACCAACCGCGACTGCATCACGAGCTTCAGGCGCTGGCGCACGGCCGGCGCGATGCGTAAGAGTTCGCGCGGCCGCGCGACGACGTAGGCGCGCGCGCGCGACTCGAGCGCGGCGGGTCCGGCCAGCTCGAGACCCCAAACCGCGCGGCCATAGTAGAAGGAAAGCTCGTAATTGCGGCCCCATGCGGCGTACAACGGCGCGCCGCCGATCCGCCCATGCACCTCGCGCACGAACGTCTTCATCGAGCGCGCGCGCGCCACCGCCGGCCTGAGCGCGCCGGTAAAAAGCATCGAGCCGCCAAGCGCGATCAATGCGAGCCCCGCACCGGTCCACAGCGAACGGCGGTGATGGAGCCCGGCGAACACCGTCAGTGCGCCGATTAGCGAGGCTGCTGCGAAAAGGATGAAGGCGGCGGCGCCAGCGCGGATGCCGCCCAGAAAAATCGAGAGGAAGACCGCGTCGCTCGATTGCATCCGCGAAAGCAGCGCGCCCGTCAGCCGCGGCGCACGGACGAGGACGAACGCGCCGGCGAGGGCCGCGCAAAAGGCGATCGCGATAGCGCCGGTTGTGATGTCACGTACGCGCGCTGAGAGCGAAGCTTCGCGCGCCGACGCGATCGCCGCCCCGCTGAACAGCGCGGCGAACAGAATCGCCAGACCCGGCATCGCCGGCAGGATATAGTCATCGCGCTTGGCGCTGGCCGCGGAAAAGAAGATCAGAACCGCAAGCACCAGGCTTAGCTGGAAGAGCAACGGCCGCCGCGCGCGCGCCTCGCCGTCCCTGCGCCACAACGCGAGCGCCAACGCGACGACGAGCAGGCTCATCGGTAGCGCGCCGCCGAACATCCGCGCCGCGATATACCACAACGGACGCGCCGCCTCGCCGGTCCCGCCCAATGTCGCGGGCAGGAAGTGGCCGAAGTTTTCGCTGACAAAGATACCCGTCACCCGCGGCCCTCCGGCCAGCGCCGCCGGCACATACCAGCAAGCGGAGATCACCAGCGCCAGCGCGAGCATCAGCCACGGCCATCCGCTTCCGAGCACTCGCCAGGGCAAGCACCTCGCCAAAACCAGATGGATAAAGCCGGCAAGTCCGATCAGCACGATTGCAACCGGCCCCTTGGTCAGCACCGCAAGCCCGAGCAGGACTCCGCCCACGACCGCGTCGCCTATCGAGGCGCCGAAGCCGGGAGAGCTTGCGCCTTCGGCAGGGTCGGGTGGCTCCAGCAGCCGGTAAATCCGGCACCACGCTGCAAACAGGAGCAGGCTCAGGAGCATGTCCGTCAGATCCACGGTCGCCCGCGAGGCGAAGCCGTAGGTGCCGAGCACGAAGGCCAGCGCAAGCCATCCGGTCGATTCGCCGACATACGCCGCGCTCCACGACGCGACCGCGGCGGCGAGCAGGACGCCGGCGACCATCGAAACCAGGCGCGCGTTGACTTCGTTGACCGCGCCGCCGTCGGCCTTAACCGCGAACGCGGCGAGCCAGTAGTACAGCGGCGGCTTGCGGTCGATCCCGCCGTAATCGTCGGTCGGCAGGAGCCACTGCCCGCGCTCTGTCACGCCCTGGATCCACTGGGCCGATTGGGTTTCCTGATCCTTCTCGAAGGGCGCCGAGATCCCGACGCTGAGCACGACCGCTGCGACGGCGGCCGCGACGACAGCGATGGCCCGGCGGCGAACGCCGCCGGTGAACGCCGTCAACGCGCCAATGCGGGCGCCGGATGCGCCCAGCAGGATCGGTTGGTCCGCCGCTGCACGGGACAGCTTCGCCATCGATGCTAATCTTGCGCGGCGCCGGAGGCCGCGGCGAGCGGCTCGGCCCATCGATATTCGATCCCGCCGGCCGCGTCGAACATCGCGACGTCCATCACTTCGGCGTTGTGGGCGAAGCCGAGCCGGCCGCGGCAGTCAACCAACACCACTCCGGCCTGGCCGCCGGTCAGCGCGGCGAGGTCGGCTATCGCGCGGCGCGCGGCGGCGTACGGCTCCCGGTGTCGAAGCAGCATCACCGCTTCGCGGCAGAGCCCCGCCTTCATGATCGCCTCACCCTGGCCGGTTGCCGACGCCGCGCCCGGCGCGTCGGCAAAGGCGCCCGCCCCGATTATCGCGGAGTCGCCCACGCGTCCGGGCAGCTTGCCGCCGACCCCGCCGGTCGAAGTCGCCGCCGCAAGCATCCCGCGCGCGTCAAGGGCCACGGCGCCGACGGTTCCGAAGCCTCCGGGGCCGCCGCTGCCCTCCTCCTTCCCGCCTCGTGCGCCGCCGGCGGCGGCCGCGCGATTCTCGATCGCCGCGCGCCAGCGCTCGCGCGCACGCTGAGTTATCAGATCTTCGGGACGGCACAGCTCCAGCCCGGCGCGACGCGCCAGGCGCTCGGCGCCCGCGCCAGCCATCAACACGTGCGGCGTATGCTCCATCACGGCGCGCGCGAGCAGAATCGGATTGCGCACGCGCGTGACCGCGGCCACTCCGCCGGCGCCGAGCCTGACGGCGAAGCGCATGCCGCGCGCGCGGCGGCGCAACGCAACCGTGCGCTGAGGCTCGGCCACCATCACCGCCGCGTCCATCTCCACCGTCCCCTCAACGGTCAGCAATGAGCCGGTGCCGGCGTTGAACAGCGGATGGTCTTCGAGGGCACGCACGGCGGTGACGACGGCGTCAAGCGCGTTGCCGCCGCTACGCAGGACGTCGGCGCCGGCGCGTACGGCGGCCAGCATCCCGCGCCTGCGCTCGGGTCGCTCGATCGCAGGACCGTGGCCGCCTGCTCCGCCATGAGCGATGAGGGCCGGTGGGATGGCGGGATGCTCCATGTCAAGGCTCCGGGCGGCGCGCCCAGATAAAGAGGCGCCGGAAGTTGAAGATGAGCGGGCCGCGCGTGCCGTACGCGCGCTCCAAGCGTGCCGTCAGCGCCGTGATGAACGGCTCGCGCGCCGGGACTTCGAGCGCGTCGAGGAACGGGCGGAGCGCGGTTGCGCGGATCCATTCGACGACCTCGCCGGGCGAAACCATCGGATGGCGAAACGTATGGTAGTGGCAGTTGACGTCGGCGAACCCGATCTCGCCTAACATCGCGGCGTAATTCTCGGGCGCGGCCACTGTACGCGAAGGCGGCGCGAGGCCCGAGAGACGCGCGCGCCACGGCTCCTCAAGCGCCATCGCGGAGATCGTCGCCTGCGCGGTCTCCCCGTCGTTGGCCGGCATCTGGACTACCAGACGCCCGCCAGGAACCAGCGCGCGATAGCAACGGACGAACACGTCGCGATGGTCGGCGAGCCACTGGATGGCCGCATTGGAGAACACCAGCGAATATTCAACTGTCGCTTTAAGTTCACGGATGTCGCGGCGCTCGAAACTCAGTCGATCGCGTAGCTCCGGCTCGAGGCTATCGCGCAGCTTGAGCGCGCTTTCGATCATCGCCGGCGACGAGTCGATCCCCAGCACGACGCTGTCCGCCGCGCGGCGCGCCAGTTCGGCCGTGTTCTCACCGCTGCCGCATCCGAGATCGATTACCCGTTCCGCCCGATTCAGCCGCAGGCGCTCGAGAATCATTTCGAACGGCTCGGCGCGATAGCGGCGAAAGCGGTTGTAGAGTTCGGGATCCCAGTCAACCATCTTTCGCGTGCCGCCGCACAGGCAGCATAAAAGCCACCGCCAACTGGGACAAGCGCGTGCGACGGGGCGCGCTCAGTAGCCGAGCGCCGGATCGATACGGTTGAGCAGCGGCTGATTGGCGATGAAGCGGCGCAGGTTCTCCGCGAACAGCTCGCAAGCCGCCGCGACGTAGCCCTTGAACGATCCCGACATGTGCGGGGTCAGGATGGTGTTCTCCATCTCCCACAGCGGGCTTTCGCGCTCCAGCGGCTCGCGCTCGAAGACGTCGAGCCCGGCGCCGCCGAGCCGTCCACTGCGCAACGCCTCCACCAGCGCTCCCTGATCGATCACCTCGCCGCGCCCGACGTTGACCAGGTAGGCATGCGGGCGCATCGCCGCCAGCTCGCTCGGGCCGATAAAGCTGCGCGTCGCCTCGGTCAGCGGCAGCGTGACGGTTACGTAATCGCACTCGGCCAGCATCTCGCGCCGTTCGCCCGGGCCGTAGAAGCGCTCCGGGATGTGACCATCGGGATCGCCCAGCCCGGCGGGCATCCACCCCGGATCTGCGCGCGCCGCTGGATCGCGCTTGAGCGCGAGCACCCGCATCCCCAGCGCCTGGGCGATCCGCGCCGTCTCGCGCCCGATCGAACCGTAGCCGACCGCGCCCAGCGTCCGCCCGCGCATTGTATCGACCGTAGACATGAACTCGCCCGAGCGGCGCCACTCGCGGTTCATCTGCGCCCGGATGAGCGTGTGCAGCTTGTGTGCGAAGGCGAGCATCGAGGCGATCGTGTACTCGGCCATCGTCGCCGCATGGATTCCGCTCGCGGTCGTGACCGCGACCTTGTGTCCGAGCTCGGCCCTCGGCAGATGATCGGCGCCCGCGCTCAAAAGTTGCACCCAGCGAAGCTGCGGCGCCAGCCCGATCGCCTGTGGCGGCACCCGGAAAGTAAACATCACCTCGCATCCGCCCGTCTCGCGCACCAGATCGACGATCTCATCATTTCCGCGGCATTGACGATCGACGATCGACGCGCCGGGCGCCGCGCGCTCGACTATCGCGCGCAACTGAGGTCCGAGACTGACTGTCGAAACAATTTTCATTGGCTTCAAAGACCGCGTCGAGACCGGCCCGACGCCACTATGACACGCCCGATTGTTGTATTTCAAGTGCAGCACGCAAGTAATGCCTTATTCCATTTAGATATTCCCTATCATGATCAGACTGCTCCCTATTGCTTCTAGACTAACGCCATATTGGCATATTCTATCTAGGTCTGTCGACTATTATGCTTCGAACTGAATATCATTTTTTGATTTGCGTGAATGTTGAATCTGACTAATTATTCAGACCATCGGCTCGATACAGACAGTTGCAAAGTACTCTTTTGGCCAACCGGACTTTTCGGAGGGGGTAAGCTCATGAAGGCTGGGAAGCTGGCGTTTGTCGTGATGGTACTGTGCCTGACCACGATTGCGGTCCTGTCAGCGTCGCGCTCTGCGAGCACACGCAGCCCGATCCGGGCGGCCGCAATACCAAACACAATGTCCGCCTCCAGCGCGTTCTCGGCTGCAGTCGCGACAACTCTCGGCGGGCCGCAGAGAACGATCGCCGAAGTGGACCTGCTCGGCGATTGGGACGGCACCGAGGACGAGGTCGCGGACCATGCCGGCAAGGTCGACGACCTGTCAAGCTCGGTGCTTGCGGATCTGCCGGGCGACACTTTGACTCGGGTGGCGATCTCGGAACACACTATCGCCAACGGCTTCGCGGAGGACCTCTTTTACTATGGCGATTCCCTGGGCAACGTGGTGGTGGCCTACAATAGCAGCGGCGGGACCTTGACCGCTCCCGCAACCGATGAGTTTCGTATAAACCTGCCCACGGTGCTCAATGCATTCGGCAATCTCAACAGCAACGACCAGATAGCGATCACCGGCCTGGCCGTTTCTCCAGTGGCCGATCTTTCCTCTTTCGCCAACGTCAACGGCGCGTTTGCGCTCTTCGCCGGAAGGATCGGCGAGATTCTCTACGTCAGTTTCACCGACAATGGCGGCGGTTTTCGCCTGACTTCAAACGGCACCATAGTGCGGAGCGGGCTGCTGGCCTTCCCGATCGGAGACTTTACTTCGGCTGCGGCCAGCCCGCCTGGCATTCTGAGCCCGAGTGGGTTTCCAGTAACCGTAGGAGGTTCGTTCGGGGTGATCTTTTCCGTGTTCGCGAACCCAGGCGGGATTGCCGTTGACGACAACGGCGCCGTCTATTTCCACCAAGCCGACCTGGTTCAGCTGACCGGGAGCAACGTGGTCGAGATTGCGCCGGTCGGCAGCAATCAGACCCGCTCGCTGGCGGTCAGCGGGATTGCCACCCTCACGACCCTTGACCCCAGCGGCGGATCCTATGGAACGACCAGCGGGCCCTCAAGCCAGGTGAACCGGGTCACCAATTATTCGGGGACCTCGAAGTTCTTTGGCAACATCGCCGCGCTTGCGGCCGGTCCCGGCAACGTACTGTATGCGGCGGTCGCGCGTTCGTTCGTGGCGACTGATTCTGCGCGGGCGCAGCATAGCGAGGGTCTGTTCACGAACCCCGCCGCGTTGGGATCAACGCCGTCAATGGTCATAACGATGGCCGACAACAGCGGTGCACTTGATCCCTGTTCGGATCGGATACCCGTGGCCGACGGATTCGCGGACGTGGTGGTCAGCGGTCAACCCTTGCGCCCCGGCATTAACAACTTCCGCACCTTCGTGATGGGCGCGGGGCCGGACCGGCGCGACGGCGGCGCGGTCTTCGGAAGCACAACCAACACGCAGAAAATCGACCTCAAGATCGACGACACCATCTATTCGGGCATCGCCGTGGATGAGGAGGCCAAGGTTTACGTGATCTCGGGCGGCACGCCGGCAAACGTCGGCACTAATCCATCGCCGCAGCGCAGCGAGATCCTCGCCTTGCCCGACGACCGACCCTACGATAGGCGGGCTGACTACCTCGACCTGCGCGGCGACACTCCGCCCAACAGCGGAATCAGCGGAGGAAACCAGGGCAACGGTGTTGCCAACCGTTTCGACTACATCTACTGGCAGGCGCCGCTCGACCCCGCCACCAACACCCCGATTGGAGTGGCCGGCCTGGCACGCGGATTCCTGCTTTACCTCAACCGCACCCGCACCGACGACCATACCCCGAACCTGCCCAATGGGGTTACCCAGGCCGCCGACAGCACCAGCGGGCCGGAATTCTTCGAGAACCTCGATCCGGGCCACCAGGTGGCCGGCGGCGACGACCAGTTGTTCCCCTTCAAGGGCGACGACGACGACGACACCTCCGGACCCAACAATCCGGCGGTGACCGACCCGCTGGCGGGCGGCTTCGAGATGATCTTCGGCGGCATCCAGAGCGCCGTGTGCTCATCGCCGTGGAACACTCTGTTCGTCAACTCCAACGGCAGCATCAGCTTCGGCTCCGGAAACACCAGCGCCTCGCCCTCGACGGCATCTTTTCTGTCCGGCCCGCCGATGGTTGCACCGGCGTGGACTGCTTTGAACACCGCCAGCCGGGAGAGTTTCCAGAACACCTTCCCGGTGCAGGCGCTGGGCTTTGCAAACATTAACGATTTCGTCGTGCGCTGGATCAACGTCCCGCAGACGGGCAACGAAGCCTGCGGCTCAAGCAACACGTTTGAGGTTCAGCTGATGGACGATGGAACCGGGGATGACGAAAACGCCGACCAGACGCTCAACGCGGCGAATCCGATCGGCAACAATGCGGTGCCCTTTGATCTGAAGGAAGGCCCGACCAACTTGCGCTTCAAGGTCGTCGGTGGCGTGCTCAAGGGCAAGCCCGCCCGGCCCGACGGCAGCGCCTACTTCACCTTCCGCTACGGCGCGACGGACCTGCTGGGCAGCGCGGCCAACCCGGTCATGGTGGGCTACTCGGTGGGCGATCAGCCTTCAGCACCTTCCGGCTTGTGCACGACCGCCAACCTGAGCACGTTCCCCAACGGCAACCTGATCGGTGACAATTCGCAGGCCACAATCTTCCAGCTCTTCGATACCGGAACGGCTACCAACCCGGCTTTCGACCTCCGCTTCGAAGGCGGCAACCGCGAAAACTCGACGCCAGTCGGGCAACACGACAAGAATCGCGGGCTGGTCCGATTCTTCGGCGTCGATTGCGAGTCGGCGCTCGTGTTCTCGTGTCCGAGCTCGAAGGCGCCATGGTAGCAAGCGTGGGTTTTCATCAGGTTTCCTAACGTGGGACTTGGAGGCGCTGCGCGAGCGGCGCCCCCAAGCGCCGTTCGCCAGCCAACAGTCGGCCCTTGAGCCGGCGATTCCCGCTCCCCTATGATCCATTCGTGCGAAGCTGCGGATGGAAACGGGTCGCAGCCGTCTGCGTGCTCGGGGCTGCACTTTGCCTGCACTCGGCTGCGATCGAATGTGCCGCCGCGGACAGCGACACCGCTTCGGCTGGGCGGACCGAAACCGCCGCGATGACGGTCGGCGCGAGCGAGTCGAAGCCCGCCTCCCGACAGGCGGCGTCTGCAAGCAGCATCCCCGCTGGCGGCGATCAGACGCTGGTCATCCCGCCAGCGGCGAATCCAGAGCAACAGCCTGCCCCCGGTGAACAGCAGGAGCCCGCGCCAGAGGAACCGAGCGCGCCGCAGCCGGACATCGGCTCGGACAACTCTCCTTTGCCGGCCGACCTGCCGCCGGAACCCCGTCGCGGACCGCTGCCCTATCTGGGCGTGGGCGTGATGTACACGGTCTCGTCTGCCGACGGACAGCAGGTAAACGCGTTGAAGGTGATCAGCGTCGACCCCGGCAGTCCGGCGGCGCGCGCCGGGCTTAACATCGGCACGCCCGCGTCCACCATCGGCGCGAGCACACAGACTGCGGGCCAGCTGCTGGGGCCGTTGGACGCGGCGCTGCGGCCGCTGCTCGCGAAATCCGGTCAGCTCGGCACCGACGGCGATCTGATCGTCGCGATCGACGACCATCGCATCACCGCCGCCACCGACCTGCGCGACCGGCTCGCCCAGCTCCATCCGGGCGACGTCATCTACCTCACCGTGCTGCGCCAGCAGCGCGACGGTTCCTACAAAACGGTCAAGCTGCCGGCGACGCTCGGCTTCCCACCCAACGTGGGCAAGGCCGCCGCGGCGCGCTAGCGCGCATCCGATCGCGCGCGGAATTACGGCCGCGTCTGCTATCATCGATCCGATTTATCCGCGGCCGATTCGCCTGCGGATCGTTCGAAGAGCGATTTGGAACGCAGTCTGAAAGAGGCGGCGAGCGAGCTCAAAGCCCGCCTGGAGGCCGGCTCGGCGCGGCGCTTTCCGTTGATGGGGCTGAAGGGGGCGGCGGGCGCCTTGATGCTTCGCGAGGCGGCGCTCGATCTGGGCCGGCCGCTGCTGGTGGTGACCGCGCTCGCGCGCGAGGCCGAGGCGTTGGCGGGCGAGCTCGCATTCTTCCTCGACGAGGCGCCAGGCGCCGACCCGGCGGCACGCCGGGTCCATCTGCTGCCTGGCTGGGAGATGCGGCCGTTTGCGCATCTGTCGCCGCCGCCCGACACCCAGGCGGCGCAGCTCGCGGCGCTGTATGCGATGCTGCGCGCCAGGGCGCCGGTCGTGGTCGCACCCGCCGAGGCGTTGATGATGCGCACGGTGCCGCGCGCCGCCTTCGAGTCCTCGGTGCTCAAAATCAGCGTCGCCGACCGGCTCGACCTCGACGCGCTCATCGATGCGCTGGGCGCGCTCGGCTACCAGCGCGTGCCGCAGACCGAGGAGCCGGGCGACTTCAGCGTGCGCGGCGGCATCATCGACATCTACTCGCCGCTCTACCATGACCCCGTGCGCATCGAGCTCGAAGAGGACATCGTCACCTCGCTGCGCCATTTCGATCCGGGCTCGCAGCGCTCGGCGGACGAATGCGCCGAGGCGGTGGTGATACGCGCGCGCCATGTCCCGCCGGTCGCGCTCAAGGACGAGAAGCTGCGCGAGCGCGTCGCGCTGCGCGCGAGCGAAATCGGGCTGGTGCGCAAGGAGTTGGCCGAGCTCAGCGACTCGCTGGTAAACGGGCTGCTGTTCCCCGGCGCCGAGCTGCTTACGCCGATGCTTTTCGGACGGCCGCTCGACCGCGTCTTCGACTACCTCGCGCCCGAGACGCTCGGATGGATAATCGAGCCCGGCCGTGTGCTTGCCGAGGCGCTCAGAATAGCCGAGCAGGTCGGGCTCGAAGCCGCCGCGGCGCAAGCCAAGCCGTCGTTCTATCCGCCCCCGCAGTCGCTCTACCTCGGGGCCGAGGAGTTCGAGCGCGCACTGGGAGCGTTGACCGCGGTCGAGGTCGGCTCGCTGGTCACGGTATCAGCGCCGCGCGAGGGATGGGCGCCAGCGATCGAGATCAAATGCCAGCCCAGCCTCAAGCTCGGCGCGAGCACACTCACCGGTCAGCGCACGCCGCCGAGCTTCGAGCCGCTCGCCAAGGAGCTCAAGGAAGTCCAGCGCGGGCAGGGACGCGCGTTGATGGTGGTCGAGGGCGCGAGCCAGGCCGCGCGTCTGCGCAGGCATCTGGAAGCCTACGACATCGAACTCAACACCGAATGCAAGAGCTTCGGCGCACTGATGGGATGGCCGGACTTCCGCCCCGCGATCATGGAAGGCGAAATCTCCGCCGGTGCCGTACTCCAGGCCGACGGAATTTACCTCTACAGCGAAGAAGACGTCTTCGGCGAACCGCGCGCGCGGCGGCGCCCGCGCCGGGTCTCCAAGGGGGCGCTGCTCAACCTCGACGAGCTCAAGCCCGACGATCTGGTGGTCCATATCGACCACGGGATCGGACGCTACCGCGGCCTGCGCCACATGAAGGTCGCCGGCGTCGAGGGCGACTTCCTCAACCTCGAATACGCGGGCGGCGACGCGATGTACGTCCCCGTGGAGCGCATCAATCTGGTCCAGCGCTATGTCGGCGGTGACGGCGCCGAGCCCAAGCTGGACAAGCTCGGCAGCGGCTCGTGGGACCGGGTCAAGCGCCGGACCAAGGAGGCGGTGCTGGCGATGGCCTCCGAGCTGCTCGACATATACGCCGCGCGCGAAGTGATGGAGGGCCACGCCTTTGCGCATCCGGGAGCCGACTACGAGGAGTTCGCCGAGCGCTTCGAGTTCGAGGAGACGCCCGACCAGCTCGCGGCGATCGACGAAGTGGTCCGCGACATGTGCCGTCCCAAGCCAATGGACCGGCTGATCTGCGGCGACGCCGGTTTCGGTAAAACCGAGGTGGCGGTGCGCGCGACGTTCGTCGCCGTGATGGGCGGGCGGCAGGTCGCGGTGCTGGTGCCGACCACGGTGCTCGCGGAGCAGCATTGGAACACGCTGCGCAAGCGCTTCGCCGATTACCCGGTGCGAATCGAGATGGTCTCGCGTTTCCGTAGCGCGCGAGAGAACAAGGCGGTCATCGAGGACGTTCGCCGCGGCAAGGTCGATATCGTCGTCGGCACTCATCGCCTGCTTCAGGCCGACGTCGAGTTTCCCAAGCTCGGCCTGCTGATTATCGACGAGGAGCATCGCTTCGGCGTCGCCGACAAGGAGCGGATCAAGCGCCTGCGCAAGCTGGTTGACGTGCTGACCCTGACCGCGACGCCGATCCCGCGCACGCTGCACATGGCGATGCTGGGAATCCGCGACCTCAGCGTGATCGAGACGCCGCCGCCCGACCGCCAGTCGATCCGTACCTTCGTCGCCCACTTCGACGACGGGTTGCTGCGCGAAGTGATCATGCGCGAGCTCAACCGCGGCGGCCAGGTCTTCTTCGTCCACAACCGGGTCGAGAACATCGATTACGTCGCACGCCACCTGCGCGCGATTGTGCCCGAGGCGAAGATCGCGGTGGCCCACGGCCAGATGAAGGAGCGCCAGCTCGAGGACGTGATGCGCGAGTTCATCGAGAACCACGTCAACCTGCTGGTGTGCTCGGCGATCATCGAGTCCGGACTCGACATCCCCAACGCCAACACGATGATTATCAACCGCGCCGACCGCTTCGGCCTCGCCCAGCTCTACCAGCTGCGCGGCCGCGTCGGCCGCTCGCGCCAGAAGGCCTACGCTTACCTGCTCATCCCCGGCGAGCACATCATCACGCGCGACGCCAAGAAGCGGATCGAGGCGTTGCGCGAGCTGGTGGAGGCTGAAAGCGGCAGCGGCTTCAAACTGGCGATCCGCGACCTCGAACATCGCGGCGCCGGCAACCTGCTCGGACGCGAGCAGTCGGGCCAGATCGCTGCCGTCGGCTTCGAGCTGTACACCGACATGATGGAGCAGGCGATCGCCGAGCTGCGCGGCCAGCCGATGCGTCCGGACTTCGAGCCCGAGCTGCGGCTCGGCATCCCGGCCTACATCCCCGACGCCTTCGTGCCCGACGAGGGCGAGCGGCTGGTGCTGTACCGGCGGATGGCGCGGGCGGAATCGAAAGCCGACCTCGACACGCTGCGCGAGGAGATGCGCGACCGCTTTGGCCCGCCGCCGACGCTAGTGGACAATTTGCTGGCCGCGATGGACCTGCGCCGGCGGCTCAAGCAGATGCTGATCCTCAGCGCCATCCTCAAGGGCGACCAGCTCGAGGTCAAATTTCATCCCGACGCTCCGCTCGAGGCCGCCAAACTGGTGGCGCTGGCCGACGCCAACCGCCGCCGGATGCGGCTTACGCCCTCGTTCCAGGTAATCGTGCGGCTCGATACGGAGGGCGCCGCGGCCGGCAACTATGGGCTGCTGTTCGAGCAGCTCGACGGCGTCTTGCAGGTGTTGGCGGGCTGTGAAAAGTTGGACGGCGAAGTGAGCCGCCCCGCCGGGCGGCTCGCCAGTTAGAATCATGAAGCAGGTTCTATCAAGCGCGTGGGAAGGCCTCAGCGCGTTGGCGGGAGCCGCGATATTGATCGGCGCGCTCGCCGCGCCGCCGCGTGCCCGTGCGCAGCAGACCGTCGATCGGGTGGTCGCCAGCGTTGACGGCGAGCCGATAACCACCCGCGACATCGCGGCATTTGCCGCCGCCAACCGGGTTACGCTGGCCAGTCCTGACGACACCGATGCGCCGACCACCCGCGAAGTGCTCAAGGGACTGATCTCGGAGCGGCTGCTGGAAAGCGAGGTCAAGAAGTACTCGGGCCAGGTCGATGAGAATCAGATCAAGTCCTACATGAAGGACTTCGAGCACAACGCCGGACTTACGGACGACCAGCTGCGCGCGCAGCTCCAAGCCCAGGGCGTCACCTACGAGCAATTCCGCGAGCACGCGCGGATGGAAATCGAAAAGATGTTGATGATCGACAAGGAAGTGCGCCAGAAAGTCAACATCTCGCCCGATGAGGTCAAGGCCTATTACGACGCCCATCCGGGCGAGTTCACCGTGAAAAAGGAGCGCTTCAAGCTCGCCCAGATCCTGATCGCGTTGCCGCCCAATCCGACCCCTGCTCAGGTCGAGGAGGCGCGCAATAAGGCCGAGGACATCCGCAAGCAGGCGGTCAGCGGCGGCGACTTCGCGGCCCTCGCGCGCCAGTACTCCGACGACGATTCAAAGGGCCAGGGCGGCGAGCTGGGCGACTTCTCGCGCGGCGAGGTGCTCGACCCGATCCAGAGCGCGCTCGACCAGATGAAGCCCGGCGACATCTCCGAGCCGATCCGCACCGAGCACGGCTTCCACATCGTCAAGCTCGAAGAGCACGACGCGCCCGGGGTCAAGCCGCTCGCCGAAGTCTCGGCCAAAATCCGCGACAAGCTGATGACCGACAAGGCCAAGAACCAATTCGCCAAGTGGGTTGAAACCGATCTCGTCAAGCAGCATTACGTCGAAACTCTCTACTGATACGCTTGCGCGGGCGGCGCGCGCTCGGCGCGCGCTTGTGGCGCTCAGCATGGGCGATCCGGCCGGGATCGGCCCTGAGGTCATCCTCAAGGCGGCGGCCGCGACGGCGGACCGGCGCGACGCTCCGGCGCTGGTTGTAATTGGCGATCTGGGCGCGATGCGCGCGGCCGCGCGGAGGCTTCGAGGCGTGCCGGAGCCTTACGAATGGCATCCGGACGATGCTGCGTCGCACCACAGAGATTGTCTGATCCCGGGGCGCAACGGGCTGGCGGTGCGGAACGTCGGCAGGCTGAGCGCGCGCGCGCTGCGTCCGGGGCGGCCGACTGTCGAGGGTGCTGACGCGGCTTACCGCTATATCGTCGAGGGCGCGCGGATGGCGATGAGGAACGAGGCCGACGCGCTGGTGACGGCGCCGATCAGCAAGGAGTGGCTCAACCGCGCCGGCCATCACTTTCCCGGGCATTCCGAGCTGCTGGCGCGGCTGGGGCGGGCGCCGTCGTGGCGGATGATGTTCGCGGGCGGCGAGCTGTGCCTGGCGTTGGTGACCGTTCATATGGGGCTTGCCCGGGTGCCGCGCGCGCTCAACGCCAAGGGCGTCTTTGACACGATTCGCCTGCTGGCGCAGCATCTGCGGCAGCGGATGGGAGTCCGCCGTCCGCGGATCGGTGTGCTCGGCTTCAATCCGCATGCGGGCGAGAACGGGCTATTCGGCGACGAGGAGATTCGCGCCATCGAACCGGCCATCCGGCGCGCGCGCCGCGGCGGTATCGATGCCTACGGGCCGCTTGCGCCGGACACCGCGTTTATCCGCCGCGGCGGCGAGTTCGGGTTCGACGCGGCGGTCGCGATGTATCACGATCAGGGGCTGATCGCGCTCAAGACGCTGGAGTTCGAGCGCGCGGTCAACGTGACGCTGGGGCTGCCGTTCGTGCGCACCTCGCCTGATCACGGCACTGCTTATGATATAGCGGGAAGCGGCACGGCGAATGCGGCGAGCATGATTGGGGCGATCGAATATGCGGCGCGCGCCGCAGCGGCCGATGGCACACTGCGCCGGCCGCGGGTCCCCAACGCGCGGCGCGGCCGCTGACGCGGAAAGTTTGCATCGATGGCGGACCGGATAATCATCAAGGGTGCGCGCGAGCACAACCTCAAGAACATCGACCTCGAGATCCCGCGCGACCGCCTGGTCGTAATTACCGGGCTCTCGGGCTCGGGCAAGTCCTCGCTCGCCTTCGACACCATCTACGCCGAAGGCCAACGCCGCTACGTCGAATCGCTGTCGGCCTACGCCCGGCAATTCCTCGAACAGATGGAGAAGCCCGACGTGGACTCGATCGAGGGGCTGTCGCCGGCGATCTCGATCGAGCAGAAGACGACCTCGCGCAACCCGCGCTCGACCGTCGCCACCATCACCGAGATCTACGACTACCTGCGGCTGTTGTTTGCGCGCGTCGGCCACGCGTTTTGCCACAACTGCGGGCGCGAGATCACCCAGCAGAGCGTGCAGCAGATCGTTGACCGGATCATGGCATGGCCCGAAGGTACGCGCATCCACGTGCTGGCGCCGATCGTGCGCGACCGCAAGGGCGAGTACCGCAAGGAGTTGAGCGACCTGCGGCGCGCGGGTTTCGTGCGGGTCAAGGTGGACGGCGCAATGCGCGAGCTGAGCGAGGAGATCGCGCTCAACAAGAACCTCCGCCACAGCATCGACGTCGTGGTCGACCGCCTCGCGATCCGCCGCGGGATCGAGAAGCGGCTCGGCGATTCGCTCGAGGTCGCCTTCCGCCACGGCCACGACCTGCTCAAGATCGAGCGGCTCGACGGCAAGGACGCCGGCGAAGTGTACTTCAGCCAGCGCTTCGCCTGCGTCGAATGCGGCATCTCCTACCCGGAGATCACGCCGCGGATGTTCTCGTTCAACAGCCCGCACGGGGCGTGCGCGGCGTGCTCGGGGATCGGCTCGATCATGTACTTTGATCCCGAGCTGGTGGTGCAGAACGAGGACCTGAGCATCGCCGACGGCGCAATCGCGCCGTGGGCGTCGATGAACCACATGCAGCCGGTGCTTGAGGCGCTGGCCGCGCATTACAAGTTCAGCCTCGACCAGCCGTGGAAGGCGATCCCGCTCAAGGTCCGGCGCGCGCTCCTCAACGGCTCGGGCGACGAGGAGATCGAGTTCACCTACCAGCGCGGCGATCATCGCCACGGCTACGCGCGCCCGTTCGAGGGCGTGCTCGCATGGCTCGACCGCCGCTACAAGGAGACCGACTCTGAGAGCATCCGCGAGATGCTCGAAGCGTACATGAACATGCGCCCGTGCCCCGAATGCGGCGGCGCGCGGCTCAAGAAGGAAAGCCTCTACGTCCGCTTCAACGGCAAGTCAATCGCGGAAGTGGTCGCGATGTCGGTCAAGCAGGCGATCGCGTTTCTCGCCGCGCCCCGGCTGAGCCGCCAGGAGGAGGAGATCGCGCGGCTCATCCTCAAGGAGATTCGCGAGCGGCTGGGCTTTCTGGCCGACGTCGGGCTGGACTACCTGACGCTGGACCGCGTCTCGGCGAGCCTCTCGGGCGGCGAGGGCCAGCGCATCCGGCTGGCGACGCAGATCGGCTCCAGCCTGGTCGGCGTGCTCTACATCCTCGACGAGCCGTCGATCGGGTTGCATCAGCGCGACAACCAGCGCCTGCTGGCGACGCTCAAGCGGCTGCGCGACCTCGGCAACACCGTGCTGGTGGTCGAGCACGACCGCGAGACGATGCTAGAGGCGGATCACGTCATCGACATGGGCCCCGGCGCAGGCATCCACGGCGGCCACGTCGTCGCCGAGGGTACGCCGGAAGAGGTGATGCGTAATCCGGCCTCGCTCACCGGGCGTTATCTCAAGGGCGAGCTGGATATTCCGATCCCGCCCCGGCGACGTCCGCTGAGCGGGCGCTGGCTCACCCTGCGCGGCGCGCGCGAGAACAACCTGCGCGATCTGACCGTGGCGTTCCCGCTCGGCGTTTTTATCTGCATCACCGGCGTGTCGGGTTCGGGCAAGTCGTCGCTGGTGCTCGACACGCTCTACCGCGCACTGGCGCAGAAGCTCAACCGCTCGCGAGAGCGGGCCGGCGCCTACAAGAGCCTCGACGGTATCGAGCATCTCGACAAGGTCATCCACGTTGACCAGAGCCCGATCGGGCGCACGCCGCGCTCCAACCCGGCGACTTACACGGGCCTGTTCACCCATATCCGCGAACTGTTCGCGCAGTTGCCGGAAGCGCGGATGCGCGGTTACGGGCCCGGGCGCTTCTCGTTCAACGTCAAGGGCGGGCGCTGCGAGGCTTGCCAGGGCGACGGCATCATCCGCATCGAGATGCATTTCCTGCCCGACGTTTACGTCACCTGCGAGGTCTGCGGCGGCAAGCGCTACAACCGCGACACACTCGAGATTCAGTACAAAGGCAAAAGCATCGCCGAGGTCCTCGACATGACTGTGCTCGACGCGGTCGAATTCATGGGCTCGGTGCCGCCGATCCGCCAAAAGCTCGAGACTCTGCGCGACGTGGGGCTGGACTACATCCATCTCGGCCAGTCGGCGACCACGCTCTCGGGCGGCGAGGCGCAACGCATCAAGCTTGCCAAAGAACTCTCACGCCGCGCCACCGGGCGCACGCTCTACATCCTTGACGAGCCCACCACCGGCCTCCATTTCGACGACATCAAGCGCCTGCTCGAGGTGCTGGGCCGGCTCGCCGACGCCGGCAACACTATCATCGTGATCGAACACAACCTCGACGTGATCAAGACTGCCGACTATGTCATCGATCTCGGTCCCGAAGGCGGGGATCGCGGCGGCGAGATCGTGGCCAAGGGGTCGCCGGAAGAAATTGCGGCCGCGCCCAACTCCCACACCGGAAGATTCCTTCGCCAGGTGCTGGGCCAGCGCGCCGCCGCCTGAGGTCGACCGGCTTCGACCTCGGCGGCGGGCTCAACGATGAGGGTCGCCCGGGCAGTGATACTTGCGTTCGCGCTGTGCGCGACGATTGGATGCGCGCGCGGGCCTGATGCGCGGCGGCTCGAAGCGCAACTGCGGCGCGACCTTCCGGTGGGGACACCGTCGGCTCGCATCGATGCCTATCTGGCCGCGCATGGCTGGATGCACGATTATCTGCCGCAGGAGCGCTCGTGGCTGGCGGGAGTGCGCAACGTCGGCTCGCGCTTCAGCCTGACCCGCGAGGACCTCGCGATCAAAATCGACCTCGACGGCAACAAGCGGCTGAAATCAATCCACGTGACTCCGCTATTCACCTACCACGGACGATAGCGGCCAGAGATTTAAAGCATCGCTTGGCGATGGCGCCGGGGCTAAATCACGCCGTCGCGCCTGAGCTGTTCGAGTTCGGCAGGACTCAGCGCGAGCAGTTCGCCGTAGATCCTGGCGTTGTCGTGGCCGAGCCTGACCGAGCCGCGCCAGATCTTGCCCGGCGTTCGGGAAAAGCGCGGCGCAAAGCCGATTCCCTTCACCGGTCCGACTTGTTCGTCTTCCCACTCGACGTGCAGCCCGCGCGCGCGGTAATGCGGGTTCTCCGCCATCTCGCGGCTCGACATGATGACGCCACACGGCACCTTGGCCTCGGCGCTCAGCCGCTGCACGACTTCGTCGGCGCTGCGCTCGGCGATCCAGCGGCGCAGGTAGCGATCGAACTCGACACCCTCGGGCGAGTCGAGCTCGACGTGCGCCTTCTTCCAGCGTCGGTCGGCAGGGTCGAGGCCGATCGCCTTGAGCAGCCGCTCGTAGGCGCCGCCCGCCGCCGCCAGCATCACCCAGCCGTCGCGCGCCCTGAAGGTATCGAGCGGCTGCACCTCGACGCCCTTGTTGCCGCTGCGCTCGCGCACAATCCCGCGCTGGAAATAATCGATCATCGTGCCGCCGAGCGTAAGATGGAGTGCCTCGAACAGCGCCAGGTCGATCGCCTGTCCCTCGCCGGTCGCACGCGCGTGGAGGAGCGCAGCCAGCGACGACCACAGCACCATGTAGGCCGAGGTGTAGTCGCCGAGATAGGGCTGCGCGCGCGTCGGCGGCATCGGGTCGGCGAACCCGGTCTGGTACATCGTGCCGCCGAAAGCTTGGGCGATCGAATCGTACGACGCGCGCCCGATCCAATCCGGGTCGCCGTAATGGCCGTAGCCGGAGACATGGGTGATCACCAGGCGGCGATTGAGCTTCCAGAAGGCTTCGTCATCGAGGCCCCATCGTTGCCACGTCCCGGGCTTCGAACTTTCCATCAGGAGGTCGGCGTCGCGCGCGAGCCCAAGCAGCATGTCGCGGCCGCGCGTGCTGGAGATGTCGAGCGAGACCGAGAACATGTTGCGCCGCTCCTGGATCCAGTTGGTGCCCACCGGCGCGCCGCCGTCGCGCGCGGGCAGCTTGTTGCCGAAGCTGCGCCAGGTTGCGTCGCCGGTGCCGGGCGCCTCGATGTGGATCACTTCGGCCCCCATCTCGGCGGCGAGCTGGGCTGCGAACGGCTCGGCGATAAAATTGCCGGCGGAGATCACCCGCACGTCGCTGAGCGGTCCGAAGTCTTCCGGAACAAGCCTCTTACGCGCCATCGCGCCACCTCTCAGTGCTCCTCGCCCATCGATTTTGATGCCCAATCTACGCCGCATCGCGCGCCGCGCGCCAGCGATTACGGCGCCGATCAAATGATCAAGCTCTGCGGTGGCGGTTTGAAACGGCTGTGGTATATAGCGACCGTGACGCAGGCCCGCGCGCGCCTGCCGCGGCGGCCGGCGGACTCGTCGCGCAATTCGGAGGAAGGCACGGAAATGGAACAAACGCGTCCCGGCAGACCGGCGCTGGCCGAGCCGGATAACTACGACTGGAATCAGATCGTCGATGAGCTCAATCGCCTGCTCAGGCTGCGCACCACGCCGATCGGGATGAAGCTCTTCACCTCGGTCGAAGAGATGGAAAAGATCCCCAAGCTGCGCCGGCCCAAGTCGATTCACACCACCGACCAGATCGTCGCACAGGCGGCGCGCCTGGGATGGACCGTGGGCATCACCGCCAAGGACCTAGTCGGCGCGCAGTGCGCGGTCGTCATCGGCCTACAGCCTGCTGACGAAGATTGGCTGTCGGGCGCGCGGATGAAGGGCGTGTGGTATTCGACGCTGGAGGACTCCGCCGCCCATCAGCGCGCGATGGACGTCGTGCCGCACGGCAGTTACGCCGCGATGGCGGTCTCGCCGCTCACCTCGGGACGGCTCAACCCGCCCGACATTTGTCTCATCTACGGCACCCCCGGCCAGATGATCATCTTCATCAACGGCCTCCAGTGGGCGGGGTACCGCAAGTTTCAGTGGGGGTGCGTCGGCGAGTCGGCCTGCGCCGATTCGTGGGGGCGCGCGCTCAAGACTGGAGAGCCGAGCCTGTCGATCCCTTGCTTTGCCGAGCGCCGTTACGGCGGCGTGCTCGACGACGAGTTGCTGATGGCGATTCCGCCGCGCTATTTGCCCAAGACAATCGAGGGACTGAAGAGACTAGCCGCCAACGGCCTGCGCTATCCGATTCCGCAATATGGGATCCAGCAGGACGCACGCGCCGGCCTCGCGGTCAGCTACGGTTCCAAAGAATAAGCGCGTTGGCCGGCATCACTGAGGCACCCCGCCAGCCAGCCACTGCCGGGCGCCGCTCGGCGCCGCCGCGCCAGCCGGACCATACCCGTGGCGAGGAGGACAGATGAGATGAGAACGCTGCGCTTGATTGCGATGCTCGCGACCGTCGCCGCCGGGGCCGCGCCCGCCGTATGGGCGGGGCAGGACCCCACGGCCCCGATTCCGCCGGGTACGACGATCACGATGCAGAACTGGCAGCAGTATCAGCAGTACATGCCGGATGGGATGGTCGCCCTGTTCCAGGGCAGGTATTTCTGGAAGATGCCCGAGGACGTCTCGATTGAGGTTGGGCCGACGCTCATCCATCCTCTGCCAAAGGGCTACCGCCAGGCGACCGAACAGCACAGCGCACAGACCACACTCGTCAAGCGGCCCGACGGCCAGACCGCGATCGCCGGCTACCAGGGCGGCCGGCCGTTTCCCAATCCGTCCGGGGCCGACAAGGGATGGAAAATTCTGGCCAATATGTGGTTTCGCTACATGCCGCACTTGATAGTTGATACGTACGGCTTGGGATGTCTGCAAAACAGCTACGGCAGCGTCAGTTGCAGCGCGGACACGATCGTCTTGCGCCAGCTCAGCTACAACACCGACCCCGGAGTTTCGGCGACCATCGCGGGTGCGAGCGACAAGTATTTTACCGAGTGGGTAATGACGGTGGCGCCGGAGAACAAGAAGTACAACGCGAGCCTCACCATTTCCTACTCCGACATCACCAAGCAGCAGGACACCTACGTCTTCATCCCCAGCCTGCGCCGTTATCAGCCGGTGTCGGCGGCGGCGCGATGCAGCCAGTCGGAAGGCTACGACGTCACTTCGGATGATTACCGCTTCGGGTTCAACGGCGTGATCGGCCAGTTCCAGGCGACCTTCCTCGGCAAGCGCAAGATCCTGGCGCTAACCGACTACGAGATGCCGAAGACCACGTTCCCCGAAGGCTTCGACATGCCGCTCGGATGGCCCGAGCCGGCCTGGGGCAAATGGCAGGTGCGCGATGTCGACGTAATCGACGTCCGCAAGATTCCCTCGATGTCGTCCGGGTACTGCTACGGCAAGCGCATCATCTACGTCGATGAACAGTCGAGCACGCCGCTGTGGGAAGAACTGTACGATTCCCACATGCAACTATGGAAAATCGTGGGCATCTTCGCGCGCGTGATGGAGGTGCCTCAGATTGGACCAGTCAATGCCAGCGGATCCGAATACGAGGCCTTCTGGGACATCAAGAACAACCACGCGACCTACTTTATCGATCCCTCGGAGGGCAATCCTTTCTACTTCAACGACGCGGCGCCCAAACAGTACCAGGATGTCCCCAAGTACACGACGCCCGGCGGCCTGGGCCAGATCATGCGCTAGGAACAAGCGAATGGATATACAACTTCGTCTGACCACAGCCCTGGCGCTCGCAGCCTTGCTGTACGCCGTGAGGGTCGGCGCGGCAGCAGGTGACCCAGCGGTTGCGCCCGCACTTCCCGCTATCGCCCCCGGCACCACGATCACGATGCAGAACTGGCGTGACTATCAACAGTACATGCCGGACGGGATGATTTCGCTGTTCGAAGGCAAGTACTTCTGGAAGATGCCGCGGGACGTACTAATCAACGTTGGCCCGACGGTCATCCATCCGCTGCCAAAGGGCTATCTCGATGCGACCGAGAAATATGCCTCGCAGGTCCAGCTCGGAATGCTTCCAGACGGCGGCTTCATGGTTGCTAACTACCGGGGCGGCGAACCCTTTCCCAATCCAGCGACGCCGCATCGCGGATGGAAAATCCTCGCGGATTTCTGGTATCGCTACATTCCCCACCTGGTAGTCAATTCACAGGACAATCTGGGCTTTTTCTGCACCGAGGATTCCTATCGCTCGATCAGCTGCATCAAGAGCCTGTGGGTTTATCGCCAGCTTTCCTTCAATACGGATCCCGGCATCCCGGCGACGATTGCCGGCGGCGAAGGCAAGTTCTTCACGATGTGGGCGATGGTTTACGAGCCGGAGCAGGAAAAGTACAGCGCAACGCTGACCATCGGCTTTACCGATCCGGCACGGCCGCAGGAGATCTACGCCTTTCGCCCCGCGCTCCGGCGCTACGAGCCGGTGGCCTCGGCGGCGCGATGCGCCAGCAACGGCTCCGACGCCACCCCGGACGACGGACGCTTCGGGTTCAACGGCAACATCACCCTCTTCCAGGCCAAACTGCTCGGCGAGCGCAAGGTGCTGACGCTGGAGGACTTCGGCACCGCCGGCGGCGATTTCCCCGGCAATTACTATATGCCGCTCGGATGGCCGAAGCCGTCGTGGGGAAAATGGGAAGTGCGGGATGCGTGGGTGATAGATGTGCGCCGACTGCCCGCGCACAGGCGGGGCTACTGCTACGGCAAACGCATCATGTACATCGACAAGCAGTTCTACGGGCTGCTGTGGGAGGATTTATATGACGTCCGGATGCGGCCGTGGAAGTTTGTTTTCGATCAGCCGATCGTGATCGACGTTCCCGGCGCCGGACCGCAGAACTCCAGCGGCGCACATATCTCGCACATCTGGGACGTCCAGAACAAACACGCAACCTTCTCCGGCCCCGCCGACGGCCACGGCTATGACGTCCTCATCAATAGCGAGGTGCCGCAGCAATGGCGCAGCATCTCTAAATACACCACGCCCGGAGGGCTGGGCTCGATCATGCGCTAACCATAGGCGGGAGCGCCTACGACGGCGGCAGCGCGCCGCCGCGGCCGCGGCCGAAGCCCCCGAGCCGATAGCGTGCGAGCATCCGGTACAGCGTCGAGCGCGAGACGCCGAGCAAGCTGGCTGCGCGCTGGCGATTGCCCTCGGTTTGGCGCAGCGAGCGCAACAATGTGCGCTTGATTACCTCGTCGAGCGCGAGCGGATACGGTCCTTCGGCCTCGCCGGCGCACTGATGATGATCCGGCGAGTGCGCAGCCTCCCCTACGGATGCAACGGGTGGCGCGGGGCGGGCGGGCAATCGTCTCGCGGCGGCGTCCGGCGGCGCGAGCAGATAATCGGGCAGCGACGCGACGTCGAGCCCCTCACCTTCGCACTGCAATACGCTTCGTTGGATCGCCTGGGCCAGCTCGCGAACGTTTCCCGGCCAGTCGTAGGCTTCGAGCCGCCGCAGGGCGTCGCGCGAAATCAGATTTACGCGGCGTCCGAAGGCGCTGTTGGCCCGCGCTATGAAGTGGCCGCTCAGTGCGCCGATCGCTTCGCGCTGTTCGCGCAGCGGCGGAACTGAAATAGCGGCGGCGTTGAGCCGATAGTAGAGGTCGTCGCGAAATCGCCCCGCCCGCGCCATCGCGCGCAAGTCGAGGCTCGTCCCCGCGATCAAGCGCAACTCGACGTGCTCCGGATGCATGCCGCCGACCGGCCAGACCTCGTGCGTCTCGACCACGCGCAGCAGTTTCGCTTGCAACGAGGGCGGCAGTTCGCCGACCTCGTCGAGGAACAGCACCCCGTCGTTGGCCCTGCGCAGGCATCCCGCCGCATCCTCGACCGCGCCCGGCAAGGCCCCCTTGAGATGACCGAAGAGCTGGGCAGCGGCAAGCGATTCCTCGGCGTTGAAGCAGTTAAAGATCACGAAAGGGCCGCGCGGTTCCGGTCGGAGCGTATGGAGCATGCGCGCGATCAGCTCCTTGCCGGTGCCCGACTCGCCTTCGATCAGGACCGGCGAGTTGTCCGCAGCGAGCAGCGCGACCGTGTACATCACGCGTCGCATCGGCCCCGACGCGACCAGCATCCCGCCGATCTGCTCGGAGCCGAGCGTGAGCCGTTCGATTGCGAGCCACCGGTCTGGCTCATCAGCGGGCGCTAGCCCCTTCGGCGCGGTCCCGCCGGCCGGCCGCGCGTCGTAGGCATCGGAAGAGTTGTCCCGAATCCGCTGATTTCCTCCATGTGCGGCATCTGGCGCGCGAACGGGAGGAATAAGCCGGCGCGAGTTCATACCAAGCCGCCGATGCAAAGTGCGGACCAGCGCGGCTGCACAGCACAGGTCCACGGCAAGCGCGGCGCCCACGCGGCCCGCCCGCGCAGCGCTAGATGCCGAGCACGTCAGCCAGTACACGCGCGGCGTGGTCGCGCGGATCGACCTGGCCGTAGATTCGCTCGACGCGCCCGTCGGCGCCGATCAGAAAGCTCATCCGCTCGGGATAGCGCGCCTTGAGATCGTCACAGGCGCCATAGGCGGCGGCGGCCTCGCGCCTCGAGTCGCTCAGGAGCTTGAAGCCGAAGCCGTATTTGGCCGCAAAGGCGGCGTTCTCGGCCGGGGTGTTGAAGCTCGCGCCGAGGATTACGATGCCGTTGTCGTCGAAGTACTGCTGATGGTCGCGGAACCCGCGCCCTTCAAGCGCTCAGCCCGGGGTGTCGGCCTCGGGAAAAAACCATAACAGCACTCTGCGCCCGCGCAGGCCGCCGAGCGTGAGCGTCGTGCTGTCGTGAGCCGGCAGGCTGAATTCAGGAGCCGGATCGCCAATCTTGAGCATCGTGTGCCTCCCTGGGGTGGCGCTGGCGATGGTAGCGCGTCAGTTGAGCGTCGCTTTGAGTCGGGAAAGGAAGGCTTCGCAGAGGGGCTCGCCGGGCTGGATTTCGAGCGCTTGTTCGAATTCCCGGATGGCTTGCATCACCATCCCCTTCGCCGCGTACAGCCGGCCCAGGTTCATATATGGGAAATGGCGCGGCTCGTAGCGAGCCGCCCGCTTGGCCCGCTCCAGCCACGGGATCGCCTCGTCGAACTCGCCCTTGGCGATGAGGTAGGCGCCGATGTCGTTGTAGGGGTTGCCGAAGTCGGGATCCACTTCGATCGCCTTGCGGCATTCGCCGATCGCCTCATCGACGCGGCCCAAAAAATTGTAAGCCCATCCGCGAAAAGTGTAGGCCTCGGCCGTTGGCCAGGCGTCGATTGAACGCGTATACAGCGCGATCGCGCGTTCAAAGTCGCCCCGCATGTGATGGCGCACGCCCTCGTTCCACAACTCGAGGGCGCGCTGTTTTTCGACCGCGTTGCCCATAGATCCTTGGATATTGCCATGAGCCGGCGGCGTCAAGGGCAGGTACGACGAGCCGCGCGGCTACGAGCTCAGCGTGCGCATCGTCTGCACTATCGCGGGGCCGACGATGATCAGCAGCATCGCGGGCAAAATCATCAGGACGAGCGGGAAAAGAATCTTGATCGTCGTGCGCTGGGCCGCCTCCTCGGCGCGCATCCGGCGCCGGATACGGATCGCATCGGAGATCGAGCGCAAGGCGGGACCGATCGCCGCGCCCAGCTGCTCGCTCTGGATGAGCGTGGCGGCGAGCGGCTTGATATCGCTCACGGCGGTGCGCTCGGCCAGCGCGCGCAGCGCCTGCCCAAGCGAGGCGCCCGCGTTGACCTCGCCCGAAACCATCGAGAGTTCATGCCCGATGGCGAGGTTCTGCGCCTGGGTTTCGCGCCCAACAACCTTGATCGCCTCGAGCAGGCCGAGCCCCGCTTCGACGCACACCACCAGCAAGTCGAGCGCATCGGAGAGTTGGCGCGCGATCTCGGCCTGGCGTTTGGCAGCGCGCTTGGAGAGATAGTACGTCGGCAGCCACGCGCCGGCCGCAGCGCCCAGGATCGCATAGAGCACAAGGTCAACGCCGCTCCTGTCCAGTATGAGCGCGGTCAGTGCGCCGGCGAGCACGCCTCCCGCCGTCGTCGAGGTTTTTACGACCTGGAAGGCGGCGGGCGCAGATGCGCCGGTGAATCCGGCGCGTAACAGTAGCTGCGCCGTCTTCGCGGCGGCCGGCGAGGCGGGCGTTTTCGGAATCCTGCCCACCGCCCACTGGAGCAGCATCCGGGTCACCCGCCGATCCGCGGGCGACAGGCCGGCCATGACGGCGGCGCTGGTGCGCGCACGCAGGGCGACCTCAGCCATCCGCGCCTGCGTCATCCGCCGCTCGGCCGAGGCCGCCATGTAGATCGCGGCCGCCGCACCGCTCAACAACACGAAAATGACCAGGCTGGCCGCCAACGGAGTCACGGTTCAAACCTCGCCATACAGCGCATCCCTCGTCGCTGCTCAGTAGTTGACGTTGAGGATGCGGCGGATGATCAGGAAAGCGCCGATATCCAGTCCCAGGGCGAGTTTGAGAATCTGCCGGCCGGTCGGATCGAACAGCAGCATTTCCGTATGGCCGGGCTGGATGATGCTGAACATTGCGAGCACCACCACCGGCAGCAGCCCGACCACCATCCCGCTCAACCGCGACTGCGCGGTGAGCGCCTCGATTTGCGAGTGCAGATGCTGGCGCGTACGCACGATCTCCGCCAGACGCGCGACGATCTGCGCGAGCGAGCTGCCGACCTCGCTCTGCACCTTAACCGCGACCACGAACAGCCGCAGATCGTCGAGCGGCACGCGCTGGAGCATGTCGGCCAACGCCTGATTGAGTGCCAGCCCGAGGCGCGTTTGTTCGACCACGGTGCGAAACTCGCCGCCGAGAGGATCGGTGAACTCCTCCCCGACCACTTGCAGGCCGCGCTGCAGAGTGTGCCCGGCCTCCAGCGAGGATTTGATCAGATCCAACGCGTACGGGTACTGGCCGAGGAAGGCGTTGAGCCGACGTTTGCGGCGGATCCGAATGTAGAACAGCGGGAACAGCGCCAACGCAAAGCCGGTGCCGAAGGCGATCAGCGCATCCTCCGCCACCAGCATCGCAGCCGCGGTCCCCAGCGCGAACAGTGCCGCAATCAGCAGCACCAACGTCGAGGCGCTCTCGTATATCCCGGCCTGCCACATCGTCTGCTCCAGCCGCCGCAGGGCGGGCAGGCGTGGCAGCGCTGGGCCGCGGGTGCGCGTGCGGCGCACCGAGCGCAGCAGCGACTCGTCCGCGGCCGGTACGCCGCGGGTAATCTGCTCCAAGCGCTGCGCAGCCTCGGCGCTCTCGAGGCTGCGCCGGACCAGGTGCACGCCGACCGCGGTCAGTAGGAAGAAGACAGAAAGCGCCGCCAGCAGCGGGATCAATCGCTCCCCGTCGGCCGCAGCTCGAGCTTGTAGCCGGCCAGCTCGATGCGCTGCGCGTAAGTCGAACGGATGCCAGTGCTGCGGTATTCGCCTAGCACCTTGCCCGAGGCGTCGATGCCCGAGCGCACAAACTCGAACAGATCCTGCATCATGATCGCGTCGCCCTCCATCCCCGTGACCTCGGAGATCTTCATCACTTTGCGCGAGCCGTCGGACAGGCGCGCGATGTGGACGATCACATTGACGGCCGAGGCGATCTGCTGACGCATCGCGCGCTGCGGAATCGCAAAACCCGACAGCAGCATCATCATCTCCAGCCGGCCCAGGCACTCGCGCGAGCTGTTGGCGTGGATGGTACTCAGCGAGCCGTCGTGGCCGGTAGACATCGCCTGCAACATGTCGAAGACCTCGCCGCCGCGCACCTCGCCGACTATGATCCGGTCCGGGCGCATCCGCAGCGAATTGCGCACCAGGTCGCGCGCCGTCACCTCGCCCTTGCCCTCGAGGTTGGGCGGCCGGCTCTCCAGCCGCACGACGTGCGGCTGCTGGAGCGAGATCTCGGCCGAGTCCTCGATCGTGACGATACGCTCGTCCTCGGGCACGAAGCTCGAAAGGCAATTGAGCAGCGTGGTCTTTCCCGAGCCGGTGCCACCGCTGACCAGTAGGTTGAGCCGCGCGCGGATCATCGCCTTGAGCAGCTCGACCATCTGCGCCGAGATGCTCTCGCGGGCGAGCAGGTCGCCGATCGAGAAGCGTTTGCGGCCGAACCGCCGGATCGAGAGTGCCGGGCCGTCGAGCGCCAGCGGCGGAATGATCGCGTTGACGCGCGAGCCGTCGGGCAACCGCGCATCCACCATCGGTGACGCCTCGTCGATCCGTCGTCCCACCTGGGCCACGATGCGGTCGATGATCAGCATCAGGTGCTGATCGTCGTGGAAGCTGATCTCGGTGTGGCGCAGCTTGCCGCGCTTTTCGACGTAAACCTGCGAATGGCCGTTGACCAGGATGTCGGTCACCTCATCGTCGCGCAGCAGCGGCTCCAGCGGTCCCAGGCCGAGCAGCTCGTCCTTGATTTCGTCGATCAGGCGCGCGCGGTCGGCCTCGGTGAGCAGCCTGCCCTCCTCGTCGAGAGTTTCCTGGATGGCGGCGACGACCTTGGCCGTGATCAGCGCCGGCTCGAGCGCCTCCAGACGCGAGATGTCGAGCGTTTCGAACAGCCGGTTGTGGACCTTGATCTTGAGCTCGCGCGAAGCGTCGGGGCCCTCCTCCCTGCGATGGCGCGCAACGCTTATGAGCGACCCCGGATGCTCCGGCATCGCCTCCTTGTTGATCTTTGAAATTCGCTCGCTCAGTTTCATAAACATGCCCTCAGGCGCGGGCTCCAAGCGCGCTCAGCAGCCGGGCAATGACACCCGCGGGATGAGCGGTGTGGGGCTCATCCTTCGGTTGCTCCGCGCCGCTCAGGCGCTGCGCCAGTTTCTCGTAAGCGCGTACCAACGCCGAGCGCGGCGCAATTTGCCAGGGCGTCCTGCCCAGCACCGCGGCCTGCTCCAACAGCCGGTCGTCGCGCGGGATGCGCGCATAGATCGGACGGCGCACCACCGCCGCCAATCGCGCTTCGGTGAGCGGACTGCGCGGGTCGTAGCAGTTGAGCACCAGGCGCGGTTCGCGCCGGATACGCAGGCGGCCGAGCAAATCCATAAAGCGCAGCGCGCCGCGCGCCGCGCCCTCCGATTGCCGCAGCACGTAAAGCACCTCGCGCGAACGTTCCAGGGCAACGGCGGTATTGCCGTCGACGTGGCGGCCGCAATCAACCACCACGTAGTCGAAAAGCCGTTCCATCAGCTCGAGCACGGCCTCAACCGTGGTGTCCGAGACCTGCTCGCTCTCCTCTATCCGGCCGGGCGCGGCCAGCAGGTACAGCCCCGTCGGATGGCGTGTGAGCGCCGCCTCCAGGGCGCCCGGATCCAGTTTGTCGACGGCGACGGCGGCCAGCGGCAGGATCGTTCGTTCGGGCTTAACCCCGAGCGCCACGCTCAAACCGCCCTGCTGCAGGTCGAGATCGACGATCCCGATCCGCCCGCCCGTGGTGCGCAGAAGCGCCAGGCCCAAGTTGGCGCTCAGCGTGGTCAGGCCGACCCCACCGGTCACACTCGCCAACGAAACAATCGCGCCCCGTCCCTTGCTTTGAGCGGCGCGCCGCTCGTCAACCTTCAGCAGCGCGCGCATCCAGGCCTGCGGCTGGGGCGGCTCAAAGAGCAAAACCTCGTCGGCGCCCGCGTTGAGCGTCCGGCGAATCAGCGGCTCGGACGGCTCGCTCAGCAGAGCGAACACGGCCGGACGCGGACGGCGCCGGGCGTGCGCCTCCAAGCGGGCAAGCGCCGCCTCCTTGTTTTCGCCCACGATGACCATCGCGACGTCGGCCTCAACGTCGCCCTCCACACCCTCCTCCACTACCGCCAGCAGCGGCTCCTCGAGCGCGAGCAGGGTGGCGCGGACCTTGCTGCGCTGCGACGCGTCGTCACCCGCCACCAGGACGGTCAACGCCTGCCGACCTTCGCCGTCGCGCGCCATGCTTTCACGTCGGCGCTCCTGCGCTGCCGCACCACTTAGGCCGCGAGCAACGCGCTGTTGATCTTGCTCACCATCGAGCCGATGTCCTGACCCATCACCTGATAAGTGATGTAGGCAACGATCGCGACGGCGGCCAGAATCAGCGCATACTCGGTCATCGTCTGCCCCAGCGAGCCGCGAACTATCCACCTGCGCAACGCACCGCTGCTCTTCATTGTCGCCCTCCTGTCTCCGTCGGCGCCCGACCGGCACACACTCAGGCAGCCAGCAGCGCGCTATTGATCTTGCTCACCATCGAGCCGATGTCCTGGCCCATCACCTTGTAGGTGACGTAGGCGACGATCGCGACGGCGGCGAGAATGAGCGCATACTCGGTCATGGTCTGACCGTCGCGCCTTCGAGTAATCCACCCGATCATCCTGATACTCACTTGCATTGCCTTTTCTCCTCTCATTCCAATTGATCCGGCTCTGGCCGGCTATGCTCCGTAGATCACTCAACCAGCACTGCCTTGTAGGCACCGAAGTTCATCGCATTTGAGTCTGGTATGCTGTGTGGGGCCACCTCGCTGATGAAGTAAGTCTGGATGTCGTTCTTGCTGTTGACGCCAACCAGCCACAGCGCCGCAAACCCCTTAACCGGCACCTCGTCACGCCCATTGATGCTGCTGAAGTCCACCATCGGAACGATCAGCACGCGTGGGTCGTTGCGCGTGTGGTTGGAGAAGGTGCCGCCAGGGTCCATGCTGCGCCCGCGGTCGATCAGGTATTGGAAGGCTTCCCCTACGGGCCCCGCCTTGATTCCTGGTTCAGTCGCGAGCCAGTCGTTGACCGCAACCGATCCCTGATATCCGTATTCAACATTCGTGAGAAAATTGGCCGCGCCGCTGCCGCCGAGTCCGAGCGGGCTCCAGTTGCCCGGCCCGACTCGTCCTTCGAGCAGAGTAACCACCTGGCCTGCGGTGTAGCGGGTTCGATAATCAATGCCGATGGGCGTGACGCCTCGCGCGGCACCGACCGTTTTTAGGCGCGCGGTCGCGCGCGCGGTCACGCGCCCCCCGAACAGTCCGAGCAGGACGCCGAAGCGGTACGGAACGCTACGCGTTAACCTCACGGTCAATGACTGGTTATCGGATGCGATGCTAATTGAGACGATCTCGTCCCTGGCCACGCCGTTGCGCTGCGCGTAGGCAGTAGCATTCGAGACCGCCAGGGCCGGGTATCCCGGCAAGTAGCTCGCGCCGGCGAGCGCGGCGGAGTCGGCGGCGCTCTGGAGCAGGTGCCAGTTGTAATAGAGCACTGCGATATCAGTACCCAGCGCCAGGGCGCCGAGCAGAGCAGGCAGCGCCAATGCCAGTACCACGATGATCTGACTGCCGCGCGGGCGCGGCGAGTATGCGTGGGCAGCTTCCATTCCGGTGCGCGTGATGGCGCGCTCACCGGATGTTCAGCACTTCCGATGCCACGGACGGCTGCAGATGAAATCCTTTCAGTTCTGCGGACAACAGCTGAGGCGTGCTGAACACTGTTCCGGACCTGAGACGCTCGGCCGGCGACGAGTGTTCGCCCGGCGGTTGCTACCGTATGCAAATTGGGACACCGCCAGGAGCTTGCAGCCGCTACGTCTGGCGGTGGCGACGGTGCGCCAGTCCCCGCGTCCGCGCTCAGTATCTATTGACCCTTACGCTCGGATTGCCGGAGGCGTTGGTTGCGAAGCCACCGAGAAAGCCCGGGTAGCTATTGTTGAAGTCGGAGGCGAGTCCGTCGTGATCGCCCATATCGTCGGCCGCAACCAGGAGGTCCTGTCCGATGAGCACCGGGAAGCTTTTCGAAGTGATGCGGGTGTTAGTCCAGGGGCCGTTGAACTGTGATGCCGCGCAGTAGCGATCGATGAGGAAGTTCTTCGGGTCATTCCTGCGGTCGTAAAAGCATACCGCGACCCGGCCGTCGGCGGCGGTCGCCAGCGCAGGTTCGAACTGGTCGGTTAACGACGCCCCGTTAGCTTCGGGATTGTTGTTCACCCGTTTGGGTGTTGACCATGTGGCGCCGCCATCGGCCGACCGGATGATCATGATGTCGGTATAATGGTAGAACCCCGAGGGGCTTAACGAGTCAGCCACTGCCTTGTTGCCATCGTTCCATGCGAGGTAGATTTTCGTCTGATTATAAGGCCCTTTACCAATTGCAAGACTAGGATACTCATTACTGCGGAAGAGCCCCTGCCAGTTGGTACAGTCACCCGCGCAATTGACCGTAGTCGCCGACAGCGGGGCTGAAAAAGTGGCGCCGTGATCGAGCGAGCGGGCAAAATGGATGGCACGGCCGAGATCGGTGGAATTGAGGACCGCAGACGTCTCGCCGCGCGGGTTGCTGTTGACGCCGAAGGCCTCCCATGCCACGTAAACCTCGCCTTTCCGCCCCACCGCGACCTGGGCGCCGTTGACGAAGGCAAAGCTGTGCTCGGCGTCGGCGCATACCTCGCCCACCACGACCGGCGGTGCGCTCCATGTCACCCCGCCGTCGGACGAGCTGACCAGTTCAATCGCGTAGCGCGGAATCGGCGTATCATCGAGGATTCCGCATAGGGAGCCGGTAAAGTCCAGGTCCGTGTAAACCACGTAGAGGCGGTTGCGCGCGTTTGGATCGACCGCGATCCAGGGCCGATCGGTGAGATGGGTGGTTAGGGGCGCGCCTGCGATCACACCCGGCGCCGCAAAACTGCGGCCGCCGTCAACTGAACGCGACAGACTTACTCCTGAGATTGCGTTGGTGCCATCGAGCCAGGTCGAAACCAGGAAGAAATTATCGCGGCTCGTGCACGCCACCGCCGGCTCGCCCGCCATGAATGTGTTGGGATCGTTCGGCGTCGCCGGAGATCCCATGTAAGTGAAAGAAGTTCCGTGGTCGCCTGACACCGCGTAGCCGTCGGCGCTGATGCCGCGTCCGGATGACATCGTCGCCACCTCGGCGCCGGTGTCATTGAATGCGATCACCGCGCTGCGCCCGCACCATGCGGTGGAAGTTCCGCTCTGGGTGAAACCGGAGTATTTGGAGTGGGCCAGGTTGGCCGGAAACTTCGCCGGTTGCTCCGCCGTCGTCAGCGACTTGCCACGCAGTGCGTGCCATCGCTGGGCAATGTTGACCAGGTTGCGACCCGCCGACGAGAGCATTCCGGGATCGAAGCCAGGATGACTGACGGTGCGCGTAAGTTGCGCCATTGCAGCGTCGATTCCCTGACGGCTGTCCGCGGTTTGGCCGTAACCATTGCGCGCAGCCGCAGACAAGATCAGCCCGAGCGGCACGGCGAATATCCATATGAGACGCCAGAGCGCGGCGCTCTGATTCAATCTTGCAATTGGCATAGCCGTGTGGCATCGCGGGTCGGGAACGCCGCCACGGTGCCGAATCACGAGATTCGGCAATAGCGATGCCATCCCATTCAGCGGTCGGGAAGAAAGACTAAGCTGATGCGGACGGAAGATATGTCAGCGTAGCGAGGTCTCGAGTGCGGCGCGGTGTCTCGCGCTCGTACCTGGATTATCAAGTGCGGGACGCGCGCTTCCGCCTTCGCGGAGGGTCGAGTTCTATACAGCCGCCAGAAATCGACGAGGTGGTGAACGCCGACCGGGCCTGTCGGCGGCCGGTATTCCACGATGGATGAGTATTCGGGTCAGACGACGCGTCGCCGGCGCGACAGCACGTCCGGAGTGCGTGTCTTGCAGGCGCTGCGTGCGCTACTGCCAGCTATCAGAGTATTCGTATTCCTGAAGCTCGCGATCGACCGAGCGACGCGGAGTATCAATCATGTATGGCGACGGGCGCAACCATCGCAGCGCGGCCATCAGCCGCGAGCCGCGCGCGCGCAGACCCGCAGCCCGGTTCATATCTATATCCGGCTCGGAGACCGAGGCATTGACTATGCGTTGTGCGTCCACGAACCACCTCCCCGAAGTCGCCATCTCTGGGCTTGAGCGCGGACTCATTGCGCACCTTAAACAGCAAGCTCCATGCCCGATGTCGCACTGAACTTTATTGAGGCAGCATTTATCAGCCTCTCCTCACGTTGAGCGAGGTGCGCGGGAGCCCCACATAAGGCGTGATCAGATGCAACAGCGGCAGAGTGGAGCGCAACTATGCCGGGCCGAGACTGGCCGTCGCATTAGAGCGCTACCGTGGTCAGCGTGACGCGGCGGACGGCTGCGGCAGGATGGTCTATTTGCGTGCGAATGGTCGATCGCGCTCGCTCAGGGCGGCCTTCAGGCCGCGCTCGCGGCTGGCCTTCATCCAGTTCTTCACCGCGTCGGTCTGATGGGCGATGCAGTCGAGGTCGGCGGCCGATTGCTCGGCGGCGCGGATCCCCACCACCTCGTAGTAGCGGTTGACCGCCGCCTTGTGCAGCGCGAGCAGCTCGACCGGCACCATCGCAACCCGCCGCGCGTAGGCCAGCGTCTCCTCCTCCAGGCGCTCGCGCGCAAAGACCCGGTTGATCAGATGCCATTGCAGCGCTTCGCGCGCCGACATCAGATCGCCGGTAAAGAAATACTCCTTGGTCTTGCGCGGACCCATCAGCACCGGCCACATCGAAAGGGTCGGCAGGATGCCGAGCGAGCGGCCGGCCGGATGGCCGAACTGGGCGTCCTCGCTGGCGAAGACGATGTCGCAATGGCCGATGAGTTCGGTGCCGCCGGCCAGGCAATAGCCGTGGACCTGCGCGATGGTCGGTTTGCCCAACGTCCACAGCCTCTGCCATCGCTCGATCGTGCGATGCAACGAGATGCGATCGCTGGAGACCGTGAAGGTCGAGCCCGGATGCTGGGTGGCAGCGAGATCGTAGCCGGCGCAGAAGGCGCGGCCGGCGCCGCGGATGATCAGCACGCTCGCCGCGGCCTCGGCCTCGAAAGCGTCCATCGCGGCCTCGAACTCGCGCAGCAGCTTCTGCGACAGCGCGTTGAGCTTCTCGGGACGATTGAGCGTAAGCCGAAAGATCCGCTCCTCGACCTTTTCGTAGATCAGCGTCTCGTATTCGGCCATCGCGCGGCCCTCCGGTCTAATGTGCCGCCGAGAGAAACTTGACCGCCGCCTCGGCGCTCTGCTCCGGCTGCTCCCAGAAGAAGACATGACCGGCGCCGGCAATCTTGTGCAGGCGCGCGCCCGGGATCCGCTCGGCAATGATCTCCGAATTGCGATCCGGCACCAGAAGATCGGCGGTGCCGGTAACCACCAGCGTGGGCGCCTTGATCTGACCCAGGCGCTCGTAAGTGTCGAAGCCGCCGATCGCCTGCCATTGCAACGCGAACGTATGCAGCGGCGTCATCGGGTAGTTCATGATTTCGGCAAGCCGCGCCCTGAGCACCTCCTGGCCGCGCGCCGAGGCCAGAAAGGATTTGGCGCAGCAGGCGGCGAGCAGCTTTTCGATCTGCTGCTCGAGCGGCTGCTCGGGCTTGACCTGGAGCGCGGCCAGCGTTTCCGGATCCCCCGCCACCCCGTGGGCGAAGCCGCACAACGTGCATCCGAGAACCAGACCGCGCAGGCGCTGCGGATGGCGCAGTGCGAACTCCTGCGCGATCATCCCACCCATCGAGATCCCCATCAGGTGCGTGCGCTCGACCGCCGCGTGGTCGAGCACCGCGCCGACGTCGTCGGCCATGTCGGCAATGGTGAACGGGCGCTCGGGCTTGTCGCTCTCGCCGGTGCCGCGGTTGTCGATCACCAGCAGCTTGAAGCGCGCCTCGAGCAGCCTGAGAAATGGCTCGCCCCATCCGCGGCCCGAGCCGCTGTAACCGAAGACCAGCGCGAGCGGCTCGCCCTGGCCGCGAACCTCGTAGCGCAGCTTGACCCCGTCCTTGCTCTGAGCGAATGCGCGTGTAGCCACCGGATTCTCCGTCGAAGGAATTTGCGCGGCGCGGCGCCGCTGCCGCTCACGCGCGAGCATGCGGGCCGTGAACGAGCGGGCGCGGCTCAATCGCGCGCAGCCGATATTATCCCGCCGGCGCCGCCGCGCAAAGCGCGGCGGCGCCGGCGGCCAGCCAAAAAACCTTTTGCACCTGAAGGCGGCGCGGACGCCTGCCGCACCACCGACATCGTCAGCCGAGATGCGCCTCGACGAACCAGAGATACTTGTCCACGCCGCGCGAAACCTCTGTGAAGAGGTCGGCGGTGTCCTTGTCGTGCAGCTCGTCGGCCTGGTCGATAGCCTGGCGCACGCTCTTGCCGTACGCCGCCAGCGCCGCGGCCATCGCCTCGACGTGCTCGCGCTCGGCGCTGATGTCGAGCGGGTATTCCTTGAGGGTCGAGCGCTTGGCCGCGATACGCACGCTGCCCTCGGCGACGCCGCCGAGCTGCACCACCCGCTCGGCCATCAGGTCCATCCACTCCTCGGCCTCATCGACGATCTCGTCGAAGAGCTTGTGCAGGGCAATGAAGCTGGGGCCCTTGACGTTCCAGTGCGCCTGCTTGGCCTGATGCATCAGGTCAACGCTGTCAGCGAGCCGGGCGTTGAGCAGCGCGGCCACCTCGTGGCGGGTTTTCTCCGGAAGATCGTTCCTGGTCTTGTGCATGACGATTAAACCTCCCGCACAATTAACTGTTGATCGATGCCCGCTCAAAGAAAAGGGCGGCCCGCGCGCTCAGGCGCGAGCCGCCACAGAACCGGACGCGGATGCGCTGGGCGGCGAAGCGCGCCGCCGGCGCGAAAACGCGCTACTCCAGCCGCCAGAGCGTGCGCGCGGTGCTGGCGCTCTGTTCGATCAGCTTGCGGCCGATGCTCTGCTGGGCCTCGATGAGCGGGTAGAGCGGGGTTTCTTTGGCCCACTCAGTCGCCTTGGCCTGGAAATCCAGGGCCTGAGTCGCGAGCTTCTCGCTGGTATCGATGTACCAGGCAGCGGCCTTCTTGGCGCCCTCGGGGCTGAGGCAGGCCTCGGCCAGACGCGAGACGCCCTCGTAGATTCCGCGATGTTCGCGATGTTCCTTCTCTGCCATTAATTTCCTCCGCTGTGCTTGCGGGAGTGGAACTCCCGTTTATTTTTATTTAACCACGAAGCCCGGAGGCGGGCGGCGCGCTTTGTCGCGTACGCGACAGTTTCGCCGCTTCGTCACGCTAGCGCGCCGTCGGCCCCGCTTTCCGCCCTCAGTTCGAACGCTCCTTGAGCCACGCGCCGATCTGAGGCCACAGCCCCTTATGCGCGGCCCCACTGACGATCGCGCCGACGTGGCCAGTCGAAAAAGTCAGGTTGCGCGCATCGCGGCTGCTCACCTTTTCAGCCAACGGCAAACTGGAACGCGGATGGACGACATCGTCGAATTCGGCGACCACGTTGAGGAACGAGCACTCGACGCGCGCAGCGTCAACCGTACGCCCGCCGATCTCGAATTCGCCGCGGGCCAGCTGATTGCGCTTGAAAATTCCACCCGCGGTCTCCTTGAAAATGCGCCCGGCCAGCGCCACATCGCTGTTCATCCAGCGCTCGAAGAGATCGAACGACTCGGCGTAGCCCTCGCGCTCGGCGTTGCGGTACAGCCCGACGTACTTGTCGATCGCGTGATGCGCCGGCGCCATCGCGGTGAAGAACGTCTGCACCATCCACGCCGGGCAGTTGCCGTAAATCCGCGTGACGAGCTCGATCGACTCGTCGCTCATGCGCTCGACCACGTTGTAGATCGGCAGCTCGTCGCTGCTCAGATCGAAGGGCGTGGTCAGCGTGACCAGGTTGCGCACGCCCTCGGGATTGAGCGCGGTGTAGGCCAGGCTCAGCATCCCGCCGAAGCAGTAGCCCAGCACCGTCACCTGCTCGCGCCGCGTGAACGCGCGTATCGCGCGCACGGCCGCGTGCAGGTCGCCGTTGACGTAGGCGTCGAAGCCGCGCCAGCTGTCGGCCGCGGTCGGCGGCTGCCAGTCGGTGACGAAAACGTCGAAGCCCGCGCGCGTCAAATACTCGATCACGCTGCGGCCCTTCTGGATGTCGAGGATGAAGGGGCGCTTGATAAGCGCGTAAACGAATAGGATCGGCGTGCGATGCGGCTTGCCGGCGGCCGCGTAGTGGCGCAGGCGCAGCTTGCCGCTCTCGAACACCACGCGGTGGTGCGTGACCGGCGGCGGATCGCTGACCGTCGAGGCCAGGCCGTGGCGCAGCCCCTCTAGCGCGCGGAGCGCGCCGTCGAACCAATAACCGCCGAGCGCGTTAATTGGCCGAAGCATCGCCGCCCTCCCTGCCGTTGACGTATGGAGCCTGCGCAATCCATCCGTTCCACATCGCGGCCAGCGACTCGTTGGTCGGATGCTCGCCGGCGGCCGGAGGGAGCACTGGCTGTGCCGCCCGCGCCTCCGCGGCCTCCAGCCGCGCGGCTGCCGCTTCGTCGCGCAGCGCGCGCAGCTCGGCGCGCAGCTCAGTCATCTCGGCCGCTGTGGGCAGCCCGATCGCTGGCCACAGCGCACCGAAGAATGCGCCCGCCGCGGCAGAGGACAGCCGCTGCCATTTAAGTCCGCTTTCAATCCAACGCCCGGCCGCCGCGCCGAAAGCCTCGCTATCGTAGAGCGCGTCGGTGGCCGCGCTGATCGCGCGCACCCAGGTGTCGTAGGCCTTCCATCCTGCCTCTTGGGCTTTGCGCTCGCCGTCGGCATCGGCGAAGCGGCGCATCGCGGCGAGCGGCAGCTCAACGACCGCCTCGCCCAGCCTCGTCAGCTCCTGAAAAAGTTTTGCGCTCACCACTTCTGCCTCCTCAGGCCAAACTGAAATTTCATTGATGGCAGCCTGACGCCATCGTTTGATTTGCGTTCGCGACTCGCTCCACGTCAGCTTGCAGGGCGCGCGGTAAAATCTGGATAGCCAGCGTTGTCGCCGGGTTGCCAAGAGGTAGCAATTGGATGAATCCGGGTTGGAGCGGTCGCCCAAAAGTTTCCATCGGCTCCGATGGAGAAAAGATAAATTCATGTCCGAGTTCAGACAACATCAACTCGTCTAATGAATGTCGCTCGCGCGACCAATTCTTTACGCCCGCCGTGAGTGGCGTCTCGTTTCGTCGCCTTAGTGACATAACTGTGCTCTGTGCTAACCAGTCATGTTGTGGAAGGCGCCGCCGCAAATGATCCCAGGCTACTGCGCCGGCTTCGCACGTTGAGCTGGTTGCCGGCGGAGAGGCTGGAGCGCCTTGCTCACGCGACCACCACTCGCCGCGTACACCGGCGCGAGACGATTTTCTTCGAAGGCGAGGACTCGGCGGCCGTCTATCTGCTGCTCTCGGGCGTCGCCAAGCTGACCTTCCTCAACGCCAGCGAGCGGGTCCTTGTCTCGTTAGTCGGCCCGGGCGAGATCTTTGGTGTGTCTTCGCTCCTGCCTACGGCCAAGCGCCCTTTCCGATGCGACGCTTTCAGCGACTGCGTGGTCGGCGTGACTTCGCCCGAGACGTTCGTTGACGCCGCGCTCGGCGTGCCGCTTTACGAGCTGAGTCGGATGCTCGACGTCACGGTGGGGCGATGGTGGGCGATGCTGCTGCGCTACACCAATTTTCTGGGGCTCGCCCTGCGCGAGCGCCTGGCCGGTGCGTTGCTCGAACTGGGCGCGAAATTTGGCGCCGACGACGCGCGCGGCCGCCTCCTCACGCTCAAGCTCACCCACGCGGATCTGGCTGAGCTGGTCGGCGCCTCGCGCCAGCGGATCACCGAACAGCTCAGCGAGTTCGAACGTACCGGCGTGATCATCCGCGACGGGCGGCGGTTGATAATCTCGCCTGAGCGGCTGCTTTATTTGGTCCAGGGGGCGCGGCCGCCCGGCGCAACGGGCGGCGGCCCGACCGGCGGCGCCGACTGAGCCGGCGGTGAGGCGCTTGAAATCGCGCGCGGATTACCCGAAAGTCTCGTAGGTTCGATTCAGCCGAAACTTCGTATCGCGCCGGCGCGTGCGCGTCGCGGGGAGCTTTGTGAAGATGCCCGAGGACAAGTTTCAAAACGCAGGCGGCGTGCGGCTGCATTATCTCGACTTTGGCGGCGCGGGAAAGCCCGCACTGGTCTGTATCCATGGCCTGACCGGCAACGCGCACAACTTCGACCTCCTGGCATCTCATCTTGCGCCGCGCTACCGCGTGCTCGCGCTCGACGTGCGCGGCCGCGGCGACAGCGAATGGGGCCCGCCGCTGGAGTACAACCCGCAGACTTACGTCAACGATCTGAGGGAGTTCCTCGACGGCGTCGGCATCGCACGCACAACGCTGATCGGAACCTCGATGGGCGGAATCGTCTCGATGATGTTCGCGGGCGGCTATCCCGAGCGCGTCGAGCGCCTCGTGCTCAACGACATCGGGCCTGAGATCGCTCCCGCCGGCCTCCAGCGTATCCTCGCCTACGTCTGCGAGGCGCCGGAACGCTTCGCCGACCTCGCCGCCGTCGCCGCCTACTATCGCGAGACCTACCCGCCCGCGGCCAAGCTTTCCGAAGCCGAACTGACGGAGTGGGTGCGATGGAGCGTCAAGCCGGCCGAGGGCGGCGGGCTTACGTGGAAGATGGACCCGGCGGTGCGCAAGCCGCCGCGCGGCGGCTCGGCGGCGCGTCCGCTTGATCTGTGGCTGCACTATACGCGGGTGCTGGCGCCGATCCTCATCGTGCGCGGCGCCCAAAGCGACGTGCTGGCGCCCGAGACGGTGGCGCGGATGCTCAAGGTGCAGCGCATCGCGCGCGCGGTCGAGGTTCCCGGGGTCGGCCACGCGCCGTCGCTGGTCGAGCCCCACGCGCTGGCCGCACTCAGCGACTTCCTCGGGCTCGAATCGTAGCGCGCCCAGGCGGCGAAACTTCTCCGACGCGGCGGCGCGCGCAGCTCAGACTCCCTTGCCGGCGATCGTGACGGTCGCCGAGGCCGGCGCGCTCGGCGCCTCGACGGTTATCGTCAGCGAAGTGACGACCTTGCCCGTCGCAGAGGGAGAGAAGCGTACGCGGAGCGTTCTCTTCTGTCCGGGTTGAAGCGTAAAGTCGCCTGCGCCGAGCGTCACCGTGAACGGGGCGTCGAGCGTGCCCACCTTGCCGCGCAACAATCCCTTGGCGCTGTTGGTGATCGTAAAGCTCTTTGCGAGAGCCGAGCCCGCTGCGACTGCGCCGAAGGCAAGCGTCGGCGGCGACGGCAGATCGATCCGCAGATGGCCGGCGACGCCGGTGCCGCTGATTGCAATGTCGGTGCTCGGACGGAGGGGATCGTCGCTACTGATCTTCAGGGTCGAAGCGGCCGGGCCCACGCTCTGCGGCGCGAAGCCGACTCGCACTCTCCAGGCCGCCTGAGGCAGCAGGTTGAAAGGCCCCGCGCCTTCGACCACGCTGAACGGTGCGCTCAGGGTGCCGACCGAACCGTTGAGCCTGCCGATACCTGCGTTAGTGATTTTGAAGCCTAGGATGCGGGGCGCTACGCCGATTCCAACTTTGCCGAAGAACAATGTCGTAGTCGGCAGCGAGAGCTGACCCGACCGCCCATTGCCGGACAGCTTGACGTTGGCCGACGGATGCCTGACGTCACCGCTGCGGATCGTGAACGTCTGCGAGACCGGGCCGAAGGCCGTCGGCGTGAAGCGAATCTTCACCCCAAGCATGCCAAGCGGCGCAATCTGGAACGGACCCGGCGCGGAGAGCAGCGCGAAGGGCGCACTCACCGTCCCCAGCATCACGGTCAGCTTCCGCGCCGGGCCGAGATTGCTGATCTTGAGCGTCCTGGTCTTGGGCGCGACACCCACTCCAACTTTGCCGAAGAGCAGCTGCGAGGGAACTGAAAGCACACCGCCGGGCGGAAGCGGCGTCGGCGTTGGAGTCGGGGTTGGCGTCGCCGTCGGCGTGGGCGTCAGAGTGGGTGTGGGTGTAGAAGTCGCAGTGGGCGTCGCGCTCGAAGTCGGTGTCGCGCTGGGCGTGGGCGACGGAGTCCCCGTCGGCGTCGGTGACGGAGACGGCGTCGCGGTCGGCGTGGGCGAAGGGCTTGCAGTCGGCGTGGGCGAGAGCGTGGCAGTTGGCGTCGGCGAAGGAGCGCCCACCAGCGGCTCGTTGTACTCGAGCACACGATTGTTACCGGAATCGGCTATGTAGAGGTTGTCGGCGCCGTCCACTGCGAGCCCGTTGGGTGCGCACAGCGTCTCGGCGCTGACCGCGACCGCGCCCATGTCGCATTCGACAGCGGTGAAGCCGTCCTGGCCGAAGACGCGATCGGCGGCAAACGTCCGGGCTGCGTCGGGCTCGAGTGGTGCGTTGTATTCGAGCACGCGGTTGTCGCCGCTGTCGGCGAGGTAAAGGTTGCGCTTGGAGTCGAGCGCCACGGCGCTGGGATTGCACAGGCTGTCGGGGCCGAGGCCCGCCGCGCCGTGGTTGCATCCGCGCGTCGTGAAGCTGCCGTTCTGGCCGAAGACGAAGCCGGCAACCGCGCTGTCCAGCGGCAGGACGTATTCGAGCACGCGGCTGTTCTCGTAGTCCGCGACGTAGAGCCTGTGCTTGGCCTCCAACGCCAGGCCGGCGGGCCTGCACAGGCTGTCCGGCCCGACGCCGTCCACGTCGCCGGGGGCCGTGCCGTCGTTGCACTCCACGCGTGTGAAACTCCCGTCCTGCCCGACGACCGCGTCGGCGGTGGTATCGCCCGCCGCGCCGGGCGTGCCCGGCGTGCCACCTCCAGGCCCGCGCGGGGTGAGATATTCGAGCACGCGGTTGTTTTCGGTATCGGCGACGAAGAGGTTGCCGTCGGGATCGAGCGCCACCGCTCGCGGATCGTTGAGGCCGGCGGGGCCGGCGCCGGCGGCGGTCGCGGTGAAGCTGCCGCCCTGTCCGAAAACCGTCGCGGCGCTCTGGCCTGCGTTCGTGTCGCTGGCGAACGGCGGCGCATACATCAGCACGCGATTATCCGCGCTGTCGGCGACGTAGAGGCTGGCGTCGGTATCGACCGCAACCCCGGAGGGCTCGCACAGGCTGTCGGGGCCGACACCTTCGACGTCACCGGCCGCGCGTCCGTCGTCGCATCCGTAGCTGAAGAAGTCTGGCTGGCCGATCACCAGCGCGGCCGGCTCGCCGTCGGCGAATGCCGCCGCGCTCGCCCATCCGAGCACCCTGTTGTTGGCGGTGTCGGCGGCGTAGAGATGGCCGGCGGTGTCGATCGCGAGATGGGCGGCCGGGCCGCCGGTCTGCGCCGGATTTGCAAGCGTCAGCGCACGCGCGCCGCCGAAGTTGTCCATGTTGTGATCGAGATCGCTCTGGCCGAGCTCGCGGTCGGCGGTGGTGTCTCCCGCGCCCGGCTCTCCGCTCTGTCCGTTGAGCGGTGTATCGAAGACGAGCATCCGACGGTTGCCCGAGTCGAGCGCGTAGAGGTTGCCCACTGCGTCGAGCGCGACGTCGGCGGGTGTGCAGAGCGTCGCGGCGCCGACCACCGCGCCGAAGCCGGCGAGCATCCCGCCGTCGTTGCCGTCACACTGCGCTTCGGTGAAGACGCCGCTCTGCCCGAAGACGTGCGCCGCCGTGGTGCTCGCCGGATTGAATTGCAAAATACGGTTGTTGCCGCGGTCGGCGACGTAGAGATTGCCAGCCATGTCGAGCACGAGCCCACGGGGGTTGAGCAAACTGTCGGCACCGAGCCCGGCCGCGCCGCCATTGGGCACCGCGCTGGTGAAGCTGCCGTTCTGGCCGAAGACTGTGTCGGCGATCGTGTCGCCGGCTCCGCCGAGCCCGCCGCCCGGGCTAAGCGGCGTGTGATACTCGAGGATGCGGCTGTTGTTGGAGTCGCTTACGAAGAGGCTGCCCGCGGTGTCGAGCGCGAGCGCGGCCGGCCCGCACAGGCTGTCCGGCCCGATCCCGTTGACATCACCCGCCATCTGCCCGTTGTTGCAGGCTCTGGTGGTGAAGCTGAGGTTCTGCCCGAACACCAGCTCGGCCAGCGTGTCGCCGGCGCCGCTCTCGCCGCTGGTGGAGTTGAGCGGCGTGTTGTATTCCAGCACGCGATTGTTGCCGGTGTCGGCGACGAAGAGGTTGGCGGCCGCGTCGAGCGCAACCGCGCGCGGGTCGCACAGGCTGTCGCGGCCGAGGCCGGCAGCGTCGCCCGCGACCTGCCCGCCGTTGCATACGCGGGCTGTGAAGCTGCCGTTCTGGCCAAAGACGATCGAGGCCGGTTGACCGTGGCTGGAGCCGCTGGTGAACGGATGGACATACACGAGCACGCGGTTGTCGATCGCGTCGGCGATATACAGGTTGCCTGTGCCGTCCACCGCGACGCCGCGCGGTCCGCATAGACTGTCCGCACCCACGCCGTTCACGTCGCCCGGCGCCGTGCCGTCGTCGCATCGGTAACTGTAAAAGTCGGGCTGGCCGATCACGAGGTCGGCCGGCGCGCCGTCCGCAAACGCACTCGCGCTGATCCACCCGAGCACCCGGTTGTTGCTCGAATCCGCGATATAGAGATGGTCCGAGTTGTCAATCGCGATGCCGGAGGGGTTGGAGAGCGCCGCCGCGCCGCCGAAGTTCAGCATATTGTGCGCGAGGTCGGCTTGCCCGAGCTCGCGGTCGGCGCTGGTGTCGCCCGCACCGGGGCTGTCGGACGGAGTCGGCCACGCCAGCGTCAGCAGGGCGATCGAGGCGAGCGCCAGACAAAGGGCAGCCACCGGAAATTTGGCACTGACAAAAAGCCGCCGCCGAAGCTTGAAGCTCCGCCCCCCGGGTGGCGTACGCGCGCCCATCGCGGGCCGCATCTCGCAAGAAACGCTCCGCGCGGCGCGAGCGCGGCTTTTCGGCCGCACAGCGTCTGGCTTATTTCAAGACTGCCGGATAGCCGAATTCTGTGCCGGCGCGCGCTTTAGTCAAGAAACATGCCGGTGGGGTGCATGGGAACCAGCAGCCGAGACTGCGGGGGAGCCCTCGGACTCCTTCGCGGTCCACGCACGCGCATTGATGCGGAAGCAGAGGCGGGCGGAGAGGCCGGTCCGCTTCCGGACACTATTATGGGAATTCGACGATCACCTTGGCGCGATTGCCCGGCTTGCGCAGCGCCTCAAACATCTCCGGCACCTGCTCGACGCCGATCACATCGGTCACCATGGGGCGCGGATCGATCGCGCCCGCGGCCAGCGCGTCGATCGTCTCCTGAAAGTCGGCGTCGTTGTAGCCGAGCACGAAGTCGAGGCTGAGCTCCTTGAAAATGCACGAAACGGGCGTGATCTGGTCGGGCTCCATGCATACGCCGAGCACGACGACTCTCCCCAGCGTCGAGACCATGTGGATCGCCGCCTCCAGGGTCGAGCGCACGCCGATACACTCGAAGACTAGGTCGGGCGCGCGCCCCGTGAGCTCGCGCATCCGCTCGGCCGGATCCTTGGCTGTCGGATTGACGACCTCGGTCGCGCCCAGGCGCCGGGCCAGCTCGGCGCGTCCCGCCGCCAGCTCGGAGACCAGAATTGTCGAGGCGCCGCGCGCCTTGCACCAGACAAGCGTGGCGAGCCCGATCGGCCCTGCGCCCATCACCACGCACGAGGCGCCGCGTCCCAGTCCGGCGCGCTTGACCCCGTGCAATCCGACCGACAGCGGCTCGACCATCGCGCCCAGCCGCGAATCGACGCCGGCGGGCAGCTTGAAGAGGCTGCGCGCGCCGCACATCACGTACTCGGCGTAGGCGCCCGGAAGCTGGCCCAGGCCGAGACCGCGGATATTCTCGCAGTGGATCCCCTGCCCCTTGCGGCAGAACTCGCAGGTTCCGCAACCGATGTACGGCAGCGAAGTCACACGCTCGCCCTCGGCATAGCCGCTGACGCCCGGACCGAGCTCGACGATTTCGCCGCAGAACTCATGGCCCATCACCGATCCCGGCCGCAGCCCGAAGCCGTGCTGCACGGCATGGAGATCGGAGCCGCAGATGCCGCAGGCATGAACCTTGAGCACGACCTCGCCGGCGCCGGCCTTGGGCCGCGGCAGGTCAACGACTTCGAGTTCGTTCGGGCGCTGGTAGACGACCGCCTTCATTGATTTCTCCGTTACGTGCGCTCGATCAATTCAATCTTGTAGCCGTTGGGATCCTCGATGAACGCGATCGGGCCGCCGCCGAACTTCATCGGGCCCGGCTCACGCGTGATCTTGACCCCTTTGCGGCGCAGTTCCTCGCAGGTCTTGTAGATGTCGGCGACGCCGATCGCGAGATGGCCAAACGCGTTGCCCTGCTCGTAGCTGTTGATGTCCCAGTTGTGGGTCAGCTCGATGACCGTGCTGTCATCCTCGCCGCCGTAACCGACGAAGGCGAGTGTGAAGCGGCCTTCGGGATAGTCCTTGCGGCGCAAGAGCTTCATCCCCAGCGCGTCGCAGTAGAATTTCAGCGTCTCGTCAAGGTTGTTGACCCGGATCATCGTGTGCAGAAGCCGCATCGCAATTCTCCCTTCGCCGGCGGCCGCGCCGCGCGCGGCGAGCGCGCGGCCGAGCGCGCCGCGGATTTCGTCGAAGACCTTCTCGGTGGGGCTGATTCCTGCCGCCTCCATCCGCTCGACCAGCTCCCAGCGCTGCAGCCCCAACATCCGCGCCGCTTCGTGCTCGTGCAGGCGATGCATGCCGACCAGCTCGAGGATCGCGCGTTCGCGCACGCGGGCGGCGAAGGCGTCTTCGGGAAAGTCGGCGTCGAAGACGTCGGCGGGCAGATCGAGCGTGATTTTCACGGCCGTACGTGGCTGTTTTCCGCGAACGGCGCGGAGTTGTCAATCGCGCCCCGAAGCGTAGCAACGGTGCGCACAGTCCGGCCGCTGGCCAGCGCTTTGCAAACGGCGCCTGATATGCATCCTTAGGGTTGCCGGCACGCATTGACGGCCGGACGCCGCCGCGGGGAGAGACAGCGTCAACGATGGACTTCAACTACAGTGCCGGGGACGAGGCCTTCCGCTCCGAGTTCCGCGCCTGGCTGGAGCGCAACGCGCCCAAAGACGCCCGCTTCGCGCTCGAGATGCTGGCGACCGAAGACGACCAGGATTGGCCCCAGAAGATCGCCTGGTGCAAGAAGCTCGCCGCGGGCGGATGGCTCGGCATCGACTGGCCCAAGGAGTATGGCGGACGCGGCGCGAGCGTCCTGCAAACCATCATCTATCACGAGGAGCTCCAGCGCGTCGGCGCGCCGCTGCCGTTTATCGGCTCGGGACTCAGCCTTATCGGGCCGACCCTGATGCACTGGGGCACCGAGGAGCAGAAGCGCCGTTTCATTCCAAAGATTCTCAGCGTCGAGGAGATCTGGTGCCAGGGCTACTCCGAGCCCAACGCCGGCAGCGACCTCGCCTCGCTTCAGACCCGCGCGGTCGAGGACGGCGACGACTTCGTGGTCAACGGGCAGAAGGTATGGACCTCGGGCGCGCAACACTCGGACTGGTGCTTTTTGCTGGTGCGCACCGACCCCGACGCGCCCAAGCATCGCGGAATAAGCTACCTGCTGGTCGATATGCGCAGCCCCGGCATCACCGTGCGCCCGCTGGTCCAGATGACCGGCGCACGCGGCTTCAACGAGGTCTTCTTCGAGGACGTACGGGTCCCCAGAAAGAATATCGTCGGCGAGAAGAACCAGGGATGGCAGGTCGCGATCACGACGCTGATGTTCGAGCGCAACCTAAGCCGCAACACCGAGGTTCAGTTGCGCGAGCTGGCAAGCCTCGCGCGGCGGATTGAACGCGACGGGCGCAGCGCATGGGAGGACAGCAGCGTGCGGCAGAAGATCGCGGCGATGGAGTGCGAGGCGCAGGCGATCAAATACACCTGGTACCGCCAGCTCACGCGCCGGCTGCGGGGCCTGCCGCCGGGGCCCGAGGGCTCGATCCTCAAGCTGTGCAGCACCGAGCTCAACATGCGCCTGCAGCTCTTCGCGGCCGAGCTGCTCGGCCCCTACAGCCAGTTCGAGTACGGCGCGCCGTTCGCACTCGATAACGGATGCTGGTCGTTCCGGCTGCTCTCGGCGCGCTCGGGCACGATCGCCGCCGGCACCAACCAGATCCAGCACAACATCATCGGCGAGCGCATCCTGGGCCTGCCCAAGGGCTAGACGGCGCGCGCGCGACGGTCGAAAATCATGTTCCAGAGGGCGAAGCGCTGATGGATTTCAACTACAGTCCCGAGGACGAGGCGTTCCGCGCGGAATTCCGCGCCTGGCTGGAGAACAACAAGCAGTACGCCATCCCGCTGCGCGAGCCGCTGGCCGACGAGGCCGAAGGCCAATGGGAGGCCAACGTGCGCTGGCACCGCAGGCTCAACGAGGGCGGCTGGATCGGAATCAGCTGGCCCAGGGAGTACGGCGGACGCGGCGCAAGCCTGCTCCAGACGATCATCTACGAGCAGGAGCTCGAACGCATCGGATCGGCGGCGCCCTACACTGGCTTCGGCATCCCGCTGCTCGGCCCCACGCTCATCCACTGGGGCAGCGAGGAACAGAAGAGGCGCTTTTTGCCGAAGATCCTCACCGCCGAGGAGATCTGGTGCCAGGGCTACTCGGAGCCCAACTCGGGCTCGGACCTCGCCTCGCTTCAGACCCGCGCGGTCGAGGACGGCGACTACTTCGTCGTCAACGGCTCGAAGATCTGGACCTCCTCGGCGCATCACGCCGACTGGATCTTCTTACTTACCCGCACCGACCCCGAGGCGCCCAAGCACAGGGGCATCAGCTACCTGCTGGTGGACATGAAGACGCCCGGGATCACAGTACGCCCGCTGGTCCAGATGACGGGCGCGCGCGGTTTCAATCAGGTCTTCTTCGAGGACGTGCGGGTGCCGCGCGCCAACATCGTCGGGCAGAAGAACCAGGGATGGCAGGTTGCGATTACGACGCTGATGTTTGAACGCTCGGGCGGCCATGACCGCGGGCTGCGCAAGCAAGTGCGCGAGCTGACCGAGCTTGCGCGGCGCGTCCGGCGCAACGGGCGCAGCGCATGGGAGGAAAGCAGCGTGCGCCAGAAAATCGCGCAGTTCGCGATGGAGACCGAGGCGATCAAGTACACCGGCTTCCGCCAGCTCACGCGCCAGCTCAAGGGGCTGCCGCCGGGGCCCGAGGGTTCGATGATGAAGCTGTGCGCGACCGAGCTCGGGCTGCGGATCGCGATGTTCGCGATGGAACTGCTGGGGCCGTACAGCCAGCTCGAGCATCACGCCGACTTCGCGCTCGACCAGGGTGTCTGGTCGCAGCGGATGCTGGCGGCGCGCGGGCCAACGATCTACGCCGGCACCAACCAGATCCAGCACAACATCATCGGCGAGCGCGTGCTCGGCCTACCCAAGGGTTAGGAGCGCCTGCGGCGCAAGCGCGCAGCAGACCGGGATCCTGAGGGCGGAAAGCAAGCGGGGCGCGGCGGATGGCCGCGCCCCGCTTGCATTGTCAGCTTGAAAAGCCTGCGTCTAGCGCATCAGCTGCATCAGACCGCCCGGAGTCGAGTACTTGGGGATGTTGTCGTACTGCTTGGGAATCTCGTAATCGACTTTGAACGAGTCGCCGTTGGCGCCCATGCTGGTGACGTAGCTGACGTGCTCGTTCTGCACGTCCCAGTACGTCTCCCAAATCGCCGACGCGCCCATCTGTGGCCCGCCCTCGCCGTGGTCGATCGGTTTGGCGGTCAGCGCGATCACCACGACCTTCCACAGCTTGTGATTGGCGTCGTAGAGGTCTTCGGCCTGGGTCTGGTAGTACTGCCTGTCGATATACATCACGCGCCGACCGTAGCAGTAGCCTGGGGAGAGCGACGGGATGCGCCCGACGTCGATCTTCCATACCTGGCGCACCTCCCAATCGCCCCACGACGGCTTGGGCCATCCCAGCATCCCGTCGTACTCGTCGGGGAACCTGCCCGCCGCCTTGGTCATGTCTTGCAAGGTCAACAGCGGCTGCGAACCGAGCAGCTTGGCCTGAAACATGCCGACTCCGCCGTTCCATCCGATTCGCTGATCGTCGTGCGTCATATCGCTGCCGAACAGTGGCGCGCAGCGCGCCGACACTGACAGCCGCAGCGAGCGGCGCAGCGCCGGGATGAATACGTAGTTTTCCTCCTCGCGCAGATTGTCCTGGAAGAAGATCGTCAGGTCGGCGGTGTACTTCGACTGCTCAGGGACCTCGACCATCAGCCATTCGGTGTACCATGCGCCGGCGGCCTGCGGGTTGATGCGCGGCTTGCCCGGCTCCCAGTTGTAGGCGAGCTGACGATAAAGCGCATCAACCTTCGTTGCCGCCCAGTGGCCGAAGCGATCCTTGACGAAGAAGCCGCCGGGCAACTGGCCGTCCGGGTAGAGGTCGGCAAAGACGGCGAACATCTCGCCTTGCAGCCGATACGTCACGTTGGCCGCGATTTCAGTTCCGATGTCGGGCCCGCTGGGGTTGGGAAACGGGAATCCCGCCACGTAGTTCTCCAGCTTGAAGCGGCCGTCGGGCATCTTGACCAGCCGCGTTTGCCCGCCGTACTTCTCGTTGGCTTCGACGAACGGCGGCGGCAGGGTGAAATGATGCGGCTGGCCGACATGAATTTCGACGTCGTCCGGCATTTTCCAGAATCCCTGTCCCTCCCAGAAATATTTCTCGCCGTCCGAGAAGAATTGCTGGTACTGGCGCCAGTTCTGCTTCGTGATCACCGTGCCCGGCGGGATCGTCTGCGCCTCCCCGCCTTGCGCCAGCGCGGTTGCCGACGGCGCCACCGCTCCCACGCAGAGAGCGATGAGCAAGGTTCCCAGGCTGCGTGACATACGCATAAACCTCGGTCCTCCTTTCCGTCCAGTTCCCCCAACTCGTCCGCGGTTAATCGGTCGCCATGAGGCTCGCGGGCGCACTGCGTTGCTTCGGACGCACGCCGGCTAGGCCATGACAAGCCGGAAGTCCTTCTCCGGCGATTTCCCAGCTTTAGCCGACCTAATTTGTCTCCCAAGCTGGGCTAATCCGTATGCCGCGTGCGGAGTTAAGTCAATTGAGCTTTCCCGCATCGGAGGCCAACAGAAGTGATCGGGCCGGTGGCGGGTAATTGGGCGCCGACGCAACCGCCTAGCGGCCGCGCGGCTGCGAGGCGCCGCGATTTGCGACGGCGTGTCGTTGTAGAGCGCGCATGCTGATTCCGAGCTTGCGGGCGGCGGCCGCGCGGTCGCCCTTGCACGCGGCCAGCGCCTGGCGCGCCATCTCGCAGCGGGTCCGAAACGGACTGGCCTTCCAGATCGAGGCCGGCGTGTTGGCCGCGACGAGCTGCGCGCGCACCTCGGAAGCATGGATCACGCGGCTGGCGGCCTCGCGCGGCAGGATCGCCAGGCGGGTCACCAGATTGTGCAGCTCGCGCACGTTGCCCGGAAACGGATAGGCGGTCAGCGCCTTGAGTGCGCCCGCAGTGAAGCTCAAGTCGGCGGCGGCCGTGCGCAGGAAATACGCCCCGAGCAGCAAAATATCGGGCGGACGTTCACGCAGTGGCGGCAGCGCGATCGTCAGTACGCCCAATCGATCGTAGAGCTCGCGGCGGAATTCGCCGGCGGCGACCAGCGGCTCGAGCGCGCGGTTGGTTGCCGAGATAAGACGCGCGCCCCCACGCACCGTCGGCCCCGCCGCCTGGTCCGCCGCGCGCATGATCGCGTGCAGCACCCAGGTCTGCGAGACGTGCGTAAGCTCCGCGACCTGGTCGAGGAAGAGTGTGGTGTCGGGGGCCGCAAACAGCGCGTCAACGCCGATCATGCCGTCGCCCGCGACATCCTCCGCCAGGCTGGCCGCGTGCTCGCCCAGGCTGTCGTTGAGCGCCGCGCAATTGACCGAGAACATCCCGCCCGCGCGCCCGCTCGCCGCGTGGATCAAACGCACCAGCAGCTCCTTGCCAGTACCGGTTTCGCCGGTGAGCACGATCGGCGAATCGGTGCGCGCAGTACGGACGGCGGCGCGCAGGACGGCGAACATACCCTCGTCGGCGGTGAGCAACGGCGAGGGCAGGTTGAGCGCGTGGGAAAGGATCGCGCTGGCGGCGGCGCAGGCGTTGGGGACGTCGAACTCAAGCGCATCGCCCACGTCCGCACGATACAGGCGTAGGCGGTGGGCAGCGTTGGCGCCGCGGATAAACTCTGCGCGCAAGGTGGCGCCCTGGCCTTCGGCCGCGCTCGTCAGCTCGACGCCGAGCGCCGAAAGCAGCGGAGCCACTCGTTGGGAAACTCCCTCTTCCAGGAAGACTCGCGCGTTATCGGCCACCGCGATACTCGCCATCGCGAATCCCAAACCGCACCGCCCGGCCCCGTCCGCCATCCCGACCGCTCACCCGCCCGTCCTGCGCGCGCCGGCGGCCTTGCCACCCGCGGCCCTCGGCGCTCGCGACGCTCGCCGTCGCGTGCCGGCGCTCGCCCGCCGCTCCGATATGAAGGCGTGCAAGGCAGATACCAAGGCCGGGGCGGAAGGCAAAATCTAAGCGAGGGAAGCGAAGCCCACCAATGCGAAGCGGGCGACCGAAAATCAACGGTAGCCACGACGGCATTTAATGAGCATCCGCAGACCAGGCCCATCGCGCGATCGCAGCGATCACGGGCGGGCGCGATCTCTGCCTGCTCGCCCAACGGCCCCAGTGGTCCCACGGCCGCGGTAGAGCGACAATCGCGGCGCTGGCTTTTGCGCCTCGCAGTGTTCTACACACTCGATCGACGAACGATTTATGAGCGCCCGCGCGGTACGCGCGGCGGGGAGCATCGACGATGGCGAATGCGCGGCAGCAAAGTGAACCGACCTACAAGGTGACCGTCGAAAAAGATCTGGCGATGCGCACGCGCGACGGCGTGCAGCTGCGCGCCGACATCTATCGCCCCGACGCGCCCGGCCGCTTCCCCGTGTTGGTCGTGCGCACGCCCTACGACAAGGGCGCCGGAATGGCGCTGACGGAGAAGGACTACTTTCCGCCACGTGGCTACGTCGTCGTGGTGCAGGACACCCGCGGCCGCCACAGTTCCGAGGGCGACTTCTATCCCTTCGTCCACGAGGCATGCGACGGCTACGACACCGTGCAGTGGGCGGCCGCGCTGCCGTGGGCCGACGGCAAGGTCGGGATGGTCGGGCAGTCGTACCTGGGACTGGTGCAGTACTATGCGGCGAGCCTGCGACCGCCCAATCTGCTCGCCGCCGCGCCGGTTTCGGGGCCGGTCACCTACTTCGAGAACTTCGCCTATCGGCGCGGGCTACTCGAACTGGGGTGGATGCTGGCGTACTTCATGTTCATGGCGCGCGACACGTTGGCGCGCAAGGGAATTTACGAGGCGCATCGCGCGCGCCTGGACAGCTACGTCTCGCGCCCGGACATCCCGATGGCGCCGCTCAAGCGCGAAGCCTACCACCATCTGCCGCTGCGCGACTGGGGTGAGCGGCTCAAAGAGGGCGCGCCGTATCTGGCCGACTATCTGCGCAACTGGACCGACGGCCCGTACTGGGCGCAGACCGATCTGCGCACACGCTTTGGCGAATTCGACACCCCGATGCTGCACGTCGGCTCGTGGTACGACGTCTTTCAGTACGACACGCTGGCGATGTACCTCGGGATGCGCGATCGCGCGCGCAGCGAGCGCGCGCGCCGCGCGCAGAAGCTGCTGATGGGTCCGTGGGCGCATCTGCTGCCCTACTCTATCCCGACCTCGCGCGGCACCGGCGACATCGATTTCGGCGCCGAGGCGGTAATCGAACTGCACGCCTTTCAGCTCCGATGGTTCGATCATTTTCTCAAGGGGATGGACAACGGTGTGCTCGACGAGCCGCCGGTGCGGCTGTTCGTGATGGGCGAGAACCGCTGGCGCGACGAGAACGAATGGCCGCTTGCGCGCACGCGCTACACCGAGATGTTCCTGCACAGCGGCGGACGCGCCAATACTCTCGCCGGCGACGGCCGGCTGGCCTTCGAGCGTCCGGCCGAGGAGCCGGTCGACCGTTACGTCTATGATCCCAACGACCCGGTGCCTACGCGCGGCGGGACCACGCTGGGGCTGAAAGCCGGCGTTTTCGATCAGACTGAAGTCGAGCGGCGCGGCGACGTGCTCGTTTACACCGCCGACGTGCTCGAGCGCGATCTCGAGCTGACCGGGCCGGTAATGATGGTGCTGTACGCGGCGTCATCCGCGCCGGATACCGACTTCACGGCCAAGCTGTGCGACGTTCGGCCCGACGGCTACGCGCAAAATATCGTCGAAGGCGCCGTGCGCGCGCGGTTTCGCGATTCGCTCAGCGCGCCGGCGCCCATCACACCCGATCGCGTTTACGAGTACCGCATCGACCTGTGGGCAACGAGCCACCTCTTTCGCGCGGGCCATCGCCTGCGCCTGGAGGTCTCCTCGAGCAACTTCCCGCGCTACGATCGCAACCCCAACACCGGGCATGACCTCTTCGCCGATAGCGAACTGCGAACCGCCCGTCAGAGCGTCTTCCACGACAGCCGCTATCCGTCACGTTTGGTGCTGCCGGTGATCCCGCGCTAGCCGAAGCGCGGGCTCTCCGCCGAGCGCCGGTGCCCGGCTTCTGCTATCCTTGATGAGATTGGGGCGGCGCGGCCAGCGACGCCGGCCGGTCGCCGCGCCGAGTCTCGGAGCCGCCAAGGCGCGGGTGGGAATTGCGAGGTCTGGACCGGAGTTGGCTTTGGAAACCTTCCTCAACAAGGTGCGCCCGTGCGCGCGCTCAAGCGCCGCGCTCGCGGCCGTCCTCGCGCTGGCAGCGCTGCTCGGCGCCGGCTGCTCGAAGTCCAAGCCGGCGCCGGAGATGGGGTTTATGCACGGGCCGGTGCCGGTCACCGTCGCCCAGGTCGTCAGCAAGACCGTCCCCATCCAGCTCCAGGCGATCGGCACGGTTCAGGCCTACTCGACCGTCTCGCTCAAGTCGCAGATCGACGGCCGAATCGCCACGGTTTACTTTCGCGAGGGCCAGACCGTAAAGAAGGGCGACCTGCTGGTCCAGATCGACCCGCGCCCATTCGAGGCCGCGCTCCATCAGGCCGAGGCCGACCTCGCGCGCGACCGCGCGCAGCTCTTCCAAGCCGACACCGACGAGAAGCGCTACACCTACCTGCTCCAGCAAGGCGTAGGTTCGCAGCAGCAGTACGATCAGGCGCACGCCAACGCGGCCGCGCTGCGCGCGACCGTGCTCGCCGACGAGGCCGCCGTACAGACCGCGAAGATCAACCTCGGCTATACCGAGATCCGCTCACCGATCGACGGCCGCACCGGCGCCCTGCTGCTTCACCCGGGCAACCTGGTCAAGGCCAACGACGCCGGCAGCGTGATCGTGATCATCAACCAGATCAAACCAATCTACGTGGACTTCAGCATGCCCGAACGCGAGCTCGCCCGGGTGCGCCGGTTCATGAACGGGCGCCAGCTCGCGGTTGCCGCGCGCCCCAAGGGCGATTCGGCGGGCCGGCCCGAGCTTGGCACGCTGAGCTTCATCGACAACGCGGTGAACATCAGTACCGGCACCTTCGCCGCCAAGGGGATATTCGCCAACGAGGACCAGCGCCTGTGGCCAGGCCAATTCGCCGATGTCACTTTGACTCTGAGCGAAGAGCCGGACACAATCGTGGTGCCCTCGCAGGCGGTCCAGACCGGACAGGACGGGTCGTTCGTCTTCGTAGTCGGCCGCGATCTGTCGGCAAGCCCGCGGCCGGTAGTGGTGGGCGATTCGCTCGACGGCGAAACCGTCGTCAAGAGCGGGCTTAAGGCCGGCGAGACGGTGGTGACGGACGGTCAGTTGCGGCTGTTCCCCGGCGCCAGGGTCAGAATCAAGAATGCCCCCGCGCAGCCGGCGCAGCAGGTAGCCTCGTGAACCTGGCCGAACCCTTCATCCGCCGCCCGGTGATGACGACGCTGCTGTCGCTGGCGGTCGTCATCTTCGGCCTGGTGGCTTATCGCACGCTGCCGGTCAGCGACCTGCCCAACGTCGATTTCCCGACCATCCTGGTCACCGCCACCTTGCCCGGCGCGAGCCCCGAGACGATGGCGTCGTCGGTGGCAACGCCGCTCGAGCGCCAGTTCTCGACCATCGCCGGGCTTGACCAGATGACCTCGACCAGCATCCAGGGCATCACCAACATCACGCTCCAGTTCAACCTCGACCGCAGCATCGACGCCGCCGCCCAGGACGTCCAGGCCGCGATCGCTGCCGCCCAGGCGCTGCTGCCGCAGGGGATGCCGAGCCCGCCCTCCTATCAGAAGGTCAATCCGGCCGACAAGCCGATTCTCTACCTCGGGCTGAGCTCGCCCACGCTGCCGCTCTCCCAGGTTGACGAGTACGCCGAAACCTACCTCGCCGAGCGCATCTCGATGGTGAGCGGGGTGGCGCAGGTTCAGGTGTATGGCTCGCAGAAGTACGCCGTGCGGGTGCAGGTCGATCCCCAAGCGCTGGCCTACCGCGGGATCGGCATCGACGAGGTGGCCAAGGCGATCCAGAACTCCAACGTCAACCTGCCCACCGGCACCCTTTACGGCTCCCATCAGGCCTTTACCGTGCAGGCCACCGGTCAGCTCACCAGCGCCGCCGCCTACCGCCCGCTGATCGTCGCCTATCGCAACGGCGCGCCCGTGCGACTGGAGCAGCTCGGGCGGGTAGTCGACAGCGTGCAGAACGACAAGGTGGCCGGATGGGTGGACAACGAGCGCGCGGTGGTGCTTGCGATCCAGCGCCAGCCGGGCGCCAACACGGTCGAAGTGGTTGACGCGATCAACAGGATCCTGCCGACCTTCCGCTCGGAGCTGCCGGCCTCGGTCAAGATCACGCGCCTGTACGACCGCTCGGAGTCGATCCGCGCCTCGGTGAACGACGTCCAGTTCACCCTGCTGCTGACCGTGTTCCTGGTCGTGATGGTGATCTTCCTGTTCCTGCGCAACCTCTCGGCGACCATCATCCCGAGCCTCGCGCTGCCGCTGTCGATCATCGGCACGTTCGCGGTGATGTACGCGCTCGATTACACCCTGGACAATTTGTCACTGCTGGCGATCACGCTTTCGGTCGGCTTCGTGGTGGACGACGCGATCGTGATGCTCGAGAACATCGTGCGCCATATGGAGCTCGGCAAGGGGGTGTGGGAGGCCGCGCTCGACGGCTCGCAGGAGATCGCGTTCACCATCCTGTCAATGACCTTCTCGCTGGCCGCGGTGTTCATCCCGGTGCTCTTCCTCGGCGGGATCATCGGCCGCCTCCTGCACGAGTTCGCGGTCACCATCGCTGCCGCCATCCTGGTCTCGGGCTTCGTCTCGCTGAGCCTGACTCCGATGCTGTGCAGCCGCTTCCTGCGGCCGCCGCAAAGCGAACGCCACGGCCGGCTCTACCAGGTGACCGAACGATGGTTCGACGAGATGCTCGCCGGCTACCGGACGAGTCTCGGCTGGGTGATGCGGCATCGGCCCGCCACGCTCGTGTTCGCGCTGGGACTGCTGGCCGGCACGGTCTATCTCTACGAGGTCGCGCCCAAGGGCTTCCTGCCCAGCGAGGACCTGAGCGAGGTGCTGATCTTCACCAAGGCGGCACAGGGGATTTCGTTCGACGCGATGGTGAAGCATCAGCAGGCACTCGCCGACGCCCTGCGCAGCGACCCCAACGTGACGACCTTCTTCTCCAGCGTCGGCGCGGCGGGCCCCAACGGCGCGCCCAATTCGGGCATCCTCTTTGCGCACTTGAAGCCACGTCCCGAGCGCAAGCTGACGGTGGACCAGGTGATGAACGAGCTGCGGCCCAAGCTCGCCGCGGTCCCCGGCATCATCGCCTTTCTCCAGAACCCGCCGCCGATCCAGATCGGCGCCAAGTTCACCGAGGCGACCTACCAGATCACCTTGCAGAGCCCCAACACCGAAGAGCTTTACAGGTATGCCCAGCTCTTCGAGCGCAGGTTGCGCGCCTCGCGCGAGCTCCAGGACGTGACCAGCGACCTCCAGATCGCCAACCCGCAGGTCAACGTGGTAATCGACCGTGACAAGGCGCACGCGCTCGGAATTTCCGCGCAGTCGATCGAGGACGCGCTCGACAGCGCCTACGGCGAACGTCAGGTCTCGACCATCTACGCGCCCAACGACGAGTACTGGGTGATACTTGAAGTCGAGCCGCGCTACCAGGCGAATCCCGACACGCTCAAGCTGCTCTACGTCCGCTCAGACAACGGCCACCTCGTTCCACTAGACACCATCGCACATCTGAAGCGCACGCTCGGTCCGCTCGCGATCAACCACTCGGGCCAGCTTACGTCGGTGACGATCTCGTTCAACATCGCGCCCGGTGTCTCGCTCGGCAAGGCGCTCGACCACGTGCGCGCGCTTGCCGACGACCTCATCCCGGCCAGCATCAGCGTCAATTTCACCGGCACCGCCCAGGAGTTCGAGTCCTCGCTGCGCAACCTCGGCATCCTGCTTCTGATGGCGATCCTGGTGATCTACATGGTGCTCGGCATCCTGTACGAAAGCTTCATCCATCCGGTGACGATTCTCTCCGGCCTGCCGGCGGCCGGCTTCGGCGCGCTGCTCACGCTGATGATCTTCCACCTCGAGCTCGACCTGCTCGCCTTCGTCGGCATCATCATGCTCATCGGCCTGGTCAAGAAAAACGCGATCATGATGATCGACTTCGCGCTCGATGCCCAGCGCACCGAAGGCAAGAGCCCGGCCGAAGCGATCTTCGAGGGCTGCATGATTCGCTTCCGGCCGATCATGATGACCACGATGGCGGCGCTGATGGGCACGCTGCCAATCGCGATCGGCGCCGGGGCGGGCGCCGACGCGCGCCGTCCACTGGGGGTGGCGGTGGTCGGCGGTCTGCTCTTCTCGCAGTTCCTCACGCTCTACATCACGCCCGTGATCTACACCTACATGGAGTCGTTCCACGCCTGGCTCCGAGCGTTGCGCGGACGTCCGGCGCCGGCCGCGCACGAGGCCGGCCCGCACGTGGTCGAGCGCGGCAAACGCGCCGCGGGCGAGGCGCCGCGCCGGCGCGCCGCCTCGTAGTGGTGGAGTGGGGCGGGCCTCCGTGCTTCTCTGCCCCGACTGTCGTCCGGCGGGTTCAACGGAAGCCCCCGCCACCCAGCGCAATGAGCCGCTCACTCTTTCCCGCGCGGCCGGACTGCGCGAAGATTGGAGCGAGACCGCCGAATCCGTCTTCGGCCGGCGCATCCGCGCATGGGAGGCCCTGCGATGGCGACTCCGCTCTATCGGCTGTTCATCGACGGCCAAGCAATCGACACCGCCGAGCATTACGATCTGCACTACCCCTATAACGGCGAAGTCGTCGGCACCGTCGCGCGCGCCGGCGAGCAGGAAGCCGACGCGGCGATCGCGGCCGCCGCGCGCGCCTTCGCCCAAACGCGCAAGCTGACGCGCGCACGGCGCGCCGAGATACTGACCGCGATGGGCCGCGGTGTCGCCGAGCGGCGCACCGAGTTCGAGCGCGCGATCACGCTGGGCACCGGCAAGCCCATCGACTACGCGCGCGCCGAGGTCGGCCGCACGATCGGCGTGCTGGGACTCGCCGCCGAGGAGGTCAAACGCTTCGGCGCAAGCTACGAACCGATCGACTTCGAGCCCGCGCTGGCCGGCGCGGTAGGCCTCGTCGAACGCTTTCCACTCGGCCCGATCGGCGCGATCGGCCCCTTCAACTTCCCGCTCAACCTGATCACGCACAAAGTCGCGCCCGCGATCGCCACCGGCAATACGATCGTCGTCAAGCCGCCCCCGCAATGCCCGGGGCCGGCATTGATGCTGGCCGAGCTTGCGACCGCGGCCGGCCTGCCCGCAGGCGGCTTCAACGTCATCTCGGCCGACCCGCCGGTCGCCGAGCGGCTCGCCACCGACGAGCGCATCCGGATGCTCAGCTTTACGGGCAGCGCCAAGGTCGGATGGGCGCTCAAGGCTAAGGCCGGGACCAAGCGCGTGTCGCTGGAGCTGGGCGGCAACGGCCCCCTGGTGATCGACGAGGGCACCGACCTCGATTACGCGGCAGCGCGCACCGCGCGCGGCGCCTTCATCCACGCCGGGCAGGTCTGCATCTCGGTCCAGCGCATCTTCGTTCATCGCCGCGTGTACCAAGGCTTTCTCAAGCGGCTGGTGGAGGCGACCGAGCGCCTGGGCGTGGGCGATCCGATGGACGAGCGCACGATTGTCGGGCCGATGATCAGCAGGGAGGCTGCCGATCGCGTGATGGAATGGATCGGCGAAGCGAGCGCGGCCGGCGCCGGTATCCTGACCGGCAACCGGCGCGAGGGCAACGTCGTGGCCCCCACCCTGGTCGAGCTCGGCGAGCCCGGACTGCATCGCCTGCGCGTGTGGTGCGAGGAAGTCTTTGGCCCGGTCGCGACGGTCGAGCCGATCGAGAACTTCGCCGCCGGCGTCGCCGCTGCCAACGACTCGCCCTACGGCTTGCAAGCCGGCGTCTTCACCAACAACCTCGAGCACGCCTTCATGGCGTTTCGCGAGATCGAGGCGGGGGCCGTGATCGTCGGCGACACCGGCGTCTTCCGCGTCGATACCTACCCCTTCGGCGGGGTGAAGGGCTCCGGGCTGGGCCGCGAGGGCGTCCGCTGGGCGATGGAGGCGATGACCGAGCCGCGGATGATGGTGATGAACCTGCGCGGCCGCGCCTGACCCCCCCAAGCATCTCACACGCGCGCTGCTCTTGCCGGGGCCTCCCCCACTTGGTTTCGGGATGGGTACGCTGTGGGGTCGAACGACGCGGCGCCAAGTTTCCTCGGCGCCGCATCATGCCGGAGGATTTTGCGCGGGCGGGCGCAACTGTGCGAAAATTTCTTCGCTGCCGCGGGCACGCGCGCCGCGCGCCAATCAGGCCCAACGCGAGGAGCGATGGATTTCAAGTTCAGCCCCGAGGACGAAGCCTTTCGCGCCGAGCTCAGAGCCTGGCTGGAGGCCAACCTGCCGCGCCGCGAGCGGAACGAAGCGGCCGAGGATTCCTTCGCCGACGAGGGCGCGAGCCACTGGCAGCGGCGCCTGGCCTGGCACAAGAAGATGCACGCGGGCGGATGGGTCGGAATCAGCTGGCCCAGGGAGTACGGCGGACGCGGCGCCACGCTCACCCAGCAGGTCATCTACGACGAGGAGCTGGCCCACGCGCACGCTCCCGCGCTGGTCAACCAGCTCGGCACGATGCTGGTCGGGCCGACGCTCATCCAGTGGGGCACCGAGGAACAGAAGAAGCGCTATATCCCGAAGATCCTCTCGGCCGACGAAATCTGGTGCCAGGGCTACTCCGAGCCCAACGCCGGCAGCGACGTCGCCGCGCTCCAGACCCGTGCGGTCGAGGACGGCGACTACTTCATCGTCAACGGCCAGAAAGTCTGGACGTCGGACGCCCATCACGCCGACATGTGCATCCTGCTCACGCGCACCGATCCCGACGCGCCCAAGCATCGCGGCATCAGCTACCTCCTCGTTGACATGCACAGCCCGGGCGTAACCGTCCGCCCGCTGATCCAAATCACCGGCGAGCGCGGCTTCAACGAGGTCTTCTTCGAAGACGTCCGCGTGCCGAAAGAGAACCTCGTCGGCGAGAAGAACAAAGGATGGCAGGTCGCGATCACCACGCTGATGTTCGAGCGCAGCGGCGTCGGCGACCCCAACATGAACACCAACCAGGTGCTCGAACTGGCGCGCCTGGCGCAAACCATCCCGCGCGACGGCGCTACTGCATGGGACGACAGCGCCGTCCGCCAGCGTATCGCCCAGTTCGCCCTCGAGGCGGCCGCGCTCAAGTACACCGCCTACCGCCAGCTCACGCGCCGGCTGAAGGGGCTGCCGCCGGGGCCCGAGGGCTCGGTGATGAAGCTCGGCGCGAGCGAGCTGCATGTGCGAATGACGAAGTTTGCGATGGAGCTGCTCGGGCCGTACAGCCAGCTCGAACACAAGGTGCCGTGGGCGCTCGCGCGCGGCGTGTGGAGCTACCGGATGCTGCGCGCGCGGGCATTCACGATCGCCGGCGGCACCAGCGAAATCCAGCACAACATCATCGGCGAACGCGTGCTCGGCCTGCCCAAGGGCTGACCGCGCAGGCGCCGCTGCCTGCAACCTGAACCGCCGCGCGGCGGCCCCACGCGGCGCATCGAGTGAGGGGAGCGCAGATGGATTTCAAGCTGAGCGAGCAGGACGAGGCCTTTCGCCGCGAGTTCCGCGCCTGGCTCGACGCCAACCTGCCGCCGAGCGAGCGGCGCCATCGCTTCATGCTCGAGTTCATGCACAGCGAAGAGGGCGACGAGTGGGAGCGGCGGCTGGCCTGGCACAAGAAGATGCGCGCCGCCGGATGGGTCGCCGTGCACTGGCCGGAAAAATACGGCGGCCGCGGCGCCACCCTCACCCAGCAGATGATCTACCAGGAGGAACTGGAGCGGGCGCGCGCGCCGATGCTCGTCAACGGGCAGGGCATCGGGCTCGTCGGCCCCACGCTGATGATCTGGGGCACCGAGGAACAGCGCCAACGCTACATGCCGCCGATGCTCGCGGCAACCGAGATCTGGTGCCAGGGCTACTCCGAGCCCGGCTCCGGCTCCGACCTCGCCTCGCTCCAGACCCGCGCGCTTGAAGACGGCGACGACTTCATTGTCAACGGCCAGAAGGTCTGGACCTCCGACGCGCATCACGCCGACATGTGCTTCCTGCTCGTGCGCACCGACCCTGACGCGCCCAAGCACAAGGGCATCAGCTACCTGCTGGTCGATATGCACAGTCCCGGAATCACGGTGCGCCCGTTGGTCCAGATGACCGGCGACCGCGGCTTCAATGAGGTCTTCTTCGAAGACGTGCGGGTGCCGAAGAAAAACGTCGTCGGCGAGAAAAACAACGGGTGGCTGGTTGCGCTGACCTCGCTGATGTACGAGCGGCGCTATCGCGGGCTCGACAACAACGTCGGTGAGCTGATCCAACTCGCCAAAAGCGTGCGCCGCAACGGCCGTAGCGCATGGGAGGACGACGACGTCCGCCAGCAGGTCGCGCAGTTCTACTGCGAGGCGCAGGCGCTCAGGCTGCTCAACTTCCGCCAGCTCACCCGTCAGCTCAAAGGGCTGCCGCCGGGGCCGGAGAGTTCGATCGTCAAGGTCGTGACGACCGAGATAAACCTGCGGATGAACAGGCTCGCGATGGAGCTGCTCGGGGCCTACGGGCAGATCGAGCTCGACGCGCCGTTCGCGATCGACGAGGGGCGCTGGCTGTACCGGATGCTCGCGTCGCGCGGGCTGACCATCGCCGCCGGCTCGAGCGAGATCCAGCGCAACATCATCGGCGAACGCGTGCTCGGCCTGCCCAAGGGATAGCGAAGTTTATCTGGCGTCTCGATGCTGCCTGTGCGGCGCTCCGCATCGCGCCGCAGATGCGGCCGAGGCCTGCTGCCGGCCTGCGAGCTCGCCAAAATGTAACGGCCGCGGCGCCCCAGGCGCCGCGGCCGTCGTTTCGCTCGTCGCAGCACCGACGCCTCAGGCGTTGAGAAACTCCGTCACCACTTTGACGAACTCGGCCGGCTGCTCGTACATCACCATGTGTCCGGCCTCCTTGATGGTCGCCAGCCGGCAGTTGCGAATGCTGCCAAGGAACTCGCGCGCGTAGGCGGGCGGGATCGTCCGGTCTGACTCGCCCCACACCAGCAGCGTCGGCGCCGCGATCCGGTACGCGCGCTTCTTCAGGCCGCGGTCGGGAATCGGCCACAGGAACTTGCTCGCGGTCGAGAAGCGCTTGGTGCGCTCGATGAACATCGCGGTCAGCGCCTCCTGGTCGTCCCACGGCAGCGCGACCATCATCTGCGCCAGCGGCGACTTGGGATCGTGAAAGAGCAGCGCGGGCAGCTCATCGAGGTCGGCCGCGAACAGGTCGGGAATCGGATGCTCGTCAAGCCAGAAGCCGGCGGGACCGACCAGCACGAGCTTCTTCGCCCGCCGGGTGTCGAGCGCGGCGACCTCGGCCGCCAGCATCCCGCCCATCGAATGGCCGACAATGTTGGCGCTCGCAATCCCGAGGTCGTCCATCAGCTCATGGTAGAACAGCGCCGCGTCGATCACGTCGTCGATAAGCTCGCCGCCGGTCGACTCGCCGTAGCCCGGCAGATGCGGCGCATAAACCTTGAAGCTGCGGCCCAGGTCTTCGAGGAAGGGATCGACGCCGAGCAGGCCGCCGGCGCCGTGGATGAACAGCAGGGGCTCGCCACTACCGGTGACTTCCATTTCGACGGACCACTTGCCGTCGCGCAGTTTGTGATGGGTCTTCATTACTTCGCTGAACTCCTCGCCTCGGCGGCGGCCGCCTTGCGCCCTTTACCGTTGGTCTTGCCGTTGCGCTTGCCGCTGTCGACTTCGAGCTTGAACGACACCGGCGCCGGCATCGCGAGCTCGCTCTCGGGCAGCCGCTTGGGCGACCAGCGGTCCTCGAACTCGCTCCACAGGTCGCGCAGATGCGGCATCACCTCGCGGGCGAACAACTCGGTGTTCTTGCGCGTTAATTCGGGCGGCATCGAGCCGATCTGCAGCAGCAGCATCAGATGGCCGCACCTGAGGCTCTTGATCGCCTCGCGCAGGCGCTCGCGCACGGTCTTGGGCGAGCCCGCGATCACGTAGCCCTGATCGACGAAGTCCTTCCACTTCATCGCGGCGCGTACGAGCGCCGCGTCGCGCGTGATCTGGCCCAGCAGGCCGGCCTTGATCGTGCTCGGCGTGCGGTAGCCCGGCGCGTCGGCGTAGCCGAGGTAGACGTGCAGGCAGCGGTTGAAGAAGTAGTCCATGTGCTGGGCGTAGTCGCGCTCGGCCTGCTCGTCGGTTTCCGCGACCGCGATGATCTGGGCGAAGCCGAGGCTGTAGGGGTTGAGCTCTTTGCCCTTCTTCGCCATCACGTTCCAGTAGCCGTCGGCGACCTTCTTGCCCGCGATATATCCGAAGTAGGAAAGGAATGAGTATTGGTAGTCGTGGTCGGCGACGAAGTCCCAGGTCTCGACCGAACCGCCGCCCGGGATCCAGATCGGCGGATGCGGCTGCTGGAGCGGCTTGGGCCACAGATTGACGTAGCGCAGCTTGGTGAACTTGCCGTTGAAGGCGAACGGCGCGCGCGCCTTCCACGCCTTGACGATGAGCTCGTGGGCCTCGAGGTACTTCGCGCGGATCGTCGCCGGCACTTCGCCATAGCAGAAGTTGACGTCCATCGAGGTGCCGACCGGAAAGCCCGCGACCAGGCGTCCGCCGCTCAACACGTCGAGCATCGCGAACTCCTCGGCCACCCGCACCGGCGGATTGTACAGCGCGATCGAGTTGCCCAGCACGACCAGGTTGGCGTTGCGCGTGCGGCGCGCGATCGCCGCCGCCATGATATTCGGCGAGGGCATCAGGCCGTAGCCGTTCTGATGATGCTCGTTGACGCCCAGCCCGTCGTAGCCCATGCGGTCGGCGAATTCGAGCTGATCGAGGTAGTCGTTGTATAGCCGATGGCCTATCTTCGGGTCGTAGAGGTCGCGCGGGATATCGACCCATACGCTGCGGTACTTCTGCTTGAAGTCATCGGGCAGGTAGCGATAGGGCATGAGGTGAAACCACGTGAATTTCATAATCAGATCTCCTCCGGAGAAGCTGTTCTCAGGCTGTTTGCCGTTTCGATTCGACTAGCCATTCGCGGCCGGCGCCGCTTTGCGCCGCCTCCGCGGCGAGGGGCGCGCGGCACCCTTGCCGTTGCCGCCGTGTCCGTTCGCCGTCCGGTTGCCGTTCTCCGGATGCATCCCGTTTCGCCGCGTCGAGGCCGCCGCAGCTTCGGCCGCCGCGAGCTGAAATTCGAAGGTCTCTTCGGGCAGTCCCGCCGCCTCAAGCCCGGTCACATCGCGAAAGATCGCCTCGTCGCCGGTGAGCAGGAAAGCGCCGTTGAGCGCGGCCCAGATAACGGTCGCCGCGCGTGTGGCCGCGGCGTTCGCCTCGCCTGCGCCGCCGAGCAGCCGCCCGACCGCGTCGCGCCACAAGTTGAAGCACTCGCGGCCGAGCCGGCGCACCTGTTCGTAGCGCTCCAGCTCCTCGGGCCGCGACAGGCGCAGCGGGAGCTTGCCAAAATCGACCGCGAGCTGCGCGAGGAACAGCCCGCGCGACTCCCTGAGGTAATCGAGGTAGGCCGCGCCGATCGCGCGCACCTCGTCGGCGGGCGCGAGACCGCGCGCGCGGATTTCGAGATAGCGGGCGCGCAGGCGGCCGATGCGCTCGGCCATCAGACTGAGGAAAACGTCGTCGCGCGAACAGAAATAGAGGTAGATGGTGCCGACGGCGACCTCGGCCTCGCGCGCGACCATCTCGACGGTGGCGCCTTCGAGCCGGTGGGCGGCAAAGACCTTGGCGGCGGCGGCGAGGATGGCCTCGCGCCGGGCCCGGCGCTCGCGCGCTTTGCGCTCGCGCACGCTCATGCGGCAGTGATCCGATGAAGCACGGTTCAGTTTCTGAAGCTGGCTTCTAGCGCGAAACGAGCAGAGAGTCAAACGAGGATCAGGTTGAGCAGCCGAAGGGACGATTGCGTTTCGTCCTTCCTATTGGGCTCATTGGAGAAACAGAAAAAAAGATTCGCATGCATCTCCTTTACCGCACGGGAACGTGAGGTATCACGGTCAAACCGCGGCGGGTCACCCGGAAAATCGTTGTGCGTGGTCTTCACTCCGACGGCCTTGGTTCAGCGATCTTTTCTTTCCATCCCGGGCGACAGCGCAAGATCGGCACGAAGCAAGGAGATTTTCTTTCCCACAATCGCCGACCGAGGCTTACCGATTTGACTAATTGACTCGCTTAGATGCACCCACCAGCATCCACCCGGATACCCGAATCGGCTTTGGAAACCTGCCGGCGGAATTCCGGCTGGAAGAGGCTTTGCCATGGGAAAGCGGAGGTTGGTTTGCCTGGCGGTAGTCCTGATGTGTGCCGGGACGGCCTTGGCCGACCCGGCGGCCACGGTCAAGGCGCACTCGGAGGCCTTCGCCAAGGCTTTCCAAGAATGCGACGTTCCTGCGGTGCTCGCGCTCTACGAAGATAACGCGACTTTGATCTGGCCCGGCGAGGGCGAGGTCGCAACCGGCAAGGCCGCGATAGAAAAGGTGATCAAGGAGCAATGCGCGAGCGCCGGCAAATCGACGCTCAAGTCAATAAGCTCCGATTCGAAGGCGATCGGCAAGGCCTACATCGTCAACGTCGGAATGTGGGACGACACGATGAACGGGCCCGACGGCAAGCCGGTCACGATGCGCGTGCGCACCACCGAGCTTTTGCACCAGTCGGCAGGCAGATGGCGCTACGTGATCGACCATGCGTCGATCGGGCTGCCGCCGGCGCCCGCCGCCAGGCAGTGACCTACGAGATCGCGGGGATCAGCGCGGGGCGAAGGCCCCCAGCGCGCGCTCGTCGGGCAGGCCGCTTGAATCACACCGCAGCGGCATCAGACAAACGTGATTGGCGCCGGCCGCGAGCAGAGCCTCGATGCGGGCAGCGATTTTGTCCTCGCTGCCCCACGCGATCATCGTGTCGATCAGGCGATCGCTGCATCCGTTTTCGAAGTCAGCCGCGGTGAACCCCTGCGACATCAGGATGCGGCGGTAGTTCTGCTGGTTGGCGTAGAAGCTGAGGTGCTCACGGGCGCGGGCGCGCGCCGTGGCCGCGTCGCGCTCGAGGATCACGACCAGGCTCGCGCAAACCCACTTGTCCGGGCCCATGATCGCCCGCGCCTTGGCGGTATGCTGCGGACCGCACATGTAGGTATGCGTTCCCTGCGCCTCGCGCGCAGCGAGCGCGAGCATCTTGGGGTGCAGCGCGGCGATGACCAGCGGAGGCTCGGCCTTGGGCGCTGCCGCCTTGTACAGCGCCTGCTTCATCCGCGGAATGTACTCGCTCATGTAACTGAAGGGTTTGACGTACTGATGCCCGCGCAATTCCTCGACGAGCGAGCGATGGCTGACACCGATGCCGAGAATGAAGCGACCTTCGGCGGCTTCCGCCAGCGTTCTTGCCGCCGACGCCATCGACATCGGATCGCGCACCCAGATGTTCGCGATGCCGGTGGCATAGATTAGGCGGTCGGTCCGCGCCAGCAGGTAACCGCCGTGCGAGAAGGGCTCGCGGCCCCACGCTTCGGGCGTCCACAGGACCTTGTAGCCCATGCGCTCGACGCGCCGGCAGAACGCGACGCTCTCCGGCGTCGTCATCGCGTCGAGAAAGCAGAACGCTCCGACCTTGCCGATGTCCATCGTTGCCATCCCCGCGAATGGATTTCGCCCGAAGCCCGGCGCGGCGCCACTATAGATTTTCCCCACACGGGCTTCAAACCTCGGAGCGCCGCCGCTCCCCGAATTGACTCCCATTAGCAAGAGGGTCAGCATGGCGCAGCGAATCGGCACCGGCGCTTAGCTGCCGGAAACTACGCCCGGAGGACGATCCGATGGCCGGGGAGCAGATGACCGAGGAGCAGCGGGAAACCTGGCGCAAGGTGCTGACCGAGGGCCACCCCAGCATCACCATCCTCCATCGCCTGTTTCGCTATCTTCCCGGTCCGCCACGATGCAAGGTCTGCCACAATCCGTTTGGCGGGATCGGCGGCAAGATCGTCGGGCTGCTGGGTTTCCGGCCGTCGCGCAAGAATCCGTTGGTGTGCGCCTTCTGATGTGAAGCCCTTCCGCCCGGCGGCGCGGAAGTTGACATCGCGATCCTGTTCGCCGATATCCGCGGCTCGACGATGCTGGGGGAACGGCTGGGGCCGGCCGAGTATGCCTCGGCGCTCAATCGTTTCTATGCCGCCGCGACCGAGGTGCTGATCCGGCGCGACGCGCTCGTCGACAAGCTCATCGGCGACGAGGTGATGGCGCTGTTCATCCCGGGGATATGCGGCCCGGACTACCGGCGCAAGGCGGCGGAGGCCGCGCTCGCCCTGATGGGCGCCGTCGGCTACGGGCGCGGGCGCGAGCCGTGGATGCCGATCGGCGTCGCGGTCAACTCGGGCATGACCTACGTGGGCAACGTGGGCTCCGAAGGGGTGGTGGATTTCACCGCGCTGGGCGACGCCGTCAACACCGCCTCGCGGCTGGCTGCGAGCGCGGCCGCCGGCGAGATTCTGCTCGGCGCCGACGTCTATGAGGCGCTGGCGGGGAAGTATTCCGGGGCTGAGGAGCGCACGCTGAATCTGCGCGGCAAGGAAGTGCCGTTTCCGGTCCACGTCCTGCGCGCGGGACAGTAGTCTGCGCTTTCGCGCGCGCGTCCGGCACGCGCGCGGGACGCCACCGGAGCGACAGACGCCTCCGGCGGCGCGACCTCTACTTCGTCGCCAGGATCAGCGGCGAGACGTGCGGAGCTTCGATCGTCGCGACCTTGCGGAAGCCGGCCTGCTTGAGCCACTCGCGATACTCGCGCATCGTGTAAACGTCGCCGTCCTGCGTGTTGATCAGCATGTTGAGTCCGAACAGCAGCGCGAGCTCCGGGCCCGTGCGTTCGTCGTTGGGCACGAACTCCCCGATGAGCAGCATCCCGCCCGGATTCAGCGCCGCGGCGCATCGGCGCAGCAGCCCGCGCGCCCATTCGGTGGCGCCGCCGTGCAGGATATGGCCCAGGATCGCGAGGTCGAAGCCCGCGCCGAATTCGACCCGGTTGAAGTCGCCTTCGAGATAATCGTAGCGGTCGCCAACACCCCATCGCTCGGCATATTCGCGCGTGACGCGGGCGACCGCCGGATAGTCAACCACGGTGACCCGCGTCTTGCGCAGCGCGCGCGCAAACGGAATCGACCATGCGGCGGCGCCCGCGCCGATATCGAGGATGCGCTTAATCCCGGCTTTTTCCTTCGGCGTCAGGCGCGCGACGGCGGCGCTCGCGGCGTTGAAGTTGTTGGCGAAGAGCGCCGGGACCAGTCTGGCGAAAAACTCCTGCGCGTCCTGCGGCGAGGCCTGCTGGTTGAGCGGGCGGCCGCTGCGCACGACCTCGGGCAGCATCGACCACGTGCCCGCCAGCATCTTGCCCAGCGTCGCACTCTCGCCCATGTAGAGCGGTTTGCCGCGCACGAGGTATTCCGCCGCGCCCGAGGTGAGCCGGTATTGCTGACTGCTGCGCTTGAGGTAGCCGAGGCCAACAAGCGCGTCGAGCAGCCGGCGAGTCGCGTCCTCGGCGGTGCCGGCGGCAGCCGCGATCATCTCTGCCGTAAGGTTGCCGTCAGCGATTCGGCTGAAGAGGTCGAGCTCGACCGCGGCTGCCAGCGCGAGTCCCCTCCATGCGAAAGTCATCAGGTCGAGCCATATCCGAAGCGACGGCGGGTCGAGGTTCTTCTGCGTCTGCGGCATCGTATGGCTCCTTGTGCTGCTGATCGGCCCGGAGCATCGCTCGCGAACCGAGAATCGCGTCGGGCATTGACCATGCCGATTCAACCTGATCGCCGGGGAATGTTCATCTTTTCGGTCATATCACCTGACGCGCGCAATGTCGCCGGACGTCGTCAAGGTTCGCTGATCGACCGCCAACGGGCCCGCTTTCGGGAGCGCCGGCGAGATCGTAAATTAAGGCGCGGCCGCGCCGCAATCAACATAAATGCAGCCAGGCCCGGCGCGAGCGCTGATCTGGAGAAAAGCGCGTGAAACAGAAATTCCAGGAAGACCTCAAGGCGGCGATGAAGGCCGGCGACAAGGTGCGCACCATGACCCTGCGCGGCGTGCTCGCCGAGATCACCCGCGTGGAGAAGGACGTCCGGCGCGAAGCGAGCGAGGCCGAGATCGTGGCGGTGCTCAAGCGCGAGCGCGCGCGACGCGAGGAGATGCTGGAGTTTGCGCGCAAGGCCAACCGTGCCGACCTCGTCGCGCAGAACGAAGAGGAAGCGCGCATCCTGGAAGGCTACATCCCGGCGGCGGTCGGCGAGGACGAGCTGCGCACGGCGATCGCCGAGCAAATCGCCTCCGGCGTGCGCCAGATGGGCCCGCTGATGAAGGCGCTCAAGGACCGCTTCGGCGCACAGCTCGACGGACGGGTGGCGAGCCAGCTGGTCAAGGAGGCGCTGGCCGCGAAATGAAGGCGGGCCGTCTCTGAAATGACCTGACTCCCGACCCCCTTCCGCTTCAGAGAAAGGGGAGTGAGGATTTATCAATGGTGAATGCGAAGCCGCACCCGTTCACGATCAATATCCCCGACGCGGTGCTCGACGACCTCCGCGCGCGGCTCGAGCGCACGCGCCTGCCCGACGAGATTCCCGGCTCCGAGTGGGATTACGGAACCAACCTCGCCTACCTGCGCGGCCTGATCGACTACTGGCGGACGCGATACGACTGGCGCACACATGAGCGCGAGCTCAACCGCTTCGCGCATTTCCGCGCTGAAGTTGACGGCCTCGGCATCCACTTCATCCACGAGCAGGGCCGCGGTCCCAATCCCAGGCCGCTGCTGCTGCTCCACGGATGGCCGGGCTCAGTGTACGAGTTCATGCGGATCATCCCGATGCTGACTGATCCGGCGGCGCACGGCGGCGACGCGCGCGACGCGTTTACAGTGATCGCGCCATCGCTGCCGGGCTACGGCTTCTCCGACCATCCGCGCACGCGCGCGATGAATATCCAGGCGATCGCCGACCTCATGTTCAAGCTGATGACGGAGGTGCTCGGCTACCGGCGTTTCGGCGCGCAGGGCGGCGACTGGGGCGCGGCGATAGCCTCGCGCCTGGGCGAGCTCTACCAGCCCCACCTCTACGGCATCCATATCAACATGATCGCGGTCGGGGCGGCCGAGGGGCGCCGCCCGACGGAGCTCAGCCAGGAGGAGAAAATCTTTCTCGGCGACCTCGAGCGCTTCCGCCAGCAGGAAACCGGTTACCAGTGGATCCAAGGCACCAAGCCGCAGACGCTGGCCTACGGACTCAACGATTCGCCGGCCGGGCTGGCGGCATGGATCATCGAGAAGTTTCGCACTTGGAGCGATTGCCGCGGCGAGGTCGAACGGCGCTTCAGCAAGGATCAGCTCCTCACCAACGTGACGATCTACTGGGTGACCGGCACGATCAATTCATCCATGCGGCTGTACTACGAAGCGCGCCACCATCCCTGGCGGCTGAGGCCCAATACGCGGATCGAGACGCCCACCGGCGTCGCAGTTTTCCCGGGCGAGTTGATGCGCCCGCCACGGAGCTGGGCCGAGCGCGCCTACAACGTCGTGCACTGGACCGTAATGCCGTCGGGCGGGCATTTCGCCGCGATGGAGGAGCCGGCGCTGCTCGCCGAGGACGTACGTGCTTTTTTCCGCGAGCTGAGCTGAGAGTCCTGTACTCGCTTATGGGAAGGTGAAGCCGCCACCGTAGCCGTAGTACGGAGTTCCGTAAGGAGATGCGTAGGGTGACCCGTACGGCGTCATCGGGTAGGGGCTGTAGGGCGCGCCAAAGGGCGAGAAGGGCGAGCCGTAGGTCGGCGGATAACCGCCGTAGCCCATTCCGAAGCTGCTGTTACCCATGCTCAGCAATCCCATCATCCCGATCAGCGGGACCAGCGCGGCAAGCCCGTTCTGATTCTGCAGGTACTGCTGGCTCTGCGCCTGCTGGGTCTGATTCTCGTAGCTTTGCAGGCTGCCGACTCCACCCGGACTGTACGAGCCGCTCGGCGGCGTCGAGGGAGCTGACGACGGCGCGCCGGAGCCGTTAGAGGCGAGCAGCTCGGGCCGTACCGCGATGCGGTTGACCACGGCGACGTCGGGAGCGTGCAGATAGCGGCGCGCCTTGTCAACGGCGTCCTGCTTGCCGAAATCGGTGGCGACGAAGCCGTAGAGGATGACCTCACGATTGCCGGAGCCGTTCGTCAAAACCTGTGCACCGACCAGCGGTAGGCGATTCTTCTGAAGGTAGCTGGTCAACGCGCTGCTTTGCGCGCTGTCGTTGGAGTATCCGGGCGGAACCGCCCCGGCCGAGTCGGGATCGCCAGTCGATGAAGAACTCGCCGAGGCGTAAGTGCCAGAGCTTGAAGACGCGCTGCCCGTCGTGGACGAAGAAGTTCCGAACAGCGATCCGCTCGACGCGGATCCGCTGGAGGAGTTGCGCTCGAAGGAATAGCTCCCCGCGGGCGACGTGCCGGCGAAGCCGCTCGGGCTGGACACCGCCATGCACGACGACGTCGCCAGCAGCCCCAAGCTGCTGAACACAACAGCCGTAATGCTCATCCATCGGGGCATCGTCTTAATCCTATGCCTGCGTTGGGGGCGCGGAAAGGGGGTCGTCAGGCTGGCGCCACTCGCACGACGCCCGCGCAATCTGGCCGCGGAAAGCATGGCGTGATAGCCTTGCCCGCAACGGGAGTTGTCCGATGAATGTTCGTCGTTTGGCGCGCACGCATCGGCGAGGCGCCGCGTCCACCGCCGCCGCCCTGCTGCTCGCCTTTGCGACTGGCGCGGCCGGTTGCTGGAGCCAGCGTCCGACGCAGGTGATGGTTTCGCAGGTGTCGCCGGAGATGCATGCGGCCAAGCCGCCCGACTGCAACATGCCGGTCCTGACCTCGGAACCCACTGTCGCTTACAAGCAGGTCGCGATCATCGACGTGTGGGCCGACATCTCGAAGAACGAGTCCGGCGTGCTGCCCGAGCTCAAGCGCAGGGCGTGCGCCACCGGCGCGCAGGCGCTGCTGATCCTCAACGCCAAATCGCAGGACGTAAAAACGCTGCTTTATGGCCCGACGCCCAACGAAACCGAAACCCAGGTCACTTCGGCCAACAACACCGCCAACCAGGCCGGCCAGTATATCAAGATGATGGAGCATACGCGGCGTATCGGCGAGCCTGGTCATAGCGGGTTCTATGTCGACGCGGTGGCTATCGACTGGGCGCCGGACAAAACCGCGGACTCCAACCGCCAGCAACCCAATCCCTAGTCCGGCCAAGTCGGCTCCCTCGCCCTGCCCCGTGTGCAGCATCTTGATGCGGCGGCCCAAGGCCGGGAGCTCTACCGATCTTCGCTAGTGCGCAGCGCGCTGGAGCGGCGTGACGCGGTAGCGGATAAGTTCGACGCGCTCCATCTCGGGCCCCTTGGCTCCGCCCTCAAGCGCAACCGTCTTTATCAACCCGACGTTCGGCGCGTACCAGTCGACATAAGCGAGCTTGAGATGCTCGCCGTGCTGGGCATAGGCGCCACCTTCGTATTGGGCGTCGGTTTCAATCCGGATGCATCCGGCGAAATGGCCGGCCGGGACGTCGATCTCGTGCGTCTCGGCAAATGTGCGATGGGTCTGGCTAATATCGAAGGCGCCGGCGAGATGGCCGTAGGGAAAGATAGTGTTCTTCCAAGTCAGGTTAGGCGCCAGATGAAGCGGCAGAAACTCGGCCTCCTCGGAGCGGCCCCACGAAGGTCCTTGGATCGCCTTCTGGTCATAATCGAGCGCAGAGAGCCGCGAGATGTATCCGTCCTTGGAAAAATAGACCAGCGGACGCGTGCCGCCGCGCGACAGGCTGTACGATTCGTTGACCACAGAACCGGTCACCTTGAGCGAGGGAACGTATTTCACGCCCAGCACGCGATCAGTGATTTGATACTGGGTACGCTGGCTCTTGCTGACGATCTGGTAGGTCCAGGTCGAGTTGGGGGTCAACGGAAAGTAATCGCCCCCGGCGGTCGCATTGCTCCCCGAGTTGCAGCCCGCTAGCGGCGCGATCATCAGCGCCGCGGCTAGTGCCAAGCCCACCCTACGGCCCATCGTAAGCCCGTACCTCCTGGGAAATGGTGGCCATGCGAACTGACGTCCGGCTAAACATAGATGCCGGCGGGGCAATCTTATTCGAGCCGGCCGACGCGCTCTCCCCTGGGCGCGTTGCACAGCGGTACCCAAGCGTACATGGGTAGTTGGCTGGCTGGCAAGCCGGTTTCGCGCTGCCGGGCACGCCCGCTGGCCAGGAGGAAAAAAGCCGCGGCGGAGCTTGCGCCCCGCCGCGGCTCTACGAGCAAGCAGAAAGCCGGCAGGTCGCCTACAGGGCGCTGAAGTTGTACTGACCGGTAACGGTTATCAGGTTCTCGCCCTTGAAGAGGCCGACACCCAGCGTCTGGCGGTCCGAACCCAGCACGTAGATCACGCCGATCTTGGCGAAGTACTTGTTAGTCCACGGCGGATTGAGTTGGATCGAGGGGAAGAGCGCGAAGCTCTCTCCCTTGGGCTGATAAATCATCGTCCAGGTTGGCGCAAAGGCATTCCACCAGTAGGACGTCCCGATGTTAAACAGCATCTGCACGTCGTTTTTCGTGATCGGCTCCGGAACCGTGTTGCCGTTGGGGCCGGTAGCCATGTTGTGCGCCGTGTCCATCACAATCGGGTCGAGTATCTCGAAGTTTGCCGACAGGTTGCCGGTCGTCGTCAGCCACGGCGCGTAGGCCTGGTCGAGGTCGAATGCCAGCATCCACGTGAGGATGTCCGAATAACGGAAGTCCTGCATGCTGGTGTAGTTGAACGAGATGAACGGCGCGTGGTTCTGATAGACCGCCTCTGCGCGGAACACCAGCGGGAAGTACTCGGCCAGGCTCGGCGGCATCGGTACCGGCCGGTCAACCGTCATTCCCGCGTACTGCACCGGCTCGTAGATGAAAGGGAAGGTCTGGGTGTACGGCTGCCAGGCCACAATCGGGTCACGCTGGAAGGAGTTATAGTATAGTGCCGTAATTTCGTTACTCCCGATCAGGGTGTGGAAGCGCAATCCTTCCTGCATGTTGCCCAGCGTCATCGCCGGCACGTGCCACGGCGCCAGCACCACGCCCTTGCTCAGATCGCAGGGCCGGATCAGGCTCGCCGGTGTCGGATTCTTGCCGTTGTGGAAGATGGGCAGGAACAGCGCCTGAAACTGTGTGCACTGGAAGACGAAGCGATTGATTGGGGGCGGGATCAGGTTCTGCGCTCCGGGCTCGACGACCAGGTCAGGCGGCGTTCCCACCGGCAGCGTGTTGATGGTCGCGCCCGGCACTGGATAGGGGTAGTGCACGTCGAACCGTGCGCTCGGCCCGTGCATTGCTGCCGGGAAGCCCGCGTCGACACGGCCCGCCGTTCCTTGGAAACCGTCGAAGCGCTTGTCCGGATATTGCCATGAATTCCACACCGGCTGGAAACCGGGAATCAGTACCCCCTCGATGAAGTTCGAGTTGAGCGGCCCCATGTCGGGCAGGTTGAAGATCGGATGGATCATCCACTGCGGCAAACGCGACTGTTCGAGGTTGGCAAATCCGAAGTTCCAAGTCGTGTCCTGCGGATTGATCACGTCGCCCACACGGAAGGCGAGCGACTGGCCCCACACCACGATCTGGTTGCCGGTGTACAGCGTCAGCGGCCCGGC